>Ga0207756_100004_pt1 | contig 893374 bp, 779 predicted proteins | sample A23M1SouthBayCA_FD_187748 | JGI IMG/M metagenome (GOLD analysis project Ga0207756, IMG submission 187748) | Aerobic enrichment media microbial communities from Eden Landing Ponds, California, USA - A23 M1 (3) (SPAdes) | ecosystem: Environmental > Aquatic > Marine > Unclassified | place...
GCAGGCGGGCCAAGCGCCGGGGCTCCACCCGTTCCCATCCCGAACACGGCCGTGACACCCGGCAGCGCCGATGGTACTTCCCATACCGGGAGGAAGCGTAGGTCCCCGCCCGCTCTTTTTTTTATTGGTATAAAAGGTGATCCATTTGTGGGTCACCTTTTTTATTTTAATGTATAAAACCTACCAATAAGAGGGCTTATACGTTTTTACCAAGGGATATTATTCGGTATATTACTTACAAGGACATTTTCTTTCTAAGGGTACAGGTGTTATAAACTTCTCAAATTTGTAAATAGTTATGGATTTTTCTGAATTTATCAGTCAATACAAAAATAAGTTGCATAGTCTCTTTAATGTTCAGAGAGATATTGATGAATTAAGTTTAAGTCGTGGTTTGCCTGATGAAATTTTTAATGAAGTGATGGATTGCAAACCATTGAGTGTATTTATTCCGGAAGAGTACGGTGGACGTGGAGCTGAAACACATGAAGCACTGTCAATGTTGGAAGCCAGTTCATATGAATCACTTCCGCTTTCATTAATGATGGGTATTAACGGGGCACTTTTTTTGCAACCGGTAGCTAACTATGGGCGGGAAGAAGTTAAACAGTCCATATTTGATAGATTTTTGTACCACAACAATATGGGTGGGTTAATGATAACAGAGCCGGATTTTGGTTCTGATGCATTACATATGCAGACCTCTTTTAAAAAGATCAAATCTGATGAAGGTAATAGGTTCCAAGTTAGTGGAACCAAGCATTGGGCAGGTTTAACAGGAGCTGCGGATTTTTGGTTAATAACAGCTCGTAAAGAAGGTGGTAACGGTGATTTGGGGCGTGACATCGGTTTCTTTATCCATGATAGTAAACGCGGAGGCATTGAAGTAGAAGAATACTATAAAAACTTAGGATTGTACATGTTGCCGTATGGTAGAAACAAGATCGATATTACGGTACCAGAGGAGTATAAATTACAGCCTAAGTCTATAGGTATTAAGATGATGCTGGATGTACTGCACCGTAGTCGATTGCAATTTCCAGGGATGGGTATTGGTTTTTTGAAGCGATTGATGGATGAAGCTATTACCCACTGCAAAGAACGCTATGTTGGAGGACAAAGTTTATTTAATTATGACCAAGTGAAGAAAAGGCTGAATAGGCTACAATCTTCATTTACCGTTTGTTCTGCAATGTGTGCTTTTACCAGTGAAAATGTTCCGCTTACCAAAGATGTGTCAAATATGGATCTTACAGCAAATGCTATTAAGACCTATACTACGGATTTAATGCAACAAGCAGCTCAGTCTTTATTGCAGTTGACTGGAGCCAAGGGGTATCGATTGGATCATATTGCTGGACGTGCCCTTATTGACAGTCGACCGTTTCAGATATTTGAAGGGTCCAATGATATACTGTATCAACAAATTTCTGAATCAGTATTGAAAAATATGCGCAAGTTGAAACTTAAAAATCTCCATAAGTTTTTGAGTGAATTTAAGCTTACAAAACGTGCTTCGGATTATTTTTCTGATCTGTTGGACTTTAAAATTGACCATACCTTGGCCCAGGATCGGCTTGTTGAATTGGGAAAAATCTTAAGCCGAGTAATTTCCCTTGAGTTTACCTTACGTTTAGGGGATAAAGGCTTTAATAAAGATCTGATCAATAATGCTATTGCAGTCCTCAAAACTGATGTGGAAAGAATGGTGGCGTCTTTTGCCAATGAGAAAGCTCCCAGTGTTGTTGAGGATTATGAAGAGTCAAGCTCTTGGTTAGAGTCTATTTTACCCCAGCATGCTCACAGCCAATAAGTATTCTGCCAACCTAACATAAAAAATTATGGAGAAGGTGGTAGTTTTAACCGGTGCCGGCATGAGTGCTGATAGCGGTTTGAAAACCTTCCGGGATTCTGATGGCCTTTGGGAAGGTCATGACATTCAAGAAGTAGCTACACCACAGGCATGGGAACGAGATAAAGAACTTGTTTTGGAGTTTTATAATCAACGTAGAAAGCAGTTACATGCTGTAGATCCCAATGCAGGACATCAGGCTTTGGCTGAGTTAGAAGAGCAATATGATGTGACTATTATTACCCAAAATGTAGACGACTTGCATGAACGTGCCGGCTCATCGGATGTAGTCCATTTACACGGTGAACTATCGAAGGTTCGCAGCGAAGAGGACCCAACGCTGATATATGATATTGGTGGTAATACCATTGAAGTAGGAGATACAGCCGAGGATGGAGCACAGTTAAGACCACATGTCGTTTGGTTTGGTGAACCGGTACCCAACATGCAAAAAGCTGCAAACATTGTTCCTGAGGCTGACATATTAGTTGTAATAGGTACTTCCCTTGTCGTTTACCCCGCAGCTGGACTGGTAGACTTAGTGGAGCAAAATATTCCGAAATATATTATTGATCCAGCCACTCCGGAACTTCGAACGTTTAAAGGATGGGAACATGTTCAAGAGCGTGCAGCTGAAGGAACTCCGAAAGTCGTTCAAAATTTGTTAAAAAATTAGAAAAATAATTTTTAAGATAACGCATTTTTATGAGTGAGCACAAAGCAAGTAAAGAAGAGAAGGAAGTCTTAGAGAATTATTTATTGCAATTTCTAAACTTGGAAAAACGATATCCCTTACTACCCGGTATTGAAAATGAAGAAGCGATGGCCGGATTGATGGGATTAGAGAAAGAGGAGCTAAAAGAGCTTCGCGATCGTTTTTCTTCAAATGCCAAAGAGGCTGCAATTGAATTATTGGAAGATGGGGAAGTGGCTGAATGGATTGAAGATCTTCCTTTTGAACAGGGAGATACCATCGTTGCTATTGGAGACTCCCTTACCGATGATTTGCAAAGCTGGTTTAATATCTTCCAACATGTTTTGGAAATTGGGCTTGAGGATGCAGATTTAACTTTTGTGAATAGTGGAGTTTCTTATAACACTTCTACTGATGCACTGAAGCGGTTAAATCGTGATGTATTAGATCACGATCCGGACTGGGTTATTGTGGCTTTAGGAACTTTTGATGCGCAGCGCCTACACGTATCGCCGGATCGCACGTTAGTCTCCCTGGCTGATTTCTGGGAAAATCTGAATACGATTGAAACAGTTGTCAGTGAGGTGACGGATAATCCGCTAATCTGGCTTACGCCTCCACCGGTTATTACCGAAATGCAGCAGCAGATGCGGCTTTTCCATTTTGACTTGTTCGAGGAAGACCTGAGCCAGTATCGGGAAATACTGACTGGTAAAAAAGGATATATCGTTGATCCTCTTGGAGAACGAATGAAGGATAAGGATGACAGTGTAGAAGATCAGGAGGAGGAAGAACCTGGTCCCGCAGCATGGAATTATTTGAGTGATGGATTGCACCCATCACTTTCGGGACATTCTAATACCGTTAAAGAGCTTATCCGTTATTTAGCACTGGCCAAAGAACCAGAAGAAGGAGCCCAATTTGATACTCCTGAGGATTATAATGGGGAAGCTGAAGATTAGCTAAAGATTGATCTTCAGGTTGACAAGATTCAGTGAGGGTTCGTAACTGGTGCTTAATTGCTTGCCGGATAGATGTTTTTGCTCAATAAATCCGGGACTTATCATTCCAACCTGTATTGATTGCCCAGCATTGCTATAGGTTATAAGCCCTTCAACGTTTTGTTGTGGAGGAGAAATATTAGTAGCCTGTAAGTTCGCAGGTCTCTCAGCAAGCATAAAAGTATCGATTAATCCAAAACCCATACCCAGCCAGGCACCGGCACCTGCTCCGTATTGCAATCCCTGTCCAATTTCTTCTTGCAAGATTAAAGTGACTGATGTCCCAACCACCATGCCGCCAACAGCGCCATAAATGGTATCGAGTAATACAAGGATCGATCGGTTTGTACCGTCATTAAAGGTGCCGGAAATATAAAACTGTTCTCCCTTGTCAATTTGGGACATATCATAAGCACCTAATCCAATACCGTAGAGTGTTCCTGCTCCAAGTCCCACTTCAACAGGTCTATAGTCATTAGAATTTTGAAGCGCCATGGTTGCTCCACCGAGCAAAACTCCGTTCATAGCCCCGTTTAGGGTGCTACTACCTAATAGTTTTATGGATTGTGCTTTTGTTTTGTTTTGAGTTAGTGTAATACCAAAAATAACGATGAGTAATAGTGCAAAATATTTTTTCACGACCCTTGATTGCTGTATCATTAAAATTACAGAGTTAATGTAGAAAATATAGCCTAAGAATCCCATCCGATATTATTCAGGATCTTCAAGTGCTACCGGAAGAATTTTTCCATTATAAAATGTAGATCCTTCTATGGCAAAATTGGCAATATAGTTCCCCATTTCATTTGCAGTTAACGGAGCTTCTATGCCGGGAAAAGCTTCTTCGAGCATTTCTGTTTGTACTGCACCAAGGCAGAGGGCATTAGCCTTAATGTTTTTATCTGATAATTCCACCGAGAGACATTCTGTTAAGATGCTTAATGCTCCCTTTGAGACGCTGTAGGCAGCAAGCCCCGGGAATTTAGCACTACCTTGAAATCCTCCCATACTGCTGATGTTCACAATATGAGCACTGTCGTTAAATAAGGAAAGCATCTTTTTTGTTATATGAACAGCACTGATCAGATTACTTTCGAGTTGTGCTCGCCAATCATCCAGCGTAAGTTCCTCAAACGATTTATTAATTAAGGATCCTGCGTTATTAATTAGAATATCAACGCTTTTAAAATCTTTTTTCAGTAGTGTTACTAGCCTATCAACTTCATTTTCTTTGGTGAGATCAGTAGGAATAGCATAAATATCTGGATAAGAATTGGCCAGTTCTTTCAATGGTTTCTCTGACCGGGCAACGGCAGCAACATGATATCCTTCTTCGGCCAGTTCTTTACAAGTTTCATAACCTATTCCGCGACTGGCACCAGTAATAACAGCAACTTTCGACATAATAACAGTTTAATTTTTTATGAATGTACAAATCCCAATTAGACCTTACAACGTAGATTATCATTTAAAAGTTTTGACTTCATTGCGTTGTTAAAGTGGCCTAATTTATTCATATTTATAGCCGAAAATTATACGTATTTATTCCTGAAATAAAGTTTAAATTTTAGTCACAATTTGGTAGTTATGGCTGATTCCAGTGATCGTCCCTTAGTGCCGGTTAACATTCGCGATTTATCTCCTTATGTGGCAGGTAAAACCATTACAGAAGTCGAAGAAGAATATCAGCCACCGCAAATATCCAAGCTGGCATCTAACGAGAATAGGTTGGGATGCAGCCCAAATGTAAAGCATGAAGTTGTGAAGGCTATGCAGGAAATTCAGGATTATCCGGACCCGATTTCCAGGCAACTTCGCGAAGTATTGGCTGAACAGAATAATGTACAGCCGGAAAATATTATGATTGCTGCAGGTTCTGAAAGCGTAATCGCAAATATCTGCCGTACATTTTTCCTGAATCATGAAGAAGCTATTACTGCCGACGCTACATTCGTCGGTTTTTTTGTTCAGGCAAATATTCGCGGAATATCTATTAATAAAGTACCTGTGACCGACGACTATCGCTTTGATCTCGAAGCAATGGCAGATCGCATCGGTGATCGGACAAAAATGGTTTACATCGCCAATCCCAACAATCCCACCGGCACCTATATTACTGATTCAGAGTTTGAGCGCTTTATGCGCAAGGTTCCGAGTGATGTTTTGGTGGTTATGGATGAAGCTTATTATGAATATGCAAAAGAGGTAGCAGATTATCCTCATTCACTAGATTATGATTACGAAAATGTGATTACTCTTCGCACCTTTTCTAAAGCCTATGGGCTGGCGGGATTTCGTATTGGTTATGCGATTGCATCCGAGAAAATCATCAGTGAGATGATGAAAACCAAGCTGACCTTTGAACCAACGACGCCGGCACAGGCAGCAGCTCTGGCAGCACTTGGAGATCAGCAGTTCCTAAAAAAGACGAAAGATGTAGTTGAAGAAGGAAAGAACAGGCTTTACCAGTTTTTTGAAAAACATAACGTGAATTATGTTCCGTCGATCTCTAATTCAGTGATGATGATTTTTCCTGGTGAACAGGAGGCTATCGATTTTACCCAGGCTATGTTGGAGGAGGGCGTTATTTTACGGCGAATTAACGCCTTCGGATTGCCGAACTGTGTACGGATTACGATCGGACGTAAAAAGGAGATGAAGCATTTTGAGCACAGTTTTGAAAAAGTGATGAACGTATAGGAATTATTGTAATAACCTGATTAAAAATTTAACAGTTATGCCCACTAAAGAAGAGCAACAGAACGAAATGCCCGAAGTAATATCGTCGATCGACTGGAATTGGTTAGCAAAGTTGATGTTGACCTCTCGAGCTATGGATGATAAAGAGGAAAATGAGCTTGTCCCAAATAAAGATGTGTTGTATCAGTTTTCGGCCCGGGGACATGAACTAGGGCAGATTTTATTGGGATCACAGCTTACGAATAAGCACGATGCAGCCAGCGCTTACTACCGATCGCGTCCGTTGATGCTTTCTCTGGGATTGAGCCTGGAAGATGCCATGGCAGCGCCCATGGCGAAGTCGGGCGGATACAGTGACGGCCGAGATATTGGAGTTGTTTGCAATAAACCCGGTATCGACGGACCTACCGTATTGCCTATGGCTGGTGATGTTGGATCACAGTATACGCCGGCAGTTGGCTGGGCTCAGGGTATTCAGTATCGCCAAGACCAGCTGGATGAAGAAGAATATGATCGTGCAATTTCTGTTGTCTTAGGCGGAGAGGGTTCCGTTGCAACTAATGGGTTTTGGTCAGCCTTGACCATTGCTACAACACAGGATTTACCCATGTTATTCTATATTGAGGACAATGGATATGGGATCTCGGTTCCGGGTGAATTTCAAACGCCGGGTGGCAATATTGCAAAGAACCTGTACTCTTTTAAAAATATCAGAATTTTTGACGGTGATGGAACGGATCCGGTGGAAGCGGCTGATCTCATTAGCCAATCGGTAAATTATGTGCGGGATAGAAAAGGGCCGGCCTTGATTCATCTTACCATGCCACGTTTGAATGGTCACTCATATCAGGATAACCAGGCATATAAACCCGAGGATTTGATTGAAGAGGAACAACAGAATGATCCGCTGGATCATGTAAAAACGTTTTTGGTTCCAGATCGGCTTTCTGATGAAGACTGGACCGAGCTTGATAAACAGGCTGATAAAGATATTGAAGAAGCCGCTGAAGCGGCCCTGGCTCGTCCCGAGCCTAACCCCACGAAAACCGAACGCTATGCTTTTTCAGAAGTTGATGAAGATGGAAGTTTGGATACTCAACTCATTGGTGGACTGGCACCCTCCGACCATACGTTTCCCAAAAGTTCTGAAACCCCCAAAGCCGGTAAGCAGCGCATCAACATTGTAGAGGCTATTCGAAAGACGTTGGATTACGAGCTTGAGACGAATCTCAAGCTGATGGTTTTTGGTGAAGATGTGGGAGCAAAAGGAGGGGTTCATGCCGTGACGATGGGGCTCCAGACCAAACATGGTGAATCGCGTGTTTTTGATACCAGCCTTTCCGAAGAGGGAATCATTGGTCGTTCAGTAGGATTGGCTTATCAGGGATTGATGCCCGTAGCTGAAATTCAGTTTCGAAAATACGCTGATCCGGCAACCGAACAGCTAAACAATTGTGGTACCATCCGTTGGCGTACAGCCAATCAATTTGCAGCACCTATTGTGGTGCGTATGCCAGGTGGTTTTGCAAAATGTGGTGATCCATGGCACAGTCTCAGCAACGAGGTCTTTTTTGCTCACGCAGTTGGATGGGAAATTGTAATGCCCAGCAATGCCCAGGATGCCGTAGGACTCTTGCGATCCGCCATGCGTAGTAATAATCCGACTATCTTTTTTGAACACCGTAATTTATTGGATGCCAAGTATGCCCGTAAACCCTATCCGGGAGATGAATTCGTAGTACCAATTGGCAAAGCGCATAAACTGCAGGAAGGGGACGATTTAACAGTGGTAACTTGGGGAGCTATGTGTGAACAGGTAGAAACAGCTGTAAATAACATGGATGTTTCTGCTGATATTCTGGATCTTCGCTCGATTATGCCGTGGGATAAAGAAGCAGTATTACAATCAGTCCAGAAGACCAATCGCTGTTTGATTGTTCATGAGGATACAAAAACCGCTGGCTTTGGATCTGAAATTAGTGCTGTCTTGTCGCAAGAGGCATTCAAGTACCTGGATGCTCCTATTGAACGGCTTACTATGCCTGATATTCCTGTTCCATACAATGTTGAATTGATGGATGCAGTATTGCCAACATCCGAAAAAATTATTGATAAAATAGAAGCGCTGGTAGCTTTTTAGTATAAGAGTTTAAAAAAGAGATTAGAATAACTTCTTTTAAAATCTAATACTGATTGATATCATGCGTTTGTTTGCTGGATGATATTATCGCTAAATCAATTTGTTGGATTGGGAATATAACAAGCTCATTAACATTGGCTTATCTACTTTTGCTGGATTATTTATAAAAACGGTGGGATCGTAAATTTTTATGAAGCTTAGCACTAAATTAATAAGCAGTTTTACGATTGTAGTCCTTGTTGTGGGAGCGATTGGATTAACGGCATCTTATTTTAATGATGCGGTTAAAGATCAGGTAACATTCGAAAGCGATAAGGCTATCAAAGAGGTTACCTTAGCCGGTGAGATGGGTATTCAGCTTTTTAAAAGCTTGACGAGAACCCAATATTTATTGGAGGACAGCTATCGCGAAACGCTCTCGATGGACTATAGCAGGAGTAATAGGAGTAAAGAAGTTCAGATTGCAAAGATTAATAAATCGCTCGGTGAGTTTGAGAAAAGTCTGGAAGAATTGAAAAGGCTGGTAAAGTCTGATCAGGATAATTTTTTTGAACCCTCTATAGACTCTTCAAAAGTGCTAAGCCTGTTAAAGAACTTAGAAAAGAAGTATCAAAATTATTCCTCACTTCTGATCCAATTTCAGAATATTAGTACCGAAAATTACCAAGATCGCAAAGAGTTTTTTACGGTAACAATAGAGCCCTACTTTCGATCAAACTTATTGCCAGAAATAGATAGATTGCGAAATCATATTCAAGAAACCCACCGAAAACAAATTGCTGGACTTAATAGCCAGCTCGACAGGGTCGGCTATATATTAGTCATTGCCACCGGCATAGCGTTGGTTGTGGCTGTTGTTCTTGCCCTGTTTATTTATCGATCGATTGCAAATCCGATTTCAAAGATTGCAGTTGCAGCCCAAAGTGTGGGGCAGGGAAATCTGCAAAACCGTATTAATTATAATTCTAATGACGAATTGGGACAGTTGAGTTCTACTTTTGACCGAATGGCAGAAAACCTGAGTAAAATAACGGTTTCGCGCGATTACGTGGATAGTATTATAGAAGCTATGGCTGACCTGTTGGTAGTTACCGATCGAGATTTTAAGATTATCCGGATTAATTCAGCGGTGTCGGATATCCTTGGATTTACCGAGGAGGAGTTATTAGAAGAATCGATTGATACGTTGTTCAATGAAATACCCAAAAATATTTTCACAAAGCAAAATACAGATAGCAACAGAACGTATACCGGTGAGTTAATAGGAGTAGATAAAAACATTATTCCGGTTAGTATTTCCCGGGGTAAAATTAATGGCAAAGACGAAGCAGCAGAGGGATATGTTTTTGTTGCCAGTGATATTAGTGCTGAAAAGGAGGCACAAAAAAAGATCAAACAGTCGTTAAAAGATAAAGAAGTACTTTTGGCAGAGGTCCACGACCGTGTAAAAAATAATTTAGCCGTAATTACGGGCATGTTACAAATGCAGATTTGGGAAGCTGAAAATGACCTTGTCGTTTCTGCTCTCCAGGAGAGTAGGCTTCGTGTTCAGAGTATAGCCCTTGTTCATGAAAAGCTATATCAGTCAGATAGTCTTTCCGTCATTGAATTTGATAAGTATGCCCGGGATCTGATAGAAACGATTCACAGCACGTATTCCAGCACAAAATCGGATGTAGAAATAACGACTGACCTTGATAAGATTGTATTGAATATTAATCAGGCTATTCCCTGCTCATTGTTAATTAACGAACTGGTGGTAAACTCATTGAAACATGCATTTGACGAGGGACAGCAGGGAAAAATTGAAGTTTTATTAAAAGCGGTCGATAAACAAGTGAATTTAACGGTAAAGGATAATGGGAGAGGGTTCTCTGGAGAAGAGAATATAGAATCTTTAGGAGTTACTTTAATTAAGACATTGGCTAAACAGTTGGAAGGAACTGTTTCTTTCAAAAATGAAGATAGTGCAAAAATTTCTGTATTATTTGAAGCAGAAAGAGTTGTGAATACTTAGTTTCGGATACTTTTAGGATGGATGGTGAGCGAGAGGGTGTATATAGCCTTACATTCCTCTTGCACAAAATTAGATAGATTGCTTTAGGTGTTTTTATGGGATCCACGAAGAAATATACCCTTAGTGTATTTTTTAATTTACTGATTATATTGATATTTGTATTACCTGGCGAAGCCCAGCGATACAATTTCAAATCCTATTCTGTAAATAATGGTCTTCCACATTCGCAGGTACATGGTCTGTTCCAAACTCATGATGGTTACTTGTGGGCTGGTACTTATGGCGGTGGACTGGCTAAATTTGACGGTGAAAAGTTTACAACCTATACCACAGAAGATGGTCTCAAAGATAACAGCGTTGAAATTATCTTTGAGGATAGCCAGGAAAATCTATGGGTTACTACCTATCAGAGTGGTATAGCGAAGATGGAAGACAATAAGTTTGTTTATCCTTTTAAGAACAGCGCATTAGATACTGCTGATGTTTTTGCTGTCGATGAGATGAACAATGGTGAGCTGTGGATAGGTACCTTTGATGCGGGAATATTTATTTACGATGGTTCAGAACTTGATCGCATAACTACCGAAGATGGATTAATACATAATGCTATCTGGGATTTTTGGGAAGCTGACAATGGTGATATCTGGATTGCTACAAGCGGTGGGATTTCGATATTAAAGAATAATCAGCTCAAAGAGGGCATGGAGTTCCAGAACTTTACTGCTGAGGATGGTCTTAGTGGAAGTGAGATTTATCGTGTTGTTCCCGATTCTGAAGGCAAGTTGTGGTTTGCAACCAGTAATGGGGTAACGGTGTGGGATGGGACTTCGTTTTCAACTATCACGGAGTTAGCCGGCAAAGAGCTTGATTATATTTATGATATCATTTCTGCCTCTGATGGTAGTATGTGGATTGGAACGTATTCTAAAGGAGTATTTGTATATTCTGATAATACAGCAAAACATATTACCAAAAACAATGGGTTGAGTAGCAACTATATTTATGATCTCTATGAAGATGAAGATGGGAATGTCTGGGTAGCTACTGATGAGTACGGTATCAGTCGTTATGAGGGAGAAGCATTTACGTTTTACGGGACAGAGTCGGGAGTTGTATCACCGCGAATATATAGTTTACATGAAGATCGTGAGGATAATATTTGGGTGGGCACATCCAAAGGGATATACAATTTTAAAGATGGGAGTTTTAAATCGATAGGGTTTCCAGAGAGATACGAAAGCTCAAGACAAGTTTGGGATATTACTGAGTTACCGGGTGGTGACCTGTTATTTCTAATGCCGGATAATGCAATTTATAGATACGACGGCCATGACTTCACCAATTATTCTGAGGCTCATAACTTTGATTTATGGTTTACTTATGATCTTCATATTAGTCCGGATAGTTCGCTGTGGATTGGTACAGAAGTAGGCCTGTTCCATCAAAAAGGTGATGAGTTAGCGAATTACTCGAGTAGTGACGGGCTTCCTTCTAATATTGTTTATCAGATTTATCAGCATAAAGGATATTTATGGCTTGCTACGTATAATGGTATTAGTCGGTATGATGGTTCAACTTTTAAAAACTATACTACTACAGACGGTATAAATCACCGGTATATCAATTTTATCACTTCAGATGAAAAAGGGAATTTGTGGTTAGGTACCGGAGGAGGAGTTAGCCTCTTGAACTTAGATGAAAATGGGAATGTTGTATCGATTGATAGTTTCGGGAAAGAAATAGGGATGGAATCATTGACGACACAAGCGTTATGGTTTGACGAGTCAGGATCGCTGTGGCAAGGTACCAATGGTGGCATTTACCGTTTGGATGTCCCCGGCTATTGGGAGACAGGGAATATGGAGCTGATGCACTATCGGCTAACTGACAGCGGTAATGGCATTGAAACGAATCAAGGAGCTGTATTACCTATTGGTGATAATCGCGTACTTTTTGGTACAATGGAGGGAATTTTAGAACTGAGACCGAATAAAGTTGGAGAGCAAACAAAAGATCTGAATCTTCATATAACAAATGTCCAACGCAACTCACAGAATATAGATTGGACCCAGTACGAGGATTCCCTGTCATATAAACTTGGCAGGCCTTTATTTCCTGAAGTTACCTTTCCATACGGAGAGCATACCTACTCGATCAGTTATAACGCCCCGTTTTTTGGCAACACATCCAGCGAAAAGTTTCGATATAAACTGGAAGGTTTTGATGACAATTGGTCTGGTCCGACGAATTCCAAGACTGCAATATTTACTAATCTGGATCCGGGAGACTATAATTTCATTGTACAAGTTAAGACTCAAGATTCTGAGTGGTCCGAAAATGAAGCACACTACCAATTTGCAGTAGCCCATCCCTTTTGGCAGACGTATTGGTTTTATGGATTAGTTGCGTTGTCCACTATTGGTTTAATATATGGATATATAAGAGTAAGAGTGGGCATGTTGGAGAAACAAAGGCTCCAGGAGCTTGTGGATGAACAAACTGAGGATTTGCAAGAGGCTTTGGCCGAAAAAGAAGTGCTTATTAAAGAAATACATCATCGGGTAAAAAACAATCTGGCGGTTATATCAGGGTTGCTTGAATTGCAAAGGGGCTATGCAGAGGATGAATTTGTTAATCGAGTTCTTTCAGAAAGTCAGCGCCGGGTGCAATCGATCTCAATGATCCATGAGAAACTATATCAAAACGAGCGGCTTGCTGAAATAGACTTCGAAAAATATATTCGTGAGCTTATAGATATTATAGCCTATTCATTTAATTATACGGATAAAGAAATTGAGGTCGATATTGAAATCGATGATTTTAAGCTGGGTGTTAGCCAAGGTATTCCATGCGGCTTAATGCTTAATGAACTCGTTAGTAATTCCTATGAACATGCTTTTACAGATCAACAAAAGGGTAAAATAAAGATTTCCGCGAAACACACGCAGAGCGGAAAGATAGAGCTTATTGTAGAAGATAATGGAAAAGGATTACCTGAAGATTTTTCTATTGGCCAGAATGGCTCATTGGGTCTGACACTTATAGATACATTGAGTGGTCAGCTGCAAGGAGAATATGTTCTGGAGAATATTGAGAATGGAATGCAATTCGTTCTTGAATTTGAAATGGAGGAGCCTGAGGAAAAGGTTCCTGTATAAGTAATATCCCTTACTTTGAAAGATACATTTGTCGATCTGACTTCGATAATTTTTCGATAGCATATCGTAGCATTGTTCTCGGCATAAGGTCAACTTGCTCATCGAGAAAACGTTGTAATGTTTGTTCACTTCGTTTCCCAATTTCTCGAAGCATCCAGCCCACCACTTTATGGATGAGATCGTGTTCATCCTTAAGTAGAAGTTTAGCTATAGCCAAGGTATCCTCAAAGTCATCATTTTGATAAAGTAGAAAGTACTCAAGATGGCGATGCGTTTTTCCCATAAATTCTCGGACTTAGCAAGCTTATATAATATAGAACATTTTTTATCTGAGAGGTGTGCACCTACGATATGTTGTGCAGAAGTATCTACCAGATCCCAATTATTGATGTATTCGGTATTATTCAGGTAGCGGTCAAATATCTCTTTTTGCTCGTCTTTCTCTGCTCTTTGATATTTGTTTACGAGGATGATTAAGGCACAAAGTCGTTCTTCGTGGAAATCGGAATGAAGAAGCAGCTCAGTTTCCTTAAGAGATAGTTGGTTAAATTCTCGAGCGATCTTGCGCACTTGGGGAACCCGGATCCCCAAAACTGGTCTCCCTCACTGTATTCTCCGGAACCCGTTTTAAAAAAACGGGCAGAGCTTTCTACCACTTCAGGATCTGCTATTTCTCTGAGGGCATCCTGAACATCTCTGTGGTCCATCTTTCCAAAAAGTTTTAGGAGCTTTTAAACTCTTCGATAAAGTTTTTTGTAAAATCAGAGAGTACCAACCGTCCGCTTATTTCTGCTCGTTCTTCCAGCAGTTCATCCCAATTCTCTGTCCCTTTCCAGAGTACTTTTTTTAATTCTTTCATCGCATCGGGACTGTAATCTGAGAGCTGTTTAGCCAATGCGTTTACCTTTTCATCCAGATCAAAGTGATTCTCGCAGACCTTTGAAAATAATCCATTGTTACGAGCCCATTCGGCTGAATTCCAGCTTGAGGCGTCAACTGATAGTGTACTAAATGCCGAAGTACCCACTTTGCGTTCTACGGCGGGACCTACTACAAAAGGACCAATACCTAAAGCGAGTTCACTGAGCTTAATAGCTGCAGATTCGTGTGCTATGGTGTAATCTCCTGCGGATGCAATACCTACGCCGCCGCCAACGGTTTTGCCTTGCACGCGGACGATAATAAGCTTTGGGCTCTGACGCATGGCGTTGAGCACCAACGCAAATCCCATGAAGAAATATTTACCTTCCTCGTAACTGTCAATATTGATAAGTTCATCAAATGAAGCCCCGGCACAGAAGGCACCATCACCTCGACTTTTTAAAACAAGTACATGAGCTTCGGGGTGACTACCCATCTTGGTAATTGTTTCAGCTAAATCCCGAAGCATTTGTCCCGGCAGGGAATTCCCCTTGGGATGATAAAATTCAATAGTTCCTACGTTGTTTTCAATATTGGTTGTTATTTCTCCGTTTTCAGACATTTTTGATAAGTTGGTCGTTTTTAAATTCTAAGTATTGTCTAGAATTCCTATAAGTATGATCGTTTAGCATTTAGTCTTACAGAATTAATTCATTTCTTTTTCTAAGCAGATTTCATTCACCCTCTTCAAAAATATCCATATCCAAGACCTCACGGCGTTTAATGAGAGTCAGAATTGTATATTCAGCTACTAATTCATCATCCTGATTCATTACCTCTACATCCCAGTAAATAATACCAAATGGAAACTTGTCCTTGGCTTTTTTCTGACGAACTTTTTTACTTTTCACGATCAGTTTAGCCTGTATGGTATCACCAGGAGTAACGGGAGCAACAAACCGAAGGTTTTCCAATCCATAGTTGAGAATAACTGGTCCTTCATCGGGATGAACGAACAACCCGGCCGCTCGAGAAAGTACAAAATAGCCGTGTGCTACAACTTCACCGAATAGGGACCGCTCGGCAGCCTCCGGATCGGTATGAGCATAAAATTCATCACCGGATAAATCGGCAAATCGCTCAATATCCTCTTCAGTGACAGTGTGCGTGTCGGTGGTCCGGGCTTCGCCCACTTCCAAATCTTCGAAATACTGTTGAAAGGGATGAATGTCTGCCTCTTCAGTCTCAGCACCTTTGATATATTGATTTGTAATATTGGTCAGAGTTGTCGGTGAACCTTGTAGTGCCACACGTTGCATGTTGTGGATAACAGCCCGTGCTCCTCCAAGTTCTTCTCCACCGCCGGCATGTCCCGGACCGCCGTGTACCATGTGCGGCATCGGGGAACCGTGTCCTGTAGACTCTTTGGCACAGTCTCTATTCACTACCATAAAACGTCCGTGATAAGGAGCACAGCCCAGCGTGATTTCGCGAGCGATATCATCATCCGCCGTAAATAGCGATCCTACCAAAGAGCCATCAGCTTTGTTGGCCAATGCAATAGCTTCGTCGTTTGATTGATAGGGCATGACTGTGGTCATAGGACCAAAAGCTTCAACCTTATGAACCTCATCGATTTCCAAAGGTTTGTGGCATAGTAGCACTTTTGGACCGGTAAAAGCGCCATCATGTTGTCCATTTCCATTACTGTAAACAGATTCTGTTGTTTCTAATAGTGAGGAAACCTGTTCCTCAAAACGCTTAGCTTGTGTGGCACTGGCCAGCGGGCCCATCTTTGTTTCTTTTTTAGCGGGATCACCAATTGAGGTTTCATCCAGTCGATTTTTTAATGCATCAATTACATTTTGAACTTGTTCTTTTGGGACTAACGTCCGGCGGATAGCGGTACACTTTTGTCCCGTTTTTACCGTCATTTCATCGGCAACTTCATCTACAAACAAATTGAACTCTTCCATGTCGGGGGTGACGTCAGCCCCTAAAATTGAGCAGTTTAGCGAATCAGCTTCCAGGTTAAAACGCACGTTGTTGGCCACGATGTTGGGATGTGCTTTTAGTTTCTGTCCCGTCTGGGCTGAGCCGGTAAAGGAAACGGAATCTTGACTATTGAGGTGATCCAGCAGGTCGCCCGGCACATTGGCAGCAATAAACTGGATGGCGCCTTGGGGAAGAAGATCTGTTTCCAGCATATCTTTAAAAACCTTGTAAGCTAAGTACGAACCTGTAGGAGAAGGTTTTATGATAGCTGGCATCCCGGAAATAATACAGGGAGCAAGTTTTTCCAGCATCCCCCACACTGGAAAATTAAATGCATTGATATGGACTGCTACTCCGTGACGAGGAACGCAGATATGCTGTCCCACAAAGGTACCTTCGCGCGAAAGCCGCTCGTGATCGCCTTCTACGTGATAGGGAAGATCGGAAAGTTCAATTCGTGATTTACTGGACAAAGTAAACATACTGCCGATACCACCTTCGATATCGATCCAGGAATCCTGTCTCGTAGCACCGGTATGCGTTGATAATTCGTAATATTCCTCCTTTCGATCCAACAGATATTGTGCCAGAAATTTAATTTTGAAGGCTCTTTCGTGGATGGACATCGATCGGAGTTTTGGACCTGCTTTTTGTCGGGCGTATTCGCACATTCCCTTGTAATCGAGATCTGCTTCAACTAATAGGGCAACAGAATCTCCCGTTACAGCACTGATAAGATCTGTTTCCTTTCCATCCTCAATCCATTGACCTTTGGAGTAGCTTTGTACTTTCATTTTCTTTCTCGCCTTTTGTTAAAATTGTCATCTCGACCAGCGGGAGATCTTTGTGTTATTTATAAAACAAGTATTTCTCGCTACACTCAAAATGACGAAAAATTAAATATGAGTTTTAGGATTCTGAATTCTTAGCCTTTCCCCATGTTTCGTACTTTTTTGACTGGCTCGGTCGATCTTTCGGTTCCTTCCGCAGTGGTTCGCATTCTTTCAGCGAATCATGAAGCTGTGCGGGGAGTTGTTGATATAATTCGGTCCCTTTTGTTTTCCATTTGATCATCTCGTCGGAAACATCTTTGACAATTTTTGCAGGATTCCCAACTACAAGCTTTCGCTTTGGTATTTCCATCCCTTCCTTTAAAAACGACATGGCTCCGACAATGCATTCAGCTCCCAACTCTACATTATCCATGACTACGGAATTCATTCCAACAAGACAGTTTTGGCCTATATGTCCGCCGTGAATAATAGCTCCGTGTCCTATATGGGCACTTTCTTCGAGCACCACGGTTACACCAGGGAACATGTGTATGGTACAATTTTCCTGCACGTTGCAACCGTCCTTAATCACAATTTTTCCCCAGTCACCGCGGATTGCTGCTCCGGGAGCTATATAGACATCTTTGCCGATAATTACATTACCCGTGACAGCAGCCTGTGGGTGAACATAGGCACTTTCATCTACAACCGGTTTTAAACCTTCGAACTCGTATATTGCCATAATAAAAACCTCTATTTAACACTGAGACACTAAGATTACAAAGAAAAGATAATCATACTTAGCTTGCTAAGTGTCTTAGTGGTTATGAAGAACTACGCTTTTTCTAAAATAACAGCCATGCCTTGTCCGACGCCTACGCAGAGCGTGCAAAGTGCATATTGTTTATCCTGTTCGTGTAATTCAATAGATGCTGTTTGTAACAAGCGAGCCCCGGACATGCCTAACGGATGTCCCAGTGCGATAGCTCCCCCATGCGGATTTACGCGCGCATCATCATCGTCGATCCCCAGCTCACGGAGAACAGCTAAGCTTTGAGCCGCAAAAGCTTCATTGAGTTCAATAATTCCCATGTCATCCATTGACAAGCCGGTTCTCTTTAAGACTTTCTTTGAGGCATCGACGGGGCCCATGCCCATGATACGCGGCTCCACTCCAACAACGGCTGAAGCGACAATGCGAGCCATTGGCTCAAGGCCAAAATCCTTAATGGCTGAATCACCGGCTATTAACATTGCGCATGAACCGTCATTAATTCCACTGGCATTTCCGGGAGTTACGGTTCCTCCATCCCGAAAAACAGCCGGCAATTTACTAAGAACTTCGACCGTAGTTTCCGGACGGATAAATTCATCTTCGTCAAAAATTTCAGGGTCACTTTTTTTCTGTGGGATTTCTACAGGCATAATCTCCTTGGCCATGCGTCCGCTTTTGGTAGCTTTGGCTGCTTTCTGTTGCGACCAAGCTGCAAATTTATCCTGATCCTCGCGGCTTATATCAAATTTCTCTACAATATTTTCAGCTGTTTGACCCATTGCTTCACTGCCGTACTGCTCATCCATTTTAGGATTTACAAAACGCCACCCAAAAGTAGTATCATGCATTTCAGTGGCTCCGGAGTAAGGTGCTTCCCCTTTACCCAATACCATCGGTCCGCGTGTCATATGCTCCATACCACCGGTGATAAATAAGTCACCTTCGCCCACTTTGATCGATTTATAGGCCATCACGGCACTGCTCATGCCCGAAGCACAGAGCCGATTAACGGTTTCTCCTGGTACTGAAGTTGGGAGACCCGCCAGCAGTGCTGCCATGCGGGCCACATTGCGGTTGTCTTCGCCTGCCTGGTTAGCACATCCAAAGACCACATCTTCGAGGCGCTCACGCTCGATGTTTGAATTTCGGTTCATCAATTCTTCAATTGTCAATGCTGCCAAATCATCGGCTCGGATGGGAGAGAGGGCTCCGCGATATTTGCCGATGGGAGTTCGAATGGCATCAATAATATAAGCTTCAGACATAAGTTAGTAGTGAGTTGTATGTTTTGAATAGCAATGGGCCAGAATTCATTCTGATCCTCTCATTATTCAAAACTAAGTTCTAATTATTTTCCTTAAAATGATATTCTTGGGTTCTGAAAACGGTTCCACGAAATAGTGCAATTTGTTCTTCATCCTGATTGGTAATGCTGATGTTATAGACGCCAATACGTCGGCCAATACTAAGTTCTTCGGTTTCTGCAAACAACGTATCACCCGAAATAACCTTTTTCATAAACGAGATGTTATTTTCCATTGCTACGGCCACTCGTCCATAGCTGTTTGATGCAAAGGCCAAGGCACTATCAGCCACCGAAAAAGCAATTCCACCATGGGAAACATTGAAGCCGTTAACCATTTCATTCCGGACCGTTATTTCCAGCTTTGCATAGCCCGGTTTAATATCGAGGACTTCTATGCCCAGCCATTGGCTAAAAGCATCGTCCGCCATCATTTTATCGACTACTTTTTCAGCCAACTGCTGTTTATCCATGAGAACGCAGAATTCTAACTTCTAATTTCAATAAAATGTTTCTCCATTGCGTACTTTCCGCTTCAACAATGGATTTGGTCTGTATCTATCTTCCCGATATTCAGTTTGTAACCTTGTAATACGATCAAGCACTTCCTGTAATCCTATCTCATCGGCCCATTTTAGTAATCCTTTGGGATAGTTGACTCCTTTGGTCATGGCCAAGTCCACATCTTCGACCGTAGCCACGTTCATAAATACCGCATCGGCCGCTTCATTGATAAGCATTGCTACAATGCGATCAACAATTTTTTGTCCTAAGTCCTCATTTTTGGTTGGTTCAGGATTGTCAGCATCATCGCCATATTCATAGAAACCCTTTCCGGACTTTTTCCCGAGCCATCCTGCTTCGACGAGTCTTTTCTGTGTAAAAGAGGGCTTAAATCGCGGATCATAGAAAAATTCCTTGAACACCGTTTCAGTCACTTTATAATTAACATCGTGACCAATGAAATCCATCAGCTCAAACGGTCCCATCCGGAAACCACCGATTTCCTTCATAGCCCAGTCAATGGTGGGAATATCTGCAACGCCTTCTTCGTATTGACGAATGGCCTCACTGTAAAACGGTCGAGCTACGCGATTGACGATAAAGCCGGGCGTATCTTTGGCCAAGACTGTGGTTTTGTCCCAGTTGTCAATTTGCTGTCGTGCGGATTGGGTGATTTCCTCAGAAGTAGCAATGCCCGGTACAATTTCTACCAGGGGCATAATGGGAGCGGGATTGAAAAAATGAATTCCCAGGAAACGGTTAGGTTTCTTAAGTGCGGAGGAGATAGAAGCGATTGAAAGGGAGGAGGTATTGGTAGCCAAAATACAATCATGCGAAACAATGCCCTCCAGTCGTTGAAAAACATCCTGTTTGATATCGAGATCTTCGACAACAGCTTCAATTACAAGGCTGCATTCTCCAAAATTTGTTAAATCTTCTTCAAAGTGGATCCGATCCATGATGGCATCCACCTCTTCTTGGCTCATGCGTTTTTTTTCGACCTGTCGTTGCAGGATTTTTCGGAGGGCATGTTTAGCTTTACCAAGTTGGTCGGGGTAGGCATCATATAAATACACTTTGTGATTGTTTTGGGAGGCAATCTGGGCGATGCCTTGTCCCATAGTGCCTGCGCCCGCTACGCCAATAATCTCATCATCCATTTTTATAATAATTATTTCAAATTATTGCACTCTGAAAATAATGATTTCAATTCCAAAACCAACTCAAGTTCGTTGGTCAGAGAACAGCATTATCTCCCCTTAAAATCAGGCTTCCGCTTTTCCAGAAACGCCTGTACTCCTTCGTTATAGTCATCAGTTTTGCCAGCCTCGGTTTGTAGGTCAGCCTCCAGTTCAAGATGCTCATCCAAGTTATTGGATAGGGATTGGTTAATAGCTTGTTTATAAAGAGCAAAACCTTTAGTAGGCATCTGAGCCAACTTTTGACAAATGGATTGGGCCTCATCCATCAGTTGATCTGCTTCTACTGCTTTATAGATAAGTCCTATTTCTTCAGCATTTGCAGGGGATATTTTTTCGTCCAGCAAGTACATGGCATTGGCTCGTTGCAGGCCAACTAACCGTGGAAGGAAAAAGGTCCCCCCACTGTCAGGAATAAGTCCTATTTTGCTGAATGACTGAACAAAAACGGATTCTTTTGAGGCCAATACCAGGTCGCAAGCCAGGGCGATATTAGCACCGGCACCGGCGGCCGTTCCGTTTACGGCACAGACGACCGGTTTATCGAGTTCCCGAATGGCATTGATGATAGGATTGTAGCTTTTTCGGACAGTTTCTCCGAGCTCATAATCATCACCTTTATCAACAACTTCGGGCAGATCCTGTCCAGCAGAAAATGCTTTTCCCTTACCCGTTAATAACACACACCGTATATCTTCATTTCTCGTGGCGTCGGCAAGTTCTTGTTGCAACTCTTTGGCCATCGGTTCAATAAAGCTATTGAGCTTCTGAGGGCGATCAAGTGTAAGCGTTAAAATATTGTCTTCAACAGAAGTAGAAATATATTGACTCATATAGCTAAATACGTTTAAGCCACAGATAGAGACAGATTCTAAATGATGAATTGTTTTTTAATCTGGTAATCAGTGGCTATTCTAAATACACTTAAAATGTTCAAAGGGTTCGTCACAGTCGTGACAGTAGTATTGTGATTTACACGCCGTGGAACCAAATTCGCTCTGCAATTCGGTGTTAGTAGAATCGCAATAGGGACAAGATATTGTTCGGCTTGATCCCTTTAGCGTTTTCAGGAAGTCGTCGTCTTTTTCCGTTTTACCGGGTGGAGCAATACCGTAGTCTTTCAGCTTCTTCTTGGCATCATCCGACATCCAATCTGTTGTCCACGTTTCAGAAAAATCCTTTTTTACCTCGAAATTTTGTATCCCGTTAATTTTAAGGGTTTTCTCAATGTCCTGCTCAATTGCTTTCATTGCAGGGCATCCGGAATAGGTGGGAGTAATACGGACTATCACTTTTCCATCTTTGACTGTAACCTCCCGAGCTATTCCAAGATCGATAATTGAAAGGACTGGAATCTCCGGGTCTTTAACTTCGGACAGAAGGTCCCAAATTTCATTTTTGTTATATGTGGTTGCTGTAGCCATAACATTTTACTAACGGTATTAAGTTATGGTTTATTAGCTTTATACCTCCAATAGCTAATAACCAATAATGATAAACTACTCCCAGTCTGCATCGGGGTACGAACGGCGCAGGTGCTGCATTTCAGCCAGTAGATGTCCCAGGTGTTCGGTATGTAATCCTTGTCGACTGCCTTCTACCATAAACTGATTCCAGTCGGGTACATCCAGCGTGGCTTCCTCAAGGGTATCAGTTACTAAATCTTTCCAGTCGGACTTGAAGCTTGCGGTATCGGCAGCCAGATTTTTTTTCTGTAAAAACTCATCAACCTCATCTTGATAAAATAATTCGCCAACATAGGTCCACATGTCGTTAAAAGCATCTTGGATGCGGCTGTGACTTTCTTCGGTACCGTCGCCGAGTCGTAGTACCCATTCCCGGCTGTGACGCAGGTGATACTTTACTTCCTTAAAATGTTTTCCAACCATACCTCGGATTTGTTCATCCTCAATATCTGACAATAACTGGTATAAATAGTAGCTGTACGAGGAGAACAAAAACTGTCGGGCAATGGTAAATCCGAAATCGCCTTTTGGAAGTTCAACCAGCTTCAAGTTCTTATATTCAGGGTCATTGCGGAAATAAACTAAATCGTCACGATGGCGACCTTCCCCTTCGATTTCAACAGCGTATTCGTACAGGTTAGCTGCGTGGCCGATATAATCCAATGCAATATTAGCAAGTGCTATATCCTCTTCGAGGATCGGACCATGTCCGCACCATTCCGAGAGGCGATGGCCTAAAATAAGGCGGTCATCAGCCAGACGGACAAGGTATTCAAAAAGTGCTTCCTGTTTTGTCAATTCTTTAGATTTCGTGGCTGTACTCATGATCGTCGTTTTGAAACTCGGGGTACACTGTAAAATTGAGGATGCCGATAGGGCTTATCATCAGCCGGATCAAAAAATGGTCCTTCATCTTCTCCTTTTGATGCCACTATCTGGTCGCTGGGTACTACCCAGAGGTTGACCGCTTCCTTGCGGCGCGTATAGACATCTCGGGCATTCTCAAGCGCTTTTTCTGAATCCGGGGCATGTAAGCTGCCGGCATGTTCATGAGGTTTGCCATCTCTGGGCTGAGTAAAGACTTCCCAAAGCGGCCATTGCGTATCTTCTGAGTTATTTTCGTTCTCTTTGCTCATAAAACTTTATTGTTTGTAATTGTAAGGTCGTATTGAAGTATGACCTTACGGAGTTACGAAGCTTTTTCTTTGCTTAATTTCTGTTTACGGGCATATTCTTCAGCTGCTTCACGAACCCATTTACCATTTTCGTGGGCCTCGCGTCGTGCTTTCATACGCTCTTTATTCATAGGACCATTTCCCTTTACGACATTCCAGAACTCATCCCAGTCAATTTCTCCAAATTCCCAGTGCCCTGTTTCTTCGTTGTATTCCAGGTCATCATCAGGAATTTCGAGTCCGACTTCATGAGCCTCAGCAACATGGCGATCAACAAAACTCTGACGAAGTTCATCGTTGGTTTTCGACTTCACGCCCCATTTGATAAGTTCAGCACTGTTGGGGGAATCCTCATCGTGTGGACCAAACATCATGAGTGTTGGCCACCACCAGCGATTAACAGCATCCTGAATCATATCCTGTTGCTCAGGAGTACCATCGGCCATCGTTGCGACCATTTCATAGCCTTGTTTCTTGTGAAAACTCTCTTCTTTACAAATGCGCACCATAGCACGGGAATAGGGGCCGTAAGAACTGCGTGCCAGCATAGTTTGATTAATAATGGCGGCCCCGTCAACAAGCCAACCAATGACTGCAACATCAGCCCATGTTAGAGTTGGGTAGTTAAAAATACTGGAATATTTTGCTTTGCCTTCCAGTAGCTGATTGATGACTTCCTTTCTACTTGCCCCCAGTGTTTCGGTAGCGCTATAGAGATATAGTCCGTGTCCGGCTTCATCCTGAACTTTAGAAAGTAGGATCATTTTTCGCCGAAGGGAAGGGGCACGGGTAATCCAGTTACCCTCGGGTAACATACCTACTACTTCGGAATGTGCATGCTGCGACATCATCCGGATGAGCTGCTGTCGATAGCGATCCGGCATGTCGTCTTTTGGTTCAATCGTTTCTCCATTGTCGATGCGTTCCTGAAATGTTTTCATCTTGGTTTGATTACTCCTAATTATGGCTTTCATGAAACCGGTTTCACCCGAACATATACATGAACATCAAATTAAACAAATACATTCAGTAAAAGGCTGTCAAAGAATAAATCTTATAAGTAAAATGTTCGTATCATTAAATAATTTGAGACGTAAACCGAGGGATACTATATTAACTTATGTAATACTTAAAAAAATCGAAGAGGTGAAAACACAAGATGGGAGCACAAACTGATCAGACTGCTACATTGGACCGGCCTGTTGAAGAAGAATTTAATGACCATCTTGGACTTCAGGATGTTGACTTTATAGAGCATTATGTAGGTAATGCCAAACAAGCCAGTCATTTTTATCAAACGGTTTTTGGATTTGGGCTCAAAGCATATAGCGGCCTGGAAACCGGAAATCGAGATCGCGTTTCTTATTTATTGCAGCAGGGTAATATACGTTTTTTAGTTACTTCGTCGCTTAGTAGCAGTTCACCCATTGCCGATCATATTGCCAAGCATGGCGACGGCATTCATGATATAGCCATGCATGTCGAAGATGTAGATCGTGCTTATAAGGAAACGATAAAGCGGGGAGCAAAAGGTGTTGAGAAGCCTCATGATTTGGAAGATAAGCATGGTACCATCCGCAAAGCTGCTATAGCTACTTATGGTGATACTATTCACACTTTAATTAATCGGTCGAATTATGATGGAATATTTATGCCGGGTTTTGAACCTGCAGAATCACCCATCGAAAGCATTGAACCGGTAGGCGTCCAATATGTAGATCACTGTGTAGGAAATGTGGAAAAGGGAAAAATGAACGACTGGGTTGATTTCTATCGCGATGTGCTAGGCTTCACGCAGTATATCCATTTTGATGACAAGGATATTTCCACAGAATATTCTGCGTTGATGTCGAAAGTAATGGCCGGGGGAAGAGGAATGATTAAGTTTCCGATTAATGAACCGGCTGAGGGTAAGAAAAAGTCACAAATTGAAGAGTTTCTTGATTTCTATGAAGGCCCTGGTGTTCAGCATATTGCACTGTTAACGGGAGATATTATCAAAACGGTGAAGGAGCTGAAGGGGCGTGGGTTGGAGTTTTTGCATGTGCCAACAACCTATTACGAGGAGCTGGAAAATCGTGTTGGAAAAATCGATGAGCCCATCGAACAGCTGGAGAATTTAGGTATTTTGGTGGATCGCGATGATGAAGGATATTTGCTACAGATTTTTAGTAAGCCTGTGGTGGATCGACCGACCTTCTTTTTTGAGATTATTCAGCGAAAAGGAGCCCGTGGATTTGGTAAAGGAAACTTTAAGGCACTTTTCCAAGCTATCGAACGTGAACAGGATAAAAGAGGGAATTTATAGAAAAGGCAGTTTTCAGTTGTCAGCCCTCAGCTATCGCAAGGAGAAAGATTCACTGATAGTTGAATGCTGGAAGCTTAACTTTTCGATTGAGAGTTATTTAAATATTGGCTGGCAAAACTATCAATTAACTTAAATCAGATTCAGCCATGATTTATCATCAATTAGGAAAGATACCGCACAAGCGTCACACGCAATTTCGTCGGCCTGATGGAGAACTCTATCAAGAGCATTTATTTGGTGCCGAGGGATTTCACGGGGTATCGTCACTGATGTACCATCACAATCCGCCAACAAAAACATTCAAGGTGGAAAAGGGGGAAGATGTCAAGATTGAAAAGTGGGATGAAGGCATGCTTCGCCATCATCATCTTCGAACCGCCGATATTGAAGAAGGCGGTGATCCGGTAATGGGTCGAAAAGTATTGCTCTATAATAACGATGTACAGATTGGTGCGGTACGTCCCACTGAGCCGATGGATTATTTTTACAAAAATGGGGAGCACGATGAGCTGTTATTTATCCATGAGGGTGAAGGCTATGTACATACGATGTTTGGGAAGCTTGAGTTTGGATGGGGAGATTATATCTACATACCGCGCGGCACCATTTATCAGATTGTTTTTGAGACCGAGAAAAACCGCATGCTCACCGTAGATTCGACCGGTCCAGTGGATATCCCCAATCGGTACCTATCTGACAAAGGACAATTTTTAGAAAACAGTCCGTATTGTGAGCGTGATATTCGCCGACCCGAGGGCCCTATTTTTGTAAATAAGCAGGGAGAATTTGAGGTCCGCATAAAAAAACAGGGACGATATACTTCGTATTGGTATGAGCATCACCCCTTTGATGTGGTTGGTTGGGATGGCTATCTCTATCCCTGGATTTTTAATATCAAGAATTTTGAGCCCATTACGGGACGTGTCCATCAGCCGCCGCCCGTACATCAGACATTTGAGGGCAACAATTACGTAGTGTGCTCATTTTGTCCACGCAAGTATGACTACCATCCGAAATCAATTCCGGCGCCTTACGCTCATTCCAATGTAGACTCCGATGAAGTGCTATACTATGTAAAAGGTGATTTCATGAGTCGTAAAGGGGTAGATGAAGCGAGCATTACGCAACATCCCGGCGGTATTCCGCACGGTCCGCATCCTGGAAAATATGAGGGAAGTATTGGCAAAGAGGCAACCGATGAGTATGCTGTGATGATTGATACTTTTTATCCGTTGCATTTGACGACCGAAGCCAAGAAACTGGATGATGAAAGTTATCCGTACTCCTGGAATGAGGAAGTCGAAGCGGAGAAGGTGGAAGCCGAAGAATAATTGTTTTTAATTATCGAATCATAAAAGCCTGTCAGGTTAAAGCTTGCCGGGCTTTTTTTATGTGAAATGATTTATTTTAAAATAAAATTAACGCTAACTATTTGATTTTACTAAAGAAGCCCTACTTTTATATATTGTTAGAAACTGTCAAGTGTGATGGGCAAAAGGATCATTACTACCATATTGTTCCTGGCTGTCTGTTGGGGGAAATCTCATGGACAGGTCGATATTCCGTCAAATCCTGATTTTTCGGATACGACATTGGTACATACGCTCATTGATTCCAGTTTTGACCTTTCTTTTACGGATCCGGACCGGGCAATCATGTTTGCCGGACAAGCACTCGAAATTGCTGAACAAATTGATTATCCCAAGGGTATTGCCAGAGCACATCGCGAGCTGGGTTATTCTAACGGAGTAAAGGGCAATTTCGAAGCGGCGCTTAGCCATCATCAACGAGGCATCTCCCATAACACAGAATTAGGTGATACGCTGGGTATAATATCGCAACTTAATGACATCGGAAATCTTTATAAGAAACAGACCCAATACGATTCGGCGTTGGAACATTTTTATCAGGCGCTCGAGTTAAGTGAAACAAATGATATGGATGGTGCTATAGCTTCAATAGCTGGAAATATCGGCTTGGTTTATTTTGAACTAGAAAATGAGGAAAGGGCCGAGAAATTTTATAAGCGTGCTTTGGAAATCAATGAGCGGTTAGATAATCGGCATGGGATGTCGATCAATTACAATAATTTGGGATTGTTGTACGGAGATCAGGGAAATTATGAGCAGGCGCTGGAATATCATTTTCAAGCACTGAAAATGCGCAGGGATTTGGAATATACTATCCGCATAGCCAACAGTTTGAACAATATCGGGCGCATATATATGCAGCAAAATAGCTATGATGAAGCTATCGATTATCTAAATCGTGCTCTAAAAATGAATGATGATCGTGACCCAGATCTCACTTCAATTATCCACGAAAACCTGGCAAAGGTATATTATTCCTCAGAAAAATACGATTCGGCACTGGTTCATGCTGAAAAGACACTTACACTCTCCCAAGACTTTGGCACCCAGCTCGGTGTAAAAGTGGGACATGAACTACTTTCGGATATTTATAGTGCTATCGGAAATTACAAAGAGGCATTCCTCCATCAGCAAAAATTAAGGGCTGTAGAGGATAGCATTCTGAATGAAGAAAAATCCCGACAGATCAACGAGTTGCAAACCAAATATGAGACGGCTCAGAAAGAAAAGGAGATTGCATTGCTTGAAAAAGAAAATCAGCGCGAAACACTTATGAGGAAGGCTTTTCTGGCCGGATTGGTGATGATTGGTATAATCGGATTGTTGATCTATAACCGCCAACGGCTCAAGATCAATAAGAATCGCACGGAACTTGAAAATATTCGTCTCAAAGAAAAACAATTGGAGAAGGATCTCGAATTCAAAAATAAACAGCTTACGACCCACACACTTCATCTGGTGCAGAAAAACGAGACGATGAAAGAGCTTAAAAATAAGATCAGTTCGATTCGTAAGCAGGATAACGGAAATATCAATAAGTCGCTGCAAAATTTGCGAAATTTGGTGGATTACAGCTTCAGTCTTGATGATGACTGGCAGCAGTTCCGCCTCTACTTTGAGGAAGTACATACTGATTTTTTCAATGTCTTAAAAGAGCAGTATCCCGATCTGACTCCTAATGAACTACGGCTTTCAGCACTGGCGAAATTGAATCTGTCCATCAAAGAGACCGCTACTATTCTGGGGATTACGCCCGACAGCGTAAAAACGGCTCGCTATCGTCTTCGCAAAAAGTTGGATATCGAGACCGAGGAAAACCTCACCGAGTTTATGATGGAGATTGAAAAGAGAGAAATAGAAAAAGAGAGTTAATATTTCGCTGTTTATAGGTCATAGACCTTGTTTTAATATTCTGTTTACCTATTGTTGACCTTCCCAAAATTGCTCTTTCCCATTGTGTGAAATAGGTTGATATCTGTCGGAGATGTTTACTTTAATCAATAAAATCCAATCGCTATGTATACTAATTCCTCAATTTTTGTGAGCACTATTTTAACATTGTTGCTTTTGCCAACTTTGCTGATAGCCCAAAATAATAAAGGAGATGCTTTTGTCCGCAGTATTGATGCGGAAGAACTTGAATGGGGAGGTTGCCCTGAATTTATGCCCAAAAGTTGTAGCATCGCTGTTCTCCAGGGAGATCCTGCAGAACCCAACGCAGATATTTTCTTCAAATTGGAAGGGAATACAAAAGTGCCCAATCACTGGCATCATTCAGCCGAGCGCATGGTATTGGTATCAGGAGAAATGGAAGTTGAGTATGAGGGACAGGATCCGAAAATGATGGAAGCTGGCACGTACGCATATGGACCAGCCGAGCAACGCCACAAAGCATCATGTGTTTCAGAAGAGCCGTGTGTGCTCTTTATTGCGTTTGAGGAGCCCATCGATGCTTTTTCAGCCAAGTAAACTGTTTTGGATAAAAGGCGGAATCAATATTGCTAAATCGCAACGACAAATCTTACATATGATGAAAAAACTAATCGCATTTATCTATGGTGTTGTCTGTTATCTGATTTTCTTCGTGAGTTTTCTATGGATGATACTTTTTCTCGGAAATTTTGAAGCCTATGTCCCGACAACAGTAAACTCGGGCACAGCCGGACCACTGCTCCAATCTTTGTTAATTAACTTAGGATTGATTGCCCTGTTTGGGATTCAGCACACAGTAATGGCGCGGAAATCTTTCAAAGATCGGTGGACCAAATTAGTACCTAAGCCGGTGGAGCGAAATACTTATGTGTTGTTCTCGGCTATTGCACTGATTTTAATACTCTGGTTCTGGCAACCATTGCCCGAAACGGTCTGGCAAGTCGGAACAGCTTGGGCTTCGTTGGTACTGCAATGGGGGTTCTGGCTTGGGTGGTTGATTGTATTCCTTTCAACCTGGATGATTGATCATTTTAATCTTTTTGGATTGAAACAGGTCTGGAATTATATGAGGGATCGTAAACAACACCCGCCGCAATTTATGGAACCGGGATTCTACAAATACGTTCGCCATCCGCTTATGCTCGGATTTTTAATCGCATTTTGGTCTATCCCACATATGACAATAGGGCATCTTGTTTTTTCCTGCGGGATGACGCTCTACATCGTAATAGGCGTTTACTACGAAGAAAGAGCGATGGTTCGACGATTTGGAGATAAATATGAGGATTACAGAAAACGTGTGCCCAAATTTTTTCCGGGATTGAGTATCAAGGAAAAAGAATATAAGCAAGAGGAACTTGCTTAACCATTATTGACTAAAAGTTAAAAAGGGCAGTCATGCAATTCTTAAGATTGCTCTTAAAATTGATAGAAAAACGAGGAGAGAATTATGAAAAAGAAAATACTTATTTGTTTATATGCATTAGGATTGATGATAGTAGTACCCATTCAGGAGATGAACGCCCAGTCTCAGCAGTATGGGAAAGTTGATTTCAATGTTTCGTGCAATGAGCAAGTTCAGGCTGATTTTAATCATGCCTTGGCTTTGATGCATCATATGATGTACGAACAGGCTCGAAATAGGTTTAATAAAGTCGCCGAACAGGATACCGGGTGCACAATGGCGCAGTGGGGTATTGCCATGAGTTATATCCACCCACTCTGGGGACAGCGACCATCGGATGCCGATTTTGAAGCGGGCAGTAAAGCCTTAGCAAAGGCAAAAGAGATGGCGAATCTTAATGATCGGGAAATGGCGTATATCAATGCGGTGGACCCATTTTTTGAAAATTGGGAGGCCACCTCATATCGTGATCAGCTTGTTACTTTTGAGGAGGGATATCGCACTTTGCACGAGCAGTATCCTGATGATGAAGATGCAGCCGCATTTTACGCGCTGGGACATCTGGCTACGGCACCGCCCGATGACGAGTCGCTGAGTCATCAGGAAAAAGCGGGCGCTATGCTCGAAGAGTTGCACAAGCAACATCCCGAGCATCCGGGACTGTTTCATTACATTATCCACGCTTATGATAATCCAAAGTTGGCAGAGCGGGCTGTTGATGTAGCTCGGGCCTACGATAAAGTTGCTCCCGATGTGCCGCACGCCTTGCACATGCCGAGCCATATTTTTGTTCGTCAGGGTATCTGGTCGGATGTTATTGATTGGAATAAGCGTTCGGCAGAGGCGGCATTGCGGCAGTCATCAGAAGATGAAATTTCGATGCATTATGTTCATGCGCTGGACTATCTGACGTATGCTCACCTGCAACGGGGAGAGGATGAGAAAGCAAAAAAAGTAGCTCAGAAAACGATTGAGGTTAAAAATTTGCAAGATCATTTGGGATCTGCCTATGCGGTTGCCGCTTCACAGGCGCGCTATAATTTGGAACGTGAAGAGTGGAATAAGGCGGCACAAATTGATTTGCATTCTCCCAATAACTTTTCGCTTGAAAAGTACCCGGCTACGCAATCGATGATCCATTTTGCTCGTGGTATTGGCGCGGCGCGATCCGGTGATTTAGATGGTGCTCGTCAAGCAGTGGATTCGCTAAACAATCTGTATCAAAAGTTGAAAGAAAAAGAGAAAAGTTACTGGGCTGTACTGACCGATGCCCAACGTAAGGTCGTTGAATCGTGGATGATTTTTGAGCAGGGTGATCAAGAAGAAGCTCTTACTCTCATGAAAAAAGCCGCTGATACCGAGGACTCCGTTGATAAACATCCCATCACGCCGGGACATATTTTACCGGCAAGAGAATTGTTGGGAGATATGCTTTTGAAGATGGATCGTCCAGAAGAAGCCCTAACAGCATATGAGGAAAGTTTGGCTATATCCGCGAATCGGTTCCGAAGTTTATATGGTGCGGGACGCGCTGCCGAGCTGGCAAGAAATATGGATAAAGCCAAAGAATACTACAAGGCGCTGGTTGCCACCGCATCACCCGAAGAAGTGGAGCGACCAATGTTTAAAGAGGTACGTAATTTTCTCGCGGCAAATTAAAAGTGAAACTAAAAAGGATCAGTTATGGCCGATTCAAAAACGATAAAAGAAGCCTTTGAACGAAACAAAAAGGCATTGCAAATGCGTCCGTCAAAAGCGAGGAGTACGGCTACAACAAAAGTACGATTGTTTGACGGAACGACCTGTGAAGTGAAGCACAAACATTGGAAATTCAAGGTTGATATTGGTAAATCTGAGGGCGGTAACGATGCGGGGCCCGGACCCGGAATTTTGGAGCGCGGTGCCTTAGGCAGTTGCCTGGCGATTGCTTATTCGCAGCGGGCGGCGGTGATGGGAATCCCAATAGAGAAAATTGAAATTGATGTTGAGTCAGATTTTGATGCTCGCGGCATGTTGCATATTACAGATGATCCGCCCGGATTTGAGGCCATTCGGTACAGAGTTTACATTGAAAGTCCGGCTACGAAAGATCAAATAATGAAGATGATCGAAGATGCAGATAAACACAGTCCGGTGTTAGATGATTTTAGTCGAGCTATTCCGGTTGAGCGGGAAGTGATCATCAAATCAAAAGAGAAGGAGGCAACGTGACGCCAACTATTCTGCAAAAACTTCAAAATTATTTCAGACCTGAACCCGAACCGAAAACTATAGCCCAACAACTCCGTCAACCTTCGGGAGATTTAGCTGAAGAAGTTGGTTATAAAATGAATGAAGCCAATAAACCTCTTTATGATGTGGTGATTGATCTGATAGAGCCAAAGGATAACGACCGGATACTGGAAATAGGGTTTGGCAACGGTAAGTTTTTCGACAAGCTGTTTTCAAATGTTAACGGACTGAAAGTTGCCGGAATAGATTATTCCAAAGAAATGGTTGAGGCTGCAAAGGAAAATAACAGCGCACCTATTACTTCCGGCAGGTTGGATCTTCAGTGGGGATGTAGTGATGCGCTTCCGTATGACGATCAATTCTTTGATAAAGTATTTTGCAATATGGTAATCTATTTTTGGGATGAGCCTGAGCCTCATCTGCAAGAAATTCACCGTGTACTCAAGTCGGGAGGCAGATTTTATACAGGGATGAGGACCCGGGAAAGCATGCTCAATTTTCCATTCGTACAGTTTGGATTCAATCTGTATAAAGTTGAAGAATGGAAAGAAATACTAATTGAGAATGGGTTTTCCGTGCTGAAAACAACGTCAAGATTAGATCCAAAAATGGAATTTAACGGTAGTGAGCTTAGGCTTGAGTCTTGCTGCGTAGTTGCTATAAAAAATTAAAATTCAATCAACACTTAGTTCAACAATTATGAAACCCGAACTACAGCGTAGAGTACAGCGATACGGATGGGATTATTCCTCCCCTCATTATGATACAGGTTGGCAGCATCAACTTTGGCCGGCACAAAAACGATTGCTTAAAAAGTCGAACATACAAAAAGGAGAAAAGGTGTTGGATATATCCTGCGGAACAGGACTGATAACTTTGCCGATAGCCAAAACCGTTGGAGAAGAAGGAGAAATGGTAGCTATCGATCTTTCTGAGGGGATGCTTGAAAAAGCGGCAGAAGAAGCCAAAAAAAATGGGTTCTCGAATATCTCGTTTAAACATATGGATGCTGAAGATTTAGATTTATCCGATGACTCATTTGATATCGCTATAAATTCACTCGGATTGATGTATTATCCCAATCACGACCAAGCGATCCAGGAAATGTATCCTGTAGTTAAGCCGGGGGGACGTGCAACAGCACTAGTTTGGGGACGACGTAACGCCTGTGGTTGGGCTGAGCTCTTTCCGATTATAGACCGGCGCGTGGAGTCAGATGTGTGTCCGTTATTTTTCCAACTGGGAACAGATAAAACGCTCCAAAAGACATTCGCAAAAGCCGGTTTTAAGGATATCAATGTCTGGCGATTTGATATGGCACTACATTTTGATTCTGATGAACAGGCAATCATTGCCGCTTTCCAAGGTGGAGCAGTAGCCTTGGCGTATCGCAAGTTTGATCAGCATACCAAGGAGGAGGCCCATGCGGAATATATTGAATCGATTCAGCCTTACAGTGATGGAGCCGGATATGATATACCGGGAGAATTTGTAATCGTTTCCGGCATTAAATCCAGATAAAACATATCCACACAGAAAAAGCTCAACACGTCAATATCATCAATTGTGTGGACAAGTATTATCAGTTTTTGGACATATATTATGATTTATACATTCCTCTTAATTCTATTCTTATAATTAATTTGTGATTTTCGATGATCCTTGGAATTTCTGTCACTTTTTTTTGTGTTTAGATGAAGCTAAATCAAACTAAAAGGAAGATAAGCAGAGATTAGAATAAGGTTATGAGCAATATTTTAATCACTGAATTGAAAGGTCAAGGTCCGGGCGATATTCTTGGTGCTATTGGTGGCGAGACGAACATCGATCCCGGAATTATTGGAAATATCGATATTAATGGCTCAAAAGCTTTTGTAGAAGTAAATAATGGTAAAGCCGAAGAGCTCGCTGTTCAACTGAATGGAAAAAAGGTGGGCCATTCCAGAGTATCGGTTCGTAATATTGATGAGGAAGATTTTGATGATATTGAAACGATTTATGATTATGTGGACCGATTTCGGAGGCTGGTTGAGCTGGAGCGCGAAGAAGAAATGCGAGAGCATGAAGAAAGTATTCGTACTCTTTCCGGCCAACAGCGCGAGGCTGAAGGTAAAGCTATTCTTCATCTAAGAGGCCGTGACGAAGGCAATGCGCTCGAAGGTAAGTTGGTGAAATTTATGCGTCAGCATAAGGGAGAGCCGCTCCCGGATACGGAAATAGCTGTTGGCGATTTAGTGATGATTTCGCGTAGAGATCCGTTGCTTAGTGATAATCCCACAGGTACGGTCGTACAAAAAACTAATTACTCTATAACTGTTGCTTTTGATCAGCCTCGGAGTTTCATCTTTGGTAAGGGATTACGCATGGATCTCTATGTCAATGATATTACCTATCAACGGATGAAGGATGCGTTGAAGCGGGCTGAAGAAGCTAACGGGCGTCTGGCAGAGCTTCGAAATATTATAGTGGGCTTGGATTCGCCAGAAGAGTCAGAGAAAGCAGAGGTAGATGAATGGTTCAATAAAGAGCTGAACGCATCCCAAAAAGAGGCGGTAGCATACAGTCTGGGTGCCGAAGATGTTCATCTGATTCATGGTCCGCCGGGCACCGGTAAGACCACAACAGCTATTGAGGTGATTGAACAGGCAGTGGCGAACGGACAGAAGGTGCTCGCTACGGCGGCATCAAATATTGCCGTTGACAATATGCTGGACTTTCTGTTGGAACGTGAAGTAAAAGCTGTTCGGGTGGGACATCCGGCGCGGGTAACGCCCCAGTTGAAAGAATATACTCTGGACAGCCTGATCGAGCAAAATGACCAGTATCGCAAGTCAGAAGAGCTGCGCGCTCAGGCATTCGAAAAAAAAGAAGAGCAGGAGAAATTCACGCATCCATCCGGTAAATATCGACGAGGTATGAGCAATAGCAAAATCAAAGAGCTTGCTGAAGATCGACGCGGATCGCGAGGAGTATCCGAAGAAAAAATCCAGGAGATGGCTCGCTGGATTGAGCTGCAGGATAAAATTGACGATCTATTTGAGGAAGCGGATCAACTTCGGGAGGAAGCCGTAAATGAAATTCTGGAGAACAAGCAGGTTATTTGTACCACGAACAGCACGGCAGGAAGTGAATTAATGGGAAATCGGGAATTTGACCTCGTAGTGATTGATGAGGCTACGCAGTCAACGGAACCGAGTTGTTTGATCCCTATTACTCACGGAAAGAAGATTGTTATGGCTGGAGATCACCGGCAGTTGCCTCCTACAGTGAAAAGTCGGAAAGCCGCTGACCAAGGATTGGAGGACACCCTTTTTGAACGACTTGCTGAGAAGTATTCCGGCATCAAAAATATGCTGGAGGTACAGTATCGCATGCACGAGAAAATTATGTCATTTTCAAATGAGCAATTCTATGATGGGATACTTTCTGCTGATGAAGGTGTTAAAGAGCATACACTCGAAGACTTTCAACTGGATATCAATGTGTTTGATAACAATCTGACGGAAGTTCTGGATCCGGATGAGCCGATTATATTTGCAGATACAGCCGAACGTGATGCTGCAGAACGAATACGGCAGGGGTCAACCTCTAAAGAAAATCCTGAAGAAGCGCTGTTGGTAGCACAGATGACGTATAATTTACTGCGATCAGGCATGCAGCCGGAAGATATTGCTGTGATCAGTCCGTATAAAGATCAGGTTGATTTGTTAGACCGTAAAATTGATACAGAGAATTTAGAAATAAAATCGGTCGATGGTTTCCAGGGACGTGAGAAAGAAGTTGTAATTATATCACTGACACGGAGCAATAAAAATAAACGCATAGGTTTTCTTGAGGATGTTAGAAGGCTCAACGTATCGTTAACTCGTGCTAAACGTAAACTTATAGTAGTCGGAGATAGTTCTACGATAACATCCCATGAAGTTTATAACCAGTTTGTAGATTATGTAAGAGACAAAGGAAAACTGGTAGAGCTATGAGAGTAAACTGTTTATTATTTCATGCTCATTCGTGCCGCTGCTTGCAGAGCTTTATAAACATTTACCACCCCATCAGAAACAGATAGTTTAGCAAAAGGAGCCTTTTGGGCGTTCTGGGGATTCCCTTCATGAGGAACCGTGACCTGTTGATTGGGGTATTTTTTGGTATTGTCGAGAATAATTTGTCGAATCTGTTCGGTGGTTAAGTCGGGATAATAAGCCAAAAGTAATGCCGCAGTCCCTGCTACAACCGGTGATGCCATACTGGTACCCTCTTGAAATTTGTATTTATTATCGGGCATGGTAGAGTAAATATCCACGCCGGGAGCAAACAGGTCTACCGTTTTATTACCATAGTTGCTGAAGTTAGCGACAAATTCTTGGTTTGGGTTCCAGCTTGTGGCTCCCACACTAAGCCAGTGAGTAGCAGCAGAATCACTTACGGCTCTGCTATATTTATCCGTGGGATAATTTGCAGTTGTATCAACATTTTGAGCACTGTTGCCCGCCCCGTGTACCATGAGCACCTTGTTTTTATCGGCGTGAGCTACTGCTTTATCAACAACTTCTTTATAGGGAGAATAGCTTTTGCCAAAGCTCATATTGATGATGTCGGCACCGTTATCCACGGCATACCGAATGGCATTTGCCACATCTTTGTCTCTTTCATCACCATTGGGGACGGCGCGAATAGCCATAATTCGTACGTTGTCTGCAACACCGTCAACCCCAATCCCATTATTGCGTTCTGCTCCGATGATTCCTGCCACGTGTGTTCCGTGAGAAGGATCGGGTCCTGCTACATCGTTATTGCCGTAGTATCGTTCAGACTTATCCTCATAATCATCTCCTACAATATTACGGGGATTGAAATTAGGGTTGTACCCGTATTTTGCGAATTCATAAATCTGTTTTTTCTGTTTGGCAATGAGCGTGGAGTCAATGTCATTTTCCATCACATACAGCATCACGTTTTTAGCAAAGTTGAGCTCTTGGCTGGTAGGTTGTAGGTTTTGGAGCTGTTTGTAGGAATAAGAAGAGTCGGAGAAATGTTTTTTTAAAATACTTTCAGCTTCTGCCTTACTCTGCTCTATATTTTGAATATTTTTGTACTGTTGGCTTAACTCCTGAATTTTTTCTTCATAATCCGATTTAATGTCCCGGTAGTAGAGGTATTCTTCTCTTTCTTCTGACGTTAAAGCAGCTGATCCCATCTGCCCGTATTTTTTCTTCAGCTTTCTATAAAGTCGGGTTAATTCAAAAGTATCGTGATTTACATTCTCTCCGTCCGTACCGCCAATAAAATTCCAGCCATGCACATCGTCGACATATCCATTATTATCATCATCTTTGCCATTATTTGGAACCTCATCTTCATTGATCCACACAATATCATCGAGATCTTCATGATTGGTATCTACTCCTCCATCAATAACCGCAACAGTCACTGTTTTTTTGGGGGATTTATTAGCGAGTAATTCGTAGTAAGCTTTGTCACTGCTTATTCCACGGAATCGAGTGGTTTCTTCATCCCAGTGATGCCACCCTTTGGGTGGTTCCAGCATGGAATCAAAATTGACAGAATCCGGAGCTGCTTCTTGTTCATATTGTTCCGTAGTTTTATCATCAGAAGTAACCTGCTGTGTTGTAGAGCAGCTGTAAAACGTAATAGCAAAAGCCAGTATAATTAAAAATTGCTTTTTCATATGGAGTAAGGATTATAAAATGATTACAACTATGGGTGATATTGATTTACAGCGATTCAGCACTGGAGATAAATCGGTTAGACGCTTCTTGAAAAGCGGCGTGAATTGCTTTGTTTAGAGATTCCTTTAATTCGCTCCCCGCTTCGGTGGCATAAAAATCTGCATATTTTTTGAGGCGGCCATCTGCAAGTTCACGATACATAACCAGATAATTATTGACTAATTCATCCTCTAACTGCATCTGCAGGCGGTTATTAAAATTGTTTACAATGCCCGTAACCTGTGCCTCGCTTAAGTTAAGTCTACTACTAATGGTATCGGTGCCAATGACTAACGAGCGAAATAAAATTGTCTGAGATTTAATTCCGGATTCCCTGGCAGACCTACTTTCAATAAGATTTTTTATAATGGAAATCCGTTTTTGTGATGGTTCATCTTGTTCAAGTTCATATTTTGTAACAATCTGTTTTCGAGTCCCCTGAATGGTATGAAAATTAGCTTCAGATTTTAAAATCGGTTTAATCGCATCTGATTTGAGCATGGCAAGAACGGAGTCAGAGTAAGTGTGATCAAAGTTTTCTTCAAAGCTTTGATAAGCAATATTAGAAAGTGAATCAGTATCGTATGCTTTGTCGAAAAGTTTTATCAACCGTTCATTTTTTGAAGGGGTTATGCCAAATGGGTTCTGTGAGAATTGGGTTTTTAGCTCCTGTGGTAGTTCATTTAAAGTTTGTTTGATCGGAATCAATTCTAAAATACGATCAATGTCATTCTTATCTTTGGCGGCTGAGGATTCCTGAGCAAAGGTTTGAAAGGGGAGCAAGAGACAAAAAATAATGACTGCTAGTCGAGTTCGTATCATGGGTTATAAAATTAAAAAGAGGTAAAGAAGATGATGAAAATGCATTGAAATTAAGCTAATGATAATTTTCAAAGCTCAAAAGTTTCATATGATTTATTGACTATTAATTTTTTTTAATTGAGCTTCTATTTTTTTGTGTTTGTAAAAAGTTATGGTAGAATCAATGCAAAATTGATAATTAAATATGTGATTGGATAAGGAAATTTCAGAAGGGATAGACTAATCTGTTCAAGACAAAATTAAGAAGTTCATTTAGATGAAAGAAGAAAAAGGGAGTGGGAGTGATCAAAGTAGAGGGTATTGGCGACCACTGCCGCTGGGATATTTGCTGGAAGAATATGGGTTGTTCAGCAGGAAGGTAGGCCTGTTGCTGGGTTTATGGATTGTACTATTTGTACTCAGTTTTCTATCGGTAATTTATTGGATCCCTTCAGACTGGGATACATTAGCCAGCACCAGCCAGGCAATTTCGTTGTTTTTGCTGTTCTATCCCCCGCTTTTAATATCAAATTTATTGCTTTTTTGGTTGGGATTTGAGTGGGGATTTATCCCTGCTTACCTCTCAACCTTTATGGTGGCGTTGGCTTTTAATATGCCTACTCAATGGTCTATACTATTCGGCATAGCGGTAGTTTTAGGAATGGCCATTTTTGCGGTCGTATATTACAGCACTCATTTTAATTATACCTTAGACAGTGTTACCCATTTCGCGTTTTTTGTGGGTGTTGCATTGGTAGCATCAATGGCTTCTTCAATGGGATCTTTAATATGGAGCCATGTACAAGAATTGACGATTGAAGAAACACTCATTGCATGGCAAAGTTGGTGGACGGGTACATTTCTTCAGCTCGTATTTATTAATGCTCCCATTCTTTTTTTGGTTGGTGATAAAATAGAGCGTGTTAAGGATAAATATTTTGATGTCCCAGAACGTCCCGATATCTCACTTGGATGGGTGTATAGTGCCATTATATCTGTAGTAACTGTACTGGTTATTTTTATACTTTCAGCCGAACAGTTGGGTACCCTGCGTATGGAGGAAGCACTGAAAGACACCTCTGCAAGTTTAGCAAATGAGATTTTAAGTGCTTCACAAACGTTTGAGTTAACAGCTTGGATTGCCATTGTAATCTTACTTGCCGCGGGATTAGGTGGTATTCGATTAGTTGAGGGATGGAATAAAACATTAAAGGATCAGGTACGGGTAAAGAGAGCACTAATAGCTGAAATCCACCATCGGGTTAAAAATAATATGCAATTAGTATCGGGACTGATTGAACTTCAGCTTCAAAATTCGGAAAGTCAGATGGTGCAAAAGGAGTTGCGGAAAAGCCATTCACGCATTTACTCGATGGGAAAAGTACATGAGCAGACCTATCAGAACGAAGATGCTGCTGATGTTAATATGGATGTTTATGTGGAAAGTATTGTAAAGCAAGTAGAAGCAAATTTTGGTGAAATTGACGGGACTCGATTTAATTTGGTTTGTTCTTCTTTTAAGCTGACGATCAGTCAAGCAGTGACATTTGGATTATTGCTTAACGAGCTGTTGACTCTTATCTGTAGACACGAATACCGTCATGCCAATAGCGATACTGAAATTACAATTAGTGTTGAGGGAACTGAAAAATTGGTTAAAACCAGATTTGAGGGCATTTCTAAACCATTTGAGATTGCAGTTGCAGATTCATTGGATGGGACCTTGATTCGGAAGCTTACAAAACAATTGAATACTGAGGTACACCGCGTTCAAGGTCAGGAAGAGAAAGAATCTGTAAACTTAGAATTTACGTTTGATAAAAAAGATTCACCATCGTATTTCAACTCTTGGGAGCCTGTCTAATAAGTTTTATATCATTATTATAATCCCCTATCTCTAAAACGGCCGATTTACATTTGATAATGTTTTTTTACTATCGAATCTGTGGTATTCAAACATTAATAATATACCCACATTTATTGATTTAGAGCTAAATAGATAGGTCACTGACTTAAAGCAATCAAGAAGGAGCGTTTGCTAATCCTCACATTAAATAAAAGAGGAACCCAAACTCCTTTTGCGAGGTATAAAAGATTATTCTAATAATCTTTTAATTCTGAGGGAGTAATGTATAAAAGTAAACAGAGTTCATTTGTACCTGATATTTTTTTTATAGGGATGATAGTGGGGAGCTTTTTTCTATTTGTCGGTTGTACTGAAAAACCGGATGATCGTAATCTATTCGCCAACCAAACAGCACCTTTATTTGAGGGGATGGGAAATCATCATTTTGATGTTTCGTTAGATGATACGCTTGCAGCTAAATATTTTAATCAGGGTATAATGTTGACATATGGTTTCAACCATAAAGAAGCTGAGCGCTCGTTTCGACAGGTTGTTGAGCTTCAGCCTGAGCACCCGATGGCGTGGTGGGGCATTGCGCTGGTACAGGGACCAAACTTGAATCTACCTATGCTGCCTGATGCAATCCCGGTAGCATGGGAAGCTATACAGAAAGCTCAGGAATTGAAGTCCAATGGCACCCAACGCGAGCAGGATTATATCAATGCTCTGGCTAATCGATATGCTGAAACCCCACCCGAAGATCGTACACCGCTTGATAGTGCCTATGCACAAGCAATGGGCAAAGTGGTCGAAAAGTATCCCAATGATATGGAGGCGCAGGTAATGTATGCCGAAGCCCTAATGGACCTCCATCCGTGGGATTTTTGGAATAAGGAAGGGGACCCGAAACCGTGGACACCAAAAATTATGGCCACGCTGGAACGAGTGATAGAAAAAGATCCTGATCATCCGATGGCTAACCACTTGTATATTCACGCTTCCGAAGCTTCACCCAATCCCGAAAAAGCCTTGGAAAGTGCGAAACGATTGGGTAATGCCGTGCCCGGAGCGGGACACTTGGTTCATATGCCAGCCCACACCTACATCCGCGTAGGGATGTATCACGAGGCATCGGAGGCGAATGAGCGAGCGATCAAATCCGATAATGAATACGTGGCGCAATGCCATCAGCAGGGGATGTATCCACTGGGATATATGCCACACAACCATCATTTTTTATGGGCAACAGCGACTTTGGAAGGACGTAAGAAGCGCAGTTTAGAAGCTGCCCAAAGCACTTTTGAGCATGTTGATACTAATATAATGCGGGAGCCGGGGATGGGGCTCTTGCAGCATTTTTGGACTATTCCGATGTATGGAAACGTACGGTTTGGGGAATGGGATACAATCCTGGCTACTTCAAAACCCGATGAAGATTTGCTGTATCCCCGGGGTGTTTGGCATTATTCCCAGGGAATGGCTTTTGTAGCCACTGGTCAGGTGGATAGTGCAAGGCAACATCTTGATGAGCTGAAAACTATTGCCTCGAATGAATCACTGAAAACGGTTATTATTATGAATCACGCTTATGATCTCATGCAGATAGCTTCGCGTGTGTTGGAGGGGGAAATCGCTGCTAAAAATAATGCGTACGATCAAGCTATCACATTATTGGAAGAGGCGATCGCAATTGAGGATGAATTGCTCTACAACGAGCCGCCGGATTGGTTCTTCCCCGTACGGCATAACCTCGGTACCGTTTTGCTGGAAGCCGGAAAATCAACTGAGGCCGAACAGGTATTCCGTGATGACCTTAAAGAGTTTCCCCAAAATGGCTGGGCGCTTTTTGGCTTGCATCAGAGTTTGTTGGCTCAGGGAAGAGAAAGTGAAGCAAAAGAAATTAAAAATCAGTTTAATGAAGCTTGGAAATATGCTGATATCAAGTTGACTTCCGCCCGAATATTAGATGAAGAGAACAAAATGCTGGGTTATGATAACCAGTAAAGAATGTAGATCTGGTTATTGATTTTGACTTTTACCGGTCATGGGAACAAATCGAACCGGCATTTTTTGTTCCCTTTTTATTTCTCCGTCTTTTGTTTTAGTAATTTTTATTAAAACCTGACGATCATCAACATCGCCAACCGGTGCTACCAATATTCCTTTAGGAGCCAGCTGATTGATTAAAGGTTCAGGTATTTCTTCGGGGGCAGCTGTTAAAATGATCTTATCGAATGGAGCATGCTTCGGCCATCCTTTATAGCCATCTCCAATTTTTGTTTGAATGGTGTTATATCCAAGTATTTTAAATCGCTTGATGGCCTGATGAGCAAGTGGTTTTACTATTTCTATCGTATATACATGTGGGGTGAGTTCGGATAAAACAGCTGCCTGGTAGCCACTGCCTGTACCGATTTCCAGTACTTTTTCACCGACCTCAATATCCAGTAGATCTGTCATATAGGCTACGATTAAGGGTTGTGAAATCGTCTGGTTGTGCCCGATTGGGAGGGGACGATTTGCATAGGCATGCTCCTGGTAGTTTTTCGGCACAAAAAAGTGCCGGGGAACATGGCGCATGGCTTCCAGTACTTTTTGATCATCTATAATGCCACGGTTTTCTATACCCTGTTTAACCATCTTATGTCGTTCAATCTGGCGTTGATCAAACCGTGGCCGTTCCCATTCCAGCGTATCAGCGGCAAGAGTATCTGCGTAAGATGGGGAAGGTAAATGGTCGGATGACAGAGGTACCGGCTCGTCGAATGTAAGCCATATCCCAGCCGCTGTAATTAATAGTATGAGAAAATTATTCAGTGTTTTCATAAAAGATAGTATCTCTTTCTTTATAAGATTAAAACATACTTCGCACAATAGTTCGTTCAAAATCGGGAAGTCATTTGCCTTTCCGCACTTCAAGACCTAAAATTGAGCACAGATCAATGGGGAATAAACAGTTGCTTTATGGATTTTAAAGAACTTCAGCAAAAAATTGACTACGCGCGTAATACCTCCAACCAGTTGCCCCCCTTGCCGGTTTCGGATATTCCTGAACTATTACAGCAACGTTCGGATAAGGAGGGCAACTATTTGACCTATATTGATGAAAATGACAATAGGACTGAGGTTAGTTATGCTGAATTTTATCAGCATGTGATAAACTGCGCGCGATTTATGCAGAACCACGGACTTAGCCACGGTGATCGTATTGCTACGATTTCACATAACCACTGGCACACTGTGGTTCAGTATTTTGCTGCCTGGCTTTTGGGCTTAGTGGTGGTACCTATTAATCTGGGAGAAGATGATGAGCGCATTGCTTACATCCTTGAAAATGGAGAAGTAGAGCTGGCGTTTGTGCGTACTGAATACCGGGAGCGATTCCGGGGGATCTTGGAGTCGTACAAGTATTTGAAAAACGTGGAATGGATTGTCTGTGAAGGTAAAATTGAAAACTTTACCAGAGAGAAAGGAGATCTTGCACTTCCCGATGATGATTTGGGTAATTCCGAGGCCTTGATTGTATTTACATCTGGTACAACCGGTCCGCCCAAAGGAGTAGTGTTAAGTCAGCGTAACTTGCTCGAAGATGCCCGGAGTATCGCGGATTGGCATAATATCGATGAGGAAACGCGCATGATGTGCGTGCTTCCGATCCATCATGTAAATGGTACTGTAGTTACTTTGATGACACCACTTTTTGCCGGGGGATCAACGGTGCTCAATCAAAAATTCAGGACCGGCCGATTTTTCTCCATCATTAAAGAAGAGGGTGTTCATATCGTTAGTGTGGTGCCTACCTTGCTGCAGTATCTCAATAATTACTATAGGGATAGAGAGATGCCCGATACCTCAACCTTAAAGCACGCAATTTGCGGGGCAGGGCCGCTAACCGTCAAAGTGGCAACGACCTTTGAGGAGCGCTTTGATATCCCAATCATCCATGGCTACGGACTTTCCGAGACTACTTGTTATTCCTGTTTTCTTCCCGTTGATTTGGATGAAAATGAACACAAAAAGTGGATTGCTGATTACGGCTATCCCAGTGTTGGGGTACCTATTCCGGCAAATGAGATGGCTATTCACGATGAAGACGGAAATGAGCTGGAGGAAGAAGAACGTGGGGAAATTGTAATTCGCGGTGTAAATGTAATGCTCGAATATTATAACAATCGAGATGCCAACGAAGAAACCTTTAAAAATGGTTGGTTCCGAAGCGGAGATGAGGGATTTTATGTCAATGATGAGAAAGGGCGGCCATACTTTTTTATAACCGGCCGGTTGAAAGAGTTGATTATCCGTGGTGGCGTAAATCTGGCGCCCCTCGAAATTGATGAGGTGATCAATAAGGCCCCGGGCGTGAAAGTCGGCATTGCCGTAGGATTTGAAAATGACTGGTACGGTGAAGAGGTTGGTGCTTATGTTCAGCTTAAAGAGAATGCAGAGGAAGATAAGGAAGCTATTCTGGAGTATTGCCGTGAACACTTGCCATTTTCAAAATCACCAAAGGTTGTTGTTTTTGGGGATCAAATTCCGGTAACCTCCACAGGAAAGTATCAGCGTCGAAAAGTGACCCACTATTTTGAACAATGGAAAGATGTGCAGTTTCGAAAGGAATAAATATTGTAGGTTAAAAGTTAGATAGTGCAATGTTGAATCTTGAATATTCAACAGCATTACAATAAAACTTGCTCCTCTCTTCGTTATTAATTAAAGTTGAAAAAAGGGATCATCTACTTCACGGTATAAAAGCAGGAGGTCACTATGGCTCATTCACTCGATCTTAACCTTTTTACACATCTTCAATCTGATATTGAATCTCAGCAATACAAGATATTAGCGGGGCTTAAATCAATATCTGATGACTTCCAGATGAATAAAATTTATCCACATTTGAGTCATCTGGTAGAGCTCTACACCACCTTGGATGATATTTTAAATCGCCTACGGGATTTACGAGATGAGTTTCCTAAACGGATAAAAAAGATCGACTTTGTAAATGAAGTTATTGAGCACGAAGTGGTCTTTGTAGATGGATCAGACCTGGCAAAAGTAGAAGAGTTGATTGAGTGGGGGCTGCCATTGATAAAGGCGAAAATCGAAGAAGGGAAGACCATATACGAGTTTGTAAACGATGAAATAAAACTCGAAGAAGTGGGTATTATCCCTAATTATACAGATGAGGGATATTTTTTTGTACCTGATAACGAGGAGTCTAAACTGTTGCTGTACCAATATGAATTGACCGTTTTTGAAAGCTCGCAGGATAAGTATAGATCTCTTAAAACAGCTTTTTTAAAAGGATTGGAGCAAGGCGATGCTTATCGTTCCCCAAATGCTATCAAGCTGGATCTGATTGATGAAAATAAAGAATTACCTAATCCTGCTACCTTTGCATTCAATACTGATCTTGATTTTCCATTTCGGGAGACTATTTTTCCCGTCACCAAACGAAAATTACTACAGCAGCTGTATGAGTAGGCTATAGTATTGAGTGGTAAGGGAGGGCTAATCCCTGATATTGATTACTTAATACTTGGTACTTACAACTCTACTAAATATCTGTAACAGCCAGCGTACAACGAGAAACGCACACTAACTTTTCATCTTCATTAAAGATTTTCGTTTCCCAAACCTGAGTTTGACGTCCCTTATGTACGGGTTTGGAAACGCCATGTACGGTTTCACCATTGGTTGCAGAACGTACGTGATTAGCATTTATTTCAACACCCACTGCTGTTTTGTCTTTTTCTTCGATATTTAGCCATGCACCGATAGATGCCAGCGTTTCGGCCAGAGCAACAGAGGCTCCGCCATGGAGTAAACCAAAGGGTTGAACCGTATTTTCATTGACCGGCATCGTAGCTTGTACTTCATCAGATTTAAACGAGATAAATTCGATTCCAAGAGCATCGCCCATATTTTTTTCAGAGATCGAAAGAAATTTTTCTACTGGTTTTTCAATATTTGGTTGGATATACATAAATGATTCTGTTACAATTGATTAGTGGATGTAAAGTTAGGTATAAAATTTGAAGAAAAAATTTAAATAGACTTTTAAATCATCCGCATTCGTTTAAATTATTGGTAAAGATTGTCATCAACAATTAAATACAGTAGCGTTATGGCTTACGATCCGACAACCATTTTTTCAGAGATTGAAAAGGGTATAAAAAAGCATGATAAAGATGTTTTTATTTCTACAAAACGAAATGGAGAATGGATAAAAACGGGTAAAGATGAGTTTCAGGAAAAGGTACGCAATTTAGCACTGGGATTATATGAGCTCGGGGTGCGAGCGGGTGATAAAATAAGCCTCCATTCCGAAAATAGTGCCGAATGGGTAATTTGTGACCAGGCAATTCTTTCTATTGGGGCGGTTAATGTGCCTATTTATACTACACAGCCCGGGGAACAGATTAAGTATATCCTGAACAATTCTGAGGCCAAGGTGCATATCGTTTCGAACGATGAGCTGTTTGCTGATACTCAGCCTATGGTCGAAGATATTGAGAATGTAAAAGCAGTTATTTCCATTTTTGGGTCAAAGCATGAAAACATCAGGGAGTTTGGTGATATATTAGAAATGGGAGCTAAGAAGCATGAAGAAAATCCAGAGCTTTTTGAGGAATTACGATCTAAAGTGGAGCCTGATGATCTGGCATCTTTGATATACACTTCGGGTACGACGGGTGATCCCAAAGGGGTGATGCTCACGCACAATAACATTGCTTCAAATCTGTTGGCTTCGCTGGAGCGCGTTCCATTTGATGAAACTGTTCGCGAACACGAAAGAATGTTGTCGTATTTACCTCTTTCCCATGTCTTTGAGCGAATGATTACCTATATGTATCTGAGTATGGGGTATCCCATTTTTTATATTGAGGATGTGGATGAAATCAGGGAAGATTTTGAATACGTGAAACCCTATTACTTTGCCACGGTGCCCCGGTTACTGGAGAAAATTCATACGGGAATTAAAGTGAAGGGGCAGGAGATGAGTGGGCTCAAAAAGCAGCTCTATTACTGGGCGATAAATCGAGCGGAGGAGTACGATCCGGAAAATCCACCAAGTGGCCTCAATGCTATCAAACATAAAATTGCTGATAAGCTGGTGTATTCAAAAGTTCGCGACTTGTTCGGAGGAAACCTCCTCGGTATGGTAAGCGGTGGAGCAGCGCTATCACCTAACTTATTCCGTTTTATGAATGCACTGGGACTTATTTGCATGCAGGGGTATGGACTTACCGAGACGTCGCCTGTGCTGTCGGTTAATGATAAAGATCATATGCGTGTTGGCAGTTCCGGGACTCCACTCTCAAATGTGGAAATCAAGATCGCTGATGATGGTGAAATTCTTGCCAAGGGACCTAATGTAATGGAAGGATATTACAATAATCCCGAAAAAACAGATGAGGTTTTTAACGATGATGGTTGGTTTATGACGGGTGATGTAGGTAAGCTTGAGGATAACTATTTGTACATTACAGATCGTAAGAAGTCCGTTTTCAAGCTTTCTACAGGTAAGTATGTTGCTCCTCAGATTATTGAGAACTTGTTGAGCGAAAGTGGGTTCATCGACCAGGCCATGGTGATAGGGTATCAGCGTAAGTTCTGTTCAGCCTTGATTGTCCCTGATTATGGAAATGCAAGAAAGTGGCTAAAAGGACGTGGAAAGTCCGTTTCAGATCCCGAAAACGAGGATCCGGAAGTGCAAAGACTGATACAGCGAGAAGTTGATAAAGTGAATAAGCAACTTTCACCCTGGGAGACAGTCAAAAAATTTGTTCTTTTGGAAACGCCCTTCTCAATTGAGTCTGGTGAACTTACCCCCACCCTAAAGGTTAAACGTCCTATAGTGAAAGAACGTTATGAGGATGAGATTGAGTCAATGTATCAAGAAGAGGAACAGAAGACCGAAGCTGGAAAATAAATACTCTTCACTTGGTTGGCGAAGACGTTTGTGATCAACTTATTAGTAATAAAATAATTATACGATAATATTTATGTCTACAAGTAAATACGATATTCAGAAAGTAGCAGTACTCGGGTCGGGAACAATGGGTAGCCAAATTGCGGCACACTGTGTGAATGCGGGCTTAGAAGTTTGGCTACTTGATCTTAAAGATGAGGAGAGCGACAATCCCAATCAGCAGGTGCTGGATAATATTAATCAGTTAAAGAAGATGAACCCCTCTCCGCTGGGTTTATCGGAGTATGTTGATCGTATTAAGCCGGGAAATTTTACTGATGATCTGGATATTATCAAGGAAGTGGATTGGGTTTGTGAGGCCATCATTGAAAAGATGGATATCAAAAAGGATATGATGGATAAGATTGATGATATCAGAAGTGAAGGTACGATCGTAAGCTCTAATACCTCGGGACTACCCATTGGGAAAATTAGTGAGGATTGTTCGGATGAATTAAAAGCACATTTTTTGGGTACGCACTTTTTCAATCCGCCGAGGTATATGAAACTGCTGGAGATTATCCCCACCGAATCTACTGCAGATGAAGTGACGGAATATATGTCCCGTTTTTGTGAACGTGACCTAGGAAAGGGGGTTGTGCAATGTAAAGATACCCCTAACTTTATTGCTAATCGCATTGGAATATTTTCGATGGCTAGTATTATGCCGCATTTTTTTAACGGAGGTTTCCGAGCTGAAGAGATCGATTATTTGTTGGGCACGCTCACCGGTTATTCCAAAGCGGCAACATTTCGCACGGCGGACATGTCTGGCTTAGACGTGATTCATCATGTGGCTACCAATTTGTATCCAGCTATTCCCGATGATGAGCGGCGCGAAGTATTTGATTTACCTGATTCTTTCGAACAGATGGTAGAAGATGGGAAATATGGTAATAAAGCCGGAGAAGGGTTTTATAAAAAGGTGCGTACTGAGACAGGCAAGGAATACAAAGTGATTAATCCCGAAACGGATGAATATGAATCACAAATTGATCCTGAATTTGAAAGTGCTAAAGAAGCCAAAAAGAAATTTGATACGCCTGAAAATCGACTCAGGTTTTTGGTTAATCGTGATACAGAAGTTGGAGAGTTTCTATGGAAAGTGCACTGTGATTTGCTGTTGTATTCTGCCAACCGTATTCCTGAGATTACAGAATCAGTGGAAGCTATAGATCGAGCAATGAAATGGGGCTTCAATTGGGAGTTGGGACCTTTTGAACGCTGGGATGCAATTGGGGTGGCTGAGTCCGTCGAGCGTATGCAGGATGAAGGATTGGATGTTCCCCAAAATGTTCTTGATATGTTGGATAGCGGTCGAAATCAGTTTTATGACAAACAGAAAGGCACAGTTTATAATCTGGCTACCGGAGAAGCCGAAGAGTTGAGTCCGCCTGCGGAAGGTGCTATTCAGGTCGCCACACTAAATACCAATAATAAAGAAGTGTTTGGCAACGAAAGTGCCGGATTGTATGACATGGGTGATGACATTGCTCTTTTTGAGTTTCGTACTCGAAAATATACTCTCGGATTTGAGCTTATCGAGTCGCTGGACAAGGCCTGTGATATTGTGAGGAAAAAGTTTGATGCCTTGGTTATTAGCCATGATGGCGACAACTTTACATACGGAGCTAACTTGATGGAAGCTATGGGAGCATGGCAGAAAGGAGACAAAGAGCGTGTTCGGAAGGCAGCTAAAAATTTCCAGGATGTAGTTGTCGGATTGCGATATCAGCCGTTTCCCGTGATTGTAGCTCCCTTTGGTCGTTCATTAGGCGGTGGGGTTGAGTTTATTCTCCATGCGGATAAAGTAGTGGCACATCATGAGTTATATGCCGGATTAGTTGAAGTGGGCGTTGGATTACTACCCGCAGGGGGAGGGACGAAGGAAATGCTTCTGAGAACTATGCAAAACTTGTTGGAGGATGAGCAAGTTGATCCTATGCCTAACATCAAAGAAAAGTTTAAGACGATTGGCATGGCTAAAGTATCAGATGGAGCACCCAAAGCTAGGCAGTATGGCTATATTCGGAACTCGGATTCCATGATCATGAACCGGGATCTGCTTTTGACAAATGCCAAAGAAGAAGCTCGTCGGATGGCTGATGCCGGCTACTATCCTCCCGTAAAACCAAAGATACAAGTACTTGGAAATCAGGCATTGAGTTCTCTGAAAATGATGCTCCATATCATGCACGAGGCCAATTTTATAACTGATTATGACAAGGTAGTAGCCGAAAAAGTTGCCTTTGTAATGAGTGGCGGGGATTTGAGTGAGCCGCAAGAAGTTCCTGAAGGTTATATTCTGAGACTCGAAAGAGAAGCTTTTATGGAACTGCTGGAGGACGAACGAACCCAAGCACGAATCGAGCACATGCTCAAAAAGGGTAAGCCTTTGAGAAACTGAGAATGCTGATTTCTCAATTACTTAATTAAGTAATTCACAAAAACTTTCTACTTAATACTTTCACCTATGACTACGAAAGAAGCTGTAATTGTTGCTGCTGCGCGAACGCCAACGGGAAAAGCAAATAAAGGATCACTGCGTTTTACTTCGCCGGATACGCTGGGGGGAGATGTGATTAGAAACCTCTTGGAGCGAGCTCCCAATCTTCAGCCCGATCAGGTTGATGATGTAATTATGGGCTGTGCTTTTCCTGAGGCGGCACAGGGGCTGAATATCGCCCGTCAATGTGCTGCGCTGGGAGGGTTACCGCCTTCGGTTCCAGCTGCTACGATGAATCGATTCTGCTCATCGGGATTACAGACCATTGCTCAGGCCGCCGAACGGATTATGGTAGGCAGTGCTGATGTGATTATTGCAGGAGGCGTTGAATCGATGTCGCTTGTGCCTATGGGGGGATATGTTTCAAGGTTAAATCCCGAGCTAGTGGACAATTATCCCGAAATCTATATAAACATGGGTTTGACCGCCGAAAATGTTGCCGACAAATATGATGTAAGTCGTGAAGATCAGGATGCCTTTGCTTATCGCAGTCACCAACGTGCGCTTAAGGCTTGGGATGAAGGCTATTTTGATGATCAGATTGTACCTATTGAAGTGAATGAGAAGAAGGTGACGGCAGATGGCGAAGTTGAGGTGACCGAATTTATCTTCAATACCGATGAAGGGCCGCGTCGCGATACTTCCGAGGAAATTTTATCCAAATTGAATCCTGCTTTTAAGAAGGGAGGATCAGTGACAGCCGGCAATTCATCTCAGATGAATGATGCTGGAGCTGCGGTTATTGTGATGAGCCGTGAAAAAGCCGATGAATTAGAGCTTGAACCTATTGCCAAATATCATGGCTTCTCAGTAGCAGGAGTTCCGCCCGAGATTATGGGCATCGGTCCGGTTGAGGCTGTTCCAAAAGTTCTTGAGCAAACTGGATTTAACTTGGGGGATATTGATTTAATAGAATTAAATGAGGCTTTTGCAGCTCAATCGCTGGCAGTAATTCGCGAGCTTGGGTTGGACGAAGATATCGTCAATATAAACGGTGGGGCTATAGCAATGGGACATCCTCTTGGTTGTACCGGTGCGAAGCTGACAACTCAGATCCTGCACGATTTAAAGCGCCTGGATAAACAGTTTGGCATGGTGACCATGTGCGTAGGCGGAGGAATGGGTGCTGCCGGTATTTTCGAAAACTTAGCGTAGTATTTGTGTCATCCTAAACTTGTTTCAGGATCTAACAATCTAATTTTTAAAAGATTATTATGTTTACAACAGACACGTTGGCAGGTCAAACAATTTTAATTACCGGCGGTGGCAGTGGATTAGGACTGGCTATGGCCAAGAAATTTGCTTCACTGGGCAGCAATATTGCTATTTGTGGGCGCACAGAAGAAAAACTCCAGAAAGCTGTTGAGGAAATTGAAGATGCTGACAATGACAGCTCAGCAAAATACTATGTGGCGGATGTTCGTGATTATGATCGCATTGAGGAAATGATCGGGGAAATTATATCTGATTTCGGTTCGATGACCGGTCTGGTTAACAATGCTGCTGGGAACTTTTTGTCGGCGTCCGAAGATTTGAGTCCCGGTGGTTTTAAGGCCGTGGTCGATATTGTATTACACGGTTCATTCAATTGCACGCATGTATTTGGCAATTACCTGATTGATGAAAAGAAGAAAGGCAATATTTTGAATATGGTAACCACCTATTCAGAAGATACGGGGTCGGCATTTGTACTGCCATCCGCTTGCGGTAAAGCGGGAGTGCTGGCTATGACGCGATCGCTGGCCTATGAATGGGCGACGTATGACATTCGGTTAAATGCTATTGCGCCGGGGCCGTTTCCCACTAAAGGTGCATGGGAGCGGTTAGTTCCCGATGAAAGTGCAGAAAAGAAATTCCTGTCTAAAATTCCGGCCGGACGTTATGGAGATAAAGAGGAGCTGGCTAATCTTGCAACATTCTTAATGTCGGACATGGCGCCCTATATTACCGGAGAATGCGTGGTTATTGACGGCGGTGAACGCCTTTCTGCCGGGCAGTTTAATTTTATTGACAAGCTGGGATCACGCGAAGAGTTGAAGGGATTCTTCAAGATGATGCACAAGAAGGGAAGCTAAACACGGGTTAGTCTTTTTTTAATCTTATCAATTGTTTTATTTAGCTCCCACAGGTGGTAGGCATTATAGATTGTTTCGCGATTAAGCTGTATTGCTTTAAGAAAGCTTAAAGCCGCTAATTCGGCGGATCTACTGGCATCAAAAGATTTACTGTTGAAGAACAGGTGACCATCCCCATTTTCTTCCCCCAATCGTACAGATTGCTCTAATACATCGCAGTCTAAAATAAAATGATTATTTGCAGCCTGCCGATGATGACGAGAATGAGTTGCTGTTACATTGACAAACATATTTGCTGTTGCACCACTCTCAAAACGCAACATCATATGCAATGCATATAAATGCTGTTCAGAAAGTTCAACAGTTTTTAAGTCAATATGATGAACTGATCCATTTATCCATCGCAGGCAAAAGGCGAGCTCATCTATCCAGTAATACTCAAAAGGATGGTCTGACTCTACAAATTCTGAATAATTCAGCTCGCGATTGATTTGCAGAAATGAAGGTTTCTCAATCTTCTTGGTCATCCATTTTGACGCAGGTGCAAGGGTAGGCCAGTGTGAAAATTGTACGAGGACATTTGATTCCTCGGCAGCATGATAAATTTTTTCAACCTGCTTCGTTTTGGTGGGAATAGGAGCTATTAAAAAAGTATGATATCCTGATTTTACTGCTGCAAGTAAACGACTAAGGTTTTCAGTGTCTTCATCCATTAATAGACAAGCATCGACATCACCAATTTCAGACAACTTGCCGGCAATGACAACTTCTGTTACGGTACGATGGGGACGTAAATGCTCTTCCCATGCAACTGCCCTGTCTGCAGGACCAACAATGCCTATTCTCATAACAGGATTTTAAGTTAAGGTGAATAACTATCCATAGTTATGAAATAGGGCTATAATTTCAAAACTGATTAGTCAGTTTGAGGGATATTATTCCGGCATTACCAACGCAAGGATGAAATAGAGGAGAACAGGACTGCCCCATCCAAGAAAAGTAGTTATCACAAAAATAATTCTAACAATCGTGGGATCCCATCCCAAGTACTCTGCAATGCCTCCACAGACACCGGTAATCATTTTATCAGTTCGTGATTTTTTTAGTCGAGCTCCCATAAGCAATATGAGTTAATGGCTTTGTTTATTCTTTGTAGAAATAATACGAAAGAGTTAGGGGGATGTTTCGGCTGATTTAATATTTACAAAAAAAGAAAGCCCAAAGTAGTAGAACGGAAACAGAAATGAGCTATAAATTAGCCACGGCGGAGATTGGTCAAAATAGTATAGTAATGCAATAAGCTGAATTGTGAAGATGCTGCCGAGGATTAAGGTAAATGGCCGTAAATATTCAGTTCGCGACGGATATACAAACTTAACGGGTAGAAATGTTACTATTGCAAACATAAGTAAAACTGCTGAAGCAAAAATAACGGGCAATTCAAGCAGATAAATATAAAATACTACTATATTCCAGTAAGATGGGAAACCCAGAAAAAAGTGATCCTCGGTTTTTGCTTTGGTGTTGGCAAATCCGAAGACACTTGCTATAGCACAAATAACGAGCACCCATGTGGGAATATCCATTGTTGCAAAAATCCAGAGTAGGGGAGCAATGGTCCACGTGAGAAAATCAACAATGTTGTCCATCAAGGCTCCGTCAATAGCCAGGGCATGTTCTTTTGTTTTTGTAAGCCGTGCGAGTGTGCCATCAACAGAATCGATGATGGCAGCTATCGCCAGTACCCAAACCGTTTCTTTATAAAACCCGTTATATGTTAATATGAGAGCCCACAAGCCTAATCCTGCACCTAAAGCAGTAAATAAATGGACTCCGTACGCTGCTGTTTTTTTCACAAACAGTTTATGTTATTAATAATATCCTTCTTTTAATCACCCTTAATAAAATAAAAAAAGCGGAACCTATGAAGTCCCGCTTTAAATCTAACAGAAGAAAGTAATGTATTTAGATCTCTGAAGAGGTAAGGTTATGATTCTGTATCATCGTTTGAAAGTTTAAAGCTAATAGGCAACGAGTATTGAACCCGCACTGGGTTACCGTTTTGTGTTCCCGGCTTGAAATCGGCCTGTTTAACTACCCGAAGTGCTTCTTCATTTAAACTTTTATGAGTGCCTCTAATGATAGATGGATTTACAACGTTGCCTTCTTTATCAACAATAAATTGTACGATCACGCGTCCTTCGGCACCCGCTTCACTTGCTTCTTCGGGATAGGTCATTATTTTTTGTAGTGAAGCGAGTCCGCCTACTAATTCCGGCATATTTTCAACAGCTACAAAATAATCTCCTTTGTCTGATTTGGAGCCGGGAACAGGTGGAGGAGGGGGATCCATGCGAACTTCTTCTTTAAGATCAGAAAATGCTTTGTCGGGATTTAATACACTTATCTTAATGACACCATTCTTGCCTTTTTCTCCATATTCCTGTGTGGCTTTTTCTCCTTTTAATACATCTATCGACTCTATGTATTTGGTCTTCAAACGAGATAATTTTGGAATGGAAGATTCATCATTATCCCATTCTTCGCCATTTACAATGTATAGCGGTTGCTTGGGGGTAGATGGTGTATTAGCTATTTGGGCTTGGGTTTGTTCTATTTCACTTTTGGTAATGCCATCTTGTGACATATCAGTACAAGAAATGGTAAGTGTTAACAGTGAGGCAGCGAAAAAAGTAATTAGAAAACTCGATCGAAAATTCATAGATAGACTATTTTGGTTAGACATGATTTGAATTCGCTTTTTTAGTGAAGAAGGATTAACAGCCATACTGAGGGCCAATTTTTGCTGATGATCTCGTTTAGCAAGATCAAAGAGGAGAGAGGCATACTTCTTTTGTGAAAATTCTTTGTTGGATAAAACCTCGTTGTCACATATTACTTCTCTGTATTCTTCGCGTAACGTATAGAGTCTATAAATTAGTGGATGAAACCAGAAAAGAGATTTTATCACTATCAGAAAGTTATTCAGAAGAAAGTCGCGATTTTTAATGTGTATCAACTCATGCTGCACGGCCATAGCGAGCGAAGAAGGTTGTTTTTTTAGATCAGCCGGAATAACAATTTTGGTATTCAGCCACCCGTAAGTAAAAGGAATGTTTACACTATCAGAATAGGCGATTAATGTGTTTCGGCACTTCTCACTTTCGGATGGGAGATTTCCCAGCAAGTCTTTGTCACTGGTAAGTGGAGAAAAATTCAATTCTTGCTCTATATTTTTGAGTTGAGCAAAATCAAAAATAAGCTTAAGCACAAGTAACGCTGCTACTGATCCGACAATTATGCTACCGGCACCTATCCAAAAGTTGGGATTGCTCAATCCACTTAGTATAGAGGGGGCTGAAGCATTCCCGGAAACAGTTATTGGATTTTGAATGACAATGAACATTCCCTCACCCGCTGCCTGTGTGGCACGGCTGATAATATCCATCAGGTAAGCCCCGAGGACTCCGAGTGGAAGCACCAATAGAAGGGCCGTGCGGCTGTGATAGTGATAGATAGGTTCGAGCGATGCCCTTTTATATAAAAATATTGTAATGGGGGCAGCCACAAAGGTCCAAACTATCACTGGAAGCCAAAAGTGTTCGATCATTTGATCGCCAAACGATTGAAGTAAGTCAACGAATTCCATCATTGTTTATCCTCCATATTATCAATCATAGATTTAATTTCAGTGAGGTCTTCCGAAGTCAGATCATCACTGTTTACCAAAGCTTGTACCAGTTCTTTTGGTGATCCCTTGAAAGCTTTCTTCATCAAATCGGTGATAATATTCGAGCGAACTGATTCCGGTTTTTGCGCAGGACTGTAGACATAGGTTACGCCGTCTTTACGATATTTGAGCAGGCCTTTCTCAGACAGGTTTTTCATGACGGTCATAATGGTGGTATATGCTACTTCTCTGTCTTCCAAAATTCGCTTTCGAACTTCCTTTACGGTAGCTTCCTCCATATCCCAGACATGATTAAGCACTTCCATTTCAGTTTCTCCAAGAGGAGTCAGTGATTTTTTCATCTTCTAGTTGTTGAATTATGATTGATACGTTCTAATTAATGTTAGGTCCTAATCAGTTAATACTAATATAATAGTATTAATCATTTTGTCAAACTGAACCGAGAATTATCTAAATAATTTGACGAATCAGGGTTATAGTATCCTGGGGAGAAGAGGCGATATCAGGGTTAGGATAGGACAATTTGTCCAGTAGCTTTACCATATTTTTCGAAGGATTTAACAGGACTATCGGTTTTTGGGCTTTTAGTGCAAGCGTGACTTCGGAGATTGTACCCGCACCCGTTCCACAGGCTATTATTACATCCGAGGAAAGGACGTTGATATTGTTACGCCCACTTCCCATCCCTGTACATATGGGGATATCAACAAATTCAGATATACCGTCTTTATTTTCAGATGGAAGAATACCGACAGTTAACCCACCCGAATGTTTTGCTCCTTTAGAGGCGGCATCCATCACGCCCATATTTCGCCCACCTGTTAAGAGGATCCAATTTTGTTTAGCAATTAATTTCCCAAGTTCATAGGCATGGTCTATATCCTTTTGAGAGGCTCTCTCACCGGGTCCCATCACACCAATAATTGGTTTACTCATAGTATATACACTTTGTTGGAACTTCATTGTGAATAAATATATTGATATAACTCATTCATTGAATACAATTTTCGAAAATGTCATCCAGGTCTTATTTAAAAGAAATAGACAGCCGCATACCGTATTCTGATCCAAACGCTTTTGACCGATCCGTTTTTGTACTGCACGACCAGTTAAACTTGTCGGTGTGGCCAGATTGGGTACGCGAACAGAAGCCGCTGTTAATATTTATGGAGTCCAAGGCGAAAGGAGAGACATTACCATATCACAAGAAAAAAATAGCGTATGTACTTAGTTCCATGCGTCACTTTGCGCTGGAGTGCTTTAAAGCGGGCTATCCTGTTTACTACCATGCCACCGATCAGTCTTTCGGTGATGGAATTGTGGAAGTGCTAGAAGAATATGAGGGCTTGTCGCTTACTTATATGACGCCTTCGGAATGGGATACCCGCATGAGAATTGATGATGTTAAAAGGGAGTTTGAGGATAGAGTTTCTGAAATTCCCAACACCTTCTTTTTTGCAGATGTTGAGCAATGGAAAGAAAATATTGAGCCCGGTTATCGCATGGAATACTTTTATCGGGATATGCGAAAGCAAACCGGCTATTTAATGAATGGCGATAAACCGATAGGAGAAAAGTGGAACTATGATGATGAGAATAGAGAATCGCTGCCCAAAGGATATTCTGTGCCCGAGGTTACGTCTTTTGAGCCGGATGCATTGACTCAAGAAGTATTAGAACTTGTGGTAGATCGACACTCAGATCATTTTGGTAAAGTTGAGGAGTTCCGATATGCAGTGACCAGGAGACAGGCTCTTCAGTTGCTCGATGAATTTATTGAGGAACGGTTGGTAGATTTCGGACCCTATGAAGATGCTATGGCTACTGACGAACCAACACTTTTTCACTCCACCTTATCACTGTATTTGAATAATGGGTTGTTGCTTCCATGGGAAATTTGTGAACGGGCAATTAAAGCTTATGAAAATGGCAACGCGCCAATCAATTCTGTCGAAGGATTGGTGCGCCAAATTCTGGGATGGCGTGAATTTATCCGTATCTATTATGAAGAGATGATGCCGGAGGTTCGTGAGGCAAATTTTATGAATTTTGCAAAAGGACTGCCGGAACTTTTTTGGTCCGGTGATACGGACATGCATTGTCTGCAGCAAAGCTTAAAGGCGGTGATTAAACAGGGCTACTCGCATCACATTCAGCGATTGATGGTGTTAAGTAATTTCAGTAATCTTACTCAAACCGATCCGCGCGAGCTGAACAGGTGGTTCTGGTTTGCTTATGTAGATGCCTACGAATGGGTAGTGTTACCTAATGTGTTGGGGATGTCAACATTTGCTGATGGTGGTATTCTTGCTTCAAAGCCGTATGTGAGTAGCGGGAATTATATTAACAAGATGAGCAATTATTGTAAGTCATGTGAGTATAGCGTTACAAAGAAAACCGGAGAAGGAGCATGCCCGTTTAACTATTTGTATTGGAATTTTATAGATGAACAGCGCGAAGCTTTTGAAGTGAGTGGACGCAATAGTTTTATGGTGAATATGTACGAAAAGAAATCTGATGAGAACAAAAAAGCCATAAAGGAATCAACCAAGCATTTTTTAAATCAATTAGATCGTTATTCAGGTTAATTAAAATTATTATAAAGTATGGAATTCAAACAAGTTAGTAACTTAGACTTTAATATTTCGAGAGTCACACTTGGAACATGGGCTATCGGCGGTTGGATGTGGGGTGGCTCCGACGACCAGCAGGCGGTAGATACGGTCATAGAAGCGCTCGAAAAAGGGGTGGCGACTATCGATACTGCTCCGGTGTATGGCTTCGGTAAGAGCGAAAAACTGGTCGGCCAGGCTCTACAGGAGTTTGGTGATCGAGATGAGATACGGCTTGCAACAAAATTTGGTTTAGAGTGGGATGATACCGGGAATATCCAACGCAATTCAACTCGCGAACGTATTCTTAAGGAGGTAGATGATTCTCTTAGAAGGTTACAAACAGATTACATTGATATTTACCAAGTGCACTGGCCGGATTTAGAAACCAATTTTGCCGAGACAGCTGAAACACTACAAGAGCTTCTTGACTGTGGAAAAATTAGAGCCATTGGGGTGTCAAACTTTTCCCCGAAACAGATGGATGAATTCCGGGAAACGGCCCCCATCCATGTCTGTCAGCCACCGTATAATTTATTTGAGCGCGGTATTGAAACGGATGTCATTCCATATTGCAAGGAAAATGATATAACATTGTTGACCTATGGTGCGCTATGTCGCGGACTGTTATCCGGAAAGATGAGTAAAGATCGAACCTTTAATAAAGGAGATCTTCGTCGGAATGCAGATCCGAAATTTCAGGGTGAAACATTTGATAAACATCTTGAGGCAGTAGAAAGGTTAAAAAAATATGCGGATAATAATTTTGATCAAAAAGTGATTCACCTGGCCGTCCGATGGATTTTAGATAAAGGAATTGAATCAGCTATATGGGGCGCCCGAAAACCGGAGCAAGTTACCTTTGAGAAGGTCTTTGATTGGAAGCTTACCGATAAGCAGGTGAAAGAAGTTGAAGAAATAGTCGAATCAACGGTCGAAGAACCTGTGAGCCCCGCTTTTATGGCTCCACCCGAATAGTATATTATTCTGAAATTTATCATGAAAAATATTAACAGTAAACGTGTATTTAAGCGAAATGAAAGAAAGCCAAATTCCAATGGTGATTATGTACTATACTGGATGCAGATAAACCGGCGCTTTCAATACAATTTCGCGCTGGAATATGCTGTTGGATGGGCTAACAAGTTAGATAAGCCGCTATTAATTTACGAAGGATTGAATTGTGATTATCCCTGGGCTTCTGATCGTTTCCATCACTTTTTGATGGAGGGGATGGCAGAGAACCTTTCGTATGCGAATGAGAACAATATTAACTATTACTCATTTTTGGAAGACAAGCCTGGTGCAGGGGACGGCTTGCTCTATAAGTTGGCAGAAAACGCATGTACCGTGATTTCGGATGAGTTTCCGGTGTATATCATACGTGAGCATAATGAGAAAGTAGGTCCAAAATTAGATGTACCCTATATCACGGTAGATTCTAATGGACTTATTCCATTGGGACTTACGGATAAAGCACCTTACAACGCCTATTTCTTTCGTAAGATCATGCAACGCAATTTTGTGGAGTATTTCACCAATCCCCCTAAGAAAGGTCCGTTGGCAGATCTTGAAAATAAGTCGAAGATTGAGCTGGGGAGCAACTTTCTGTCAAAATATCCTTCGGCAGAGGAAAAGCTTAAGAGTCCTGGAATATTTATTAGTTCCTTACCCATTAATCACGCAGTTGGTCAAATTGACTTACAGGGAACACGCAAGGCAGCGTTGGGGAAACTGGGACATTTTGTCCAATATGGGCTGTCCAAGTATGATGAGAATCGCAACGATCCCGATATTAATGCGACCAGTGGATTAAGTCCGTGGCTGCACTTTGGCAAGATATCGGAATACGAAATTGTGGATACTGTGCTGGAGCATCAGCCCGAAGGATGGGATTTGGATAATATTACATTTAACAAAGGATCTACAGGTGGGTTTTTTAATGGCGATCCCAATGTGGATGCGTTTCTGGATGAAGTGATAACGTGGCGGGAGGTTGGATTTCATTTTGCGCATCATGAGCCTGACTACGATCAGTACGAAACATTGCCAGACTGGGCGTTAAAGACACTTGAAAAGCACAAAGATGACCCACGAGAATATATTTACGAGCTGGAAGAGTTTGCACAGTCTCAAACTCATGATGAGATTTGGAATGCCGCACAAACACAGCTTAGAGAGGAGGGAGTGATGCATAATTACCTTCGTATGTTATGGGGCAAAAAAGTACTGGAGTGGACGCCGAATCCCGAAATTGCGCTGGCTTATCTGATTGAGCTAAATAATCGTTATGCCGTTGACGGACGTGACCCCAATAGCTATTCGGGTATTTTCTGGATTTTTGGTCGTTTTGATCGTGCCTGGCAGGAGCGTCCCATCTACGGAAAGGTGCGCTATATGACGAGTGATTCTACCCGAAAAAAACTAAAACTCAAGCAGTATCTGGATAAATATAGCAGCCAAAAGACACTGGATGTATAACATACATATCAGTGGTTATAACTTTTCGATGAGGGCTTTGACGAGCTTTGCAAAATCATCTTTACGGGCATCGGCCGCAGCTTTTACTTCTTCGTGGTCGAGCTTTTCACCCGTTACACCGGTTGACATGTTGGTAATGAGCGAGATCGCGGTGCTTTTTAAGTTAAGGCGGGCGGCCTCGAAAAGCTCGGTGGCTGTGGACATCCCCACGGCATCAGCACCCATTTTTCGAAAGGATCTGATTTCTGCTTTAGTTTCGTAATTAGGGCCGGTTACGTACATATAATTACCCAGCTGTGTGACAAGGCCGAGTTCTGCGGCAATTTTTCTGACTTTTGGTACCCACTGATGATGTTGGTACCGATGTTTTTGATGACCCAGCGGTGATATCGCTAAATTATTGCGTATGATGCTTTCGATGACCATCAGATCCCCAACCGAGAAGGAGGTGTTGATGGCTCCGGCAGCATTGGAAATAATTAGTTTATCAGCAGCCAGATAGTTTGCAATGTAAACGGGGGTAGCGGTTTCCTCGAAAGAGAATCCTTCGTAATGGTGAAATCGCCCGGAAAAGGCAATTACTGAGCGTTCGTTTATCTTTCCGATAATCAATTCCCCGGCATGTCCCTGTACTGATGAAACGGGCATACCCGGAATATCTTCGTAAGGGATAACGTTAGGATGCTTTATTTGATCGACGAATCCCCCCAGGCCTGATCCCAGAATAATGGCTGCTTCAATATCATTGGGAAGATCTTGTTCATCAAGAAAACTAAAAATATCGTTAGTGAAATTTGGTAATGACATTATTAAATAGCTTCAATTTTGTATCCCTGTTGTTCGTCGAAATCAGTTAGGTTAAATAGGGGATGGTGCGAATCGTGATAGCCCATAATAGTGTATTGTTCTTCGTAGGCTTGTTGTGTTAGTTCTTTTCGCACTTCCATACTTTGATCGGCATCAAAGTCATATTTTGCCGCGAATTTCCGATTGACTTCCCCGCGGGTGGCTAAGACATCCCCGGCCATCAAATACTTTTGACTACCGTCATTAAAAAACAAAGCTTGCGAAAATTCAGTGTGTCCACCGATCTTTTTGATTTGTATCTCGGGATATGGATGATCCTCTTCATTCACGAATTGGAGGTTCGCTTTGGCATCTATAAAATGAATAAACTCTGTTTTTTCTTCATCATAATACTCATCCATATCTTTTACCTTTTCCCATCCTTTTTGGGAAACCCATACATTTGCATCGGGAAAAGTGAGTTCCCAATATCCCGACGACTGCCCTGCCAGTCCGCCTATATGATCATAATGAAGGTGACTGGCGAAAATATCGGTGATATCATATTCGGTTAGTCCAAATGCTTCGAGATTACTCTTTATATGATCGGTACTGGTATCTTCTCCGAAATCACCGATTCCTACATCAAAAAGGATATTTTTGTCACCCGATTGGATTAAGAAGGGATTAAGGGAAATTTTCAGCGCTCCTTTGGCAGGAGGATCATCCCGATCAATGCGATTAAATTTTTTATCCAGACCAACGCTAAACGTTCCTTCGTAGAGAGGGTGGGCAGTTACTTCCTTTGTCGCCATGTTACGATTTCTTATTCTTTTTATTTTCGTACTTGTCGTAGGCTTCGATAATATCACGCACTAATTTATGGCGAACCACGTCGTTCTCATCCAGGTAAACAAATGAAATGCCATCAATATCCTTAAGGATTTTTTGGATGGAAATAAGTCCCGATTTTTGTTTATGGGGAAGATCGGTTTGAGTGATATCTCCAGTGATAATGGCTTTACTGTTAAATCCAATACGCGTCAAGAACATCTTCATCTGCATATTGGTAGTGTTTTGAGCTTCATCTAAAATTACAAAAGCATTGTTGAGCGTTCGCCCCCGCATATACGCCAGCGGGGCAATTTCAATACTGTTTTTGGCTAAATGAAGCTCCAATCGGTCATATTCAATCATATCTTCCAGCGCATCATACAAAGGCCGGAGGTAAGGATCGATTTTTTCGCGTAAATCTCCGGGTAAAAATCCTAGAGTTTCACCAGCTTCAACAGCAGGTCGGGCCAAGACAATTTTTTTGACTTTTCGTTCTTTTAGTGCTCTTACGGCCAAGGCCACAGAGGTATACGTTTTTCCCGTTCCCGCAGGACCGATTGTGAATACAATATCATTTTTGTTGGCAGCTTCGACGATCTCCTTTTGTCCGGGCGTTTTGGCCGTAACGGCTTCCCCGGTATGGGTATTGAGAATAAAATCGCCTGATATACGGGTGTCACGAAGTGGATTGGGCTTTTGGCTTTCTCGGTCGCTATGTTTCAGAGCGAGAACGGTTTCGAGGTCACCTTCTGTAAGATCTTCATTACGTGCGGCCATACGTTCGAGTTCGCTAAAAACTTCCAAGAGTTCTTCACAGTGTTCTTCGGAACCCGAAATTTTTATGGTATTACCCCGCGCCGTAATTTTAGAATCGGGATACGCCTCATCAATTTTTTTAAGATACTCGTCCTGAAAACCTAAAATAAGGACGGGTTCAACATCATTTATTTGGTAGGTTTCTTCGTTAACGGTCGATTGATCTGCGATAAATGGCCTCTACTTTAATTAGAAATCTGAACCCCTAAAATAAGGAAATAGTATGAATTTATTGTAAATCGTCAGAAAGTGCTTTAAGCAATTGTTCCTTTTCCCATTTTTGCTTTTTCTGTCAGATTTTCAATTCTCTTTGGGATGTTTTTAGCTTTAAACACAGCGCTACCAGCTACAAGAACATCCGCCCCGCATTGGGTGACTTTTTGGATATTATCGAGATTTACGCCTCCATCCACTTCAATAAGAAAACCGGCACCGTATTCATCCCTCATGGCACTTAGTTTTTGTAATCGCTGATAGGTGTTTTCAATAAAGGATTGCCCCCCAAATCCGGGATTTACACTCATTAGAAGAACCAAGTCTATTTCGTTAATTACAGGTTCAATTGTCTGAAGGGAGGTCGCCGGATTTATAGCAACTCCAGCGGTAACCCCATAATTATGGATACTTTGGATAGTGCGATGCAAGTGTGGGCAAGTCTCTTGGTGTACCGTAATTTGATCAGCCCCGGCATCCACAAACCGCTCGATATATTGATCGGGATTTTCGATCATTAAGTGAACATCTAAAAAAGCTTCTGTACAACTTCCTGCTGATTCAACAAATTTAGGCCCATAGCTGATGTTGGGAACAAAATGACCATCCATGATATCGCAGTGTAGCCATTGTATATCAGCTTGATTACATTTATCGATTTCTTCGCCAAGGCGTGTATAGTCGGATGCTAAAATTGAAGGGGCTAAAATAGGTAGCGTAAAATCCATATCAATTAATTGTTGTTATCTTCTGGTGAGGATACGTTGGAGGTGTCAATGACGGCTCCGGATTCATCTTCTTCTTTTACTTCAAATCGTTCAGAGACAATAAGCTTTAGTGTTTCTCCCTCTGTAATTTGGTCCTTTTGTGGTTCGTAATTGATGATGACGTTAGGATCAAATTCTTTACTCGGTTGAAATCGGATCTCACCAATACGTAAACCTACTTTTTGTAATTTCTGTTGTGCCTCAGATAGACGTAATCCCTTAATATTGGGGATATCTACCATTTTTTCACCAAGACCGTCGCTTACCGCTAAATCTACCATGGTACCCTTAGGTACAACATTGTTGGCCGGTACCGACTGTCGTAGCACAACATTCTTAAAGCGGGATGATTCATAGCTTATAGTACCTACGCGCAGCCCGTAATTTTCGAGCTGGATCCGAGCGTTACGGAGTGATAAGTCTACTACTTTTGGGACTTGAACGGTGGGATTCGTTTCTGTATTAACAGTGAGATATACTTTTCGATTCGGCTTCACAATTTCTGCAGCTGCCGGCATTTGATCGATCACATAATCAGCTGGATAAGCGGAGTTCGATCGACGTTCTGAAACTTCGTATCGTAATCCGTAAGAAGTAAGGCGTTCCTGAGCTTCTTCTAATGAAACTTCTGTAATGTCGGGAACAGTAACCCCTTCATTGTAATTGGTGTAGGCCGGCATAATTACAAAATCCAGTAGGGTGAGAAACAGGGCTCCGGCCGCAATTAAACCTCCCAATCCTAGGTAAAATATTTTATTTGTGAGTAATGATTTTATTTGTGTCCACATATGCTAAAAATATGATTCTTTGGGTATTACTTAAAAATGAATTTTAGTACAAAGGTGTAATGTAGGTTAAGCATTTTGTTACTGTTTCCGGCATGCGTTGTTTGTAATGTTGCCCTTAAACAAGTATTAAAAGTTTATGCTATGTGGTTTAATAATAGAAACGAAACCATGTTCCCTAATAGGTGGTATCTGTTATTAAAATCTGTAGTGATCCTTGACGCAAATTGAGAGTTATTCGGCATTCTACCTCTGTTCCAGTTTAGTTTGTGTTGAACGCATAATATTGCTGAGAACCGTAATCAGGCATAACGTCCGAAAAATTACTTCTGATATGTTACGGGTATATAAATAGGGTATTGCGTTCCACATTGCGCAGAAGCTTAACACCTACTTTTGGCCAGTTGCTGTCGGGATTGTATTCGGCGGTTTTACGTTGGATGCACTCAAGATCGTCATTATGACTATTGTTTGAGTTGTTCAAGATATTTAACCAAAATAGGTTTCGCGGTCTAAACTGACAGATTCTATATTATTAAAGGGTTCTCGGGTTGCGTAAAATGATACGAGGCCCAAAAACAAAAGCATGCTTACAAATAGCATGCTTTTATCAAAAAGGTAGTTAGTCTGTAAAAAGTCTGTCCTCACAGTTGCTCAGATTAGAAGTTTAAGAGCAAACCAAAACGGGTTGTATTAGCAAGAGGGTGGTTTTCAGCGCCGAGTGTATTAATATAGCTAAAATCCACTCCTACGAATTTGTATCGGATTCCAGCACCTAATGTCATGTATTGTCGATCTCCATTATTGGGATCCTCATAATAGTACCCGCCACGTATCGCAAAAAGGTCATTATACCAATATTCTGTACCTACTGCGTACATAAGTTGTTCGGGAAGGGAAAGGGTAACCTCTCCGGTTCCGGTATTACGAGTAAAGCTTCCCCAGGATGAAAAGAGAGAATTAACAACTCCTTTGGGTTTTCCCTCAGAGTCGAGACGGGCCATGACCTTCGAAATATCATTAGCAATCGTCAATTTGTGGATACCGTTCTCATCAAGATTGGTATTAAATGCCCATCCAATACGGAACATGGTTGGCAGAGGATCTTTTTGGGCATTATCAGTATAGTTTACACCTGGACCAATATTTGAGATATTTAATCCAGCATTAATATTGGCGTCGTTACCGATAAACTTAAAACTGTTTGATTTGTACATGGCGGCAAGATCAACGCCCACACTGGATCCCGGATTTATGGATTGTTGGCTAACTTGCCCATCTGCAAGACTGCTATATATGAATCTGACTCCAGAACCGACGGACCAATTCTCGTTCAGCTTGAGACCATAAGACAAACCGGCTGCTAATTCATGACTGTTAAACCTACCAAGTGGTTGCCCTTCATCTCCCCGTCTTTCCTGTTCGCCCAAGTTTAAAAAGGTAACATGTCCGCCAAAGGTACCAATACCTTCTACGTGATACTTACCGCCCAGGTAATCATAAAATAAATCAGCATTAAACTGGGGAAGCCATTCACTGTGGGTAAAATTGATTTGATTTCCCTTTTGAAATCCAAGTCCGGCAGGGTTCCAGAAGATTGCGGAGGCATTATCGGCTATAGCGACACCGGTATTGCCCATTCCGGCGGCCCGAGAATCGGGTTCGATTTGTAAAAATGGCACCGAAGTAATACCTACCTGGGCATGTGATAAACCTGTCAAGAGCAGTAGAAGGGCAAAAGTGGGTAATGCTTTCTTAATCATAACAAAATCGGTTGATAGAAGTACATTCAGGATTTAAACAGAAAATAGCAATATATATGTTGTAAGACTACAATTCCTGATATAAAGTTATCAGAATAAATGAAAAATAAAAAAGCAGGATGAAATAGTTCATCCTGCTTTGGGTTTCTTAATGGATTTTAATTAAGCATCTCAAGAACCATTGCTGAGGCTCCACCGCCGCCGTTACAAATACCGGCACATCCATAACGTCCTTCTGTACGTTTGAGAGCGTGAAGTAGCGTTACAATAATTCGTGCTCCCGAACAGCCGATTGGGTGACCAATACTAACTGCTCCACCATGAATATTTACTTTTTCCGGATTGAGCTCTAAAATTTGCTCATTAGCAAGAGAGACTACAGAAAAAGCTTCATTAATTTCAAAAAGGTCGATTTTATCTTTCTCAAGATTGGCTCTTTTCATTGCTTTGGGCATGGCATCGGCAGGAGCAGTGGTAAACCATTCCGGTTTTTTTGCTGCACTTGCTTGACTTACTATGCGAGCCAGTGGTTTAAATCCAAGTTCTTGAGCTTTTTCTTCGCTCATTAAAAGCACAGCTGCAGCGCCGTCATTGATACTGCTCGCGTTAGCAGGAGTTACGGTTCCATCCTTTTCAAATACAGGATTCAGCTTAGGTACTTTGTCGTAGTTAATTCGCTTGAGCTCCTCATCCATTGTAACTTTGGATACATTGCCCTTGCGATCTTTTACTTTCATCTCGATGATTTCATCATCAAAATAACCCTCTTCATGGGCCTTAATAGCTCGTTTGTAAGAGGTGATGGCAAACTCATCTTGTTCTTCACGGCTGATATTGCATTCACGGGCACAAATTTCCGCTGCATTACCCATGTGGAAATCATTATAGACATCCCACAGACCATCTCTAATGATCCCGTCTTGAGCTTCGGAATGCCCCAATTTAGATCCAAAGCGATGTTTGTTCAGATAGTAGGGGACATTACTCATGCTTTCCATTCCCCCGGCAACAATAACATCGGCTTCTTCGAGCTGAATTTGATTGGCGGCAATCATAATAGCTTTCATGCCCGAAGCACATACTTTATTGACTGCTGTTGCGGGAGTAAGCTCAGAAAGTCCGGCCTTTAATGCCGCCTGACGTGCAGGAGCTTGTCCAACACCGGCTGTGAGTACATTCCCAAAAACCACTTCTTGAATCTGTTCTGGGCTAACCCCGGATGATTTCATCAATTCAGTAATAGTCGCCGCCCCTAATTCCGGTGCCGAGAATGAGGATAAGCTTCCACCGAAAGAACCTACTGGCGTCCGTTTGGCATCAACAATAACTACATTACGCATAATTTAATCTACTTTTTAGGTTATGAATTTGTTGGTGACCTGGAATTTATTCAAAAGCCTGTTCCAGATCTTCTACAAGGTCGTCGGCATCTTCAATACCTACCGAAAGTCGGATTAACGAATCTTTGAGTCCCGCTTTTTCTCGAACTTCTTTGGGGATTGATCCATGCGTCATTGAAGCGGGATGGCTGATTAGTGACTCAACGCCCCCAAGGCTTTCAGCTAAGGTAAAAATCGTTGTTCTACTCATAAATTCCTGAGCCTTTTCCATGGAATCATTCTTTAAAGAGAATGAAACCATACCACCAAAATCGCTCATCTGCTTTTTTGCAATGTCGTGTTGTTGGTGACTTTTCAGTCCGGGATAAATAACTTCGTCAACATCGGGATGATCATCTAAAAATGATGCAACTTTTTTTGCATTATCTACGGATTGTTGTACGCGAACTGACAATGTTTTTATTCCTCGCAAAGTTAGATAGCAATCCATTGGACCGGGAACGGCTCCTGTTGTTTTTACTTGAAATCGAAGCTGTTCCATAATTGCTTCATTTGAAGTGGCTACAGCTCCTCCGATAACATCGGAATGACCGCCTAAATATTTAGTGGTCGAGTGAAGTACCATGTCAGCCCCCAGCTCAAGAGGTTGTTGCAAGTAGGGGGATGCAAATGTGTTATCAACGAGTGATAAAATATCCTGCTTTTGAGCAAAGTTTGTAAGCTCTTCAATATCTACAACCCGCAGTAATGGATTCGTTGGGGTTTCAATCCAGAGAAGTTTTGCATTCTCGGTGGCAGCATCTTTGACATTGTTGATATCAGTCATATCCACAAATGTGAAATCGATACCGTATGGAGCAAATACTTTTGTAAACAATCGATACGTACCCCCATAAAGATCATTTGAGGCAATAATTTGATCTCCGGGTCGGAACATCTTAAGAACCGCATCCATTGCAGCGCAACCGCTGGCAAAACAAGCACATTCATCAGCATTTTCCAGTCCGGCTATGAGTTTTTCAAGAGCCGTGCGAGTGGGATTGCCTACTCGGGCATAATCGTATCCCTTGTGCACATTGGGTGCTTCTTGAGCGTATGTTGACGTTTGGAAGATTGGAGGCATAACAGCTCCAGAAGTTTCTTCCGGTTCTTGTCCTGCGTGAATCGCTTTGGTGTTGAATTTCATTGCTGGAAAGTATTATAAATTAGCCTTTGCATTTTCTGCTTCCTGCTCCATTCCCAAAATAGAGTAAGCCCGAAAAAGTTTTTCCCAGACCTTTTGGTTCTTCTGATCTTGTTCGACAAGGTTTTCAAAAAGGGGAATCGAAGCTGATAAATATTGCTTTATTTTTTCTCGCAGTCGGGGTTGATGTTCCTCCGATACTAATGGCATAATCTTTTGATATTGCGAAGCACTATTATAGTAAAAAGTAGCAGTGCGTTCTTGAATCTCAAGATTCCCCGGATTCACGTTAGAAATCTGATTAAATTGTTCTTCGGCCTTGGTCAATAGGGTGCTCGCACTGTCAAGTGCTGTTTTATCAAATGCATTGCCATTTTTCAGTGTATTAGCAACAGAGTCCAGTTTTGATTTCCCTAAAAAATATAATTCAGTAGCCAAGGATTGTCCATAAATTATATTCTGCGGTTCATTCTTAATCAGCTGTTTTAATATGTCTATTGCTTTCTGATGCTTTCCTGCATTAATATAAGCATTCGAAAGTCCATGAAGTAAATTCAGGTTGTTATTTGAAAAGGATTCAGCTTGTTCATAAACCCTTATAGCTTTTTTGGGAGTGTCATTTTTCAGGTATAAATACGCCAACTGTTCTAAAAGGAGAGCAGGCGGGTTATCAATGGTTCGCTGGGCCTTTTCTAACGTTTGAATCGCTTCTTGTGGATGTTGTCCTCTGTATAAGGCACGTGCCTTCATTGTGTAAGAGATGGAGCTATCAGGAATAATGACAGTTGCATTGTTGAAATGAGCAGCAGCCCCGTCATAATTGGGCTGTTCTTTGTTTTCTCCCTGCAGTAATTTAACGCCCTGATTATGTTCTAAGCTCCAAGTTACATTGAGTAAATCGTTGACCTTATCTTTTGAGTTTGTAGCATCACCATATAGTGCCGAGGCCCGGTCTAAAACCTGACGAGCACTGGTATACGGAGAGACACGTTCAGAAGGGTTTCCTTTCTTTTGAGCAAGTTTTGTAAGGAGCTTACCCTTTTGGAAATATAAATCAGCTTGCTCAGGATTTGAGGAAATATTCTCATCCAGAGATTTTATTTGCTGTTGAATCTGCTGTTCAGAAAGGTTTTCAGAGGAAGCAGATTTTTGATTTGAGGATTGTAGTGTAGAGCAACTAATAAAGAACCCGAATGCAAGCACTAAGCTTGCAATTCGGGTGTAATAATGAATCATAAAGAAATTGGTAGGTTGTTAAATTATAGGGGGTTTATTATTCCTCCATTCCCGCTTTTTCCATCGCTTCTTGTGCCTTTTCATCCATACCTAAGAAGGTGTAAATCTGGAATAAGCTTCTCCAGTAGCTTTCGTTGTCCGGATCAAGCTCAACAGCTTTTTCGTAATACTTCATGGCTTGACGAATATTTTCTTTTCCGATTTTGTCAAGCCTTGCTGCTTCTTCGTTATCTGCTGTGCGGTTACGTCGGTCAAAATAGGTTTTAGCTTTATTTTGATAAATAACACCCAGCGTTTCATAGGCTGCAGGATCATTAGGACGATGCTCAAGAGCAACTTTTATTTCTTTTTCCGCTCTGTCAGTTAGTTCAACCATTTCGTCCATCAGCTGTTCATTTTCACTGCTGAGAGATTCAATCTTACTCTTTATTTCATCCTTTTTAGATTGATCTGCCTGGTTGAACTTCTTTTGCAGTTTCATGATTTCTTGCGAATTGGTACCCAAGGTATCTCTGATCCGCATTGCTTGTTGATAGATCTTGGTACCCATGACCAATCGGTATTGTGGATTTTCAGGGTCCTGCTCAACAAGTTTTTCAAGAGTAGAAATTGCTTTTTGATCTTTTCCAACTCTTCCGTAGGCGTCAGCAAGAGCAGAAGCAATGCGTTCACTCCCGGGATACCGTTCTTGTCCATCTTCGAAAACTTCTACTACTTTGTCATGTTTGTCTAAATTATAATAGTAGTTGCCCAAGTGTAGATAATCTACCGTATCAATTTTTGACTCAGGGATTATCTTCATGTACTTCTCTTTGGAAGAGACAGCTTCTTCAAATTCATTGTTTCTTGCTGCAATTTGGGCAAGAACATTCCAAGAGCTGGCGCTATCTGGTTGAACTTTAGTAGCATTGCGCAGATGATGCAATGACTGCTCCATTGGGTTCTCTACGGAGCTCCTCACACTGTCATTTGTAGCAAGATCAACACCGCGTCGAAATTCAGTTTGCCAAATGGCGACCTTAACTCCGGAAATATTATTTATTTCGCCGGGTACGTTTTCAGAAGTGTCAGCAACACTTTTTGCGGTTTCAAAAGCATTGTTCATTTGTTTATAATATTCAGTTCGCTCGGTAGGGTCTTCCTTAGAACGACCGAGTTCACCAAGTGCAACGGCTTTGTAATAATATCCTAAAGGATCACCGGGATACTTTTCAATGGATTTTTCAGCTGAAGAAATTGCGGCTTCGAAATCCTGATTTTTAAGATTGTTTTGCGCTTCGTCGGCTAATGGGTTTGAAGTTCCGCAACCTATTAATATCGCCGCGAGCAATGTTACAAGTAGATGTGGTAATTTTTTAATAAACATGGTTTCTGATTGCTATAAATTCAATGTTATTAGAATATCCATTCGTAAGTGCAGAAAGTAATCATATATAGTCCTTTCTGCAATATTAATGCATAATTTTATTATATTACGTACATAAAAAATAACAGTCTATTAACCCAGGTATCAATATATGTTCGGCAGCAGTCATTTCGAAAGTCATCACTACAACGGTTATGAATATCTCAACATTTCAAAAGGAACAGAAGATTCTGCCAGTCTAGTTTTTTTGCATGGTATGTTTGGGGGATTAAGTAATTATGATGCATTAGTTGAATATATAGATGACTATAATATTTATGTTCCATCTATCCCGCTCTATGAGTTTAAGGCCCGAAAGCTGACCTTTACGAATTTGGCGAAATGGCTGCATTCTTTCATGGAGGCATTGGAAATCACAAATCCTATCTTATTGGGTAATTCCATGGGAGGACACTTGGCCCTTGAGTACACGGTGCAACATCCGGAGAATGTTCAGGCATTGATTTTAACTGGAAGTTCTGGGCTGCAAGAACGAGATTTTGGATCCACTTTTCCTCGTCGCAACGATCGTGATTATGTGCGTAAACAAGCAGCAATTACATTTTATGATGATGATTTTGTTACGGAAGAACTCATGGATGAAATAATGGAAGTGATTAATGATCGATCGAACTTGTTGAACGTGTTGGCCATTGCCCGGGAAACACACGAGTACAGCATGGAAGATTATCTGGCTGATATCGATCAAGAAGTGTTGTTGATTTGGGGTAAGCAGGATGAGATTACGCCTCCCGAAGTTGCCGAACAGTTTCAGCAAGATTTGCCCAATTCTCGTCTTAAATGGATAGATCAATGTGGGCATGCTCCTATGATGGAACATCCTGAGAAATTCGCCTTTTATCTGAATGAGTTTTTACTGGAATTAAAAAATAAAAATGCAACTTCAATTAAATAATATATTATAGATCATGAAGAAGATTATTCATACATCAAGTGCACCAGAAGCTATTGGTCCTTATAGTCAGGCAGTTGTCCATGACGACATAGTGTATTGCTCGGGACAAATAGGATTAGATCCCGACAGCATGGAGTTTGTGGGAGATGATGTTAGTTCTCAGGCAGAACAAGTTATGCAAAATTTAAAGGCTGTTTTGGACGAGGCCGGCTCCGGTTTTGATAAAGTTATCAAGTGTAGCATTTTTCTGGATGATATGGATAACTTTGGGACCGTTAATGAGATTTATGGTAAGTATTTCGAAAATGAACCGCCTGCTCGAGAAACGGTTGCAGTAAAAACGCTACCGAAAAACTGCAAGGTCGAGATTGGCTGTACTGCACATCTTTAAACAGTAAGACAGTTTTTGTAAAAAATAGGGAGAAACTGCGCGCAGTTTCTCCCTATTTTTTATTTCTTCCTTTTTAATTCAAAAACCTGTTCTGTTTTGTTTCCCATTTTATCATAGGCAATAACCTTAACGTTCATAGAGGCGGCGGGCACGAAATTAGGATGATAATAAACAAAGCGATCATTTTCAGGTTCAAATTCGGCAATGCCCTGGTTGTTATTGACGAATATCTTAGATCTGGAATAATCAATACCAGAAAGATTATCGATAGCATCGATATATATGACCCATTTGTCATCGGCACGCTGCCGTATGTATGGGTTAGATATTTTAGGTGCTGTTAGATCTCTTATCAAAGAAAAATGTCCCATCGTTTTAGCTTTGCCGATAATATGAGAGCTTGTAAAGCGTGTAGGAATTAATTCCCAGTCCTCATCTTCTTGATCAAAACTATAGAATGAGAGCTTAGACGTATCGGTTAAAGCTCTATTACGGGTGGTATAAAATGAAAACTCTTCGTTAACCGGGTAGGCATTCGGAATTAAATCTACGGTTAAGGAATCTTTGTTAAAGCTATTAACAGACATGCCCACCGAAACCGTATCAGTAAATGCTTGGTCAGGAAATACTGCAAAATGGTTTTGGTCTGCGGCAGAAATGAAAGAGGTGGAGTTAGGAGTGATTCGGTAGAGTTGAAGTGGTCCTGATTCCGGGGTATGAACAAAGCGATATTTTTGCCCCGTTAAATTTACCGATATGCCGTTGGCATGTTCAACAAGTTGATTTTTATTACCTAAATCAATTGTCGTGTACTCATATTGATTGTATGGAATGGTCACCCAATCTGAAAACCAGTTCCAATGCTCGGGGGATATATTACTTAGGGTTGAATTACGATTTGTAAATAATCGATTCTCTTGTTGAGGTGAGGTATCGGAAACTTTCAAAGTGAGTTTGGCTGTAGAACTATTGCCATAATAATCTTTTGCCGTGATAGTAACATTATGCGTTCCCGAGGGTAGATTCAAGCCTTCATTATGACGGTTTGTGTTATAAAATGGGAGGGAGTTTCCATCTGCTACATATAGTCGCTGGAATCCCTTGTCTGTATCTTTTAGAAGGGGATAGACGCGGTCAATAAACATCTGGTGCGTTTCATTATACGAGAAACTGTCAACTTTAGAACTAAAAAGCTGCTTTCCATTTACTTTAAGATTAAGCTCATAAACAGCATATGTGTTGTGGACATTATTAGATTGATCAAAAGCATTAACGCCCAACCCTACCGGCCCGTTTACTGTGATTGTTCCAAAGCTATATGTTCCATTACTAACTTTTGGTCTTTTTGTGTAGATGGCATTATTCCCTTCAATAGTTGATTTAAAACTGAGCGGTTCAATAGAAAGTCCGCGAATTTGTGGGGGAATGTTATCTTTAACTGATAAATTTGTCAGCAGGGGATTAAATGGTTTGTGAGTGGGTGTTCGAAGCTCAAAATGAAGGTGGGGTGGACCGATGCCGGATGCGCCACTGTATCCGATGAGGTCACCCTGCTTGACCTTAATATTACGCCAACCCCAGAATTTCTCTATTTCAAACTGATAGTTTTCAGCAAAACGAACAGAATCAGCCAGTTGCTGAAGTTCATCGTTGAAAGATAGTAGGTGTGCATATATTGAATAAGAGCCATCGTTGTGTTTTAAGTAGATCACTTTGCCATAGCCTCGTGGGCCAATAGCAACGCGATCGACGATGCCATCTCGCGTAGCGTAAACTTCATATCCCTTCCGTCCCCAGGTTTTAATATCTAAAGCAGCGTGAAAGTGTGCCGCTCTTGTTTCGCCAAAAGTAGAAGAAAGGTAATGGCTGGCTTCTGTTGGCCATAGATAGTAGCCTTGTGTTGGATCAAAGGAATTCGACTCTTGGGCTGATGATGGGTGAGCAAAAATCCCAATAAAAAGAGTAAAAAGGAGAAGGCGAATGTTCATCGGTTAATCCACAGTTACAGAAATTGTTGTCAGTCCATTATCTAAAGAAGCCTCAATTTTGTCTCCTTGGGTTATAGCTGAGACTCCTTTAGGGGTGCCGGTTAAGATAACATCACCAGGTTGGAGGGTAAAAATGGTTGACAAATAGTGAATGAGGTCAGTTACGGTGTGAATCATCAGCTTAGTACTGTCTGATTGGCGAATTTCGCCATTTACTGATATCTGTAAATTAAGATTTTGGGGATCTTCGACCTGATCCTTTTTGATAAAAGTACTGAGAGGAGCAAAGGTATCAAATCCTTTAGCTACGGTCCATGGATGCCCTTTTTCTTTAGCCTTTTGCTGAATATCGCGAGCGGTAACATCAATCCCAATGCCGTAACCCCCAACATGTTCCAAGGCTTTTTCTTTTGGGATATTTGTACCACCCTTATCAATAGCAAGGGCTAATTCTACCTCATGATGCACATTTTTACTTTGGGGAGGAATCTGAATGCTCTCACTATCAAAAATGATGGTGCTGGTCGGTTTTAGAAAAACAAGCGGCTGGCTTGGAACTTCATTGTTGAGTTCTTGGGCGTGCTCAACATAGTTACGACCAATACAAAAAAGGTTGCGAAATTGTAGGTGGGGCAGACCCGGTATATTTTTCTTTTCCATAGAAGGTAATATAAAAAAAGCCTTGGTCTGTTAAGAAACCAAGGCTTTAAAATCTGGTAAAAAAGTACTGTTATGAAACAGGCTCAACACTTACATATTTACGTCCACCGGAGCGAACGCGGAAGGTAACCTGTCCGTCAGCTTTGGCAAAAAGGGTGTCGTCGCCGCCACGGCCCACATTATCGCCGGGGTGGAATTTAGTACCACGCTGACGTACGATAATATGTCCGGCTTTAACAACTTCTCCGCCATATTTCTTAACTCCAAGTCGTTTCGAAATCGAATCACGACCGTTTTTTGTAGATCCTTGTCCTTTCTTATGCGCCATAACAATCTAAAATTTCTGAATTATCCTTCTTGCTTACTGTTCCATGCATCCAAAACGGTAACCCGTTCTTCATCATCGGGAACAAATCCTTTGAGATCTTCAAGATCAGTATTTCTGATATGACTGATAGCCTCTTTTGCTGTCATATCAGTAGATATTTGTCCTGTGTCTTCAGAATCAGAAGTATCTTTTGCTTTCTCAGCTTTTTTCTTACTTCCACTGCCGGAAGTAGAAATGCTGTTGATCTCTATTTGGGACATCGGTTGACGGTGTCCGCGTTTAACTTGATATCCCTTGCGACGTTTCTTTTTGAAGACAATAACTTTGTCTGATTTTACATTATCAAGCAAAGTTGCTTCAACAGCAGCACCTTCAACAACAGGCTGACCTACTGTTACATTACCGTCATCATTTGTTAATAATACTTCGTCAAAAGTAAGCTTTTGATCGGTTTCGTCACTTTGCTTGTCAACAAATAGGACATCGCCTTCTGAAACGCGATATTGATGTCCACCTATTTTTACTACTGCGTACATCTAATTGTCTAATTTTGTGTTGTAAATTCTTTTGGCTACAGAATGCCAAATATAAGCTTTTCGAAGCTCAAAGCAAAGCTAAAAATCTTATGAATTATAGTTGTTAAAATTGTATTATTGGAATGAATTACATCAAACAAAAAAGAAATTGCTATGGAGAAGAATTTACCTGATTTGCATGAACAAGCTTTTATGTTTAAAAATGGGAAACGCTTACAACACGACGGGGGACGAGCATGGATTAAGGATTCCCAGCTTTATGAGGCTCGTAAAGATGGAAATGGTAAATTGAAGACCGTGCATCAAAAAAAGGATGCTGACCGCGTTGAAGAAGCCCAGGATCACAAACCCTCTCTCTAATTATTTGCAACCTATTTATCTATAATGAAATACGTCCGGCTTCGATCTTGGATAGTTTTGATAACTTTGGTAGTCGGTGTCATCGTTCTACTTAACTATTCTGCCGGTGGGTCGGGACCGTATAAAAGTGCGAATCCCGTTACGGATTCGCTGCTTACTGCAACTTATGCGGACTTATATGAAGCTGTTACCCAGCGAGACATAGAGCTCCTAGAACCTTTTTTATCTCACCAACACCCCAAAGTACGAGAGCAAGCATGGCGGGCATTTGCCAATACCCCTGTCAATTCGATTGATCAATTTATTGAACTTGCCAAGGAGCAGAATTCTGAGGCCTCTTGGCTTGGAATAAGTAAACATGCTATTACTGCAAGTGAGATTAGAGAGCTCGAACAAAGCTGGGTCAAACGTCCTGAATTACGTTCGGGAATTTCGAGAGCGCTTGGCCAACAGGGAGATCAGCAAACACTTGCTTTTTTGGTCGATCAGTTGAATAAAAATTTAGGGAAAAGTGAATACCCCACGGCACTGGCAGTGGGGCGGCTGGTGGAGCAATTTGATATAGCTTATAATAAACAAGTTCGGATTATTCAAAAGGCATTTAGTACCGAAAATTATAAGGCTACTCGGGCTTATTTGTATGGTTGGTATCGTAGTGATGAGTCTCGATTAACTGCTGCTGCCCAAGATACCTTATTTAATCGATGGCAATTGATGGGAACGGGAATGAGTCGGGATGTGGATCAATACATAAATAAGATTCTCCCCGATCGTACGACTCATACCTTGACTATTTTCTACAATGGTGAACAAATGCTCGATCATGAAGCTCAGCTGGCATATGAGTTGGCTATGTCTATTGGCAAAGTGCCCTTGAATGATAAAAATTCGTTAGCAGCCAAAATTTTATTGACGAATGAAAATCCTCATGTCCAGATTCAAACGCTTAGGAGTTTGGATGGTAGTATCGAAAAGGATAATGACCTTTATCAATATATTGAGGATGAAATGCTATCCGATGAACGTTTAGCTGATGCTGTTTGGCTACAGGCCGTAGCGACAATGCAACAGGTAAATGAGCAGATTGTTGATAACCATCAAGACCGACTTGCAAGCATTCCTGATGAAAATCCTTATTTATGGCCTGAGGTATTGGGGATTTATCAGCAGTACGAGTCCGAAGAAAACTACTTGCAGCGCATTGGAGATTTAATTAGTGAAGGTGAGTCGTTGCCTGCAATGTACGCGCTGCAAAGTTTAGCAAGTATGGTGCAGTACGATGTAGATATAGTTAAAAAGCATAGGCAGCAAATACGAAATATTGTTTTTAGTGCATTGGATCTCGGAGATCGTGGCGTGACTTATACAGCGACATCGTTATTGGAGAATGAATCACTTTTTGGAGCACAAGATTTTGATCGCATAAACGGGAGCCTGTCAGTTTTTTCACTTCCCGGCGATATCGAAGTTTATCAGAACTTTGGTTCGCTGTATAAAGAGCGATTTGAGGAGCAGGCCAGGCCGGTTATCGACTCGCTTGCTTCTAAAAGTTATGTGCCGCTGAATCGTTCACTGGCAGATGCCGGATGGGATGTTGAGGTACGGGAAGAATCCCAAACGGATTTTCGGTTGCCCGATTGGGATCGCCTTTGGGAACTCGGGCCCAAGCCGACGTTACTTTTGGAAACTGAAAAAGGTAGAATCCATATTGAGATGAATACACTCAGTGCTCCCGCCACGGTGGCAATGATCGACAGCTTGAATAGTGCGGAACATTATGATGATGTGCCGTTCCACCGCGTAGTTCCCAACTTTGTAGTACAGGGCGGAGATATTGAACGTGAGGATGGTTTTGGTGGCCCCGACTTTGTGGTTCCCACCGAAGCATCAGAAGAGGAATTTGTGCGTGGGGCAGTTGGTATTGCCAGTGCAGGTCCTGATACCGAGGGTAGCCAATATTTTATAATGCATCAGTGGAAGCCACATCTAAACGGAAATTATACACGATTTGGAAAAGTCACTGACGGAATGGATGTAGTGGATAGGATTGTGAAAGGAGATAAAGTACTATCGACTACCTGGTATTAATGGTTGATCATCGAGTGTATCAGGATCTTTGAATATTACCTTGGTATGAAATTCCCCGTTTTCTCCCATGGGATCGATCTCATTAAGCCGCCGAAGCTGCATCACTAACTTTTGATCATAGGATTCTCCTGTTTTTAATAGTGATTGGAAGTCTTCTTCAACTGCGCTTATTTTTATCTCTATCGACTTTAGAAGTAATATAGGAAGCAGTTCGTTTAGATCTTTTTTCCATATAGGGAATAGGCATGAATATCCCATTTCGTTAAACACGTTTTCGCGCCATTGTCGAATGTCTTCCAAATACCAATCACCAAATATGAGATTATCGATGGGTTCTTCTAATTTATTCAGGGCATTTTCAATCCGTTCCAGATAAATATCATTAGGACAGTTGGAGGGTAGGGGGACGGAAATAAGATCCAAGTTAAGATGATCTGCCTGTTCCTTTATTTCAGATAGCGGGATATTTTGATGAGGAACAACATCATTGGACTCATCATAGGTTGTGAGCAGTTTTAAATCCGCCTTCGGATGCGATTCTCTGAAAAAATGAAGCGCTAAATAGGCATCCTTGCCGCCGCTCCAAAAAAGAATATGCATGGTACGAGAAGTTAGTTAGGAAATCGGTATGTAATTATAGAAGATCGATTCTGAATTCTGATTACTGAATTCCTATATTAGGGCGCAAGTTCAGATTCTATAAGATAAAAATATTCATTAACGTTTTAATTTAAGATAGGTTTTGATGAGCAGCGAGATTCAAAAAGTACATCTGCGAACTAAGGGGATACTTCCCGTTCAAAAATTGCGTGTATTGGCAAATGCAGGCATAATTTCTCATGCTGATGGATATCCATTGCAGGATGATCAGTTTCAGCCTAATTCAATAGATCTGCGTTTAGGGGAAAAGGCCTATAGGGTACGATGCAGTTTTCTGCCCGAAGATGAATCGGTTGATCAGAAGCTGGAAAAGCTCAGTCAGTATGATTTTTCAATAACTGATGGAGCTATTTTAGAACCCAATTGCGTATATATCATTCCGCTGCTCGAAGAGCTGCATTTACCGTCGCACATCTCACCGCAGAAAACATTATTTAATGGTAACGAAAACGGAGTGGATTACCAGATTGTATCCGGAGAGCACCTTTCTGCGAAGGCCAACCCCAAGAGTACCACCGGGCGCCTCGATGTCTTTACGCGGGTAATCACAGATTATTCGCACCGTTTTGAAGAAATAAGATCTGGCTATAAAGGGAAAATGTACTTAGAAGTTGTTCCCAAGTCGTTCCCCATAAAAGTTAAAACGGGACATAGATTGAATCAGTTACGCATTCGGCATGGGTATACCGTGCTTTCCGATCAGGATATTTTGCGCACACACAGTTCCGATCCGATGCTTTTTACCGAGGGCGGGAATCCTGTGGATGTAGACGAACTGAAAGTTAATAACGGACTCTTTTTGAGCGTAAATTTACACGCCTCAGAAGGTAAAATTGTAGGATACAAGGCTAAAAAGCATCGCGACTATATCGATCTTGACAATATTAACCATTATGAGGTTTCGGAATTTTGGGAGCCTATTTATCATCAGCCGGATGATCATCTTATTTTAGAACCGGAAGCATTTTATATTTTTGCCTCTAAAGAGCGTTGTCGCATTCCGGAATATTTAGCTGCTGAAATGATTGCTTATGATACGGGATCGGGTGAGCTGCGAACCCATTATGCCGGCTTTTTTGACAGTGGTTTTGGCGGCCGAGTGGAGGACAAAGGAGCACGCGCTGTGCTTGAAGTCCGTTCGCACGATGTACCTTTTTTAATAGAAGACGGACAAACGTTTTGCAGTATGAAATTTGAACCAAACACCGAAGTTCCTGAATTTGTGTATGGCGATGATATTGAGAGTAACTATCAGGGACAAGAACTTCGATTAGGAAAGCATTTTAAACAATAGTAGATAAGAGCTGAATTATTATGGCTCCAAATAATGTAACAGAATGTATTTGTCACGATCGGGCGTTTGTCGAAATAAAACAGTACGCCAATCAAAATAATGTTAGCTCACTTGATGAGCTTCAAAACCAGAATTATTGCAGCAACAACTGTGGGCTATGTGCTCCGTATGTTGAAATTGTTTTGGAAACCGGACAGACGGAGTTTGTTCCCGGTGAACCATTTCGAAAAAAACGATAAGTGATGAATATTTTTTATGCTCCTCCATCACAGATAAACAATGGGTTTGCTGAGCTTTTAGATCAGGAGGCCGTCCATGCCTCCAAGGTGATGAGAGCCCGGGAAGGGGACAAGTTGGTGATTGTAGATGGAGAAGGTGGCCGCTACAAGGGAGTAATTCGCCGGATTACAAAAAAATCCGTGCAAGTAGAAATTGAAGATGTGCAACATCAGTCCCGTTCAAAACCACACCTTATTTTAGGGATGGGAATCATCAAGAAAAGAGATCGGCTGGAATTTGCTGTGGAAAAGGCTATAGAGTTGGGAGCATCTCAAATAGGTCTATTTCGAAGTGAACGTACGATCAAAGAAAATGTGCGCATGGATCGTCTGGAATCGATTGCAATTTCGGCGATGAAACAGAGTTTGCAATCACATCTTTGTAATGTGAATATTTACCGCTCGTTGGATATGATGCTGGAGGCTATTTCAGCGGACACTATTTTGGTTGCCCACGAAAAAGTAGGTGAAACTAAGACACGTATTGACTCCAAAAGCATTCATGATTCTGATAGAACACTTTTATTGGTAGGTCCAGAAGGAGGGTTCTCGGAATCTGAAATTAGTGACCTTACAGATAAGGGAGCGGAGTTAGTTTCATTGGGACCTAATCGATTGCGTGCAGAAACGGCTGCAATAGCCTTTATGAGTCAGTTCCTATAAATAAGAAAGCCCGACTCTTGGAGCCGGGCTTGTTAAGTCGTCGTTTAAAAATGCTTAGTACCGATTAGTCGATGGGGTGGTGTGCGTAGCAGCGTACTCTTCCAGCTTTGCTACCTCATCCCACATATTCATTGCTTCATCGATGGTTTCATCAAGTTTATTTCTGACGGGATAATATTTTTTGAGTCCCCAAACCTGTCGCGCCAATTCTGCTTTGATAAGTCCACGAGGCATCCATTCAATTTCCTCAAAATGTCCCTCAGGAACAAAGAGAGTATCAGATTTAAAATCAGGTTTTGATAGTGTATCGGTTACTACCATATTGTTTTCTTTGAGGCGGCTAAAAACTTCATTTATCTGCTCTTCCGACCACTCAAATTCTTTGTTGAACTGATCAAAGTTGTTCTCCCATCTTTTGCGGAAGGCATCTCCGTTTTCATCCAGATAATCACGAACGAAATTAAAGCCGACCCGATTGCGGAGCATATAATTAGCTACAATCTTTGATTGGGCTGTATCAGGCTGTACAATATGGTCGGGGACAATTCCGCCGCCACCGTAAACCGTTCGCCCGGCATCAGTAGAATATTTCAATGAGTCAGGGACATGGGATACAAATTCCATGGCATCGCCCTTGGCATCAACACCGCGCTGATAGATTTCGTAGGCATATTCCTCACCGCCCTTTTTGTTGTAGGGTTTCTGTATCAATCGGCCCGAGGGCGTATAATACTTGGAGATCGTAACGCGAATTTTGCTGGAGTCAACCAATTCGTATTGCTGCTGTACCAGCCCTTTACCGAATGTACGTCGTCCTACAATCCATCCGCGATCGTGATCCTGAACAGCACCGCTTACAATTTCACTTGCGGAGGCTGATCCCTCATCAACGAGAATCATGAGTGGTTTATCTTTGAAGAATCCGTCACGCCGTGAGTAATAGGCCGAGGTAAATCGGGTATGCCGGCTTTTGGTAGAAACAATTTTTGTGCCTCTGGGGAAGAACTCTTCGGTAATAGCAACAGCTTGGCTCAGATAACCGCCCGGATTACCTCTCAAGTCCAACAGCAGGCGTTCCATACCTTTGTCTTGGAGGTTTTTCATAGCCTCCATAAACTCTTCATGGGTGGTTTGGATAAACTTATCCATTTTGATATAGCCGGTCTTTTCATCCATCATGTAAGCGGCTCCAATAGAGTAGAGGGGTATATCATCACGGACAATGGTAAACTCAATGGGATCTTTTACATTTGGTCGCTTAATGGTTACATCGACCTCAGAACCTTTGGGCCCACGTAGCGTATTACGAACATCCTCATTCGTAAATCCTATTGCACTTTTACCGTCAATTTTAATGATGCGATCTCCGGATCGAATGCCAAGTGCATCACTGGGACCGCCCGCAATGGCTGTAATTACCGTAATGGTGTCTTGAATGACATTAAATTGTACGCCAATACCCTGAAATTTGCCCGAGAACTCATCGTCGATGTCATCACTCAGTGAAGGTTCAATATAAACCGAGTGTGGATCTAACCCCTTAAACATAGATTGAAGCGCATCTTCGGTGCGCTCTGTCATATCTTCATCAGGATAGTTATTGGTGATATAAAGATATGCTTGTTCAAATTTATCGACTGATTCGCCAAGATTTTTAATTTTTAAATCCTCAAAAGTAGTATCGGCCGGGGTGTTTTTAAGATTTGCGGTACTGTCTGATAGATTTTTGACCAGTCCTTTGACACTGTTTTTATACAGTTCTGTGACCTCAACTTTATCAACATAATTGTCGATTATACGTCGTTGTGTCTGAACGTATTTTTTGATGTTTTTTTGTAATGTGTCATTTCCGGGAACGACGGTTTCAACGCCGGCAAGCCAGAAAGAAGACAGTACAAAAAGGGTTACAATATTGGGGATGATAAACTTTTTCATGCTCATAGTGCAAAAAGGTATTGGTGATTATATTGCAGTAGTTACTTCCTAAACGTACCGCTACAGAAATAACGTATTAACGTAAGCAAATGAGTACCTGCTGTGTTAATCTGTAAGTAGTTGATTAATTTGATGTTTGTCAACGTAGAATTACAGAATATATTGACTTAAATCTTTGTCTTTAACAAGATCATCCAGCTGTTTGTTCACATAATCTTTATCAATAGTGATATCGCCGGAGCTAATATCATCGGGGACAGCAAATAACAGCTCATCCAGCAGTGATGATAAGATGGTATGCAGTCTTCGGGCCCCGATATTTTCTACGCGGTCGTTTACCTGAGCAGCAATTGAGGCCACTTCCTTTAGAGCATTTTCCGTAAATTCAATATCCACGCCCTCAGACTTTAACATCGCTTGATACTGCTTGGTTAACGCATTTTTGGGTTGCGTTAAGATGTCAAAGAAATCCTCTTCAGTAAGAGAGTTAAGCTCTACGCGAATAGGGAAGCGACCCTGCAATTCCGGAATAAGATCCGAAGGTTTGGAGACGTGAAAAGCTCCTGAGCCAATAAAAAGCATATGATCGGTTTTCACCATGCCGTGTTTTGTAGAAACATTGCTGCCTTCTACAATAGGAAGCATATCACGCTGTACGCCCTGTCGACTTACATCGGGTCCACCGCCGCCACCGCCTTTGCTGTTATTGGATGACTCGGCCACCTTGTCAATTTCATCAATAAAGATAATGCCTTGCTTCTGAACACGTTCCAACCCTTCTTGAACGGCCGATTCGTGATCAATAAGCTTTTCGGCTTCTTCTTCTAATAGAATTTCGCGGGCTTCCTCAATGGTAACCTTACGTTTGGTTTTCTTTTGTCCACCTAAATTGCCCAGCATATCCTGTAGGTTGATACCCATTTCTTCCATGCCGCCCTGGGGACCAAAGACCTGCATCATGGGGGAACGACCAGATTTTTGCACTTCAATTTCTATTTCTCGCTCATCAAGTTCTCCGTTGCGGAGTTTCTCGCGAAATTTCTTGCGCGTGCGTTCATTCAACTCCTGATCAGAAGCGCTTTGGGGATTAAAATCCTGATCACCTGAATTGGCATCAAACCCGGGTGAACTGTTATTACTATTACCTTGGTTTTTCTTTACAGGAGGGATGAGGATATCTAAAATGCGTTCTTCGACGATCTCACGGGCTTCTTCTTCCACCCGATCGCGCATCTCCGTTTTGACCATATTAATGGCGATATCCGTGAGGTCACGAATCATTGACTCCACATCGCGGCCCACATAGCCAACTTCCGTAAATTTGCTTGCTTCAACCTTAATGAAAGGGGCTTCCGCAAGCTTAGCCAAGCGTCGAGCAATTTCGGTTTTACCGACCCCGGTAGGACCGATTAAAAGAATATTATTTGGTAAAATTTCATCTCTGATTTCTTCGTCGGCATTCATGCGACGCCATCGGTTACGCAGAGCAATGGAAACCGATCGCTTTGCATCATCCTGTCCAACAATATACTTGTTTAATTCCGCTACAACTTGTTGCGGCGTAAGATTTTTTTGTGTAACTGTCTTTTGTAAAGTACTCATCAATCTTCAATTTCTAATATGCTCAGGTTATGATTCGTATAGATACAGATGTCTGCTGCAATATCGAGTGCTTTATGCACCATCTCACGGGCTGATAAATCGGGAGCATTCTCCTTTAATGCCCGTGCAGCGGCAAGCGCATAATGTCCGCCACTGCCGATGGCTAAAATTTGATCATCGGGTTCAATGACATCTCCCTGACCCGAAATAAGCAGAGCCTGATCTTTACTCATTACGACCAAAAGAGCCTCAAGTTTTCGTAAAAATTTGTCTTGCCGCCACTCTTTGGCCATCTCTACGGCGGCGCGTTTTAAATTTCCATTATACTGTTTTAGTTTTTCTTCATATTTCTCAAAGAGGGTAAAGGCATCGGCTGTAGAACCGGCAAAACCGGCAGCAATTTTTCCTTCGTACAGGCGACGCACTTTATTAACGGTAGCCTTCATCACTGTATTTTCCATTGTTGCCTGTCCGTCGCCGCCAAGGGCAGCCTCTCCGTTGTGAATAATGCCTAATACAGTTGTTGCTTTTATCTCAGGTAAACTCATCGAATTCTATTCTGTTTCAATTCTTTTGGGATTAAAGGTATTGGTTAGGAGTCAGACTTGTAGTACTTCGACTTTGAGCTGTCTCCTGATCGACTTGGACGCGGCTTTCGCTTGTCTCGTTTTTGACGTCCGCCCGAACCGGATCCATTATCTTTCTTGTAATAATCCAGGTCGCCTCTTCCCGGACGGTCATCGAGATCGTCCAAATCACTTGTTTCATTTTCAATAAGCTCATCGATGTTATTTTCCTGCATAACCACATCCGTAATATCGATATCAGAACCGGCGATGGTAGCTTTATACTCGTTCAACGAAATAGAATCATCAGCAACAAGTGTAATTTTGAGCCAGTAGCGGAACATCCATTTTCGACGAATGCTAAGTAAGCCTTTTTCCAGATACGCCTTTAGATATGGGTTGATATAAATATCAACGGCGCGATAATCGGTAGTGGTGCGGAACTTGCTGAGCCAAGCGTCAAGGTCGGCAATAATAGTGTTTTTGGTGACTACGCTGCCTGATCCACCGCATGTTGGGCATACTTTTGAGACAGAATTGACCACACTCGGTCGGATACGCTGACGCGTAATTTGAACCAGCCCGAAGTCACTCATGCCAATAACATTGGTTTTGGCGGGATCTTTCTTGAATTCCTTCTTAAGCTCGTCGTAAATTTTCTTGCGATTTTTATCATTGCGCAGATCAATAAAGTCAACGACAATAATTCCCCCGATATCTCGCAGACGCAGTTGCTTCGCTACTTCGCGTGCTGCTTCAAGATTCGTTTTCAGTGAATTATCTTCCTGTTTCTCTTTGGCGGCGTAGGGGCCGGAGTTTACATCTACCACATACATGGCTTCAGTCTGCTCAAAAATAAGGTACCCGCCGGATGGCATACGCACACGCGGACTAAAGATGGAATCCACATCTTTGGCAACCTTCATGAAATCAAAGATATGCTCACGTCCTTTATAGAGCTCTACATTCGGGAGCATCTGTGGCGCAACCTGGCTGACATATGATTTTATCTTTTTGTGCATTTCGGGATCGTCAACCAACACGCGGTCGTATTGCTTGGCAAAAAGGTCACGAACCAAGCTCTCGGTCATATCAAGATCTTTGTAAAGAAGCTCCGGGGGCTCAGCTGTTTCAAGTCGCTCAAGAATACGTTCCCACTTCTTGAGAACATCGCGCATATCATCCTCAATAGATTGCTCATCTTGTCCTTTGGCAACCGTTCGGATGATAACCCCAAATCCATCGGGAACCATTGAGCTTACAATGCTTTTGAGACGCCGACGCTCTTTGTAGTTATTTATTTTACGAGATACGGCAACGTAATCCCCCATGGGAATAAGTACCAAAAAGCGTCCCGCAACGGTAATATCCGTAGAGATACGGGGTCCCTTAGAGCCAATAGGCTCTTTAACGATTTGAACCAATAGCTTTTGACCGGGATTGAGTATTTTACCCGCCCAATTCTGCTTCTCGTAATTAGATATCTGGTTGAAGTCCGTCTTTTTGAGCTCCTTGCGCACATTCTTATGAATGGCATCGCGCCCGTTAAGCATCTGAACATACTCTTTCAGATGGTCGCCTGCGTCAGAAAAGTGCAGAAAAGCATCCTTAGGGGTACCCATGTCAATAAAGGCTGCACGGATACCGCTCATCACTTTGTGAACTTTCGCCAGGTAGATATTACCTACCGTGCGCTGGTTTTCATCAGATTCTATAAAAAGTTGGGCCAGTTCGCCGTTTTCCAGCAGAGCTATCCGGGTCTGCTTTCCCGAAGCGTGAATAATGATTTGATTTTTCATTGAAATATTCTTCTTTCACGCAGTTGCTGTCCTCCGGACGTATAATCCTGATCAGTAAATCAATAGCTTTCATAATAACAACAGTCTTACAGTTCGTTCGTCTTAGCGGGATTCCAGCAACCGCTAAATTAAAATTCCTGTTAGGAGAAAAATTTGTTTGTGTAATAAGGTCGTATTCAGAGGAGGGTATGTCTTGCAGGAAACGATCACAAGAAATCAGCGAGTTCATAAACTTCGCCGCATTCTTCAAAAAGAAGTTCAAATGCTTCCAAAAAGTGAATAAAACCTTAAGTAGTGCTTGTGAGTAAATAATATGCTGCAAAAGGTAAACCTAAATTATTTAAAATCTCTGAATACTTGGTACAAAGTATCACACTAATATACAAGTAGTTTTGCTATTATGTAAACGGTAAATTTTTTGATGGAGTTCGCGAAGCGGTCATATTGGGGAGGTATGTGAAGGGATGATCAAATGGCTGTAATTGGGATATTGTTAACATTTTTGTTTTTCATTCGTACGGATAACACACTTTTTTAAAAAAAGAAACCTCATACAGAATGATTTCAATGATGAAATTACTTACTGTGCTTAGTAAATCGAAGTTAACTGCTCTTGTCATATTGCTGCTTAGTATCTTTGCATTGCCGATGCAGGCGCAAGATCGGGAACCAATCAAAGTAATGTTTTTGGGAACTACCCACCTCGATAACCGCGGTAGGGATGCGATAAATATGGAGGTTCCGGATGTACTTACCGATCAAAAGCAAAAAGAATTGAAGGATATTCGGGATGTATTAGCTGAGTTCAATCCCAATAAAGTTGCACTGGAAGTTCAAAGGAAGCATCAGTCAGCCTTTGATTCGTTATATCAAAAATTTCGTGCAGGTCAAATTGATACTTTTTCGACCGGTGACTTTGTATCAAAACGCAGTGAGCAGTATCAGATTGGCTTTAAGCTGGCGAACCGGTTAAACCACAATCACGTGTATGCCGTGGATCATTATATCCCGATGAACATGGGCAAGATGATGAGGTTCGCCAAAAAACATCAGCCTGAATTCTTAGAATATTTCGAAGAGTACAAAAGTAGTCGCCATATCATGACAAAAGACAGTTTGCTGCAAAATGGCACCTTGCTTGAGCTCTACCAATATATGAATACCGAACAGAGCGTGAAGAAATACCACGAACCTTATGTGCGATCACTTTCGTTGTCAAATGACACCTCATTTGTCGGAGCGGATGTGACGGCTGATTATCACAGGAGAAATCTGCGCATTTTTGCAAACCTTTTGAAAATTGCCGAGCCGGGCGATCGCATATTTATGATGTTTGGGGCCGGACATTCCCCCTTCATACGTCCACTGCTAAAAGATTCGCCACGCATCGAGTTCGTAGACCCGATGGATTACCTGGAGTAAGGAAAGAGAATATGAAACCTGGTTGCGCAGCTCTGCTGTGCAACCAATATTTATGCAGGAGCTTTACTCTTCTTGTTGTGTTCGTGTTATACGAGCACCAACAGTGGTCAGCTTCTCTTCCAGATCTTCGTAACCCCGATCAAGGTGATAAATACGCAAGACATCGGTTTTCCCTTTGGCTACCATACCGGCCAGAACTAAACTTACGCTGGCGCGTAGATCGGTGCTCATCACCGAAGCACCTTTAAGTTCGGTTTTACCCTCAATATGGGCTGTATTTTTGTTGACGTCGATATCAGCACCCAATCTCACTAATTCGGGCACATAGCTGAACCTGTCATCATAAATGGTATCCGTCACTTTTGATGCTCCGTTCGCCTGTGTCATCATGGTAGCCCATTGGGCTTGCAAATCAGTAGGAAAGCCGGGATAGACCTTCGTTTTTATTGAGGTAGGGTTGATCTGCTTAGGTGCTTTAATATGTATGGTGCTGTCATTAATCGTAATATCTGCTCCCGTTTCTCGAAAAGTTTCCGGAAAGTGGCCGAGATCATCCACGTCCACATTAGTCAATGTTACATTGGATTGTGGATGCATAGCTGCGGCGATCATAAACGTACCGGTTTCAATACGGTCGGAAGCGTTGCGGGCAGTAATACCCTGTAGGCTGTCTACTTTTCGGATGGTCAAAGTACGCGTACCAATTCCATCAATGTCAGCGCCCATTTCTGCTAACTTCTTACAGAGTAATACGACATCGGGTTCTTTGGCAGCATTTTTGATGGTAAATTCTTTGGCACGAAGCACCGCTGCCAATACCAAGTTTACGGTCGCTCCAACGCTACTGGGTTCGAGGGTAAAGGTGCCCCCATCGAGTTCTTCAGGTGCGCTGGCTATGACATATCCTTCGTTGAGCTTGATATTAGCACCCATTTCGCGCATGCCGTCAAGATGTAAATCTACGGGTCGCGGTCCCCATGCACAGCCGCCGGGCAAGGATACTTTGGCTTCGCCGTATTTTCCCAATAGGGCACCGAGCATATAAAAGGAAGCCCGCATTTTTCGGACGAGCTCATAGGGCGCTTCGTAATGCGTTAGGTTTTTGGGATCTATGGTTAGCACGCCCTCATCCTCATCAAAATCCACGCGGCAGCCTGTTACACGTATTACATTGTTAAAAGTATAAATGTCACGCAGTTTGGGAACGTTGGTAATGGTTGTAGGCGAATCGCCTAAAATAGCCGCGGCCATTAGGGGCAACGCCGCATTTTTTGATCCGCTGATGGGGATAGTGCCTTGGAGAGGAGTAGGTCCTTCAATTACAAATTTATCCACTTGCTTCGATTTCTAAAATTAGAGCGTCTTTTTCGAGTGAGTCTCCCTGTTCGACAGCTATAGATGATATTACGCCTTTGATGGGAGCTTTAAGTTCATTTTCCATTTTCATGGCTTCGAGAATAGCAACAGGATCGCCGAGTTCGACTTCGTCACCTTCTTCGACCAGGACTTCCAATATTTTGCCGGGCATGGGGGCGTTAAGTTCGCCTTCGCCAATTTCGCCGGCTGTTTTAAAGCCCATTCGGTCCAACAACAGGTCTTGCTCATTGCGTACGTCTACCGAGTGCCAGCTGCCATTCAGGGTAAAAGTTACAGTATGCTTGTCGTATGATACATTATCAATTTTATAGAGTTTTGTTCCTATCCGGAGCAGATAGCGTCCGTTTTCCTGGCGATGAAACTCGTAGGTTTGAGAATCATCATCAAATACAACCTCGTTAGCATCTTCCACAATTTCGAGTTCGGTAGTGGTATCGTCAAATACAGCTTCAAATTTCATAATTAGTGCGATTTAATTTCTGCAAGTCCCTTGCTTGTAGCTTGAAAAGTAAAATCCTGTAGGTTGTCAGTATCATAAAAACTGGTGAGGGTAATTTTATTCCCACTTCGTTCATAGGCCTCGACAAAACCGAAACTTAATAGGTTTATTAGGTCATCGCGTAGTTCTCCTTGTAGCAACCCCGTTTCTTCCATGATGTCTTGAAACTTTTCGGGAAAAATGAGACGCTCGAGAACTCTTTTTTCGGTTTTTGTTATTTTGTGCTTGCCCATGGTACTTCTTTTTTTGAGAGAGCTTGAAAATAGGAGGGAGATCGCTTTTTAACAACTTACTCTGTGCCAATTTTTATATCTCCATAAGTAATAACATTAAAATCCCCATCAAGGATGCGAATACGATATAATCCATTGGCTTGGCTTCCGCCTGTTTTACCGGATATTTCTTGTCCGTTTAAACGGAAGTTTACGAGAGATGGAGAGGATATATCATTACGAGAGGCTATTTGAGCTTTTCCGGCATCTGAAACATTTTCAAAGGAATAGACTATGATTTTGTCAAGATTATCAATATTGCTAAGGTAAATATTGATTTTTAGATCTTGATTGAAACTCATGGGATTTGGATAGGGAGGTTCAAAACTTGAGACTCCCGTTCCAATATTAATGAGTCCCCGATACATGGGACTAATACGCCAGTCATCGGGATCATTATTGGTAATTTCTCCTTCGGTTGGAGTCTCCGTATAACCGTTTGGAGCTGAGAGTGATTGATTCTCAAACTCGCGCTGGTCATCGCTTTTAGAACATCCTGCGACAAACAGGAATCCCGCTAAAAAGAAAATAATTATATATGGATAAAAGTTGTTAGAAATCATGAACGAAATTCCTGTAAGATCTTTTCAATAATATTTCAATTTCACCTATATAATAGGGAACTTTGGACGCTTATTTAAAACAAATTTAAGACATTATTTTGAAACTATTGAAGCAGTTGGGAATCACCGGTTTTATGGTAATCTCTATCTTAGGAGGTTTGGCATTTCCCTCAGCGGTATACGCCCAAGATTCCTTATTGACGTATGAACATCCCGACAGGCCGCCCACGATGGAAGAGTTGCTGGAGTGGAAAGAGGTGTTTACCTACAAAGTAAAGTTCGGATTCTTTAAGCTCGGAGAGGTGAAAACCACAATTATTAGAGATACTACTTATCAGGGACAAAAAATATGGTGGTTGCGCACAGTTATAACATCAAATTCGGGCATTCCTTTTGTCGGTGAAGAAGAAAATCATTACAACACTTATATGGTGGAAACTGACAGTACGCCTTATACAAAACTCTATTGGCGTGATAATTTGGATGAAGATGAGTTTGAGGCAGAGGTATACGAGTTTGATTACGAAAAAGAGAAGGTATACATATCAGAGAATATGAGTCCCGTTGATACCCTTTCATTAACGGAGCCCTCAAGTTCTGGTCAGCTGATTTTCTATTATTCCCGCTTGTTTGCAGGCACCAATCAGGATTATCGTCTGCCGGTATATTTAGAACGTGAAAAAGGATACATCGATGCTACAAATAGTACCAAAGGTGAGATGCGCGATTATGAAGCTTTTGAGGATCCGGTAAAAACGTACTTTAGTGAAGGAGATGCCGATATCGATGGACCGTTTGGATTTCGAGGAAAATTTAAGGCGTGGTATATCGCTGATGATTTGCGGGTTCCCGCCGAGGCCCATGCTAAAGTTTGGCTGGGTAATGTTAAAGTGCAACTTATTGATTATAAAAAAGAACGCAGATAACCCATGAAGATACAGTTTAAGAAATTACCTCATGCCGAGGATTTACCACTTCCTTCATACGAATCGGAATTTGCAGCGGGGATGGATATTCGTGCTGCTCTTGAAAATCCAGTAATCCTGCAGCCCGGTGAACGACAACTTATTCCATCGGGCTTGAAAATGGCTATGCCGCAAGGGTATGAAGCACAGATACGCCCCCGTAGCGGACTGGCCTATCGGCACGGTATCACTATGTTAAATACACCGGGTACTATTGACGCCGATTATCGCGGAGAGCTTAAAATGCTGGCGGTAAACTTGGGGAATGAAAAATTTACTATCAACCATGGCGACCGTATCGCCCAGATGGTGATAGCACCTGTAATTCAAGCCGAAGTCAATGAAGTGGAAACCCTTTCCGCAACGGAGCGCGGTGATGGCGGTTTTGGAAGTACGGGGGTTAATTAGGCCGCAGAACTACACAGATTATTATGGATACGTCTGTTTAGATCAGTTGTAATCCGTGGCTAAAAGAAATGAGTTATGTTTGATAAAATACAACCATACATAGATCTGGTATCTCAAAATCAGGATTACCGCAGGTTGTGGCTTAGCCAGATTATATCCAATTTTGGTGATTGGTTTGGCATCTTGGCCGTTTATGCACTAATCACAAAATATTCTGATTCTGAATTTTTACTGGGACTGATTATAGTAGTGAAGATGATGAGTCTGGCCAGCTTTTCTCCCTTTGCCGGTTATATTACAGATCGTTTTGATCGTCGGCATTTAATGATTCTTTGCGATCTTCTGCGGGGTATGATTGTTCTGGGATTGTTGCTAGTCGTATCCTACGAAACGCTTTGGCTGGCGTATGTATTAACTGCCTTGCAAATGATGCTTTCGGCTATCTTTGAGCCCGCCAAAACTTCGTCTATCCCAAATGTTACTACAGAAAAAGAACTCGTGGATGCGAATGTGTTATCAGCGGCAAGCTGGAGCATCATTTTTACCATTGGTATGGGTATTGGCGGATTGGCAACAGCGGGCTTGGGTACCGATCTGGTCTTTATTATCAATGCTATTAGTTATGTGTTATCTGCGTGGTTTATCTACCGAGCTGTTATTCCGCAAAAGAAAATGGATGCGGCCGAGCGCAAACGAACCCGAAATCCATTAACAGGAATAAAAGAGGGGTTTCGGTACCTGTTTCGCACGCATAAAGTATTGCGTCCCACGTTGGCCAAAGGATGTTTTACCATGTTTCTGGGAGCGTTAACCTATATGCTTATTCTGGTTTCTGAGGATGTATTGATGATGGGCAGTATCGGACTTGGACTGCTTTATTCGGCTCGGGGCGTTGGTACCGGCATTGGACCTGTCATCGGACGACGCATTTTCAATCAGGAAAGTGACTGGGTGCGAGCAATGGGATTTTGTATGATTTTTGCCGGATTGATGTATTCTGTAGTTGGACTGACGACCAGCTTAGGTCTTATGTTACTTTTTGTCTTTATAGCACATGCTGCATCCGGAGCCAATTGGGTGATGAGTACGGTATTGTTGCAGCGTCGCACTCCCGATACGTTTCGTGGACGTATTTTTAGCACTGAATGGTTGCTATTTACGCTGGCCCAATCAGCATCGGTAATGATGGCCTCATGGATTTTGGAAAATGAATGGCTAACTATTCAGCAAGCGATGGTAGTATTTGCGCTGGGATTGTCAGTTGTGGGGATGATTTGGCACTCTACGATTACCCAGCAGGAGCAATTATACCAGGAAAAAGATGCTAAGGAATCTGTTGTTCAGGCAATGAAGTAGTAAATAAGGTTACTCGAAATGCTTTTTTTCCTTTTCAAAATCTTCGTCTGACACGAGCCCTTGTTGCCACAACCCCGTGAGGTAATCCATGCGTTCCATTGTTCCCGGCTCTCTGTCGGGCTGTTCCGGTTTTGTACTCTCTTTCTTCTTTCGTCGTTCTTTTTGAATGGAAATAGCTTTTTCAAGCATATCCTTTAAGCCGAACGGATCTGCTATACCGCGGAGGGTCATTGACGTAGCTGTGGTTTCAAGCTCAATATCTCCGACAGAAGTTTTCTTTTGCAGCCAACTTTGTTGTACCGAAACACCTTCGATATTTACCAGATCAATATTGCGTTGGTATTTGTCATCTCGTGAAGAGATTTGCGTGTCGCTAAAGGTATACTCGTATTTCTTTTGTCGTTTATAAACCCAATAGAGACCTATCAGACCAACTCCAAAAAGAGGGGTAAATAAAACCGACAGGGTATATCCGAGTAAATGATTTTTCCAGCTGGGCTGCAGTGTAATGGTTTTATCTGAAGTTTGATCGGTCATAATAGTTGAGCTTAATAACAGTTTATTAATCTGTTGTAAACTTAGGTAAAATTCGGGAAAGACTAAGGCGAAAAGACTAATTTTTCCAAAACAGATTTCGTATATTATCAGGCTTTCACAATCACCCGCCTCATTTTGAGGTAAGATGTATTAATTCATGAGACTAAAACCCTGGAAATATATTGTCGCTATATGGATGACGGTCGTTATCATTGTCGGTTTTCTTATTCCCATACCTGATATTCCTATTCTTAAAGAGTCGGCGCGCAACCTGTTTTTGCATGTGCCCATGTGGTTTACCATGTCGGTTTGTTTTGCGGCAGGACTCTATTATAGTATTCGTTACTTGAATAATCCCGTGATGAAGTTTGATCGCAAAGCGGAAACTGCAACACAGATAGGACTTATTTTTGGAATTTGTGGATTATTAACCGGATCCATCTGGGCGCGTTTTACCTGGGGAACCTGGTGGACTTTTGCAGAGCCGCGCATGAACCTATCGGCGTTGGGAATGATGATTTATGTAGCATATTTTGTATTGCGTACTGCTTTTAATAATCCCGAAAAAAGAGCCAAGATTGCGGCCGTATTTAACGTATTTGCTGCAACTACCATCCCGTTTTTATTGTATATCATTCCGCGGCAGCTGCCAAGCCTGCACCCGGGGGCAGATGGAAATCCCGCGTTCAGTGAAATTACGGCGCCCGAACTGCGATATATATTTTACCCTGCAGTAATCGGCTTTATTGGACTGGCCGTGTGGTTGAATGATATTCTAAATCGCTACAAAAATGTTAAGCATTTAACTGATCAACAACGAACATGAGATTTATACCAATACAGGCACAAGAAGATACGGTTGCTGCCGTTGATACATTGACAGAAAGTTACTCTCCAAAGTGGGATGGCACTGCCGGATTGGACCAGGCAAGTCCGCTGATTCAAACAGCAGCATCATACGACCTCATTTTTATTGTACTGGGTGTTAGTCTAATTATCTGGTTTGTGCTCCTGTTTTTTATCATTCGGGTAGATAAGAAAGTAAGTAAACTGGAAGAAGAAATTGAAAAAGCTAACGCAGAAAGAAACTCATGAAACCTAAACTGATCATTGGAATTATCGCTATTGTCGGGTTTACATCATTGCTGATGTATAACTTCGGAAACAGCATTAGCACATACGTAAATTTTGAACAGGCTGCCGGAATGGAGGGGGCCCATGTAGTAGGACAATGGGATGACTCACAAGAGTACGGGTTTTCTATGGAGACCAAACAGTTTTCCTTTTACATGGAAGATGAGGATGGTAATGTCCGTCGGGTGGTTTATCCAAAGCCCAAGCCCAATAATTTCGAAGAGGCCGATCAGCTGGTTGTTATCGGGGAGATGAAAAACGACGTGTTTTATGCTAACGACATGCTAATGAAATGTCCCTCCAAGTATAACAATGCCGATGAAGCGGAATTTAAAAGAGCAATGCCCTCAAAGAGTTAACATTTCATGATTGGATTTTTAGGAGACCTATTTATTAACGCCGCATTCGTAAGCGCGATTTTGGCGGCTATTGGATATTTTATATACGCTCAGAACGATACGTATAAGCATTTTAAAATTTCGAATTGGCTATTTGGGTTGCAGGGATTTTTCCTGGTGATTGCATCAGCGTTGCTGTTGTATATCATCCTTACCCACCAATTCAATTTCTATTATGTCTACAATTACACCAGCAGTGACCTCCAGCTGAAATACCTGATATCTGCCTTTTGGGGCGGACAGGAAGGCAGCTTTATGGTCTGGATTTTATTTTCCATAATAATCGGACTTGGCTTGATGAAATGGACCCGTGAGCCGTATCGTGGTCCTGTGCTCTTCTTCCTGACTCTTACACAGGTTTTCTTACTTTCCATGGTATCGGGTATTTCTATTGGTGATTTCCAGCTGGGGGCTTCTCCATTTCGTTCGCTGGCCGAAGCTATGCCCAATGCGCCATTTTTACAATCAAATCCCGACTTTGTACCACAGGATGGCAAGGGGTTGAACGACCTCCTCAAAAGTCCCTGGATGATGATTCATCCGCCTATCTTATTTGTGGGTTTTGCCATGATGACCGTACCGTACTGTTTCGCTATGGCGGCCCTCTGGAAACGCAAGTATAACGAATGGGTGAATCCCGCACTGCCGTGGACACTGGGGGCTAATGTTGCATTATTAACTGCAATTTTCTTAGGGGGGTATTGGGCCTACGTTACCCTTTCCTTCGGTGGGTATTGGGCTTGGGATCCTGTTGAAAACGCCTCCTTTGTACCATGGCTCTTGGGTACAGCAGGCATCCACACCATGATTATCCAGCGCAAAAGCTCAACTTCTCAAAAAGCTTCCATCATTTTTGCGATACTGGCTTACGTAGCCATTGTTTACGAAACCTTTTTAACACGGTCAGGTATACTATCCGATTCTTCAGTACACAGCTTTGTGGATCTGGGACTTTACAATCAGCTCGTAGTATTTATGGGGGCTGTTACAATTATTGGTCTGGGGCTGTTTTTCTACCGATATAAAGAGTTGCCCTCTCAAGAGAATGAGTCCAAACTTCTGAGCCGTGAGTTTATGACTTTTGCAGGGGCGATGATGCTGTTTCTGATTGGACTTGTCATAATTCTGGGGACCAGTTCTCCGATCATCGGGCGTTTGTTTGTAGAGAATCCCACGCCTCCCGAAGTCAGCTTTTATAACGAATGGACGATGCCTCTGGCGATTATTGCGGCTCTCATGACCGTATTGGGACAGTTTTTGTTTTGGAAACGCCAGGATGCAGAATCTTTGGCCGCTGATCTATTGTGGCCGGTTGCGATAACCTGTGTTGCAACACTGGCTACCATCATAATAGGAGATGTTCGTGATATCTATTATATGGTATATCTCTTGGCAGCTTGGTTTGCTGTGATTGGTAATTCGGTAATTATGTATCGGCTCATTCGCCAAAAACCTATCCTTATTGGAGGTACGTTGAGCCATGTTGGTTTTGGGGTGCTACTGCTCGGAATATTGGCCTCTTCGGCCTATAACGAAATGTTATTGGATGAATCCGTTAAAAAGTATAATGCTGCCATTGAACGGGGAGAAATAACCGATGAGCAGGGGTTTCAGAAAACCCAGAAGGTGGATTTTCTGGAGCTAAAACTAAACCAGCCAAAGATTATAGATGACCGGTATAAAGTTACGTACGAAGGATATACGCTTAAAAACCAGGAGCGGCCGGGACAACAGGAATATCGTATTAAGTTTGAGCCTGCCGATGGAAATGGAGAACAATTTGTGTTAAATCCCCAGGTGTATCCGATGTTGTCATCATCTTCGCAATCTAATATCCAGTGGTCAGTCGATCCGGATGTACGCACCGGAATGATGAGTGATATTTACTTGTATGTGGCAGGCAGTTCATTTGTTGAGCGAAGAAATGAAGAGGCCAAAGAAGCCGCAGCAGAGCGAAGGGGAGAGAGTAATGCATCGGCTACAAAAGAGGATTCTGTGCAGGTGCAGGAAATAAGTATCGCCCGCGGAGAAACCATTAAAGTGGGAGAGTTTGATCTTACATTTAACGATTATCAAGAGGTAGATAATCAGCAATTGAAAGACAGTACCATTGTGGCGATTCGGGCTAATCTAAAGTTGACCCAGCGTGGCAGTGACTCATCCGTTCCTATCAGACCTCTATTTTCAATTTATGTGAAGGAAAATGAAAACTGGACGTATGCACCGCCAGTACCTATCCCCGGCTATGATGATGCAAGTATTCAATTTACCAGCGTAGATCCCTCGAATGGTGGTATTGACCTTAAAATTCGCGGTATTGATACCAAAGTTGAGGAGCAATGGGTGCTGCTCGTTGCCGAAGAAAAGCCGTTTATTTCTGTAGTTTGGCTGGGCACTTTTTTGCTGATGGCTGGATTTAGCATTTCTATTTTCCGACATTGGGATAGAGAACGAAAAAAAGGATAAGTTCACAGGATCGCAGCAACTGAGCGGATACCGTACGGATAGATTGCCAATCTGAGGCTAAAATTTTAGCGAATGCCCCGATATAAGATTTCAATAGAATTTGATGGGACCCGGTACAGCGGTTGGCAAAAGCAGCCGAATAGCAATACCGTTGAAGAGGAGATTGAATCGGCATTGTCCAGAATTTTAACTCAGCCCATCGATGTAATTGGACAGGGGCGTACCGACAGCGGGGTACATGCCGAGGGACAGGTGGCTCATTTTGACTATCCCGATGAACTTGATGCGGACAGTGTTTTGTATGCGCTATTAGGGGTACTACCACATGATATTGCAGTTTGGGATTTGCAGCAGGTATCTGACGATTTCCATGCCCGTTTTGATGCTGCGACACGTTGTTACCGGTACCAAATAATACGCCGGCCGTCACCACTGCTAAGGTCAGTTTCCGAAATGGTGCTCGATGAGCTGGATCTGGATGCGATGCGTCACTGCGCACAAAAGGTGAAGGGAATACACAACTTTGACAGTTTTACTAAACCTGATAATGAAAACCCCGATTCGGTTTGTGAGGTTATGCTTTCGTCATATACTGAGGAGGATTATCTACTCTCTTATCATATTGAGGCCAACCGTTTTGTACGCCATATGGTACGCAGGTTGGTAGGGACAATGGTAGAGGTAGGGAAAGGCAAGCGCAGTGTTAAAGAGTTTGATGGTATGATTGATAAACCCAGTAAACAAAAGAACGGTCACGGTGCTGCTGCACAGGGACTTATCTTGGAAAAAGTTAAGTATGAAAAAAGCTAAAAAAATTCTTGACTTGAGTTGCCTGAATCTATTATATTTGTCCTCTCTTTGAAACGGTTGAAAGATTTTTCAAACGAGTTACATTCCTCGGTAGCTCAGCGGCAGAGCAATCGGCTGTTAACCGATGGGTCGTAGGTTCGAATCCTACCCGGGGAGCCATCAAAAGACGAAGTGCGAACTGGAAGTGACTTTTCACTCCCAGATTCGCACTTTTTTATTTGAGTGCCATTCAGCAGTAAGTTATTTATAAGTAATACATTTTACCGCAATATTGCCCGTCACAATACTGATCTAATTTAGAGATAGCTTAGTTAAAAATACTGCAGCTACCGTCAAGCAGTGCTTACCGTATGACATCAGCATCAGTTTCCCCAGTTCGGATTCGTATGGCTTGTTCTACGTTGGATACAAAAATTTTGCCATCGCCTGGATTTCCTGTTTGTCCTTTATCAATGATCACCGAGATAATTTCATCCACACGATGTGATGGAACAACAGTTTCTAATTTCACGCGGTTGACCAGCACCGCAGCTTCCTTTTCTTGGGCATGACCCCAGCCGCGCACGTCACTCAGCGTAATGCCGGGGGCATCCTCAAGGTTTTCAAGGGCATCAATAACATAATCGATCATGTTGGTTCGAATAAAAGCTTTAATCTCTTTCATAATATTTGATGGTTAAATTAGACCTGTCAGGTCTTGAAAAACCTAACAGGTCTGTTGTTTAAAATTTAGAGTTCGGCGTGTGTGACCGGTTCGGCAAACCACTTGTAGATGGTCGGTAGTACCACCAGCGTAAGTAGGGTAGAGGTAAACAGTCCACCGACAACCACAGCTGCCAGCGGGCGCTGTACGTTGGAGCCGATATCATTGGCCAGCAGTAGCGGCAACAGGCCAAGTCCGGTGGTCAAGGCCGTCATCAGTACCGGACGCAGGCGTAGCAAGGAAGCCTGTACGACCGACTTCTCGGTGGACATTCCTTCCTCCCGCAGCTGATTGATGTAGGATACAATGACCAACCCGTTGAGCACCGCAATACCGAAAATGGCGATAAAGCCTACCGCTGCCGGTACCGACAAGTACAGTCCGGATATCCAGAGAGCAAAGATTCCCCCGATAGTGGCAAACGGGATATTGAGGAAGATGAGCACCGCATAGCGCCAGCTTCCGAAGGTGGAAAACAGTATAAAGAAGATCAATGCCAAGGTAATGGGCACGACCACCATTAGCCGGTTCATGGCTCGCTGCTGGTTTTCAAACTGTCCGCCGTATTCGGTAAAGTACCCGGCGGGCAGATCAACTTGCTCTTCCACTTTTTTTCGGATCTCGTTCACGACGCTTCCCATATCTCTACCTCGAACATTAAGCTGCACGTAGGTTCGGCGGCTGGCCTTGTTGCGGGATATTTGTTTGGGACCGGTAAAGACCTCCACATCTGCAATCTGGGAGAGCGGTACCAGGGAACCTTTAGCGGTACGTACGGGCAACTCACGAACCTGTTCAATGCGTTTGCGTTGGTTTTCCTGCAGACGCACGAAGATATCGAAGCGGCGAATGCCTTCGAATACCTGCCCGGCAACCGACCCGCCGATACCAGTTTCTACGGTATTCAAAAAGTCGTCAATGCTGATGCCCAGTCGGGCCAGCTGCTCGCGGTCGGGTCGCACGAGGATTTGGGGTTTGCCGCCCTGCTGCTGGGCACGCACATCCACCGCTCCTTCTACGCTTTTGGCAACCTCGGCAATTTCCTGTGCTTTTTGAGCCAGTGTATCCAGATCATCCCCATAAAGACTGGCAACGACCTGGGCGCGAACGCCACTAAGTAGCTCATCCGTACGAAGCTGAATTGGCTGGGAAAAGTTGGAAGCTACGCCCGGCAGATCTTCCTGCAGTTTTTGCGCCATGGCCGACTGCAGTTCTTCATAGGTGCGTCCGGCGTCCCACTCATCAAGTGGTTTTAGGTTCACTACGTTGAACACAACGTTCACCGGCTCGGGATCACCACCAACTTCCGCACGTCCCACACGGGAAAAGATCCCTTGCACTTCGGGGAAAGTTTGCATCGACTCCTGAATACGCATCGTGTATTCTTTGGTAGTCGGTAAGTTAGCCCCCGGAGGTAGTACAGAGCGTACCGCAAAGGTACCTTCCCGCAATGTCGGCTGAAATTCGGTTCCCAAGAAGGGAAATACTGCTATACTTGCTGCAAACAACACGAGAGCTCCGCCAAAGACCATCTTGGGGAATTTCGTGGCTTTTTCAATCAGCGGACGACTAAAGCTTTTTACCTTACGGACTAACCACGGCTCTTTGTCCATTCCCTTATCTGGCAGGATAAAACTGGAAATAACTGGGATGTATGTAAGGGCCAGAAAGATGGCTCCGGCCAAGGCAAAAGTAATGGTGTAAGCCAGGGGTTTGAACATTTTACCCTCAACGCCTTCCAGCGAAAAGAGGGGGATAAATACGATAATGATAATGCTGGTCGCAAAGATCACCGGACGGATGACCTCGCGAGCTGCCTCACCTACCACCCGCACCAGGGATACGTTCTCGGTATCCCGCTCTTCCAGAAGGCGGTAGGTATTTTCCACGATCACGGTGGCACTGTCTCCGATCATGCCAATACTGATCGCCAAGCCCCCCAGACTCATGAGGTTCGCCGATATGCCCATGAGGTTCATCCCAATGAAGGCGATGAGAAACGCAATGGGAACAGTTGAGATGATAATAAGCGTCGAGCGGATATCCCCCATAAAAAAGTAGAGGATGACCAGCACGAGAATAGCCCCAATATATAGGGCATTGCTGACCGTACCCACGGCTTTGCTGACGAGCTGTCCCTGCGAGTAGAAGGGCTTCATAACCATACCGTCAGGCAGTGTTTTATTAATGGCATCGATCTTCTTATCCACCTGGGCCAGCAGATCCTGCGTGTTTGTGCCAATGAGCTTTAGCACAAACCCACCCACGGATTCCTCTTGGTCTTTAATAAGGGTACCCCGTTTTATCTCGGAGCCAAATTCCACCTTGGCGACATCCTTGACATAAATGGGTATGCCACCAGAGTTTTTTACAATAATGTTTCGGATATCCTCCAGGCCCTGCTTGTCTGGCTTAATCCAGCCGTAGCCGCGGACGAGATATTCTTCCCCGCCTCGTTCCAAAAAGGAAGCACCCACATTACGGTTGTTACTGTTGATGGCTTTTTCCAGATCCTCCAGGGTAAGCCCGCGTGAAATAAGGGCGTTCATATCGGCATTAACCTGGAACTGACGGACACCTCCACCCAAAGAAAGCACACCGGTAACCCCGGGCACCGTTCGTAGCTGGGGTTTAACGATCCAGTCCTGGGCCGTACGAAGTTCCATCAGGGAATGGTCGGCGGTATCAGTGTTGGTTACTTCGTACATCATGATCGTCCCAAGTCCCGTAGTAATGGGACCCAGTTGCGGTTGCCCCAGCCCATCAGGAATGGATTCCTTTGCTTTGGAGAGCCGTTCCATGACCAGCCGACGGGCAAAATAGATGTCGGTGCCATCCTCGAAGTATATGTTTACACGCGAAAGCCCAAAGATGGAGGTACTTTGCACGCGATCCAGCTTGGGCAGTCCATACATCGAGATTTCAATGGGGTAGCTGATCTGCGTTTCCACATCCACCGGGGAAAGGCCGGGGCTGGAGGTAAACACCTGCACCATGGTAGGCGATACGTCTGGGAAGGAGTCAATAGGGACATCCTCGAAGGAGAAGTATCCATAGACGCCAACGGCCGCCACCAAAATGAGGATCGTCAAACGATTCTTTAATACTTTGTCGATAATTTGTTGAAGCATAAGTCTGTCAGTTGAGAAATTTGTTATTGCAACGAGCAGTTAATGTCCGTGGGATGCGCTTCGACCCTGAGCGGTAAGGGCGGACTTCAGGTCAAAGGCTCCGGCGATGACGGCTTGTTGGCCGGGTTCCAGGCCCGACGCAATTTCTACATAGCCCTCATTTTCACTGCCCAGCATGACCTCGACAGGCTTGTAGCTGCCCTCCTCGTTGCCGGGGATAAATACCACCTGTTCACCCTCAATGGTTTGTACGGCGTCAATGGGAATCATGGCTACGTTCCGTTCTTTGCCTGTTGATATGCGAGCAGTGCCGAACATTCCGGCCCGTAGCTTCTGGTTTGGGTTTTCAATAACCGCGCGAACCGGCATAGTGCGGGTCTGCTTTTCAAGGCTATAAGAGACCCAGTCTGTCTTTCCCTCAAAGGTTTCTCCGGGTATACTTCGAACTGAAAGGCTTACATTTTGTCCTTTATTCAGATATCGGATATCCTGCTCGTAGGCATCGATCATCACCCACATTTTGGAGAGGTTCGCTACCTGGATGGGCGTCTCATTAGGGCTGATGGTTTTTCCGGGCGAAATATCTCGCTCCTGGATCACCCCGTCGAGCGGACTTGTTAGGTAGAAGTGAGATAAGGGCCGGTCGCTGCCTGCTTCGATATTCTGAACATCATTTTTAGTTAGACCATAAAGACGCAGCGATTCGGCTGCCGCATTATAAGCAGCCTTTGCTTCTTGGTAGTGGGCTTCGGCTTGCAACTTTTCGGCACGACTTGATATCTCCTGTTCGTAAAGAGATTTTTCGCGTTCATAATGTGCTTTTTCAGCTTTTAGCTCGGTTCGCAGCCGAATATATTCGGCTTTGGCTTTTCCCAAGCCCACGCTGCTCATGAGCGCAATTGGTTCATCCTGCGTGACTCGTTCTCCCAGGTCTTTTATGACTTTAACAACCTTCGCTTCGATCCGGGGACCGACTTTGGCAATTTGGTCCAGATCGTATCTAACGCTGGCTGGCCGTGAAATCGTTGAGGAGGCATCTCCTTCAGATAGTGTTTCCACCTTGATACCGAGGCTATTTTCTTGCTTCTCTGTCAGATGCACTTCGCGGGCATGCTGGTCGGTTTCTTCGCTGTGTTGTGATTCGGGTTGATGCTGTTCGGTTTGCCTGTTGGCTTGGGAATCCGAATTAGATCCACAGCCTGTCAAAAGACTTCCTAACAGAAATCCGGTAAGTGTTAATACAGTTAGATTCTTCATGATTGGTGATTCCATATTCATTCAAAAAGTTAGTTTGCAGAAATTTCAGAGAGAGGCGTGCCAATGAGGCGTTCCACTTCAGCTACGGCCCGGTTGTATTCGGCCAACGCCTGGATGTAGCGGGTGCGTGTAGAAAACAGCGTTCGCTGGGCATCCAGTACTTCCAGGTAATCGAACTTGCCCTGCCGATAGCCGATTTGGGACGCCTCAAAAGCCGTTTTGGCTCCGGGTAATACTTGGTCTTGCAGCTGATTGACTTCGTGGGCAGCCGCATCGAGCCGGTTGTAAGCTGCTTGCAGGGCCTTGTAGGTTTGGGTGACGGCCGCTTCCCGTTGGGTCTGCACGCGACTGAGCTCATACTTCGCCGCCTTGATATTCCCCTGATTGCGATCAAAAAAAGGCAGTGGGATAGATACGCCTACAATAGCAGCGCTGGCACCCAACTCCTCCGCGCGTTTGTATCCGCCGCTCACGGTTATGTCGGGAATGCCTTTTGCCTGTTCAAGATCAAGAGCAGATTCGCGCTGCTGCAATTCGGTAGCCCAACGAGCCACATCCGGATTTCGCTGGATATAGGTTTGTACCCTGGCGTACTCGGGGATGTCAGAGGGCATGCTCAGCTCCCCTTTTAACTGATTGAACTCCGGTTGCGCGCTCCCCCAATAGGAGGCCAGTGAACTACGAGCGGACTCCCATTGGTTGCGGGCATTTTCCAAGTCAATTTTTGCGCGGGAAAGTTCAACCTGTGCTTTGGTCTGGGCCAGCTTGGAGACTTTTCCAGCTTTAACTTGGGCAGATATGGAGTTGTACAGGTTTTGGGCAACACTGACCAACTCTTTTTGTTGCTGCCACTGGCGCTGAGCTTCCAGTGCTGAGATAAAAGATTTGGTAACGCCGGTCAGCACGTCCAGCCGTTGCGCTTCATAATCCCATCCGGCCAGCTTTTTGGTGGTACCGGCCAATCTTTTTCGTTTGAGGCGATCAGCGCCCAACAGGATTTTCTGTCCCAATTTGACGGTCACTTCTCGGGCGTCGTACCCTTCAAAGGGACCCGTGCCGCCAAAGTTTTCCATTTCGGCATTCAGCTGCGGGTTCGGAAGCAGGGAAGCCTGAATGCGTTTAGCTTCCTTCACGCGCAACTGCCAGCCGTAGCTTTGTAGCCGAGGATTTTTGAGCAGGGCTTTGGACAGCGCATCCGAGAAGGTCAGCGTATCCGAAATGGTGACCTTGGTTGCGGTATCCTGCGGGTTCACGTTCTGATTTAGTGCGGGAGACGTCTCATGGGTTTGGTCTCCCAGCGTGCTTTCTGAAGGTGGTTCAATAACAGTTTCTTCTGTGGCACAACCGGCAGTAAGCACAAGCATGCCGAGGGCCAGTAGTGGTTTAAATAATTTCATGTGTTTCCAGCCAATTTTTGCTGTTATAGAGGGGCAAGCAGAACCGGCAGGATATAACTATTCCTTACCTGATTACATTACTTGCAAGTGAAATGGCGATATGGAAAGGGCTGGAACTACTTAGTTATAGAGAATACGGACAACCGTCTTGAGCGAAGCTGTTATCGTATCCTCAATTAAGGGAGGGGTGTAAGAAACAAGTTGAAAAACCCGTGATTGCGGGAGGTTTTCTACCTTACTGTTCAAAATTCCATCAAGAAGCTTGAGCATTCGTTCCTGATCAAAACGCGTTGTTTGCTGCTCTTTGGCACAGTTCAGCGACAACGGTAAATCATGATGGTTGTCCAGATCTGCTTTAAGAGTAGGGGTGGTATGCTGATGGGTATCTTTGGCGTGTATCACATCTTCCGAGGGGATGGAGAAAATGCTGCCAGCCTCGGACTCGATATTGATCTGCCCGTTTTCCTCAAAGCAATAGACGAGGCTATCAACAAATCCGTGAATGCTCAGAAAATGCAGTCCAAACAGAAACAGAAGGCCAAGCGTGATACCCCTTAAACTTTTCTTGTATGTGGATCGAATCTGTTCCATTGGAATATATTTTAAATCAAGCCCAAAGTTAGGGAATAGTAGGCAGGGAGAAAAGCTATGCTTTACAGAAAATCTATTTCAAAACTTTTGATACCCAAGCTCGACTGACGTCAAATTTCCGAGCAATCTCAGCTTGATTTTTTACCTTCCCTGAGTCGAGCAGTTCTTGATAAATTTTACGTTGCTCAGCCCGACTTTTACGTTTCTTTTTCTTCTTTGATAGTTCGGGGTTAACAAATTTTGTGTAAAATTTTTGGTTCGCATCATTAAAATTTGGGTACAAATTGAGCAATTTTTGGTAGTCAATTTTGTACTCATTTCCTTTAGGACCCCGTCTTAGGACTCTGATAGGCCATTGTAGAGGAAAGACTTTCCGCATATCGTTTGTATACGAGGAGCAAAAAGGCTTCATCTTTACGGATGAAGCCTTTTTTTATTTTGAGAGTTTTTATCGAGAATAGAGCTGTGAGCTATTATTTATATCTCCTTATTTCGATCTACCGAAAGATGTATATATTGCAGTATCTAATGGAATGATCCTGAACGCTAGTTTTTATACAAGAACTTAGAAAAAAGAAGTTTATTTCAGAGATAGGACCTAGTAGATAGCATAAAAGATAGGGTTTTCCACGAAACTTAATGTCTTTTAGCGGTGATCGAATTTAAAGACTGGAAAAGCAAGAAATATGATGTGTCTGCTCACTGAAGCCCATTTTATGGCGTTTTTGCTTATTGAGCTATTTCAAGGACTAGTTTAATTTGCAAATTTTGAAATAGGCTTGGGAATAAAGAAAGGATGAGTACTAATTTCTCTCATTATTCTATAACTGGTACACAGCCCCAGCCCGAATGAGTAGAACTGTACGATTTTCTTCCAAAACTTGCCGGTTTGTACCATGTTTTCACTCCTTTATCGAAGGTGGCCTCATCAAAAAACGAAGCGTGTTTGCAATCAATGTTATTCGAAAAGGATTGCTTTTGATCTAGGGTATCATATGCTGTAGTAAAGGTGCGAAGTTCGTTTTGGTATTCTTTCACCACGTCAAGCTCATATACGCTAAGAGTAATCGCAGTGTGGATCTCTTTTTCAAGACGTTGGTAGGTCTGTTTGGCCATCGAGTTGGCTAATTGGAAATTAGTGATCTCATCAGGATTGCTCTCCAGTAAGTCCAACTTCTGTGAATCGATATGAGAAAGGTGGAGATTTTGCGGGGAAGCAAGCATAACATGGGAAAATGGCATAAGGTCAGCTGCCATTTCGGGTGTCCCATTATTACAAGTTGAGAGCACTATAAGGTCATACCAGTGATTATCTTTGTTCAGAAACTTCTGAATGCCCGAAGAAAAAGTTGCGATATTTACTTCAATATCCGGCAATGTTTGGTGGTATTTATTCCCTCCGTCATCAGGTATTTCGTGTCCGAAATAAAGAAAGAAATTTCGTTTTTTTTCATCCTCGGAATAGGTTTGGTATTGATTATATAACTTGGCTTCCGTTGCCAGAAATTCTTCATTGCTATCAGAATGGCGATAATTTACTTGGCTGGTTTTCTCTCCGTTTGTATAGTGATAAAAGCGGTTACTTTTTCGCGGAAACAGGCCCAGGAATTTTTTTTCCGGACGCTGATAAAAGATAAAGACTTCTCCCGATTCTGCTTCTTCCGCCACTTTTAGCGCTTCATCAAGTACTTGCCGATTTGCCCGGACCGGTTTCCCGGCAGTATTGTGATACAAATAGTCAGCGTCGGCGTGAATATAATAAATTACAGAATAGGCTACGTTTTCATTTTTATCAATAGCGTCATCCCTGAATAATTCAGAAGTATGACTACACCCCGATAAAATAAATCCCGCTAGTAGGGTCAGCCCAATAAGGACTTTAAATACCGAAAATGAACGGAGCATATTACATAATTATAGCAACAGAAGTATGATAACAATCAAAAGGGCAGTCGTAAGACCAATGGTTAAGGTCTTATCAGCCTGTTCCATGAAATCTTGAGAGTATTCTGAGAAGTCATCAAGGTCTTCGTCTGCAACCTTATCAAATCCGTCTGAGCCGTTTAATTCATTCTTTTTTTCTAGTATCCCATTTTCAAAAGAGTTTAATTGGGCTATTTCATCTTTTGATAAATTGGCCCGTGATTCGATACGGTCAACAGCTTCGAGCATTTTGGCAAATGATTCATTAAGAAGCATTCGTTTTTGATCTGCACTTTCTGTTTCCTCAACCTGTTGAACAGTTTTGTTGAAGTGTTTCTTAAACGTTTCTGTAATATCTGTTGATTGTGCTTGAGCCATCGATTGAACAGCAAAAAGTAAAAGTATTGACGATATTATAAGGCGTATTGTTTTCATATTAGACTCCGAACATTATTTGAGGTTATTCTTCTTAAAGCTTTTCCGATCACTTGACTAATTTGGCCAATGAAAATAATTATATACATACTTAAGCATATGTATATAATTAAGCAAAGAAGTCTCATTTATTTATAATTCAGGAGCATAACGTAAGAATCTGATTGGTAGGCCAGCCAATCAGGGTGAATAGACCCTTAACTCTAGCTACTGTCCGAGGAAGAAAGTTTATCTCAGAATTTCAGTATTGATCACATATTTGATTACAATCTGATATTATTTCATTGTTGTTAGTCGTTGGAGGCAGAAATAAGACGTGAAAGTGGTGTGATGGAGGGGGATCTGGAAAAGTGGGGCAAGAGATTGGAAAAAGAATAGTTGGTTACTATTTGTTTTCCTGTGAATGATGAAAGAATGCAGCTAAATATTGTTTGGAATCTTGGCACCCTTAGTTTTTATCTGGGTTCAATTCTACATGTAGGTATTTTCTTGCTGCTTTCTACTCTCTTTACAAGACTCGTATCCAATGGTTTGAGGAAGCAAAAAAGCTTCCTCTTTTCCTATTCGTTTATGGAAGACACTTCTCTTATATCATTAAAATGAAACTTAAGGGAGTAGTTCGTCAAGATTTTTTTCCTGTAAAAACAACAAAAAGTTCTCGGTGACCGGAGATAGGTTCTTCTCCTTTTTGTATAGGGCATGCCAGTTGGTCATAATAGGTAGCTCTTGCACGTCGAGAATAGATATTTTATTGAGTGTAAGCTCGTTTTCAAGGCTTAGCTTCGAAATTAGCGAGATGCCGATTCCTCCCATGATTGCCTGCTTAACTGCTTCATTTGTCCCCAATTCCATAATTGGGTTTACGTTGATAGAATTCTCGGTTAGATAACGCTCCAATACCATACGCGTACCTGAACCCGGTTCTCTGTATACAAAGGGTTCATTTTTTAGTTGTTGAATACTTATATCATTCTCATTTCTAAGAGGATGATCGGGAGCACCACACATAACCAGGGGATTGCCAAGAAAAGGAATTGCTGTTATAGACTTGTCATCCGGTACTTGGGTTAAGACTGCGAGATCATATTTGTTGTCCTTAAGGTGACCCAGTACTTCATTTCTATTTGTGACCTTTAGGGAAACTTGTATCTGGGGATATCTTCGCTGGAACTCTCCCAATAAATAGGGTAAAAAATATTTGGCGGTGGAGGCTGCTGAAACAGTGAGAGTACCCTCCAATCCCCCCTTGAGCTGTGAAATAGTGGAAGAAAATGACTCAATTTCATTCTGGATGGATTGCTGCATTTGATAAAGGTGCCGGCCCGCCTCTGTCAGGTATACCTGTCGGCCTATCACCTCAATAAGCGGAATACCTAATGCCTCCTGCAGTTGTTTTATCTGTATAGAAACGGCTGGTTGTGTCATATGCAGTTCATTGGCCGCCTTCGTCATGCTATGGTGCCGGGCTACCGCTCCAAATACCTCAATCTGATGCAGGGTGAAATTCATATATAAACTATAGTTTATGCTAAATATTAAAAGTATTAATTATTACTTATAAATCAAGTGCTGTATCATAGGGCGTTTTAAAATTCTTGGTGGGCTGATACCTGCCCTCACCAAGACTAAAAGCATATCTACACTTACAGCTTAAACTTGAAAATCATTTAGACATGACAGCTCAATCTATGGAATCAAATAACAAATTTTCACTTGTAAAGGAAGCCTATCCGCTGGAAGAGGCGCGGGAATTGCTGATGAGTCTATTGACCGGAACTACTCGTTTTTACAGTCTAAATAATTTACGGACATGGGAGCGAACTGGTGAGAAAGACCAAACCTCTGAGAAACGAGTTAAAGAATTGATCAAACTCCGAGAAAATATTCTGGAGATGCTTAACGGCGTTGAGGAGAAAGATCTATCTATTGAGATAAATGCGGAAGTTAAAGTTACCGCTAAAAGCAAGTAGATCAACTAAGTTGATGAAATATCTATCTCTATTCTGAGCGGACCCCAAACACAAATTGCAAAATATCAATATCCCACTAAGCATTAAAAAATCATTATGGAGCACATTATAACGCTGGCGTCTAACTTACTTTCTCCCATTATTCTCATGTTTGTTTTGGGAGTAATCGCTTCACTGGTACGCAGTGACTTGAAATTACCTGAACCCCTGTATAACGGACTTGCCATTTATTTACTGTTGGCTATTGGTTTGAAAGGGGGAGTAGAATTAAACCAGACCCCTATCAGCGAATTTATCGGCCCGGCTCTGATCACATTGTTTTTAGGCATACTGACGCCTATTATTGCATATAACGTTTTGCGACGCTTGGGTAAGTTTGACCGAATTAATGCTTCCGCCATTGCAGCCCATTATGGCTCGGTATCGGCGGTAACATTTATTGTGGCTATAGCTTTTGGTACGATGACCGGACGGATGTCAGAGGGATTTATGCCGGCCCTTGTAGCAATTTTGGAAGTTCCGGCAATTGTGGTAGGATTGATGATCGCATTTACGCGCGAAAAGCGAGCCGGTTCTTGGCAAGAGGCGCTTCATGAAGTACTTGCCGGCCGAAGCATTTTATTGTTGGCAGGAGGATTAATTATCGGATGGATCGCGGGGCCAACGGAGTTCGAACCTATTGCTCCATTTTTTGAGGCGGGATTTAAAGGAGCATTGGGATTATTTTTGCTCGAGATGGGTGTTATAACGGCTCGTCGACTGGAGGGACTTAAAGAAGTGGGGGGATTCTTAATCGGCTTTGGAATTCTGGTTCCAATCTTTCATGGATTACTCGCTGTATGGCTTGGCGGATTGGTAGGACTTTCAATAGCAGGTAGTGCTGTTCTTGGGGCTATGGTATCAAGTGCCTCTTATATTGCTGCCCCCGCAGCCGTTCGCATTGCATTACCCGAGGCTAATCCCACTTTTTATTTGACGGCTTCGTTGGGGATAACATTTCCCTTTAATATCACCCTTGGGATACCGCTTTATTATGCTTTCGCCGAGTGGATAATGTAATGGGCTAAATATTTATATTGCACTTTAAACAATCATTTTCTAAATCAACACTGTTATGAAAACGACGACTCTTAAGCTTGTAACAATTGTTACAGAACGAATATTGGAAGATCGACTACTTCGCAAAGTACAAGAGCTGGGGGCCAAAGGATATACATTGACTCAGGCTACCGGGAAAGGATCACGAGGGGTGCGAGCCAGCGAGTGGGAAGGCCCCGATACCCGTATTCAAAGTTTGGTCAGTAAGGAAGTGGCAGATGCCATAGTAGAATATATTGCGGAAAATCTTTTTGAGCACTATGCGGTCATCGTGTATGTACAAGATGCGGAAGTAGTACGAGGAGAGAAATATATCTAATAAATGCGGCTAAAAATGCACAAGAGAACGGGTGAGCTTTAGGTTATTGAAAATTAAAAAAGCCCAACAGTTCTATACTCAGACCTTTAAAAATTACAGGCAGGTCAACTTAAAAGTCTTATTTTAGCTTCGCCTTTTTGAGGAAATGAAATAGAGCTTTAGATATAAGTCTTGGCTGGGCTTTGGGTTAATATTAGATTCTCGCAATTGCAGTGATCACTGTTTGTACCGATTGGTATTATTAGGTTGATGATGACAACACCTTAGAAACCCAAGCACGAGACAAACCGAACTTTCGGGCAATCTCATCTTGATTTTTTACCTTTCCTGAGTTGAGCAGTTCTTGATAAACTTTACGTTGCTCAGCCCGACTTTTCCGTTTCTTTTTCTTCTTTTTTGATGATTCTGAGTTAATAAAATTTGTGTAAAATTTTTGGTTCGCGTGATAAAAATTTGGGTGCAAATTGAGCAGTTTTTGGTAGTCAATTTTGTACTCATTTCCTCTAGGACCCCGTCTTAGGACTCTGATAGGCCATTGTAGAGGAAAGACTTTCCGCATATCATCTGTATACGTGGAGCAAAAGGCTTCATCTTTATGGATGAAGCCTTTTTTATTTCAGTCCATTCTGCTTCCAGTTTCCTATTGGTTATGTGTGGAAGACCAAGTACTTTCAATCTCAAAAATCTTCTATTTTAGGTTGTCTAGCATATTTGGAGAAACCAAATATTGGTGTAGTGATAAGTTGAAAGAATGCTGATTTCCTATTTTGATATTAACACCCTTTCTACCTATTCTTTAGGGTGTTTAAAAACAATAAACATATCGTCAAAATTACTACCGGTCTGCTGATCGTAGCAGCAACCCTTTTCTGTGTACTCTTTGGACAAGGAGCTCACCTTCATGATTTAGATATTCATATTAGCAGTCATCTGGACGTTCATGCTCATTTTCATGCCCATGAAAGCCATGATGAGCAAAACCAAGCTGATCATAACGAAGAAGACGATACTCATCAGCATGAGGTGAGCACGGCCAATGATATCATTGGGACATTAACTTCCCCATATCAGGTAAGCCCAGACATACAGTCATTTATGGTTCTTTGTTTGGATGCTGGATCTGATGCTGTCAATGTAACTCTTCGGCTGTCGCCGACACTTTTTGATCTGCCGCCCCCAAGGCCGGCAGGCAATCAATATCACCTCTCTTCTTTTTCTCGTCGTGGCCCTCCTATAGCTTAATTTTCCTTTTTAGGGACATTCTTTCCTAACCGTATCCATTAATTACAATTCAACCACCATGACAAGGTATATCTGGTGGACCCTTTTGCTGGTATTATTTCCGGCGTTGGTCCATGCACAATCAACCTCTATTTCACTTGATGAAGCCGTTGAGCTTTTTAAACAGAACAGCCTCCAGCAGGAGCTGGCCCGATATGATCGACTGCGCAAGCAGGGAGAGTCGATTCAGTACAAAGCGTATCCCAATCCCGAGGTCAGCGTCAATCGAGAACAGCTAAATGCTGGCACAGTCGATTACCAGGAAACGACTTATATGCTGTCGCAACCTATTGAACTATTGGGGCAACCCTTTCTGCGTAGTCGAAGTGCTTCGAAAACACAAAAGGCAGTGGAACTACAATTTGAATATGATCGGTTACAGTTAATCCAGCAAGTAAAATCTTTATATGCTGAATACTGGCAGCTCTCGGAGAAACTGGAAATCTATAATCGGGCGCTGGAAGTCATTCGCAAAGCACGCTCTTCTGCAAAAGCACGACAGGTTGAAGGCAGTTTCTCTGGCCTGCAGGTGCAAAGATTTAACGTGGAGCTCAGCCGATACCGAAAACAGCGTGACCAGGTTCAACTAAACCTAAAACAGACTGGGGATCGGCTAGCCACCTATTTGTTTTCTGGACAAGAGCTGGATACTGAAATCGAGCTATCAGATAGTCTGACGGTCGATCCCATCAATATGCAAGAGCAGGCTCTCGTTCAATATGCCCTTGCGAATCGGGCGGATCTTCTTGCTTTGAAGCAGCTTGTTGATGCCTCGGAGCTGCAATACAAGGTTGAAAAGCGAGATCGCCTACCCGACCTGAACGTTAATTTCGGCTATAAAAATCAATCGGATGGCGCTGAGGGATTTGTCATCGGAGGCTCCATCAAACTTCCCATATTTAACCAGAATCGGGGGAATGTAACGATTACTCAAGCACAAACTCGTTCGCGCCAGACCGAACTGACTTTAAAGCAGCAGGCGGTACGCAACCAAGTCTCAACGGCCTACGAGCGAGTCGAGCTCGTGTTGGAGCAGTGGAAGTCGATGCAGCAGGACGGGATGGATCAATCAATGCTGGAAGCGGCTCAAGCTGCTTATCAAGAAGGGCGGTACTCGCTTGTTGAGCTACTGGATGCCACCCAGGCTTATGTCGATGGGCAGACGATGATCTACGAAACCATAGCTGACTATAATCTGGCACTTTTTGAACTGAATGTACAATCTGCAGGACGAATTTCTAACTCTCAAAACAACTAATACCATGAAACGCTTACTTATTATTTTTTCAATCGCAGCAGGATTAACCATAACAGGATGTGGATCAGATGATTCCGGACACAACCACGGTGAAGATGGGGATCATACACATGAAGCTCCTGCTCAACAATCAAATACAGATGACAGTGACGCCGTCCGTATTGGAGGTGGTGACCATGAAACAGATCATGATTCCACTCATACCCATGATGAAAAAGGTGACCACAGCCACGAAGAAGATGGGGATCATACCCATGAAGAGGATACGCATTCACATGGAGATGAGGAACACAGTCATTAATTCTATTACATCTAATAATCTTATCACGAACAAATTTTGATGCAATGAAACAACTTGTAACGTTAATCATACTTTGTACATCCCTGGTAATGATGGGATGCGGAGGGGCCAGTGATGAAGGTCATACGCATGGTGAAGAAGGTGATCATACTCATGAGCAGCCTGCACAGCAAGCCCAGGAAGATCAAGCTCATTCCCATGATGGAGAATCGGACCACGAGCACCAGGAAGGAGAACCTCATCTGGAAGGAGCCGGTGTCATTACGCAATGGACGGATAAGACCGAACTGTTCATGGAGTACCCTGAACTGGTTGTAGGACAGGAAGCTACCTTTGCCGTTCATCTGACCAGACTTTCCGATTTTCAGCCCATTTCTGAATCTGAAGTGCAGTTTGTGTTTAGCTCAGAGCGGGGCAACGAAGGATCCCTCACCGAAACAGAAGTACAAACTCCTGGAATTTATGGCCCTGATGTCATCTTTGATCGGGCAGGACGGTACGACCTTACGATCATCATTCAGGGAATGGTAGATGATACGTTACAGGTCAATGGCATTCCCGTTTATGATTCTGCAGAAGATATACCTGCTACTCACGAGGAGGAAGATCCCAACCTGATTACCTTTCTAAAAGAGCAGCAGTGGGATATTGCCTTCGCCACCCAAGAGGTGCAGCAGCGAACGCTTACGCAAACCGTAGATGCTACCGGGGAAATTATGGCCGCGCAAAATAGCCAGGCTGTTGTTTCCGCTCCTTTTTCAGGAATTATCCTCTCCAGTCAAAACAGCAACCTTCCGGTCGTTGGACAGCAGCTGTCAAAAGGAACATCTATGGCGGTATTGAATCCTGCTATCCAATCGGGGGGCGGCGATAACTATGCCCAGCAATTTATCAATGCGCAGTCTGAGCTTGAGCTGGCCAAAGCCAACCTGGAGCGGTCCAAACGTTTGTACCAAAAAGAGGCCATTCCCCAGACGGAGCTACAGAAATCTCGCATTGAGTACCGACAGGCATTGACGCGCTACCAGACGATCAATGAAGTAATCCAAGTGGACACTACAACTATTGATGGGTACGGGAAAACAGCAGAATCTTATAGATTTGCTCTTAAAGCTCCTATGAATGGTACGATCGTTGAATCTTTTGTCACGCTAGGGATGCAGGTTGAAGCCGGACAGCCATTGTACCGCATAGCGGATGCCTCCAAGGTGTGGCTCAAGGCAAACGTTCCGGCCGCCAAACAGAGCCGCATTGCCAACGCCGGACAGGCTGCATTTCGGGTGCAGGGTGACGATCGCCTGTATGAAGTTAGTGAGCTGGGTGGACGGTTAATCAGTCGTGCCAACAGCATTGATCCACAAACCCGAACACTACCGTTGATTTATGAGCTCGATAACCCCCAAAAGGGGTTGCCATTGGGGATGTTCTCCACAGTACATATTAATACGGATACCAAAGAGAATGTGCTGGCGATCCCACAGTCGGCGTTAATTGAGGAAGAAGGCAATTACAATGTCTATGTACATGTCTCCGGCGAATCCTTCCGGAAGCAGCGGGTCACAACTGGCATTGAACATCGGGGATGGGTAGAGATTACCTCCGGCCTGCAAGGTGGAGAACACGTAGTGACCGAAAATGCCTACCAGGTAAAATTGGCATCGCTCTCCTCCGAGGCGCCTTCCCACGGGCATACGCACTAAATACGCTAAGAAATTCCAATTAGTTAAATCGTACTGATATGTTAGATGCAATTATTAAAGGATCACTGAGGCAGCGACTCGTTGTTGTTGTCACCTCCATCGTGCTATTCTTTGCCGGGGCGTATGTGGTCATCAAGATGCCTGTAGATGTGTTTCCCGATCTTACAGCCCCAACTGTTACGGTGATGACGGAAGCACACGGTATGGCCCCCGAAGAAGTCGAACAGCTTGTTACTCTGCCGATTGAAACAGCTACTAATGGTGCCAGTGGCGTGCGACGAGTGCGTTCTGCGACTTCGAAAGGATTCTCCATTGTCTGGGTAGAATTCGAATGGGGTACTGATATCTACCAGGCCCGCCAAATTGTAAACGAGAAGCTCTCAATGGTCAGTAACCGCCTACCTGAGGAAGTTCCACCACCCGTGATGGCGCCTATCACTTCTATCATGGGCGAAATTATGTTGGTGAGTGTAGAAAGTGACCGGCATTCGGAATTGGAAATACGTACCGCTGCCGATTGGGAGATCCGGCGACGTCTGCTTGCGATTCCCGGCGTAGCACAGGTCGTACCTATCGGTGGAGGGGTAAAACAGTATCAGGTCCGCGTGGACCCCGATCGGCTGAAAGCCTACGATATAACTTTGGATCAAGTGATGGAGGCTACTGAATCCTCCAATGAGAACTTTTCGGGAGGATTCTTCCAAGAGTACAGCCAGCAGTATACCATTCGCGGGATTGGGCGGGCTAATTCGCTGGAGGATATCAGGCAATCGGTAGTGGCCGAACGCAATAACCAGCCTATTACCATTGGTGATGTTGCCAACATTACCATTGATGCTGCTCAGAAAATTGGGGACGCTTCCGTCAACGGAGATCAAGCCGTAATAATCTCTATTAAAAAACAACCGGATACCAATACTCTTGAGCTCACGGAAAGAGTCGATGAAACGCTGGCGCAGATTGAACAAAATTTGCCCGAAGGGTTTAGCATCAACAGCCATATTTTTCGTCAGGCCGACTTTATTGATCTTGCTATTGACAACGTGATTGAAGCCCTCCGTGATGGAGCTATACTGGTGGTGATTATTCTACTGCTTTTTCTGGCTAATATCCGAACCACGATGATTTCCCTCACGGCCATACCACTTGCGCTCATTACATCAGTGTTCGTACTGGAATTCTTTGATATTACCATCAACACCATGACTTTAGGTGGGATGGCTATTGCCATCGGGGTGATTGTAGATGATGCGATCATCGATGTGGAGAACGTATTCAGGCGGCTTCGGGAGAATGCGAAGCTCCCGGAGTCGGAGCAGAAATCGGCGATGCAGGTAGTGTTTGAAGGATCCAAGGAAATACGAACTTCCATCATCAACGCTACGCTGATTATCATGATCGTCTTTATCCCGCTCTTCTTTTTGAGCGGACTGCAGGGACGCATGCTTCAGCCACTTGGGCTCTCCTACATAGTATCCATCGGAGCCTCTCTGATTATTGCGATGACGGTAACCCCCGTACTTTGTTACTATCTGCTGCCGGCACAAGCAGCGAAAGGCAAGCTGGAAGAAAGCTGGTTTACGAAAAAGCTTAAATCAGGCTACGACCGGATATTGGATAGCGTCCTACGCTTTAGGAAAAGTGTGCTGGCTGGCACGCTGGTTTTGTTTTTGGGTACGTTGCTCATAGTACCGTACCTCGGAAGCTCATTTTTGCCCGAGTTTAATGAAGGTACGCTGGTGATCAGCGCCGTCACTATTCCAGGCACCGGACTGGATGAATCCAACGAAATAGGTCAACGGGCAGAGAATATATTGTTGGACCACCCGGCGGTTACTAGTACAGCTCGCAGGACGGGTCGCGCGGAAATGTCCGAACATGCCCAGGGGGTCAATGCATCAGAAATAAATGCCGATTTAGATATCCCGGAAGGAACGACCAAGGAGCAGGTTTTGGAAGAACTACGTTCTGATTTAAGTGTAGTCTCCGGAACCAATATCACGATTGGTCAGCCCCTCGGTCACCGTATTGACCATATGCTCTCGGGAACGCGAGCCAACATCGCCGTGAAGATCTTTGGTCCCGACTTGTACCGCCTGCGGACTCTGGCCGAGGAGGTTCGAGGCCAGATGGAGGGTGTCGAAGGTGTTGTGGATCTCTCGGTTGAACAGCAGCAGAACGTCCCACAAATCCAGATTCGTCCCGACCGCCGAGCTCTGGCGCGTTATGGCATGAATATTGGTGATTTGTCGGAGAAGGTAGATGTGGCTTTTGCTGGTGAGACGGTCTCACAGATTATCGAAGGGGACCGGTTGTTTGATCTGATGGTTCGCTACGACGAAGAACACAGGGGGAGTATCCAGGCTGTAAAAAATGCGGAATTAACGCTTGAAGATGGGACGGTAGTTCCCCTTTCGGAGCTGGCCAGCATTAAGTCGCGCAGTGGTCCCAACACCATCAGCCGCGAGAACGTGCAGCGTAAAATAGTCGTTTCGGCCAATGTTGCAGGGCGTGATTTGCGTGGTACCGTTAATGCGATCAGTGACAATATTTCTGAAAACGTCAACTTTCCACAAGGCTATTTTGTGGAATACGGCGGACAGTTTGAAAGTCAGGCGCAGGCGACCCGTACTATTTCGCTGCTGAGTATCGTTGCCATCCTGCTCATTTACATGCTGCTGTACCTGGAGTTCAGCTCCCTGAAAACAGCACTCCTCGTAATGGTGAACCTGCCGTTTGCGCTGATCGGCGGTATCTTCATCGTATGGTTCACCAGCGGTATTGTTTCAATTGCTTCCCTCGTTGGGTTTATAACACTGTTTGGTATTGCTACCCGAAACGGAATCTTAATCGTTTCCCACTACCAGTACCTGCGGTGGGAGGAAGGTAAATCCTTTATGGACGCCATTCGGCAGGGCGCAATGGAGCGTCTCAATCCGATCCTGATGACGGCTCTTACTGCTGGGCTGGCTCTCATTCCACTGGCACTGGCTGCCGGTGAGCCTGGCAATGAGATACAGTCGCCAATGGCACAGGTAATCCTGGGAGGATTGATTAGCTCTACTTTGCTTAACATGATTGTGATACCGGTATTGCTGGCACAATTTGAGAACAGTAAAACCAAAATCGCAACTTAGGGGTTAACAGCATTAATAGGCTATGTATATACTATTGTATAAACTAACATCCATCTCAGATCCAATGGAGGAATTGTTTATCCTATACTCATAATAATAACACCCTTGATTAGGTGACTTATTAGGATATAACAAGCAAAAAGTTGGCGGTTAAAAAGCTATAAATTCCACTATTAGCAACAGGTTTGTTCTTTCTGAATGGGTGGACAGGGGATGTCTCCATATGAGCAAAAAACACAGCAATCTCCTTTTTGGGGTTTTGATACCGCTCCACAATTTGAGCATTCCCAAAAATATTGGCAGGAATCCGTTGGCATTTCTTCTGTAGACTGTTCTCCACATTTTGGACACGTAATTGTGGATTGAGCAGTTATTCCGGGGTTTGCATTGCTCATTATCGTAGTTCTCGTCCGGTTTTGTTTTCTCCTTCCAGCGCGTTCAGTATTGGACAATTGTCAATGGGACCTCCTTCCGAGCAGGAATCAATAAGATCAACAAGGGTATCTTGTATTTGGCGTAGGTCCTTAATCTTCTGAGTGACGTCTTGATACTTTTTTTGGGCTTCTTCCTTTATTTCCGAACAAGAAGTTTCTTCATCTACTCGCAGTTCAAGTAGCTCTTTTATCTCTCTTAGTGTAAACCCTAACTGCTGTGCACGTTTTATAAATTTAATCTGATCAATTTGGCGTTGGGTAAAGATGCGGTAGCCTGACCGACGACGGTCAGGTTTCGGAATGAGTTCTCGTTGCTCGTAGTAGCGGACCGTCTCTTTGTTAACATCTGCTCGGTGGGCTACTTCACCAATCTTGTAGGTAGTGATGCCCTTATATTTTTCTTTCATATCCTCGATCATAAGAAACCAAGTATCTAAAGCATCTGAGGTATTATACCTCAGATGCCTATTAATCTTAATTTTTCTTGACCATGGTTTTACCACAGCAACAGGTCGGATTTTGCGTTCCCGAGCAGTCGCTGGGTGCTCCTTTAGTTACGGTGACTTCGCAGCCGCAACTGTCATCGGGACACCGGTAAATTTCTCCTTTTTTGAGTGGCATAACAACTGTTTATTTGATTGTGAGTCTAATTCACCTGTAATATAAGGCCTGTACCATGGTCGAGAGTCAAATTAAAATACGTTCAACAGTTATTTTTTGAAGTATATACCGGCTTATTTTTAATTTTGCTATGGAGTTTGGGTGATAAATTGAGTTAGAAATTTTGGCTTTTTCCAATGAAGAAAAATGGAAGTAATCAAAAAGAAGATAATCTTCTAACCCTTCCCGCTAAACTTAGAGGGTATACTAATATAGCCCTTTATGGTCTTTTTATAGGGACATTGTTATGTCTGTTTTCACTATTTACCAATGCCGTTCCTGATCCGTCATTTCCGTGGTTTTCATTGCCAGAATCGCTGCGGCTTCCTTTTGCTCAGCCATTAATTGAACATTGGCCGATTACCTACACCATTGGAATTTGGCTTTGGATCATTGGATTCCCAGCCCTGTTCTTGAAGGGGTACCAGTGGTTCGTAGTAAAGAAAGGTAACAGTACAGCATTACGATGGCTTATAGGATACCCCATATTAGCAATGCTGGGGTGGACCACCTACTGCCGATTTTTCTGGCCGAAACTTGAGCCCGCAACGTGGAATGCTCCTTCCTATACCTTGGTATGTTGGCTTTACTGTTCATCCTATGAACCGATGTGGAGTAATATAACTTATGGAATAGCAGGCATTGGTATCATAGGAATATTTGCAGCATACTTCTACACCCGGCAGGCCAAATATCTAATAGGGGCGTTTGGAGTGTTGGCTTTTCCGCTCGGAATTCCGGCCATCTTTGAGGCCTACCGGCGACACTATCTCTATTAATTTTCTGACAGATTTTTGAACTCAATGGCATCAACAAGTATTGTGCCGTTCCCTCCAATTTTAAGTCCTACGCTCCCAGCTTTCGGGGCATCACCATGGCCATGGACTGCCATCTCTTTATTGATATAGCCCCGGAAATGGGTGCCGTTAGCGACGGTGCGAATAAATAGCATTTCTGTAGCGGAGTAGGTCTCTTCGGCAAATACTTCACGGTTGCCTTCGCTGACCCGCCCCTGTGATATTGTTCCATCAGAAGAGAGCCTCACAAAATCATAGCTTTGTGCATCTTGCACATGGTTGACGAGTGAAACCTCTCCCTTGAAATCAGACAAATCTAGATAGTAATCGACCTGTACGTTTTGAAATGAGTCCTTCCCCACTAAGAAGTTTGTAGTAGAATCGACTGAGATTTTAAGCAGGTGATTATCGCCACTGCCTACAATGGTTGGTTGCAGGTCAGACGGTGATCCTTCCAGCCACCGGAACTGGGAAAGCAACGTGCTCACGCCATTGGGACCGACCTCCCACGACCAGTTGCCGTTATCATTGATGGTGAAGGTTGAGCCAGCTTGCTGCAGACTATCGGAGGCAACTGAAGTCGTTTTTTGTTGTTCCATCAACTGTCCAGTGCCCGCTCCATAACCAAATACCATTTCTGCGCCGTGGTCGCCGGTTTCATACAGAAAGAACACTCCGGGCAGAGCAATAACAAACAGCCCAATTCTGATCACTTTTTGATTCATATTTTGATACCAATGGAGCAGTATCCGCAATACAGCGTAAATTCCGAAAAACCAGACCGTCCACAAGGCCCAATCGGCATGTTCATTCAACACCGACTGCGCTCCAGATGGCAAGAATACGCTGTCGGCCGCAAGGGTCCCTGTATAATAAGCGGCAATACCTGATACTGCACCAATACTATACAGGATGGTAGATTTTAGATCATCCCACCATTTATCGGGTACAAAAAAGTTTAGCAAGTCTATCAACACTGCCAGTAGAATAATGGCAATGGGGAAATGAACAAGAATTGGGTGAATGTTGGGGGCCCATTCGGGAATTAGTTCCATAACAAGAGTTCTATTAATTATAACAGTTGAGTATAAGCGAATGCTGATAATCCTAAAACGTTAATAATGATAAATGTAGTAACAGCACTCTTCTTAATTTTACCACCACCTTCCATGTCAATCATTTTCATCTCGTGGGTTTGCATGTACTTCTTATGTAACCATACGAGTGCTCCTGCGATCCAAATGAAGACTAAATTCATCCAGAAGGTATAGTCAATTTTAAATTGAGTGATTTCTGAAACAACCCGTCGGCTTTCTGGTACGATTCCCAGAAACGAGAAGAGTCCGTTTAGGATCAAGGCCGTTAGTACAATACTGACAAACATCACACCGGCAATATACAGCGCTACCCGCCAACCGTAATATTTGGCGTTGATGTGCACCAGCGGCGGTACCATCAGGTCGGAGTAGATAAAGCCCATGATGCCGGCAAAGAGCACTCCGTTTTGATTAAGCACAGTAGCCAGGGGGATATTACCCATCGATCCAATAAATGTAGAAGCAGCCACAAAAGGAGCAATAGCGGCATTTTCAAGTGCTACGAGCCAGTCAGGCAGATGATGGGCATCGGCAAGGAAAAGTGAGGTCCAGAACGATTTGGGTACCAAAACAGCCACAAAACCGGCGATGGTAAAGCCAATAAGGATATCCTCCCAGGCCATTTTCCAGTCGTTGACAAATTTATGTCCAACCAGCTGCCAGCCTTCTTTACTGGTGATGCGCTTTTTCCAGTCAAAATCTTCGGTTAATCCATCGTCATCACGTTCCACTTTTTCGCGGGCGGCCTCCAGCCAGCTTTCGGGATAGGTCCATTTAATGAGCAGGCTGCTAATAGCAATGAGGACAAGTCCACCTATAAGTTCCGCGGCCAAGAACTGCCAGCCAAGGAAAATGAGTATCAGAATGCCCAGTTCAATAACCAGATTGGTGGAGGCGAACATGAAAGCCACAGCTGCAACAAAATGGGCTCCTTTTTTAACCAAGGAACGGGCGGCGGCTAAAGCAGCAAATGAGCAGGACGAGGAAGCCGCGCCAAAGAAGGTCGACAGGGAAATGCTTTTCAGGTCAGCATCGCCCATGTATTTGGTAAGTTCTTTCTTGGGGACAAAGGCCTGAATCATCCCGCTGACAAAATAGCCCAGCACAAATGCCCAGCCGGATTTCCAGAAAAAACCCAGTGCCGTTTTTGCTGATTCACCAAAAGGTTGAATAAAAGTTTCCATTTATGGTCAATAATCAATTCAAATTATTGATTTATTTATTACTTAGGTGATCTCCAAGTTCGCCATCATCCCTGCATCTTCATGTTCAAGGTTATGGCAGTGAAACACATACAATCCTTTGGGAGCATCGAACTGCATAATAACTCTAACTCGTTCACCCGGCATAACCAGGGTGGTATCTTTCCACCCGGTCTCGGTAGGGAGCAGGCCCCGGCTACCGCTTCGGCTTAGTACCTTAAATTGCACCGCGTGAATATGCATGGGATGAGGGACAGCAGAGTTGTTTACGAATTCCCATATTTCAGAATCTCCCTGGGTTACTTCTTCGTCTACCCGAAGCATTTCAAAAAGGCGTCCATTTATAGTATGGCCGGTCATCATTTCCATGTTTAATTCTATTCTTCGGGTGCGTACGGCGTCATCTTCAGTTGGGAAATTAACCTCAGAAAGTTGTTGGGGCAGATTTATAGGACTGGATGTGCCGGGAACGTTATCTGTCCGGAACTCCATTAGTGGGAATTCACTGCCTTGTTCTGGACCACCACCTCCCATCATTTGCGACATATTGCCCATCATCCCACCGTTTGAAGGCACCGAGAATTCCTTGCTGATTAATTCCGCCGAGCTGCCAGAAAATCCGTTGGAAAAATCCACCAGTATATCCGCCCGCTCTCCAGGAGCCAGCAAGAGTTCGGTGGTTTCAACGGGCTGAGGTAAAAGTCCACCGTCGGAACCAATCACCGTAAACGGTTGGCCGTTGCGAAAAGCGAGATTATAGATTCGGGCATTTGAACCATTCAGCAACCGCAGCCGGTAGGGGCGGGGTTGCACTTCGTGATAAGGACTGGGTATGCCATTCACCAAAATATGCTCACCCAGATAACCGGTCATCATCCGCTCCGGCATAGAAGGATTATAGTAAATATTGCCAGCGTCATCTATTTTTCGGTCCTGGATGACCAGCGGTAGTTCATAATCCCCGGATGGCAGGTTCAACGCCTGCTCTTCTTCGTCCGTTACGATAAAAAATCCCGCTAATCCTCGATATACCTGTGGGCCTGTAATTTTGTGGGGATGCGGATGATACCAATACGTCCCGGCTCGCTGATTGATGGTAAAATTATAGGAATAGCTACCTTCCGAAATGACGTCTTTGGGATGACCGTCCATATCAGGAGGCACGATCATGCCATGCCAATGGATAATGCTTTTCTGCCCAATATCGTTTTGAAATTGAACCTGGAATCGCTCTCCTCTTTTTATGCGAACAGTCGGACCCGGCAGGCTCCCATTAAACTGCAGGGCGTCCAACATATATTGTTCAGCAATTGTAAGGTCGTCGCGAGAAGCCCGAAGCTGATCACTGTCCAGGGTATCGGGAAATCGTAAGGGATAGCGATAAATATCTGATTCATTACTGCTGGCATTCATGCAGGAAGTGATAACAGAAGGGGTCAATAAGAAACCAGCACCGGCACCGGTATACTTTAAGAATGCTTTTCTATCCATTTTCAGTTACTTTTGCAATTCTTGTTTCCGCCTTTGGAATTCCTCTTCATCAATTTCGCCCTCTGCATACCGGCGTTTAAGGATTTCCATCGGTGTTTCTTTACGCTGACTGTGACTGGATTGACCAGAGTTCATGACTGCGCGAATGGCAAATACGACCAGTGCGATAATTAAAAACCACCAGACAAACATCATCCATCCCCCTCCAAAGAAATTAAAATCATGCATATGTTACCCCCGTTAATTGATATTGATGTTAAAGTAATAGAATAATCCGCTAAAACCACATGCGAACACCGCCAAGCATGCTAAAGTTACTGACATGTCCTCCTTCGGAGCGTGCCATGTCGGCAGTTTTGCCTAGCTTACGCTCCCAGTTAATTCCGATATATGGTGCAAATTCCCGTACGAATTCGTAGCGTAGACGGAAGCCAAGTCCAATGTTGTTGAGTCCGGATCCCACACCCCATTCGGGGACCTCTTGCACGGCAACACTGGTTTCAACAATGGGCTGACCAATTAGTCGCTGAGTAAACAGCAGATCATATTCGGCTTCCAGATCTGCGGAGAGATTACCGGCCTCGCTTACATAGATTCCACTTTCAAAATGTATGAAATAGGGCGCTTTGCCCTGAAGGCCGACCGTGGCAAAGCCCCGGGATTTGTTGTGTTCTTCATAGGCCAAATCATAACGGACGCCACCTGTGACGTCAAGATATGGACTGATGGCTCGACTGTACAATCCCTGAAATTCCATATGTGCCTCACTTTGAGTCGGTACCGCTTCTCCGTGCGACTTAAACCAGAACTTACCCAGATCTTTGCCGATGTAGGCTTTTATATCCCACATTACCGGATTTGTGCCGTCCATGCTACGGTATTCCAGTTTATCGGCAACCAGATAGCCGTAGGTTTTATCGTCCATCATCAGATCATTGCTGAACTCCGGTGCCCTTTGAGCAAAAACGGAGCTTCCAGCAATGACGATGATAGCGAAGGTCGTGACAATGAATGTTGATGCGTGTTTAATCATGTTCATTATGTTGCAATTTTGTATATCAAATAGAATTCGTTTGCAAAAGCTCGCATAGCCTATTTACGAATAGTCCTGCCCATAAATGCTGCCGTCTTCATCGGCTACCTGGACGACGCGGAACATGCCACGCTCCATGTGGTAGAGGATGTGGCAGTGGAACGCCCAGCGTCCTTTATCGCGCGGCGTGATAAGCGCAGAAATCCGTTGGGCGGGTTGTACGAGCAGGGTGTGTTGCCGGGGATTATATTGCCCGTTTCCGTTTTCCAGTTCCATCCACATGCCGTGTAGGTGGATCGGGTGTTCCATCATAGTATCATTAACCAGCGTGAGTCGTAACCGCTCGTTGTGCTCGAATTCGATTGGGCCGTCCACTTCGTGAAACTGCTTTCCATCGAAGGACCACATGTAGCGCTCCATGTTACCGGTTAGGTGCAGCTCTACTTCGCGTTGGGCATCACGTTTATCCCTGTTGGGACGCAGGCTTTTCAGATCGTTATATACTAGTACTTTGCGCCCGTCGTTGCCAAGCCCAATGCCAGGCTCATCGAGCCGGTCAAACTGGTTCTGTGCAATCGCAGCGGCACCAATACCGTGTGTATCGGGACCATGTTTTACGGGTGTCTCTTTCATGGCCGGCATTTTCATGTTTCCATGCTCCTTGTCTCCGTGATTCATATCCCCATGATCCATGTTTTTCATGTTACCATCTTCCATATCCATGTCTCCCATCGACATCATCATGCCCATGTCTTTCATATCGCGCTTGGGTCGGGGGCGAAGATCGGGTACTTGTGCTGACATGCCTTCACGCGGCGCAAGTGTGCCACGGGCATAACCGCTACGGTCGAGGGATTCAGCAAAAATGGTGTAGGGTTTTTCTTCTTTGGGCTCTACGATGACATCATAGGTTTCAGCAATACCGATACGGAATTCTTCGATGGGCACCGGCTCGACATTCTGACCATCGGCTGCTACCACGGTCATCTCCAGGCCGGGAATGCGAACGTCGAAAGCAGTGGTACCGGCCGAGGCATTAATAAATCGCAGGCGCACTTTTTCATCTTTTTTGAACAAGGCGTTCCAGTTGGAGTCAGGCCCGCGACCGTTCATCAGATAGGTGTACGTGGCACCGGTTATGTCCAGGAGATCAGTCGCCTTCATGCGCATCTTACCAAATGAGTGGTAGTCCTTAAACGCATCTCCAAATCCCTTCTCTTTAATATCCTTAAAAAACTCTCCGATTGTACGCTGCTGATAATTATAATAGGCATCCAATGATATGACATTATCCAGCACGTCATGGGGGTCTTCAAAGGTCCAGTCAGAAAGCACGATCGGGTATTCCCGATCATATTCGACCGGATCCTCATCGGCCGGGTCAATGATCATAGGGCCATAATGGCCGAGCTGTTCCTGCAGTCCCGAGTGACTATGATACCAGTAAGTCCCGTGCTGTCGTACCGGGTATTGGTATTCAAAAGTCTCACCAGGCGCAATACCATCGAAGCTGACGCCGGGTACGCCATCCATTTGGAAAGGCAATAGTATCCCGTGCCAGTGAATAGAGGTGGTATCTTCCAGCTCGTTTGTAACCCGAAGCATCACATCTTGACCTTCTTGCAGGCGGATCAAGGGGCCTGGCACCGAACCGTTGATACCTATGGCTTCGCCTCGCTTGCCATCAATCTTGTGCGGCATTTTACCGATGGTCAGATCAATGACATTATTGGGGCCTTTGGGGGTTAACACTTCTCGCTTCTCGCTGCCGAAGCCCGCTAACGCGTAGCCCGGTAATACCGCACTTGCACCGGCAAAAGCTGCCAGGGAGCCAGCATATCGGAGAAAGGTGCGGCGATTCATACCACTATTGTTGTCATCACTCATAAATCAGCGTTACCTATTGTTTTTAATTAACTAAAGAATCAGTTTCCAAATATCGAACCGAAACATACAAAACGAACCTTAAATTAAGCTTAAAACATTATTGGTCAGTGTCCTTTATCTTTGAGGTGTTATTTCAATAATCATAAAGCCAGTGGTATGTGGATATTATTAGTGGAAGACGAAAAACAACTTGCCAGTTCTCTTAAGCGTGGACTGGAAGAAGAAGGCCATGTAGTCGAGGTGATGCATGATGGGGAAGAAGCCGAGCTGCAGGGGCTGGTGAATGATTATGATATGGTTATCCTGGACTGGCGGCTGCCCCATCGAGACGGCAAACAAATCCTGGAGCATTGGCGCGAGGAAGACCGGACGTTCCCTGTTCTCATGTTGACGGCCCTGGGAGATCTGGATCATAAAGTGTCGGGTCTTGATGCGGGAGCAGATGATTATATGGGCAAGCCGTTTTCGTTTGAAGAGCTGCTGGCTCGCGTTCGGGCATTGGGACGACGATCATCGGAGATGCAGAACAATGAAGTTGTTTCGGTCGGACCTATTGAACTGGATTCACGCAAACACTGGGTAAAGGTATGTGGCATTAAGCGATCGCTCAGGCCGAAAGAATTTATTCTGTTGGAACTGCTGCTGGGAGAGCCGGAAACGGTGTTCTCAAAGACGCAATTGGCAGAGCGGGTCTGGGGATCGGCCTACCACGTAAGCGATAATACCATTGAAGCGACGATTTCAACGCTGCGCCAGAAGTTGGCGGAATCGTTTGAAGAGTGCGGGAAAGATTTTTTAGAGGACCCCTCCCAGACTATTGAAACCATCCGCGGTGCGGGGTATCGACTGAATGGCAACTTAATTAACGAAGATGAGTAATATGAAAAGTAGTTTGTCGAGCTTTTTTGATCGGCTGTCAATTTCTAAAAAGCTGGCATTTTGGTATGGGTTGAGTTTGTTTATCATGCTAAGTGCTTTCGGCTATTTTTTATATGAATCCTTTCATCAGTCGATCCATCATAACTATGATCGCCATCTGCGGTTTGAGGCCGAGCAACTCCTTCCGCATGTCGATACCACTCAAGATACGCTTTCTATTGATCTTACCGGTTACAGCAGGAACGCTGCACTCGAAAGTGGTGTCGAGTATGGAACGTATGTTCGGCTGTACAACCAGAAAGACAGCCTGATCTACAAAAGCCCCAACTTCGAGGATGCAAAGCAGCCGCTGGGTACAGAGATACCCGACCAGTCTGAGGAATATTCGTTCAGCAGCCAGTGGCAAGACCTGCCGGCCCGGACGCTTTTTTATCCGATTATGGATGATAATGATGAGTTATGCGGCTGGCTGGAAGTCACCGGATTTGAATGGACGTTGCATGAAGAATTGAGCCGGTTTAGACAATATCTGTTGGTTTTGATTGCTATCAGTGTCGCTTTTTCTATCCTTGGAGGGTACTGGCTGTCCCGAAGAGCATTAACGCCGGTAGCTTCTATCAATGAAGCAGCAAAATCAATCACTGCTACTGATTTGGATAAACGCATTCCGGTAAACTATCAGGTGCGAGACGAGCTTACTGATTTGGCAGAAACCTTTAATATGATGTTAAATCGACTGCAAAAAGGGTTTGAGCGGGAAAAACGTTTCACCTCTGATGCAGCACATGAACTCATGACTCCTTTGTCATCCTTGCAAAGCGATGCAGAAATTATGCTTCGCAAGCCACGCTCAAAAGAAGAGTATCGCGAAACCATCCAGCGAATGCTGACGGAAACGCGTCGCATGAGTGAGATGGTGCATCTGTTGCTTCAGTTGTCAAGGGTAGAATCAGTACATCGTTCTGAGCCGGAGATCGTTAATGTAAGCCGCGTTACTGAAGTGGTTTCAGAAAAATATAAACAGAAGGCTCGGGAAAAGGATATCAATATGAATATTCAGATTGATCCGGACCTGCAAGTTCAGGCGCATGGAGCTTATTTCGAAGAAGTTCTTAATAATCTCCTGGAAAATGCATTAAAATATACCCCAAAAGGTGGAGCTATAGACCTGCGCCTTCAGCGATCTAGTGGCAAGGCGGTACTCCATCTTAATGATACAGGTATTGGATTTGATCAAGAAACGAAAAAACATCTATTCGAGCGTTTTTACCGCGCTAGTCAGCAGGACGTTCAGGAAAGTCCCGGCAGTGGATTAGGATTACCGTTGGTAAAGGCGATTATCGAGCTATATGATGGTAAGATTCGGGCATACAGCGACGGTGAAGGGCAGGGGAGTACGTTTGTCGTTGAATTGCCTTTGATGGAAGAATCCAAAAGTTAATGGGGTTTTATGGCCTTAATCTTTTTTACAATTCCTCCGGATGTTAAGTCGTGTACATTTTCTATATCCCATCCCGCCGATTTAACGTTTGAAACTGTTCTCCGAGCAATATGGACCCCACTCAGATAATGAATGGGGTTATCCAGCTTATCCATTGCAGATGCTAATGCAGTACCATCAGCACGCATGTGTTCCAACAGATGCAGTTTGCCGCCGGGCTTGGTCACGCGCAGCGCTTCTTTTAATCCCAATATGGGATCAGGAACAGAACAAAACACAAAAGTGGCAACAACATCATCAAAGGTATCATCAGAGAAATCCATCTGCTGGGCATCCATCTCTTTAAGGGTAAGATGGACTTCTTGTTTTTCAGTCAGTCGTTGCTTGGCTCGTTTGAGCATGCCCGGAGAAAGGTCAATGCCTGTTACTTCAATATCTTCAGGGTAATAGGAGATGTTTTTGCCGGTCCCGACTCCAATTTCAAGCACGTTGGGTCCCGTTATTTGATCCCAGAGCTGTTTACGCCAAGACTTGAAAAGAAGCTGTTCAATAGGCCATTCCAGAACATTGTAGAGTGGCGCAATTAAATCGTACCGGCTGCGCGTGTGCTGTTTACCTCTCTGAGTCATAAGTAGAGTAACTTATAATTAACTACTATGGATTGTGATTGTCTTCAATAATGCGCTTCCGTTCTTCAAATTCTTCCCGTTCAATTTCGCCGCGGGCGAATCTTTTCTTCAAAATCTCCATGGCATTCTCTTCCAGTTCTGTTTTAGGACGATAGGGGATGACATTGAAAACAACTAGAAGGATAATACCAACTACAATGAGCCACCAAATCCAATGCATGCCTATAAAATGATGGTCGAAGAACATATTGTCTCCACATAAATTTTATTATTCCTAAGTAACATGTATGTCGGATAGAACAACATACTAATCACAAGATAATAGGAGTTGCCTTAAAACAAGCTTAAAATGGAAGAGGATTTTTTGTGGTGATTAGTGCATACAAATTACATCCAGCGTAATCGCATGCCGTTTAATATTACTGCCATAACTGAAAGTTCATGAACGAGCATGCCGCTTGCCATATGAACGGAACCGGTAAATACCCCAGCCAAAAGTGCAGCGACCGTCACCAATGCAATCACTACATTCTGGCGAATATTACTCAGTGTTTTTGATGACAGGCGGAGTGCCTCTGGAATATTCATCAGTTCGTCCGACATTAGGGCAATATCAGCTGTTTCAATGGCTACATCAGTACCGACTGCGCCCATAGCAATACCGATATTGGCCGAGGCAAGGGCCGGGGCATCATTGATGCCGTCTCCGATCATTGCCACCTGATACCCCTGCTTTTGCATTTCAAGGATGATATCATTTTTGGCTTCCGGGAGGATGCCTGCATGCACTTCGGTGATCCCTACTTCTTCGGCAATGGCTTCAGCCGTGGGTTGGGCATCACCGGTAAGCATCGCGATGCGTTCAATGCCATTTTCCCGGAGTCTTGATATCATTTTTGGAGCATTTGGGCGCATTTGATCGGCTATCCCGATAGCCCCAAGTAGTTCGTTGTTACGTGCTACCAACACAACGGTGCGTCCTTTCTTGGTCAGATTCTGAATTTCATTATTAATACCTTCACCAATGGATACTCCCTTTTGCTTCATAAACTCGGTTTTCCCCACAAAGATATGATCGTCCCCCAATGCCGCCTCAATTCCTTGTCCGGTATGCGATTCAAATTGGTCGGGTTCTGTAATATGGCCCGCTTGTTCTTCGGCCAGAATAGCTTCCGCCAACGGATGTTCAGAGACTGATTCGGCTATCGAAGCCCAATAGAGAAGTTCTTCCCCTTCTGATGGGAGTGACTGATTATTTTGATCAGACAAAGAAACCGTATGTACTTTCTGAAACTCCTCCTCTGGATCAACACCGGCTAAAGCGGCCTCTTTTGAAAAGTGAATGATCTCGCTAACAGTCGGTTTACCTGTTGTCAGGGTCCCGGTTTTATCCAGTGCAATGGCCGTAACTTTACCCGCATTTTCCAGGTATTCGCCTCCTTTAATAAGAATTCCTTTTTTCGCGGCATTACCTATACCCGTTATGACGGAAATCGGGGTCGATATCACAAGTGCTCCCGGGCATCCGATCACTAACAATGTCAGTGCCAGCTCCAGATTCCAGGCAAATAGGTAGGATGCGATACTAAGCCCCACAATGCCGGGCGTATACCAGCTTGCAAATCGCTCAATAAAACGCTGCGTAGGAGCTTTTTCTTCTTGGGCTTCCTCTACCCGTCGAATGATTTTGGCCAGGGTGGTATCGCCTCCAGCTTTGGTTGCCCGCACCTGAATGCTCCCATTTTGATTAATAGTGCCCGCATATACTTCCGACTGGGGATGCTTTTCGGTCGGGATTGGCTCTCCGGTAATGGCACTTTCATCGACTGTTGTCCCGCCAGATTCAACAATGCCGTCCACCGGAATTTTTGCCCCGGGCTTGACCAGCACCAGCATTCCTTTTTGAACCTGTCGGGCGGGAATTTCTGTTCGATCTCCATCATCTACGACAATCGCAGTTTCCGGTGCCATATTGATGAGCTCCCGCAGTGTATCCCGGGTTTTGCTCATGGTCCGGGCTTCCAGCCAGCCGCCAAGCAGAAACAGGAATGTTACCGCCGCGGCCTCCCAATACACGCCAATGGCAAGCCCGCCCGTTGCGGCAATGGTAACGAGTAGCTCAATGTTGGTATGCCGGTTCTGCAATCCCTGCCATGCCCGCCGTGCGATTTCAGATCCGGCAACCAGCGCAGCCCCAATCATCAGCGTATTAAATAGTAGGGCTGAACCCCAAAAGAAGTCAGCGGTCCACCCGGCGGTGATGAGCAAGCCGCTGACGATGACCAGTACTTTTTTGCGTTTTGAGGGATTGGCTAAACTGCGGAATAGCTTTCGTAGTGATTCCATCATTTCAAGAATTAAAATTGAGAGATTCTCGCTTCGTATCCCGATTGACCAACTATTTTTACCAGTTTATCTTCGGAAACAGTCTCGGGATCATGCTCAACTTCAATGCGTCCGGTATTGAAATGAACCGTGGCCTTGGATACCCCTTCTGTTTGATTCAAACTGGATTCAATATTATCTACGCATGTGGGACAGCTCAGTTCATCGCTTCGTAGAGTAGTCTTCATAATAGGTTCCTCTGTCATTCGGTTTTTATTGGTGTTTATTCATTAATTATTGCCAACGCCGTGGGCTGGTCCAGCCTGAATCTTTTGATATAGCTTGTGGACATACACGATGTATTTCACGTAGGCGTCTACCCACTTGCGGCCGGCTTCTACGCTATTATCCTTTTTACTTTTGGCTTCCATAGCATTGCTGTAAAGTTCTGTGGTTTTTTGTTGGATTTCGTTCGCTAGCATCTCGGTAACAGGGGCCAGCTCGCCTGAGGTAAGCGTTTGTTCCGCGACCTGAATATCTTGCGATCCTGGTTGAGCGGGTTTTAGGCCGGTAAAGGGCATGCCTTCGGCCTCGCGGTGCAGCCGTACTGTCTCACTCATAAAATAGCGTTCGGCAAGCTCTTGGGATTCATCCCCCTTGGTATAAACGTTCAGGCTTTGCTCGAATGTGGATTTGAGCTCTTCGGCCTGCCGGTCTGTTACCCAAATAAGCGCATGAGAGATATCGCCGGTTTCAAGGGCCTTTTGGGCATCCGTCGCTACCGGACCGTTAACCCGATCGCAGTGGGCCTGACTGGTAGAAGCAAAACCAAGCAATAATGCTACCGTAAAAATTGAAGCTAATGTGGTTTTTATATGTGATTGTAAGTATGTCATAATGAGTACCTTTTGTGTGGTTTGTCTTTTTAATTCACTCAAAAGGTAATAGGCGGGCAATAGCACTAAAATGAGCTGGATCAAGTTAGTGCAAATAATTTATTGCAGAGGAAAAAAACTATTGGGCAGAAGAATGGATTAGCGACGCTGCAAGTACAATGAAGAATTAATCTTCGGCCGAAATCCGCAAGAGCTCCGGTTTATTTTTGATTGCTACCCATTGGCGGCCTGATGTTATAAGATCATCGTCTTGGAACCGGCTCATAACCCTGCTGGCTGTGGCACGGGAAGTGCCGGCCATATCAGCGAGATCTTTGCGGGATAGGGGAAGTTGAACCAGCAGTCCGTGGTGATGTTTTTCGCCGAACTTGTTGCCTAACGTAACAAGGATATGAGCTATACGCTTTGTTACCGGAAGGGTAGAAAGATGCTGGATGCGTTGGCGGGATTCATTGAGTCGATCGTTCGTGATATCTAACACCGTCATTGCAACAGATGAGTACCCGTTCATGATCTCCCGGAAATCCGAGAGTCTTATTGAAAGAATACATGCATCGGTCTGCGTTTCTGCGGTTTCATTATAGACATCCTTGCTGCCTGCCATGGGATTCCCGAAAAAATCGCCCGGCTGTAGCATCGCCAGCAGTACACCTTCTCCTTCCATTGTATGGGCTACCAATTTAACATTACCGGCTACGACCACCCGAAGGATGGTTGCGGAATCACCTTGACGGTAAATCGTTTCTCCTCTGGCATAGTGGCTGGCCGTAAATTTTTTATTTACCTCGCGGAGCTGCTCTTCGGATAACTCTTGAAAAAATGGGACCAATCCAAGCTTCTCTAGGCGCAGGTCAATGGTGCATTGATGCCCTTCTAAAGAAGGATTTTCAAGAGGAGTTTTTCTTTTGTTTGACATATAGAGTGTTGTAAATATAGAATACTAATTTGTTTCCTGCTTTTGAGGAAGCAGTAAATCCTCAAGGAAAAAGGCCGACAGTTCGGAACGTCCCGAAAGTCCCGACTTGGAATAGATCGCATTTGTCTGGCTTCGAACGGTTTGGGTGCTGGTGCCCCTGACTTCAGCAATTTCCTTGTTGCTTAATCCTTTTAACAGCAGAAAGGAAACTTCTTTCTCGGCCTCCGTCAAGTTCCAGCGATCCAGCTGGTTTTCGATCTCGATGCTCAGTCCCTTGACATATTTTTCAGACACCTGCTTCCATTTCTGGGCCTCAGCTTGCAGATCCTTCGAAAACTGTTGTTCTCTAGCCAATGAGTGCTGCAACTTGAAGCGACCACGAACCAAATAAAAAACGCCTCCCAACGCCACAAATCCCACGGCCGCTTCAATCGAAATATGCCACAGGGCTACTCCTTCAAAATAGTCATTATAGATATCTATGGATGCCAGCACTGCTATTACAAACAGGATCACGGCAATGATCCATCGTTCATTGCTATTCATTTTATTATCGCTTAATCGTCATCATTTTCTTCTTTATGGGTTTCTCCTTCGTAAGCAGACTCATGCTCCTCTTCACCCAGGACCAGCTCTTGTCCAAAGAAATTTAAACTTTGATTCGTGCTATCGTAGTTGGAATACAAGTAGCCCGTCCACATTAATGTAAGGATTAAAAATAGCATTCCGGCAAATCGTTTGCTATTCGTAATGCCTGTTTTGTCCGGTAGGGACTTCTTTTTACCGTCGAACATGCTTGACCAGAGCGAATCCTTGTGCTTAATATGATGGAATATAATGCCACCGACATGGGCCACTACGGTAATCAGAAATATATTGGCCAACAGCTCATGTGTTTCTTCATAAAAATCTGTTTCGCTGCCACCTGTCATCATCACTCCGGTGATGGCTAATCCCGCAGCGCAAATAAACATGATAACCGCTGCATAGCTGGAGGCGGGATTGTGTCCCAGGTATCGTTTGGTTTTTGTAACGACGGCCTCTTTTAGATATCCCATGAGTTCGCCCGGATTCATCTTAAATGATGAAAAACGAGCGTAGGTGGTCCCGACAAATCCCCAAGTAATTCTCAGAATCAATAGAAAGCCAATGGTTAGTCCCGCCATCATGTGAAGCGTAAAGAGCGGATTTTCGTCGTCTACTATTTCAACAATGAGATAAGCTCCCAAAAAGAGGAAAGCGAAAAGCCAGTGAAAAATTCGTGTCGGCCAATCATAAACGGTGGTCTTGGTATTCTCTTTCATAGCTGCGCTACATAAGGTGATGGTTGATTTCCGCCTCAATATTTCGAATTCACCTTACTTCCGCATCAAACAAATGATGTATAAAACCGCTCTTGATCATTAAAATGTATAAAAATAGAAAATCCCCGTGCTTCATAGCTCGACACATATCGACATAAGCCGATGTTTGTTACGAACGGTAGGATATCAAAACAGAAAAAAGATCCCGGCCTACAAAACTAAAGTGCCGGGACAATTGTGGGTATAATGGTAGAATCCCGTCCATCGTTAGTTATGATGCTGTTGATGTTTACTTCCTTTCATACCGTCTTTTTTATTCATCTTGCTATTTCCCTTCATCATGTCACCCTGCATCATCTGCATACACATCATATGCATTTTCATCATTGATGAGTCGCCAGCCATTTCCATCATTTTGGAATGATTCATTTCCCCGTTCTCCATCATGGATTGCATCATTTCCATATGCTTTTGCATGCGCTCCTTCATTTGCGGATCATTCATCATTTTTTGCATGTTTTTCTTCATCCCCGAGTGATCCATATTTTTGGATTTCATCATGTGTTGCATCATCTGCTTGCGCATTTCGGGATTCTGGGCCATATGTTCCATCATCATGGATCGCATGGTGGAATCCTGCATCATCTCTCGCATCTGTTTTTTCTTTTGATTCATATCGCCCTGCTTTTGTTGGGCAAAAGAAGTTCCGGCTACTAAAAGAGCAATTGAGAATGTAAGAATGAAACGTTTCATAGTAGACACCTTGAATTTTATTATGATTTGAATAAACAGTTTGAATGTATCTATTGCGTAATGTAAAGATGATTTACTTAAAGTAACCTTAAATTCCTGTTAATAATTGAGAATATTTGATCTTTATTCGTCATCTCCGTATACGGATTGCTTGCTCAATATTTTCTGCCAGTCTTAACTTGTTTTCCTATCGAAACTCCAATAGTTCATCATAAACTTTTGTAGATCAGCCCGTTTTTTAATTTTTCCAGTTCCAATATGACATAGAAAATGCTACCGCTTATTCAACCCCAATTGTTGGGCTTTTTTAGTGACTGATTCTATCTATAAGTATTTAAAAAACAATATTTTATAGAAAAATATAACGGTTTGTTGGGTGACAGTTTCGTTATATGTAGGTGGTGATGTTTTCACCATCAATTCAATAATCTTAAGTGACTATTATGAAAACAATCTATTTAACAATTGTACTATGTCTGTTAGCGACGCTGGCCAGTGCGCAATGGGTGACTGAGATGTCATGTAACAGTGAAGCTGAAAAAATTGCGGATAAAGCAATAACTCATTTTGTAAACCTGGAGAGGCCGGTAGCAGTCGGTATGGCGCAGGCAGCTCTCATGATTGATGAAAAATGCGGTAGTGCTAAATTGGTACTTATAAACTCCGCTATGGGTGGAGAGTATGGATCCAGAACTGCACAGTTGGAAAAGCTGGATACCAAAAAGTTTACCGACCAGGAAATAGCGTGGATAAGTGTGATGTCGGCATCTAACGAAGAATTTGAAAGCAAAGCGAAGCAAGTTGCAGCAACCTATCCGGATGTGCCTCTTTTTGCTTTCTGGGCAAGTGTACCCCTCGAAGATGGTAAAGATAAGTTGGCGGAATACGTGTTAGCGTTTCCTGAATACGCTTCACCTGCCTATAACATCATGTCGTATCGTTATGCGGATGGAACGTATGGTAAAAAGCCGAATATGCAGAAAGCTATTGAAACGGCGCAAAAGATATTCTTATCGCACGATGGACCTAACGGGCATGATTCAATAGCTGAACATTATGCTACAAATGGAGATTATACGAAGGCATTTGAACACCAGGTGAAAGCTCTTGATTATGCCGGTACAGGATCGGCCTATTCATATAATGCTCAAATCTATTATGGACACACAAATAAAACAGCATTAACTGATTCGATAGCGTCCAAGACCAAGCAACGAATTAAATACCAAATGAAAAATAACTCCGAAAAGTTGAAGCAGTTTTACTCGGACAAACTTGGGATGATAGGTTGTAACTCAAATATGGAGCCGTGTGAGTTTTATTCCAGTTTTGAAGAGGAGGATGTCAATCATACCTGGAATCGCTGGGATGTAAAGGATCTGAAGGTATATTTTAGCCTCGATATGAAGACGGCTGTTACAACCTTTGATAATGATGGAGAATATACCATGAAGGGAAGCGATGAACCCATCGCGTATAAAACCAGGGCCAGTGAAGTTTGGTTCTATGACAACGGATGGAAGCTGATGCATTCCAATTTTGCACCGTTGGCTATTGGTTCCGGCGTTCCCCAAACGAGATAAGACAGATTTAAGCAACCTATCAAAGGCCGTGAATTTCACGGCCTTTTTTATTTTCATCTTGGATGATGCTAATCAAGATGTGGTTTTGAGGTAAGACAATTAAAAAAAATCTTTAGAATCACCCTTTCACCGTAGGTGAATATGCCTATGGCAGTAAATTTATTTCACAAGTAAGAGTAGGCTTATAAGCCTAATTTGCCCTTTTCAAGCTTGAAATGCTTGGATATATTAGCCGCTTTATCTATCATTGTCTGCGCCCTTACCCAGGGCGTCTCTCTTGATGAATAGTTAAGCCCTCACAACTGATACTTGTGAGGGCTTTTTTTACAGACAGCAATGCTGAGTAGGATCCCACCTTAATTTGAAATAGTAGTTTAAAAAATCAAACTGCTTGTTTACTACTTTTGTCTTGGAAACGATTCATTATACTCTTATTTAACAAGTGAATAGCTCTTTTGTTCTTGACCTTTAGATCAGGATTGAAATCGTGTGGTTTGAGACCTTAATGTCGCTTAAAAAGCTGTAGAGGAAGTTAAAAAGGATTACAACAGAACGGTTTTGTTTGCTTTTATGTGCAACCGTAATCTATATCAACTGATATGAAATCACTCCAATCACAAATTCAGCAAAATCTTAGCCAGTTGATCCAACAGCTGGAAACAGAGAAGCGGCTCTCTGTAAAGGAACAACAGGAAATACTAAAGCAGCTAAGGAAGACGATGGGGTATTTCCAAACGCTTCACAGATGGATTGAGGCCGCCCAAAAAATATCTGATTTCGGTTCCTGGGAGCATTAACATCAAAAGGGTGAACTTTTTTGGTCGGAGGAGACGTATCGCATATTTGGTTTTGAGCCGTATTCGGTGACTCCTTCCTTTGAGCTCTTTATGGAATTGGTTCACCCCGAAGATCGAGACCAAATAGAAAAAGCCTATGAAAAATCACTTAAAAGTAACGAGCTGTATCATCAAGTATACCGGTTGCAAATAAATGAGGATACCACAAAATATGTAGAAGCACATGCTGTTCACTTTTATGATGAAGATGGAACCCCTGAGCTTACGATTGGTACCAACCAAAACGTAACCGAAAGGGAATTGGAGAAGAAACAACTCACGGAGTCATTGGATAATAAAAATACCCTTTTGCAGGAGACACACCACCGCGTTAAAAACAACTTAGCTGTAGTGGCAGGCATGTTACAGCTTCAATGGCTTCAGGAAGATGATCCCGAAGTTATAAAGTCGTTGCGGGAAAGCACCAATCGAATTAAAGCCGTAGCCGGTATCCATCAACAGCTGTATCAGTCGGATAACTTAGAAAATGTAGCATTGGGTGATAATATTGCCACCTTAGCATCTGACCTGATTAGTACAATGGAGACTGATACCCAAATTAGGCTAGAAAGTGAATCCGATACAGTCTATTTGGATATTACCCAAACATTACCTTGCTCTTTAATTGCGAATGAGGTTGTTACCAATGCTATTAAACACGCTTTTGAGGGACGAGAAAAGGGGCATATAACTCTTCGGGTAAAAGAGGATAACGGCAAGGTCCGGTTAAGCATCAGCGATGATGGAGTTGGGCTGCCAGACGACTTTGAAGATCGCAAAGGATCTCTTGGCATGAACCTCATCGAGACCCTCAGCAATCAATTGGGAGGTAAATATGACTTTAGCTCCACGAACCAAGGGACAACGTTTACGTTAGGATTCCAAAAGGATTAGCATTTCTTCGGGGAATGTAATTGTTTGTAAAACACATGGTGTAAACACATTGATGAAAATTGGTTAATCTTAGATATGTAGTTGTATTTAATACAAAATGCTGCCGTTGTAGTGATAGTAGCAGTATATAAGTAGAATAAGCATCTAAATGTAATCGATATGCGCCATCTGCTTATCATATTAATACTATTATTGATTGGCGGGGGATGCCAGAACCAGGATGATACTTCCCGCGCCCATACCGAAGTACGGGTTGGCATTACCAAATCATTTTTAGGAGAGGGGGCCACTTTTGTAGCTCAAGAGCAGGGTTACTTTAAAGATTATGGACTCAATGTCCAGTTTGAAGAGAATACATCCGGAAGCAAATCGATCCGCGAATTATTCCAGGGAACTGTGGATATTGCCCATGTAGCGGAGACGCCGGTGGTCTATTCGCTTGTTGACAGTTCCTATTATAAAGGAAAACAGGTTCCACCGTTTCAAATATTCGCGGATATGATCTATGCTGACGAAATACAGCATATCGTAGGTCGAAAGGAGGCGGATATTGAAAGCCCGGAGGATATAGCTGGTAAAAAAGTGGGGGTTTATCAAGATACCCAGCTGGATTATTTTTTAGATTCCTTTCTCCTTGAATATCAAGTGCCCAAGCGTTCACTTGCGCTTTTGGATATGACGCCTGTGGAGCAGCTTGCAGCAATAACAAGTGGAGAGATAGATGTAGCGGTGACCTGGGAACCATATGCTACTTATATCAAAGAGAAGCTCGAGGCAAAGGCTGTTTTTTTAGATACCAAGCTTACCTACTCAACATTATGGTTGGCTGTAACACTTGATAGCTACGGGAACCAGAATTCGGAAGTTTTGATAAATTATTTAAAAGCGATCCGTAAGGCACAAACCTATATAGAAGAAAATCCACGATCAGCGCGAGAATTATTAGCTAAAAGAACGGGGGTACCGATAGAGGCCGTGCAAGCTACCTGGAAACATTTAGACTTTGAGCTTTCGCTGAGTGAACGAATGATTACACTGCTCGACGATCAGTCGCGATGGATGGGCAGAAATAATTTAGCAGATACCTCCGGCTTTGATTTCAGATCGCTTATTAATTTTGAGCCTATGCGTACTGTATATCCCGAAGGCATAACAGTAATACAATGACAAGCCTTATAAGACTATTTACTGTAACGTTTTGTTTGCTCAGCACGGTGTTATTTCTTCAGGAAATGGAAATGGTGGCTTATTCTAATTAATCCATATGCGAAGATTATTGCTCAAATTTGACTATAATGTATGAAAACAATCTTGGATATACAGCCAAATATTATGGATGTATTCTTCTCAAAGTATAACTATGCTGTTTTTCCAATAAAGTTAACACTCGTATTAGTGTTAGCTTTGTTTATCGGTTGTGGTAATGAGGAGAATAAGTCTATAGATCTTACAACAATTAAAGTTGGTATTACAGATTTCTGGGGAGAAGCTGCTTTTTATGTGGCTCAGGCTGAAGGATTTTTCGAGGAGGAGGGATTAGAAGTTACTGTCTTTAGCAATTCAGCGGGAAAGGAATCCCTGAAAGATTTATACGAAGGAAAGGTCGATATTGCACATGTGGCTGAAATTCCAGTGGTGTTCGCTCTGTCTGGGTTAGAGCCGCATAGCAACAACGATGTCAGCCTCAAAATATTTACGGGATTAATCTATACCAGTAATAGTCAAAAGATTATTGCTCGTCGTGACCATGGCATTAATGAACCTCAAGACCTGAATGGAAAAAAAGTTGGGTTATACTCTGAAACAACGTCGGAGTACTTTTTTGATACGTTCTTGTTAGAACATGGCTTACGGGAAGAGAATATTGAGAGGGTAAATATCGACATAACAGAACATTACAAGGCGTTAAAAAACGGCCAAGTTGATGCGGTAGTCAGTTGGGAACCCTATGCCTCCGAAATCCTAAGGAAGCTGAACGAAAATACCTTAAAGCTTAATTCTGTACTTGGTCATTCTACGTTGTGGATGGCCACTTCGTCTGAGACGTTTATCCGAAAACACCCCGATACTATCGTCAAGTATCTTAGAGCTCTTAAGAAGTCGCAGGATTATATCCAACGTAATCGAGAGGAGACCCAAAAACTGATAGCAAAGAATACGAACACTTCATTGGAAATTATTAGGAACATTTGGGACTCAATTGACTACGAAATTTCAATAGGGGAGCGGATGCTCTACTTACTTAATCAACAACAGCGCTGGCTTGTGCAAGAAGAACATGTTGATGACAGTACAAAACTCTCTGAGATTAGTGATGCTATTTATTTAGAAGCACTTGAAGAAGTATATCCTGAAGGTATAACCGTAATACGATGACGTTTAAATCCCGCATAAATGCAGTTGCGCTTCTTTCCGTTGCTACCGTAGTAGTACTCTTCGGCTTCTTGTTCTATACCACGTGGCAGATAAATGATGAACTGAATCAAGTAGATCGTGTTAATCGGTTTGCCAAAACAGCTACAGAGCTTAATATCATAACCGAGCAATATCTGGCCTATGAAGAATCGCGATATTTCGAGAAATGGAACACGCTTTACCGAGATCTTGAAACAACCAAGGAAAATATAAGGAAGTTTCCCACTCGCAGAGTCGTTACAAATGCTCTGCCGTCGATTAAGCAATCTTTTACACTGATTAATGAAATTTACAATAAACCAGAGACGTACACGGATTCTCAAAAGCGTAAACGGCTATTAGAGCGAGCTACGGCGCGTATACGATCAGATATTCAATTGTTATTGTCGGTGGCCCACCGTCTTGAGCAAAGTCGACTACAAGAAGTCCGTGATCTACAGGTTTATCAGCGTATTCAGGTCTTACTTATCTTAATACCGGGTATTGGGTTTCTTGTTTATATAATATATAGGATGCGTAAGCATACGCTTGACTCGCTTAACGAGCTTTTGGAAGGTACCAAGTCTATTGCAGAAGGTAACCTTGATACACATATCGATCTTAACAGTTTTGAGGAGTTTGATACGTTGGCGAACGCCTATAATGAGATGACCAGTGAATTACGTAGACACATTAAGGAGGAGCAAAGCCTGAGGAAACAGGCTGAAGAAAATCTCAGTCGGTGGGAAGCGCTTGTTGATCAGGCGCCAAATATGATTGTAATCCACGTTGAGGGGAAAATAAAATTTATTAATGAAGCCGGCGTCTATATTTTGGGTGCCAAGTCAGCAGAACATGTCATTGGCACACAAGTATTTGATTACTTAGGAGAAACCCAGAAAAGTCGGGCTATTGAGCAAATTAAGAGGTTGGAAGAAAATCGAGAAGGGATAGATCCCACGGTCTACAGAGTTCAACGACTGGATGGAGAACATCGGTACCTGCAGCTGCAAGGGGTTCCGATTACCTATCAGGGCAAACCTGCTTCACAAACGATAGGTGTCGATGTTACGGAATATATCAGCTATGAAGAGGATCTACAGGAGTCATTGGAAGAAAAGTCAATACTCTTGCAGGAAATCCATCATCGGGTAAAAAACAACTTGGCAGTCATTTCAGGGATGATGCAGCTACAGGCTATGGAAAGTGAGAATGAAGGCTTAACCGACAAACTTTATGACAGCCAACTTCGCATACAGTCAATGGCTTCAATCCATGAATTGTTATACGACACAGAAAGCTTTACGGATCTTAACTTTTCGGATCAGATTAAAAAGTTGGTAACTACCATAAGGGAAACGTTAAATACGGGTACAGAGGTCGAAATTAATTATCAGCTTGAGGATGTAACACTCAATGTAAATCAGGCTATCCCGGCTGCATTAATAGTTAATGAACTGGTTACCAATGCTTTTAAGCATGCATTTAAAGAGCAGAAAAAGGGAATGATCAATATTATCATGAAAGCGAATGAACAGAACCTGACCCTCACCATCTTTGATAATGGCGTTGGATTGCCAAAAGATTTTGATATTCATAATGCGTCAACACTGGGAATGCGCATTATTCAAACGCTTTGCCAACAACTTGATGCTACTATACAGTATGAATGGAAAAATGGCAGCAGGTTTGATATACGGTTTGAAATGGCCAACATTAAAGGGATAGGAAGCGCCCATCTTAATTGATCCCCGGTAATTCAGTTTACCTTATAATGGTTATTCCTTCGGGATATACTTCTTCTATAGCTCTAAAGTATATTAAGTTTTCAAAATTAGTTGTCGTGTTACTGGATTTAGCATATCCTTTCTCTTTAAGCCAACGTTGCTGGTCCTCCAATAATAGTAGCATCCGTTCACTTATCGAAAGTTCATAATCAATAGTATTCCAAAGGTGAGCCATGATTTTTTTAGAGGCATTCGTTTTTTTGGCCAACAGGGTTTGTGTTTGCCCCGGATGCTCTTTTATCCAGATCTGTGCTTTTCTCAAAGCCTGCAGGTAAGCCCTTATGTTCTCAGGATGGTCTGATATATAAGTGTCAGAGGTTACGACCAGCCAAAGTGTTGAGTGATCAATTTTAGTATCGAGTTCATGAGTGTGCTCATCCATTTCTGAAAGTATTTTGGAAGCATGAGGCTCCCAGCTAACTACGGCATCAACTTTTCCCGATTTAAGTGCATCCAGCTGCTTTGCTACATTAATATTTTGCTTTTCAACACCAGTATCGGGGATACTATGTTCGAGGAGAAAGGTATCTAAGAAAAACTCAGAAGTAGTCCCTTTAAAATAACCGATCTTTTTGTTTTTCAGGTCAGAGGGGATTTCGATACCCTTGTCTCTGCGAGCGATAATCTTCTGCATATCGCTATTATAAATCATGTTGGCAGATATCTTAGGTCTCATCTCTCCTTTATATTCCGGCGATCCATTTACGGCATAAACAAGGGGAAGTTCGGCCGTGTGGGCAATATCTATTTCTCCGCTATAGAGTTTTTTTAATGATTCTTTGCCGGCTGAATGAGGATGAGAGGTGACCTCAAGCCCATGCTCTTCAAAAAACCCTTCAGTCTGGGCAACATAAAATGCGGCTTCGCCAAAAAATGGAGTGGTCCCAACGTGAATTTGCTTCAATGGCTGTTGGCAGGCAGATAATAAACTAAGCAGGAGTACCCAGAAAAGAATTCGCCTCATAAAATAAAATCAGATCAGTAAAAAAATAGTAAAGAGTAGATAATGAACAATAGTAAATATAATGTTAAAAAATAAATAATAATGCCTGCATTTAAATAGAGGCCATTTCCGCAGGTACGCACTCGAGTTATAATTTTATAAGATCTAAAACATTTTTTGTCGGAACCAATAACACTCAAGCTGTGTTTGGTCGGCATACTACTAAAAACGAAAATGAATTTATGGCTCAAGACGCACATATACAGCTAAAAGATTTGACCAAAAGTTACAAAGAGGGTGATAAAAGCCGCTCGGTGCTGGATGAACTAAACCTTTCCGTTGAGGAAGGAGAGATGATTGTTTTGCTGGGCCGGTCCGGTTCGGGAAAGAGTACGCTGTTGAATTTAGTCAGTGGAATTGATAAGCCGGATTCTGGAGAAGTGAGTATCGGTGGGACTGATTTGTCCGATATGAATGAGAAAGATCGTACGCTTTTCAGGCGAAAACATATCGGATTTGTGTTCCAGTCCTTCAATCTTATACCCACATTAACGGCCCTTGAAAACGTTCTTTTGCCGCTAAAGCTGAAAGGGGAGACCGATGGGGATATTATCGAAAAAGCTCAGCGGTATTTAGATGAAGTAGAGCTGGGAGATCGGGGAGATAGTTACCCGGATCGTCTTTCGGGTGGAGAACAGCAGCGTGTAGCTATTGCAAGAGCGCTGGCGCATGAGCCCATGCTGATTTTAGCCGATGAGCCAACAGGGAATTTAGATTATGAAACAGGTCGTACCATCCTGGATATGTTAAATAGTTTGGTACGTCAAAATGGCCGGACGATGATCATTGCTACCCATGATCAGGATATATGTCAAATAGCTGATCGCGTAGTGGAACTAAAAGGAGGGAAACTGCATAACGTTGAACATAGTGCCGCTGCTGTAGAATGAGAGACAAGAAATCAAAAAATTTACTCTGGCTTTCAAGTATTCGTTTTTTACTGCGGCATCCCTGGCATTTTGCATTATCAATCTTAGGTGTGGCGTTGGGTGTTTCGGTGGTGGTTTCTATCGATTTGTCTAACAATTCAGCCAAAAAGGCTTTTGCTCTCTCTACTGAAGCAGTAACAGGGAAGGCTACCCACCAGATCAAGGGTGCTGCGGAAAATTTGGATGAAGATGTATATAAAAAACTCCGGATAGAAGGCAAGATTCGGAAATCTGCCCCGGTCGTGAAAGGGTATGGGCGCATCTCTGGCATGAACAAAACGTTTCAGATTTTGGGCGTAGACCCACTTGCAGAAGCCCCGTTTCGTGATTTTGCCAGCCAACAGTCGGGTATTGAACTGGGTGATTTTATCACCGGAAAAAATACCGGTTTGATTGCTCAACCGGTGGCTGAACAGCTTCAGTTATCTTTGGGCGATACGATGATAGTATCGGTAGGTGGACGAGCCCAGAATATACTGCTGAGTGGAGTTATGAAGGCGGGTAATGACCGGAGTCGACGCGCCCTCGAAAATATACTGCTGGTCGATATCAGTACCGCCCAGCGCATGTTCAATATGCAAGGACAGCTCTCACGCATTGATCTTATCCTTCCTGATCGACGTGAAGAGGCGTTACTTTCTCGGATTAAAGGTCTCTTGCCGCAAGGGACTTTGATAACGCGTTCTGACTCCAGGTCGGAAACCGTTGCTCAAATGAGTCGTGCTTTTGAGTTTAACTTACAAGCACTGAGTATGCTTGCCCTCTTGGTAGGGATGTTTCTAATCTATAACACCATGACTTTTTCAGTGGTACAGCGCCGCCAGCTTATTGGAAGGTTACGAGCGTTGGGTACGACGAAGAACGAGATTTTGACAATTATTCTGAAGGAAGCGCTGCTGATCGGTTTTTTGGGAACGTTGTTGGGAATTATTGCCGGTATATTTATGGCCCAGGGATTGGTGAAGTTAGTCACCCAGTCGATAAACGATCTGTATTTTGTGCTTTCGGTTCAGGAATTGTCAATCGGATTATTTCCTCTGGCAAAAGCAGCTGTGCTGGGTATAGGAGCTACAATTATTGCTGCCTTTTGGCCTGCCCGTGAAGCTTCTAAGGCAGAGGTTTCGACGGTACTCCGACGCTCTTCTAATGAATCTAAAATCACAAGACGCCTGCTTCCATTGGCTGGTTATGGACTCATCATTGGGTTGGTTGGAGGGACTTTGCTTTTGATTCCCAATGGCGGCATTGCTGCGGGATATATCTCCCTACTGTTTATGATTGTTGGATTTTCTATGATGATCCCACTACTTATCGTAGGGATGGCCACAGTTTTTCGTCCCTTGATGGGTAAACTAAACGGCATTATCGGAAAGATGTCGGTACGCGGTGTTGTAACGGAGTTGAGTCGAACATCGGTAGCCATAGCGGCATTAGTCGTTGCTGTGGCTGCGACAGTGGGGGTAGGGGTGATGGTTGACAGCTTTAGGGGCACGGTCGTTTCATGGCTTGAAGCGCAGTTGCAGGCTGATGTGTATGTACAACCGCCGAGTGCTGTATCCAGGAAAGCGGATGCCAAATTGGAGCCCAAGCTTGTTGAACTGCTGAAAGAAACCGAAGGCGTTTCACGATGGCATACCGTCCGAAGTGTTGATGTACAAACTAATTATGGAACAGATCAGCTGGTAGCTATTGAACAGGGAGTGGAAGCGCAAGAAACATATCAGCTTAAAGAAAGTTTGGAAAATTTTTGGCAGCGGTATATGGTCGAAGATATTGTAATGGTTTCCGAAGCCTATGCCTACCGCCACAATGTTTCATTGGGCGATTCACTGTTCATAACCACAGATCGTGGTCGGCAGGCTTTTTCCATTGAAGCAATAAATTTTGACTATGCTTCAGATATTGGAACGATCACAATGAATCGGGATATCTATAACCAATATTTTGATGACCGGGCTATTTCGGGGCTTGCCCTTTACGCAATGGATGGTATGAGCGTTGACCGGCTTGTCGAAAGACTTCGGAATAGAGCGCAGGGACAGCAGGAAGTGTTTATTCGATCTAATAAAGGACTGCGCGAAGCATCCATAGCCATTTTCGACCGTACCTTTACGGTAACAATAGTACTGCGCATGTTGGCTATTATTGTAGCATTTATTGGTATTTTGAGTGCACTTATGGCGCTGCAATTGGAGCGTTCACGCGAGTTGGCAGTACTGCGAGCGAACGGGATGACGCCCGGACAGCTCTGGAATTATGTGATAAGTCAAACCGGAATAATGGGGATAATGGCGGGTATATTGTCTGTACCGCTGGGCATACTTATGGCGTACATTTTGGTATATGTGATAAATCTACGGTCATTCGGGTGGACGCTACAGTTTATGATTGATCCACAGGTTTTGCTACAGGCGGTAGGGTTGGCAATTGTGGCAGCTCTGCTCGCTGGCTTGTATCCATCGCGTAAAATGGCACAGGCTAATCCGGCCGATGCCTTGAGAAATGATTAAAGATTACGAATTATGAAAAGGGGTATGCGATATATATTTGGTTTGTGTGTGATAGTGTTATTAGGCATTGGTCTATGGTATACTTTCGATGATGACACTGAAAAAATTGAGGCCTCGGTATCTGTGGCTGATGCTATGGGAGGTGGTGATCAGGAAGGGTATCTACGGGCCAATGGACCCCGTGAATTTGTTTTTCCGGATGATCACGGACCTCACCCGGGATTTAAAACCGAATGGTGGTACTATACCGGGAATCTTTTTACTGAAGACGGACGCCAGTTCGGTTATCAGTTTACCATTTTTAGAAATCAGTTGAACCCACCACAGGGAGATGCAGATAGTTTGGCCTTCGGTAAAGGTTGGAATACCAATCAGTTATACCTGGGACATTTTGCAATTTCAGATGTTCAGGCAGAAAACCATGTTTTTGAAGAACGTTACAGCCGCGGGGCAGCGGGGTTGGCCGGTGCGCAGACCGAACCGTATCGCATTTGGGTTGATGATTGGGAAATTAAGCGAACAGATACTGACAGTAGTTCCGACAAAAGTTTTCCGGTGCAGATAAGTGCAACGATGGAAGGTGGGTCTTCTATAGATTTGAGTGTTGTTCCAGCAAAACCACTGGTCTTGCAAGGAGAGCAGGGGTATGATCGCAAGGGAGAAAGTGAGGGTAACGCATCATACTATTTGTCTTTTACAAGAATGGAAACCAAAGGTTCGATTACAATAAATGGAAACCGGTTTGAGGTATCGGGCTCGAGCTGGATGGACCATGAGTGGAGTACCTCGGCGTTGGATGATGGACAAGAAGGCTGGGATTGGTTCTCTTTACAATTGTCGAATGGGTATGACCTGATGTATTATCAGCTGCGGAATAATAACGGATCTGTTAGTAAATTTACGACCGGTTCACTCATCAGTCCGGAGGGAGAGAAAACAATAATAAATCAAAATGATGTACAAATTGAGGTGCTGGAGCGTTGGGACAGTCCCCATAGTAATTCCGTTTATCCTTCGTCATGGAAATTGGAAATACCAAAGGTCGATCTATCATTGGATCTGCAAACACTTTTCCCCGATCAGGAAATGAATGTATCTGTCCGATATTATGAAGGCGCATTATCTGTTTCAGGGGAGATGGATGGGGAGAGCATTGGTGGGAATGGTTTTATTGAGATGACGGGCTATGAAAAAAATGAATAAAGCGCTAACTAATGGCTTATTCAGCTACTGTACATAAAGAAGATCTTATTGCGATTATCTCCGTTGAAAAGTGGAGTTAATGCTTTCTAACTCTAATTAATGGATTTTAACAACCATGAGGTGCTAGATGATAGAAAATTTTATTAAATTCTCATCCGGAAAAGACGCTATCTATCTTGCTTCCATTTGTTCAATTCTTGTCCATAGCCATACTCTATAGTTAAACAGCCATGGTCAGATTTAAGGATCATGGTGCAGTGACGATACATTCATCCAGAGGGATAGTTCATTTCCACCATTTTATCATCTTACAGTCCTATAATTAGTTATGTCTCAATCCAATACCCTCAGAGCGGGAGAAAAAGAACGCCTTGAGAAATTAGCAGAATATAATCTGACCGATAAAAATATTAAAGAGGAATTAAGTAATTTAGTTGCTCTTGCCTCCAGTATATGTGAAACGCCTATTTCACTAATTAACATATTGGGAGAGAATTCGCAGTTTACAAAAGCAAGCGTAGGGTGGAATATAACTAATATCACGAGAGAAGAAAGTTTTTGTCATCATACGATTCAGGATCATGATAATGATATTATGATCGTCGAAAATGCGGTCGAGGACGAACGATTTGCCGAAAGCCCTTTTGTTCAAGAAGATCCACACATTCGATTTTATGCCGGGGTACCGCTAAAAACTACCGACGGACATAACATTGGTGCAATCTGTGTTATTGATCGTAAAGAGCGGTCTCTCACATCACAGCAGAAGGAGAGTCTTAAAATGATTAGCAAAGAGGTGGTCTCTCGGTTTGAGCTAATTAAAAAGAATGCCCAGCTAAAAAAGGCGGATATTCTTTTACAGAATTCTTCCGATATTCAGGCAATTATTGATCCTGACAGCCTAAAATATATTAAAGTCAATAATGAAGCCTTATCATTGCTAAATTGCTCAAAGTCTGAACTGGAAGGTGTTAGCTTTGGTGAGCGTATCATCGATGAAGAGCTGAGAAATGAAGTTAGAACGTTTTTAAAAAATCAAGAGAATACCGAAAGGTCATTTATTGTACGTTTCTTAACCGAGCAGGAAGAAGCAGCGAAATTAAATTTGAGCTTCACATTCCATCAGAACCGATGGTATATGACCGGAAGAGACGTTACCCGTCGTGAAAAAGCACTGAAGGAATTAGAGTCTGAGAAGCTATTTTCAGATAAGATTATCAACAATTTGCCGGGAGTGTTTTGTCTGACGAATAAAGATGGGATCTTGCAGCGATGGAATAAAAATTTCAAACAATTAGTAGGTAAAATCGATTCAAAAATTGACGGTTCTCCATTGGTTAGTCATTTTACTGCTGATGATGCGGAACTACTTGAGATAGCGTTTAATCAGGTATTAAAAACAGGAAAGGGAGAAGCCGAAGGAAATTTAAAAACAAAAAAGCATGGACCAGTACCTTTTGCCCTAACAAGCTTCCAATTTGTGACAAGTGGTCGTAACTATATTGCCTCTATTGGAGTTGATATTTCGGAATTGCGCGAGACACAGGATACGTTGAGACAAACGTTAACCAATATGCGGGTAGGTCAGGAACTTGCTGACCTGGGTAGCTGGCGGTGGGACCTCAAGAATAATTCTCTGCAGTGGTCTCCAAAAGTATATGATATCTATGATATTGATGATGTGGCTCAGAAGCCTACAGTAGAACTTTTTAAAGAGAGGGTACATCCCGAGGATATTTCAATTATAGATGATATTACCGCTCGTATTAAATCAGGTGAACCATTTCAGGATTTTGAACATCGGTTGCTTATATCTGGAGGAGAGGTCCGGTGGGTTCGTCACTCGGGAAAGATAGCTTATGATGATAACGGATCTATATCACATGTTATTGGGGCAGTGCAGGATATTACCGACCAGGTAAAGGCGAAAGAAAAGCTGGAAAAAGAGAAAGCCCTCAGTGATAAAATAATTAATAGTCTTCCTGTTTCGTTTTTTATGTTCGATCAGCATGGTAATGCAATTCGCTGGAACGACTATTTTCGAAAGGCAACGGGATTCAACGATTTAGAAATATCGTATATGGATCCGCTTGAATACTTCCCTGAAAAGCATAAAGAACGTGTTTCCCAAGCTGTAACAAAAGTTTTTGAAGAGGGGAAAGCGTCGATACAGGCCGAATTCTTGACAGAAAGTGGGGAGTTAGTACCGTACTTGTATAATGCTTCGCGATTTGAGGGTGAGCAAAAGACCTATATGATTGGAACCGGACAGGATATTTCGGAGCTAAAGGAGTATCAGGATGAGCTGGATCAATCCCTAAAAGAAAAGGAGGTTTTGCTTGCTGAAATTCATCACAGGGTAAAAAATAACCTCGCGATTATTTCGGGACTCTTGCAGTTAGAGGCCTTTTCGGCTAAAAATAATCATACCGAAAATGTGTTGAAAAATAGCCAGATGCGGATTCAATCAATGGCTACTATACACGAGATGTTATATGAAGCCGATAACTTTAACGATCTTTCCTTTGATAGTTTTGTAGAACAAATTATCTCATCGGTAAAAGATGTGTATCATAGAGCAGAAGATAATAATATTAGTTTTGATATTGATATCGATGCGATAGATTTGAATATCAATCAGGCCGTTCCTTGTGGACTCATCATTAACGAGTTGGTTACAAATGCTTATAAGCACGCCTTTCCCGGTCGTCAGGATGGGAGAATAGTAATTAATGGGCAGAGGAAAGATTCAACTGTTACTTTTATTATTAAAGATAATGGTAAAGGGGTAGGAAAAGACTTTTCGATTGATGAGCAAAGTTCACTTGGTTTTACGCTGGTCAACTCCCTTGTCGATCAGCTTGGAGCTACACTCAATATTGAGTGTAATGACGGTACAACTTTCCTCTTTTCGTTTGAGCAAGAAGATGTGCGGGGGGCTGGCAGTTCCATGAATAGAAATTGAATGGAGTACCGTCCAAGTTCTCTGTCTTAACGCTTTTTTACTTTTCAATTTTGATTGTCAGCAAGTATTTTGATAAATATGGAAGCCAATCAAAGAAAGCCTTAAAACACAATTTCTATGAAACGTTTATTGATCTTCTTTTTTGCTCTTTTTCTTTCAACAGCTTTTAATTCGGCAGAAGCCCAGACAACAAGTTCAGGTGAAATGGAAAGCATGGCCGGTTTTGCCCGTGCTGTTTCGGTGAACAATGGGTCAGTCTTTATCGGTGAGGCGGCAAATCCCCACCATCCCGGACTTGTATATGTTTATCAACAAGCTAATGACAAATGGTCTGAACAATTTGAGCTGTCAGCAGCCGACGGAGAAATTGGTAACGGTTTTGGGGCTTCATTAACAACCGATGGAAATGCAGTGCTTATCGGTGCCCCTGCAAGCGATGACGAACGAGGGGCGGCTTATCTTTTTACAAAGTCCGATGACGGATCTTGGAAGCAGACGGCTCAGTTTGCCCTGTCGGATACAAGTAAAAAGGGTAGCTTGGGTTCCAGTGTAGCGCTTAGCGGAGACTTTGCTTTTCTGGGAGCACCCGGAGAAACGGACGACAGTGGAGCCGTATATGTATTTCGTAAAACGGATTCAGGAACCTGGAGCCAGCAGAATCGTTTCGCTAATCCCGATACGGCGAAGGGATTGCGTTTTGGCTCAGCTCTTGAAGTTGATGGATCGAGACTGCTTGTAGGTGCTCCGGAAGAAGGCGGGGCCGTACACGTTTATCAATCCGATGATCAGGGATCATGGGAAAAAGAGGGTACCTTCAGTAGTGAGCAGGTAGCTGACAATGCTCGGTTTGGTTCAACTTTGGGAGCTTTCAATAGCAAGATACTTGTAGGTGCACCACGTGATGCTTCAGGATCCGGAGCTGTGTTTGTATATGAGCAGGGTACTGATAAATCCTGGAAGCCATCCGGTAAATTAGTAGCTTTTGATGGCCAACCGCGCTACGGGTTCGGATCTTCCCTGGCTGTAGCTAATGGAAAGCTTTGGGTCGGTACCCCCGGCGCTGACGATAGAAAAGGAGCGTTGTATCAGTTTAAACAAAATAAAGACAACGGCGAATGGGTTGGCGTAAGTAAGATAGGCGGCCCCGATCGCAAAGAAGGTGATGAATTTGCGAGTACCGTTGCTGTCGACGAAGGTGTTGCCGTGGCTGGGCTTACCGGTGCCGATTACGGAGCAGGAACGGCTGTTATTTTAGAGATGGATGATGCGGGAAAGTGGTCAGTAGCTTCAACGGTGGTTAGTGAAAGCAGTTCGGTCTTGGAACCCATTACCGGGAACAAAATGGATTGCAGTGATGGAAATGCCTCGCATTTCGGCTGTAGTAATGTAAATCTTCTCTCGTTTTTACCCATTGAAGAAATTGGGGGCGATCGCGGTGTTCGTATGAATGATATTTGGGGATGGACAGATCCCAAAACCGGCAAGGAGTACGCATTGGTAGGACGCATAAACGGTACGTCTTTTGTGGATGTCAGTGATCCGACGAATCCTGTTTATGTGGCTAACTTGCCGATGACGGAAGGTTCACGAGCTAATGCCTGGCGCGATATCAAGGTTTATAAAAACCATGCCTACGTGGTGGCTGATAATGCGGGAGAACATGGAATTCAAGTGGTTGACCTTACAAAACTTAGAAATTATGAAGGTGCCCCAATGACGCTAGAAGAAGATACAATCTATGACAAGGTACACAGTGTCCACAATATTGTAATTAATAAAGATACCGGTTTTGCTTATGCAGTTGGAAGCAGCGGTGGGGGACAAACCTGCGGCGGCGGATTGCATATGGTAAATATCCAAGATCCTAAAAATCCTACTTTTGCGGGATGTTTTGCGGATCCTTCAACCGGAAGAAGCGGAACGGGATATACTCACGATGCCCAATGTGTGAAGTACCATGGCCCTGACAAAGAGTACCAGGGTGAAGAAATTTGTATCGGTGCCAACGAAACTGCGATTAGTATTGCCAATGTTTCGGATAAAGAAAATCCGCGTGCACTGTCGACAGCTTCATATCCCGATTATGCCTATGTACACCAGGGATGGTTCACCGAAGACCAGCGCTATTTTTTCCAGAATGATGAACTGGACGAGCTGACCGGTAATGTAGATCGCACACGTACGCTTATATGGGACCTTTCTGATCTGGATGATCCTCAATTTGTTGATGAATACTTTTTCGACAACTCTGCATCGGATCATAACTTATACATCAAAGGTAATACGATGTATCAGTCGAACTATGTGAGCGGATTACAGGTTGTTGATATTAGCAATCCCGAAAAACCCAAGAAAATCGGATACTTTGATACCGAGCCTTTTGGTGAAGATGAGCCTGGATTTGCCGGAACATGGAGTAATTATCCTTACTTCGAGAGTGATATTATTATCATGACCAGCTCCACGGAAGGGCTGTTTATTTTGGAAAATGCAGATCAACCTGTAAATCCGGCAAGCGCACAGTAATTGTCATCTAATTCGATCATTATTTAACAATGCGAAATTGGATACCTTTTTTGCTGAGAGTTCTGTTTGTTACACTGCTCTTTGTTGGGCTTTCTGTTACCTCACTGGTTGGACAAGGTGATCAGAGCAGCGTAGAAGATGTTGGTGAGAAGAAAAATCAACGAATATATGTTTGTAATCAGGGCGAAGCGACATTATCAGTCATTGATGCTGAAAGCAATGAGGTTGTAGACCGTATTGATCTGCAAGAGCTGGGCTTTTCGGCCAATGCGAAACCGCATCATACAGTTGCTGAGCCGGACGGTTCATACTGGTATGTGACGCTGATTGGCGCAAATCGCGTGCTAAAATTTAATCGAGACAATGAACTGGTCGGACAGGTCGAAATGGAAGTGCCCGGGTTGCTATCGCTACATCCCAACGGTGATCAATTAATGGTAGGGCGATCGATGAGCGCTGTAAATCCCCCGCAAAGTATCGGGATTATAAACCGATCTGATATGAGGTTGCAGAAAGAGGTACCTACCTTCTTTGCACGTCCCCATGCCTTAACCATCACACCAAATGGAAACTGGACGTTTATTGCCAGTCTTGCTGCAAATCAAATTCTTTCACTCAACAACGAGACCGAAGAAACGGAGCTGACCACTTTGGGGGGCAATAATCATGTTTTTGTTGATTTCGCGGTATCTCCGGACGGAAATACAATGGTGGTTACCGGACAGGTATCGGGGAAGTTGCTATTTATTGATATCAGCGATCCGCAATCTCCAGAAGTAACCGGCAGCATTGATGTAAATGCTCAGCCATGGCATCCGGTTTTTTCTCCCGACGGCAAGAACGTCTATTTCGGTAATAAGCAGGCCCACACCGTTACCGTGATTGATATGGAATCGCGTTCAGTAGCTGCCGTTATTGAAGGAAAAGGATTAGCTCAGCCGCATGGAAGTGCTTTGTCGGCCGATGGGAAATACCTCTATATCTCCAATAATAATCGAAAGGGGACTTTTGAATCGGAAGGGAAATCAGATACAGGCGATCCTAACGGAACCATCACGGTGATTAATACGGAAACGAATGAGATCGATAAAATAATCGAAGTTGGCGCCTACCCATCCGGAATTGGAACCAATGCTCGTTGGTAAATAGCAATATGTATGCGAAAAGCTGGCGGCTAAGTCCAACTTAAACTGATTCAGAAATATAATGTCTGTTCAATTTTTAACTTTTTTGCTTGGAACCATTGCCTTGTTGATCGGGGGATGTAGCGGATCGGCGGTTTTAAGTCAGGAGGGAAAGGCTGGGAAATTTCAAAAAATGATCGCCCCATTCCCGGTTTATGACAGCACGGGAACCACTATGAAACATCCCTTTTTAGGTGGATTTAATGCACCGCGCCCACAGTTTGTGGACATAAACAATGATGGGGATTCGGATCTTTTTCTGCAGGAGAATTCAAATGAGCTCATGTTTTTTGAGAATGATGGTTCGGAGCTGATATGGCAAAGCGACAAATATAATGATCTCGATATCGGTGAATGGTACCGTTTTGCTGATCTGGATCAAGACGGAGACATGGATTTGCTGACCGAACAGCCCTACAGCTATATTCGGTACTATCGCAATGACGGGAGTTCTGGGGAGCCCAAATTTACTTTGGCAACAGATACTCTAAAAGATGCGGAGGGTGAGCCTATATTTTCAGATCGTCAGAACATCCCGAATTTTACAGACATCGATTGCGATGGCATGTTGGACTTGTTTATCGGGCGACTGGATGGTACGATCACGCGCTACGAATCGGTAGGGCGTGGCGAGCGGGGCATTCCCCAATTTGAATTAGTAAACAGGAACTTTGAAGGTATCGAAATCGTCAAACAAATCGGTACCATGCATGGGGCGAACACGCTTACCTTTGTGGATATTGATGATGACGGTGATCAGGATCTTTTCTGGGGAGACTTTTTTGAACCCAGTCTTTTACTTATCGAAAATAGGGGATCATGTAGTAATCCCGGCTTACAAGGAGAGCCACAGCCATTTCCATCTTCCAATCCCGTAGAGTCCAGCGGATATAATGCACCTACCTTTGCCGATTGGGGACAGGACGGGAAGAAGGATCTACTGATTGGCGTTTTGGGTGGAGCCTATAATGCAAGTCAGACCCTGGCCGAGAATCTGTATTTCTATAAGCAAAATGAAAACGGACGATTCAGCCAACAGACCAAGCAATTCTTACACGGCATTGATATTGGAAATGAAAGTATTCCGGCCACCGGTGATATTGATGGCGATGGCGATATTGATTTGCTGTTAGCAAATAAAATTGATCCCGGCGGACGTAAATCATCGATTGTTTATCAGTTTGAAAATCGCGGTACAACAGATGAGCCATCACTCCATCAGTCTGGGACGTTGAATCTGCCAAATGCTTATCATTATGCACCCGCATTAGGAGATCTTGACGGAGACGGCCTTGATGATTTGCTGCTGGGAACTTGGAAAGGACGGATCGCTTACTACCGAAATACCGGTGACGGTTTTACAAAGGTCGATGAATCATTTGTAGAGCTGGAGCGGGGCAGTAATAGTGCACCTGCACTTGCTGATATCGATAGTGATGGTGACCTGGACCTTTTTGTGGGAGAATCGGGGGGACAACTTCATTTTTACCGGAATGAGGGAACAACAGAGAATCCTGATTTTGTTCTCGAAAAAAATTCGTTTACCAATGTTGAGGTTGGCCATAGAAGTGTCCCCGTTTTACATGATATCGATGGTGATGGTGATATGGACCTGTTTATCGGAAGTAAAACTGAAGGACTTTTATTTTTTCGGAATAGCGGTACAGAAAATAAGGGAAGGTTTAATAAAGAATCACTCCCAATTTCAATTAAAGCACCGAGTTTGGCCGCTCCTCAATTTGTTGATTTTAATGGAGACGGGGCCGCAGACTTTATTTCGGGTGCTCGTGGTGGCGGACTGATCTATTACCACTGGACAGGCCAATAGATCAGTTTGTTGAGGTATAGGGATGATGCCGGTAGTATTTTGGAGCTGAATCGAGTCGAACATGAAGCCATGCCACGCCACCACCGGCGGTATTGAGCCAGATCGGTTCGTCCGAAATGAGGTTGTTAGTTATGCGTCCCACTGTTTGCCAAAGAACCATCTGCTTTTTCTTGGGAGCATGTTCAGTAAAAATGCCTATATGAGAGTAATTTTGTTGTTGGTCCCCGGGCGTGGGTGCAACGAGTTTGGCATCACCACCCAGATTGTCAAATATTACAACTTCTTTGTCGGAGTGAAAATATTGCCGAAATGGCCCGGGATCAGGAGGCAAGTTGATATGGGGAGCTCTGGTGATGACAAACTCAAAGGGTTGATTTAACGCATGCTTGGTGACGGGAGGTGTTTCCCAGTGATAGGCACGAAGGGGGAGGTCTGCTAATAGGTGAATAAAAAACTGGCGAAATGTTCCTGACTCTTCTAACAAACGAAGAAAATCCGCATAACTTATCGGGCGTTCATCACGTAAAAGTTCATACTTGTTGGATTTACCTTTTTCAAGAGTTGTTTTTGTATGATCGAACATAGTACCAATTTGTAGATATTTTATTAGAGGATATTAAACCAATTTTAGATTTATCTATCAAATTCGCATACTTATCAAAGTCTTGTATATTATGATTTCTAAGGTTAATTTGAGGGACAATTTAAAAAGAAATATCAGCTTATGAATTATTCGATAAACGAGCGTTATAACTGTATTGTGATAGAGTTTAGTGGTGACTTGATGGGAGGTCCGGATGCCAATAGATTTAACGAGGATCTGCATGATCTGATTGATCAGGGTAAGAAAGAGGTAGTAGCAGATCTGAGTAACGTCAAGTTTATGAACTCCTCTGGGTTGGGAATATTAATTGGCGGACTTACAACTATGCGCAACGCAGGGGGTGATTTGCGAATTGCCGGAGCGGATCAACGTATTGAAAGTTTATTAATGGTTACTAAGCTGATTACTGTATTCAACAGTTATCGAACGGTTGAAGAGGCTGTTAACTCATACGAAGAAGAGCCGGTAGAAGAGGGCGAAGAAGAATAAGAATTTTACCAAATTTCATTTTTAGGTGCCGCAGGATAGTTTCTTGCGGCATTTTTTTGTTTGATAATCCCTATACTTGTCAATTAAAAAAAGGCCGCTATAAGCGGCCTTTAGAAATTAAGTAAGTGGAGAAACGAAATTAGATCTCGTCAACTTTCCCAGTGTTTTTCCACTCTTGAATTTCCATTCGAATTTCTTGCGCTTTCTTCTTCATAGCTTGAAGAGTTTTACGAGCGCGAGTACCTGCAGCTTTATTTCCCTTATTGTAAAACTTATTAATGTCAGGTTCTAATTGATCTAACAATTCACTCATTTCATCGTATCGGCTCATTATATGACTCCGTTTGATTAGTATTAATATTTAAAAAAATTCTTTCGATGCCTTTCTTTAACACATCGAATGGTCGAATCTATGTATATGGAACTGTTGTGTCAAGTAAAAAAGCCCATTTTAATTCATTAAATGGACTTTTTTCCAAAAATGGGGTGGTTTGCAATCGATTTTACCTAAATAAGTCAATTTTTATCACTGCTGACAGTTATAGTTTGTCCTAAATCTGGCAATTGATTGAAATCCCGGGCTGTTGCAAGTCTTATGGGTTGATTGAAATTATCGAATTCATCCGGTATTTGTTGATTTCTGAATTCGGGATTCATCTTTTCCCAGCTTAGCTCGCTACCGGATTTATCATTCGTAAATATTTCCGATTCGTCCGCCTTGGAAAAAAGGAATAGCTCATCCGCCTGTAACTCTTCGTTTAAAAAGGTGGCAAGACGTGGTAGAGATAAGGGTTCTACTTTGTTTTCCTCAGTGTTTTGTATCAGTGTGGAGAGCAGTAATACCGATTGGCTGGGTAGTGTGTCCAAAAAGGAATGATCGAGCGTTAGCGTCCCATTTTGTTGGGTTATCAGATTCCGCTGATATGGATTAATACCGATGGCGGATACGCCCTCATCGGCAAAAAGGGCAATTAGCCGGTTATTTAAATCTTTGATACTACGGATCATAGCCTCATCCCGCATTACTCCGGTTTGGATAATGCGCTCGGTGTATTCGCTGTCGGAATGAATGATAATAGGGCGCAGATTGGGGTTACCTTGCTGTTGGGAAAGCGAACGAGCCAGACTGGTTAGAAAAACCCCGTTATCTAAGTGATCGTAATCGATTGCTGCAATGTATTTCATATAAAAATCTGAGAGTTATCTGTTTGAAAGTGAGGAAGAACTAAAGCTATGGGGAAGGAGGTCTTCGCTAAAGTGGATGGATTCAGAATCATCGGCATGGTGCAGATGAATTTGTTTTTTTGGCAGGTGCTCCATAATGACTTGCCGGCAGGCACCGCAGGGACTGCTGAATTCACCTTTCCGGGTGTGAATTTCAAGACTCATCAAGTTCGTACTACCAAAAGTCAGTGCCTTTCCAATGGCAACGCGTTCGGCACAAAGGCCCATATTCCAGGAAGTACATTCGATATTTACGCCTGTAAAATATCCTTGCTCCGTTTTTACAATCGCGGAAACCGGGAAATTTGATTCCCCAACTACTGCCATATCCAACAGTTGTTTAAGGTGATCTATTTTGTTGATATCAGAATCCAGAACTGGATTTTTGAACGTAATATTTTGCAAGTCATTATTGTTAATAGCGTTTGCAGTAAATCCAAATTCTTTTTCCCAGCTTGGTATCATAGATGCATTTACTTCATCCGTGAAGAGCTCAGCGGGTTGCTCTCCCTCGCTTAGGCAATAAAAAAGTGCATTTTGGGTAGCGCTGATACTCAGGGGATAGGAAATATTTTCGATGCGTACTCCCGGAAACCACGTGCCATTTTCACTTCGAACAAGAGCCACTGAAGTCTTTTTGGAATAGGGTACATAATTGTGATCGTAAAGGTCGCTGATATCCATTACTCTATAATTGATGAAACAACCGCATCCGCAACTTTTGCACGTATGGTGCTGATATTTTTACCGTACGACCGGTAGGGATACGTTCGGTTTGTTAGAATGATAATTGCCAGATCACGCTCGGGATCAATCCAGTAGCTTGTACCGGTAAAACCGAGGTGTCCAAACGTTTTTTTACTGGTCAGAGATCCGGCCGTACTGTTTTTTCCGCTTTTTCGATCAAATCCGTAACCGCGGTTGCTGTGTTTGCCTTGTCGTTTTATAAATTTCTCGATGGTCGAAGGTTCAAGATAGCGGCGACCGGCATACCAACCGTCGTTTAATAGCATTTGGCAGAAGATAGCCAGATCGCTGCCGCTCGAAAATAACCCTGCATGACCAGCAACACCATTTAGGAAATAGGCCCGTTCATCATGTACCTCAGCCCGGATTGTAGTATCTCTATGAACGGTATCAATTTCGGTAGGAGGAATTCGGCTTGTGACATGATGACCTACCTGCTTGGGGTTGAAAAACGTAGACGACATTCCAAGAGGATAGTAGAATTTTTCCCGCATATATTGATCCAGAGGCTTACCGGTAACATGTTCAATAATTTCTCCGAGCAGGATAAAACCAAGATCACTGTACCGATAATCGGTACCCGTCTCATAAGTCAGCGGTTCATTTTTAATAGCTTTAATAATTTCCGCTTCAGTTTTAAGGGAGTCGACATAGACCCGAAAAGGGGGAAGTCCTGAATTGTGCAATAGAAAGTTTTCTATGGTGATGTTCTTTTTTTGACCCTCCGAAAATGCAGGAATAAATTTTCCAATCTTATCATCAAGACTGAGCTTCCCTTCTTCTACCAGCTTCATCACCGCAGCTGTAGTAGCTGTTACTTTAGTGAGAGAAGCGAGGTCATAAACGGCATCTTCTTTAATGGGATTGAGCTTTTTATATGTCTCATATCCAAATCCCTCTTGATAGGCAATGTTGCCATCTTTAACTACGGTAACAACGCCGCCCGGAAAAGTAGAATCAAATATTGCCTCGTTCATGATATGGTCAATTTTGCGAAGCGAATCACGTGATAATCCGGAGACTTCGGGTTCATCGTAGCGCACTGCGGTTTGTGGTAAATATAACCCATGATTGATAGAATACAGGCCGGGAATACTGATGGGAAGTCGTCCGCTTATTTCGGATCCGCCGAACAGTGCGGGTACTGTACTTTTAACTTGACCTCCATTGGCTGACCATGCCAAAAGTTGTACATCGGTATCCGGGAGGTCCTGCACTACATATGGGTTTCCAAAAGCAGCTAAAACAGAGGGCTTGTTGAGAATTAATTTTTTTAAAAATGGCAGTTGGTCATTGTCCAGCTGTACTTTTTGGCCCGACTTAACGTAGATAAATGAGCCAATGATGATGAGATCTGCTGTTTGGGCTTCTGCCATCATCTCCTGTTTGTCTTCTTTACTGGTTCGCTGATCTAACAGGTAAGAGCTGACATCAGGATGATAATCCTTAAGCTGTGAGACAAAAGAGGAGCCGGTATATCCGCTTTTGCCATCCGAGACCGATACAACCATTACCTTGGGATATTCAGCTGCCCTGATAGGAAGAATATCATTGTTATTTTTTAGCAGCGTAAGTGATTTTCTGCTAATTTCATCAGCAATCAAGCGATTTTTTCGAGTATTGATGTTGGCACTTAGCGATTCAATGTCGACTTCTCTGTTTTCAAAAAGTCCTTGTCGCTTTTTCCATGTGAGTAGCTTACGGACGGAGTTATCAATTCGGCTTTCGGAGAGTTTGCCTGCGTGGACAGCCTGTTCGATCTCGTGTAGAGCTGTCAGTTCATCCGGACTTAGAAGCATGAGGTCGACGCCGGCCTTAAGTGCTTGAATGACTGCTTGGCCGGGTGAAAAATGAGAGGAAATTCCTTTCATCTCGAGTCCGTCACTGACGACAAGTCCGTCAAAATTTAGGCTGTCAGCTAAAATGCGATTAAGAACAGAGGGATCCATCGTAGCAGGCAGAGAGGAATCGGGACTGATGGCAGGGAATGAGATATGAGCACTCATAACGCTATTTAACCCACTGTTGATGGCCGATCTGAATGGAACGAGTTCAACAGAGTCGAGGCGGGCAAAATCATATTCAATAACAGGCAGTGACAGGTGGGAGTCGATGTCTGTATCACCGTGGCCGGGAAAATGCTTAGCCGTAGGCAAGATATGTTCTGATTCAACGCCGTCAATAAATTTATTCCCGAATGTTGATACCGTGGCGGGATCGCCCGAGAACGATCGCACATTGATTACGGGATTCAGGGGATTATTATTTACATCCAATACCGGGGCAAAAATCTGGTTTACCCCCAGCGCCTTAGCTTCTTGAGCAGTAATTTTGCCCATCCAGTAAGCATATTCAGGTTTCTGGGTTGCTGCAACCCCCATGGCAGGAACAAACCGTGTTGTACCCTCTACGCGCATTGCGGCACCGTACTCCATATCTTGAGTGATCCATAGCGGAAGTGTTGAGGCTTGCTGGAGCTTATTGGTTAAAACAGCCTGACCGTATATCGTCCCGTTAAAGAAGATGATACCCCCGATATGATAATCCTGTATCTGTCGCAATAGCTTTTGGTACGATTCGCTATCATTACTTTTGTAATAACCATATGCGCGAACAAAGAATAGCTGCCCAATCTTTTCTTTTAGCGACATCTCGTCCAGCAATGAATCCACATTTACTGAACCCGTAATTGCTTTTGGCTGGTTAACAGGTGTAGCCTTTTTAGGCTTGTTATTTTGTTGAGCAAGATTATTTAGTACGCTTTCTTGCTGGATACTACCAACAGGTGGTGATGATGTTGAAGTAGCCTTTTGGGAAGCGGAGCACGATTGTACTGATAAGAGCAAGATCGTACCCGATATAACCAGCAGTAATATGTTTGTAGCAGAAGTTTTCAGATTTTTAGCCATGGATTGTTAAAAGATAATATTGCCGATCCTAAAGTGATGATAACATAGCTGAAAGCCGATGCGGAATCAACATCGAAGAAACACCCAATTCATTAAACTTATTCGTTTTCAGGTATGAAGGTCATAGTTTTAAACTGATTTTCATCAAAAAAAGTACTGTCCTGGTATAAAAACTTATACTGTCCGTTAAGCCAGCTTTCGGTTTGGTCTCCATAGTATTGCGAAAGGGGATTTCCGGATTGTCCGGTAGGGTTGATGGACCAGGTTTTGCTTAGATCAGAAAAATCAACAATACGGCGGATTGAGGGACCCAGTACCATTTGGTAGGGATCATTCCAGCTGTACTCCCCATTATTGATACTCATATCATGTCCGCTTACGGGGTGTGGGCCATTGTTGAGCAAGTTATTGACAATTAGTTGTAATGTTTGTGGAGCATCGGGATCCTCAGCAGCTTCTCCAAAAAGCTGGGGTTTGAATGTGATGGTATGTAATTGTTCCCAGCGCCACTCAAACGGTTCATTGCCGTAGTTTTTTTGCAGGAAATCAATTGCCTCCGTCATACTTTTTCTGATCATATCATTCCGGGTTTCAGTTGTATCTTCAGTACTTACATCATCAAAAAAGGTACTGCCGTTACGCAAAAATCGACTTAACGTACGGATGGGCATCGAAGAAAAACGCACAAAGTTCTGATACCCGGTTTTGCCCATCTCATCAACAAAAGTGTTTTGGGCAAGATGGAGTAGAAATACATCCATGATGGATGCAGCTGTTTCTGACTTATCATAGCTGAAGTCCCAGTTTTCCAGATACGAAATGGGGGTTTCGAATGATTCGTGGTTACTATTTTTTAAAACTGGAAGGATTTGCTGCGAGAGGTCGCGAGAGAACTGGGAATAAGTGTCATTTTGCATTTGCTGGAACTGTTGTGGGGAAAGCTGCTTGTTTTCCGTGAGGTATTGCTCAATCCGATTAATACGGGAACCGGGCTCCCAGTACACCGAAATATAGTAGGGGTAGTCGTTGCCGGCAGGAGAGGTGTTGGCATTGGCGACCCACCCGCGATCGGGATTAATGATTGTTGGAAGCTGATCGTCAGGTACATAGCCCTGCCAATCGTGAGCAGTGTTCCAGCCTTCTCTTAGTAAGATCGGATTTTCATCTCTGATCGGGATATTGGCCATCGAAAGCTGGGCGATATTGCCGGCTTTGTCGGCATAGATGAAATTTTGTCCCGGGACCTTAAAATTGTAGGCCCCTTCTTGAAACTCTTCAAAAGATTGCGCCCAGTTCATAGTTAACAATGCTTCAATCTCATTAGTTACTTCGTAGCCGGTCCATTGCATAGAAATAACGCGATTCTCAGTGTACTGTTGTTCGGGATACACATCAGAAATAACAGGGCCGTGATTGGTAAGCTTGCGGGTAAAAAGCGTGTCATCTGATCCTTTGATCTTTATAACTTCTTTTTGGATTTCGAACTCATCATAAACCGCTTCGTTTGCCAGCGAATCGATAACGTATTCGCTTGGATTTTTGGGATTGACCGCCTCTACAAAAAAATCAGTGTCGTCGATCATGATATTTGTAAGTGACCATGCCAGATGATCATTTTGACCTAAAATGACAATGGGAGCACCGGCTAAAGTAGCTCCTGAGAGGTTTCTTCCGTTGACGTTTAAATGTGTTTCGTACCATTTGCCGGGCATATTTAGTCCCAGATGAGGATCTCCGGCTAAGAGAGGGGTTTCTGTGGATGATTTTTTGCTGCTTACCGCCCAAGCATTACTGCCTACATGGGAGCCTTGCCGTCCCATAATTTTATTTAGACGTTCATTTCTTTCGACCACAGGCATAAGTGTTTGTGCCCATTTCGAATGAGTTTTATGATTTGATGAAAGGAATTGGTTTTCGGGCAGCAGTTGCGCGAACTTTTCTTCAGAAAGTTCTTCGGCGAAATAGGCGTAGTTTAATTCTGATTTCCAGGCTAAGTTTAGTTCCCAGGCCATCATCCGTGCCAGGGCGATGGAATGGGTTGGGGTCCAGGGAATAGGGTCCATATCGGCCAGCGTAAATTGTATGGGCAGACTTTTGGGATTAGTTTTGATATAGGAGTTTACCCCGGATGAGTAAGATTGGAGCAATTTTTTGGTAGAATCGGAGAGCGTAGGAGCTATTTTTTTAGCCACATCCCAAAAGCCAAGCGTACGCTGAAGTTTATCATAGGGGAGGAGATCTTTTCCCAGAAATTCGGCAAATCGCCCTTCGGCTGCCATCTGGCTTAAGGTCATTTGCCAGAGACGATCTTGAGCGTGGACATATCCCAGAGCGTAATAGAGATCATACTTATTATTAGCATAAATATGAGGTACGCCATGAGCGTCCCAGTGAATATCAACCTGTTGCTGAATAGTATCATGGGTTTGAGTAGACTGATAATCGGGCAGTGGACGATAGAATGTCCAGTATACAGCCAGACTACCAATTCCGACAATTAAGATCAGAAGAAAAAGAGTGATGCGTAAAATTTTATTCATAAGCAGGCTATAATGATTTTGGGCAATCCAAGAATGTAGCAAACATAGTAATTAATGAGTAACCTGAAAAAGGTTAGGTGTCATTCATTTGTATAGTATAAAGTTTACTTAAAAATGCTATTCTTGAATAATGTATTTTAGTTCTATGAGCGTTGAAAATGCCAAAGAAAATCGATACTCTCTTTCATCAATGATCAACGACTAATTCCAATAAATTTTTAGTGATATGGATATTAAAAAAGTAGCAGTTATAGGCGGCGGAACCATGGGTAACGGTATTTGCCATGTGTTTGCGATGAACGGGATTCCGGTGAACTTGGTAGAAATGAATCAAGAATTGGCAGACCAGGCATTGGCGACTATCGATAAAAACCTGGAACGCATGGTAAAAAAAGAGAAAATCGATGCCGAACAGAAGGTACAGACCCTGGAAAATATTGAGACTCATACCGATACCGGTGAGGCGGTGAAAGATGTAGACCTGGTTATTGAGGCGGTACCGGAAAACTTTGAACTCAAGAAAAAGGTGTTTGCTGACATCGACAGTGCAGCGCCGGAAAATGCAATATTGGCTTCTAACACATCCTCTATATCTATAACGAAATTAGGGGCAACCACTTCTCGTCCCGAGCAATTTATTGGAATGCACTTTTTTAATCCCGTACCGGTGATGAAGCTGGTTGAGGTTGTCCGCGGCCTGGATACGGATGAAGACGTTGTTGAGACTATTGAAGAAACAGCAAAGTTGTTGAATAAAAATCCTGTTGAAGTAGCCGACTATCCGGGCTTTGTGTCGAACCGCGTGTTAATGCCGATGATTAACGAGGCCATTTATTGTGTGTATGAAGGTGTGGCTGAACCCGAAGACGTGGATCAGGTGATGAAGTTGGGTATGGCGCATCCGATGGGACCGCTTCGACTGGCCGACTTTATTGGTCTGGATGTTTGCCTGGATATTTTAAATGTGCTTTACGAAGGATTCAAAGATCCGAAATATCGGCCTTGTCCATTATTGGTTAAAATGGTGGATGCCGGTAAGCTCGGTGATAAATCCGGAGAAGGTTTTTATACCCACGATTAAAGTAATGCTATATCTTTGATATGAACCCCTCAGGAATCTGTATTCTTGAGGGGTTTTATTTTTTTTCTACCAAAACTTCCAAGAGTTTATATAATGCTTAAGTCGGCTGGTAAAAATTTTGCCCTGGAACCATCCGAACACAAAGCATAAGATCAGGAGAGTATAAACAAGAACCGTGACTAAGCTACTGGCTATTGATGTTACTGCATGGTACCCGGAGAGCATATAAATAGCTCCAAGACCCATCCCGGGAAACATCCAGAAGGCTATAATATTAATCAGCGCAAACCCAAGAAATGTACTGAAAAGGGCGTGTGTTAGTCGTTCCGTTACTGTAGGTACCGGTTCGTGGTTTCGCTCATCAATATGTAATCCATTCTCACTCAATGCAGCCCATTTTGTTATTGAACGATTAGTAATTTTCCAAAAGTCATTGATAAATAAAAAAAACATCTACAATTACTTATTCGGCTTTAATAGAGGTGTAAAAAAATGTTTCTCGTTTCCATTTTTATCATATTCTTGTTATTTCTTGATGTCTAAACTTTTATTGAAAAGGAATCCTTATGAAAATTTACCAATCACTTCTTCTTACAGCTTTTTGCATACTGATCACAATTTCAAATGGACAGGCAGAAAGCTTAAAAACAACGAGCTTAACCGGTAATTCACTTTTGACATTACAGTCTGATACCGTGGATACTGCGACCACAAAAGAATCGGATTTACCTCTTGAAGCCGAACGACTTATTGATATAAGTACGTCAGAAGGTACCTGGATATCGGTGGATGTAAGCCCTGATGGTCAACAAATTGCGTTTGATCTGCTCGGTGATATTTATACTATGCCATTTGAAGGCGGTAAAGCCAAACAGCTTACCGATGGAATGGCATTTGATGCTCATCCGCGATATAGCCCCGATGGTGAAAACCTGTTGTTTACCTCCGATCGAGATGGGTCTGATGAGGTTTGGTACATGAATTTAGAAACCGAAGAACTGCATCAGGTTACGAAGGGTGAGGATAACCGTTATCCTTCTGCCGAATGGACTCCCGACGGGAATTATATTATCGCTGCCAAAGGAGGATTGACCAATAAATTATGGATGTATCATAAAGATGGGGGGAGTGGCGTACAGCTTATTGATGAACCGGAAAATCTACGGACAATTGATCCGGCCGTAAATCCGGGCGGACGCTTTATCTATTATTCTAAGCGAATGGGAGCATGGAGTTACAATGCACAGCTTCCACAGTATCAGGTGGGCGTTTATGATCGAGAAAACGGGCAAAGGAGTACAATCACCTCTCGGTATGGCTCAGCATTTACCCCTGTAATTTCTCCGGATGGTCAGTGGCTGGTTTACGGATCCCGTTATGAGGATCAAACAGGGTTGGTGATTCGAAATCGCGAAAATGGTGATGAGCGATGGTTGGCCTATCCTGTTCAGCGTGATGATCAGGAGTCACGCGCTACGATGGGTGTTTACCCCGGCATGTCATTTACTCCCGATAGCGAGGAGCTGGTCGCCTATTACGGTGGAAAAATATGGCGTATCCCGATTGATGGAGGAGAAGCGAAACAAATTCCTTTTAGCGTCGATACCGAAATTGAGCTTGGTCCGCGCCTTGATTTTGATTACCCCGTGAGCAATAATAAAGAAGCACTTGCCACGCAGATAAGAGACGCCGAGCCGTCGCCGGATGGAGATCAACTGACGTTTACAGTGATGAATAAGTTGTATGTGATGGACTTTCCCGATGGTACGCCACGTCAGGTTACAGAGATGGAGGTAACGGAGGCACATCCCACATGGTCGCCCGATGGCAGATGGATTGCTTTTGCTACCTGGGATAAAGGTGAAGGCGGATATCTTTATAAAGTCAGACCAAATGGAGAAAACCTCCAAAGACTTACTGCGCAGGCGGCTGTTTACGGCAGTCCTGCCTGGTCTTACAATAGCGATCGCATTGTTTTCCTGAAAGGCGCCGCCGAAGATTACCATGACGGAATTGGTCCCGGCGCTTATTTTGGATCGCTGGATGAAATCTCTTGGATTCCGGCCGATGGAGGAGAGGCGACGTTGGTTGCAAAAGCAGACGGCCGTACCAACCCGCATTTTGTTAAAGGTAACGATCGTATTTATTTAAATGATGACAATACGCTGGTTTCCATACGATGGGATGGCACCGATGAGAAAGAACATGCAGAGATGACCGGTATTACTACGGCCGGATTTGGAAATCAAAATGGCATTCCGCACCAAGAACGAATTTTACACCCTGTTTCTGCCAGGGAGAATAATCCTCCAAGTGAAGCATCACTGATTACGATGGCTCCCGAAGGGGATCAGGCGCTGGCGCAAATAAATAATGAAATTTATGTAGCGACGGTGCCGAAGGTTGGGGGTAAAGTTGATATATCGGTTGCTGACCCTGATAATGCGCAGTTTCCTGCCCGTAAATTGACAGAAATCGGAGGACAGTTTCCCCATTGGGATACCGGTGGACGTAAGATTCACTGGTCCATCGGAAATGGTCACTTTGTGTATGATCTGGATGAGGCCAGAGCTTTTGAGGACAGCGTAAAAGCAGTTCAAAAAGCAGAGGAAGAACAAGAAAAAGAGGCTGAAGAGGATGAGGAAAAATCCGAAGAAAAAGAACAAAAAGATGAGGATGAAAAAGAGGATGAGCCCGAAGAATACAGTCCAGAAGAATATGTAATTGAAGTTACCTATGAGCAAGATATTCCCAAAGGCGTTGTGCTTCTGCGGGGAGCTCGCATCATTACAATGGACGGTGATGAGGTTATTGAAAAAGGAGATATCCTGATTGAAGATAATCGCATCAAAGATGTTGGGATGACCGGAACACTTGATGTACCATCCAGAGCAGAAAGGATTGATGTAACGGGTAAGACCATTATTCCCGGATTTGTTGACACACATGCGCATATGTGGCCAACCTGGGGGATCCATAAAAATGAAATATGGAATTATTGGGCGAATTTAGCTTATGGTGTTACGACGACTCGGGATCCGCAGACATCCACCACGGATGTGCTTTCGTATAGCGATATGGTAAAAGCCGGCAAAATGCTTGGACCGCGTGTATATTCTACGGGCCCCGGGCTTGGATACTGGGCGTATAACATCCGCGATCTGGATCATGCAAAAGATGTAATGCGTCAATATAGTGAGTACTACCACACCAAGTATATCAAGATGTACATTGCGGGGAATCGCCAGCAACGCCAGTGGATTTTGATGGCTGCAAAAGATCAGAAAATTCTGCCAACGACTGAAGGTGCTCTGGATTGGAAAATTAATTTAAATCAACTTATTGACGGTTATCCGGGACATGAACACAATTTCCCTGTTTATCCGATTTATGATGAAGTGGTTGAGGTTGTCGCTGAGTCTAAGATGGCGGTGACTCCCACGCTGTTAGTTACATACGGCGGTCCTTGGGCCGAAGAGTGGTTTTACGCTAATGAGGAGCCCTATAAAGATTCCAAACTATCATTCTTTACTCCTTATGCTGAGCTGGCATCGAAGGCCCGGCGTCGAGGATTCTGGGCTACTAAGGATGAACATGCCTTTTACAAGCATGCCGAGTTTATGAAAGACCTTGTAAATGCCGGCGGTTGGGGTGGTATTGGGAGTCATGGTCAGTTGGAAGGACTTGGCTATCACTGGGAGCTTTGGGCGGTACATTCCGGAGGTATGAGTAATCATACAGCCCTGCAGATGGCGACCATACTTGGGGCAAAATCGCTCGGACTTGATCAGGATTTGGGATCCATAGAAAAAGGAAAGCTTGCCGATCTGGTTATTTTGGATAAAAATCCGCTGGATGAAATCCGCAACACCAATTCGGTCCGCTGGGTAATGAAAAACGGGCGCTTATATAATGGTGAAACTCTTGATGAGATCTATCCGCGTAAACGTAAAGCTCCCGAGCGATGGTGGGGCAATGACAAGCCCGCAGCAGGATTACCGGGTATAAAAGAATAGATTTGGTAAATAGAACAGTTTAAAACGGTGAACGAAAGTTATTCAGCTATGGAAACGATTAAAATTCCAACTCCAAGACAGGTTGAACAGGCGCGAGAAAAATTAGGTGATAAGGTCCGCCGAACGCCCGTCTGGCAGTGGACAAGCGATGTGAAGGATCAGTTGTTGAGTAAAGAAACTAATCTTTTTATGAAGCTGGAGCTCTTACAGCATGCCGGTAGTTTTAAACCGCGCGGCGCGCTGATGAATATGCTGGATTTAACGGAAGAGCAACTTAAAGATGGAGTCACCGCCGTGAGTGCTGGAAATCATGCTATCGCTGTTGCTTATGCAGCGAAGTCGCTTGGTACCACAGCCAAGGTGGTGATGCCTAAAACGGCCAATTCTTTTCGGGTTGAGAAATGTGAATCACACGGTGCAACCGTTGAGCTGGTCGATGATGTGCATGAGGCTTTTCGTCGTGTAAAAGAGATCGAAAAAGAAGAAAATCGAGCGTTTATCCATCCTTTTGAAGGAGAGCAAACCGCACTGGGTACGGCAACAGTGGGACTCGAATTTGCCCAAGATATCCCGGAATTAGATGCCGTGATTGTCCCTATTGGGGGAGGCGGACTATGTGCTGGCATTTCAGCAGCAGTAAAACAGATGATTTCTGATTGTAAGGTGTATGGAGTGGAACCAGTAGGAGCAGATAGTATGAGTAAAAGCCTTGCGGCTGGAGAGCCGGTTGAAATTGATGAGGTGGATACTATTGCCGATAGTCTGGGGGCTCCGCATGCTGCTCCCTACAGCTTTGGATTGTGTAAGCGTTTTGTTGATGAAGTTGTGACTATTACCGATTTGAAGATGGCCCAGACCATGCGCATGATGTTTGAGGAACTAAAGCTGGCTGTAGAACCGGCCGGTGCCTCAGCACTGGCTGCAGCAACAGGACCGCTTTCGGGTGAGATAATGGATAAAAATGTGGGTGTTATCGTCTGTGGAACCAACATTGATACTGAGAGCTTCTACAGCATATTGGAGAAAACGAAATAGCAGGATTGGTACTTAAAGAAAGCTACAAAATACGGAATAATTTCTATTAGAATTATGATTGATCTGCGAAGCGATACTGTAACTAAGCCTACTCCCCAAATGCGGCAAGCAATGATCGAGGCCGAGGTAGGGGATGATGTATTTGGAGAAGATCCTACCGTGAATGCTTTTGAGGAGAAGATTGCTGACATGTTTGGCTTTGAGGCGGCACTATTCACTCCCAGCGGTACTATGGCCAATCAATTGGCTGTTAATGTATTAACAGAGCAAGGCGATGAAGTACTTATCGAAGAAACCGGTCATATTTTTAACTATGAATCTACGGCGGCCTCCCATCTTTCATCGGTATTGTTACGACCGTTGCAGGGATCAAAAGGTAAGCTTTCAGCAGACTTGCTAAAAGATACTATTCGCGGGCAACAGGAATGGGAGCCGAAGACTAAGGTTATTGCGTTAGAAAACTCAACTAACAAAGGTGGGGGATGCTGTTATGCCGAGCAGGAACTTGCGGCAATAAACTTTTTTGCCAACGAAAATGATTTAAATGTACATCTTGATGGAGCACGTATCTGGAACGCGATGACGGCAACACAAACAGAGCCCACCTTTTTTAGCCGAATTGCTGATACAATGTCTGTCTGTTTCAGCAAAGGTCTCGGGGCGCCTGTGGGGTCAATGATTCTATCTTCCCAGCAACATATCATCAAGGCAAGACGAATGCGTAAAATGTGGGGTGGAGGAATGCGACAGATTGGGATTTTGGCAGCCGCCGCAGATCATGCTGTAGAATATCATCTGCCAAAGCTAAAAGAGGATCATCGCAGGGCTCGAGAACTGGCAAAAGTTATTAAAGGATGTTCAAAGCTTTCGATCGATCTGGATTCAGTTGAAACCAATATTTTAATCTTCGATGTTAAAGATATGACTGCCGGAAAAGCCGTACAACAGCTAGCAGAAGAGGGGGTAAAGGTGGTTCCATTTGGCCCAAATACGCTTCGTGCTACATTTCATTTCCAGATTGATGACGATAGCTTAACAACTGTAAAAAAGACGTTTAAAAAGCTGTTTGACGGATAGGATTACTGACGCTTTTCGTCACTTTGATAGGATTGGAATAGCGGATTATCACGACCCACAATCTGGAGGGTATTGAAATCACGTACCCCCAGATGTAGTCGTATATAGGGGCTAACGGCTCTCAAAAAGTGCCAATACCAGTTCTCTTCCATCTCTTTTCGATAGGCTTCAACTGCTCGATCCAGTTCATCCTGTGCTTCAAAAGGAGCGTGATAATACTGTGTGGGATTGGGAACATTGTAGGTTCCCATATCGGTAAGCGCACCGCCCGAGACCGACCGGTTATACTGCTGGTCAAGACGTATAGGGGCTTGGCCCTCCTCATCCTGTTCAATAGAAATACGGGTGGTATCCGTTTCCTGGGCTATGCCGTTCAATGGAGATCCCAATAATAATGCAGCTATAAAACCCACAATTAGAAACTGATAACAATCCATTTCTTTGGTCAAGTTATTTTACTGAAGTAACTATAACAAAAAACCCATCATTTTATTTTCCTTATGGGGATGTTTTTTTGATTGCCGATATCAATACCTCAGCCAAGGTTGTTAATCCGTCTTCATCGATCACCAGTGGTGGTACCAATCGCATGACGTTACCCTGCGTACAGTTTGACAATACGCCCTGATGCATCATCTCTTCCACAACCGGACGTCCTTCAAAGGAAAGCTCTACCCCAAGCATTAAGCCTCGCCCCCGAATATCAACAACTGCTGAAATATCAGTGCTCAAGGCTTTAATTTTTTGTTTGAGGAAGTTACCCTTGTCAGCTGCTTGCTGCGAGAAATTGTCATCAATGATGGTGTTTAATGCGGCCAATGAAGCGGCACAAGCCAAAGGATTACCGCCATAGGTGCTGCCGTGATCGCCATAACCCATAGTCTCTGCAACGGTATTAGAGCAGACCATTGCGCCAATGGGAAAACCTCCGCCCATTGCTTTAGCCATCCCAATGATATCAGGTTGTACTCCGTAATGCTCAAAGCCGAACATTTTGCCGGTACGAGCAATACCCGTTTGGACCTCATCTACAATTAAAAGGGCATTATAATTATTACAAAGCTTTTGGATGGTATCCATAAATTCTTGGGAAGCCATGTGCAGTCCGCCCGATCCCTGTATGGTTTCAATGACAATACCAAGGGTATCTTCATCAAAATGAGTTTGAAGGGCCTCAATATCATTCATGGGGACCTGTTGAAATCCGCTTAAAAGCGGATCGTAGCCCTTCGAGTACTTATCCATGCCCATTGATATGGTTCCCATCGTACGCCCGTGAAACGCATTGCTAACGGTTAGTATCGGACCTTTTTTCTGGTAATCTTCCCCGTATTTACGGGCTGTTTTGAGGCAGGCTTCCATGGCTTCACCACCGCTGTTACAAATAAAACCTTTATCCAATCCCGAAATTTTGGACAAGAACTGGAGTAGTTTAGCCTGTGGCTTGCTGTAGTAGAAGTTGGAGATATGCATAAGTTCTCCAACTTGGTTGCGTACTGCTTCTACAACGTTGGGATGGCAATGCCCCAAACTATTGACCGCAATACCGGCCAGAGCATCGAGGTATTTATTGCCTTTTTCGTCCCAAACATAGGCACCCTTGCCTTTAGTTAGGGTAATGGGATAGCGATTGTAAACAGGCAGGTGATACTGTTCAGTTAGTTGCTGAAAATTCATAAAATAGAAAGTTACACTTCGAGGATTTAACCTTTTGAAAAAGTAATTACATGTAATAAATACTATAAATTTGTTGAACTATAGTAACAAAAAATTAATGGAAGTTTGAAACAAAATCGGGCAGGAAGGGAGGATGGTTTAATCTTTAAAGCCCCTCGGATCATGGAAAAATTATTCGGGAAATAGTTCTCTGATTTAGGTTGAATGTTGCTCCGAAGAATGCATTAAAATTAGAGGATTATAGATGTTGTTCAGAAGAGAAAAGGTAACGTTGAAGTCATATTCTATAGGGTGTTTTTTTATGATAAAACACAGAATTTTTCTGGTCCATTGATAGGATTCAAATAGGGGGGGTAATAATTTTCTTGATAATTATTTGAAGAAAGTAAGTTTAGATACAAAAGTATGTTAGGAAAATTTCGGTGGCTGGGAGAAGGGGAGCACCGTCATTTTTGGGTTATAAGAGCAAAAGACTGTGTCAAAAAGCTGAACACACCAAGATATGGCAATTTGACATAGAAAGAGGGTACAAGTGGCTTCAGTAGTTGCTCTCTGATATTATTCTGTTGGCTGCCAAGAACTTAGAGTGGTTGCTATAATTATATTTATTCTTTCAGGCATTATACGGTGTGAACTCATGCAATGAAATTGTCAAGGATAGTAATATGCCATATTTAATATGCGGTAATTACCTTGCCAGGTATTGAATTATAAAATTTATCTACAAAATACTTTAAGTGATGTTTATGCAAGTTTGGTGCGCCACTTAAATTATTTAGGTATCACTTTTAAGGATCCAATGGTAAGAATTAACTAAATCAATAGATTGTTACATAAGTTATTAATTATCAATAGGTTATAGAAAATAAATGGTTGCCTAAATAAGGGATTCTATCTAATGAATACTCGCCTTAATTATTTAGGTAGAGGGTTAAAAATAGCAATAAGACAATTTATCATACAGTTATATATTGTATATAAATACATGGTGCGCAAATATTTAAAACTATTATATAATAAATATTTTAAATATATATCTGTTTTTTATTGCTTTTATAGTACAGTTATTAACTAAAAATGGGTTTTCTACTCAAATTTCATTTGTTGCTTGAAGATTTTTGTATTGGATTTCAGATAGATGTTGAGGAGCAAAGTTATTTTAAGAGTAGATAAATAACGTTGGTGATATTTTATAAAGTCCTGCAGATTGATTGGGAGGTAAATAAAAAATAAGGGTTAAACAGTCTAAGGTTTTATGACTGTTTAACCCTAAATTTAACGGTAATATTGGAGAGGAAAATCAGACTATTTTACGAGCGATAATCCAATGCGGCCACGCTCCAAATCGAGAGATACAATTTTGAGTTTTAGAATGTCTCCGACCGACACAATATTGTGTGGATCCTTGACCTTTCGATCGGCCATTTCAGAGATGTGAAGAAGCCCATCCTGCTTCACTCCGATATCTACAAAAGCACCGAAGTCTACGACGTTACGAACAGTCCCTTCGAGCACCTGTCCTTCATTCAAATCTTCCATCTTCATAATATCATTTCGGAGCACCGGCTTGGGTAGAGATTCACGCGGATCGCGTCCCGGTTTCTGTAGATTTTCTATGATTAATTCGAGTGTTGGAATTCCCACACCTATCTGTTCGGCAACGTGCTCCTTGTCAATATTTTTAAGTTTTTCTGCAATTGTTTCCGTTTGCTCATGTAACTTTTCCAATTTAATGTTGAAAAGGTTGCAGAGTTTTTCTGTTGCCTCATAACTTTCTGGGTGGATAGCAGTATTGTCAAGCGGATTCTCAGATTCGGGAATACGCATGAATCCGGCCGCTTGTTGGAAGCGAAACTCCCCGACTCCCTTAATATCCTTGATTTGCTCGCGATTTGAGAACGTTCCTTCTGTTTCGCGATGTTCTACTATGCGTTTAGCGACTCGGCTGCTTAAACCGGAAATATGGGATAATAGTGGGGCACTGGCGGTATTTAGGTTCACACCCACCTGATTTACACAGCTTTCTACAACATCATCGAGCGATTGTGCCAGCTGGTTTTGATTTACATCGTGCTGATATAATCCCACCCCTATCGATTTCGGATCGATTTTTACGAGTTCGGCCAGTGGATCCTGAACACGTCGTGCAATAGAAATGTTGCCGCGCTGAGGAGCATCTAAATTTGGAAATTCCTCGGCTGCTACCTTCGATGCGGAGTAAACCGAAGCACCGGCTTCATTGACAATCATATAATTGAGCTCTTCATCGGGATGATTCTCTTTCCGTTTCTGAATGAAGTTGGCAACAATCTGTTCGGTTTCTCTGCTGGCAGTTCCGTTGCCGATCGCAATAAGGTTCACTCCGTATTTATCAATAAGCTTGTCAAAAACTTCTTCAGCTTCAGCCACCTTCTTTTGCGGAGGCGTGGGATAGGTGGTAGTACCTTCGAGGTATTTCCCTGTTTCGTCTACGACAGCTACCTTGCAACCGCTTCGGTAGGCCGGGTCAATGCCCATGACCACCTTATGATCGAGCGGCGGCTGCATCAGCAAATTGGAAAGGTTGGTAGCAAAAGTCTCTATCGCATGCTGATCAGCTTTTTCTGTTAGCTGATTGCGCAGCTCTCGTTCAAGCGACGGAAACAAAAGTCTTTTATAGGCATCCTCTACCGCATCTTGTATATGAGGGACGAAAATGCTCATATCGTTTTCAATAACCACATCATCGATGTTTTCGAGGGTTATCTCATCCCACAGCTCTGCATTCACAAAGAGTATATTTTCTCGCTCTCCACGATTAATGGCCAAAATCTGATAGGGTTTCAGATTCTTGGCCTTTTGAGAAAATTCGTAATAGTCCTCAAAGTTGGTGCGTTCTTCTACTGCCGGATTTTTTTCAGTCTTTATTACGGCATGCTCTTGGAAGATATCCCGTAATTTTTCTCGTACCTCTGCTGACTCATTAATCCATTCGGCGACAATATCGAGGGCACCCTCCATGGCATCTTCAGCGGTTTCTACTTCCTGCTCTTCATCGACAAATTTCGAAGCATGCTCCATGGGATCACCCTGTTCAATCTCTTGGGCCCAGATAAGCTCGGCCAGTGGCTCGAGTCCTTTTTCTTTGGCCATATCGCCTTTGGTGCGACGTTTCGGCTTATAGGGCAGGTAGAGATCCTCAAGCGTATTTAGGTCGGTACACGAGTTGATCTTTTCTTCGAGCTCATCGGTTAGTTTATCCTGCTCATCGATGGTTTTCAGGATCGTCTTCTTACGATCCTCCAGTGTGCGGTGAAACTCCAGCTTGTCTCGAACACTTCGGATATCTTCTTCATCGAGTCCCCCGGTAGCTTCCTGGCGGTAGCGGGCCAGAAAGGGAACGGTAGCTCCGTCATCTAAAAAATCAGCAACACTTTTAACCTGTTTCGATTTGAGGTTTAATTCCTGTGCTATACTGCTAACAATCTGTGAATCAGTCATGTAATGAAATAAAAAATCTTAGTGGTAATTATGAATCTTTCGGATTCTGAATCCTGAATTTAGAGTCCTATATTTGACCTGCTGAAAATAACCACACTAAGACTTTAAATACACATGAATTTTGATCTGAATACTGCTCATAAGGCGGCTATCGAAATTGCAAAAAAAGGCGGTGATCGCACGCTCAACTATTTTAATAAATCATTCGATGTGGAGCGAAAGGCGGATGACTCTCCGGTAACAGTGGCTGATCGGGAGGCGGAAACGGTTATGCGGGAAGAGATTATAAGTCGTTTTCCTGAGCATGGCATTGTTGGAGAGGAGTACAACGATCATAATCCTGAGAGCAGTGTACAGTGGATTTTGGATCCCATCGATGGCACGAAATCGTTTATTCACGGTGTGCCGTTGTATACCACGCTCATTGGAGTAGTCGTCGATAAAGAGCCGGTAATCGGTATTATTTATGCCCCGGTATTGGATGAATTTTGTGATGCAGCCAGAGGAAAGGGGGCACGCCTTAATGGAGAACCGTGCAGTGTGCGTTCATGCAATAATCTGTCTGATGCCAGTTTCGTGAGTACAGATGTATATACGTCGTCTGGGTTTGGTTATGGAGATGCTTTTGAAGCCCTCATCAAAAAAACGCGCATCCACCGTACTTGGGGCGATGCATATGGTCACATGCTCGTAGCTACGGGACGTGCAGATCTGATGTTTGATCCGGTATTAAACATTTGGGATGCGGCACCATTATTAACCGTACTTCAAGAATCGGGTGGTATATTCTGTGATACCGATGGTAATGAGACTATTGAGTCAGGAAATGGGTTTTCCTGCAGTCGAGAGTTATTGCCAAAAGTCTTAGAAGTTTTTGAAAGTAATCAATAAAAAAAGGTCGCGATATAAAACATCGCGACCCAAGTAAATAGTTAGTGATTAAGAATTACATCTCAAGAACTACGCGGAACCGAGCCTCATTATTGATCATCCTGTCGTAGGCTTCGTTTGCCTCCTCAAGTGGATAGGTTTCAATAGTAGGCGTGATATCGGTTAAGGCACTAAAATCAAGGGTATCTTCTGAATCCTTAGCTGTACCACTGGGCCATCCGCGAACAGATTTGCGTCCCATGATTAATTGAAACGGACTTACTTCGACGGGTTCACCGGTAGCGGCTACAATCATGAGGGTGCCGTCGGTACCGAGTCCGTCAATGACAGATGTAATAGCGTCACTGTTAGGGGCTGTTGCCAAAATAACTTTGGCTCCACCGAGCTTCTGTAGTTCTTCGGCCGCATCAGTGGCATTGGTATCAACAAAATGATCGGCACCTAATCCGTAAGCTAATTCACGTTTTTCAGTACCACGAGACAGGGCTACAACTTCACAACCGAATTTATGGGCATACTGTACGGCAAGGTGACCAAGTCCGCCAATGCCTTGAACGGCTACCAGATCGCCCGGATTCAGATCACTATTGCGAAGAGCATTAAAAGTAGTAATACCGGCGCACAGTAGGGGGGCTGCTTCAGCAGAATTGAGTGATTCGGGTACATCAGCAAGAGCATTTTGCGGGGCTGTCATATATTCGGCGTAGCCGCCGTCGAAACTTAGACCCGTAACTTGTGCATTTTCACAGTTTATGAAATCACCTTTGCGGCATGCTTCGCACTCATGACAATGGCCACCGTGCCAGCCCACACCAACGCGTTGACCTTCATCCCATTCGGAAACGTTGCTACCAACCGATTCTATAGTGCCAATTACCTCGTGTCCCGGAACACGTGGATATTCAATACCCGGCATTGTTCCATCTTTTACAAAGGCATCACTGTGGCAAATTCCACAGGCTTGGACGTTAATTAATACTTCATCAGCAGAAGGAGTGGGAATATTTTTTTCGACGAGTTCAAAATCGGAACCCGGTTCTGAAACTTGCATTGCTTTCATTGAGCTCATAATAAAATATTTTAGTGTTAAACTTTTTGCACATCTGTTAAACAGAAATGAATGACTAATCATTTGCAGCTGAGGGAACAAATTAAAAAAGCTTTACTTAGATTTATCGGAAAGTGTAAGACTCCTTATATTATTGCGTTACATTATTGTGTGACAGAAAATTAGAAGTGACTCCTAAATACTTAATTTGATATTGCTCATGCTTAAAAGTCGTATTAATTCCCTTCCCCGTGCTCTTTTTTTTGCTGTTCTGGTGACTTTGATGACCTTGGTGTCTGATAATTTAAAGGCCCAGTCGTTTGATCATGAACCTTATCCAAAGTTGGACTTTAACTTCATCAACTTAGAGCTGAGCTTGGGCATCCAGCCTCAAAACTTGCGTATTGACGGAGAAGCAAGATATCAGGTTGAGGCTAATATTAGCGGAGCCGATACGCTAACCCTTTATGCTTCTCACTTGGATGTGAGTAATGTTTCGGTAGATGGGGAAACGGCAGACTATTCGCTCCAAAATGATTCCCTGTTTGTTCTTGTGGATGATTCTACAGAAGCGGGTTCGCAGTACGAAGTAACTATTCGGTATTCGGGACGTCCTCAGTTTGGGATACTTCAAAACCGTAATGAGACGATATGGAGTTCTCAGTTGCCGCGGGCGCAACGCCATTGGGTTCCCATTGTGGATCATCCACAGGTAACAATGAAAACAACATTTAATATATCTGTACCATCAGGAGTACAGGTTTGGGCTACTGGAGCAAAAATAGGGGAGGAGGTGCTTTCGGTTGATGCGATGCGCTATAGGTTTGCATCACAGAAAGAGGTACCTGCTTCCAGTTTGGCATTTGCAATCGGAGGTTTTAAAAATGAATCAATAGGCTACGGCGAAAAGAAAATAAATGTAGCTGTTGAGAATTCATTGGGCAGTGAAGTTGATCAGCAAGCAATACTTGAGGCCGTCCAAAATTATTTAGGAACCGTAGAGAAAAAACTGGGGCGTCAATATCCTTTTGAGCAGCTACAGGTTGTGGTGTTAGAAGATCACAATGGAGAAACAAAATCGTGGGGTGCATCTACTATATTTATATATAAGAATCGTGGAGACATAGATACACAATTGATGCGCGGTATAATTGGCCAGTGGTTTGGAGTACAGCAACGGGAGCGACAGTGGAGCCAGGCCGATGCCATAACGCTGAGTCAAACACTGTTGATTAAGGAATTGATGTCAGAAAACGGCACGTTGAGTAGGAAAGATCAGCCGAAGGGGTTTACTCAGTCCTTATACTCTGTGTTCGGACCGGAGCGCTGGAATAGATGGCAAAAAGGTATTGAAAAATGGCAAAATGAATCTGTAAGAGGATTCATGCGGGATTCAATAAGTAAGATGTTGGATCTTGATGACGTGATCAGCTGGAATGAGTATGCAGACTTTTGGTACGACAATATTGGTCAGCCGTTGTTTGATAGCCCGCAATTTTCTTTCAATAAGGAGGGATCATCAACTCAAAAGGATTCTGTAGCTTATGAAGTTCATTACGATTTAAATGAAGCTGAGGGGACTCTTAAGCTGCGATTTACGGCTACCCATGGTCACTTTGGAGAACTTACAACGATAGAAGCCTATGAAGTGTATCCGGGAAAGGTGGATACCTTAGAGGTAACGTTTACCGGCAAGGAGGACTCTATTGTACTACAGGTACAACCGACGATTAACACGCTGCAATTATCTTCTAAAGGCTATCCGACTCTAACACTCGACAGTTTCAAGCCGTCTTCATTTTTGATTTATGAGCTTCGAAAGGGAGAATCGGTAGAGGAGCGTGCGAACGCTGCCCGTAAACTTGGATATCACAGCGATAATCCCGATCTGCAATTGGCTATTCAGGATTTTATGAACCAGGATCTGGAGCCTAAAGTTGAGGCGGGACTATTGCTTTCCATGGCGGATATTACGGATGGGGCCTCCGGTACGGAACAGGTATTTTTAGATGCCTTGAAAAGTGACCATCAAGTTATTCGTGAAGCGGGTCTAATGGCTCTGCAGAACTATCCCCAGAATGATACGGTGGTTAATACAGTAAAGGCGGTAGCCCAACGAGCTGAGGAGCTCCCCATGTTTAAAAAGGCTATGGAAGTGTTAACAGTGGTGATGGCCGAGGAGTCATTTGGCGGATTTGTAGAGAAAGTTGCCCAGACAGATACGGTGGGAAAACGATCTATCTTTGCTATCAGACAACTCGCTAATGTGGGACAAGTTGAAAATGCTATAGAACAGGCTAATCTTTTTACGGAACGCCCATTCTCGTATGATATTCGGGAAGCTGCATTACAGATTTTAATTCAGCATGATCATGCAGCTTCTAACTGGTTGGCGCGGGCCGAAGAGTTATTTGAAGATGCAGATCCGCGTATTCGATTTTTGGTCGTGAAAGGGATGAAACAGAACATGAATGATGAGATCCGGGAGTATTTAATGGACTACAGACCGGATGAATACGATGCACGGGTGCACCAGAAAATAAATGAAATCCTTTGATTAAATGGGAGAACCCTCAGGGTTTTACCAATAGAATAGTTAGTTAAGCATTTTTAAATGCAGAATTATATTTGTTGAAGAAACCCTGAAGATGAAAGAAAAAAATCTTATCCCTGGCGAATCCATTTCATTAGTTCTTTCCAGTTGGTATTCTTGCCATAGCTGAGTATCCCTACGCTGTAGACCTTGGCACTTAGCCACATTGTCCCGATAAAGGTACTTATCATCAGTAAAATTGAGAGAGAGATCTGCCAAAATGGAACATCGGTAATGGCAATACGGGTAATCATAACAATGGGCGTACAGAAGGGGATTAAGGAGCCGATGACTGAGAGCGTACCGTCGGGATTATTCATTGTTTGGAACATGATAAAATAGGCTACAAAAATCGGAACCATAACAGGAAACATATATTGCTGGGTGTCGGCTTCAGAGTCTACGGCCGAGCCAATGGCTGCAAAAATGGAAGCATAGATCAGGTATCCGAGGATAAAAAAGATAGCGAAGTATATAATCAACGAAGTCTCAATAGCGGGGATCGAGAATATTTCAGGGTCGATGCCTTGAGAAGCTTGGGCCGTTTGGGATGCTTGAGGCATATTTGACATCTGCTCGCTGAGAAATAATCCGGCCAAAGGGCCCGCGGCCGCGGCAAGTCCCAACAGAGAAGCAACCCAGAAGGTCATCTGGGTAAGAGCCAATGCTCCTATACCTGCCAATTTCCCAAATAGTAGCTCGATAGGTTTTACGGAAGAAGCAATGACTTCAATAATGCGATTGGTTTTTTCTTCGATGACGCTTCGGGTAATGAGGCCGCCGTATCCCGAAATAGCACCAAAAATAATGGCTCCCATAATAATACCCACGATAGTCAAAAAGCCTGTGTCGTCTTCGGTTTCTTTACCCGTTTCAGTGAGTTTTGTCGTCGTCAGAGAAATGTCACTTTCATAAATTTTTTGTACATCTTCTGATACATTGGCTCGTGCAAGCCGTTCGTTGCGGATCACTTCCCGTAAATCAGTACGCAGCGTATTTTGCAGCTTAAGCCCTCCGCTGCCGCTGGATATAAATTCCGGATCTCTTTCTCCACCAATATGGGATTCATCCAAAACAATAAATCCATCGATTTCTTCTTGCTGCACGAGCGTTCTCAAGGAGTCTTGAGTGAGGTCAGATAAATTCTGATAACGATCGGGCGCCATCTCTTCCAGCCGAGGATATAATACTTCGGTTTGATCAGCAATGCCGATTGTTTGTTGCGTATCGGAGTCCCAGACCGATATTCCTATGACGATACCAACAAATGCAACCATCCCCAGTGGAATTAAGATAGTTGCAAGGATAAAAGCTTTGGAGCGTATGCGGGTCATATATTCCCGCTTGAGTACGAGTAAAATTTGACGCAAACTCATGTATTTAACTCAATTCTTTTGGATTAATATTGTCTTCGCCAACGGTGGAGATAAAAATTTCAGTAAGAGAGGGCTCAACGCGCTCAAACTTATAAATTTGAGCATGATTCATTGCTTTTTTGAGGATATCCTGCATGGATTGTCCGTTGAGTACGCGAATTTCAGCATAATTAGCCGATCGGTTGTTTATACGTACTTCTTGTAACTCATCAAGAAAAGCATCGTCACCTTCAAACTCTATATTGATGGTGTTTTTGCCATAGCGCTGTTTTATCTCACGCAGATTCCCGTTTAATACAGCTTTGCCATTATTAAACAGGCAGATATCATCACACATCTGTTCGACCTGTTCCATCCGGTGGGTTGAAAACAGAATAGTACTGCCATTGTCGCGTAGTTCGATGACGATCTCTTTAAGCATTTCGCTGTTGATAGGATCGAGACCGCTGAAGGGTTCATCAAAGATGTAGATGTCGGGATTATGCGCAATCGTAGCGATGAACTGAATTTTTTGGGACATCCCCTTTGAAAGTTCACCGATCTTTTTATCGAACCAAGCAGAGGCCTCAAAGCGATCGAGCCAGTATCGTATTTTCTTTTTGGCTTCTTCGTGTGATAATCCCTTGAGTTGGGCCAGGTAAATAAGTTGTTCGCCGACTTTCATTTTTTTGTACAGTCCGCGCTCTTCGGGCATGTAGCCGATCATGCTTTGCGTCTTTGGACTTACGGGATAACCGTTAATCGTTACCGTACCACTGTCAGCAATAAGAATATGGTTGATAATACGGATTGCTGTTGTTTTGCCGGCGCCATTAGGACCAAGTAACCCAAAAATGCGCCCCTTGGGAATTTCAAAGCTCACATTGTCAACGGCTCGCGTATCGCCAAACGATTTTGAAATATTGTTTACTTCAATTACAGCCATATGTGTTATTGATGATTATTTTTCACTGAAAGTAGGACAAAGTTATCGATAAAGAAAGATTTTGATTGAAGCATAAAGTTTTGATTATTTCAACATAATTTAATTACAGTAAGATATTGCTCTATAAAGAGTATTATAGCTTAGTTCGAAGAGGATTTCACAAATGAAAGTATTCCATTTAAGTGCGGAATGTTATCCCGTTGCAAAAGTTGGGGGATTAGCCGATGTAGTTGGGGCACTGCCAAAGTATCTCAACAAAGAGTTGACAAAAGCATCCGTCGTGATGCCCAAATATGCTAATGAATGGATAGAGAATCACACTTTTGAGACAGTGTTGCAGGGCAGTGCACCGCTGGGAGATTGGGAGTTTGAATTTTCCATCGAGCGAGAGACAGAAAATACGCTTGGATTTCCGTTGTACGTAGTAGACATTCCCGGACGGTTCGATCGTCCCGGCATTTATACCGATGCCGATACAGGCAACAGCTATTGGGATGATTTTGAACGTTTTGCCAGTTTTCAAATTGCGGTATTAGACTGGTTTAACGGGATGGAAGAAAAGCCTGATCTGTTGCATTGCCACGACCACCATACCGGACTTGTACCCTTTATGCTCACTGAGTGTTATAGATATGATGATCTAAAACATATTCCCACAGCACTTACAGTGCACAATGCGGAGTATCACGGAGCGTATGATCGGGGAAAAGCCCATCTCTTACCTGATTTTGATGATCGGAATTTTGGCCTGCTCGACTGGGATGGCAAACTAAACTGTCTTGCAGCAGGACTTAAAACCTGTTGGCAGATTACTACTGTTTCTGAGTCCTATATGAAAGAGCTGTCGTACAACAGCAACGGTTTGGAGTGGCTGTTTCAAAATGAGCAGCAGAAATCACGGGGTATTATCAATGGTATTGATACCAATGTCTGGGATCCGGGTAATGATCCTATGATTGCCCATTCATACAATAAACGCAAGACGGCCGATGGGAAACGGAAAAATAAAAAAGTGCTTTGTGAGAAGTTTGGACTGGATTCTCAGCATCCGACTATTTCTTTTATTGGTCGGTTGGTTCATGAGAAGGGAGCGGATCTGTTACCCGATCTATTTCGCTCATTTTTGGAATCAGAACAATCTGTCAATTTTATCGTTTTAGGTACGGGGAATCGTGAGCTGCATCACCAGTTTGAGTCGATGAGTAATCGTTTTATCGGTTACTTTGATGCGACGTTGGATTATAACGAACCGCTGGCGCACCAGATTTATGCCGGCAGTGACTTTATGATTATGCCTTCACGTGTGGAGCCCTGCGGTCTCAATCAAATGTACTGTATGCGCTATGGAACTGTACCTGTTGTTCGGAATGTTGGTGGTTTGAAAGATACTGTCGTTGATATTAGCAGAGATGGCGGTTACGGAATCACCTTTAACGATTTTACCTTTCATGCGGCAGAAGATGCCGTGCAACGAGCGATCGATCTGTTTAAAAGTGGACGAAAGATGGCCGGAATTCGAAAAAGAATTATGAACCTGGATTTTTCTTGGAATGCCTCGGCCAAAGAATATATTAAAATGTATACCGAGCTGATTGAACAATAATCAACTTACAGACAAAGAATATTTATGCGTAGAAAAGTAATTGCGGTTATTTTAGGTGGTGGACAGGGAACTCGATTATTTCCATTAACCAAGATGCGGTCGAAGCCGGCGGTACCGGTGGCTGGTAAGTACCGACTGGTGGATATTCCCATTTCGAACTGTATTAATTCGGGGGTTCGTCGCATATATGTGCTCACGCAATTTAATTCTGCCTCCCTAAATCGACATATCAAAAACTCTTATAATTTTGATGTATTCAGCAGAGGCTTTGTAGATATTTTGGCCGCTGAGCAGACTCCTGAAAGTAAAAACTGGTATCAGGGTACGGCCGATGCAGTTCGGCAATCCATTCATCACATGGAGAATCATAGCCATGAACATGTGCTAATTTTATCCGGTGATCAGCTTTACCAGATGGATTATCGCAAGATGATGAAAAAACACGAAAACAATGATGCTGATATTACCATTGGTACTATTCCAGTAGTTGCTGAAGACGCCACCGGATTTGGTATCATGAAAACAAATAAAGAAGGCTTTATTGAAAGCTTTGTTGAAAAACCGGATTATGATGACCTTGACCAGTGGAAATCTGAAACCCCGGAGAAATTTAAAAAGGACGGTCGCGTATATTTAGCTTCGATGGGTATTTACATCTTTAAAAAAGATATCCTCAATGATTTGTTTGCTGAGTATGAAGATGCAACTGATTTCGGTAAAGAAATTATTCCGGAGGCGATTAAAGAGGATTACCATGTGCAAAGTTATGAGTTTGACGGTTATTGGACCGATATCGGTACGATAAAATCATTCTTTGAAGCAAATCTTGCACTCACCGACGATCTGCCTCAATTTAACCTATATGACAATGAGGATTTCATTTACACACATGCTCGAATGCTTCCCGCCTCAAAATTGTCTGGCACTACTTTTGATCATTCGGTATTAGCTGAGGGGTGCCTGGTCGAGGCCAGCCGTATTGAACGATCGGTTATCGGTATCCGATCTCGAATAGGAAAGGGCACTACCATCGAACATTCTATTATAATGGGTAACGATTTCTTTCAGTCGCAAGAAGAGATCGAGCAAAGTACGGATGATAATCCGCCCATGGGGATTGGTCAGCGCTGTTTTATCAGCAACGCCATTATTGATAAGAATGTTAAAATTGGTGATGACGTGCGTATTGCCGGCGGAGATCATCTGGAAGACGGGGAATATGACCACTACCATGTAGTAGATGGTATTGTCATTATCCCGAAAGGGGAGATAATTGAAGACGGGACGAAGATTTAGTAGTGAATGAAGGGATAGAATTTACTCCAGCTCGGTTCTTTTTGTAGTTCTTCCCGGTTATCAGTAAAGATACTAATCCATCCGATGGCTGACTATTGACATCTGATAGATAAGTATAAATCTTATTCTCCGTTCTGAATTTCTTTAAGCTTATTCATTGCCCGATCATTAAGATTGTCGAATAGCTCCTTGTCGATATCACCGACCGTATACTTCAGGTGTAGCCAAACAACATAGGTTGCCATTACATCCTCATAGCAGTAGTGCTCGATTTCGGCCAGCTTATCTTCGCGGAACATCTTGAGTACTTCATTGCCTTCACCGGTCTGTTTAAAGGGGATATCAATAAGATAGCCGAGATGCTTAAGCTTGGGCCACGAGCTGGCTCCGTAATTGCTGAACTCGTCGAGCAGATCGATATTGTCATTGCTGTAACGATACTTAATATCGTAGTGATTCAACCGTTTAGGCATCTGTAGCCCGTGTTTAAGGGCACGGTAGGTGAGCAAAGGGAGATCAAAACCGCGTCCGTTGTGGTGCACCAACCCGAAGTCTTTATAGGTACTGAGGGCATCAAAAAGCTTTTCAAGCCCCTCTTTTTCATCGGTACCATGCCAGCCCACTTTCTGTTTCGGCATTCCGTTATTTTCAATCCACAAGCCCACCCAAGAGATCATCTTGTGGTACATCGGGGGGAGAAATCCGGATGAGTTCCGTGCTAATTCCTCACTGGCCTGTATTAGTAGTTCGTCATCATTTGTCTCAGGATTTTCAATAACCTGACGCACAAATTCAAAATCGGGGATGGTTTCAACATCAAAAACAAAAAACATAATTACTCCGTCATTTCTCCAACTAAATTCCTGTTAAACTGCTGGGCTACTGTTGTATTATCGTCATGCTTGGCAAGAAGATACATTATTTTTGTGAGGGTTGCTTCGGTCGTCATATCCTTTGCGCTAAGTGCTCCCAGCTCGAGTGCTTTGCGTCCACTTTCGTAATTATCGAGCTCCACTGCATCATAGGCAGCCTGTGAAGTGATTATCAAAAGAATATCGTTCTGAAGACACTTCCGGAAGAAGGGCAGCAAACTTTGATCATCGTGAATTGGGAAGTTCCCGCTCCCGAATGCTTCAATGATGAGTGCCCGGTTATCACTAAAATTAATTTGGTTCAGAAAATCGGGATTTAAATTGGGATAGATCTTGAGGAGAAAAACCTGATCAGAAAAACCAGTTGCTACCTCTAACGATTCTGAAGGTGTGTGCACGTGATCGCGGATATCAATATTGAGGCCGATTTCTGCCAAGGGTGGGTAATTAGGAGAAGCAAAAGCATCAAAATCGCCAATACTCATTTTAGTCGCCCGATTACCGCGGTAGACAAAATCATTAAAACAGATGGCCACTTCGGGAAGTGACATTGTTGCCATTTCGATAGCGTTCACAAGATTACGTCGAGCGTCGCTGCGGATGTTGCTCATGGGCACCTGGCTGCCGGTCAGGATAATGGGTTTATCTAATCCCTGAAGTGCAAATGAGAGTGCCGATGCTGTATAAGCCATCGTATCGGTGCCGTGTAGAATTACAAACCCATCGTAATCCTGATAGTTGTTGCGGATGAATTCTGCTATAGCTGCCCAGTGTTTCTTGTTGATGTCAGAACTGTCTTCAAAAAAGAGACGCTCCATTTTTATGTCAGCAATTTTCGAAAGTTCCGGGATGGCCTGGTACATCAGCTCAGTCCATTTTTGGGGATTTAGCGTCGGCTTCTGATCTTCGCTGGCATCCATGGCAATAGTACCGCCCGTTTGTATAAGTAGAATGCTTTTCATGAAAATTTTTTGGTTTGATTAAATCTGCACGAATGTTACCAAATTTCACGCAAAGTATTGAGTTCAAATCTTTTTTTGCCTTACTTGTCTAAAGACAATTCAACGCACCGGAGTAAGCAATGGTCGAAAGAAACAAGATCCATTTCAGCATTTCTAAAAAATGTCGCTGCCATAGTATAATGACAGAGTGCTCTGGTAATTTTCCACATCCCTAAAAACGGAGGTAGCCTATGAATGTTTACAAGCCATCAAAAATTAGAAACGTTGTACTGTTGGGACATGCCGGGTCGGGCAAGACTACACTTGCAGAAACAATGTTGTTTGAATCCGGAAGTAAGAAGAGACGCGGTTCCATTGAGCAAAAAAGTACTTCTTCAGATTATCATGAAATTGAGCACGAAAAGGGGAAGTCAGTATTTTCAAGTCTGCTAAACTTGGATTGGAGGGGGAGTAAAATAAATCTAATTGATACCCCGGGCACCGCCGATTATATCGGGGAAGTCGTTGGGCCATTACGAGTAGCTGATACCGCAATATTTGCGTTAAATGCCGAATACGGAGTAGAAGTGGGTACCGAACTGCATTGGAAATACACAGAGAAGTATAATATCCCTTCGCTTATAATTGTCAACAAACCTGACAATGAATATTCCGATTTCCAGAAAACGGTGGATATGGCCAAGGAACGGTTTGGCCGCGGAGTGGTAGTTGTACAGTATCCTTATAGCGAGGGAGAAGATTTTCATGCTATTATTGATGTATTAAAAATGACGATGTATGAGTTTCCTGAGGATGGCGGTAAGCCCGACAAGTTGCCGATCCCGGATTCGCATAAAGCGCAGGCCGATCTGTTGCATAACGAACTCGTGGAAGCGGTGGCTGAAAATGATGAAACGCTTTTGGATCTGTATTTAGAGCAGGGAGAGCTTACAGAGAGCCAGATGCGAGAAGGGCTGCATCAATCGCTGTTGAATCGGGATATATTTCCGCTGTTTTGCTGTTGTGCCAAACGCAATATGGGTACTGGGCGTGTTATGGGATTTTTGGGAAATGTCGCCCCGAATCCACTTGAGGCCAATCCCCCAAAATCTGTTGATGGAGAAGATGTTGAGCCTGATACGAATGGTGATCCGCTGATGTTTGTGTGGAAAAATAGTTCCGAATCGCACGTGGGAGATATGCTCTATTTTAAATCTTATGGAGGAACAGTAAAGCCAGGCCAAGATCTTGTGAATCATGCGACAGGGAATGGGGTTCGTCTTTCCGGACTTTATTGGATAAATGGCAATAAACGAGGAGAGGCTAATGAGGTGCCAACCGGAGACTTAGCAGCTGCCGTCAAATTAAAGGACACAGGTGTTAATGATACGCTGCATCCTAAGGGAGGGAAAGTTGAAATTGAGCCTATTCATTTTCCTGAGCCTGTAATTCGTACGGCGATCGAGCTAAAACATGAAGGTGAGGAAGATAAGCTGGGTAATGCCTTGCATCAGCTGCAGCGTGAAGATCCTTCAATGAAGATCGAGCACAGCCAGGAATTAAAGCAGATAATAGTTCACGGACAGGGGGAGGAGCATCTGGCCGTAATCAAACATGCCCTAAAAACACGATTTAATCTCGAACTGGAATATATTCAGCCCAAGATTCCGTATCGCGAGACAATTACAAAAACGGTTCGTACGGAATACAAACATAAAAAACAGTCGGGCGGGGCGGGCCAATATGCTGCAGTGTCGATGTTAATGGAACCGTTAACGGACCATATGCCTGAGCATAATGATCTGAAGGTACGAGACACCCAAGAGATAGAGTTAGATTGGGGTGGCAAACTAATTTTTCGCAATTGCATTGTGGGGGGCGTCATAGATAACCGTTATATGCCGGCTATCCTTAAGGGCATCATGGAAAAAATGGAAACCGGACCATTAAGTAATTGTCGTGTCCGGGATCTGCGTATTTCGATCTATGATGGAGATATGCACTCCGTGGATTCTAATGATGCAGCATTCCGTACTGCGGCACTGATGGCGTTTAAAAAGGGATTTATGGATGCAAAACCCAAGCTAATGGAACCCATTTATAATATTGAGGTTACGGTTCCGGCCGATTATATGGGAGATGTAATGAGCGATATCAGTACACGGCGCGGACAAATTATGGGTATGGATTCGGAGGGATCAATCCAGAAAATTAAAGCCCAGGTTCCGCTCGAAGAGCTTGACCACTACGCTACTCGGCTTAAATCAATAACTCAGGGCAGTGCTCGATATAGTCGGGAGTTCTCACATTACGATCAGGTTCCCCGAGATATCCAGCAGCGCGTTATGGAAGAGACAATGGAGATGCAGGAAGCTTGACGGGAAACTTCAAGATGTACAGCATTAATACTTCGAAAGTGCTGTACATCTTAATCCTTTTTCAACCATTTGCTGTCGGGATGATTTTTTTTGAGATGTCGGATAAATCGATGCGGTAATTCAAAAAAGAGTTCTTCTCGAATGGGCGGAAAACGTCGTTTCATTTTTTCTTTTGGACGCTGGGGTCGTTGTTCCGGATTCCAGCTAAAACCATCAAGCCGACGTTTTTTCGTCTGCTCACTTTCCGGCAGGTACGATCCGTTGACCGTTCCAATGGCTTTCATTCTTGTAAGCTCTCCATTTTCAAAAAAGATTCGAATATTTGGTGCAGACAGATCTACGGCCCCGTCGGGTTCATCCTGATCATTTTTGGTAAAGCGGAGCAGTTTGGAATTACCAAAAACATAAATTTCATTCAGCGATCCTTCTTTAAAATCAGCGTGGAGAGTATCGCCGGTAATTTGATTCAAGCGATTAATGCTGGTGTCTTGCTGCACCGAAAAGGGCCTAGGGTGTGAAATCAAACTGTCAATATCGCCATTGATAATTTTGGCTCTGATATACGGTCCCGTTAGTTGCACCTGCTTATGCCAAGACTTCGCATTGGACCAGAGTTCAAACGTTTCGGTGCTGTCGGTATATTTGGACGTATCAGAAACGGATGCAAAAGAAGGGGACCAGATGCGGACGTTTTCATATCCAAATACGATAGCTGTAGTGTCGGTTTCTGAACGTTGTTCTTTTGACAATATAGTTTTGGCCCGGATGTGGGTAGTATCGGTTTGTGTGGTATCAGCAGTATCTTGTTGAAAACTTTTAAGCCAGGCATTACCCTTAAGAAGCCGGCGACCTGTGGAATCAGCTTCAAGATACTGGCCTTTTATCATGGAGTCATTATCTCGGTCATCCCCAAAGATATCGCCGTAGAGTTCATAATACTTTGTTTCTCGATTACTGAATAGTGAATCACCTTCGAGATATTGTAGAGAATCGGATAGCTGAACTTTCCCATAGAATTTCGCACTATCGGGTTCACGGTAATAGAAACCGGAATCTGCAACTAATGTACCGCGTTGATCTTCAAGGCGGATTTCATCAAGAAAATTAGCGACTTTGGTGGTAAAGCGATAATCAACACTATTCCCAAAAAGGGTAGTGCTGTCTGCTTCAATAATAACACGTCCACGCAACTGACTGAAATCAACGTTGGTGTAGTATCTAAGGGTATCTGCCCAAATTTTTTCAGTCTCGGTTTCAATTTGAATGTTGCCGAAAGCCCGGATCTCATTTTTATTGACAAACTGGTAGGCGCTGTCGCAGTACATTTCCATGTTTTGGCTTTGCAGATGTACATCCCCTAGGATTTTCTGCACTCGTTCGCCTTCGTACTGTCCCCCTTGAATACTATCAGCTTCTAAGATATTTACCTGATTTTGGGCTTGAGCATACTGATTCCATTCAACCAAGTGAACGGCTAAGAATGAAAGGAGCAGAACAATGATTTTGTGTGATATCCGGGTAGTTTTGTGGATCATTTAATCAACGATTACACGTCCCTTTGGCTCTTTAATGGTATAGTCTACCAAATCGGTACCTCCCTCGAAGCCAGTTCCTGCAATACTGTCGGTAGGTGTTTTAATGATAACAAATTTGGGCGTACTGATGTTGTTCGTGGATTGGTTCCATTCCAAATATTCTGAGTCCAAGTGGCGATTATCCCTTGTTTCTACCTGTACATCTCCAAAAAGTTCAAAGATCGTATCTTCAGGTTTATATACTGCTCTGTTTGCAAATACTTTTGTTTTTACAGCACCTACAGAGTCAAAAACGTGAACAGTAACGGGGCCTTTTATTCGAGTTTCGCTCTTATCGTCATTAGAGTAAGTGGCTGCATAAGATCCCCACAGCCGGACCTTCTTTTGGCCATCTTCCATAATTTCCATATCCATATCCCAGGTTTCCGTGGATGACGTAAGGGAATCTTTCAGGGCCTCGTCGACCTGTTGGGATTCTTCTTGCGTTAGGTCACCGCAAGAGGTAATACCTGCTATAGTCAGCAAGCATATGAAAAAGGAAAGAAGGTTATTATGTTGTTCCAAAATATCGGTCACCTGCATCACCTAATCCGGGTACGATAAAAGCATCATCATTTAAATGGTCATCAATAGCTGCGGTAATGGTATGTACATTGGGATGTTCTTCTTCGAGCTTTTGTAATCCCTCGGGTGCACAAATTAATGATACAAAACGCAGATGTTGAGCACCTTTGTTCTCTAAAAAAGAAAGAGCATCGTGGGCGCTGCCTCCGGTTGCCAGCATGGGATCTACGACAAGTACCATATCATCCTCAACGCCATCGGGAATGTTGGAATAGTAATCTTCTGGTTGGTGTGTAGTTTCATCTCGTTCCATGCCCAGATGACCAACTCGTGCATCGGGAATAAATTGAAGCAGAGCGTCAGATAGGCTAAGTCCGGCTCGTAATATTGGTACAACCATTACCCCTTGATCGATGTCGTATCCGGTTGTTTTCTGGATGGGCGTTTCAACCTCAAATGTTGTTTGCGGAAGTTCCTTAAGCGCATGATAGGCCAAGATCATTGCTATACGCTTAATAGCTGCCCGGAATTCAGAAATATTGGTATTGACATCCCGCAGGATTGTCAGGTCACGGTTCACTACGGGATGTTTTACAAGCGTTACGTTTTTGAAATCAGACATAGTGGTTGTGGTTATACATCTGGATTTTCAAAGTATTTCTTTGTGATCTTATAGGCAACTCCTGATAGGGCAAATAGCGCAATAATGTTGAAGAAGGCCATTAGACCCAGCATTACGTCACCAAACGCCCAAATGGTAGTAAGGGTAACAACGGCGCCAAAAAAGTGCATTCCTACAAAAGCGAGGCGGTACCAGAAGATAGATTCAAAGCCGAACAGGTATTGGGCGGCGCGGTCGCCGTAGTAGCTCCAGCTAATAGAAGTTGAGATTGCAAACAGCAGTACTGCAAATGTTACCAGAAAACCACCTCCGGGTATAATGGGTGCTAATCCCCGCTCAAAAGCAGCTGCTGTTAATGGGGCTCCGTTTTGTACGACTCCACCGTGGAGGTTGCTTAACTGCGTATCATCTGAAGAGTAAACAGCTACTCCTCGATAACTGTCTTCATTTTGACGTGGAGACAATTCGATACGACCGTTAAATGGTGTAGTGTATGCTTCATCAGTAAACATGGTATCAACAGGCGCCTCATAGTGGGTCATTTCTCCATTTGTGGGTAGTCCATCTTCGAAATAAATCACAGGAGCATCGCCGGCTTGTGACGTCCCGTCGGTTGTTTCGGTGTAAGTGTAGGAGACAATATCAGCAGTGGGATCAATGGATGATTTGTGTTGCATATCCCAAGCTCCGGTAGAGATAATTACCAGTCCTGTCATCGTACAGATAATAAGGGTATCAATAAAAGGTTCGAGTAGTGCAACAACACCTTCGCGAACAGGCTGGTCGGTCTTGGCAGCCGAGTGAGCGATAGGGGCTGAACCCTGTCCCGCTTCGTTAGAGAATAATCCTCGTTGAACACCATAACTCAATGTGAATATCAGGGCTCCGGAACCAACACCCAGAGCACCCGCTGTTGGATTAAAAGCATTGCTGACAATAGCTACCAGTGAAGGTATTACAGCATCGTAATGGATCAATAGAATTACCAGTGCACCCAAGACATATAGGATGCCCATAAACGGGACCAGGCGTGATGTTACTTTTCCGATTCGCTTAATACCGCCAAGCACAACAGCTGCAACTAAACTTGCTGTAATAAGACCCGTAATCCAGACGGGAATTTGAAAATCGGTCTTCATAACATCGGCAACCGTATTAGCTTGTACAGCATTACCAGTAAGAAATGCGCAAATAGCAGCTGTAACGGCAAATGAGACAGCTAGCCATTTCCAGTTTTCTCCAAGTCCTCTTTCAATATAGTACATTGGTCCGCCGGAGACCGTGCCATCAGGATTGGTGCCGCGATACTCTTGGGCAAGCGTTACCTCAGTAAACTTTATGGCCATTCCAAAAAGGGCTGTAACCCACATCCAAAATAATGCGCCTGGGCCACCGTAGTGGATAGCAAGAGCCACACCGGCAATATTACCGATACCTACTGTGGCTGACAGGGCCGTTGTTAGGGCTTGAAAGTGATTAATATCCCCTTCATCTTCAGGATCATCATAAAAGCCGGTTACCACTTTAAGTCCATGACCGAATCTGCGAATTTGAATAAATCCCAAACGTACTGTTATGTAGATTCCGAAGGCCAATAATATGACAACCATGGCGGGCATGGCTTCGGGAGTATTCCAGATAAGATCTACAAGCCAGCTAATAATTTGATCAAATGTCTCCATATTCTAATAATATTCTTGGGTTATATTTGAGAACCAAACAAGCGGAAGGTATAAAAAGATTTTCGAATTTTTTAAGTTTAATTGATAATCTGCTATGACAAACCATTAAAAAACGTTAAAATGATATAACTATATCAGATCAACTCAATATATTTACGGCTTATTTAACAGAAACAGCAGTTAATTGTGATTACAAAAGGTGAGGTTTTATGACAAAAGCAGATATTGTTGACGTAATTGCATCTTCAACAGGACTTACAAAAGTTGAAACCGAAGCTGTTGTCAACGGCTTTATGGAAACGGTTATTGATGCAATGAAGAGAGGGGAACACATAGAGTTAAGGGGGTTTGGAACGTTTAAAGTAGTTAAGCGAGCTGAACGGGTGGCCCGTAATCCAAAGACAAATGAAGAAGTTATTGTGCCGGAACAATATGTGCCGGTGTTAAAGATGTCTAAGGATTTTAAAGAGTCCGTCAATGAATCTATCATGGAGGATGAGGGAGAGTAATTTTTATTATGGACCTCTAAGTTTTTAGGTTTTATTTGTGGGATATCCGTATCTTATCAGGTTATTACGATTATACTGGGTACCTGTTGGTATCGATGAATAAAAAAACTAGGTGAATGTTATGCCAAGCGGAAAGAAAAGAAAACGATCGAAAATTGCTAAGCACAAGCGTAAAAAACGATTACGTAAAAATCGTCACAAAAAGAAGTAGTGACGGGTTAAGATATTACAAAAGCCTTCAGCTGTTCTGAAGGCTTTTTTTATGCAATTAATTTTGGTTGGATAATTTATGCAGCTTGAGACTCTAGTGTTTGATCCGCAATTCGCAACACCCGGTTTGCTTTTACCAAGAGTTCTTGGAGGCACCGACTTACAAAATCGTGAACATCATTAAGGCTATTCATATCTTCAAGCGTATATTGAAAGTAGGATATTAAATTCACAGCAGACAGGTATTTCCCACTTTCTGAACCTTCAACTTCGATATGCCACCTTGTGATAATATCATCATCAGCCAACAGTTCATTGACCTCTTTACTGATCTGTTCCATCCATTGGCTGGCATCTTCTAACCGGTGGTGACCATTATCGGCCGCCAACGTAGGATTCGGAGCCTTTTCGTCAAATAGCCAAGTAATTTCAATATCGATTGCTGGTGAAATTGAAGTGCTAACCATTTTGTCTTCCTGCAAGAAAGGATGTTCTTCCATGCCTTCCAGTTGCTTGGCTAATACCGTTTCCCGGAACCGATCCCAGTCGAAATTGATGGATAATGCTTTTAGGAAATCAGATTTGGGTTTGAGATCAAATTCAATTTCCAGTCCCGTTGCATTTATTCTATCTTCATTCCAAGTGCGAAAGGTATTAATCGTAAAGTCTCTCTTATTTAAATCACTTTCTATCCGGTTCACTACAGAGTTGAATATCGGATATGTCATTATTTCAATCTAATTAGTTCAAAAATTTTCGTTACAGAACTTCTCTATAAAGCATGAATAACTTTTACACGCTAATATATTTAAACCGTGAGATAAAAGAAAAAATAGAGAATGCCTTTTTTAGCTTTGCGATCTCTCCCCACAAAGATGTGCTCCATATATATATTGATCGGGATGAAGAAACTTCGCGGCTGATATTTAGTGCAAATCCGAGAGAGACAGCTCTGTTCTTGGATTTCTATCGCCCGCCAAAGAAAAGTAATGTGATCGATTTTTTTGAGTCGCTTGAAGGGAAAAAGATTATCGACATTAAATTGGCGGATAAAGATCGGTTGGCATACATCCATTTTGAGAATGGGCAACATCTCCTTTTTAAGCTTTTCAGCGGAAATCCCAATGTTTTTTTGATCGAAGACGATGTGATTATAGATTCTTTTAAGAATCCCGAGGAGGTAAGGGGAGAGGCTCCCCCCAAACCGGAAGCTCCAACTTTTCTGGAAGAAGTCAGTCCCCGTCGGTCAGCCAAGAACCAAATGACTGAGGTGAATCCGCTTTTGCCGCGTAATTTATTGCCTTATTTGATTGAGGAGCACCATGTTGATGAAATGTCTCCGGAAGAAGTAAAGGAGTTTACCCAAGAGGTTACCCAGGCGTTGTTAGATGATCCACATCCAAGAGTCTTAAAAACGGGTGACTTTTGCCTTTGGTCAAAAGAATGGTTGAATATTCCCAGCGAAAAAGAGTGTGATGAAGTAAATGATTGTGTCGCTTTTGCTTATAAAAATGCGGTCCATCTACGTCGGCTACACGAAAAGAAAGAAGATATTCTTCAGTTTTTAGAGCGAAGTAAATCCCAAAAAGAAAGTCTGATAACACAATTGCAGCAGGCTGAGAAAAGTCTAAAACGAGCAGAAGAGTATGAGAAATACGGGCACTTATTAATGGCCCACGCACATGAACAGGTAACGGAGGGAACTACCGAAATTACAATTGAAGATTTTTATGAAAATAATGAGGAAATTACCATTCCGCTGAAGGAGGAAAAATCTATAGCTGATAATGCTGAGTATTATTATGAGAAGTCGAAAGATGCCAAGAAATCGTATCAAAATGCCAGGCAACGTCTTCCAAAAGTGAAAAAAGAACTTGAGCAGGTCGAGGAGTTGTTAGATAAAATCAAAGAAATTGATCATTTGCCTGATTTGAATAGTTGGGTAAAAGATAATAAAAAGAAGCTTGAAGACTTTGGATATGGCAGTGGCGATGATAAACAGGCCACATCTCCCTTCAGAAAATTTAAAGAAGGAAAGTTTGAGATTTGGATTGGCAAAAGTGCTAAGAGTAACGATCAGCTTACCAGTCACGCCCACAAAGAGGATATCTGGTTGCACGCACGAGGTGTCGGGGGATCGCATGTAGTTATTCGAATGGGCAATAGAAAAGATTATCCGCCGCAGTATGTGCTGCTGAAAGCGGCCAGCTATGCAGCTTATTTTTCGAAGGCGCGAGGCATGAAATCTGCTCCCGTTATGTACACAAAAGTGAAATATGTCCGCAAGCCCAAAGGAGCTGCTCCGGGAGCAGTTGTTATTGAACGTGACGAACAAGTAGAAATGGTACCTCCGATGAAACCTCAAAGTATGTGAGCATGATTTCGAATTTACCTGAACGTATTTTTTTATGTGGATTTATGGGTGCCGGAAAATCGGTAATTGGCAGGGGATTAGCCAAAAGGTTGGAAGTATCGTTTTTAGATCTTGATGATAAAATTGAAGAACAAACCGGCCAGTCGATCCCAGAAATTTTTGAGGAATCCGGTGAGCCAGCGTTTCGCGTTGCTGAGCGACGAGCAGTGTTGGAGGTGATTAGAACATTTGACGGCGTGGTATCACTTGGCGGGGGAAGTTTGCAAAATCAGCATATGGTAGACCACGTGAAATTAAACGGACTGCTTATTTTTATAGAAACGCCGATTTCTGTTATCTTAGACCGCATATCACAAGATGAAAATCGACCGCTACTTTTAGATGAACAGGGAAATCCCAAAAATAAAAAGCAGCTAAAAAGAGAACTGACGGCTTTATATGAAAGGCGGCTTCCATTATACGAACAAGCAGTGATTCAAATAGAAAATGATGGGAAGGCAAGTGTCGAGGATATAGTAGAACAATTATTGAAAAAGATCAGAAACCATGTCGAATATTATTGATGTAGGCATTTCGCTGGATCAGGAGTATCAAATTAATATTGGCCAGCAGCTGGCCCATTCCTTTCGGATATATTGCGAAACTCACTACAACCGAAATAGTATTTTTGTTCTGATTGATGAGAATGTTAACCGATTACATGGGGAAAGGGTAGAAAAGTTCGTCAGTGATTTTGAGCATGTTCATCTTATTGAAATACCGGAGGGGGAGTCCTCAAAATCAGTAAGGGAATGGAACAATATTACGAATAAGATATTAGAGATAGGTATAGAGCGATCTACGCCAATTTTAGCTATAGGAGGTGGAGTAACCGGTGACCTTGCTGGGTTCGTAGCAGCCACGGTGTTACGTGGCGTACCACTTATCCATATGCCAACTACCTTACTGGCGATGGTTGATAGTTCTATCGGTGGTAAAACAGGTGTTAACCATACTACGGGCAAAAACCTGATTGGCAGTTTTTATCAGCCCGATGCCGTATTTTCTGATATTGCATTTCTGGATACGCTCGAACAGAAGGAATGGATTACGGGCATGGCAGAAATATTAAAATATGCTGCTATTCGGAACCCTCAGTTATTTGAAGTGATAGAAGAACTTATTCATCAGCCGTTAACGCCGAAGGAGCGTTGGGTAGATGTTGTTGAAGAAAGTGCCCGCATCAAAGCTGATATTGTGCAGGAAGATACACTTGAAGCGGGTAAGCGAGCGTATTTGAATTTTGGGCACACTTTTGGTCATGCTCTTGAAAAGGTTTCGGGTTACGGCGCAGTTACCCATGGAGAAGCAGTTTTTGTGGGCATGATTGCGGCTTGTCATTTTTCGCGACAGTTAGGACACCCTGTAAGCGATGTACGTTTTTCCCCTTTTCTTTCGTTATATAAAAAACAGATGTCCCCGTTATCGGTAAATACCGAGGAACTTTTAGATGCAATGAAATCCGATAAAAAAGTAAAGGATAATACTATTCGTTTAGTGTTGTTGAATGAGTGGGGATCGCCGTATCTTTATAGCTGTGAAGATCATTCGTTGCTTCAAAAAAGTTGGAGCTATACCCTTGATAAATTTAATACCTAAATGTTGAGCGTACGTGTTTTACCGCTGGTTATATAAAAGCTGGAAATACTTTTGGAGAATAGTCTTTGTACTATTACTTGCAGCTGCTGTTCTATCGGGTATAGTGATTGGTGTTTTGCAGCTTGATGTAACCAAAAATTATTTGGCTAACCGTATAGAGAGACAGGTAGAGCAGACATATAAGGCAGAGCTGAATATTGGGGATATCGATGGGGTTTTACCTTTTCGGATGAGTTTATACGATGTTGCTTTACTGCGCAGCGATGATACTGAAGCTGATACATTGGTATCGGTGCAGCAGGTTGATAGCGAAATTGATGTTTGGGGATTGCTACAAAATAAGCTGACAATCGTTGGTTTTTCGTTACAATCGCCTGAAGTTCGTCTACGATCTGGTGAGAATGGGAGACTTATTTTGCTTGAACGTAGAAAAGAAGCTGAACAGCGCCAACAGGCAGATAGCAATCCCTGGTTGAGTAGAATTGAAATTATTGCCCCGGATGTGAATATCGAAAGTGGGATTGTTCATCTGAAGGCTGAGACGGACAAGCATCAGATTGGGAATCTTCCATCCTCGTTTACGCTGAATAATATTAATGCTTCGCTCTTTGTAGACTGGAGTGAATTACAACGGTATTTGGATATAGAGTCATTTATTGCCGATTCTGATAACTTAAAGGTCGAGAATATTTCTGCATCAGGACAGCTGTATAATGATCACCGTTTTTTGGAGTTCAACTCCTTTTATTTAACGTTAGGCAGTTCTCGGTTCGTTTTTAATGGTGAGGTTGATGGTGTGAATCTCTTGGAGCCCAATGTAACTGAGCAGCTTAAAGCAGCTCAATATGATCTGGATATACGCTCCAATGACATTGATCTTCAGGATATCGCCGATTTTACAGCCTATACCCCGGATCTTGAAAAATCTCTGAGTATTGACATTAGGACCGAGGGGTCTGCTGATTCTCTTTGGATAGATCGAGCACAACTGGGTATTGGAGAGAGCTATGTCAATTTAAATGGGCTTATCAAAAATATTATTGATCGGCAGAACCTTTCGTATCAGTTGCGTTTTGAAGGGGTAAACCTACGAAATGAAGATCTTACTCAGCTACTGGATACTCTGGCTATTCCCAATAACAAGGAACTCCAAAGTTTGGCTATTTCTGGCCAGGCCAATGGGAGCTTGCAACATATTAAGGGAGATTTTTCGCTGTCGAGTACCCTCGGGTCTCTTGAGTTCGAGGGAGAAACCCAGCTTGTTGAACCTTTTAGATACAGTGGCACTTTCGCAGGTGAGAACTTGGATATCGCACCTTTCTTTGCTGAGCGAGTAGATACAACTGCTCTGAATTTTGAGGCTCAGGTCGGAGGAAAAGGATTTAGTATTGATAAAGCGGTCACTGATTTAAATGCCACGTTCACAGATAGTCGGATAGGGTCCCATCAATTTGAACGGTTCGTGCTCTCTTCAAATCTGAATAATAAAATTTGGAGCCAGAAGTATGAATATCGTAATAGCGATGAGTTTCTGAAGGGGACCTCTTCAGTAAACTTCAGTGATGATAATCAAACATTAGCCATAGAAGGGAATGCGGGCAATTTCAATCTGACTAATTTTTTTGCCGAAAATACGGTTACAGAGACTGCACTCAATTTTGATTATAGTGTGGATATTCAAGGGTTTGATCCGGACCGTATACAAGGCAAAGCAAACCTTGATATAGCTCCTTCAGTTATTGATGGAGATTCCGTGCGGCCCCACCAGCTCTACATGGATTTGAGTTCACCGGACGGCTCAACTCGGCAGTTCCGACTTACCAGCTCACTGCTTGATTTGAATGTTAGTGGTGAGGTTACGCCGGCTGATGTAATATCCCAAACCGGATTTTGGAGTTCATATCTTAAAAACAGGTTTAAGTCCGAAATAATGTTGAGTCAGCCGGTAATTACTGATTCATTAAATAGCTCCCCACAAGACAAGAATGTAGTAATAGACGGAAGTATTCAAACAAAGGATTTGGGACTACTCAAAAAATATTTGCCTCAACTGCCCACTCTTTATGCAGAAACAGATGTTAGATTTAATATAAATACCGATGGAAGGCGGTTGCTTTTGTCGGCGGAGATGACTTCAGATACTCTTGCTTACAATAACATTAATGTTCAGGGAGTTAATACACAATTTACCGCCAGCTTCAGAAGTGACCGTACGCTCAGTGAATTTTCATCAGTGGATTGGGAAGCCGATATTTCCAAAATTGAGACCGAGTCGGTTGATTTGGATTCAACGGTTTTTGATCTGGCAGTAAAACAAGATTCAGTATATTTCACACAGCATATAGGAGCTATATCAGACGATGCGCAATTCGATATAGCGCTTCAATCAAATATCTCTGATTCGGCAATTGCCGTATCGGTCGAAGAATTTTTTGTAGGTAATAACCTCTACGCGTGGGTTAACGAACGAACTCCCAAATTGCAGTATTTTCGGAGTGGAGTCATCGATTTTGATGACTTCAGCTTTCAGAATAGAAATGAATATTTCAGATTGCAGGGCAGGTTGAGTTCTAACCGCAGTGATTCTCTAACCTATACATTGCGTGATATAAACCTGAAGAGGATTTCGGATCTAATAAAAGGAAAAGTCGACTTTGCTGGTGTATTGAATGGCAGCTTAGTTACAAGATCTCTTACTCAGCAACCCACTATACAAGGGAATTTGAACGTGAATCGGTTTCGAATGAATGATCGTACAGTGGGTGACGTACATTTTAATAGTGAATATAGACCTGATAAGGAACGGTTTGACACCCAAATTGATATTATTACCGATAGTACGAAATATGAGGATTACCTTGCGTCTAACGATGGAATAGGTCAGGATATTCGATTGGATGGATATTTTGTAACACCTAACCCGGAAGTCCGACAGGATACGGTTTATCATTTTGATGCAAATTTTGATCAGGTTGACTTGTGGTTTTTAGCGGTAATAGCCGATAATGTTTTCATGGAGGTAGAGGGGCAGGCTTCAGGAACAGGCTCAATTACCGGTAATTTAGAAGACTATGATTTTCAGTCTCAATTTGAAACGCAGAATGTGTTCGCACGACCTGAATTTTTAAATACCAACTACTTTTTGAGCGGTCCGGTACAATTTAATAAAGATGAGGGGGTAGTTCTTGATTCGCTAAATGTAATGGATACCAAAGGGGGTACGGGAACGATTTGGGGGACGGTAGATCTCAATGATTTTGACCCCATTACATATCTCGATTTATCATTGGATATGGACCAATTACAGTTTCTTAATAGTAATATGGATCCCGATGTGCCATTTTATGGAAACGTATCGGGTACTGGTCTTGTAAGACTTTCAGGGTCTAATACTGATATGTATTTGCGTACCAAAAACCCGGTAGAGGTTACCAGCAACTCTGAGGTTTCGATTCCGTTGCTTGAAGAGACCGAACTGCAGGAGAGTGGTAAATTTATTCGCTTTGTGGATTCTTTTGACGAGGTACATAAAAAGTCAGAATCTGTGGTCGAACGTACTACTCAAGAATCTGAACAGGCGGAAGAGGCACTGGAACAGGCCCTCGAAGAGATGACCTTTACCGAGCGTTTTGATTTGGATCTGCGCTTCAATGCATCCAATAATTTAAGTGTGAACCTTATTTTTGATCCTGTTACGGGAGAGGTCCTTACCGCACAAGGGACAGGGCAACTTCGTATTACCATGCAGGATCAGGACGTACAGATGTTTGGGCAATACAATATTGATGGCGGGAATTACCAATTTGTTACCGGTGAGATTATAAGCCGGCGCCTTCAGTTGGAGTCTGGGGGTACCATCGTGTGGGAAGGACCCCCTGACAATGCGCGTTTGGATATAAGTGCGGTTTATAATGCTCGTCCCAATGTCGCAACATTACTAAGCGAGGATGGACTGAACGACCAAAATCAAAATGGAAGTCAACAGGTTCCGGTGGATCTTATAGTAGAAATTAACGGAACGCTTAATAGTGTTGAAAATAATTACTATTTTAGACTCCCGTCTACGATGGAGCTTTCCTCAAATTCAACTTTGCAATATACACTTAACCAGATCAACCGAGATGAGCAGCAAAAATTGTTGCAGGCCACCAGTATACTTTTCACGGGGCAGTTTATTCCCACACAAGGTATAGGCAGTGGTACGGCAACGCTAAGCCAGAATCTCACACGTGGATCTACTTATGTGAATCCATTTTTGTCTAACCAGGTGAGTTCGCTACTATCTAATCAAATAAATACATTACTTAATAGCGATGTAAGTCGCCTTGATATTGACTTTAACTTGAATGCTTATAATGAGGTGGATTTAGATATTGCTTTGCGATTGTATAACGATCGATTGATTTTCCGTCGGGAAGGACAAATAACAGGAGGGGGGCAACAAAGCACGACAGGGGACCGTATTGGAGATTTAAATGCGACATATCGTATCAGGAAGGGGCTATCGTTGACAGCATTTCACCGGCAAGATCAAGCTTTGAGTAACGTGCAGGCAAGTTCACAAGCCGGTGACGTAACCCCTTATGTAGATGGATTAGGGATCGAATCGCGGGTACAGTTCAATACTTGGATCGAATTAATAAATCGAATTAAAGGAATCTTTGGGATGAATAAAGATTCCGCAAACAATGAATAGTGAATTTGTGTTACTTAAATAGAAGTAACTTGGATCAAGAAGTAAGAAATTTTAAAAGTTTTATTTTAATAATTAAATGAAGAAAAGTAAGAAAGAAACATTTGAAGATATTATTCTCGATATTTTGCAGAATAATCCGGAGGCAAATCTGCCGTTCGACGTTTTGCAGAATATTTTAAAAGTAGATGGTAAGAAAGACAACCAGCATCTTAAAGATGCTATTAACAGTTTATATGACCGAAATTTAATAGTAAAGCGAAAGGGCGGAGCAGTACAGCTTTCTCCCAACGGGAAAGACGGCGGAAAACAAGATCGGAATACCGTAGTTGGAAAAATGGACATCAGCCGCCGCGGTACAGGCTATTTGATTGCTGAAGGATTTGACGAAGACATCCGAGTACCCTCAAAACACTTGGGGACCGCCCTGCAAGATGATACAGTTAAAGTAAAATTCTTGGGTAAAAAAGGCAGAAAAAGTCGCCAAGAAGGAAAAGTTGTTGATATTGTAGAACGAGGAAGAAATATATTTGTTGGGATACTCAAAAAACAAGGAAAACAGAATTATATTATTGAGCCTGATGAAAAGTCGGCTCATACTGATTTCTTTGTGCTTCCCAATAACCTTGGTGATGCTCAACCCGGTGAAAAAGTAGTATTTGAACTGGTGGACTGGGTACACCCTAAATCACTGCCTGAAGCCAAGATAGTGGAAGTACTTGGGCAGGAGGGAACGAATGATGCAAACGTACTTTCGATATTAGCGGAGAACCAAATTAAAGCCGGATTCCCGGAGGAAGTTGAAGAATATGCCGAAGATATCAATCGAGAAATTACTGAAAAAGAAATTGAACGCCGCCGGGATATGCGCGATGAAGTTGTACTTACGATTGACCCCGACACGGCTAAGGATTTTGATGACGGATTAAGCATAAAAAAGCTTGATAATGGTAATTACTATCTGGGTGTACACATTGCCGATGTAACCCATTATATGCCGCGGAATACCGTGCTTGATGATGAGGCCGAACATCGGGCTACCAGTGTGTACTTGGTAGACCGCGTAATTCCCATGCTGCCAGAGGTTTTAAGTAATGATGTTTGCAGTTTGAATCCCCGGGAAGATAAGTTGGCTTTCAGCTGTTTTATGGAGATTACCCCCAATGGAAAACGAGTAGACTATTCCATTGAGGAAACGGTCATACATTCCAACCAACGTTTGACCTACGAACAGGCCCAGGAAATTATTGACGGCAAGACCAGTGCATATGCGGATGAAATACGAATGGCCGCTGACTTAGCGCAAGTATTGTTGGATAAACGATTTCGTGAGGGTAGTATTAATTTTGAAACGCCCGAACCAAAATTTGTACTGGATGAAAATGGCAAGCCTATTGATGTAAAACTGAAAGAACGTCTGTTTGCTCACCGGCTCATTGAGGAGTGTATGTTAATGGCTAATCGCACGGTTGCCAAGTATATCGAGGATCTGCGAAAACAATCGAATAAGGAGAAGTCGAAAGATCTTTATCCGTTTCTATATCGTATACACGACCAACCCGACCTTGATAAACTTAAGAATATTGAAGAAAATGTTAAGCCAATAGGAATCAACTTTCATATTGATAGCCCGACGGTAAGCTCGAAAGCGATAAATGTACTGTTAGAACAGATTGAGGATACTTCGCTGGAATTGACCATCAATGACTTAATGCTTCGTGCAATGTCAAAAGCGGAATACAGTCCCGATAACATTGGTCACTTTGGGTTAGGTTTTGAAAACTATGCACACTTTACCAGTCCTATCAGGCGTTATCCTGATGTATTGGTACATCGCTTATTGAAAAGCTACCTTGCTGGTAAACCCAGTTATTCGCATAATGAACTTAAACAACTGGGATCGCATTGTAGTGAGCAGGAACGTGCTGCTATTGAAGCGGAGCGAGATTCTGTTAAGTTGAAGCAGGTAGAATACCTGAGTGAACACTTGGGAGAAGATTTTGACGGTGTTATTAGCGGCGTCATGGACGGTGGTATTTTTGTCGATCTAAAAGATATCCACTGTGAAGGAATGGTTCGTGTTAGTGATCTTGATGATGATTATTATGAATATGATGAAAAACAACACTGCCTGATTGGTAGAAATCACGGTAAGAAATATCAATTAGGGAAGGAAGTTCGTGTTAAAGTTGTTAAAACAGATATAAAGGCTCGACAAATAGACTTAAAACTGGTAGATGACGGTAGCTAATTAAAATGTGTATCCATTTATGAAATTATCTCAACTTCTTCGGCAATTTCTGGTAGCCCTTTTCCTTACTGCTTTTGCTGGTGGGATGATACAAGAGGCACAGGCACAATACTTCTCGTTTGGAAAAAACAGGGTACAGTATGACAATTTCGATTGGCGATATGTGCAGTCGGAGCATTTCGATATATACTATTATAAAACTAAAAATTATGATTTAGCTAACTTCACTGTCTATTCTCTGGAGTCCGCTTATAAGCAGTTGAGTGAGGACTTTGATCATGAAATTGCCGATCGTATCCAGGTGATTATATACGACTCCCACAATGATTTTTCCCAGACTAATGTAGTGCCATTACCGGTTGATGCTGAAGGGATTGGCGGGGTTACTGATGCGTATAAAAACCGGATAACAATGCCATTTACAGGGAATTATTCTGAATTCAGGAGTACCTTGCATCACGAGCTTGAGCATGCTGTCATTAATGACATGTTCTACGGAGGGAACGTACAATCCCGTCTTAGTGGAAATGCTCTTCAAATACCGTTGTGGTATAACGAGGGAATGGCCGAATATACCTCTCTCGGTTGGGATACCAACACCGATATGTGGATACGTGATGCGACAATCAACAACTATCTTCCCCCAATTCGCCGTCTTGGCGGTTATTTTGCCTATCGTGGAGGACAGTCGGTTTGGAACTATATTGCTGAGGAGTATGGTCGTCCAAAGATTACCGAAATTATGCAGGCCCTGTATAACCAGAGGAATTTGGAAGTGACGCTGAATAGAACGCTGGGGTTGAGTTTAGAGGAGTTGTCAAAGCGTTGGCAGGATTACTATCGAAAACGGTATCTGCCGGAAGTGGCTAACCGCGAGGATATAACCTCATTCGCAGATCTGCTGACCGAACGTGATAAAGCCGGTAGTTACAATACAAGTCCGGCTGTTTCGCCTCAAGGCGATAAAATTGCGATGATTACGAATAAACGAGGCTATTTTGATGTAGTGGTAATCAGTGCTATAACCGGGGATAAAATAAAAACCCTTATCAAGGGAGAGGATAATGTAAATTTTGAGGAGCTAAATATTCTGAATCCCAACCTGACATGGTCGCCCGATGGACGAAAAATTGCGTTATCCAGCAAGTCTAAGGGATCCGATAATTTAGCTATTGTGGATTATGAAACCGGCAAAGTAAGGATGATCCAGTTTCCCAAAGTAGATGCCATCGGTTCGGTTTCCTGGTCACCTGATGGTAATAAAATAGCCTTTGACGGTAATATTGGCCCTAATCAGGATATTTATGTATACAACCTGCAGACGCAAGAGTTTAATAATGTGACTAATGATGTATTCTCGGACTACGAGCCTGCCTGGGCCTCCGATTCTGAAACGATTTATTTTGTTTCGCACCGAGGTAATCAAGTCCGGTTGAATAATGTACAGAATACGTCTCGTTTATTGATGGATGATGATTTATATACTTCTGATATCTATTCGGTTAAAATAGGTTCTTCGACTGCACAACGGTTAACAAAAACCCCAAACTGGAATGAAAAGCAGCCGGCAACAAGTAGAGATGGCAAGCTTTTCTACATTTCCGATGAAAATGGTATCCCGAATATTTATTTAATGAATCTTCAGGATCGAACCTCTTCACCGGTTACGGACCTTCAAACGGGCGTTATGCAGATGTCGATAAGTGCTGATGCCAGCCGACTGGCCGTTAACTCTATTAATGATGGTAATCTGGATATTTTTATGGTTCAGTCTCCATTGAGCCGAGTTAAAGATCAGCCGCTGGAGCCTAATGAGTGGGCTAAGAGAAGGGCAGAAGAATCCAAGGGTGAACGTGTGCCGGCTACCAAATATGTACGCGAAATGTTGAAGACACAACCGGTAGACTCTACGAGTTTAACTGAAGCGGTCGCGTCGAAAATTGATCCTGAGCCAAAAGAGGCATATGTAGATACTACTGCCATCCAACCGGATACAACTGAGCAGGATACGACTGAAGAGCAACAAGAAGAAACAGACAGTTTTGATTTCCGAAATTATGTATTTGATTCTTCGGTAGAAGAAGACACGGCCTTTGTTGCAGAATATATGGATGAGGCTAAGTTTAACCTTGAAGGCAATCAAACTGACGACGGCAGATATATCCCGCGAGAATATCGATTGCGATTCAGTACGGATATCATTTATGCCGGGGGTAATTTTTCTACCTCTTACGGGACATACGGTATAACGCAGATTCAGTTTAGTGATCTTCTGGGGAACCACAGGATCTCTTTTGGTACGAATCTGAATTTGGATTTACGCAACAGTACCTACTTTTTGCAATATGCTTACTTGAAAAACAGAACTGATTGGCAATTTACGTTCTTTCATAATGCTAGTAATTTCCAAGACTTTTCCGGTCAGCTGTACCGATTTCGGTCATTCGGCGGAGGTATTAATATGCGATACCCCTTCGATAAATTCCGCCGGATAGATGTAGGGCTTTCCGGGATTGGAATTGCACAGGACTATAGCATTGCTTATGCTGATACCAGCCAAAATGAGACGGCGGCTTTTGCCTATCCCCAAATCATTTTTACTAGTGATAAAACTATGCCGGGATACACTGCTCCCGTCGGTGGTTCACGGTACTCACTAAGTGTTACCGGTAGTCCGCCTATTACGAATGAAACTCTACAATTTGCATCTATACTCGGTGATTATCGGAAGTACTTTAATTTGGGATCGGGATACTCTATAGCTCTGCGTGGATCGGGAGCGGCTTCATTCGGAAGAGATTCTCAGACTTTCTTTATGGGAGGTATGCTGGGATGGATAAATGCCAAATACTCGGGACGTAGTATACCAACTGATCGGTTGGGAGATACGTTCTTCACCTTGCCTGCACTCCCGCTTAGGGGGCATCCGTATAACGCTATCTATGGAGATCGATTTACTTTGGCTAATGCGGAATTCCGATTCCCGTTATTCGCCGCCATTTTACCCGGGCCCATACCCATATTGCCGCTTTATAACTTAAACGGTGTTGCTTTCTTTGATGCCGGTATGGCTTGGGGACAGGATGTTGTGTTTGAGTATTATCAGCAGACTTTGCCCAACAACCCACAGCCTGGACGACAGAGAGCGGTTTTAAATGAAGCAGATCTTGATTTTCGAGTTAGTGAAAGGGCTCAGCGTCAAATTAATACCGGTAACGGTACGTTCAATGTCCCAGTCAACGACGGCGATATTTTGATGGGAGCCGGATTTGGGCTGCGTACTATTCTCTTTGGATTTCCGCTCCGTTACGATGTAGGCTGGCCCTATTACCGTGATGGATTTGGAAGTGATCCCATACACTATATTACGATTGGGGTAGATTTTTAGCAATGCTTATCCGGCCTGATGATTCATCATCAGGCCGGTAGTATTTTTGTCAGTCGAGTAAATCTTTCTTGAGTCAAGCACTCATTGCTTTATAAGCCGATCTACTTTTAACAGTCGGTCAAAGTTTTGATCGGGATCCTTAAAATAAATGAAGGTCAAGTACTCCTGTTGAGAGGACAAAAACCCCTGATCAAGGGAAAGATTATCTACTTTGTTGTCTTGGACATTTACGTATTTGTAAGCGTACGTTCCCTGTTTTATAAATGCCTGTCCAGTCCACATCCGTTTGCCGGAGTCAAAGCTCATTTGGTTAAGTTCATTAATCATCCAGTTGTTGAAGTGCCCGACAATAAAAATTTTTGATGAAGGCGAGATACCATCTGCTGTTTCCAGTCTGAACTCTACCTGTGCATAATTGCTATTACGATTATCATTTGGGATGCCCATGTTAATAGCTGCTTCTGACCAGTTAGGGTTGGTATCCAGGTTTTGAACATCCCGCCGCAAAATGACTTTAGGCGGTGTAACACCGGGCTGATATTCTAGAATCTGTTGACCGTCAGCATCAAAATTTTGAAGGTTTAGGTGCTTGAATTCGTAATTTCCAACAAAAGCATTGTCGCTTTCAATATATCCTCGCAGTTGACCCGGCGTGATAGTATCGAGAAATTCAACCTGTTTTGTTTGTCCCCAGAATTGGTTTTGTACAAATGACATGGATAAATCAAATTGGGGAAATTCTACAAAATCAGGATAACTGTAGGTGCTAAAAAGCTTATCGAGGGGGCGGCCATCTTTGCGCTGTGCGAAAAGCCGTTCTACCCGTGTTTCTATTTGTCCCTCATCTTCGGTGATAAAAAAGGGCATTGAAAATAACAGGTTATTGTCATCAGTCGAATAGACCTTGATGAGATAGTTTCCACTTACTGCAGGCTGTAGTTCATTATTGGGGAAGGAAAATTCTATATGATGATAAGAGGGACGCTGTCCAAAGCTGATTCTTGAGGACTGAATGATAGTTTCGGAAAAACTGTCGAGATACGTATTCGGGCCAATGCCACTTTTATTCCATTCTTTATCGTAATGTTCTACCGTTACTCTAAATTGCTGATTTTGTGTCCCTAAATAATCAAAGGAAAGAAGTAATTTATGAGAAGTGGTTAGTTCCAAGATAGGGGCTTGTCCCGGCTGCCCCTCGGGATGAAGTTGGATACTTTGTATATCATGTGGTGATGCTTTTTGCTTGTTTAGCGCAAGGGTTCCTTCTAAATGATTTTCTGATTGTGAAGGCGGCTGTTTTTCATAGGATCCAGCAGTAGCACATCCCACAACAGCAGATACCAACAGAATGAGAACAAATTTACTGTAAAAAAGTGCCTTTGAATACAAAATGAGCGGGGCCTTCGAGTTTAATATTGCTATATGTGTTTGTTTTGCGATCGAATGAAAAATGTACTGATAATGTACCGCCTTTTGTTTCAACCGAATATTTCCGGGCCGAGGTATTATTATCTTGTAGATGGTGCCAGACGAGAGCAGAAGCGATGGCCCCGGTTCCACAGGCTAAGGTTAAATCTTCTACTCCTCGCTCGTATGTTTGGAGTTTAAGGTTGGTTGAATCGGTACCACAGATAAAATTAACGTTTGTCCCTTTTGGCTCAAAGTGCTCGTGGTATCGAACTTTTTTTCCTTCAGTGACAAGCTCATCCTCATGTTGTAGTTTAGCCTCTGTAATTTCTTTTACTGTATGTTCGGTCCCAGTATGAATAGCATACAAGGTTTCACCGTCGATATCTTTTTCAATAACGAATGCCTCCATTGGAAAAGATATGATAACAGAATCGGAATCCTGGATGTTTGCTTCATATACATTGTCGTGTACATTAAACCGGTGCTGTTTGTCAAATCCTATCGAGTAAGCAAATAGGGCTATACATCGGGCACCGTTTCCGCACATGCCGGCGTTACTGCCATCAGGGTTGCGATAAAACATGGTATAGTCAACCTTATCGTATTCGGGTGGAAATAAGGCTAAAATACCGTCAGAACCGACACCGAATTTACGGTCACAAATATTGGGTGCTAATGAAATAAGCTCATCCTTAGTAAAGGATTTTGAACGGTTATCAATTAACACAAAGTCATTACCTGCCGCCTGCATTTTCGTAAATGCTATGTCACGTTTTGGTGTATCCATTATTCAGAGAAAGCTGGTAAATGTTTCCAGGAGTCTTGTTTGGTGATGATAGGGTCATTGCCACGCATCAAGCTTGAAAATCGAAAAGCTAACGACGTAAAAATAAGTTTTGCCTGTACGTTTCGATAAACCATCGGTTTGCATTCGTTAACTTGTTCTATCATATCCTCAAGACGTGCATCGGCCAATGTTTCGCAGAATTTTTTAATTACATCGAGCTGATCAGCATTGGTTATTAATGCCTTATTCTGCGTTGACCGATAAACAAGTAAGTCGCGCAGAAAAACTTCCATAACGTTCAGGATAGCAATTAGCCCCTCAAGATTTTCCTGACTCTGCCAGTCTTGAGCTGTTTGGGTAATATTGACGGCATCCTGGGAATAGGAGTATCGCAAGTATTCAATAATCGCTTCTCGTGTGCTTTTCAGAGTGTCAACATCAAAAAAGCGGGTCATTGCATAGTTCCCGCCGGAAACCCGTGCCAGATATGAAGCTTCATTTTTGTCCACTCCATCTTGTTCAATAAGAGCTTGTTCAATCTCTTTTGTCTTTAAAGGTGATAGCTGGATGTGTTGGCAACGAGAGATTATGGTGGGTAGCAGGGCTTCTGTATTGTCAGTAGTGAGCAAGAAAATGAGGTCTTCTGCGGGTTCTTCGAGCAGTTTTAAAAAAGAGTTTGCTGCCTCTTTTTTCATACTTTCAATTCCGGTCATGATGATAACCGTTTTTTGCCCTTCATTGGGTTTATAATAGGCAGCAGGCCGAATTTCCTCCCTGAAATAATCGATGGGATAAAAAGCACGCTTATTTTTGGTGCTTTCCTCGTTGGTCAGTGATGGTCGGAGGCTAAAATCCACAATTTCGTAGGGATCTTCGCGTAGTAGTTCTAATCGCTCGCGTAACTCTTCAACTGATACATTGGTAGGTACCGGTAAAAAAACGTGAATGTCGGGATGTGTAAACCATGATGATTTTTTGGAAAATGCTTGATCACCTAAATCAGTTAGATGGTCGACTCCATTTATAAGTTCTGCAAAAGCAAGAGCAAAAGCGGTTTTGCCAATTCCGGGAGGCCCCGAAAAAAGATAAGAGTGACTAATACGCCCCGACTGGATAATACGCGTGATTTGTTCGCGGGCAAAAGATTGCCCTACCAGGCGACGATCACCAAAATCAAATGTGAAGTCTTTGTAGTCGATCATGATGTATTATTCTTCAAAAATGTAATCAAAAAGTAAAATTCCTGCCGTGATGGTTACACCCGCATAACCCACCAAAGCCCAAAAGTCATTAAGATAATTATCGGTAAATCCATCGATAAGTGCTGCTTTGGTCGTACGCACGAGAATAAGAATCAGCGGAAAAAGTAACGGTATGCTAAGAACTGAAAAAATAGCTCCTTTTCGATCGGCTTGCGAGACAATGGCTCCAAGCATGGTAGAGACTCCTGATAATCCCGCGGTGCCGAAAAGCAGAACTAAAATAAATGCGAGCAGATCAGCTATAGGCATCCCGAGAAGAAAAATATAGAGTAAAAACGTGACAAGGTTTACTGTAAGTGTAAATAAAAAATTATAGCACAGCTTGCCCACGAAAACTTCAGAGGCATTGCTATGGATTCGAAGCAGATCAAAGGTTTTTCGGTCGGTTTCCATCACAAAGGAACGCGATAGACTCGATAGTGCAGCAAAAAGAATGACAATCCAAACGAGGGCACTTTTGGGAGTAGGAGCCAGCTGTTCAGCATTGAGGGCAAAAAGAATGAGCAGTAGGGCAGCTCCCACGAACGCCAGAACGGTATTAATGGCGTACCTTGACCGAAGCTCTGTTTGTAAGTCCTTGGCTAATACTGCCGAAATTCCTTTTAAAAAATCCATCAGCAAAGTTTACAAAATTTGCTTCCAACAATTAAACGAAAATATAGAATTCGGGGGCATAAATTGATGGCTTAATTAAGTTGTAACAGATGAAAAACGATGAGTATATTTGAACTGCATATGAAATACATAATTTAGATTTTTCCGCATGAATATTTTCAGCTTATTGAATGAAGAAACTGTGTTACCAAATCTGAAAGCCAAAGATAAAGCTGAGATATTAGAGAGGATGATTGCTTCATTAGAGGATATGGTATCTAATGGAGAACTTGAGGAAATAAGAGAAGCTGTGTTTGAGCGCGAACGGATAATGTCTACGGGGGTTGGCAAAGGGTTGGCGATTCCGCACGGCAAAGCATCAGGGATTAATCAGACATATGCAGCATTTGCTATTTTAAAAGAACCGGTTGACTACGAAGCTATCGATGAAGAGCCCGTGAATATGGTTTTTCTGTTGGTTGGTCCGCAAGCGAGCAATAACTTGCATATTAAAATGCTGAGTCGTATATCAAGGTTAATGAATAATAGTGAATTTAGAGAGCGATTGCGTAGCTGTTCAACGGCGGAAGAAATTATTGAGGCCTTCAAAAATGAAGAGCATGTTTCTTTGAATGGCTAAAACTTGTATAAAGCAATTTAAGCTGAGATTTATGTCTCAAAAGAAATCTATTTGTCTGAGTGCGGGGGTACTTTTTGCACTTCTTTTTATGATCAACACGGTACAGGCACAACAAGTTGTTTTTTCGCCTGAGGTAGCTAATACTATTGAAAATAGTCGTGCCAATGATGCTTTTTGGTCAGTTATTGTTCGTGATACGACTGGAAAAATTTTAGAGGGATACAATTTTGAGAAGATGGTACGACCTGCCTCAAATCTAAAGCTACTGACGTCTGCAGCAATTCTGGATGAATTGGGGCCCGATTACCAATTTCGAACAAAGATGTATGGGCTTGGCAGGCAGGTGGATAGCACCTGGCAGGGCGATATTATTATTCGCGGTGTTGGCGATCCATCTATAAGCGGGCGATTTTACCGGGATGATCGGTTTCATGTATTTGACAAGTTATTCTCTGCGCTCTATGATCGAGGTATTCGAAAAATTGACGGTAACCTGATTGGCAACGATTCTTTTTTTGATCAGCAGCCGTATCCCAAAGGTTGGAGTTGGGAAGACCTTTCTTTCTATTATGGGGTAGAGATCAGTGCATTATCATTCAATAATAATGCAGTAGATCTGACGGTTTATGCCAAGGGGGATGTGGGCGAAAAGCCGAAAATTGAGTGGTTCCCATTTGATACGGATTACGTAAACTTTATCAATGATCAGGTAATTACGCCTGCAGATACGGAATATGATGAATTCTATCGTCGAAAGCCCGGTACGAATACTATCGTACTGGGAAGTAAATTGCCAAAGGGATATGTGGAAAAAGAGTCACTTTCTATTGATGACGCTCCGCTCTTTTTTTTGGATACCTTTAAGAAGTATCTCGAAGATGGTAATATTGAACTTAGCGGTGGCATCATTGTAGACAGCAAGCCACAAGATTGGAATGAGAATAGATATCAACCGCTGGCGGAGCATGTATCGGTACCTCTGGATTCTATGTTTGTACAGTTGAATAAAGAGAGTGATAACTTTTATGCTGAAATGCTTCTTAAAACAGCCGCTGCTGAACACTTTGATGCTGCCGGTAGCACTGAGCTAGGCATAAGTTTGGTAAAGGATTTTGCCAAATCCATGAATATGGACACCACAGATCTTGAAATTGAGGATGCTTCGGGCATGGCGGCTTCAACACTTTTAAAAACGGAAGATTTAAACACACTGTTGGTAGAGATGAGAAATCATCCACACTTTGATGTTTTTAAAAAGAGTTTGCCAGTTGCAGGCCAGGATGGGTCTTTAGAGAATCGGTTTATAAATTCTCCCCTTAAAGGAAAAGTGTTTGGCAAAACGGGATATGTTTCTGGCGTACGCAGTTTGAGCGGTTATATGGAGGGGATTTCGGGTAAGCCACTGATATTTTCGGTTGTGACCAATAATTACACCGAAAAAACTGGGTATGTTGATACCATTCATGAACAGATTTTAGAGAATATATACGTAAAATATTAAGCACCTGATGTCTGATAAAAAACCGATTATTTTAATAACGGATGACGAAAAGAGTATCCGGAATTCCCTTCGAGATATCCTCGAGTTCGAGGATTATGCTGTGCTTGAAGCAGAAAGTGGAAAGGAGGTTTTTAATCTGCTGGATGATCATCGGGTAGATCTAATGCTGCTGGATATTAAGATGCACGGCATGGATGGAATTGAAATCTTGTCAAAACTAAAGGAAGAAAACTATCAGTTTCCCGTAATTATGATCTCGGGTCACGGTAATATTGAAATTGCCGTAGAAGCTACTAAAAAGGGCGCTTTTGACTTTATCGAGAAACCCCCGGATTTGAATCGACTGCTGGTGAGTGTGCGCAATGCGCTTGATCAACATCGATTGACTGAAGAAAACAGGTCAATTAAATCACGTCTGCCCAAGGTTCCCAAAATTATTGGCGAAAGTGATGCCATTAAGAAGATCAAAAAGACGATTGATAAGGTGGCTCAAACGAGTTCGAGGGTCATGATTACGGGTGAAAATGGGACCGGGAAAGAGCTGGTTGCTCGCTGGATCCATGAAAAAAGTGACCGGAGTCGTGAACCTTTTGTGGATGTGAACTGTGCGGCTATTCCCGCCGACCTCTTGGAGAGTGAGTTGTTCGGTCATGAAAAAGGAGCGTTTACCGGTGCCAGCAGTCAGCGTATTGGTAAATTTGAGCAGGCTGATGGTGGAACACTCTTTCTGGATGAAGTCGGGGATATGAGTGCTGCTGCACAAGCAAAAGTTTTGCGGGCCCTTCAGGAAAATGCTATTGTCCGCGTTGGAGGGACAAAAAAAATATCAGTTGATGTCCGTGTGATTTCGGCGACTAACAAGGATCTTTTGGACGAGATAGAAACCGGTGGATTCCGAGAGGATTTGTATCACCGATTAAATGTGATTCCCATTCATGTTCCCCCGTTACGCAAACGACGGGAAGATATCCCGCTATTGGCTCAAGATTGGCTGCAGAAATTAGCCGAAAAGGATATTATGTTTTCGGGGATTAGCTTTACAGATGAAGCACTGGAGGAGCTTAAAAAACAGAATTGGTCCGGTAATGTGCGTGAGCTCCAGAATGGTATTGAGCGATTGGGACTGTTGGCGGATGATTCTGAAATAAGTAAAGAAGATGTACAAGCACTCACGCTTTCCAGAGGTAAGAAAAGCGATACGTTTACTGATTTGGCTGATAGTGTAGAGACCTTTCAAAAGTTTAAGGAATCGGCTGAACGGTTATTTATAATTCGTAAACTGGAAGAAAACGACTGGAATATTTCTCAAACTGCTGAAGCGATTGATATTCAACGCAGTCATATGTACAACAAAATGAAAAAGTACGATATTGAGCGTTGATAATACCTAAGGCGGTTATGTAGGTCTGTTGATAAGAATATTGAAAAAATTGCAATTTTAGTTACTAAGAATATTTAAGGATGTCAGCGAAGATAATAGACGGGAAGAAAGTTGCTCAATTAACGCGAGATGAAGTTCGAAAGGATGTTGATGATTGGATAGAAGCGGGCCACCGTCCGCCATTTTTACAAGTGGTCCTTATTGGAAATAATCCTGCATCTGACGTCTATGTTGGGGCCAAAACCAGGGCGTGCAAAGAAGTGGGGATTGAAACGGATACCATGCGTTTGCCCGACACGGTTTCCGCAAAGGTCTTAAAACAAACTATTCATGAACTGAATAATGATGACTCTGTAGATGGCATATTGGTCCAGCTTCCGCTGCCTAACCATTTATCTGCTCATGATGTTATTGAATCAATTGACTATCGAAAAGATGTCGACGGTTTTCATCCCATGAACGTAGGCCGGTTGACCGTAGGGGAGCCGAGTTTTAGATCCTGTACGCCTGCCGGGATTATTGAACTTCTTAAACACTATAGTATCCCCACAAAAGGAAAGCATGCCGTAGTGGTGGGAGCCAGTAATATTGTAGGACGGCCGATATCAATTTTGTTGAATAAAGAAAGTGGTGAGCAGGGGAAAGCGACGACAACGGTTTGTCACAAGTTTACCAAAGATTTAACGAAGCATACTATTGACGCTGATATATTAGTTGTTGCTGCAGGTCAGCCCGAGTTTATCAAAGGAGAGATGGTCAAAGAAGGAGTAGTGGTCATTGATGTAGGTATCAATCGCGTAGCAGATGAAACCAAAGAAAAAGGGTACAGCCTTGTGGGCGATTGTGATTTTGAAAGTGTTAAGGAAAAGGCCAGCTGGATTACGCCCGTGCCCGGCGGAGTAGGCCCCATGACTGTGGCTATGTTAATGAAAAACACACTGTTGGCCGCAAAAAAATCTATCTATCCGGAGTAAACTTTTTTTATAGACACTTGCTTGAATTTTCGGGGTCTACGTAGCAGGCATCAGATGTAAGACTATGGCTGAATTCCAGATCTTTTTGCAACTCATTGAGAAATTCTTTGATATCTTCCCGGGATGTCCAATGCTCATGTCCATCACTTAATAACGGTAAATCGCTGTTTGTAAGACCATCCGGTAGGGATATGGGATCCGATTCTTCTACGTAAATAACCTCGTGGGCTACTACCATCTCTTCTAATCTGTCTTGCACCCACCTTGCAAAGGTATCCGTATTTTTATGATAAAACGTAAACATGATCTAAAGTCTCCATTGATAAATTGATATTTATAAAGCCTCAAAACTGATGGCTGTTCCTCCTCCCGGAGCCATCCAAAGTTCGAGTGTTGTATCAGCAGTAACCTCTCGGGTTTTGATCTCATAAGCAGTGGGATTATCCTGCCAGTGGGCATTGTCAGCATCTTGGTATATCGTTGCTTTATAGGTTTTTCCAGTATCCAGAAAGTTAAGAGATACTTCTTTTGTACGCTCATTTTCATCTGTGACGGCTCCTAAAAACCATGTGTCATTATTTTTTTCTTTTCGAGCAGTCACTACGTAATCTCCAATTTCTGCATCCAAAATATGTGAGGCATCCCAATCCACTGCAACATCGCGAATGAACTGGAACATGGGGTGAAAGTTCCCGTCATCAGTTAAGTAATTTTCCGGTAGGTCAGCAGCCATCTGCATGGGACTGTAGAGCACCACATAAAGAGCCAGCTGGTTAGCCAGTGTTGACTTAACCTGTTCCTCATCGGAATATTCATCAAAAGTGATGTTAAAAATTCCTGGCGTATAGTCGATGGGACCGCTGAGGATGCGCGTAAAAGGCAGAATAGTGGTATGCTCGGGAGGCATTCCTTCACTCCATGCATTATATTCCATTCCGCGTACTCCCTCCCGGGTCATCATATTGGGATAGGTTCTTCGCAACCCGGTACCTTTGATCGGTTCATGTGCATTGATACCAATCTGGTATTCGGCTGCTTTCTCTACTACTTTTCGATAATGGCGAACCATCCATTGCCCGTGATGATATTCGCCTTTTGGAATAATGCCTCCGGCGTATCCGGTTTTAATATGATGAATACCCAGATCATGATAGAGTTGGAAAGCTGTATCGAGCCTGGTTTCGTAATGGGCTGCCTGGCCCGATGTTTCGTGATGACCGACCAACGTCACATTACGTTCTTTCGCGTAATTCGAAACTTCTTGGAGGTCAAAATCAGGGTAGGGCGTTGTGAAATCAAAAAAGCCCAGCGAGTCGGTTCCCCAGTATTCCCAGCCGGTATTCCAGCCTTCGATTAACAATCCTTTTATGTCGGCCCGCTCATTAAAATCAATATATCGTTTAGCATTTTCGGTGGTAGCACCATGCGTTGAACCACCCGGGGTGTCAAATGAGCCTTCTGCAGCTTCCTCCATCCCCCAAGAAGATTTCCCGATATGCATTTCCCACCAGATGCCGGTGTATTTCATGGGTTCTATCCAAGAGGTGTCTTCTAACTTATTAGGTTCATTTAGATTTTGAAGCAAAAATGATTGTGCCAGATCTCCTGCACTTTCACCGACTTGTATAGTACGCCATGGGGTAGAGAAAGGGGCTTTAGCTTTTACCTTTGTACCGTCAGCCCAAGGGACGAGCTCGCTAACTAATGTTAAATCGTTGGTTATACCCAGCGTCATTCCGGCATAATCAGTCAGATTTGCTTCATGAAAGCTTAGGTATAAGCCATCCCCCGTTTTCATTGTGATCGGGGTGTTAGCCGCATTGAAGTTGTTAATCTGACGATCGACGCGTTCGTTTTCACCGGCAAATTCAGAAGCATCGATTTCACTAACCTTAGTTTGTTTGTAATTATACTCATAGCTGTCATAATCGGCAGGGATCCACCAGCTGGTATGATCGTCGGTAAGTGCGAATTCTGTCTGCTCATTCATGATATACAGACTATCCGTCATCGATTTTTGAAGGGGAAATTCATATCTGAATCCAATTCCATCATTAAAAACTCTGAATCGCAGCTTTACCACTCGCTCTTGTTTATTTATCTCTTTAAGTGATACGAGTAGTTCATTATAGTGATTGCGGACTTCCTCTTGTTCGCCCCAAATTGGTTGCCAGGTTTCATTATGAGACCTTCGCTCGATGCTTGAAATTTGCAACCCGTCTTTTAATGGTGGAAGGTTTCGAAACTCAAATCCCAAGCCGGAGGTGTCAATTATTTGGGTGTTGCCATGCTGTACCGTGTATTGAGGACTCCCGGATTCGGAAAGAGAGAATGTAACCGAAAGATTTCCATTCGGAGAAGAAACAGTTGATAATTTATTCATTACGTCGCAACTGAATATGATCAGAGAGCTAATAACTGCGAACGAAAGCGCTTTCAAATAATGCATAAATAAATAGTTGTATATGTTGTTATCAGTGGGGCATAAAATTGATGCTTTTGGGATAAAAAACAACTGTCAACCAAAACAAAAGAGGAAATAGATAGACAAGGAACATTTTTTTAAATAGGGGTGACATACTGGTGTCACTACTGATTGTTAGGTTAAAATTGAACACCAATTAAACAAAGGAACTCATTATGAATACTGCAATCAAAACGAGTCATAAAGCCCTCGATACTAATTTAGAACCTGTTCTTCGTAAAGTTTTAAAAGAGGCTGAGAAAGAACACCGTGAACTCCAGCAGATGTTTGAACTGATGGGATGGGGTGATATTCCCGATGCTTTAAAGCTGGAAATAAAGGATGATGTATCGGCTTTGGTTAATGAGTTGAACGGCCAATATTCCAGTTGTGATCCCTATGTAGCTCGTCGCCGAAAGCGTGTGTTTTACTGGGTAGAATGTTATCGCGATGGCATCTGCTCGCTTGAAACAGCTATTGATGCCCTGCATATTAAAAGTTTGTGAGTGTTTAAAAGAGAGGCGCTTGGGGCAAGCGTATGTGAGCGATTTTGCTTGGCATTTTTAAGGAAATTCTGTTAAGCAGGTCGCTCACATTTTTTTTATCTTTGCCCAAACTGGAACCACAATACTTGCAGATCTTTTCTACCATGGAAAATTCCTCTCCTTTCGACCGCATAACACGCCAGGGTTTAACCTATGATGACCTCCTTTTGGTCCCAGGCCATTCCGAAGTTGTCCCTCGTGATGTAGATACAAGCGTGGATTTAACTTCTGAACTTACGCTCAATATTCCCGTCATTAGTTCGGCTATGGATACCGTATCGGAATATCGGCTGGCTATTGCCCTGGCTCGCGAAGGTGGTATTGCTATGCTGCACAAAAATATGTCCATTCAGGATCAGGCTGACCAAGTACGCATGGTGAAGCGTAGTGAGAGTGGTATGATTGTTGATCCGGTGACATTAGGAAAGAATGAGACGGTTCGCAAAGCGCGCGGGCTTATGAAGAAACATAAGATTGGCGGTATTCCCATTGTAGAAGATGACAATACGCTCATCGGTATTGTGACGAACAGAGATTTGCGTTTTGAGCACTACGTGGATAAGAAGCTGAGTACTATTATGACGACCGAGAATCTCATCACGGCGCGTGAAGGTACTACTCTTGAAGAAGCGGAAAAGCTGCTGCAGGAACACAAAGTTGAGAAGCTACCTATTGTCGATGACAATATGAAGCTGGTGGGATTGATCACCTTTAAGGATATAGAGAAGAAGATGAACTTTCCCAATGCGTGCAAAGACGATATGGGACGTCTGCGTGTGGGAGCAGCCGTGGGAGTAACAGCGGATACGCTGGATCGCGTTGAGGCATTGGTTGATTCCGGTGTTGATGTAATTACCATTGATACCGCACACGGCCATTCGCAGGGGGTGTTGAATATGGTCAAAGAGGTTAAAAAGGAATATCCCGATCTGAATCTTATTGCCGGTAATATTGCTACTAAAGATGCTGCCAAAGCACTTGTTGATGCGGGCGCCGATATCCTTAAAGTGGGCGTTGGTCCGGGATCTATTTGTACAACCCGTGTGGTTACCGGAGTAGGTGTGCCGCAGTTGAGTGCAGTGATGGAAGTTGCTGAATATGCCCATAATGCCGGCGTAAGTGTTATTGCAGATGGTGGTATTAAACAAACCGGTGATATTCCTAAGGCCTTGGCAGGCGGTGCACATGCAGTAATGATGGGATCCATGTTTGCCGGAGTTGATGAGGCACCGGGTGAGACGGTTATCTATGAGTCTCGCAAGTATAAGTCGTACCGTGGAATGGGAAGCCTGGGTGCGATGGAACAAGGTTCAAAAGATCGCTATTTCCAGGATGTTGAGGATAACATTAATAAGCTTGTACCCGAAGGTATTGAGGGACGAGTTCCATATAAAGGATATTTAAGTGAAGTGGTTCATCAGATGACCGGCGGGCTTCGTGCTGCTATGGGCTATTGTGGAGCGCCTGATATTGCCAGCCTTCAGCAGGCTGAGTTTGTTCAGATTTCTGCTGCAGCTTATAAAGAGAGTCATCCTCATACGGTAGAAATTACCAAGGAAGCCCCGAACTATTCAGTAAGCTAATTGCACGGATTATTTACGGGCGTTGACGAGGATGCTTACTCCAATTACCAGAAAAATTAGGTGAGGGAGCGTTGCTGCGAGCATGGGATCAATTTCTCCCTGACCGCCGAATGGTTCAATCACTTTCATCATCACAAGGTATAGAAAGCTAACGGCCAGCCCTGCTGCGATGTAGAATCCTTTACCGCCTTCCCGTCGAACCGAAGCCAGGGCAAACCCGACGATGGTCACCACAATAATTGAAAAGGGATAGGCATATCGCCCGTAGAGCTGTACCTTTGGCAATTCTACACCGCCGGCGCCGCTTCGCTCGATGGATTGAATATAGTTTTGAGCTTCGGGATAGGTAAGTTGGTAGATGTCCGACGTTTTACGGGTTAGATCGCGCGGATAGATATTGAGTGTGGTATCCATAGAATCAATATGGACCTCAGAGTATCCCATCTCAGTAAAGGTTTGCTTTTGTACATTCTCGAGCTTCCAGTGTTGTTTTTCTTCCTGCCATATCATACGCTGGATAAACATTTTTTCACTTATGCTGTCGCCCTCAAAGTTTACAACATCTACGCGGTATCCGGTACCCTTATCGGGATTGAAATAATTTATTTTAAAGATGGAGTTTTCGGATTCCTGTCGAAAAATGCGATTAGTATCCACTTTATCCGATTTACCAGACAGGTATTCTGATTCAAAAGCAATACGTTTTTCATTGGCATTAGGAATTACATAGGCGTCCAGATAACTCATCACCGCCGTCATCAAAAAGGCAAAAGCCAGATAGGGTAAAATAAGGCGATACAGACTTACGCCTGCTGCTTTTAAGGCGGTAATTTCGAGTCGTTCAGCCATTTGACCCGTTAAGTAGAGACAAGCGATGAATACGGCAACAGGTATAATCAAGCGGGCTATTTCCGGTGTATAATTGAGATAATACACTCCAAATATTTGAGCGAACGTAGCTCCCTTATCAGTAAAATCTTCGCTGTTTTCTGAAAAATCGATAACAATAAAAATGAATATCAGCACCATCATCACAAATAATGTGATGGCTAGCATCCTAAAAAAGATATAGCGATCAATTTTTTTAGTCACGATGCTTCCACAGTTTTGATAGTTTAAAAGGAGTACTAATACTTATTACCATAATAAGCCCTACGGCACCAAGTACAATATCTGACAGCCACATGCCGGTGAAGGGAGAAATAAACAGACGATCTGCCATTTTTTCGCCCTGAATAATGGAAATCCAGTAAAATGTTAAAAATACCGTACCAATAAGAGCTGCGTACCCAAGGTTTCCTTTCTTGGTATACATGCCAATGGGAGCACCGAGAAGAACAAATACGATACAAGCAATGGGGATAGAAAACTTTTTATGGATCTCAACCAAGTATTGTGCAATTTTTTCAAGTCGCCACTCTGTATCAGATACGATATCCTCGATAAAGGATTTGTAGTTACGCAGTTTCATCAGGCCAATATCGTGCAGACGTAGTTGTTCAGATTTTGATTCTAATTCTTGCAATACCAAGTAATTACTTTCGTAAGGTAAATCTGTCGTATCTGTTTCTGACTGCTTTAATTCTGACTCCCTTTTATCCCCTGTATTTAGTCTCGAAAGGGTGGGATAGATGTAGTTTTTATTTTTGATTATATGATTTTTTTGTTTTTCGATCTGATTATTCAGAGAATCAACAACACTATTCATCGCTTGAATATTCATTGTACGGTCATTCCGAGAACGATCAGCAGGGTTGGAGCGTGAGAAGGCCAAATCTGAGAGGTCAAAACTGATGCGATAACGGTCAAAATGGGTTTCCTCAAAAACGTCAATGAGTTTTCCTTTTTGTCTGCGATCAAGTTTTCGAAGCACTGATCCATCATTCAGGAATAGGGTGAGCGTTTGTCCGCTTTGTTTGCTTGCGAGCCGTCCTTTTTCGGCTTTGATGTAAGCTTCTTTACGATTGCGGGTGGGGTGCTGATATATGGTGACATCGCGTAATGAATCAGATTCATTGGTGATTTCTTTGACCAAAAAGGTGTAGTTATCGATCCCATCGTAAAACTCATTTTCTTTGAGATCGAAGCCGGGTTTTTTAAGGCGGATATCAATAAACAGCGATCGGGCTCTCTGATTAGCATCGGGTAAAATATCATTGGAAAACCACATAAGGAAAATGGAAAGCAGGATAGATGCAACCAGAACGGGATTTATAACATGGATAGGATTGATCCCTGCTGCGCGAATAGCTGTTAGCTCATTTAATTCCGTTATTTTTCCATAAGCCATAAGTGAAGCAACCAGTACGGCCATTGGCACGGCAAGTACGACCATCGACGCCAGGTTCGTAATAATAAGCTCTAAAATAACTCCTAACGGCAATCCCTTGCCGATAAGCAGATCAATATAAAGGATCAGAAATTGCATAAGCAGCAAGAACATCAGCGTACAGAAACAGAAGATGAAGGGGCCGATATGCCGCTTAAGAATATCTAATTGTAATTTATTGGGTAGTAATCGCATATTGTTGATTGATTTGGAACCCTAAAATTAGGTCTATATGGGTTCTTTACAAAATGGATATTTATTATGACTACAGACCCAGAGTTTGTACTTTTATGAAAAGCAGGAATCCATTATAATTCTGCTGAGTGCATGGGGACATAATCATTTCAAGAAAAATAAAAGGAGCTGTATATAGAGAATCGCTACCATAGATTTGCTGATTGAAATAATATGTAAATATATTCTACAACGGTTTCGTGCAGCTCAAAGCATTTAACTTTTCAACGTTCGTTTTACTTACTTGCTTGGCAACTATGGTGGCAAGTCCCGGGCAGAGTATGGGACAGGTCGGCCAGGACTCACTTCAAATAACGCCTGCCCAACCCGACACATTGCCCCGTTTGTATAAAGTCCCCCCCATTTCGTATCCGTTTCCGGATGATCGACCCAAGCTTTATTACATACAACTCCCCCAAGAGGAGACGTATGTACAGCGCGATTCACTGGGGGCATACCACAGTCAGAGGTTGCTGTATGAAATGCCTATGGCTTCAAGTTTCCGGATGAGTTTTGAGCAGTATGCAGAAGAGTCAAAGCAACGCCATCTAAAGGATAACTGGCAGATGCTTGTTCAAGAGCAACAAGCAGAAGATCAGCGCCGGCAGGGGTTGCTTGACTTTAATCTTGATATTCCCGGGGGAGAAGAATCTGCGTTTACAACTATCTTTGGCAAGCCGGAAGTTAATCTGAGTATTAATGGAACGGCTAATATGAATGTGGGAGCTTCTATACAAAAGACTGAAAACCCTGAAATTCCGGAAGATCAACGCCGTCAGATAGATCCAACCTTTGAACAAAGTTTAAAGCTGAACATTCAGGGTACGATTGGGGATAAGCTTTCTATTCAAACCGATTGGGATACCGAGCGTGACTTTGACTTTATGAACCGCCTAAATATTGTTTATGATGGTTACGAGGATGAGATCTTACAGCGCCTGGAGTTGGGAAACGTTTCTATGCAAACAGGAAACTCGCTGATTCGAGGTGGTAGTGCTCTTTTTGGTGTTAAGTCTGTAGCTCAAATTGGGTCGCTGAAATTAACGTCAGTACTTTCTCAGCAGGAGGGAGATAGCAAAACAGAAACAATAACGGGTGGGGCTCAGGAGCAGGAGATTTCTATTCGTCCAGGAGATTACGAATCTGACAGACACTTTTTTCTGGATTTCTTTACCCGCCAGGAGTTCGAAGACAATGTTTCCAATCCACAGCAGCAGGGGCAGGCATTACAGCTAACGGAGATTAATGTCTGGGTGCTTCGTGAGTCGTCACAATCACAGGAGGGAGAACGACAGGCGATTGCATTAGGAGACTTGGGGGTGGTACAAAATCCTGACAGCTCATTTTCACCCCCTGATGAGGATCAAGATATATTTAATGAGTTGACATTGGATCAATATCGTGATCCTTCTCAAGGGGTTTCTGCAGAAAGTTTTGGGGTTGAATCCACTTCATTTGTTGAAGGGTATTTTGTTCCCCTACAGGAAGGGGCAGATTATAGTTTAGACCGGAATCTGGGTTATATATCTATCAAACGGAATTTGGGTTCGCGTCAGGCATTGGCTGTTTCTTTTAAGTATCGGGATCCCCAGACCGGTGAAACTATAAGTGTGGGGGATGTGAGTCAGGGTGGTAATGAACGTATTTATTTGAAGCTATTACGTCCGCAAACGGTGACGACCTCAAATATTTTGTGGGATTTGATGATGAAGAATGTGTACTCACTCGGAGCCAATAATTTGACGCAAGAAGGCTTAGATCTGGATATTAAATATACTGAACAAAATGTGCCGAGCAGCTCGCTGCCACAACGTGATCAAATTTTACTTCAAGATTTGGGACTTGATCGGGTGGACCGCCAGGGAGCGTTGAATCCTGATAATAAAATTGATTTTAGTACCACGGTACTGGAACCCTCTACCGGTACCCTTGTTTTTCCTTATCTGGAACCCTTTGGATCGCGCATTGAGCAATTGCTTACAGAATCGGGGACTCCTCCTGACCGTGTCAGTGACCTCACCTTTGATGAGCTGTACAATGAGAAAAAGGTAAATGCGAACCAAAGCTCAAAAAATAGCTTTTATCGTATTCAGGGAAGTTCAAAGGGAAGTATTTCTTCCAGTTATTCGCTGGGATATTCATTGGTTGAAGGATCAGTAAAAGTTTTTGCTAATGGGCGTGAATTACAGGAAGGTACTGATTACGCTGTCGATTATTCGATCGGGAGTATTACAATTTTAAATGATCAATATCTTCGTCGTGGACAGGAAATTAAAATTGAGTACGAAAATAATCAGCTTACACAGATAGGAAAGAAAAGCTTTACCGGGCTAAGGGCTGAATATGAGTTTACGGATAATATATCGCTGGGAAGCACCTATTTTAACCTCAAAGAGCGTCCGCTACAGGATAAAATTCGTATTGGTGATGAGCCAGTAAATAACTCGGTTGTGGGGGTTGATGCTAATGCTCATTTTGATACTCCCTGGGTTACACGATTGATTGATCAGGTTCCTCTGTTACAAACTAAAGAAAATTCAAGCTTAACAATAAGTGGAGAGTTTGCCCATCTACGTCCGGGGGTTTCTCAAACGAGTGCGGTAAGTGATGCAATTGAAAACGATCGTTTATTTGAAGATGAAGAAAACGGTCTTTCCTTTATTGATGATTTTGAAGGTTCAGATATCGGGTTGAGCTTTATGAATCCCACTCGGTGGAATCTTGCAGCTGCACCTGCGGCCGTACCGGGCTATGGTCCGGATGAGGTGTTTTTTGAAGATAATCCACCGGATAATCCATCCACAAATATTGCCGATAAAATTGCTCGATCCGATCTTCGAGGGACTTTTTCCTGGTATAGTATTCCACAAAATATCGACCAAATTTTGGGTGGAGTTGATTTTACACCTGAAACACAGCAGGTAAAGGTAACAGATGTTTTTCCTAATCGGGATGTGCTAACCGAGGAGAATTTTATCAGTACGTTAGATGTCTATTTTGATCCTACAAAGCGGGGCCCATATAATTACAACGAAAATCTACGAACACTGTTGGAAGATGAACCTGAGCGCACTTGGAGTGGGATGACCACTACACTGCCTTCGGGTCAGGAAGATCTTACGCAGAATAACATTGAGTTTCTCGAATTTTGGATGCAGACGGTATTACCTAACGGGCAGTCACCAACTGCACAGGATCTTCAGGATTATGAGGGTAAGATTTATATCGATATAGGAGTTGTTTCGGAGGATGTCATCCCCAATTTCAAAACCAATACTGAAGATGGATTGGTTCGACGGCCACAGGATTTACAGGAAGATAATATCAGTGGGCAGTCACGGTCGTATATTCCTACTCCGCTACCGGCTCCGGAGGGACAGTTTTCAAATGATACGCGTGAACTGTCGGATGTAGGGCTTGATGGTGCACCGAACGAAGGTGGCATTGATAATAAAAATGAGCAAAATCTGTTTTCGGATTTTCTTGAAGCGATGGCTTCAGAATATGGTGCTGGAACGGAGCGATATCAGGAGATTGAAGAAGATCCATCCAATGACGACTATGTTTATTACGGAGAAAGTCAGGCCGGAAATGGTGATCTTCAGGAGCGATTTTTTCGCATGTATGGCTATCACGATGGCAATACCCCGCCAAACGAGGGGGAAAAAAGAGCTGTAACAAACAAGCCGGATACTGAGGGGCTTATTACTCCATCTATTGTTGAGCAGAATAATGCCTATTTCCAGTATGAAATTGACTGGAATCCCGCTGATTTTTCGGAATTAGAACCCGGATCGGAGGGGACCTTTATTGTGGATAAAGTAGACGGTCCAAATCAGGAAGACCGGTGGTACCAAGTACGACTGCCATTGGAAGAGTGGGTACGCAAAGTGGGTGGTATCGAAAACTTTCAGAATATCTCGTATATCAGGGTTTGGCTGTCAGGATATGAAAAACCATTTACCCTGCGTTTTGCTACCTTTGAGCTGGTAGGGAGCCAGTGGCGTCCCGCCGAAAATGTAGATCAGCAACAGGGTACAACACAGGGTGAGTTCAATATTTCATCCGTAAATATTGAGGAGAACAGCCAGCGGCGTCCGATTCCATATCGCCAGCCAGAGGGAGCAATTCGAGCGGTTAATCGCGACCGACAGCGGCAGACTATTGCCAATGAGCAATCGATAACGATGAATGTGGAAAATCTGGGTCCGGGCGAGCTGAAAATGATGAAGCGGGTATATCCCGGGGGATTGAATATGATTAACTACTCTAACGTGCGAATGTTTGTGCACGGTGAGGGATATGATAATCGTAGTGATGCGGATCTGGTTGTACGCTTTGGTACCGATCTGACCAATAACTATTATGAGTATCGCCAGCCCATTTCACCGTCCGATCCAAATTATCCGTACAGCACTAAACAGTTGAGTGAAATGAGTGAAGCTGAACGTGAAATGGAGGCCGAGGAAGTCTGGCTCTATGAAGAAAACAGCATGAATATTTTGATGCGGGCGTTTAATGAATTAAAACAACTGCGTGATCAGCAAGGCGTTGAAGGGAATACAGTGTTTGAACGTGGTGATTTACTTAAGAATGCACCGCCTGGGGCGGTAATTGGGATAAAAGGAAATCCATCGTTGGACCGGGTTGGTGAAATTGGTATGGGGATCCAAAATCCCTTTGATCCCCAAAATCCGGATGAGGGAGGAATTGCCTCTTTGGATGGACAATTTTGGTTCAATGAGTTGCGCGTGTCGGGTTTTGATAATAAATCGGGTTGGGCAGCCAATGCCAAGGCGGAGATGAAATTAGCGGATTTTGCCACGGTTAATGCAAATTTTAACAGAGAAACGGATGGTTTTGGAGCACTTAATTCTCGATTGGGACAGCGCCGCATGTCTAATGTGCAGGCATATGATCTGAACTCAACGGTGAATATGCATAAGTTTATACCAGACCGCTTTGGCTGGAATATTCCGGTATCACTTTCCACACGTCGATCTTCGTCCACTCCTCGATACTTGCCGAACCAGGGTGATGTCCGTCTCTCGGAATTTGAAAATGCTGTGGAAGCCCGTGACGATATTTCTGATGCTCAGAAACAACAAATTATTGATCAGCGTATTCGAGAAAGCCAGACAGTAACCGAAAGTTATTCTATAAATGTGTCGAATCTGTCTAAGTCGAGATCCCAATCAAGTCTGACCGAATATACACTCGATAATACAACCATAAATTATGTTTACAACGTTACGGAACGAAGAAATCCACAGTATCAACAACAGGATAACTGGAATTACAGTGGTTCGGTGCGTTACAATTATAGCTTTCCTCAAACAAAGGTATTCAGACCATTGGGGTTTCTTGGAGAGGTGCCTTTGTTACATCCTTTAGCCGGGATACAGCTGGGGTATACGCCGGCTTCTATTAATGCTTCGATGGGCATGGATCGGGAATATGACGAACAGCTTCGACGAGTGGTCGATCCCAATGTAGAAAATGCACTGCAACAATCGCATAGCTTTACATACGATACCGAATTCGGCTTTGGGTATAACATTACGCCGAGTATTAAAACTACTTTTCGCTCTCTTACGGTGTTTGATTTGTCAAGAGCAGGGATTGATGAGGCCGGCCCGGGTAATATCATGGCTGATTCTACCCAATATTCCGTGCGTCCCACATTTGATGTGCTCAATGATCTCATTTTTGATAGCCTGTCATCCAGGCGTAGTAATTATCAAGAGTCGTATACGGCCGGTTGGCAGCCCAAGTTGAACAAGGTGAGTGGATTGGACTGGATTAACTATTCAGCTAATTACAGTGGGGGATATCAGTGGAGGAATAGTCCCCGCGGATCAGCTTTAGGGGCCAATGTATCAAATAACTTTTCACTGAACCAGACGCTGGATTTCAATATCAGAGGTTTGCTTAGCGGCATGGAATGGTATCGGAATCTACAAGACAATGGGAGAGGGAATAATATTTCTTCGGCTGATACTACTGGGGCATTGACTGAAGATCAACTGGGTAAAACACTTGGTATTATTGGAAAAAAAGCTGCGGGAGCGATATTGAGCATCCAGTCGATGGACTTCTCATTTAATATTTCGCAGAGTTCGCTTCAACGTGGATATGCCGGCACATCACCCCTATATGATATGTTTGGGCGAAGCAGCGGAGAATATTCCCCGCCGTTTTCGTATCGTACAGGTTTTGCAAACGAAATCGGGCTTGATCGGCTTATTAATAACCCGAGTGAAACCTCGTCATTACAGTTGCCATCAAATCATAATTTAACAGATGATATTACCGTGCGATCGCGGTTGCAACCATTTAAGAATTTAACCATAGATTTGTCATGGAACTCGAAGTGGAATGAAACCAATACCAAGTCAATTACTATTGATCCCAATCAAAACCGTAGTACGGTACGTTCGCAGAATGGTTCTATATCTTCAAGTATTTGGGCTTTTGGCAGTGGTTATGAAGCATTTTTTAAGAAACAGTTAAGTACTGCTTTTAACGATATCGGGGACAATACTGTTATTACTGATTCTACCGGTAATGGGGATGGACAAACAGTGTTGGGTCGAACTGCACTCCAGGAAGATTTCAGACAGTCATATCTTATCTTTAACCGGGGAGCTATAGGTGATCGTAGTTTTACCCCCTTCCCGTTACCCGGATGGCGTATCACCTGGACAGGATTGGAAGAGTTTATTCCTCTTTTTGGAGATCTAATGTCTCGAGCATCGATATCGCATAATTATAGTGGTACTTACCGTCTGGGATGGGTTTATAATGCCGACCAAAGCTTGCTGCCCGACATTTCTTTGGGAGCTTACTCAGTGACCAATCGTCGACCCAAGTTTGAACCCAACAGCATTAATATCGAGAAACGATTTAGCCCGTTGGTGGGGTTAAACTTGACGTGGGAATCAAACTTGCGAACCAATATACAATATGAACAGAGTAAGGTGACGAGTTTAGCACTATCAAACTCTACAGTGATTGAACGGATTTCCAAGGGACTAAAACTAACCTTTGCCTATACTATTCGTGATTTTAAAATCCCGTTTTTCAAGCGGTTGGATAATGCTGTAGATATCACGCTTAATGGAAGCTATATCGAAGATGAGGAAAAGAAATTTGAGCTCGACTCCGATCTTGATGAGGCATTAGCTGCCGGACCGAATGATATTATCAAGGATCCTAACCGGGCTGAGTTTTCAAGCACGGTTACCGGTGGACAGGCACGAATTAATGGGTCAGCAGTTATTGGATACCAGTTTTCACAGATGATACAGGCAAACTTTGAGTATAACTACAACAAGTTGATCCCAAAAACATCAGGGGTCTACGGCCGTACCGATCATGACATCCGATTTAATATCGTGGTATCAATTCGATCGAATTAAGTAGATAAAGATCTTTGAACTTACCAACATATCTGGAGTGTTCTATATAACAGTTTAGGTCGAATCTCTTTTCTTGTCCAAAAAGGAAATCCCGATCCCAAATATTGATAAAGCTATCATCAAATAGGGCAACCAATCCCCGAAGCGAGTGTAGAATGTTTGGGATGTGAGTACAGGTACATCATAGTTAAAAGCAGTGGTTTTCCAGTAGGGTGTTTCTACTTTTATAGAGCCATCCGGTGCGATGATACCCGAAATACCGTTATTGGCGCTACGCACTATCCAGCGGTCAAACTCGATGGCACGCAGTCGTGCATAGGCAAAGTGCTGCTCGTGTCCGCTGGTGTTACCCCACCACCCATCATTGGTGATAATTGTAAAATAGCCGGCTCCATTGCGCACGTAGTTGAGAATCCAGTTGGGGAACACCGAGTCGTAACAAATTAACGCCGGCGTTTCTGTTCCATTGACTGAAAACTGATCGGGGTGATGCCCTTTACCATATCCCTGAATTTTATTCCAGTCTACCCATCCGAAAAAATCAATGGTGTTTAAAAAGTGAACAAAAGGAATACGTTCTACGATGGGCACCAAGTTGTGTTTGCGGTACGCCTCCATCTGTTTATTGGGATAGAAGCCGAGGGCTGCATTGAATGGCAGGTACGCCCCACGCTGGTCTTCGTAAATTAGGGGCGGGATATCGTTTTCATAAAATTCAAAAAAAGTAGCCCCGGTAATAAGCGTGGCATCTGATGTTTTAGCGTAACTACGTAAACGTTTTTTTGTCCGATCCGAAAATTCTCGATAACCATTAATGTTTAAAATTTGATTCTGTACGGCATTTTCCGGCCAGACAATAAGGTGGGTATTTTTGGTAATTACAGAATCCGTAAGGGATAGAAGGTGATTATTGGCTTGTTGAGCACTGTTAAACCCGCCGTTGGGTTTGTAGGAGTCGAAATTAGGTTGAACCACCACCACTTCATGGTTTTTTTCGTAGCCGGTTTGACTTCCAAAAGAGGAAATGAAAATGGACCAAACAGGAAATATCAGGAGTATTAAAACGACTGCAAATTTTGTAGTTCGTCTGGGTTTTTGCAAGTACTGGTAGGCTAACGCTGTGGTAAGGATCACCCAGAATGAGATGCCCCAATAGCCGGTTACAGAAATGTATTGAACTAGTTGCGGTACATTAGCCCATGCATTTCCCACCGCCAGCCACGGCCAGGCCAAATCCCAGAGATGATGCAGATATTCGTAACTGAGCCAGAAAGCTGTTTGAAGCAGGGCGATGAGCCACGGAACAAAATTCTGCTGTTGTACTTTATACTGAAGCATCACAGGAATAGTCATTACTGCAGCGTTAGCAAGAATGGCCGCCACTCCGCCGGCTACAGTCGCCATCACCAGCCAATAGGTGGTAATAATATTCCAAATGAGGAAGGCCGGATAAACTTTGTAGGCTGCTTCTCGGGCAGAATTAGATAGATCAATAATACGAAAAATGAACAGGAATGCCGGGAAGACGAGAAAAGGTAATGGAATGGGCGGATAACTTAGGCCCAACAGCACTCCCGCGGTTATTGATAACAGCCACTGATTATTCCAGAAATGTTGCATTGCGTTTTTCATTCGCTGTAATCTTTTGAGGCAATAATAACGACTATTTCTCCTTTTATATCATCTCGCAGCTGAAATGTATCATACACCGATTTAATTGATCCGCGTACAACTTCCTCAAATTTTTTGGTGAGTTCTCGACAGACCGCGATCATACGTTGGTCGCCCATATATTTCCGTAGTTCCTCGAGCAGTTTGATCAAACGGTGAGGGCTTTCGTATAGAACAATGCTGCGTTGTTCGTCTACCAACTGTTTAAGTTGCTTTTGGCGACCCTTTTTTTGAGGTAGAAATCCTTCGAATACATATTTATCGCATGGCAATCCGCTGGCAACCAAGGCAGTTGTGGCGGCATCAGGGCCGGGAATTACGGACACCGAATGTCCTGCTTGGTGAGCAGCACGAACGGCCAAAAATCCCGGATCGGAAATACCCGGCATTCCGGCATCTGAAATGATAGCTACATTTTGTCGGGCATCTAAAATATTAAGCAGATGCTCTACCTTTTGATGCTCGTTATGTGCATGAAAGGCAAAGGTAGTAGTATTTATCCCGAGTTTTTTCAGCAATACGCCCGAGGTACGCGTGTCTTCACAGGCGATATATGAAACTGATTTAAGTGTTTCGATAGCCCTTTCGGAGATATCATCGAGATTTCCAATGGGCGTTGCAACTATATAGAGGGTGCTCAACAGTTGTCAGGGTTTTAGGTTTTCGAGGATAAAATCCCAACAAAAGTAACAAAAACTTATTAACTATTTCGACTCTTTATACTATTTAGACGGGCTGAAATTAAGGTGGAAAAAGGCTATACTTAGCTGCAGCAAAAAAATGAATGATGATGAAGGATTTTTGTGTTATCAACACTTTCAGAATTTATTAAATAAATAGCTATATAATATTATTATGGTAGATTTTAGTCCATCAGGTATTAATCATATTACCATTCGAGTAAACGATATTGAGCGCGCAGAAGAGTTTTACGGGGATATTTTGGGATTTGAGCTCCTCCGAAAAATGGGAAAGAGTATGGCGGTATATCAGGTTGGTGATGAGGATACGCTTGTACTGGTAGAAGCAGAAACAAGCTATGATCCGGAATCAAGGGATTACCGTGTAGATCATTTCGGGTTTTTCCTGGATTCAGAAGAAAAAGTTGACGAGATGGCGGAGTATTTCCGTGAAAATGAAGTATCAATTTTAAGTGGGCCGGCAAATCGCAAGAGGGGGCGATTTGTGTTTATTTCCGATCCTGACGGCAATATGCTGGAGTTTTTCTATGAAGAAAATGACGAATAATTTTAGTGTTGGTGCGTTAAAAATTGATGTGGGAAAGCTGACACTCTGAACCTTTCCTTTTATTGAGAAATAGAACTTCCGTAACTTTGTCAGCAGTTTTCGAGGTATATGGTGATGGCATGCTATTTGCAGCCTTGCACCCTAAAGAATCTAAATAGAATTTAATTGTAAGATAGTTACACATGAGCGAATCCAAAGAGAAGGTAACAGATGAAGCAGCCGAAAATGAACAGCAGTCGGCTGAAGAACAAAACGAAGCTGAGGAGCTTTATTCTCAGTATGAAGATTTTGATGCAGAAGAGTTGCGTGAGTTGCTTGTAGCACGTGATCAAAAAGTACAGGAATTAGAAAAAGAATTAGCTGAAACGAAGGATAACCACTTGCGAAAGGCTGCAGAGTTGGAAAATTATCGCAAGCGCGTACAACGGGAGCGCTCCCAAGTGTATGAAACGGCCAAAGCAAATGCGCTTGAAGATTTTCTGGAGATTAATGACGACCTGCAGCGTACGCTCAAAGCAGCTGAAGAGCTCGAGGTTAATGACACCCTGATGGATGGTGTAAACCTTGTAGCCAGTAAATTTAAAGAAGTACTCAATAAATATGGAGTGGAGCGTATTGATCAGGAAGGCGTTCCGTTTGATGTAGATCTGCACGACGCTATGATGAGACAAAAGCCTAACGATGACAGCATTGGCAGTGATGTCGTTCTCAACGTTGTCGAGAGTGGTTATCGTATGGGCGATCGTACCATCCGTCATGCAAAAGTAATTGTAAGCGAATAAAATTTATAAGGTTAGTTAGTTTTTTAATACATGTCTAAACTTGACTATTACGACGTACTCGGCGTAAGCAAAGATGCATCTGAAGATGAAATTAAAAAGGCCTACCGCAAGAAAGCGATGAAGTTTCATCCGGATCGCAATTCTGATGATCCGGAAGCCGAGCGAAAATTTAAGGAAGCTTCGGAAGCCTACGAGGTGTTGGGAGATGAACAAAAGCGTCAGCGTTATGACCAATTTGGCCATCGTGGTGTAAACGGCGGTGGATTTGGAGGCGGTGCCGCCGGTTTCGAAGATATTGGCTTTGAGGATATTTTTAGTCGCTTTAGCGATATTTTTGGCGGTGATTTCGGCGGCGGACGTAGTCGTTCGCGCGGACGTCGTTCTTCGGGGCAGCCCGGTTCGGATATGAAGTTGCGGATTGAGCTCTCCCTTGAAGAAATTGCCTTTGGTACCGAGAAGAAGCTAAAGGTGAAAAAGCAGATCAAATGTGATGAGTGTAATGGGACCGGTGCAGAATCAGAAGAGGATTTTGAGATGTGTGGGACCTGCAATGGAACCGGCGAAGTTCGACAGGTTCGCAAAACGATGCTTGGCCAAATGGTAAATGTACAGCCGTGTCCCGAATGCCGTGGCGAAGGTCGTATTATCCGCAATAAGTGCTCAAAATGTAATGGAGAAGGTCGATATAAAGGAGAAAAAACTGTAAAAGTGAATGTTCCATCCGGGGTATCCGAAGGTAATTATATAACCCTTCGTGGAAAAGGAAATGCCGGTAAACGTGGTGGAGAAGCAGGATCGCTGGTTGTATTGATCGAGGAGAAAGAGCATGAGCATTTTGAGCGAGACGGCAATGATATTTATTACGACTTAGTTCTGAGTGTGCCTGATGCTGTTTTGGGTACCGAAGTAGAGGTGCCGACGCTAAAAGGAAAGGCAAAAATAAATATTGAACCGGGTATACAGCCGGGCAAGTTATTACGGATGAGTGAAAAAGGCATTCGCGGACTTAATCGCTCAGGAACCGGTGATCAATATGTTAGAGTAAATGTTTACATTCCGAAAGATCTTTCCGATGAAGAGCGTGAACACGTTGAAGCCCTGAGAGGAAATGAGCATTTCAAGGCCTCAAATAAAGAAGATGATGGGAAAGGATTCTTTTCTAAAATAAAAGATGTGTTTACATAGTAGTGGGAATATGTAGTGAGTGGTGAGTATTGAGCAGTAGGGTAAAACCTACGAAGATACTACCTTACATGATTACTGTTTCACTGCTGATGGACTGATTTCTTTTTCATCCATTTATCAAATGCCTTCGCAAACCGCTTTGGGGATTCCGGGTCCATGTTGAAATAGAGTGAAGGTTCGATGAGTTCGAGCTCCATCAGTGCAAAGCTGTCATTATCAGTACGAACATAATCGGCGCGTGTATAGAGGGGTTCGGGTTCAATCATATCACGCATAGTACGGGCAACATTTAGTAGATCGTCTTCCGGTTCAACTAAGGTTAACCTACCTCCATGCTCTTCTTGTACACGAAAGTCATTTGTTTTGGGAGTCTTGAGAATGGTATGACTGTAGGTGTCTCCAAAAAAGAAAACTGAAAACTCGCCTTCAGCAGTGATATTCTCCATAAATGGCTGCACTAAAAAGGGGCGATTTTTGAAAGTAGATTTCAGATCATCAATAAAAATGTCATAATTCGATTTGTGAATTCGAAACGTATCATCCGCTCCGGCACTGATGGTCGGTTTGATAACAATCTCCTCTGACTTTAAATCAGAAAAAATAGCAGGAAACAGATCGGCATTAAAAGTTTTATGCCACCGGCTTGGGACGATCTCGACACCGTGAGATTCCAGGTCTCGCAGGTACGTTTTGTCAATATTCCATTTGACGATTTCAAGGCTGTTTTCGAGCAGGGCATCTGATTGTTCGATCTCAGATAGTACTTCCAAAAAAGCTTTGGGGTTCTTTTGATAATCCCACGGGCTGCGAATAATCACGGCATCAAAGTGATTCCAATCTACATCATTCTTGCGCCAGGAAACCTCCTCGGCTTGCCATCCTAACTCTTTTAGCGGCTCAAAAAGCAGATGATCATAGACTACAAACTCATCGAGATCGTCCATTGAAAGAAATGCGCATGTTTTCATCGTCACTCATGTAATACTATCATTAAAATTTGCGCTAAAGATATTGTTCGCTCCCAACAGTACCAAGTTGATTTTTATTTAACTGCTTCTATAAACAAAAACTTCCAGTAGCGCCAGTTCCAGCAATGTGATTCTCGCACATTATAACTTTTATTAGATATCATTTGCTGTAACTCATGCAGCGATCGCGTATTTATATATTCCGAGCTTGACCATCGTATTAAGGTATTGACTATTCTGAAGAATCCATCTCTATTCCAATCCAGGATAAAGAGTTTTCCACCCGGTTTCAGGAGTCTGTAAAACTGATCTATAACTTGCTCCTGATGTTCATAAAAGTGAAAGGAATTTAAGCAGATGATTTTACTAAAGTAATTCTGCGGGTAGGAGAGGTCTTGAATCTTTTGATTCTCAAAAATAATTGAGGGATTGCCGGATAGCCGTTGGCGTGCAATTCCAAGCATTTTCTCAGAAGGATCATTAATTACAAAATGTTTGAAGGTACTATCTTGGGCGATAAGTTTTTTTACGAGTAATCCCGTGCCTCCGCTGGGATCTAATATGATATCTGATTGTGTTACTTCGATATATGTTAGGAGCTTTTGGTGGGTATGTTGGAGATACTTTTCCCATTTTTGCTCATACTTTTCTGTCTTATTATTATACCGGGTTATGATTGAGTCGGCCAATGTAATTTACTTTTTTATCAATCGTGATGAATTAAGCAATATGCCGACATCGGGCAGTGACTGTGCTGCAGCAGCTAAAACGGGAGGGAGGATGCCGAATGCTGCGAGAGAAAGTCCCACTAAATTATAGGCGGTCGTAAATCCAAAATTCCATTTGATAATGTTCATCGTTTTGTTGGCAGATGTAAAAAGGTCGGGCACAAGATTCCAGTCATCGCGCATCAGGGTAATATCTGCGGTTTCGATAGCCACATCTGTGCCGGTGGTCCCCATGGCAATACCTACATCGGCCTGAGCAAGGGCAGGGGCATCATTGACGCCATCACCAATCATCACCACGGTTTGATCGTCAGACTGATAATGTTTGACGATATCAATTTTGTCTTCAGGTAACAGTTCAGCTCTGAAATCAATGTTCAATTTATTTGCTAAATGGCGAGCCGTTTCGGTATTGTCTCCTGTTAGGAGTTCAACAGTATTAAACGAATGTTGTTTGCGAAGATTCTTTAGCGCAATATCTGCTTCAGAGCGTTCTGTGTCTTGGGCAGCGAGTATTCCAATCGGCAGCCCATCTTTTTGCACAATGATAGCCGTTTTGCCTTCTGCTTTAATATTGTCGATGGTGGAGCGGATAACTTGCTTACCATTTTCAATCAGCCGCTCGTTGCCAACGGTTACGGTATAATCTTTAAACTTAGCCCGGACTCCATTTGCCGTTATTTCTTCAAAATTCTCAGGCTTGGAAAGGTTAAGATGCCGTTTCTGAGCGGCTTCAACGACGGCTTTTCCAAGGGGGTGATCGGAGTATTGCTCGGCACTGGCCGCCATGATGAGCAGTTCGCCCTCGGTGGTTCCATTAAGCGTAATAATTTCCGAAATTTCAGGCCGGCCAAAAGTCAGCGTTCCAGTTTTATCAATCAGCAGGACATCGGCCCGGGCAAGGGCTTCGATATATTTTCCACCTTTAATGAGTACGCCGCGTTTAGCATTGGATCCCACCGAAGCCAGCAGGGCAACGGGCGTTGCAAGGGCAAATGCGCAGGCACAGGCCACTACCATGACAGCAACGGTTGCCATCAGGTCGCCGCTAATTAGGTAGGTCAATATGGCAATGGAAGTTACAACCGGTAAGTACCAGGCCGAAAATTTATCGGCATAACGCTGTACAGCACCTTTCCGAGATTCGGCTTCTTCCACCATGTTTATAATTTTGCCAAAGGTGGTATCACTTCCGATTGCTTCGGCTCGAAGGGTAAGAAATCCGCCCTGCGCAATGGTAGATGCAAAAACACTGGATCCTTCTGTCTTTTCGACGGGCATTGATTCACCGGTAATGGGAGATTCGTCAATGGTGGCTTGCCCGTCAATGACGGTTCCATCTACCGGTACTTTACCACCGGGACGTACTAAAATCTGATCTCCCTTTTTAACCTGATCTATGGGAATTTCTTTTTCGGAGCCGTCCCGCAACACGGTGGCAGTCTCTGGGGCAAGTTCTGTCAGCGAGCGAAGTGAATCCCGGGCCTTTTCGGTAGTATAGCTTTCGATGTAGTCGCCGGTGCGCATAAAGAATACCACAATACCGGCCGTAACCCATTCTCCGGCAACCAACGCCGTAAGTGATCCCAGTGCCATCAAAGCATGTGGGGTAACAAGTCCCTTTTTTGCGGCTACGATAACCTGTTTAAATACAGGATATCCCATTGAAAGTACAAGAACTGCTCCAGCCCAGAAAGGAACCCATTTTGTTAATGCCTGAAAAAGCCCCAGCCATTCACCGGCTATTACGACCAGCAAAATTACTCCGAAAACAAGTCCAAATAGTCGGAAAGATTTTTGGGCTTTTTCTCTTAGAGATTGGTTTTCCTGCTGAGATTGATCTGTAGAATTATCAGGGATATGATAGCCAATATCCTCGACAGCTTTTCTAAGGGGCCGTATGTCGGGAGAATCGGTTTTAGTCCGAATTTTTGCTTTTTCGGCGGATAGAAATACTTCTGCAGAATCAACTTCCTCAAGCTGCTCGAGAGCATTTTTCACATTATTAGCACAGCCTGAACAATCCATGCCTTTGACCGTAAATTGGACTTCTTTCTTACTCATTTTTTTTCTAATCCATTTGTTGAATTATATCGCGTGCAATCGTATACGCCTTTGGCGACTTCTGATAGAAGTTGTTCCGATTGCCGAAGAATCGTTGTTATGCGCTTATCACTGAGGCTGTAATAGATATAACGACCGTTCCGGTCTTTTTTTACCAGATCACAATCAGAAAGACAGCGTAAATGGTTAGACACATTCGGTTGAGAAAGACCGGTTATCTCTACTAATTCTCCTACACTTTTCTTTCCGTTGCGTAATACTTCAATAAGCATTAGCCGGGAGGGATCCGCAAAACCACGAAACAATTTTGCTTTTATTTGAATGGCTTGTTCATCGAGTAACGGTTGGTCAGTATCCATAATACTATCAATATATCATTATATAATAATATAAATTACAGATATCATGGGTAAATTAAAAATCCCGATCGATAGTTTAATGCCAACTAAGCAAAAAACCCCGAAAAGGATTTCGGGGTTTTTAAGAGACTCAACAAAAACTTATTGTTGGCTGCCGGCTTTCTGTTTAGGACGGGCTTTGTTCACTTTAATTGTACGACCCTTGATTTCGATGCCATTTAGGTCATCAATAGCAGTTTGAGCTTCGCTGTCATTTTTCATTTCTACGAATCCAAATCCTTTTGAACGGGCGGTTTCCCGGTCCTTAATTACCTTGGCAGAAGTTACATTGCCAAATTTCTCAAATACTTCCATTAATTCTTGATCTGAAACCTTAAATGATAGGTTTCCCACGTAAATATTCATTCGTCTAATACCGGTTTATTTTAGTTGATACAGGAATCGAAACGCCTCCTACAAATACGATATTACGACGTTTTTTAATAGAAAAGAAATTAATTTTTGATGGGGAAACGGATCAAAATTCTTTAGAATTTTCCGTGGTTTATTTAGTGAAGGTTTTAATACCTATAGCCTTTTGGACATATAAAGGTGATCTCGATACTCACCATCGAAATGGAGGGCATCCGGTATACGTCCACTTTCGCTGAACCCAAACTTTTTGAGGAGGGCTACACTGGGTTTATTACCGCTTACTAAAATGGCCACGGCAATTCGGTAGTTTGCCTCTTTGCAAAATGTAAGGCCATATTTCATCAGCTCAGAGGCAACACCTCGGTTGTGATGATCATAATCCACATAGTAACTAATTTCAACAACCTCATTTAGTGCTTGTCGCTCAGCCCGGTAGGGGGAGATAGAAAGCCATCCAAGCACGGTATCGTTATCCAAATAAACAAAAACAGGGTGGGTATCTTTGGGATGATTATTAAGCCATTGACTGCGTTTGTTCAGAGAAACTGGCTCAGTGTGAGCGGTGCGTAATCCATCTCTTACCGCCTGATTATAGATATTATTTATACTTTTAAGATGTTCAGGCTTGGCCCGGCTAATCATTACTCAAGAAGTAAAGTGGATACACAACTACGAGTTAACTTTTGATTTCTTTTTGCCGACTTGCTCTTGCTGTCGTTTTTCGCAGGCTTCGGTATCTTGGCAAGTACCAAAAAAGTGGAGTGAATGGCCTGAGATATCAAACTTGTGGATTTTCTCCATCATCGTTTTGATCTCCTGAATACGTGGGTCACAAAATTCTAAAACTTTGCCACATTTTTTACAGATGATATGATCGTGTTGTTGATAGGCATACGCACGCTCGTAATAGTACTGGTTTTCACCGAACTGTTGTCGCTGAACCAATCCGCATTCTACCAAAAGATCAAGGGTATTATATACTGTTGCTCTGGAGACACGGGTACCGCCTTCTTTCATATTGAAGAAGATATCATCGGCATCAAAGTGACCGTCGGCCCGGTAAATTTCTTCGAGAACCATAAAGCGCTCGGGGGTCTGCCGTTGATTGTGCTCCTTTAGATATGAGCTGAATATTTCTTTAACTAAGTCAATTGTTTCTTCACTTGCCGGATGTGCCATAACATCAATTTTTCTTTTAATATAAGGATTTGGGATACCTAAAAAAATTCAATCACTACACCTGTAACTAGCAATAATAACGAGAAATATTGGCATGTGCTGAATTTTCGATTCAGAATGTTATATTCGAGCAGTATAAATAGATTGTGATTGATGGTTTAACAGTAATTAACTCTTGATTATGCCCACAGTTGTAGCTTTTGAAACATTAACGGATCTGTTTCTGAATTTATCCAAAAAATACAAAGGGACCGATAAAACGGCTTTTGCCCGCAAGCCCAAGACGGATGAACCCTACGAAACAATAAACTGGGACCAAGTTCATGAAGATGCCCACACGTTGGCGGCTTATATGATAAAACATGGCATTGAAGCCGGTGATCGTGTGGCTATCCTTAGTGAAAACCGGTATGAGTGGGCTGTGGTGGATTTAGCAATGCACCTGATTGGGGCAGTAAATGTATCGCTGTACACATCGCTGCCACCCAAGCAGTGTGAGTATATCTTGAAGAACTCAGAGGCAGAAATGTTTTTTGTCTCTACGGGCATACAACTTAAGAAAGCGCGTGAAGTATTTGATAACTGTGAGCATTTAAATCGTGTTATTGCTTTTGACGAACCTAATATTTCCAGTTATTTGGACGATGCATATGTTTCTCTTTTTGATGAGGTAATGACTGAGGGAGCCAAGGAATTGCCAAAAGTCCAAGATGAAATAGATCGAAGAAGTAAGGCTATAGAGCCTGAAGACCTGGCTACGCTTATTTATACCTCAGGTACAACGGGTAAGCCCAAGGGAGCCATGCTTACACACCGAAATATTGTGAGTAATATTAAGGCAGCGCACCAACGCATTGACATTATGGAAACGGATCGTTGCCTGTCGTTTTTACCCCTTTGTCACTCCTTTGAACGAACGGCCGGTTATTATGCAATGATGGCGGGCGGTGCGGAGATCTATTACGCTGAAAGTGTAGATACAGTGGCGAAAAATATGACAGAGGCCCATCCAACAATAATAATGAGTGTGCCGCGACTCTTCGAGAAGATTTACAATCTTGTTTCCAAAAGTGTAGAAGAGGGCAGTGCTGTTAAACAGAAAATTTTTGATTGGGCCCAGAAAGTAGGTCGCAAATATGCTGATGGAGAGCGTGGTTTTGTTTCAATGCAGAAGAAACTGGCCGATAAACTGGTTTTTGATAAGTTGAAAGAGCGCACTGGTGGACGTATTCGCTTTTTTGTTTCGGGTGGGGCTGCATTACCGGCCGAGATTGGCCATTTCTTTATGGGAGCAGGACTTCACATTATTGAGGGTTACGGACTAACTGAAACATCGCCTGTTATGTGTTGCAATACTTATGGTGACGAGAAGATGGGAACTGTCGGTAAGGTGTTGCCGGGTGTTACGGTCGCTATTCAGCGATTGGAGGACAGTAAAATTATTGCTGAGATCAGCGGCGAAAATTATCCAACCGATCACAATTCCGAGCAGGGTGAGATTCTTTGTAAAGGACCTAATGTGATGAAAGGATACTGGAAAAATGATGAGGCCACCCGTGAAATGATTGATGATGATGGATATCTACATACCGGAGATGTGGGAAAATTTGTGGATGGAAAACTTCAGATTACTGATCGGATCAAGCATATGATTGTAAATGCAGGAGGTAAAAATATTTACCCGGGACCGATTGAGGATCTTTTTAAAACCAGCAAATGGATTGATCAGCTGGTAGTCGTTGGGGAACGTCAGCCCTATATGGCGGCCTTAATAGTACCGGATTTTGAGGCACTTGAGGAACATGCCGAGGAAGAAGGGATTGAATATGATTCTATTGAAGATCTGATCCAAAAAGATGAGGTGCAGAAAATTTATAGCAAAGAAGTCCGGAGTCATTCTAAGGATTTGGCATCACACGAAAAGATCAGGGATTTCCGTATTGTACCGAATGAATTTACTGTTGAAACTGGAGAGCTTACGCCCACATTGAAAATTAAGCGCCGAATAGTTGAGGATAAATACGGTCATCTGATTAATGATATTTTTTCTAACTAAAAGAAGTTCGAATTTTGTATGAACTCTTTCGGTGGATTCACATTCTTTCATATCTCATTTGGTTTGGAGCGTTTGCAGGAAGTCTTCTCTATGGCTTTAGAATATATCTGGCAAAAAGTCTTTCTACTACATACCAACTGATACAAACCGAACGTCGGTTAGCAAAATGGGGCACCATTGTTGGCGCCGTAGGGATAATCATTTCAGGATGGGTACTTTCGAATATTCCTAAAGGTCCGCAGTGGGGATGGTTTGATGTTCAGCTTTATCCCTGGCTGGCGTTGAAGCAACTTATTTTTGTAATCATTCTTGCTCTAATCATGTTCGATCTAAGAAGAAGTAAAAAACTTGCCCAGTGGATACAAGAAAATAAAGCTGATGATAGAGTTGAAGCTTTAAAAAAGTGGAGTGCTGCTTATTGCTGTTCGATAGTTGTATATATACTTGTGGTGATAAGCACGTTGTTAGGATGGTATAAACCGGGACTAACAAGCTTTGGTTAACCCATCAGTTGTGAAAAGGAAGGTGATTTAGGCATTCTTCGATGGTGTTTGCTGTTTTCAGCAATGTTCTATTATCCTCAGTGATAAACTGACTTTTTACTGCCTCGTCGATAAACTCGATCAGTTTGTCATAATACCCATCAATATTGAATATAATCACCGTCTTTTTGTGTATGCCAAGCTGCAACCAGGTAATGGCTTCCATCAGTTCTTCGAATGTACCAAATCCTCCGGGTAGGGCAATAAATGCATCTGAAAGTTCGGCCATTATTGCTTTTCGCTCGTGCATGGTATCGGTAATATGTAGGGCAGTGAGATTTTCGTGCGCCACCTCCATGTCATACAAGTGCTGGGGTATAACACCGTGGACTTGGCCTCCGCGCGAAAGTGTGGCATTGGCAATTTCATTCATTAGTCCCACCGATCCGCCACCATACACCAATCCTATTTTGTTAGATGCCAGGGCATGACCTAATGCCTTGGTTTGTGGAATAAAGGAGGAGTTATTTCCAGTTTTGGATCCGCAATAAACGCAGACTCTCTTTTTGAAACTCATACTTTTGCCGTTGACATCATGCGTTCTACGACAACTTCAATCTTCTCGAGAAAGTAGTCGATGTCTTCAAGTGTATTTTGTTTGCCAAGGCTTATACGAATGCTTGAATTGGCAATCTCATTTTCGAGTCCGATGCCGCTGAGCACATGTGAGGGTTCCATGGCTCCGGAAGTGCAGGCCGAGCCGTTAGAAACACAAATATTTTCTACATCAAGATTAAGAATGAGCATCTCCCCGTCGATGCCATTCCCGTTTGAATCCAGAAATGAGATATTGATGATATGAGGTACGCCATTCTCGGTATCCCCATTAATGTGATAGCGATCGCCAAACTTTTCATCAAGGCCGTTAATGAGCTTTTTGCGCAGTTTAATAAAGTGCTTACGATGGTCGTCCATCTCGTTTTGTGCCAGTTCCATTGCCTTGGCCAAGCCTATAATGCCTGGGACATTTAACGTTCCGCCGCGTCGCCGTCGTTCTTGCGAACCGCCATGCATCCAGGGAATCCATGGAGTAGCATGACGCATATACATCACGCCAATGCCTTTTGGCCCGTAAATTTTATGTCCGCTGATGCTCAGAAAATCAAGACCGAGCTCATCTACATCTACCGGAATTTTTCCAACGCTTTGCACGGTATCAGAGTGGAAGGGAATATTACATTCTTTACAAACCTCACTGATCTCTCGAAGTGGATTGATGGAACCAATTTCATTATTAACATGCATCAATGATACCATGGCTGTGTTTTCATTAATTGCATTCTCTACTTTCTCTGCAGTAATAATTCCCTTGGAATTTGGTTCCAGATACACCGGCTTAGCACCGTGACGTTTTAAAGCCTCAGCGGTATGTAGCACCGCATGATGTTCAAGCGGAGAGGTAATGACTTCTGTTTTACCCGTGGCATTCACTACGCCCTTGATGGCACTGTTGTCACTTTCTGTACCACCGCTTGTAAAGATAATTTCAGCCGGTTCGGCACCGATCATTTCAGCAATATTTTCCCTTGCTTCCTCGACAGCTACTTTTGCATTATTACCTAACCCATGGGGAGAGTTGGCATTTCCATAATGTTCAGTAAAGTAAGGGGTCATTGCTTCAAGTACACGCTCATCTACGGGCGTAGTAGCAGCGTGATCGAAATAAACGGTATCCATATCTCCTGTTTTAGCGTTGGAATTTATTAGTCAAAGATATTTAATTTTGGATAGAAAAACAGAGTTTGACTGTACTGATAGTTTACACTACCATAGGAAATATTGGAATATCCTATTTGTCAAAAATAATTAAGTAATATAAAAGATTGACTATCATCAATGGGAATTCAGTTTTCGTCCAGAATTGCACTTTTGAGTGTCTTAGTATTTGTTTTTCAGCTCTCTCTGTTTAACACTGCCAGTGGACAGGATTCTACCTCAACAGCTACGTTACTGGGATGGGAACAGCAGATTCGGAATTTTATGTTGGATCGCTCACATAATTATGGAGGTACTCATTTTAACCGAGGGTTATTTCGCGAGCATCTTATCGAAATGAGTCCCGAACACAACCTAGATTTAATTACGTATCGCTATACGTTATTTCAGGACTATAATTTTGAACAAGCCGAAAATGCCTACCGAATGTCAACTGGTAGTTTAAATGCTACAGAATTTGCGATCGAAAATACGATTAAAAGTGATATTGCTATTAGTGAGAAGGATGAAATTTCTATTGATGGATATCATGCAGAAAACATTCGTGCAAACCGATTTCTATTTCATTTGGGCTATACCCGAAATCTTATTGGTAAGCACTATTTGGGCGTGAGTCATACCCTTAGCCAGTATAAAGCTGATCTCGATGCCACTTTTTTCTATCGATACGGAAACTTTGATGACGGGATGGTGAAAGTTAGTGCAAGCATTTTGGATTGGGGCAGTAATGTTGTTCAGGATTTAGCTGAAGAAGGTCGAAACTCTTGGAATGAACGGTATGATATTACTCATCAATATTCCAATAGACCGGAACTACTTTCAATGAAATATACTAGTCCACAATACAATAGACTAAAAGTCGAAATATTGGGTGGTTTGCAAACGTACACACGCAAGAGAGTAGAAGTGCATGCCGATACCAGTATCTATATCGATGAAGAGTGGGCCCATTATTTGGGAGCATTGGTTGAGTATGACCACCCTCTTTATACCGTTGGATTAACGTATCAGCGTACTTTTTCAAAATTAAAAAGGAAGCCCACTTTGGATTCTAATTATAATTTTAAGTTCGGCAATTGGCAGATAACAAATCAGTTGGGATTATATGCCATGGGGCGATTACAAGCCTTTCGTTTTGAACAATGGTTATGGTATGGATTTAACAGAGATCGAATAAAGGGCAAAAAAGTTCCTAAAAAAATAATACGACATGGGGATCCTTTTGATTACTTGGAGGAGCCTATCAGTATAAAAAGTAGAATATTATATGATCCCATCAATTCTGGATTTAAAACGGGGTTGGAGTTTCACGCAGAATATAGTCGTCCCCAGGGACCAAAAGATGAAAACGGTATACGAAGTTTTGATTTTAGACGAAATTACAGCATTGTGAGAGATTATAATGCTCGTCTTACGTACACAATTGGATACAGGTATAGCCAACATTTTTATTTCCTTGCCGGAATATCATACGACCTGGACGGAGATAAGCAGACAGGCAGGGGAACATATAACATAATTGACGAACCGACTTGGTTTGATGGTGGGTTTGGACGGCTTTCAATAAGCTGGTAAATTCAGCTGCGAAACTACTAATTAATCAGCTTAAAATTACTGCTACTTATGGATAAGATGACGCTTGAAGATGTACAGGTGGAAGGCAAAAAAGTGTTAATGCGCGTGGATTTTAATGTGCCTATTAAAGATGGTGAAATTGGTGATGACAATCGGATCGTACAGGCATTACCATCTATCAACTACGTAATTGAGAATGGAGGAAAGCTCATCCTGATGAGTCATTTAGGTCGTCCTGGCGGAGAAGTAGACAAATCACTTAGCTTAAAACCGATAGCTGATCATTTGCAAACATTGGTTGACACAGAAGTATATTTTACCGAGGATTGTATTGGAGAGAAAGCAAAATCTGTTATTGAAAAGGCCAAGGAAGGGGAGATTATTTTACTCGAAAATGTACGCTTTCACAAAGGTGAAAAGGCCAATGACGACGAATTTTGTAAACAATTGGCTGATCATGGTGATCTGTTTTGTAATGATGCGTTTGGTAGCAGCCATAGGGCACACTCTTCGGTAGCAGGGGTAACACGTTTTCTACAGCCAGCTGTATCGGGGTATTTGTTAGAAAAAGAAATTAAATATTTAAACGATTCCGTTAATAATCCGGAACGTCCCTTTGTAGCGATACTGGGTGGCGCAAAAGTTTCAGATAAGATAGGGGTCATTGAAAACCTGTTGGATAAAGTGGATAGTATTCTTGTGGGCGGAGGTATGACCTATACATTCTATAAAGCCAAAGGACTGCCCATTGGAGATTCGCTGGTTGAGGATGATAAAATTGATTTAGCTAAAGAACTGATGCAGAAGGCCGATGAAAAAGGCGTAAATTTTGTCTTGCCTGTCGATTCTGTTGCAGCAAAGGAGTTTAATAATGATGCCGAGCATAAAGTCGTTGATGAAGATGGGATCGAAGACGGCTGGATGGGAGTGGATATTGGCCCGCAGACTGCTATTTCATTTGGTAATATCATAAAAAATGCCAAGACGGTCGTCTGGAATGGTCCCATGGGTGTTTTTGAGATGGAAAATTATGCTGATGGAACGAATGCCGTTGCAGAAGCTCTTGCCGAATCAACGAAGCTCGGTGGAACAACGATCATTGGTGGTGGTGATTCGGCCTCTGCTATTAAACAAGCCGGGCTTGAAGAAGCAGTATCACACGTTTCTACCGGAGGTGGAGCCAGCCTGATGTTTTTGGAAGGCAAAGATCTTCCCGGCGTAGTTGCGCTCACGGATAAGTAAAACTTGGAGAATGTAACGTGGCATCCTGAATAGTGTACTGAGCTTAACTCAGTATTATTTTACGGGTCCGGATTTTGACTATAAGGACGGGATATAAACCCGTCCTTATTTTATTTATAATGCATTAGCGTTATAAAATATTATTAAATACAGAGAGGTTTATTATGTCACATCCAAAGAACCAGGTGCTGACTGATGATTTTAAAACAAGCCAAAATTTTTATAAGTCTGATTCAATTCTCCGCAATTACATCGACCAACATTTTTCTGAGAAGGCCAGAAAATTCCTAAATGGAAAATTAAGGCAGTTGGGTGAAACTGCGGCAAATGAAATGGATGAGCTTTCACAAAAGGCGGATAAAAACGGACCGATTCTTATAAAACGCAATAAGTTCGGGAAAGACATCGACGAAATCGAATTTCATCCAGCCTATTGGGACTTGATGGATGTCGCGGCTGAATCGGAGATGTTTTATTTAAAATATCATCCTGATAGAAAGCAAGCGTTTATTGGCAATAGACATCAAATGGGTTTTGCCCTCGGACAATTATTTGCGATGAGCGAATTGGGTCAATACTGTCCACATTGTATGACCGACGGAGCGGCCTATTTGGTTGAAGAGTTTGCTGATGAGAAAGACAAAAAGCGTCTTCTGCAAAAACTGGCAGCCAAAGAGGGAGATGAAATTTATTCGGGAGCTATGTTTTTAACCGAGAAATCGGGTGGGTCGGATGTAGGCGCTAATTTGTGTGAAGCCAAAAAAGTTAGTGGAGATAAATACCGATTGAATAGTGAAAAATGGTTTTGTAGTAATGTTAATGCAGATGTAATTATGGCATTAGCCAGAACTGGACCCTTGGAAAAGGGTACTCGTGGATTGTCACTTTTTCTTGTAGAAAAGCAGTTACCAAATGGAGAGCGAAATCCGATGGAGATTATTCGTCTGAAAGATAAAATGGGGGTACGCTCGATGGCTTCGGCTGAGGTACGGTTCCAGGATACGGTTGGAAAAAGGCTCGGAAAAGAAGGGGAAGGGTTTAAAATTATGGCGCGGATGATCAACATATCACGTAATTATAATTCGGTGGCTGCCTTGGCTGGGAATCGCCGTGCTATTATTGAGGCGTGGCAGTACTTGAACCACCGTAAAACATTTGGAAAACGAGCCGTTGACCATGCACTCATCAGAGAAAAATTTCTCGAGTTAGGGGCAAAATATATAGGTGATTTTCTGTTGGTATGGCGTGGGTTGCGGGCAATGGATGCGGCTGAAAAAGGGAATAAGGATGAACAACATCTCCTTCGAATGATCACCCCAATGGCCAAGTGGTGGTCAGCCGAAAATGCCGTTTACAGCGTTCGTGAATGCATGGAGTTAATGGGAGGCAACGGCTACATCGAGGATTTTGTAATGCCCAAATTACTGCGAGATATCAATGTGCTGCCAATTTGGGAGGGTTCGGGAAATATTATTGTGTTGGATATCCTTCGTGCTGTCAAAAAATCCCGGGGACTAGATATCATTTTTGAAATGATTCAAGAGGCCGCAGATCAATCACCGGATTATGGTGGTCTTATGACAGAGAAGCTGACCGAAACAAAAACCATATGGAAAGACATCAGTGTCCTGAATGACCGTGATCAAATCGAAGCCACTGCCAAGCCGTTGTTCAAGCAATTAATCAGACTTTTTCAGATGGCATTACTTGTTGAGGAGAAACAACTGGAGGACAAAAAGCGATTTGAAATTGCACTTGATCACTTGTCAGATACATTTGAAAGTGCACTGAGTCCACATGATCCCCCAGAAGTTGATCAGATTGAAAGCCTTATTGGTTGGGAGTATTAGCCTGCACTTGCCGAAGCACCACCGCCTGCAGCGCTTGCAGAAGCTCCTGCACCTCCAGATGTTCCGGGAAAGGAAGTGGCCCCTGTTGCACCGAGGGTTGAAATACTACTGGCTACATTTGCTACTGAACTGGTGCTTGAGCTAAAAGAAATCCAGGCAATAACGGGCATTACATCAGTATTGGTAGTAATGATGTTTTGGAGCTCTTTTTCTCCCAGACTGAAAGCGAGCCCATAGATAAAATGTTTATCCAGCTTATTGGATGAAATACTGTGTGCCTTAGCATTTTCAAGGCCTTCTTTGTATTTGTCCCATTCATGATAAACTTCTTCTCCTTTGGGAGTGCGACGAATTATTAGGAAGGAAAATATCAAAGCAAAAATGGTAACAAAAAGAGCGATTAATCCAACTGGACCTGCGTAGATGATGGCCGGAATACTTGCTATCACGAGGAATGATTGCACGGCAATATTCCAGTAGCATCCGGTATAGCTTTGTTTGTCAATCCAGCTTTGGTTAAATGCGTATTCTTTAAAGTTGTTCTTCCATTTGGTAAACCAAGAGGATACCTCGGAATTAGTTCCTTCAAAGATATGGTGTAACTTATGGTGTCCATCATCGATACGTTGTTCAACAAAAGAGACAATTTGTTTTTCCCATCCCTTTAACTCTTCATTCAGCTGTTTTTCCATTCGCTCGATAGAAAAAGTAGGCTTGTCATTAGCTAAAAAGCCTTCTTCGGGGGGTTCTTCTTGAATGTTAAAATATCCCTGCCGGGCCAGATCAAGAACTGTAGCCATCAGTAAATTACTGGTGATATTTCGTCCCTGAAGAAGCCAACCAATAGTAGCCGGACGAATTTCTCCCGGTATCATGATTGTTTCTGTAGATGAAAATCGAGAGGTAGGATGTCGTTTTCCATATTTTTGGTAGAGCCCATAGAAGATGCCCACACTAAGCAGAATAATTACATAATTCAGTGTTTTCCAAAGATTATCGAGGTATTTCTGACGTTCTATCTGTTGATTGCGCTCCTGTTGATATGTTTTCTCCTCTTCTTGAGCCTGAGTAAGTGAGAATTGAGCATCAGTAACAGAAATTTGCGACTTATTTAAAACTGAAGTAGGGAATACAGCTCTGACTTTTGCAAATTCGTCGTCATCAATATTCGTACCGTCAATGGTAAACGTCTCGCTTGTTTGTTGGAGGTCAAATTGCCCTTTAGGGCCTCGTGTCCAACTGAAAAGGGAGTCAGTTGAAGTTGATTTGGGCAGTTGAATATTAATATTAAGCTGATTCGTAGACTTATCTCTATCTGCAGATAAAAAATTCCAGAAAAATTGTGACCATTCAGGTCCGACTGTCAACGCTCCCTGCAAAGTATAGGATATCGTAAACGTTCGTTTTTCATCCTCCGCGGAATAGTGCCAGGTTATTTTAATTGCTTCATTATTTTTTGCAACACTAAAAGTACCAGGGGTTTCTGTATTTTTGTTAATGTAAGAGTTTCCATTCTCTAGGATCTGGATATTTGTAATTGCTGAAAAACCCTGTCGTTGGATTTGGTATTCTGCCCAAGAAAAAGATCCGTCAAAAACATATGTTAAATGTTCGGTAACTTGAACAGTACCATCTTTGTTGATGGTTATTTCGACTCGAACATCAGGGATTTCATAAGACTTTGCGGAAATAGACTGAAAACAGCTTCCAATTAATATGATCGAAAGTATGAATGTCCTAATCCACATGATGAAAGTTAAGTTAAAATGATATTCAAGTTTATCTATGTAGTGTAATGCATCTCCCGCAATTTCAAAATAAGGATAAATTTTTTACCTATTATAAAAATAGGTAAGGGGTTAACCTATAATTTTTTCTGTAAGGATTTCCTCCAAAATATATCTTACCTTTAGAACGAAACAATAAAAAATAAACGAGGAAATATTATGAGTTCACTGAATAAAGCAATGATCATTGGTCGATTGGGACAAGATCCTGACGTGCGCTATACACAGTCTAATACAGCTGTAGCCAACTTATCAGTTGCAACTTCTGAGCGTTATAAAGACAAACAGGGCGAATGGAAAGAGAACACCGAATGGCACCGCGTGGTGGCTTGGGGACGTTTGGCTGAAATTTGTCAGGAATACCTAAAAAAAGGATCACAGGTTTATATCGAAGGTCCTATTCAAACACGAAAGTGGGAAGACAAAGAGGGCCAAACGCGATACTCTACTGAGATTAAGGCATTGACTATGACAATGCTTGACAGTAAAGGTGAAGGTGGTGGCGATGTTCCTCCAAAGCCGGATAATTCTCAACCGGTATCGAGCAATGTCGATCTGAATGAGGATTTTGATGATATTGATGACGACTTACCATTTTAGTGGTATTCGTATTATATTTAGCATAACTTAAAAAAGCGGCGGGGACGATCCCTTGCCGCTTTTACTTTTCTTGCACTGTATAATTACAGTCAATAGCTCTAAGACAATTCAAAATTAAAAATAGGTAGTTGGACGACCCGAGTAGTTTACTGTTTATTTTCGATTTTATTTCCCAACAAGGGGAATCTGTTCTCATCGATTCTACAATAGATCCTGTAGCGCTAACGATACAGATTGTTATAATTGGTTTAGGACTTCTTTTTTCTGCTCTTTTTTCAGGTGCTGAGGTAGCTTTTTTCTCAGTTATTAATCAACAAGATCTGTTAACTGATCAGGATACAGAGGGTTCCAAAGATCGCCAGATAACTAAAATGCTGGCATATCCGCGACGGTTATTGGCTACAATTTTGATTTGCAATACATTCGCCAATATTGTGGCGTCGGTTCTGGCAGCAGTAGTAGCGGGGAATATTGTCGCCTATTTTGGGCTTTCAGAGGTTTTAATTTACACGTTGGAAGTAGTTGTCTTAACGTTTATGATTCTAATTCTCAGTGAAATTACGCCCAAAATAATTGCTATAAATAATCCTCTGAAAAGTGCTCGGCAGGTAAGCTCTTTCATTTATGTATTATTTAAGCTACTCACTCCGCTTTCGAGTCTTATCGCTAACAGTACGCTAAGTTTGGAAGAACGATTGCCCAAACCTGACAGCAAGATGACCTCCGAAGATATTATGACGATGGCAGAAGTGAGTGAGCAGGAGGGGTCTATTAGAAGTGACGAGCGGGAAATTATTGAAAATGTAATTGAATTTGGTACGACTACAGTTCGTGAGATAATGACGTCACGGGTTAATATTGTTGCAATCTCTACTGATAATTCCCTGAACGAAGTATTGCAGCTAATACGTGAAAAGGGCCTTTCGCGTATGCCGATCTATGAGAACGATTTGGATAATATTTTAGGAGTTATCCACTCAAAAGATGTGTTGCCTTATATAAACTCGGATATTGAACGGACAACGATAAATTGGCGAACTATTGCACGTAAAGCCCTTTTTGTTCCGTCTACTAAGAAAGTGGATGACCTGCTTCGCGATTTTCAGCAGGAAAAAACGCATATCGCTATTGTGGTTGATGAATATGGAGGTACGGAGGGTCTGATTACCTTGGATGATATTCTGGAGGAAATTGTCGGAGAAATATCTGATGAGTATGATGATGTGGAAGAAAGTCTTTATACAAAATTTAAAAGTGGCGTGTACATTTTTGATGCTAAGATCGACCTCGATGATATGGAGGATATCCTAAATCTTGAGCTTACCGCGGAAGATGATGAATATGAAACACTCGGAGGGCTTGTTTATCATCTGACGGAACGTATTCCTAATGTTGGCGAACGAGTTTACTATAACGATATGGAACTTACGATCCATTCTGTAAAAAACAATAGGGTGAAAAAGCTGCGCGTTAAAGTTCAGGAGCGTCCAAAATCATAATAATTTTATGAAATAGCCTATATTAAATAAATGAATACCGCTTTTGAATCACTGGTGGAAACTGATGTCGATTTACAACCTCATAATACTTTAAATATTTCTGCAAAGGCACGCTATTTTGCCTCCGTAGAATCGGAACACCAGCTCAAAGGAATATTACGACACCCAAAGACAGAGGGACTCAAAATTATGGTCTTGGGAGGTGGCAGTAATGTTCTTTTTGCGGAGGATTTTGATGGATTAGTACTGCATATCGAGATAAAGGGACGAGAGGTAGTCAAAGAAACGGATGACTATGTCTGGCTAAAAATTGGTGCAGGTGAAAACTGGCATCAAACAGTTCGGTATTGTGTAGGACAGGGATGGGGAGGTATTGAGAATCTTTCGCTTATTCCGGGAACGGTGGGAGCAGCTCCTATTCAAAATATAGGTGCTTATGGTGTTGAGCTCCAAGAGGTTTTCGAGTATTTGGAGGCCGTAGATATTGAGGGTAGAGAGACTCGACGATACGAAAAGGAGCACTGCGAATTTGGTTATCGCGATAGTATATTTAAAGGAGAGCTTAAGGGAATTGTTATTGTTACGAATGTAGTTTTAAAACTGTCTAAAAATCCTGTGTTAAATACTTCGTATGGAGCAATACAGGCAGAGCTTGAGAAGCGAAATCTTGATCAACCAACGATTCGGGATATCAGTGATATCGTAATTGATATCAGGAATAGTAAACTGCCCAATCCCGATTTGCTGGGCAATGCAGGGAGTTTTTTTAAAAATCCCATTGTAAAAAATGAAATTTACAACCGCATCAAAGAGGAATACCCTGAAGCGCCGGGTTACAAAATGGGAGAATATAAAACCAAAGTACCGGCCGGCTGGCTGATTGAAGAGGCAGGATGGAAAGGAAAGGTAGTTGGGAATACCGGGACCTATAAACAGCAGGCATTGGTAATTGTAAATCATGGAGGAGCTACTGGCGGAGAGATTTTGAATTTGGCTGATCAGATCAAAAAGTCTGTAAAAGAACAGTTTGGTATTGCCCTCGTTCCGGAAGTTAATATTGTGACCTCGGATGGCACGATTTAAAGATCGCGATAAATATTTGACCCGACATCTTTTTGGTGCGGGTTTGGAATGTCCGGTCAAGTTGTACTACTACCGTCAGGATTATCCCCAGAACCAGCGGTCGCGACCATTTATTAAGCATGCTGTTTATAATAAGAGGTTGCTTACTGCATTAGCTCGTTCTGTTTATCCCAATGGAATTTTTATTGATGAGAAACAAGTAAAAAAAGCAGCTTATAAAACCTCCGAGTTATTACAGAGAGAGGAGGTTGTACTTTTTGATGCCGTTTTTGAGCACCAGCAGATGATGGCTCGGTTACCTATTGTTCATAAAACCGACAATCAGTTGACGGTTTTTTATGTCCGAACCAAGGCATTTGATTCTCGTAAACATCGGATTACAGACTCTAAAGGACATATCAATAGCAAATGGGAAAAGTACCTGCTCGATTTCGCCTATCAGGTGTATTTAATACAAATGAATCATTCCAATCTGAATATTCAGGCGATACTGGTGATGCCGGAGAAGTCGAGCAGTGCGTATACCGATAATTTGCCCTTGTTATTGGATCCGTTGGATTATAGTTCTAAAACGGAATCTGTTGATGCCTCAAATCAGGAGTTGTTGGCGAAGCTGAATGTAACTGAGGTTGTTAATAGCTTGATTAATCAGTCAAATTTTGCTGAGTATTATTTGCCAGAATCTACCTTGAAAAAGACGTTGCATTATCTTTCCAAGGTGTATTTTGGGAATGATAAACCTGAATCTAAGGTGGGGAAGAAGTGTAAAAGTTGTGAATTTCGTATTGAGCCGGAGAGACTTGGAAAAGGAAATAAAAGTGGATTTAACGAATGTTGGTCGTCGGTTATGTCAGAGGAAAATCCATCCGAAAATCACATCTTTGATTTAATTGGTCCCGGGACGAATCGGCGTCTTGCAAATGGCAACTATGATCAGAAAGACATTCCTGACGATTCCATTTTTAGTTCAACAAGTGTTGTTCAATCAGAAGGACGTATTTCACAAGAAATGCGTCAGGCACTGCAGGTCCATAAGAAGAAGGATAAAGAGGTGCCTGAAGAAATAATTCGACCCGTATTATTTGATGAGCTTGATCGATGGCAGTTTCCATTGCATTTTCTTGATTTTGAGGCGGGTAACTATGCGGTACCGGTTCGTAAAAATCGGCGACCGTATCATTTGGTCGTTTTCCAGTTTTCTTGTCATACATTGTATCACGATGGAAATTGGAAACATCGTGAGTGGATTGATGATTTACAAAGTGGATACGCTAACTACGAGCTGATCAGAAGGTTAAAACGAATCCCGGATATCAAAGAAGGTACCATCGTACAATATTCTAACTTTGAACGAAATGCATTAAAAACAATTCGTTCGGAATTGCAGTATGAACGAGATGAAATTTCGGATGCTAATCAGCTAATAAACTGGATAGAAAAGATCATCAATCGCCCCGACTCTTCACATTCGCAGCCGCCTTATATTGCTGATTTAAGTCGCTTGGTAAAGAATTTTTATTATAACAGGCAGATGGAGAGCTCGTTGAGCATAAAAGATGTTCTGCGATCGGTGATGAGCCACAGTTCATATTTAAAAGATATCTACTCCAAACCCTATTCAAGTAGCAATTTTGATCAAATTATTTGGTGGCAGTCTGATGGACAGGGGGGCGCCCGAAACCCCTATAATATTTTGACAGAGACAGGTGATTCCCCCATTCGTCGTGGCACCGAAGCAATGGTCGTGTATGGCAAGATGATTGCGCAGGAATTGAATGAATCAAGGCACGAAGCTTATCAAAATGCATTGCTAAAATATTGTGAACTTGATACTCTGGCTATGATGATGATTTTCCAGCATTGGCAGAGAAAGATGGAGTAAGATTAAATTGTCTAACAGGAACATTTAGGAATTACGTATATTTATAACTATTGACTACTAACATAATTCATTAAGAAAATGATGTCTTCTCTGAGATTATTTTTTACAGCTGTCCTTCTGATACTTTTTGTTGGCTCTTGCACGGTTCAAAAAAGTCCTATAACCGGCTCAAAAAGGGCCTATGGGTATAGTTGGCAGCAGGAGCTGGAAATTGGAAAAGAGGCGGATAAGCAAATTCAGCAACAGTATGGTGTATATGATGATGGGCAAGTGCAGGAATATGTTGAGCGCATAGGTCAGAAAGTACTGGAAGTAAGCCACATGCGGCGCGAAGATACCGATCCCAAGTATCGAAATACAGAGTTCTATTTTCGGGTACTCAACAGTCCCGTAGTGAACGCGTTCGCACTGCCCGGCGGTTATATTTACGTTACTCGGGGATTATTGGCTCATCTTACAAACGAAGCACAACTGGCAGTGGTATTGGGACATGAAATTGCCCACGTGGCAGCGAGACATGCATCCCAACGAGCATTTGAACAGCAATTGGGACAAATTGCACTTATTGGCGGCGCTGTAGCCGGTGAGGAGTTGCTGGGAGTACCGGGACAAAGTGTTCTTCAATTAGGGAGTCAAGCGGCCCAGTTTTTATTTCTAAGCTACGGAAGGGATGATGAACGGGAATCCGATCAGTTGGGGGTAGAATATGCAGCGATGAAGCATTATGAAGCTGAAGATGGGGCAGGATTCTTTTCAGCGCTCGAACGAATCTCAGAACAATCGGGACAAAGTATTCCAAGTTGGCAATCATCGCATCCCGATCCTTCGGAACGTGCCAAGTGTATACCGGAATTGGCACAACAATGGGAGCAAAAGGGATATGAACAGGATATTGAAAATACAGATGAGTATATGAGCGTGATTGATGGAATAGTTTATGGTCAAAATCCGCGAGAAGGATTTACCGAAGATGGCAATTTTTATCATCCGGAGTTGAAATTTCAGTTTGATTATCCTGATACTTGGGAAATTGTCAATCAACCTACACTGGTAGCAGCTGTCAATCAAAATAAGGACGCTATTTCCCTGATGCAGATTGATAGTGAAGCTGGTTCGCCCAAAGCTTCGGTTATGAGTTACGTAGCTCAGGATGGTTTTACGGTTCAGTCGCAGCAGTCCGTCCAGCAAAATGGATTAAGTGGATATGAGGCTACTGCCATAGCTACTACTGAAGATGGGACCAACTACAAATTTTTGGTATATGGAGTAGCCTATGATGGCAACGTTTATCGGTTTACGAATTACAGCCTGGCACAGAAGTTTGATGATTATCGACCGTTTTTTGAAGAAACAAGCTATTCTTTTTCGGAACTTAACGATAAGCATAAGCTAAATAGAGAGCCGGTGCGATTGCAAACAAAAAAGGTAGATCAGTCCCGGTTGCTGTCGGTATTTGTGGATGGTTTGCCAATGGATATTACGTCTGAGGATGTGGCGATTCTCAACCAGATAGAATCTGATGCCCGTGTTGAACAGGGGAGCTGGATTAAAATTCCCCGCCGATAATTTTACTCGAATATCGCTGATAACTTATTAATCATTACTTCTTACTTTTGTTAAAAAATCCGATATCTTTGGGCGAACTTTCTATTTAATTACAGCCCAAATTTATTAGTAATGATTGAGCGATATTCCCGTAAAGAAATGGCCGATATCTGGTCGCTGGAAAACCAATTTCAAGCCTGGCTAGAGGTCGAGCTGGCTGCTTGCAACGCATGGAGCAAGCTGGGAAAGATTCCCAAGGAAGATGTCGAAAAGCTTTACGAAAATGCCTCGTTTGATGTTGATCGGATTAAGGAAATCGAAAAGCAGACCCGTCACGATGTAGTGGCATTCACGCGATCGGTTTCAGAATCGCTTGGGGAAGAGAAAAAGTGGGTACATTACGGACTTACTTCCACGGATGTTGTAGATACCGCCAACGGCCTACGCCTGAAACAGGCCAATGAAATCCTGAGAAAAGATATTCAGCAAATCATTGATGTGCTGGCTGAGAAAGCCAAAAAGCACAAGTACACCGTAATGATGGGACGTACTCACGGAGTGCATGCCGAGCCAACGACTTTTGGTCTCAAGTGCGCGCTCTGGTATGCAGAGATGAAGCGAAATCTTGAGCGTTTCGAGAAAGCGGCGGAAAACGTAGAGTTTGGCAAAATGAGTGGTTCGGTTGGGACTTTTGCTAACATCCCACCAGAAGTAGAAGCCTCTGTTTGTGAAGAGTTGGGACTTTCCCCGGCGCCGATTTCTACGCAAACCCTGCAACGCGATCGTCATGCGGATTATATTTCAACCTTGGCACTGATTGGATCAACGATGGAGAAGATGGCCGTGGAAATTCGTCATCTGCAGCGCAGTGAAGTTCGGGAAGCGGAAGAATTTTTCCGAAAGGGACAGAAAGGATCCTCTTCAATGCCGCATAAACGTAATCCAGTAAGCTCAGAGAATATTTCGGGATGTTCGCGTGTGCTTCGGGGCTATATGATGTCGGCCTACGAAAATATTCCGCTCTGGCACGAGCGTGATATTTCACACTCGTCGGTTGAGCGCATTATCCTGCCTGATACTACCATCTTACTTGATTACATGCTTAATCGCTTCTCTGGTGTAGTAGAAAAGCTGACGATCTTTGAAGATAATATGCATGATAATATCTATAAGACTTTTGGATTAACTTTTTCCCAGCGCGTGCTGCATAAGCTCATTGATACGGGCATGTCTCGTGAAAAGGCCTATGACACCGTTCAGCCTTTGGCAATGAAAGCCTGGGAGGAGAAGACGATGTTCCGCGATCTGGTAGAGGCCGATGAGACGGTGCAGGAACAGCTCAGTGAAGAAGAAATTGATGAAGCTTTTGATCTGGATCACCACACCCGAAACGTGGATCGGATTTTTAAGCGGGTGGGTTTGGAATAGATTTTGAATGCTTTTGAAGAGGGTCAAGGGGAATAATTTATGGATGAATGGAAACAATTAATATTTAATGATTCCTCATCTCTTAGTGATATAGCCTTACAGGTTTTTGAATATCAGTTTGAGCACAATCCGGTGTATAGGAGGTATTGTGTGGCACTGGATGACATATTAGCCTCGTGTGATGCCGAACTTGCTTCAGTATCTGAATCTAAAAACGTAAAGGAAAAGATCTTAAACCGAGTTCGGGATGACATTACTTCTTATCCTTTACTACCGATCAAAGCGTTTAAAGACGCGACAGTAACTGCTCATCCCAGCCAGGAGACGGAGCTTGTATTCAAAAGCAGTGGTACTTCCGACATGCAACGGAGCATTCATCAGGTGCATGATGCTAACCTGTATGATCAGTCGCTCTTAAAGGGTTTTCAACACTTTTATGATTTGGACAATGCGGTAATTTGGGGCTATACGCCCGGCTATGCGGACAACCCACATTCGTCGCTGATCTACATGATCCAGAAACTTATTGATCAGGATAACAGTGGATTGAGTCGATTTTTGCCACTGGGTGAGCCGGTCAATCCCAATGCCATCAAAGAAGTACAGCGACAGGGGAAACAGTTAATTTTATTTGGCGCAGCCTTTGGGTTACTGGATTTATTGGAGATTGACGATTTCAACTTACCCTCTAATAGCATTGTGATTGAAACCGGGGGGATGAAAACTCATCGCCGGGAAATTACTCGTGGGGAGCTTCATAAAAGGTTGGCCAAAGGTTTTGGATTGGATGGCAGTCGCATTCATTCCGAATACGGCATGGCAGAATTATTGAGTCAGGCGTATGCCTCGGGAAAATGGTTTTCAACCGTTCCGTGGATGCAGGTTACCATCCGTAATCCCGAGAATCCGAACAAGGTTCTACCACCATACCAAGAGGGAGTAATTGGCATTATTGATCTGGCAAATGTACACAGCTGTTCGTTTTTGCTGACGGCGGATAAGGGCGTTATGGATAACAAGGGACGTTTCCAGGTACTGGGACGCTGGAATCCCAAAGACCTACGCGGCTGTAATTTTTTGATTGATGAAGATTGAGTGGGAGCAGTGAAAAGAATCCCTGAAAGTTTTAGAATTTAAAGATTGATTTAACCCATGGCAGACATCCAAAAACGAATTAATACTTTACTTGAAGCTACCCAAAACTGGCTTTCTGGTGACAATCTTTATCTAAAAGATGCCATTGATCAGACAGTGCGGGAGGGTTACTTTAGTTTTGAGGATGTCAATTTTGCAATTGAAGCAATAAATAAGAGTATCAGTCGATCAGCAATAGAAGCGTGGGTCGATCGTGCAGGATTAGGCGATGAATCTAACGCATCCCAAAAAAACGTGCTGTGCCTGCACGCCGGAAATTTACCGCTGGTTGGTTTTCAAGATGCGTTTGCCACACTGTTGAGCGGTGCTCGTTATACCGGTAAAATTTCACGTAAGGATCCGTATTTACTCCCGACCTTTCTGAATGAGGTGAAGAAAACGGATATGTGGTCTGATATGGATGTACAATGGACTCATCGTCTGGATGACTTTGAAGGTATGCCGCATGACGCCGTTGTTTTTGCCGGATCAGAATCATCAGTGCCGGGAGTGAAAGAAGCTATTGAGAAGTTGTCATTGAACCACGAGAATACCCGCTTATTAATTCGTACTGCTCACTTTTCGATGGCATATCTCGACAGAAAAGATGAGCAGACAATGAGTGATTTAACAGAAGCCATATTTCGATATGGTGGTATGGGATGTCGATCGGTAGCTATCGTCGTTTCACCGTTCTCACTGGATGAGATTAGAGGGGAGTTAGCAGACCAGGTCAAAACCTACTGGCTCGAAAACCCCCAGCACGAGTACCCATCCCCAAAAATTAAGCAGCAGTTTGCCTATAACGAAGCCGTTGAGCGTCCGCAGCTTTGGCTCGAATACTTTCTTCTACAGGAGGGAGGCTTTGAGTTTGATCAAGATTTTGTGTGTTACTGGGTACAGGGGGATCAATCAAAGGTCGCCGAGTTTGCGGAACAGTTCGATAAACAGCTGCAGAGTGTGTATGTCACAGATTCTGAAAAAGCAATTGATGGAATGGAGCAGCAAGTAGAGTTATTGCAAAATGCCCAGCAGCCTTCTTTATCTTGGAAGCCCGACGGTGTAGATACCCTAACTTGGCTTCAGGATTAAATTTTATCTAATCTTTTAAAAATAGTTGCGCGATAGATAGAATTTGAGCAATATACTTATTGCGTGTATATATCAGCTATGATCAGTAGCACAATATTGCAGATCTAAAATAATATTGTACTACGAATTACTGACAGCCTCAAAAAAGAAGAGAGTTCCTGAGGTTATTTACGTTTTAAAAAAATATGAGAGGGATGGTTGCTGACAATCACCTCTGCTAATAAAAAAACTACGAGAGAATGGCTACCAACACTATTATTCGGGATCTTTCAGATGTAAATATGGATATGGTTAACCTTGTGGGCGGAAAAAATGCATCACTCGGCGAGATGATAGGTAATTTAACTGAGCGGGGTATCCATGTGCCTGATGGATTTGTTTTAACGGTAGATGCATATGATCGGTATATGCAGCAAAATGGACTCACCAAAGAGATTAAAAGACTCATTGAGCAGTTAGATGTGGAGGATCTTGTACAGCTTCGTAAAACGGGAATGCATATCCGACAGCTGATTCTTGATGGTGAATTTGAGGAAGAGGTACGGGAGGAGATTAAACAACGGTATGTGGAGCTTTCTCAAAAATATGGAAAGGATGCGACCGATGTCGCTGTTCGTTCCTCTGCAACGACAGAAGATTTACCCGATGCTTCGTTTGCGGGACAGCAAGATTCCTTTCTGAATGTACGCGGTGCAAATAATGTGCTTAATTCTGTTAAGGCTTGTTTTGCCTCTCTTTTTACAGACCGGGCCATCTCCTACAGAACATCGGCGGGCTTCGATCACATGGAAGCCAAGCTTTCGGTAGGCATTCAAAAAATGGCGCGTTCCGATCTGGGTGCTTCAGGCGTTTCGTTTTCTCTGGATCCGGAAAGTGGTTTTGAAAATGTAGTAGTTATAAATGGTACTTTTGGATTAGGGGAACTGTTGGTTCAGGGTGAAGTATCACCCGACGAATTCATTATTTTTAAACCCACCTTGGCACAGGGAAAACATGCAATCATCGAGAAGAAGCTGGGAAATAAAACCCACAAATTGGCCTATGGACATAAGCCTAATGAGCTTACGAAAAAGCTTAGCTTGGAAGAATCGCAGCGACGGTCCTTCTGTTTGAATGATACACAGGCTTTACAACTTGCCAAATGGGTTGTTGAAATTGAAAACTATTATACGGAACGAAATGGCCGATGGACCCCCGTAGATGTAGAATGGGCCTATGACGGACTTTCCGATCAACTTTTTATCGTACAGGCCCGTCCCGAGACTGTTCACTCAAATCAGGAAGTAGACAGCTTAACAGAGTTTCATATCAAAGACAAAAATCGTCATGAACGGCTTATTATAGAAGGTATTGCGGTGGGGGATCGTATTGGTTGTGGAGAAGTGAAAACTATTCACACACTTGATGGTCGAGACGGTTCGGCTGATGAGGTCGAATTTAAAGCGGGTCAAGTGTTGGTCACAGAAATGACCGATCCGGATTGGGAGCCGCTGATGAAAAAAGCATCAGCCATTGTCACCAATAAGGGAGGACGGACGTGTCATGCAGCAATTGTAGCTCGGGAGCTGGGGATACCGGCGTTGGTGGGCACCGAAAAAGCAACAAAAATATTAGAAAACGGATCTACGGTTACAGTTTCTTGTGCCGAGGGGAGTACCGGAAAGGTGTATGATGGAGCCATTGCCTTTGAGGAGCAAAACCATCGTCTTTCTGATTTACCAACCACTAAAACACCTATCATGCTTAATGTGGCATCACCCGATATGGCTTTTAAATTTAGCAAGGTGCCAAATGCAGGGGTAGGGTTGGCCCGCGAAGAGTTTATTATCAATAATTTTATTAATGCCCATCCGCTGGCCCTACTGCATCATCGTGAAATTGGAGATGAGCAACTCACCAAAAAAATCGAGGAGATTACGTTTGGATACGAAGATGAAGCAGATTTTTTCATCAAAAAACTATCATACGGCATAGCGCATATTGGGGCTGCTTTTTATCCAAATCGGGTGATTGTGCGGTTCTCCGATTTTAAATCCAATGAGTATCGCAATCTGGTAGGCGGTATCCATTTTGAGCCGGAGGAAGAAAATCCGATGATTGGCTGGCGGGGAGCATCGCGCTACTATTCTGATGCCTACAAGGAGGCTTTCGGTTTGGAATGTAAAGCCATAAAGAGGGTGCGTGATGAATATGGATTGACAAATATTACAGTGATGATTCCATTCTGTCGGACGCCAGAGGAGCTGGAAAAAGTATTGGAGACGATGGTCGAATATGGATTAAAACGCGGTGAAAACGGACTCGAGGTGTATTTGATGGCTGAACTTCCTTCGAATATCATGATGGCTGAAGAATTTGCTGAACATATCGATGGTTTTTCCATTGGATCTAATGATTTAACCCAACTTACGCTGGGGCTTGATCGTGATTCGTCGCTGGTAGCTCACGTCTATGATGAGCGAAATATGGCGGTTAAACGCATGATCTTAATGCTGTTAGAGAAAGCGCGAAAAACGGGTACTAAAGTAGGAATTTGTGGACAGGGGCCTTCAGACTTTCCTGATTTTGCGGAGTTTTTGGTATCCAATGGGATAGATACGATTTCAGTCACCCCCGATTCGATGCTGAAAACATTGCATTCAATCAGCAAACTCGAAGAAAATTTAATGAACCACGCAGCTGAATAACATTGCTTACACAAGCTGCCTTTTGAGGTGCTGAACGGAACGTCGAGCACTTTATCGGAACCCTGAAGGTGTAGATATGTAGATATATTGAAGTGGTGTGATATCCTTCTCTAACTGCTATCAAATAATAAAGGGACGCCTCAGCGTCCCTTTATTTATTAAATGAATGTAATTGAGGTAATGATTAATTGTCCTCAATCGGTGGTGCATCTGTAGCTTCAAGTGCTAGATTGAGTTCGGGCATTACATTTTCTACGAACTGGTTCAGATTCTGTTGGATTGTATCCAGTTCGGCTCGGCCTGCTTCTATCGTATTTACATGCATCGGCGTAGGCCCATATGTTGATCCAAGAGCGTTGTAACCCACATACAGACGAGAGCTGGGGGTTACCTGTGTGCGTTCACCGATTTCTTGTTTGGCTTCGCTGCCGTCCATCTGCTTCTTAAGATCAAGCAGTTGGATACGAGCCTCGTGCAGTCGTTTTGCCAATGCAGTATCTACTTGTGAAGCTCTGGCTAGCGCGGTTTTCATGGCGTTGACACGATTGAGTTGCTTCTCAAGCGTGTTTTCGGTCTGCGTTAAGTTTTGTTGGAATGTTTCCAGCGTTTCTCGGAACTCATCGATAGTTGTATTTGAGGCGCGTTCAAGCGTGCCTTCACGAAGTGGTTTAACTGCAAATTCCACCGGCTCCGAAAGCTGCTTGACTTCTCCCAGCACTTTTTGAGAAAGTGTTGCCGTATAGGTACCGGGCGTAGCCATAAAACCTCCGTCGTACCATCCGCCTTCTTCTTGCTCAAGCTCTACGACATCTTTGGATGGGTACCGAAGGTTCCAGTTAACGCGATGGAATCCAGACGATGTAGGTCCTTCTACTTTCCGAACGACATTACCGTCACTGTCTCTGATCGTCAGAATAACTTTGGGACCTTCTTGACGTTTTTCGGCCTCCAGATTATCCCAGCCAGGGAAGGGTACGTCTTCATTATCACCGAGTTCTTCTTCTCGTTCAAGCCGCTGTTCTCTGAGTGATTGAAGGTCATCCTTAAGGTAGTAAGTAAATACAGCTCCAAAAGGTGGATTTTTAGCAGTAAAGAAGTTAGCCCCGAGATTTTCTACTTCTTGGTCGGGCATATACCAGAATGCATCACGTGCTTCAAAGAGCTTCGCCTGTTCATCTAACATCTGTGGACTCACTTCTCTGAGAGGTGCATAATTGTCGAGGATGAAAATTCCTCGTCCGAATGATCCTGCAACCAGATCATCATGCGGACGCTGAATTACAAGATCACGGATGGCAATAGTTGGCATGCCGCTTTCCAATTTCGTCCACTCTTCTCCGCCATCAACAGTAAAGAACACGCCAAATTCAGTGGCGGCAAACATCAGGTTCTTATTGACATCATCCTGTACTATTCGCCAAACTACATGATCTTCGGGAAGATCATCACTGATGCTTTCCCAACTTTTGCCCCGGTCGGTACTTTTAAGAATATACGGACTCATGTCTCCGTATTTGTGATTGTCAAGCACCAGATAGATTGTGTTCTTATCAAACAAACTAGCCTTAATGTCATTCACAAAGGCTGTCGTAGGAACGCCATCAATATTGCCTAACTCTACTTCACGCCAGCTTTCACCGCCGTTTGTAGTGACTTGAAAGAGTCCATCATCGGTGCCGGCATAAATCAATCCCTCTTGCAGTGGCGATTCGGAAAGTGAAGTAATGGTGTTATAGTCCGACATTGCATTTACATCCCAAGCATTGTCCCAGCTGCGCTGTTTGCCCATGATTTGAAATTCCAGGCGTTCTTGGTCACCTCGCGTCAGATCACCGGAGATCGCCTCCCAGGTATTTCCGCGATCTTCTGTGACCCAAACTCGCTGAGAAGCAAACAGAAGTTTTGTAGGATTGTGAGGACTTATTTCCACGGGGGAATCCCAGTTAAAACGCTCATATTCTTCACCTTGGTCGGGTTGTGGCTGTATCAATACGGCATCACCGGTTTTCTTGTCCACACGGTGTAGAACGCCCTGCTGATATTCACCGTAGAAAATATTGGGATTTCCGGGTTCGGTGGCACCATCGTGTCCGTCAGCCCCCAATGTCTTTTTCCAGTCGCGATTTGCAATACCTCGTTCATTATCGGTACGCGAGGGTCCCATTTGAGAACCATTATCCTGAGTACCGCCATAAACATTATAGAAAGGCTCGGCGTCGTCAACATAGATTTTGTGGAACTGGGTAATCGGCAAATTTCTTACCATATCCCAATCTTCACCCAAGTTATGAGATTCGTATATACCCCCGTCAGAACCGATCATTAAATAATCAGGTTCATCTTTTTTGAATGCCATGGCATGATCGTCAACATGCTTATTGGCAACCGGGATCTCTTCAAATGTTTTTCCGTGATTTGTGGACACCTCCGTGACCACATCCATTAGATAAAGCGTTCCAAAATGATGGGGAGAGGCATAAAGCTCCTGATAATAATGCGGGCCGGTTCCGCCGCCTACAGCATCCGACATTTTTTTCCAGGATTCTCCCCGGTCTTCAGATTTGAATACACCGCCATTGCGCCGGTCAAGTTCAATGGCAGCATAAACGATATCTGGCTGTTGCGGGGAGATATCCATTCCGATTTTCCCAACATTTTCCGGAATACCGTTTTTGATTTCTTTCCAAGTTTCGCCGCCATCAGTACTTTTATGGATACCAGACCCCGGGCCACCGCCAACATAAATGGGTACAATGCGCTGGCGCTGCCAGGTTGCAGCGTACATTCTATCAGGATTGCGTGGATCAATTTCTATATCCGTAACGCCGGTCCATTCGTTACCGCCGAGTTTCTTTTCCCAGGTTTCCCCACCATCGGTAGATTTATAGAGGCCTCGCTGACCTCCACTGCTCCACAGAGGACCTTGTGCTGCAACCCAAACTATATCCGAATTTTCGGGATGGACAATGATTCGCGAAATATGCTGTGACTCTTTGAGTCCCATATTTTTCCACGTCTTACCGGCATCGGTACTTTTATAGATGCCATCGCCATATCCAACATGACGTCCTCCAACGTTTTCGCCAGTGCCCACCCAAACAGTGTTCGGGTTGTTCGGATCTATAGTAACACTGCCGATGGAAAATGAAGACTGACTGTCAAAGATTGGCTCCCAGGTTACACCGTCATTTGTGGTCTTCCAAACGCCGCCGGAACCAACAGCAACGTACCAGATGTCGTCATCATTGGGATGGATATCAATATCTGCAATACGTCCTGAAAACAGAGCTGGACCAATGTTGCGAAATTCGAGACCACTATAGTTCGCTTCTGAAGCTGTCTTGGCATTATCTTGCGCAGACAAAGACATAGTTCCCACTGCAAAGAGAATAACGAATAGTAAAGACCTGAGTTTCACTTTCATACTAATGTGGTTTATTAAAGGAGTGATGATAAAAAACTATAAAATTTTTGGATATATAGATCAAGCGTCTAAGAATTCTTTAAAAATCATTGGACTATGTGTTGAAACTGATTTCAAAAATACTGTTCATTTTTTTAATCCAATTTTACTTTCCAAGCTTTATACAATTCTATCAAAGTAAACGATAGGTCGGTCAAATGAGTTTTTATCACACCTTTGGATATGTACAATTTTTGGTATTGCTTATTGAAATTGTTGCTTTCAAAAAACAATGGTAATCAACAGAATAGTTTCCTCTTTGACACTGTAAGAAAATGATTGGCGGGCATTTAGATAAAGCCAATCATCCGGTGTTAAGGTTTGTGCTTCATGATCAATATCAAAATATATTTCTCCTTTCAGGCACAAGACTGATATTTCACTGTCAACCGAATGTTCTTCAACCGTTTTACCTTTGGGCAGTGCCATGCGGATAACCTCCATGCGATCAGTTTTTACCAACGCATACGAAGTATCCACATCTAACTCTTCGCGCAGTGTTTGTAGGTTGATCGGATCTCCCGACTTTACGTGACCGTAACTCATAGTCAACCTCCGTTCGTTTGATGGGCATTAGTACAGACAATCTAAATAGAAATACCGAACGGTAAAAGAAATATGGGGAATCAGGGTATTTGCGATAAAAAATCAGGAGTTCTTCGACGGTTTTTCCATAACCACATAGATATCTCTTCCGACTCCTTCTTTTGTGCTTATAAGTGAAAACCCAGCTTGCCTAAGTTCTTTAATGACCGTATCTGCCGTTACTCCATGTTGGCTGCCGGATGCTCGTCCACCCGGATCGGCTTCGGACCCCCGGGGTTTGAAGTCAATAATGGCCAAACGTCCACCGGACTTTAGAGATTTAAAGAGGCTGTTGTTAAAGGCTTTTGGATTAGTGATATGATGGTATACGCGTCGCAAAAAGATGGCATCACAACATTCTTTTGGGAGGTTAGTTCGATCAGGATGTCCCTTCAGCACTGTTATATTTGAGAAGTCAGTATTTTCAACAGATTGTCTTAATTCCTTAACTGATTCTGTTCCCAGTTCGGTGCTATAGATCGTGCCTTTAGAACCGATGTGTTGAGAAATAGCCAGTGTTTGCTCACCGTCTCCTGCTCCGATATCGGCAACAGTCAATCCATCTTCGATATCAAGAACTTCAATTAGCCAATCGACGTCAGATTGGTTTCCCGGTGCTTGGGCACAACAAAGAGAAGCCGTTGCGAATAGCACCAGAACAATGATATATCCTCGCTTTACAAGCTTGTTAAAATTTGGGATAGTCATTATTTGTGAAATTTAACTCCTGTTTAAAAACAGTATAAAGCAATGTGTTGGTTAATACCAGCGGTATCAATTTGAATTAGATTATTTCTATTAAAAAATATTGATTTCCGTTATATTTCCCCGCGTCTTTTTCTGGGATACAATAGCTATGTAAATAAATATTGATCAGCAATAAATAAACGAGTAATGACTTATACGTTTTGGGATTTTCTGCAGCTCATTGGGGCATTGGGAATTTTTATTTATGGGATGAAGGTGTTCAGCGATGGCCTCCAGAAAATTGCAGGTAATAAGCTTCGGGCTATACTCAAAGGGATGACCAGTACGAGGTTTAGAGGCATTCTGACCGGCTTTGCTACTACATCCATTACCCAGTCATCGTCTACGACTACCGTAATGGTAGTGAGCTTTGTGAATGCCGGGTTGATCACATTTATGGAGTCAACAGGAGTGGTAATGGGGGCGAATATCGGGACAACGGTTACCGCCTGGATGATCTCCATTTTTGGATTTAAGATGCAGATTACTTCGGTTGCCATGATGTTAATTGGTGTCTTTTTCCCTTTTATTTTTTTCGGCCGTGAAAAGCTGCGTAACCTTGCCGAAGCGATGATTGGTTTCGGTATTTTATTTATCGGGCTCGATTTTATTAAAAATGGGGTGCCCAATATCCAGGAAAACCCGGAAATGTTTATGTTTCTGGATCAATTTACAGAGTTTGGATTTGCATCTATTGTTATTTTTGTGATTGCCGGTACAGTACTCACTCTGGTTACCCAGTCATCCTCGGCAGCCATGGCAATTACACTGGTTATGTTGTTCGAGGGGTGGATTGATTTCCCGATAGCGGCCGCAATGGTGTTGGGTGAAAATATTGGAACTACCGTAACTGCAAACATTGCTGCTGTGGTAGGTAATGTGTATGCCAAACGGGCCGCCCGTTTCCACTTTGTATTTAATATGTTTGGCGTAATCTGGATGATGATTCTAATTGATCCATTTTTGATGGGGATTGATTCCTTGATGAGCTATTTTGTCCCAGAGTCCGGGTCTATTCTTCATGCCACAAGTGAAATCGGACGGGCTAATGCTACGTTGGCTCTTTCCCTTTTTCATTCGGTATTTAATGTGCTCAATGTGTTGTTACTCGTTGGATTTGTGCCCTACATCGTTCGTCTGGTGGAAAGGTATCAGAAAGAAGAAGAGGATACACAGCACCGATTGCAGTACATTTCTTCGGGAATGATGTCTTCTCCTGAATTATCAATGTCTCAAGCACATAAAGAGATCCAGTTGTTTGCTAAGCTTATTGAGAAGATGCACTTCAGCATGCAGGGATTGTTGTTTAATAAGCAAAACCGGCAGGATCAGTTCTTGGATAAAATCGAAAAACGAGAGGCGATCACTGATAATATTGAATTGGAAATTGCTGAGTACCTTACTAAAATTTCCAGTTATAATCTTACTGAAGATGCTACACGTCGTATACGTGGGATGCACAGCATGATTAATGATCTTGAGCGAGTGGCGGATATCTATTTTCAGATGTCTAAAACTTTTGAGCGAATGCAAAGTGAGGGTCGAGAACTCCCTGAATCTGCAATGAAGAAGTTAAATGAACTGCTTGATTTAGTGCATGATGCTATTCGAAATGTTCGGGAGAACCTGGATAAGGAAATAGGGGAGATCAATCTTGATAAATCAATTGACATCGAAGATGCTATTGATGACTGTCGTGATGATTTACTGGAATTTCATTACTCTCAACTCGAAAAAAATACTTATTCCAATGAGGTAGGCTTTGTCTTTCTTGATTACCTTAACCGATTAGAAAAAATTGGGGATCACCTGTTTAACGTAAATGAAGCGCTTGCTGGTGTAAAGGTAAAAGCTGCCTACGAAAGGGTGATTGAGGAGAGGGGATGATACACTTTCAAAGCAGTCAAAATTCAGTTTGTTACTGATTAATAAAGGTTCTTCATTTAACTGAAGAGCCTTTATTCAATCATATCACATTAATCAGTGGGCCAATTCCCGTAAATACTTTTATAGGAAGCTTTATCTGTTCCCAACAGCGTACGTTGTGTTCCCAGAATAATGGCATTCATCACCGAACGAGGTGAGACATGTAGTTTATTGTTATTGGTTACAGATATTTTACCAAAATGACCAAAACCTAATGCATGACCATTTTCATGCAATGCTACTGTTTCTAAGTCGATTTCTGTAGACGTATTACCTGAATCGGTCCAAACAAATTCATCATTGTACCAAACTTCTTTGACAGCAGTATCATTAAATCCATCACCGTTGATATCGGTAGGATTTCCTTCGCTGTCAACAAAGATAAATGTAAAAGTTACTCCTAAAATATTAGTACTCGATCCTGTTCCTACAAAATTTTCAAAAAATATACCCGGCAGAAAACCAATTTGTGAAATATCTGCCAATAAAGGATCGCCTCCCAATATGAGACTTGGATTAGATAGAGTATTTGGTCGTTTAATGATATCTAGCTTTGCTTTATTTTTGATGGTATCCCATGTATCAAATGAAGCATCAATTGCCGGTGTACCATCAAATTGATTAGGAAAACCAAAATTTGCCGGAGCAAAAAGATCCCAGCCTATATAAGTAAGATTATTTCCATCAGCATTACGACGGCTGTCGTTGGGTACCCACTGGGCCGTTAATTGCTTGGTGCGGTCGTTGGCGAATATTGTCTGCCCAGAAGCATGATTACTATCATCTTTTTTGGTTACGGTTTCGGCATAGGCAAGCCTGATATTTGTTCCTTCATCTTTTAGCATAATATTTATGCTCTCAAAACTACTGACCCCTTTTAAGTCGATTGGATTAAGGTCTTTCACCTTTGCCATGCTTGAATTATTGATGCGACTCATCAATATCGATTCGATATCAGACGAAATATCATTTTCAAGAATGGGCGCATTAATAGAGGAGTCGCTGCATGAGGTAATTAGAAAAATACTAATTATGAGCATGCAGAAAATTTTTCTTTTGAAATGTATCATTGGACTCTCGATTTTATTATTGTTTTTTATGAATTGAATCTCCCTTAAATTTTTAGATTCAAGTAATATTATACTTTAAAAGATTGTTCTATAAAAGAAATTAATATTTTTTATTAATCTATATATAAATATATAAAACAGTCTTTCCTGTCTAGTATATTACGTTCTTCAAACCAGTATAAATTTTGCTTATCTTTGGCGACTGGTGAAAGAACTATAGAATATTGATAATACGGTTCTGGTAGATAGTTTTTTAGACTTAATCAGTAACAATCAGGGATTTCCGTATTTAATCACAGAAAAATTAATATCAAAGACTAAGAAACGATTGAATGAGCTCATATAAGCCGGAAGATATTGAATCCAAGTGGCAAGAATATTGGCAGGAGAATAAGACTTTTAAAACGCCGGAAGATCACGACAAGCCCAAGTACTATGTACTGGATATGTTTCCATATCCCAGTGGATCGGGACTGCACGTAGGTCATCCGGAAGGGTATACTGCTACTGATATTCTGGCGCGCTACAAACGAATGAACGGCTTTAACGTCTTACATCCCATTGGGTGGGATGCGTTTGGTTTGCCGGCTGAGCAGTATGCCGTGAAGACCGGGACCCATCCCCGGGAAACGACCCAAAAAAACGTAGACCGCTTTCGTGAGCAGCTGCAGGATTTGGGGTTCAGTTACGACTGGGACCGCGAAGTGAATACGACCGATCCGGACTATTATAAGTGGACGCAGTGGATTTTTCTGAAGCTTTATGAGAAGGGGTTAGCCTACGAAGATGATGTGCCTGTAAATTGGTGCCCCGAGCTGGGGACCGTGCTGGCGAATGAGGAAGTGATCGACGGTAAAAGTGAAGTGGGCGGTTTCCCTGTTGTTAAAAAGCCTATGCGTCAGTGGGTGTTAAAGATTACCGAATATGCCGATCGCCTGCTTGAAGGTTTAGATGATCTGGACTGGCCTGAGTCAACCAAGAAAATGCAGCGCGATTGGATCGGAAAATCAATCGGGGCCAATATTGATTTTAAAGTTTCGGGGTATGACGAGGAGATTCGCGTTTTTACCACGCGTCCGGATACGATTTTTGGAGCCACCTACATGGTGCTGGCACCGGAACATGATTTAGTTGATAAAATTACGACCGAAGATCAAAAAGAAGCGGTTAAAGAGTATCAGGAAGAAGCGGCGCGCAAGTCTGATTTGGAGCGTACCGAGCTGAGTGATGAGAAAACAGGTGTTTTTACCGGTGCAAGTGCTATTAATCCGGCGACTGGAGAAGAGATCCCTATTCTGGTTGCGGATTATGTATTGGTGACCTACGGTACCGGAGCGATTATGGCGGTACCCGGGCATGATGACCGTGACTGGGAGTTTGCGAAAAAGTTTAATCTGGATATTGTCGAAGTTGTCGAGGGTGGAGATGTCTCTGAAGGCGCTTATACCGATACGGAAGAGGGGACGATGGTCAACTCTGAAAATGATGATATTTCACTGAATGGATTGCCGGTTGATGAGGCCATTGAAAAAATTACGGATTGGCTTGAGGATATTGGGCGAGGTGAAAAAGCTGTTAACTATAAACTGCGCGACTGGCTATTTTCACGCCAGCGTTATTGGGGCGAACCGTTTCCTATTATCCATGTGGATGGAGAACCCAAACCGGTAAGAGAAGATGATTTGCCGGTTACATTGCCCGAGATGGATGACTTTGAGCCTACGGAAGACGGTGAACCGCCTCTGGCTAAAGCAATTGATTGGGTAAATACCGAAGACCCTGAAACCGGGAAGCCGGCCAAGCGCGAAACGAATACCATGCCTCAATGGGCGGGTTCATGTTGGTATTATCTGCGCTATTGCAGCCCTGAATTTGAGGATGGTCCTGTGGATCCGGATGAAGAAAATTACTGGATGCCGGTGGATATGTATGTCGGTGGTGCCGAGCACAGCGTGCTGCACTTATTGTACGCACGGTTCTGGCACAAAGTGTTGTATGATTGTGGCGTAGTTTCTACTAAAGAGCCATTCCAGCGACTGGTACACCAGGGGATGATTCTCGGGGAAGTGGAATTTACAGGCTTCAAAAAAGATGGTAACTGGATATCGGCCGATATTGCTGACGAGGTTGAGGATGTGGAGCGTGTAAAGCTGGGTGAAGATCAGGTTGAGAAACAGGGGGATGAATTCGTAATCAAAGACACAGAGATTACGGTGGACTCAAAAGCCCACAAGATGTCTAAATCCCGTGGCAATGTTGTGAACCCGGATGATATCGTTGATCAGTACGGGGCGGATTCAATGCGCCTGTACGAGATGTTCATGGGTCCTCTGGAGCAAGTAAAACCCTGGAGCACGAAAGATGTAGACGGTGTTTATCGTTTCTTGGGACGTGTTTGGCGTTTGATCATTGATGAGGACAGTGGCGAGTTGAATGAATCTGTAACTGAAGTTGACCCTTCTAAAGAGCAGTTAAAAGTGCTCCATGAATGTATCCAAAAAGTAACCGGAGATATTGAAGATCTATCATTTAATACGGCAATATCAGCAATGATGATTTTCATCAATGAGGCCAATAAATGGGAGGAACATCCAAAATCAATATTGGAGCAGTTTATTAAATTGTTGTCTCCCTTTGCGCCGCACATTGCTGAAGAGCTTTGGCGGAAACTCGGTCATGATGAGAGTATTGCTTATGTCGACTGGCCGGAGTTTAATGAGGAATACCTGATATCTGATACGCAGTTATATCCTGTTCAGGTGAATGGTAAAGTTCGTGGAGAAATTCATGTACCGCGGGAGAAAGCCAAGAATAAGGAGTTTGTGCTTTCTGAGGCGAAATCAGAGGAAAACGTTAAGAAGTATCTTGAGGATGGAAATCTTGTGAAAGAGATTTTTGTCCCGGAACGCATTGTAAATCTGGTGGTAAAGTAAGATTACTTACCGGATAACCGGAAAAATTGTTTTCAAAAGGCTGGGGATCTTGTAGATTTCCAGCCTTTTTATATTAACTATTTATATAATTGGCTAACAATATATTGGAGGTTTGTTTAAAATTGGGAAAATCCTTACAAAGAAAACTCAAGATTAAAGCTTACTGATAGGATATTGTGATATTTTCTTTATTCGTTTTTATAGCCGGGATTCTGATGATCGTCTTTTTTTCTGAGAAGTTGGTCGAAGCAACAGTCGGTACGTCTGCCAAACTTGGAATTTCTACTTTTTTAATCAGCGTTATTGTCATTGGATTTGATCCGGAAAATCTGGGATTGGGAGCGGTGGCATCTTATGAGGGGGTTACCGGTATTGTTGTTGGTACTATTATAGGATCGGCAATGGTAGCTGTGGCTTTAGCCCTTGGGATTACGGCGGTTATTGCTCCGATGAAATTTGAGCAGGTTCCAATGCAGATCCCGCTTTTAACAGTTGCTGCAGTGGTATTATTTGGAGTACTCAGTTTCGATGGGGAGTTGTCTCGTTTCGATGGGATTATTTTATTACTTGGATACTGTATGGCTGTGTGGTATTTGATTTATCTTGCACGAAGTGGGTTAGACGTTCGTCCTACTGGTGAAGCTGCTGAAGCTATAGAAGAGGGCACAGATTTGAGTCGGTGGCAATCGATTACCATGCTGGCAGGATCGCTGGTAGCAATTATCGTTGGTAGTGAGTGGGTCGTTTGGTCGTCAAGAGAACTTATGGTTGGATTTGGCCTATCTGATACCCTATTTGGGATAACAATTATTGCACTTTTAGTAAGTATTGAAGAGGTGGCCCGTGAGCTGCCAGCAGCCCTAAAAGGACGCCCTGAAATAGCATTTGGAAATGTGGTGGGATCTGTATTGGCGTTTTTCTTGTGTAATGCAGGGGTTATTGCCTTAGTTCGCCCGGTACCTATAAGCTCCGAAGTATTTAGCTTTTATCTGCCCGTATCACTGGGCACAGTATTGTTTATTGCGCTCTTAATGATTCAGAAATCTATTTCTCGATGGAGTGGAGTTGTTTTAGTGTTGATTTATCTCCTCTTCTTTATTAGGGGATACGTGTGGTAAGTATTCAATAAATTAATGGCTTCTAATTGAAATTGACGAATACTGGAGGAGATCGAAGTATAAAAATAGTTCTCTATCAAAAAAGTAGTCCTGTAAATGGAAAAGCATCTTATTTAAAGAAAGTTATATCTTCTTCATCTCGTAAAATAGATGGCAGTTTGCCCTGTGCTTTATCTTTTCCTTTGCTTGCCAGCCAGTTGTTAATCTGTTGTTGAGAGATAGAATTAACGCTTGGCAGACCCAGGGCATCACTTTCTCTGCGAATCGCATAGTGCCTGTTAATTTCGCATACCTCTTGGTCTATTTTCTTTGCAAGTCGATCTAATGTATCACGGTGGAGTTGTTCTTGTGTTCTGATAAACCAAAAATGTTGTGGGGCAGATGCTCCTTCCTGAAGTGTAGCACCAATCGTAAAGTTGCCGATTTCTATATCCATTTCTTTTGAAATATTTTGCAAGGCTTCTTCGGCTTCATAGGCGTATAGGGCTTCACCGTAATCATCGAGCATTTCACTAACCCTTCCCATCACTTTAATTCGTGGAGGATTAATTTGGGTGAATTCCACAATATCGTTTAGGGCATATCGCCACAAACCGGAGTTGGTAGTAACGAGCATAGCATAAGGGGTATTTGGCTTTACCTCCCAGAGTGGTACCGTTTCCTGTATAGCCATGGATTCCTGATCGGGTAGGGGATTGGGGATGAATTCGTAGAATATGCCGTTATCCACTACGAGCTTCATATCTGTTTTAGTCAACTTATCCGTAAAAGAAAAATACCCTTCAGATGCCCCATATGTCTCAATAAAGTCGACCCCTGGTTTGTTTAGTAGATTTTCGATATGAGGTTTATAATTGGCTAATTTTACGCCTCCGCAAACCAAAAGTGAAAGGTTGGGCCAAACCTCTTTGATGCTTTTTGCTCCGGTCTCATCAAGAACGCGTTTAAACATAGTAAGAATCCAACTGGGCACGGCTGTAATTACGCGGACATCACTATTGATAGCTTCCTTTACTGTTTGATTTACTTTCTCATTAAAAGGTAGCTGGCTGAGTTTTGTCGGTGATATGATTTGGAATGGGGACAACCACCAAGGAGCATTTTGTGCAGTGTAAGCACTAATTTCACCGATTTGATATTGTTCTTTTTGCTCAAGGGTACCGGGAATACTGATATGTTTACCCCACAGATCAAAAATATTAGGCCGCTGGATGATATAGCTGCGCACAACTTTACGCATGAAAGACCGATCAGACTCCAGGCGCTCTTCTGTTAATGGCAGATGCTTGCCTTCACCTGATGTACCCGCAGAAACAGCAAATTTGTCCACTTTGCCCGGCCAGAATATATCCTGTTTTCCCTGTTTGAGTTCCTCTATCTGAGATTGGATATTTTCATAAAAACAGATCGGGAGGCGGTCGGTAAAATCCTGAAATCCCTGTATAGATTCGAAGTCATTTTTCTGGCCAAAGTCGGTGTGTTTGGCAGATGTTATTAAATTCGAAAGTTGTTTCTGTTGAATATCTTTCAATTTCAAAGTGTTAATAGGTTAGCTAAAATGGTTGTTTAAAATAAAAAAAGCCCCGGAGTGTCGGGGCTTTTATTTTATATAGGATCAATCAAAAGTTATCGGTTTTCAACGGAAACCCACTCTTTATTTTTGTCGCCGACATAAAGAGCGCGCGGACGAACGAGACGATTGTTTTCGGCTTGTTCTATGTAATGTCCTGTCCAGCCAGAGACGCGACTCATAGCGAATATACAAGTGTAAAGGTCAGGCTTTATTCCCATTGAGTAATAGACGGTAGCTGAGAAGAAATCAACATTAGGATCAATATCCTTTTCGTCCTTCATTGTTTTGAGTATAGCTTCTGACCATTCATACAGGTTTTCATGTCCTGTTTCTTCGGAAAGCTCTTGTGACATTCCGCGCAAAATTCGAGCCCGTGGATCCATCGTTTTATAAACGCGGTGACCAAAACCCATAATTTTTTCCTTACGCTCCAGACGACCATGTACGTAGTCAACGGGATCAGCATCTTTTTCTTCAATATCCAACAGCATGTTCATAACCTGCTGGTTTGCTCCCCCATGCAGCGGCCCTTTAAGAGCACCGATGGCGCCTGTTACTGAAGAATACATATCTGATTCAGTTGAACATATAGCCCGGTTTGTAAAGGTAGAAGCATTCATGCCGTGTTCTGCGTGTAAAATCAGGCAGAGATTCATGGTTTGTTCAGCCTTTTCGCCCGGCTCTTCGTCATTGAGCATATAAAGGAAATTATAGGCTGTGCTTTTTTCATTGAGAGGGGCCACAATATTTTTGTTATTGCGTGCACGATCAAAGGCCGCAATAACGGTAGGAATTTTTGCGGTAATAGAAATGGCCTGATTGATGCGAAATTCCTTGACATCATCAGTTTGTACTTCGTGGAAGTCTCCGAGCATAGAAACAGCTGTGCGAAGCACGGCCATGGGCTCAGCATTTTTGGAGGTGCTTTCAATGTAGTTTAAAACCGGTTCGGGTAACTCTCGATTATTTTGGAGCTTTGTATTAAGCGCATCCAATTCTTCTTGGTTAGGAAGCCGATCATTCCATAAAAGAAAGCAAACTTCTTCAAAGCTCGCATTTTCAGCCAACGTGTCGATGTCGTATCCGGCATATATAAGTTCACCTTTTTGTCCATCGATAAAACTTTTGGTACTGCTAAAGGCAACGATGCCTGCAAGTCCTTGATTTATGTGCGGATACTGACTTAAGTCAATTTCTGTATTTGTACTCTCAGCCATTCTATACTCCGAAATTTTGGGTTGAATATATACTTTTTGTTTCGGTTAAATGTAATAAAAACAGATCTAAAAATCAGGCATAAGTTGAACGCTATCAACCAATAAACCCGATGATTCAGTTAAATAACGAAAGTTAGGTTAACAGCGTTTACCTAACGACGATAAATTTAATACTTTTTAGTCTTAAATCGAAGATTTGCTATAGGCTATTTTGTCTCTTTGGCTTGATTCCAATGCTTATCCATATCTTCCAGCGTTGCATCAGTTAACGTTTTGTTCTCTTGATTAAGCTGTTCTTCGATATATTGGAATCGCTTGGTGAATTTTTTGTTCGTAGATCGCAGGCTGTCTTCGGCGTTGAGGTCAAAAAAGCGACCGGCATTTACTAAAGAGAAAAGAAGATCGCCAAACTCTTCGTGACTTTTTTGTGAATCACCTTCTTCCACAACTTCTTTAAATTCCTGAAGCTCCTCTTCGATTTTTTCCCAAACCTGAGAGAATTCTGGCCAGTCGAAGCCCACATTTGCTGCTTTTTCCTGCATACGCTGGGCGCGGATGAGGGCGGGGAGCTGTTTGGGAATCCCATCCAACACAGAGGTTTTCCCTTCCTTCATTTTTATGTTTTCCCAGTTTTCGGCCACTTGCTCTTCATCCTCAGCTATTTCATCCCCAAACACATGGGGATGGCGGCGAATTAGTTTTTCTTGAATGGAATAAATCACATCGCTGATAGAGAAGGTATCTGTCTGCTCGGCCATACGACTGTGAAATACAACGTGCAGTAGCACATCCCCCAGTTCTTTTTGCAGTTCTTCAAAATCTTCATTGTCAATTGATTCAACGGCCTCGTATGCTTCTTCAATCAGATTATCTTTAATACTTTGGTGGGTCTGTTTGCGATCCCACGGACATTCGTCACGAAGAATTTCTACGATGTCAACAAGATCATCGAAGTTGTGAGTAGGTTCTCTGTTATCTGCCATTTTTTTAAGAAGTTAGAGGTTTGAAGATAGAAGTTAGATGAGTCTTATTTGCACAAAAAATTCAAAATTCGAACATCCGACTTCTATTGTCTGAATTAGGTTTTACGTTTTTTCTTTTTTGCAGCAGGAAATAAGATGTTGTTTAAAATCAGTCGATAGCCGGGACTGCTCGTATGCAAACTCAGGTCGGTCGGTGGATCGTTGACGCGGTGCGTATAATCTTCGGGATCGTGTCCGGCATAAAAAGTAAAAGTTCCCTGTCCATAGTTACCGTGGATATATTTAACCATATCCCGGCCGGGACTTTCGCCTAAAATAACAACTGATTCTTTGATTTTATCCTTCTGGAATGCGGTTGTTTGTCCGTAAAAACCGCGGATGCTGCTAACATGGTTTTGGGTAAGCATGGTGGGTACCGGATCCCACTTGGCCGAGAATTCAAAGAGCGTAAAAAAGTCAATTGATTGATCTACTTCATCTAATTTTACGGGTACATCAATATTGGCGTGTTCATATTCTGCAGGATCAGTACTGAGTACAAAATCAGTAAAGGCCAGAGTATTCTCAAAGTTAAGTTTCTGTTGGGCTTTCGGGTCCATGGGGTCACCGTCAAATTGGGTTGGAACAATATCCACGTCCTGTGCTGCTAGGGCAATGTCGAAGGTATCCGTACCCGAGCACATTGCAAACATAAATCCGCCGTTACCGACATACTCTTTAATTTTAGCTGCAACCGCTTTTTTTTCATTACTTACTTTGTTAAAACCTAATTCATTGGCCATAGCCTCCATTTTGCGTACCTGTTTAATGTACCACGGCTGATTGCGTGATGAGACCCAGAATTTACCATACTGGCCTGTAAAATCTTCGTGATGCAGGTGCAGCCAATCGTATTTTGAAAGTTCACCATTGAGCACTTCAGGATCCCAGACTTTATCATATTCAACTTCTGCATAGTTTAGGGCCAGAGTAACAGCGTCATCCCAGGGGAGGGCTTGTTTGGGGGTATAGACAGCAATTTTGGGGGCTTTATCGAGCTGTATAACAGAGGTATTGGCGTTGGACTGTTCTACCTGACTGATGATTTGGGCAGCTTCGGAATTTGAAACTATCTTGATTTTTACGTTTCTAAGACGAGACTTTTTAGCGAGCTTTTCGGAGTAGTTCGTCATAAAGCTGCCGCCTTTGTAATTGAGCAACCACTGTGAGGAGTTACCATCCTGCAGGTTGTTGAAAATGATGCCATACGCTTTAAGATGATTGGTTTGGGAGGCATCCATAGGAATAAAGAGTTTGTCCTGAGCCAATCCCGGCAGGCTTGCAAAAAGAATAAATAACAAGGATATCAAAAAAGAACGTAGCATGGTATTAGACCTGTATTTCTTCAAGTTCTTGAATGCGATCGCGTGCAAAAGTTGCATAAAATCCATTGGGGAATTGCAATAAAAGTTCTTCGTAAAGGGGTAACAGCTGATCAACTTTTTGTGGAATATTGATCGATTTATCGCTAAAAGATTTGGGTTGGTTTTCAGTGGACAACTGTTCTAATTTGAGATCATTGTTGGTTACCAGCTGATCGGCCATCCGTATTTTAGCCCACATAAGCTGTTCCTGAAGTGCGGAGTTGCCCCCCTGTGTTTCTAAATAAGTCGTTAAGGCTCGATAAAGAAAAGGAGCATTCTTTTTCTTTTTAACGGCTGTTGATTCAAGCAGAGCGTATCCGAGTAAGGGATTGTAACGATCGTTTTGAAAGAGATGCGCCAGGATGGCGATGCTTTGCTGCTGTTCGCCGTGTGAGTGATGTTCAATAAGTTTAGCAAAAGGCTCAATTTTTGCCCCTGTGCTATCTGCCTGTAATCCTGTTTGAATCCAGAGCCTGAGCTGAACAGCATCGTTGGCATAATATGAAGTGGTCTGTCGTTCGAGTGCATTCAGCTGAATTTTGGCAAATTCATAATCACCAGCAAAAAAGTCAGTCAATGCAAGGTAATAGCGGTTTTTTTCGGCTAAGTTTCCTATGCGTTCTTGTTTATTGCTTTTTGAAAATGATAGGCGGGCGCGAGTATATTCTTTTTCATAAAGATGTAGTCTTCCCTTTATGTATGCTTGATTGGCCTTGTTGCGATCTTCGCCGGAAAAATTGTCAAGCTCCGCAAGAAACTTTTCAGCTTTATCAGGCGCATGGAGAACATCCAGTGATAATTCACTTAGGGTGGTTAAGACCTGATCCATGCGATGATAGTTGGGAGCATTATTACGAATGTTATTAAGCGTAGAAAAAGCTTCTTGGTAAAGAGTAGAAGGTTTTGATGTGAGGTCCAGGTTGTTATTCTCAAGGTATTTTGCCCACTGAATATACACGCTGGCCAGCTCTTCACGGCTTCTGTTTTTAAGTGGCACCACATCATTATCTATATAAAAGGAATACGCTTCTTCCGCCAACTCAAACTTCTGCTCAGCCAGTAATTTGGATCCAATATTGTACAGGCTATAGGTAAGAGTGGATGATTGCTGTTCAATATTTTTTGCTGTTGCCACTGCACGTTCAAAAAGCTTCCGCTCCATCAGCAGCCAAATTTCTAACTGTTGGAGATTATTATAACTGGGATGAGAGGGAGGGAGCTCATCTAAAAAGTCAGAAATTTCCAGAATAGCTATGTCATAAATATAATCATCCCTGAAACGCATAAGACGACGCTGAACATAACCTAACCGATCGGGATTCTGTTGCACTAGTCCCAAGAACTCACGGATTGCCTGCTCATAACTGCCCGCCTGCATGTACGTTTCCCCGAGTTCTGAAGAAATAAGATTTGATTGCCCCGACCGAGATTGTATTTCTTTGTAAATGGCAATAGCCTTTTGGTACTCTTTCCGATCGCTGGCTGTACGGGCAACGCGCAAATATACTTGCTGATTGTTTGGATAGTCCTTGAGGATTTCGTCCCAGGTTTGTATTCCACGCTCAATGTCACCGCTGATATGATATAATGCTCCTAATCGGATTTTTGCTTGGGGACGGTGTCTTCCATTTTCAACTGCTTGTTTCGTTATTGCAATTGCTCGTTCATACTCCTTGAGATTAATCAGGCTTTGGGTAAGTTTACTAAGATACAAGTAGCGGTGCTCATTGTTATATAGTTGCTTAAATTGTTTAGCCGCTTCCTCGTATTTTTGTTGTTTCAGCAGCTGATCAGCTTTAAAATAGGCTTCATTTTGTTGGGCATGTACCGCCTGAGGGTATAGTATTCCGGTTGAAATAAAAACCAAAAGCAGGATTCTTTTTAAAAAGAATTTAAGAGTCATCGGAATACTAATAAGTTTTGGACTGGGACAGGAACTCCGGTGCAAATGATCTCATCGTATTATAAAATCTGTGGAGCGGAAATCCCACTACATTGTAATAGTCTCCTTCTATTGCTTTCACGAAAAGTGCACCGTGGGCATCCTGAATGCCATATGCGCCGGCTTTGTCCATTGGGTTTGCTGTTTCTATATAAGCGTTAACCAGTTTTGAAGGCAAGTCTCCAAATATAACATTTGTTGTCTCAATAAACGTTGTACTATCGGTTATCTTGTTTGAGCTGTCTGTTTTTAATAATGATACTCCTGTTAGCACCTTATGAGAATTACCACTCAGTTGTTGCAGCATGATAGCTGCCTCGGAAGGAGTGGACGGTTTTTCAAGAATTTTATCATTAAAAGTCACAATGGTATCAGCACCAATAATTAGCGCATTACCATAATGTGATGATACGGATCGGGCCTTGCGATGGGCAAGAGTTTCTACAATTTTGATTGCTGACCAATGAGACTCATAGTCTTCGGGGACATCGCTGGCATGAACTGTAAAGTCAAAACCAATTTTTTGCAGAAGCTTTTTCCGTCGGGGGCTTCCGGACGCAAGGATAATGGTTTTCAAAATGGAAGAGGTTAATTTGGCAATAATTAAATCAATAGTTCCATATACAAAGAGAAAATGTAAAGCGGTAATGTAAAATAATAACTATCTACTAAAATGAGATCTTGAAATGTATGGAGGTAATTTTTGAGTTCGAACAGTATTTTTGTAGCTCAATAAATCAATCGTTACTTTAGCCGCTGAATTGTGATGAAAGAAAATAGATCGACTTTCGTTACATTATTCATTTATTGTCAACATATTTAAAATGATTAATCATAATGGGATCACAAAAACACAGGCGAAGTAGTTCTAAGCAACCGATGATTTTCGATGCCTGGAACTATAAAGTACTGGCATTGGGATTATTCTTGGTTATTGTTGGCTTTTCTGCAATGTACCTCGAGAATGAAGTAGAAGGTTTTATATCCCTCTATGTTTCTCCGATTGTTATTATGAGTGGTTATGCAGCGGTTATTGTTGCTATTCTGAAACATGATCAGAACTCCTCAGAAACATCCTGACAACCTTTTGACTTGGGCTGATGGATCGCAAGCTGAACGCTTTATTTCTATTTACAGCGGTTGTCATATTCATTACTGCTGCCAATACATCACAGCAATGGAATATATTGCTTGGAGTATTGTTGGCTACTCTTTTTTCTTTTTCGGCTTTTGCTTTTCGAGGACTGTCACTTGATGGTATGTTTTCAGCCATTGTTATTGGCACTTTTACTTTTGGTCTTGGGGGATGGAAGTTAGCCGGCGTGTTATTACTGTTTTTTTTGAGCAGTATTATTATTTCCGACCGATCCAAATGGCGAGCTGAAAATATTTCACAAAGTGCAAGAAGAGGCGGGTTGCAAGTATGGGCGAATGGATTTTGGTTGGTTGTATTCCTAATATGTGCCACCGTTTTTAATGCTCCTGTATTTTTCGTCGGAGCCATAGCTGTAATTGCTACAGCCACCGCTGATACGTGGGCTACAGAGCTGGGTAGTAGAACTCCAGAACATACCTATCTGATTACAAACTTTGAACATGTGAAACCCGGAACGGATGGAGGAGTAAGCATTAAGGGAACCACAGCAGCTTTTGTGGCTGCAACAATGATTTCCGGGGTTAGTGTTTACGTTTTTTCACTTCATTTTTCCGTTTTTATACTCATTTTTGGGGCTGCTGTTTTGGGATGTCTTTTTGATTCTTATCTTGGTGCTCTTTTTCAACAGAACAAACGTTCGGTAACGCTTCCGGTAATTAATGAAGAAATTGCCTTTTCGAACAATTTGGTAAATACCATTTCGACAGGGATCGGCGGCGTACTGGCAATAATTTCAAAACTGTTTTTTGCATGAAAAAAGTATGGTATAAGCGACTACATTGGCAAATAATCATTGGACTTGTATTGGGATTAATATGGGGATTGGTGGCCAGCGTTGCCGGTTTATCTGACTTTACGGTAGACTACATACAACCTATCGGTACCATATTTATAAATCTGTTGAAGCTCATTGCGGTACCCCTAATATTAGCCTCTCTTATTGTAGGGGTGACCAGCCTAAACGATATTGCCAAACTTTCAAGAATGGGTGGAAAAACTATTGGTATATATATTGTTACTACTATGCTGGCGATTACGATTGGATTGACCGTGGTGAATGTTATTCAACCCGGCAACTTTCTTCCGGTTGAAACCCAAGAACAACTTATGGCCGGATATCAGGATAATATTGAGGGCGCTGACCAGTCTGCCCGGGAAGTTATGGATCGAAGTCCGATGACATTTTTGGTGGATATTGTTCCTGAGAACTTTTTCAAGGCGGCTTCTGACAATGGCAATATGCTGCAGGTTGTCTTTGTAGCTCTTCTTATGGGGATTGGTCTTATGCAGATTCCGACCGAGAAAAGTAAGTCGTTGGTTAACTTTTTTGATTCTTTGAATGAAGTCATCATCAAGATAGTAGATTTGATAATGAAAGTAGCTCCCTATGGGGTCTTTGCCCTTATGGCGGGGGTGATTGTGGATCTTGCGGGTGATGATATTGGACAGGCCTTAGATTTGTTGGGAGCTTTATTCTGGTACACTTTTGTGGTGGTATTGGGATTGTTTTTGCACCTGATGATTGTTTATTCCGGACTGTTTAAGCTTTTCAGTAAGATGAAGTTGCGTGACTTTTTTAAAGCTATTCGTCCCGCAATGCTTTTGGGATTCAGTACCAGCTCCAGTGCGGCTACGCTACCGGTAACAATGGAGCGCGTCGAAAAAAATGTAGGTGTAGATGAGGAAGTTTCCAGCTTTGTATTGCCCATTGGGGCTACCATTAATATGGACGGAACCTCCCTTTATCAGGCAGTAGCTGCGGTATTTATTGCTCAGGCATTGGGAATGGATTTAGGAATTGCTCAGCAGATAACAATCGTGCTTACTGCTACATTGGCATCTATAGGTTCGGCCGGAGTACCCGGTGCAGGAATTATTATGCTAGTTATCGTTTTGCAGGCTATACAGGTTCCTGTAGAAGGTATTGCTCTTATTTTAGGAGTTGACAGAATCCTGGATATGTGCAGAACGGCGGTCAATATAACCGGTGATGCCGCAGTTTCGGTGGCTGTTGCCCATACCGAAGGCTTATTGGGTGAAATGCATCTTGATGACGATTAAGAGTTCGTTTGGACTTATTTATTCAGATGTAATGTTTAGGCTCTCTGACTTGCATCACAAAAACATCACTTAAAATGATGCTTTTCATAAGAATCCTGTTAGCCTAAGCATATGACTGTAATTCGCCTGGCATGGCTTTTAATTGTATGCAGTATTATTTCAAATGATTTATATGCTGCCCCGACTGATGTTCATTCAGATTCTTTGTCCTATGAACAGAAATTGGAGGAAGGGATTGACGCTTTTTATCGGGCTGACTGGGTAGAAGCTAAGGCTGTATTTAAAGAGCTTCGACAGGATAAACCTGATGACTCGCGCGCTTACTTTTTTGAATCGATGATTCCTTTCTGGAAGTACTATTTTGGCGGTCGTACAAAGCAAACTGCTGAACTGTTTCTATCCAAGTCACAGGAAGCCATTAAGGTGAGTAAGGAAAAGCTCAATAAAGATTCGAGCGACACTACCATGGTATTGATGCTTAGTGGTTTGTATGGATACCGGAGTTTAGTTGCGGCTGCCGAAAAAAATTATAAAGAAGCCCTGCAAAGCGGGATGGAGGGCTTTACATATACTCGTCAGCTTTTGGCACTCGATGCCAATGATCCTAAAGCATTAATTGGAAAGGGTATGTTTTATTATATGGTGGGGAGTGTACCCAACGGCTTGAAGTGGGTTACTAATATGATAGGGATGTCGGCAGATATGCAGGAGGGTTTTGACGCATTGGAAAAAGCCGCACAGTCGAAGAGCTACGTAAGGAATGATGCTCAAATGATTTTGGCCTATTTATATGAACGAGAGGAACAGAATAAAAAAGCATTGAATCACTTAGAAGAGTTATGCAGTCGTTATCCTAAAAATATCATATTCCAATTTAACAGGGCGCGCCTGTTGGAAAAGACAAATCAGCTTGCGTTAGCAAGAGAAAAATATAAGATGATTATTACTATGGATACCAACTCATTGGGTATAATAAAACAGAAAAGTGAGAGACGATTACAGCGACTGTGACCTTTCTTTGTTAAAAAATGTGTAACGCAATATATAACACTCTAATTTTTTGATAAAGATTGCGAAAAACACGTAATTAGTTAATGTTATACAGTCATGCAATTGTCCATTTTCTAATGAATAGTGTATGGGAATAGGGCTACTGAGAAGTTCTTTTCTAAAAATATTTTTTATATCTGCACTCCTTTTGGGTTTTGCCCTGCAGGAGGGCTATAGCCAGTCTACAGGAGATATAGCTGTTGTTGGATATAATGCGGATGGAGATCATGACTTTGCATTAACGACATTTGTTGATATTGCCTCCGGAACAACCATTTATTTTACCGATCGTTCTTGGGATGCCACCTCTGAAAGGTTTAGCGAAAATGAGGGAGTATATTCTTATACGGTACCCTCGGATGGTTTTAATACCGGGGATGTAGTTGTAATTAATCCTGATTCTAAAACAGCTTCTGACGGGGGAACGGTTTCTCACGTGTCAGGTAATTTTGATTTAACAAATGGTGATGACGAGCTATACTTTTATGTAAGTTCATCTGACGATGATCCTGAAGATACGCCTTCCACTTTTTTGTTTGCTATTACTAATGACAGTAGTTGGGATAATGGTGAATTGGATAATACAGGGTTAAATAATGGTATCACTGCTCTTTCTAATATCGGGGGTAGTGACAATGCGAATGGAGAATATATTGGCACAAGAAGAGGGGCCGTTTCAATTCTGAAAGAAGAAATTCAAAAAGTTGAGGGTAACTGGTCAACCACAGATGGATCAGGGGAGCAAGGTATACTATTTAACACTTCTTCCTTTTCAATAGTTGATCTTCCCACTGTTGCATTTGCTGAATCATCGATTAAGGTATTTGAGAATAGTGGTACTGCAGAACTTAGAGTAGAATTAGTGGAATCCGATAGCAAGGCAGTAGAGGTAGATATAGCTTATTTGGGTGGTTCAAGTACAGCCACAAGTGATGAGGACTTTTATAATAAGGTAGGAAACGAATTCGATACCGAAACCATCAGCTTTGATAATAACGAAGGGGATGGCACCATCAAAACGGTAACGTTAAACTTAGAAGATGATGCTGAATTTGAGAATTCAGAAAAAGCTGTTTTTCAGCTTCAACATATTTCCAACGGGACGATCATTGATCCGAATAGATTAACGCTTACCATTGAAGATGATGATGCTCCTGATATCGTGATTAATGAAGTATATGCGAATCCTTCAGATGGAGGTGGTAGGGGAACTATTAATGATGAATTTATTGAAATTGTAAATAACCAGGATTCTGATATTGATATTAGTGGATGGAAAGTTTTCGATGAATCCGGTCTAAAGCACACGTTCCCTGACGGTACTATTTTATCGGCCAATCGTGCGTTAGTACTTTTTGGAGATGATGAGGTAATTCCCGAAAGAAACTATGGCGGTGCCTTGATTCAGGGCAGTAACGAATCTGTAACGCTAAATTTGGTTAACGGCGGTACAATACGGCTTGAGGATTCTGGGGGTAATGAAATAATACGCTTAGATTATCCTTCTACAGATAATAACCAGTCAATTGTCAGAGGTTCTGAAGCTGTCGGTGACTTTGTAGAACATTCAACAGTTAGTGATAATGATGCTTTATATTCTCCCGGCACTAAAGTAGATGGAGAAGCCTTTGGTTCAAAATATGCAGTTGGCATTCGAGGTTCGGCGGGATGGCGAATGATTTCAACGCCTATCGAAAATACCTCTTTTGCCGATCTATTTGGCAAACTACAAATGCAGGGAGTTCCCGGATCAGATGATCCTTCCGGCGCTTTTACTTTGGCGGGTTGGTCTGAGGAACAGAAGTCATTTTTAACTCCTACTGACATGTCAAGTAATATGTCTCCGGGAAAGGGATATATAGTGTATATGTTTGAAGATAATGCCCCTAATAAGGAGGGTATACAAGGCGGGTTTCCCAAAAATATTAGCGCCAATGGAACTGAAAACAGCAATACGGTAAATGTTACCGTTTCCGCAAATAATTCTAATGGAGAAAATGGAATAGACGGAGATGAAGGCTGGAATCTTCTTGGAAATCCTTTTGCAACGGATATTTCTGTTGAAGCTTTAATTGATGCTTTGGAAGACGTTGATCCGGGTGTAAATGCAAATATCTATGTGTGGGACCATGAAGCAGACGGCGGCAATGGAAAATTTAATACCTTATCTGATGGTGATATAATCCCTCCTTTTCAAGCATTTTTTGTACGATTTACAAATGAAATAAATAATAAAACATTCACTTTTGATAAAAGTGTATTAAAGGCAGAAACCGAGACCGAATTTTACAGGAATAACCTGGAAGAGTCCTTTGCCTTTAATGTAGAACTACATGGTGAGGATAATTTTGATGCTTTTTATCTCGAATTTAATAAAAATGGCACGATAGATATAGATAGTTTTGATGCCTTTAAGTTACTGTCACTGAATCCCCGCTCAATCAATTTATTTGGTAGATATGGAGAGAACCACTTGCAAAAAAGTGTTTTGCCTGAGGATTTGGAAAGCAATTTGGAAATCCCTCTTTCTTTTGATGCAAGTGGGCGTACAAGGTTGACTTTCAGATGGGATAATATTGATGATCTTCCCAATGAATGGGATGTCAGGCTTATTGATGAGAAAATGGATAGGGAAATTGATCTCCGTACTGCTCAGGAGTATCAGTTTACCATTTTATCAAACGAACAAAATAAGTCGGCTGAAAATCAAGGTCTTTTGAATAAACGTAAAGCCAGTGAAATATTTTCCAGGTTTATGCTTGTTGTAAACCCAAACGCAGAAATATCAAATGGGGAAGACCTTCCCGAATCTATCAAGTTGAATCCGAATTATCCTAATCCATTTAATCCTACGACAACTATTCCGTACGAAATTGCTGAGGATACGGAAGTAAAACTGACGATCTGGAATATGATTGGACAAAAGGTGGCTACCTTAGTTGATGGAATGGTAGAGGCGGGAACACACGAAGAAACCTGGAATGCGAGTAATATGCCGAGTGGTATTTATATTGCTCGTTTTGAAGTGGGAAACAGGGTATTTACACGAAAGATGACTTTGATCAAATAGATCTGGAAAAAACAAAACAGCTTTTATTAGTATTTCTTATTTTCTTCCTTAAATAATTAATCACTAAACCTGATCATTATTTGGTACAGATTGTATTACTTTAGACTTGGAACTGAAGTTCACTGATGGAGGAGTGAGAATTTTAGCGATATTTAAATAATATATGTAATCAAAACCACCTGATAGAGAATAGATTTTTTGATCTAACCTACTTTCTCTATTTTCAGTGAATCATACAGTACCTCAAACTGTTTAAAAAGTGATTTTAATCCTAACAAGAATGGAGTACTCCTTTTAATACAAATGCAATACAAAAATATTCAGGGTCTTGAAGTGCCCGAAATTGGTCTTGGAACATATAAACTTCACGACAGAGAGTGTTCACAAATAGTACGAAAGGCACTTGATATCGGCTATCGACATATTGATACGGCACAAATGTACAAAAATGAGCGAGCGATAGCGGAGGCGCTTAACGTTTCAAACGTGCCTCGCGAAGATATCTTCCTCAGTACAAAAATTTGGCATACGAATCTTGAAGCCGATGATGTGCTTCAATCTACCGAGGAGACACTGCGACAGTTAGATACTCCCTATGTTGATTTGCTTATGATTCACTGGCCCAATGATCAGTATGATTTACGTGCTACGATTGAATCCATGCTGGTATTGCGTGATCAGGGAAAGGCGATGAACATTGGTGTCAGTAACTTTCCCTTGGATTTGCTTACCAAAGTAAAAGAAGAAATCCGTGCTCCAATATTTTGTAACCAGGTCGAATTCCACCCCTTTATTGATCAGCTTGATCTGCTGGATTACGCCATTGAAAATGATATTATGATTACGGCATATAGTCCTTTGGCACAAGGCAAGGTGATGGAAAATGAGGATCTGCAGGAGATTGCTGAAAAGTACGGCAAATCTCCGGCTCAAATTTCACTTCGCTGGTTAATTGAGCAGGAAAATGTTGTTGCTATTCCCAAAGCTTCAAGTGAAGAGCATTTGCGTGAGAATTTCGAAGTCTTCGATTTTTATCTTGAGGATGAGGATTTTGAACGTATTGACCAACTTGAAAAATCGATGCGTCTCGTAGACCCAAGTTTTGCACCCGACTGGGGATAAGCTTCTATTGAGAGCAATTTAAGACCATTTTTACTACCCGGCATTTTTCAAGATGTCGGGTATTTTAATTTGAGGATGCTTTAGCTAAAACTTTGTCGTCGGATGCCCTTCGGATTTGATAATTGAAAGATTTTTTGCTGGTGTTGGCTGATTGCTCTTTTACCTCTACTATATCAGTATCACCTAAAACTGATTCAGCCGTAAATTGTATATCAATTTCATTTACAGTAGCATCGTTTGGTAACGATGCGAGAGCCCATTTTATAAAATGAACATTGTTTACGTGTCGATTGAGATCAAGATCTGTTTTTCGAACTTCAAACTCTTCCAAATAGTCCGGCTGATCTATTTCAGGAAAAGTGGCATCAGTGACGGGTAGAACATGACTCGCATTCTCAGGAGCTATCTCAAGTATCTTTTTTGGAATGCGAGCGGGCCGACGACTTTTGATATTCATGATGAGCCAATAACTCAACGATTTACCGATGATATTGCCGTTTTCATCCATTATTAAAAAATCCCGGTAGGCGCGCAGTCCATCACCGCTGGAGGGCCAGGTTTTTATCGTAATTGTTTCTCTCCATTCGGGGAAACGATCCATTTGTACATGAAGCCGATGCAATACCCAGGTGAGTTTATCTTTTTGTAGGTCGGTGATATCAAACTCGAGCTCACGGGCGTGATTTCCTGCTACTTCCTGTAGCAAATTGCAAATAGCAGGAAGGGTTGCCCGCTGATTGAAGTCAATTTCTGATGCCCGGATTTTGAAGGTCTCCTGAAAAGTTATATCGCTCACTGTATTACTATTAATTCAAAAAAAGGAAAGTAAACAATCTGTTGGGTATCTGAAATAAAACAAATCCCCGATACTTCCAAAGCATCGGGGATATAATCTGTAACTTGGAGTATATATAGTGTTAGTTGCTACGTCCTTTTCGCCAAACTCTATTGCCCCATAATTTCACATCATCAAGTATAAGATATATGGCCGGTAAAATGACAAGAGTAACAACGGTAGAAAAGGTGAGCCCGCCGACGATAGCCCGTGCCATTGGGAAATAGGGTGGGCCATCACCGCCAATTTGGGTTGTTCCAAAGCAGAGAGGAACTAACCCAAGTACCGTTGTTCCAGCGGTCATTAAAATGGGACGCATACGATCTTTACAGCCCTTGATGATCGCTTCAAATCTGGATAGTCCCATTTCACGAAGTTGATGAATATGATCTATTAGTACAATTCCATTGTTAACCACGATACCCATTAGAATGAGAATGCCGATCATTGCCATAAACGAGAACGTTGTTCCGGTAATAAAGAAGAACCAGAAGACTCCGACAATTCCAAAAAAGATGGAGGTGATAATACTTGAGGGAAAAAGAACTGATTCGAAGAGTGATGCCATCACCAGATAGATCAAAAACATCGCTAAAAGAATATTGACCATCATTTCGTCCATAGCTTCTTGATCACGTTCAAAGCTTCGACCTTTGCTCCAACCGTAGCCGGAAGGATAATTGATTTGATTTAAAACAGGGAAGATCCGCTCTTGGGCCTTGTCCATTGTGATACCGTCAAGGTTGATTGTAATTCCCAGCGATGTTTGCCGATCTTCTCGTTGTATGGTTCGGGGTCCGCGATCCATTTTGTAATCGGCCAGAGATGCAAGTTGCACAGATTCTCCATTCCCAACACTAACCGGTAACTGCATTAGATCCTCAATAGTCTCTCGATCAGATTCCTGAATAGCCAGAACGACATCTGTTTCCCCGTGCTCACTACGGACCCGCCGTAAATTCATTCCCCGCATTGAGTTCGAAACCAGGCTGGCCACTTGTTGGGATGAAACGCCCATATTACGTGCTCGTTCTCGATTTACCTGAACCTGAACCTCTTCGGTGCCGGTTTCGGCTTCTGATCGTACATCGGCCAACCCCGGAATATCTTTTAGGCGTCTCTCAACTTCCTCAGCAAGATCTGTCAGTACTTCTGTAGATTCTCCAATTACAAAAACACGCAGTTGCTCACCGCCGGTCCGGTCTTGGTATTCAAAAGATGGTTCGCCAATCGCAAGTTTTGGCATTTGTTCTTCTATTTCTTCTTTGATGAGGGTAACATCTTTTTGAGCGTCGTCCTCATCTGTCAAGAGTATGGTTGAAGTTGCGGAGCCGGTTTCGAAATACGAGTACACGGCGTCAATTTCTAGTTCTTCTTTATTGGCATAGAGATACTCCTCAACACGAGTTACTGATTCCTCGACTGTCTCAAGGGTATAGGTATCATTAAGATGGTAATGCAATCTAAGTTCCCGCGATTCTGAGCCTCCAAACATCTCTACATTTACCGCATTCATCGGTATAGCAACGCTTAAAAGAGTACCTAAAATTAATGCTACTGACAGGTATCTGCGCTTGAGCAGCCAGCTGAGCATTCCCCCATACCAATTTTGCAGACGATCAACCCAATCGGTTTGTTCTTTTTTTTCAGGAGGCGAAATTTTGGAGGTTAACAGAGGAATAACAGTAAGTGAAATTAAGAGGGAGGCCGTGAGTGCCAAAATAATGGTGATAGCAACATGATAAAGCTGAATTGCAATCATCGAATCTTCACTGATAATATTGGGCAGGAATACAATTATTGTTGTTAATGTTCCTGCGGTAACAGCCATTCCTACCTGTTTGACGCCACGTTTTACAGCCTCGATTTTATCATCCATCATATTTTGGTTGCGATGGATGTTTTCGGTTACCACAACAGCATTATCGACCAGCATACCCACCGCGAGCATTAACCCCATCATTGAAAGGATATTGAGCGATAGTTCCATAAAATAGAGCAGGCCCAGGGTAACAATTAATGAAAAGGGGACAGCCAGTGCTACAATTAGCGTCGTACTGATACGCCGCAAAAACAGGTAGAGAATGATGATAGAAAACAGTGCACCTAATAGTCCTGCTTTAAATAGTTCGGTAAGCGAACTGATAATTCCCGTTGCCTGATTGTGCATTTCGAAGATGTTGATCCCACGCATCTCAGGCAGTTTGTTCACTTCATCAATTTCTGCTATTACGCGATCGCCAACCTCCACGGTATTGGCACCGGACTCTTTAAATACATCCAGTCCGATGGCATATTTTTGATCAAGATGACGACCGTAGTCCCGTTCCGGGCTTCCATAACCTACGGTTGCAATATCTCTTAGCCTTAGATTATCAGGGCCAACAACAAGATTGGCGAATTCCGCCGGTTCTGTAATTTCTCCAGTTGGACGTACCAGATATCGTTTTCCGGCATCTTCAATTTTTCCGGCTGTTACCGAAAAGTTGCTTTGCCGCAATGTTTGGGCCAGCTCATTAAGATTTATATTGTGGGATTTGAGTCGCTCGGGGATCAGTTCAATTCTGATCTGTTTTTTCTCAACACCATACAGATCTACTTTTGCAACTCCTTGAATGCGTTCAATGCGCTGTTTAAGGTTACGATTTAGCAGATCATAGGCGTTGGATAAGTCTCGCTCACTGGAAATGCGCAGGTTCATCATCGGATTATCCTGCGCAGAAAATTTATTGATGGTAAAGCGTTCTAAATCATCCGGAAGCTGATTACGGATGCCATCTATTTTCTCTTTTAACTCCATTGCTTTTAGGCTGATATCTGATCCCATTTTAAACTGTACGAAGATCCCGGCCTGATTTTCACTGGAGTTTGAGCTTATCCTCTCGATACCGCTAATAGTAGCAATAGCCTCTTCAATGGGGCGTGTAATATTACGGTCTACTTCTTCCGGTGTCGAATTTTGATAGGGGACACTAATATATGCTCCGGGAAAGGAGATATCCGGAAAATATTCCAGCGGTACCATACGACTGGCAATGATCCCGATGATCACGAAGCTGATAAAAATCATCATTGTAGTTACCGGCCGTCTTAACGAAAGATCAGTAAATTTCATAACAGCAGTTCCTCCGTTTTAGTTATTTGATTGTTCTATTGCCGGTTGTTTCTTATACACTTTACGATCCATAATGGCGTACATCGTGGGGATCACAATAAGGGTAAGCAGGGTCGAGATGATGAGTCCTGCAATAACCGTGATTGCCATCGGTGCTCGTAATTCAGCACCATCCCCAAATCCTATAGCTAACGGTAACAGTCCGAGCGTGGTTGTCAGTGTTGTCATAATGATAGGGCGAAGTCGCGATTTACCTCCCTCAAGGATGGCCTTGATTTTGTTCATTCCCCGCTCGCGGTATTGGTTAATAAGATCAATAAGTACAATAGCATTATTTACCACAATACCGGCCAACAGAATTAACCCGATAAATACGACAACGCTTATCGTGGATCCTGTAATCCACAAACCAAGGATGGCGCCAACCAATGCCAGGGGAATGGTAAACAGGATGATAAAGGGGTGAAGCAGCGACTCAAACTGTGAAGCCATTACCAGGTAGACCAGAAATACTGCAAGTGACAGAGCAAAAAGGAGTGAACGGAATGAATCTGCCATTTCCTCGTTTTGACCGGTTATTTGTGCTTGTATGCCCATTGGAATTGTTGTTTCATCGATGATAGTGCGAATTTCATCCGCAGCAGTAGCAAGGTCGCCGTAATTTAAATTTGCTGATACAATTGCAACGCGCTGTTGTGCTGCTCTTCGAATTTCGCTCGGCCCAGTATCAACCTGTACATTTGCAATACTTGATAGCGGAACGGGTGACTCACTGTTGGGATTGATGATAATATTTTGAATATCCTCAATTGACGAGCGATCCTGTTTTTTAGCACGGACAAGAACATCAATTTTTTGATCTCTCCATGAATACCGGGTAGCGACATCTCCTCGCACTTTACTGACGACTAGATCAGCAACTTCATGGACTTGCAAGCCAAGTGATGCCGCCTTGGGGCGATCAAAAGTAATTTGAATCTCAGGACTGCCTTGCTCCATTGTTGACTTTACGTCTGCAAAGCGTCCATTGGATGACATTTTTTGGAGAATGTTATCACTAACCTTTTTCAGGTCTTCCAGGTTATAACCCGATATTTCGACCTCGACCGGAGTTTTAAACGTAAACAGGGCTGGTCGCGAAAACTTGTAGTTTAAGCCGGGTATACGCTGCAAATCAGTGCGTAGCTCATCCATCGTGCTTTCTTCCAGGGCTCGTCCCGCACCGCTTGCTAACGTAACATTCAGTTCACCCCAGTTTTCCCCACCTTGATTGGGATTGGCATCCATCTGATTACCGGTCCCCGCGACGGCGAAGGTGGTGCGGATGGGATCAATGTCACCGGCCGCTTGCTGAACCTTTTGCAGAGCCCGATCGGTCTGTTCGATAGGAGTTCCCGGAGGAAGATTAAACTCTACGTTAAATTCCCCTTGCGAAAGGGAGGGTATAAGTTCCATACCCAGCTGTGGTACCAACATAAGTGAGCCCAAAAGACTCAAAAATGCAAAGGCAATTACTGCAAAACGGTGGCGTAATGACCATCGCAAAACAGTGGGATATTTATCTTCTAATGAGTCAAACCATTTTTCAAAAGCATTTAACATAGGATTCAAAACAAACATGGCTCCCTTACCGATAACGCTGATAACTTTAGAGCCGCCTTTTATGATATAACTTGGAATGGTTTCAAAAATGAAGATCCGGGCGGTCCGCAACCAGCTACCTACTTTTGTTTTAGGTTCTTTCAGCTCTGGCTTTTTAATTTCTGATTTTTCGCGTCCTGCCAACGATGAAAGCATTGGGATTAAAGTGATTGCGACGACCAAAGAAGCAAGTAAGGAAAACGTTACTGTCAACGCCTGATCACGGAAAAGTTGTCCGGCAATGCCATGCACAAAGACAAGCGGAAAGAATACAGCAATGGTTGTGAGGGTAGAAGCAACCACGGCCATACCTACCTCTCCCGCGCCATCACTGGCTGCTTTTAAAGGGTTTTTGCCCATCTCGCGGTGACGCGCAATATTTTCAAGCACCACAATGGAGTTGTCAACCAGTAAGCCAATGCCCAGTGCAATCCCGCCCAATGACATGATATTAAGGGTAATATCATTGCCGTACATCAGATTGAAAGTGGCGATGACCGATACGGGTATTGACAGGGAAATAATTACGGTTGCCCAAAGATTTCGAAGAAACAGATATAGAATAATAATGGCTAAAATACCGCCAATTATTCCTGCATCAACGACTTCGCTCACTGCTGAAGAAATAAATGTAGATTGATCAAATACCTTTGTCATTGCCATACCTTCGGGAAGGCGTTCAGAGAGATTATCCATCTGTGCCTCTACATTTTTGGCTACATTCACCGTATTGGCATCGCCTTCTTTGTAAATAGCTATTTCGACGGCCTCCTGACCATTAAGGCGGGTTATTGCTTCTCGCTCCTTATAGCTTTGGGATATTTTGGCAAGATCCTTTAAATAGACTGGATTGCCGCTCTGGCTACTGATTACCACCTCTTTGATATCCTCGACAGATTGAAACTGATTGAGCGTCCGCACCAAATATTGTTGTGTACCTTCCTCTAAACGACCTCCAGAGAGATTTACATTTTCAGCTCCCAATACTTGGGAAATTTGATCAATCGAAATGCCAAGGTGTGACATACGATCCTGATTGACAGCCACTTCGATTTCTTCTTCCAGGCCACCACTTATTTTAATAGAGGCTACCCCCAATGCCGATTGAAGATCCTTCTTGATCTGTTCGTCAGCGTAACGCCGCAGCTGCTTGAGTTTACTGATTTGTGATTTTGACTCCTCTTTTTGATAACTGGCATAATCGACGTTTTGGGGCTGGTCCGGGCTTTTATCTTTTATGTAAAAAGCATACCGCATAATGGGATCCAGGGAGGGGTCAAAGCGTAAAATAACCGGGCGATCTACTTCTAACGGAAGCTGTAGGGCATCGAGCTTTTCGCGAACATCAATACTGGCGAAATCCATGTCGGTACCCCAAGCAAATTCCAGGGTAACATCAGACTGGCCGGATCGAGAAATAGAGCGGACCTGCTGTACATTCTTTACAACTCCCAGAGCTTCCTCAATAGGTTTGCTCACCAGGTTTTCGACTTCAGCAGGAGCAGCTCCTTCAAAATCAGTTCGAACGGTGAGGGTAGGATAGCTGAGTTCCGGCAACAGGTTAATATTTAAGCGGCTGAGAGAAACCATCCCAAAAAGGATAATGCCGATGGTAAACATTGCAATGGTTACCTTGCGTCTGATGGAAAAGTCAATCAATTTCATAGTGAATCCCTTTTAGATAATGATAAGCTGCTGTTTGTTATAAGGATACAATTTCGACCAAAGCGCTGTCTTGCAGACTGCTTTGTCCTATGGTTACCACCGTGTCGGATGGAGCCAGCCCCTCGAGTACTTCAATATTATCTCCATTAGAGTATCCGGTATTTATATTTTGGCGGTAAGCCATGCTATTTTTGATAACATACACACTGCTCATTCCGTCCTCTTCGATAACGGCATTCTTGGGAATCATAAGAGCGTTTTGATGGGTGTCGTAAACAATACGCACGCGACCAAACATCCCAGGTGTTAACTGCTTGGATTCATCCCGGATAGAAACAGTGACTTCAAAAGTGCCCGTTTGTGGATTCACTGTCGGGCTTACGCGAAGTACCTTTCCTTGAAAAGTATCATCTTTGATAGCATCCACCTGCAACAGGGCTTGCTGACCTTTTTGTATTTTTGACATTTCATGCTCCGGGACTTTAAGAACGGCCAGTATGGGATCAAAATCGGTTACCTCAAAGACTTCCTGATCGGTGTTAATCATATTGCCAACCTTGATGAGTCGATCCGAAACAACTCCGCTGATCGGGGCTCGAATTTTTGAGTTCTTTATTTTTAATTGGGCAAGTTCATATTCTGATTTTTGGGCTTGATACTCATATTTAGCGTTTTCAAATTCCTGGGCGCTAATAAGATTTTTCTTAAACAATTCTTCCTTTCTATCCAGTTCATTCAAGAGGCGGTCCATAGTAGCCTTGGCCCGCTGTGCTTCTAATTCCAACTGTTCATCTTCCAATTGGGCAAGGACTTCATTTGCATTTACAAAATCGCCTTCCTCGACCCTGATTTCTGTTACCATTCCCCGGACTTTGGATACCACCGTAGATTTATTTTCAGCTTCAAGTGTAGCTGTGCTCGAGTAATATGCTGAAATATCGCCGTTCGTAGCCTTGGCAATTTCAACAGGAATAGCAGAAGTGGAATCCTCATCACTTACATTTTTTGACTGTGATTCTGAACCACAAGAACTGGCCATAATTGACAGGCAAAACAGTACTCCTAAAACAACCCAATTTGATAACGTCTTCATGTAAATTTTTCTGATTTTGAAAGGTTTCCAATTAAGAACTATCTGTTTTGCATTACGGACAGTACCAAAAAAATGTTACGGATTTTTTTAAGGGAGGGCAGGACAGCTGTGAGAGAAGATGAATACAATAGGCTGCACAGTATTAACTATGCAGCCTTTGAAAACAAAGTTCAGGAATTATTATTGGGCAAACATTTCGGGATGTTTGGTATGAAAATTCGTTGCCTTCTGATATTCTTCCGCAACTCCTAAGATAAGCCCTTCATCAAAAAGGTCGCCAACGAAAGTGATACTTGTGGGTTGTCCTTCATCCGTAAAACCATTGGGGACTATAACAGAAGGATGGCCCGTCAAATTAGTGAGCAGGAGGTTATTACTCCCAAAGGTGGGGGAGACGTACATATCTACTTGCTGCATTACCGAATCCATTTTCTGGATGAGCACCTGTCTGGCACGGTTTGCTTGAATATATTCTACAGCCGGAATAAAGCGTGCCGCTCGAAATAAGTTTGGCCAAGCAGACTTCCCTTGTCGGACCATCTGATCATCTTTGTTACTAAGAGTAAGCTGATCAAAAGCGGCAGCCCCTTCAGCCGTTAAAATGAAATTTAGATCTGAGACAGGATAATCCGGCAGTTCGATGGGTACAAGCTCTGCACCGAGTCCTTCCAGTTTTGCCAGGCTGAGGCTGTCTCGCTTGCGATTATCATAATCACTTTTAAAAGCAGATTTCAGATATCCGATTTTGAGGTCTCTAATGTTAATGTCCGATTTATAAATAAAAGGAAGGTCAAAAACCGATTGATCTTTCCCATCGGGACCATGAATGGCTTCAAAAACGAGAGCAGCATCTTTAACTGAACGAGTGATTGGGCCAACCTTGTCCATGCTCCAGCTTAATGCCATAGCGCCATGCCGGCTTACGCGTCCAAAGGTAGGGCGCAATCCGGTTGTTCCGGTTCTGTTGGATGGAGAAATAATCGAGCCCCAGGTTTCGGTTCCGATCGCAAAAGGAAAGAGGCCGGCTGAAGTACCCGCTGCTGAACCTGCGGATGATCCACTTGAGCCCTGTTCCAGATTCCACGGATTTTTGGTTGTGCCGCCAAACCATACATCGCCATAGGCCAAAGCTCCCAATGTGGTTTTAGCAATTAATACTGCCCCGGCTTCTTCCAGCTTTTTAGCGACGGTTGCTGTTCGGTTTATTTGTTGGTCTTGGTAGGGAGCAGCTCCCCAAGTAGTTTTGTATCCCTCTACTGCAAATAGATCTTTAAGTCCGTATGGAATACCATGCAATGGCCCTCGATAGTTCCCGTTAGCAAGTTCTTGGTCCATCTTTTTGGCTTGATCCAAGGCCATCTCTTCAGTGACAGTCACAACGCCCTTAAGCGTGTCGTCATATTGGTCAATGCGATCGAGAAAGAATTTAGTGAGTTCAACCGAAGAAATTTTCTGTTGTTTAATTAATGATGCAAGTTCTTCAACGGTGTAAAATGCCAGCTCAGATCGTTGATCTGGGAGGGTAATATTCTTCGCTAAATTCCAATCATTAGCTTGCTCTACTTTGCTAATCATTTTGCCCGGGGGAATAGGGTTGAAATTCAGTGCCGGAGGAACACTATTATCCAGTTCAAGATTACGAATACTTTGAAATGATTCTCGACTGGTTTCGAGTTCGGTAATCATTGAATCACGTTCTGCCGCAGTGAAATCAATGCCGATTAATTTCGAGGCTTCGGAGATAACCTGTGGAGTAATATCATCATTTAAAAAATGGACGGAAGTAAAGGCCAGTACAAATCCAAGCATTAAGCCTAGGGAGAGTATGCCAAATCGTTTGATCATAGCAGTAATTAAATTAGTGAAAAGTTAGAATGGTAATATAAAAGAGTGATACAGAAATGGAAGCAATATTACATGCTTTAATCTTTTGAGGTAAGCTCATCATCAGTTTATTCTAAATTGGCTTCTCAATATTAATACCGTTATTATCAGTCACAGAATATAATTTTTACTTACTGATTCAATTCAGGTCTGTATTTCCTTCGAGATACAGTTAAAACGGGAATCCGGTGCTCTCAAATACTTTTGGGAAAGTCCGGAGCAGTCCCCGCTGCTGTAAGCTCCAACAGCTTTTGATCCTTCATAAACCACTGTCCTGACAATGATCGGGGCGGGAAGGTTGTCGAAAGTGGAGTAAGCCAGAAGACCTGCCGGTATTGATGACGGAAACAAGCTTTCGGGAGAAAAGCTAAATCCATGGAAAAAATACGCTTTTTTTACAGACCTATACTTTTTTTGGGGTACTTGATTACGTCCCTTTTGGTTGGTGGATGTGAATCTAAAAAACAAGCTGATCACCAATCACATTCTAACAATATCAAGCAAGTACAATTTGCTGATTCTGTACATGCGGAATATGCTGAGGGATTCCGGATTTCCTATCACAAGAATTATAAATTGCTGGAGATCCTTAAACCCTTTCAGGATCAGGTAGACACCCTCCGATATTCACTGGTACCGCGTGATATTACTGATGAGGTAGAGATTGAGAATACGACGGAAATACCCATCCCCATACAAAGCCTGTTGACGACATCGACAACCCATATAGGGTTGGCAGAAATGCTTAACGCGACCGACATTCTTACTGGGATGGTAGGGGCGGATTATGTTTACAGCAAGGATATTCGAAGTCGATTGGAGAAGGGAAAAATGGTAAGTCTACCCCATGGAGAATTGAACAAGGAAAAGATACTGTCAATGGATCCAGATTTGCTGATGATTTCGGGCGGACAGTCTTCACAATTTGATAATGTTAAGATCTTGATGGATTCTGATATTAATGTGATGGTCAATTCCGAGTGGCTGGAAACTACACCGCTCGGAAAGGCCGAATGGGTTAAAGTTTTGGCTGCTTTGCTGAATGAGGAGGAGTTGGTAAATCAAAAATTCAATGCGGTTGCTGATGAATATAATCGCCTTAAATCAATGGTAGATGACATAGGCGAAAAGCCCACGGTTATTAATAATATGCCATACAAAGGAGCCTGGTTTGTATCGGGCGGAGAAAGCTTTACTGCGCAATTTTTAAAAGATGCCGGAGCCGATTACCCTTGGTTTGGTTCAGATGAGACGGGTGGACTCCGCAAGAGTTTTGAAGTAATTTACGAGATTGGATTAGAAGCAGATATCTGGATCCATCCCGGTGCGGCAAAAACTAAAGAGGATATTATAGCAAAAGATTCTCGGTTTAAGGATTTTAAGCCATTTAAAACGGGGCAAATCTATAATAATAACAGGCGGATGAGTCCATCCGGCGGTAATGATTTCTGGGAGTCGGGCGTGGTGCATCCCGAAATAATATTGGCAGATCTTATTAAAATTTTCCATCCACAATTGCTGCCTGATTACCAGCTCTATTATTATCAGAAAATTGATTGATGGCGAACGAAAGCACAGACATAACACCACGACATAAGACAGGGATTCGTCCGCTGTATTTTGGACTGCTTATTGTTGGTCTTATTGGTCTTTTACTATTAAACTTGGCCTTAGGATCCGTCGATATTCCTCTGAGTGATATTGTCCAAATTTTGATAGGAGGGGAAACGACCAGTGAAGCCTGGAATAAAATAATTGTTAATATCCGTATTCCCCGGGCCGTAACAGCCGTTTTAGCAGGCAGCGCATTATCAGTAGGGGGATTACTAATGCAAACGCTTTTTCGCAATCCGCTGGCCGGTCCTTCGGTGCTGGGTATTACGGCAGGAGCAAGTCTCGGGGTAGCCATTGTAATGTTGGCCGGAGGAACCATTACCAGCATCTTTGCTATTCAACAGCTGTCGGCGTTCGGCAGTTGGATGATTGTAATTGCTGCCAGTTTGGGGGCGGCGGCCGTTTTACTGTTGATACTTCTTATATCAATTAAAGTTCGCGACAATGTAACGTTGTTGATTATCGGATTAATGATCGGGAACCTGACGATCGCCCTGGTAAGTATCTGGCAATACTTCAGCAGACCCGAGCAGATTCAGGATTACCTTATTTGGACGTTTGGAAGCCTTGGCGGGGTTCCACTTGATCAATTATGGATTTTAGCGGTGATAACACTGATTGGGGGCGGAATAGCAATGGCACTTTCAAAACCGCTGAATGGCTTGTTATTGGGAGAAAATTATGCGCGAAGCATGGGACTATCAGTTTTTAGCTCTCGAATATGGATTATTGTGAGTACCAGTTTGTTGGCGGGAGGCATCACCGCTTTTTGTGGCCCCATCGGATTTGTGGGCATCGCCGTACCTCATCTTACCAGGTCTTTGATGGGCACAAACGATCATCGTGTGTTAATTCCAGCTACTCTGTTGATGGGAGCGATTTTATTACTTGCTTGTGATATTGTTGCCCAAGTACCGGGATCAACAACAACACTGCCCATTAGTGCTGTTACATCGATGATAGGATCCCCTGTTGTCATCTGGGTAATCATTCAGCGCAAAAATCTGCAGGCTTCATTTTAATGAACAAACACACTCCCATCATATCGACCAATGAACTCGATATTGGATTCCCGGCAAAAGGGCGCCGAAAGTTTCCAACGGTAGTAGCATCCGATATAGATGTAGCACTTCAGGGTGGTCAGGTTGTATGTCTGTTGGGGCCCAATGGGTCGGGAAAATCTACGCTTATTCGAACCTTGGCGTATTTACATAATCCTTTGGATGGAGAGGTATTACTTGATGGAAAGAATTTGGATCAATATGCAATAAAAGAAATTGCCCAAAAGGTAAGTACCGTTTTGACTGATCGTATTACGATAGGGAACATCAGTGTATATGAATTAGTGGCTTTTGGGCGATCGCCCTATACCGGTTGGTTTGGATCGCTTAATAAAAAAGATGAAGAGATCGTGGAATGGGCTATTGCCTCTGCGGGGATTGAACAGTTTGTTGACCGGGATGTATTGCATCTCAGTGATGGTGAACGGCAAAAAGTGATGATTGCACGGGCACTGGCCCAAGATACTTCTGCCGTATTGCTCGACGAGCCTACAGCTCACTTGGATCTGCCGAACCGGGTAGAAATTATTCGCTTGTTGCGAAAGCTGGCCCATCATACCAAAAAGGGTATTTTGTTATCGACCCATGAGTTAGATTTGGCTCTCAAGGCTGCCGATACCTTGTGGCTCATTAGTCGTGATGGAAAAGTAATAACAGGGACACCCGAAGACCTTGTGTTAGATGGCACCTTTGAGGCTGTTTTTGAAAAAGACAGCTTTGACTTTGATCGTAGCACTGGCTCTTTTACACTGCATAATCCGGATAAAAAGCCTATCTATTTAACCGGTGATGCTGTACCAGCATTCTGGACCCGACGAGCACTTGAGCGTGAAGGTTATGAGGTGGTCGAAAAGAATGGAACGTCTCTCAAGGTTGAGGCTCATTCAAAGCAAGAAACGTTCGTGTGGAAAATTATTTCAGAAAAGGAGGAGCATTCTTATTCATCAATAAAAGATCTGTTAGGTGCATTGAGAAAGAATTAGAAATTATCCCAATAGGTTTTGATTTATTCGGTGTGCCTCGTATTTTCGACCCGTGCATTGGTTCCCATCCTCGACATATTTTCGGGATGGGATTAAAAGGGAATCCGGTGCTCCCGATAATTTTTCGGGAAAATCCGGAGCATTCCCCGATGCTGTGAGTTCCATAACCTTTTGATCTTTCTTGAACCACTGTTTCTCTCGGTTGAACCGGGATGGGACGGGAAGGTTGTCAAAAGCGGAACAAGCCAGAAGACCTGCCAACGCACAGCATTCGTAGCTTTCGGGAGAAAAGCGAAGAGTAAATGTCGTTTCTGGCTATCAGAGCGTATTTATACCTTCCAAGTTTTATACCCAAAGGTACGAGTGATGAATAAATCATCATTTGTAACCTTAATACTTAATTATGAACACTATTAAACGATTATCCTCAGGGCTATGTGCCTTGATGGCTTTTCTTTGGATTACCACGCCAACAATGGCTCAACAGCATAATGTAGAAGCCGATACCACAATCTATGAGCTGGACGAAATTATTATTAGTGCCAGCAAGTACGAACAGTCGCCACAATCGGTGGGGCGCAATGTGACTGTTATTTCACAGGATGAAATTCAGAATGCTGTTTATACAAACGTCAGTGAGTTATTGGCGCAACAGCAGAGTGTGCACATGATAGGAGCGGGACAAACCCCGGGTTCATTACAGCAGGGATTTATCCGTAATGCTAATTCCAATCATTCTGTTGTATTGATTGATGGCGTTCGAATCAGTGATCCCTCTACCAATAATAATTCCATTGACCTTTCGGAGCTTTCACTTACTGGAATAAAGCGGATAGAAATTGTCCGCGGATCGCACAGTACGCTTTATGGATCTTCAGCTATTGGAGGAGTTGTCAATATTATCACAAAAAAGAAGGGCGGAGAAGGATTTAACATAAACGCACAGACCAAGCACGGACGATTTGGCGAAGGAACGTATTCTACGACTAATAGTCTTTTTGCCAATTATACTACAGAGAATGGATGGTATGCGAATGTAGGTGCCAACTTTCAGTTGGCCAACGGCTTGGATGCAACCATTGATACGGTATCCGATGCCAATACCTTTAATCCGCAAGATCAGGATGATTTTAATAAACTTGATTTAGTTGGTAAGCTTGGATATTCGACGGACCAGTATGATTTATATGCATCTTATCGACGTGTGGATCAGCGCAGTGATGTTGATCAGGGGGCTTATGAAGATGATAGTAATGCTTACACCGAATTTGAGCGCGACCTGTTTAATTTTGGAGGCGGTGTGGAATTATCCGACCAGGCAGCTATAGAATTCCAAGGCGCTTACTCAGATTTAAACAGGGACTTCGTAAACGATTCTTCACTTGTAAGTTCCGGTGGTACCTATGATGGAATTTATACCGAACTTAACGCCGAGGGTTCGCTCTGGGAAAATGAACTGAAGGCTGTCATAGATGGGGATCATATCCGATTTGTGGCCGGTGCTTCTGCATCACGACAAACGATGTCTACTCGTAATTATACCTACAGCCGATCGCAATTTGGTGTATATGAATCAACAACGGATTTGGATTCGTTGGGCCTGAAGGAAATAATATATAACGGCTATGCTCAGACTACTCTTAATGGAGGATTAATTAACGATCAATTAGAGTCGTTTTCATTGGGACTGGGCGGAAGATTGGTTCACCACGATGAGTTTGGTTCTCACTTTACTTATGAGGTGAATCCAAAGTTTCAGCTTACAGAATCGACGCTTTTATACGGAGCGGTCACCAGTGGGTTTAATGCACCGTCACTCTATCAGCTCTATTCTCCGTCGCAAAGTGCAGACAGCTATACAAATCGTGGCAATGAGAATCTGGATCCCGAGTCATCGATATCCTATGAGGTAGGATGGAAGCAAGAGATTGGTAATCAGATTTCTTTCGAGTTTTCTGCTTTTAAAACAGTAGTAGATGATGTGATTGAATACGTGTACCTATGGGATGGTAACACAGCGATTGAAAATTTAAGTGCAAGCTTTCCTGATTCAGACTATCTCGGTGACACGTATATCAATGCTTCCGGACAGGAGATATCAGGGCTTGAAGTTTCGGCCTCTGCCAGAATAACTCCTAAACTAAATCTGCAGGGGAATGCATCGCTTACCCGATCAACAATAACCTTTTCGCCGGAGGATATTGACCCAGCATATACGGGGGGAAATCATGTGCAAATATATGAGAGCGGAGCTTATGTAACCGAGGAGAAAGAAATTGAAGGCTTAACCCGACGCCCCTCTGTAAATGCTTTTATCAGCGCAACCTATTTAGCAACTGACAGATTGCGCTTTAAAGTCGATTCCCGATATGTCGGTTCCAGAGATGATGTTTATTACAGTGCCAGCTTGGGACCCTATGGGGCCCTGGATCGCAATGATATCTCGGGTTATAACGTAACGAATGCAACAGTGGACTATTCGGTCACGGAAAATTTATCGGCCCTATTGAAAGTTGAGAATCTATTTGATACTGACTATCAAGAGATTAACGGATATAAGACCCGAGGTCGAGGATATTTTATTAAATTACAATATCAGCTGTAGAACGAAATCCTAACAGTTTTGGCCTCCTTTCATATTACTGATGATGGGAGGCCTTTTATTTGGATAAATTGCAACGTATTGAACAATAAAGGGTAAGGTTTTGAAAGCACCTTTCAGTGGAACTTTGGTTTCCTTTACAGGATTGATAAAAGTTATCCACAATTTTTCTAATACCGGATAAAAAAGTCCGCAATTTTTCAGTCATATTCTGTACTTCATTGTGGATAACTTCTACATTTTGTGGAAAAGTTTTGGCCTTTTTGGCTTGCTCCATAGTGGCATTCCTTTATATTTAATTAGAAGAAAACGACGTGATATGTGCTTTTTCAGAGCCTACCAGTTAAGTCAAAAATTATTAAAGTAAACCGGAGTTAGTTATATGAAATTCACACGATTTTATACACAAGAGGAGTGGGATAGTCCATTTGGAGACATGGATTTTGAGAGTCGAAGATCAGAGATAAAAAATCCTGACGGGTCGACCGTATTTTTAATGGAAGAGTTGATTGTACCTGAAACGTGGTCACAGGTATCTACCGACGTGATTGCCCAAAAATATTTCCGAAAAGCGGGCGTCCCACAGATCACAAAGAAAGTAAAAGAAAAGGGAGTACCGGAATGGTTGCAGCGATCAGAAGCTGATGAGAAAGCCATGAAAAAGGAAGGGATAGATGAAGATGATTATTATGGCGGAGAGTATGACAGTCGCCAGGTTTTTCACCGCCTTGCAGGTTGTTGGACGTATTGGGGATGGAAGCATGATTATTTTGATTCTGAAAAAGATGCAAAGGTTTTTTACGATGAGCTTAGTTATATGTTGGCCAATCAAATGGCGGCCCCAAATAGTCCCCAATGGTTTAATACCGGTTTGCATTGGGCGTATGGCATTAATGGTCCGTCGCAAGGGCACTACTATGTAGATGGAAAAACAGGAGAATTAACAGAATCTGACGATGCCTACTCCCATCCACAGCCACATGCCTGCTTTATCCAGAGCATTGATGATAACCTCGTTAACGAGGGTGGAATTATGGATCTTTGGGTTCGTGAAGCACGTCTCTTTAAGTATGGATCCGGAACAGGAAGTAACTTTTCGAAGATCCGCGGTGAGGGAGAGCCCTTGAGCGGTGGCGGTAAATCATCCGGGTTGATGAGCTTCCTTAAAATTGGGGATAAAGCAGCAGGTGCTATTAAGTCGGGCGGTACCACGCGGCGCGCAGCTAAAATGGTAACCCTTGATCTTGACCATCCCGATATTGAGGAGTATGTGAATTGGAAAGTCCGGGAAGAGCAAAAAGTCGCTTCCATGGTGGCCGGTTCCAAAATATTGGAGAAGCATCTCAAGAAAATTATCCAGCTTTGCAATAAGCCGGTAGAAATAGACGGACGGACGTTCAACGGTGCGGTAAGTCGTGATCCTGTAAAAAACAAAGAGCTTGGCAAAGCTATTAAGGAGGCGAAGCAAGATCAGGTACCACTCAATTATATAGAACGTGTTGTTCAGCTGGCGGCACAAGGGTATACCGATCTGGAGTTTGAAACTTATGATACGGACTGGGATTCCGAAGCCTATCGCACGGTGAGTGGACAAAATTCAAACAACTCCGTTCGTATCCCTAATAAGTTCATGCGAGCCGTCAAAAATGATGACGAGTGGGATCTGTATTGGAGAACTGAGAAGCGAAAGGCTGCCGAAGAAGGACGTGAGCCTGAACCCCACAAGACAATGCCGGCCCGTGAACTCTGGGATCAGATCTCAAATGCAGCCTGGGCATGCGCCGATCCGGGAGCACAATATCACGATACTATCAACGAGTGGCATACATGCCCCAATGACGGACCGATTAATGGAAGTAATCCATGCTCGGAATATATGTTCCTCGACAATACGGCTTGTAACTTGGCTTCGTTAAACTTGATGAAGTATTTCAAGACGGATAAATGTGAGGAATTTGATGTTGAATCGCTCCGTAATGCATCGCGCATGTGGACGGTGGTGCTTGAGATCTCCGTTCTGATGGCACAGTTCCCATCCAAAGAGATTGCGGATCTCTCATACAAATATCGTACGCTTGGGCTTGGATTTGCTAATCTCGGTGCAGCACTGATGGTACAGGGTGTTCCGTATGACAGTGATGAAGGATGTGCAATTGCCGGTGGATTGATGAGCATTATCCACATGAATGCCTATAAGACCAGTGCGGAAATGGCCAAAGAGCTTGGTACTTTTGAGCGATTCGAAGCGAATAAAGAGCCGATGCTCAAAGTCGTCCGAAATCATAAACGTGCGGCTTATAATGTTGATCCCGATGAGTACGAGGATCTGACGGTAAAGCCCATGGGCATTGATGCGAATGAATGTCCCGATAACTTGCTAAAGGCTGCTCGCGAAGATTCTGACGAAGCCGTAAAGATGGGAGAGAAGCACGGCTATCGCAATGCTCAGGTTACCGTAATTGCTCCAACCGGAACAATTGGTCTGGTGATGGACTGCGATACAACGGGCATTGAACCTGACTTTGCATTGGTGAAGTTCAAGAAACTTGCCGGTGGCGGACACTTTAAGATTATCAATCAATGTGTTCCTAAAGCACTCCAGAATCTGGGATACAGTCCTAAAGAGCGTGAAGAAATTATTAACTATGCCAAAGGTCATGGTTCGCTGGATGGCTGTCCGCATATCAATGAGGAAAGTCTCCGCGAAAAGGGATTTGGCGACAAACAGCTTGAAGCCATTGAAGAAGCGCTGCCAAGTAGTTTTGAGATCAAGTTTGCTTTTAATCAGTGGACCCTGGGCGAAGACTTCTGTAAGGAAGAGCTCGGTCTTTCTGATGAGCAGCTGGCCAATCCTCAGTTTGATATTCTCAAGCATCTTGGATTTTCTAAAGAAGAGATTAAGGAGGCTAATGATTATGTCTGTGGTACAATGACGGTCGAAGGAGCTCCACATCTGAAAGATGAGCATCTGCCGGTCTTTGATTGTGCTAATCGCTGTGGACGCATCGGAACACGTTACATCAAGCCTAAGGGACACATTCGCATGATGGCAGCTGCCCAACCGTTTGTTTCGGGCGCAATTTCGAAAACTATCAACTTGCCGAATGAAGCTACAGTCGAAGACTTCAAGGATGCGTATATGCAATCCTGGGAGTTGATGCTGAAGGCCAATGCCTTGTATCGTGATGGCTCGAAATTGAGTCAGCCGCTGAATAGTCTCAGTGATGTCTTTGAAGATCTTGACGAAGAAGATCTTGACGAAGAAACGAAGGCAGAACAAGACAAGGTGGTAGAAACAGCTGAGCGAATTGTCCATAAATATGTAGCTGAACGCAAGCGCTTGCCCAGCCGCCGAAATGGATATACCCAAAAGGTCAAAATTGGCGGGCAGAGCGTATATCTGCGAACCGGTGAATATGAAAATGGTCAGCTCGGTGAAATCTTTCTTGATATGCATCGAGAGGGAGCCGCATTCCGAAGCTTAACGAATTGCTTTGCCATTGCAATTTCACTTGGCCTGCAACACGGCGTACCGCTCGAAGAATTTGTGGATGCATTTACGTTCACCAAGTTTGAGCCGAGTGGAACCGTTAGCGGAAGCCCGCATATTAAGATGACTACCTCGGTGATCGACTATATTTTCCGCGAGCTTGCTGTAACATACCTTGGTCGCGATGATCTGGCCCATGTTCCTGCCGAAGAAGTAATGACACGCAAAATTCGTCCTTCTGAAGAGGAGAAACAGTCGAAAGAAAAGACGAATAGGGAAGACACTTCGCAGGAGCCGAATAACAATGGAAGCCCAGATCAACCGGAAACTGTAGTTGAATCGCAACCAACTAAACAAGCACAAACCACAGCTGATGACAGTAGTTATCAGAGTGATTACGAAAAAGCCAAAGAGCTTGGCTATACCGGTGATTCCTGTCCCGAATGTGGTAGTATGACAATGGTCCGAAACGGAACTTGTCAGAAGTGCATTACCTGTGGATCAACCACTGGTTGCTCATAAATATTACTAAGGTTAAATAACTCAATTGCAAAAGCCCGCTGTGAATGCAGCGGGCTTTTTTTATTTCCGGTAGAAATATGCTGAAATAGGGGGAATAGAGATTTCGGGGATTATCTGATCTAATATATTCTAGTTGATATTAAGGGATATTTGGGTCTGAAAATTGGTTATTGCTTAATTTTAATAATAATCATAGTAATATCATCGCTTGGAGGAGCCTCATCTACATGGTTCTCCACACTATGCAAAACCAGGTTCATGATTTCATCGGCCGAGCTATTCCTGTTTTTTCCTACCAGTTCAACTAAACGGTCAAGACCAAAATCTACTCCCTTACTATTAAATGCCTCAGTTATTCCATCGGTGTACATAAACAATACATCGCCAGCATCTAAGTTAATTGAGTTTTCACTATATTCACTACTCTCAAATACTCCCAATAGCAAGCCGGTGGCCTCCAAAAATTGGGGGTTAGTATCTTTCTTATATAAGATCGGGGGATCGTGTCCGCCGTTTGAATAGGAGAGTATCGTTTGTCCATTTTCTTGATGCAAAACACCGTAAAAAAAAGTTGCAAACTTTGTTACTTCAGTACTTTGATAAAGCATATAGTTTGTTCCTCGGAGGCATTCGCTACATTTCCTTGAAATTATAGCCTGACTCCTAAAGGTGGCCTGAAGATTTGCCATCAAAAGAGCTGCAGGCATTCCTTTACCAGTGATATCACCTATACAAAATCCCCATTTATTGGAATCTACTTTCAAGAAGTCATAGTAATCACCTCCCACTTCCTTCGCTGGTTTATTTAATGCGGCAATCTCAATTCCATTGATATGTGGAGTTTCCTCTGGGAGTAATTTGATCTGAATCTCTTGTGCCATTTTCATTTCGTTTTTCAATCCTATCAAGGCCTTTTCTTCTTCGTATAGACGGGCGTTCTCTATCACCTGTGCCGACTGGGAAGCAATGATTGAGAGTAATCTCCTGTCCTGATCCGTAAAAAAAGTATTTTCCTTTTTATTAAACACAGCCAGATAGCCTATTAATTTGTCTTTTACTATTAAAGGCACGCAAAGAATAGAATCAAATGGTTGTTTATCACTGTTTAGCGAACTAAAACGAGGATCTTCATAGATGTTGTTACTCATCAATACAGACCTGTTTTTAAACATCCATCCCTTAAGTCTACTGTCAAGGTGTATCGGTAATTCAGAGGCAGAAGTATCGCGATGTCTAATCATTGTATGGAATTCCTCTGAATTCTCATCTTCATTGAGCAGGCTAACAGTTCCTTCCTCAACCTTAAGGTGCTTGATACATTTTAGTACTATTTGATCAATTATATCCTCCACCTTGTTGAGCGAAGAAATAGCTGTTGCAATATCATTGAGAACCTTTAGTTCATTTACTGCTTGTTGCAGATTCTGATTTTGTTTGAGGAGATTATCCAATTTTTATCTGTGCTTTTGTTGATATAGGAGAAAGTAATATGAATAATTATAAGATAATTATAATCAATTATTTAAAGATAAATAGGTGAAAATTAGAAGTTTATACCTAAATTAATAATAGTATACAATATAAATACCTAAATGAGGGCGTTGATATTATAAGATCGGCAAACTCAACTCGTTATGACTACCTCATATCTACATTATGAAATAGTAAAAAAACTGGGTGAAGGAGGGATGGGAGTTGTTTATTTAGCTGAAGATAAGAAGCTAAGTCGTCAGGTTGCGCTAAAATTTCTTCCACGTCACATTTCATCAGATCACACTGAAAGAGCCAGATTTTTGAAAGAAGCACGGGCATCTGCAGCGCTTAACCATCCCAATATTGCCCAGGTTTACTCAATCGAAAAGGTTGAGGAGCTTTTTATTGTGATGGAGTACATTGAAGGTATTGAGCTGAAAGAGTGGATTAGAAGTGAAGAGTGTAACTTGCTTGACCAGTTAAAAATAACCAAACAGATTGCAGCAGGTATAAAAGCGGCCCATGATAAAGGAATAATTCATCGTGATATTAAATCGAATAATATCATGATTACTCGATCGGGCGATGTAAAAATCATGGATTTTGGGATAGCTTATTTTCGGGGCGAAGATCATATTACCAAGACTGGTACAACCTTGGGTACAACTGCCTACATGTCTCCGGAACAATTACGTGGGTTTGATGCCGATGAAGTAACAGATATTTGGTCGTTTGGTGTTATATTGTACGAGTTGTTTACTCAAAACCTTCCTTTTCAGGGTTCATATGAACCGGCCATAATGTATTCAATTACTGAGGAGGAGCCCATCCCAATAGAAGAGTATACAGCTGAAGTACCGGAAAAAATTAGGTACGTCATATCCAGATGTTTAGAAAAGGACAGGGAAAAGCGCTATTCAAGTTTTGGTGAAATAACTTCTGATCTAAATGAAGATAGTTTACAAACGAACTATTTTGACTCTTCATTAAAACGGTGGTCTGGTAGATCAAAGAGCATTTGGGTAGCAAGTACATTGGGCATCATCTTTTTAGCGTTGTTGATGATAGTATTTAGTAATCCTTCAAATGTTTATAGTAGGATACCCGACAAAATATTATTGGCTGTGCTTCCTATCGAAATTATTGGTGAACAAGGATCCTTTGATGGTATTGCCGTGGGACTTGTCGAAACGCTTTCTTTTCGTCTGACTGAAATTGAAAAATATGAAGATTCCTATTGGATTACTCCTGCGAGTGAATTGCGCAAGGAAAATGTCAAAAGCATAACGAAAGCAAAACAGCTTTTTGGAATAAATCTGGCTATTTCATCATCCCTTCAATCGATAGAGGATTCTACCCGATTGTTATTAGAGTTGGTAGATGCCGACAACATGCGAAGTCTTGAAACGAGGCAAGTTGTTGTCTCTTCAAACAATCTTCCCGATCTCGAAAAACGAGGGGTAAGGGCAATGCTGGGAATGTTAAATATCGATATTAGTCCCAGGGTATCTAAAAGTTTGTCTGAGGGAGAAACTTCTACACCGGAGGCGTACGAACTGTATCTCAAGGGAGTTGGTGCTCTTAATAATGTAAACAAGTTTGATCATCTGGATGATGCTATTCGCTTTTTTAAGAATTCCATTAAACTTGATACAGAGTATGCGTTAGCTCATGCCGGATTGGGAGAAGCGTTTTGGGAAGTATACGAAAAGAGGAAAACCCCCGAATATGTTGACAGTGCCAGGACTTACTTGCGTAAGGCAGAGGAATTAAACGGAAAGTTAACGGCAATACAGGTAATGCTGGGCAGATTGAATACGGGTACGGGCAACTATGAAACAGCCCTCAAACATTTTAAAAATGCGTTAGCGATAGATGGGAAATCTAGTTCTGCTATACGAGGATTGGCAAGCGTTTATGATATGCAGGGGATTCCCCAAAAAGCAGAACAAACATATCTGAAAGCTGTTGAACTAAAAACTGATTACTGGAAAGGTCACAAAGATCTGGCAGAGCATTATCTTCAGCGTGGAGACTATCCATCTGCTATTGAACAGTTTCAAAAAGTGGTGGATATCCTTCCTATGAATAGTGGTGCCTATTCAAATCTTGGTGTGGCTTATTTATATGACGGGCAAAATGAAAAAGCCCGTCATATGTTTGAACGTGCAATGGCTATTGAACATGATCCTATTACAGCTAACAATTTAGCGTACATATATTTTTCTGATGGATTGTATCTTGAAGCTGCAGAGATGTATGAATTGGCTGTTGCAGAATACAGTGATCATTACATCTTATGGGGAAATCTGGCTGTAGCTTATGAATTGGGAGGGAGTAATGAAGAGGCTCTTCGCTCATATTTAATGGCGATTGAAAAAGCTAAGATTCAACTAAAGATAAATCCCAATGACGCTGAAGTATTAGCCGATCTTGGAGCTTACTATTCTGATATTGAAGACAAGGAAAAAGCCCTTGAGTATATCGAAAAAGCTCTTGCTATTGATCCTGATAAAGAAGGGGTACGAAAGCGGGCGGTATCTACTTTTGAAAAGATTGGCATGAGAAAAAAAGCGATGCAGTGGATTGATGCGTCATTGTTAGATTATATCGATTCTCAGGTAGAATTAAGCGAATTAGCCGTTGATAAAAGGTACTTAGAGCTGAAGAAAAAATTGAAGCAACAGGGAGCCAATACCTTAAATAAAAATTAATACCAATAACTCTTATAAAATCAATTATGAATAATAAACTAATAATCACACTTGTCTTAATACTTTTTGTGGGTACGACGGGTAGCTTGGGATTTGAACATATGCTTGCTACCATTAATGTAAAAATTCAAAAAGATAATCGGGATAACACTTGGAGAGTTAAAGATAACCAAGGTCAGAACAAGGGCACCATTGTTTCATCCCGCAAGGATAACATAAATTGGCAGGTCATCGGATCGGAAATGGTTTTTACATTTCCCGAAGATATAAATACCTATTTTACCTACGAGGAGGGATTGTTCGAAGATGGACGATCTCAACGAGTTGAGGCTAATAAAAAACTCAGGCTTACAGTAAAAAAGAGAGCCCCCCAAGATACCCTTGTGTATACGGTTTACGTAGTTGCTGCAGATACTTTTGTAGTGGGTGATTCGCCTCCCAAACTGATTATAAAGTAGCTGACTCACGTATTTTATTTGCAATGGATAGAAAGGCTATACAGGCTTTGTAATTAATTTGGTACACCTAGTACAATGTCATCCTGAATGTATTTTCGTATTTATTAGGATATTAAGAGAGATATATCCTGAAATATCAAATGGTTGGTACGTGGTGAGTTCAGGGTTAGGCCAAGGTATCCTATCCAATCCAAGGATAATCATCCCAGTTTGGTTTGCGCTTTTCGAGAAAGGCATCACGTCCTTCTTGGGCTTCATCGGTCATATAGGCCAAACGTGTTGCTTCACCGGAAAATACCTGTTGTCCAACCATACCGTCGTCAACTAAATTGAATGCATATTTAATCATGCGAATGGCAGTGGGACTTTTCTCAAGGATTTCCTGAGCCCACTGGTATGCTGTTTCTTCGAGCTCATCATGAGGAACAACCGCATTTACCATCCCCATATCGTAAGCCTCTTGTGCTGAGTAATCACGACCAAGGAAGAAGATTTCGCGCGCTTTCTTTTGTCCCACTTGTCGTGCCAGCAGGGCAGAGCCGAAGCCGCCGTCAAAGCTGGCTACATCGGCATCCGTTTGTTTAAAGATTGCGTGTTCCTTACTGGCAATGGTGAGATCGCAAACGACATGTAGGCTATGTCCGCCGCCAACGGCCCATCCCGGAACAACACAGATAACAACTTTACCCATAAAACGTATCAATCGTTGCAGATCTAATACATTTAATCGGGGCGTTCCGGCATCATCTTTATATCCGGCCTTTCCCCGCACGTTTTGATCACCACCGGAGCAGAATGCCCATTTTCCATCTTTCGGTGAAGGACCTTCACCTGTAAGAAGAACTACGCCAATAGATGAATCTTCTCGGACATCCAAAAAAGCATCCTGCAATTCAAAGAGGGTTTTGGGACGAAATGCATTACGAATTTCCGGTCGGTTGATGGCAATACGTGCGACCCCGTTAGATTTCTTGAAAGTGATATCTTCGTATTCGTTGACGGTTTTCCAGTTCATTGTAGTAATGAGTATTGAATAATTCTGTTTATATACTTTTTAAAAAATCATTTATACTGTCGATAAAATCGGTCGGATTATCGAGGTGGACCCGATGACCCGCTGTGATGGACGAAAAGGTAGCATTTGGAAGTTGTTCTACCAAATATTGATTGATTTCCTGATACTTCTCATCGGCCGAGCCGGCCAGTAGGAGTGTGGGCAAATTCAACGTTGATAGTTTGCCACAAACGGGAGTCATGCTTCCGGTTCCAAATCCCTGTAAAGAAGCTGATAACGCTTTGGGAGACTGCTCGAACTGTATCTTTTGATATTTTTTGGAAAGTGTTTGGTCTACAGTTGTTGGCGATTTAAACAGGTCGAGCTTGCTCCAATCTTCTAAAAACTGTTTAAAGTCTTCTTCAATTTGTTGCGCTCTTGTTGCATCTACTTTTTGCCGATCTTTTCTTTGGTGAGAATCAGATATGCCGCAATTAGTACTTTCCAAAATTAATCCATCAAACAGTGATGGTTTATGCAAAGCTGTTTTCAAAGCTAATCGTCCGCCCATACTGTAGCCAGATAAAAATAGGGGAGCCAGATTTTTTGTATGAATGATGCTGATAATATCATCAACTTGATTGATTTCATTGTACCTTGAAGGATCAGTAGGCCTCGAAGAGGCTCCGTGTCCCAACAAATCGATACTTATGGGATTGGAAAACATACTTAGGTTATCAACAAGGTGATCAAAAGCACGATGATCGCCCATAAAGCCATGAAACATCAACAAATGTGGCAGATTATTACTCTGCTGATGAATATGCATTGCATATTCATCAGCATTGACAGAAATACGTTCCATAATTAGTAATTCCAGAGTTGTTTTCGTAATTGCATAGAAGCATCAGCGTTAGTTTGACATTCAATAACAGACAGTCCGTTTGTTTGACTTGATATCGAGTTCAGATCCACTTTTTTCAATTCGGAGAGCGAACTTATTAAAAAGTGAGAAATGCCATAAGCGTTTACAAGTGTGCTGATATTCGTATTCTGGGGTGTTTCGAAGTAGGGCTCGAAATGTTGTTTATTATCATGGATTGGCAGCATCCTAAATATAGATCCACCCCGATTATTGATGACGACTATAACAAGGGACTGATTCATATTTTTATGACTTAGCAGGGCGTTTGTGTCATGTAAAAAGGCTAAGTCACCCGTAAAAAGAATACCCGATTTTTTCAGGCCTTTAGCAATACCAATAGCTGTTGAGGTAACACCATCGATACCGCTGGCTCCCCGGTTTAGAAATACGAGCGAATCTGAGGGATGCTTGCCGAATAAATTAATATCGCGAGCGGGAAAAGAATTAGAAACAGCGATAAAGTGGTCCTGCGGAATTTGCCCTGTTAAATAATGATATATACTACCATCGGTTAATTCTGAATGCTGACTAATTGTTTGTTGATAATAGTTGGAAAAATCATGTTCGGTTTTTTTCCAAGTTTCTATCCAGTTGGTGTTATTTAGTGTAAAAGTATTATTCAGATGAATTTTTTGTCCCATCCAGGGGATGCGTTCTGCTTCCGAAAAAGTCGCATCCTGCCAGGCATCTGTGCTTGCAAAATGGAAATGATGTTCGGGTTTCCACTCTTTCAATGCCATCTCAAGACTTTTTGTTGTAGGTTGAAAGCCAAAGCGCAAGATTACATCTGGTTCTAATTGATTTCGCTTATGTTCATTACGTAAAAATCCGGCAAATCTGCGGATAGTTTGTGAACTGTTAATGAACGATTCGGAGAGGATAGGAGCGTCAAGCTGATTAGCGAGCTTAGAAATAGAATCCATATCATCAGAGGGAGCTGTGGGACCGATAATAATAAGCGGTTTTTGTGCAGATGAAAGTGTTTCTTGCAGTGCCGCTCCTAAACGGAGAGATGTAGGACTGTTATTGTTTTCTTTACCAGAATTTGGTTGACTCTGATTTTCCTTTTCAACCTGCGTCAGTACTTCGTCCGTTGGTCCCAATGGCTTACGAAACGGGAAATTTAAATGTACGGGTCCTCGCTTTTCTCTGGATATGGATACTGATTGTTGTGCCAGGATTTTAAGTCGATTCAGGTCTTTTTTATTAGATTTGGGTTCACCGACCTCATGGAAAAAGACCGGGTAATCCCCAAACATATTAAGCTGGTCAATAGCTTGATTGGCCCCCGTAGCTCGCAAGTGTGGAGGGCGATCGGCCGTTGCTAAAATCATGGGTATACCAGACTGACGAGCCTCAATAACGGCCGGGTAATAATTCGCTAATGCTGTTCCAGAAGTACAAACTAAGACGGCGGGTATGTTAGTAGCTTTGCCAATGCCAAGGGCTGTGAAGGCAGCGGAGCGCTCATCCAATATCACATGTTTTTGAATATTCGGATTTGAGGCCACTGCCAGTGTTAAAGGAGTAGATCGTGAACCGGGAGAAACCACAACATGTTCAATGCCATATTTGTAAAGTGCTCGGAAGAAAGTATTGGTCCATTGTAAGGCAGTATTGCCTTGGTGTTGGTTAGTCATATTGCAGGGCCGAAAGCATTGGCTTTAGCTTAAGATTTGTTTCTTCCCATTCGGTGGCGGGATCAGAATCCTTTACAATTCCACATCCTGCAAATAAATGCGCATAATTCTTGGTACATAAAGCACTACGTATAGCCACAGCAAATTCCATATTTCCTTTGCTATTTATCCATCCAATGGGGCCGGCATAACGTCCACGTTCAAAGTGTTCAAGGTCTTTAATATGGGGCGCTGCTTTTTGCCAGGGATATCCGCCCACAGCTGGGGTTGGATGTAACTGGCCGAGTACTTCAAATAAATTTGATTCTTCATTCAAACGTGCACGGATAGGGGTGTAGAGATGCTGGACGTTTGATAACTTTTTTATTTCGGGCGTTTCATTTCGGTTCAATTCTTTTACAAAGGGGGCCAAGCGTTCCTCTATATCTTGTACTACAAAATTATGCTCGTTCTGATCTTTACCATTACCGGATAATTTCTTTTCTAAGAAAGCATCCTCGGTAGCTGTATTTCCTCTTCCTATGCTTCCCGCCAATGCTTCTGTAAGGAGTAATTTATTTCGGGCCGATACCAACCGTTCAGGAGTAGATCCCAAAAAGCTATCTCCTGAGGGTTTATGAATGAGAAAGTTGTAACAGCTTGTATATTGTTTACGGAGGTTGTTAATAACTTGGGTAGAGGAAGTTTCGGCCCTTTTGGATACTTTTATATTGCGTGCCAAGACAATTTTTTTAAATGCTTTTTTACTAATGAGCTCCTTAGCCTCATTTACAGAATCAGACCATTTTTGATAATCTGATTTTTGTTTTGGGAGAGGTATATTTGATGTTTCTCCATTTAGGTCAATACTAACAGTCGAGTTTTTTTGTTCTAAGGTCTCGTTTAGATCTTCAAGCTGGCTGGTGATGTGTTTTTTTAATTCATTTGCTGTACTAAACGTATTTAGATCAACTGAAAATGTAGCCAGTGTGAATTTACCATCTTTAATGATCATCCATTTTGGAAGGGTAAATGAAGCAGGAGGGAAGTTCTTCCAGAGTTCACCGTCATTTTGATCAAAAAAGGAAAATCCACCAAGTAAAAACAATCCTGAATACGGATGAGAGATGGCTGAAAATTCAGCTGTATTTTGGCGTACCTTTGTAACTTTGTCATTGATCGTGCTAAATCGATTGGCACCGTCGGCCGAAACTGTAGTAATTTCATCGCTTGCAGCAATCGCAAATTCGTCATTTGGCTTTTCCCAATAGTACTGAAAGGTATTTTCTTGCCAACACATTTCCAGGTAGGCCAGTGGATCAATAGACTGAATGGGGAAACTGAAGGTGGCGTATTGTGAAACAGGATTTTTAAAAAGGCTATTCAAAAAATCATTAAACTCCGATTCATTAAGATGAGAAACCCGAGTTTCCGGGTGGTCTTTTACTTCCGATAATAGATCGTCATTCATGGAGTAGTTACACTTGTTCAACATCAATTTTCATAAGTTTCAATATAAATTGAAAATTGATCTTTCCATAATGATAATTAACTCTTTAAATATCCTCTTAAATTGAAAGCGCTTTCACCCAACAGGGAAAATAAGTTTGCATGTCTACGTTAAGATTAAGAAAATTCAACAGATAATATTTCAGCACAGACATATATCATTTACTTACATAGCCCCATGGTAGAAATAAAGGAATTTGATCTTCAGAATGTATCCGTGCATTATAAATGGAATAACGATAAGAAGTTAAATTACTACGATTCTGATTATCCCCACCAGCATGAGAGTTTCGAGACATTTTTAAAACGGATTAAGTCGGTTTTGGATGAGCGTAATGAAACGAGCGAGTTGTTCGAAATTCATTTGTCTGAAAACGATAAGCTAATCGGTATTGTAGACATTCATGCCATCGATAAGTACAACAAGCGTTGTTTTGTAAATTGTACCATCGGTGATCGCAAATATGCTAACAAGGGGTATGATGAGAAAGCCTTAAAAATTGTGTTAGATCACTGTTTCAATGAGAAGGGGATGCACAAAGTTGGTACAGCAGCTTTTGACTTTAATACTTCTTGGATAGAAAGCGTTGAAAAGCTTGGCTTCCAGCAAGAAGGGCAGTTGCGAGAGCATGTCATCAAAAATGATGAGTATTGTGATAAGCTGATTTTTAGTTTGCTGGAAAAAGATTTTCAATCTAACCAGGTAGAAGCTGCTGTAGCCGAATAGGTTTCAGGTAACTACCGAGCATCGTTGTTCTATTCGGAATCAAAGGGATTATAAATGCCATATTCCGTCGGATCGTAGTCAGCTAATTCAAAAAAGTGATCCCACGCTGCTTTACTTTCCCCATCCTCATCAACCCAGTTTGGATGGCTTTGTTTAATAAGTCCTACAGCACGTTCGGCATATTCTACCCGTTCTTCTTCATCTTCAATACGCGGCAGTGAATCAATCATTCGATCAAGATTATATCCGCAGTCAAAATCTTTCGGCTTCTTCTGTTCTACAAACATATGCAGTTTTGGTAAGTGTTAATTTTTGAGGAAGATAACAGAGTTGTCCCTTCGAATAAAGAACTATTTACACTTTTCGGCCTTACTGTTCGTCCAATTTAAATAATTTTTCGAGTAGACAACTCAAAATTCCTATATTCAGACGCTTACATTTTTTAACTTTTATACAAATAGCAACCATACGATTTATAAGATGTATTACAATTCTATATTAGAAACTATCGGCAATACTCCGCTGGTCAAGCTCAATGAAGTCACGAAAGAATTTGGAGGGACTATCCTTGCTAAAGTAGAGTATTTTAATCCGGGGCAAAGTGTGAAAGACCGAATCGGACTTAAAATGATTGAGGATGCAGAGGAGAAGGGACTTATAGAGCCCGGCGGGACTATTATTGAAGGAACGTCCGGAAATACAGGTATGGGGTTGGCACTTGCGGCTACTATTAAAGGATATGATTGTATTTTTACGACAACTGATAAACAGAGCAAGGCAAAAATAGACTTGCTGCGTGCTTTGGGAGCTGAAGTGAAAATTTGTCCGACTGATGTGGAACCCGATGATCCGCGCAGTTACTATTCTGTTGCTAAACGACTTAGTGAAGAAATCCCCAATTCATATTATCCCAACCAATACGATAATCCGAGTAATACCCAAGCACATTACGAAACTACAGGACCTGAAATATGGGAGCAAACGGAAGGTAAAGTAACACACTACGTGGCAGGAATGGGTACCGGAGGAACTGTGTCGGGAACCTCAAAATTTCTGAAAGAACAGAATGCTGAGATCAAAACCGTTGGTGTCGACAGCGAAGGGTCGGTTTATAAACATTATTTTGAAACCGGAGAATTTGATAAAGATGAAATTCATCCTTATTTGACAGAGGGGATAGGAGAAGATATTATTCCCGAAAATATGGATTTTGATCTATTGGATGAGGTAATTCAAGTCAATGATAAAAATGCCTTCCAGATGACGCGAAAGCTGGCTAAGAAAGAAGGGTTATTTGTTGGCGGCTCATGCGGAGCTGCTGTATATGGAGCACTCGAATATGCCCGAAATAACAATTTTGGTAAAGATGATACTATGGTCATTATCTTACCAGATAGTGGCACGCGATATGTTTCAAAGATTTACAATGATGAGTGGATGGATGAGCATGGATTTTTAGATTCCGATGAGTAAAGAACGGCAAATCTAATTTGTAATACGTTTATTATGGCCGACCAAACAAAAGATTTCGAGCAGGGACAAATTCAAATTGAATTACCCGAAGAAGAAGCTTCTGGAACCTATTCTAATTTGGTGATGATATCGCATTCACCTTCCGAATTTATTCTCGATTTTATCTCAGTTATGCCGGGTGCACCTAAGGCAAAAGTAGTAAAACGAATGGTGCTTACTCCCGATCATGCTAAAAGATTGATGAATGCTCTCTCTGAAAATATAAAGCGTTATGAGAATGAGAATGGAGCTATATCAAATAATAACGATGAAATAGATGTCCCATTTAACTATCGCGGACCAACGCCCGAAGCGTAAAAAAAACGTTCCATGTTCGAATTTTTAAAACGGTTATTTAAAAACCAGGATCAGGATCTCACCTTTGTTGTTTTTGATGATGATCCGGAATCTTCCACATCCTACAATTTCAAACCTTCGAGATTGTGGAATTTATTTTATGTATCATTGTTGACTTTCACTGTTATCGTGTTGCTGTTTGTCATGTTTACGCCAGTTAGTGGCCTCTTATATAATCAGCATGATGCAGAGCTTCGCGAACGAGTCATCACTGTATCACAAAAAGTTCAGGCACTCAAAGATTCCTTGGAAGCGCGTGACACACAGTTGGCTGAGATGCAACAGGTCATTGCATCCGGTGATGATACAGCTTTTGCTGTAAAAGAAGGGGGGAGCGCAGCAATGCAGTCAGTAAATCAAAAAAGATCGGAACTTGATTTTACATCTGAAGTAAGTAATAGGGGGATGTTATCTCAAAATGAGATAATTTTCTCGAATATATTTAAGCAGGCACCTGAATTCCCGACAGATTACCCTGTGAATGGGACCTTCACTCGAGGATTTAATCCCGAAAATGGGCACTATGGTATTGACATTGCTACCAAACAGGGTACATCATTTAAAGCAATAGCAGATGGAGCCGTAATTAATCAGGATTGGACAATTAATTATGGATATGTACTGCATGTACAGCATAGTAGTGGTATTATAACCGTCTATAAACATGCGGCAAGCGTTTCAAAATCTATCGGTGATATTGTTTTGAAAGGTGATATTTTGGGAACAACTGGTGATGTGGGCGTATTAAGCTCCGGTCCTCATTTACATTTGGAAATTTGGAAGAACGGAGTACCCCAAAATCCGAATACGTACTTAATAAAATCATAAGAAGTTTATGTTTAATAACAATAAGAAAGAGAAGGAATCTATGAGTTCTAATAAATCCGGCAAAAATTTACCCTCAGTAAATATGATCAGCGAAGGCACGAATCTTAAAGGCACCTTGGAAACAAAAAACGATGTCCGAATTGCCGGCACCTTGGATGGTGAGGCAAAAGCAGAAGGTAAAATTATTGTTTCATCAACGGGCAAGGTTGATGGTAATATTGAAGCTGTTGATGCCGATATAGCCGGAAATATCGATGGTGAAGTACGGGTTACCAATAAGCTTATTCTTCGTAAGTCGGCTACTATCGAAGGGGATATTTATACAAAAACGATTTTGGCTGAAGAGGGATCACAGATAAATGGCTCATTCCACATGAGTGAAAATATAAAAGACGAAATCAAGAAAAATAGCGATGGTTTGTCTTCAAAGTTGGGAAGTTCAAAACCAAAGGATGGCAAATCAGATAGTTCTGGCGCTAAAGAAAAATCCAAAGCCAAAAAAGATTGACGAGTAAAAAGTCAACTGATTATTTAGAGTATGTATCATTAGGAGGAGAAATAGCAGCCGCGCTATCTATTCCTATATTTTTGGGATATTGGCTGGATAGTTATTTTGACCTCAGTCCCTGGCTGCTGTTGGTGGGTTGCGTTGTGGGCATTATAAATATATTTATTCTCATCTTTAGGTTGAGCGACCGATTGAATAAAGAATAAAACAGGGGTGGGGTTTGGATCAGCAGGTGCAAAAGTTGGCGCACAAATTTTTATGGAATTCTTGTATTGCTTTTCTAATCATTATGGGGGTCACTTCCTTTTTGGGAGATCAATATTACCCGGCTGCAAGTATCGGTTTTTTTCTGAGCTTCCTATTTGTTGGCAGCAATTTTTTTGTCATAAAACGAATTAAGACAGAAAAAAGCTCAAATTTTATTACTCGGTTTTATATTTCTCTCGGGGTCCGATTTCTCTTAGTTTTGGTAGCTTTAGTGGTGATTTTGAAGACCATAAAAATTCATGAAATTTACTTTACAGTTAGCTTCATAATTTCTTATATTTTCCACTCTGTAATCGAGATTATTTTAATCAACAAACTACTTGAAACTGATAATTAGAATTTAATGCTAAGGGCCTGCCGCCGACTGTTCGTAACACTCTTACTGGTTCTCTTCTTTATCCCATTAACAGAAGCCTCGGATCAATCAACGAAAGATTCCGAAGGCGCTCCTATTGACGTAGTAGGAAAGGTTGTCGACCATCACGAGTTGGCGGTCTTGGGTTATTATGTACCTCTTCCTCGCATCTTTTTAGTTGAAGGTGATTTCTTTGTTTATAGTAGTACGGAGAGTGCTATTGAATCCGGTGAATTTATAAGTAAGGACGGATCTTTGGTACCCGCCAGTGGGGCAGAGATTACCATGGATTTCTCTATTACCTCACACTTGATGTATGTATGGTTTGGGTTGGTATTAACGGTTTGGATAACTGTGGCAATGGCACGAAGGTACAAGCAAGGAGTTGGGCGAAAAACAGAACCGAAGGGATGGTTTCAGAATCTTTTTGAAATTGTTTTTGTATTTGTTCGTGATGATATCGCAAAGCAAAACATATCTGACAATAAGTATCAGAAGTTTGTGCCCTACTTGTTTACGGTATTTATTGGGATTTCATTCATGAATCTTTTTGGTCTGTTGCCATGGGGGGCGACAGCAACCGCAGATATTACAGTTACAGGAGTATTGGCGGCATTCACGTTTTTTATTACGCAGTGGAATGGTTCAAAAGATCACTGGGAACATGTGTTTTGGTTTCCCGGCGTTCCAGGGTGGATGCGCATTATTCTTACCCCCATTGAAATTATCGGATTGTTCACCAAGCCATTTGCCTTGGCCGTACGTTTATTTGCCAACATGCTCTCTGGTAAAATTATGATCATCTGTATTCTGGGACTGATCTTTATCTTTGCGGATCTTTTTGGAAGTTTTGCCGGAATTGGCATGAGTCTCTTCGCAGTACCATTAACGGTAGCACTGTACGTATTGAAGGCATTTGTTGGGCTTTTACAAGCATATATTTTTACGCTTCTATCGGCTGTTTTTATTGGTATGGCTGCCGAAGAACATGCGCATGAAGAAGGAATTAAAGCGCACGCATAACGACTTATTTATATCACATAATCTAAACCTAAACTTAAAACTAAACTAACAGGTAAAAAATATGGGTTTATTAGCAGCAGGAATCGGAGCAGGAATTGTAGCAGTGGGTGCTGGAATCGGTATCGGTATGATCGGTAAAAGTTCGGTTGAAAGCATTGCACGTCAACCTGAAGCATCTGATGATATTCGTGGAGCTATGATCTTGACCGCTGCTCTTATTGAGGGTGTGGCACTTATTGGAGCTATTGTATGTATCCTACTTGCTCTCGGAATTGGTGGTGGTTAATTCAAACTATTGAAATTAAACTATGATGCTATTTTTAGCAGGCGGAGGCGGCATACTCTCTTTTAGTAGTGGGTTTGCTCTCTGGGTAGCTTTGTCACTGGTAATCTTTCTTGCCGTAATGAGCAAGTACGCAGTACCATTGATAATGGATGCCCTGGAAGAGCGCGAAACCCGCATCAAAGACTCTTTGGAATCGGCTGAGCAGGCTTTAGAGCGTGCTGAGAAGATCTCTAAGGATAATGAAAAAGCATTGCGGGAAGCCGAGAAAAAGGCAAAAGAAATCCGCAAAGAGGCTATCGAAGAAGCCGAAATGCTCCGTGCAGAACGTATAGAAAAATCCAAGGAAGAGGCTGAGCAAATTATTGAGCAGGCCCGTGAAACCATTGAACAGGAAAAGAAACGTGCTATGATGGAGCTTCGCGACGAAGTGGCACGTTTGGCCGTACAGTCGGCTTCCAAAATCATTGATTCTGAATTGGATGAGAAAAAGAATAATAAGCTGGTTGAAAGCTTTATAAAAGACATCTCAAAAAACTAAGGTAGATGCCTACAACAAAAGCAGCCCGAAGATATGCGACCGCCCTTCTTGAGTTGGCCAAAGAGCGGGATGAGGTCGATGAAATATTAGATGATATCGAGTACATCCATAACACGTTGGAGGGATCGCGAGAGCTGGTTCTATTTTTACAAAGTCCTGTCATCAATTTTGATGACAAGACACAAGCTTTGCAGAAGATCTTTTTTGATGAGCTTGAAGAACCAACGAAGTTGTTTCTTAAGCTGCTATCTCGCAAAGATCGTATAAATCTGTTAGATCAGATCACCGAGGCTTTTATTGAGAAGTATAAGGAGTATGCCGGCATTATTACTGTGGACGTGTTTGTTGCCCAGCAGATGAGTAGTGAACAGCAAGAACTACTTCATAAAAACCTGGAGCAAAAAACGCAGAAAAAAGTGGATATGAATATCACTGTCGATGAAGAACTGAAAGGTGGTATGGCTATTCGCATTGAGGACACAGTAATAGACGGAACGGTTAAACACAAGCTTAAACAGCTTGAAGAATCGTTATTGTCAACAACTGTAGAATAGAAATTAAAGACGTTTTAAATAACATTTGAACCAATGAGTCAAGTTAGACCAGACGAAGTTTCAGCAATATTACGTAAACAATTATCCGGCTTTGATAGTGAAGCGGACACCTATGATGTGGGAACAGTTCTCGAGGTAGGGGACGGTATTGCCCGCGTATATGGATTGTCAAAAGTTCAGGCCGGTGAACTTGTTGATTTGCCTGATTCAATAGATGAGGACGGTAACTCGATTCGCGGTATGGTACTTAACCTTGAGGAGGACAATGTTGGTGTGGTTCTCTTTGGTCAAACCAGCGCTGTTGAAGAAGGGGATACCGTTAAAAGAACAAAAGATATTGCTTCTATTAACGTAGGGGATGGACTTCTGGGTCGGGTTATAGATCCGCTTGGACGTCCTCTCGATGGAAAAGGACCTATTTCTGGAGAAACTATCCGAATTCCTCTCGAGCGTAAAGCTCCCGGTGTAATTTATCGCGAGCCGGTAAAAGAACCCCTCCAAACAGGGATTAAAGCTATTGACTCATTGATTCCCATTGGCCGTGGACAGCGAGAGCTAATCATTGGTGACCGCCAAACGGGAAAAACTTCTGTCGCTGTTGACACTATTATCAACCAGAAAGAAACACAAGATACCGACAAGCCGGTACATTGTATTTATGTGGCAGTCGGTCAAAAAGGATCTACGGTTGCTGGTATTGCGAAAGCGTTAGAAGATAACGACGCTATTGACTACTCCACGATCGTTTCTGCTCCGGCAAGTGTGTCGGCTCCAATGCGTTATATAGCACCATTTGCTGGTGCGGCTATTGGTGAATATTTCCGTGATACGGGACGCCATGCCCTGGTAGTATTTGATGACTTGTCAAAGCAGGCTGTTGCATACCGTGAACTTTCACTTCTACTTAAAAGACCTCCCGGCCGTGAAGCATATCCCGGCGATGTATTTTACCTGCACAGTCGACTGCTTGAGCGTGCTGCTAAGATCATTGACGATGACAAGATTGCTAAGCAGATGAATAATGTGCCCGAGCAGTTGAAGCCGAAGATTAAAGGTGGCGGATCATTAACTGCATTGCCAATAATCGAGACACAGGCCGGTGATGTATCTGCTTATATTCCAACAAATGTAATTTCAATTACTGATGGACAGATCTTCCTGGATACGGATCTGTTTAATTCGGGTGTACGCCCCGCTATTGATGTTGGTACATCGGTATCACGTGTAGGCGGTTCTGCTCAGGTTAAGTCCATGAAGAAATTGTCCGGTACTATGAAGCTTGACTTAGCTCAGTACCGTGAACTTGAGGCTTTTGCCAAGTTTGGTTCTGATCTTGATCCCGCTACACAACGTCAATTGAAGCGTGGAGAACGTACGGTCGAACTCTTGAAGCAGGATATTTATGAGCCGCGCCCGGTTGAAGATCAAATAGCATTGTTGAAAATCAACAGTGAAGGCTTGCTTGATGAGCTGGATGTTGATCAAATTCAGGAGTTCGAGGCAGAATATATTGAGACTGTACATGTTAAATATGACGATGAAATGTCTGAGCTTGCTGAAACAGGAAACCTTGATGAAGAGTTTGGTGACAAGTTGATGGAAGTTGCCAAAACGGTAATCAATCAACTCAACGCTGCACAAGAAGAAGAGGAAGCGTAATCCATGGCCAATCTTCGAGACATACGAAATCGGATAGAATCAATTAAAAACACGCAGCAGATTACGCGTGCCATGAAAATGGTAGCTGCCGCCAAGCTGCGCAAAGCGCAAGATCGCATTATTGAAACACGGCCCTATGCTTCTAAAATGAAAGAAGTTGTGGGGCGCCTGGTAGAAAATTCCAGTGAAGATAATGTGCTTTTACGCACACCTGAATCTAAGGATAATGTTTTAATAATTGTTATCGGTTCTGATCGGGGGCTATGTGGTGCATTTAATAACAACTTGTTTAAAGTTATTGAAGACACCATTAACGAAGAATACAGCGAGTATCACCAAAATGGCAATCTATCACTAATGTGCATAGGTCGTCAGGCAATTAAATATTTCGGAAAACGTGATTATAACGTAATTGCAGAATATCCTGGTTTTTGGGATGACATAGTTTTTAACAAAGCAACTGAAATTATGAAATCAGTTGTTAATGACTTCAAATCGGGTACCTTTGATGAGGTAAAAGTTGCATATAACGAATTTAAGTCTGTTATAGCTCAAAATAGAATTGTGGAGGCAGTACTACCGATTGATCCTACAAAGTTAGTAGATAAGGAAGAAGAAATTTCTTCTACTGAATATATTTTTGAACCGGATGTAGAAAATATTCTTCAAAAACTGTTACCTTTGCACTTGAATTTACAACTTTGGAGAGCTATTCTGGAATCGAATGCCGCAGAGCAGGGTGCCCGAATGACAGCGATGGATAATGCTACGGAAAATGCTCAGGAGATGAAGGAAGATCTCCAGCTTGAGTACAATAGAGCACGACAGAGTGCTATTACTACCGAAATTTCTGAGATTATTTCAGGTGCTCAGGCTCTGGAAGAAGCATAAGTAGTTTTTGACACATTGGAGGGATGGCAGAGCGGTTGAATGCACCGGTCTTGAAAACCGGCAGGCCTTTTTAGGTCTCGGGGGTTCGAATCCCTCTCCCTCCGCTCTTAAGAAAGCCCCTTCCTAACGGGAGGGGCTTTTTATTTAAATAAATGTACTGGTTGTTCGTTAATTGATGTAATACTTCTCACTAATAATATGAGCATGAAAAAATATATATCTGCATTACTTTTTTTCTTTTTCTTGCTTCCTATGATTTCTGTGGGACAGGATACCGTAAAGGTCTCCTTGGAATCATTTATAGAGCGAGGGATTGAAAATTCAGGCCAAATAGAATACGAGCAGCGAAAAGTGTCTCTTGCAAATAACCAAATTGATCAGGCACAGGCCAAGAGATATCTCCCCAAATTTGAACTTAGTACTCAGCATGGGGTTGTACCTGGGGTAAGAAGCCAGACAAATTTGCCGGAGGATGAATTCTATCTGGATCCCGAATTGGAAAATGATTGGGAAAACTGGGCCGTATTTACCCGGGCAGAAGTGTCTGCCATACAGCCAATTTTTTCGTGGGGAGCTCTTAAAAATGCAGTAAAAGCGGCGAAATCTGCTGCCGTTGCTGCTCAAAAGCAATTTGAAAAAGAAAAGGCAAATCTGCGCCTACGTTTATTTGAACTGTATCAAAGTTATTTGTTAACAAATGAAATTTTGGTATTGCTCGATGAGGCTCAAAGTCAGATCGATAGGATAGAACGACAGATTGAGGAAAAGCAAGAAGAGGGAGCTGCTGATTTTGATGAATCGGATTTATTCAAATTCAAGGTATTCAAATCTGAATTTGATATTCGTGCGGCCGAAGTACGCGAGGAAGCAGCAATGACACAGCGTATTTGGAATTATGTATTAAATGCTGAGGAAAATACGGTATACGTACCTGATACCAATTTTTTAGATCCTGTTGCCGAGGAATTAAGGGAAATAGATTATTATCGTTCGTACGCTCTTGCCAACCGATCCGAAATTGATGCCATAGAGGCGGGTATTGATGCTGCTGAATATGGTATGAAGGCCCAAAAGCAGAAGAATTACCCTTCTCTTTTTATTGGGTTAACAGGGAGTTTTGCAAATACTCCTAATCGTCCGCGGCAAAGCAACCCTTTTATTATCAATAATTCGAACTATGCATCGGGCTCTTTTGGATTTGGGATCCGCCAAAATCTTGACTTTTTAAGCATACAAGCTGATATCAACAAGGGAAGAATTCAGTACCGTCAAGCAAAATATTTGAAAGCCGCCGCCGTTGATGGTATAGTTTTTGAAATTAATCAGGCGTATAAAGAGACTTCGCTTTCTAAAGTTAAAGTTGATAAAACAGACGAGGCTCACATAACCAGTAAGAAATGGCTACGCCAGGAACAACTGGATTACGATTTTGGTATGGGAGATACCAAGGATCTGGTTGATGCAATGAAAAAAGAGCTGGAGCTTCGAGTTAAATTGAAACGTGAGGTCTTTAATTTTAATAATAATATAGCTGAATTATATCGTAAATCCGGACTACCCATTTTAGAACTTTCGAACCAGAATTAATACAATGATTTTTTTTAAAAAACTGACGATAGTATTTATATCAATTCTTTTCGGATTTGTGTTAATGAATCCTATAACCAGTTTTGCACAATTAGACAGTTCCACCGTACGTAATTTACTGGAAGAACGAGATGATGAAATAAAAGATTTGCTTGGCCCAAAAGGCACAGAATACACCCAGGAACAGCGTGACAAGTTAAAAGATATTATCAACGGGATTATTGATTACCGTGCTATGGCACAGCAGGCTTTGCAAGCTACTTATGATACCTTGTCCGAGGAGAAACGAACCGAATTTGTCGATTTATTTTCGACAATTATTCGTGACCAGTCGCTGAATAAGCTGGATATATATCGTGCAGATGTAAAATACGAGCAAATAAATGTAGAGGACAGTTCTGCAACGGTTAAAACATTAGCTCAGCTTGAGAAGGTGCGAACCCCAGTTAGCTATGAGATGAAATATGATGGAGAAAGTGATCAATGGGTTGTCACAGATATGATTATTGATGATGTTTCAACAGCCGGATCTTATCAGCGCCAATTTCAAAATATTATCCGTAAAAAAGGATACGACTCTCTTTTAGAAACCCTCCGCAAAAGAGCTGCTAAATAAGTTTAATAAAGTGGCATGATCCCTTTATATTCGTAGAAACTAGTCTATTTTTATGCTTAAATCCGTACAACAGAAACGATTAGCACCCGAAGGATACGTATATGCCACTTACGGACATCCACGTTACCTAAAGCATGCGGTAGCTTCGGTGGTTTCATTGCGTCGATATGATGAGGATCGTCCCGTTGCGTTGGCATGTACAGAAAAGCATGAAAATATTCTCGAAGAGCACGGTTTAACGGGCATTTTTGACCATATACATATTTTACCCGAAGAGAATACTTCTATTGTCGGATTTAAGCACCATTTGCATAAATTCATGTTTTTCGAGAAAAATATTTTTCTCGACAGTGATATCATTTGGTGCAAAGATCCAGAAAATTTGTGGAAGTCTTTTGAACCTTATCCATTTACCGTAACGGGAACACAAATTTCTGATAATTTCTTTGGGGGACCCAAGAATATTGGCATTGTCGCTGATATTTTGCTTCGACGTAGAAAGCGTACGCTGGACCATTTTGGACTTACCTATCTGAGTCGTGTACAAACTGGAATGGTATATGCCCAAGATTATAATTTGACTAAGAAAGTGTCTGAGCTGGCTCAGAAAATGCTGGATCGAAAAGATGAAACTCATTTCCGTAGTCGCACATTAGAGCAGGGCCGCAGTGAAGAATCCTGTGAATGGAGTATGGCTATGGCTATGTCAAAACTCGACTTGCCTGTATACCCATGGCTACAGGGTCATACCAGTCCACAATTGGACTATATTTCGGATCTGACGTCCCACGATGCTGATTTCGAGTATGTGGTTTGTAAATACTATAGTGACCGTTTTGTGTACAGTTTTCGAGGCCTAAAGAGTAAGGTGCTTCGTAAGCTTCTGATTAGTTTATTTTCACTCATACCCGGAAAAGGGGATTACTTAAAGACAACACCGTATTGCCTGCACTTTGGATGGTATCATCAAAAACAGCCATTTTTTGAGTTTTCCGAGCGCACATGGAATCGGCTGGTAAAGAAACAAGCCCCCGTTTTAGGAGACAGTCAAAGTCGGTTAAAAAACTTACCATAAGGTTTTGACTAATATCTCAACGTTCACATTTTTTTATTGATGAACTTCTTTGTTTCCTTCCAAGTATTTTTCATTTAAAATAACCGCAGTAAAAACTGCCTTATCTAAATTTTGTTAGACAGATAAATTGAACTTTTCTAAGCTTAAAAAAAGATGGCTGTCTTTTTGGAAAACAAAGACAGGTAAGCGAATATCAAAAACATTGCAGTATGTTTTTATTGCAATAGTTATTGGATATCTGATTTATCAGCTTACTGAAATTGGATGGCAGCGTGTTTGGGAATCCCTACCCGTGACACCGTGGTTCTATGTGTTATTTCTGTTTTTGTATTTTGCTTTACCGGTGTCTGAGCAATTTATATATGGCACTTCCCTCAATTTTTCTTTTAAAAAAGGGTTGCCAGTTTTCATACAGAAGAAAATATATAATGCAGATGTGCTGGGTTATTCAGGAGAGGCTTATTTTTTTATCTGGGCAAAAAATAATCTAAAAGAATCTTCAGGATACATATTTGGAGTAATTAAAGATAATAATATTATTTCTTCAATTACTTCGACGCTGGTTGCAGCGGTATTGCTATCTGTTTTCCTGTATGTTAGCCAATTGAATTTACAACAGATTATCGAGGTTGATCGGGAATACTTTTATTATGGTGCTTTGGCTGTAGTATTAATCTTAGCATCACTCATCTACTTTAGGCATTATATTATTACAATGTCCTCGGGAATGGCATCTAAAATATTTGGTATACACTTAGCTCGGTTGCTATTTGTCTATAGTGTAGAGATTATTCAGTGGATGGTAGTTATGCCTGAAGTGCCTTTATATATTTGGTTTACATATATGGGTATTAAGATTATTTCTACACGTATACCGTTCTTACCGAGTAGAGATTTATTATTTATAGGCGCAAGTTTGGAGATATCTAAATTCTTGAACATTTCGGGAGCAGGAATTGCTGGAATATTATTGGCAAGTAATGTGTTAACAAAACTAATGAACTTGGGACTCTATTCTTTTTTAGCATTTAAAGGGAGTTTAATAAAAAAAGAAGAGACAGATTCTACCCAGAAGGCTACATCTGAAGGTGACTCGGGATAGGGGAGGCTTCATTGGGTAGATGTCTCTGAGTCGCCAATTGGATAAGGAAGTTCATTGATAATGTAATAGGTAGATAAGCAAAACAAAGACAACCAATAAAATAATTATCGAATTTTATAGACTAAACTGACCATCCCACCTATTTGGTCAGGATATAGATCACCAGTGTCATAGGCTAAATCCATATTTAGATCCATGTTATTTTTTATATTCACTGAAGTTTGTAGCAGTAAAGAATACTGGTCTTGACGTCCGGTAAAACCTACAGTTCTTATTGAGCCATAATTTCTGCTGTAGGTTCCTGTTAGCGAATAATTGATTTTTCCGATTTCTCCCCCCAAACCAAACTGGTGAGCAATTACGATATTATTATCTATTCCTATGCCAATGCCATCCGTAAACATTAATGGATTTCCAATAGTGCGACCATGATACGTCCATCCGCTACGATAGGTGCTATTTCCATAATAACCATCTGCACCGTAAGGAGGATCCCCACGGTGTTCCTGAGAACTCTGCCGTTTTGTATAAAGATGACTCCACGACAGTCGATTTATCAGCTGAAATTCCTTATTCCACGTAAATGATGCACCCCAGAGACCGTCCCACACATTTCGGAACTTTGCTCCAGCACCAGTTTCCATGTAAAATTGGCGATGTATGATGCCACTATATCCATTGTAATCATAACTAATTCCAAAGTCATAAATACCTATGGAGCTGCCCACCGCTTCTCCGGTTGCTGAGGGTTCCGCATTTTCGGCATCACTTTCTTGGGCTGTAAATACATTCCAGAAATCTCCTAGTCCATCGGGTAAATCACCATATGTTGGATGCGTACCTGCCCAGAGGGTACTTTGCACAATCCCTCCAAATAATTGTAGGGGATATCTTTTGGGAAGGGCTTTTAAATAGAAATATTTCTGATGTAGCCAAGGATCATCTATATAACGACCATTCCCCATCCAGCCGTGTCCAAAATATCCTTTAAAACTAAGCCAATTATGAGTTCCAGGTATTCCTACAAATTTAGGAGTATAAATACGAATCTTAGGGATGGGCGAAGCATTTCCACTTTGAATCATCGATCCATTCGTCATACTACTATCGGTCATACCGATTCTTTCTTTTTTTCGTCCTCCCACAAATCTAAATATCTTCCAGTTGGCTTGTAGGTAAGCTTCGTTAAAAAAGATAGCATTATCCTCGGCGATACGACTAATAAGTTCGCCTCCGGCCTGTAATTCAACTGGACCAGCCGTTCCTAGGTCAAGTGTCGGGGCTACTCGAACAAAGCCGTTAGTCTGGTTTCGATCAATGATTCCCCAACGACTACTATGCAGCCAGAATGGAAGTTCGTTCTCCTTGCTAATAGCTGTTCCAAATTCCAAGTCGATGTTGAGGTCAGGATTTGTATTACCTTCCTGATTTTGACCCGAAGCTATTGAATACATTCCCGTTAAAATCAGGGTGCAAAGAACTACAAAGCATAACAGTTTCTTAAAACTCATCGACTGAATTATAATTTTATTTTTATTTAACAAGGGATGAAAATATATTAATATCGGCAGGCAATTGCGAAGCTGGATGGTCCGATAATAGACCCGAGAGAAAGTACTGAAAATAGTGATTAAATGGGTAGGTGACTAAATAGTAAAATTACGAAATTTTCATACTCCAACGGTATGTTTTTCTTAGGAATGGATTTTCTTCAAAATTGAGGTAGCGGTCAATAAGTTTAGCCCAGGGATATCCTATGATGAGTAATTCATAGATATAAACATCAAACATGATACTCATAGTTAAATATACTCCAAAGTGCATCATGATAAGTGCAGTGGCAATATAGGGACGTGTTTTCTCAAACCAGAAGAGAAACCCAAAAAATTCAGCTAAAAGGCCAAAAATAAGAGATAAAGTGCCGAGGAACCGATAATCCATAATCCATTCTTGAATCATATTTGGTGTAAATTGTCCTTTAGCTGAAGCTACGTCAACACTACGCTCTGCGATCCAAAGCCAAAGATGTTCGCCTGAAGGCCATGTAAGGCCAGTTCCGATTAGCTTACTTACAGCCGCGGAGGTATATCCCAATCCAAAAAAGAAAAAGATAAATCCCATGATAAATCGACGGTATTGCACAGGCTTATCTCCAAAGAAAAATAAGCCCAACCCTAATGCTAACAAGCTCATCCCAATAAAATTAGAACCATGTGAAATTTCTCCTAATGAAAAACGAGATACATAGTGTAAATGAAAAAGGCCCAGCGCTATGAGGTAAGAATATTTTGGAAATATTCGAAGAAACCCCATAATCGTAAAAAGGGAAATGAGAGCAGCATTGAACAAAGATATATTATGCTCAAACATAAAAGAGACATCAATATACTGGGCAATACCCAGCGGTAGGACTACTTCTCCAATTTGTTGAATATAAGGACCCCATTGCCAGGCATATTTTAAAACAAATATCACAACAAAAAGCTCAAATAGCTTAAAAAAAAGTACTTCCCCTTTTGTGGGCTCTTTTTCGGTTTTAAATAGATTATTCCAAAAATTCACGTCTACTTAACTTTTAGATCTTTATTTAATAGGGTTGTGTCTGAAGAAAGGTAGAGATATGGAATAAAATCCACCTTAGGCTTGTCATTTTCGCTTAGTGATCCTCTGGCTTGATATACCAATAAATTGCTTTTCTTTAATTTTTTCTGTAGCAGTTTACGTACGCCCGATTGTTTTTTGGGAGTCCAAACCTCTGTCTTGGATAGGTAATTGGCTATGTCATTTGTATTAACATTTAGTTCATTAAGCGCAACGGTTTTGCCAGGCAGCCCATTTTTATCAGTTGTTTTCCATAGAGAATCTATATTTTCTTGAGTGACATCTTGTACAATAGCTCTTTTCCATGGATTACCGGCTTGGGAAAACATCGGATATATACTAAAGGGCCAAAATTCTCCTAGGTGGGTAGCAACGAGTAGTCCATAAATGACTAATGTGATAAGGGTTACTTTCTGATATTTCTTGAGTTGTTCTCTTATCTCCAAAATAAGCTCTCGAATAGTTAAAATTTCAGGTTAAATATATGTACTTTTGCCATACCAAAAAAACAACTTATGGCAAATTAGTTCCGATGAATTTACTGCTTATAACGCAAGACTTTCCACCGAAAACAGGAGGAATTGAAACCTATTCTTTCGAACTGGCAAAACGATTTCGAACTAATGTCAAAAAGTTCGGTGTAATTGCTCCTTCACATTCGCAGGCAATGGATAGCAATTTACCTTTTGAGGTTTTTCGTGTTCCTGTCAAGGATAGCTTATTGCCATTTGTTGCTCCCATGGCATTGCTTGATGTGATTGGGAAGAGCCGTTTTGATACTGTTTTACATGCCCAATGGCAAACCGTTATTGCCTCAGTATTCACAAGAAAAGTGATCGGATACCCAAAGAAAATTTATGTTGCAGCGCATGCCAGAGAACTGTTGATTGAACCTTTTGCAGGTCAGGGTGGGGCTATCTCGAAGCAGTTACACAAATTTAGAAAAAAATTGTTATCACAGGTAGATGGTTTTTTTCCGGTTAGTCGATATACTGCGGGACTGCTTGAAAATGAAGGAGTATCACAGGAAAAAATACAGATAGTGAAAAATGGTACGGATCCACATTTTTTTTCCCCGAAAGACACAGAAGCATTGAGCAAAGAACTTAAAGTTGAAAATAAGAAGGTTATTCTTTCTATCTGCCGATTAGTATCTCGTAAGGGAATGGATTTAGTGCTTCATGCGTTGAACGAGATTGTGTCTAGAAACCCCAACGTGGTTTACCTTGTAGGAGGGAGTGGTCCCGATAGCTTCCGTCTAAAAAGGTTATGTGATACATTAGACTTGCAAGATCAGGTAAAGTTTTTGGGACGTATTCCCGAAGAAGAGTTGCCCTATTATTATAGTTTGGCAGATGTATTTGTGATGCCTGCTAAAAGTGATCCTCCTGATGTAGAAGGATTTGGTATCGTATTTTTAGAGGCTAATGCCTGTAAGACTCCGGTTATAGGAAGTAAATCAGGGGGAATACCCGATGCTATTGTTGACGGGGAAACAGGTCTGCTGGTGGATGAGAATGATGCTGAACAATTAGCTATGGCGATATGGAAGTTAATTACAAATGATGAATTATCCCGTCAAATGGGAGAAGCCGGAAGGAAACGAATTTTATCAGAAATTAATTGGGATACCTCTGCTCAGAAGATTTTAGCAGTGATGAGATAATATACCGACTTTTTTAAAGTTTAAATAACATCAACAGACGGATATAAATCTAATTGTTCAATCGATATTTCATAGTGAAAATTATTTACAGGCGAATTCTATTACTTTGTTTATTCATTACGTTATTTCATTCTTTGGGTTTTGGACAATCTGATGTCAAAAGATTGGACAATGGTTCGATTCTTCTGGAGGACTTCGAAGATAACTGGGTTGGTAACTTGCCGGGGGATTGGTATGACCGGGATGGAAACAAGCCTTTATATAAACATAGTATCGAGGAACAGAAAACATATAAATATCAGGTAAAAAAAGAGGGAAGTAACAATTTTCTACGTTATGAAGGTACTCGAGCCAAACATATGAGTTTCCCCTTAATCAATGAGGATAAGGAAAATATTTATGACATTAATCTTTACGAGACTCCGATACTCTCGTGGAAAGTGCGGGCTCATAAACTTCCTGAAGGTGCAAATGAGAAATCAAGCGATAGAAATGATTCGGTAGCAAGTATTTATGTTGTCTTTGGTATGGGGCGGGTGGCACTGGTGAAAAAAGTTCCCAAATCGATCCGCTATACATGGAGTTCTACATTGCCGGAAGGGGAGACCGGATCAAAACTATTTGGCAATCAACAGATAATTGTTGTTAACTCGGGTAAAGAAGATACAGGTAAATGGGTTACTTTTGAGCGAAACTTAGTGGAAGATTATCGACGTATGTTTGGGGATGATCCGCCTAAGAATCCAATAGCCATCCTGATACTTAGCGACGGTGATAGTACAAATAGCTATGTTAAGGCTGATTACGACGATATTATGTTGAAACCCGAGAAGTAATCTCACCTATTCATTGTAGATATGTTTATAAAATGGTTAACTTCCCCGCTTCTAAAAAAATAATGCACCCGTTTTAATGGAAAAAATTCTCCATTTCTTTCGTCCCCTGATAAAATTTAACGCCTCGCATCCATTTTGGGTATTAGGAATTGCCGTACTATCTGCAATATTTTTAGGTAGTTTCGCTCTACAGTTAAAGATAGATACCGATCTGGCCAACTTACTTCCTGATAAAAACCCCCATGTGGTAGCTCTGGATGAATTACAGAATACCGTGGGAGGTGAAACTGCGATGGAAGTGGCTGTTAAGTCGCCCAGTTTCGAAGATAACAAGCGTTTTATTGAGGATCTGATCCGGGAAAGCTTGAAGCTCTACGATAATGAGGGAGATCGGTACTTTTTTAAACGGGCTCAGTTTCGTAAAGAGACCGACTTTTTAGAAGATAATGCCCTTTATTTTGCTACCCCAAATGAATTGGCAGATATTAAATCATACCTGAGGGATGAGATTCAAAAAGCCAAAGAGGAGGCTAATCCTTTTCTGGTGAACTTTGACGATGAGGAAGAGGAATCCTCAGAAGTAGGAGAGTTTGAGGAGAGTTATGATGCTTTAATTCCTTCCGAATATCCCATCAGCGCCGATAGCACTATTGCTGTATTTAAGTTGTACCCGACAGGCTCCAAAAGTAATTTAAGCTATCTGCGACGGATGTTTGCCTCATATGATTCGTTACTTGCCGAGGTGAATCCGAAGCAATATAATACTGAGATGGAAGTAGAGTACGGTGGACGTCTTAAGCGACACCTTTCTGAAATAGATTCCATCATGAGCGATGTTCTGAACAGCTTTGCCTCGGGTATTTCAAGTGTCTTGTTATTAGTGATGCTTTATTTCTCTTTTAAAAAGTATATTAATTACCAGCGCGGCGACAAGGAAGGGAAAGAACACAGCTTTTGGGAGCACTTGCTGCGATTACCGGTACCCATTTTGGTAATTGGTATCCCCCTGGTAATCAGTTTGGCTTGGACGTTTGGGGTTACCTATTTCGTGCTTGGTACCCTAAATACAATGACATCAGTGCTTTTTGTCATCCTTTTTGGGATGGGAATCGATTATGGTATCCACTATTATGCACGATATATCGAGTTTCGTGCAGGTGGAAAATCTATCATGGACTCACTTATAGATACTTATGAGAATACAGGGTCAGCAATTTTAGTAAGTGGTCTAACAACGGCATTCTCACTCTTCGTATTGATATTGGCACAGTTTAGAGGATTCTCTGAATTTGGCTTTATAGCGGGTTCCGGAATTATTCTGGCACTGTTATGCATGTTATTTATAATACCTTCATTGCTGGTTATATTTGAGCGTTTTAACTGGATTTTATTTAATGAGAGTAAAACATCTCAGGATCGTTCAGAAAATCTGTTTCATCGTTTCCCATTCGCTCGCTCCATTGTTGTGATGGGATTGCTCATCTCCGTTACTGTAGTATTCAATTATCAGCACTTGAACTTTCAGTATGATTTTGGAGAACTGGAACCCGAATTTCCCGAATATGTAGAGTTCAATAAGCTCGAAAATCAGGTCTCAAGCTCTGATAAGCGAAATCCCGCCTATATTCTGGCCGACAATGAGGATCAGGTTATTGAGATTTTAGAGAAGCTTCGCCATCGGATGAAGACTGATACAACAAGTCCTACCATTTTAGATGTAGAGGCGTTGCCCGAGCGCTTCCCGCCTTCTGATACTGCGGCCAAAGCGAAACTACAGGAGATTGCCGAAGTTCGTGAACTGCTAAAAGATCCGTTCCTTGTTGATCAGGAAGATGAACAGCTCGACAAGCTACGAAGAGCTTCGCAGACCAAGCAAAAGCTCAACATTGATCAGGTGCCAGACTACTTTAAAAGTCAGTTTGTAACCCAGGATGGAGATATTGGTAATTTCGTGATGGTATATCCCAGTGTGGGATTATCAGATGGAGAAAAATCCATAGCCTTTAAAAATGATGTTGGTAGAGTAGAGCTCGATAGCGGAGAGGTGTTTTACGCGGCCAGTACGTCAATTATAGCTGCTGAAATGCTGGAGTTAATGCGAGAGGAGAGCCCTTATATGGTCGTAGCTACGTTCATAATGGTATTTATTCTGATGTTAATCTCATTCCGATCACTACGATGGGCGATCATTGCCATGCTTCCGTTGCTGGTTGGCTTATTACTGCTTTTTGCTATTATGATGTTTACAGGCATGATGTTTAACTTCTACAACCTTGTTGTTCTGCCGGCAATCTTGGGTATTGGAGAAGACAATGGCGTACACTTGGCGCATCGCTATCGCGAGGAGGGTAAGAACAGCATGTGGGATGTCTTGTCGAGTACAGGTCAGCATGTAACAGTAGGTTCCTTAACAACGATGCTTGGGTTTTCAGGATTGTTGTTTACAAATCACCCCGGCCTGCAATCACTGGGAATGATGGCCGTAATCGGCATTGGAATGACCTTGGTTGCTGCACTTACCTTTTTACCGGCCCTAATTCAGTGGCTTGAAGACACCGATTGGATTCGATTTTAGTGGGATTGGATGGCTCAATAATAAGACAGAATAGAGCGTAGTTTAGGCTTCGCTACAAATATGCTCTGTAATTTCTCTTATAACTTCCAATTTCCAGCAGTTACTGTTTCCAAAAGGTAGGAGTAAAGATGAGCAGAACCGTAAAAATTTCGAGCCGGCCAATCATCATCATGATAATTAATACCCATTTGCCGAAGAGTGGAATTTGAGCATAATTATCTGTTGGTCCGAATTCTCCCCATCCCGGACCGATATTTCCGAGACAAGCAATACTTGCCCCAATGGCTGATTGCATATCGTATCCCATCGTGGCCATAATGAGTGCTCCAATACCGAAGACGATAAGGTAGAGGACGAAAAAGCTTAGCACGGTGCGTTGAATGTTGTAGTCGATGGTTTTATCCCCAATACGGATGGGTAAGATGGCCTTGGGGTGAACGATCTGCTTTATTTCTCGGAATGAGTTGCGAATAATGATCATCCAGCGAATCATTTTTACACCACCGCCTGTTGAACCTGCACACCCGCCGGTAAAGAAAAGTAGAAATAGAAAGAATGCACCGAAGGAATGCCATAGTTCATAGTCATCTGTACCAAAGCCGGTCGTGGTTATTATCGATACCGCTTGGAATGCTCCATACTGTATGGCGCCTCCAATGTCGTACCCGTCAAAAAGCCAGAGCGAACCACTGATGGCTACAATAGAAATCGCTGTGATGAGAGAATAAAAACGAATTTCTCGATTATTAAAAAATGATTCTGTATTGCCTTTTAGAAGCCGAAAGTGCATTGCAAAGTTGATGCCGGCCAAAAACATGAATAGGGTTATTACGGCATCAATGTAGACCGAATCGAAGGCTGCTATACTTCCGCTTTTGGTAGAGAACCCCCCTGTTGCAAGGGTGGCAAAAGCATGATTCAAGGCTTGAAACCAATCCATCGAGGGATGAACCCAGAGGAGCAGAAACTCGATACCAGTAAAGGCAACATAGACGCCCCAAAGCAGTTTGGCAGTTTCTTGAACACGCGGCGTAAGTTTGTCGGTAGTGGGTCCGGGTGATTCTGCTTGAAAAAGCTGCATGCCACCAACGCCCAATAACGGGAGAATGGCCAGTGTTAAAACGATAATCCCCATACCGCCAAGCCAATGGGCAAGTGATCGCCAGAAAAGCATGCTTTGTGGCAGCGATTCTATTTCAGGATTGACAAATCCCCAGTTGGTAGTTCCACCTAAAATTGTAGCTCCTGTGGTAGTTAGCCCACTCATAGTCTCAAAAACGGCATCGGTATAGCTGGGGAGAATTCCTGAGATAACAAAGGGGAGGGCGCCTACAAGTGATAAAAAAAGCCAGGTTAAACTGACGACTAAAAAACCTTCTCGAATGCGTAATTCTTCATCAGTACGAAAGAGGTAGTAAAGTATCCCTCCAGTCAAGAAAGCAATAGAGGCTGAATATAGAAATGTGTGCCATACCTCTTCATCATAAACAAAAGCAATGATCATGGGCAAAAGTAGTGCAAAGCCCAGAAAAAATATGAAAGCCCCCAGAATGCCTAAAACAGTTGATAAATTAAATTGGGCCCGGGTTATGTTATCGAGATAGGTTTTGGCCATTATTGAAATAGCGAGGTTACTTTCTCAATTGCTTCGTACAGACAAAATATGATAACACGATCTTGAGCCTGAATTTGTGATTCGCCCGTTGCGATATTTGAGGTACCGTTACTTAAAATGCCGCCGATAACGCAACCCTCTGGAAAGTTAATTTTATGAATTGGCTTTTTTGTAACCTTCGATTTCGGAGCTGCCTGTAGTTCAATAACTTCTGCTTTAATTCCCTGTAGGGCCGTAACGGAAATAACACGTCCTCCCCGAACGTGGCGGTGAATTTCATTAGAAGCGGCCGACTTTTTGTTGATGGCTGCATCGAGACCGATAGTTTGGCTAAGGGGAATATAATCCGATTTTGAAACCAATGCTACGGTCTTTTTTACTTCAAGATGTTTTGCCATCAGGCACGATATAATATTGGATTCCTCATCGTTAGTAACAGAGATAAAGGCATCAGTATCGGTAATACCCTCTGTTGCCAGTAAATCGGGATCGGTGGGATTGCCGTTTAATACTAGTACGTCTTTAAATTCCTTTGCCAGCTCTTGCGCCGTGTCAAAATCGGGTTCAATAAGTTTTATATTCCATTTTTTATCTTCCTGGCAGAGGATGCGAGCAATCATAGCTCCGATGGGCGAACCGCCTGCAATCATAACACGGTTAATTTCAATGTCTGGCTTACCGGTTGTTTCTATAACTTCTGGGATTGTTTCGGTTTTGGCCAAAATAAAGATATGGTCAAGGGCCTGGATAGAAACTTTACCGCTGGGGATGATTGTAAGCCCTTTGCGTGATATAGCAACGACCCGAAAAGTAATATCAGAATTTTCCTGGGCATATTCGTGAAGCGTCTTTCCAACAAGCGGAGATTGTTTGCCAATACGAAGGCCGATCATTTGCATCTTCCCATCAGCAAGGGTTACCAGATCGTTGGCAGAGGCACGTTTTATGAGGCGAACAATTTCGTATGCCGCACTTAGTTCAGGATGGATGAGCACATCAATGCCTAAGTCGGTAGGTTTAAGCGGGGCGTTGGGACGAGAAAGTTCATCACTGCGGATGCGGGCAATAACTTTTTCAGCACCCAGCCGCTTACTCATCATGGAGGCAATCATGTTCACTTCGTCGATACTGGTTACAGCAATTAAAATATCTGCATTTTTGACCCCCGTATTGACGAGATCTTTTGCCGAAGTAGCATTGCCCTCATGGGTTAGTACATCCAGACTTTCTGATACTTTGTCCAGACATTCCGGATCACGGTCAAGTACTGTAACATCGTGCTTTTCCTTTGACAGCACGCTGGCAAGATCGTAGCCAATTTCGCCTGCACCAATGATAACTATTTTCAAATCTTACTCCTTCTAATTTCAAAAAGTATGCTAAAAGTCATAAAGTGATATCCAAATTGCAACATGTTATCTATTATTTTTGGATTTAAAATATATTTACTCAAATATTTAAAAACGACGAATTTGAAATGACTTATTATTTTTATAGTGTTGGTGCAAATCTTATCTTCGCAACAGATATAAATCTAATAAAAAAAAATGCAGACCGTGAAAGATTCTATCAGGATTGCCTCAGGCCAAGGTTTTTGGGGAGACTTACCAAACGCACCCATCAACCAAGTACGAAAGGGACCTATTGATTATTTGGTGATGGATTATCTGGCTGAAGTAACTATGTCTATCATGCAGAAACAGAAACTACGCAATCCTGATTATGGATATGCCCGTGATTTTGTTGGGGTAATAAGTGAAATCCTGCCTGATATTGCAGAAAAAGGCATAAAAGTAATTTCCAATGCGGGAGGAGTAAATCCTGAAGCCTGCAAAGAACAAATTCTGAAAGCTATTGAGGAGCAGGGGTACGATGGCATAAAAGTAGCGGTCGTCGATGGTGATAATATTCTGAATGATCTTGATTCACTAATTGAGGGAGGGCATCCCCTTAACAATATGGAAACCGGAGAACCTATTACTTCGGTTAAGGATGAGCTGCTTAGCGCGAATGTTTATTTTGGGTCGCGGCCCATTGTAGAGGCTTTAAATAAGGGCGCTGATATTGTGGTTACAGGACGTGTTACGGATACCGGACTAACGCTGGCCCCAATGATTCACGAATTTGACTGGTCGTTTGATGATTATGATAAAATGTCGGCGGGTACCATTGCAGGGCATATCATTGAATGTGGGGCTCAGGTGTCTGGGGGTAATTTTACTGATTGGGAAAAGATTGATGATTTCGTGGATATTGGGTTTCCCATTATTGAAGCAAAACCCGACGGTAGTTTTTATGTGACAAAACATGATGATACCGGTGGATTAATTAGTGAGCAAACCGTAAAAGAACAGTTGCTATACGAAATTGGCGATCCTACTGAATATATCACGCCTGATTGTATTGCCGATTTTACGTCTGTTAATTTGGAGAAGGCAGGGCCCAATAGGGTTAAAGTTTCTGGTATAAAAGGTAAACCCGAAACAGAAACCTATAAAATCTCAGCCAGCTATAATGATGGGTATAAGTTATCGTCAACACTGGTGTATTCATGGCCGGGAGCTTTAAAAAAAGCAAAAAGGGCTGGAGAAATATTGCAGGGCAGGGCAGATGCACTGGGACTTGAGTATGATGATTTCAGAGTTGAATATGTTGGCGTGAATGGATGTAGTGAGCAACCTATTACGAAGAAGCAGTTGGATGGTGAGCAGGAAGAGGTACAAATGCGTGTTTCTCTTTCAGGAAGCAGTAAAGAAGATTTAAACCGTTTTGGTAAAGAAGTGGCTCCTCTCATTTTGACCGGTCCCAGTGGAGTTACCGGTTTTGCGGGGGGGCGGCCGAAAGCAAGCGGCATTGTAGCTTATTGGCCGGCCCTTTTAGATAAAGAAGCTGTTTCTCCACGAGTGCGCATCTTTTAAATTTATCGCTAATTAACTTAGAATTTTGGCGTAATATTTCGGATTTTACAGGACTGAAAATAAAACAGTAAAAAAGAGTACTCAGAATGGTTATTGGAATTATTGGCGCAAGTATTTCGGGACTTATTGCCGGCAAGCGATTAGCTGAGACCGGTCATGATGTTACAGTTATTGAAAAAAGTCGCTCGCTTGGTGGTCGCCTGAAAACAGTGGAGCTTGATAGTCTTAATCTGGATGTTGGGCTTACCCATTTTGATGTAAGTACCAATACATTTGGCACTTTTGTAAAACAGCAGTTGGAAAAAGGATCCGTACAGAAATGGACGAAAGATTTTGGCCTATACGATGGAATGGAAGTTTTTGACATTGATCCGAATTCAGATTCCCGCCAGCGTTATACTGGTACAAATGGACTTCAATCTTTGGCTGAAAGTATGAGTCGATGGGTAGATATTAAATCTGAAGAGCAGGCCGGAGGATTGACCTATATTGGTCCTGATCGTGGAAAAAAACGATCTTGGATGATTAATCTCACTGATATTAGTGTTTTTGAATGTGATGCCGTTATTCTTGCTACTTCTGCTGTTCAGGCTTATGGTCTTTTGCAAACGGCACAAAATAGAACAGAATCACGTCGTATTATCCGACATATTGATGACATACGCTATGATGGTTGTTTCTCATTAGCGGCGACCTATGATAGCCAAGAGGTGCCCGATTGGAAGGGAATTGAATGTGAAAAGAGTGCTTTGAAATGGATTAGTAATGAGTCGTCAAAGTTGGATACCGATAAAACAGCTCTTGTGATCCAGTCTACCCCGGACTTTTACCGCAAACACGCACAAAAAAGTGAAGAAGAGGTAAAAGAAATGCTGTTAGAAGAAGCTTCAAACATCATTGGATCATGGGTTCTTCGCCCGCAATCTACTCATATCGAAAACTGGAAGTACTTTAAAACAAAAAATCCTATTAATGAATATTTTATGGAGTTGGAACTTGAAGACGCTCCGCTCGCGTTAATAGGAGACTACTTAGGTGGTTCTTCTCTGGAAAATGCCTTTGTATCAGGATATAACCTCTCTGAGTATTGGAATAAGAAATATACTGAAGTTACTGCATAACATTTATAGGTTAATAATCTGAGAGAGTCAGATAGAAAATAGGAAGGTCCCCGTGGGGTCGCTACAAAAGCTCAATCAATATTTTAAGAAATACAAGGGAACCATTATCCTTGGTTCTCTTTTTCTGACCGCTTCAAATTTCTTTTTGATTTGGATACCGGTATATCTGCGACGTACGGTGGATGAAGTTTCTAATATTAATGTAGAAGAATCTCCTGATTCTTTTGATTCTATCATCGAGGTGCTATTTAACAGTAGTGCGAGTTGGGTTTTGGCCAAAAATGCGTTATTGCTTGTGGGAGCTGTTCTCCTTTCGGGGTTTCTATTATTTGCTACCCGCCAAACATTAATTGTAGCATCTCGTAAAATCGAATTTGATCTCCGTAATGACATTTTTGATAAGCTGCTAAAATTGCCCCAGCGGTTTTACAGTAATTATGATTCAGGGGAAGTCTATGTTCGCGCAACAGAAGATGTATCTAAAGTGCGTGAATATTTTGGTCCGGCTTATATGTATACGATCAATACGTTAACGCGCATGGGATTTATTATCACCATGATGATTATTGTGAGCCCTGAATTGACGATGTGGGCTTTACTGCCGCTGCCATTTTTGTCTGCGTTTGCCTATTGGGTAAGCGGTTATATCAACGATTATTCACGTATTATTCAGGAGCAGTATTCGACAATAGCGGGACGAGCTAAGGAATCGTTTTCCAGTATTCGTCTTATAAAAGCTTACAACCGTGAGGCTTATGAGATGCAACGGTTTGAGGATGAAAGTGAATCGTACCGGAAGAAAAAATTACGGCTCGATCTGGTTGAATCTCTTTTCCATCCTACACTAAATTTACTAATTGGGTTATCGGTGGTGATAGTTGTCTGGAAAGCGGGGCAACTTGTAATTGAAGGGCAGCTTACGGTTGGGAACATTCTTGAGTTTATCGTGTATGTAGCATACTTAACGTGGCCGGTAGCTTCATTGGGATATACGGTAAATCGTTTTCAACAATCGATGGCATCCTGGAAAAGGATCGATCAAGTGTTGACCGAAGATGTGAAGATTGAGGATAAAGCACATACCGATCAGCAGATAGATCATATTAATGGAGCAATAGAATTTAATGATGTCTCTTTTAAATACCCCGGTGCCGAGGAATATGCATTAAAAGATGTAAATTTAAAGGTAGAGGCGGGACAAAATGCAGCTATTGTAGGGCGAACGGGAAGCGGCAAGACTACGTTGATAGAATTGGTACCACGCCTGTTCGATGTAACGGAGGGAGAGATTTTAATCGATGGCCAGAACATTGAATCTATTCCGCTGCAATTACTTAGAGAAAGTATTGGACTTGTCCCTCAGGATACATTTTTATTCTCTGATACCATCGGTGAAAACATTGCATTTGGAACGAAAAATGCTACGCAAGAAGAAATTGAAGAAGCAGCTGAAAAGGCACAAGTGCGCGACAATATTTTGGAATTTGATAAAAAATTTGAGACCATATTAGGAGAAAGAGGCATAACCTTGTCGGGCGGGCAAAAACAAAGAACCGCTATCGCAAGGGCCTTGATTCGAGATCCTAAAATCATAATACTCGATGATTCGTTAAGTGCAGTTGACACAAAAACTGAAGAGGCCATTCTACAACACCTCAGAAAAGAGCTCAAAGGAAGGACAACCTTAATGATAAGCCATCGCATCTCAACAATTAAAGATGCAGATATTATATACTATCTTGAAGGTGGAACTGTTGTAGAGCAGGGAACTCATGAAGAGTTGCTTGAAAAAGAGGGTCGTTATTCAGTGATGTACAACAAACAGCTCATCGAACAGGAGTTGGCTGAAATTTAATGAATAAAATAAATAACAAATAGAATTATCAACGAACAAAGATTGATTGTTTGACAGCGATCTAATCTAAAAAATAAAAGAGGTATCATAATGATTATTGTACCATTAGGTGTCGGTTCTGCTACACCAACGGCTACACGTCACCTTTCATCAGTAGCTGTATGGAGAGAAGGCAGCGTTTACTTATTTGACTGTGGAGAAAACGCACAAATGAGGATGCTGCAAGGTGGATTAAAACGTTCCCAAATCGACTGTATCTTTATTTCCCATTTTGATACGGATCATTATTCGGGGCTTATTGGATTACTCTCGACTCTTCAGCTTCAGCGGAGAGACAGAGAATTAACCATTGTTGGCCCGAAGGGAATACAGGAATTTGTGGAATGGAATTTTGATTTTGCTAATATCGATCTCAAATATCCGCTCAACTTTGTTGAAGTTGAGGAAGGATTTGAGGAGGAGCGTGTTGTTGATGAAGATGAGTTCTATGTTGAAGCACGTCCGTTAAATCATACTAAGTTTTGTATTGGATATCGCTTCCAAGAAAAAGATAAGCCTGGAAAAGTTGATGCCGAAAAAGCCCAAGAACAGGGTATCAGTGAAGATTGGCAATACAAAGAATTAAAGGCGGGTAATGATGTCGAACTTGATGACGGTACTGTTGTAAAATCAGCAGATATTGTCGGACATCCTCGTCCCGGAGATAGTTTTGCCTATATAACAGATACAAAATACTGCCCGAACTCAGTAAAGTTGGCAATGAATACAAATGTGCTTTTCCATGAAGCTACATTCAGTGAGAGCCTTTCTGAGAAAGCAGAGGAAACGGGACACTCTACAGCTAAAGATGCGGCGCGGGTAGCGAATGAGGCAAAGACCAAACTGTTGGTAATCACGCACTTCTCTGCTCGCTATACCAATGAGTATGTGTTGCTTCGAGAAGCCAGAGATGACTTTTTCCCAACATGGGTTGCCACTGAATTACGCCCGATTTTTACTGATCCAGCTCACGAAAAGGGCATTATCCAACCAAAGGTTTATCTCAAAGAGATCAACCAAAACAAAAATAAAGACAACAATAGTAATAATAATAGCGGGGGAAGATCTTCCTCTTCGGATAATAAGAAGAAACGGAGCCGGAAAAAGAAAAAGCGATTCCGTAAACGGAAAAACTATTCGGGAAAAGATAAAAAATCTCGAAATAAGTACAGTAAAAGCAACGACAGCGATTCCGGTAGAAAAAGAAAGCGAAGAAATAATAGCGGTAATAAAAAAGATAAAAGCAATAATAATGGTGGTAATAACGGTAATCAGCGACAACCTAAGCAGATTACTCCGCGTACCCCATTTGATGATTTTGACCGTTTCTAAATAAATCCTTGGCGTGAGCAACTCAACAACTGATAAAGCCGTCGATTCGGATCTGCTTCGGCGGCTTTATCAATTTATTCGACCTTATCGATGGTATGTATTACTGGGCATTGCACTTACCCTGAGTGCGGCCTTCATGGGTACGGTACGTCCTAAGCTTACCCAAATCGCTGTAGATGAATATATCCGCAATAAAGATTTTCAGGGACTACTATGGATTGTTCTATTGCTAATCGGGGCATTGGTCGGTGAGTTTTTATTGCTCGTTGCTAATACTTATTTAACCCGCTGGTTTGGTCAGGGAACACTCTTTAACCTGCGCAATGCAGTTTTTAAAAAAATACAGTCTCTGCATGTACAGTTTTTTGATAAAAATCCCATTGGTCGCCTGATTACCCGAACTACCAGTGATATTGAGGCGCTGAGCGATTTATTAAGTGATGGGGTTGTCAATATCATTGGAGATATGTTCAGGATCTTCTTCATTCTGTACTTTATGTTCAGTATGAGTTGGGAGCTATCTCTGGTTGCGATCTCAGTATTGCCGATACTATTTTATGCTACATTTGTTTTTAAAGCAAAAGTACGGGTTTCATTTCTTAACGTTCGTGATCAAATATCACGTCTTAACTCATTTGTACAGGAGCATATTAACGGTATGGGCATCGTTCAGCTATTTAATAAAGAGGAGAGGGAACGGGAAAAGTTCAAAGATATTAACGCTGCTCATCGTGATGCCTACATTGAGACGATTTTCTACTTTGCCATCTTTTGGCCGCTGGTAGAGATTATTGCCAGTTTAGCTATGGCTTTAGTGATTTGGTATGGAGGAGGTCGTGCTTTAATGGGGCAAGTAACGTTTGGAATATTGTTAGCTTTTATACAATACGTGCGGGATTTCTTTCGGCCTATACAGGGACTTTCCGAGAAGTTTAACACGTTGCAATCAGCTCTGGCATCATCTGAACGAATTTTCAATGTATTGGATACTGAAAATGAAATCACTGCTCCGGCCGAGCCTGAGAAGCTTGGAGAAGTAAAAGGTGAAATCGAGTTTGAAGATGTTTGGTTTAGCTATAATAAAGAAGAGACCGTGTTAAGGGATGTTTCTTTTAAGGCAGAACCGGGAAAAACAATTGCTTTTGTAGGGGCGACCGGGGCCGGAAAATCAACGATTATCAATTTGTTACTTCGTTATTATGATATCGATGAAGGCTCAATTAAAATTGATGGAAAAGATATAAGGGATCTAACCCTAAGTGAGTTGCGCTCTAATTTTGCATTGGTACTGCAGGACAATGCACTCTTTTCAGGTAGTATTATGGAAAATATTACGCTTGGAAATCCGAATATATCCAAAGAAGAAGTTATTGCAACTTCCCGTGAAATTGGAGCTGATGCTTTTATCAATAAGCTGCCGAATGGGTATAATTATGAGCTCAGTGAGCGGGGGCAATCTATTTCGATGGGGCAGCGGCAACTTATCTGTTTTATCCGCGCGATGGTCTATGATCCCAATATTCTTATTCTTGATGAGGCGACATCCAGCGTAGATTCTGAGACGGAGGAAACGGTGAATAAAGCGTTTAAAAAACTAATGGAGGGGCGGACATCCATTGTCATTGCTCACCGTTTGTCAACCATTCAAGGGGCTGACAAAATATTAGTCATGCACAAAGGGGAGATCAGGGAACGCGGTACTCATCAGCAGCTTATTGGAAAAGAAGAGGGTATTTATCGCAAACTTTACGAGTTGCAGTATAAAGATGAGTTGCTTCCAACGGTGAAATCGGAATAGGGATTGCTAATTTGCAATATTATCAATAGCAGTGATAAACTGCTTGATTTCAGTTTCGGTGTTGTAGTAATGTACGGATGCTCGTATAAGATTGGAGAGGTCTCGTTCATCCATATCTAACAGCGTACTACTTTTCGATGAAGTACTGACGTTAATGTTCTTGTCAGAAAGATACTTTTTTACTTCCTGTGCGGATATGGAATCTATTGTAAAAGTAACTATGCCTCCTTTTGTTTTACCTATATCATGGATGGTGACGCCCGGCAATTCAGCAAGTTCCCAGCGGAGCTTTTCTGCCAACTTGGTAATACGCTTCCAGATTCGTTGAATCCCAATATCACTGGCATATTCTACAGCTTTTTTTAATCCCATAACCCCAGCATAGTTCATTTCCCAGTTTTCAAATCTGCGAGCATCATTACGAATTTGGTATGTAGTCTTTGATGTCCATTCAGCAGCATGTAAATCAATAAACGGGGGGAGGAGATTACTGATTTGATCACTGTTAACATACAAAAAACCGGTACCCCGAGGTCCTCGAAGATATTTGCGTCCTGTGGCTGAGAGCATATCACAACCAATTGCTTGTACGTCAACAGGGTATTGACCTACGGACTGACAAGCATCAACCAAGTAAAAGCAGTCGTGCTTTTGAGCAATCTCTCCAATTTTTTCGACAGGGTTAACCAGTCCGCTATTGGTAGGTATATGAGTGATGCTAATTAATTTAACCTTCCCATCCATCATGTTGTTGAGCGACGTTACTGAGGTTAGACCATGCTCGTCATTGGGAATAACCTCAATTTGAACATTCACCTTTTCCTGAAGTCGTAAATAGGAAAGATAATTGCTTGCATATTCTGACTTTGAGGTCAGTATACGATCTCCGTCACTGAAATCGATCGAGAAGAATGCCATATTCCACGCTGCAGTTGCATTTTCGAGTAGGGCAATTTCATTGGAATGAGCGTTTATAAATTTCCCAATAACAGAATATGTTTCTTCTATAGAGTTCCTGTTTTTATCGGCTGTTTCGTATCCTCCATATAAGGATTCCTCACACAGGTAATTAATGATACTTTTTGAGACAACCTTTGGCATTAGAGCCGCTCCGGCATTATTGAAGTGAATGACATTTTCTGTGCCGGGAGTATCTCTTCGTAATTTAGTAATATGCATGAGCTCCTGTGATTATGTGCTTATAACTTCCCTTGTAACTGGAGAATAAATGTATCAAAACAAGAAATAATATCCCCAAAAGAGCAATAAAAAAGGCGATGCATGTAACATACATCGCCTTTTAATAAAATGAATTTTAATTATGGGCTATTAGTTTCCAAATCGCTTTAGAAATTCGTCGTAAGCCTGGAGGGCTGCTTCATCTTCGCCCATTTCATCAAGGGTTTCAGCACGGATAATCATGGCTTTCTGCAAATACTCTTGATGTTTGTTAGAATCCTTGAATCTGCTTATAAGTTTTGAGCTGGCATCCAATAATAACGAAGTATCATTTTCATCAAGGATTAGATCAAATCGTCTACAATGAATTTCGTCGAGCTTTTCTTTCAATAATAGCTCGGAATTAGAATCTAACCTTTTGATGATATCATTATAAAGAGGCAGTAACTCATCAGAAGAGGCATCCTTGTTTTCCAAAATATTAGCTTTAAAAAGCATAGCTCGTGATGCCTGTTCGTAAAATTCCTTGTTATCTGAGTCTTTGAAGCGACTAATTACTGAATTTAAAGCAGGAAGGGCCTCGTCATTTTTACCGAGCTTTAATAAAGCTATTGCTCTGCGAATAACAGCGCGTTCTACCGCATCTTTGAAATCAATATTTTCTTGGTTATCGTATCGATCAATAATTTCTTCGAGTGTCGGAACCAGTTCCTCCCATCGCTTCATCTTGTGGAGTAAATCAGATTTCCGTAGCAACGCCTTTTGTACGAATTGATGCTCTTTAGTTACATTTTGCATAACATTATTTGGTTTCGTTGCCTGTGACATGGGCAGTTCCAGATCGATGGGATCAATATCTGCGGCCACTTTTTCCTGATTGTTTTCAGAAGGGGTGGGTTTGTATTTCTGATCTGATTGATCGTCTACGTTAAGATCTAAATTATCTTCATCTGTTGTTTCATCCCTGTTATTATCCATCTCCATAGTATTTTCCTCTCCTGTTTCTTCATGATTATCAGAAAGTTCTTCTGTATCTAAGTCTTTTCCATTTTCCTCAGTCGATTCAATCGACATTTCGGATTCATCATCATCATCATCTTCTTCTTCACTGTTTACAAATTCCTGAATGGATGGATCCTCCGTTTCGTCATCTTTATCCAAAGAGTTTGGTGCAGGACTTACCGGGGTATTAGAAGAATTGCTTTTAGAGCCCCCGATTTCAAAACTATCTAAGAAATCATCAATATTGTTGTTGCTTATCTCTTCTTTTTGAACAGGCTGACTGTTTTTATCATGACTGGATTGATCATCAATATTATTTTTTGCGTTACCGCTGGTATTTTTTTCAGATGCTTCAACGGTTGTAACTTCAGCTGCAACCTTCTCATTGTCTACTTCCCCATCCAAAACAGCATCAACAGTGGATACCCCAACATAAGAGACAATTTTTTCAAAGGTTCCTGAAATATATTTAATGATAAGATCGGTTTTTTTATCTCTGAAATGCTGTTCAAAGACCTCTTTAATTTTTTCGGGAGGGCGCCGGTGAATTTCAGGGTGCTGATCAAAAATTCCTTTATAAGCGGTAACAAGCCCTTTGGCTAATGCTATGTTAGTTGTCTCGGGGTTTTGAAACTCTTCAAAATGTTTGGCCGGTTTACCATCATTATCGATGATGGAAAAATCTTTCAGTATTCGTATAACTAACAAGTCGTTAGGATCAGAATATGAAAGTTGTTCAAGAAGATCGCTGTTAATTACGATGTCATCAGCATCGTAATTAACTAATGTTTCGATAATTGGTGCGAAATTCTTTGTGTTTACTAAAAAAGCTTCAGATACCTTCATAGCACGAATAGTTAGTTTTGTGTGAAGTGTATTTTCTTAAATTCACAGCAGAACCACTAATTAAAAACTATTAATAAAAGCCTTTAGAATTAAGATTTTGTAATAGCAAACATCCTATTACAATGAAGCGTTTACAAATGCTTTATTAAAGGCACTTTCTAAGCTCTCTTTCGATAGTGGTTTGGTAAGATAGGCCACATAATCTGTTTCTTTAGCCCTTTTAAGGTGTTCCGGGTCTTCGGAAGCAGTTATATAGACCAACTTTACCTCGCGGTGTTTATTAATTTCTTTTGCTGCCTCAATTCCATCAACATCGTCGGCAAGGTTAATATCCATCAAAATAATATCAACGGCTCCAATTCGTAGTGCTGATTCAATAGCTTGAGAACCTTTAGAACTGGATCCAATTACGGTATGTCCCATTTGATTAATAATGCGCTCAAGGAATATCTGTTGAATGCTGTCATCTTCTACAATCAGCACTTTTTTTGATTGCAATTTTGAATCTTGGGCCATAAATATTTTAAAACTATTGCAAATTGGGATGATATATATTTCTGTTAGTATGCAAAATTCATACTGATTTTACAATTAGAAGCTTGATTTTTTTCGCTCATAATAATTGTAAAATTAAATACTAAATGTATAAATAAATACATAGATGATGAATAAATCTAAAAATTGGGTGCCGGACATTTAATAGGGAAGTGACAGATATTAACACGGTTTTAAAGCCATTAGAAAATGTTTAATTAATAAAACTTAAACGACACAGAGTGTTAAAAACTTTACTTTAAGTCATATTAATTTCACTATCCACTACAGATCTAAAGGTTAACCCGTTACCCTAATTGCTAAGAAGTTAATGAAGAAGGAAACGATATATATTGCAGACGATTCTCCCATACAGTTGGTATTATTGGAAAAGGTCTTACTAAGAGAGGGATTTGCTGTTAAGGCTTATAGTAATGGGCCTGATTTAATTGAGGGAATCTCATTAGACAGACCGGACTTAATTATTTCGGATATCCACATGCCTGAACTCAATGGCTTTGAACTAATTGAAGAAGTCAGGAGGTTTCCGGAAGGGGAGAGTATTCCATGCTTTTTAGTTTCCTCAAAGGCTGATACCATAATTCGTGAAAAGGTAGATGCGGTAGGAGCCGATGGTTTTATAGAGAAACCTTTAGAATTCCAAGCGTTGATGGATGAGATAAAAAGTCTGTTAACAGAGAGTAAGCAGATCGAACCGGGTGTGTTTGCGTAGAACAATAATATGAAATAATTCAGTTCTGTTCTTTACTGCATTTATTGTTGCAAAAGTTATGAAAACTTATCCTAACAGGAATTCATAATATCTTTAAAGATGGGTTAAGCTTTTCTAAACGCATGTTATAATAGAAATAGCTTTTTTACTCTAAAGTTATCAAGGGAAGAATTTTACAATATCAAAAAAGTATAAATTTGGTTGTAGAAATATATGCTTATCTCTTATATTCAGTTTCTCTGATAGATGCCTGAGTGGCGGAATTGGTAGACGCGCCGGATTCAAAATGCGTATTTAATTGGCATTAATAGGCTTTAAAAGCCGAATTTTGGATCTTGGACACAATATAGACAACCGATTTCGGTACTAATATCGTACTTTTGGAAATATTAATTTTTGTATTTCCAAAAGCATCTTTCCCTAATTCATTTCATTGACCTCGAAAGCAACCCTAATTAAACTTCGAGGTAATATTATGGATTTTTCCATTTATCCTTTCAAACGTTATGGTAAATTTCGACTCTACGTACGATTCCTGGATCCTTTCGACAATGAAGTCATCCGCTCTACTGGTATCGGCTATGAGTTTGATGCCACTGAGAAAGAGAAAAAAGAAGCTAAGAAGCAAGCGGAAAAGCGTGGAAAGCAGATCATGCAGGAATATTTTAATGAATATGATCATGCCAGTAGGGAGCCAGAAAAGAATCCCCGTCTTTCCAATTTTTTAAAAGAGGACTTTTGGCCGAACAAAGAAATTAGCTGTGCGAAAAGTACGGTAACTCGTTACAAAAGCAACCTGAAAAACTTTCTTCGAATTTGTAAAGATCGTCCAATGGATGCGTATAAACGCATTGATATGGAACGGTACAAACAGACCCGGCTGAAGGAAGGAATTAAGAAAACTACCGCTAATATAGAAATGCGTAGTATTAAGGTTGCTTTTAGTTGGGCCTATAAATATGATCTCACTGATAACAACCCGTTCAAAGGGCAGGATTTCATGTTTGATGCAAAGCAAACCAAACGCGCCTTTACCAAGGAGGAAGTAAATACGCTGTTGGAAATAACCAAAGATGAAAGTTTTGGGCTACCCATCCGGCTGGCTTATTATACCGGTATGAGACAGGGAGAAATTCGCCTCCTAACTTGGAATTATGTTTATCTAGAGGAAAATCCCCATCTACATATTCCAGAGGATATCTCAAAAACTGGATCAGCACGTAAAGTACCTCTTGTTGGGAAGGCCTATGAGGTAGTTAAAAAAATGGAACAAAAATTAGAAGCAAAGAAGAAGCGGTTACCAGCTGTTTATAAAGATCGTCCACAGGAAGAAACGTTTCTTTTGCAAAAGGATAGAGGTTGGGGAAGCTATAGCGCAAGAACCGTTCAGGAGCGTTTTCGTAAATACATGAGGAAAGCTGACCTACCCGAAGAGCTCACTTTTCACTGTTTACGGCATTCTTTTGCCACACATGTCTTATCCAATAATGGGGATCTTTACGCGGTCAGTAAGATCATGGGCCACTCTACTACCATGGTTACTCAACAGTTCTATGACCATACCTCAGGCCTTAATTTCCGGGGTACAATGGAGAGGATATAAGGTGTGGACATCCAATACCCTCTGCGAGGGCTTGCCTCGCGGAGGGTATTAATTATTTGTGGTATAAGTAATCATCCTAGCTTACGATCTTAGCAGGCACGAGAATAACTTATTTCCGGTTATCTCGACCTTCATTACTTTAGGTACCATTTCATTTTCTGTGAGACTCACAACCGATATAAATTTTTATAGCAAATCGAGAGTTTTAATTTCGCGTAAAGGAAAATAGTTTATAAGTTCACGATCATCTAATTTCAAATCAGACATACTTTATGGGAGACGTGCAAACAAATGGAGAACTAGAAGAGGATCTGTATGGCCTATTTCATGAAATAAGGCACTTAAAAAATAGTTCAAATTATCTGGAATACTTAAACTTCATTTGCCGATTCAAAAAATACTCCGCTTTTAACGTATCGTTGGTATACGCCCAAAAACCCAATACCAAATATTTTGCGACCAAAACCCATTGGGAAGAAGAATTTGACAGACGTGTAAAAGCTGATGCCCGACCTCTGGTAATGCTAAGACCCGGAGGACCGATTATGTTTGTGTATGACATTACTGATACGGTAGGAGAAGAAAAGCTGGTACCGGAAGAAATTAAAGAACCATTTAAAGTATCAGGAACTGTTAACCCCACAATTATAAGTGGCTTCAAGGAACATCTGGTCGAAAATCGCATTGACAGTCGAGAACTGAGCGAACCAATGCAACATGGAGGACGAGTACGTCGCCTATCTTCCAATGCGTATAACGAGGGACGGAGATTTTCGATTACACTCAATAAGAGGCAAAGTGATAAAGTTAACCTTCAGACATTGATACATGAGCTAAGCCATATTTTTTGCGGACATTTACGTAGTCTTGAGGATGAAAAATGGCCGCATAGACCCTCAGTCAGTGACGAGTCCGCTGAGTTTGAAGCTGAATCTGTTGGATATTTAGTGTGCAAACGACTTGGTCTACTAACTTCCTCTGATCATTATTTAGCTGGGTATCTAGAAGGGCAGGAGAAAATACCTGAAATTTCTATTCAGGCAGTTATCAGATCCGTTGAGTGGATTGAAAAATTAATAAAGGGACATACCGTTAAATTATATAAGAAAGAGAATTAGTTTGTAACTTTCTTCGCCCTTATCGTGTTTTTGCAACTTGTCTTTCAAAAACACGTTAAATATCTAATTACATTACTCTTGCAAGATTTTAACAATGGAATACTTCTTGGAGTATTCTTAGAGAAATGGACTATAAAATGAAAAATACTTTTACCAGGCGAATTTCATTCAATGATAATTGCTAATTGTCATTTTTACGCGTGCTCTCTCTTACATTTGCCTAAATAGTCCTTTTTAAGGCCATGAAGGGCGATTATAAAAGCTAGACTCAAATTTTGAGTCTAAGAGGATTAGAAGCATCCACTAATGGTATGCCATTGGTGATTTTGACATTAGCAGTGCTTTAAAAGAAAAAGCAAGGTTTTCATAGCAAAACCTTTCATTTCTCCATCAGTTTTATCCAGTTCCCTGAATATTTTATGTCATCCTAGTATTCATAATACCTTGGTTTGAACTCTTCGTTATTTCGAGGTCTTTTGACAGAGCTTCAGGTTTATAAAACTATTATCAGAGCCGAATCTAATATGACCGTTTTTGACTGTATAGAAACCTAGGTGACAACTGATAGCAATCAAGCTTTTTTTGGTAAGTATACTATTTAAAAGCTAATTAGTACTTGGCTCAAATTTATGATTTCTGCATCTATGGGAACTTGCATACCGATAGCACCAACAATATAATATAACAACGCCATACTACAATAAGATGAGTAGGGCCCTCAATATCCTGCGTAACAATTCCAAATACCTATAGCAATACGGCTTAATATCGGGTACACATAAAATATATTATGTGTACATGTTATCTGTATTGGAGAGTAGAAACGAATACACATAATATGCCCAAATAAACGCCTCGGAATTCAATAGTGGAGGATTTGCAATATTATGTGGAGAATCTATATTGATAAGTTCATATGTATAAGCTTAGGTTAGGTATTTAATTCAAAATCAATCATGAGACCCAAACTTTTCTTAATTGCTATTCTTTTTTTATTTGTTGGCTGTGTCCCATCAAGAAATTTTGTCAATACCCACCAAGAAGAGAGAATAAGTCAAATAAATAATGAGTTGAAAGAAAAAATAGTTAAGATCAGACCAATCGATGAAGAGGATTTCAAAAGTCAAAATGTAACAATTACTTCTGATTCACTTTTTTACGTTAATTCAGAAAAGAAAAATAGTTTAGCTTTAACCGAAATAAAAAGTATCACAGCTGGACCAAAGATAGGTGTCTCCGCTGCCATCGGCATACCATTAGTTGCGGTTGGCATTTTGGGAGTTGCCTCTTTTGATGATAAAGGTGGTTTTGAAGAGCTAGGGAAAATTTATGGTGGTGCAGCAGCGATTACCTTAGGTGGATTAGTTTTGGGAATTGGAAATAACATTGAAAGCGAAACCTATTACTTTAAACAAAATAAGTAAATACCTAACCAGCGCATTAAGTGGGACACACCTCGCCAATTGGTTGCCGCTCTTGGTTTTGAGTCTCGTCTTTCGTTAGTTGCTAATTCAACAGTAATGCGTGTGCACCTTATGCGCAATATCGTTAGGCTGCCGTCGGAATTGGATGTCTTGAATTGGGGCTTACAGTTATGGCTACTGATATAATCAAAAATCCTGTCCAAGGTGATACCATCATATTCAAAAAGACAGCTAAAGATACAGATGGAAAGCTACTGGAATTTCAGATGTTGATAGAACCCACAGCCAGTGGTCCTCCTCAACATATACATCCTGAAGCAGAAGAACAGTTCGAAGTACTATCTGGTAAGGTTCAAGCTAAGATAGGTAACCAAAAATATCACTTTGAGCAGGGCGATTCTTTTACAGTACCCTCTGGAACTGCCCATGCATGGTGGAATGAAGGTAATGAACAAGCCAAGGTACAAGTACGACTTACCCCTGCTACACGAATGGAAGATTTTCTTAGAACATGGTATGCACTAGCAAAAGACGGAAAAATGAATGACAATGGTCTGCCTTCAATATGGCAACTTGCTACCACCTCTAAGAAGTATCTCGATTCTGTGCATTTGGTAAAACCACCACTAATTGTACAAAAGATATTATGGAACATCTTAAGCCCAGTTGCCAAAATACTGGGTTATAAACCTGACTATCCGTATCCATCTGAACAATGAACGCGGCACCCTAACCAGCGCATTAAGCGGACACGCCTCGCCAAAACTTGCCACTTTCTGGCTTTTTAGCTCTTCGTTCATTATTTAATAAATCAACATTCATTCGCGTGCAGCTTATGCGCAAGGTCGTTAGGTTGCAAAAGAAATTTGATATGTGCCAAACACTTTTATCTCCATTCAAAATAGTTAATAAAGAATATGTTAGATCTTTTAAAGAATTATATGATGCCATAGAAAACTACAAAGGCAGAAATAAGATTCTATTTAGAGGACAGGCGAAATCACATGAAAAATGGGATTTAAAGCCTAGAGCTCATAGAAATGAATTCATTAGTGGCGATGAAGAGATTTACTTAAAAAATTGGAAAAGAGAGGCCGTAGAATACATAAATCCTCTTCCAAGCAATACCTTGGATGAGTTATGCTTAGCACAACATTATGGCCTACCTACAAGACTATTAGATTGGACTTCAAATCCTTTAGTAGCGACTTATTTTGCGATTAATAGTCAAGATAATCTAGAAAAACCATCAATTTATGTTTATAAATCTCAAGGATTTCGAATTACTGATTCATATCAAGGTGAAGATGTATCAATTAACCCTTTTAAATTAGATTATCACACTTACACAATAAAACCTTTCAAAATTGATAAACGGATATCAAGACAACAATCAGTTTTTACGATTCACAATCAAATAACTCCAGATGGTGATGAAACAGAAGCCGTAAATGCAAGGTCAATTACACAAATTGAGATTGCAGAAAGTTGTGTCGAAGAACTTGCAAAAGATTTACAGTTACTTGGAGTAGAAAAGAATTACCTATTTCCAAGCTTGGAAAATGCTACTAAAGATATTTTATCAAAGATAAGTAATTGACTTCTGACCTAACTTTTCGCTTAATATCAGATGCAGATCAAATTATGGAAAAAGGAAAGTTAATAGAAAAAAGGATGATTAGACTTGTTAAAAATTATATCGGGAAACATATTGACGATGAAAATAGATATCCATCAAGAATTTTGCTCAATAAGAAAGCTTATCAAAGTTATAGAACCTTTAAGAAGGCAGACATATTATCGTTGAAGCTAAAGAATAGCAATACAAGAATTACAATCAGCAAAAGCGAAAACTTAGACAAAGAAATTAAACTGATACCTTAAATTCATGGGACTTTTCAATTTTGTCAAAAAGTTTCGTCAAAGAAGGGAATTAAAGAAACTTGAAAAGATTGAAGATAAAATCTGGAATAACCTTGTTTTACTTTCACAAGGTGAGATAGACTTAGGCTCTTGTATAGCAACTTTAGCGTATTTTACCGACGAACAAATATCAAGGATCAATAATTTTAGTAATTCATCTGATGAAATCATCAGACATTTAATCTGTTTTTACGTTAAGTACTTTAAGAGTTGTTTGGAAAATGAAAACCTTTTACCACCTTTTGGTGATCGAGGAATTGCAAAATGGGTAGCTATAAATGCTTTTGAAAATGATAACACTTTAAAAGAAAACACTTTAGAAGAATACGAAAGAAATTTAAGTAAGTATTTCAAAGATATTGATAGGTCTAATAGTAACACGAAATCTGCACTTATCTCCAATATTTCAGTTAATATTTATAATACATATCCACACCGTATAAATCTTAGAACCGAAAAGAGTTTAGAGAATATCAAAAAGATAATTTCAATTAATTCAGATAATTTTGACCAGATAATTAAAAAAACCGAAACTCCAGTTTTGCTAAAAAACTTTCCTGAAAATTGTAGAAGATCTGAAGATTTAGGCAAATGGTGGTTTTGAATTAAATTATTTGAATAATGAAAGAGAAGAGAAAAATTAAAAAAAAGATATCCTTCAAAAGTTTTACTCAATGATATTACTTTTGAAAGGTTTAAAAAGCAGATGTTTTGTCTTTAAAGTTGAGAAAATGAGAGAACTAGAATAGCAATTATTAAAGGTTAAAACCTTGATATTTTTTTATCGCTATGGGTTTATTTGATTTTATCAACAGGTATAAAGAGCGAAAAAAAGCAAAGAAAATTGAAGCCATAAACAATAAAATTGGCCAAAACTTATATTTACTCTCCCAAAACAAAGTTACCTTAATGGAATGCGTTCCAACTTTGGGATATTTTACGGTAGAGCTCCTCGAAAATGATGCAGAAATAGAATCTTCATATGATATCGCTGCAACGATATATACAAGTTATTATCTAATGATATTTCAAAAAGAAATATCTAGCCATGAACATGAAAAATTTATCAAAAGTAACTTCAAAGACTTTGTCCTATTATGTATTGAGAATATCGTAAATAATTCAAATGCACTGGTCCCGGAAGACCTAAATTACCTTGCTCAGATATCAATGCAAAGTATTCGTACAATGGCTAATAAATACAATGAAAAGAACCAATCTTTAATAGAAACAACTATAAATTTGGCATTTGAGGAATACAATAAAACATATGGTTTTGATATTTCAGAAAGAGAAAAAATATTGGATGATATATTAAAAGCAATTACAGAAAAGTATATTGATGCTTTAGACGACTATGATAAATCAACATTATTGTATCAATTTGAAAGAAAAAGAGTAATTAATATACATGGTACTTTAGACTTTTCAACAAATACAACACCATATAGGCTCAGATAAGATTAGATTTTTGAATTGCAACCTAACCCGCCTTTAGATTACTCCTAAGAAAAAATGACGTACTTTGGCGGTTGATACCACCAACATAATCAGTTATTTAATTGAGAAGTAATCTAAAGGCACCTTATGTGCCATGTCGTTATACTTCATTTCTGGCCTATTCATCAGCTGAATGTTTATGAGTAATGAGTTGTGGGCTAACATGGAAATACCAACCTTCTTTTATTTAAGTTTCTGATCTAGATAAGATGTTCGGAAAATTTACTAAGGGTTCCGGCTCTCCAGTGATAAATAGCTACTTTTTTGTAACGTAATGAACAAATAATCCAACCAAGACCCCGCCACAGAGTCTTAAAAGCATTTCTGTGATCGACAGGAGACAGGGAAGCGGGTGATAAGGGATGGCTATGAAAAACACCCCAGAGTTCTTCTCCTCCCGGCAATCCCATTTTACGAGCTTGAGTAAGCTTCCTCTTAGAGATAAGAAAAGCATGCGGAGAATGATGTAAATTCTCAGTAGGATAGAAGCTATACCTATCGCCCTCACAGTGAATCACAAAATGGACCTGCAGGCGCTTGCCCTTGCGCTGGGCGTAGGAATGACGCACTTTCTGAATTTTTAAATACTTCTCCTTTTTTCCGCTTGAGGTAGCGAGGCTCAATGCGCTTGTGTTCCCATCCGCTGCGGGATGAGGCGTGGTCGTCTTTATAGCTACGAAAGACCGCGCCGACATTTACCTTTTCTTTGAGGACTGTTTGCATATATGAAAAGTAATGGTTCTATTTCATGTATTTTTTTATATATATTATGAGAAATTGCCCCACGAAGTCAATTATTTTCATATCTATGAATGCGACTATAGACCCGGGAACCTACAATCCCGATGAGGATGTCCACAAGATTACCGATTACCGGTGCGTAAGCCGGGACATGCAACACTCCTCCATCAAAGAACGGCTATATCTGCACCTGGACATGAACTGTTTCTATGCCCAGGTCGAGCAGCAGTGCTTTAAGCTCCACGGGCTCCCCATTTATATTGGGGGCTGGTACAAAGGGGAAAAAGGCATCCCTCGGGGTATCGTGGCCACCAGCTCTTATGAGGCTCGCGCCCTGGGGATCAAGACCGCCATGAGCGCCTACGAAGCCGAGCAAATTTGTCCGTACATCATCGGCCTGCAAGCTGACTACGAGAAGTACAAAGGCATCAGCGGGCTCATCGAAGATGTGCTCGAAGACTTTGCGCCCACGGTCGAGAAATATTCGATGGACGAGTACTTCCTGGATATCAACTTTCTAAAGGATAAATCCAAGTCAGAAATTATGCAGTACGGCCGAGACCTACGCAACCTGATCTACCGGGAGATTGGGCTCGTCTGTTCCATCGGTATCTCCTACTCGAAGACCTATAGCAAGCTGGCCAGTGATATCAACAAACCCGATGGGCTGACGCTCGTATTGGACAAAGAGGACGCCGCTGAGCTGCTGTGGCCGATGCCCCTGGGTGAAGTGTGGGGGATCGGGCGTAAGCGCTACGCCAAGCTGAAAGCCAACGGACTGGAAACAATTGCCGATGGCATTGACCGCGGCCATCCAATCTTCCAAAAGCTGTTCGGCAAATACTTTGGGAAGATCATGTGGGAGATGATCGCCGGCAAAGACCGCGCGAAAGTGCTAACGGATCAACACATTACCAAGGAGCAGCTCAGCTATAACCATACCTTCAGCGTCCAAACCGACGATATCCTGCAGGTGCGTGGAGAGATGATGAAAGGCATCACTCGCCTGGCCTACCGGATGCGAGCCTATAGCATGCGAGCCCGAAAATTCTTCTGCTTTGTTGGCATCCAGCACAAGGATCACAAGGGATTGGGGTTTCGGTTTAACACCGACGGCTACACCAACCTCGACGACTATATCCACTATGAGTGCATGCGCAAAGCCCGGCCCCGCATCAAGGCCTTGCTGGATCGGGGCTTCGCCCTACGCCGGATGAGCATAGGGACGATCAAGGTAGACCACTCCGGCCAACAGGAACTGTTCTTTGGGGAAGACGCCCAAATGCGGAACTTCTACCTGGTCCAAGATGCTATCAACAATCGCCACGGCAACGGTACCATCACCAAAGCCTCGATCATGGACAGCGTGCCGGGGAAAACGCATTTCCTGGAGCGGTCCTGAGCTCAGTTATTCAGTGAAAGTATCTTGGCCAAACAGGATCAGCACGTGCTCTCCATCTGGGGCATCTGCATAATGGGAATGCAACTCTAATCCTTCCACCGGCGCTTGCCCGGGAATAATAGGACAAAGCCTGATCTGTAAATACACCCGAGCGTCCTGGGGCAAAAACCGCACCGGCCAATGCCCCTTCCCCTGATCAATTAACGTCTCCGCTTGGGACCGTGTTAATCGTTTTCTCATCGGTTCGAGGAATATTTGTAAAGTAAAAGCCCTTGAAGTGAGGAACATCGGAGACAGTTACATCAACGCCCTTGCTGGAAAGGTCTGCAATATGATGGGCGTGTTGCTCCCAGAAATCACTGCTTATCACGACGGTAGGCCAACGCCCGTGTTGCTGTTTAAATTTATTGATGGCCTCAGAAAGTTGGTCAAAGGAATACATAGCATACCTGCTTATCGTTGTTTCTTAGTAAAGTACTGTTTTAATTGTAATTCAATGATAAGCATTTCTAACAAGCGGGGTCGGAGAAGAAGTCGACTCCAAAGCTTGAGTGCCTGATCCTCTGTCAGCTGTCCTCGAAGATAGTGGGTTATCTGCTTATAAAGCATCATAGTAAGAGGGAATTAGTAATAATAATTATGTGTAGAAAGTAAGATCGCCAAAGCCCGTATTCCTTACAAGATAAATTCCCCCGATTTTCATTGCATTATGATTTCCAATAGTGGGTCTTAAAACAGTATATTTGATTAGACTGGCCTGCAATGCAAACCAAATCCTTTAGTTATGTGTGGACGATATACCCTTATTGAAAACGATGAAGACCTGGAAGCCTGGTTCGATGCCGTCATGGAACAGGGGGAGGAGTACGGACCTAATTACAATGTCGCCCCCACCCATAACATGCCGGTGGTGGGCCAAAACCGTGAAGGCGAGCGGACCATTCAACAGTTCCGCTGGGGCTTGCTGCCATTCTGGGCGAAGCAGAAAAAGGTGGGCTACAGCATGATCAACGCCCGAGCGGAATCGGTAGATACTAAGAAGTCATTCAAACGATCCTTCGAGCGCTACCGATGTTTGGTTCCAGCCAGTGGCTTCTACGAATGGAAGGGCCAAAAGGGGAACAAAACACCGTATTATATTCATCCGACCCATGAACCCATGTTTGCCTTTGCGGGCATCTACAACGTATGGGAGTTCCCGGAAGGCGAGAAGATACCGACCTATAGCATTATAACCACCGACGCTAATGAAAAGATGAAAGACCTACATGACCGTATGCCGGTGATGCTTTTGAAAGAAGAGTGGGACGAATGGCTGGATCCCGAAAATCACAATACAAAGGCGTTAAAAGATTTGCTCAACCCATTTCCGGATGATGCCATTGACTTTTATCAGGTAGACAAAGCTGTTAACAACGTGCGGAATAATTCCGAGGAGCTATTGGAGAAGGTTAACGGCGAATAATCGGGAATAGTTGTCACTGCTACTGATAAAAAAGAGTAGGTTTATACTTTATGAGTGTAAGTTTTTGAGTTACGATATTTAGGCATACTAGGAATCACATACTCTGTTTTTAATCAATCCTAGCCAGAAGTATTACATTAATTGATCCTAATTTATTGTATTATTTTTGAAATGTATGATTGAACTTCAGGTTTCAGATTTGGAAACTTCTTTTGGAGTCTAGCTGCCGGTTACGATCTCAGTCTTGGACAGTTTGACTATGATAGAGTAGACTATATTCATGTGTATAACATTGTCCTCTCCCTTCGTGACCTCGGAGGCCAGGCCCATAAACATACGCAGCCATTTGTCCACGCCACCAATGTGACGTTCGTTTAACGCTTTGATTTCTTGGTCTGTTAGGGAATGTGTGTTGTCTGAATTCATAATAGTGTAACAATTTAGGTTAGAAGTAATGATTGTTACACCAAGACAAATGTTAAGTGATGGGACTCGATTAATTTGGAAATCATCCCACATCACACCGTGCCTCGAGTGGGTCGGTTTGTAAGCCTTTCGACTTTCTTGATGCCGTTAAACAATTTAATGAGTTGAGCTTTTAATTCGATTAGGTCTGTGAACCTTTTTTTAATTATCAATAAATTGTTAAAAGAAAATTACAACCTACCAGTATATATGACCGAAAGAAAATGAGAGAATATTACGAGCCTGATTCGAGATGGGAATTGTATCAATTCAATTCTAAAGAAGAATATGCAAAGGCTTTCATAATTAATGGGTATTTCCATGATCAAGTTCCAGAGGATATTCTAAAAGCATATGAAACAATCGAGTATTTGATGGCTCATGCATACTATCATTGGCCAATGTATGACGAAGCATTTAGTAAAGTACTTTTTATGATCGAAATGGGTATAAAATTGAAGGCTAAACAATTAAATATACCAATTGCCCGAAAGAAGAATGGCAAAAGATGGGAAAGGAGATTGTCTCTTATTATTAATGATGTTTGTAATGAAGATTATCTGAGTGAGCTAAAACAAAAATTGGATAGATCAGCAGGTCTTCGTGATAGGAAGGCACATCCTAAAAAAAATACATATTCAGGGCCTAGTGGAGGAACACATAGAAATATTAAGTATTGCATCAATGTAATAAACCGATTATTTAGAAGTAGTGAATGGCATAAAAGGAAACATGAACTGATCGTAAATGCTGAGGAAATGATCAATAAGTATGTTAATAAGTTGCTGATTGTCAAAAAGGGTAGAGAGAAAAGAGTAATAAGCTCAATACTAGGTTTTGATATAGTAGGCAACACGATGTTTATTGTTTGTTTACCTATTTTGGATGTGAATAAGTTAAGAGCTGATGGTAAAGAAGGGGTTTTGCCAGACCCTGTGACTTATACAATTAGAAATTATGAGCTCGATAGTGATGAAATAACTGGTAAAACGCTTCAAGGAGAGAAGTTCAAACTCTTTAAAACTGCAAGTGAGAATCTAGTTAAGACCTACGTGAAATATCGGGAGTATATGCAGAGTAGATCTGATCAAGAAAAAAGCATGTATATAAATTCAATGGTTATGCAAGTTCCCTGGCATTTATCAAATGCAGAATATCAATATCTTTCCGCAAACGAAGATCATAGCTTTACCTAGAGTTAATACACAAATTGCTGGTTAGTTGAAGTTTTTGCAATTCGTTAGTTAGTTATGTAATCTAAATTTTTTAGGTCAAAATTGTTTAGCAAAACTAATTCATAAGATGGGAATAGTTGAAATTTGTATATCCTTTCAGGTTGCTATTCTGGGTATAGCTTACCCTATAATTCTGCAGGTTATAACTGATTTAGACAATAAATATTCATCAGTATTGATAACAGAGCTTTTCGAGGGTGAATCTGTTTGGAAAGTATTTAAATGGGTTCTAAGGATTAGTTTAGGTTCAACTTTTTTATACATAGTTAAAGCTCTTTGGGAAATATGGAGACAGATTGATGAAATTTTCGTCTATTTATTGGCGGGTTTGATTGTTAGTAGCGCGACTCTTCTAGTTATCTCCTTCATCTTTTTTATCCGAAAAATTCTAAAGTATTATTACCCAAAGCAGTTTGTTCGGTACTTGATAAAAAAAGATAATGCATCCAATTAATAAATTCTTCAATACTATTTTTAAAAAGCCAAAAGAACTTTTAGGTAAGCTTACAAGCTATGCCGGAGGTAAGTTCACAAAAGAAAATCTTAATAGTTTTACTGATTATCTGAAAGAGAAGTTTTTTAAAAAAGAAGATACTGATGAATATTTTCGAGCTTTGACCGACACCCTTTGTTATGCTATTAAGAATCAAAACGATAGGATTGCATACACGATTTATGAACACTTTTATACGAAATTCTCAAATTATCGTCGGGAGCATTCAGATGATCCAAAAGCGTATCCAGAGGTATATTATAATAGCGTTTTAAGGACTGTTGAGGAGTTAGCTACAGTTCGAAATAAGCGGTTTAGATTTTTGTCTAATGCTTCAGTTGGGGGAATTTGGTTAATAGGGGAAACTGGAGAATATCCTGTTAAGGAAGAAACGTATAGTTGGTTATGGAAGATTATTATTACTGCCATTGATTATGAAAGGGACGACATGGTTATGGATTATTGGGCAAATGCTTCTCAATATGCAATGTTGAATTTAGGAGAGATTACTCCAGACTATGATTTCTCTGATTTCGAAAATGGACCTAATAATAATGAAGAAATCGAGAAGCGCTCAGAAGAACGGGAAAGATTTTTTGAATTTGCTCATGCCTTAGGCGGATTAACTTTATATAGGCAAAGATATAATCTGCTTAAAAAAATGTTCGAGTATACTAACTCAATGCCACCCAAGTATGAGTTATTACCGGATTCGATGGATGGGGTGTTTTCAATGTACTTTAAATTTAGAGACCCACATTACCAAAATATTCATGTTATACAAAGGTATTATTTTCCGGATACAAGAGGAATAAGTGGAGAGGGGCTAGTAAAGCACTGGATGTGCAAATATGCTGCTTTACTTTTTCTTAGGCAATACACGTTAAGACGGTATCTCAGTACTCAAAAGCCATTAAAGTTACCTGATATTCCCAAATCTCAGTCTGAAAAGAAAAAATGGATAAGGAATTTAGATCATTTTAAGAGATTGATTGAGGAGGTTCGGGAAGATAAGGAGCTAATTGAAGCAGTAGGTTTTGGCTTCTTGAATGATGAATGGGTTAAAGAAAGTGACAATCTATCTCCCAAGGATTTTTTTGAAGAATTAGAAGCCGAACTTGCTTCAGCTTATGAATATGAAGATATACAGCAAGAGTTATTACCAACAAAAGTTAAACAGTTTGAAAATTCTACAGATAGGATATTGTCAAAAACAATAGAAGATTACAGGAGAGTTGCGAACTCTTCAAAAATTGAAAAGGAGTATAGTAGTGTATCCGTCGGGGATATTAAACAAATTGTTCCGAAAAGTCCTTTCGTTGCAAATCAAGCAACTTCAAACTTGAACTTTGACACATTTTTAGCAGAAGCTCAATCCCGGAAAATAAAAAAAGTAGTTTCTGAGACTTTCCGTATTAATCGTACACAGTCTTTCTTATTTAAAAATAAATATATATTCGATGCTATTGAGAAATTTATTGGTGATGAAGATGAGGCTATTATAGTTAATTTTGGTGTTTACCTACCTTTTTTAATAAACCAATTAAAGATAGAAGGCTTAAGCGAAGAAAAATTTAAAGAGACTGATATAGTTAATTTTCAGTCTTATAACCGAGACCAAGGAAGATCTTTGTATGTACTCAAGAAATCTGATTTTCCTTCATTTATACCATCTGAGCCTAGTAAAAAGATCAAAGAAAGGTTCAATCTTAAATCAGTAAATGATGGGTATAAAATTTTTGCCTCAGTTATAGATCTAAATAAAGATGATGAACTACGGGATGAGCTTGAAGGTCCAGAAGAAGAACTTAAAAGATCTGTTTATCTCTATATTTCTTCAAGGCTGGAAATTCGTTGGCAAAAGAAAGTTAAGATCTTTGAAATAAAACAGCATACAGAATTCCAAGAGAAAGGGATACCAAACAGTCTAGATGATATAAATGTATCGCTAGATTAGAGTTTATTTGGATTGGAGGCTAATAAATAGCCTCTTATTAGCTATGAAATCATTTTTTTAATTAAAAAGTCTGTAAATATTCAATTCTTTTATTCTACTTTATAGTTGAAGAAGTTCTTTTATATTAAGCTTGGTGTCGTAGTTAGTAGTCTTGGCTATTGAGTAAATTGACTCAGGTATTCAGCCTTCCAAAAAATATTTTTTGAGAAAAGTAACAGATGGCTCTTTGGAAATGTCTAAAGTACGTTGGGTATGAAATACAATGAAGATTCAAGAGTAAAAATACCAACCATTCTCCATTTAATGAGGTTGGGGTATAACTACCTTTCTTTGTCAGATCAAAATTGGGATACATCGAATAATATTTTCACAGATATTTTTCAGGAAAGTATTAAAAGAATTAATCCTGATTATGGGGATGAGGAAATAGATAAGCTGTATGATGAAGTTACCTTGTCTTTAGAAAATGAAGACCTTGGAAAAGCTTTTTATGAAATGTTGGTTGATAGGTCTGGGAAAAAGCTTATAGATTTTAATGATTTTGATAATAACTCCTTTCATGTAGTAACTGAATTGCCTTATAAGAATGATGATGAAGAATTTCGTCCAGATATTACGCTTCTGATAAATGGGATACCCCTAGCTTTTATTGAGGTTAAAAAGCCTAATAATCGTGAGGGGATTATTGCTGAGCAGAAGCGCATCAAGAAACGATTTAGAAATAAAAAGTTTAGAAATTTTATAAATATCACTCAGCTGATGGTGTTCTCCAATAACATGGAGTACGATGATGATTCGCCAGCTACTATACAAGGTGCATTCTATGCCCCGACTTCTTACGAAGACCCGACATTTAATTATTTCAGGGAAGAGGAGGATTTTAACTTACAAAAGATACTTAATCCAATCTCTGATCAAGATGAAAACTATGTACTAAGAGACAATAATTTGGTTAGTATTAAGGATTCTCAGGAATTTAGCACGAATAAAAGGCCTGATACTCCAACTAACCGGATTTGTACATCCTTATTTAAAAGAGAGCGTCTTAAATTTATCCTTAATTATGGGATAGTCTATGTTAAAGAGAGATCTGGAATCGAAGAGCATGTAATGCGCTATCCTCAGATGTTTGCTACAAAGGCAATAGCCGATCATCTTGATAAGGGGGAGAGGAAAGGAATTATTTGGCATACCCAAGGAAGTGGTAAAACGGCTTTAGCCTACTATAGTGTTAAATTCTTAAAAGATTATTTTCGAGAACAGGATGTTATACCCAAATTCTATTTTATAGTAGATAGGTTGGATTTGTTGGTTCAAGCGAAGCTGGAATTTAAGAGCCGGGGGTTATTTGTCAATACGGTTAATTCAAAGGATGAGTTTGCTAAAGAAATAAAATCTTCCAAGGCTATTCATAATGACAGTGGTATGCCTGAGATTACTGTTGTGAATATTCAGAAGTTCAAGGATGATCCTGATGTTACACGTAATACTGATTATGATATTGATATACAGCGGATCTATTTTTTAGATGAAGTTCATAGAAGCTATAATCCTGAGGGGAGTTTTCTTGCCAACCTCAAAGAGTCTGATCCAAACGCAATTAAGATTGGGTTAACCGGGACCCCACTATTAGGTGATGATTATAGCTCCAGAGATTTGTTCGGTGATTATATACATAAGTACTACTACAATGCATCAATAGCGGATGGATATACCCTTAGGCTAATCCGAGAAGAAATTGAAACAAGCTACAGGTTGCAGCTACAAAAAGCGTTAGAGGAAATTGAAATTCTAAAAGGTGACGCTGATAAACGATTTGTGTATTCCCATCACAAGTTCGTTGAGCCAATGCTTGACTATATTATAGATGATTTTGAAAAGACTAGAATAGCGAAAAATGATCATAGCATTGGGGGAATGGTAATTTGTGATAGCTCTGATCAAGCAAAAAAGATGTTTAAGATATTTACTAGGAAATATAAGGAAGATCCTCCGGAGCCGGCTCGCGCTGCTTCACCTCCCGTGAGTTATGCTGATAAAATTAAAGATGACACCAAGGTAGATAGTGCAGCGCTGATTCTTCATGATGTGGGCACGAAACAGGAGAGAAAAGATATTGTAGAGGATTTTAAAGACGGTGAAGTCGATTTTTTATTTGTGTACAACATGCTTCTAACGGGGTTTGATGCCAAACGGTTGAAGAAGTTATATATGGGGCGCGAGATTAAGTCACATAATTTGCTCCAGGCATTAACGAGAGTAAACAGGACCTACAAAGATTTCAGATATGGTTATGTGGTGGATTTCGCTGGAATTGATGAGGAATTTAAAAAAACGAATGAAGCATATTTCGAGGAGCTTCAGTCAGAACTTGGTGATGAAATAGAGCACTATTCTAATCTCTTCAAGACACCTGAAGAAATCAAAGAAGAAATTGAAGAAATCAAAGAAGTTCTTTTTCATTACGATACCGAAAATGCGGAGAAATTTTCACAACAAATTAACCAGATTAATGATCGTGATGAAATACTGAAAATCACGAATGCCCTTGATAATGCTAAAAGCTTATACAACCAAATTCGCCTCAAAGGGCATTATGAGTTACTCGAAAAGTTGGATTTTCATAAGCTAAAAGACTTAGCAACGGAGGCTAATAATCGGTTAGCATTAATTAATTCTAAAGAGTCACTTGAGAATAGTGTTGACAACCAAAACTTGCTAAATGTAGCCTTAGAGGATATAGTATTTGGTTTTAACAAGGTTAAAGAAGAAGAGCTTGTCATTGCCGATGAGCTCAAAGAAACGTTGCAGAAAACCAGAGAATCCTTGGGAAGTAACTTTGACCAAAAAGATCCGGAATTTATTTCTTTAAAAGAGGAGTTGGAGCGTCTTTTCAAAAAGAAGAAGCTAACCGACGTGACAAAGAAAGAGATGAAGAAGAATATTAAACATCTCGAAGATATTTACAGTCGCTCTCAAGAATTGAAAAGGAAAAATGAATTATTGAAGGAGAAATATAAAAATGACGAGAAGTATGCGCGCTTACATAAACGATTAATGGAGAAAGACCCATTAACTGAGTCAGAAAGAAAGTTATTTGAGGTTTTACAGGATTTAAAGGCGGAAGTTGATGATAGGATTCTACAGAATTCTAAAATGCTTGAGAATGAAAGTTATATAAAGCAAATGATGGGAAAGATAGTTATTAACCAATTTAGAAATAAGCACGATATCCCAATTGATGCCGAGACATCAAAAAGGATAAATAGGATGATTGTAAATGAGTACATGAATGAATATTACGGTAAAGTAGCATGAATAAAACATTAGAGTTTAAGGAAAAGACCAAAACATTAATTGACGACCTAAAAAGCGTATGCGCTAATTATGGGTTAGGTAATGATGGAAATGAGTTTAAAATTATCACACAGGCATTTCTGTATAAATTCTTGAATGACAAGTTTATACATGAAGTTAAGCAAATTGATGAAAGTCTTGCCGAGGCTGATGACTTAGAACAAAAATTATCTAACTACGATGATGATGAGTATGAAATGTTAATGATGCAGATGAGTGAAAACACCGCTCGTCTACGTCCAGAGCATTTTATTTCGGTTCTTTATAAGCAGCAGAATGATGAGAACTTTTCCAAGCTGTTTGATTCGACACTTATGGATATTGCTAAAGAAAATAGTGATATCTTTTCGGTAGTAACTGAAAGTGGCGAAAAAATCATCCTGTTTGATGAGATTAGTGAATATGTTACTGGTAAAAGAGACGCGTTCTGCAGAGCAATTATCAACAAACTCTCTGGATTTAGCTTTGAAAATATTTTCCATGAGAAGTTTGATTTCTATGCAACGATATTTGAATACCTGATTAAAGATTATAACTCAAATAGTGGGGGAAAATATGCCGAGTATTTTACGCCCCATGCCGTGTCTAAAATCATGGCCAAATGTTTAGTACAGGAAGACGTGGAAGATGTCACCTGTTACGATCCCTCGGCGGGTTCCGGCACGTTACTTATGAATTTGGCACATGAAATTGGAGAAGATAGGTGTACTATTTATTCGCAGGATATTTCTCAAAAATCTTCTCATCTGCTGCGGCTAAATTTGATTTTAAATGATCTGGTTCACTCTATTCCACACATAATTAAAGGGAATACGCTTCTGGATCCTTACCACAAAGACAAAAAAGGCAAGCTACAGGAATTTGACTACATCGTATCGAATCCACCGTTTAAGTTAGACTTTAGTGATTATAGAGATGATTTAGACACTAAAGAAAATAAGGATCGTTTTTTTGCTGGTATTCCAAAGATACCTAAAAAGGCTGTGGATAAAATGTCTATCTATCAGCTATTTATTCAGCATATCATTTATTCAATGAATAAGAATGGTAAGGCTGCTGTTGTTGTCCCAACAGGTTTTACTACCGCACTGAGAGGAATTGATAAAAGAATTCGCAAAAAGTTGGTAGATGATAAAATGTTGACTGGAGTAGTGAGCATGCCAAGTAATATTTTTGCGAATACGGGGACTAACGTTACAGTTTTATTTCTAGACAAAAAAAATGATGATGAAGTTATTTTGATTGACGCTTCTGATTTAGGTGAAACTGTAAAAAACGGCGGTAATCAAAAAACGGTACTCACTAAAGAGGAAGAAGAATTAATCATTGCGACATTTAATAAAAAGAAAGAAGTAAATGAATTCTCAGCAGTAGTAAGTTATGAAGAAGTTAAAGAAAAACATTATTCACTTAGTGCCGGTCAGTACTTTGAGGTAGAAATAGAACACGTTGATATTTCTGAAGACGAATTCAATCGAGATTTAGATGGGTACAAAAAGAGAATAAACTCAATGTTTAAAAAATCAAAGGAATTGGAAAAAGAAATTGAGTCTAACTTGGATTTATTAAACTATGAGTAAACTAAACAAGCACAAATTTTCAGATCTATATGAAATAAGTTCTGGTATATCTAGTAAACCTAAACAGGCAGGTCATGGTGCACCATTTTTATCATTTAGCACTGTTTTCAATAATTATTTTCTACCGGAGGAATTAGATGAGAAAATGGATACTTCGCCTGAAGAGCAAAAAAAATATTCTATCAAAAAGGGAGATATTTTTCTAACCCGAACTAGTGAAACACTTGATGAGCTTGGGATGAGCTCAGTAGCATTGAAAGAATATCCTAAAGCTACTTATAGTGGTTTCTTAAAGAGACTAAGACCAACACAAAATGATGTAACTTACCATAAATATCTGGCCTTTTACTTACGAGCATATTTGTTTCGAAAGTCTATGAATTATAAGGCCGTAATGACTTTAAGAGCTAGTTTAAATGAAAAAATATTTTCATATCTAGACCTCTTATTGCCAAGTTATTCCCAGCAAAAGAAAATTGGGGATTTCCTTTATTCTATTGAAGAAAAAATAAATTTGAACAAAAAAATTAATAAGGAATTTGAGAAGTTAATAAAGCTCATCTATAAATATTGGTTTGTACAATTTGACTTTCCTGATGAGAATGGTAGGCCTTACAAGTCATCTGGTGGGGAAATGGTTTACAGTCAAAGATTAGGAAGAGAAATTCCAAAAGGATGGAAAGTTTGTGATTTGGAAAAAGTTGCGGAAGTTAAAAAGGGTGATATGATAACTTCCAAAGAAACTAATGAAGGTAAGGTTAAAGTGGTTGCTGCTGGTGTTGATTTTGCATACTTCCATTCAGAGTCAAATAGAAATGAAAATACAATAACAATAAGTTCGTCAGGAGCAAACGCTGGTTATATAAATTTTTGGAGAGAAAAAATATTTGCTTCAGACTGTACAACAGTAAGGGGTAATTCGGATATAGATACAATTATCATATATCACTTTTTGGATCTAATTCAAAATAATATAAATAGCCAAACAAAAGGTTCGGCACAATCTCATGTGTACCCAAGTGACATTAAATCACTGCCTTTCCTAAGACCAGAGAATTCGATAAAAGAAAAGTTTGAGTCGGTTGTTATTCCGCTTAATAAAAAAATCAGGAATAACTTAATTGAAAATAAAAAGCTCAAAGAATTAAGAGATTGGCTTCTGCCAATGTTAGTAAATGGTCAAGTTGCAGTGCAAGAGCTTGATGCATTTGATAAAACTGCAGATTTGAATGAGAATAAGAACCTTACCAATGTTGATTACTATAAACGAATTGTTTTAGCTGCTGAGATAGTTTGGCAATTGCATAAGCAGCCAACATTGGGGCATTTAAAGTTGCAAAAGCTTATTTATTTAGCTCAGCAGGCAAATAATATGAATTTACCCACAAACTTCTTGCAGCAAGCGGCTGGTCCTTATGATCCAAGAATGGCTCGTTCCATAGATAAACAGTTAAAAAAGAAAAACTGGTTCGAGTATAATGAGAATGGATTCTTCAATTACAAGCCACTTGTAAATGCTGGAGAGCACCGGGAAGATTTTGATAAGTACTTCTCTGAAGAGAAAGAAGATATTCAATATCTGATTAATACTTTTAAAAAAGCCAAGTCAAGTTCGGTTGAAATAGCCGCTACATTATATGCTTGTTGGAAAGAATTACTTGAGAATGAGGAATCTTTTTCTGAAGAGTTACTAATTGAGAAGTTCTACAGCTGGTCAGATGAAAAAGCCAAATATGAAGAAGAAAGATTAAAAAAAGCTATCAGCTGGATGAGGGAAAAGGGTATTGTTCCTTCTCAAGAATTAGAAATGAGTTCTTGAGATGACTAATAAGGTGAGCCTAAAAACAATCGTAATAATTGTATTAGTTATTGCAATAATTGCCCTATTCATTTTTAGTCTAGGCCAATATAATCCTACGAAGATTAGCAAACCTGAAGAATTTAAAGAGAGCCGTGAGGATGCTAAAAGAAAGCATGCCTGGTACAAAGAGATTGTTAAAAACCAGAAGAAACTAAAAGATCAGCTAGACAAGAGATTTGAAATTATCTATTTCGGGGTTCGGTTTGGTCTAGTATTGTTATGGGCTGGAATAATATTTGCTTTGTACTCTTTGGGATTAATAGTGGGTGTAATGGGAATAATAACCTACACATCAGGCTTGGCCGCATTTGCAGTAGTCACGAACTTTTTAACTTCTGGCACCTATTATGACCTAAAGGACTTTGCTGAAGAAATTAAAGTTAAGACCGAGAATTGGGTTTATGGGAAGTATTTGAATTTGGAGAAGAAAATTGAGAGAAAGCAACAGGAAATAAATCGATTAGAAGAATCACCCACGATTCAATCATAAGTCAAAACAGAGGGTAAGCTTTAGCCGATGAAAACTCTTAATTCATGAGCAAAGAAGAGTATTACTATAAAGTTGGTGCATGTATTATTGGTTCATTGTTATGGGGTGGGAAGGGAGGAAAACGCGACTCATGGCGGCAAAAAGCTTTCGGTAATAGTCCGAAAAGTAAGGTGATTCCGGTTTCACTTCCGATGAGATATGGACGTTATTCTAATGGCCGTAAATGTCCGACTATGGTATTTAGCCACGAATACTATAGAAAAGGTAAACTCGGTAAAGGTGCCATAATACCTTTTTCGCAAAAAAAGATGGATGTCGAAGAGGTTATTTCGGAGGCGAAAAAGATGTCCAGAGCAGAGGGGAAGCACGATAATAGTTTTATAAAAGGTAGTGCTAACTGGTGTGTAATATTATGCTGGATCAATCCAAGTATGGATGCTGCTAAGAGGGAAAGCTTTTTAAATAAATGGATAGATCAATACGAACCAAAAATTTCTGAAGACCTTCTGTCTCATTTTAAAATGGATTGTGAATCTGCTTCAGTATTTAACAAAAATGGAGAGCTTATTTTTGACTGGCCTGAAGAGCTGGGAGAATTTGACCTAATCATTGCATCACAACCTCAGCCTACTCACAAGAATAAAAGACGGTCTGGATTTTTTTCTACGACAGAGTTGAGTAAGGCTTTTACAGAGAGTCCAGAATATTTTAATAAAAATATTCAACATAATATCACAACTTGGAATGATGGGAATATTATGCACGAGCAATTAGATGATGAAGTAATAACTTATTTCCGAGATCAATTCAGAGAGGCTCGATACGAAGCTCTGTTAAATTCGGAGAACTTCACCCCTTTATTACATACCTTAGAAGCATTTGGCTCTTATCTGGCTAGTATATATGGTAATAATGAACAGGGGTTATTTAGGCTTAAAAAGTATTTAAAGAGTTTTGTTTCAGACTCACCATATGTTAATGAATTACCGAGAGAATATTCTGTTTATCATTGTGATTTCGATTTCTTGTATAAATATGTTAGAGATACGAGAAATGAAGCTGCCCATATGGGCGTATATGCTCGTCAAAAAACACGCTTTATCTTGGAATTATGTCTGATTTTTGAATCCAAACTCAACGATTTAGATATGAAAGCATCAAATTATGCTGTAACTGGAGTTACAAAGGCGGAGTTGTGGCAACCATTGGGACATATTCGAAAAGAAATGCTCTTAAACTCCTTTTCCTATATTCCAGTATATCACAATGAAGAGTGGAAGCTGATTTCGGATTATAACTTGGCTGATTATCTAGCTTCCGAAAATAAGAAAAGCGATAAGGAGAGTGAGTCGGTTGGGGATGCACTTGAAAAAAAAGATAAGGGGTTGGAAACAGAATCTGCTGAAAAAGTTTTTCCAGATGAGGACATTTCTGATTTAAGCCTTAAGAGTACAAAACCAGTTCTTGTTATTGATAAACATAAAGAGGATCGCCTTTATGGTTTATTTACCGGATTTGATTTACTATAAATTTGAAATTGTAAGCTATTTAAAACTTCTATATGATTCCTGACAATATCCAAAAAGAACATATTGAAAAAGCGTTGGCCGAAATTGATCAAGAGGGGATTCGACCAGGGCGTCATTCATCGACCTATGATTTGGTACATGACGGTAAGCACTACCCTCCAAAGCTAGTCCTCTCGATTGCTAATAGATATGCTAATGGGGAAGAATTAGATCCAAGTTCATTTAGTGGAGGGGAAAACACACCTGCTTTTAATAAGCTTGATGATTTGGGATATGACATAGTTACTAAGGGCAATGTTGAAAAGAAGGGAAATAAATCAGATATGGACAATAATTCGGTGCAAGTTGAGCTCATTGATCGATATAAGACTCTTATTCGAGAAGACCATAATGAAAAGGAGTTGTATAAATGGCGTTTAATCAACGACTTCCAAGAGAAGTGGGATATAGAGGCGGACAATTTTGCCGAAATGGCTCAAAGTATAGAATTTGGCAATCTATTGGACTATAGGAGTAAGACACTTATTCACTTCGTGGAGGATTATCCGGAAGAAGCTCGCTCGTTATTTAAGATGCTATATGATGAAACAATTCCTTTGAAAAAAAGAGTTGATGATTTTGGTCAAGAAGCGGAAGAATTAGTTAGAGAACATTATCCTGATAAGGGCTCGTTTCAAGATGAGCGTACCATAGCTACTTATCTTACTTTTAGATATCCGGATAAATATACCTTCTACAAATATTCTTTTTATTCGGATTATACTAACCTATTGGAAATAGATAGGCCTTCAGCCGGTAAAAGGTATATTCATTATTTAGAACTTGTAGAAGAATTTATTGATGAATTTATTTCTAAGGATGAAGAGCTTGTTGAGCTATCACGAAATACTTTAACAGAGGATTGCTACATAGATGATAATCTAAATATCCTTGCTCAGGATATTTTATTCAGAGTGGTAGAAAAAGCAGATGACATAAAAGGCACGGTAGAAGACTTTATAACAATTTTAGAAAAAATTGGAAGAAATCCTGCTACTAATTACTTCCAAGTTATAGATAAAATAGTCGATAATTTTGAATTAAATGAAGATGACCAGCGTATAGTATTTAGTACTAGATCTGACCATAACCGACTTGCATTCACCATTGGTCAGCGATATTGTTTGATAAAACAAGCCAGTAGTAATTTGTGGGGTTTTATACATCCTGAAGAACAAAGTGTGGCAGGTACTTTCGAGTCTTTTGACGGTCCTCCTGAAGCTTACTGGCACGAAACCTCTGAATTTGATCATGTACGTAAAGAATTAGATCGAATAAAAGAATCTTGCAGAAAAGAGTTAAACCGAACGAATAAGTCAAGTCATATAGTCCACTCAAATTCCAGTTTTACACAAGCTGTATTTGATAAATCTTATCGAAATAAAATCTTTTTAAATGCTTTTAGCCAGAAATTCGAGCAGAAATTGCATTTAGCTGGGATCAAGAAAAATACAGATACTAAAATGACGCGAAATACAATTCTGTATGGACCGCCGGGCACCGGTAAAACATATACCCTGCGAAATATCTATGCACAAAATTTTATTCAGGAGGAAAAACTAAAGACCAAAAAAGAATTTGAAGCCGAAGCTATTGAAGAGCTTAGTTGGTGGGAGGTCATAGCCTTAACGTTATTAGACGCTGGTAATTTGACGGTTCCCGAGATAAAAAAACACCGCTTTATACAAGTTAAAGAAAATCTATCCGATAGCAGAAGCATTAATGCGACTATTTGGGGGCAACTACAGACTCACACTTCACCAGAATACGAAAATGTAAAGTATGGAAGTCGTCAAGAGCCGTATCTTTTCCAAAAGCATGAGGATTCGGTATGGTCTATTAGCCGAGATGATTGTAAGAAAAAGACCCCTTACCTGATTGAGGTATTACATAATATGAACCAGTATGAGTCCGAAACTAAGAAAGAGGAAAACTTTCGATTTACTACCTTTCATCAAAGTTTTACCTATGAAGATTTTGTTGAGGGTATTAAGCCCAAATTGGATACCCAAAAGAGTGATTCAGAGAGTGATAATATTGAGTACACCATTGAAAAAGGCGTGTTCTATCAGGCGGCGGATGAAGCTTGTAAATTGGCCGGATTTATGGGATTACAGGATTGCTTGAACCACTCAAGAGAAGAAAGGAGCCAGATGTTTGAGGAGGCCGATCCCTTCGCGCTCTTTATTGATGAAATTAACCGGGGCAACATTTCTGCTATCCTGGGTGAGCTGATAACATTGATTGAAGATGACAAGCGACTTACGGCAGATAACGAGCTGATTGTACAACTTCCATATTCCAAGAAGTCATTTGGGGTGCCTCCTAACCTGTATATTATGGGCACGTTAAACACTGCTGATAGGAGTGTTGAGGCCTTAGATACAGCCCTGAGAAGACGATTTTCTTTTGTTGAAGTTGACCCTGATCCAAGTTTATTGGATGGGATAGAAGTTGATGGCGTAAATATAAAGAATGTTCTCAAAACGATTAATCTACGGATTGTAAAATTATTAGACAGGGATCATAAGATTGGACATAGCTATTTCCAATCGCTGGAGGAGAATCCAAGCAGAGAACTACTAGTCCGAATTTTTAAAGACCGAGTAATACCCCTTCTTAAAGAATATTTCTTTGGTGATTTTGGGAAAATAGGGTTAGTTCTCGGCCCTTCATTTATCGAAGAAATTTATGCTGACCAAAGCGGAGTATTTGCCAACTTTTCTGGATATGAAGAGGTAGCGGCAGAATATGATGAACGGTCAGTATATACCATAGCCCCTGTAGACCAATGGAATTTTGAAAGCATCTATGCTCCAAGGACCGACGAAGAATGAAAACCATCCAAGTTTTTGAACGTGAAAAAATATTTTATGGTGGAGATCATGCTCTAACCAAAGAGCATTTTGATAAGCTCGTAAAATACAACGATAAGAATGAGCAGAAGTTTTTTAGTGTCATTCATAGGGGGATCAAATTCCATCAGTATGTTGGAGTTATCAAGGTAGGGAACATCTTAATTGAAATTGCCCCTAAACTCGATAACACTAAATCAGAGTCTGGACACAATTATTGGCAAGGGGTTCTCCTCGATATGTTGCGAGAGTGTCGCATTCTAAGTCCATCTGCTCCTACCAAAGCTGAATTGCGATTAAAGAATAACTCTCTGTTAGATCTGTATTTCGATCTGTTTGTGAAAGAAGTAGAATACCTGCTTCGCCGGGGACTCATTAAAAGATATATCCCCCGGACAGAGAACGAAAAGGCTGTGAAAGGCAAAATTGAATTCAGCGAGCATATTAAAAAGAATATCGTCCATAAAGAACGGTTTTATGTCACGTATAAAGAATACTCCTATAATCATCTTATTAATCAGATTCTTCTTAAAACACTTGCTGTTATTGAGGAGGTATCAGAAGATGTTTCGTTAAGGGGACGAATACGAAAGTTAAAGTTTTCTCTTCCTTCTCTGGATGATATTCCGGTAACTTCTGATCTTTTTGAGTATATAGACTTTGACCGCAAGAACGACAAGTATCGGAATGCCTTGCAAATCGCTAAGTTATTGCTCCTGAATTACAGTCCGGATATTACATCAGGTCGAAACAATGTTCTTGCCCTTCTATTTGATATGCAACAGCTTTTCGAAGAGTATGTGTTCAGGCGCCTGCAAAAGCTATCAATGCAGAGTGATTTTTTTGTAAGTAGACAACAATCAAAGAAATTCTGGCGATCAAAAACAATACGGCCAGATATAGTACTAAAAAGAAATGGTAGCGTGTATGTATTAGATACAAAATGGAAGTCCTTATCCAGTATTAATCCGTCAGCAACAGATTTGCGGCAGATGTTTGTTTATAACCAATATTTTGGATCTCAACGAAGTGTCTTGGTTTATCCAAAAGCAGATAACTTTGATAAAGTTGATGAGTTATTTAAACAACCAGCAGAATTATTTAAAATCGAAGGGTCTCATGTAGATCATGGATGTATGCTTTATTTCATGCCTTTGGTGTCAGAAGGAGGGCTAAATTTTGATGCCTCCAGGGAGTTAATTGAAGTGCTGGTGAAGTAACTAATACTTGTGCAAATGAGACTATTTGTTGGCGTATTAAAGAGTAAAGGATTTCGGAATAGTTAGTAGTATTATGCGAAGTTTCACATGTAATCAATTCGAAAATGTTGAAATGTTGATCAATTAAATAGTAGGGTATGTTGTATTCAACATGTAAACAAATCAACAAAAAAACATGTTATAAGATTGTCTTAAAAGAGAGGCTATTTTGGCTGAATCGTATGACAAAATTGTATAACAATTTTGCTAAAGTTGTCCCTAGAGGTTGTAAATGCCTACTTTGTGAACCTTTCAGTTAGATATTATCGACCCCAAAATTGTTAAACGAAATGCTTTTGGACAACGTCCAAACGTCATAATGGTTTAACGTTTTAGCTTTTTGCAGTCATGATGTATTGCCTTTAAACTGTTTTTAGGTTTGATATTTAAATAATTGTTTAACAATTAAATTACTAATGTCAATGTTAAACGTTTGGCAGTTTTGAGACTTTGATAAAATAGAATTGTATAACAAAAATGTTTAACAATTTTGTAAGATGTTGTCTCCAGTAGCGTAATAGCTTACTTAGTGAATCTGATTGATGGGTATTATCCAACCTAAATTGTTAAACAAAGTGCTTTTTGGACAACGTCCATACGTGATTAATGGCTTAACGTTTTGGCGTTTTGCAGTCTTGACGTTTAACAGTCATGATGTTTTGCCATTTTGATAGTTTACATGCTTGGTGTATAAAAAATTGTTTAGCATTCAAATTACTAATATCAATGTTAAACGTTTGGCAGCTTTAAGACTTTGATAAAATAGAATTGTATAACAAAAACGTTTAACAATTTTGTCAAATTTGCCCGTAAAGATTGTAAATGCCTACTCAGCGAATCTGTTTGTAAAATATTATACAATCCAAAATGTTATACAAAGTGCTTTTTAAACAATGTAAGCTTATCCAATTTCAGACCACTTAAATAGTAGACGATTGGAATGATTTGAGAAATTCATCGTTTAACGAATCCTCGATTAAAATGAGCTTTTTCAATACACATATAGGATTTGTTAAATATAATTAGGTGAATACTAAATACATGGCTGACACATATTACAAATAAATGCTATATGCTTGGTGATTACAGTAATACGTTAATTTGTGGGAAGTAGAAAACTATTCCAGTATCTGTTTGCTAGTTCTCCAATATTGTCCTCCATATAATGTTAGTTAGTGGTCGGAGTTTTCTGAGAAAATCTTTGACTCTTATATAACTAAATTCCTTTGCCAGATCTCTGAACAGAGACGTAGGTTTTGAGAGTAATAGTTAAGCTGAAAATGCCTTAAATCGTCGTCTGCAGTGTTTTAAACCTGATAATTGCTGTGACCTCGGCAGTTACAGCAATTACCACTAATTTAGTTAAACACATGTAAATACTATACTTATAGATGTTACTTTCCTGTTACTTGAAAATAATAGTAGTAACAGTTGAGAAAGCTAAAGTAACAGCAAGTAACAAAAAAGTAATAGTGAAAGTAACAGCAATTTATGGGGTAGTTTGTTTTAAATACCTTTTTTTGACTACGATTACTTTGTTACTACTATTTTTGATAAACTTTAAGAACATCTGCATAGTAAATTAATTAAACCTAGAAGGGAATATCCTTATCAAATTCCAACTGTTTATCAGTTTCGTCTTCGTAATTTTTTTGATCATTGTCTAGCTTTTCTTCAGACCTAATTTGAGCAGAAGATGGTCCATATTTATGAAGTTGAAATCCCATCCTTAGTAGCTCGTTTTCATTAGCATTGGGTATATAAAACCCTTTGCAATTTACGGGATCTTCTCTGTGGGAGGGAGTCCAGGTAATAGTTTTTAGTCCACCTTCTTCATCCAATAAACTCAGCTCTTTAAACTTTTGGTAAACTGCTTCACGACGGACAATCTCATCGGTTCCTCGTTTGGCTTCAAGGTATTTATCCCAAACCGCTTTAGCCCAAATTTTAAGCGTACCATCCGACATCCAATTGAAGTGATTGCTATTAACTTCATTGCTTTCAATGAGTGTATTAATTGTCTGTACATAGTTAGTGAAAGGATTATATTGAGCGGCAGTTACGGCTGATTTGGTAGTTTGTTGCTTTACAAATTGATACAAGTCCGAATCAAAGGTGATATCTGAAAGGTTCATTCTGAGCTTTTCTTTTAAGTTTTTACGGTAAACCTCATCTGATTCGTTTTCGGCTTCTTTGCTATCTTGGTGTAGCAGTTCAATCTCTTCTCTGTATTCTTTAAAGAGCCAATGATAAACGGTTATTAACGCAGCGAACTGTGATATTTGACGGTCCTGTAGAATGGCTTCGCCACTTCGATTGCTAAGTTCTTCTCGTACATCTTTCTTTAGCTTATTGCGAATGCGGTCTAAGTCCCATACAAAAGCTTCACGGTTTAGAAGTTTATATTTTTCCATATAGCTAAGCATCAGACGTTGTCTAAGTTGCTTGTTATTTTTGAGGTTTCGCACATGTTTTTCCGGCCCCCGCCGATTTCGTTTATACTCTAATATGAGGCATCTACTTTGTAAATGGTCAGTCCGTGGTCGAAAATTAGAACAAAATACTGGCATTGTACGTACAGCTTTCCGTTCTAAGCCGTAGGATTTGCCTTTTTTAATGTTAGTACGCCGCATCTTGAGCTCAAACCAGCTGTTCCACTCCTGATCTTCGATTTTATGGTCTTGGCCGGGTACCTGAGGCACGTGCTCGTCAACCCATAGTGGTACTTGAGACTTTTCTTCTATGGCTTCATCAACTGAGCGTGGGGGTGGGGTTTGTAGACTATCTTGATAGCTTATGCCGTAAAAGTCGAGGATCCGTTTTACGACTTCTCCCTTACCAACATTGCCTTCTCCATAGAAGTAAAGAAATATAACATGTTTAAACAGGTCATAGATATCATCAAAGAAAATATAACTGAAAATATAACCTACAATTAGCTTGCCCCACTGACGGAACTCGCTATCACCACCAACCATACTACAAAATTCGCTTATGACCTCTTTTTTGAGCTTCTTTTCAAACATCTGATCGTCAAATAGCCTATTCATAGCTGCCTTATACTGTCCATCTTGTGATGGTCCCAAATCAAAGTGGGGCAGATGCATAGGATCATCACTGGGCTTTATATATTTATTTTCCTTCACCTTAAAAGCCCCCTCATCTTTTGCTGTTAGAATAAGAGAATCGTTAGAATTTTCTGGGAATTTTATTAGCACATTCTCGGCCAAAAAGAATGTTTCCTTATCAAATTCAATAAACCCATAGTGTTTAAATTCTCGTACTATTCGCGGTTCATAATAGCGTTCAAGCTCGGCCCAAAATTTGCGCATGTCATGATTTGTTAAATTCTGGGTAATACGGGTTTCCTTTTCCCAAATAGCATTACTGAAATTGTTGAAACTATGTGTTTGCTCGGGGGATAATTCAATATCCTCAGTAATTAGTTTCCCATCCTTATTGAAATACCGGAGGGTACAATCGAATTTTCGGTTCCATTCATCTACTTTCAAATCGTAGGATTCCACGATTGAATTAATGGCAATATCATAATCAGTAACCTCTTCGTAGCTGTCTTCGCCGGTTTTCTTTTTCCACCGTAAATTGTCTTCGTCCCGTCTAAACTTCATGTGTTGCTTCCGCACTTTTTCACGCTCATTCCAGCGGGCTAGCTCTACTTCCAGATGGTCACGTGCCTCTTCGGTTGATTGATTTCTGTATTTTGCTATGAAATGCAGAATAGGGTAGGCATAGCCACTTCCATCGACGCATTCATTCTGTAGAAGATTGATAGTAAGATCATGAGGTTGATGTTCGTTAAATATATTTTTGCAGTTATTTAGCACCCGGTCGTGACGTGAAACTTCACGGAAACCAGATAACTTGTTATTAAAATACCATCGCCAAAAATCGGGGCTTATATCTTCCTCTAATTCCATTAACCTAGAGATTCTTTTTAGTTTCGATTCCATTTCTTGCTAAAGTATTTTCTTTCCACAGCTCTTTTAAGATCGCTGTCAAATCCTGCAATAATACGCAGGCATTTGTGGCGAATTTCTTTCGTCCTGTTAAAGTTTTGAATGACAAAGTCGATCCAATGAACCGGTTGATCATCTACCTGTTTGGCTATTTTAATGTCTAAATCTTCATCGGCAGTAATTCGAAGTGCCATAAAAAATTTCTGCTTGTTCAATCCTTCTGGATAGAAGATGGCATCTTTAGCATATCGAGCTAATAGCTCTACCTGAGGAGAGCGGTATGTTTTGATATGTAGCAGGTTTTTTATGCCTTTTTTTTGTAATTGCTTAGCATCTTTTTTGCTAAAACAGAGCCGGGCTTCACCTGTTTTCCGAATCGAATGTTTTACCTTGTTGATGCCATCAATAATTTCTGCAGGTGATTTATAGTCCTTAGATCTGCTGCTGGCTGTTTCATTTATTGTGATATTCAGGTATCTAGCTAGTTCTCGAATAGCTTCGATAAAGCCATATCCTTTATATTCCATTAGAAAATCCACTGCATCGCCCCCTTTTCCACAGCCAAAACACTTGTAGATACCCTTAGCGTTTGTGACATGGAATGAGGGTGTTTGTTCATTATGAAATGGGCAAAGGGCTTTACCTCTGGTGCCACGTTGGGAAGATGTGTCAAGTTCTGGGCCATAATGATTTATAATGGATACGATATTAGCATTGGCATTATCTACAATCTTACTTAGTTGTTGGTCTGAGATCATATAATATTGGGTAAGGTTTTATAATTACGGATGCCGTGGGTTACTTATGTTTCATAAAGGAGTTCAATAACTCTGGCATCTTTTTTTAATAGAAGATTTTAATAGGGGAGGTAGGAAATTTCCTCATTCATCTCATTAGCAGTCACTCATACCGGGACTGTCACCATAACAATCGACTAGTGATTCCCAGTAATAGGCTTTACCAGTGGAGAAGATTTTGCTCTCTAGGCGAGAACAATTAAGCTCTAATTGATGCAATGGTACATTCCATGCACGAGAAATATCTGGGATATGTAAATGTGCACGGATATCTTTTTTTAAAGTACCTTCCATTAACTTATATATGCCTTTGTGAGGGGGCTCTTCTAAGCTGTGGTATAGAATTTTCTTTTTAAGCTTAAGTATTAGATCCCTGGAACTCTTTTGATTTAAGGCTTCCTCAGGACGGAATAAAAATAAATCCACTACAATATCCCGAGGTTGAGAATTTATTTTCCCTATCATTCCAAGTACCATTTCGACAAGACGATGATCTTCCATGTAATTTCTACTCATTGTTTTCCACCTATTGGTTTGAATTTGAACGTTCTTCAGTGAGATTGGGACGTTTCATGCGTCGAATGCGCAGGGCTTTTGCTGCCGCTTTTAAGTCTTCGTGAGACCACATCCGACGCCCTCCAATTTTTTCCGGTGGATCGATGTCTTGTGCTCGTAGGAGGTTGTCTAAATCGTAGTAATTGACCTCTTGGTCGAGCTGCTGGCTAAGGTATTCCACAGCCTCTCCAGAGGTGAGATAGTGTTTTATTTCCATAGATTCTAGGGTTCTATTAAAGATTAATTTAAGCCAAAGAATTACTTTGACTGCAATAGAACCCTAGTGTACAATTCTGTTATCAGGTATTTTGGAAATACGAATTTTTTTATTTCCAAAAGGTCAACTAGCCGAATACATATCATCAATAACTAAATGTGCTAGCTCCTCTTTAAATCCAGATTCTAACCCTATTTTCTTCGTAAGAATACCGCTTAGATAGTTGATGACAGATTCTAGTATAGAAAATTCAATATGCTCTGGGGAATGCCTGTTTTGGGAAGTGAATATATTGGGATTTTTATAGAAACTACCCTCGAGTATGGTTCCTCTTTTAGGATCAAGATGATGTTGTATTCCGCCAGGAAAGCGATAATCGCTTAGCTTGTTAGATAGCTTTGGAAGGTCACTGATATTGCTTTGAACATCAATTGTGTCACCAGAGGCAGAAGTGAAAAGGTTAAACTTAATATGATTATTCAATTCATTAACGATGATTCCTTCTAAATAATCACGAATGGTGATGTATTCCAATTCTGTTAATAAAACATTTTCAATTACCCATTTCGGCCAGTCAAATATTTTCAACTCTTTTAGTTTGGGCTCAATTAAGGCAAGTCGGTTATAACGGTTTGGATCAAACCACTCATTTTGATCCTCAAAAATATCATGAAAACTCTTGGGATATTCCTGAATTGAACTATACTGGTACTGCTTTAAGTCTCGTTGAAACCCTCTGCTGTAACTCAAGGTGATATTCTCGGAACCATCTATTTGTGGAATAGGGGTAGGGGGATTTTCAAAATAGACGTCTTTAAATTGATCAAATCGGCTAGCAACATCACTGAGCAAGTTGTTATGTTCTAAAAGCTTTTCTTCTTGAAGGTGTTGGAATAGCTCAGAAAAGGGGCCATTGGATCGTGTTCCTAAGGCAACATGCTTGAATATATTTTCAAAATTTGTTCCTTTCAGAGATTCAACAATTGAGTCATAAATTTTGGTTGGAAATTCGTCATAGACTAGCGGTATGATCCCTTCTTGGTCGATGTAGAACTTAGTTCTATTGTAATCCAACCTCGATTCTTTTTGGTTGTACCCCTCATCGAAATAAAATTCAAGTTCTTTAACAATATTTTTTTGTTTGTCAGAAACAGCTTTCATTCGAGATATTTCTCGATCTAGCTCTACCGTATTTCTTGTAACTTCCTTTATTTTACTTTTATTGTGAAAGTCACAAATCTCTTGTACTAAACTAGTGACCGTCAGTTTGTTATTATCTTCCTTATAGGTGTGCCCATAGATATAAATTTCTGCTTTATCTATGAGCTCTGTGACAAATTGATTAAAGTAATAGAGATCAGGTTTTTTCGTCTCAGACATAAAAAATATTTCTATTAAACTTGGTTATGAGAACACGGAAAAATATAAAAATACGTTGTAGAAGTAATTCTTAATACCTTATATTGGCATCTGCTGAAAAGCAGGTAACAAGAATCGTTGCTGAGAGGCCATACAAAGTCTAATTTAGACACAAAATAGACACAAGAAAATGGGTCTTTTAGGGAAAAAGTACGATATAAGGTAAAATCTGATGTTAGAAGTAATTACGCTAACATATTGTTATTCAATAACTTAACACAAATGCCTGAGTGGCGGAATTGGTAGACGCGCCGGATTCAAAATCCGGTGGCCATTGCGGTCGTGGGGGTTCGAGTCCCCCCTCAGGTACTTTTCACTTCTTAAACGGTAAATAGATCTCTTATGAAGCCCAGAAAATTTTTCTCCTATGCCGCACTAATTATTCTAATTGCCGGTGGTGCCATCTGGTATATCATTGATGACTATTATGAACGTCAGAATGATAACTCGACGGCCGAGGTTGTCATGTATAAAAATGAAGGTTGTCAATGCTGTGACAAATGGGCTGTTTATATGCAGAGTAATGGATACCGGGTCAAATCAGTAAATTCTCCAAATTTGTATGCTGTTAAAGCTGATCAGGGAGTGCCACAAAACTTGGGTGCTTGTCATACCGCAGTAGTTGGAGACTATGTAGTAGAGGGACATGTTCCAGCTCGAGATATCCGGCGCTTGCTAACTGAGAAGCCAAATGCAAGAGGCTTGGTTGTACCGGGTATGCCTGCCAGTTCCCCGGGAATGAACACTAAGCCAAATGAACCTTATAAGGTGTATCTGCTTAAGAATGATGGCAGTACCGAAGTGTTTGCCCAGCATTGACCAACTAAGGGAATAGAGGTTTGATTATGAGGAAGTTATTTTGCCTTTACGGAGTATTTTTATTCATATCCCTCTTTTTGTTCCTGGGATGTAATTCGGAGAATAAATCTCAAAAAGAAAGGCCCACCCAACCTCTGGAGCAGCTTGATCCCGCATCCGCCAAATTATATCCTGCCCAGCGTGAAGCAAAGGCCCGGGATTTTGAAGTCACACTGCTTAATGATGAAACCTTTAAACTCTCGGATTACGAAGGCCAGGTGGTACTGTTAAATATTTGGGCAACGTGGTGTGCTCCGTGTCGCGAAGAAACCCCTGACTTACAGGAACTCTATGAAAAATATAAGGATGAAGGATTTGTTGTTCTGGGAGTATCCATTGACGAACAGGGAGAGTCAGTAGTACGACCGTTTATCGAGGAGTATGACGTATCCTATCCGATAGTGATCGATGATGGTACGATTATGGACAAATATGGCCCTACCATGGGTATTCCAACAACCTATGTTATTAATAAAAAAGGTAATTTGGAGTACTTTGCCGTTGGTGCTCTTACAAACAAAGAGCTTGAGCCCAGACTGAAAATCCTTTTGTCAGAATCGTAGTGTAAGTTAATAGGTGTTTATCGACTTCTATTATACTATTTAAGAGTCTTGCTGTGTTTTGCCATGGTCTTTGGCCGGTAAGTTGCCGGTATAAGAGATACTCTGATCGATAAATTTTCGAAGTGCTTTTGTATGAGAGTATACTTTCTCTTCAACCATAACAAAATCATCATATAATCCCTTATCCGGGAGATACATCCTGATACCGGGACGATCTACAAGAGATGTGGCCAACCGCTCACCAATTCGGGCGATAAGCAGATCCTCATAAATACCCAAGCACATATTTCCGTTAATCAGATACCCGACCCCGCCGCCTTCTTTTCTTTTTTCGAGCTCTTCGTTTGCAATCAGATGGTGATCAAGTAAGTCTTCCAGTTTTTCATTGTACTCAGACACAGCAGTTATTTTAATTGAGAGTACTGTTTATTTGCTCGAGCTTTTTCTCTGTCACTTTCTTTTCAAGGTTATCAATTTTACTGCTGATATCCAATGGAACAGAAGCATTCGGGGCCTGTAGTGATTTTTTATACAAAATGAGTGCCTGGGCCATGGATTTTTGAGAACGTTCAAAGGATGTTTCATACAACAGTTCCCCTTCTTCTACAAGAAGATCTGCTACCGCCAAAGCCAATTCAGATTCAAAAGTATCGTTATGACTGAACAGCTCAAGAGTTTCTTCAAAGTTAAGCTGGTGGAATGCTTTGGGATGATCTTTGGTGAGTTTCGTTAGCGCGTTTTGTATTTCTTCAACGGCCTCATGATACTGATTGCTATTTTTCTTGAAAATAATCTGCTGAAGCAATTGCGTTAGGAGTTGAATCTGCCGCATTAAGAAATCCTGTTCATGCAGATGCATAACAAGTTATTTTAAGTTCTGTGTCTTTGCCCGGGAATCCTCAGCCATTTGTTCATGGTATTCCAATAATTTGTCAGCCAGGTCTTTATTTTCGGTGCTTAACATACGAATAGCAAGAAGGGCAGCGTTCCCTGCTTTGCCGATTGCTACCGTTGCTACGGGAACACCTGGTGGCATTTGTACTATTGAGTAAAGGCTGTCAAGGCCGCTCAGTGTGCTCGTCTTGACCGGTACCCCAATAACAGGCAGAGTCGTGTGGGCAGCCGTCATTCCCGGCAGATGGGCTGCACCACCTGCACCGGCAATGATTACTTTGATTCCCCGTTCTCGGGCTGACTTACCGTATTCAGCCATATCTTCAGGAGTACGATGGGCAGAAACCACTTTTTTCTCATATCGGATATCAAATTTGTCTAAAATATCACAGGCTGCTTTCATGGTAGGCCAGTCGCTGTCACTACCCATAATTACCCCAACTTCAGGTTTTTCGGTACTCATGCAGTTTTATTTTTTTAGTTCACCTTTCTTTGAGTTCGAATATAGAATTCAGAACTAAGAAAACAGAATTAATTATAATTGCCTAAATTCTGATCTTCTTTGTTACCTTTTGAGCTCTTGTATATATAGCTTCTCCGTCATCACCAAGCAATGTAAAGTGTCCCATTTTTCGTCCTACGCGGCTACCGAGCTTACCATAAATATGAAGATGTCCGTCACTTTTCTTTAATGCTTCTAATGCACTGTCAACCTGGGCACTGCGTTCATCGGTTCCCAAAAGGTTGATCATAGCTACTGCAGGGGTACGTAATTCAGCAGATCCCAGCGGTAGTCCCATTACGGCACGGACGTGATTTTCGAATTGTGATGTAACGCAGCCTTCAATGGTATAGTGACCCGAATTGTGAGGACGGGGAGCAGACTCGTTAAGAAGTAGACTTCCATCCTTTGTGAGGAAAAACTCGTAGGCAAAGATACCTTTCCCGTCAATAGTTTCCGTCGCTTTAATAGCTAATTCCTGGGCTTTTTGCTGAATAGATTCTGCAACCGGAGCCGGTGATTTGACACCCACACAGATATGGTTTTTCTGCACTGTTTCGCAGCAGGGATAAACAACATGTCCTGTTTCATTGCGGGCGACTTGCACTGCCAGTTCGTGTGTAAAATCAACAAATGCTTCGGCTACGATATCACGACCACTGTTACCACCCAGGTTTTCATACGCAATTATTGCTTCATCCATGTTGGCAACCGTCTCATTGCCATATCCATCGTATCCTCCTTTTGAAGATTTAAGCAAGTAAGGCCAGTCATGTACTTCTCCAAAGGTTTCCAGCTCTTCTTCGTCTTTTATTAAAGCATAAGGCGTAACAGGAATTCCGGCATCCTCAAAAGTCTGCTTTTCGATAAGCTTATTTTCGATAAGAGCAAAAGAGGAGGGGGATGGAAAAATTGGGGTACCACTCTGTTCCTGGGCTTTTTTGAGAATTGTCGAATCAATAAATTCATTTTCGAGCGTAAGAACATTGCATTCTTCGGCGAAATGGGCAAGGTCATCCACAGAATCGTAAGAGCCGGTGGTCGAATGCGGTGTCATAAATTGTACGGGTTCATTTTCATCCCGATCAGAAAAAACGGCAACCTGAATGCCATACCGAAATGCTTGTAATCCAGACATTCGAGCTAACTGTCCGGCACCTAAAAAGCCAATTTTAAAGTTTGCCGATAATGAATTTTTATCCATCAATCTGTTGTTTTATGATTTCATAAATTTTTCTCGAATTTAATAATTATTCAGTTGGTAATTAAGAAAAATAGATGAGGTAATTTGAATCCGCTATCTATTCTTAATTTTGCGGAAAGTATCGTATTTTAACGACCGTAAAATAGAAAAATATTTTTCAAAGTAGGCAGCTATATGGATATTGAGGCAAAGTTAGAACAGGTCAAAGAACGGTTTGAAGAAGTAACGGCGGCAATGAGCGATCCGTCGGTGTATGATGATCCCGATCGCTATACAGAGCTTACTAAAGAACATAGTGATTTGAAGGAATTAGTGGAGCTCTATGACAAATGGAAAGAGACTAAAAATCAAATTGCGGGCAACAAGGAGCTGATAGAAGAAGGCGATGACGAGGAAATTACCGAGATGGCCGAACTCGAGCTGGAAGAACTCAAACCACAATTGGAAGAGTTGGAAGAAGCCATCAAGTTTAAGTTAATCCCTAAAGATCCGGATGATTCAAAGAATGTCATTGTCGAATTACGTGCTGGTACCGGCGGTGATGAGGCTGCTATTTTTGTTGGAGACCTTTTTGATATGTATAGACGTTATGCAGACAAAAAAGGCTGGAAATTAAACATTCTGGGGCTCAGTGAATCTACAAAAGGGGGATACAAAGAACTTAACTTTGAGCTGGAAGGCGAAGAGGTCTATGGAAAGATGAAATATGAGAGCGGCGTACATCGCGTTCAACGAGTTCCGGAAACAGAAACACAGGGACGGGTTCACACTTCTGCTGCCACCGTTGCAGTATTGCCAGAGGCAGAAGAGGTAGATATAGACGTAAATATGTCGGATATACGCGTAGATACGTTTCGGGCCAGTGGAGCGGGAGGTCAGCACGTAAATAAGACTGATTCAGCTGTACGTTTAACGCATGAACCCAGTGGTGTTGTGGTTGAATGTCAGCAGGAACGATCGCAGCACCAGAATAAGGATAAAGCCATGAAGATGTTGCGTTCAAAGCTATATGAAAAGGAAGAGGAAAAGCTGCGGAAGGAGCGTGAAGAAGAGCGGAATAGTCAAATTTCAACGGGTGATCGAAGTGCCAAAATTCGGACCTATAATTTTCCACAAAGCCGTTTGACCGACCATCGTATTAATTTAACGCTGTATAATCTCGAAGATATTATGAAGGGAGAGATTGAAGAGGTTATTGAAGCATTGCGCGTGCAGGATAATCTTGATAAGCTAAATGCAGTGATGGAGGAGGGATAGGTAATTACAGTTGGTGGAAAGCAGTAAGCAGTTGATTATAAACTGCCTACTGCCACCGACATACTGTTTCTATACTTTAGGACCTGCTTTAATCAATTCTTGACTTGCCTCATCTTCGAACTGCTGGAAGTTTTCAGCAAACATAGCTGCCAACTCTTCTGCTTTGTTGTCGTAGGCTTCCTTATCGCTCCAGGTATTTCGAGGGGTAAGTATTTCGGTAGGAATGCCATCCACTTCGTTAGGAATAGCAAGGCCAAATACCGGATCGATATCGAAAGTGACATTATCGAGATTCCCTTCCAGGGCTTCACTCAACATTTGACGAGTGTATCCCAGCTTCATTCTGTGACCTTCTCCGTAAGGTCCGCCAGTCCAGCCGGTGTTTAGCAACCACACTGTGGAATTATGTTTTCGAATTTTATCGGCCAACAGCTCGGCGTATACTGTAGGATGTAGTGGCATAAAAGGTGCGCCAAAGCATGCTGAAAATGTTGCCTGTGGTTCGGTCACTCCACGTTCCGTCCCGGCAACTTTTGCAGTATACCCGCTGATAAAGTGGTACATCGCCTGCTCAGGTGTCAGCTTAGAAATAGGAGGAAGTACTCCAAAAGCGTCACACGTTAAGAAGATCACATTGCTCGGATGGTTTCCTTTTCCATCATCTGCCGCATTGGGAATATAATGAATAGGGTAGGAACATCGCGTGTTTTGTGTATAGCTGGTATCGTCAAAATCCGGTTCGCGATTTTCATAGAGTACAACATTTTCGAGAATGGTCCCCGGCATCTTGGTAGTTGCATAAATAAGGGGTTCTCCCTCTTCAGAAAGGTTGATGGTTTTGGCATAACATCCTCCTTCGATATTAAACACACCGTCCTCGCTCCAACCGTGCTCGTCATCCCCAATAAGTATTCGACTTTGATCGGATGACAGCGTCGTTTTCCCAGTTCCGGACAGTCCAAAGAATACGGCAGTGTCACCGTCTTCACTCATGTTGGCCGAGCAGTGCATGGCCATCACATCTTGCTTGGGAAGCAGGTAATTCATGACCCCGAAAATTCCTTTTTTTACTTCGCCGGAGTACAGGGTTCCTCCGATAAGGATGATTTCTTTATCGAAATTTACGAGTACAAACGCTTCACTTCTTGTTCCGTCCTCTTCGGGATCAGCTTTAAAATTGGGAGCAGCAAGTACAGTAAAATCTGGCTCATGATCTTTGAGCTGTTCATTCGTAGGACGAATAAACATATTGTGAGAAAAGAGTCCGTGATAAGCTGCTTCGCTTACTACTCTTACATTCAGCTGATATTTTTCATCGGCACCTGCATAGCAGTCTTTCACATAGATTTTTTTGTCCTGCAGGTAATCAGTTACTTTTTCAAAAAGGTTTTCAAAAACCTCTTCATCCGTAGGTTGATTAATTTCGCCCCAGTCGATGTCGTCGTGTATTGAGGGCTGATCAACAATAAACTTGTCTTTTGGGGAGCGGCCGGTATATTTTCCTGTAAGGACACGCAGTGCATAATCCTTTGTTAAAACAGCCTCTCCATTTTCAATAGCCTCTTCGTAAAGTTCTGGAGGAGTGAGGTTCCAAATAGCCTTTTCGTTGTTTTCTAACCCTAAATAATCGAGTCCGATGTTGCTACGGGGATGTGAATGCTTACTCATTGAAAAGTGATTTTAGATTCCTTTAGCGTTTTTAATTTAACAGCTCGAAAAATTAAAATTGGCAGTTACCATTGCCACCAATTTCAGGTGCTAAGTATAAGGATTTTTATGATGAATGTGTTGTGGGATGAAATAATATGAATTCTTTGATGGCCGTAAGCGCTTACAGCCTAAAATTAAAATAATTGATTCTCTGTAGTGTTAAATTAATTACAGAATAAGGTGAGTTTCAAAACTAAATAAAGTTTACTCAACTATTTGGAATGGATAGATGGGGAAGAAAAAAATAGGAGAATTTCAAAGTTACTACTATGAATTAATGAGAGGTGTAACTTTTTTGGAAGCAACAATAAGTTTATCCCTGTAATATCGTTTGATATTATTTATGATTTGATGTGGTAATCGATGGGATAAAAGTATAAAAGCGCTGGGTTATAACTCAGGTGGAAGAGAATTTTGAAGTGGATTTTATCTTATTTGCGCACTCATCAATAAGTTTTTTAGTTGCCTGTACTTCTTCATCACTTTTTCCGTTATAATTTTCTATTTCAAGGGCCTCTTTTAAAAGAGGTTGGGCTTTTTCATAGTTTTCTCTGCCTATTTCCATCTTTGCATAACTAATCAACATTTCTGCTAAAAGTGGATGTTTATCTCCCATGCCTTTTCTAAGGAAATTAATCGATTTAGTAAAATATTCTGCAGCTATATCAAGATCTTTTAACCCTTTGTATATATTTGTATAGGTTGCATTAAAATGGGCTTTGAACGTGACATTTGATGGGTAATTAGCATTAATTATTCCAATAGCTTTGTCAGCTTTTTGCTTTGCGTTTCGAAACTGATTCATTTTTATCAAAACTTCAGCTTGTCCCCGAATGGTATAGGCATATCTCCAATGATCTGGTCCAAGGGTTTCTTTCAGTATCGTTCCCGATTCTTCTGCATATTTAAGAGCTTCTTCAAAATTGCCCAATTTACGATTGATTAGAGAAAGCCCCCAAAGCGTTGATGCAGTTAGATGATGATTTGGTCCCAGAGCATTATTTCTAATTTCATATGCTCGTTTGCTATATTCCAAAGCTTTTTCGTACTGATCTAATGATATATATACATTGCTAATATTGTGATATATGGTACCGACCTCAGGGTTATTTGCCCCATACATCTCTAATCTGTATTTGAGAGCTTTTTTGTAGATTGGTAATGCTTCTCTTAGTTGTCCCAGGTTTTTAAGAGTGATGGCTTTATAGTTATAATAATCGCTTTTTTCTATGACTGCTTCTCTATCTATACCAAAAGCGTCTGGATCTAATTCATCAAGAACTTTAAGAGCCTCTTGATATTTTTTTTGTTCGGTATAGAGATTAACCAGATTGTACTTTAAGGTGTGGTATTCATATGTGTTGGTAAGATTATTTGCCTTAAATAAAGAATCGCCTGTTTGAAACGCCCGTACTGCTTCTTCAAAATTACCAGCTTGGTAAGCAATTTGTCCATATATCGTTGGTACATCTACCGTGTTGATATTATGTTTTTTTACGGAATCCGTTATTAAATCAAAAGCTTCATTGCTTAGTTGTCGGGCAGATTCAATTTCTGAAAGTTTTACCTGCACTTGGGCAATCACACCAAGTATTGTTGCCCGGTTAACCGGACTTAATTGCTGTTTATTTAGATTCGTTATCCCCGCATCAATGACTGCACTTACTGGAATGTCTTCACCGGGTGTACGTTCAGGCAAATTGCTGTCAAACAAATCAATCATAAATTTAGAAACTTGTTCAGCCCGCTCAGCCTGACGTTCTGCTCGCTGGGCTTGTAGCTGTGCTTGATTTCTTTCTTGGGCTATACGCCAGGTATAAAAGCCGGTAAGACCGATAAGGAGTAGGATAATTCCGACCGTAACAGTGATTCCTTGTTTATGTCGGGTAATAAATTTTTGGCTACGATAGCTAAAAGAGTTTTCATGTGCCGTAACCGGGATACCTTTTTGATAATTTTTTAGTTCTTCCAAAAACTCATTAGCCATACGGTAACGATAGTCAGGTTCTTTGCGGATGGCTTTCAAAGTAATGGCATCTAAATCTCCTTTGAGTTGCTTATTAATTTTAGGATCAGAGACTTTGGAGCTGGGTTTGGTAGGACTCTGTTCAAGGATCATTTGTTCGGCCTGATAGGTGGTGCAATTAGCGAAGTCAAAAGGTGAAACTCCTGCTAAAAGTTCATAAAAAATAACTCCCAGCGAATATAAATCTGTTGCAGTAGTAATGTTCGTTTGTGTAATCTGCTCGGGGGCAGCATACTTCGGCGTCAGAATTCGTGATCCTGTTTGCGTGAGAGAGAGGTCATCTTCATCTTGCAATATTTTTGAAATCCCAAAGTCCAGGATTTTAATATTTCCTTTTTGATCAACTAAGATATTGTCTGGTTTTAGATCCCGATGTATGACCAGATTCTCGTGAGCATATCGGACTGCTTTTAAAACTTGTTCAAATAAGGCAATCCGATCCTCAAGCGAACAATTATGTCTCTGACAGTATTCAGTGATTGGAATTCCATCAACATATTCCATAATGATATACGGAAATAATTCGGCTGTTACGCCTCCGTCATAAAGCTGAGCAATTCCGGGATGTTTAAGACCGGCTAAAATACGCTGTTCCCTTTTAAATCGTTCTATATTTGTTTCAGTGGCCTGATTTTGCCGAATTATTTTGATGGCAACTTGATGTTCAAAATTATCATCGGCATGCTTGGCCAAATATACCAACCCCATACCGCCCTGACCGATTTTTTTCTTGATCGTATAGGATCCAACTTGTTGACCAACAAAATCTTGATTGGAACTAAGAGATTTTAAGTCTTCTGAAACATCGTTATAAAACTCATGCTTATTATCATTTAAATCTTCCAGCCATCCTTCTGAATCAAAAATGGATTCAATCAGTTGGGTAACCTCACTTTTTAGGCGCTGATCATGGCCACATGTTTCTTCTATATAGGTATATCGTTTTTCCTTGGGAAGGTTTAGAACTTCGTCAATAATTGTTTCAACTTTATCCCAGTTTAGATCACCCATGTCATAGACCTGTATAAGTTATTGTTGTCTGAAAGGGCAGTGTATTAAGTTCGTGCCACCTATCTAGATATACGAAGTATATTGCATGAATCAGTTCACTTACTCTACTTCAAATCTTTGCTTTAACTTATTATAGAGCCATCCCCGTGCTTTCATCCAATCTCTCTTTACAGTACTTTCAGATATGTTAAGGGCAGTGGCCGTTTCAGCAATGGTCATCTCTCCGAAAAAGCGCATTTCAACGACTCTGACCAGTCTTTCATTTAGCTTTTCCAATTCATTTAATGCGTCATCTATATTTATAAATTCTTCGGCCTTTTGTTTTTGGGCATTCAGGATGCCATCAACATACGTAAGATCTTTATCTTGCCCACCTCGCTTTTGAGCGTGTTTTTTTCTTGCGTGGTCAATTAAAATTTGTCGCATGCATCGCGACGCTATAGCTAAAAAATGGGATTTATCATTAAATTCAATCTGGGTTTGATCAATCATTTTGAGATAGGCCTCATGTACCAGCTCCGTTTTTGAAAGCGTATGATCCGGACTTTGACGGATCATATGAGAGTGGGCCATACGATGTAATTTTTTGTAGATAAGAGGATATATTTTGTCAAAAACTCCTTCTTCCCCTTTCCTAAGACGTACAAGTAGCTGTGTTACTTCTGAGCCTGTACTCATTTTGTCTGTAGTCTATTTTGTTAATCAAAGCTAACAGGCATATCCCTGATTTTATGCCTTAAGCTTCCACGATGAATTAATTTTGATCCAATTAACATAAATTATTCGTTATACGCCAGTTTACTTATACACCCTTTTCTAAAAAGGTATAACTGGATCGATAAAAAAAAGATTGATTTGAGCCCTTTCACTTTTTGACTGCGTATTCCATTAGTAGCGGGGAATACTCCCCAATAACTGGCTTAAAAAACTATTAAAAAATATGACTATGAAGATGATACGAATGTTACTTGGAATATCGATCATGGCATTAATGCTATTTAGTGCTTGCAGCAACAGTCCTTCGAGTTCTAACAATTCCGGTAGTACAAATAATCCACCAACTAATCAGGCTCCATCTGCTGAGGCTGATGCAGATGCGCAAACTATTGATGTGGGGCAACAGGTGACTTTAGATGCATCAGGATCCTCGGATCCCGACGGTGATAACCTTTCTTTTAGCTGGAGTTTGAATAGCCCGTCCGGAAGTAGTTCACAGTTATCTGATGATCAGGCAGAAAATCCCACTTTTACGCCCGATGTGGCCGGCGATTATGTGGCTACCGTAACGGTTAGTGATGGGAATGGCGAATCCGATCAGGATGATGTTACGATAGCGGCTGAATCGGATGTTGTGGTAATCAGTGAGGATATTACCGAAGATGAAACGTGGACCGCAGACAATTTATATCGCGTAACGGCTTATATAGATGTTAGATCTGGTGCTAAATTGACTATTAAGCCGGGTGTAACAGTAGAATTTGCTTCAGATGCCGGCCTTCATATCAATTCAGATAATTCAGTACTTGTTTCGGCAGGAACTGCTGAAGAGCCTATTACTTTGACAGGCGAAGATAAATCAAATGGTTATTGGGGAGGTATTCATATCTCATCAAATACCGTGGAAAATGAAATGAGTCATACAACGATAGAATATGCTGGCAGTAAAGAAGCAGGTATTTACTTTGATCCTGCTGCACTTACGATTGATCAGGCCAAGGTACAGTTGGCAGATGTTTCTATTACCAACAGCGGTGGACATGGAATTCATACCCGAAGAGACGGTTCTGAATTTCCCATGCAGAATATGACCTTTTCCGAAAATGGCGATTATGATGCCTACATCCATATTAGTCAAATAGGGTATGTAGATGCGGGAAGTACGTTTGACGGAGGATATGTGACGGCTTTTGGCGGTGGTACTACGGAGGATATGACCGTTGCCGCATTGGATGGTGCCAAATTTCAAATCGAAAACAATGTTGAATTTGAACATCACATCGTAATTAATGAAGGTGCAGAATTTGAGTTTGTTCCGGATGCCGGCATTGTTGTGCGCAATGGTGCTGTTATTGAGGCTGTAGGGACAGCATCTAATAAAATTGTGTTTACCGGTACCAGTAAAACTGCAGGGGCATGGCGCGGTATATTTATAGGTTCTGCCTCCGTCGATAATATCATGGAGCACGTAGATATCAGCTATGGGGGCAGCACTACTATGGCTACCTACTTTGGTAAAACCAATATGGTGATCGACAATGCAAAGATAACCCTTCGTAATGTTTCCTTTACAGGAAGTGCGGGTTATGGAATTGAAACCCGAAGAGACGGTTCCGACTTTACCTTGGAGAACTCCGAGTTTGATAATAATGCTAATCACGATATGCATATTCATCTAACACAGATCGATTTCATCGATAATCAAACTAATTTCAATGGAGGGGACGTTGAAGTTTATGGGGGAGATACTGAATCTTCCGGGTCTGAGACCTGGAGTAATCTGAATAACGGAACCTACTATTTCACTTCTACCGTCTCCATCGAGAAAGGGGTAACAGTTGAAGCTGGAGCCCTTCTTGAAATGGGAACGGATGTAGTTTTAAAAGTTCCCGGAGGAAGCAGTCCCGGATATATAAAAGCACTAGGTACAGCTAACGATCCTATTGTATTTAGCGGTCGATCTAAGGCCAAAGGTGCTTGGGGAGGTATATGGGTTTCTTCGGGCTCACTGGAGAATGAAATGGACCATATCTCGATCGAGTATGGGGGCGGCAAAGACCTGGATATATATATGAGTTCTGGGAATTTAGGGGTTCATAGTGATGCATACCTAAATTTATCAAATGCAGCCATTGAGAATAGCGCTAACTATGGCATTATTGTAAGAAATAGCCGAGGAGCTCAGCTCGATATAGGGAGTAACGTTACGTATCTAAATAATAACAATGACGATTTATACACCTACTAAGTTTATTGTAGGGTATGGTTTTTATATTCAAAAAGCCGTTAAAAGGCGGGGCGTTGATAGTGCCTCGCCTTTTTAATTTTGAGCTTATTTTGTTCTGCATTTCGTAGTTACCTATGGAACCTCAACAGTTAACAATATCTAAATAAAAAAATGGAGAGTTATGTATAAAGTAAGTCGAATTGTATTAAGTATTCTTTTGGTAAGCTTAGTTGCGTTAGCCTGCAAAGGTCCTTCGGGAACAGAAGGCCCCCAAGGCCCGCAGGGAGAGGTGGGGCCGATTGGACCCGCAGGTGAAGACGGGAGTGTGATGTATGCCGGGCCGGATGCCCCAACGGCAGATATCGGCAGCGAGGGTGATTATTACCTGAATACCACCTCGGGCGAATATTATGGACCCAAAGATGATGGTTGGGGAAATCCAATTATTGTGTTGATGGGCAAAGATGGACAGGGCGGTGCTGATGGAGCCGATGGGCAGGATGGGGCTGACGGGGAAGATGGCAGTCAGATTTACTCTGGTAATGGAGCTCCGGATACCTCGCTGGGTGTTGAAGGCGATTTTTATCTGGACAAGGATAGTTATGAGCTATACGGGCCGAAAACCAGCAATGGTTGGGGTAGTCCGCTGAATCTGAAAGGAGCTGATGGTAATGCTAATGTCACCAGATATATTTTCCCGGGGCATGATTTTGGAAGTGACCCTTCCTTAACCCTCAGTGTTTTCGTGATTAGTAATACTGAATTTAAGAATAGTGCTTGGCAAATTTACTTGGCGAACGATAGGGGACTTAACAATTCCACTTTTAGATATTATCCAATACCGGGTGATGCCATATATAGCACATTTTCTATTAGCTTCGGAAATATTAATGATAGTCATACAGCTTTTTTCATTGAGTCATCCGGAGGAGGAACGGAATATGAACGTATAGAAATTATCCGTATCAAAGCTAATAATACTGAAGATCAAAGAAAACAGAAGTCAGAGTATATTCTCCCTAGTGGATTGGATATCTCCGATTATAGAGCTATAGCCGAGTATTACGGATTTTATAAATAACTGGACTACTCTGATAGAGATAGATACCTTTGATGCCATCGCCTTAGGGTGGTGGCATTTTTTTATTTAAGGTTTCTTAAGAATGTAACGGTGGGTTGAATAGCTAATACAAATTAATATTGGGTTACAGATTAAAATAGGCAGCTTGTTCTCTTGGAATTTCAATATCCGGATTTCGGTTGCTGATAAATCGCATGATATCTGCTATATCATCTACCTTAAGAGTGATTGAGGTAGATTGAGCCCCGAGTAGTTTATGGAATGAGACATCATCCTTCTTCTTATAAAGAAGGTGGTAATTTGTGGAGAAATCGAACAGGGCTTCATCGGCATCTCGGGGATTATGCGGGGCAAATTTCAAGTGCCGGATATGATCAACGGGAATCTTAAGGGTATCGGTTTTTGTATCTCCCTTCTTGATATCAATGATTAGCAGGTCATCATCAAAGTAGAGTATAAAATGGTACAGCGGTTCTGATAAACTGATAATTCCGGCGAAGCTAATCCCAAAAAGCCCTAATGCCAGCAGCTGTCTTATATTAAAAGGATACCATTCCATTGTCACAAAAGAACCAACCAGCAAATACGTTCCCAAAGATGTAGCAACCAGAATAATTAGACCCCACAAAAGGTGGTTGCTTTCTTCAAATACATGCAGTTCTTTAAGTCTCATTGTAATTACAGTAAGATGTACCGATTTTATACCAGAATGATTAATAAAAGTCCCAGACGTTTAATATCTTTCGTCACCAAAATGAGTTCATGAAAACGCATTTGTTTTCTGTGATTGAGAGCTCATGTCGGGTCGACATCGTATTTTAGAATATTCCATTTAAAGTAACATAAATCATAAGTAATGAGCAGTTCGGTTAACGATAATTACGAAGCAGTTATTGGGCTTGAAGTGCACGCCCAGTTATTAACAGAAAGTAAAGCTTTTGCCCCGGTTTCTACAGAATTTGGCGGGTCGCCCAACACCCAGGTTTCTCCACTCTGTTTGGGACATCCCGGAACGCTGCCGGTACTCAATGAAAACCTGGTGCGTTATATTATTAAAATGGGGTTGGCTACGAACTGTGATATCGCCCGAAAATCAATTTTTGCACGGAAAAACTATTTTTACCCGGATCTTCCCAAGGGATACCAAATTTCGCAATATGATACCCCGATCTGCCACGATGGACATATTAATATAACGACGGATGGAGTGGATAAGGAGATCGGCATAACACGTATCCATATGGAGGAAGATGCCGGAAAATCTATTCATGATCAGGACCCTTTTAACACGCTAATCGACCTTAATCGAGCGGGAGTGCCCCTAATTGAGATTGTATCGGAACCGGATATTCGATCGGCAAAAGAGGCATATGAGTATTTGAAGCGAATTAAACAGATTGTACAGTATCTGGAAATCTGTGATGGTAACATGGAAGAAGGGAGTTTGCGATGTGATGCCAATGTATCGGTCCGGCCAAAAGGACAAGAAGAGTTCGGCACAAGAACAGAGCTTAAAAATATGAATTCGTTTCGTAATGTGGAGCGAGCTATTGATTTTGAAATCGAGCGTCAGATTGAGCTCATTGAATCGGGCGAAAAGGTTATACAGCAGACTTTGCTCTGGGATGCCAACAAAATGGAGACCCGCATGATGCGTTCTAAGGAAGAAGCCCATGATTATCGCTACTTTCCCGAGCCGGATATTCCACCGGTAGTGGTAACAGACGAGATGCTTGAAGATATCAAGGAAGAGCTGCCCGAGATGCCCGATGTGCGCAAGCAACGCTTTATTGATGAGTTTGATATGAGTAATGATGATGCGCAAACGTTGACTGAAGACCGGTATCTTGCAGACTTCTATGAAGAGGTACTGCTCCATGTGGGTAATCCAAAAGCGGTTTCTAATTTGATTCTAACCGAGGTGTTACGAACGTTAAATGATCGCAGTATTGGCATTGAGGAGTTTCCGATATCTGAGGACCGGCTGGCGGGCTTGGTACAGCTGAGAGAGGACGATAAAATTAATTCATCAGCAATGACCGAAATCTATGATGCCATGCTTGAGGAGGATAAAACTGCCGAAGAGTTGGCGAAAGAAATGAATTTAGTACAGGTTTCAGATACTGACTTTTTGGAGCCCATTGTTGATGAAGTTATTGAGGAACATCCCGATGAGGTAGAGCGATATAGAGATGGCAAAAAAGGATTGATTGGCTTTTTTATAGGACAGGTTATGCAGCGTTCACAAGGCAAGGCGAATCCGGAAATGGTACGAGAGATGATTTCGGATCGTCTGGATCAAGAGTAGGTACGTTATCAAAAAATAAAATCTTACATATTCAGAAATATTATATGCTAACCAGGTTAAAGTATTTTTTTATTGTTCTGATTGTCGGGGTACTCAGTTGGGGATGTTCAAGTGAATCGGAAACAAAAACGGCACACATTTCCGGAAGTTTTACTGTTTCAGACTCAATAGACACCAGTGGAGATTTTTCGGGTATTGGGTTTACTATCATCCAAAAAGATTCTGCTAATGTAGATGCCGATACGCTTTATCATGCTGTAACCGATTCTAATGGTAGTTTTTCGGGAATGGCGACATTTCAAGAGAAGCGGCGATATCCCTTCCTTGTAAGCCGAAATAACAGAAATTTAGCGCGCGGAGGGGTTATACTGGCCGAGGATGATTCCGTTTTTATTACGGGCCAGCTTCCCAATATCAGGCAAACGCTGAATATAGCATCCCGTGAGCATGATGCGTTGGAAACTTATCAGCGATTGGGTAAGAATTTTCGGAGGGTGATGCAGGTGGCGCGGGCCGGACAGCTTAAAGGGGATACCCTGCGCGAAGAACTCCAAAAATGGACTAATCTATATTGGGATGTTTATGAGGAGGAAGAAGGTACCTTTGCATCGAATTTTGCTGCTCGGGAGGCGATTAAAATCCTGGAAAGTTTTGACAAACCCCAAATGATGAACCGCATTCGTATTGTTGATGATCAAGATGATTTGAGTGATTTGGGGGCAACCTTTGGTAAACGGTATATGGCAGAGAACAAGGGACTTGATTCGGCACTGGTATATTTGGATTCATTATCGCAAATGACAGAGTCAGCCAATAATTCGAAATACATTGCCCGCGAAAGAATAAAACTGCTTTACGATAGTGCAAGGGTAGAGCAGGCGCAGCAAGAACTTACTGCTTTTAAAGAGGCGTACCCCGAAGATTCAACGAGTAACTGGGTTGAGTCCATGAGTTATGACATCAACTATCTATCACCGGGTGATAGCATTCCAAAGTTTGAATTTTCTCAGAATGGCAAGGTAATTAGCCGTGATTCACTTTCGGGAACGCCTTATATTCTGGAAGTAACTAGACTGAGCAATCAATTGTATCAGCAGCAATTTGATCGAACGGTCGTAATACACAGTATCTATAAAAACTATGGGTTGGAGGTAGTAACATTACCTCTTGATGAAAGTCAGGTTACAGTGGATGCTTTTTTTGAAGAACGTGTCAAGCCATGGCCGGTAGCCGATGCAAAAGCTTTCGATCGACAAGAGTTACTGGAAAAATTTAATATTCGAATGATTCCTACCCGCTTCCTTGTAGATGAGAATGGTCAAATTATCAGGAAGTATGTAGGCAATGAATTTGATGATGTAATACAAGGTATTCAGAAAATTATTAATAAAGATAACAGTGAGGAGTCATCACAATGAGACGATTTTTAATTGCCGGAAACTGGAAAATGAATTGTGGACCTAAAGAGACATCAACTCTTCTGCAGGGTATAGAGAATATTATTGGAGATATGCCTGAGTCTGTTGATGGATTAGTGTGTCCGCCAACTATTTCGTTAACAACGGCCTCTGTTGAATTACAAGATATAGGAGGTCTTGCCCTGGGAGCCCAAAATGTTCATTCTGAAGACAATGGTGCTTTTACAGGTGAAGTAAGCACCGATATGCTTAATGAGATAAATTGTGAGTATGTAATACTGGGTCATTCTGAACGTCGCCAATATTTTGGTGAAACGGATCGAACGGTAAATGCCAAGGTCAATAAAGCATTGAACGATGAAATAAAACCGGTCATTTGTGTTGGCGAATCGCTGGAGCAGCGTAAAGCCAATGAGCATAAGTTGCGTGTTAAGAAACAGGTACAAGCTGCTTTAATCGGTGTTGAGGATGAAGATGCTTCTAATCTTGTCATAGCCTATGAACCTATTTGGGCGATCGGAACCGGTGAAACGGCAACCCCTGATCAAGCACAGGAAATGCACGCGATGATTCGGGAAGTTGTTGCTGATCTTTATTCCGATGATGCTGCAAACGATATTCGAATATTATATGGTGGTAGTATGAAACCACATAACGCTGAAGAACTTCTTAAGCAGCCTGATGTGGACGGGGGGCTTATCGGTGGTGCGTCATTGAAAGCTGATAGTTTTACGGATATTATCCATGTTGCTGAGGAGCTTTCTAAAAGTGATTAGGAGCTGAAGTATTAGTATATCACAAATAGGGATGTTTGAAAAACTTCACAACTTCAAGGTTCCAAAATTAGAAGCTTTGGACCTTGGAAGTTTATTTTCAAGAGCCAATAGTTTATAATCTTTTTTCAATATTTAATAGCTGACAATTTATGAATGTATTACTACTGGGCAGCGGCGGTCGCGAACATGCAATGGCTTGGAGTATTGCCAAATCAGATAAGTTAGATAACCTTTTTATCGCCCCGGGGAATCCGGGTACGGCTCAGGTAGGTACCAACGTAGATGTTGACCCGGCAGACTTTGAAGCAGTTCTTACTTTTATTGAAGAGCATGATATTGCATTAACGGTAGTAGGACCGGAAAAGCCACTGGTAGATGGTATTACTGATTTTCTGGAAGAAAAAGGACATAAGGTTTTCGGCCCATCCAAGGTTGCGGCACAGCTCGAAGGCAGTAAAAAGTTTGCCAATGAATTTATGAAGGAGAACCGTATTCCGACTGCGGACTTCCAAACTTATAGTCGTGATGAATTTGACAAAGCCCTAAAAGTAATCAAAAGTAAGGACGAATATCCTGTAGTATTAAAAGCTGACGGCTTGGCCGGGGGAAAGGGCGTTTTTATTTGCGAGTCGGCAGAGGAAGTTGAAAAAAGATTAAACGAATTAAAAGAAGATGACCGCTTTGAAGATGCAGCGCAAAAACTGGTGGTTGAAGAATTTTTGAGGGGAGATGAGGCATCGGTATTCGTTATATCGGATGGAAAGACCGCCAAGGTTTTACACTATGCCCAAGATCACAAACGTATTGGTGAGGGCGACACGGGGCTTAATACGGGCGGAATGGGGGCTTACTGCCCGACGCCCGTAATAGGAAATCGTATGCTGCAACGCGTGGAAAAAGAGGTAATACTACCTACAATTTCAGCTATGCTGTTGGATGAAAACCCGTATAAAGGCATTCTGTATTGCGGATTAATGATTACCGAAGACGGACCCAAGGTTGTTGAATTTAATTGTCGACTGGGCGATCCTGAAGCGCAAGCAGTATTGCCGTCATTGGAATCTGACTTTTTGGATTTAATGGATGCTGCCGTGAATGAACAACTGAATACTAAAGAAGTCAAAATTGATGACAAATATCGCTGTTGTGTTGTTATGGCTTCGGATGGATATCCATTGGATTATGAAAAGGGTAAAGAGATCACGGGAATAGAAGATGTTTCTAAAGATGCGCTCATTTTCCACGCAGGGACGAAAACTGAGGAGGACAAAATCTATAGCGACGGCGGACGTGTATTGAGTGTAGTTGGGGCGGGTGATTCTCTACAGGAGTCTATTAAAAATACCTATACAGAAGTGAAAAAAATTGATTTCGACAATAAGTATTACCGGTCGGATATTGGTACAAAAGGACTGAAATACATTGGGTAAAAGAGTATAATGTATTCAGGATTTTTCACTTTGTTTTGCTCGCTCTAAGAACAGCTCAGGAAGTTTGCTGCGGATAACTTTATCCGTCCTTGTTTTGGGAAGCTCCTCAACCTGAATAATCTCTTTAGGGACTTTATAATCAGCAAGGATTTGTTTTAGATCCTCTTGGATGGTAATGGGATTAATGGATTTTCCTTTTTCGGTAACTACAGCAGCCACAACTTTTTGACCCCATTCTTTATCAGGTATTCCAAATACGGCAGATTCGTCGATATCCGTTAGTTCATTCAGCTTAGATTCAACTTCGAAAGGAGATACGTTTTCACCACCTGTAATGATGCGATCAGAGCGACGGGAATCAATAAAAAGCTGTTTTTTTGCATTAAAATAGCCAAAATCGCCCGTTCGATACCATCCGTCAGCATCAAAAAAGGCTTCATTGTCCAGGTTTAAATATCCGTCAAAAACCTGTGGTCCATTAATCCATATTTCACCTGCCGTATTAATGCTTACTGCCTCATTGTTTTCATCTCGAATTTGAATTCTGTTTGGTTCAAATACTGTTCCTACACTTTTTAATGGGCCATATGTGCCGCTGGGTTTAAGAATCGGATTGGCTGCAATTTGAGCACAGGTTTCGGTCATACCGTAACTTGGAACCAGCGGAATACCTTTGTTCCTGCACTCCTTGATCAGTTCGGTATCTATAGGACCGCCCCCAAGTAAAATTGCTTTAAAGTTTTGGTGAACAAAAAAACCGGATCGCTCCAACAAGCGGTTCAGCATTGTTGGCACTAATGAAGCCGCTTGGAAAAGTTTATTTTCCGTTAAAAACGTAGTAATCATTTTGGGATGGAAGCTCTTCATCCGAAAGATGGCAGATCCATAAAGGAGAGATCGCAAAATGATTGAAATACCGCCAATATGATTCAATGGCAAACAAAGTAACCAGAAATGGTTCTTCCGAGGTTTAAAGTTTTCGGCTGAGGCCTTTGCTGCAAAAAGCATCTGTCGTCGTTTGAGTGGGACAATTTTAGGGGTACCAGTAGTAGTTCCAGAAGTGAAAAAATATCCGAAAATATTGTCTGGGTCAGTTTTCGGATTAAAGTTTTTAGCTTCGAAACCAAGCACGACATCAATTTCAAGAGATCGTTTTATATCAAGCTGTTTGATATCTATGGCATCGGGATGGTTAATTTTTGATTGTAACTCTTTCCCGACAAAAACTAAGCCGGGATCAACCTGTTCAAGCTGAAGATCAAGTTCCTCCGACGTGGCTTTCGTATCAAATGAAACAAATGGGATTCCAAGATTCCAGCAGGCGGCAATTGCAAAAATAAGGGTGTCAGAAGAGGGAGCAAGAAACCCAACAGGTTTCTCAAAGCTGTGATCAAAATCGAACAAGAATTGAAGAAAAAAGCGCTCAAATTGCTTGAGATCTCCATAAGAGTGCAGACCAAAGCTGGAACCCAAGAAGAGGTCATCTTTTCGGGGCGTTGTAAATGTTGGTATTTGGTCTGTGTTACCCACCGTTAAAAAAGTTTTGTAAAAAGCTGTTGGTCAAAATTGATCGTTTGTAGATGTCGGGAGGATAAATCCATAGATCCCTCTGAAATCCCCTTTTTTTCTGGGAAAATATCCCGGGCAAATAAAAAACCGGTTGAAAGTCCATGTGCTGTTTGTGGGGTTCCCAATCCTGCTGCTATTAACCCTGTAAAATGTCGACCAACGCTACTTTCAAGGCTGGTTGTAACCACAATTTTGTTATTATGAGTGTCTGCAAGTCGTTTTATTTCAATATTTTTCTGGAAGCTGCCAACAACCATTGGCTTCATAATAAGATATTTTGTGAAAGGAAGTAAATTTGGCCAGTAAGAATGTTGAGTTATTGACTCGTCCAATGCAATAGGCAGGGCTGTTTGTTGAGATAATTGCTCAAGATTAGCTGGAGTGGTCTCGGTCAGTGGCTCTTCACAATATTCAATATTCAGTTTATCGAGTTTATTACAGTTGTCCAGGGCTTTCTCCAGATCCCAGGCCTGATTAGCATCAACTCTGATGGTCAGTTCAGGATATGTGTTTCTAATTTTATGAAGGAACTCAAGCTCCTTCTCAAACTGAAGCCCGATCTTACATTTGATGGTTTTAAATCCGGCTCTCATTTTACCTGCCACATCTTTTAAAACATCCTCTTCTTGTAGTGAAATCAAGGCGTTGACTTCAATTTGTGGGGATACATCTGGGAATAGATAAGAGAGTAGCGATTGGTCATGATTATAGGCTTCAACCTGATATGCAAGAGCATCGATCCCAAACTGTAGAGAGGGAGGGATGTTGAAATCCTGATAAAACTCTTGAAGCTTGTTAATTGGCTTTGGGGCGCATAAATTTTTGGTGATTGTCTGTTTGTGAGAAGTCAGAAGTTTTTGGACTGATTTGTAGGTTTCGGTAGAGAACCCCGGCAAAGGTGCTGCTTCTCCATAAAACAGCTGTTCTTTTGTTGAGAGTGATAAAAGAAAGCCCTTGCGATGATGAAATGTTTGTCCACTTGTATGCAGTGGTTTTGAGAATGGAAGCCGATATGAGTAGCAGGCTAACTTCATAGATGATCTGTGATAATTCCTATGCTAAACAGAATTCCATAAAAGGTCATGAAACGAGCCGTATGTTCCAATACTTTATTAAATTTCTGTTTGTCATCCCAGAACCAAACTTTATAAAGTTGTACAAATCCATAGGGGGCGGTTACAAAAGGGAGAAATATAGCTGCACTATATCCCAGCTGAAAATAAAAGTGAGGGGGGATGGCCAATGCCAGGAACAGCATCAGCAGGTATTCCCACCGAAGGGTATCTTCTCCGAATAGTACACCAAGCGTATTTTTTCCGGCAACCTTATCCTGCTCAACATCGCGCAGATTGTTAATGACCAAAATATTTGTAGAAAGTGCTCCCACGGCTAATGAAGCCCAGAAGGAAGCGCTGCTCCATTCCAGGGCATTAACATAGTAGGTTCCCATTACGGCAACAATCCCAAAGAAAATGAATACAAAAACATCCCCGAGCCCATTGTAACCGAGGGGGAAGGGGCCGCCCGTGTAAAGTACACCAAAGATAAGAGAGGCCACGCCAACCCAGAAGATAACCCAGCCGGCATGCCAAACAAGGTATAATCCTAAGAGAAAAGCCAATCCCATAGTAATAATAGTGGCATTTCGCATTGCATCCGCAGAAATAAGTCCTTTTGCTGTAGCTCGATCGAAGCCAATCCGTTCATCGGTATCAGCCCCTTTCTTGAAGTCAAAATAATCGTTAGCGAAGTTTGTGCCTATTTGAATAAGAAAAGCACATAGTAGTGCAACGAGTGTAGCATCCCATGAAAGTAACTGATCATGATATGCTAAGGAAGCACCAACACAGACAGGAACAAAAGCTGCCGCAAGAGTTTGCGGACGCGCAGCCTTGATCCAAATGCTCAGCATTTTCGAACTATTCATGGGTAAATTGTGGAAAAAATTGTGGAAAAGTTTGGCTCCAATTATAGCAATAAATTTCTCGCTTAAAAAAACAAGCTATTTTCAATTTGTGTTAAATTTATTTAGCCAGGAATGGCAATTTCGCCAATTTTAATTAAAAAAGTTAATAAAAAATGATATTAGGCCTTTAAAAATAATATGTTAATAAAATATTAATTAAATAATTTGTGTTATGGGTTATCTATCGATTATATTTAGGGCAGTTTAAAATTCTAACAAAGTACTGATACCAACTACTCCAATGACAAAAGCAATGAGACGATACGATCCTTTGGCGGCTGCTCGAAACTGGTCACCGAAGTCGAATGGTGAAGAACGAGAGGCAATGAACATCACCGAAATATTCGGTGAAAATACATTTCAGCAAGAGGACCTTGAGGAGCGACTTCCCCAGGCTATTTGGAAAGACCTGGAAAAAACAATCGAAGAAGGGGAACAGCTGAATTCTGAAGTAGCGGATGCTGTGGCTGTGGCCATGAAAGATTGGGCTACTGAGAAGGGGGCCACTCACTTTACACACTGGTTTCAGCCGTTAACAGGACTAACTGCTGAAAAGCATGACAGCTTTATTACTCCTAACCAGGGAGGAGGGGCGATTGCCGAATTTTCGGGATCAGACTTAATTCAGGGTGAGCCGGATGCTTCCAGCTTCCCGAGCGGGGGATTACGACAAACGTTCGAAGCCCGAGGTTATACTGCATGGGATCCTACGTCACCGGCTTTTATCATGGAAAATGATAATGGCTGCTACCTTTGTATTCCCACTGCTTTTGCATCATGGTCCGGGGAAGCACTTGATCACAAAACGCCTATTTTGCGTTCCAATGAAACCTTGGATAAGCAAGCCAAAAGGGCACTTAACCTTTTTGATGTTGATGCCAAGCGGGTTACGTCAACCGCCGGTTGTGAACAGGAATATTTCTTGATTGATCAGGAGTTTTTCTATCGTCGGCCAGATTTAATGACAGCCGGGAGAACGTTGGTTGGAGCCAAGCCCCCGCGTGGGCAAGAGCTCGATGATCACTATTTTGGCACTATTCAGGAACGAGTATTATCGTTTATGTTGGAGGCCGAGAAAGAACTGTATAAACTTGGAATCCCCGTCAAAACACGACACAATGAGGTGGCACCCGGGCAATTTGAGATTGCGCCCATTTTTGAAACGTGTAATATTGCCGCTGATCATCAGCAGTTGATGATGATTACATTAAAGCGCATAGCACGTAATTACGGTTTTGAATGTCTTTTGCATGAAAAGCCTTTTGATGGATTAAATGGGAGTGGTAAACACCTCAACTGGTCGTTAAGTACCAGTGATGGAATGAATCTGTTGGAGCCGGGTGACAATCCCCATGACAATATGCAGTTCCTGTTTTTCTTTACCGCTGTTTTAAAAGCTGTTTATGAGCATCAGGATCTCCTTCGTATTAGTATTGCGCATGCAGGTAACGACCACCGTCTGGGAGCTAATGAAGCTCCACCGGCTATTATTTCGGCGTATATCGGTGAACAACTCAAAGATGTTATTGATCAGCTATTAAATGGCGGAGCTAAGGAATCTAAGCAGAGAGGACTATTGGGATTAGGAACTCCCGTATTACCTTCACTGCCCAAACACGCGGGAGACCGTAACCGAACCTCACCCTTTGCCTTTACTGGCAACAAATTTGAGTTTCGTGCTGTGGGATCCAGTCAGTCTGTCTCGTTCCCCATTGTTGTGTTAAATACCATTGTGGCGGATGCCATTGATAAACTTTGCACTGATCTTGAGGAAAAGGTTGAAGATGGCGAACCCTTGGAAGAGTCGCTTGGTGAAGTGATTCGAGAGGCACTTTCGGATTGCAATGATATCATTTTTAACGGTGACGGATATTCCGATGAATGGGAAAAAGAAGCGGAGAAACGGGGATTGCTTAATCTTCCTACCACCATGGATGCTCTTCCAATGCTAACAGATGAGAAAAATATTGATCTGTTTGAGAGGCACCAGGTACTTAATAAGCGTGAGATACATTCTCGGCAGGAAATCTGGGCTGAGCAGTATTTAACAACGCTCAATATCGAGGCTGATACAACCGAGTCGATGGCAAAAACGATGATTTATCCGGCAGCAGTACGATATATGAATGAGCTTGCCGATAATGTAGAGCGCATTGACGGATTGGGTCTTGAGAACAGAGGATCACTTGAAATGCTTAAAAAAGTAAATACCGGTTTAAATGATCTCAACGATGCTTTGGAGGAACTTCGAGAGATAGTTCTTCAAGGTAATGGAGAATCGGTGTTAGAGAGTGCTACATATGTAAAGGATAATGTACGGCCGGCAATGGTAAAGATTCGTGATTCGGTCGATTATCTGGAGCGTCATGTAGCAGATGACTATTGGCCGTTACCCATTTATCGGGAGATGCTGTTTGTAAAATAATAGCATCTGATTAACGGTCATTTGTATTAGCCCTCAGGGTATCTATAGCCCTGGGGGTTTTTATTTGTCCGTGATTGTATTGTACGATTAAGGGGAGATAATTTTAGATAAGACGAATGGATTCGTTTTTTGCAGATCTGAATTTATTTCAACAAAATAAGAAGGATCGATAACTATGGCTTTTAATTAATCGTAATATTATGGATAGAATAAGCACGGGATTGCTCATTGCAGTACTTTTATTAGGGTTACAATGGCCTGCTTTGGCACAGCAAGAAACCACCCCAAAAGTATACAAGCAGATCAGCGAGCAGACTGAAAAAATCTATGATCAGGTGGTGGAGTGGCGGCGCCATTTTCACAAGAACCCAGAACTTTCGAACAGGGAGGAAGAAACTGCTGAATATATTGCTGACTATCTGCGTGATCTGGGAATAAAAGTTGAAACAGGGGTCGCGCATACCGGAGTGGTAGGAGTTTTGGAAGGAGCCAAAGAGGGCCCGGTTGTTGGGCTGCGGGCTGATATTGATGCTTTGCCGGTTAAGGAACGGGCCGATGTACCTTTTAAGTCAACGAAAACTACAACCTATCTTGGTAAAAAAGTAGGGGTGAGTCATGCTTGCGGACATGATACCCATATTGCTATGCTGATGGGCGCAGCAACAATTCTTGCTGATATGAAAGATGATTTACATGGGACTGTTAAATTTATCTTTCAGCCGGCCGAAGAAGGAGCGCCACCGGGTGAGGAAGGGGGTGCTGAATTAATGGTGAAGGAAGGAGTGCTGGAAAATCCTGATGTGGATGTGATTTTTGGTCAGCATATTAATTCACAAACCGAAGTGGGAAAAATTCGATATCGTCCCGAAGGCACTATGGCGGCCTCTGATCGTTTCGTGATTACAGTGAAAGGGAAACAAACTCATGGATCTACACCTTGGACCGGCGTCGATCCCATTGTTACATCGGCAAAAATTATTGAGGGATTGCAATCGATCATTAGCCGTCAAACTGAGCTTACGAAAGCTGCAGCTGTAATATCAGTTGGGAAAATTGAGGCGGGAGTACGCAATAACATCATCCCGGAAGAAGTGGAGATGATTGGCACCATTCGCACGCTCGATACTCAGATGCAGAATATCATTCACAAAAAAATACGACATGTGGCAACAAAAACGGCAGAAAGCATGGGAGCAACGGCTGAGGTAGAAATTCAAGAAGGATATCCGGTGACGTACAATGATCCAGAGCTTACCGATCAAATGCTTCCAACGTTAAAGGGTGTTGCGGGTACAGAAGATGTGATTTTATCGGACGCCATTACTGGGGCCGAAGATTTTTCATTCTATCAAAAAGAAGTACCCGGCTTATACTGGTTTGTCGGTGGAATGCCGAAAGGCATGGATCCGGCTGAGGCGCCTCCTCACCATACGCCTGATTTTTATATTGAGGAAAAGGGAATGAAGCTTGGAGTAAAATCAATGGTTGCCCTTACAGTTGATTATATGAATCAATATGGAAGTCAGTAGCTAACATGTAGTTTAGTGCTCTTTCAAACAAAGTAAGCGTTATTTTTGTTATGAGGCTTAGTAATATTTGTTTCATTATAAAATTAGCTGTACCCGGCTTCATAAAATTTACAACAAAAAGACTCTGAATTCGTATCTATATATTCCTATTAAGCATAATATAAGCTATTAGAATTCACGATCAGTACCCGTATATTCCACCAAAATAAATTACTAATAAATATCATTTATTCTTGAATTATCAATCCCCGCAATACAGTCCCAATACCCAACTATCGATATTTCCTCCGGCAGTTAAACACCTGCTGATTATCAACTTATTGGCATTTGTAGCTCTAAGTACACCGGTGGTGTCAGAGTACTTGTTTACCTATGGAGCTCTTTGGCCCATTGGTTCCGGTCGTTTTGGTGTTTGGCAGTTAGTGTCATATATGTTTCTGCATGCCGGTTTTGGACATATCTTTTTTAACCTGTTTGCCCTGTGGATGTTTGGGCAGGCTATCGAAAACTTCTGGGGGACTAATCGTTTTGTAATCTACTACTTTCTGACTGGCATTGGTGCTGCTTTGCTGCATATGCTGATTGGCGGAGGCGGAGCACCTACATTGGGAGCGTCAGGAGCCGTTTACGGAATTTTACTGGCCTTTGGTATGATGTTTCCGAATCGACCAATCATGCTTCTATTTCCACCTATTCCCATAAAAGCAAAGTATTTCGTAGCTATTTTTGGAGCTATTGAACTTATCAGTGGATTAACTCGAGCGAACTCTGGCGTAGCACATTTTGCTCACTTGGGAGGGATGCTTATCGGTTTTATCCTGATAAAATATTGGGGATTAAAAAGTGAAGAATCTTACTACTAACAGTAAATTTTTATTAACTTTACCTAATGCATCAATAGCATTAACTGTGGACTACGAATATGTATAACGACTCTTTCGGTAACTCAGTAAAGCGCGGTTATTGGGGATTGCCGGTGGCAATTCGTGTGATTATTACGATCAACGTAGCCATTTTTATCATCCAGACGCTGCTGAGTATCTTCAGTCCTACCTACAGCAATTTATTTATTGATGCGTTTGCCTTTTATCCGGATTGGCAGACGGCGCTTTTTCAGCCATGGAGAGCGATTACCTACATGTTCTTGCATGGTGGTGCGTTTCACCTGCTTTTTAACATGCTTTGGCTTTGGTGGCTGGGTCGATCAGTTGAAGAATCGATGGGACCGCGAACATTTTCGGTTCTCTTTTTTGGTGCTGGCATAGGGGGGGCATTATTCAATATTATTGCGGCCCCGGTGCTGGGATTTAATCCCGTTATTGGTGCTTCAGGAGCCGTTTATGGTATTATGGTTGCTTTTGCAATGTTGTACCCGACCATGCCTATTATGTTGATTCTTTTGCCTCCCATCCAGGCGCGTTATGTAGTAGCTGGTCTTATAGCTATCGATGCTTTGCTTCTGGGCTCATCGGATGGGACAGCACGTATTGTTCACCTTGCGGGAGCCGGCATGGGTTATTTGTTGATGAAATATCATCGCCAGGGCAATGACCTGAGTCGCTGGGTATTACCTATAGAACAGTTTTGGTATCGATTGAAAGGAGTTTATCAGAAGAAGAAATCCCGTCCCCAAAACAAGAATATGCATTCCGTTTCTGATGTGGAAATTATTAATGAAACGAATCAGTCTGAGCTTGATGCGATTCTGGAGAAAATTTCTCAAAAAGGTTATGATGGTTTGACCGATGAGGAAAAGCAAAAGCTCTTTGAGCTCAGTGATAGAAATTAATTGCAGAAATTTGAATGATTTTTATCGTACCTGTGGTTCTTTAGGGTACAATAAGAAAAAGAAATAACGATATTATGTCTCACATTAAACGACGAGATTCTATTCAAGTAATGGTTGGTGATGTTCCGGTAGGCGGTGGTGCGCCTATTGTGGTGCAGTCGATGACGAATACCGATACGTCGGACGTTGACGCTACAGCAGAACAGATTAAATACTTGCATAGGGAAGGCTCGGAGGTTGTTCGCATTACTGTAAACAATGACGCTGCGGCAAAGGCTGTTCCCAAAATTAAGGAAAAGCTTCTTGCGGAAGATGTAACAGTTCCTATTGTCGGTGACTTCCATTACAACGGTCACAAGCTGCTGGTCGATTACCCGGAGGCAGCACAAGCACTGTCTAAATTTCGTATCAATCCCGGCAATACCGGTACCAAAACGCGGGATGAGAACTTTTGTACTATTGTGGAGCAGGCTATAAAGCATGACAAGCCTGTGCGTATTGGTGTGAACTGGGGTTCGCTGGATCAGAAGTTATTGGCTAAGAAAATGGATGCTAATAGCGAGCTCGAGACTCCCAAATCATCCAAACAAGTGATGCTGGATACTATGGTTGAAAGTGCCCGCCGCTCTGCAGCGTTGGCTGAAGACGTAGGACTGCCATCTAATAAGATTATTATCAGCTGCAAGATGTCGCATGTTCAGGATGTGGTACACGTGTACGAACGTATTGCCGAACTGCTCGACTATCCGTTGCATGTAGGTCTTACCGAAGCGGGCATGGGTATGAAAGGAACAGTATCGAGTACAGCTGCACTGTCCGTTTTATTGCAACAGGGTATCGGGGATACTATCCGCGTTTCGCTGACGCCTAAACCGGGTGGAGACCGGGCTAAAGAAGTCCGAATTTGTCAACAGATTTTGCAATCATTGGGTATTCGAAACTTTGTACCGCAAGTAACAGCTTGTCCGGGATGTGGACGTACAAACAGTACGTATTTCCAGGAGCTTGCAGATGAAATTCAAGATTATCTGCGTGAAATGATGCCCATTTGGCGTGATGTGTATCCGGGTGTTGAAGAGATGAATGTTGCGGTAATGGGATGTGTGGTTAACGGTCCGGGAGAATCGCGGAATGCCAACATCGGCATTTCGCTGCCCGGTACTTTTGAGGAACCCAAAGCTCCGGTTTATATGGACGGTGAACATTATAAGACACTGCGCGGCGAAGGAATTGGAGAAGAATTTCGAAATATGCTGGATGATTATGTAATGCGAAATTATGGGAATGCCAATGGGGAAGAGGAAAGTAAAGCGGTTGAAGAGGGTGCTTCTAAATAGTTGAATCAATTTACTGCCATGGTGAAAGGGAAGTTCTTGTATTTCTTTATTGTGTTTTCTGTGGTTATAAATGTTATTTCCTGTTCTGATGAGGATCAAAAACAGAGAGTTGACCAACAGTATCTTGATTCAAAAGAATATTCCAGTTTTAAAAAGAATACCGACCGAGAATTAACAAAGAACAGCAATTCCCAAAATTTAGCGGATGATTTAGTTGAAATATCGGATTGTTCCTTTAGCTCTAACTTTGAAATTTCTTTTTCACTTGATTGGGATATGCTGGAGGAGTTAACGAATAGTGCAGATCTATGTATTTCAGAAAAGGAAGGTCGACAATTAACGTTGTTGGGTGAACAATCATTGGAACCGTTGTTAGTACGATGGTTTTTACTAAAGCATCAGTCAGCATATCGTGATGCAGAAATCGTTGTTGCTACCTTTATGGATGGAGAATTACGTAGTTTTAACACGGTAGGGATGTACGAAAAGATTCCGGCTCACAATATTCGCACAAAAATATCGGTTGATGGGAAAGGAGAAAATAAGATGTTAATTCGTTCTGAGACCATTCGTGATATTAAGTATCCGTTAGAACAAAAAAATACTATTACAGCTGAGTATGAAATCAATTCGGAAGGTGGTATAAATGAGTTGTGATAAATATATTACTCGCTGGGTTTAATGAATAAGAGTTTTGATATAATTTTTTATGAATATGCTTAGAAAAAGTATTATAACTTCTGTTGTTTTTTTAGCCTTTCCATTACTTCTTTTGGCCCAGCAAAATATTGTGGATCAAAAGCAGCGTGCCGATTCTCTTTATGAATCTTTTCAGGAGAAAGAAGCACTGGAACTTTATCAAAATATCCTGGATGAAGAACCTGAAAATTATAAAGCACTATGGCGGGCAAGCTTCTTGTATTCTCGGATTGGAAACAGGCTTAACGACGAGGATGATCAGAAAGAATATTTTAACCAGGGGATTGACCTTGCAAAACGTGCTCTTGAAGTGGACTCTTCGGATGCCCAATCTCATTTTGTGATGTCGGTTGCCATGGGGCGCAAAGCACTTATTTCCGGGGCTCGAGAACGGGTTGCCGCATCACGCGCTATCAAGAAGCATGTTGATAAAGCATTGGAGTATGATCAAAATCATGCAGGGGCTTGGCATGTGCTGGGACGTTGGCATTTTAAGGTGGCGAACTTGAGCTGGGTAGAACGGGCGGCGGCCAACACCCTATTTGGTGGCATTCCAGGAGATGCAAGCAATCAAAAAGCTGCTGATGCTATTCAAAAGGCTATAGATCTAGATGATAATAATATCTTGTACTATTATGACTTGGCTAAAGTTTACGAGGAGATGGGCCGCGACCAGCAGGCTGTTTCGGTTTGCAAAAATGCAGTGGAACTGAAAAGCCGAACCCCCGATGATCCCAGACTAAAAGAACAGTGCAGAAAACTTATTTATGATCTGCAATAATCATTATCTTAGGCGGCTGAAGTTGGCCTTTTGATAGTTGCATTTGGCACATCAAAATAATTAAGAATTTCAATTCTACAATAAATAATGGAACGAATAGGTGTATTAACATCCGGCGGTGATGCGCCGGGCATGAATGCCGCCATACGTGCGGTAGTTCGAACTTGTGTGTATTACAATATAACGCCCTATGGCATTTACCAGGGATACGAAGGGTTGATCCGGAACGAGATCGAAAAAATGAATGCCGGTTCAGTAAAGCATATCATTCACCAGGGGGGTACGATTTTAAAGTCGGCCCGCAGTCTCGATTTTAAAACAGAAGAGGGTATGCAAAAGGCTTGGGAAAATATTAAGAAGCACCAGCTTGATGGCCTTGTAGTGATCGGTGGAGACGGTACCTTTACAGGCGCTATGGAATTTGGTAAAAAGTTTGATTTGCCCATTGTTGGGATTCCCGGAACCATCGACAACGATATTTACGGGACTGATTTTACCGTGGGATTTGATACCGCTGTAAATACAGTTGTTGAGGCGGTAGATAAAATTCGGGATACAGCCACTTCCCATAACAGACTGTTTTTTATTGAGGTAATGGGACGAGATGCCGGATTTATTGCCGTGTATTCTGGCATTGCGGCCGGTTCTGAAGAGGTTCTTATACCGGAGGAAGACCGAGGGGTAGAGAAACTTTTTGAGTCACTGGCAAGAACATCAAAACGTAATAAAACATCACGATTGGTCATTGTTGCAGAAGGCGATAACAATGGCAGCGTCTATGATCTCGAAGAAAAAGTGAAAGATGAGTTCGGGGATCGCTATGAAACCAAAGTAACCATTTTGGGTCACGTTCAACGCGGTGGTCGACCGAGTTGTGCCGACCGGGTACTGGCAAGCCGTCTTGGGGTTATTGCGGTTGAGGCGTTACGAGATGGAAAGAGAGATCTTATGGTTGGTATTCGTGATCGTCAAATCCGCTACACTGATTTTGAAAAGGCAACCAAGCAAAATCCTAAAATGGATAAGGAATTGCTTCGTACGGCTGATATCATTTCAATTTAAAGGTTGTGCTAACCTGCGATAATGGACCAAAGCCTCAATCATACATCAGATAACGGAAATACTGTTAATGCTTCTTACCATGCACCGGAATGGGCAAAGCATGTAATTTGGTATCAGATTTTTCCTGAACGCTTTCGTAATGGAGATCCCTCTAACGATCCAACACGTGAAAGAGTTGGTGGACCAGAAGGATGGAAAATATCTCCCTGGACCGGTGACTGGTATAAACAGACTGATTGGGAACAATCATTGGGAGATTCTTTTCGAGATGGCGTTTTTAAACGTCGGTATGGCGGTGATCTGCAGGGTATCATTGATAAGCTGGATTACCTGCAAGAGTTGGGAATCGGAGGAATATATTTAAATCCTGTTTTTGATGCCGTATCTCTGCATAAGTATGATACCAGCCACTATCACCATATTGATCGCTTTTTTGGCCCTGATCCCAAGGGTGATGTGGAAATTATGAAACGGGAAGACCCCGAAGACCCGGATACGTGGCAGTGGACATCGGCGGATAAACTGTTTCTAAAGTTGATTAAAGAGGTCCATAAACGGGAGATGAAAATTATAATTGACGGGGTCTTTAACCATACGGGTACTGATTTTTGGGCTTTCAGGGACGTGAAAGAGAAGCAGTCAAAATCCCGGTATAAAGACTGGTACTCCGTCAACTCGTTTGCGGATGGCAACGGCCAGAAATTTGATTACGATGGATGGTGGGGAGTCAAAAGTTTGCCCGAGTTAAAAGAGGTTGATGGTACGCTGTTAAAGCCCGTTCGGGAGCATATTTTTGCAATTACGAAACGTTGGATGGATCCGGATCGAGATGGTGATCCGTCTGATGGTATTGACGGCTGGCGGCTCGATGTCCCCGAAGAAATCGGTCAAAAGTTTTGGAAAGAATGGAGTGCATTGGTCCGGCGTATTAATCCCAATGCTTATACAGTCGGAGAAATATGGACAGATAAGGGCAGGGAATGGGTTAACGGTGAACTTTTTACTGCTGCTATGAACTATCCTTTTACCGAAGCGGTACAGAACTATATGATCGATCAATCGGTATCGGCTTCTGTATTTATGAAACGACTGCGATCAATAAGGGAGGGATTGCCGAACGAGGCCGAACTGGTACAGCAGAATCTAATGGATAGCCATGACACACCACGCCTGGCATCGATGGTTGTGAATCCCGGTCGCGAGTTTGATACTGCGACTAAGCCTGAGGAAGGATTTGACGTTCGTAAACCGACCTCTGAAGAACGCCGCCTGCAGCGACTCATTGCGTTATTTCAATATACGTATGTGGGTGCTCCTATGATCTTTTACGGCACCGAGGCCGGCATGTGGGGGGCTGACGATCCCGATGACCGAAAACCGATGGTATGGCCGGAGTTTGACTATGAGCCAGAGGCAACACATCCGTTGGATCAAGAACGTCCCGTTGATGAAAATGCTTTTGATGAGGGGATGTTCAACTGGTATAAAAAACTGGGTGCAATCAGGAATAAGCATTTGGCATTGCGAAAAGGTAAATTCCGGGAGCTGTTGATTGAAAATGATGCGAATGTATTTGTTTTTGCCCGATTTTTAAATAAACATAAGTTTTGCCTGGTGGCTATAAATCGTTCAAGTCAGACGCAGAAAATCAAAATATCCCTTGATCATTTTGAAGTTGAAGAAGAAAAGCATCTGGAAAATGTTATTACCGGTAATCGTGCAGAAGTAGCAGGCAGAGAAACAGCGATTACGCTTCCGCCCATTTCCGGTGCTGTATTATCTCCCGAACAGAGTTAGTTATGCGTATAGATCCAAAATATTTTAATACCTTTTTACTCATAGTTGCGGTGGTTGCCGCTTCACTGATTGCCTATTTTATTGTTAGTAACCGCGTGGCCGAAAAATCCGATTTTAAGCAGCGGATGTTTGCGCAGGATTCTCTTCAAACGACCTGGTGGAATAATGTGCAGTCTGGTGACAGCGTAAAAGTAGCTGATTACGAAGGAACTTATATTGTACTGGATTTATGGTCGAACTGGTCGGATGCATCGTTGAGATCGCATACCGAACTGGCCAAAATTAAGAGTCAGTATCCTGATGAAGTGCAGGTTTTAGCCGCGGCAGTGGGACTTCAAAAGAAGGAGGTTGAGCAATATATCCAAGAACATGAGTTTCCCTTTCACTTTGTGGCAGGTTCAAGACAGTTTTCTGAGTTTAATATGCCCGGATTGCCTGTTCAATTTGTGTATGATCGACAACTTGATCTTAGGCACGTGTTCTTGGGATATTCTGATGATAGTCAATATGATAGCTTACGAGTGCTTATAAGAAATGGAAACCGGTGATAATTGGCTTATTTATGATGGAAAAATTACCCGGGCAGATCAGCCGGTTGTGCCTGTAGTTTCTCGGGGACTCATGTACGGAGATGGTGTTTTTGATACTTTGCGAGCCTACCGGGGAAATACACTTCTTCTTGAACAACATATCACTCGTTTGCACTCAGGAATGGAGATATTAGGGATGGAAGTGCGGAACGACTTAGAAATTGATACACTTCAAAAGAAACTATGGGAACTGCTTGAAAAGCAGCAGCTGTTACATACTGATGCAATTGTCCGGTTGCAAGTGTGGCGGGATGGCCAACGGGGATATCATCCGCAAGGTGATAGTAGTATACATTACTCTGTTACAGCTTCGGATTGCCCTGAGTTTTTTTCTCATCCGATATTGGCTACGGTTGATCAAAGACGTATTCCATCTCAATCGATGCCATCAACCGCAAAGTTTACAAATGGCATTAATTATATTTTAGCAGCCCAGTCAGCTGCCGACAAAGGAGGTGATGATGCCTTGATGCAAACGGTTAATGGGTTTGTATCCGAGACTACTATTGCAAATGTGTTTTGGGTAAAGGGAGATACAATTTATACACCTGATGAAGAATGTGATCTTACCCCCGGAATTACGCGAAAAATTATCTTGGATATATTAGAAGAGAATAATCATTGGAAGTCTGAACAAGGCAAGTACTCTCTCGATCATCTTTATGATGCTGATGCTGTGTGGATTTGTAATTCAGTCCGAGAAGTTTTAGCTGTAAAACAGATTGATGATCAAGACTTTGAAGTTGATCATCCTGCCATCGAGCAGTTACAAAATCGGTATACGGTCTTTCGTCGAGATAACGTAAAATCGCTAAAACCATAATTAGCATGACCGATCTGCTTGCATTAACACAGTTTTTTTCCTCTCGCGGCGATGTGATGTTGCTGCATTCCCAGTCTGAACATCACCCTTCATCGCAAATATCGTATTTAGCAGCACAGCCAGAGGCAACAATCAGGGCGCACGAAGATCAAATTTCTGAAACGGCAGGCAATAAAAAGAGAGAGTACACCAAAAATCCATGGGAAGCTTTACGGGAATTTAGAAACCGAGTAGATAGCTGGTTGTTTGGCTATTTAGGCTATGATTTAAAGAATCATGTTGAGCAGTTACATTCCTCAAATGATGACCCGGTGGGGGCGCCGGATATGTATTTTATGGTGCCCAAATTTTTACTGCGATATGACCATGAAACCAAAAATCAGGATGTGATCATCGGAGACATGCCTTCGAAAACTGAAATTGATCAGAGCATTGCTCCACGAGGAAAACTTGAGATTGAAAGCTTACATCCCCAAACAAGTCGTCAGAGATATACCCAAAAAATTAGAAAGGCGCAGTTTCTTATTGCAGAGGGAGACTTTTACGAAATAAACCTTTCTCATCAAATGAAGGCTCCTTTTAAAGGTTCTCCAGTGCAGTTATACAAAAAGATGCGTGAAGTAGGGCCTGTACCTTTTGGAAGTTATTTGCAATGCAGCGGAATTTCGGTTTGCTGTCAGTCGCCTGAGCGATTTTTAAGAAAGGAGGGAGGCACCGTTTATTCGCAGCCGATTAAAGGGACCTCAAAACGTGGGAGATCCACGGATGAAGATGAGATGTTAAAGAAAGCGTTGATTTCATCAGAGAAAGAACAGGCCGAAAACCTGATGATTGTAGACTTGGTTCGAAATGATTTAAGTCGGATAGCAAAAAAAGGTACAGTGAAAGTTCCGGAACTTTTCGAGATACAGTCGTTTGGTACAGTACACCAGATGGTATCTACCGTTACCGCCGAAGCAGAAGATGATGAGCCGGTTACTATCCTCCAAGCATGTTTTCCGATGGGATCGATGACAGGGGCTCCCAAAATAAGTGCAATGGAGACGATTGAAGAACTCGAGGATTATAAAAGGGGAATTTATTCCGGGGCCATAGGATATATAACTCCTCATGGTGATTTTGATTTTAATGTGGTTATCAGAACCGCGATCATCAAAAATGATCATTTGTTTTATGCTGTAGGGGGAGCAATTACCGGCGACTCTGATCCTCATAAAGAGTGGGAAGAAACACAAATAAAAGCTCGCGCGCTCTTGCATGTGTTTCAGAATGTCGAAAATGAGTAGTTCTTTTTAGGAAATACCGTTTTACGGCTTTGCAGGCGTATTTCGAGCAAACAAATGAGGAGTTGAGAAATCCTTGAAATTAGTTATTATTAGAAATGTAAGCCCTTACATTTTTTACATAAACTGTCATTTTTAATCAGGTTTTTAGAGGAATAACAATTGGCTGGAAGCACAATATATGATATTGCAAAAAAAGCAGGTGTAAGTATAGCTACCGTTTCACGCGTAGTTAACAACAGCGATGGCATTGCGGATAAAACAAGAGAAAAAGTATTAAAAGTAGCTGATGAGCTGGGGTATTATCCGCAGGCTTACGCGCAGGGTTTAGCACGTAAGAAAAAGAATATTATCATGGTGGTAGTGCCGGTTTTGTCCAATTACTTTTTTATGGAGGTGCTGGCAGGTATTCAAGATGAGATATCCAATTACAATTATGATCTGAATATTTTCAATGTGCAGAGCAATGGCAAAGATACCATGTTTCCGCAGGTAGAGAATATAATCAAGCGCCAGTGGGCTGATGGATATCTTTTTATTTCTACTCATCTGCGAGATGCTGAACTCGATCAGCTACAGGATTATGACATGCCCATTACCCTTATTGACGAGTCTTATCCCGGAATGGATTCTGTTTCCGTTGATAATGAGAAGGGTATTGAAAAAGCTATGAACTATTTCTTAGATAACGGAATGACCCGTATTGCCATAATTAGTGCCATGAAGACCTCAAAGCCGGGAAGGCAGCGTATAGAGGGGTATAGAAAGGCGCTAAAGGATGCAGGTGTTGCCGTTGAGGAAGATCTCATTGTAACAGGCGATTCTATGTATCGTGATGGTTTTTCGGAACAGAATGGCTACGAGGCGATGACTAAATTATTGGAGTTGCCGAATCCGCCCGAGGCTTGTTTTTGCACTTCGGATATACAGGCTGTTGGAGCTATGAAAGCAATGGAAGAAAAAGGGATGGAGATACCCATTATAGGATATGACGATATCACAATTTCGAACTTTATAGGCTTATCGACCATTCGTCAGCCAATGTATGATATGGGGACTCTGGCGACTAAAAAACTAATGAATCGAATGAAGGACAGAGAAGCGGATCCTGAGCAAAAAGTTTTTGCACCTGAGTTGATTCTGCGATCCTCTACCGAAAAAGAAATTAAAGAAGAAGTTTGACAAGACTTCTATCAATTAAGTTATGATAAATAATTTTTTGTGATTTATGACTAAACCTGATGCATGTATTTTTGATTTAGACGGCGTTATTGTTGAAACATCAGATGCTCATTTTAAAGCATGGCAGCGACTTGCTGAATCACTGGGTATATCATTTGGTGAGGAATTTAATGAGCAGCTTAAAGGGGTAAGTCGACGAAAATCAATTGAAAAGATTTTAGCTCTTGACGATCGTCAATTGCCCGAGGAGGAGATTCAACGCCTAATGGATAAAAAGAATAGCTGGTACCAAGACTCTATTGCCGAATTAACCCCTGATGATATCCTGGAAGGAGTGCCCGTTTTTTTAGAATCATTACAAGAAATGGAAATTCCGCTGGGAATCGGATCATCAAGCAAAAATGCACAATTTATTATTGACTACCTACAGCTCAATGACACCTTTGAAGTTATTGTTGATGGGACAAAAGTAGAAAATACCAAGCCCGATCCTGAAGTCTTTCTAAAAGGTGCAAAAGCGTTGCAAGCCGATCCTTCATCAACAATTGTATTTGAAGATGCTGCTTCGGGAGTTGAGGCTGCTAACAATGGCAACTTTATCAGTGTTGGGGTTGGTTCCGCAGAGTATTTGGGTGATGCTAATCTCGTTATCCCCAATTTTATTGGCCTGACGCCAGAAAAGTTATTCAAAAAACTTAACGACAAGTGACAGCTAAGAAATAAGATTTTGATCTAAAAAGTACGATTTATGGACAAGTATTTGCAAACTGACGAATGGAAAATTATAGAAGAAGGATTTGATCCGGAGCGCCAGCGCTCATCTGAAAGTATTTTCAGTATTGGAAATGGACATATGGGGCAGCGGGCTAATTTTGAAGAGCATTACAGCGGTGATTCTCTGCAAGGCAGTTATATTGGGGGAATTTATTATCCGGATCCTACAAAAGTAGGATGGTGGAAAAATGGCTATCCAGACTATTTTGCTAAGGTACTCAATTCGGTAAACTGGATTGGTATTGATATCTATATCAACGGTGAGCAGTTGGATCTGGAAAAATGTACAGTCTCTGATTTTACCCGCACCTTGGATATGAAGAAGGGATTGTTACAGCGTAGTTTTGTTGCCGAGCTTCAAAACGGGAATAAAATTTTGGTTGAAGCATGTCGGTTCGTGAGTATGGAACGGACCGAGGTAGGAGTGATAGAATATGAGATCAAGGCATTGAATTTTTCAGGAACCATTACTCTTTCTCCCTATATCAACGGGGAAGTGTATAACGAAGATGCCAATTATGATGAGATTTTTTGGGAAGAGGGAGCCCAGAATTCTTTTGAAGATGGTGGTGTAGTTACTACGCAAACGAAGAAGCTTGATTTCCATGTTGCGGCGGCGATGAAAAATAGTATTCAAAAAAATGGGAAGTCAGTAGGTCTTGATGCAACGGCATCTGTTTCTACGATGTATATTGATCAGTCGTATGACATACCGGTAGATGAAAATGACGAAATTCAACTTCACAAATATGTTGTTGTAGCATCTTCTTTGAACCATGATCGTAAGCGCTTACATTCGCATGCTAAGCAAGCAGTGACCGATGTGGCAGAGATCGGTTATCAGCAATTAAAGCAGGAACATACCGATTGTTGGCATAATATCTGGAAGGGTAGTGATGTACATATTGAGGGTGATAAGGAGGCCCAGCAGGGCATTCGATTTAACATTTTCCAGTTGTACCAAACATATACCGGAGAAGATGAACGATTGAATATCGGTCCCAAAGGATTTACCGGGGAAAAATATGGGGGATGTACGTATTGGGATACAGAAGCGTACTGTTTGCCTTTTTATTTGAATACGGCTCCCAATGAAGTGGCTCGACAGCTGTTGTGGTATCGCTATCGTCATTTACCAAAGGCTATTGAAAATGCTGAAAAGCTTGGATTCACCGATGGAGCTGCATTGTATCCCATGGTAACAATGAACGGAGAAGAGTGCCATAACGAGTGGGAAATTACATTTGAGGAAGTCCACCGAAATGGTGCTATTGCTTATGCTATATATAACTACATCCGTCATACGGGTGACGAATCATACCTCGAAGAAGCCGGGCTCGAGGTATTGATCGCCATTTCACGATTCTGGAGTCAGCGGTTTAACTTTTCCGAGAAGCGTCAGCAGTACGTAATGCTGGGCGTGACCGGTCCAAACGAATATGAAAACAATATCAACAACAACTGGTACACTTCGTACATTGCTTGCTGGTGCATGCGCTATACGATGGAAGCCATTGACAAAGTTCGTAATGAATCTCCGGAACGATTTGAGGAGATTCAGCAAAAATCTTCGTACAAAGATGCTGAAACTGAACGCTGGAAAGATATTCTAAATAGGGTTTATCTTGGTGAAGATGAAGATCTCGGGATTTTCCTTCAACAGGATAACTACCTGGATAAAGTTCAGCGAACGGCCAGTGAGCTTGATAAGAGTGACCGACCCATTAACCAGTATTGGTCGTGGGATCGCATTCTGCGTTCCTGTTTTATAAAACAGGGAGATGTAGTACAAGGGTTGTACTTTTTTGAAGATCATTTTGATGAGGACACAATTCGTCGCAATTTTGATTTTTACGAGCCCCGAACACTACACGAATCATCGCTTTCGCCTTGTATCCATGCTATAATTGCTTCAAAGCTCGGTTATAGTGATAAGGCCTACCAGCTGTATTTGCGTACGGCACGCCTTGATCTCGACGATTACAACAAGGAAGTACACCAGGGATTGCATATCACCAGCATGGCCGGTACTTGGATGTCGATTGTAGAGGGATTTGCCGGGAAACGGGCTAAAGAAGGACAGCTTCATTTCTCACCGTCACTGCCTGACGAATGGGAGGCCTACTCATTTAAGATTTTGCATAAGGGTAATCGACTTAATGTTCGAGTTGAACCTGAGCAGGTTATTATTACTTGTGAAAAGGGCAGTGGGTCAACCTGTTTTGTATATGGAGATAAGTATGAGATTTCTAACGATAAAGAAGTCGTAATATCAGCACCCGTACTGAGTAACTAACATTTTTAAGACCAACTAAAATTATACTGCAATGAATAGTCGTTCACCGTTTTATACCAGAATACTTCCGCTCGTTTTACTGCTTTCAGCGTCGTTACTGACGTTGGGGTGCACTGAATCAATAGAAGAGGATGTGCAGGCACGGAATCATATTGAACATCCCGAGTGGTCTAAAAGTGCCAACATGTATGAAGTTAATATCCGCCAATATACCGAAGAGGGTACTTTCAAAGCTTTTGAAGAGCATATCCCACGACTAAAAGAAATGGGTGTTGATATCCTTTGGTTGATGCCTATCCACCCCATTGGGAAGGAAAAACGCAAGGGAGAGCTCGGAAGCTATTATTCCATTCAGGATTATAAAGCGGTAAATCCCAACTTTGGGACGATGCAGGATTTTAAGGATCTGGTTGAGGCGACTCATGAACATGATATGAAACTCTTTTTAGATTGGGTACCTAATCATACGGCATGGGATCATCCGTGGACTGAAGAACATCCTGAGTATTATATGAAGGATTCCACGGGCGCGATTACCTACGAAGCTGACTGGACCGATATTGCTCAGCTCAACTACGAGAACAAAGAGCTCTGGGATAAGATGATCGATCGGATGAAGTTTTGGATTGAGGAGACGAATATTGACGGTTATCGCGTAGATCACGCCGGTCATGATATCCCACTGGACTTTTGGAAAAAAGCCATTCCCGAGGTCAATAAGTCTAAAGAAGATTTCTTCTGGCTGGCCGAGTGGAATACCCCCGATATGCATCCATGGTTTGATGCAACATACACTTGGGAATATTTTCACCTTTCAACGGAGATAGCACAGGGAGATACCTCTGTTAATGAGATAACGGAGTATATGGCCCAAGAAGATGAGCGTTTCCCGGCTCATGCGTATCGACTCTATTTTACCTCGAATCACGACGAAAACTCCTGGAACGGAACTGATGAGGAACTCTTTGGAGATAATTTTGAAAATTTCGCCGTGATGGCTGCTACTATAGATGGCATGCCGTTGATCTATAGTGGACAGGAAACCGGACTTGATAAGCGGCTTGAGTTTTTTAAGAAAGATCCCATCGAGTGGGACGGTTTTGAATATGAGGATTTCTATCGTACTCTTTTTGAGCTGAAAGATCGCAATGAAGCCCTTTGGAATGGTCAATATGGCGGTGACTTTGTTGCTGTACCTACCGAATCATCGGGACAAACATATGCTTATAAACGCGTAAAAGGTGATGATGAGGTTTTCGTGATCCTTAATTTCGAAGGTAGCGAGCAGGATATTTCTTTCCCTAATCTGGACAATTCGGTTAACTATACTGATGTGTTTAGCGGAGAAAATATTACAGTGGACAGTGAGGGAGTGACGCTTGAAGCTCATAGCTATTTGGTACTTGAAAAGTAATTTCGATTACAAATACTCTAACCTTATACCCGAAAAGTGATGCTATGAATAAGAACAGTGAAAAGCCGAGACTAAGTTTTTGGGAAATATGGAATATGAGTTTTGGATTTCTGGGCATCCAGTTTGGTTTTGCTCTCCAAAACGCAAACGTCAGCCGAATCTTCGAAACGCTTGGGGCCAGCGTTGATGATATTCCCATTCTCTGGATTGCCGCGCCCGTTACAGGCCTGGTGGTACAGCCGATTATTGGTCATCTTAGTGACAAAACCTGGAATAGTCTCGGTCGACGAAGACCGTATTTCCTGTTTGGGGCCATTTTTGCATCGATAGCATTAATTATAATGCCCAATTCGCCCGTTCTCTGGGTGGCCGCCGGTATGCTTTGGATAATGGATGCTTCGATCAATATTTCGATGGAGCCTTTTCGTGCATTTGTGGGCGATATGCTTCCTGCTGAACAGCATACCAAAGGTTTTGCCATGCAAACCTTCTTTATTGGCACCGGGGCGGTGATAGCATCGGCGTTACCATATATTATGACCAACTGGGTGGGGTTGGCAAATACCGCAGCTCCCGGTGAAATTCCGCCGGCGGTACAGTGGTCGTTTTATATCGGGGCTGCAACCTTTCTGGGAGCTGTTTTATGGACCGTTTGGACTACCGAAGAGTATCCGCCCGAGGAGTTGGAGCGTTATTCAGAAAACGAGCCGGGAGAAGGTTCAATTATTGACGCTGCAAAAAAGGGAGAAGTTCATACAGGAAACGCAAAGCGTAAATTTACCATAGGTTCCATTTTAATTGCTGCCGGACTTGCATTAACCTACTATATTTATGGCGCCAACTTTGAGCAGGAGTTATACATATTCAGTATTGGTGTATCCGTATTCGGATTGGTTATGGCTGTGGCTGGCTTTATGCAACAATATCTGGATAAAGATGAGCATGGGCTCGTTGTGGTTGTTTCAGATTTCTTGAGTATGCCTAAGACCATGGTACAACTTTCGGCTGTTCAGTTCTTTTCTTGGTTTGCTCTCTTTGCCATGTGGATTTATACTACTGCAGCGGTAACCTCCCATGTGTATGGAACCAGTGATACAACGTCAGTGCTCTATAACGAAGGAGCTGACTGGGTGGGCATACTGTTTGCCATATACAACGGTTTTGCTGCTATTATAGCTTTCGCACTCCCGTATTTTGCAAAACTGACAAGTCGCAAGATTGTGCATGCCGTATCATTGTTAATAGGAGGCATAAGTCTTGCTAGTATTTACTTGATAAGTGATCCCATGATGCTCATTCTGCCGATGCTTGGTATTGGTGTTGCCTGGGGCAGTATCCTGGCGATGCCCTATGCTATCCTTTCAGGCGCTATTCCCGCCAAGAAGATGGGGATATATATGGGACTTTTTAACTTTTTTATTGTAATTCCTCAAATTGTGGCGGCCAGTATTTTAGGAACGATGCTCCGAAACCTCTTCAACGGGGAAGCAATTTTTGCCCTCATAGCAGGAGGGGGAGCGATGGCCTTTGCCGCCCTTATGATGATTTTTGTGGATGATAAAGCTGCTCAGGAAATGAATGATCCGCAAGCTGTAGAACCGGCAGAGTAACTGATTGTTAGCCCATTTGACAACAGCTGTATTCCATGTTGGGTAGATTTCTTATAATGATAAGTTAAAAGCACATAAAAATGCCCTGCACTTTCAAAGTGAAGGGCATTTTTTATTGAAGTAAAATATCCTTGGGATTTGAGCGGAGCTTCACTCCGTTCTATGTTTACTCCAACTCCAGAATTAATACCGACCGTGACGGAATTTTAAGGTCATTCAGTTGATATGTTTTATCTGTTATAATATCAGTTCCTGAGGTAAAGCCATCTAACCGTTCGTAATAATAATCTTTATTTAACGATATAGACTCTTCGCTTTTATTGAAGGCTACCATCACTGATTTTTGCTCGTTGTATCGGAAGTATACATAAACGCCATCATGTTTGGGGGTGTACTGCATCAGTTCCCCGCTATGAATAACGGGATTATCTTTCCGCCAGTTGACCAACTTTTTTACAAATGTCTGGGCCTCTTTCTGTTTGTCGGATAACCCTTTCCCGGTAAAGCCATTTTTGGTGTCACCTTCCCATCCGCCGGGGAAATCTTCCCGAATCTGTCCGTGATCATGTCCTTTTTTGTTGCTCATCAACAGCTCGGTACCGTAATAAAATTGGGGGATACCGCGCATGGTCATAATATAGGCCAATCCCATTTTATACAGGTCGAAGTCCTGATTTACCTGTCGATAAAAACGATCCATATCGTGATTATCGGGAAAGATCACCATGTTTAAGGGGTTGGGATAAGCATAATCGAAGCTTAATGTCTCATAGAGATCAACGAAGCCGCTGCCCCAGCTTTCTTCACTTGTGAGAGCATCGACAAGGGTAGTTTGAATGGGAAAATCCATTAAGCTGGGTAGGCATGAACTGAAATTATCGGGCTTATCATTGCCACGCTGCCATTTTGATAATACCAACGGATCAACCGACCATTCTTCGCCCACAATATTAAAGTTGGGATATTCTTCCATAATACGGCATGTCCATTCGGCCATAAATTCCTGTCCGGCGTAGGGATGAGTATCGTGACGAATGCCCCGTAATCCGGCATATTCGATCCACCACAAACTATTGTAAATGAGGTAGTCGGCCAGCAGGGGATTGTCTTGATTGAGATCCGGCATAGACTTTACAAACCATCCGTCCGTCATTCTTTTCTTGTCGATATCAGCAGCATAGGGATCATGCAGCGTTGTACGGCGGTGATTGGTCTGCTGATAATTATCAGGATAATGTACCCAATCGTCTGTGGGCAGGTCATCCATCCACCAATGGTTAGAACCCGAATGGTTCATGATCATGTCCATGATGAGCTTAATGCCTCGTTTCTCAGCTTCCTCACTCAGTTTTTTATAAAGTTGATTACTTCCGTATCGCGGATCCACCTTGTAATAATCCGTAGTGGCATAACCGTGATACGAGGAGCTTTCCATCGCATTTTCTTTTACGGGATTGAGCCAGATAGCCGTAAAACCCATCTCATCAATGTAATCGAGGTTATCGATAATTCCTTGGATATCTCCACCGTGACGCCCGTAGTCATCATCTCTGTCGAGGCTATCAGTATATCCAGCTACGCTGTCATTGCCGGGATTTCCGTTGGCAAAGCGATCGGGAGTAATGAGATACATAACATCTGAGGAGTTAAAGCCTTCTCGTTGAGAAGAATTTTGCTCGCGTCCCTTAAGTTCATAAGTATACTTTAATTCCTGATCTCCATCTCTTGAAAGTATGATATCAAACTTCCCGGGATCTGTATCTTTTGAGATATCCAAATAGACAAACAGATAGTTGTCGTTTTCAACTTTTTGGATACGTTTGATTTCCACCCCATCATAGTCTATAGCAGGAGAGAGGTTGCCAATGTCATCACCATAAATCATAACCTGGAGTTCGGGATTTTCCATTCCAACCCACCAGTGGAGAGGCTCTACGCGCTCAATGGCGTAATCCTGGGCACTAACGGATCCGAAAAGAAAGAAGGCGAAGATAGATGAGAGAAGTAAACAACGTAAATTGGTTTTCATAATATTGCCAGATAAGATTGATGAGTTTATGCCTATCTAAAAGATATTGCTATATGAAATTTATAGTCTCGATATTCCTCATTTTCCTAAAAGAATGAAGCATATTGTCGATTTGAAGTATTGGGTTGTGAACTAGCTTGGTCTGTCGGGTGGACCCGAAAATGGGGTGATCTCCAATTGTGAAGATGTATTGCTTTCGTTGGAACCTTCGTCAACAGCTGTAATCCGGTAATAGTATGTGGTTCCATTTTCAACACCGGTATCAGTGTACTCCGGGTTTGTTATCAGCTCGGATCCATTGACGGGACTCATTTCCGAGGTGTTTGAGATACTACTGGTAGAACGGTATAAGTTATATCCTGCCAGATCGTCTTCGCTGTTGGCATCCCAGCTAAGTACAACTTCCTGATCACCTGAAGTTCCATCAAAATTAGCAGGAGCTGAAGGAGCTTCATCAGTACCATTTCCACCGTTATCCGGACCCGTTGAAGAACCGCCGCAAGAGGTAAAGAACAGGACCCCACAAAGGGTAAATGATATTGCAAATAACCTATACATACGTTTCATAATGTTTCCTATTTGATTAACGTCATTTTTTGGACGAACCGCTGGTCGCCGATCTCAAAAACAGCAAAATACAAGCCACTGGCCCGCCGGCTCCCATTAAATGTTATAGTGTGAACTCCGGCTTGTCGGGTTTCATTATTAATTAACGTGGTGACCTGTTGCCCCAAAATATTGTATACCTGCACATGAACTTCTGCTTGTTCTGGAAGTGAAAATCGCAGGGTTGTGGATGGATTAAACGGATTAGGGTAATTAGGATTCACACTGATTTTTTGGGGCAGGAGCTCCTCTTGTTGCTTGTTGATATACCGTGTATCCCCGATCACCAGTAGCATAGAGGTTTTTTCGTTGTCTGGGATAATGGTTATTTCATTTTTATTACTTAAATCATATTTGCGTCCGGAATCCGTATCCAACAGGGCCATTTGTATGCCCGGATTGCTATCCCATCCTTCAGCACTAATAGTGACCGGTTCTTCCGGTGTAGCCGACAGTGTGACCTTTAATCGATGTTCCTGCTTGTTTTTATTGCGATAAATATGGGCTAATGAGCTTGTGCGAGAGGATTTATGATCTTTGGTATCAGCTTTGAACCGTAAAGAAGTACCTTCAAACTTCGAAGGCGGAGCTATAGCATCAGCAGGGGGTTGTTCGGAGTCTACAAAAGTGAGACGGCTCGAAGATGTTTGTTCTCCATCTATTTGTGTAATGAGTTGAACTTCCGTTTGGGTAACTTCAGTTTTTTTCTTGGCTGAAGTCTCTTCATAGGGTATGAGCAGTTCATTTAATCCCTGGTCATTTAAGAAATAAAAGGCTTTACCTGTACGGGCCGAAACAAAATCAGTAGCCTGGCTCCAGGATCCGTCAAAACTCCATAACGGCTGTAGATTAGCGTCATTTGCTGACGATACTTGGCTCCATGCCACATCCGTATGCAGTGGATTCGATATAATATTCCAACCATCGTGGAGTGGAATTGAGGCTTGGTTATTCTCACTAAGTTCAACAGTAGGAACAGTCTGAGTATAGGTAAAGTCTTCTTTACTTGTGACCCAAAACCCTTTACCGGGATTTGTATTAAAGGTAGAACTACCGTCGTACTTCATCATATAATTTTCGCTTGTTCCGTTATCCCAGAACGCTTGCCAGTCAACACTTGGATCACCATTCAAAACATCTTTAAGTGCTTCATTTGATTGGCCGGGCAAAGCAATCAATTGATAGTCCTGAGGGGAGGAGGCTCCATTAAATGTCTTTGATATATCAAGATTAATCTGTGTGGGGACAAAGCGGAGGAGATCTCCAGCAGGGGCTTCAAACTTTTTAGTAGTGTAGATATGAAATTCACCGGCATTCATCGCAATGGTTGTATCGGTATTGTTGATCGATAGGGTATCCCCGGAGAAGAAATCGTACCAGTCCCCGGTTTGTGAGAATTGCGGCTGCATTTCGGTGTCTATAACGCCAAAATTGCCGGCTATTGTAACCTCTAAATCAGGATGACTAATCGTAATGCGTTTAGTGACGTTACTTACGTCCATCGAAACATTGGAGGTAGTCGAAGTAAAGGCTTCATGGGAATTACGAAGGCGAATAAGGGCTTTATAGGAATCATAAAGCTTTTTGCGTTCTTCATCCTGATAGTAATCCCATCTGATGGGCTTGGGAGCAGTTCTGCAGCTATTGTTAATAGAACCATCTTCACATCGATTGATACTAAAATCATATCCGAGTTCACCAAACTGCCAAAACATTTTGGGTCCGGGTACCGTGAAAAAGAAAGCAGCTGACTGTTTAATTCGATTAAGCGCTGTATTTAGCTCTTTTATATCATAGGAGCTGTTGCTACCGCTGTTACCGTAATTAAGGTTTTCATACATAATACGCTCCTCATCGTGGCTTTCCATATAACCAACCAAATGAGGCTTACTCCAGTTTCGGTTCTCATGATAAACACCAGAGAAATTACTTCCATCCTCGTATCCCATGGAAGCCTGTTTGTAATTACCATGCATGATGCCCCAAAGCAGCATGCCATAATCAGCTAATTCCTGTTCTTCGCTGTTTTCCGTGAGGTGCTCAAGAATTACATAGGAAGAATCATCAACCGCCCACTGTTGGTTAGCCATTCGCTTTAGCAATCGAATGCGATCTTCATCCCGGGCCCAGCCATCGCCGGAATTTTGCGTAAAACCCTTGGTAAAATCGAAGCGATAGCCGTCAGCATTGAACTCTTCGAGCCAGTAGCGGGTTACGCGGTCTACATAGTATTTTGTGGCTTGGGATTCATGATTAAAATCATATCCCCAAGAATACGTTTGATTTGGAGATTGGACATTTAGATAAGGGTTCTCGGTAGTAGGCTGCCCGTAATCTCCTTCATTCCACAGCCGAACCAGTGGAGATTGTCCATATACATGGTTTAACACAATATCTAAAATGACCACCATGCCGCGGGAGTGGGCTTCATCTATGAATTTTTTAAGATCATCGGCAGGACCATAATACTTGTCGGTAGCAAACAGGAAGGCTGAATTATATCCCCAGCTGATGTTTCCTTCAAACTCCATGACCGGCATCAGTTCTATGGCATTCACGCCAAGGCGGTCAAGATAGTCCAATGTATCGGTAAGGGTTTGGAAATCGTGATTTTCGACAAAGTCTCGAACCAATAATTCGTAGACAACTAGGTCTTCCTTATTGGGGCGGTCATAACTTTGGTGCTGCCACTGGTACTCTGTTTTCCCAGGTTGTAGCACTCCTACAGTAAAGTCTGTTTGGTCGCCGGGGTAGGGCTTTAAATTGGGATAGGTGGCATCGCTGATATACTGGTCATCCGGTTGCAAGACTTTTTCGGAGTAGGGGTCGGCCACTCGTACTTCTCCATCCACAAAATATTGAAATCCATACTCTTCGCCGGGCGTAAGGCCGGAAATTTCGATCCAGTAATAGCTGCTGTCGGCATTTACAACCTCTTTATTCATAAAGTAATTGGGATCTATTTCCCAATTCGTAAAGTCTCCGATCACGTAGACAAATTCTTTATTAGGCGCAAAAAGGGAGAGTCGAACCGTGCTGTCATCCACATAAGTGATGCCATCTTTAAGCCCTTGTGGGCGTGCTTGTTGCGTAATTTCAGGATTGACGACCAGTTGCTGGGACACTTGGTCAGTATTGGTCCCATCAGTTCCTTCAAGGCGGACTTCAAAGTTACCGGCATTTTGAGCAGGATAATCATACTGAATAGAATTACTATTGACCTGTGCAACCTGCTGATTGTCTACAAAAAGCGTAAGCTGTTCGTTACCGGTGTTGGTAGATGCAATTCCCTCGATGGTAACGGTACTGTTTTTTGAGGTAAATGCGGGGTCATCGGTGGGGGAGGTTATACTTACATTAAATTCGTTTTGATAGACTTCGGCGAATAGATCATTGGTTTGTTGTGAGCCGTTGCTACTTCGAAACACAAAGGCCATCTGATCAATGGTTTCACTTTCAGGCACATTGTAAAATTCTCGAATGGAGGGAGAAATCTCCAACGTATAAAGATTGGGATTGTTCGGATCGCGCTCCATTTTGGCTTTGGGGATATTTTCGCCCCAATCGGCGACTACATATTTCCAGTCAGAACCGTCAGTGCTTTGGTCGGTAATAACGCCGGTATGGGCATAGACATCTCCCGTATATCCTTCCAGCTCAGTGTTGCCTTCGGTAGCATCAAAGGTAATGGTTACCGATTCCCCGGAAACAGGGAATTCAGTATCGGTTGTAACTTGTGCCTGGACTGTGATCAAAAGCCCGAGTAAAAAGAGGAGTGTCGTAGCTATGCGTCGCATAAAAAAGGAGTTAATAAAAAAGCCCACCCATCATCTGGATGAGTGGGCTTTTTGTATCTTGAGTTAATTAAAAATTAGTTTTGATTGAGCTCGTACGTATAAGGCGCTTCACTCAAATCAAGGATAACGGTGTAGTTACCAGCTTGATCTACAGCAATGTTTCCTCCACCTTGCTCAAGTCTGCCGTCACCTTCGTCATCTCCATAATCTAGATTCCAAGCATCATTAGCACGGAACTTCATTTCACCTGCTGAAAGATCAAGCGTAATGGTCCAAACCTTCTCTTGTGGATCATAGGTCATATCTTGGTCCACATCCCAGCTACCTGTTGCATCACCGACAACTCCCCAAGTAGTCTTAAGGGTTTCGTAGGTCATCTCATTGAGATCTACATTCATTTTATAATAGCCAGCATCAGACAATGCAATGTTGTCTCCACCAGATTCTAAGGTGCCGTCTGCTCCGGTATCCCCCCAATCATTATCCCAATTACGTTCAGGGGTAAACTTGAACTGGTTATTGGCATTTGCCATGTATACATACCCTTCATAGGTATCGTCATCATTTACAGAGTAAAGAGCAGGGGCTGTTCCCGGATCCCAGTCGCCACCTTCATTACTTGCTGATTGATAACCACCTGGTACGTAAATTTCCGGATAGGTAACTTCTGCGAAATAAGGAGTTATGGAGATTGTTACTGGTTCAGAATGTGCAGCTCCTACAGATTCATCTGGGAGAGAAGCCACAATACGTAGATCAATAGAATGCTCTTGTCCTGTGACAAACTCTTCGGAAATCAGTGCGTTATTGATATCCTTAGTAATAACTTCATAAGAAGTACTCTGGGTTTGAGCGAATTCAACAAAACCATCACTACCAGTTTCGGTGAATTCTATACTGTATGTCGGTGCAGATGGAAAACCGAAGTCAGGCTTTGACCATTCAATAGTTGTTAGTACACTGTCTGCTTCTCCTTCTGTTAAGGTAAAGCTTTCACCGGATGAAGGTGAAGTCATAGCCGGAGCACCCGGCTCAGAAGTATTTGCTACGGGTCCCAGCTCCTCTTTATCACAAGAGGAGAAGACAAGGAGCCCTGCAAGTAGAATTGATAATAGGCTTAGTTTCTTCATGATAATGCGTTTTTAAGATTTAAGATCGTTACATCAAACTGTTTAATAACCCGGATTCTGTTCCAGATTTAGATTCGAGTTGATATCTGATGCAGGAATTGGGAATAATTCATATTTCTCATTGGTAGCCCTTCCTTCTGCATCTTGGCCTTTCATAGACCATATGTATTCATTACCGGTGAATTGATTAAAACGTCGCAGGTCGGTTCTTCGGTGTGCTTCCCAATATAATTCACGTCCGCGCTCTTCAAGGATAAACTCAGGGGATAGGTCATTAGAACTAATATTTGCTATATCAGATCCGTAAGAACGTTCTCTGAGTTCGTTTATAAGATTGACAGCCTTATTAATGTCACCTGAATTTCCGCGAAGGGTAGCCTCAGCGTACATTAAATATACATCTGCTAAGCGGAACATGGGGAAATCAATATCAACAAAAACCTGATCTGATCCACTTTGTCCGTTTGACGTCAAGTTTTTCCACTTGGTAATACCATAACCGTTGGTGAATTCAGCTAATACATCAACCGATGGTATTTCTTTTTGTTGGCCATCTGTAAACAACATATTACGACTATCAGCAGCATCAACTTCGTAAGTCATATTGTTGAGATTAACGGTCACTTTATGCAAGCCGGGTTTTTGGGCCACGATATTAGCCCCTCCGGGTTCTAAGGTACCGTCTCCACCATTATCACCATAGTCAGTATTCCAATTACGATCTGGCGTAAATTTGAACTCAGATCCCGCACTGTTTACATAAAAGTAACCAGTATAGATATCGTCATTGTTGTCAGAAACGAGTGGTGGAGCATCAGCTGGTGTCCAGTCACTGCCATACCCACTTGCAGATTGATAACCGCCCGGAATATATACCTCGTCATCACCATCAGGGTTTTCGGTAGTATATCCGTTAAAACGGTCACCATCATCCAATTTGTCTACAAATTCTGGTGTCGTACGATGACCGCCCCAGGCTTCAGAGGTACCGAAGTTAGCGGGGTTCATATCACCGCCAATGGCTGCATGATGAATAAATGTTGTTCCGCCATAGGTTTGGGTATTTACCCCATCAAAAGGAATAGAGAAAATAAGTCCATTGGCTGTATGATTGTCAGCGCGGAATAGGTCGCCGTAATCCTCTTCAAGCGTATAACCGCCCTGTTCAATGACGTTATTGGCATAGGTAACAGCATCTCCATAACGAGCCTGGTCTATGTACACTTCAGCATTGAGATAGAGTTTTGTCAGAAGTGTCCAAACGGCCCCCTGGTCGGCTCTACCGTATTCGTTATCACCGGGCGCGGGCATTTCACTTTCAATATCGGTGAGTTCGCTCTCAATATAATTGAAGAGTTCCTGGGCTCCGATGGGTTCCGGTTGATAGGCTCCAACTGGGTCTTCTTCGGTTACGAAAGGTACGTTGCCGCCAAACATATCAAGGGCATGCCAGTAGCTGAGGGCACGCAGGAAGCGAGCCTCGGCAAGATACTGCTGCACCTGTTGGTTTTCATTGCCTTGGGCATTGCGTATAAACTCGTTAGCCAGGGCAATTTGATAGTAGATACGGCTGTACAGAGCCATCACAAAGTCGTTGGAAGCGTTCCAGGCCTGGTAATTGTATTCTGGGAGGCCGTCGTCATTCCATCCAACAACTGCTTCGTCTGTTGAGATTACTTGCGCAACCCACAGCTGACGAAGATAGCTTGAGAAGCCTTCGTCAATACCCTGAATATCAGGATCACCTGCGGGCCCTTGTTGTCCGGTAGTGGCAAAGCCTGCATATAGTTTGGCAAGTACCTGCTGATAGTTTTGCGGACTCGTATAAACAGACTCTGATGTTTGTACATCATCATCAATCGGACTGGTATTGAGATCGTCCGTACATGAAGTAGCAGTAATAGCCATAATGGCAATTAATGCTACCGAGACAATTTTAAGTTTTGTGTTAAACATAATGGTCGGTTTTAAAGAATTTCAATTAGAAGTTGAGGCTTAATCCAAGGATAAAGGTGCGAGGACGTGGATATACTTCATTATCAATTCCACTGAAAACCTCGGGATCCAGCCCGCTGTAATTGGTGATTACAAAGGCATTTTGTACGGTACCGGAGACACGCAGCGATTGAACCTGATCGAATAGATTGTTGAACGTATATCCTACCGACATGTTATCCATGCGCAGGAAGGAAGCATTCTCAACGTAGTGATCAGATTCGTATTGAGCACCGCTGAAGCCATAGTCATTAATAGCATTCATTGCATTGTTAAGGAAGCCGGTACTGTTATACATGAATTCATAAACCGTGTGGTTAGATGCTACATTGTTATAAACGTAATTACCGACATTCGCCCGGGCAGAAAATGATGCATCCCAGTTTTTGTATTCAAACTTGGATGAAAGCCCAAAGGTAAAATCGGGAGCAGGATCTTCATACCGGTATTTGTCATCGGCCGTTATTTGTCCGTCTCCATTACGATCAACATAAACACCGTCTAAGGGGTTTCCATTTTCGTCATACACCTGTTCATATACATAGAACGAACTTCGGGGATGTCCCTCACTGTGTATTTGAATGGTATTACCTACACCACCAGAGATTCCACCGGTTTCTACGCCGATATAGTCTTCGGAGTCTACATTGGTGAGTTTGGTAACTTCATTCACATTATGTGTAGCATTAAAGCCAACTTCGAGGTACGTATCTTCGGTAGAGATTATGCGTCCTGTTATGTTAGCTTCAAGTCCCTGAACTTCCAGCGTGCCAATATTAGATAGTATCCGATTTGTGAAGTTGGTACCGGCCGGTACGGGAACCACATTTAGCAGGTCATCCGTTACCCGGTGGTAAGCTTCCAAAGAACCAAACAGTCTATCGTTGAAGAAGCCGTAATCCAACGCAATGTTGTAGGTGGTTGTTTCCTCCCATTTCAGATTAGCGTTGTATCCTTCCGGGCGAAGCGTCGTTATAAACTCGTTACCGAATAGGTATCGGGCTGTAGGCTGACTGGCGGTATATCGTGCCAGGTAAGGATAGTCCCCCTGATCAATACGCTGCTGACCGGTAATACCATAACCTAATCGCAGCTTTAACTGCGAGAGATCCTCAAAGCCACCCATGAATGGTTCTTCGTGGATTTTCCATGCCAGCGCAGCAGATGGAAACAGTCCCCAACGTTCATCTTCAGCAAAACGGGAAGTACCGTCTTGACGTAAGGTAGCTGTCAGCAAGTACTTATCATTAAAGGTATAGTTAAGACGACCGAAGAACGAGACAATATAGTGTTCGGTTTTAAAGTCGGTGTCTTCGTCAACGGCCAGTGTATCTTGTACATTATAGTTGGTAACGTAGTTAGAGCTTTCCTCGTAGTGATGCTCCCAGGAATAACCGGCAGTAACATCAAAGTCACTGTTTATTGACTCTACTTCTTTTTTATAATTAAGATAGAAGTCGAGCAGCTCATTTTCTTTACGTTGGTCGTATGTAGTTCGAGTACCATTTGGCTCTCCCGGTCCAACATATTCAAATGCGGCTTCGTCAGTGACCCTATAATTACCATCACCTACATCAGAATAGTCATAACCCAGATTCAGTGTAGCTGTTATGTTTTCTTCGAAGGGGAGTGTGTAATCAAATTTGGCATTACCGATAGACCGGTAGACGGTTGACTCATCGATAGTTTGTTGCAACAGCGCCACTGGGTTGGAAGTTGCAATGGAAATGGGGTTGCCATTTTGGTCAGTCCAAGCATAGTAATTTCCAAAATCGTTTTCTGCATGAACTGGTTTGGTCGGATCATAGGTTACAGCTGATCCGATAGCACCGCGATTTGCAAAACGGTTGTCAACCTGGGAGGCCTTAATATTAAGGTCAACTTTAAGGTTGTCATCAAAGAATGTAGGATTTACCGCAATAGAACCGGTAAAACGATCCATGTTGGATGTTTTCAGTATCCCGTTGTTGCCATTAAATCCTAAGGATACGCGATAAGGAACACTCTTAAAGGCCCCTGTGAGACTTATGTTATGCTGTTGACTGTAAGCATTTTTATATATTTGGCTTTGCCAGTCGGTATTTCCATCGCTGGTAAGATCAAAAGCAGAAGGAGGCAGCTCACTTTCTACCACAAATCGAAACATGTTGGGAGAAAGAACATCTAACTCTTTGGTCTTTGTTTGGAAAGAAAACTTGCCGGTATAAGCAACCTCCAATGGCTGATTGGCGGTGCCTCGCTTGGTAGTAATTAGAACAACACCGTTTGAAGCACGAGAACCATAAATGGCTGTTGCAGAGGCATCCTTCAGAATAGAGATCGACTCAATATCATTTGGATTAATCGTGTTGAGTGGATTTCTCATACCAGAAACGGCGTTTCCATCGAGCGGTACCCCGTCAATTACAAATAGGGGATCATTGCTGGCCGACAGGGAAGATCCACCACGAATTCGAATAGTAGCTCCGCTACCGGGGGCCCCGTCATTTGATGTAACAGTAACACCAGCTGCTTTACCTTGAAATAACTCCTCTGGAGATGTGATCGCTCCTTCGTTAAAATCTTCAGAATTTACAGAGGTAACCGATCCGGTATTATCGTCTACTTCCTGTGTACCGTAACCGATAACCACAACGTCTTCGAGTTGTTGTACATCAGGTGAAAGAGCAACATCAATGGTTGTGCGTCCATTGATTGGGACTTCTTGCTTAACGAATCCTACAAAAGAAAAGACCAGCGTATCTTGCAACGATGGTACATTTAGTGAGTAGGTTCCGTCTGCAGTAGTTGCAGTTCCGCGTTCGGGCATATTTTTAACAGTAATATTAACGCCGGGCAGGGTTTCCCCGCTTTGAGCGTCTGTTACGGTTCCCGATACGGAACTCTGTGCTAATCCGGGAAGCGTAAGCCCCAGCATCAAGCACGACGTAATGAGTATCTTTTTGATTGGTATCATAGAGGTTGGTTTAGATTATTGTGGATAAGTCTTGAACATACTCTTTAACAGAGGGTAAAAATGTGTTGATCATTTATAATTTCACTATTAATGAAAGCGCTTACATAACGCGCGAAAATTTTTAATCCCAACAGGATATGTAAGCGCTTTCATGTCTCCTGATATCTAACAATTTATGAGGAGAGATTCAAGTAAATACGTACTCAATCGGTAAATTTTTTATACTGTGATTAAGCTATGTATTTTTGAGATGTTTGCGCTAACAATTATATCCGTTTCATGATGAAATGATTCTGTTTATTTATGGGTTGTTAACTATTCCAAATCACAATAATTATTGAGAGGTCAATGGATAACTTGCATAATACTGTTCAAACGTTAGGGCAATTAAGGGAATCGGGCTGGGAGTCCATCCCGGTTAAGGAAGAGATTAGACAAAATTTAATTGAGAAAATTAGATCGGGAGGGAATCTATTTCCCGGTATTCTGGGATATGACAAATCTGTTATCCCACAGTTGCAGCATGCGCTTTTGGCAAAGCACGATATCATTTTACTGGGGCTTAGGGGGCAGGCAAAGACCAAAATATTGCGTCAGTTGATCTCTTTTTTGGATGAGTATATGCCAGTTATTGCAGGATCGGAGATTAATGATGATCCCTTTAACCCAATTTCGAAACAGGCTCGGGAACTTGTGGATGAAAAAGGGGATGATACTCCTATACGCTGGATCCATCGCAGTGAGCGGTATGGCGAAAAGCTTGCGACGCCGGATACAGCTGTGGCTGATCTTATTGGGGATATCGATCCTATCAAGGCTGCAGCTGAGAAGTTAACGCTGGCCGATGAAAATGTGATAAATTTTGGATTGGTCCCACGAACAAATCGGGGAATATTTGCTATTAACGAACTGCCCGACCTACAGCCGCGCATTCAGGTGGCACTGCTCAATATTATGCAGGAGCGTGATATCCAGATTCGAGGCTTTAATATTCGCATTCCTTTGGATGTATTGATGGTTTTTTCTGCGAACCCCGAAGATTATACAAACCGGGGAAGTATTATTACGCCTCTTAAAGATCGTATCGACTCCCAGATTTTAACCCATTATCCCCAACAGCTGGAAACGGGCATGAAGATTACTCAGCAGGAGGCCTGGATTTCCCGCGATGGAGCTGTGAATGTGACCATTCCTCCGGTGATTGAGGAATTACTGGAACAGATTGCTTTTGAAGCAAGGGATTCAGAGTACATTGATCAGAAGAGCGGGGTGTCTACTCGAATGACCATTACAGCGATGGAACAGCTTATATCTGCAGCTGAACGTCGGGCGCTTGTGAATAATGAGTCTGAAACGGTGGCACGCATCACAGATCTATATCATATCGTACCTGCATTGACCGGAAAGCTCGAGCTGGTGTACGAAGGCGAACAGGAGGGGGCTTCAAATGTTGCGAAGCATATCATCGGAAAGGGGATAAAGAAGACGTTTGCCCGGTATTTTCCTGATCCCGGCGAACAGAAGAAAAGTGATGAGAATATTTATCAGCCGGTGTTGGATTGGTTTGCCGATGGCAATACATTAGAAATCAGTGATAATATGGGTCGAAATGAATATAAGGAATTACTTGACGGCGTTGATGGACTCTCATCCTTGGCAGGTGAAAATTCATTAATTAATAAGGAAAATGATCAGTATGTACTTATGGATTTTGTTATCGAGGCTCTTCATCAGCATTCGATGGTGGGTAAAGAGGAGTTAGACGATGCTCGCAGCTATTCTGATATGCTGGGAAGTATGCTCGGATCTATTGATGATCTGGACGATTTCGATGATTTTGATCAGTGATTGCGATTGCAAGTAGGCTCCTAAGCCCTTATATTTACCGACCGAATAAAGCAATAAAGAAATTTAAAGATCCCATGAAAGACGGAATTCACCCAGAGTACGAAGAGATTACGGTTGTGATGAGCGATGGCACGGAATTTAAAACCCGCAGTACGATAGATACCGAAGACGGTGTGTATCGAAGTGAGGTTGATTCTAAAAACCATCCTTTTTATACCGGCAATATGAACTTCCAGAAGAAAGCTGGTCGTATCGATCGCTTTAAAAAGCGTTACGGGAAGCAAGACGACTAAGTCTATTTGGAAGGTTAAGAAATTTAGGGATGCATTCCGTGAGGAGATGCATCCCTTTTTTATTTTATAATACTTATGATGAGTGTTACGTATGGATATTATTAAATATACTGTAGGTCCCTTTGCTGAAAATACATACCTGCTGATTGAAGGAGAGCAGGCTCTTATTATTGATCCCGGTTTCTTAGAGGATTCTGAATTTCAAACAGTAAAAAAACAAATTGATGAGCAGGACTTAGAACTATTTGCAGTTGTGTTAACCCATGCTCACGTCGACCACGTGTTGGGATTGCAAAGAGTAGTTGATGATTTTGATGTTCCTGTTTATTTGAGTGATAAAGATCGCCATCTTTGGAATAACTTTGGCTCGCAAGCAGCTATGTTTGGGTTTACCTCTGATGGCTTTTCGTTTGATCCGGAAGTTTTGCCAATTATTGATGAATGGAATATTGGCAACTTCTCTTTTGATGTTCGATATACGCCTGGTCATGCTCCGGACCATGTATCACTCTATAGTAAATCCGACGGCATAGTGATTGCTGGGGATGCTCTTTTTAAAGAGGGCATTGGTCGTACTGATCTATATAAAGGAGATTTCAACGTGTTGGAAGAGTCTATTCGAGAGCAACTATATTCGCTTCCTGATGATACGATAGTTTATCCTGGTCATGGAGAAAAGACAACGGTCGGGCATGAGAAGCAAGCCAATCCTTTTGTAAAAGAATAAGCAGCAGCTGTTATTCTTCTTCGTTGCTGCCTTGCCCTTTTTGGGCTTTGAGCCGAATAATCTCTTCTTGGTATTGCTCTCTTTTTTGTGGTCTTAATTCTATAAGCCGTTCATAGGTTCGAATAGCTGCATTCAGCTTACCTTGACGTTCATGAATTTGAGCCAGTGTTTCTGAGACTATATCATCAACATTATCGGCGGAAACCTTTTTGTTATTCTTGTCTTCAGGTTCTTCTTTCTCGTCTGGACGTATCCTTTTTGATTCAACCGAAGCAAGCTTTTGTATTAGAGAATCAAGGTTTAAAACGGGGCCCGGTTCATGAACTGATTGTGTGCTTTTTGGAGAGGCAACAGTTTCAGAGTCAGGGGTCCATGCTTCAAAGGTATTCGGATGACTCAAATAGTAGTGAAGCTTCTCAAAAAATGGGCTTCCTGGAGCAAAAATTCGAGCCTTAAGAGCTTCATCAACAGCCTGATCATCCATTCCCTCTAAATGGTAAAACCATGCCAACAGAAAATGCCCAACAGCATCGGGGCCACGCTTTTTAAGCTGTTTTTGTAGTCGCTTTGTAGCTTCTATCGGCTCCTTGTCAAAATGTTCGGCATAAGAAGCCAGTGATTTTGGAATTTTAAACGGTAACTGAGGCATTTGTTATTTTTTACTGATTCCCGACCAATTTTGTACGCTTATTATATAAATAGATTTGTACCGACCATCAAAATGTAATTCGACATTACCAACCGCTTACCGCATCATTGAACATATTATCGGCTATTTGATTGAGTGCTTCCTCGGCGGCGTTGGTTTCTCCTTCAATAGGGTTTTCGTTAGTATCGTAGGTATCTGATCCACGAAATGTGCTACTCCATTCGGCCTGTTCCTTATCCGTGTATTGAAAGGTAGCCCGTACCGAAATGGAAACTTCGTTCAAACTGCTTTGGCCTTCGCCGGTAACACTAAATGCTTCATTGGCATAACTGACGATGGATCCTTCTAAAACGGCATCAGCAGCAGTTCGTGAATTTGAAAGCTGAAGTTTGGTTTGATTTATAAATCGATTAACGAGTGCCGTATTGAGTTGATCGCTCAAGTTTCCTATACCACCCGACGACTGATCGGCGAAAAAGGGTATATAAACTGAGTTAACATCGTCTGGAATAGAAGTACCCGTAAAGCTATATCTGAAGCAACCGCTTAGAACAAAGGCGATGAGTAGTACCGCAAGTATTCCTCGTTTATTATTGCAGATCATATTGGTCCAGCTTACGGTAAAGAGTTCGTTCGCTAACGCCTAGTGCTTCGGATGCTTTGCGGCGATTACCGTCAAATTTTCTAAGTGCCTGTTCAATTAGAAACTGTTCCGCTTTTTCTATTGAGGGAACTTCATCATCGTTAAAAAACTGATAGAATATATTATCATCATCCGTTTCTTCTTCCGAAATATCTGCTTCGGCGAATGATTCCACTCCGCCGATCTCTTCCTCTGCAGCATCACCGATATCTACATTCATATCAACATCAGACATATTGCCCTGGCTAAACTCATCCTGGATATTCTGGGGAAGAGCCTTCATGTTTTTTTGTGAAAAGGTTGAATAGAGGAAGGTTCCCAACATTTTTTTCAAATCACCAATATCACTTTGCAGTTCAACCAGTGCTCGGTAAATAAGCCGTTGGTCGTCATTACCGAAGGCTCCGTTTGCTCCACCCTGTGAATCTTTTTCAGCAAGTATAGGCAGATTATCAGCCGACCCTTCGTGTTGTCGTCCCTTGAGATACTTTTGAAGTTTTTCGGTATCAATAAATTGGGACTTCTCGAGTACGACCAACTGCTCGGCTACATTTCGAAGTTCACGGACATTGCCCGGCCATCGGTAAGAGATCAAAAGTTCTTTTGCATCATCCGAAAAGCCTTTGAATACTGAATCGTACTTGGCAGAAAATTCAGTAACAAATTTTCTGAAAATTGGGATAATATCATCGGGACGTTCACGAAGAGGGGGGAGTTTCACTTTTACGGTATCCAGCCGGTAATAGAGATCCTCCCGGAAATCACCATCCTGGACCAGTTGCCATAAATCCTTGTTGGTAGCAGCTAACACACGCACATCTGTTTTACGTACGTTGCTTGATCCTACCCGGAAGTATTCCCCGGTTTCAAGCACCCGAAGTAATTTTACCTGGATATTGGCAGGAGTATCACCGATTTCATCCAGAAAAATGGTGCCGCCGTTGGCTTTTTCAAAATAGCCTTCCCGCGCTTCATGAGCTCCGGTAAAAGCTCCTTTTTCGTGTCCGAATAGTTCACTTTCAATGATGCCTTCCGGGATAGCACCACAGTTGACAATCACCATGTTGTTATTGGAGCGGTGACTTATCTCATGGATGGCTTTTGCCGTCACATCTTTACCGACGCCACTTTCACCTTCTAACAGCACAGTAATATCTGTATCCGCCACTTGTATAACTTTGTCGACAACCTGCTTAAGTGCGGCAGATTCTCCGATAAGTCCAAATCGTTCTTGAAATGCTTCACGATCCATAGGGGAGAAGCTCGTTTGAAAAAATTGGTGTTAAAACTGTTCTATATTGTTAAAGGTAATAATTACTGCTTTAGATACATAAAGATTCGGCAGTAATTAATATAACGAGAGCTGCTTTTCAAGCGTTTCTCAGCAATTATCTATTCGTTAATGTACTTGCCCTGAATGATTTAAAATCATTCAGTAAAAATGCTATGCGGCAACTGTTTCCTGGTTGTACTCCTGAATGCTGCTCTTTTTGATGACATCACCCATCAAGGTAGCAGAAGTGCAGTCCGTAATAGTTACCTCTACATAGTCGCCTTTTCCAATGTGCTCTTGACGATTAAAGACAACCATTTTGTTGGTATCTGTACGTCCACACAGCTGTTCGTCAGACCGCTTGCTTGTGCCTTCTACAAGCACCAAGTGTCGCCGGCCAATTTCTTTCTTGTTGAGCTCCTCCTGAATGTTCATCTGTTGTTCAATAATCTCAGAAAGGCGACGTTTTTTTACATCTTCGGGGACGTCATCTTCGTATTTCCGCTGTGCAAGAGTACGTCCGCGTTCGGAGTAGGCAAACATGTAAGCCAAGTCGTATTTCACCTCGGCCATTAATGACATTGTATCTTCGTGCTCTTCTTCTGTTTCTCCACAGAAACCGGTAATAATATCGGTTGAAAGCGTAACGCCGGGAATGATATTGCGCATTTTTTCAACTAGCTCTAAATATTGCTCCCGGGTATAGGGACGTCGCATGCGTTCCAGTACCTTGTTGTTACCCGACTGAGCAGGAATATGGATGTAATTACATAGATTTGGCTGTTCGGCAATAATTTCAAGTAGTTCTTCGGGGAAATCCTTGGGATGGGGGGAAGAGAAGCGAATGCGCATTTCGGGATCAACCTGGCTGGCCTTGTACATCAGCTCGGCAAAAGAGTGTTCCCCATCATCATAGGAGTTAACATTTTGTCCCAACAGGGTAACCTCTTTATAACCTTGATCACTGAGTTGTTGCAGCTCTTCAATAATACTTTCGGCCGTTCGGCTTCGCTCACGTCCGCGAGTAAACGGTACTACACAAAACGCGCACATGTTGTCGCAGCCCCGCATAATGGTAACAAATGCACTAACACCGTTGTCATTGCGGCGTACGGGCTTAATGTCGGCATAGGTTTCTTCAAGTGAGAGAATAGTATTTGCCGCCTTTTGTCCGTCTTCAACATCAGAAAGCAACTTGGGCAGATCGCGATAGGCATCGGGCCCCACAACGAGATCAACGAGTTCTTCTTTTTCCATGATCTGCTCACGAATACGCTCGGCCATGCAACCCAGCACGCCCACCGTCATATCACGATTCTTTCGCTCTCTTTTGAGGGCTTTAAATTCCTTAAGCCGATTCCAGACGCGTTCTTCAGCGTTCTCACGAATCGAGCAGGTGTTGATGAAGATAACCTCGGCATCTTCCGGCTCATTCACCGGTTGCATACCTTCCTCCATCAAAATAGAGTTGACGATTTCGGTATCAGAGACGTTCATCTGACAACCGTACGTCTCAATGTAAAAATTGCGTTGATCCACTGTGGACAATGTTTTATTCCTGATTATTTAGATTGGTGAATATAAGAAGAGATTCACTCTTTATGAAGCTGATAATTGAGAAGGTAGAGCAGAGATTTATAAAAAAGGCCCGCAAAGTTTGGAAATTTTACGAGCCTGAATAAATCCTTTTAATACAATATGAATACTTGATTATACAATCGACCCTGAAACCTCAAAAAATAGGGCAAGCCAAGTTCAGGATGATATGTTAAAGAATCACTAATTTGGCCAGGTGTCAGGTGTTTGGCGCCATTCGCCCAGAGTTTCGAGATCTGATTCGTTTACATAGTCGTTTTCACTGGCAACATCAATAAGGGTAGAATAGTCGGTAAGCGTAAACATGGGCACGCCTGCTTTATCGAAGCGCTTATTGGCTTTGTCGAAACCGTAGGTAAAGATGCTGAGTACAGCCTCAATTTCGGCACCGATAAATTGTAGAGCCTCCACGACCGAAATGGCCGATCCTCCGGTAGATATCAAGTCTTCAATAACAATCGTTGTTTCTCCCTTCTGTATGCCGCCCTCGATCTGGTTTCCGAGTCCATATGCTTTAGCTTTGGCACGGACGTACGAAAGAGGTTTATCCATATTTTCTGCTACCCAAGCAGCGTGAGGTATGCCGGCGGTGGCCGTTCCTGTAATAACATCCACATCGGGATATTCTTCGGAAATAAAATCCACAAACTTCTTGGCAATTTTCTTACGGATCTTGGGATGCCGCATGGTTAGTCGGTTGTCGCAATAAATGGGCGAATGCCATCCCGAAGACCACGTAAAGGGATCATTAGGACGGAGGATAACTGCATTGATATCTAATAAATCAAGTGCTAACTCTTTTGCGAATGTTTGATCAATAATCATATAAAACTGTTTAGTAATTCTCTTGCTAACAAGGCAACTGTAATAGTACAAAAAAGTAGCTACCGTTGATTAGCATATTGTTAAATTATTTCTAAAATATATAAAAGTCCCTGCATACATATTAGGGCATAGACTCCGGCTAAAAGATCATCAGCCAGAATACCCCAGCCACCGGGTAGATTCTGCAATTTATTTACGCCAAGTGGTTTTTGGATATCAAAAAAGCGAAAGAAGATAAATCCAACGAGTAGTAAGAGCAGATCTTGAGAAAGCATTCCGCTAAAAGGAATAGCGATAAATGCCATTGCTTGCCCGGCAAACTCGTCCATCACCAGGGGAGAGGGATCACCGCCCCATTCTTTTTCACACTCTTCTGAAACCCAAACGGTAATAAAGGAAAATAGCCCCGTGATAAGAGTCATGCCTATCCACGGGCTATACAGTCCCACAAGATAAATAGGGAAAAGCGCAAAAAAACTGCCCCAGGTCCCGGGAGCATTTGGTAAAAAACCGGCGTTAAAGAAACTACCGAGTATCGGTTTCAGTTTTGGCATCTTTCTGTATTGAAAATATTTTTCTGTTGATAAAAACGTATTCTATTCCTGAATAAACGGTGATGGCTACGATAATCATCATCAGCCATCCCAAAATTCCCGATTGCAGGAGTTCTACACAATAGCTGCTGAGCCATACATCGGTTTCGATAAAAACGCCCACCATAAGTGCCAGGTAAAGAAAGAACATCTGACTTAAGGTCTTTGCTTTGGCCGTCAGGCGGGTATCCATGGTGATATTGCGGTAATCGGCCAGCATACGCATGCCGGTGACAAAAATATCCCTGAAAACAATGACCGAAATGGCCCACCATGGAAATTGTGTGGCATCAATAAAGGGTAAACAGATAAAACCTGCAAAGGTTAAAAACTTGTCGGCCAGAGGATCCAAAAACACCCCGTATTCCGTTTCGGCGCTGTACATGCGGGCGATATACCCGTCAAAAAAGTCGGTAACCACAGCTACGGCAAAAATACCAACACTAAGGGCACGCCATACCACTTCATCCTGCACATACAGGATTAAGAAGATGGGAGCCAGAATAATACGAATGGTACTTAATATGTTGGGTATTTGACGCACGGCCCAAAGATAGTAATTGTAATAGAGAATTAAATCTTTTTTGTGGCACAATAATTAGCTTCGAAAAGCTGCAAGAGTTTGATATTTTGATCAACGATTTTTGGTCAATATTAAATATTGATGTTACATGGAGTGTAGGATACTATCTATAGGAAATGAATTACTTATCGGTGATACGGTAAACACCAATGCTAGCTGGCTGGGCGATGTACTTACTGAGGCAGGGGTGGATGTGACCCACATTTATACGATCGGTGATGATCTGGAGAGAATGAAAGAGATTTTGTCAGATGCTCTTTCTTCTACAGACCTTATAATAACAACCGGTGGACTTGGGCCAACACACGATGATATTACAAAACGGGCTGTGACCGAGCTTTTTGATTGCGAGTTGGTACTCAAAGATTCAGTGTTGGAATTTATTAAAGAGGTTTTTAAGAAGCGTAATATTCCGTTTAGCAAGTCAAATTACCATCAAGCAGAAGTGCCTGACTGTTGCGAAGTACTTTTTAATACGCAGGGGACCGCCCCGGGCATGTGGTTTGATCGCGGATCGGTAAGGTTAGCAGTACTGCCGGGCGTGCCACATGAGATGAAACACCTCGTAAATGAAAAGGTGATACCCAAGGTCAGAGCTATCAATGGGGACACGGAATTTCGGCGTTCGCACTATATTACGACGGCCGGGATCGGAGAAAGTACGCTCAGTGATGAGGTTGTTGGGCCGCTTGGAGATGTATTGCCTAAGCATGTTAGCGTGGCCTACTTGCCGAGTCCGCAAGGCACACGCATAAGAATTAGTGCTTACGGCAGTTCAGATAATGAAATTAATGCACGCATTAATCCTGTGCGGAATCACATTAAGCAGCAAGCTGAAAAATATATTATTGGGGAAGGCAAAGACCTTGATCTGGCCAAAGCAGTTGGTGATTTACTGGAAGATCGCGACTTGGCCTTAGGCACTGCTGAGAGCTGTACCGGAGGGTACCTGTCGAATGCCATTACCGATGTACCGGGTAGCAGTCGCTATATGATGGGGGGAATCATTGCATATGCAAATCAGATAAAAATAGATCAACTTGGGGTTTTGTCGGATGACCTGAATGAATACGGCGCTGTGAGTAAACCGGTGGCGCTACAGTTGGCCAAGGGTGTTGCTGAAAGGTTGGGAGCTGATATCGGCGTATCAACAACGGGTATTGCCGGGCCGGGCGGTGGAACTGAAGAAAAGCCGGTGGGTACGGTTTGGATAGGATTTTGGAGTAAAGAAGAGCACTTTGCGTTGAAAGCCCGCTTTACGAACGACCGACTGATCAATAAAGAGCGATCGGCGGCCGTGGCCTTAGAAGTCATCAGGCGATCGATACTGGGAATTGAAGAAATGCCATACGGACTCAAAAAACAACCGGCTTGAAAATATTTCGTATCACATATTTGCTTTTGATACTGCTTGCGGGTGGACTGTCGGTGGCTGTAGCACAGGTAGACTCTACCACTGTTGATTCTTTAGACCTGGATTCTGCGGCAACGGATACCCTCTTTTTATATCCGTTGGAATTATCGGAGATTACTACAGATACGACTTCTTTGAATACGGTAGCAACAGACACCCTTTTTCGTTTTCCACTGCGTTTATCTGCGTCTCAAGATACGACTGCTCAAGCTGCCGGGGGAGAAGAGAAGGAGGAACTTTTTAAAGTGAATCCCTGGGAGTTTCGTGCGCCACTGGGAGCCGAGCGTACCGCTTCTGATAGTACGTTACGATGGCAATATTGGTCGGATTGGACCTATAAACTTAATCGAGAACCGGGTGTTATCAGTTATCGATTGGGAACAAATATTCGTTCCAATGCCGTGCAACGAAATGCCCATGAACCGCGTCACCAGCAGTTGTACTGGGAGGATATTTCGTTTAATGATCCTGTATCCGGAATTGTCAACTGGGAATTAATTCCTCAAAACAAGATTGCTGAATTTTATACCGATGATTTGGGGACCGTGCACGAATCACGTTTTTATCATCACCAGTATTATATAAATAAACCGCTTTCGAGGCTTATTTACAGTGAGAGCAAGTTCAACTACCGGAACCTGGAATTTGAAGTAAGCCATAATTTATCCCAGCGAACCAATGTTGAATTAAGTTACTGGGATCGGCGATCCGGCGGAGAATACAGCAACTCTGAAATTACAGGGCGTCAAATTTATTTAAAGGCCAGTCATCATTTAGATCAAAATAAATACCTAAAGCTTAACTATATCAATAATAACTATGATATCGGTCAACCTTTTGGGTATACCATGTCGGATATGCGGACTTTTAATTTTGATCGCTATTCTGCTTCGGCCGTTCAGTCTTCGGCTACAACCGAGCAGAAGAATAATATACTGACATTAAATTACTATCAGCGTAATCCCGACAGTACGCAGACAGAGGATAATTTCAGGACGGGACTTTTCCATCGAAGTGATGAACGCCTTTTAACCTATCCGGGAGATAGTACCGGATACAGCTTAACCTCGGTAGGCGCTAATGCCCGAAAGTGGTGGAGATGGGGCGGTCTGCAGCTGGAGACCGGTGCCAAGGCTGAGTATTCCTTTAATAAAACATCGGCAAACAGAAGCTTTCCTGCTGACGACTGGGCGACAGTGGAAGCAGACGGAAGTATACTGGTAGGGTTTCTTCCATTTATTGATATCATGGGTGATGCTGAGCTACAAATGCGTTCCGACGGATTCCAGTCGTATCAAATAAATGCCGAAGGGGAGATTTCTGCTGGTGGTTTTACTTTGACGGCGGGAGCATCCTCAGGTTCCATTATCCCTACCCCTCAACAACTATATTGGGAGTCCTCACAGTTTAAGGGAAATCCGGATCTTAAAAACGAAAAGATACAGGATGTTCGCGGAACGCTGAGCTATCATTTTAACCCTGATACCAAAATAGGTGTTCGCAGTCAGCATAAAGAGATTACTGACGGCATTATGATGGCAGACAGCCTTTTTACAAATGTAGATAACTATGCCTCGCAATCAGCTACAGCCTTTTTTGAATGGGACTTAACAAACTTTGAATTTGAAGGGTCAGCTGTATTTCACCGCTTTGCAGATAGTTATTTATCTCCATCCGGCACCATTCCGATGTCGCCCCGGGAACGGGTTTGGCTGAAGGGCAGTGCTTATTGGAAGGGATATCTGTTTGACAGGGCTACATACGTAAAGGCGGGGGTGTCAGGGATGGCCGCCCCGTTTCGATACCAAGCCGATCATTATAATGCCGAGTTGAATTACTGGCAGTCGATGAGTCAAGATCAGCAGTTGCCTATATTCAATAGATTGGATGTTGATATTTCGGCCCGGGTTCGTTCTATTATGTTTATTTTACGATGGGAAAATGTGCTTGACGATGTTAGTCAACTCGGCTACTTTGAGACTGCTCAATATCCCATGTCGCAACGCCGATTTATTTTTAGCGTGCGGGCACTTTTCAGAAATTAAAAAACAACCATAAAAATGAGTTTAGGTTACGTCGTTAAAGAGGGTATAGCCGGAATAAGCCGGGCAAAACTCGCAGCATTTACTTCTATATTTTCGCTCTTTATTGCGGTATTGCTGTTAGGGTTATTATCCCGCTTGGGCTATAACGGCTATGAGGTGGCGCAGTCGCTTAAAAAATCAATTGATGTAGAAGTATTTTTGATGGATTTAGATGAGCGAACCACTGATGAGCTCTCGGAACGACTGAAGGACGAGGAGCTTGTTCAGGATGTGACGTATATATCGAAGGATAGTGCGGCGGCTGTTTTTGAAAAAGAGTTTGGCTCGGCGGGTAGTTCGCTGGCCGATCTAAAATTCTTGCCCGCTTCTTTTAAACTGAATATTGATCCAAATGCCCGGATTTCGCAAGTTGATTCGCTTGTTGGCCAACTTCAATCTTATCGGGGGGTTGACGAAGTACGGTTTAATCAAAAATTATTGAAGCGTATAGAATCAAATTTCGAGACCGCGGCTATGGTTGGCGGGGGATTGGGATTCCTTATCTTATTGGCCTCTATGATTTTGGTCTTTAATACGATTCGCTTAACGATTTATGCCAAACGGGACCTTATTAAAGCAATGAAACTTGTAGGGGCTACCAATGGATTTATCCGACGCCCATTTGTGGTAGAGGGGATTATACAGGGATTGATTGCCGGATTGCTATCAATTGGAGTGATGTATGCTACATTTCACTACTTGCTCCCTGAATATCTGCCCCAGCTGGGTATTTTAGAATGGCCTTTTGGTCGCTGGTATTATCTCTGTGGGGCAATGCTATTGCTGGCTATGTTTATGGGATTCTGGGGCAGTCAGTGGGCCGCCCGAAGGTTCATTAAGGAGACTTCCATTTCAGAATAAATTACTTCCGTTTATCCTTAATATAAACAGCTTTCGATTGCCCTTCGCCAGTGGAGCGTTCCTCAATCTCGAAGAGTTTGACCGCCTTTACCAGGTTGCTGAGCTTCCGGTACCCATAATTTCTGGGATCAAATTCCGGAGATTGCTTGGCGATATAGCTGCCGGCCTGGCCCAGATGTGCCCAGCCGCTTTCATCGGATGAAGCTTCGATCGCATTGCGCATCAGGTTAACAAGCTTGGTGTCTTGCTTAAGCTCATTTGTTGACATCTGCTGGATAGAAGAATCTTCGTCGGCTTCTTCCTCGCTGCGAAGTACTTCGGTATAAATAAATTTATCACAGGCTGCTACAAAGGGATCCGGTGTTTTCTGTTCACCAAACCCATAAACCACTAATCCTTCTTCGCGAATACGAGCCGCCAGCTTAGTAAAATCACTGTCGCTCGATATAATACAGAAACCGTCAAATTGACCGGTATAAAGCAGGTCCATAGCATCAATAATCATAGCGCTATCCGTCGCATTTTTGCCAGTCGTATATCCGAATTGTTGAATGGGTTGAATGGAGTGATCCAGAAGATGTTCTTTCCACCCGCGTAATTTAGTAGAAGTCCAGTCGCCGTAAATACGTTTTACGTTGGCTGTGCCATATTTTGCGATCTCTGCCAAAAGTCCCTCTATAATTGAAGGCTGGGCATTATCAGCATCGATTAGGACTGCTAATTTATGCGATGTATCCTGATCCATAAATTGAAATACTCAATGTAAATTTATTGTGATTCTTCGTTCTAAGAGAACTTTATAAGTTACGATATTCGCGCCTAACTCCAAGATGAGGAATTTGATTTCAGATAATTGCCAAAATTTAAAAAATTGATGATTTGAAAATTGAATCTAAAAATGAATATGCTTACTGAAAAAGGCACTGAAGCTGCGAATATAAATTATCGTTTTAAGCACACAGATTTATAAGCCATACATTGCAAAGGGCTTGCTGTGGATAATAGAAAAGAATTGGGATTCAAGAATTAACACTGAGTTAACAAAAGGTTCAAAATTTTAAAATACATTTAGGCACTGAATTTCAGCACACTACATTTAAAAATGTCAATACAAAATATCTGAGATAATGGTTAAAAAAATATTTGCTCTCATCCTTTTTGGCGGTCTGTTTCTCTACTCCTGTGGTTCGGGCGGATCACAGCAAGAAATTAAAATTGATGGTTCGGGGACCGTTTATCCCATAACTGAAGCTGTGGCCGAAGAATTTAGAAAAGTAGATCCTGATATTCGGGTTTCTGTTGGCTCATCAGGATCGGGTGCCGGGTTTAAGAAATTTACTCGAGGAGAAACGGACATATCAAATTCATCCCGGGAAATATCCGAAGAGGAGAAAGCATTGGCAGAAGAAAATGGCATTGAGTATCAGCAATTTTCTATTGCTTTAGACGGTATTTCCATTGTCGTACATCCAGATAATGACTGGGTTAATACACTGACGCCGGAAGAACTAAACAAAATTTGGAAGGCTGACAGCGAAGTACAGAAGTGGAGCGATATTCGTGAGGGATGGCCGGATGAAGAAATTCGTCTATATGGTCCTAATACAGCCCATGGTACTTACGATTTCTTTACTGAAGTAATCAATGGAGAATCGGGTGCCAGTCGCACTGATTTCAATGCCGTGGCCGATTACAATGTAGCAGTACAAGGGATATCTTCTGATAAATATTCGCTCGGATATTTTGGACTGGCTTATTATGAAGAGAATGCTGATCAGCTGAAACTAATTGGAATTGATGCCGGAGACGGTCCCGTTAAACCATCGCTGGAAACTGTTAAAAACGGTACTTATAAGCCGTTGTCACGGTCTTTATATATCTATGTAGCTAAGAGTGCTGCGAAGCGTCCGGCTGTACAAAAATTTGTGGAATTTTATTTTGATAATGCCGGGGAGTTAGCTCAGGATGTGGGTTACGTACCTATGCCAGAAGAGGATATTAAGGCCCAGAAATCAGCATTCCGCATCTTTGCCTCTGATACGGTAGCAGTAAATTAATTAATTAGAGTTCTCTGCTCATTTGCTCAGAATTTGAGTGAGCGGAGGACTCAATCATTAACCCGGCTCATGAATATCAAAGAGAAAATCATTGAGAAGGTTCTGGCCTTTTGTGCCTTGATTACCATTCTCACGACTGTCGGTATTATTGCGGTTTTACTGTACGAGTCCTTTGGCTTTTTTCGTGAAGTACCCATTACCGATTTTCTAACCGGCACCGAATGGACACCATTATTTGCAGATAAAAACTACGGGATTCTGCCGCTGGTATCGGGTACGTTACTAACGACCTTTATTGCCATTGCCGTTGCCTTGCCGGTTGGATTGACTATTGCCATCTATTTGAATGAATATGCTCCCAAGCGGTTTAAAAAGGTGCTAAAACCACTATTGGAAGTCTTGGCGGTAGTGCCTACCGTTGTGTATGGTTTCTTTGCGCTGATGATTGTAACCCCTTTTCTAAAGCTTTTTATAACCGACTTATCCGGTTTCAATGCTCTTTCCCCGGGTATTGTAATGGGGATTATGATTATCCCTTTTGTTTCTTCACTAAGTGAGGATGCGTTGGCTGCAGTTCCTGATTCGCTGCGTCAGGCCTCGTATGGGATGGGATCAACACGATTCCAAACAGCTTTTCGTGTGATGGTTCCGGCAGCTTCTTCGGGCATTATGGTATCCATAATTTTAGCGCTTTCTCGTGCCATTGGGGAAACGATGATTGTAGCTATTGCAGCAGGACAGACACCGGTATTTACCTTCGATCCCACAGTACCTATTGAAACAATCACTGCTTATATCGTGAAAGTCAGTTCGGGTGATGTACCCCAGGGAACGGTGGCTTACCAAACGATATTTGCCGCCGGTATCACGTTGTTTGTAGTCACATTTATATTGAATAATATCAGTTTCTGGATTAAAAACAGGTATCAGGAAAAGTATGAATAACGCTAAATTTAACAGATTAAAAGATAAGGCGTTTAAGTATACGGGTATCATAGCCAGTATAAGTGGCATTGTGGTTCTTGCTATTTTTATTGGTTTTGTAATATATATGGGAGTTCAACGGCTGAGTTGGGACTTTATAGTCCAGTTACCATCCCGTTTTGCCGAGGAATCAGGTATATATACTGCATGGATGGGTACTGTCTGGATTATGGTATTTACAACATTAATCTCATTTCCGTTGGGAGTGGGTGCTGGTATATATTTAGAAGAATACGCCCCGCAAAATCGCTGGAGTAAGTTTCTTGAGATAAATATCTCAAACTTGGCCAGCGTGCCATCTATTATTTATGGTCTGTTGGGTCTGGGGGTTTTTGTCCGCATGATGCAGATGGGGAATAGTATTTTAGCCGGGGCACTCACTTTATCGCTATTGATTTTGCCAATTATCATTGTATCAACACGAGAAGCTATCAAAGCGGTTCCAAGCTCTATCAGGGATGCTTCTAATGCGTTGGGTGCATCCAAGTGGCAAACGATCTGGCACCAAATATTACCGGCCTCATTCGGCGGTATATTAACGGGCGTGATTCTGGCACTATCACGAGCTATTGGTGAAACAGCACCTCTTATAGTTGTGGGAGCCCTGGTATATGTGCCTTTTGCACCACAAAATCCGCTGGATGAATTTACGGTATTGCCAGTACAAATTTATAACTGGGTATCGCGTCCGCAAGAAGAATTTATCATCAATGCGGCCGCTGCTATTATTGTGCTTCTGGGAATTACTTTTATTATGAATGGGATAGCGGTCTATTTACGCAATAAGTGGCAAAGCAAAATGGAGTGGTAATAACGAATATTTTAAAACTTTTTCAGTGATCAGCATGGATTCAGAAACGACAAGCCAACAACCCAAAACATCACAAGTGGAAACAAAGCCCAAACTGAACCCAAATAATCGTTCTTTTAAATTACAGGCTGAAAATGTTGATGTTTTTTATGATGATTTTCAGGCTATTAAGGATATCAGCCTTGATATTGTAGAAAATTCAATCACCGCTTTTATTGGTCCGTCAGGATGCGGAAAATCGACATTTCTGCGATTGTTTAACCGTATGAATGACAATATTGATGGGTTTCATATGAATGGGAAAATCCTGATAGATAATAAAAACATCTATGACGAGTCGATAAAAGTAGAAGAGCTTCGCAAAAAAGTAGGAATGGTTTTTCAGAAACCAAATCCCTTTCCAAAATCTATTTATGAAAATGTAGCGTACGGATTACGTATACAGGGTGTTAAGGATGAAGAGTTTATCGAAAACCGAGTCATTGAATCCCTGAAGCAGGCTACCCTTTATAGCGAAATAGAAGATAATCTGGATAAGCAGGCGCTATCGTTATCCGGGGGACAGCAGCAACGTCTTTGCATAGCACGGGCACTGGCAGTGAAACCCTCTGTTTTACTAATGGATGAACCTACTTCAGCGCTTGACCCTATATCATCCGGTAAAATTGAGGATCTTATTCATGAGCTAAAAAAAGAGTTTACAATTGTTATTGTGACCCACAACATGCAGCAGGCAGCGCGCGTAAGTGATAATACAGCTTTCTTGTATATGGGTAATTTGGTAGAATATGGCGATACCCAAAAAATATTTACGAATCCCGAGAAAGATCGTACACAGAATTATATTACCGGACGTTTCGGATAAGAATTCATCAGTTAGTCAACTTTTACACAAAATATTAGAAAGATGGCACCACAACATTTGGATAGTGAACTCAAGTTATTAAAAGATAATGTCTTAGAGCTGATGTTTTTGGTTAAAAATCAGCTTGAAAAAGGACAAAAGGCTCTCCACGATTTTGATGAGGAACTTGCACATGAGATTATGGCTAACGAAAAGAGAGTTGATAGCCTGGAACTTACTATTGATCGTGATTGCGAGAATTTGTTAGCTCTTCACAATCCGGTAGCGGTAGATTTACGCTTTGTAATGGCTTCTTTTAAAATAAATTCAGATCTGGAACGTATCGGAGATCATGCCAACAGCATTGCTAAATATATTGCTGATTTTGGTCGTAAAATTGATGAAGACACGTTGAAAACAATGCGGTTGGATGAAATGTACAGTACGGCTAATAAGATGGTTAGTAATGTATTTAATGCCTTTATAACTGAGGATACCGATCTGGCCAGAAAAGTTTTTAGGTTGGATGAGACGTTAAATCAAATAAATAGGGAGGTATCCGGATCGACGGCTGAGCTTATTGAAGCCGATGTGAGTCAGACCCACAATTACTTGTATTTATTTTCCATTGTCAGAAAGCTGGAACGGGTAGGTGATTTGACAAAGAATATTGCCGAAGAACTCATTTTTTATATTGAGGCAAAGGTGCTTAAGCATAAAAAAATGAAGTCAAAAAATAATAACGGTAATGAAGAGTCAGGTAATTCTACCGTTTAATGTAATGATTCAAGACGGAATCTTTCTGCAAGCTCTTTAACTTTTCGCTCCGAACCTTATACAACTTGCAGTAAGTTATAGTTAGCACATAAAACAGATCAGCACACAAAAATGATGGTTATGAAACGGATAGCATTACTATGTTTTTTATTTTTAACATGTTTTAGTATTCAATCGGTTGCTCAAGTCGACTTGGGGGATGGCGCTACTTTAAGCGGCACTATTTTTACTGATTATTACTGGATGGCTCAGCACCATAATGAGGACATCGAAGGGAAAAACGGCTTTTGGTTTCGCCGAATCTATGCAACTTACGATCATAATTTGAGTGAGAGATTTTCTACCAGGGTTCGTCTCGAGATGAGTTCAGCTGGGGATTTTCAGTCTGATCCGGAGATGATACCGAATGTCAAGGACGCCTACTTAAAATGGCAAAATGAAAATCATGCTATTTTAGCCGGGATTTCTTCAACGCCCACTTGGGGATTAACGGAAGATATTTGGGGATATCGTTCTGTTGAGAAGTCTCCACAGGATCTTTACGGTTTTGGCAGTTCGCGGGATTTTGGATTATCCGTAAAAGGAAATGTGACACCATCCGGCGATCTCAATTATCATTTTTTCATTGGGAATGGTAATAGCAATAAGCCTGAAATTGACCGGGGCAAGAAAGTGATGTTTTCATTGGCTTATCATCTAAATGATAATGTTGTTTTACAAGGGTACGGGGATTATAATGACCGGACGGATAATCCCGACAGTTACACTGCCCAGCTTTTAGGAGGTTACCAGTCGGAGGTACTGAATGTTGGGGCACTATATTCAAACCACTATCGAGAGGGACAACTTGGTTTATCAGCACAAAGCCTGGATCTTGTATCAGTATTTACTAATTTTAAAATCAATGATTCAACAAAAGGGTATTTACGCGCTGATCATCTTTTTGACGGATATCGAGGTGGAAGTGGCAATTCGTATATCCCTTTTGCCGAGGAGGTGGAATCTACCTTTTTGGTAGGCGGAGCCGACTTTTTACTTTCTGATCAGATTCATCTGATGCCGAATATCGAAGCTATAATATATGGGGAAAATGACCAAGGGATGTCACCTGGAACCGATATTATTCCAAGGCTAACTTTATACTGGGCCTTTTAGTCACCCGAAATACCAGACATTAAATGCCTCCTAATAAAAAAAGATAATTATAATTACCTTACGCAGACATAAAGGGTAATTAAGACAAATCTTGTGAGCTCCAATGTAACGCTTAAACATATTGCCGAGGCGCTCGGCGTTTCGGCCATGACGGTATCCCGTGCTCTTAACGATCGGGATAACGTAGATGAAAAGACCAAGCAGCGAGTTCGCGAAAAAGCACAAAGCATGGGTTATACCCCCAATCGTGTAGCTAAAAGTTTGGTGTCACGAAAAACCCATACGCTTGGAGTTGTGATCCCTGAAATTACTCATGCTTTTTTCCCTGAAGTGGTTCGCGGTATCGAAGAAGTAGCCTATAAATCGGACTACCAACTTTTTCTGACCAATGCCAACGAGTTGTTTAGCCGTGAAAAGGAAGCAATTGAAACATTACGAAGCCAGCGTGTTGATGGATTGCTTATTTCATCATCGTTGACTCGTGAAGATTATTCATTTTATGAAAGTATCATCGAGGGAGGAGCAAAAGTAGTATTTTTTGACCGTTGCATTGAAAATATTGGAGCCAGCTGTGTTAGCGTAAATGATCGGGAGAGTAGCAAGAAAATTACGGAGCATCTAATTAAAGAACATGGTTATACAAAAATTGCTCACTTAAGTGGACCGCAGAAAGTATCTATCGGGAAAGAACGCCTATTTGGATATAAGGATGCTCTAAATGCCCATAATTTAACAATTAATGAAAAGTGGATTCTTCAAGCAGGATTTAAAGAGGAAACCGGATACGAGGCGATGATTACACTCTTGGAGAGGGGAGGAGATAACCATCCGGAAGCAGTTGTGGCTGTAAATGATCCTACTGCTATTGGTGCTATTAAAGCTATTAAAGAGTATGGACTAACAATACCTGATGATATTGCCATTGTTGGTTTTACAGATGATATCCGCTCTTCTTTACTTGATGTTCCGTTGACTACCGTTCACCAGCCCGCCTATCAAATGGGAGAAGAAGCCGCGAAAAAGCTGATCAGTTTTATTGAAGAGGATGATGGAACGGTCGAAAAAATAGAGATTCCCACTTCACTGAAGATACGCTCTTCTTGCGGTTGCTAATTTTAGAACCTGTACTTTTCTAAAATTATAGATACAGGTTTAATACTGTTTGATAAATTCCTTGATTGTCTTATATTTTTAATCAGCAATGTTATCGTTAACATAAGTAATTAATATCTGCTGTGTAACGGCTTTCAACTTTTAGTGGGAGTATCTATGGCCCGGAAATTTACTGTATTTATTATTTTATGTTTTTCATTATTGGCCTGTCAGGGAGATTCATCTACAAATGGTGGTAATAGTGGAGGGGATGGAGGCAACGGGTCGACTCCACCGGTTGAAGAAAGACCTGAATTTGTGATGGGGGCCGATCTGTCGTATGTAAACCAGATTCTGGATCATGGAGGAGCGTATCGAGATTCTGGTGCGGTCGAAAATCCCTATAAAATATTCAGCGATTATGGGACTGATGTTGCCCGTTTTCGGCTATGGCACAACCCGGAGTGGACGGCCACGGTATATGAAGGGGATAATAATCCTATGTATAGCGATCTGAGTGACGTTACGGAGGCTATACGCGAATCGAAGAAAAACGGCATGGCTGTAACCTTGGATTTCCACTATTCGGATACTTGGGCTGATCCCAGTCAGCAGAATGTTCCTGAGGCGTGGCGTGATATTACCAGTTTGGATGCTCTTAACGATGCGGTTTATGACTATACCAGGGAAACCCTCGAACATCTGAATAGTGAAGGATTGATGCCCGAATACGTTCAAATAGGTAATGAAATTAACTGCGGGTTGATGTACAGTGATGCGCCGCAAGACTTTCCTGCGCTCAATGTCTGTGATGGTGATAACTGGTCTAATGCCGGAGAAGTGATCAACAGTGGCATGCAGGCTGTTCGGGATGTAGCTTCTGGTTCTGATGTAGATACAAAAATTATTCTACACATCGCTCAGCCCGAAAATGTAAAATGGTGGTTCGACAATATGACGACTACCGGCAATGTCACCAATTTCGATATCATAGGGTTCTCCTATTATACCCCTTGGTCAGATGTTCCATTGAATCAAATTAGCGATCATGTTTCCGATTTTCGAAACGCTTTTAATAAAGAAGTGATGATTGTTGAAGCAGCTTATCCGTGGACGATGGATTATGCTGACGATTATAATAATCAATTTGGTGAAAATGCCCTTGTTGATGGGTACCCCGCCACGAAAGAAGGTCAGCGTGATTTCATGATTAATCTAACAAAAGAAATCATGGACGGCGGAGGAACGGGACTCATGTACTGGGAACCCGCTTGGATTACCTCGAATATGAAGGATAAGTGGGGTACCGGTTCATCGTGGGAAAACAATACGTTATTCGATTTTGAGGGCAATGTCCACATGGGCATCGAATATATGGATTATGATTACGAAAGTGACTAGCGGATATAAACTTAAATGATGAAATAGTATATGATAATGGATAAGCAGTTATGACTATAAAAAAGCTTTTGCCTTTATTTTTAATTTTAATCGTTTTGAGTTGGGGATGTCAGTCCGAAGAAAGCACGTACCAAGATTATGAAGACGAGACGACACTCAATTTAAATAATGATTGGCAGTTTGTCCGCGGCATCGATACTACAGTGGTGGCAGAATACTTTGAGAAGGACAGTGAGATCGATTGGGAGCATATTTCATTGCCACATACTGCCCATATTGAACCACTGGTTATTAAAGATCAGCAATGGCAAGGCACAGCATTTTATCGCAAGTTTTTTGAGATATCATCGGGGAACAGCGACAAGCAGATTGCCGTCAAGTTTGGCGCAGCGATGCATGAGGCGGATGTGTATCTCAATGGGGAAAAGTTGAGCAAACACAAAGGCGGTTACCTGCCTTTTGTGGTAGATATTACCGATGAGGTTGAGTTCGATCAGGAGAATGTGCTGTTGGTAAAGCTCAACAATGAAGATAACCCCACGATTCCGCCCGGGAAACCGATTGAAAATCTTGACTTTAATTATTTTAGTGGTCTCTATCGCAATGCTCATTTGTTGATTGATAATCAATTACATATTTCCGATCCCATTGCGGCAAAACGAGCAGCCGGGGGAGGGTTGCTCGTTCGCAGTTCTGATGTGACGGATGCGTTGGCCACAGTTCACGTGCAGACTGATCTGTTGAATTCAGGAAACCAGCCGCAATCAGGGATGGTAAATACCGTGCTGCATGATGAAGAGGGCAAAGTTGTGGGGGAAGCTCAAACATCTGTGGAAGACGTTTCTGCAGGTGAATTTCAGAAAGTTGAGCAAAATTTTACCGTATCCAGTCCAAGCTTGTGGTCACCTGATAATCCGTATCTCTATACTGTTACCGTAACGCTGGAGAAGCATGGCAAAGTGGTTGATTCCAAACGGGAAAAGATAGGTATTCGAACCTTCCATTTTAATGAAGACGGACAGTTTGTGCTCAATGGGGAGGTGCTGCGACTTCGGGGCACGAACCGTCATCAGTCATATCCATACATCGGGTATGCACTTTCTGATAACGCCCAGTACCGTGATGCATACAAGATAAAAAAGGCCGGATTTAACTTTATTCGAACGGCTCACTATCCACCATCACCAGCATTTCTGGATGCGGCCGATGAGCTTGGTTTGCTGTTTATGAATGCTATTCCGGGTTGGCAGTTTTTTGGAGGTGAGGAATTTCAGCAATTGGCCTATCGTGATGTCCGTCACATGATTCGCCGCGATCGCAATCATCCCAGCATTGTACTGTGGGAGGCTTCGCTGAACGAATCCGATATGACGGAAGCATTTATGGACAGTGCCCATGCCATCGTGCATGAAGAGTTGCCGTTTAATGACACTTACTCTTCGGGTTGGATTGATTATGCCTATGATGTCTTCATTCCCGCGCGTCAGCATGCCGATCCGCCGGAGTACTGGAATAATTATGAGATCGATAAACCTTATTTCATTGCCGAATATGGCGACTGGGAATACTATGCGCATAACGCCGGATTTAATCAGGATGAATTTGAGGATCTGACCGAAGAAGCACGAAATTCTCGTCAGCTGCGCGGGGACGGTCAAAAACGACTGGCACAGCAAGCGCTCAATTTCCAGGAGGCGCACAACAGCAACCGAAAGGGGAATTCGTTTGGAGATGCCAACTGGGTGATGTTTGATTACAATCGTGGCTATGCAGATAATCTGGAAGCTTCGGGGATTCGCGATATTTTCCGTATTCCTAAGTTTGCCTACTATTTCTATCGAAGTCAGGCCGAACCGAATATGAAAGAGGATGCTGATTTTAGCCAACCGATGATCTATATCGCTAATTTCTGGTCTGATGAAGATTATACAACTGCCAAAATATATAGCAACGCCGAAGAAGTTGAGCTGTTTTTAAATGGAGAATCATTGGGACGTAAATTGCCCGACAGCGGACGTGTTTCTTCGCACTTGACTCACCCGCCGTTTACCTTTGAAATTGATGGATTTGAGCCGGGAACGCTACGGGCCGTGGGTTATATCGATGGAGAAGAAGTCACCGAGCATAGTCAAACTACGCCCAGTGACCCTTCTGGTATTGATTTGGATATAGATCTCAGTAATAAGCCGCTGCAGGCCGGGCAAAAAGATGTGGTTTTTGTGTATGCATCGGTAGTGGATGAAAACGGAACTGTGGTTCCCGATGCTAAAAATGAGATCCATTTTGAGATTAAGGGTAATGCTGAGCTGATTGGACAGAATCCGATCAGCGTTGAAGCCGGTATTGCAACGATACTGCTCAGAGCCGAAGAGGAGCCGGGAACGGTAACAATTACCGCAACAAATGGGGAATTAGAACAGGCAAATAAGCAGATAGAAATAGAATCTAACAAACAATAAAAATCAGAAATTGTCATCCTCCTTTACGGGAAAAGCACCTGTATTTCCCCTTCGAAAGGGGACAGGGGGATCAGTCAGTAACTAAATTATATTTTATGATTCCACTTTTTAAAAAAAAGACACTGATTACACTAATAGGAGTTTTGGTATTAGTTCAATCCGGCTTTACCCAAGACTCCACTAAACCAAAGGGCACCGTTGATATTACTTATGCTGTAGGGGCAGATATGTCATTTCTGAAAAGTGCCGAAGATAATGGCAAACAGTTCAAAGACAGCGGCGAAGTAAAACCCGGGCTCGATATCTTTAAAGCTCACGGTTACAATTGGATCCGACTGCGACTTTTCCATTCCCCGGAAGAATTGCCCAATGACTTGGAATACACTATTGAATTAGCGCAGGAAGCAGAGAAACGAGGATACAAATTTTTGCTCGATTATCACTATGCCGATAGTTGGGCTGATCCCGGCAAGCAGCCGATTCCCGCCGCCTGGAAAGGATTATCGGTAGATGTATTGGCTGATTCGGTCTATCAATACACGAAAAAAACGATTGAAGCTTTTCGGGAAGCCGGTGTGATGCCCGAAATGGTACAGATCGGTAACGAAACGCGCAACGGGATGCTTTGGCCTACAGGCAAGCTTCCTGATAATTGGGATAACTTCGCCAAACTGGTAAAAGCCGGTGTCGATGGTGTGGATGCCGGACGAGGACAAGCCGCACGTCCGCTGATTATGATTCATTACGATCAGGGCGCTGATGCTGATGGTACGAAGAAGTATTACGACAAATTTAACTCCTATAATATTCCCTATGATATCATAGGGTTTTCCTATTACCCATGGTGGCATGGTAATCTGTTGGAGCTTCGCGAAAACTTGCTCTCGCTCGTCGAAAATTTTAGCAAGGATATTATTCTGGTAGAAACAGCGTATCACTGGCAGCCATCCGAATATAAAGATACCATTGCTCCATATCCCGAAACACCGGCCGGACAGCGGGAGTTTTTGGAATCTGTTAATGAAACGCTGCTCAATATTTCATCCTCCAAAATAAAAGGAATTTTCTGGTGGGAGCCAGCCGTCGAGGGTGGATTAGGGGCACGCAGTTTTTTCGATGAAGAGGGGAATGCATTACCGGTGATGAATGTGTTTGACAAATATCGCCTTGGCCAAAAAGAAGAACAGGGTATACCGGATTAAAACTATGGGTGTTCCTGAAAATTTATTCAATTAACAGAAGGCTCGAATTCTTATGGATTCAGAAATTTTAGATCTCGAACAGCATAAACATCAAACAATGCCAGTTGTAGAGCTCGAAAATGAGGAGCTTAGGATTGCTGTTATTCCGGATTTAGGTGGCAAAATGGTTAGGCTGCAGAGTAAAAAGACGGGTACCCAGTTTTTACAAGAACCATCTTTGGATTACAATCTCTTTTCTCAACCTAAGTATGGGGAGAAATTTTCTCCACCCTATGCTGCTGGATTTGATGAATGTTTTCCGAATGTTGCTCCATCGAAATATGAGTTCAATGGAGAGGTGATTGAACTTCCGGATCACGGTGAGCTTTGGACAAAAGCATGGAAGTACGAAAAACATGTGAATACGATTTCACTGTGGACTCACGGTGATCAGTTAAATTATCGGTTTGCAAAACATATCGAGCTGGATGGTCCAAAAATTCATATTACGTATGAATTGGAAAGTTTGGAAGAGGTGCCATTCGAATATATCTGGTCTGCACATCCCTTGTTGGATATAGCAGAGGGGGATCAGCTACTGTTACCGGATGAAATATCTGAAGTACTATTAAACTGGGCGTCGGATCCAAATGTTGGTGACCTGGGAGATCGATTAACATGGCCAAGAATACTTGGGAATAATTCAAATATTGATTTTAATTACGTACAGAATAAATCATCCAAATTTGCGGCCAAGGTGTTTACCGATCGTATGAGGAATGGAAAAGCCGGACTTTATAAACAGCAAACGGATGAGACGTTGTTGTTTTCATTTGATACAGATCAGGTTCCCTTTTTAGGACTCTGGTTGTGTTATGGAGGATGGCCGGAAGAAAGCCGAAATAAAGAGTTTACTTTGGCTTTAGAACCCTGTAATGCCCGTCCCGATTCTCTTGATGAAGCCTGTCGGTGGGGGGATCAGCAGCAAATTTCTCCATTGAGTATTAAGTGCTGGGAAGTAAGCATCGCAGTTTATAATGGTAAAAAATCTATAGACGCTTAAACTTATAAGATAACCTTTATGGAATTTACTTTAATTGATACGATTGTTTTCTGTGCCTATGCCTTGATGATCGTTGCAATTGGCCTATGGGTCTCACGGGATGAAAAGGGACATCAAAAAACGGCCGAGGATTACTTTTTGGCGGGTAAATCACTGCCGTGGTGGGCTATCGGGGCATCCCTCATTGCAGCTAATATTTCGGCGGAACAAATTATTGGCATGTCTGGATCGGGTTTTGCCGTAGGATTAGCTATTGCTTCTTATGAATGGATGGCAGCAGTTACTCTTATAATTGTTGGTAAATACCTACTGCCTATTTTTATTGAAAAAGAAATTTTCACGATTCCGGAATTCGTAGAGCAACGCTTTAATACGACCTTAAAGACGATTTTAGCAGTTTTCTGGATAGCACTGTTTGTATTCGTAAACCTTACCACCGTGCTTTATCTCGGTGCCTTGGCACTTGATACCATTATGGGTACCGGTGATGGCAGCCTCATGATGTATGCTCTTATTGGTCTTTCGGCTATTGCCGCTGCTTATTCCCTGTACGGCGGACTTTCGGCGGTAGCCTGGACTGATGTGATACAGGTTGGATTGCTTGTTTTAGGAGGCTGCGTGGTTACTTTTGCGGGACTCTATAACCTGACACCGGAAGGAGGACTTTTAAATGGCATGACACATCTTTATGAGGTGGCCGGAGACAAGTTCGACATGATTCTGGACCAATCGAACCCTGAATTTAGTAACCTTCCGGGCATCGCCGTATTAATCGGTGGGATGTGGGTAGCTAACTTGTACTACTGGGGATTCAACCAGTATATCATCCAGCGTACGTTGGCCGCCAAATCATTAAAGGAGTCGCAAAAAGGAATTATATTTGCCGGTTTTTTGAAACTGATCATACCCTTGATTGTAGTTATCCCGGGAATTATTGTCTATGTCTTGTTTACTCAGCCGGAGGGGACTACGCAAATTTCAGGGGTCGTGGATGTATTTACAAAACCGGATGGAAGCATTCAGTATGATAATGCTTATCCATGGCTGATGAAGGTATTCCTGTCACCGGGGTTTTTAGGATTAGTGGTTGCAGCCCTTGCCGCCGCTATTGTTTCGTCCATGGCTTCTATGCTGAATTCGGTAGCTACGATATTCACAATGGATATTTATATCCCGTATTTTAACAAAGATGCCACTGATAAACAGACGGTTAATATGGGGCGAATATCCGCTTCTATAGCACTTATAACAGCTATTATCGTAGCACCACAGCTCGATAATGTACCCCAGGTATTTCAGTATATCCAAGAATATACCGGGATGGTAAGTCCTGGGATATTAGCCGTATTTTTAATGGGATTATTTTGGAAGAAGACAACTTCCAAGGGGGCGATATACGGGGTGCTTTCATCCATTGTGATTGCAGTATTTTTGAAAACGCCTGCTGTACAGCTTCCGTTTTTGGATCAGATGTTGTATACGCTCATTATCACCATTGTCATTATTATGGGCGTAAGCTTGACAACGAATCCGCATGATGAGGATCCCAAGGCGATTCACACGACATCTGAAATGTTTAAAACAAGCCCGGCTTTTAACATCGGGGCATATATTATTCTGGTAATTGTGGCAGTGCTCTATGCCGTATTTTGGTAATAATGAGAATTTTTAAGTATTGATTGATGAAGTTTATTCAAAAAATAGAAGATGAATTTGTAAGTCGATTTGGCGACGAGTATAAGCTGATAAAGTCACCGGGTCGCGTAAACCTGATTGGTGAGCATACCGACTATAACGATGGATTTGTTCTTCCTGCGGCAGTTGAGAAAAGTATTGTATTGGCTATAAATCCAAATGGTACGAATGTCTGTCATTTTTATGCGGCGGATATGGAAGAATCGTATGAAACTGACATTTCCGGTGATATTTGGAAAAGTGATCTGGGATGGCCGAACTATCTGTTGGGTGTGGTCGATGAGCTCCGTAATCACGGCTATGAGGTTGGGGGTTTTGATTGCGTCTTTGGAGGGAATGTACCTATTGGCGCAGGTATGTCGTCGTCAGCAGCGTTGGAAGGGGGCGTATTCTTTGGGTTGGCAGAGCTCAATGAATGGGATATACCACCCGTAGAAATGGCGAAGATTGCCCAGAAGGCAGAAAACGAGTTTGTGGGCGTGCAGTGTGGCATCATGGACCAATTCGCGAGTTTAAATGGTAAGGAGGGATACGCCCTGAAGTTGGATTGTCGCAGCCTTGATTATGAGTATTTCCCTTTTAACCGAGATGACATCCAGATCGTTTTGTGTGATACGCAAGTGCGTCGCGAGCTGGCGTCATCAGAATATAATGTTCGGCGACAGCAATGTGAGCAAGGGGTAGAAATATTGCAACAGTGGGATCCCGAAATCGAGAGTCTTCGTGATGTGGAACTATCATTGTTGTTTCAGCATGAGGATGATATAGATCCAACAATCTTCAAGCGGTGTAAATATGTGGTGGAAGAAAATAAACGGGTCATCCAAGCCTGCAATGACTTACGCCAGGGGGCCATGGATTCCTTTGGGCAGCGCATGTATCAGTCGCATGCCGGACTTCGCCATGAATATGAGGTCAGCTGCGAAGAGCTTGACGTGTTAGTTGATATTGCTCGTGATCTACAAGGAGTATTCGGTGCCCGTATGATGGGCGGGGGCTTTGGTGGTTGTACTATCAATTTAGTTCGAGAAGCTTATGTGGATTCTTTTGAAACACAGATCCAAGAAAAATACCAGCAGAAGATGGATAAACAGATAAAAATTTACCGAACGAAGGTATCATCCGGTACACACTTGATATCCGATCAGAAGGTAACTTCGTCTTAATGAATAATACAAAAGTAAAAATATGTCACTTGACCTTAATAACCATTCTCATCGTCGCTGGAATCCTTTAACTGGTGAGTGGGTGCAGGTGTCGCCGCATCGGGCCAAACGTCCGTGGCAGGGACAAGAGGAGGAAACACCGGGCGAGCAAAAGCCCCAATATGATCCTGAATGTTATTTGTGTCCCAATAACGATCGTGCGGGGGACGCCAGTAATCCTGAATACGATTCTACGTTTGTATTTACCAATGATTTTAGTGCGTTGAAACCCGATGTGCCATCTGACGAGGTTAACACAGACGACCTGTTGGTGGCGAAGGGAGAAAAGGGCATTTGTCGCGTTATCTGCTTTTCGCCACGTCACGATTTGACGTTGCCTGAGATGGAGCTCAAACAAATTCGTGATGTGGTGGATTTGTGGACAACAGAATATAAAGAGCTTGGAGATAGGGACTATATTAATTACGTGCAGATTTTTGAGAACAAGGGCGAAATCATGGGATGCAGTAACCCACATCCCCATGGACAAATATGGGCGCAGGATACCATTCCCGATGAACCTGCCAAGGAACTGACCCAACAAAGGGAGTATTACAAAAAGCACGGGAATACGTTGCTTTCTGACTATCTGGAATTGGAGTTAGAACGGGATGAGCGAGTGGTGGTATCCAACGAGCATTTTGTGGTTGTAGTGCCGTACTGGGCTTTCTGGCCATTTGAGACGTTATTAATTAGTCGCCGGCCGTTTGGACGTTTTACCGATATGACTGAAGCAGAGAAAGAGGGTTTGGCTGATATTGTGAAGCAGATTACGGTTAAGTTTGATAATATTTTTGAAGTTTCCTTTCCGTATTCAGCAGGATTCCATCCCGCCCCAACCGATGGAAAAGAGCACCCGGAATGGCATTTCCATATGCACTTTTATCCGCCACTGCTGCGGTCTGCAACGGTCAAAAAGTTTCGGGTAGGGTATGAAATGCTCGGAACTCCTCAGCGCGATATAACGCCCGAGGCAAGTGCAGAGCTCATTAAAGACTTATCGGATATCCATTATAAAAAACAGTGATGGGGACACTTCACCTGTCCTTTTAGAGGGCGGAGCTAACCTGGCCCTTCTATTTATAAATCGTAAAAGTGTTCATATATGAGCTTTTTCTATCCAAAGGATATTATTTTTAATTTATTAGTTGATCATGTCAACTAATAATTGTTATATTTGCGAATCTTATTTTTGAATAGATTATAGTTATGGGTTTACAGCAAAAATTGTACTGCAAAACAACCGGGTGCCGAATGGCATATGTTGTCAAAGAGATCATCCGGAGCATAAAGAAGCGTTTTGAAGAGGAGGGAATTAATTTAACCATAGAACAGTTTTTTATCCTTAATATTTTGGATAATGAAGATGGACTTATTCTCCAGCAATTGGCTGAAATTGTGGACAGAGATAAATCAGCAGTACTTCGTCATATTGACGGGTTAGAGAAAAATCATTTTGTAACACGAGTAAAAGATGATGATGACAAACGAAGAAAATTGTTGCTAATCACTAAGCCGGGAATACAAGTGTTGGAAAAAGCTCGTGCTGTAGACCAGCAGCTCGATAAGGAGATAACCGAAAAGATTGAAAACATCGAAACCAAAGAGTTTGAAGAAGCGTTGGCTAATATGTATAAGTTTTTAAGTGATCAATAGTTGACGTCATCAATTAAAGTTTTAGTAAATAATTAATTAGAATAAGCAAAAGTGACATGAGCAAGTCGTATAGTTCGGGAATATCTTATTTGTTTACCATATCCATAATACCTCTGTTAATTTTATCTTGCGGAGATGCAAATCAACAACGAGGACAGCAACAGGCGCAGCAATTTCCTGTTCTTGATCTTCAGCCTCGCAGTATTGAATTGACAAGCACATATCCGGCTACTTTGGAAGGAAAACAAACAGTGGAAATTCGTCCCCGAGTACCGGGATATATTGTAGAAATGCATATTGATGAAGGCGATTGGGTATCAAAAGATCAAGTACTCTTTACATTAAATAACGAGGAATATAAACAGGAGGTACGGTCGGCAAAGGCTGACATAAAGGCTGCAAAAGCCAGAGTTAGTACAGCCGAGGATGAAGTGGAGCGTCTGCAAAGTCTTGTAGACAAAGAGATCGTCAGTAAGTATCAGCTTCAATCAGCAAAAAATGAATTAGAGTCCAATCAGGCGGCATTGGCTCAGGCTGAATCCCGACTAAAAAACGCTCAGGTGAATCTGGGATATACTAAAGTAAAAAGTCCTGTTAACGGAATTATTGGAACTATTCCATATCGTATTGGAAGTTTGGTTAATAGCTCTATTGCTCAGCCAATGACGATTGTTTCTGATATCTCTGAGGTGTATGCGTATTTTTCTATGAGTGAGCGTGAGCTGTTGGAGATGGCACAGACTGTATCCAGCAACAAAGGAAATAAAACAATACAGCAACGTGTGGCAGAAATGCCCGAAGTGAATTTGTTGCTTGCCGATAATACGAAGTACGAGCATAAGGGTAAGCTTAAATTGGCCAGTGGCTTAATCGACCGGGAAACCGGATCTGCTTCTTTTCGTGCTACGTTCCCAAACCCACAGGAAATTCTGCGAAGCGGTGGGTCGGGAAATGTGCAGATACCTTTTGATCAGGATGCAGCTATTGTTATTCCTAAAAGAGCCACTTACGAAATTCAGAATAAACGTTTTGCATACGTTGTTACGGATAGCAATACGGTTGAAAGTAGGGAAGTTTCCTTATTGCCTGTCGATACCAAACAGTTATTTGTTGTTAATGAAGGGCTGTCAGAGGGGGATCGTATTATTAGCTCTGGAATTGGTCAGCTGGATGACGGCACAAAAATTCAGCCAAAACCAGTTGATGCTGATAGTTTATTTCAGTCTCTGTCGAACACTGAATAATACCCTGTCAAATTAAAGTTTTTGTAAGTTTAGAATTCTGATTCAATGATTAAACGATTTATACAGCGACCGGTATTATCTACGGTTATCTCAATTATTCTAGTTATTCTTGGATACCTCGGTTATAACGCACTGCCTGTTTCACTTTATCCAGAGATTGCTCCGCCAACTATTCAGGTATCAGCGACCTATCCGGGTGCAAATGCCGAAACAGTGCTAAATAGTGTTGTTGCCCCGCTCGAGGAACAGATCAACGGGGTGGAGGGTATGACTTATATGAGCTCTACGGCCAGCAATAACGGACGTGCTCAAATTCAGGTTTATTTTGAGTTGGGTACCGATCCGGATATCGCTGCGGTAAATGTGCAGAACAGAGTTTCTCAGGCTTCCAATCTGCTGCCACAAGAGGTTACACAGACCGGCGTTACCACGCAGAAGGAGCAGACGAGCCGTCTATTGATCTTTACAATGTATAGCCCCAATGGTACTCATGACGGCACGTTTTTGGAAAATTATGCCCGTATTAATCTGATTCCGCGCCTGCAACGAGTAAATGGAGTGGGAACTGCCGATGCGTTTGGTGCTAATACCTATTCGATGCGAATATGGATGAAACCGGATAAAATGGCATCCTATAATTTAGTGCCTTCGGATGTCATAACTGCCTTGAATAATCAGAGTTTTGTGGCAGCTCCCGGAACCATCGGAGAAAATAGCGGACAGGCTTTTCAGTATACTATGAAGTACAAGGGACGTCTTTCAACGGCGCCGGAGTACAGGGATATTATTATCCGCGAGGGTTCTGAAAACGGGGAGATGCTTCGCCTCAAGGATGTTGCCGAGGTGGAGTTGGGGTCCCAAACCTACAGTGTTCACAGTACTACCAACGGTGGACCCAGTGTGGGGATGTTTGTGTCTAAAACAGCGGGCGCCAATGCCCAGGAAGTGGTCGAAAATGTGAAAGCCGAAATTGAAGCCGCATCAGAAAATTTCCCTGACGATATCGAATATACTACCGTTTTTGATGCGAACAGCTTTTTGACCGCATCTATCAACAAGCTATTTGTGACCTTTTTAGAGGCGTTTGTCCTTGTATTTGTTGTGGTATTTGTGTTTTTACAGGATTGGCGATCAACCTTAATTCCTGCCATTGCTGTACCGGTGTCCATTATCGGTACCTTTTTCTTCCTGAACATATTTGGATATAGCGTCAATTTATTAACGCTCTTTGCGTTGGTACTTGCAATTGGAATTGTAGTGGATGACGCCATCATTGTGGTAGAAATTATTCACGCCAAGCTGGAGGAGGGGGCCGAGTCGGGGATGGAGGCTGCTATTGAGGGAATGGATGAAATTGCAGGCGCCATCATTTCCATTACGTTGGTAATGGCAGCAATATTTGTTCCCGTAACGTTTATAACGGGGTCTACGGGGGTATTCTTTCAGCAGTTTGGTATTACTCTGGCAACAGCTATTATCATATCCGCAGTTAACGCTCTGACGTTAAGTCCGGCATTGTGTGCTTTGGTGCTTAAACCCGAGCAAAAACAGATCGGTGAAAAGAAGTCATTTGTTGATCGTTTTGCCATTGCCTTTAATGCGGTTTTTGAAGTAGGAAAGTATCGTTATCGGAAAGTATTGGGCTTTTTTACGCGTAATGCCTGGGCAGCAGTAGCTGTTGTTATTGCCGCTATTGGGATTTTTGGCTTCTTGTTTCAAACAACGCCTACCGGTTTTGTTCCTGATGAAGACCAAGGAACGTTCTTCGCAAATGTAAGTCTTCCGCCGTCGGCTTCGCTGGAACGGACCAAAGATGTGATGGCTGAGATCGATCAGATCATGGCGGATACTGAAGTTATCGATTCACGTCTTGCTATATCAGGATTCGGACTTCTTAGTGGATCCGGAAGTCAGTATGGATTTATTGTTGGCAAGCTCAAGCATTGGGATGATCGAGAAATGGATGTTAACGCGGCCATCAACTTGTTAAGAGAAAAAACGTCTGGTTTAAATGAGGCTAATATATCCTTTTTTGCACCACCGGTTATATCGGGGTTTGGAAACACCAGTGGTTTTACGGTAAATATTCAGGATCGAGCAAGTGGTTCGCTTGAACAGTTGGATCAAGTAAGTAAAAGAGTTCAACAGAAATTGTTTCAACGTCCTGAGATACAATATGCATCATCATATTTTCAGACCGATTATCCGCAATACATGGTAAATGTAGATGTGCCCAAGGCTCAGCGGGCGGGCTTTTCGGTTCAGTCAATCATGAATGTGATGCAGTCGTATTATGGTGGATTGTACGTCTCCAATTTTACTCGTTTTGGGAAGCTGTATCGCGTGTATGTACAGGCAGATGCCGAAGCTCGGGGCTCGAAAGAAAGTTTACAGCAGATTTCAGTACGCAATCAAAATGGCCAGATGGCACCATTGAGCTCGTTTGTAGATCTTGAACGCGTATATGGGCCACAAAATATATCGCGATTTAATCTCTTTAATGCTGTGGAAGTCACCGGTGCCACGAATCCTGGATACAGCTCAGGTGATGCAATACAGGCGATAGAAGAAATATTTGAAGAAGAAATATCTGGTGACTATTCCTATGCCTACTCCGGACTGACGAGGGAAGAAAGTCAGTCCAGCGGGCAAGAAATTGTAATTTTTGCGCTTTGCCTTCTCTTTGTCTACTTCTTCCTGAGTGCCCAATATGAAAGTTATTTAGTGCCTTGGGCAGTAATTTTACCGCTTCCTATTGGACTGATGGGATCATTCATTTTTGCCAACATCTTTGGGGTAGCCAATAATATCTACCTGCAAATTTCGGCTATTATGTTGATGGGACTCTTGGCTAAGAACGCCATTCTGGTGGTCGAGTTTGGACTTCAACGTCGCCGAGAAGAGGGTATGAGTATTGTAAAGGCCGCTATTGACGGGGCCGAAGCCCGACTCCGTCCAATCCTGATGACCTCTTTTGCCTTTATTGCCGGGTTGCTTCCATTAGCACTGGCAACCGGTATTAATGCTAATGCGAATCAGTCTATTGGTATCGGTACGGCAGGTGGGATGTTTATTGGAACCTTTGTTGGATTGCTGGTTATACCGGTACTCTTCATCATCTTTCAAAAGCTTCAGGAAAAGATTTCAGGTCCGCCCGAAGTTGTTAAAAAACGAAGAGAAAAAATTCTAAATCCGTGATCAACGAAACTACAAATTATTTAACTGACTCTATGTTTTTTCGTCATTATTCTACATTGATAGCGGTGCTGGTTATTACGGTTTCATTGTCGTCATGTATTGCTACAAAATCGTATGAGCAGCCGGAAATGCAGTCCGAAAACTTGTATCCCTTTGAGCAGGTAGAGATGGATAGCACTACGCTGGCCGATATGCCGTGGCAAGAGATATTCAATGATCCGCAATTGCGAGATCTTATTAAGGAAGCCCTACAAAATAATCTTCAGCTTCGGAGTGCCATCGAACAAATTCGTATTGCAGAAGCTGACTTTTATCAGGGGCGAATGAGCATGTTGCCGACATTGTCTTTGGGGGCAAATGCCTCCTATAATGAGCAATCCGATAACGCCAACAGTTTTGGTGGTATCACAGGGGGATCAATACCAGCCAATGAGCGGTACTCGGTTTCCATGAGTTCCAGCTGGGAGCTTGATGTCTGGGGAAAACTGACAAGTGCCAAGCAGGCAAGTTTTGCCGCTTTGCTACAGGCAGAAGCAACGCGACGTGCTGTGCAAACACGCCTAATTGCTCAGGTGGCAAATTCATATTACCGATTATTAGCCTTAGATAAACAGCTTGAAATTACTAAAGAAACGGTTGAGAATCGTCGGCAGGATGTTGAAGCTATTCGAAGTTTGAAAGAAAGCGGATTGGTAACGGGGGTATCGCTTCAGCAAAGTATCGCCAATAGATATGCAGCTGAGGTTACTATTCCTGAATTACGTCAGCGAATAACGGAACAGGAACACGCTCTTAGTATATTATTAGGTCGTTCGCCCGGAGATATTCAACGTAACAGCTTGGAGGATCAATCGCCCATCGATTCACTTGCGACCGGAGTTCCGGCGCAGTTGCTGCGAAATCGGCCGGACATTATTGCTGCTGAGCATTCATTCCGGTCTGCTTTTGAACTGACCAACAATGCCAGGGCACAATTTTACCCTTCGTTTCGCCTTACGGCGGAAGGCGGCTATCAAAGTCTGCAAACGGACGATCTCTTCCAGCCGGGTTCAGTATTCTATAACCTGATTGCCGGTATTACACAGCCCATTTTTAATAGAGGACAAAACAAAGCTCAGTTAAAGCGAAGCAAAGCCCGTCAAGAACAGTCAAAATTAGAACTTCGCAGCACAATCATCAGTGCCAGCAGTGAAGTCTCAAATGCGTTGAGTTCGTTTAACAATGCCGAAGAGAAAAGAGAGCTGAGTAGAAAACAACTGAAAGCTTTACAAAATGCTGTTGAATACTCTCGAGAACTCTTGCAATACGGCGAAGCCAATTACACTGAGGTATTAACTGCCCAGCAGAATTATTTGTCAGCCCAATTATCTAATATCAATAATAAACTACAGCAATTAACAGCTGGAGTAGATCTTTACCGTGCCTTGGGAGGCGGGTGGAATAAAGCTGTTGGCCAGCAAAGCGAATTAAATTAGCACTATAGTATTTTTTACCTCATAACCTAAAGCCCGGTAGCCTAACCACCTATCGGGTATCCCTAACGAGAGTCGCACTGTGAAAGGTGCGGCTTTCTTTTTTGCAGATAGTGCAATGAAGGAAATATTTTGCTATTCACCTAATAGTTCTTCGGGTTGCCACGGGTTATTACGGTTTTGATAAGTTTTGGATATTTCGATCACATCATCTTGGGTGATATGCGGATGATCGCCATCACTGCTATCTCGTAGGTAGTTAATTATAGCCGCAATTTCTGCCATGCTGAGTCGGGCCTTAAAAGGAGGCATTGTTCCATTATAGATTTTACCGCTGACTTGAATTTCGCCACTCACGCCATCCCTGACGATTCGGACAGGGACTGACTTTTCACCGGTTATCCATTTTGAATTAACAAGGGGCGGGAAGACCTTACCGATTCCTTTAGCGTCGGTACCATGACAGGATGCACAGTTTTGAGTATAGAGGTTAGCTCCATTTAAGAAGGCAGGATCTGCATTTTCATTGACAGGCTCCTTCGAAGATTCATCGTTGCTTGGAACCATCTTCTTCATCTTACCGTATCCTTCGCCCATTTTTCGATGTTGTCGCGCTCTTTTAGGATGACTCATCTGCTCATGTCGGCGTGCCATTTGGTTATGCATACTCTGCATTTGCCCGTACCATTCTCGACTCATTCTATTTTGGATCTGTCTGCGCATTTGACGGCGCTTTCGCATTTGCTTGTTATCCTGCTGCATTCCCATGCCTTTATTATCATGGCCAGACATCATGTGTCGATGATTCATAGACATCTGCTTATGCATCTCTTGCATTTGCAAATAGAGTATTTTTATATCATCAGACATCGAAGCGGAATCTTTTTTGAATTGTTGAAGGGCCGCTCTATGTGATTCTTGTAATGAATTAAAGGTTGATTGCATTCTTCTTTGCTCCGATTTGCTCATCTGTGAAGAATCACCCATCTGACATCCTGATAATAAACTCATTGTTATGAAAATAACTCCAAAAAATATGGTTGGTGATTTCTTAAGCATGGAACCAATAGATTTTTAAATATTTATTTGTAATAAAACAAAATACAGAGGTCAGTGCGAGTTATTTTTTTCTATTTATCGAGAAAATTGATCTCATATTAATAGTGAAAGAAGGTTGTCATCAAAGCTAAAAGATACGTATATTTAGCGCTCTTGAATTAATGTAATGCCCATTAATTTTGGGTGCTTAGCTCAGTTGGTTTAGAGCGCTACCCCGACACGGTAGAGGTCACTGGTTCGAATCCAGTAGCACCCACTCCAATCCCTGTAAGTCGTTGGCTTGCAGGGATTTAGTATTTGTGGTACAAATTTAGGTGCAAACAAATACCGTATTTCCTTCCTTTTTGAGCTTTTTACTTCTCCCTCCAATTAATATGATTTTTCACTTGAGCACGCTCCCAGCGGTGCGAATGGCAAGCCGTGTTATGTCCGACATAACCTATTGCTTGCTATCATACTTTTGTAAGATTTCTGCGAAATGTTAAACAAAAGTACCTGCTTGCCAATGGAAATCAACGTTCAGATATATAATTAGATTTGCCAGATTTTATCATTGATCAAAGACTGCAAGCAGGTAGTTATGTCAGACATAACTAATAGCAAGCTGGAGGATATGTGCTACATATCTGCTGGCAAGCAATAGGATTTGTTTAACATTTACCACTGCAAGCAGGTGGAAATGTGCCACATATCCAGCTTTGCATTCACACCCAAGGTGCTCAAGTGAGTTTGCAGTCTTACCAAAAATCAGCTAAGATGTGGATGACTTAATTCTAACAATCAGGAGAATAATATGAGCAAGAGAAAATTAGTTGTATTCGCTGTTGTTTTGTTTTCAGTATGCTTTCTTCAGTCGTGTGCCAATTCCATAAACCTGACAACCGAAGAAAACCAGAGAGCTGAAGATTTTACTGATAGTTCGATATTAGATGAAGGGTTAGCACTGCTGCCGATCAGTGGAGATAACCAGGTATTTAAACAGGCTGTTGCATCTGGGGCTGATAGTACTACTGGATCCTACACTGATAACTACCTATCATTTCAAGAAACGTCTGAGCGCCTGAATGACAATAACCTTGTATCAACATACCAAGAAGCCATTGAGGGTTATAACGATTCAGGTTTAATGAGCAAAAGTAATATTCAGGAAATTGGAGCCGGTGTTGATAAAAGATATCTCCTTAAAATTGAACTGGCTTCTATGGATGTTGACTCCAAGACTCAAACAAGTTCACTGGATGGAGAAACATATACGGCCAAAAATAAAAGCTTGAGACTGTCTGGTACTGTTTGGGATTCAGAGACCGGGGAAAAGGTTTGGGAAGCTACTTCCAGGGCCGGTGCTTACAGTGGAGATCTAACTCATATTAAGGCTACTGATGAGGACTTTTACCGGAAAGCAGCAGAGGGATTGGTCCAGCAACTATTTGATCAAAGAAGATCTGATCAGTAATACATTACTTATCTTGAATTGTGCTTATTGATTTAGTCAATTTTCACTGATGGTCCTTTAAAAAATATCATATAGATAACTATTCACCGCGCCAGAAAAGGCAAATTTCAACATATCACGGATTTGGTGTTTTTTTGTAAAAATCCCCTTTAATTATTTGTGAAGGCCGATTATTTGCAGTATGATTGGATTGAACGCCGCTGGAAAGTGGCACTAAAAAAGAAAGCCCCGGCCGATTTTAGAGGAGCGACCGAGGCTTTAACAAACTCCAAATAAATGAAGTTTCTATTATGAAATCTACCAATCATACACCTACCGATCAAAAGGAATCATTAAACCCAGAAATCAAAGAGAAGGCCAAAGAGCTTTTCGATCTTATCGAAGAGCAACTGGAAAGTACCCATCCCGACATCTTCAATGAAACGGTTGCAGAGGAATGGGGAGACTTTCTAAAAGATTCAACGGGATTTCAGGAATTGCTATTCAGTTTTAAATTAGCTCAAACGAGATATGAGAGAGCGCAATATTCAATAGAGGAAGCAACTTGGTACATGAAAGATGATGCTCTTTCTGACTTACATCAATTAACAAAAAGAGCCGTTGAGATTGTTGAAATAATAGAAGATGATGATTCTAATCTGTTCGGTTTAGAATGGAGAATGAAAGAGATAAAAGAATTGGGTCCAGATATTAATGCGCTTTTTAGTTCTGAATGGGAACAAAGGGCAAAAAGCTATAATGAGGATATCCAAAAACTTCAGGAGGAGAAATAATTATGACTTCACCTAAGCAAAGTGTAGACGAGTATCTGGAAAAATCAGATAAACTAATTACCCATGTTGAAGAAATTAAGGATGACAACCCACAAAAAGCGCTTGCAATGGCTGCTGAGCAACTCGAGGAGCATATTAATTTCTTACAGAGGGTAGTATCATCATGATATCAGAAGAGCAAGCAAAAAAGTTAGATAACTATGAGCTCTGTGAAGAGCTGGGAAACAGGCTCGATATCCTTTCGCTCTGTGTTGAGGCTATAAACAGCAATCACAGTGGAACCGATGGTCTGTTTCCGGCATTTGATGAAGTTGATACCATTGCCAGAGAGATGAGGAAGCGCTTACCGGATTGTCCGGATTAAGTAGTAGTCACCAAATAAGAGACAAGGCCCTGGGGACAAGCCAGGGCTTTTTTATTTGCCTATAATACTTTGACTATATCTAAAACGTCCATCCAAGTATTTGTAATTAAATCTGGTTCTGTCTTGAGTTCAAACATTCCGAAATCACCAACGATAGCTCTCGGAAGTTTTTTTGTGGTATTTTGGTGTAAGAAGATATTCTTGGGATTGTTATCGAACTTTATAATCCCTTGCTGGTGCAGGTAGGAATATCCCCGAATGATACCCTTTGTGATTCGGCGTTTCCAATTTTTTCTCAATGGCAGCATATCTTCTAACGATCCCATGTTATAGAAAGGAGTCACAAAATAGGGATTGAGAGGGTTTAGGTCGTAATCTACAAGTTCTAAGACGTTGGGATGGTTTAGCTGCTTTAAGACGGTAATCTCCTTTCTAAAACCACTATAAAAGTCCTTTCCCTCTCTTGACGAATGAAATAAGGTTTTCAAAACATACTCTGAGCCAGTTGGCCGGTTGGAAATACGGACCTTAAAAAGGTGGTCATGGTTAAGTTTATCTACAATCTCCCAGGGGCCAAATTCCTGTTTGTCTGCCATGATTATTTAATCGTGTTGCGATTCTGAATGATCGGGATAAATACGTCGGTCTCCCTTTTAAGTTATTCCGCGTGTTTTCCATTATTTAAGGCTTATCTGACGGATTAGGTGAACCCTCTCCATCTACCAACGTTAAACCGTGAGTAACTCCATCACTACCAATAAAATATAGATAGCCATTATCTCCGATCTCTATAGTTACTTTTTTTGTTCCGTCTGGGGATTCCAGAATGACTTCGCTTGCCGTGATTGATTGTGCCATAAGTAAATTAGTTTAAGAGTTCTGCTTTCTGTTGCTTTAAATCTTCCAATTGTTCACTTAGTTCCTAGATCTGCTTATTGATTCGCCTCTCTTTTATCCATACTGTGTATTAAATAATGCCCCGCTTATAATTCTTTCCTTCTTTTTTTTCCATCCTTCGGTTACTTTATTTAAATCATTAATACTGCGTATCTTTTTGAAAGATTCTAAATCTCCAATTACAGGGTGTGGAGTTTCTTCACCGTTATCCTTTAAGAATATTTCAAAATCTCGTGGGGCTATTCCTTTGCTCCAACAATAAGCAAGTCCCCTAAAAATCCGTTGTAGTAATACATTAACTGCCTTAGGATCATTTATAAACCTTGCAGTAGTAATCTTACCAAACTCGCAATATTCGGTAACATGATATGGATCATCAGTATCCAGGTTATAGTCAACCATGGTTAATATGTTTGGGTGTTCCAACTCCTTTAGCAACTTAATCTCTCTATCAACTCTCCTACCTTTCTTTAGAATATACTTTTTGGAGTCGTTTTCTTGCTTCACAACAAAGCATCTATCTTGTATACTTTCTAGGACTTCCCATTCTCCAAATTGTTTATTTTCCATAATTAAATTTTAGTTCTAAGCGGTTTAAAAATTGCTTGGCATGCTATGCCATTGGGTTATATCACTGCAAATGAAATTTCATTGGTCCCGGCCGTTATCTGGTAAAAAGAACACTACATCAGCTGGGTTTTTCGGGTACTCGAGCTGGTCCGGAGCTTCCGGATCGTAAATGACAACCTTTTGCGGTTCGGCTTGCTCTTTCTGCTTGTTCCGCTGTCGAATGAAGTCATCTAATCGCATCGTATTAAAATGATATGTTAAATTTATGCTGTAAATATGCTGAAGATATATTCAGCGTATCATAGTCTTGCAATTCTTCCGGCCATTCGGGATCCATCTTCTCTGATATGTTGACAATCACTTCCTGGATAGGAGGAGGAATCATGTTTTTGGCTTCATATTTCCGGGCTTTATGATATCCGCGCACTAACCGGCGCGCTTGTCCTTCTTCCAGCTGATCCAGTTCATCAAAATTCCATCCGGATTCATCAGAATATTCAATGATAAATACCTGCTGATTTTTCAGACGCTCATATTGCGCTTCGGTAACTTCGTTTTTCCTCTTAGCTAAAAATTCATCAAGTCTCATAACATCAACCTCCGGCCATTGTTGGCCGCTTTTCTACAAATGTTATCCAGCTCTACTTTTTCATTGCTGGTCATTGGCCTATTAGCATCGGGATCTTTATCGTACTGAATACCGATTTCGGTTAACTCAATAATTCGTTTTAGATCTTTAGTGTTAAGCACATCAAGATTTAGCTTATCAACATCCCATCGTTTGGCAGGATCTTCGATGAAATCAGTTAGTCGCATTGTCTGAAATTTTGAAGTTCTTAATATCTTTCAAGATGTCATGAGCAATGTCCTCATCAATCCTCTTAAGAAGGAGTTCTTCCATATATGAGAAAAATTTTCGTATATCATTAAGTGGAATCAGCCGGTCTTGCTCAATCATAATGGCCTGGTATCGCTGCTTGGCCTTTACCAATCGATCCACAACCTTCGAGATTCCCTCGAGCTCTTCCAGTTCGCCGGTATTTTCTTCCAGGGCTTTGGATTTCAAAATGAGTGCCTGCATTAGCTTGATCTCATAATCGGGCTGAACCAAATCTTCTGTTGAAACATCGTCCATTTCATCCAGCACATTTTTCAATGAGTCACCGGCATATTTTGAATATAAGCCGTTCTTGTAGTTGTGATGATCTGGTCCCCGGGGTTGTCGCCCTCCATGTAGATGACACCGTTCCCGGCCTTCAACAGGAGCGTTCTTGCATGGGGTTCCTTTCTTTGTTTTCGCGCCGCAAATATTCTTGTCATTCATGGCATAACTGTAATTTTAATATCATTCATGGCATACCCTTATAACAGGGTTTGTTTGTGCTTAAGTTTGTACCATATAAACTAAATGCATGAACAGCATGAGGTTACCACTACGATTGTGGGCCTCATGCTATTCGAAGACACGAATATGGCGTTTAACCCGCTGTTTCATCTTTCTTTTTTCGAGCTTCTTGTGCACGCTTCTTTTCGAGTTTTCTAACCGATGTAAAAGCGCCCAACTTGGAGTCCTTTATTTTTAACCCAGTATTAACAACTTCATTAAATGAATTTCGGCCACGATTAAGAAACCCATCGTGCCGGGCAGCTTTGCTTGAAACCCCAGCCTCTTCTTCAATTTTCTGAATCAGCTTTTTACGTTTTTTTTCAGCCGCTCTTCTTTCCTCTTTGTCCAGCTTGTTGTTTTTTGAATCGTGAAAAGTAGGTTCCAGAGCACTTATTGTTTGCATAAAGGCACTTACAGAGGCTTTCCACTCACTGCGATTGTCCAGATATTGGCTAATAATCGGTTCCACAACTTCATCGAACTTCTCAATAAGTTCGTCTTGTTCATTCCTGATTTCGTGGGTTCGCTTCGCCAACTTCACGGCCTTTTCAAAGTTCTCTTGATCCCGTTGTTTGGCTTCAGCTTTTTCCAACTCCTTTTGAAGCTCCTCCAAGGTTTCTTCCTTTTCCTCGATGACCTCATCGATCGTATCCCGGGAGGATTTAAGTTCGTGTATCTTCTGGCCGGTATCCTCATCATTCAGGTTAGCACTCAAATTCCTTTTGAGCTCTGAGAGCTCTTCATCAATTTCCATTCTGCGACCTTGCAAATTGGAAATTTCATTTTCAATTCTGTTAATCTGTTGTTCCAGTTCATCTGATGATTTCATAAGTCTATTTACCTTGTTTTTATGATTTTGAATTAAACTCTTTCGGCTCACGGCCGGAGTCGATTCTATTTTTATTTATCCTTTTTTGTAGCGGTGTGTCTCCGGGAATCTTTTTAAATCCCGCTTTCTCATGGTTCCGCTCAATAAATTGTTCTATACGATTCTTTTTCTTATCGCTATCTGACATAGGTTTATGATTCTGTTGAAATTAAAACTTGTTCTCCACGCGCCGTTTCAGCCATTGGAAATAGGGTTCCATACGCTTGTCAAGAGTTCCACGCTTCTTCTTTTGCTGCAAGCGTTTCAGCTTCCTTATATCGTATTTTTCTATACCCATAACTATTAAGATTAAAATTGGCTACTCCTGATTTGCTGTTTCAACTTCTTTGTAAATCGGCGGCCAATCTCATCGATCATTTCATCGGTTATCAGATTGTCAGCTTCTGGACTGATATCCCCAATATTGAAGTTGAAAGAGTTATTGGTAGTACCTTTTGAGACATTGGTAGTAGTACCGTTTCCGCCTGGCATTTCATCTTGAATGGTTACCGGCAGAGGAATAGGGATATCGAGACTCGGCATCATCCCACCGCTTTCGTTCACGGATATGGCCGTGTTGCTTCCCATGGCCGCAGCGGTATCACGCGTCCACTTTTCAATACGCTCCAGGAACATGATCATCTCGTTGGCCTGCACGTCGGTAATGGTCCGGGCTATTTGTACCGATCGGGAATATCCACCGGCCTCGGATCCAGACGCGGATCCTTCAGACTGATTTTTTAGAAATGATAATAGATCATCCCATTCATCAGAGGTCATATCGCCACGCCAAGCCTCCTCATTTTCAAACAGGCGCTTTATGATATTCTCCAACTGATTCTGACCCTCTTCGGTCGTTGGATCTAAATTCTGCAACTGCTGCCAAATATCGTCCGGGATATCGCTTTCAAGTTTGGCTATTCGTTTTATAAACTGATCAAAGGCTTCTTCTACAGATAGCCCACCAAATTCAATAGCGTCCTGGAACTCTTGCATTGCTCCTTGGATTGAGTTGCCATAATCTCCCACTGAATCAGCGAAATCACTAAATACTTCCTGGGGATTAAACTTCTCAAATACATTAAACATGGCTTCCATAGGAGATACGCCCTTATCTCTTTGCTCTTGAAAATACTCTCTCATCGGCTCAAATATTTCAGGAGCAATATCAGTAAGCTCATCCCAGAAAGAATCTAACGAACCGGCCGGCACGTTCCAGTTATCAAATAGATCTAATATGTAGCTTCCTCTTTCTATATCTGATTCTGAAACATCAGACCCAATAGTTGCCTGTTCATAAAGGGCCTCGGTATTCCGTTGAAGCGCAACCCTGTTAGCAGAAAGCGAGGAGGAAAGTTCTTGCATCTCTTTGGCTGTCGGACCGCTCGGCCCGCCTCCACCCACCAGTCCGGATATAGTAGTAATTAGTCCAGAAGCCAAACCGATTCCCGGGACAGCAAAGTCAAGGAAGCCCGCATTAGATCCTAATTTGCTTAGTTTGCTCGTTGCTCGGAGCATATCAGAGAGCCCAGATAGGGATTGTCGAGCTTTGTCCCCAATTCCACCTACAGCCTCAGCTACATTGACGATCGAGTCAACAGTGTCAGCAATATCTTCAAGTGAAGTTGTAAGATCATCACCACCTTCAGTAGCATCTTTGATATTGCTAAGATAACCCTCCCACATTTCCTGTTGTGCAGGCGTAAGATTATCTTTAATCATTTTATAGAGGAATGTGAGCTGCTCTCTAAGCGTTTTCGATGCATCTTTAACTCTTTCTTCGTACTTCTGTTGGCTGATTTCTCCTGTTTGTACCAGGTTATTCGCCTTGGTCAGCTTTTGATTATACTCCTCAACATATCCCGAGGCTTCTTGCATCATCGTTCCGACGATATCTTTTTCACCGCCTCCCATTTGGCCGATTTTATCTCCTAAAATGGAGATCTTTTCTAAATTGTCTTGATATTCTAAATACTGGTCGGCCAGGTTCGAAACTGCTTGCTCTTGCTTTTCTTCTTCCTCAGTTGTTTGCTCAAAATATTCCCGAGTTTTACTAAGAGCTTTTTGAGTAGATTCCAGCTTTCGGTTTAAGAACTCATTGCGCACACTGAGCTTTGCCTTTTGTTCGGTGGACGTTTCTTCAGCTTGAATAAGCTCTTTATTTCGCTCAATATTCCGTTTGAGGACCATTTCGCGAAACCGTAGCTCTTCGTTGGCATCAGCTACCTTTTCTTGTGCGCCCTCAACCTCAGAAGCCCAGGTACTATAACTCTCGATATTCTCGGTCATTTCCCGGTTTTGGCGGCTAAACTCTTCGGTGTTCTTTTGCTGAGTATCATAAAGAGACTCTAACTCCCTCCGGAGTTCATTAAAATTCCAGCCGGTCATGTCAGAACCAAAAAGACCGCCAATTCCTTGAAGCGCTCCCTCAACGGTTTGCTCTTTCCGGATTTCTTCTTGGGTACCTACAACAGCCTCGTACATATCTTCAAGTAGGTTTACTGTTGTCTCGAGACCTGAAACAACATCGTCTCCAAAGGTATCTACAAGCTGGCGTTTTAGGGATCCGAGGCGCTCTGTCAATGATTTCATTTGCTTATCAGCTACTTCCTCGGCAGCACCTCCGGCTTGGCGAAGGTTTTTTTCATATTGAGCAACCTCATCGGAAAGGCCAAGGACTGGCTTAATAGCCTCTTGGACTTCAGAAGTAAAGCCCATCTGTTCCATCTTTGCAGTCATGGCCGTATCGGAGAGACCGCCGAGCTCTTCGGTCAATGCCTGGATAATCGTTGGGAAATCAGCCAGATTGCCTTCAGCTGTAACGATACCCAGCTCTTTAAACTGCTCAATATTTTCATTGGCCGCCTTTGATAAGATCCGGAGTGTTCGAGAAAGATATTCACCGGCGCGCCGTCCTTTAATCCCTTGGTCAGCATAAGCAGCTAATAGTGCTACACCTTCCTCAATGTCTTTGTTGACGTTACGAAGGGCCGTAGCACCTTTATTCGTCAGAGCCTCAGAGAATTGCTGTACTGTTGCGTTAGCCTGCTGATTGGCACTTACTAAAGTATCGGTAACTCTCACAAGGTTGCGCTGGTTCTGGGTCGTATTTTCAACCGTCATTCCCAAAGCACTTTGAGCATCAGTAGCTAAGTCAGTTGCTGTAGCCAGGTCGAACATACCAGCTTTAGCGAACTCAGCAACTTTAGGCAAGTTAGCTATCTGTTCCTCTACATCGAGACCAGCGGAAGCCAAATAAAAGTATCCCTGGGCCACTTTGTCGGTTGCCATATTGAGCTCCCGGGCAACCTCTTTGGCGGCTTGCTCCATCCGGTTTCGCTGTTCCATCGTAACATTACCCTGGATAGCCAGCGACTTATTCATTTCCTCATTAAACCGCATCATTTCACCGCCCATATCACGGACTAAAGAGGTAATAGTAAGGATAGCGCCTGCAGCAGTACCGGCCAGCCACATCTTAGCTGATCGGCCAATTCTTTTGAACGCTCCTTCGGTCTTTTTCGATGACTTATCAACAGCACTGCTGTATTTTTGAGTCTCTTTCCGGAGCTGTTCTTGCTCTTTTTCCAACTTCTCAATAGCAGCTGTGTACTGTCTGATAGCCTTTGGATTATTGGAGGCTTCACGTACCGATCTGAGCCGCCTTAATTCGGTTTCAATGGCCTTCATCTCTTTTTGCTGTTTTTGATAGTTGCGCTCTTGTCTCCGCGCGTACTTAACAGCAGCCCGGTCAGCTTCCTTGAGTGAGGATTTATACGATGTGATATCTAATTCTAAATCGGTTCGAATACTCATTAGTCAAAAAATTTGTGTGCGTGTTTGCGTATTGCCTGTTTAGCTATCTGGTCAGCTCCACCTAAAACATCATAACCTGTTTTTGCATCGAGGGCCTCGGCATACTCGGCTATGGCTTCCACAACCGCTGAGACTTTTAGTCCATCAACCTCGATTCTCATTTTAATTGAGTTTGCCAGTTGGCCACGTACATCAGCCCAACCGCCGGGATGAACTTTCCGGGGGCCATCGTTTTCATTGACACCCGGCTTGGTTTCATCAGTATGGCTTCTGGCATACTTAATAACCTCTCTTGCCAGTAGCTCAGCCAGTCGCTCAGCTCTAACAATAGCGGTTTTCTCTTGCTGCTTGAGAATTTTGCTTAATTCGGAAATATCTGTTTCTATGCTTAAATCCATGATTAACTCAACTTTTGTTTAAATGCTTCCCGTTCTCTCTTCAGCTCTTCTTCAGAAAGGTCTTCCTGGTATGCCTCTTCTTGCTCTTTCTTCTCGGTTTGCCAACCAGCTTTGCGCTGCCATTTTTCCATAATTTCTTCAGATCCTCCCATTGCAAAAGCTGACTCGAAAGCCCCATAAATATGCTGTCGTGCTTCCTCTTGACGTGCTTCAGGTAACATTTCCATGAAGAAAGGGAAGGGAACCTCATTCCAAACCTTAAAAGGCTCTTCACCTGGGTATGCTCTGCAATACTGACTCAGTAATAGCTTCCAGTTGATATCGGTCGAATCTTCATCCTCATGCTCTTGTGATTTCTTAGTCTGTATCTCCGGATCGTAGCCTTGCAGTAATAGGTTTTGCAGTAACCGGCTAAAACTGGTCGGACTGTGATTAAACTCATTTCGAAGATGGACCAAGATGTCAATGCTGTTATGCCACTCTAATTTTGCCAGCAGCTCCATCAATAACTCAATATCATCCTGATCTTCCATGTTTTGCAGTAGATGTAATATTTCCACTGCTTGTCGAATGCTGGGAGGGGATACACGAACTTTTCGATCCCCAAGTGTAATCCTCCGATCGAAACATGCTGTTTTGATACCCATATAACTATGCGTTTGAAACTGATTGATCGTTATTATCTACCCACTTCAATTCTCTGCCGATGATTAACCCTTTGCCTTTCATGTGAATCCGCGCCGCGGTTCGCACTTGCATAAAATGTTCTTGGCACTGACTTCTAAATCTGCTGATTATGGCCAGCATGTAGGAAAGATTATCCTCCGGCTGTTTTCCCATATGATTAATGGCTTCGGGATTGCTTTGATGCTTCTTGACGATTTTCTCTCTCAATTTATCAGCCCAACGGATAGCGAGCCGGCGCGCCGTTGGTTTGTGGACATAAGTCAGCACAAAGACCAGGGCCCAATAGGATTGATCTTTCATGAGCATAATCAGCTGGTAACAATGAGAGAGCTGCTCAGTAAATGCCTTCATAAATGATTTCATAATTCACAATTTGTGATTAGTGTTAAACTGGTCTTACGATCGAGGTTGGTAATACTTTCCATTCTTCATCCTCATCCTGAGCCATTCCGATAATTAATCCATAGCTTCGTTTTTCGGTATAGGCTATGACAAAAGCATGGAGTGTTACGCGATCGTCAAAACTTCCTGGATCTTTAAATTCAATATTTGTGAATCCTTTAAATTTGGTTCCCCAATACAATCTTTGGCAAAGAGCGTATTCAGGCTTAATGCCGGCGCGCTGGTACGCATCGATGTAACCTGGCCAGCAATATTTGATAGCCTCTTCCCAGTCACCGTTGAACCATGCCCGGAGGAACGGTAATACGGTCCTCAAAGGGTTATTTGAACTATTTGTTTGTCCTGATGTTTGTACTTCCTTTTCAGGTGATTCCTTTAAATTATTGTTACTCATAACATTATAATTTTTCGTTAGTGCCAAATAATGGGTGTAAGAGGATTAAAAGGGTGAATAATTCTGTTTTTGTTGTTTGGCTTTTCTCATAGCATCATCCATACTGCTTTGCTTTTTAGCTTCTCTTACTAACCCTTTGTCAGTATGCAGAAATTGAACTCGTTTACGATAAAGCCTTCCTTCCCGGACTTTCTTTTGAGCGATAAAAACAGAGTTTGGAGGGAACTTATCCCCAGGGTTATTGCTGTAATTTGGTCCTTTCACGGCCGACAGTTCTCCGTTGCTGTCATAAATACAAAGCTCCTCATAATTCGAAGGCCGAAAGATGCTTACTGCAAGGTGAGCAGCTTGCTCAATAGCACTGGATCCGTAGATGTTTGGCAGTCCTGGTTCTTTTCCCCAGCCATGGGAACCATTTAGCGTTTGACGGTTAACCTGGGAAATAGGGATCCCCAGGGCATTGACTTCCTGGGAGAGATATATCAGCCGATTTATACATGTTGTAATTCGCTTTCCTTCTTCCCATTCCTTCAACCCATCAACAGGGAGAATCTTTAGATGGTCAACGACAAAGAAATCAATATCCGATAGGGCGTTATGATACTTGATCGTTGCTACTGCATCATTAAGATTTGAGATGCCCTGCTCGATGTCAGCAACGATTAAATTATCAAGTAGTGTCTTATCATCAACAGAGCGTTCGAACCGCTCAAAAAGCTTTTTCGCTCGACTTTCCCGGATAACAAATACTCCTTTGTGGCCAGACTCCAATAATTTTTTGGCCATCCAAACAGCGAAATAAGTTTTTCCCGCGCCGGTATCTGCAAAGGGGACCATGATTTCACCTTTATGGAAGCCGGTCTCTGAAAAGAACGTTTCCTGCATAAAGGGATCATCAATCCATAGCTTTTGATTTTCTGGCTTTTCAGCTTCTTTGGCTAATACTTCGGAGTAGGTTAAGCCAGGTATTTGAATATCATCGACCCGATCATTTACGAGTCGTTCAATCTTGCCTAAAAAGTGAGAAGTTGGCTCTGGCTCTGATTGAATATCATTGAGTATTGATCGGAGTCCATTAAAAAGCTCCCTTCGGCTTTTGCGATCGTTGAGATCATCAACAGTATCCTCGTGATTGCCGTAAATTCCCTCGAGAGAAGTAATATTCTGGACTTCGTGATCCTTCCAGTCTTTCTCATCCTTTAGCCATTGTTCAAGCTTCAAAGCATCAATGTCCTTACCGGCATCATATAGCTTTTTTATGCCTTCAAAAGCGGCGCGCAATCTGGTACTGGTAAAGGTGTCAACGGATAGTTTAGGCATCAGCACCGGTACAATCTCGTCTTGCCAGATTAGGCTACCAATGATAGCCTCTTCCATTTTTTCACTTATGAGTATATCAGGTGTCATACTGTTTGGATGTGACTTGTTGAGTTATGGTTTTCTTTTTTCTTGCCTTCTGGTTGGCGCTTTTTACACCAATTCAATGCAGTTAAATAGACTGAGGTATAATTCCTGGTCAGTTTTTTATAATTCTCCATATTCAGGAGTACATCTTTTACTACATTCTCTGAGAATCGATCACATAATTTTTCACACTCCTCATAGGTTAATTGTTGATCCAACTTTTGTACTCGATCTAAATTTTCAGAGACAAATTGCTGAAGATCATGCGCGTGCGCGTTATCTTTCTTTACATTCTTAACATTCTTGTTAGTGTTTCTCTGATGTTTTTCTGCTGTCTTTCTGCTGTTTTTTTGCTGTTCTTCCTGCTGTTTTTGTGTTCCGTTAGAACCCCTCAATTTCGGGCTATGATGGCTATGAGAACCGTTTCTCTGATGTTTTTTTTGCTGTTCTCCATATTGGGGTGTTTGTTCAGATTCCTCCGAATTGTCCGGATTTCTGATGTTTCTCTGCTGTTCTTTCTGCTGTTTTTGGGCTTGGTATTTTTCGTAGTTAATAATGGTTATGACCGTAGAAACGGCATCTTTGTGTTGTTTTATCTGCTGTTCTTCCTCCAAGTCTCCCAGAAACTTTCTAACTTTGGTCCTAGACCAGTCCCAGCGTTCACTTAAACGCTTTTGGGACCAACCAACTTGACCGCGCTTTACTGGTATTTTATTACCCCGGACATAGATATATCCATCTTCATGATTGGCCAATAAAATGAGATCAACCCATGCATGGCCGCGGGTAAAAGTTTCAGATTTCCACAAAGGGTTATCCGTAATTTTTCGATGTAATTTTATCCATCCTTTAGTGCTCATATCTTCAGCTGAGCTACCAACTCTTTTATTTTCGTCTGGTATTCTTGGGGTGTTAGATCCTTGGCATCAAGCCGTGCTTTCTCCATCTCGTAAATCGCAAATTTAGATCTACCGGATTCATGTTTTTCAAAATCTGAAGACAGTAGATTCTTTAGGGATTCCTCATCCAGTGCTATTTCCGTTGATCGGGCCATGGTGCATCACTCTTTTTTGGAGCGGCGCCATTTCCCTTGGAAATAGTCCTCTGGTTAGAATTGCTACTTTTTTTGGTTTTATCTGGAGGTGTCGTTAGATTGGAGCTGTCATCGTTCGTGTCGCCATACAACGATTTAGCAAGCCCCTTTCCGTCACCTCGGATTGGGGCTTTTCTATTCTTCATAACCAGCCTCCACGGGTTCTACTTTGTGTTTTTCCATGAAGGCCTCGATATCTTCAATATCGTAGTAGATCTTTTTTCCCTCCTTACTAAAGGGTAGCTTACCCTGTGATCGCAGATAATAAAGGTGCTTACGGCTACATCCTAAAAGCTCCATGGCTTCCTCAGTATTAAGAAAACGCTTTCTGGTAGCCTTACGGACTAGACGCGGAAGGTCCCGTTCAATAGCTTTATTTACAGCCTTGGTAACAATTTCCTGATACTCTTCTTTTGTAGGCAAATATGCATCCATTGTGTACAGATTTATTTCGGTTTTTACTTCTGTTACACAATGTAGGAGATGGGATTTGTGGTGTCATGGAAAGACCTTTTCCAATCTTTCCAAATTTTACAAAACTTACTTTTCGCCTAAATAATATCTAATGGTACCTTCATTTAATCCTTCTCCATTACGATTTTTACCATACCATTCAACTACTCTTGATCGAATTTGGCTGTCAGTTTCTGAAGTATATTTATTTCTTAGTTCTTTATACTTCTCTATGATTATATCTTTATTCTGTATATGCCCTGAACCTTCCTTCAATTCAGGAGTAATACTATTTTGTTCACTCTTAGATAAATCCTCCCATTTAGGAATTGGTTTGATTGGCATTGGGGATTCCACTACTGGTCTTAACGATTTCTCAATCATACTGGAGGTTGTGCCAGCTTTACCGTATAGATCCCATATCTCTAATATTTTTTCAGATATTCGCTCAACGTAATGTTGGCGTAGTTGAATATCACTATCAACTGTCAATTCTTTAACAAAACTTCCCTCAGCAAACTTTTTAGCTTTACGATAATTCCCGCTGTAGAACGCGATAAAAAAATCTTGTATTCTTTCTGAGTGTGCATCATAAAGTTCTTTTGCGTCATTTGATTCCAGATAATGATGAGAAAGGATTCTTAAATCATGAAAATAACCTGGGAAAGATTCCTTTTCTAAATACTCGACAAAGTATTTTTTCAGATTCAAAAGATCAGACTTTGAATCTTTGCATTGTTTTCTAAACCCCTCCCAGTATTCCTCATGTAGTTTGGCAGCTGACTCTAATCCCTTTTCTTTTGCTAATACTTTTGAATGTGAAAGGTTAGTAATGTCTCCACCTAATAAAGTGTTAAAATTATCCAAAAAAGGGTTTTTGGTTAGATTGGTTTGTAATGGGCCTTTTTCAAATTTAAAATTCTCTGATCTTTTTTGGCACTTAAATATGCTGTTTTTAAAGTACTCGAATCTCATTGTAGATTGTTAATTAGTTGAAGATTTCTTCCATATCTGAATCAAGCTTCTCTTCATCAAAGCTTTTCAGATACTGTTCTGTTATTTTTAAATCGGAATGTCCCAGGGCTTTACTAATAGAATAGAGATCCATTCCTTTTTTGAGTGCAAAATGAGCAAATGAGTGCCGGGAAACATGGAAGCTGATATTTGCTTCGATATCGGCCTCACTGGCTATGTCTTTAAGGATAGTATTAACCTGTGCGTTATTACTGCCGATCGCTTTTCGCAGCTTCATGGGATCAGAATACTTTTTCTCCAGGATAGGAAAGATATAATCATCCGTGCCGGCATCTTCTTTCCGGTATAGATCCAAAATTTCTTTCATTGGTTCCAGCTGCTTGATGGATTTCTTTTTACCTGTTTTCAGCATGGAGTAGGAGAGGCGGCCATCGATAAGATTGTCCCAGGTTAACGCGCAAAGATCTCCAAAACGAATACCGGCATTGTAAAAAGAGTACATGAAGTAGTTCCGGACGTGCCACATATCAGAACCCTCTTCGAGATCCAACTCCTTAATTGCTTTGATCTGCTCAAAAGTCAACTTTGTCTTGGTATTGGTACGTTGCTTTTCCACGCGATCAACGCCGGTAAAGGGGTCATTTTCCAGGTTCTTTGTTTTTATCAGCCAATCAAACATTCCCTTAAGTCGCTGGAGCTTTTTGCGCACAGTATTTGGGCTGTTTCCTTTCCGGGGCTGGTCTTTCTTTTTGGGACCACCTTCCTCAAGTAGGAAGTCCTGGAAATCCTCAATCCATTCAGAATCGATCTGATCAAGAGCATCAGGCTTATCTCTTTCCTCAATAAATCGATCCATATTATTCATGACTACTTTGAAGTGCCGATACTCCCAGTACCGATCAACCGAATCTAAATGCTGTCGATATTCCTTCGCTTGGTGCTGGACCGATCGAGGATCTGAATTATCACTGATTGCCTGTTTAAGAGTATCCAGACTTAGGTTTTCATTCTTGTCGAGCTCATGCTTAATTTTTTTTATCTCGACTAATTCGCGGTCAAGCTTATTATTGAGTGTTGTACAATTCCGATGAGATTTACGAACCTTTTTTTTCTTAGGGTTCCAGTGTTTTTTAGCAATAGAAATTCCTGTACTCTTGTACCTAGATTTTCTATTTTCAGTGATTCGAATGTAGATGGGGATTGTACCATCTTTACGTTTTTTCCTTTTAAGCTGGGTAAGACCAATCGTTAAGGACATAGGCAAAGTCAATAAAATGATTGTGTTTGTACCAGTCGACAAAAGGTACAAATAAATTGTTTCTTTAATGTAACAATTTATAGGTAATGCGTAAAAAAATATCATTCAGAAAGGCTTTAAGCCTGTTTGGGTGTGCAACTGAAGGTAACAGTAAGTAAGGATTTAATCCAGTAGCACCCACATACAGCTAAAGCCTGTTGCCCAATAGGGTATGACAGGCTTTTTCATTTTGACGGATAAACGGTAGCAGAAAATGGCTCAACGCAGAGAAGCACGGGAAGCAGTTTTACAAGCCCTATATGCCAATGAGATTGGCAAAGGAAAATGGGAGGATATCATTAAATCGGTGATTAAACCGAGGCTATCTAATGATACTGAGATCTTTAAATTCGCAGAACGATTATTTCTCAAGATTGTAAATAATCAAGATGAGATAGACGAAATAATTCAACAGCACCTCAATAACTGGCGATTAGGTCGTCTCAATGCAATCGATCGTTTGCTACTTCGTATAGCTATTGCCGAGTTTTTATATTACGAGCAAATTCCCACCAAAGTATCGATTAACGAGGCTATTGAAGTTGCCAAAAAATATTCAACGAAGAAATCAGGTAACTTTATTAATGGTATTTTAGATTCTGCGCTTGAACAGCTCAATGAGGATGGCCGCATCAATAAAAAGGGTCGTGGCCTTATTGAATCGTCCCTTAATTCATAAGGATATTCTATTGTGAGTGAGCAGAAACATATAGCGATTGGTGATATCCATGGCTGCTTCCATTCCATGAAAGCACTTTTAGAAAAGTTAGAACCGTACTATGATCGCCAGTTTGTTTTTGTTGGAGATTATATTGATCGAGGGCCAGACTCTAAACAGGTCGTAGATTACCTTTTGTCTTTTAAAGACAAGGTCGACTGTGTTTTTTTGCGGGGCAACCATGAACAGATGTTGTTAGATGCCTTCCAAAAAGATCAAAAGAATATGTGGTTTATGAATGGAGGCAGGGCAACAATAGCATCTTATGAGTCGAAGGATGGGGATATGGAACTGCCAGATAACCATAGAGAATTCTATGAGAACACACGTCTATATTATGATACAGAAAATTATTTCTTTGTCCATGCCGGACTATCGCCTGCCAAGACGATCGCCGATAGTATAGAAGATGAAAATGAGATACAAGAATTTTTATGGGAACGCTCTCATCTAAATGTATTTGAAACCCCGTGGGAAAAGACGGTGGTGTTTGGACATACGCCCCAACCCAAACCTATTCAGAAAAAGAATATGATAGGAATAGATACCGGGTGTGTTTATGATCGAGTGGGATACGGGAAATTAACAGCTGTACTGTTGCCCGAAGAAGAATTTTTGCAGCAAAAAGCAATTGACTGATTTTATTAAATAACTAATTGATTAATATTTTTAATTACTTGTAATACATGAGTTTACGATGTGGAATTGTAGGACTTCCTAATGTAGGAAAGTCCACTTTGTTTAATGCGTTAAGTGATGCCGGTGCCGATGCGGCTAATTTCCCTTTTTGTACTATTGATCCCAACATCGGTGTAGTACCTGTCCCTGATGAACGACTGGATACGTTGTATGATATTGTTGGATCAGAAGAAAAAATACCAACCAGTGTCGAATTTGTTGATATTGCCGGATTGGTAAAAGGGGCATCAGAAGGTAAGGGGAAAGGAAATGCTTTTCTATCTCATATACGTGAAGTGGACTTGATTGTGCATGTGGTGCGCTGTTTTGATGATGAAAACGTAGTGCATGTGGAAGGAGATGTAAATCCCAAACGTGATGTTCATATAATTGAAGATGAGCTTATCCTGAAAGACCTTGAAACAGTTGAAAAACGATATGAGAAGCTCAAAAAAGAAGCTAAAAGCGGCGAAAAGGAGACACTTCAAAAGCTGGAAGTTGTGGAACGTTTAAAGGAGCATCTTGAACTGGGGAATGCTGCCCGGGCTTTCGATGTCGACGAAGAAGAGCGGAAGGCCTATCGGGAGTTGTTTCTGCTTTCTGATAAGCCGGTACTATATGCTTGCAATGTCTCAGAAGAAGATCTTGATGACGGTAATGAGTGGGTAGATGAAGTTAGGGAAATTGCCTCCCGTTTTGATGATGAGGTTGTTACTTTTTGTGCAAAAATAGAGGAAGAAATTGCCGAACTTGACCAAGAGGAACGACAAATGTTTTTGGAAGAGCTCGGGGTAGAGAGTGCAGGATTAGAACGCTTAGTTCGTGCAGCTTATAAAGAATTGGGGCTTATCACTTACTTCACAACAGGACCGAAAGAAACACGAGCATGGACCGTGCGAAAAGGAGCGAAGGCACCCGAAGCAGCAGGGGTAATTCACAGCGATTTTGAACGTGGTTTTATCCGTGCTGAAACGGTTAGCTACGAGACCTATAAAGAGCTCGGTTCAGAAAAGGCCGTCAAAAATGCCGGTGAAATGCGCCAGGAGGGAAAAGATTATATCGTCCAGGATGGAGATGTAATGCTTTTCCGCTTTAATGTATAACTAATATAGGGGCATTTACGCACTTATATAGGCCATGCAATTGTTTTCCATAAGTTATTAGACCAGTAACCGGTAGAAAGATCAGTACTATTTGATGATATCGTAGAACTTAGGGGCGCTCGGACCTGGTTTTATTAAGAAGAGATTTAACTGAATCAATTCTTGGCTCTATTATTGAGTGAATCCTTTTTAGTACTTGAAGTTTGAGGCTGTTTTATTTTAAAGTTTACGGTATCAGCGGGAACATCCGAAGGTTCTATTCTATCGTGGACAACCCATGCGTCGGGATACCGTTTTTTTATCAGCCGGGAAAACTTGTTGGCGTGCTCTCTGATTTGAAAATCTCCTACGTGTACTTTGAAGTGCGGCTGTCGAAATGATACATAGGCATCTGCTTTATAATTGGCAATGGTCGAATCGGCCCACATTCGGAATGAATTAGCTACTGAATCAGCCTGTTCGACATTGCGGGTTGAAAGTATTTGCACTCGGTATCCATCATAGGGATTTCGATTGATCTGTTCTCCGACTGAATCAGCTTTAAGATAAATTTCGGGGATATCCTGTTTTTGGGATAAATACACATCACTCAAGCTGCTCCGGGTTTCATCAAGAACAGCCATAAACTCAGTCAATGGCTTATCACTGTCGGTTTCAGTGGGATCTTCTTGGTCTTTTGATGTTTGATCTGTTGTTTTACAACCGATGACTCCTATCAACAGCAGCCCGAGAATTGTGAGAGAAATGTGACGAAAAGAATTGTTCATAGGGTTAAAGTCCAACAGGATGCCAGGTTGTCTTTGTTTCTTGGAAATCAGTGATGTAATAGGGGGATTGAGCCTCTTCTGACTCCCAATCCTCTACGGGCTTACGTCGTACCCGCTTTAGGTTTAAAGTGGCATTCTCATCAATTTGTTTCCGTTGTTCCTGAACAATATTCGGATCGGTATAAAAGAATGCATTTACATCTTTATGTGTGGTCATGTGTTCTAAAAGCTCATCTCTAAACCCGGTCAAGATATTAACGACTCCGCCGGGAACGTCCGCAGAATTTAGTACTTCAGCAAAACTGATAGCGCTTAACGGATACTTCTCAGATGCGAGGATCACACAGGTGTTGCCCCCGACAATAACTGGAGCCATTACCGAAACCAATCCTAATAGCGGACGTTCTTCCGGCGCCCAAACATTAACAACACCCATCGGTTCGGGCATTGAAAAGTTGAAGTGGGAGCTTGAAACCGGGTTTATAGTTCCAAATACCTGCTGATACTTATCCGACCAGCCGGCATAATAGATCAGACGATCGATAGAGGCTTCTACTTCGGCCTTTGCCTTTTTTGTTTTATAGCCAATTGTTTCCAGCTCTTCAATAAATTGAGCTTTACGTGTTTCGAGCATCTCGGCGATGCGATACAAAATCTGGCCGCGGTTATAAGCGCTGCGCCCATTCCAGCCTTTCTGTGCATTACGAGCTGCAACAACAGCATCTCTAAGATCTTTTCGCGAACATTGACAAGCATTGGCTAAAATATTGTCATTACCATCGTATACCTTGTAATAACGACCAGATTCTGTCCGTGGAAAATTTCCACCGACATATGTTTTATAGGTTTTCAAAACTTCAATTCTGTCTGACATAGTATTCTATTTTAAAATCATTGTGTTTTCGAGCATTACCGAAAATAAATTATCTACTGCAGGTTTACATAAGGATACAACCCTTGTAGTCCCCCTTCACGACCCTCGCCGCTTTCTTTGTAGCCGCCAAAGGGTGAGGTCGGATCAAATTTATTATAGGTATTTGACCAAACCACCCCATTTCGAATCTCACTGCCGGTTTTAAATATCTTGGATCCTTTGTCTGTCCAAACGCCGCCGGCCAGCCCATAGGGGGTATTGTTGGCTTTCTCAATTCCCTCTTCGGCTGTACGGAATGTTTGGACGGTTAATACCGGCCCAAAAATTTCTTCCTGTACAATTCGATTCGACTGCCCCACATTAGTAAACAAGGTAGGCCGACAGAAATAGCCTGTCTCAGGAATTTTACAAGAACTTTGATACATTTCGGCCCCTTCATTTACGCCAATTTCGAGATACTCATTGATTTTGTTGTACTGCTGCTCGGAGTTAATGGCTCCGATATCGGTGTTCTTATCCAGCGGATCACCAACAATCAGTGTTTCCATACGGTCACGCAGCTTTTGGACTACAGTATCGGCAATCCCTTCTTGTACAAACAGACGCGAACCGGCACAGCAGACATGCCCCTGATTAAAGAAAATGGCATTAACAATGCCTTCAACGGCTTGATCCAGGGGAGCGTCTTCAAAAATGATGTTAGGTCCTTTGCCACCAAGCTCAAGCGTATAGCGTTTATCTGTGCCCGCCAGTGATTTTTTGATGATCTTTCCAACTTCGGTAGATCCGGTAAATGCAATTTTATCTATGTCGTCATGATTGACAATTGCAGACCCCGTTTGTCCGGCACCCGTAACAATATTAACCACGCCATCAGGTAAGCCTGCATCCTGACATAACTCTGCAAATTTCAAGGCTGTTAGGGAAGTCGTTTCGGCCGGCTTAAGAACAACAGTATTACCCGTTGCAAGGGCAGGGGCAATTTTCCAGGCCAACATCAGCAAAGGAAAGTTCCATGGAATAATTTGTCCCGCTACGCCCAACGGTTTAGCTTTTTTCCCGGGAAAAGCGTAATCAAGCTTGTCAGCCCATCCGGCATAATAGAAAAAATGTGCCGCAGCAAGCGGTACATCGACGTCGCGCGATTCACGGATTGGCTTGCCTCCGTCCATACTTTCGAGTACGGCAAACTCACGAGCTCGCTCCTGAATAAGTCGTGCTAAACGGAAAATGTATTTACCACGTTCTTTAGGCTCCAGCGTTGACCAGCTTTTATCAAAAGCCTTACGTGCGGATTTAACTGCCTTATCAATATCCTGCTGAGTAGCTTCGCCAAAAGAAGTGAGCTTTTCTTCCGTAGCGGGATTCAGAGAATCGAAATAGCGGTCTTTTTCGGGAGCCACAAACTCACCACCGATAAACAGCTCGTACTGATCTTTATATTCCACATGGTCGGCACTTTGGGGAGCATCATCATAATCCCAAAATCCGTCAAAATTCAGTTTCGTACTTGGGGAGGTAGGTTTATACGGTTTTTCTTCAACAGCTTCAGCTTGTTTTGAGTCTTCAGACATAGCGATAAGTTCTATAAAAGTTAATTAATCATATTCGAATATCAGGGGAAAGTTAGTCATTTGAAAAGTATTCAACCCCTTGGTAGACACCGGTTTGTTGTTTTACAATCTGCATCAGTAGATCATTAGTCAACGAACTGGCGCCAAAACGAAAATATTCAGGCGTTAACCAATCGGTGCCCAGCGTTTCTTTAACAAGCACCAAGTATTGAATGGCTTGTTTCGCTTTGCGAATACCGCCCGCCGGCTTCATGCCCACCATTCGACCGGTATCATAAAAGTAGTCCCGGATCGCTTCTAGCATCACTAATGTCACGGGCTGGGTGGCGGCCGGCTTAACCTTACCGGTAGATGTTTTAATAAAATCGGCACCGGCATGCATAGCCAAACCGCTTGCTTTCCGTACATTTTCGTAGGTTTGCAGTTCTCCGGTCTCCAATATTACTTTGAGATGAGCATCACCACAGGCTTCCTTGACAGCTACAATCTCATCATACACATAGCTGTAATTACCCTTCAAAAATTCTCCGCGAGATATAACCATGTCCACTTCATCGGCACCGTCTTCGACAACCTGTTGGGTCTCCTCGAGTTTGGCATCGAGGGTACTCATCCCACTGGGGAAAGCCGTGGCTACACTTGCAACATTAATGTTAGTGCCACGCAGTGCCTTTTTGGCGACCGGGACCATATTGGGATAGACGCAGACGGCGGCTACAGTAGGCAGGTCGGGAAGAGCTGCATGAGGCTCTTTGGCCTTTTGGCAGAGCTGAATAACCTTTCCGGGCGTATCCATACCTTCGAGCGTGGTAAGGTCAATCATGCTAAGAGCCAACTTTAGAGCCTGTACCTTTGATTCCTTTTTGATACTTCGGGAGTTGAGTCGTGCTACCCGTTCCTCAACACCAACTTCGTCGATGGGTACCGTTTTTGTGATTTCAGAAATCTTCAAAATAAAATTGTTCTTTGTTAATGCTGACAAGCGTCAAGTACAGCATAAAAATGTACTTTAATATCCTTTTGAAGGTAAGAATAGATTGTAATTCCCCCAAAAGATAATGATGAATTAATCGAGTTAAAGACTTTCTGAAGACGCATGATTTGTAGGATTTTCCCTTATACCACGAGAGATCAGAATTTAGTATTCTGAAAGCCATAAATCTAAAAAGGGGAGGTCAGGTGAATAAAACAGAGAGTTATGAAGAGGTTATGATAAATATGTCGCCCAAGCAATGGCCGACATTTCTTATGGATAATGCTTTTGTATCTGGGAAAGAGTTAAATATTGAATTGGCAGAGACATTTGCCCGAGTGGGTACGTTGATGGACTTTAAACGGTTTGTCCGCATAGATCATATTCAATCAGATGAGAGATCAGCAGAGGTTTTTTTGATATATTGTGGAATATTGGGATACGGGGTTTACCTATCAAAATATTATGATCAAGGACTACTTGATCAGCTTCGGGAACAAGCAAATGATCCCCGAATCACTATTCGACAAGCAGTTATTAAAGCGTTGCGATATATCGGTCGTAAAAACTTTCAGCGGCTAATTAATTACGTGGATGATTGGAAAGCTGGGACTGCTTTAGAGCAGTGGGTCTGTTTGGCTGGGGTATGTTCACCTGAACTTTTGAAAGATCAGGAGGATATGCTTAAGGCCTTAGAACTATTAGAGTGGATTACGGCTACCTTTGTAGAAAGCCTGAATTGGAATCATGATTATAAATTGTTGCAGGACGAGGTTGCCCGCTGCTGGGCCAAGGTAGTTGCTGAAAATCCTGCAAAAGGAAAGCAGAAAATGGAGCGATGGATGAAAGAGCAGCATCCGATGGTAAAGACTATCATGAAAAATAGTTTGCTAAAAGATTCGTTACAGGCTCAGGAGAAGGAATGGGCGAATGAATGGCTGGGTAAGATTTGAACATCCAATTAAGGATAAATCCCACAGTAGTAATAGATTAAACAACTACAAATTACAGTTGTTTCTGATATTTTTGAGGTCTATACTGGAAATAGTCGACCAACTTATTGGAGGTTTAGAGAGAGTGTTTGCTTCAGAGTTTTAGGGAGATGCTTTGAAGCAGTGCGCCTGGGGAGATGGGATAACACTCATCTCCCTTTTTTATATCGTTATTTTCACTTCTTTGTCAGACAAGTATTTTTTTAGCCATGAGCTGATGATAAGCGCAACCTCTTTTTGTTTCCTGGCTTCTTCAAATAAATGAGAAGCACCGGGAATGATGGCCAGCTGTGTTTGTCTCTTTAAAAACCTTATGGCATGCCGATTAATATTTACAATTTGGAAGTCAAGCTCACCTACAATTAAAAGAGTTGGACAGGACACCCTAGCAAGCTCTTTGCGAACAAGATCTAGCCGTCCACTTACTGAAATAATGGCCTTCACCAAATGAGATGGCAATTTATTAGCAGCTTGAATAGCAACTGCTGCTCCAGTTCCACTTCCCAGGTAAGCAATATGCAGTTTTTGGTATTGTGAATGACCGTTAATCCATTGGGTAGCGTTTAGAAGCCCCTCGGTTAAAATGCTCATATCTTTAAGGTGGTCTGGCTGTTTATCATGTACATCCAGCAGGTCAAACATGAGTGTGCCAATACCTTCGCTTTGCAAATCTTTGGCAATGATTTGTTCATGCGGACTTTCCGAAGTATTTCCCCATCCATGGGCAAATATTACCAAAGAGTGTGCCTTCACAGGTAAAACCATTGTACCGGTAATATGAAAGCCATTAAAAGGTAACTGAAGTTTTATCTCGTACATAATACCATACTGATTATATTTTGATTGCTGTTAAATATTGAATGCGACTTAATATTAATGATGCCAAAGAGTATGTCATTCTTCTTTATAAAAGATTGAAACTATGTAAGAAATACCCTGTAGGGATTCTCTGACTTACATTGGTTTAGGAGTATTAAATTAATGTGGGGAATATCCCCGCATATTGTAAGGGAAGTTTGATTATTTTTCTTGTCTTATCTGATTGGTATAGTAGTAAAAGCTGTATTCGATTTGATATTTATTGATTTACGTTTTTATCGACGATAAGGATGGAATAGTGATTTTTGTGTAAATAAGGTGTATTATCTTTTTAAAAGGGAGAAAAAGTGATGCGGAAACAGATGATAGAAATTCCTGATCCACGCCAGATTTTGGAGCACATAAATCAGGGGATTATTAGTACGGATTTGGATGGAATTGTAACCTTCTGGAATACCGCATGCGAACAAATATTTGGCTATTCCAGTGAGGAAATGATCAATGAACCATTAAGTAAAATATATCCCTTCGTAGCGGAACGAAGATATTATGAGGATATTCAAAAACTAAAGTCTGGAAAAGAAGTACAGGGACAATGGAAAAGTATTACTAAAGAGGGTGAGATTATTTGGATCGATGTTTATGCCAAACCACTGATGCGGGATAATGGAAAGCCCGAGGCTTTTATTGCTTCAGCACATAATATTGGAGAATTGAAGAATATTGAACAGAAACTGAAAGAAAATAAGGCTCGGGCACAGGCCATTTTAGAGACTACGGTGGATGGAATTATTACAACGGATATTGAAGGGCAGATTTTGAATTTCAATCATTCTGCTTGTCGCATGTTTGGTTACAGCGAAGAAGAAATCGTAGGTCAAAATCTGAATGTGCTTATACCGAAACCCCACAGTTCGGATGATAATTATGTGAATCGGTATTCAGAAACAGTTGAACAACGAGAGGTCGGATATCGTAGGGAAATGATGGGCCGCCGTAAAGATGGAGAAACTTTCCCTTTAGAGTTGTCAATAAGTGAAGTTGAATGGGAGGGAAGACGCTTATTTACCGCGGTAATTAATGATATTAGTGAACGACGCCGTCTTGAGCGTGAAATACTTCGAATTTCGGAGGAGGAGCGCAGAAATCTGGGACAAGATTTACATGACGGACTCGGGCAAATGTTGACAGGTATACATCTGATCAGTAAAAATTTAGCTCAGAAGTTAGAATCCAAAGGAATTCCCGGCTCTGATGAAGTACGGGAAATATCTGATTTAGTAAAAGAAGCCGATGAATATGCAAAGGCACTGGCGCATGGTATGGTCAATGTTGATTTTAAGGAGGAGGGGCTCGAAGCGGCCTTAGAACAGTTGACGCAACAGATCGAAAAGCTTTTTGACGTAAACTGTTTAGTAAATAACAAGGACAGTATAAGTCTTAGTAATAACATGCAGGGCATGCATTTATATAGAATAGCTCAGGAGTCAATTAGTAATGCTGTAAAGCATGGTAAAGCCAATAATATTACGATCGATTTAAAAAAGGAAAACGGTTCTTTGCAACTTTCAGTAAAGGATGACGGAATTGGGTTTACGGAATCTCAAAAGAAAAAGAAGAAACCGGGGATGGGCATCAATATAATGCGGTATCGTGCCAGTATTTTATCTGGACGAATTGAAATTTTCGAAACGGATAATCAAGAAACAAAAGTTGTATGCACCATTCCATTTAACATTTAAAATAATGGTGAATTTCCATGTCGACCATTTTTAAAAAACGTATCGTTTTAGTTGATGATCATCCCTTAATGCGGAAGGGGCTTGCTCTTACCCTTGATTCCGATCCGGCGTATGAGGTCATTGAGCAACTTGACCGTGGGGAAGAACTTATTCAGCGGCTTGATGAACTCAATCCCGATCTGATTGTTGTGGATGTGTCGCTTCCCGGCATGAGTGGTTTAGAATTAGTGAAGCATGTAGTATCACAAAAAGAGGATCAGAAAATGCTGGTGGTCTCACGACACGATGAATCGCTTTATGCCGAACGGGTGATAAGGGCTGGAGCAAAAGGTTATGTAATGAAGTTGGAAGCAAGTGAAGTATTGCTTAAAGCCGCTAGAAAGGTTTTAAAGGGCGGTATTTATGTAAGTGAAGAGGTGAGCGAGCGGCTACTGCTAGGGATGGCACGCGGTCAAAAAGAGGTGATGGAATCGCCTATTGAAAAGTTGAGTGATCGTGAATTAGAGGTTTTCGAATTGACCGGCAAAGGTAATACTACACGTGACATTGCTGAAAAGCTACATCTTTCTGTAAAAACGGTAGAATCGTACCGGGCCCGGATAAAAACAAAGCTTAACCTGGAGAATGCTACCGAACTAATGGTTCATGCGGTCAAATGGGTAGAAAACGAGCATTCTGGTATTTATTAAAACTTCCTTAACAGAGAATTTGAGAACCTTAATTGCCATTTATATAAAGAGACTGAATTCAGCCGAATTCATGTAGGTAAATTACCTGTTCACAAACCTCTCTTTTTCTCACAGCTTTTGCATAGAAGTTATTGCACATCTACTGCCTTTCATGTTATAAATTTAGTTTCAGTGGGATTATCCCAATAGCCAATAACATAAATAGAAGAATAGGAGCTATTATGAAACAATTAACAAGATATCAGCCCTCGACTGCCCCGGTCAGCAATCTACGAAGAGAAATGGATCGTATTTTTAATGAGCTTATCCCTTTTAGTTGGAGACTTGATGAAACTGAAACCGATATGACTGCTTGGACCCCAACTACGGATATGTTTGAAACGGATGGAGAATATATTGTTGAAGTTGAGTTGCCGGGACTTAGCAAAAAAGATATTCAGATCAACTGCCAGGATAATGTATTATCCATTGAAGGGGCACGAAAACAGGATCATAAAGAAGAACGTCCGGGATACTTGCGAAGCGAACGTTCATTTGGAGCTTTTAAACGTTCCATAATTCTACCGGCTACAATTATTGAAGATAAAGTTAAAGCTTCGTTTAAAGAGGGAGTTTTGAGAGTGACCGTCCCTAAAGCTGAAAAAAGCAAGCGTAAAACAGTACCCATTGAATAGTAACATCTTTCAAATGGATTAATTTAAGGGCTGCGCAACAAAGCGTGGCCCTTTTTATTGGTTATATAACTATATTGATATAGAAATGCGGTGGGTATTGTTGGTTAGGTATGGATACTATTTATCAAAAATCCTGATAGAGTAATTTTGAAATAGAATAGTAGTGTTAGTATCACTACTAAAAATATTAAAAATAATGGCAGTGAATAATGTATGAGGGCGCTGGAATAGAAGAGCCACGTGGTAGAACCAATCCATATTATCATTTGTCAGCTGAAGATATTTGTGAGAACCTTAATACATCTAAGCTTCAGGGATTGGATCATTTTGAAGCCAATGAAAGACTGTCATATTGGGGCCCTAATAAAATTGAAGCTGAGGAAGGCTTAACCTGGTGGCAGATTGCGTTTCATCAGTTTAAAGATCCACTTATTTATATTTTATTAGTCGCGGCCTTTGTTACGCTTATTTTACAAGATTATCTTGATTCGACCGTGATTATGGCGGTTGTACTACTCAATGCAATAATTGGATACATTCAGGAAATCAAGGCCCAAAGTGCCATTCAGGCGCTTGCTAAATTAAGCGCTCCCAGAGCTCATGTGATACGCGAGGGAAGGGAGATGGAAATTGCGAGCAGTGCCTTGGTGCCCGGTGATATTGTGTTGCTGAGTTCAGGGGGGCGTATTGCGGCCGACATGCGGCTAATATCTGCTAAAGGGTTAGAAGTAGATGAATCGGCCCTTACCGGAGAATCAGCGGTTATTCGAAAAACCAGTGATCGTTTAGAGAAGGATTCACTGTTGCCGGCGGATCAAATAAATATGGTTTTTGCGGGCACAATTGTTGCTAAAGGTCGTGCGAAGGCGGTAGTTGTTCGTACAGGAGGCGCAACAGAGCTGGGCAAAATTGCCACTACTGTTCAAAACATCGGAAGTGTAAAGACTCCTCTACAAGAAAAGGTGGACGAGCTTGGGCATTACATAGGTTACTTGATTATCGGTTTTGCGGTGCTTATTGCTGTTATTGGGATTATTAATGAGATGAGTCCCAACGAAGTATTTATTACGGTTGTGGCTATGGCAGTATCCGCTATTCCGGAAGGACTACCTGTGGTTCTTACCGTAACATTGGCTATTGGTGTAAGCAGGATGGCAAATCGGAATGCAATTATTCGATCGCTGCCCGCTGTGGAGACATTGGGCAGTACTACGGTAATCGGTTCCGATAAAACGGGAACGCTTACCAAAAACCAGATGACGGTGCGACAAATTTGGGCTGATAACCAGTTTTATATCACCAGTGAAACGGGCTATCAGCTAAGGGGAACAATACTTGATGGTGATGAGCCGATTTCAGTAAAACGAGAAAACGGCCTCTATAAAACATTGCTTGCCGGTACGCTGGCGAATGAAGTGGATGTTAGTACGCTTGAATCCGGTGAACCACAGGGCGATCCTACAGAAATTGCGCTTCATGTATCCGCTTATAAAGGTGGGTTTCCGCTGTCCGATATTCGATTATCAATGCAAGAGGTGGATATTCTTCCTTTTGAACCGGAAAGACAATTTATGGCTACTCTGAATAAAAATGAGAATGGGCAGTTTATTTTTATCAAAGGTGCCCCGGAGAAGATACTGGAGAAATGCTCACAACAGTTGGTGGATGGGAAACTTGTACCTATTGATCGATCAAAAATACGAGCAGCAGCCAGGGAAATGGCCTCACAGGGATTGCGCGTATTGGGAATGGCGTATCAAGAGAGTAGCTCAGAAATGTTTTTTGAGGATTCGTTCAGCAATAATCAGTTCATTTTTGCCGGCCTACAGGGGATGGAAGATCCCATTCGGCCCGAAGTGAAAGAGGCGGTACAGACAGCTCATAAGGCGGGTATAAGGGTAGTGATGATTACCGGAGACCATGCAGATACGGCCGTGGCTATAGGACGCCAGCTGGGAATCGATTCGGACGAGCAGGGTGCATTAGAGGGAGTAGCCCTGGATTTGCTTTCCGATGAAGAGCTGGACCTGAAGCTGATGAATGTTAATATCTTTGCGAGGGTAACGCCCGATCATAAATTTCGCATCGTAGAACGATTAAAAGCACTCGATCATGTAGTAGCTGTTACCGGTGACGGCGTCAACGATGCTCCGGCGTTACGGGCCGCACACCTCGGTGTGGCGATGGGGAAAGGAGGGACCGATGTAGCACGCGAAGCATCTGATATGGTACTTTCTGATGATAACTTTGCTACCATTACAGCGGCTATTGAAGAGGGACGAATTGTATTTTCAAACATCCGAAAAGTGACTTTTTTCCTGCTCTCAACGGCTGTTGGCGAATTAATCGTCATTTTTATTGCCATTTTGATGAACTGGCCGTTGCCTTTCATTGCCGTGCAGATCCTTTGGATAAATCTGGTAACCAATGGGTTACAGGATATTGCGCTGGCCTTTGAGCCGGGTGATCCGGGAATCCTTAAACGAAAGCCACGAGTTTCGGGAGAAGGTATTTTAACCGGCAGGTTGATTGAGCGACTCGGTGGTGTAGGAATTGTCTTGGCTGCAGGCACGCTGTACATGTTTTGGCAGACGATGGAGCAGACCAATGATTTGGATATGGCTCGAACAGTAGCAATGACCCAGATGGTTGTTTTCCAGTTTTTCCACGTTCTCAATTGCCGATCATTGGATCGAAGCCTCTTCAAGATCAATTTTTTCTCAAACAAATTTTTATTTGCCAGCCTGTTAATGGCATTATTAGCGCATATTTCGCTGCTTTACGTAGATTTTATGCAGACTATTTTTAGAACGGTTCCTCTTACAATCGATCAATGGATTATGATATTTGGGGTCGGTTCTCTGGTGATACTGGGCGGTGAGATCGACAAAATAGTTAACCACTGGCGCAAGCAGTTTATTGGCTGATCCTCAACTTCTTGTAATGGTAAAACTGACAATGAAGTGGGGTAGTACCTGTATTAAGTCATTGCCTTTTTTTATACATATCTATAGATAAAGCAACTTGTTAAACAGAGAGGGTCGTTATGAAATCAAAAAAAATTAGTAAGCGTCAGTGGCAAAAGTATTTCGATACCTTTTCATTAAAATACTTGAAAGATGAACAGCCGGAATACATTGAAATACAGGTACTTTCGGAGGGTATGGGAGCACAGCATGAGATAAGCTGGACGCCTCTCAAAGGGATCACTTATGATTCCAAAAGTGATATCCTGGAGATACAGATCGAGAAGTTGGATCACCTTATATCACATCCGGAGGAAATATACGTAAATGAAGAAGACAATGGTTGGCTAACTGGGATGATGGTGGTTCGTCGAGATGGTGAGAAAAGTATCATCGACATCCGATAAACAGAAATATCAAAAAGGACAGAAACATAAAAAAGTACGGCTAATAATACACGTATTTTGTTTTGGATTGTCCAGATTAATATTCCCCGGTTATGGCTATAGAAACACAAGTCCACTTTAATAAACAATATCTTGAAGAGGAGATACGAAAACTCGCTAAGTTGCAGCAGTTTACCCTTGATGCCAAGCCGATGCAATCTATTGATGAAATACTTGTCTCGGCCAAAAAAACTCTCACAGAAACATATACGGTATTGGCACGGGCCGCCAAGCTCAATCGTGAGTTGAGTTCGGCCGGGGAATGGCTTATTGATAATTTCTACATAATACAAGAACAGATTGTACAGCTGCAGGCTGATCTGCCTAAGTCGTATTACGAAAAATTATCTCGGCTAACTCAGGGGGAGTTTAAAGGGTATCCGAGAACCTACGAGATTATCCAGCTGCTGGCATCGATAAGTGATAACACTATTGACCGGGAAAATACGACCATTGCCATTCGGGCTTATCAGGAAGTAGATATTTTGAATTTGGCAGAGATGTGGTCGGTGCCGCTCATGAATCGATTGGCTCTTATTGTTCGGTTGGCCGATAGAAGTAAAAAACTTCTCAGAGATCGAAAGATTCAGGATGATATCGATGCACTGTTAAATGATAAAATATCGGGCAATATGGATGAGCCCGGATTCCTGCTTCGAAAACTCTCCGAAGTCGTTGATCAGCAGCAAGATTCCATACGCTATTTGGTAATATTGGCCCAGCGCCTGCAGTCGCGTGGAATGTTCACTGAAAATGAACGCCGCTGGTTCGATTACAAACTATCGCGTTGGGAAACCAACCTGGAGGAGCAGCTTCGGAGCCGAATTCAACAAACATCGCGACTGCATCTCAGTATCCAAAATGCCATATCGTCGCTGAGAAAAGTCTCAGAAACCGACTGGGCGATTTTTGTAGAGAGTTGCTCGGTCGTAGAACGAATTCTGCGGTTCGATCCTGCTGATATGTATGCTCGTATGGATTTTAGTACGCGAGACCGGTATCGCAAGATAGTTGAGAAACTCAGTGCCCATTCCGAATTCAGCGAACAGGAAGTAGCAGAACAGGCGTTGATGATGGCCGAAGGAGCGGCTCAGAATGGCACAAGTCAGCAGGGTAAAAAAATGCACATTGGCTACTATCTAATTGATGAGGGATATGCCGATCTTTGTCAAAAGCTTGCGTATCAAAAACCGTTTGATGAACGCTTGCGCCAGCTGGCAAAAGAATATCCGGCAATATATTTCTTCTTTATTGGGATTCATTTTGTCATCCTTATTGCCATAATTGGACTTGTTGTAAACTTGTTAAGCCGTGAAAGCTGGTTGATTATCCTCACGCTAATAATATCCTGGCTGCCGGCTCTCGACTTAGCTATTGTTTCCACTAATCGATTGCTTTCTTTTCTCATTCCGCCTCGTATTCTGCCTAAACTCGAGTTTCAAGGAGTTATTCCCGATGAGTATCGGACTGTAGTAATTGTGCCCACGATGTTGTCTTCCCCTGCTGATGTTGAAGCGCAATTTGAACGGCTTGAAATCTGTGCTTTGGCGAATGCCAACGAATCGCTGCAGTTTGCCATTGTTTCAGATTTTCTTGATGCCGAGACGGAGACCAAAGCCAACGATGAAGCCATTTTAGATGCTGCCCGACAGCAGATCAATCGACTGAATGTACAGTACCATAGTAAGTATGGCGATAAGTTTCTGTTTATTCACCGAAAGCGATTATGGAATAATGCAGAACAGAAATGGATGGGATGGGAGCGTAAGCGGGGTAAAATTGAAGAATTTAACCAGCTATTAAAAAACAAAGATGCCCAAACGAGCTTTATTGAGATCCCGGATGATTTTTTGGCGTCAATCAACAGGTTTCCAATCAAATTTGTAATTACGCTGGATGCAGATACCAAGTTGCCGCCGGGAAGTGCCAAAATGCTAATTGGTACAGCTGCACATCCGCTCAATCGAGCAGAGATAGATCCCGAAAAAAACATTGTAACGAAAGGATACGGCATATTTCAGCCCCGCATATCCATTCCGCCGAAATCTGCCAATAAAACCCTGTTTGCCAAAATCTATTCTGGCAACGTTGGGCTTGATCCCTATACCACTGCGGTCTCCGATATTTACCAGGATCTGTTTGGAGAAGGCGTTTTTACCGGCAAGGGTCTTTACGATTTAGATGTCTTTGAGTCTGTGCTCGGAAATAGCTTCCCAGAGAACCAAATACTATCACACGACTTGTTGGAGAGCACTTACCTGCGGGCGGCCTTGCTCACTGATATTGAGCTTTTTGATGATTATCCCACAACCTATCTGAGTTTTTCCAAGCGTCTTCATCGATGGATTCGTGGTGATTGGCAGATTTTATTCTGGTTGTTTGGTCGAGTACCGAAAGGGGACGAAAAAACGAAGAAGAATCCTATTAACAGTGTATCGAGATGGAAGATCTTTGATAACCTGCGTCGATCTGTGAATCCGGCTGCATTGCTATTATTCTTATTAGCCGGATGGATTTTTCTGCCCGGATCAGCTTTAATATGGACAGCCGCAGTATTTGGCATTTTGGCATTTCCCATCTATTCCACCTTCTCAGCCGATATTTTTAAGCGACCGCAGCGGGTAGGGTGGCGTTTATATCTGGACAAAATTCGTGTTGATATTAAAATGAATACCATTCAATCAATCACCAGTTTTTTGAATCTTCCACACCGGGCTTTTATCTCCTCAGATGCCATATTTCGATCACTCTATCGGTTGTTTGTTTCAAAAAAATATTTACTGGAGTGGACTACGGCTACTCAGGTTGAAAAAGAACATGCCAATGGATCGCTATGGGATTACTGGAAAAAGATGATGCCCAATTTGATATGGAGCGGGCTTTGTTTGGGGCTTGTAAGTATTTTTAGCGCTTCTGTGTTATTTATTGCCATTCCCATTTGTTTGGGATGGTTCGTGGTCCCTTATGGGATGTACTTTTTGGGACGGCCCGTTGAATCAGAAAAATATTCCTTATCAAAAAAGGAATACAAAGAGCTTCGGCAGTACGCACGCAGAACATGGCACTTTTTTGAGCAGTATGTCAACGAAGAACAATCTTGGCTACCGCCGGATAACGTACAGGAAGAGCCCTATATCGGGGCAGTAGGTCGTACTTCTCCAACAAATATGGGACTGGCGTTGACGGCCGTTTATTCTGCTTTTCATAGGGGGTATTTAACACAGACTGAAATGATTGCATGGCTTGAAAAAATGCTTTCGTCAATGGAAGAGCTGGACCGGTATCGGGGACATTTCTATAACTGGTACAGTACAAAACTGGGGGCTGTCTTGAATCCAAACTATGTTTCCACTGTTGATTCTGGAAACTTGGCAGCTACACTCTTAGTTATTGAACAGGCGTTGAACCAGTTGGACAGAAAGCCTTGGCCTAATCCGGTGTTTTGGACTGGTTTGGAGGATACTCTATATGTGCTGGAGGATCTTTTTGTAGGGCTAAAGCAGAGTGAAAATTTTAAAGGCTTGGCGGATGAAGCGATTGCTATTGTAAGACAAATGAGTAGGAAAATGCCTCAAAGTCCACCGAAATTCACTGAAAAATGGAAGGATATTTTGTTAGAACTTCGGGAGGATGCTCAACAATTGGATCAGCTTTCTGCCGGCATTTTGGAAAATATGTTAGAAGATCAGCAAAATCATGAATGGAGTGACTGGCTTCAACGTCCATTAATCCAGATACAAGCTCAACTAGATGAAATTGAGGTATTAGTGGGCGTTAATAGTAAATCGCCACATAGCAAAGAAACCCCTGATAAAGTGGCTTATTCAGATCTTCTTGGCAGGGCTTCAAAATTGAGTAGTACCTGTCGGCGTATGGTTCAGGAGATGGATTTTTCACTGGTATATGACTCCGACCGTGAGCTATTTAGTATTGGCTATAACGTAGATCAGGCTCATCAGGATAACAGCAATTATGACCTGCTGGCTAGTGAAGCACGGCTGGCATCGTTTATAGCGATAGCGAAGGGCGAGGTGCCGCCAGAGCACTGGTTTAGATTAAGTAGACGATTGACCAGTATCGAGCGCAATGAAATTCTGCTTTCGTGGGGTGGAACGATGTTTGAATATCTTATGCCCCTGCTTTTTATGTCTCAGTTTGAAAATACGCTGCTCAGCAATACCTATAAAAATGTCGTTCTCTGGCAGCGAAATTATGGATCACTGCGAAACAAGCCCTGGGGTTTTTCTGAAAGTGGGTATAATGTCCGAAATATGGAACTGCATTATCAATACCGGGCATTTGGTGTTCCGGGATTGGGATTGCGCCGGGGATTAGCTGAAGATTACGTTGTGGCGCCTTATGCGGGTATGCTGGCGCTGATGGTTGATCCAAAGCATGCGCTCAATAACTTGCAGAAATTGCGCGAAGAAGGGGCTTATGGTTCCAATGGTTTTTATGAAGCGGTAGATTATACGCCGCGACATCTATCCGAGAATAATGGCAGTAACAGTGCCATCGTAAAAATGTACATGGCGCATCATCAGGGTATGAGCTTGCTGGCTTTGGTAAATGTATTGGATAATAACCACATACAGCATTTATTTCATGATCATTCCCTGGTTCGAGCTTGCGAACTGCTTTTACAGGAGCGTATTCCAAGGGGAATCCCCATTAAAGAACCGCGTCCAATTGACGTGGAACTTGAGCCGGCCGAAGAGGAAAAAACCAGGAATATAGTAGATCATGCCAGCATAGAGGATTTGGATAATTCACCGCCTCGAGTTCATACTCTTTCAAATGGGCATTATTCGACGTTAATTACCCATTCGGGTACCGGTTTCTCCTATTCAGACGATACCATGCTTACCCGGTGGCTACCGGATGTAGTGACCGACCATTACGGCATGTTTTTCTATATCCGGGATTTGGAAAGTGGCAATTACTGGTCAGCAGGTCATCAACCGGTTAAGCGAAAAGCTGATCGATATGATTCATGGTTCCATGCGGGCAAAGTTCAGATTGCTCGCGTGGATGACTGGATTGAAACATTCATGGAGGTATGTGTTTCCCCGGAAGATGATATTGAGCTGCGCAAAATCACGTTGACAAACTATTCCGAGCGACAACGGAAGATAGAGATTACCAGTTATGCCGAAGTCGTTTTAAATACGCAGCAAGCTGATCGGACCCATCCGGCTTTTTCAAATTTATTTGTACAAACCGAATACCTGCAGGAACATCATTCAATATTGGCCAAACGTCGGCCGCGTGCAGAGGACGAAGATCCTATTTGGCTGGTACATACTATTGCCAGTGAGGATGCCGAAAGGTATACCGAAGAGCTGCAGATTGAAACGGATCGCGGACGATTTATCGGGCGTAACCGGTCTATGCAGGAACCTCGGGTTATGGATAAAGGAGTACGTCTTAGTGGTCGGGTTGGGAATGTAAAAGATCCCATCGTAAGTATTCGTAGGGTAATAACGCTGAACTCCGGCGAAAAAAAGAATATTACTTTTGGATTGGGAAGGGTTGCCAATCGTGATGAAGCGGTGGCCATGGGCGACCGATATGATAATCCCTATGCTACAGATCGTGTTTTTGAACTTGCATCTATCTATGGCAATGTAGAATTGGAGCATGTGGGGCTTAGCGGTGAGCAAGCCCAGTATATTCAGCATCTCACGAGTTACCTTGTGTATAACTGCGAAACCTTTCGTGCGGATGAGGATACTATAACACAAAATAGGAAAACACAATCGGGTCTCTGGGCACACGGAATATCAGGAGATGTACCTATTTTGGTTTATCATATTGATGATAAAAAGTATATGCGAGAAGTAACGCTTTTGCTCAAAGCACATCATTTTTGGCGTCAACGGGGCATAAAGGTCGATTTGGTTTTCATGAATGATCATCCTCCGTCTTATATAAATGAGCTACAGGAATTAATTCAGCAGCAGCTGCAACAAACCACCGAGCGACATACGCAGCGTGATAAGGGAGGCGTCTTTATCCTTCGTAGTGATGAGCTAAGCCGAGAAGACAATATCCTGATTAATACGGTAGCCCATGTGGTTCTTACCGGAATCTTGCCGAATTTCACGCAGCTGAAAGAGCAATATTGTGTAGAAGTTCCTGAAATAGTGAGATCAATCTTCAAGCCGGTGAAATATGCTCATGCGAAAAATATAACCACCGATATTTGTGATGATTTACGGTTTTATAACGAATATGGAGGGTTTTCGGCTAACGGACGTGAATATGTCATTAGGCTGAGGACTGATCCCGATACTAATGAGCTGCTCTTTCCGCCGGCTCCATGGATCAATGTTATTGCAAATCCTGATTTTGGTTTTTTGACTACGGAGAAAGGCTCTACATACAGCTGGAGCAAAAATAGCAGAGAGAATAAGCTAACCCCGTGGTCGAATGATACGGTGTTAGATCCATCCGGAGAGGCTATCTACATACGAGATGAGGATGAAAAGCTATTTTGGTCACCCATGCCGCAACCGGTTCCGGGAAGTGCTAATTATGAAATAAGACATGGACATGGGTATTCCATCTATCGAAGTATCACGATGAATATTGAGCAGGAGGTAAGTACTTGGGTGGATAAAGAGGATCCCATAAAATTCGTAAAGCTCAGATTGTCTAATCAAGGCTTGATGAACAAAAAATTAACGCTTTTTGGATATACTGAATGGGTATTGGGAGTATTTCAGGAAAAGAGTACGCGGCAAATTGTAACATCGGTGGATGAAAACCTACAAACTATTTTTGCTCAAAATCATTATAACAATGAGTTTGCCGGTCGGATGGCGTTTTCGGGATTTGTTTCAAGGCAAGATCTTTATTCCATTTCTTATTCTTCTGATCGTCAATCATTTATTGGACGTAACCGAAACCTGCAAAATCCTAAAGCAGTTCGTGAAACGAGTTCTTTGAATGGACGCTTTGGAATGAGGTTCGAGTCGTGTGCTGCCCATCAATTTTCATTGGAATTAAAATCAGGCGAATCAGCTGAAATCTATTTCTACCTAGGCGAAGAGCGGCATCAAGAAGAAGGACGTGCGCTAATTGACAAGTATCAGAATCCCAAAGTTATTGAACAGTCGCTCAGTGATGTTGGAGCATTCTGGAGAAAAAAGCTGGATGGCATCAGCGTTAAGACTCCGGAGCCAGAACTAAATGTATTAATGAATGGCTGGTTGCAATATCAGAATATAGCCTGTCGAATGTGGGGACGAACAGGTTTCTACCAGGCGGGTGGTGCATTCGGGTTCCGGGATCAGCTGCAGGATGCCACAGCTGCCTGTTATTTGGATCCTAAACTTACACGCAAACAAATTCTGTTGCATGCTGCGCACCAGTTTGAAGAGGGTGATGTACTGCACTGGTGGCATCCCCCTACCGACCGAGGTATTCGCTCGCTTATTACCGATGATCTGCTTTGGCTGCCATATACTACAGCTTTTTACACCGATAAAACCGGCGACTCAGCTATTTTAGATGAACAGGTTGCTTTTTTGAAGGCACGCCAATTGTATGAGGGGGAGCATGAAGCCTACTTGCAGCCGGAGGTGTCGCATCAACAGGCGTCCTTATATGAACATTGCTGTAGGGCTATCGATCGCTCATTGACGAAGGGTGAACACGGATTGCCGTTAATGGGAGGCGGGGACTGGAATGACGGTATGAACAAAGTGGGTATTGATGGCAAAGGAGAAAGCATCTGGTTGGGATTCTTTCTTTACGCCATTTTGGATGATTTTATTCCGATTGTTCAAAAGTTTGATGATGCTGACCGACTTAAAAAGTATCGCACCTATAAAAAAGAACTGAAAAGACATCTCAATGAAGAGGGCTGGGATGGCCAATGGTATAGACGGGCTTACTATGATGATGGTACACCACTGGGTTCTTCTCAAAGCGATGAGTGTCGCATCGATGCTATAGCTCAGGCTTGGTCGGTAATTTCCGGAGCCGGTACGCCTTCGAAAACAGAAAAGGCACTACTTGCTGCGGAACAGCATCTGGTAACAAAGCAGGATAGAATCATCAAATTATTAACTCCAGCTTTTGATCAGACCGAGAAAAATCCCGGTTATATCAAAGGTTATATTCCCGGCGTTCGCGAAAATGGCGGTCAGTATACTCATGCTGCTCTTTGGTTGGTTAAAGCTTTTGCAGAAGCAGGACAAATGGAAAAGGCCATTTCACATATGAAGATGCTGTTACCTGTCAACCATTCTTTAAATAGTATAGATGTAGAGTGCTATCAGGTTGAGCCCTATGCCGTTGCGGCTGATATCTATGGAGAGCATCCGCTGGTGGGAATGGGTGGGTGGACCTGGTACACAGGTTCAGCGGGATGGATGTATCGTGTGATTCTGGAATCTATTTTAGGAATAACCATTGTTGAAGGAAACAAGGTTCAGATTACGCCTACTATCATTTCGTCATGGAAAAAGTACGAGTGTACGTTCAGGAATAGAGAGCATGGTATCGTGTTGCATATCCGGATCATGAATCCCAATAAATTATCCGAAGGAACAGTTACTGCATCACTTGACGGTTCTCCCGTTGCCGTAAAAAATGATGTGGTAACCTGCTCAATGCTCGATTCAAAAGGAGAACATGAATTGCGAATCGTAATCGAGGAGTAGGTATTGTTGTATCGATAGTGTGGTAGAAATCATTACATCAACCATATCGTAGCACGTACAACTGCTCGAAGGACATTTATATATATTTATTTTGCACAGAATACCAATTTGACTGCCCCAAAATATATTTATCATGGAAACCATAAAGGTTCTGATTATCGATAAAAATATTCTTGTAAGAAGAGCAATAACAACCATATTGCAAAAGCAGAAGCAGTTTCATGTGTTTTGGTCGCACGAGGATTTCGATAATGTTGAAACCATGGTTCGTAGTAAACAACCTGATATTGTTTTATTAAGCATTGATAATATCGAAGACGAAGGGTTGGATGTACTACAGAAAATAAACGCAGAATTTAACAGTTTACCGGTTATTGTTATAAGTCCGCGCAACGAGGAGGGAGCAAGAGCGGCAATTACGGCACTTCGACTTGGGGCTATTGATTTTATTACCAAGCCTGATTCAAAGAATCTAATACTCTTTGCAGAGCGGCATCTAAAAAAACGATTGGATCCTTTACTTAATGCTGTTTACAAGATAAGAGAGCGTCAAGATATGGATCATTTGATGCTTGAGACGCTAACTCAGCCTCAGAAAAGCTTTGGCAATTTGAACACGGATAAAATCGATCAACACCCTGCCGAAATTGTGGTTATGGGCGGTTGTACGGGCGGAGTACAGGCTCTGTTTTCAATACTGAATCAATTGCCAGAAGATTTGGCAATGCCTGTGGTAGTTGTACAGCATTTGCCGCGAACCTACACCGGATATTTGGCTACTTGCTTGGACTCTTATTGTAATATTGCGGTCCGGGAAGCACAGAACGGAGATAAACTAGAGACCGGTGCTGTTTATATTGCTCCCGGGGGATATCAGTGTGAGGTTAAGCAATCACCCGCGGGTATCGTGGCTTCAGTACACCGCGGACCACGAGAAAACAACATGCGCCCATCTATTGATGTGTTGTTCCGTTCTACAGCTAAAATATACGGTAGTAAAGCTCTCGGAATTTTGCTTAGTGGTTGTGGTATTGATGGTTTGAGCGGTGCTGAACAAGTTAAAAAACACTCCGGACAAATTATTGTTCAGGATCCCCGGTCTTCTATTGCTCCTGATTTAGCGCTCTCAGCCATTTCGCGGGGACTCACTAAAACATGTTGTACCCCGCAAAATATTGCGCAGCAAATAATTAAGTATTCCTCTCTTGTTGGTAGTGATTACTATGAAGGACAGGAAAAAGATGTAATAAATACCAATTTTTTATTTTAGATTGTCCATAGATACATCATGCAGAATATGATTTTATTCATCTATGGACCGATCAGCCGAAGCCAATCCATTCTTTGAAAAATCCCCTTGGGCACTGGATACTAATGAAGTACTTAAAGCCTTAGAAGTTGATTCGGAATCTGGACTGTCAGCCGAAAAAGTTGCAAAACGTCAACAAAAGTATGGCCCCAACCAGCTTCGCAAGCACAAGAAGCGAAGTATTTTGGGAATTCTGATTGATCAGCTTAAGAGTATTATAATCGTACTTTTAGTCGCTGCAGCACTGTTTGCATTTGGGCTGGGAGAATATGTGGACGGCTGGGCTATTATAGCCGTTATATCTATAAATACCGGAATTGGATTTTTCACCGAGCTGCGTGCGGTTCGTTCCATGGAAGCTCTTTTTAAGCTGGGAAAAGTGAGTACGAGGGTCCGCCGGGCGGGCAAAATCATTAAAATTGATGCCGAAGAATTGGTGCCGGGAGATGTGGTTGTTATTGAAGGAGGTGATATTATCACCGCAGACTTGCGCATCCTTCAGCAATCCAAGCTCCAGGCTGATGAATCAGCGCTTACGGGAGAAAGTTTACCGGTATCAAAACAGGCTGAGGCTATTTCCGCTGATACGGTACTGGCAGAGCGCAGTAGTATGCTTTATAAAGGAACTGCGATTACTCGCGGATCCGGTGAAGCTGTTGTGATATCAACCGGATTAGATACTGAGTTGGGAGAAATTTCATCGCTTGTGGAAGAAGCCGATCAAGAGCAAACTCCACTTGAAGAGCGGTTGGATAAACTTGGATATCGACTGATTGCTATTACACTGCTGATTGCTGCTTTTGTTGTTGGCTCGGGTATTTGGGCGGGAAAAGAATTGTATTTAATGGTTGAAACGGGCATTGCTCTTGCGGTAGCGGCCATTCCTGAGGGCTTGCCCATTGTAGCCACTATAGCTTTGGCTAAGGGGATTCGGTTAATGGCTAAGAAAAATGCGCTGGTTAACCGGCTCTCATCCGTAGAAACGCTGGGAGCTACCGGTATTATCTGCACAGATAAAACCGGTACGTTGACGGAAAATAAAATGACGGCCACCGGTATCTATCTGTCAGGAGAGCAGGACATACCGTTGTCAGCGCAGACGCTAGTGGATAATAGTGATCTGAGGTTGGCACTGGAGGTGGGCGTACTTTGTAATAATGCATCGTTGCATCATAAAGAAAAGGGTGGGACGGGAGATCCGTTGGAAGTTGCCTTACTTGAAGCCGCTAAAAAGGTTGAAATAGATACTGAAGATTTCTTATCACAACATCCCGAAGTACGTGAAGAAGCTTTCGATGCGGATGTAAAAATGATGGCCACTTGGAATCAGCAGAAAGAAAAAGGGTATCGGGTAAGTGTAAAAGGAGCACCCGAGGCGGTTTTGGATGTCTGTAGCTCCGTAATGGTGGACGGAGAAGTGAAATCTTTGGAAAAGAAAGATTTAGAACAGTGGAATGAGCTTAACCTAAAGCTTGGTCGGGAAGGGCTGCGCATGTTGGCTTTGGCATTTAAAACAACCGAAACGACGGAAGGGAATCCCTATGAGGAGTTGACACTAATTGGCTTCGTAGCATTAAGTGATCCGCCTCGGAGCGATGTAAAACCTGCAATTTTACGATGTCAGCAGGCCGGCATCAGAGTGGTGATGATAACGGGTGATCAAAAGGCAACAGCCGAGTCAATTGCAGAAGCTGTAGGCATCGATTTAGATAATCGACAAGCAATACATGGAAGAGATCTGCCCGATATTACAGAGCTGGATATCGACAGCACCGAAGCGACCCGGATCTATCGCACATCTGTCTTTTCGCGTGTGAGTCCCAATCAAAAATTGGATCTTATCGAACTGTTCCAAAAAAAAGGGCAAATTGTAGCGATGACAGGTGACGGCGTTAATGATGCACCGGCTCTTAAAAAGGCCGATATTGGTATTGCTATGGGTCAGCGGGGAACTCAGGTGGCGCAAGAAGCCTCCGATATGGTACTTACTGATGATGCTTTTTCTACCATTGTGAGTGCAATAGAACAGGGGCGTGTCATTTTTAATAATATACGCCGCTTTATTTATTATTTGATGTCATGCAATGTTAGTGAAGTAATGGTGGTTGCTATGGCGACCATAATTGGCACTGCTTTGCCTATCTTGCCACTACAGATTCTCTTTTTAAACTTGGTGACTGATGTTTTCCCTGCGTTGGCGTTGGGGGTTGGTAAGGGGGAAGAAGGAATTATGCAAAAGCCACCGCGCAATCCCGAACAGCCTATCTTGGGGAGTGGTGAGTGGATAGGGATAGCCGGTTATGCCTTTATTATCACCTTATCGGTATTAGGTTCACTCTTTATTGGGATGGAATATCTGCATTTAAGCGGTGATAAAGCTGTAACACTTTCGTTTCTAACGCTTGCTTTTGCACAGCTATGGCACGTCTTTAACATGCGGAGCAATGATTCCAGGTTTTGGGATAATACGATCACGACAAATAGCTATGTTTGGGGAGCCCTGCTGCTATGTACTGGGTTGTTATTTATGGCGGTTTACGTCCCGATCTTTAGTGATGTCCTAAAAGTTACACCTCCTACGCTAACCGGGTGGACAGTGGTTTTTGTTATGAGTGGAATTCCTCTTTTGGTGGGACAATTGTGGAAGCTTTTGGATCGACGTTGAAATCAGTTGAATCAATAAAAAAAGCCAACAGTTTCCTTATTTCAGAATTACCCGAATTAAGTGTTGGAGGTATGATCTCAGCCTCGATTTCTCAAAGCACCCTCAACTGTTGGCTCAATTTCGATATTTACATATCGATAATTAATAGACCGTTGCACACCACTTGAAATGCCTGATTTAGGCCAATTCCAGCCGAAGTCTCCGGTCATTGATTTGGACTTACCTTAGTATTTATGCCGTAGCATTCATAAGGTTGTGCAATTTCAATATGTCAAACTCTCTCGCTTTCGTCTGTATAAAACATAATTGTTAATAGGGTTACTGTCTGTAGGAGAAAACAGGAAGTGTCTGTAGCATTTTCTATTACACATGGGAAGTATTTGTTTTGTCAGCGCTATAAACTTAAGTGCCCAGTGGTATTTGTAGAGTGTGCACTAATTTTAAACGTTTCTTTGACTCTATATTTATGTTATAAAAGTGTTTTAATTTACTTTTTAACATGTACTTATAGAAAATATCTAAAATAATTATAATCCATTGCGGCTGGTTTTTGAAAACTGATTACTTACGAATTTAATTCTCGTTGGAAGATTGAATTTATGGATACAATTCTGTGGCAATTCCGCCCCAAATTTTCTATTGGTACTTTTGCAGATATTCTAAAGTGATGGGAAAAATATAAATTGAAAAGAAACTGAAGGTTGGATGAATTATCTACGATAATTGTAGCGGCCCAAATACAAACATTAAGAATTTTTAATACTTCCCAATTCGGTTATATTATAGGTAACCGAATAAACCAAATAGGAGTGGCTATGTTCGGGATAAATTACAGTAATTGGAGTGCGAGGCTTTATGGGTTACAATCATATTTTACTTGTGGATGATAATGAATCCATCCATGAGGATATTGAATCAATTTTATCAAATTCTGTCAGTAAAGAAGATGAAGAATTAAAAGGTATAGAAGACGAGCTTTTTGGTAGCTCACCAAATGAGCAGGAAAAAGCTGATGATATAGTCAATTATGAAATTGATCATGCATATCAGGGGATGGAAGCTGTTGAGATGGTTTCCGAAGCCTATGAGACAGGGAATCCCTATGCTCTAATATTTATGGATGTTAGGATGCCACCGGGTATAGATGGCATTCAAACCATAAAACAGATTTGGGAAGATTATCCTTACACGGAGATTGTAATCTGTACGGCTTATTCCGACTACTCGTGGGATAAGATTGTTTCCAATTTAGGAAGCACAGATAAATTATTGTTTATGAAAAAGCCTTTTGATGCTACGGCTTTAAAACAGATAGCACTGACCCTTACCACAAAATGGAAACTGCAACAGGAAGCTATTTCTTATACGGAAAAGCTTGAGAAGGAGGTTGAGGAGCGTACAAGCGAGTTGAATGAATTAGTGGAAAAGCATAAAGAAATGAAGAATAAGGCTGAGAAAGCCTCAGCAGCTAAAAGTGTTTTTCTTGCCAATATGAGTCATGAAATACGCACCCCGATGAATGGTGTGATAGGGATGACAGATCTTTTGTTGGAGACGGATTTGAATGAGGAGCAGAAAGAGCTTTCACGAATGGCAAAGAGAAGTGGAGAGTCTCTATTGAGAGTTATTAACGACATTTTGGATTTTTCCAAGGTAGAAGCCGGAAAGATGGATATCGAATCTGTTCCTTTCAATATTCGAGATCTTGTCAAAGAGGTGGTTGAAATGATATCACTATCTTCTGATAAAAAGGGACTATCAATTGAATACACTATCGATGATGACATTCCTAATAGGTTGTTAGGGGATCCAACCCGGTTACGACAAGTGCTAATAAATTATGGTAGCAATGCCGTAAAATTTACTGAGAAGGGAAATATTCTATTTGAGGCGTACCTCCTTGAGTCGGCTGGAAGCAAACAACTTATTAGGTTAACTGTTAATGATACAGGTATTGGAATTGCTGAAGAAAAACAATCCACAATATTCAGTTCTTTTTCTCAAGCGGATTCCTCGACAACCAGAAAGTTCGGGGGAACAGGATTAGGATTAGCTATTTGTCGACAATTGGCGGAGTTAATGGATGGGGAAGTCGGTTTGGAGAGTAAAAAAGGGGAAGGATCAAGCTTTTATTTTACGGTGCCCCTGGAAAAAGTCCCATCCGAAAAGAAAACTGATTCTGATATCCAAAATGGGGAAAAGGGATTAGAATCGATTGATAGATCATTACGGATTCTGGTAGCTGAAGACAATAAAGTGAATCAAATGGTTACAACCAAGATGTTGGAAAGCGAAGGATTTACCGTAGATATTGTTGAGACAGGAACTGAGGCGGTGGAACAGAATGAAGTGAATACATATGACCTTATCCTTATGGACATCCAGATGCCTGAAATGGATGGGTATGAAGCAACTGAAAAAATCCGGAAAATAGAAAAAAGGACTGGGGGCCATATTCCCATTTTAGCGTTGACGGCCTCTGCGATGGAAAAAGATCGGGATCTATGTTTGCAGGCCGGGATGGATGATTATATAGCCAAACCGGTAGATAAACAGGATTTGATAGCAACTATTAAAAATGTGATAGAAAGAGATTTTAGATTGGCAAATAAGTAAAAGTGGATATCACGGGCTCCTTTATATTTTTAAGTTAGGAATCCTCTAAAAAAATGAAATTCATTTTTACAGGTACTAATTGGGGACTTTAGCAATTTCATTGCTTTTATCAATATGTAAAGCGTCCCAATAAAAACAATAATTTTCTGGCAATAAAATTGCCTTCTGCTACTAAATTAACAGCAATTATATGAAGCGATTAAAGCAATATGTGTTGGCTCTATGCTTAAAAGGAGCTCTTTTTTTAATGTTATGGCAACCTGCTTTTTCTCAGATTGATTCCTATCAGTTTACACATCTGGGGCTCGAAGATGGCTTGTCACAAGCAACAGTTAATTCTATTGTTCAAGATGATAAGGGGTTTTTATGGTTTGGCACTGTCGGTGGACTAAATCGCTATGATGGCCAACAGATGGTTGTTTATCGTAGTGATCTGATTGACAATAATAGTCTCAGTGATAAGCAAGTTACCGACATTTGTATTGATGTAGATGGTGATCTTTGGATTGGTACTGTAAATGGGCTTTCCTTTTTTGATATAAGAACCGAGAAGTTTAGAGTTTTCTATGAAAATGACGGCCCGGAAAGTCTTAGCGATAATTCTGCAAATGCAGTCCAGTGCGATTCGGATGGCGCGGTATGGATTGCAACTGATCAGGGCTTAGATAAGCTTATAAACAAGCAGAAAGGGACATTCAAAAACATAGAAGTTAAGGACGGGAAACAAAACTTCCAGGAAGTTTACAGGGATGAGGAAGGTATTTTGTGGGCCGGAACCTTTGGGGGAGGTCTTTATCATCTCGATCCAGAAGAAGAACAATTGGTCAGTAGCCAATTGCCAATTTTAGAGAATAAAATAATCAACTCAATTCATGAAGGACATGGGTATCTGTGGGTGGGTACCGAAGCCGGCTTGATTCGTATCAATAATGATCGCTCAAAGGCTTTAATTTATCAAAATGAGACCCATGATAACACTTCTCTAAGTGATGACCACGTGAATGTTATTTATCAGGACAGTCGGTCTAATTTATGGGTGGGTACAGAAAATGGGTTAAATTTATACCAACCTGATCTGGATGAGTTTATCAGGTTGAAGGCAGACCCCAAAGATGATCAAAGCCTGAAGTCCAATCGTGTTAATAGTATTTACGAAGACAGACATAATACCTTGTGGATAGGTTCTTGGTCTAATGGGATCAGCAAGTTTAGCTATCATCAGAAAGGTATTAAACACTATTTTACCTACCCGGATGATGAAAACAGTATCAGCGATAATAATATTTGGGACTTTGTTGAGGATGAAAGTAGTAATATCTGGATAGGTACAGACAAGGGGTTGAATAGGTTTGACCCGGAGACTGAACAATTTGACCACTTTTATCATGATTCCGATAATCCCAATTCACTTAGTAGTAACCGCATTTACAATATTGAGATTGACCGTCATGGGCATTTGTGGATGAGCACTCCTGAGGGGCTTAATAAATTTGATCCGAAGACAGGAAGCACAGAGCGATACTTGCATGATCCGGATGATGAAAATTCTATAAGCTATAATACATTATGGGGAGTAGATATTGACTCCACAGGTAATATCTGGATAGGGACAAGAGGACGGGGGCTAAATGTGCTCAATCCCGAAACCGAAACCTTTGTACATTATAACCATGATCCCGATGATCCTAAGAGCTTAGGTGCATCCTATGTATCTGATGTATATATCGACAGCAGGGAACAAATATGGGTGGGCACACGGAATGGGTTGAATTTATATGAGCCTGAAACAAATACCTTTAAGAAGTTCCCGCATACTTCCAAAAATCCACACAGTCTTGACACCGGTATTGTTATAGATATACATGAGGACGCAAAGGGAAGGCTTTGGGTTGGCACTATAATGGGGGCAAATGTATTGGATATAGAAACTCATGAAGTACTAAGATATATGTCCCTAAAAGATGGTCTCCCCGATGATATCGTTTGGGGTATTACGGAAGATGAAAATGGAAATATGTATATGGGTACTACACTGGGTCTAGCAATTTGGGATTCAGAAGCGATGACATTTAACACTTTTGACAAAAGAGATGGCTTGCAGGGAAATGAGTTTAATGCCGGAGCTGCTTTTACCTCATCATCGGGAGACATTTATATGGGAGGTACTAACGGGTTCAATAAGTTTTCTGCTTCCGATTTTACCGGCAACCCAAATCCTCCCCCTGTAGTTATAACTGATTTTCAGCTATATAATGATTCAGTGCCTATCGACCAAAGTGTAGAGGTTGATGGTGAGGAACGAAAACTGTTAGACAAATCTATCACTTATACTGATACACTTACCCTTTCTCATTCTGATAATGTTATTTCGTTCGAGTTTGCTGCTTTGAACTATACAATCCCGGAAAAAAATCAATATGCCTATAAACTGGAAGGATTTGATAAGGAGTGGAATTATATAGGTGATCGAAATTTTGTTACGTATACAGAATTACCGCCCGGGGAGTATACCTTCAGGGTCAAAGCGTCAAATAATGATGGGGTCTGGAACGAAGAGGGTACGTCATTGGCAATGATAATCAATCCACCGTTCTGGCGTACCACTTGGTTTTATTTGTTGTCGGCGCTCTTTATTACCGGAATTATAATTACGGGTTATCGAGTAAGAGTGCGGGGGATCAAAGAATACAGCAAACGACTTGAAAAAGAGGTTGCAGACCGAACTGATGAGCTAAATAAGAAAAACAAGGATTTAAAAAGCACATTAAAAGAACTTGAAGAAACTAAGGATGAGCTGGTTGAAAAGGCACATAAAGCCGGTATGGCCGACATAGCCACTGGTGTATTGCATAATGTGGGAAATATATTAAACAGCGTTAACACATCTGCTACAGTAATTGAGGATACTGTGCGACAATCTAAAGTGGAAGGCTTCTCAAAGGCGAATCAATTGTTAAGAGAAAATATCGATCGAATCGAAGAATTTATTGCTGAGAATCCAAAAGGCAAACAGTTGCTTAACTATTATCTAAAGCTGGAAGAACCGATTAAGAAGGAACGGCAAAAGATGTTGAATCAGTCAAAGCGACTTTCAGAAAAAGTAGATTTGATAAGTGAGGTTATAGCAGCCCAGCAGAGTTATGCCGGAGCAAGCATGGAAGCGGACAAGGCTTCGCTTGATGAAATGGTAGATGATGCTTTGACTTTACAATCAGGGTCTATTGAACGCCATGGGCTAACAATTAAGAAAGACCTAAAGCCAATTGATCCAATAACTGCTCACCGGACACAGTTAATCCATATTTTGGTTAATATTTTCAAAAATGCCAAAGAAGCTATGGTTGATAATGAGCCGGAAGAGAAGCTTATCAAAATAAAAACATGGCAAGAAGGTAATAAAGTACACCTGTCTATTTCTGATAATGGTCATGGGATAGAAAAAAAACATATTGATAAAATATTTACTCAGGGATTTACAACAAAGAATGAGGGGCATGGCTTCGGCCTGCACAGTAGTGCCAACTACATGCAAAGTATGGGTGGAGAAATCAAAGTTAAAAGTGATGGGAAAGGAAAGGGAGCTACTTTTACGTTGGTTTTTCCAAGCAGTTCAAAAAGTAGTAATGCGAGTACTTAGAAATGCTGGTAACTGTCAGAATATCTGCAGAGCTGATCTGGCTCAGGAATGTATAATCTAATTCAACTTTTTGACCTGATAAGGAGCTCATCTTCATTTGAATTTGCCTGCCTTTTTAGATTATTTAGCACTCTCTTACGCAATCTTATAATCAATAAGTAGCTGTGATGAAATATATTGGTGCCCATGTCAGTGCTGCGGGCGGTGTTGAAAATGTCCCGGAGCGCGCTCACGAGATAGGAGCTAAAGCCTTTGCTTTGTTTACGAAAAATCAGCGCAGATGGGAAGGTCCGCCGCTCACTAAAGAAAATATCAAGGGGTTCAAAAAGAGTTGTCAAGACTTGGGGTATTCAATAGGCCAGGTGATGCCGCATGACAGCTATCTAATTAATCTTGGACATCCAGAGGAACAACAGTTGCAGAAGTCCCGAAATGCTTTTTTGGATGAAATACAACGCTGCGAGCAGTTGGGTATAAAGCTTTTGAATTTTCATCCGGGTAACCATCTAAATAAAATAAGCGTTGAAGAATGCCTCGACCGAAATGCGGAATCCCTGAATTGGGCCCTGGAGAAAACAAATGGGGTGACAGCAGTTATTGAGAATACGGCCGGTCAGGGCACCAGTGTTGGATATAAGTTCGAATATTTGGCTCGCATTATTGATGGCGTTGATGATAAAAGCAGAGTGGGCGTATGTATCGATACCTGTCATGCTTTTGCAGCGGGTTATGACCTATCAACAGAAAAGGGTTACCATAAAATGTGGAACCAATTCGAGGAGCTAGTAGGCTTTGAATATCTCAAGGGTATGCATCTGAATGATTCCAAAAAGGAATGTGGGAGCAGAGTTGACCGACATGATAATATTGGGGAAGGTAAAATTGGGATCAAGGGATTTGAGCTGTTGATGAAGGATGAACGGCTAAATGATATACCAATGATTTTGGAAACGCCTAATACCGAACGCTGGCCGGAAGAGATTTCACTTCTTTACGATCTGATTGATTGACAACACATTGGAGATAATTTTCAATTCTTGGAATTATTTCTATTCGAATCCCCTTACAATAGCAGACTTTACAATCTCTATAATAAATACTGGTGATAAATGTTTAAGAAATCAGATTATTATATCCTTTCTGCCGCAATTATTTCGCTCATTTTATCAATAGCGCTATGGTTTACCGGAAATAAGGATACAGGATTATTTGTAGGGCTATGGGTTCCATCAATCATAGGGTTAGGGATATACCTAAAAGTTATTTCGGGAGGCAACAACCATGGATGATATAAATATTTTTATAATTGGTATTTTCGTATTTATACTATTTGCAATCGGGGTTTTCCATACAGTCATAGAGTTTAAAGAGATGTACAGCGGTGAAGAACAAGATGTGCCTCGAGATAAAAAAATTGAGTTAGATAAGTAATTAAATCTTTGCCAGGCGCAAGAAAATTGGGAATCTGACCTTCAAAGTCTCGGAATTGCTCACTTCAGATTTTATTTTTGCGACTGTACTATCTGCCGGATTATAGCCTTGTTCTGATTTTATTTTTTGGATGGCTGACCAGCTATTGAAATAACCCTCCAGGTGATTAATGTCCCATTTATAGGTAATTTTAAAGGCAGGTGTTGGAATTTCCTCGAAGGGTAACGGAATAGTTTGATACTCTTGATCCAAATATTTCCGGTTATTGTTGAAATATTGACTAAAAGATTCTTCGTATAAATCATCAATAATGGGATTTAGTTTATCATTGATTCGAATCATCCCATATCCAATAATGGCCAATATCGATTTGTTATGAGCTTTTTCGCGGACAACGTCATAAAATTGGTCGAAATCGAGCCAGTGAATAGCCTGAGCAATTGTTATAAGATCAAAAGCATTATCAGGGACCTCTGGTTGTTCTGCAGGAGTATTTAAGTAGGTAATATTAGATTTATCCGGAGCATGTTTGAGCTGTTCTTCACTGATATCGTTGGCATAAACCTGATTAAAATGATCGGCCAAATATCCGGCCACTTGCCCTGAACCGGTGGCACAGTCCCATGCTACATTTTGTTGATCAAGATGCTCAAAGATGAAGCTATACATCTCTTCGGGATAGTTAGGGCGGCATTTTGCATACAGATCCGCTTGTTTAGAAAACCTCCTTTGGGATGGACACATATTAATACGTCTGTTCGTCTTTAAACATTTTTTCACCAGCGGGGATTGCTATATTCAGTTTGTTTTGAGTTGGTGGCAGTGGACAAGTCGCATATTCCGTAAATACGCAGGGCGGATTATACGATTTGTTGAAGTCGATATAGGTGATATTATCCTCATTGGGGGTGGGAATGTAAATATAACGACCGCCTCCGTACGTTGATTCGCCATTGGTTTGATCCCCGAAAATAATGAAGAATTTATCGTCTTTTACAGGATGGTTTAATGGCGCCAGGCGATACTCTTTACCTTCAATAGAAAATTCGAGCATACCGTAAAGAGTATCCTGCATGCCTTCGTTTAAAACATCGGGTACTGTAATAGGCCTTGGTTTATTAAATGGTTTAAACTCCGCTTTTATATTCCATTTCTGATTTATAGGAAAGCGCTCTATACCGTCAAAAGCAGCCAGATTCGGGTGTTGCTCATCAACGAGACGAATATAGTAATCGCCTCTGCGATCCAGAAGATACCAAACCAGTGACCTGTGTTTAAGTACGGTGCCCAATCTGGCATTACCGGGGATCATAGTAGCTTCTGAGACCGTATCCTGATTGTGGGTAACGACCACTCCATTATTTACTTGCACTGTAACAGTTGTATCTTCTTTGGTAACAGTTCCAATAGTAGGAGCGGCTTTGGGAGGAAATACGAGATCATTCGTTGAATCAGAGCCAAAACTATGTTGGCCTTCTTCCAGCTTAAATAAACCGGCCAGCTTTAGCCAGTCTTCGGGCCCTAAAAGGTTATCAATACGATCTTGATGCCAGTCGTTAACTTGTTTGGCGTATGCTGTTTCACTTTGTTTATCGGTGGAACTGCAGCTATTGGCAGAAAACAACAATAAAATTGCAAAGAAGATGATCAAATAGTGTAGCCAGTTACTCATAATTCAAATTTAAATATACTTGCTGAATTACATTGAACATTTTAAACAGAAAAAAATATAGAAGCGTTTATTAATGCTCGGTTTACTGATAGGCTCAATCCAATGATAAATCGAGATCTACCTGCTTGTGTTTTTGATAAAGCACTGGGATAAAGAGAGCTATCAGGTAACAAAGAATACCAATCAAAACAAAAGAGATGCCAATGGTAAGGTCGTATTCCAGTGCATTCATGCGAACCAGCAAATTGTACCAGTCGTGCGACTCTTTTCCAAGTCCCCCGATAAGAGGTAATTGCCGGGCGCTTCCGTCAGCGGCATAGGTGGCAACATCAAGCCAGCTGAATCCGACTAAGAGATAAGAAAATTGCAGTCCAATATATTTTCGATTGATCCAGCAAAATCCAAGAATCGCCAGCGGTAGCAGAATTTGGAGGAGAGAACCGCCGAGAATAGTGAGGAAACGAAAACCAAGCATCCCAAAAAAGGTGTGACCGGCTTCGTGGACGATTAGCAGGAAGGTATCAACAAACAGGTAAACAATATCGAGGGGGAAGGGATAGCTGTAATTTACGGCAAAGAAAATGTTATAGTTTAGAGCCCAGTAAATTTGATGCAGGGAATAGAAGATGAATGGCAGCATCAGTAGGGAAGCCCACCATTTTTTTAAAAAAGAAATGGCTTGTTTTTTAATTTGATCAGAATCAGTCACCGGTTAAATATTTCGCTGAATTTTTGTTTCCCTTTTATAAAATATTCCCAAACGATTGTCCTATTGCTCATTACGGGAGGATTTTCTTGAATGTTACGCCTTTGTTGCAACACATGACGTTTTTCATAAGTGTTATGGAATTCTTTCCAGAAATCGCGATGAGCACAGCAGATAGCTTTAAATGATTCGGTGTCTCCATCTATCAATGTTTTAGATGCCGCTGCTATATCGAGTAGATATCGTCCCGTAAATTGCCAAAAAATAGAGCTGGAACTGCTATTTTTCCAGATCATTCTGAGGTTATTACGATAATTGTAGTATAGCTTGCGCGGGGAGTCCATGGGCAGTGATCCACCTCCAAGGTGATAAACAGTACTTTCTGGGCAATACCGGACTCGGTAACCCATATTCCAGAGACGCCAGCAGAGATCAATTTCTTCCATGTGAAATTCAAAATCCTCATCAAAGGGTCCGTACTCTTCAAATAATTCCTTACGAACAGCTAATGCCGCACCGCTGGCCCAGAAGATATCGGATTCATAATCGTATTGTCCCTTATCCTTTTCCAGGGTATCAAAGATGCGTCCGCGACAAAACGGGTACCCGAACTGATCCAGAAATCCGCCCGCAGCTCCGGCATACTCAAAATAATCGTTATTTTCATCCCAAAGCATTTTAGGTTGTACTGCGGCAATATCGTCATCTTTTTGGAAACAGTGTGCAAGACCATTTAGCCAGTTCGGTTCAACCCGAACATCATTATTTAGAAAAATAAGAATATCACCCTCGGCATGAGGAACAGCCCTGTTATTGCCCCCGCAGTATCCATAGTTATTGTCGAATTCAGCAATTTTCACATCTGGATAATGCTCTTTTATCCATTGTTTGGATCCATCCGTTGAGGCGTTATCAGCCAGAATGATTTCGTAATAGGGGTACTCAGTGGAGGCTACGCTCGGGAAATAAGTCTTCAGATGATGTAGCGCATTCCAAGAGACAATGATGATGCTAAAAAAGGGCATATTCGATTTTTAATGACCGAGAAATTGTTTTTCTTAATGCTTTCCTGCTATCATAAAAAGGCAAGAAAAAGCGTTATTACGGAGCAGAAGATGATAAAGAATTGACTATGATCAAAGTTGGATTAATTTCGGATACCCATTCGTATCTCGATCCACAGGTTTTGGATTATTTTGAGGATAGAGATGAAATTTGGCACGCAGGTGATTTTGGTACGTTAAAAATTGCTGATACTCTAAGTGATATTGCTCCATTAACGGGGGTCTATGGCAATATTGATGGGCAAGATATACGCCAGGAATATCCGTTACATCAACGTTTTTCGCGTGACGGTATCGACTTCTGGATGACCCACATCGGGGGTACTATGGGACGCTATTGCATCCCGATAAGGGAGGAGATGGAGAAGAACCCACCGGATGTATTTATCTGCGGACATTCTCACATTCTTAAAATTGGTCGAGATCAGGAAAAGGACAAGATGCTTTTCATCAATCCGGGTGCAGCGGGACGGTACGGATTCCAGGTGTATCGAACCTGTGTCCGGTTTTCAATTAATGAAGGAAAAATCCAAGATGTAGAAGTGATTAATTTAGGTCAAAAATAAAAACGGATAGCCCCTGTGATAGGACTACCCGTTTTGTTATTAAAAGTAGTGATTTAGTATTAGTTTTCTTCCTCTTCACATTCGCATTCTGGACAAGGCTCGGTAAGGGCAAATCCTGCCGCATCATGACGATCCAGTCCGGAAAGTCTGTGATAGCCATTTTGAGCTAATGTTCGCACGTGTAAGTTTTCAGCAAATGCTGCCCGATCACAAGTTCCTAAAAGGTCTGTTACTGCAAAGGTTTCCTCGTAATCATTGGGTGAAGAGTATGAATAAGGTGTTGTACTTGCTCCTACTCTTCCTGAAGCACTTGCAGCTGACACATTATCTGAGACTCCACGAGTGAGATTGAATTGAAGAGTAGCAAAGTCATTTGGATGACTTGCTTCAAAGGCCAAGTCAATCTTAGCTCCCGGATCAAATTCTACAAAACCACAGGATGAAGTAGTGATACCGGTACCTGATATTGGTTTTATGTCAGCCTCACATGGATTATTATCAATGCGAAGGACCATTCTGAAGCCGATCATGTCACCGTCAACATTTGTGTGTTTGTAGTAATTGTCGTTGACAAGTTTGGGAGTAACCGGGTCGGTACCAAACGGGGCAGGTTCATTTGTGATATATGCATCTATATCTGCATCTGTCCAATTTATCAGGTTTCCATCCTTGTCAAATAGCTCAAGTTTTAACTCATAACGTCCGGCTGCATCTGCAGCTTTCTCGCTACGATTATTTCCGGTGCCCAGTTGTGAAGTAAGGAAGTGCCCACTGGCAAGGTCTTCACGTTCATCTACAACAGTCCATTCAATTCCACCGGTAGGGACATCCTCTGGCCGAATTTCGAAGAGATTTGATTCACTACCTACGGTTTTGGGTCCCATTACGACCGGTTCATGCACTACACCTCCTCCTGACAGGGGTTTTGCATAATGGCGTACTACGGTTCTGCTGAAGGGGATCCATGGTCCCGGGGAGGAAATGCTGGAGCCATCTCCCTGACTTATTTGTCGGAACGACCAACGATAATAGTGGATGTCTTTTTCTTCTCTGAGGCAATTTCGACTAAACCAGACACGTGGTTCTAATTTTCCACCGAAAGGATTACCACCAGTGGTTAATCCTTGTTTTAAAGTAGGATGACTAGGCCCCTGTATTTCTGATATACTAACGTTACGTCCTATAGACATAATTTGCACGCCACAGGTTGGGGGTTCTCCTTCCGGGTTGCAAGCTACAACTCGTTCATCGGAAATACGGATGTTAACTTCGGTACCACAACTATAGTTCCAATACGTATTACAGGCCATTGTCGGTTTATAGACGGTCTCCCAATGGCCGTTAACATTGTATTCAACCCAGAAATAAAGATCAGGCTTATCTCCGCTACAAGAATAGATTAAACTGGATTCAAAACGTCCGTTGGAATCCGTTTCCAGCACTTGTATTTCGTCACAACTTAAACGCCACCACCAAGGCCAAAGACAAAAGTAGGGATATATGAGATCGATATTATCAAGTAAAGCGCTGCGAACAACAGTGGCTGAGTTAGAAGTCAGCCTGTTCATAAGTTGTCCGTCAATGGAGGTGGGAAGATCCTTTTCCTTGAGTCGGTTGCTCGATGATACTTCCTCTGACTTTGTCTTTATACGAAATTGATTAATATCGCTTGGACTAACAGCTTCGAATGGAGAAGGATCAGGCAGTGGTCGGGGAGTTTTAGGGATACGTCGTGGTTGTTCAAGCAACTCCCGAAGCAGATCATCACGAAACCGGAAAATATCAGATTCGGGCAACTCTATGATAAATTGGGGAAGTCGGTCAACCTCACAAATATGTACTCTTGCTCCACAAACAGGGAGATCTTCCGGATCTTTTAAAACTCGTCCTTTAATCCAGCAGAAGCAAATATCCCAGTAATCTATGATGTTTTTCGGGATACGGATTTTTTCCTGAATATCGGCTTGCAGACCGGGTTTTAACACGGGTTCGTAAGCGTTAATACGCTCCATTACTTTTAGAGAAGGTTCCTCTTCTTCGGATAATTGAGGAGCAATAAAAACCCTACCTTTCAGGGCTTGTTTCTGTGATATATTTAACTTCGCTTTTCCTTCCTTAACCGGATTTTGGTCAAGAAGATTTCCTTGCTTGTCGTACGTAAATACAGCAAGATCACCATCAAAGTCTTCAGTTCCAGATATGTGTAAATTGATGTTTTGTTCTTTCATAATACGGCTCTCTCTTTTTTTAAGTTTTTAAGAAGTGGTTTGGGGTCTCTCTTTAGAGCTTTTTGGGTACTTTTCCCTCTGCTCTTATGGACTTATAATAAAAATAACTTATAAAGTCAATGTTATTTATTGTGTCCTGACTTCTCTCACTCGTATCTATTGATAAGGGTTTCAGCATGAAATGCCGACAGTGTCACCAAGGGTATTCCGCCGCCCGGGTGTGTACTTCCGCCCACAAGATACAAACCCTTTATAGAACGACTTTTATTCTTAGGGCGCATAAAAGCAGCCAGCTTGCTGTTTGATGAGGTCCCGTAGATGCTTCCTTTGTTACTTCGATACTTTTGATAAAAGTCTTTGGGGGTTATGGTATTTGAATATTCAATATGATCACTCAGATCAGTTAACCCGTGCTCTTGGAGTTTTCGGATGATCAGGTTTTTATAGCGCTTTTCTTCATTGTCCCAATCTATATTGTTGTTCAGGTAGGGAGCGTTCACTAATACAAATAAATTAGAACCGCCTTCAGGAGCATCTTGTGGATTCGTGTGGGAAGTGTTGGCGATATATATTGTGGGATCTTTGGGCATTATCTTCTCTTCAAAGATCTGTTTAAACTCCCGTTTATAATCCTTTGAAAAGAAAATGTTGTGATGGGTCAGGGCATTGTAGATCTTGTCAATACCCAGCATGAGCACAAAACCGGAGCAGGATGGTTCTACGTTAGCTACCCTTTTTCTTTTTAGCAGAGAAATATCTTCTTTATTAGCCAAATGAAGATAGGTATCAGAAGCATCAGAGTTAGAAACAACAATATCGGCAGGGTGGAAATTACCATCAATATCAGTTACGCCTGCAATTTTATTATCAGTAGTATTAATTTTTGTTATCTCAGCATCATATTGGATGTGTACGCCTTTGTTTTCTGCAAGAGTTGTGAGGGCTTTAATAAGGGAGTACATACCTCCATTGAGATAGTACCCGCCTAAGGACAACTCGACATATGGAATAACATTGAGGGTGGCTGGGGCTTGATAAGGCGATGAACCGTTATAGGTTGTAAAGCGCTTAAAAAATTGTTGAAGCTCTGTAGATTTAAATTGTTTGTCTATTCGATCGGAGACGGTCTGGAAGGCATTTATTTTTAAAAAATCGGTAAAGTTTAAGTTTCCCAGATCCGAAAGACCATACAGTGGATTATAGAGAAAAGCATCTTTGGTTCGTTCATAAAGTTGCTCAGTGTAAGTGATGAATTTTTTATACGCTTGAACATCATCCGGAGCAAATTGTTGGATTTGAGCAGTATTTAGGCAGGTGTCCTGGTAACAATCGAACTGTATACCGTTGGGATAGAAATATCGACAAATGGGATCTATCGGTTGGATATCCAAGAAATCAGATATCTCTGCATCACAATACTCAAACAGTTTTTCGAGTATGAACGGCATGGTAAGTAGGGAGGGACCGGTATCAAAACGAAAGCCTTGAGCTGATATCTCGTTTATTTTTCCGCCCGGGGTGCTGTTCTTTTCTAAGATTGTTACATCATGACCTTTGTGGGCCAAGAGGCAAGAGACCGCAAGCCCACCCAGACCGGCGCCGATAATTTTAATGTCCATATCTCTTGATTATACGAATTATAAGGGCAATTGTAACTATTGTTTTTTAATACATATCGTTCTGTTGGATATTTTAACAATATTTCACTTTATGACAAGGATGATTATTTACGCAACAGCTTGGGATATGAGACGGATCTGCAATACTGGATGTTTGATCCGGTGAATTCCTGGGACCGTGATCGAAATAATACGGCCGAAAATCTACGATCGGCTATGGCCGAGAATCCGTACCTAAATGTACTGGTCCAGTCAGGGTACTACGATGGAGGGAACCCCGTATTTTGATACCAATTATACCATCTGGAATATGGATCCCAGTGGTAAGCTGCAAGATCGCATATCGTTCAAAGGATACCGAAGCGGGCATATGATGTATCTGCGAAAAGAAGATTTGAAGACATCCGACAGTTTATTCGTGAATCTTTTCCCGAATAAGGCACTCCTGGCAAGTATTAAGTATAAAATAAAGACACAGGACTATTAGATTTTCAAGCGAAGCTTGGCTACGGTTTCAATGTGATAGGTCTGGGGGAACATGTCGACGGGTTGTACTTCTTGAATATCATATACTTCATTGAGCTCTTTTAAATCACGAGCCATGGTTGAACTGTTACAGCTCACGTACACCAGTTTAGGGACTTTTAATTCCTTGAGTCGTTTAACCACATCGGGATGCATGCCCGCTCGTGGGGGATCAGTAATAAGGCAATCTGGTTCACCATATTTTTCTGTGACCTCTTCGGTAAATACATCCTTCATATCCCCTTCAATAAAAGATACATTTGAAACATCATTCTCTCGGGCATTTTTCTTGGCATTGTTAATAGTTACTTCTTCTAATTCAATGCCTACAACATGTTTGCAGTATTCACTTAAAAAAAGGCTAAGTGTTCCAACTCCACAGTAAAGATCATATAGAATATCATCTTTACTGATATCTGCAAATGATTTGGCAACTTCGTAAAGTCGTTCGGCTTGGGCAGTATTTGTTTGGAAAAAAGCATTGGCATCAATGGTAAAGTGATAGGGGCCAATATGATCGATGATATATCCGGGGCCATGGAGGACCTTTTCATAGCGTCCCTCGGCCGTAGGAGAACGGGTATCATTCACATTATTAACGATAGTCGTAATTTCCGGGAACTCATCGAGCAGGGCATGGGCAAGGGCCTCAACAACATCTTGATCGTCTTTATATGTTACCACATTGACCATTAGATCATCGGTATGATGGGATTTTCGAATAACCAGATTTCGCATAAAGCCCTCATGGTCAATACGATTATATGGTTTAATATCATATTCGATACACCAAGTACGAACAAAATCTAAAATTTTGTAGGATACAGGATCCTGCAGGTGGCATTCGTTGAGGTTTAGGATTTTGTCAAAACGACCGGGGGCATGTAATCCTGCCGCGAAACAGCGGTCACTGACAAATTCGTCGCGGTTAATTTCTTCTTGACTTAACCATCGTTTGTGACCCATTGAATACTCCATCTTGTTGCGATAGTAAAATTCTTGATCACAGCCAATGGTTGGATTTACTTCAAGATGCGTTAGGTCACCAATGCGATGCATGTGATCCTCAACTTGATCGCGTTTAAAGAGCAGTTGTTTTTCATAGGAAACATGCTGCCAATTACATCCACCGCAGTTTTTGGCATGCTGACATTTGGGATCAATGCGGTTTGGGCCGGGTTCAAGAACTTCGAGAAGTTTGGCTTCGCGATAACTCTTTTTCTTTTTAATAATGCGAGCTTTTACTCGGTCACCGGGTGCCGTATTCGGTACAAAAATTGCCAATCCATCAATTTTTCCAATTCCTTTGCCTTTGTAGGCTGCGGAATCAATGGTAAGCTCAACGTCATCCCCTTTTTTTATAGCCATATTCTATACTGCAGTAATCTAAAAATTAATTTTATTCTTGTTCAGGTTCCATATAAGTTTGGAACTGCAAGGAAAAGGCACGTTCGGCTGAACTTGCCTTTTTGAGTTCTTTCGTGGTAATCTCAAGCTGTTTCATCGCAATCATTGCAAGTGTTTCCATAAACTTAACAGCGATGGTTGGATGTCGTTTTTTGAGCGTTTCAAAGTCCGGCTTAAAGAAACCAAGCAGGGTGCAGTCAGTAAGACATTTAGCACTTGAAATACGACGTAGCTCGTAGCCGATGGAAAGGGCTCCAAAGCTTTCCGGAGATTTAATAACATAGCTGTGTGTCTCTTCATCCTGAGTGCCGGGTTCAGGCTCAACAATGAGCTCTACTTTACCATCCTCAACAAAGTACATGCCGGTACCCGGATCTCCCTGATAATAAATATATTCGTTCTCCTTGTATTGTCGGCGGTGACAATATTGCAAAAACTCTGATCGCTCAAGCATCGTCAGATTTTTTAAAAAGCGAGATTGGAAGATGAGATCGCTCTTATTTTTCATGTTGTTGAACTGCTTGGAACCAAACATGCCTTATGAATTTGTTTAGAAGTTTGATGGAACTATAATCTACTAAGCAATACGGATGGTAACAATTGATATTGCTAAAAAGAATGACCGATGCCAAAGGTGAAATAGGGAGTTTTATCTTCAAACCATCCTCGTTGCAAATCATGGATTCGAAATGCAAAATCAAATCGAATAATCACATATTCCCAATCCAATCGAAGACCCAATCCTGATCCTACAGCAATTTGATTATAGAAATTATCAAAACGAAACTTTCCTAATTCTAATAATTGTTCCCTGTTATTATCAGAGATCTGTTGTTGGCCTACATTTGATTGATCGCCGGAGAATAAATTCGTTCTTGGTCCATACCAAACATTGCCAGCATCCGTGAACCAAGCCGCAATCCAATCAGCAGATAAAAAATTTCCGATAATTTGTTGCCGGATTTCCATCTGCGAAAGTAATTTTATTTGTCCTCCGTTAATAGTTACGTCGTCCAGCGGAATACTACCCGGCCCTAAACTATAGATATCCCATCCACGAATGTCATTGGCACCACCGGCATAAAATCGCTGGTTTAACGGGATGGTATTACTTTGCCCATAGGGGAGGGCTAATCCTAAAAATCCCCGATATCCCAAAACTGCGTTGTTAGATAATGGGATATAACGTCGGTAGTCAGCTGTTCCTTTTACAAATCTGCTGTAGGCCAAGCTATTTTGGCTGCCAGGGAAAATGGCCGGCAAATTACCTTCAAGGGTATCTGGAGTAACAATTAGGTGATCTGTCAGATAGGGAATATTGCCTCCCGAAGCAATAGAGTATTCACTGAAATAGCCGTGGTCTCTTTTGATTAAATCGGTTCGCTGACTGCGAAATGTATATCTAAGAATGGATGAAATCTGTGGTCGAAAATCTTCTTCAATTTGACGTAGCTGAAAAGAGTTTTCGCCAAAACGATTCCGGAGCGCTGCACTAAATTCAGGTGAAGGATCGGTATCAAGCAAATCCAGTTCGATGAGATCTAAAAAACTGGAAAACCGTTGATTATGCTGTACTTCATAGCGAAGATTAAACCTGATATCAGAGTTGATATCGAAAAGCAGTTGGTTCGAACGTGAAAAAGAAAGCGAATATCTTGTACGTCCGTTTGAGAAAAATATATTGTCATCAAGTGAAGAGAAGGGGAAAATTAATCGAGGTAGAGAGTATTCTACACGAGTCTCAAAACTTTGAAAAAATCGCCCATCGAACGATTGGGAGCTGGTATCGGCCTCTGTAGCAATATCACGCATGGTTTCGGAGCGAACATATTCGAAGCTGCCGTTGACACCAATCTGAAAGTTCTCTGCTTTACCAAAGAGATTATTATTGGTATAGGTAACGCCGGCTCCTGATCCAAACCCGTATCGTCTCATTCCAAACAGGTTTACATTTACGGAATGCTTGGGAAGTGTTTGCAGGGAGAACATGACAGGAATCTCATACTTAGAGTAGTCGGGAAGTGAACCGTCTTCACTCAATCCAAACTGACGTATATTGAGCATCCCCAGGTTTTGAAATTCATTAACCGTACGAATATAAAGCGACTGGTTAAAGACGTCTCCGGGTTTAAATAATACCTGGTTAGTTAATAACCCAAAATCCGTTTGAGAAGATTCTCCCTTTTTAAGAAAAATAGATTTGTTGTTAATGGTAAAAGGGGACTTTCGGAGGGTATCGTACTGATTGTAATGCAAAGTGTCTCCCGGGCCACTGAGTCTGATATGAAGATCCCCAAACCGATATTTTTTGCCCGGATTGATAGTGAAAAGGGCATCAAGCTGGTTGGGTTTGGTTGTATCTCTTTTAATCAGCAAATTTACCGAATCGCGTTGAACTGCGGCGTACCCATTGTTTTTGAGAAAGTTAATGATCCTGTTACGCTCTGCATTAAGCTCGTTCTCAGAATATCGTTCATTTACGGTAAACGTGGAGTCATTCAGCTGCTGGTCGGTTAACGAACTCTCATGTAAAAATCGGTTTACCTTTCTGGGGTCTTCGAAATCAGGTAACCCGGTATATCCTAATGTTTCAATTGTAAACGCAGGGCCTTCTTCAATTAAAAAAGAAACCTCGACCCTGTCTTTTTTAAATTCAACAATGTTGGTATCTACGGACGCCTCTAAAAAACCAACAGTCTTATAATATTGTTTGATGCGTTCTATATCGTTGGCTACCGTAGCACGATTAAGATATGACGGTGATTCTCCCCAGCTGTTAGTGAGTTGCCAAATAAAATACCATGGAGTAAAACGTGGAATACCTAAAAATTCACGGTTAGTCTGGGTCCGAATTAATGTTTCAAGCGTATTGTCCTTGATATTGTCGTTACCTACAAAACGGACAATGCGAACGACATTATCGGTAGTGTCATCCTCGATAGTTAGATTTTGGGATGTACCTTTCTCCGAACAGAGCAGTAGAATGCCGCCGAGCAGTAGAGAGCCTATTAGAGCACGCGAGAAAAAAGCTTTCAAGAGATTTTGGGCTTGTATCATTCAAAAAAAACGGTTGCATGAAATACTCCATGCAACCGAAAAATACGTTCTTTCCAGATCAACTTTTAAACATCATCATAGTTGAAGCCTTCGTCATCTTCATTATGGAAGAAATCTTCTTTTCCGATATAGTCTGGCCAAATATCCTCTATACCTTCATACACAACATCTTCACCTTGTTCAATTTCTTCGAGTTCATATAAGTTATCGAGCACTTGTTGAGGACTCCCATTGCGCTCGGCCCATTCAATGAGCTCATCTCGCGTTGCGGGAAAGGGTGCCTCGTCTAAAACGGCTGCTAATTCAACAGTCCAAATCATAAAAATATACTTCAGTTTTGTTTTTTAAAGTTCAAATAAAATTTTACCTACCTATAAAAAGGTTCGACACATTAAATTCAAGTCAATTTTTAAGGAAAATGCAATTATTTTTTCCTTTTTATAACTCAAAGGTCTAATAAATTATTGTTATCTTCCTGAATCACAATTGTAAACCAAAAACAAAGGAAATTATTATGGGAAGTTTTGGCGGAATGGAGATTCTTATTATCGGCCTTGCTATTCTTCTTTTCTTTGGTGCCAAACGAATTCCCGAACTGGCCCGGGGACTTGGCCAGGGAATGAAGGAATTCAAAAAAGCATCCAACGAAATAAAAAGGGAGCTGGAAGAGGGACAAAAAGAAGGTATGGGTTCTAATTCCAATTCCGATGAAAATACAAAGAAAAAGCAGCAAGATTAACCAAATCCATTTCTAATCCATTGAGTTTTACAAATTTTAGCCAGATTCAACAGTCAATTAAATCTGGAGATGTTTCGCTTTCTGATATTGTACAATCTTACATCGATAATATTGAAGAAAAAAACGACGAAATTAATGCGGTAATTAGCATTGATAGGGAAGGGGCTTTCGAAAGAGCTGAGAGAATTCAGAAACGTATTGAGGACGGATCAGCCGGTAAATTAGCCGGCATGGTTATCGGCGTTAAAGACCTTATTTGCGAGAAGGATAAAGAAGTTACCTGTGCATCAAATATACTGTCCAATTTTGAAAGCGTTTATGATGCAACGGTTATAGAACGATTGCGAAATGAAGATGCTATTCTATTGGGACGCTTAAACATGGATGAGTTTGCCATGGGATCCTCTACGGAAAATTCTATCTACGGGCCTACCAAAAATCCCATCGATACATCCAAAGTTCCGGGAGGATCTTCAGGCGGTAGTGCAGCAGCAGTAGCAGCTGAATTCTGTACAGCATCACTCGGTTCTGATACAGGAGGTTCTATCCGGCAGCCGGCTTCTTATTGCGGTGTGGTTGGATTAAAACCCACCTATGGCAGAGTATCACGTCACGGATTAGTTGCTTTTGCTTCATCATTTGATTGCATTGGTCCGCTGACACATTCTGTTGATGATGCCGCTCGTATTCTTGAAGTTATTGCCGGTCCTGATCCTAATGATAATACTTCCTCAAGCCGAACAGTGCCCAACTATACAAAGTTTGCTGAGGATCTTGACTCTAATATTAAAATTGGAGTACCCGATGAATATTTTGGGGAAGGGTTGGACGATGAAATTCGTAAAGGGATCAAAAGTAAGCTCACTGAACTCGAAGAGTCTGGTGCTGAATTGGTTCCCATCCACCTGCCACACATGAAATACAGCATAGCCACATATTATATTTTGGCTACGGCTGAAGCATCCAGCAATTTAGCGCGTTACGACGGCATACGTTATGGTAACCGTGCTGATATCGAAGATGTTGAAAAAGATCTTAAGGAAGAACAAGAAGCTTTAGAGGAGCAAATCAAACAGGCTAAAGGTGATGAAAAACAGAAATTGGTTGACCAGCTTAACGAGATGGATTCATCGCTGATCAGGTTATACAAGAAAAGCCGGACGGAGGGCTTTGGCCCTGAAGTTAAACGTAGAATTATGTTGGGTACCTATGTGCTTAGTGCAGGCTATTATGATGAGTACTATGCAAAAGCACAGAAAGTACGTCGCTTGATTAAACAGGATTTTACCAAAGCTTTTGAGGAGATCGATGTCATTGTATCACCAACGGCGCCGACAACAGCCTTTGATCTGGGTTCTAACCAAGATAACCCGGTGCAGATGTATCTAAATGATATTTATACTACTTCGGCCAACCTGGCTGGTATTTGTGGAATTAATGTTCCCGCGGGTACGCATTCTAATGGGTTGCCATACGGTATGCAACTAATGGCCAATGCATTCGAAGAGGGTAAGTTGTTTAATGCGGCCAAATTGGTTGAACAGTTAGATTAATATTCTGAAATATGAGCCTTATGCAAAATCGGATTGAGGGAAAATGGACATTTATAACGGGTGCTACAGCCGGAATAGGAAAAGCGATAGCAAAACTATTTGCTGAGGCAGGCAGTAACCTTGTATTAAATGGGCGTCGTGAAAATCGCCTTGAGAAATTAAAACTACAGCTGGAGAAGCATTATGATATTACTATTGCTTTGGCCTCGTTTGATGTAAGAGATCGTAACGTGGCGGAGCAGTTTTTAAATGATTTCTCAGAGCCAATCGATATTTTAGTTAATAATGCCGGTCTTGCCAGAGGAGTTGACGCTGTTTTTGATGCCGATTACGAAGATTGGGATTCAATGGTTGATACCAATATCAAGGGAGTGTTAAATATGACTCGACTGATTTCACCCCAGATGAAGGAACGTAACAGCGGACATATTATTAATATTGGTTCTATTGCCGGACACGAAAGCTATCCGGGTGGTTCGGTTTACTGTGCCACCAAACATGCCGTTAAGGGATTTACCGAAGCTACTAAAAAGGATCTGCACGGTACCAACGTACGGGTAAGTATGGTATCTCCGGGCTTAGTAGAAACAGAATTTAGCGAGGTGCGTTTCAAAGGAGATAAAGATCGGGCAGATCAAGTTTATGACGATATAGAGCCCTTGGTAGCTCAAGATATAGCTGAAATTGTCCATTTTATAGCTAATAGACCACCACATGTAAATATTATGGATACGATCGTCTTTCCCGTTGATCAATCATCATCAACGATGGTTCATCGAGAAAATGATTAATTATCGTTTTTTATTATTTATTCTGGGCACTGTATTTATCTTTTTGTCCTGTAATGGGGAAGAGGAGGAGCGATTAAATTTTGAGGAGCAGGGTCGTGAAGTCCCGGAATTTAATGCCGACAGTGCCTACCAATTTGTAGAGCGTCAGTTACGTTTTGGGCCGCGTAATCCAAATTCAACTGGACATCAACAGGCCAAGACATATTTTTTAAATACCTTAAAAAAATATGCCGGCCCGCGTTATGTGTATGCCCAGGATTTTACTGCCAAAGGATATGATGGGGATACGCTGGCACTTTCAAATATTATCGCTTCTTTTAATCCTCAAAGCAGTGACCGGATTATGCTTTGCGCTCATTGGGATACGCGTCCCCGTGCTGACCGAGATTCTGCTAATCAGGATAAGCCTATTCCCGGAGCTGATGATGGTGCAAGTGGGGTAGCGGTTTTGTTGGAATTTGCCCGACTGTTTGAAAAACATCCGCCGCCTATTGGTGTGGATATTGTGTTATTTGACGGTGAAGATTATGGTAAAGAAGGAGAACTATCGAAATACTTTTTAGGGTCACGGCATTGGGCCAATAATCCGCCTGTTAAAGGGTATTCCCCGAGATTCGGTATTTTGCTGGATATGGTTGGCGGTCAGAATGCGCAGTTTCCCAAAGAAGGATATTCGATGCAGTTTGCCCCGGGACTCGTAAATGAGGTTTGGTCTATTGCAGACGAAAAAGGCTTTGGCGACCTATTTATACCAAAGAGAGGTAATAAAATTTCAGATGATCATGTCGTAATTAATCGCATACTCGGCATCCCGACAATTGATATTATTCGATACAATCCGGACTCAAAAGGCTCTCAATTTGCTCCATATTGGCATACTCATGATGATGACTTATCTATCATCAGTAAGAAAACATTGGATGGAGTAGGGAAAACCGTACTGGAACTAATATACAATCGAGTGAACATTGCCGATTAGGTTTGGTGAAATCTTTTAACATGAAGTATTTAAAACTGGTCATACAAATTGCCAATAAGTATCAAGAACCCCTGATTGCAGAACTATTCGATATGGGGTTTGATGGGTTTGAACAACGCGATGATCAGATTATTACCTATGTCCAAAAAGAGCATTTTGGAATTAGCGACAGGGAACGCATTGATATGTTGCTTGCAGCCTATCCGGACGGTGGATTCATCGAGTCTGAAGAAGTGGTAGCCGATCAAAACTGGAACCAGCAATGGGAAGAGACTATTAATGCGCAGACGGTGGGTAGCTTTTTTATCAAGCCCACTTGGTCTCAAGAAGCCGTTCCCCAAGATAAAATCCTTCTTGAAATCGATCCCAAGATGTCATTCGGTACGGGATATCATGAAACAACACGCCTGATCTTACAGTTGTTACCCGACGTTATCGCTGATAATGACTTTGTGATTGATGCAGGTACTGGCACGGGTATTCTCTCAATTGCAGCTATAAAGCTGGGGGCACGCCATGCTTTTGCTTTTGATATTGATGAATGGAGTATATCTAACACAAAAGAAAATATTTTACTTAATGAAGTAGGTGAAAGTATTGCTGTGGAAAAAGGTTCTTCCGAAGTGCTTTCACAAAAAAGTAAAGCAGATGTGGTGTTAGCAAATATTGAACGCAATACCATCATTGACCTTTTTCCTGATCTGGATGCTGCATTAAAAAAAGGAGGGATGATGGTGCTTTCGGGATTACTTGAGAAAGATAAATCCTCTATCGTGTCTATTCTCGGAGATAAATACCAAATTATTGACATTCCACAAGAAAACGAATGGATTGCTATTCAAGCCAAAAAGGGTATTCAGTGAAAGCTGCTATAGATATTGGGACAAATACTACTCTTTTGTTAGTTGCTGCTAATGATGGCCAGTCGTTAAAAATTCTTGAGTCGCAACAACAAATGCCGCGTTTGGGAGCCGGCGTTGATGAGAGTAAAGTGCTTTCAAAAAAGGCAATGAAGCGAGTTATAGCGTCGCTAAAGGAATTTCTGAAGATCGTAAATAATAAGTATCCCGAGGTTGATAATATTTTTGTGACTGCTACCAGCGCAGTCCGTGATGCTAACAACAGAGCTACGTTTATTGATTTAGTAGAACAAGAAACGGGCCTGCAAATTCAGCTATTAAGCGGAGATGAGGAGGCACAATATACGTTTTTGGGAGCGCAAAGTATGCTGGATGATATTGCTGGTCCTAAAATGATCATTGATATCGGTGGTGGTAGTACTGAGATAGCGTATGGAGATGAACAGCTACAAGATCGCTATTCATATGATATGGGTTGCGTTCGTTTTACTGAACGGTTTTTGAAAGATGATCCGTCTACGAATACACAAATTGAGAAATGTCGAGGTGCAATTAAAAGTGTTTTGGCCGAGTACGGATTCGATATTACAGATCAAACAACACTGGTTGGCGTAGCTGGAACAGTGACCTCGCTTGCCTTTATTGATTTAGGACTAAGTGCTTATGATCCCAAAGCTTTATCTGGTCATATCATTACCAAGGACGGTCTTAAAGAGCATATTGAACGTTTTAGTGACTACAATTCGAATAGAATTGAACAAGAATATCCGACCGTGATGAAGGGCAGGGGAGATATTTTTATGACGGGACTTTTTATACTGGACGAATTTATGAACATATATGGGTTTAAAGAGTTGATTACTTCTACGGGCGGGATTCGTCATGGCGCTATCTTGTTAAACAGAGATGAATAAAAAAAAGAGCGTTCCTCGTAAGGAACGCTCTTTTTTAATTGATAAGTGATAAAATCAAACAGTTATAGTCCGAATCTTACACCTGCACCAATAACAAATTGATCGGCATCGCCTCCTAAGTTCCCTAATTTTACTTCACCAAAGATAGTTCCAAAATCCATTCCATAGTCCAAGCCGCCACCCAAATTGAGTCCAGCTTCTGAATTTGAATTGGATTGAGAACTTCCACCACCTTCTGATTCTGTTGACAATCCGGTGATGTTTATTCCACCTAATCCATAAATTGACAGATTATCCTCATCGTAAAAAATATAGTGGCCATTTAGATTTAATTCCCAAACTGTTGATGTAGTTTCTATAGTAGTTCCGCCAAAAGTAGTTTGTTCCACGGATTTAGGAAGGTAAAAGGTGAAATCTCCGCCGATTCTTATTTCAGGTGTTATACCATAATATCCATCAACACGTAATCCCAAGTCATTATCTAAGTCACCAGAATAGCCGACTCCAGAACCAAATGCTAAACCAGCTCCAACTTTAAAATCCTGGGCTTGAGCACTGGAGTTGTAAGCGAAGATTAATCCGAAAAGTAGTAATGCTAATTTAATTGTTCTCTTCATAGTATTATTTAGTTGTTTTTATTTACTATTAGTATCCCCTTTCTGGGTTGCTTATTATATACGTAATCCCTCTGGAATTTGTATCAAAATAATTGAATCAAACTTATATTACCAAATTCATGGGTTACATGCTCTAAAATCTCTTTGACGACCAATGAAGTCCAGAATAGGTAGGTTCTATAACATCACAAAATCCGTACTGATATTAAAAGCTGTTATTCTTTTTAGGGTTATATATCATGCATGTGATCTTAGTTTTATATAACCGTTTAGTGGGAGAAACCTTACAACTTTTCTTAAGATGTTTTAAAGCCTTTATAATTAAGTGGGAATAAAGTGACACTTTTACTAAGTTTGAACCGAAAATAATCAAAGTAAATATTTTCCTGTCTTAAGTGGGAATGTCCGACTCAAACGTTTCGAACTCACATACATCTGATTCTCCTCGAAAAAATGCTTCTGAAAGCAGTCTTGAGGATGATGTTCTCGTAAAAAAAGCTAAAGGAGGGGATGAAAAAGCCTACAAGAAGCTTGTTGACAAGTATGAGCGTGCACTCTATTTCCATATCCTGAAGATGGTGAAAGATCGTGAACAGGTCGAAGACCTTGTACAAGAGGCGTTTGTAAAGGCATTTGATAACTTAAATACCTACAGTACGAATTATGCTTTTTCGACGTGGTTATATCGTATCGCAACCAATAATACGATCGATTATCTGCGTAAAAAGAAACTAAATACGCTCTCCATCGATAAACCGATGAAAACCAAGGACGGGGAGATGGAGATGCAGCTTCCCGACGAGTCGGCCAGCACCGATCGGGATATCATTAAAAAGCAGCGCAAAAAAATTGTGCAAAATGCCATTGATGATCTTCCTAAAAAATATCGGAAGGTTATTCAGCTACGCCATATGGAGGAGAAAAGCTACAAAGAGATATCGGATATCCTTGATAAGCCTTTGGGAACAGTAAAAGCTCATATATTTAGAGCCCGGGAGTTGCTATATAAGGCGCTCAAAGATAAGCGGCATCGCTTCTAAAATTATTTTTTCTTGTCTTGCAGACTTTGAGCGGCAGCGGCTACATTGTCTTTATATTTTTCGAATTTTGCACGTCTTATAGCACTTCCTTCAAAAAGGGCATCGTATTGGGGGATATCCAGTTCTTCCCAATAATTGATGTCATGATCCAATATTTTTTCCCGTGGAAACAGATCCTTCATCTCACCGTATTTAGCATCACGATTCCAAGGACAAACATCCTGACAGATATCACAACCAAACATCCATCCTTCGAGATCATTACGGTGTTCTTCCGGGATCTCATCTTTTAGTTCGATGGTTAGGTAAGAGATACACTTGGTGGCATCCACCCTGTATGGCTCATAGATGGCGTTGGTGGGGCAAGCATCAATACAGCGAGTACAACTACCGCAGTGATCAGTTACGGGAGTGTCATAAGAAAATTCAGCGTCTACGATCATTTCCCCGATAAAGAAGAAAGAGCCCAAATTCTTATTCAGGATGTTTGAGTTTTTCCCCATCCATCCAAGCCCTGACTTTACGGCCCAGGCTTTGTCTAATACCGGAGCAGAATCCACAAAAACGCGACCTTCGAGCCCACCCAGTAGCTCTCGTGTTTGAGCGAATAGCTTCTTGAGCTTTTTCTTATATACTTTATGATAGTCTCGCCCCTGAGCATATTTGGCAATTTTGGGTTTATCATCCTGTTGCATTTGACGTTCATGATCGGGATGAAAATAACTTCCAACAACCGAAACAACAGATTTGGAGCCGGGAACGAGCTTTGTAGGATCAACTCTTTTTTCGAAGTGATTTTCTATCCAACCCATAGTACCGTGCCGGTCTTGGTTGAGCCATTCTCGCAGGCGTCGTTCTTCCTTTTCGAGTCGACCGGCTTTGGCAAATCCGCAGGCGTTAAATCCTAATCGAAGGGCATATTCTCGTACTTTTTGTGTACGCTCACGGAGATTCATTTTAGTGAATGGGTTTGATGCTGTTGGTTCACTGAAAGGTAACGTATTTACAAAGAAAAATTTAACAGTTTTCTGTAGGAAAAGAGAATTTTAGCTTTCTAATATCATTGAATTCAACATGATATGATTCAGCAGTCCTATTTGTACTACTGCTAATTATAACTTATAGGATCTATTGATGGCCGATAACAAATGGTGTTATAGCTTATCAGCTGATATGTCTTCAATCTTTCCGTTTTCCAATTTCAAGGTACGAAAGGGATACTGCTTAACCGTATCATAATCATGGGTGACCATAAGTACGGCCATTCCTCGGTTATTAATCTGTTTGAGAAGTTCCATAATGGAAGCTGAAGCTTCGGGGTCAAGGTTACCGGTGGGCTCGTCGGCCAGCATAATACGCGGCTCGTTGGCTAAGGCTCGGGCAATAACAACACGCTGTTTTTCACCGCCTGATAGATCATTAGGCATGTTTTTACGTTTGTGACTTAATCCAACCATTCCCAACACCTCGAGCACCCGTTGTTTAATATAGCTTTTCTTTTCGCCGGTTACCTGTAGCGAAAAGGCAACATTATCATATACCGAACGGTCGGATAGCAGCTGGAAATCCTGAAAAACAATGCCAAGCCTGCGACGAAGGTAGGGGACTTCTTTATCGGGAAGTGAGGTGACATCCAGGTCGGCAACCCGGACATGGCCGGAATCGGGAAGCAGGTCGCGGTAAATTAGTCTGAGGAAAGAGCTTTTTCCGGCTCCCGTTTGGCCGATTAAGTATGTGAACTCCCCGTTTTCAAGTGAAAAGTTGATATTGTCGATCACTGGCTCGTGATCGAACGATACGGTTACATCTGAAAATTCAATTACTGATTGCTGGGACATTGTAATACCATTGTGATTCGTAAACTATGGTCATCGGCTTTATCAAAGTCAAAGCCGCTGTATTTTGCTCGTATGTTATACGCTGTTTGATCGATAATATCAAGCATTTGTTGCAGAGTATAAATGCGTTGTTGATGAACTTCGCTGAATTCCTGTAAAACAGTCTCCTGGTCGTTGGCAAGCTTTTCTATACGGAATGTATTTTCATGTAGCTGGTTATCGGCATCGTAACTGCTTTTTCTAAAATAGCGATAGTTATCATTGGCGTACCCCTCTTCGTTATTTAAATATTCAATAGCTTGTATAGAATTTTTAGGGGTTGTAAAATCAAAAATAAGAAGGCCTCCGGGTCGCAATACTGATTCAACCTCATTTAAAAAGACGAGAACTTCTTCGGCGTTTTGCAGGTAGTTGATACTGTCAAAAACACTGAATGCAACATCAAAGGTACTATTTAGTTGCAGATCGAGGAAATCCATAACCTCAAACTGAACATTGCAAAGCATTTCTTCATTCTTTTGACGAGCTTTTTGAATCATCTGTGAGGATTTATCGGTTCCCATAACATTATAGCACTCCAGCTCATCAAGAAAAAGGGAAACAGAACCCGTGCCACAGGCCAGTTCCAGAACATCTACGGGATTGGGATGGTGTTTAAGCATAATAGCGTCAATGAAATCTGCCCAAAACTCGTAATCAACATCCTCCATCACTGCATCATAGATGTCAGCCAGCTTAGAGTATTCCGGTTGTTGTTTGGGATTATTGGACTTCATCCGTTTGCTACTTGTTCAGTTCTATGGGTAATAAGTTCAGTAGCCAGTTTAAAAGCTTCAACAAATGATGATGGATTTGCCTTGTTTTGTCCGGCAATATCAAAGGCCGTACCGTGATCCGGAGAGGTGCGAATGATTGGGAGCCCGGCTGTAAAATTAACCCCTCCACCAAAAGAAAGGGTTTTAAAGGGAATCAACCCCTGATCGTGATACATGGCTACGATGCCGTCGAATTGTTCATATTTACTGTTTCCAAAAAATCCATCAGCAGGATGGGGACCCGAAACCGATAGCCCTTCAGCTCGGAGATCTTTGATTGCCGGTGTGATAATGTGCTGTTCTTCGGAGCCGATTATACCCCCGTCTCCGGCATGAGGATTGAGGCCAAGCACTGCGATACTTGGCGTAGGAATATTGAAATCATCCTGCAAAGCACTATGCATCACTCTGATATATTTTTTAATCGAATCAGTCGAGAGGGTAGAAGCAACTTCAGAAATAGGGATGTGCCCGGTTACAAGTCCCACCCGTAAGTCTTTGTGTACCAACATCATCATAAAATCAGAGGTGTTGGTTTTCTCTGCCAGGAATTCGGTATGACCGGGTATATTATATCCGGCCAAATTTACAGCTTCTTTTGATATGGGAGCAGTAACCAGGGCATCGGCTTGCTCTGACTTACATAATGCAATGCCTTTTTCGACAGACAACATCGCATACTTTCCGGATTGCTTGGAAAAGTGTCCTGGATTAACTGTAAGATGTTTATCAGTATAGGTTTGTAGAAGATTGATTTGTTGCTTCTTAACTTCACCGATAGATTGTGCATGATGGTAACTCATTGGTTCAGAGAGGGAATCAAGCCAGAAGTCCAATACTTCTTTTGAACTCAGGATGATGGGAGTTACCTCTGTTAATGGAAGCTTACGCAGTGATTTAATCACTACTTCCGGGCCAATCCCGTTTATATCTCCAATGCTTATGACGATGCGCTTCTGCATATAGATTTAATGCATTTATTTTGACTGATTGGAAATAAGTTTAAAATCCCCAAAGCCAGTAGTGGCCTTAAAAACAAATTTACGGTCAGGGTATGTCCATATTTCTGTTGTAGCTCCATTTTTGGGAAACTTGCGGTTGATATCATTTGGCGGACCATATTTGATATATATTTCTCCTCGATCACTATTAAAACCGATGGTATTTTCAGTAGTGAATTTTTTATAAGTATGGTCGATACGCCGGTAATACTCAGCCATTAGTTCATTGAACTCGGTCTTAGGCGTAGGATCCCGCTCTTTCCAGAATGAACGGAATTTTCTTTCGCGTTCTGCCGGGTTCCCGCTGTCAATTTTTCTGATAGTTTCTTTATCAGCTATAAATCGAAGCATCTCTATGGCAGTATCCAAATTTAATAAACTTGTTGGCATATCTTCCCATTTGGAACGAAAGTTATCCCGGGCAACAACATCTCCGGCACTGTTTTTCACCCTAAATTGGTATAATGAGTTTTCGAACTCGCTGTTGGGTACCTCAATGATAGCATAAGCATAGCCATTATCCGTAGTATTGAGATTTAAGTAGGGTTTCCCTTCGTTATACAGCAATTGGGGTTGGATATCAGTTTTAATACACTCGCCGGTTAGCTTCTTTGAAAACACATTATTTTGTTGGGTAGTATCTTCCTGCGTAGTGCTGAGTTTAGTAATCTCAACAGTATATGATTCTGTTTCCTCATATTGGGGCAGGTATGCTAAAGCGTAGAAATTTTTCGCATATTCAACAGTATTTCCAGACGTGTTTAGGATGAAGCGTGAAGACTCAGGCTTTTCGATATAAGTTGGACTGACAAGAACATTCCCGGCTTTTTTTTGACTGTAAGGTGTTATATGGATTTTTCGTGTCCTGGAAATTCGGCTATCGGTTTGTTCCCCCCGCTTTATTTGTAATATGTAGTTATATGAACCTGGATTAAGATTTACTTTGATATAGCCGCTTAAAAACTGATCATCAGATTGACTTCTTTCATAGTTTTTTGCATAAACGGTATCAGCCCAAAAAGCACGTCCCGCAGGTTCCAATCCCTCTATGGTAAGGTCTTCATCTTTTCTCTTGTTAAAATTGGCATCTTCTGCTTTAAATACTTCCAGCATCAAGTCCATGGTGCTGAAATATTCATTGCCCGATGATCGGTCTTTATTTTTCTTAAAAGGAAGCGAGCTGTATGGTATATGGAATGTGACGACGAATTGAACAGCTTCGTTATCATTTCCCGGCAGGGTCATGTAGTTAAATGATGCCTGCTGCTGTTGCTGGCGCATGGCTAATTCTTGATAACTGATATTACGCTGACCATATAGCTCAGAAACCGACGCAATTGAGAATATAGTAATGAATAGGGCAGCCAGATACTTTTTGGAAGTTTTCACAAGCTAATAAATTTTTAATGGGTTTTATCTCAAAAAGGAAACTAAAGAACTTTTGGTGGAATAGATAGAAACAATACTTTCGAGATTGCTAAATTTCGTTATTTTTGAAACGCTTCAATGAATACAACTATTATCTAAAATAATAAATTGCATCTATGAGTTCCCAAGATTCAACCGGTACATCTCCGAAGGATTTAAAATCATTTATTCAAGAGATCAATGAAACCGAGGAAGAGATTAAAAAGGGAGGCGGAGAAAAGCGGATCAACAAACAGCATGACAAAGGAAAGCTCACCGCCCGTGAGCGTATTGATATGCTGATCGATGACGATACCCGCCTCTATGAGTTGGGGTTATGGGCCGGTTATGAGATGTATGAAGATGAGGGCGGATGTCCTTCAGGCGGAGTTGTGACCGGAATTGGAACGGTATCTGGACGTGACTGTGTGATTGTAGCCAATGATGCTACGGTGAAAGCGGGGGCATGGTTTCCCATTACTGCAAAAAAGAATTTGAGAGCCCAGGAGATAGCGCTTGAAAATAATCTCCCCATACTCTATTTGGTGGACTCGGCAGGTGTTTACCTGCCTATGCAGGATGAGATTTTTCCCGACAAGGAGCACTTTGGACGTATTTTTCGCAACAATGCCCGACTAAGTGCCGAAGGCATCCCGCAGATTGCAGCTATTATGGGTAGCTGTGTGGCCGGTGGTGCCTATCTGCCTATTATGAGTGATGAGGCGCTTATTGTAGATGGAACTGGAAGTGTCTTTTTAGCGGGCAGCTATCTGGTGAAAGCGGCTATTGGTGAAGAGGTGGATAATGAAACTCTGGGTGGGGCAACGACGCATACCGAAATTAGCGGTGTAACAGATTATAAGATGGAAGATGATGAAGAATGCCTTTCAACCGTTCGCGACCTGGTAGATAAACTTGGACCGTTTGATAAAGCCGGATTCAACCGAAAAGATCCTGTTGAACCGGCTCGTGATGTAACCGAAATATTTGATGTTTTTCCCGATGACCGTACGAAGCCGTATGATATGAATAAGGTTCTGGAATGTATTGTAGATGAGGATTCCTTTACCGAGTTTAAGAAAGGATATGGACAAACGCTCATTACCGGTTTTGCCCGTGTGGACGGATGGAGTGTGGGTATTGTGGCGAACCAGCGCAAGGTGACGCGTACGAAGCAGGGCGAAATGCAGGTAGGGGGTGTCATCTATTCTGACTCTGCCGATAAAGCCGCCCGATTTATCATGAATTGCAATCAAAAGAAAATACCAATTGTCTTTTTACAGGATGTATCCGGATTTATGATTGGAAAGCGGGCAGAACATGGAGGCATCATCAAGGATGGTGCCAAGATGGTGAATGCGGTATCCAACAGTACGGTGCCTAAAATTACAATTGTGGTTGGTAATAGTTATGGTGCAGGAAACTATGCCATGTGTGGACGTGCTTATGATCCGCGGTTTATGTACGCTTGGCCATCGGCCCAGATTGCAGTGATGGGAGGAACCCAAGCTGCCAAAGTATTGACCCAAATTCGTGTTTCTGCCTTAGAGAAGAAGGGTAAAGAGATCACCGAAGAGGAGGAGCAGGAAATTATGAAGGAGATCAGCGAACGTTATGAAGAACAGACGGATGTTCGTTATGCTGCTGCTCGCCTTTGGGTGGATGGGATCATTAATCCCGTAGAAACCCGCGACCGTATTTCACATGCCATAAAATGTGCGGACCATAATCCCGATATCGAAGAGTTTAAAACAGGTGTAATGCAGGTATAATAAAAACGAACTTTTGTCGTGTTATCGCACTATACGATAAATAGCATCAGTTAAGGAAAAGAGTTATTCGTAATCTTGGGATTAATGACTGCTTTATTGATGTAACCATTTCATATTGCTCTATTGCTGAATACAACCTATCGGCCGTAAGCAATAACCTTAAGTGGATCGGTCTTGGCTGCAATACGAGCCGGAAGCCAGGAGGCAAGAGCACAGAGAAATAGCGTGACACCTGTTACCAATACGAAGTCGAGCATGTGTGGCTCAACAGGGGCATAGGCCATATAATAATTTTGTTCGGAAAGCGGGATAATGTGATAGGTTGACTGGAGCCAAGCAAAAGCCAGAGAAAGGGAAATACCTATTACTAAGCCAACTACAGCCACGAATAATCCTTCCAATAAAAAGATACCTCTGATACTTTTATCACTGGCGCCAATAGTTTTTAGAATGCCGATATCACGTGTTCTCTCGAGCACCATCATCAAAACAGTGCCAATCAGGTTGAAGGCCGCTACAATAATCATTACTGCTATAACAAATGGAATGGTCTGTTCCTGTAGGTCTACCCACGCAAAGATATTGCTGTAGCGTTCGTAAATTGTTTCTGAGAAGTAAGGATAGCTAAGTTCACTGTCCAGTTTTTCGCCGAAGGCTTCTATTTGAGACTTATTTTTAAGACTAATTTCTATCGCAGAGGCCTCATTTGGTGATTTTAGAAAAAACTTTTGAACATAAGGTCGGGCTGCTAATGCTAAAACATCATCGAACTGACCTATGCCCGTTTGATATATGCCTGATAACCGGAACTGTTCAATTTCAGGAGAACTTAGAGGTGAGGGTAATCCATCAACGGTGTACGCCGTCAGGGTTGAATTTATGCCTACGTTAAGAGTTTGAGCCAATTTCGAGCCAACAACTATTCCCGGCCGGCCGGCACTGTCAGTACTTAGATCATAGGTACCCCTCGTGATATAATTTCTGATATCCGTTACGTCTCCTTGTTTATCTACTCCTTTTAATAAAGTGCCTGTAACGTTATCAGCCCCCTGAATCATAGTTTGACCATTGACAACTGCTTGGGCATTGCTGATTTCCGGATAGTTGTCCAGCTCTTTTAAAAGGGTGTCAGCCCGTTCAATAGCTCTCCCTCCAAATGAGGTTACCGTGACATGTGGAGCGAAGCCGAGAACTTTATTATCAATGACGGATTTAAAACCGTGAACAACCGATAATGCAATAAGCAGACCGGCCGAACCAACAGCTACGCCGGTAATAGCCATCATTTTAATAAAGGATAAGAAACGGGATCCTTTCCGTTTACCCTTAAAGTATCGTTTGGCTAAATACCACTCGAAGTTCATCTGTTTTTATTGATTAAGGGTCATAAGTTATTCGGCTACCGGTTACTGAATACCCGATAGCCGATAACTATAACTTTAAACTACTTTTCTGGTTTCATCTGGGGAAAGAACAGCACATCTCTGATGGATTCAGAATTCGTCATAATCATGGCTAAACGGTCGATACCGATGCCAAGCCCTGCGGTGGGAGGCATGCCGTATTCAAGGGCCTGTAGGAAGTCCTCATCGATGGTCATTGCTTCTTCATCACCTTCAGCCCGCAATCGTGCTTGTTCTTCGAAACGCTCACGCTGATCTACCGGATCATTGAGCTCGGAAAATGCATTGGCAATTTCTTTACCGTTGCAGATACATTCAAATCGTTCAACAAGTCCTTCCTTTTCCCGATGCTTTTTAGCGAGCGGACTCATTTCAATAGGATAGTCCGTAATAAAGGTAGGTTGTATGAGTTTAGGTTCAACATATTCGCCAAAGATTTCATCGATAATCTTGCCTTTCCCAAAACTGTCTTCGAGTTCAATATCCAACTCTTCGGCAATTTTCTTAAGTTCTTCTAAGTCTTTGCCATAAAGGTCTTTACCTGTTTCATTTTCAATGGCTTCAAACATTGGAATACGAGGCCAGGGGGCAGAGAAGTCAATCTCATTATCGTCAACGGTCACAGTGGCCGAGCCATGCAGTGCTTTCGCTACTGATTCAACCATATTCTCCACAAATTCCATCATCCAGTTGTAATCTTTGTAGGCTACATAGAGCTCTACCTGGGTGAATTCGGGATTGTGGAATCGAGAAAGTCCCTCGTTACGGAAGTCTTTAGAAAATTCGTAGACCCCGTCATATCCGCCCACAATAAGGCGCTTTAGATATAATTCATTGGCAATACGCAGGTACAGTTTCATGTCCAAGGCATTGTGATGGGTTACAAAAGGTTCTGCGGATGCCCCGCCGTAAATAGGTTGCAGGATTGGCGTTTCAACCTCCATATAACCCTTATCATTCATATAGTCACGCATCGCTTGGACCATATCCGTTCGCTTTTGAAATACGTCACGTACTTCAGGATTTACAATCAAATCGAGGTAACGCTGGCGATAGCGCTGCTCTTTATCAGTAAATGCATCATAGACTTTTGTTTCACCATCTTCCTCAACTTCTTTGGGAAGGGGAATGGGACGGAGTGTTTTGCTAAGAAGTACAAACTCTTTTGCATAAACGGTTGTTTCGCCGGTACCGGTTTTAAATACGTGCCCCTTGATACCAACGATATCTCCGATGTCAGTCAGTCGCTTGAATACTTCATTGTATTCTTCCTTGCCGACATCATTTTTGCGGATATATACCTGGATCTGTCCTTCAGAGTCCTGTAAATTGAAAAATGTAGATCCACCCATTATTCGTCGGGTCATAACCCGACCGGCCACAGATACTTTCTCAACATCTTCTTCATCCTGGTCGTCCTGTTTAATAAGCTCTGGCCGATCTAAAATCTCTTCACTCTTATGGGTTACCTCAAAGTTATAAGGATAGGGGTCATAACCCATTTCCCGGAGTTCTTCTAATTTTTCCAGACGGATTTCGTGTTGTTCGCTTACTGAGGACTCAGTATTGCTCATGAGAAAGTCGTATTTGTTTCGTTTGTACTATGATTTATTAAGTCGCTAAAAATAAAGAATTCATGACAAAAGTGTGATTTTTTTCTTAATCGTAATTAGTTGTTTTAATTTGGATTGAGATGGCAGGTGTGATCCTTGAGATATTGTTACTCGAATGTTGGGTAATATATAGTATTTCAACAGCATTAACACGGAGTTGAAATAAGGGATACCATTTTAAAATAATATTCTATTTGGACTTCTGTGTATCGATGTTTTGCCATCATGATTGTTTTTTGAGGTTCCCAATCCTGCTCCTAAAGCCGTTCCCATGGCAACCCCGATCCCGATTCCCATTGCCAAATTATCAATGGCAACCCCAACAGCAGAACCAACTCCCACACCTATAGCAATTCCAATACCTATATACGATTTACAGTTGAATTTTGATTCTTTTTGTTGTTCAGACATAATAAATTGCTCTCTGATTTTATAGTATTTGGTTTAAACTTTTAATCAACATATCAGATACTACTATTTACATCTAAGCAATGCAAAACAGTATAGAAGTAGCTTCAATCCTGAATGGGAATTAAAATATCAGAAGATGGTCTCTAACACCCCGAGTTGTAGGGGGGGTGCTCAAATTTTGTTTTAATTCTTGACTTATAGTTCTCTCTTCTTAATTCTTCATGCGACTTTTAAAGCAGGTAAGTAATAGAAATATGCCGCAATTTGATAAGGCTTGGATTACAATTTAATAAACTGTATTAAAATCTCTTTAAAAATTGGGATTTTGTTCGCTTATTATTAAAGTTGTTAATCCAGAGATGATGACTTAGGGTTTTATCTAAAAGAGAACGAAGCAGAGAGTTAAAAAAACGGGAGTAGTTATGAATAAGCGTTTATTTCATTCGTTGGCACAGCAGTTAAAATATGAGGTTTTTTTCGTTACAGATGTTGGTGAGCCGTATTACGATGCCCCAAATGAATTAGAAATCCTTGAATTCAATTATAAGGGGCAACAATGCGAGTTGGTTCTCAATGGCTCAATAAAGCTTAAAACGCAACAAAAAAATAAAGATATTGAGTCTTACCAGGATTTGTTGCAGGGTCTTATGCACTCTACAAGATAGATAAGTTCAGGGATGTAAGTTTTGTTTTGCAAAACCCTTTATATCTAATTCTTGGTATAGGCATGAGAAAGAGTAGTATAGGTTTTAGTATTCTGTTCCATTAATTGTAAGTCAATATTTTCATAGAAAAAAGGCTGCGAATCTATTTCTAAATACCCTGATTTAGATAACAATACACAGGATAGGCAATCGGAGTATAGATTAATTTTATCTGATTAGGCAAAAAATAAAGAGTTAATCATTTGAACTCTATTTAAGTACTCATCAGATCACTCAAACAGTGAATGATAAATTAAATTGTAATAAACTGTAAGGAATGGGCCGATTGTAGGTCTTACTTTAAAACAAGGATAATAAAATGATCATTATTTAAAAGTACCTGCTTCTTCTGGTATAAACAGGCCAAGGGGTTGTCCTGTGAGAAGCAGGTAAAGATCAGTGCCGGGTTCCTGACTAAGGACCCGGCATTTTTTTATGTGCTCAAAATTCTCTTGACGGCATAATAATCTATCCTTAGTGTCTATTGTGGTTAGGATCCGTTAGAGAGAACCCGATTAAAAAATATATAGCATACCTTTTGGTTTTAGGATATTAATAGTTTCAGAAGAGCATAAAATTAAAGATTTTCAGTTGTTTTAGATTGACTAATAGAATGTAATGAGTAATCCATTTTCAGCAATTCAGGAGCTGTTACCGTTTGAGGCTGTATTTTCTCTGTCGGAGATTGGTTCGGTTTATTCGGAAACAATAAATAAGCTGAGCACTGAAGAAAAAAGGGAACTTGAGACGTGCAAAAGTCTCAAACGACAGCGAGAGTTTGTGACTTCTCGCATTATTTTGAAGGAGTTGGCCGGGGATGAACATAAGTTTGAAGTTCTTAAGGATGATCTCGGACAGCCTTTCGGAAAAACAGATACACAAAAGTTTTTTATCAGTATTGCCCATACGGATGATTTCGTACTTTGCGGATTATCACCAAATTCTCCCATCGGAGTTGATTTGGAACCAGCTGACCGAACAGTCCCTGACAGACTCAAGCAGCGCATTTCTCATCCCAAAGAAAGTAATGTTGTCAGTGATATACCGTTGATTCGCTTGTGGACTATCAAGGAGGCCTATATAAAACTCCGTGGACAAGGATTGCGCATGAATATGAATGAGGTACAAATAAGGCGAGAATCAGACCAGATATTTGCTAAAATAAATAATGACAAAAGAGCTAAAATTTGTAGTTTCCGAATGGAAAATAACTGGTTAGCAGTCGCATATTATCAATAATTATAATTCAGTAGAACCGTTTTTATGAATATCACTTCGTATTCCCGTGAGCAGATTAAGGAAGGTCTTGATAAAGCGCGGGAGCGCCATGAAGGAGTAAATGATCATATCCGTTTACTTTTTGCACCTGAAGAGATTAATGAGGATAATTTTGAACGGGCCTGTGACATTTATAGCCGATTGGATATGTCGAATTATGATACCGTGATAATTGTGGAATCATACGACGAGAAGCTGGATAAAAAGTTGCCCATGGCGTCCAATACGTTCTTTGAAACACCGCTCGGTAAAGTTCCTGTCAATGATTATATGCGTAACGAGTTTTGTGATGAAGATGACGACTTTTTTATTCATGACGAGGCTTTTACCAAGAATATCAGTCTCTTTCAACAGTTGATGTTTTTGCAAACGCTTTCGGATGATTTTGAAGCCTTGAGCGTTCAAATTGCTGATCCGGATCCCGCTATTGTAAAGGAAATAGGATACGTGCTTGAGGAAGTGCTTGCCTCACGGAGTGCACTACTCATATTTAGTTGTGAACTCGACAATGAACGTAAAGAAGAGTTTAAAAAGGTCGTTGAGATGGTTGAATCCCAGAACGAATCGGGACTTTTGAATTATTTAAATAGTGGAGAGTCACAAATCAAAGGAACGACTGCTTTTATCGCAGGGATTATTGTTGCAAATAAATGGAAACTTGATCTTCACTTCCTAAGAGGCAAATATGATGACTACAGTGGAAGCCTTTTAACCGGGTACGCGGATCACCAAAAGGTAATATTTTCATAGGTTATCATGCCAACGCCAGAGATTACAATAATTGGTGTGGGCAGATTAGGCAATTCTTTAGCAAGGGCATTGTCTGCGGCAGATGTTCCTGTCAAGAGTATTTTTAATCGTACGGCTGATCAAGCCCATAACCTTGCTGCTGTTCTCAATGTCAATATCTCGGGTAATTTTCCGTCGGATGATTTCGAACTGGGAGATCTTATTTTTATTACCGTTTCAGATTCGGCTATTGAACCTGTAGCCCGCCAGCTTGCTGAGGTTACGGATGATTTTAGTACAAAAACTATTGTGCATTGTTCCGGGAATGCCTCTGCAAGCCTTCTTGAAGACCTTAAGTCAAAAGGGGGGAGCATCGCTTCTTTTCATCCGTTGCAGACTTTTACAGGATATCCGGCCCCTTCAGATTTTGAGGATATTTACTTTAGCCTGCAGGGAAATAGATCTGCCTTTCCCAAACTTAAGCAAATCGCAGAAAAGCTGGAAGCAAATACGTTAGAGGTTACTGAAGGTCAAAAATCTCATTTACATGCCGCAGCAGTTCTGGCATCAAATTATCTGAATACACTATTGGATGCAGCGGTTAAAACAGCTTCGGTCAGTGATCTTACTCCGGAAGAGACCAAAAAAGCACTCATGCCGCTGGTAAAGACCACCCTGAAAAATGTTGAGGAGCAATCTTTTGAGGAAGCTCTGAGTGGTCCTATTAACCGTGGGGATATACAGACCGTAAAGCAGCATTTAGATCTACTGGAAGGTCAGTCTGAATTGTTAGCAATATACCGGATATTGGGGCAGCGGACTGTTCAGATGGCACGAAAATCCCAAAGTATAGACCAAGATACGGCTCAGAAAATATCCAAGATGTTGGAATGATATACCATGGATGATTATTATCAGCGCGTTTATAAGGTTGTGGAACAGATTCCTGTTGGCAGAGTCACAACTTATGGCAGCATTGCTCGATACCTTGGTATTGCATCCGGCGCTCGTATGGTGGGGTATGCGCTTAATCAAGCAGCGGAAACGAACATTCCTGCTCACCGTGTTGTTAATAGAAATGGCGAACTTACAGGGCGCTCTCATTTTCCGGATGATACCATGCGCGAACGTCTGGAACAGGAAAACATTAGATTTGTGGATGAGTTTCAAGTAGATATTGAGCGGCATTTATGGGACCCTAACGAAGAAATAGAATAATTAATGGAAATATGAGGAATTCTAAATACGCAGCATTTTTTATCTGTTTTCTTCTATTTATGGTTGGTTCGATTAGTGAATCAGCAGGACAGACTGTTTCAGATAAAGAGTTATTAAAAGATGCCTCTGGTGAAGAGCTGCAGGAAATCATCAGTTCCTATCAAGGGGACAAGGCCGTGCTGGTTAATGTGTGGGCAACGTGGTGTGCACCTTGTATCGAAGAGTTTCCCTATATTGTAGATCTACAGAAAAAATATGAAGAGGAGCTACATGTTGTATTTATCTCTGCTGATTTTCCAGGACAACGCAGTAAAGCTTTGGAGTTCTTACAAGAGCAAAATGTAGATTGGACCACCTATTTTAAAACAGGAAAAGATCAGGCCTTTATTGAGGCCTTATCCAGTGATTGGAGCGGTGCATTGCCATTTACCAAAGTCTTAAATAAGGATGGAGAAATTATTGCCAGCTGGGAGCAAGGGGCCGAATACGAAAAGTTTGAACGTTACATTAAAAAAGCAATAAACAACTGAATACCATGAGATTATATAAATTACTTTATGTATTACCTATTCTTTTAGGGATTGGATTGCTGGCTTTTTTGCCGGTAGAAGATAAGCTTTCGGATCGGTTAGAGATTGGTGCTAAAGCACCGCTTACCGATGTAAAAGTTACAGATGTGTCGGGCGAAATGCTGACCCTTGAAGAAGTGGCCGATAAAAACGGATTGCTTGTTAACTTTTCGTGTAATACTTGCCCGTGGGTTGAAGCGTGGGAAGATCGCTACAATTCTATTTCTAAGCTGGCCGAAGAAAACGATATAGGAGTTATAATGTTAAATCCCAATGCGGCTATTCGTGACGATGGGGAGTCAATGAAGGATATGCAAGCCCGGGCGAAATCGAGCGGTTACGATTTTTATTATGCGTTAGATGAGGGTGCAAAGCTGGCGGAAGCTTTCGGAGCTACACGCACTCCTGATGTATTTCTCTTTAACAGCAGTATGGAACTGGTATATACAGGTGCTATTGATGATAATGCTAAAGCTGCTGAGGAAGTTGAGCAGCCGTTCTTAAAAAATGCAATCAAAAACTTGGTTTCAGGCAAGGAAATCGATCCCAAGACGACCAAAGCACTCGGATGCACTATTAAGTGGCCCAAGTAATTCCTAATTGTCTCAATATTTCCTTATTTTCGAAGGCTTACCTGTGACGGTAAGCCTTTTCTTTTGGAACAGAATAAAAACGACAAATGCCCACTTGGACGTTACATACAGAATTTAAATTTGATGCTGCTCATTTGATTGAGGGTTATGACGGAAAATGCGGTCGTATGCACGGTCACAGTTACAAAGTGCATATTTCTGCAAAGTCACATAAATTGAATCCCTCGAAATACCTTGATACCGATGATATGGTCTGTGACTTCAAGGAATTAAAGTGGGCGGCGAAGGGAGCAGAAAAAGGAGGGTTGGATCACTCCGTATTGAATGAAGAGATGCCGGTGAATCCCACTGCAGAACGCATAGCAGAATTTATTTACAAAGAAACCCAGCAGCGTATTCCAGATGATATTGAACTGAATGTCACCGTTTGGGAAACCGAGAATAGTTGGGTTGAATACACAGAGAACCATGTTTAACGAATTTGATCAGGAAAAATTGGAAGGACTCATCGATCAGGATGAAATGAGATCGGTGGAATATCCGCTGGTAGAGGATTTCTATACTATTCAGGGCGAAGGTGCTCACAGCGGACGTCCGGCGTATTTTATCCGTACCGCGGGCTGTGATGTAAACTGTTGGTGGTGTGATGTTAAGGAAAGTTGGGATGAAGAAGAACATCCTCCTAAAACAGTTGAAGAAATTGTGCAGGGGGCAAAAGACAGTGGTGCCGAGTTTGCCGTTATCACAGGTGGAGAACCGCTCTTGCATGATCTCGATCCTCTCACTTTTCAATTGAAGCAGGCCGGTATTGAGGTACATATTGAAACAAGCGGCTCTTCACCTATCTCGGGCTATTTAGATTGGATTACGCTTTCTCCCAAACGTTTTAAAGAGCCATTGGATGATATTTTTCCCTATGTCGATGAATTAAAAGTGGTTGTACTAACCAATAAAGACTTAGAATGGGCAGAGAAAAATGCAGCAAAATGCCCCGACAGCACACAGCTTTTGCTGCAACCCGAGTGGGAAAAGGAGGGAGCGGTAGATTTGATTATAGATTACGTGAAGAAAAATCCACAATGGGGCATTAGCCTACAGACTCATAAGTTTATGGGGGTCAGATAAGTGGCCGACCAGCAAAGTCATTCTGTAGTTATCACCGGTGCCAGTCGAGGTATTGGTCGACGTATTGCTCAGGCATTTGTACGAGAGACAGACTATGGTCTACTGCTTATTGCCCGAACCAAGTCCGATTTAAGAGATACTCAAACGATTTGTCGGAATATAGGGGATAACCATGTAGTTACCGCTGATTTGGATGCTGCGAATGACAAGGCTGTACATAAGCTTAAATTGCCGGAAGATTTTCCCACGCCAAAAATCATCATCAATAATGCCGGGTCATTTTTACTAAAGCCGTTGCAAAAAACGACCCATGAAGAGTTTGTTCAACAAATACAGGCCAACCTTTATTCGGCAGTAAATATAACCAATCGGTTTTTGGATAATCTTAAAGACAAGTCGAATGCCTTGGTTATCAATATTTGTTCGGTGGGTGCGGTTGAAGGACTCGAAGACAGTGGAGCTTATTCCGCCTCAAAACATGCATTGCTGGGATATACACGCTCTCTACGCAAAGAACTGATAGAAACCAAAGTAGGAGTGACGGCTATCAACCTTGGACAAACGCAATCTACATCGTGGGAAGGATCACTTATTGATCGTGACCTCTTAATTGATCCCGATGATGTTGCAAGAATCATCCTGAATTTAACTCAGCTCTCACCACGCACAGTTGTAGAAGAAATATTGATAAAACCTCAACACGGACGAGTGCCACCGATGTAAAAAAAGGCCGGTAAATATTCCGGCCATAAAAAGAATTGGGATTTCAACCTAAAGCTTAAGGTTGAGGCCGCTGGGCTACTCCGCTTTCATGGGCAGCGTTTTTAACCTCTTCTGACACTCTTCGCACCACTTCCTTGTTAAATACGCTGGGTACAATGTATTCTTCGCTCAGTCCTTCTTCGTCGATGCATTCTGCGATAGCATGGGCCGCAGCCAGCTTCATTTCCTCATTGATGTCGGTGGAACGCGCATCCAACGCACCGCGGAATAGTCCCGGGAATGCTAACACGTTGTTTATCTGATTCGGATAATCGCTGCGTCCGGTAGCAATAATTCGGGCAATTCCCTGAATTTCTTCAGGCATAATTTCAGGGACAGGATTTGCCAGCGCAAAAACGATCGGATCATCAGCCATCTGTTCAACTGCTTCAATGGGTACCGTGCCCGGTCCGCTTACGCCAATAAGGAGATCGGCATTTTGGGTGGCCTCTAATAGGGAACCCGATAGATTTTGAGGGTTGGTGTTCTCCGCCACCCATCGTTTACTTGAATTGAGCTCATCAAGGTTGTCCCGATTGATGATACCACTTCTGTCGCAGCATAGGATTTCTTCTGCACCAGCTTCCAATAATATTTTGGTAATAGCTACACCGGCTGCTCCAACGCCAACAATCACCGTACGAAGATCCGAGAGGTCTTTATCAACAACCTTAAGTGCATTGATGGTAGCAGCCAAGGCTACAACAGCAGTTCCGTGTTGGTCGTCATGAAAGACAGGGATATCCAGCTCCTTTTTAAGCTTTTCTTCGATTTCAAAACAGCGAGGGGCTCCAATATCTTCAAGATTAATCCCACCAAAACCGGGAGACATCCATTTAACAGCATTGACTATCTCATCGACCTCTTGAGTCTGCAGGCATATCGGATAGGCATCGACATCAGCAAATTCTTTAAACAGCATGGCTTTTCCTTCCATCACCGGCATGGCGGCTTCAGGACCAATATCACCTAATCCTAATACCGCAGACCCATCGCTAACTACGGCTACAGAATTTTCTTTGATCGTCAGGGAGTGAACCTTCTCCTTTTCTTTAGCGATAGCTTCACATACACGTCCTACACCCGGTGTATAAGCCATTGAAAGGGAATCACGGGTATCGACAGGTACTTTGTTTTCAATCCGGATCTTTCCTCCGAGGTGGAGTAGAAATACGCGATCAGATACATTTCGAACCTTGACGCCATCAATTGATTTAACAGCTTCAACAATAGCCTTCGAGTGTTCCTCATCGCGGGCACTTACGGTCAGATCCCGAACTTTATATTCTCCTTCTACCTCGACGACATCAACCGCCCCGGGATCTGCTTTATGATCTGCAATTTCACTTAAAATCTTGGCCAGCATACCTGGTTTATTTTTAATATATAAACGCATGGTAAAACTATAGCTGACACTCGGTTGTACTTCACTCATTGGGGTATTTCTTTTCCGTTATAAATAGGTTCTATACTCAAAAATTTGAAACAGCAAAGTTACAATCCTTAGAACTGTGCAACAAATTCTATTCTATAGTATTTATCCTTTATACATCATTAATGATCAAGAAAATTCAACATGGCAGGTAACTGCTTGTTCGCAATACTAAAGATGTATGCCTGTGGGTCCAAATCAAACTATTCCAAATCGCACATAGTCGCTTTACATCTTTTTTCTTTTCGAAACTTTCAAATAACCTTCATAATGATATATTCAAATTGGTTTTAATTTGCACAAAAACAAACTTTTATGAAGAAAACAGCTCATATTACTGTTCTTTGTTTCGCTTTCTTGCTGATGTTTGCATCACAAGGATGGTCACAGTCGCCCCCGGCTGAGGCCTTTAAAAATGTAACGATCCATACTGCTGATGGAAAAACCATTAAAAGCGGGGCCATTGTTTGGAGGAATGGGATCATTACTAACGTTGGTAAAAATATTGACATTCCCTTTGATGCCTATGTTCGTGACGGAGGGGATAGTTTGCACGTATATCCGGGATTTATTGATGGTCATGCACTCTGGGGGAGTCCCGACATTGATGAAGACGTTGAAACCCCGGATGAACCCGGAAATCCGGGATATGTACGTGCGGGAATTCAGCCTGACCGAAAAGCCTCAGAGCTTTTGCAAACAGAAAATAAGTCTCTTGTTGAGGCCCCAAAACATGGTTTTACAACAGCTGCATTGGGACTAAAGGGACAGATGCTTCCGGGGCAAATTGATCTATTTTTTATTAACGGAAAAAATACTGAGAATCTGCTTTTAGAACAGGGAGTAGGAATGACGGCCCAGTTCGAAGAGGCACAGGGGCAAGCATATCCCTCAACAACAATGGGTGTAATGAGTCGGTTTAGACAGCTTTTTAATGATGCTAAAGCCCTACAGCAACAAGAGCAGTACTTTGCTTCCGTTTCGTCGAACTATCCTGCCCCAAAGCAAAATAAGGTACTCGAGGCACTGCATCCGGTGATGGATAAGCAGCAGCCGTTCTATTTTGTGGTGGATACCAAAGAAAATATTGAACGCGTATTTATGCTGCAGGATGAGCTCGGTTTTGAAGTGGTCATTGTATCCGGAAAAGAAGCCTATAAACAAGCGGAGGAGTTGAAAGAGCGTAATATTCCGGTTTTAGCAAGTATTGATCTGCCCGAAGAGCCAAAGTGGCGATCAGAAAAGGAGGATGAAGATCATCCGGAGATAACCGAGGAAATGCGCATCTTCAGAGATAAGCAGGAGGAAGCGTACAAAGCAGATATTCAGAATATTGCAAAGATGATTGAAAGCGGGGTAAAAGTTGGATTCGCTTCGAATGGACTGGATCTTGCTGATTTCGGCAAAAACCTTACGGTGTTAAAAGAGGAGGGCAATCTTAAAGATGAAGATATTTTGCAAATGTTGACCCAATCGACAGCTGATATCCTGGGATATGGAAACCAGCTTGGAAATATTACCGAAGGTCGTATCGCCAGTTTTACCATATTTAGTAAGCCATTTATCGAGGAGAAAGCTCAGGCACTTTACTCTGTTACGGATGGAAATCTTATCGAATTTGAACAAGAATCTTCCGAGGAATAGCACTATGAAGAAATTACTTTTACTATTATTTGCGTTTTGCTTTAGTCTAACAACGGGATTTGCCCAAGAGAAAGGATCGGTACTTATCAAGGATGGTAATCTTATTACCATCACCAATGGTAATAAGTCTAATACCGATCTTTTAATTGAGGATGGGGTTATCACCCAAATTGGGAATGATATTACTGCTCCTCGTGGTGTAGAAACCGTTGATGCCTCTGGAAAATATGTCATACCGGGTATCATTGATGCCCACTCGCATGTAGCAGGGGTGGATATTAACGAGTGGACCAATCCCGTTACGGCCGAAGTTACGATGGAGGAGTCCATCAATCCCAATGATATTAATATTTATTGGGCGCTGGCCGGTGGCGTTACCTCTATTCATTTAATGCACGGCTCAGCCAATGTAATAGGCGGACAGAATGAGACGCTGAAACTCCGCTATGGATCGGATATGGATGGCCTGCGTTTTGAGGATGCTCCCCGGACAATCAAATTTGCTCTCGGTGAAAATCCCACTCGCGTACATGGGCAGGGATTCGACGTACAGCCGCGGACCCGAATGGGGGTTGAACAAGTTATTCGGTATCATTTTGATGCGGCCATCGATTACCAGCGTAATCGCCGGGAATACTTAGATGCCAAGGAGGCTTATGACAATGGAAATCGCTCTACACCCCCCGTACCGGTTGCCAAGAATGAGCGCCTCGAAGTATTGGTAGATATTTTGGAAGGAGAAGTGCTTGTCCATACGCACTCATACCGGGCCGATGAAATTACTATGCTGATGCGCGTTTTCAATGATTACGGGATTGAAGACTATACGTTCCAGCACGCAAATGAAGCATTTAAAGTAGCTCCGGAACTCAAGAAAAATGGGGCATATACTTCAGTCTTCGCTGATTGGTGGGCCTACAAGTTTGAGGTTTATTATTCGACGGCCTATAACGCTTCAATTTTAAATGCGAATGGGGTTAAAAACAGCATTAATTCCGATAGTGGAGAGCTGATTCGTCACCTCAATCATGAGGCAGTGAAAGCCGTTCATTACGGCAATACATCCAAGCAGGATGCCCTTAAGATGATTACGATCAATCCCGCAACCCAGTTGGGAATAGACGAGAAGGTGGGCAGCTTGGAAGTGGGTAAGCATGGAGATGTGGCAATCTGGGACGGCCATCCGTTGAGTATTTACAGCAAAACCCTGAAGACATACGTCGACGGCAAGAAATATTTTGATCGGGCGGAAGATGCCGATGACATGCGCTTGAAGGTTGATGCTGAACAGGATTTTGATGAGGCGTCCGGCAGATGGTACAACGAAAACGGCCGGCACTCAGAAACATGTTTGAGAGGAGCAGAAATACGTTTCAGCAAACAAGGCATGAAACTTCAAGGCAATTAATTTAAATGACCAAAGACACAGAAATTATTATGACGTATTTAAAAAGCACAATATCAGCTTGTCTCTTGGTACTCTTTTTGGGGATGAGCGCTGAAGCCCAAATTACAAAAAAGGCGGAATTCGGGAAATTTGCTATTACCAATGGCACTATCCATACTGTCACTAACGGTGTAATTGAAAATGGGACGGTATTAATTGAGAATGAGCAAATTATTGATGTTGGCACTGATGTTAACATCCCATCTGATTTTGAAGAGATCGATGCTTCTGGTAAACACGTGTACCCCGGATTTTTTGATGCGGGTACGCAACTCGGACTCCAAGAAATTGGGGCCGTAGCCGTCACCAACGATCAGGCTGAGCTTGGCGATTTTAATCCCCATGTTCGAGCCTTTACTGCTATTAATCCAAGCAGCGTGAATATTCCTGTGACCAGGGTGAATGGTATAACGCACGTGATCTCTATGCCAGTATCCGGACGATTAGCAGGCAAGGCTACCCTGATAGATCTCTATGGTTACTCTCCTGATTCGATGGCGGTTAGCCCCAATGCCGGTCTCCATTTAAACTGGCCAACTTCCAAAAAAGGAGGTTGGTGGGATGACCGATCGGATGATGAAGTCGAAAAAGAATACAAGAAAGATCTGAAAGAGCTTAACGATTTTCTTTCTGAGGCCCAGTTTTATGACAAGATGATGACGGATTTTGAACGTAATCCAAATGACAAACAGCAGCCTGATATGAATAAAAAGATGCAGGCAATGCGTGAAGTTGTCAATGGAGGGATACCGGTTATTATCTCGGTAGATGCTAAAAGTGATATTTTGGATGTTATCGAATGGACCGAGAATTATCCCGATATGCAGTTCGTGTTGGCCGGAGTAAGGGATGGCTGGCGTGTAGCCGATGAAATTGCCGAAGCAGGTCTTCCCTGCCTGGTTTCTACGCTGTATACCCCTGAACGTGACTATGATAATTACCAGCGTCCATATCAAAATCCCGGGAAGTTGCATGCAGCGGGTGTAAAAGTAGCTATTGCTACCGGAGAGGTCGAAAATGTGCGAAACGCTCCATATCACGCAGGTTTTGCAGCCAGTTATGGGCTTGGGAAACAAGAAGCGCTAAAAGCTATTACCATAAATGCCGCCGAAATATTTGGTGTAAATGACAAGCTTGGCAGTATAGAAAAAGGAAAGCAAGCGAATCTGTTTATAGCAGACGGTGATCCTTTTGAGCCGATGAACCACATAACAGATGTTTTTATCCGTGGTAATAAAATTCCGATGGTGAGTCGGCACATACAGCTCTATCAGCAATATTTGGATAGGGGGGCAAAAACGAACTAATATAGTTTCTGAAATTTATTGAGGTGCGGCATGAATAGTGTCGCACCTTTTTTATTTTAAAGATGGTTTGTTAGTCATAACAACAATTACATTTTCATACATGTTTTCTGAGCCTTACAAAGTGTCGGTCATACAGATGAACAGCAAAAAGGATTTGCAGGCCAACTTGGACTCTGCTTATAAACGCATCAAAGAATCTGTAGAACAAGGAGTAAAAGTAGTGGGGCTTCCCGAGAATTTCTCCTTTTTAGGTGGATTGTCGATGCGAATGAAGAAAGCAGATAAAATTGCTGAAGAAGTGCCAAATTTCCTTGCTGATACAGCAAAGGAGTTTGAGGTTTATATAATGGGTGGTAGCTATCCTGTTCCGGCTGATGGAGGAAAAGTTTACAATCATTCGCCGCTTTACGCGCCCGATGGAAAAGAGGTGAAAAGTTATAACAAGATTCATCTTTTTGATGTCGACCTAGATGGTGATGAGTCGTACCGGGAATCAGATTATGTGCAGGCGGGAGATGCCAAGGCGGTTGTTTGTAAAAACGAAGAAATAGGCAATTGGGGACTTTCGGTTTGTTATGATCTTCGTTTCCCGGAGCTATATCGCAAGCTGGTTGCTGGCGGGGCAGAGATATTGTCCATTCCTTCTGCCTTTACATATACCACAGGACAGGATCACTGGCGTTCATTATTGAGAGCTCGTGCTATCGAGAATACATGCTATGTTTTTGCACCTGCACAAACTGGATTACATGGGAAAAACAGAAGGACATGGGGGCATGCAATGATCATCGATCCGTGGGGAAGGGTTCTGGCTGATGCGGGGGAAGAACCGGGTATTGCTGTGGCGGAGATAGATCCTGATATCATTAAGAAGGTGCGTAGTCAGATTCCTTCCCCTAAACACCGTAGAATATAAATTTTATCCTGCAGAGTCTGTACTGTATTGATAAAGCAGCTGATCTAAAAGTAGAATAAAAAAGGAGAGACTTGTGAGTATGATAATGCTTAATAGTGGTTCCCAGATCACAAATCCACCAATAACACCTAACACCGCACCAAGATATTGGATATAGCGCAGCTGCTCATTCGTTGCCGACCGGATGATGTTCGAAATATGCTGTTCATCGTAACTCCGCAGGTTTTCCTCTACTAAGGCATGTACATTTAGTTGATTAATGAGCTTGTAAAGCAGTGTAGTAACAATATCTTCGATAGCATCACTGTTTTTGTCAATTTTTTGGGGAAGCTGGTCCAATAAATCATCTATTTTATCCAGTCCGCTTTCTACCGAGGTCGGTATTTGTACCAAGGCCTCTTCGATAATAGCCTGCATTTCCTGTCCTTTGACAAAGGTATAGGTTTTGAGTGCAATTTTTTCGAATGATTTGTTGTGCAAGGCCTCTTCGATCTGGGTGAGAATGCGTTTAGCAAGAGCTGCCCTGATTTCCGGATCAGCTATCATCTCATCAACGTATTCTACAACCCACTGTTTTATATCACTTCTGAATGCGGGATCATCGATGATGTTTTTGATATATCTTGTTGAGAGTTGGCGATACCGACCGATTATATTTGATTCTGTAATTTTTTTCTTGATGATTTCAGGGTTAATTAAATCCTCAGAGACTGCCTGTGCCAGTCGGTAGGCAATGCGGTTTTTTTGTGCTGGGATCAACCCGTGACCAAGAATGGGACGTTTTTTAGCGGGCTTAAAAAGCATGGTAATGGCCAACCAGTTTGTTAAAAATCCAATTAAACCACTGACGCTTAGAATTTTCAGGAGTCCCTCAAATTGAAGGGTATGCCCCCAGATTGTCCCGGACAAACCGTCAAAATCCCAGAAAAAAGAGCCCCCAAAGATAAGTACCAACAGATAGGGAATAACCGATAGGACTGAAATAAAAGTATTGCTGTAGAACTGTTTACGCTCGGGGTGCTTTCGGGATTGTGATTTTGGTTTGGTTATTTCCTTAATACGGGTATAGCGCCTGATAATACTCCATAGACTTAGAGCATGTTCACGCGTCTTTTTTTTAGCAGCATTCAGCGCTCCGTCCGAGTTATCGTCAGGTAGTTTTTCTATACTCATTACTTATATCACATTTAATGAACTGTTGACGGAAAGCTGTACGTAAATATGGGTAAGTAGGTTAGGATCTGTAAAACGGAATGTACTCTCACCGTTTTTCAGCCATATTTAGATAAAACTCTTCCTTGTTCGTCATGTGCTCTTTTTCCTCTGCAGTTTGATCTTCGTAACCTGCCAAATGTAGTAACCCATGAATATAGATCCGTAAAAACTCCCTTTCTGTGGACTCGTTAAATTCTTGGGCCTGTTCTATAATTCGAGGAGCACAACAAAACATAGTGCCTTCGATATCATTTTTGCTATCAGAATCATCATATCGAAAGGTTATTATATCGGTTACATAATCCCGATCAAGATGTTCGCTGTTGATCTGTACAATCTTATCTTCATTAACAAAGACAACCTCAACAAAGTTAAAGCTACACTCTTCTTTGTCAGAAAGCTGGGTCACTACTGCTTGACAAAAGGATTGATCGAGAGGGATAGAAAGGCTCGTCTGATTGTAGAGTTGAATATCAGGAAGTTCTTCAGCCATTGATCCTAATCTTCATCAAAAGAGAAGTTGTCAAGATCAACTGATTCGGTGAGGGATAGGGCAATGGCACACATCATCAGATCTTCCGGGAGCTGAGTAAAATCGCTGTTCAATATTGTTTCGCTCACATTGGCATATAAGCTGCAACCGGCTCCTGTTTCTACAATAAGACCTGAAGTACGCTCATTTTGACGTCCAAAGAAGGTAACCTGTTGGAGCATATCGCTGGCAATAAAGGCTGTGCAGTTATGTAGCTGCAAAAATGTATTCTGGGCATATACCGAAACCATATTTGAGTTCTCGCCTTTTACCTCGAGCCCCAAGTGTATTTCCAGTGCGAGGCGTCGTTTTTCCTCTTCGTTGGTTACTTCAAAGCGAAATACATCGTTTCCAAGAGGCTTGGCCTCTGTTTCCAGTACATTAGCAATAGCATCAATATTTTCTTTTGTAAACTGATGAACCATTGGCTCACGATCTTATAGAATCATTATTTTATTTATATGGAATATACCATTCACAGCTTTAAATTAGAAATTTTGGCTGTGTCATTCCTATCACAAGTTAGAAGTTTTACAATTGAAACCTATCGAATTCTTTTTTGTTTTCTTCTTTTGTAGCCGGAACTGAAATTCGATTACCGGTGATCTCGTTAACGCGCTCATGCAGCCCCTTCGCTTCTTCATCATCACCATTCATAAAGTAAATACGCTGGATGATGGTTAGGTGGCTTATTGATCTCGAAATATCACGGGCAATTTGCTGGCGTTCAGAGCTGATGCTCTGCATACGCTGTTTTAAGCGCCGCTGGGTATCCATATTTGCATTGTTACGTGCCTGTTCAGCCTCTTGACTGAGTTGCGAAAGTTCGTTTTGGATTTCATCGTATTCAGCAATAGTGTTTTCAAGATTTTCCAATACTCCTTCTTCAAGCTGTCGGGCTAACTCTACGGCATTTTGGGTGTCACCTACATCTGCATAACTGTAAGCATAAAGTATTGTAGAGTTGATGTTATTATCGTTGATCCTAAACGGCAGCTTTTCCTCACCCCATTCCAGCCAGTAGCTGGCGCTGTCGGGCATCCCCATTTCACTGTATTTATTCGCCAACTCGGTAATGCTAAAGCGATAATTACCCAACATGCGACGGATATTTTCATCAAAGTAATTATCAGGATTGCTCCATTCTCTAAAACGGAAGTTTGAAAGCCGTTTTGCGTGAATACTGGCATCCATCCAGCCATAACCCTTAGCCTGTCGTCGTTGGGGGACAACTCGGAACGCCTTTCCTTCGAAACGGAAGTAGGGCTGCAGGTTCATCTGACTCTCAGTGGAAACCGTATTTGCAAAATATATTGGACGGATCCAATCATTATTTCGGAGCAGATTTAAAATAACTTCATCCTGTACTTGGGTATAGTATCGCTTATTTCCCTGGCGGTCTTGTCCGGCCGAACGTCCATCATAATACCAAGCCACTTCATTATCCAGAGAATCTATGGGTATCTGGAAATGTATCTTTGATAAATCAAACCCAAGATTTTTGCTGGGATTAACCTCCATGGCTTTTTTATAGTTTTCCATGCTGCTAAATGCATTTTTCAGCATGCCTTTGTCTACCGGTATTCGCAGCGTATCCGGATTGTGCATAGAGAGTCCGCTGGTCAGTTGTTCGACCTTCTCATCATCAAAAGAGATAGGGAGTGGAGCAGATTCATGAGACCACTGATCCCTCAGCTGTTTGATGTACCAATCGGTATTAAGTAAACTCAGGCAGACAATACGTACATCCGTTCGTATGCCTTCAACTTCTTGTAAGTACCAAAGGGGGAAGGTGTCGTTATCACCATTGGTAAATAGGATAGAGTTAGGTGCTGTTGAATTTAGAAGGTTATAGGCATAATCCGGGGCAACATATCGGTCACCGCGATCATGATCATGGAAATTCTCCATGCCCATCCAAACCGGGGCAGCTAAAAACAGTATTCCCAGAATAGCATAGGAAACAATCTTACTTGACTTTAAATAGTCTTTAACTAATTCAACTAATCCTATGCCACCCATGCCAATCCATATGGCAAATGCAAAGAAGGATCCCACATAGGCATAGTCCCGCTCACGCGGCTGCATGGGGGTCTGGTTGAGATAAAAGATAATGGCCAGCCCGGTAAAGACAAATAGAGCCAGTACTGTAAGAGCTCGCTTCCAATCATTTTGAAAGTGGAATAGCATCCCAAACAACCCGATCAAAAACGGTATATAGAAGTAACTGTTATGTGCCGGATTGTCTTCATGTTCGGTATCAGTAAAACCAGCCTGCCATCCCGCATCCTGTATATCGGCGTCACGACCAATAAAATTCCATGCAAAATAACGCCAGTACATATGATTTACCTGGTATCTAAGAAAGAAGTCTAAGTCGCTCGAATATTGCGCATACTGCCGCATATGCTGCGGACTTGTAGAGTATCGACGAGGGAAGAAGGTCTCCTGGTCTCGATTAACTCTTCCCTGACTATTATCAAAAGTGTGACCCGTAAGCAGGGGTGTTTGACCATACTGTTCGCGTTCCAAATAATCAATAAAGGCTTCTACCGTTTCAGGATCGTTTTCATCGATAGGAGGATCGGCAATTGACCGAATAAAAATAAGGGAATACGAGGAATAGCCGATCAAGATCATCGTGTAGCAAAGCAATACAATATTTGCTATGCGATGCCCATTCTTATGGGTGTAGTAAAGTCCATATGTCATTGCCAGGACAACCATAATTATAAAGGTCAGCGGCCCAATCAGGCCATAACTGGCATTCATGACCCATTCCATTAAGCTCGGAAACCCTTGAATAGTACCGGGATAAATCAGCAGAAATGACCCGGCCGATACCGCCATGAGTACGGCAAAAGACTTGTAATTGAACTCGTATTTTTTGAAATAGATAATCAGTGCAACAAAGAACAGGGCAAGGAGGTTAAGTAGGTGAATTCCCAATGCAATGCCAAAAAGATATGCAATGAGGATTATCCAGCGTTCATTGTAAGGCTCATCATGATTTTCAGCCCAAACCAGAGCCAGCCAAACAACCATAGCCGTAAATAGCATGGACAGGGCATAGACCTCAGCTTCAGCAGCGCTAAACCAAAACGTATCAGTAACAGCAAAAGTGGCGGCTCCGAGTATTGCCCCCCCGTACATGCCTATTTTATCAATGGTTAGCATGTTGTCAGGAGCACCTTTCCATTCTCTGACCAATCGCACGATAATCAGGTATAACAGCATAACGGTAAGAGCAGAACTCAGGACACTGATAAAGTTTATGCTGGCTGCCACATAAGCTGTTGGCATAAACATGGAAAAGATACGCCCCAGCAGAGAGTAGAATGGTGCTCCGGGAGGGTGGTTAACCTGTAGGCCGTGACCAACGGCAATAAATTCGCCGGCATCCCAAAAGCTGGCTGTGGGAGCCATCGTAAGAAAATACAAAACAAGAGAGGCGAAAAATATAATTAAAGTTAACGTACGGTTGGTCGTCTTATGATTCGAAAACATTCGTACCTGGTACTTTAAAATGCTGTTTAGTATGGATTTCTTTAGCAGGCAATAATAGTCATAGGCATGATAGAATCAAAATGATAATGTAGCCTTGCTTGACTATTGAAAAAGATTTTTTAACGACTATTTATTGGCAATATTCTTTTAAAAGTAGTAACAATTGTTGGTGCAGGTTGCCACTTCGCAAAAAAATCATTAAAAATAGACGCTGGAAATTTTGAATCTATTAAAAATGAGGAATACGCTGTATGAGCGATAAAAATGGATCAGGGGATCTCTTTTCGACGAAATTAGGGCTTATTTTAAGCGTGCTGGGTATTGCTGTAGGGACGGGGAATATTTGGCGGTTTCCACGTATTGCCGCACAAAATGGAGGACAGGAGGGAGCTGGGGCCTTTCTTATTGCTTGGATCACCTGTCTTTTTCTGTTTTCGATTCCTTTAATAATAGCTGAATACGGCATTGGAAGGCACGGCCGAAAGGGCGTTATTGGTTCCTTCATAAATTTAGTTGGTAAAAAATATGCCTGGATGGGTAGCTTTGTTGGTTTTGTAGCTACGGCCATCATGTTTTACTATAGCGTAGTGGCGGGCTGGTGTCTGTATTATTTGATAGAATCTATCTTTTCAAGTCTGCCTGCAAATATGGGGCAGGCCGAAACTATTTGGTACAGCTTCCAGGGCTCTATGTGGCCTTCGGTTTTCCATGCAGTAATGATTGGCCTCGGGGGCCTTATTGTTGTAAAAGGAATTTCATCTATTGAACGGATTAACAAGGTGCTCATCCCATCACTGCTGCTGGTCGTGGTAATTTCGTTGATACGAGCCGTTACTCTTCCCGGCAGTTTCCAGGGACTTGAATACCTTTTTACTCCCGATTGGGCTACGCTGGCGCAACCCAGTTTGTGGCTCGAAGCTCTTACACAAAATGCATGGGATACCGGGGCTGCATGGGGACTTATCCTAACCTATGGGGCCTATATGCGTACCAAGGATGATATTACCATCAGTGCTTTCCAAACGGGAATCGGAAATAATATAGTATCACTGCTGGCTGCTATGACGATTTTCGCCACGGTATTTGGGACGCTCGGCAGTAGTATGGGCAACAGTGAAATCTTGGATATTATGAAAACATCCGGGCCGGCCTCAACGGGATTGACTTTTATGTGGATGCCCCAGCTTTTTAATGAAATGGCCGGTGGTAAGATATTTGCCATTCTTTTCTTCCTGGGATTAACTTTTGCAGCTTTTAGCTCACTTATTTCCATGATTGAATTGGCCAGCCGCGTATTTGTGGATATGGGATACCCTCGAGGAAATGCTACTATTGCTATCTGTGTAACCGGTTTTCTGCTGGGTATGCCTTCTGCTCTTTCCACAGATATCCTTGCCAATCAGGACTTCGTATGGGCGGTAGGGCTGATGGTTTCCGGGGCTTTCATGTCCTTTGCTATCATCAAGTTTGATCCCGAAAAATTCCGATCAACGATTGTGAATACAGGGAGTCAACGATTTGATTTAGGGAAGTGGTGGACAGTTATCATTAAATATGTTGTGCCGGTAGAGGTGATTTCTCTTCTTATCTGGTGGATATATCTGAGTATTACCTCATATGCTCCTGACAGCTGGTACAATCCGTTAAGCGCATTTTCTGTGGCCACCATAGCTGTACAGTGGGGTATTGCAATGGGGCTGTTTTACTTCTATAACGATAAAATTGCCGCCAGTACGGTCCGAGAGTCCGATTGAAAACTATTTGGAGTTCATTTTTTGGTCTATGGATTTCAACGAGTCTCTAATTTCTTTGAGGACGGCCAGCGTAGATTCCTCAGTTTCACTTGTTGAGGATGAATATTTATTGTCTGTTACGTTATCACGCTGCTCCAACACTCGACTTCGAAAGTTGGAAGCATCTCTGATACCAATAAGCGTAAGATCCGCTTGCCCCTGACCACTGCCGCCGGCCGTTTCCACCTTGAGGATACTCAACCCGAAATACTTAAGCAGTGGTCCTTCTTTAAAGGTAAGGTCCTGAATTTTATCGAGAGGGATAGTACGCTCAACATGGAATAGTACCCCTTTTTCGAAACGAAGAGCCCGAGTTGTCAACTCGGCGCTAAGTCGATCAAAATATTTGTTTATTAAAATAGGTGCCACGATAAGATATATGGGTAGAAGGGGAATTCCGACAATAGTGACAATTGAGATGAGCACCCCGTAGATCAGTAAATACTTTTTTATTTTGGGATTAAACTCTGCCTTCTGTAATACTTTTGTTTTAGATGCCATAATGATGTTTTTCGTTGTTGTATAACCTATTTAAATAATGCATTTGGTAATTTTTGTTAAAACAATTCTATCCCAAGTGTAGCTCCAAGCCAGAAAACATATTGGCGTCCCTTAGCTTTAATATCAAATAATCGATAGGGAGCATAATCATCGCTTTCCTCTAATCGGGAAATGAGCATATTTAGGGTAGGGCCCCCATAAACTTTGAATTGTTTATTGAGCTTTTTTCCGAATAAAAGACGATACTTGAATATTGAGTTTATATCGTTGGTCCAGCCACCTTCATTGATTTTGTAGAAAGAAAAGTCAGAATACAGATCATATTTTTCGTATTCATGTAACCTTCCGATACTCCACCCGACCTGCCAAACATCCCGATTTATAATAGGATTAAATCCGACAGAAAGCATGTTATAAACTTGTTCTGTCCCCAGCTTGATCCCAACATTGGTAAAGCCGGTTTCGGTTGTCCATAGATCCATGTTTTTGCGCCCATTTCCATAGTAGCTTATAAGGCCGACTGGTACGCCCTCAAATTTGTTTCCATAATTAACCAACCCGGCCTGTATACCTTGTCCGTCATCCACAATATTTGCTATCCCCAGTTGGATACCCTGAAAGTCCTGGCTAATATTTACTGAGCTCAGGCTTATTCCCTGGAAAGTCTTAGCATAGTTTATTCCTCCTGATGCTATAATACCCTGCATATCCTGTTGAGCAATATTGGTAATCCCGCTTAGAAGCAACCCTTGGATGTTACCACCGGCAATGTTACCGACCCCTGAGAGTAAAAGCCCCTGTATATCATCTTTTGCTATGTTAAACGCACCGGCAGTTTGCAGACCTTGAATATTTCCTCCCGATAAGTTTAATATCCCACTAAATTGAAGGCCCTGCATATCCGATGATGCCCAGTTGCCGATACCTGAAAACTGTATTCCTTGCATGCTGTTGCCGCTATAATTTGCAATTCCGGCAAGTTGTACTCCTGAGGTATGTTTTCCTGAGTAATTCCCGATACCGGCTATTTGAATACCGGATGCATAATATTTATTAGCATTAATCAAGGTACCAAACTCAAAACCTTTATGAAGAGCACCATGGTAACCGCCTAATATGTTGAAAGAATATTTTGAGGCATAGTCAACAGCATCAATACCATTTGTACTTAAGCCCGGAACCAGGGTTAGGCGATAGGTACGGTATTTAAGCTCGTAATTTTCCCAATGATGATCGGTAGTTTCCTGAGCCTGTATTGAGGAGGGAGAAATCAGTAATGCGACGAATAAGGTTATTATGGTAAATGTAATGTTACGCATTGGTATCTATAAATAGAATATATTGTTTGCATTCTAAGGCATAATTCATTTACGAAACCAAGCAAAAATTGTTATAGAATAACTAATTCGGTATAAATTAGTTATTCGCCAATCAAAAAATAGTTACTCCGGTATAGAAAATATTAGAATCTACGCCGGGATTAATTTCGCCTTGCTGTCCGTTAGATAGGTGATGATATTTGTATCCCACTGAAAGGGAGATATTATCTAATACCATAATTTCCACTCCCGCACCTAGTTCGAGCGTGAAATTAAATTGTACACCACGGTTATCAGGAAAGGGCTTTTTAAAATACATAAAGCCTGTTGAAGACTTAAGAAACAGTTGTACAGCATCATGTTGATTGAAATTGAATTGAAATCCCAGGGGGGCGATTCCAAAACCACTGTACGAACCCGCTTGATATCTAATAGTATTAGAGATGGTATAATTTGCTGCTAAATTTGTCTCAGCAGTATATTCAAGCAGATGCTCCTTGTTGTACGTTACTAGTTTTCGGTTATACCGCAGAGTATAGATACTAAGGGTAGCCTTGGGGATTTTACCCCAGAACCCCTTTGTAGAAGCAAAGGAATATCCGACAATAAAATTTATTTCGTGGATGTCGGCATTTTCTTTATTTACCCAGGCAAGCCGATCAATAAAATTTGAATCAGACTCTTGAGGTTGGATATTATCTGTAGTTTGCGCTATCCCTGTACTACAGACAGAGAATAAAATTATACAGGTTATAAATATCTTATCACTCATTCTTATAATTACCTTACATGCAATATTTTATAAGTATTTTATAGAATATTTAAAGGGGGCTGTTTTCTGCTTCTACAAATACACGTTTTACAAGAGGATACTCTTTTTTAATTTGAGAGGTCAACGTCGTGATATTTTCCTCCAAACTCTTCACATCCAGTTCGTCTTTAAAATCCACACTTAGATTTAGAAGTATATAATTTGGTCCCATATGCATGGTTAATACTTCATTAACGTCAGATATGAAATTATAGTTGTTTGCTAAGGTTGTGATTCCGGTTACTATTTTGGGATCAGCGCTTTCACCTATTAGTAACCCTTTTGTCTCATAAGCGAGCCATGCAGCTGTAATTCCCAATATTATTCCAATTACAATAGAAGCTATCCCATCAAAAATGTGGAGTCCGGTGTATTGTCCCAATGCTATACCGACAAATGCGACAATTAATCCCAGCATTGCGGCGGAATCTTCAAATAAAACGACAAATAATGTCGGATTTTTTTCTTTACGAACCGCTTCGTAATAACCCCGTTTTCCACGAGCCTTATCAAATTCTTTCCAGGCAAAAAACAAGGCAAAGCCCTCAAATATCATCGCCAGTCCCAATACGATGTAATTGATCATGGGATTCTCAACAGGGTGGGGATCCATTAGGCTGTGAATGCCTTCATAGATAGAAATGCCGGCTCCTACGGCAAATATCATGATAGCCACAATAAAGCTCCAAAAGTATATTTCCTTGCCGTGGCCAAATGGAAACTCTTTATCAGCCGGTTTTTTGGCTTTTTTTAAACCTAGTAAAAGTAATAGCTGGTTCCCCGTATCAACCGTAGAGTGTATCCCTTCGGACATCATGGCTGAACTGCCTGTCATTACTGAAGCTATAAATTTGGTAATGGCAATAAGCCCATTCCCAATTAATGCAGCATAAATAACTTTTTTTGAAGAAGCGGCCATAACAAAAGAATTACTTAACTATGAGAGTTATTGGTCATTTATATTGATCAGTCCAATTATAGGTAAATAAATTGTGTTCCGAAAAGCCTATATAGTCAGCTTTGGTTCTATACGTGACCAAAAAAATTGTAAGGATCAGACTTCTCTGCGGTCTTACTTATAAAGTCAACACAAAGGAGGGAAGAGTATGGGTAGATCGGTACTGCTTAGCAAGATTCGTACAGAGATAAGGAGACAGGGAATGAGCTATCGCATCGAGCAAACGTATATCGGATGGATTACCCGGTTTATTTACTATCATAAATTAGAGCATCCGAAGAATATGGGAGAAGAGGAAGTGGTAGGGTTTTTAAACTATCTTGTTACAGTTCGAGAGGTTCCGGATTCTATTCAAAGCCAGGCCCGGCAAGCAATAGAATTTTTGTATCGCTATATCATTAGAGAACCACTGCCGTCGTTAAAGGGTGTTATACAAGGAGAGCCTCTTTATATTTGTCGGTGGGGAGGTCACAATAGGAAACAACAGGTTTCAGCGTCATAAGTCAGGTTGACCATTTCCTTTCGACCGACGTTCCTGGAAAAACTGCTTTAGAATCCACTCACAGTCGTCCTCCATAAATCCATGCATTACATCAACTTGGTGGTTTAACTTATCACTTGATGCGAGGTTGTAAACACTCCCACAGCTTCCTGCTTTAGCATCAAGGGCACCAATTACCACTTGATCAATTTTGGACCAGACAAGAGCTCCTGCACACATAGGACAGGGTTCAAGAGTCACGTAAAGCGTACATTCCTGAAGATATTTTTGTCCAAGCGTAGAGCAAGCCGCTGAGATTGCGAGCATCTCTGCATGGGCGGTGGGATCGTTTAATCGTTCCGTCTGATTGTATCCCTTTCCAATAATATGGTCATTTTTAACTACTACAGCTCCAACCGGTACTTCCTTTTCTTCATAAGCCTGTTCAGCCAGAAAAAAGGCCTGCTGCATAAATCGGAGATGTTTTTGGGTACCGGAAATGTCAGAGTTCATTTAATTTGCTTCCTTGGGGATCAAATAGCTATTATCAGCGTGACAATTTGAATCAGAAAATACGGTAAATGGACGGTGTTAAACAACAAATAATTGCGTTACTGAAAGAGAATATCCGTAATATTTCAGATTTTCCTAAACCCGGAATTCAATTTAAGGACATTACTCCGCTGCTTCAGAATCCAGATACATTGGAACTGACTTCCCAGGTGTTGGCTCGTCCATTTCGTCATATGGATATTGATTATGTGATAGGGTTGGAATCCCGCGGTTTTTTGTTTGGGACTAATCTTGCTCAAGATCTTCATGCCGGCTTTATTCCGATCAGAAAACCGGGCAAACTCCCTGCCAATACTATCTCTGCAACCTATGCTCTTGAATATGGTGAAGACACCATCGAAATGCATGATGATGCCTTTTCGGAGGGGGATCGCATTCTTATTCATGATGATTTGATTGCTACAGGCGGATCCGCCGAGGCTGCGACCCATTTAGTTGAAGAGCTTGGAGGAGTTGTGGTGGGATATTCCTTTATTATTGAATTAGAAGCACTTCAAGGAAGTGATAAACTTCCCGGGGATGTTCCTAAAGAAATTCTTATCTCTTTATAAAGAAGTTTGTTGATATTCTTATAACTCTTTTCACCAATTTATATTAAATAATACTGCTTTCTGAGAGCGTTGCAATTCTTTTGAGGAACATTTGCTTGTGATATCCTCTATAAGTAATTGAGCAAAAATATAATCGTTCAATTACTAAATAACGGTATCATGAAATCATTCATACAAGTAATTACGGTGATATCTGTAGTTGCAGCAGTACTTCTGACAGGGTGCAAGCAATCAATGGTTATCAGCAAGGTCGACTATTCACAATCAATTGAGTCGGTATTGCAGCCTGATGACGACGGCACTGTTACAGATCCGCAACACGGGATTACATTTAATATCAAACCTATTCAATATGCCGAGACCCAAGATACTTCTTCGGTAACTACGAATCAGGTGCGGTATATCCGGGGACAAGAAGGGTACTACTATATAACGGCTCCGGATTATAAGAATGTATATGTTATGGCTCCTGAGAAAGGGAAATTGGTGTTAAAAGAAACATTGAAAGTAACCGATAATGGAATTACAAAACCTGCATTTAACCAGCGAATGACCCATATTCAGCTGCTCAATCGCTCGACAGGAGAGGTTTGGAAGGTTACTGCAGAAGATATCAAGAAGAAAGAATCGCAAATGGCCCAACGAGAGGTGAACTAACTATGAAACTTCAAAGAACAATATTCATTGCAATCATAATCGGACTTTTTTCATCGACCCTTTATGCCCAAGAAGCACAGTCGGATTATGAGATACAGCAAACATTCAAGGAGCAATATGCTGACTACGAACAACAGGTAGAGAACGTATCATCACCCGATAGTGCAGAAAAACTGATCAAGTCCATTAAACAATTTGATCAAAATTATAGTGAGCATAAAGAGTTGCTTGATAAAGCCTTATACCCGGATACCTATGAAGAGCAGATGGAAAGCCTTAAGAAGTCATCTGTCCGTACGCTTAATAAGGTTGAGACCATTACACAGCAGCAAAAGCAACTCAAAAAGCTTGAGAACCAGCTTGCAACATACGAGCAGGATTTAAATCAGCTTGATCAGCAGACCGATTCGCTTAAAACGGCTATCCGTCAATCTGCCAAGAATGAAAAAGAGCTGTCTAATATGGTTCGTGAATATCGCCAAAACTTAGAAAAGCGCGATGAGCTTATTTTGACGTTCATTGATTCTATGGTGGTAACTTATCAAAATATGGATTTGGATGCCTTACAAGAGATCGAGGATTACGATAAAGCATCACGAATTAAGACCAATGATGCACTTAAACTGATTCATGATATTTCAGAGGAAAACATCCAAATACTAAAGCGTAATGCCTCAAAATTGCAGGTGGATGATTATATGCGTATGGCTGAGGTAAATCATCAATTCCAGGCTATGTGGAGTCGGCTGGGTGATAAAATTCACGAGGTCTATGAAGGCAACAATGCTGATATGCTGGCTGAGAACATTAATGGAAATCTAACGGAATGGAATAATTTATTGCAGACCAACACAGTTGATGCAATGAAAGATTATTTTGCACAACAGGGTATTGAAACCAATGCTTTTGAATCAGCTGATGAATTTAATAAAGCCTTACATTCATACCTGGATCGAAAGATAAAAGAGAGCCGAGACAATCGTTCTGAAGAAAATTATAGCGATCTCCAACAGTTTAAAGAGTTTTGGAATCGCGTTGAAGTACAGTGGACAAGTAATTTGGCCCAGGCCAATGTGTTAAGTCAGGATCAGACTTCAAAGCTCAACCAAAAAGTGGATGAATGGACTCAGATTGCACAGCCACGATCGAACAATATTCTTGTTTATCTGCTTGGTGGTAGCGTGTTGCTGGCTGTGGCATTAGGCGTGATGTTAATTCGTGAGAAGAAAACCAACGGCTCAGCTTAAGATTCGGAGATACTGATTCTATTTGATAGATTTTAATGTGAGGGATCCGTTATATAAACGGATCCCTTTTTTAATGAGAGTAAAGGGATATTAACTCTCATCCTTCTCTTTTTCATCCAATAATTTAATAAATAAAGTCATCGAACTGGTTATGGTATAATATTCTTTGCAGGCCTTAATTAGAGTATAAATGAGCACGGCCCATAAAGTTATTCCAATCGTCAGATCACTCCAATGCCAATGTTGGCCAAATTCAATTAGATGCCAGAAAGCATAACAGGTTGCTATAATAATACTGAAGGAGACCGACCAGAATATATTTTTCGCTTTATCGATTTGACGCTCTGCAAATTCTTTTAAGCGGTTTTCTTTTAGCAATTGTTTGTCTTTGTAGAGAAAAATGCTGGTAAATATGGAGAAACCACTGGTAGTCTGTAACTTTTCTTTGAAAAATTCTTTAATAATTTTTTGGCTGGCCATAGCAGGTTAATTTTTCTTAGTATTAAGACGCTCTTTTTTAGCACTGTCTATTTGGGCAGGACTTAAACTGTCATCAAAATTGTATAACGCACTTTCCCAAGAGCCATAAACCGGATTAGGCAGTACATACCAAAATCTTCCCCATTTATCTTGATTTTTCTTGACGAGCTGAGCCCGTTCCTTTTGAGAGATGTCCTTTGCTGATACGAAATCATTGAGATCATCCCCAAACAGCATAATAATACGGTGACTTTGTGCAACAAAAGCACGACGTTCTGTTTTCGCTGATGTCCAATTTTCTCGCTCATTATTGCTGAGAATACGATCTTCATTTTCAGAAAGCGGAAATCCCAGCTCCTTCAAATTTTGACGAGTTCCTTCCTCCACCTTGGCTTCGCGATTCGTCAGATAAAAAATGGCAACTCCTTGATTGGCTGCTCGTTGCGTAAATTTTACTGCGCCGGGCACCGGATTTGCTTTTGCTTCCATCACCCAATCATTCCATTGTTGTAGATTAAAACTGCTGTTTTGTTTAATCATCCGAGCCTGAAAGGGAGAATTATCGAGCACTGTTTCATCAACATCTAAAATAATGGCAGGAGGGAGACTGCGAATATCTTGATCTTCTTGATTGGGATAGGCTGTCCAATACGAATCCTCAATGGCCATTGCAAGATTAGAAGTGGCTGTTCGGTAAACCATCGTTGTTAACGCATCATATTCAGCGGCATTTTGGGTCCAGAGTGTAGCTGAAGTGGTGGGGTGTTGTAAGGTTGAGGTACTGCTGCACGAGGAGAAAAGAAATCCAACAGCTAAAATAATCCACAATGGTAATTTCTGGAGGGAATGAAACATTATCAATAATTAGTTTCGTTAAAATTTACATTCGTAAGGTATTAAAAAGAGGTAAATTTCGAAGAATTGAATTTAAAAGTTCGGAGATGATACAATGCTGAATAACTTGTATACTTGAGTGGGTTCATTAACGATAAATGTGATTGTATAAATGGCTGCTAAAAAAAAGGAACTCAAGGTTATTGGCAGATTAGAACCAATCAATTTTCCCGAGTGGGATTTATATGGGATCGATGCAAAAATTGACACCGGAGCTTATACTTCCAGCTTGCATTGTCATCATATAAAGCCTGTTCAGAAAGAGGATGGAGAGTATGTGCGGTTCAACTTGTTGGATCCATCACATGAAACCTATAACGACAAGCTTTTTGAGTTACCTATACACCGTAAAAAGGTGGTTAAAAGCTCCAACGGATCAAGGGAAGAGCGTTTCGTTGTAAAAACGAAGGTTCAACTTTTTGATAAACTTTTAACGGCTGAGTTGTCACTTACGGATCGTTCCGAGATGCGTTATCCGGTCTTGGTAGGACGAAAGCTGATTAACGGAAGGTTTCTCGTTGATGTATCCCAAAAATATCTATCGGAAAAAGAAATCAAAGAACAGACATAATTAATTATACATGCACATAGTTGTTTTATCCCGAAATTCTAAACTTTATTCTACCTCTCGCCTTACCGAAGCTATTGAAGAAGCCGGTCACGAAGCTACAGTTTTAGATCATCTTAAATGTGATATTGTAAGTGAAAAGGATAATCCCTGTATTTATTATCGTGGCACTAAAGTGGCTGGGGTTGATGCCGTAATCCCTCGTATTGGTGCATCCGTGACGTTTTATGGATCTGCAGTGGTTCGCCAGTTTGAGATGATGAAAGTATTTACTGCTGTTGAATCCCAAGCGCTTGTACGATCCCGGGATAAACTCAGAAGCCTGCAAATTATGGCACGGGCCGGTGTTGGAATGCCCAAGACGGTGTTTACCAATTATTCTACCGAGGTGAGAAAAATTATTGAGTCGGTAGGGGGGCCACCGCTCATCGTTAAATTGCTGGAAGGTACACAAGGCGTTGGCGTGGTATTAGCACCGACTTTTAAAGCAGCTGAATCGATTATCCAGGCATTTCACAGCATGAAGGCTCGGGTAATTGTTCAGGAATTTATCGAAGAGGCGAAAGGCGAGGATATCAGAGCCTTTGTGGTGGACGGCAAAGTCGTTGGCGCTATGAAAAGGAAAGGTGTGGAGGGAGAATTTCGATCGAATATACACCGTGGCGGAAGTGGGGAGCTAATTAAGCTAACCAAAGAAGAACGTCGTGCGGCCCTCATTGCTGCTCGTGCGATGGGTTTATCGGTTGCAGGGGTAGACATGCTGCAGTCGGAACGAGGTCCGCTGGTGCTCGAAGTGAACTCTTCGCCCGGATTGGAAGGCATTGAATCGGCAACCGGAAAAAATATTGCCGGACGTATTATTTCGTTCGTTGAGCGTAGGGCAACAGAGATAAAGAATAGTCCCCGGAAGAGTCAGAATTTGACCAGAAATGCCTGATACTATTACGATCAACAACTACGAAATTGAGCCGGGAGAGCACAAAGAGATACAGCTTAATATAGCCCGGCTGCCAACTTACACCAATATAGATCTTCCGGTTCATGTATTTCGTTCTGAGGAGGATGGACCCACTTTATTACTTACCGGCGGGCTACATGGGGATGAATTAAACGGTATTGAAATTATTCGGCGAATGATTGCCAAAGATCTATTAATGCCGAAAAAGGGAAGTATCATTGCGCTTCCGTTGGTTAACGTGTACGGATTTATACAAAATGTACGTGGATTACCGGATGGAAAAGACATCAATCGTAGTTTCCCGGGTGTAAAAGGTGGATCGCTGGCCCGCTTGTTGGCTCATACGTTAATGAATGAGATCGTTCCACAAATAGATTATGGCATTGATTTTCATACCGGCGGGGCCGCCCGATCCAATTATCCCCAAATACGATGTACGCTGGATGTAGAAAAGAATAAGGAGCTTGGCGAAGCTTTTGGAGCGCCTATTGTAGTACACTCTTCGCTCATTGAAAAGTCTTTTCGCAAAGCAGCACATAAAAAAGGAAAACATATTTTAGTATACGAGTCCGGCGAATCGACCCGTTTTGATGAGTTTGGAATACAGGAGGGGATTAATGGTACTCTTCGCCTGATGAAATACCTTGAGATGAAAGAAGAGGCACCTCAACCCATCCAGGAAACAAAAACATATCGAAAAACAACGTGGGTTCGAGCAAAATACGCCGGTTTATTTCGCCCCAAAATTGAACTCGGTGATAAAGTAAAGAAACGCCAGGTGTTAGGGCATGTCAACGACCCGTATGGCAATGAACAATTTAAGTTTACTTGTCCGCATGATGGACAGGTAATTGGCTTAAATTATGCTCCCGTAGTTCACAAGGGTGATGCATTATTACATTTAGCTTACGAATAAATTTAAAATTCATATTATATATTTATGCGCGACGATCTTTTATTTCATATAACTACTAAAGAGGATTGGAAACAGTTTAATAACAGTGGAAGTTATGAGCCGGAATCCCTTGAAAGTCAAGGATTTATCCATTGTTCGACTGGTGAACAGGTTGAAGATACTGCAAATAGACTTTTTGCAGGAGAAGATGAAATTTTACTGCTGGTGATTGATGCTACTACGCTTCACGAAGATATCAAATATGAAAAGAGTGAAGACACCGGTGATAAATTTCCACACCTCTACAGTCCCCTTAATACCAATGCTATTATTGATAGAATTGCTATAAAAGCTGAAGACGACGGCAATTTTGATATCGCATTTACCACTAATTGACCATGTTAGATCAGGCGATTACACATATTACCGAAATTGCACAGGTTCCATCGTTCAGTTCCTACGAAGAACGACTCCATCCCTATATTAGTCAGGTCTTTAAGGATATTTCTGCACGTGAAATCCCCGTCAAAGGTAATAACTTGGTTTACCAGATTGGTGATAACTCTGAGTTGCCAACAGTAGCTTTAACGGCTCATCTCGACAAAATCAACCATTATGGGACTGACTTTCCCGATGTTTTACCGGTGGATATCGTCGATGGTCAAATAGAGGGGGCCATGGATGATAGTGCCGGGCTGGGGATGGTGGTAACACTGGCAGAGATGGTTAGAAGCCGCACATGGCCAAATATGCTCTTTTTCTTTTCCGAGATGGAAGAAAAGAAGGGTCTTAAAGAGCATCCCGATCTGTTAAAAAACGATGGCAAGGGGTATTCAAATGGGATGGGGGCTCGTCGCATTGCGCAGCATTGTATAGCCTCGGATATAGTGCCTGAACAGGTTATTACCCTGGATACTACTCCGTTATTTAAAGGAGAGAAAGGTGTGGCACTGTATGCCAATCACTGGGAATTGAATAATCTTGAGCCGACCGACAAGCTTATCCAAAAAACCGAACAAACGGTTAATCAGTTTTTGGATATTGATGCTGGTATAAAAGTAGATAACAACACCAATGATTATCTTCATTACGGAGATGAATTAAATCAAAAGGAGGGTCGCACAACGGTTTCTGTGGCATTAGAGCCCTCTATTTATCCCTATCATCAAAAAGGTGAACGAGTATTTATTGATGACATAGAGCGTTGCTTAACGATATTGGACTCATACCTAAATCAATTGGGCTCGTGAAGCGTTATGCGTTCTTATATAATCCCGCAGCACAAGGAGGGAAGTCAGAATTAAAACTTGAGCGCCTGCGGACACTTATTGACGAGTTTACCGATGCACAGCTATTTCACTCCCAGAGCATTGGCGACATTGCTCATTTTGTCGATCAAAACCTCGAGGAATTTGACGTATTTGTAGCCTGTGGCGGTGATGGGACGGTCCGGGAGGTTGCCACAACGCTCATCAATACCGAAAAAGTAATGGGGATTGTACCGCTTGGTACCGGTAATGATCTCTGTAAAACGCTCAATATCCCGGTTAAGCTGAAGCAATCTATTTCGGTCTTAAAACGTGAAGATGCAGTTTCTATTGATGTGGGGCAATGCAACGACTTTATCTTTTTAAACTCATTGGGCTTTGGTTTTGATGGCTTAACAAACCGTTATGCCTTGCAGCTCAAACATTTACATCCATTTTTAACATATGCTATATCGGCTCTAAAAGCAGTGTTCAATCATTCTTCTTTTGAGGTAACCATTAGAAAAGCGGAGACAATTTCTCAAGAGCAAGCTATTATGTTTTCGTTGGCCAATGGAAGGGTAGAAGGAGGTAATTTTTGGATTGCACCCAATGCTTCTATTATAGATGGAAAGCTAAATGTGGTGCTGGTAAAACCTGTATCCAAATGGCTAATTCCTGTGTTACTCCCGCTGTTTTTATTTAAAAAACCACAACTTATCCCGCATGTAAAGTCATCAGAAGTGGAAGAGCTTTCACTAAATATTGCCGGAGATATAGATATTCATGCGGACGGCGAAATGATAGAAAAAAATAGAAACGAGTTTTCTATCTCGTTGAATGCCAATGCTTTAAGAGTAATTTGTCCGCTATAGAAGGTTATTCAATGACTCCGTCAATAATGTGGATCACTCCGTTGCTTGCCCTGATATTAGATACACGTATTCTATTTGATTCGATAGCCAGGTTTTTTCCGTTTTTATTCTGAATAGAAATGGTTTGGCCGCTTAAGCAGGTAATATCAGACATGGCCCGCAAGCTTCGTTCGGTAGCCATACCGGTTAAAATATGATTTAACAAAAGGTTCGCATCTGATTTTTGACCTATACTGAGTTCCTCAAAGGCCGAATTTGTGGGAGCAAATACCGTAAAAGGTCCGGATCCATTTAGGCGATCATCAACGCCGGTTCGTTCCAACGCCTGAGCAAACTGGGTTGTTTGAGTATTCGATTGTAATTTCTCTAAGATGGACTGGGCTTGTACGTCTGAAAGAGCAACCAAAAAAGACAGTGTTAATGCCAATCGGAATATTTTTTGGGAATTCTTCATATACAGTGTTTTAATTATCAGTAAAATCTTGATGAATACAAGTCGATTATTTTAGTAAACCTGCCTTATTATAATGGGTTTTTTTTGAGATACAAATATTAATACCGGCAATTAGCACAAGTCTCTGTATATATATACAATTCTTGTCATTTCGGTTCCTCAATTGGATAAAACTAATAGAAATGGGTGATATTCGCCCTTTTGTAATTGTTTAGACATGCTATACCATTACAAACTATAGTTAGCCGCTTAGAACCAAAATTTACTATAATTTACCGTTTAAAGCCTATTAGGAGGGTTTATAAGGATTGCGGGCAGTAAATAGAGTAGTTTTTGCAAAAATGAGTATTTAACATAGTGCAAATTAAGTGTAGTAAATTTTTTAGAAGTATTAACGGTGATAACCGGAAGATAGATTATTGAAGAATAGATGTGAGTAGAGAATAGGAATTCAGATAGATATGCATATAGATTTCTTAGCGATTATTAGAATGGATATAAATATCAGAATACACTAAGTAGCTGACCTGGCAAGAGACTTAATACTATAAAGCAGATCAATCATATGATAAAAGGAATAAAATACATTTTATTAACGGGATAATGTACGTTTATAAATAATAACCATATATTTGTCGTATAATTTATATTATGTAAAGTAAGGATAGCTGACTATCATCAAACCTATTCACTATCTGTATCGTGAGACAATTGCTTTAATATTTACGGACAACCAAAATAAAATAATCTAACCCATGTTATTGCATGATCACTGGTTGGCCAAGAGATTCCCCTCCCTGGAACTTGTGTTTTTTATCTTTACAAATAACATACTTTATGTGTAAATGTTATCTGTAATCAAGATAACCCCCACAGTATCCATAATTTCATAGGTTCCCGCCTCCCTATCGGCCAGTAGACCTTTTGTTATATTATGTATACCATGAGTACATAAGAAACTATATGAATAAGTATAGGTTAGGCTGTTTTAAGTTTTAATTAAATCAAAGAGATGGGCAAAATTCCGATAAAATTTAAAAGTCGGCATTTGAAAATTCATAAATCCTATAAGTCTCCAGATTTAAATAGTAAAACAGTTTTGTCGGCTGATACTTGGGAGTATGTTGAGATGTGGTTAAAACGTGAAAATGAACAAAAGGCTTTATTTTTTTGGAGACAATCTAAAAGCTTCTTTGAAGCGACTCTTAAACTTCCAAAAACTTCAGCACCTCTTACTGCTTATTATTGTTTCTTAAATGCTGCTAAAGCATTGTTAATTGTTAAAAAAAGTTCTTTCTCAGATGATCATGGTGTAAGTGGTGATACAGAGAGTGGAAATACTTCCCTTTCTAATGAAATAGTTGAATTCAAGAGAAATGGAGTTCTTGGCGGTTTATGCGAGTACATGGACGAAGGGCGATCTAATGATGAGTACACTTTAAAAGATATCTTTTATAATCTCCCATATATACACAGATCCTATAGCCTAACATTTAGCTCACAACCTGAATTATTCATTCCAATTCATAAACCAAAGTTTTATAGAAAGAATGGTTCAAAAGAAAGTTGGCTGTCGTTTGAAATTATTGACAAAAAATTTACTAATGGTCATACACTAAACAAGCTTCCCGACAAATATGAACGAAATGAATATTTTGATGATAGTTATGTAATCAGAAGAACAAATAGGTTTAGGTGGCATACTGGTTCTGATAAAAAAGAGAATAGCCTAAGAAATATTACTAATTATCACCGTAAATGTAGAAAAGACATATATTATATTTATGGTAAAGAACGACTTTGGTACCTCAAGAGAAAGGCAAACATCAATGAGACAATCATACCGAGAAGTACAATTACTCTAACTTTCGCAGCTATGCACCGATTAAGTGAATTGTCCAGATATGATCCAGTTAAATTAGAAAAACATTTTGACTCTCAACACAACTGGTTGCTATCTGAGTTTATTGAGACAAGCATACTACAATATATTGACAACATATCTTCTGAAATAACTGGTAAAGAATTCATGATGCCTGGCAGAAAAGTTAAATAACAACAGCCTAACCCGCGCATTAACTCGGACGCACCTCGCCAATTCTTTGCCGCTCTTGGTTTTAAAGTTCATCTTTCGTTAGTTGCTAATTTAACGTCAATCTGTACGCCGGTTATGCGCAATGTCGTTAGCTGTACTTGGCAAAAATATTCAGGCCATGGATAATCAAGAAGTAATTGACCATTTACATCAAATAGTAGAAATATCAAGGGATTCAATTCTAAAACAAAAGAGTATCAATAAAGAAATAAATGATCTTTATATCACTGCATTCTATTCTACGATTGTTGATTATGCTCAATCAATTGTCGGTTCATTAAAAACCGATGATCTTATTGGAATACCTCCAGCCTTCAGAAGTCTATTTGAGGCTCATATTGATTTACTAAATCTTTGTAAATACGAAAAGTATCATAAAGTACTCTATTCAATTCATTTGTGGGAAAGGATAAATATGTTAGAGGCAACCTTTAAAAATCCTGAAAACCCATATTTTAAGGACACAATTGAAAACATCGACGATAGAGGCAATGTTATCAATGAGTATAGAGAGGAATTGGATAGCTTAAAAAAAGAAATAAGTCATTTTGAAGGTAATTTAAGGCAAATAAAAACACGTTTTAAATTAGCCGATTTAGAGGAAGTTTATCATGGTATTTATAAAGTATTGTGCCAAGATTCACATAATGACTTACTTAGGCTCGAAAATAGACATTTTACAAAAGGTGAAGATGGATTAATTATTTCTATGAAAACTAATTGGGATTTTTATGATGTTTCTCCACATATATTGACCACAATCAGCATATTAAAAATGTCTCTGGAAAAGGTATTTTCGGAATTTCAATATGGAGATCCAAAACAATACTTAGATCAAATCGATAGTCATTATCAAAGCTTAAAAAACATTTTTGACAAATAGTACAGCTAACCAACATATTAAGCGGACTCACCTCTCCAATCCTCTGCCCCTCTTGGTTTTACGATTCTTCTTTCGTTAGCTCAAAACAACAGTTCAGGTACTAATTGCGCAGCATCACTATTTTTTGAAAGTATCATAGTTAATGCCTGACATTGCAATCAACGTTAGTGACAAATTCAGGTTGTCTTTTTGATTTACTAACATTGGTGTCCTCTCTTTGTTAAAGTTTAGAGACTGCCTTTTCTAATACTCAGATCGTTAGAAATTAAATAGTCTGCTTAGTGTAGCCATTGGGGTAGTATGCCTCACTATGGGGGTATTCGCACAGGTTGGTAAACACTCCTGGGAGCAATCAATAATTCCCGCCCCAGCTATCTTTTTGAGCAGTTTGACACTTGACATAATATTTAAAACGTTTTTGAGTGTAATTATCAAGGAATTATTCGTTTGAAGTTTAAATAAATAACTCATCATGAGGCGACTACTTGGCTTTGTTATCATTGTACTAATATCGCTTTCATTAACATTCTGTGGGGATTCCAGCACGGGACCTGACACAGATGAGCAAACAACGACCTATACGGTATCCGTCGATATGGCTCCATCGGATGCGGGAACCGTATCGCCGTCGACCGAGGAAACCTACGAAGAAGGCAAAGAAATTCAACTGTTAGCCAATCCGAGTGATGATTATGTGTTCACCGGCTGGACCGGCGACATGGAGGGTGAGGTAAACCCGCTGCCGCTGACGGTGAGCCAGGATTTTAATCTGACGGCCAACTTCAAACTTAAAAACTATGATCTGACGACCAATATTGAAGGCGAAGGAGCGATAAAGGAAAATGTATTGCAGCAAAAAACCAAAGAATATGAGCACGGCACGGTGGTAGAGTTGATTGCCACGCCGGCCAAAGGCTATAAATTTATGGAATGGAAAGGCGATATCGAAGGTACCGCCAATCCCGTCCAAGATACTGTGGATACCTCCCAAGAGGTTACGGCCGTGTTTGAAAAGAAAAACTACGAGTTGGCGGTCACGACCAAGGGAAGCGGAGCTGTCTCCGAGCAGGTCGTATCGAAAGCCAAAGATTATGAATATGGGGATGTAGTGGAACTGATGCCCAGCGCGGCCGAAGGTTGGGAATTCGCAGAATGGAACGGCGACCTGTCGGGATCCGACGTTCCCGCCCAGATTACCGTGGATACCGCCAAGGCGGTCACGGCAGTCTTCGAGCGCAAAACATTTGCCTTTGAGATTGACACGACGGGAAAAGGTACCATACAAAAAGATCCCCAGCAGAACGAATATAAATACGGCGATGAGGTGACCCTGACGGCCGAGCCTGCAAGCAACTGGACCTTTAAGGAATGGGCAGGTGAGATCTCCGGCACGACACCGAAAATAACCGTAACCGTGCATTCCCAGCCAGATATAACCGCCGTATTCGAAAAAAAGCCGCTCTTTTATCTGGCTGAAAATGGATATACAGTAGTATGTCCCGAAGCCGACCCGGGCCAGAAAGGCTATTTAAATGGTGATCCATCTGCCAAAGTATATAAAGCCGTGGACCGGGCCATGCTGGAGCAAATGATTGACAATGGTAAAGATGTAACCGGGGTGTGCACCTCTCTTGTTACGGATATGTCAAGGTTATTGGAAAATCATTCAAATTTTAATCAAGATATAAGTAACTGGGATGTTAGCAGTGTTACCGATATGAGCGACATGTTCTATGCCGCTTCCAGCTTTGATAGGGATCTTAGCAGCTGGGATGTAAGCAGCGTTACAAATATGAGTAGTATGTTCGAGGGTTCTGATTTTAATGGTGATCTCAATAGTTGGGATGTTAGCAACGTTACTAATATGAGTAAGATGTTCTATAAGACTGATTTCAATGGAGACCTAAGCAACTGGGATGTTAGTAGTGTTACTGATATGAGCCATATGTTCTATGCCACTTCCAGCTTCAATAAGGATCTTAGTAGTTGGGATGTGAGTAGTGTCACCAATATGAAAGAGATGTTCCGTTTAGCTTCCAACTTTAATGGCGTTCTCAACAGTTGGGACGTAAGCAGCGTAACTGATATGTCGCACATGTTCACGTCCGCTACCAGCTTCAATAAGGATCTTAGCAACTGGAATGTAAGCAATGTCACTAATATGTCGGGCATGTTCCAGGGCGCTGACAGCTTCAATAAGGATATTGGCAACTGGGATGTAAGTAGCGTAACTAATATGTCAGACATGTTCGCTTTAGCTTCCAGCTTCAATAAGGATCTTAGCAGCTGGGACGTAAGCAGCGTTAATAATATGGATTACATGTTCTATATTGCTTCCAGTTTTAACCAAGATATCAGCGGATGGTGCGTAAGTCAGATCAATTCAAAACCAACTGATTTCGATACTAATGCCGGTTTTGATGGTCAAAGCAGTATTCAGCCGCAGTGGGGCACGTGTCCTTAATAGACGAAAATATGGAAAATGAAGAAAAGGCGGCTTTCAGGCCGCCTTTTTACTTTGAAAGAATATAATAGTTAGTTAAAGAAACCTACCGGCACATTAAGGAGACGCCCCTCTTGGTTTTAAGTCGCTTCTTTTGTTAGTTGCTAATTCAACATTCATTCGCGTGCATCTTATGCGCATTACCTAACAAAATTTAAACTATTTACTATGAAAACTATTCATCTTGGGATTGCAACTTTTGTCATATTATTCACTTTCATTGCATGCTCTAATTCCTCAGAAAATGAGAATAAAAAGGCCGCTATTATAGAGGAAAATATTACCATCAGTATTTCTTCCTCTAATCCAGATAGTACGGTAATATTTGAAGCCATAAATATTGGTGAATGGAATGGTTCGGCCCCTGCTGATTCACAAGCAACACCATTCGAGTTTACGGTAAGTACAGCTAATTTTTATGGTACTTTCCACAAGTTAAAAGGCAATAGCTCATTGATCCTTAAATTAGTTGCTCAGAAGAATGGAGAAACGACTTGGGAGACCGAAAAAGAGTTCAACCAAATTTCCCAAATTATACTTAACGATAACTTTACATCTGTTGAAGGCAAATAAATATATCGCGTGCACCTAACACACGCATTAAGCGAACGTGTCTCACTCATTCTTGCCGACTTTGGGCTGGTCAATTTCTTTAGTACATTTTGTTTTTAAATTAACGTTGGCCTGCACCCAACTTATGCCCAATCTCGTTATAGGTCTCAGACAATTTTCTCCATCTTTAGAATCCGTCTCAATCATTGTAGCTTGTAAGTGGTGATTAACAATAGGAGAAATGATTTCATGGATTATTTCACTTACCTGGTTTCCGGTTATTCAGCAATCACCGGTTTATTATGGTTGATTGCATACTGGTTTGTACTCAGGCAAATTTATGCACCCCAAAAGATAAACCAGGTGAATGCCCCGGAACCCTCATCCTTTCCTTCCCTTTCGGTACTGGTTCCTGCATGTAATGAAGCTGACAAAATAAGTCCCGCGCTGCAGTCAATACTGAAACAAGACTATCCCAACCTAGAAGTTATAGCCATCAATGACCGTTCAACAGATCAGACCGGCGAAATAATAGAACAGTTGGCTACGCAATATGATAATTTGCGTACTATTCACATAGAAACCCTTCCCGACGGATGGTTAGGAAAAACGTATGCTTTAAAGAAAGGGTACGAAATTGCAAAGGGAGACTGGGTACTTGCTACAGATGCAGATGTCTGCTACAAAAAGTTAGCACTCAGATCTATCATGGCAGTAGCACTACACCATGATCGTGATCATGTTTCCTGTATCCCAAAAATAAAGAATAATGGTTTCCTCCATGAAACCGCCTTTGATGGTTTTGTAAGTCTGTTATTTAGCCAACAAAATATTGAAGGCGTTTCCGATCCCGAATCGGATGATTATTTCGGTTTTGGTGCTTTTAATATGTTTCGAAGGAAGTTTTTTGAACAAACGAGAGGTTTTGCGTGGCTGCGTATGGAAGTAACCGATGATATGGGTATTGCCCGCATGTTAAGAGATCACGGTGCAAAACAGGGAATTTATTACGCATTTGATCAGCTCGAGCTTCAATGGTATGGATCACTGGGAAAAATGATAAAGGGGCTTGAAAAAAAACAGTATTGGTGTTGTTGCCCATTACAATTATTGGAAAGGATTTTTAATACCCATCATTTGGCTTTTGTTTTTAATGGGACCTTTAGCCGGTTTATTTTCCTCGTTGACCTTGGTGCAAATACTATCGTCAGTAGTCATCATAGCCAGCATACCGTTCAATGCCATGGCTTCATATAAATTAGAAAGGCCACTTTTACCGTTTCTTTTTTCTGCGCTTGGTATATTCTTTCCGATGTATGCCCTTATTCGTTCAACATTCGCATGTTTTAAAAGAGGAGGAATTAGTTGGAGGGGAACCTTCTATGCTGTCGATGAACTCCGTAGAATGCAGCGAGTACATTTTAATATATTTTAACGGTGGCTCTAATAATTATTAGCAACATCTTCGCCCTATAATTAGCCCATTAAAGGGACGCACCTCGTCAGGTCTCGCCATCTCCTTGCCTCCCTTCTATTTATTGGTTAATCTTCCATCACACATTCGATATTCCAGCATCTGTCTGATATGAACAAAGTAGATATCGACTTATAGATATAGCTCTATTCATCAATTTAATCAAGATTATGAGACAAATATTATCCATACTATTTATACTTTTTTTATTTACGGGCTGCAGCCAAAAAAATTCTGAAGAGTATACAGGCAAAGTTGAAAAAATATTTAGCAATATTTCCCTCTCCGAAGAGCTCAACCTATATGTTGATGAATCCGGAAAACCGGCCGAGGGTCATTATATGTCTACCTACCAAAACGGATCTGTTCAGGCCGATGTAACGTTCAAAGACGGGATGATTTCTGAGGGTGAAATTTTTAGCCCCGGTGGAGTACCAACGATCCGTTACACCACTGAAAATGGGCTGATGAAAACATCTTATTACAATAAAAGAAATAGCCATCCCAGGATGGTAACCCTCTATGGTGAGAATTTATCTGATAAAGTGGCATTCCATACTTGGGACGAGGACGGTACCCGGAGAGTAAAAACTGATCAAACAGTTATGAAACAGTGGTACAAAAATGGACAGCCACAGTTTGAAATGCCATTAAAGAATGGAAAACTACATGGGAAATTGGTTAGATGGTACGAGAATGGCCAGAAAAAGTCCGAGAAGCATTATATTAATAATGTGAAACACGGTACGTTTAAGGAATGGGATAAAGAAGGAAATATAATCAGCAAGAAGGTTTACGAGATGGGAGAATTGGTTTCAGATAAGTAGGCCTTATCCTCCCTTTTGACCGTTTCATATTTTATCCTTAAAATTTCGGTAAACATATAGATAGTATTGTGCCTGTCGATTATACCCAATACTATCTGAGTTGAGAGAGCTTGAAAACTAATATGGGATAATTCATGAATACTAATTCTTCATCAAATAAGGGAGGCTTGTTATTTAGCTTATCGAATTCTTACCCCGTCAGTACTTTTCTTTTAATTACTTTTATATGGAGTTGGTTGTTTTGGATAGCTGCTATTCCATTCTCTGATGACAACCCTGCACTTATGATGGCTATAACCTTCATTGGGGGTTATGGGCCTGCTCTGGGCAGTGTTTTAACGCTTCAATTGCAAAGTGGAATAAAAATAGATTTGTCAAGGAAAAGACTTCAACTGATAGGTATAATATTTCTGATGTTATTAGGCATTATGTCATTACGAATGTGGGCCGGTGAGATACCTCATTATGATACATTATCCGAAGATCCACTCATTTCTGTCCCGGTAATTGTTTTAGGGTTTTTCGCTTTTTTAACAGGAGCCTTTGTAATATCATCTGCCCGATCAAGCAATCAACATGTACGCGCTACAATGCAATCCTTGATTCCTTCTGATATTTCATGGTTCTGGCTTATCTTTGTATTGTTTTTTCTGGCTTCACTATATCTCATCAGTTGGGGACTCGCTGCCTTATTTGGGTTGAATATATCACCTTCCCCACTTTCTGAATACTCTCCCTTGCAAGCCACGTATTTATTCATCATTACTTTTATAGTTACAGCCCTGATTCGAGGTGGTATGGAAGAACCCGGATGGCGGGGCTTCATGCTGCCCGAACTTCAGAAAAAGTATAGTCCGCTTGTAGCCTCTGTCATTATAGCTTTCTTTTGGGATGCTTGGCACATTCCACTTCATCTGAACGGATTTTATTCTTCCGGACTTGTTGAAGGGATGGTAGGCAGAAGTATCGTCATTATTCCTGCCTCTATACTTTTAACGTGGGTTTATAATAAATCCCAAGGGCAATTATTGGTATTGGTAATACTTCATACCACCATCAACATAGTTGGTACTGCCATCCCCTCTTCGATAGTATATCCTGTCTTAAGTATTTCATTCATCTTATTTATTGTATTCAAAGATAAAATGTATTTGAAACAGAGATAACCGATGTTTTGGAATAGCCTAATATGCATAAATTTCTTGGCTTCTACTCCTATTTTCTGGTTTTTTAGCTTTGCGTTCATTATTTAGTTAATTCATTAACAATACGTGCATAGGTTTTACGTAAGCACGCCACCTACCATAAGAGATAGTTTCGGAGGTATTTATATGGAGAGATCTATTTCACGGAAAGGGTTCCTAACATCGGCCGGCTTACTCGGTATTGGCAGTATGTTGCCGAATATGCCTGCTGTGAACTATAACACTGAGAGTGATGCTAATCCGGATTTAGTACTCAACGCAGACGAAGGAGAAGTATATTTAATTGGAGATCGGAAAGGCCGTGTAACTATCAAGGTAGACAAACAGAATACGGATATTGAAACAATGTCCCTTCTTACCGAAGATATCAAGCCCGGAGAAGGAATACCGGTACACAGACATTCTTCGGAGGAAGAACTTGTATTTATAGAAAAAGGAAGCGGTATATTTACATTTGGGGAGAAGCAATATGAAGTAACATCAGGAAGCATGGCATTGGTACCGCGAAATGTTTGGCACGGCCTTCGTAATGAAAGCAACGACATGCTAAGGATGGTATTCGGATACAGTCCGTCGGGATTTGAAGATTACTTTAGGGCTATCGGGGTGCCACCCGGAGAATCGAGTAAAAAGCTTACCGGAGAAGATTGGCAACAGATAAATGATAAGTTCGGAGTCGAATACCGGGACTAAGTTCCTTTTATCATGAAATAGGTATTCTAAGTAGCTTTCTAACAATTATTGGGAAATGCTGGAGTCAGATATTTAATCAAGATCAGCAAGCACTTTTTGGATTTGCTTGAAGTTTGGTAGTTCGCTGGCATCCTCTAATATCTCTTTGAATTGTATATTGCCCTGTTTGTCAATGACAAATGATGCCCGCTTGGAAACCCCTTTCATGCCATAAAAATCGTCGTATAATACATTGTACTCGGCTGATACCTCCTTATTGAAATCACTTAACAGGGTGAAATTTAAGTTTTCGCTCTTTTTAAATTCCCGCAGACAGAAGAAACTATCAACGCTTATTCCTATGACCTGGGCATCCAGCGAATCATAAAACTTCATATTATCTCTTGCAGTACAAAGTTCTTTTGTACACGTACTCGAAAAAGCGACGGGAAAAAATAAGAGTACTACGTTCGCCCTACCCTGAAAGTCAGATAGCGTTACCTTTTCACCTTTAGTGTTCTGCAGCGTAAAGTTCGGGGCTTTTGAATTAATTTCTGTCGCCATAATAGGTTATGCAGTATTTACAGCAGTTTCTTTTTCGGTCTGTTCGTATCCTAAAATACTTGTGATCATGGCCACCCCTACCAGTAGCTTCCATATCCATTGATAGGTATCCTGTATTTCGGAAATGGTCCAAAAAAGGATGTAGCAAATCAGAAAAACAATCACTCCACCTAAGATGAGTGCATACTCCGTACGACGATAGGTATAAACAGCATACATAAGCAGTGCTATTATGATTGCTCCCCCTTGGTAAATTGCTAATAGCCACGTTTTAATAGCATATGTATCCTGAACCAACAAGTATGAAATGATAATTAAGAGGGGTAAAGCAGTATAAATCATGGGGAACTGAGCAAAAACCGGTTTCGATTCCCGGATAAAGATAGCCAAGGAGCTAAGTACAAATGCCAGGCTCGTTATATGCCCCCATTCAACGATAAATTCTGCTGCGGTGGTTACATTGGGACCCATCATTAAATAATCCATCAAAACGGACAATTGCATAATCGTGAATATTATGGATGCAATCGTAAGCCCAAGAAATTTAAGCCGTCCCCTTTTATTTGTAAGGGTGAAAAATTTAGCAGCAACATATCCACTGATAAATATGAGTAATAATGTTGCCCAGATCATAAAGGTTTGTATTAACAGTATTAATTTTCGGTGGGATGTTGATCCGGCCGCTTAGCGCGACGCTGTTCAATATCACGTTGCTGTTTTTTGTCTTGATTGTGAATCCGTACCTGGTCGGCAATATCTCTCAATATCCCCCTTTCAAAGCGAATCATTTCTTGCATAAAGTCGAAAAGGATAATCTGTTGATTATCCTTGTAAATAACTGTTTCCCAGTCAATTAGGGAGATGTTTTTAATAGCATTTACAAGTCCTGCCCTATGTTTTGCTATCTTTTTCAGGATCTTATGCACATTCTCTAATTTTTCCTCATCTTTCTCGAAATTTTCTTTAAAATGGGTAAAGTTTTCGAGATGCGTGGGACGAGGATTGTCGATGGCCTCTTCCATGATCGGCCGATAGTAGGAAAGCTGTGCATGATCAATGAGCAATAGCATTTCGGCTATTGAACGTCCTTCAGGAGGTGCCTTTGAATAAGGAACATCATCGATCACATATTGCATTGCCTCTGCCTCATCCTGTAGATATGAGGCATCATCAACTAAGCGGTCAAGGTCTTCCTGTGAGATTTCTCGATCAGTCATGATTTGACTATCTCACCCATTCAGATTCGGGCTCTACATCATCATTATGACGTTGCTGCTCAAGCATTTCAACAAGCGAAAGCCCGGAATGAAACTCTTGATCTCGGTCACGTACAGAGTGGATGTTATTCTCTTCCTGGAAATCCCAGAATTGACCAAACTGACGATTTTTATATTCACGCAAGAACTCTAAGCGGTCTTTTAGATCTTCTTTTGGAACAAGCAGACGCTGTTTGTCGTAAATAGCCTCTTCCCTGGATTCAAAAACAATATCATAGTCCTTGCTCATGACGATCGCCTCTTCCGGACATACCTCTTCACAATATCCGCAGTAAATGCACCGCAGCATATTGATTTCGAAAAAATCAGGATAACGCTCTTTGGGATCGTCGGAATCCTCATTGGCCTGCATACTTATGGCCAGCGGTGGGCAAGCTCGAGCACACAGTCCACAGGCAACACAGCGTTCTTTGCCATTATCTTCAACCAACACCGGGCGACCTCGAAATATAGACGGAGGATCCCACTTTTCTTCGGGGTATTCCAACGTTATAGTAGGCTGGAACATCTGCTTGAGCGAATACCACAGCGCCTTAAAGATTTCGGGCAGATATAAATTTTCCAAAAGAGAAAAAGAACGCTCTCGGTCAAATTGTTCATTGAGCGCATTTGCTCTGGGCTGTTCTAAATTTTGTGGTGTTGGCATGAGTATGCAATTAAAAATTGGTTGTTGCTCAACGCGATATCGGTGGAAAAATAACTGATTCAACGATTCGCGTCAAAAGGAATATCAATTATTTCTGAACGAATCTCATTGTAATAGGAACACCGGTAAATCCAAACTCTTCACGTATCTTATTTTCGATAAATCGCCGATAACTGGCCGGCAGTTCCTCAGGTTTATTCATGAAGAACTTAAATACAGGAGGATTAGCCTTTACCTGGGTACCGTATTTTATTTTTAATTTAACGCCCCGTCGAACCGGCAAGGATTTTTCTTTTAAAATACGTTCGATAAAATCGTTTAAGTCTGAAGTTTTTATCGTCTTCTTCCGTTCCTGTAAGACGTTGTCGGCAACGTCTATTACCCTGTGGATACGTTTCCGGTGTATTGCTGAAATAGATACGATAGGAATATACTTCATCATTGGTACACGGCTGTACACATACTCTTCGAACTCCTTGTGGAGATTTGTGTCTTTGTCAGGTACCAGGTCCCACTTATTAAGGACAATTACGATGCCCTTGTTATATTTTGCTGCATCTCTCAGAATACGTTTATCCTGCTCTTCAAAACCACGCATAGCATCGAGCATTATTAAGGCAACATCACACTCTTTGAGAGCTCGGTCAGTTCTGACAGTGCTATAGAACTCCACATTTTCTTTAACCTTGGCTTTCTTTCTGAGCCCTGCCGTATCAACGAGGATGTATTCTTTCTCGTTGTAAATAAGCTTACTGTTGATGGAGTCTCGGGTTGTCCCGGGGATATCCGTCACAATACAGCGCTCATCATCCAGCAATGCATTGATAAAACTGCTTTTACCAACGTTGGGACGTCCTACCACAGTTAGTTTTGGAACAGATGTTTCTGGTTCATCCTTCTCTTCAGGTAGAAGTTTTACGACCTCATCCAGCAAGTCTCCCGTACCGCGTCCGCTCAAAGCCGATATGGGATGCAATTCCTCAAATCCCAGGGAGTAGAATTCTGTGGCGTTCAGCTCTCGTTCCTCGTTATCAGCTTTGTTGGCCACCAGCAATACAGGCTTTTCTTCCTGCCTCAGCAGTTGTGCCACGGATTGATCGAGGCTTGTAATACCGGCTTCGGTATCGACGACAAATAGAATAAGATCAGATTCTTCAATAGCGATATGGATCTGCTCCCGGATTCCTTGTATCATCACATCCGTTTCATTTGGCAGATATCCACCGGTATCAATAACATTAAATTCACGGCCATTCCAGAACGATTCACCGTAATGTCGATCGCGGGTAACACCGTATTGATCATCAACAATAGCCTTGCGGCTGCCGATCAGTCGATTAAAGATAGTAGATTTGCCTACATTAGGCCGCCCTACGATTGAAACTACAGGGAGCATGTGGTATTTATTCTTTATATTTTATTTTCAATGACAAGCCACAAAAATAAGGAATTTAACTGTTAAAGTAGAGTATAAACTCAATGCTTGAAACCTTTTATAATAGCTTCGGATTTATCGGTTCAATCACAGTCGCATTTACTATTTTTCTTGCCTTTATTTTCTGGATGGCCGGCATAGCGGGTCTCTCTCAGCTGCCGGAATCCCGCAAAAAAAATATAAAGCTTGTATGCTCTATATTTTTTCCGCCCTACCCTATTATCTGGCTTTTTGTCGACATGTATCGTCAGAGTCACCTCATGAAGGAAAAAGATGTTAAATAGGTATGGCTTCCGACAAACCCTTCTCCCGACAACGACAAACCGACATCTTTTTAGGAAGCCTTCGGGGTAACGATCGAACGATACCCATTTCATTTGATAAACTGCGTAATACTGCAAAAAAGAAGCTGTCAAAAGAAGCCTTTGCTTATATAGCCGGTTCTGCGGGGCACGAAATGACCAAAAAATCCAATCGGGCCGGTTTTAATAAGTGGAAAATTACGCCGAACATACTCAACGATGTTTCGGAACCTAATACAGGGGTCACCTTATTTGGGCAACGCTACCCGGTTCCTTTTTTGCTGGCACCTATTGGGGTGTTGGATATGGCTCATCCCGATGCAGATCTGGCCGTAGCCAAAGCATCAGCTGCTGAAAACGTACCGTTTATATTTTCAAGTCAGGCTTCTGTTGATATGGAAACATGTAGTGCGGTTATGGGAGATTCGCCTCGCTGGTTTCAGTTATACTGGAGCACATCGGATGATCTTGTTGAGAGTTTTGTGCGTCGGGCAGAATCATGCGGATGCGAAGCTATCGTACTTACTCTTGATACCACCATGCTTGGATGGCGTCCGCGCGACCTGGATCTCGATTACCTCCCCTTTTTGCGTGGACGTGGTATCGCACAATATACCAGTGATCCGGTCTTTCAAGAATTAATGAAGACGTCGCTTGGAGATGCTGATGAGCCCCCCAAGCTCACTTGGAGCTCGATCAAAGCACTGGTCAAGATGGCAAAAAATTATCCCGGTGGATTTTGGACTAATTTGCTTTCTGAAGATCCCCGAAGATCCGTTAAGACTTTTATAGAATGCTACTCGCGTCCCTCGTTAACATGGGATGACCTTTCTTTTTTACGATCCCTTACCGATTTACCCATCCTTTTAAAAGGGATATTGAATCCCAAGGATGCACGCAAAGCGATTGAAAGAAACATGAATGGCATTATTGTATCAAACCACGGCGGACGACAGGTCGACGGTGCTGTAAGTGCTGTTGAAGTATTGCCGGATATTGTTAAAGAAGTAAATGGCGAGGTGCCCGTACTTATGGATAGCGGAATAAGGTCAGGGAGTAATATGTTCAAAGCTATTGCCTTGGGAGCCGATGCGGTATTATTGGGTCGCCCCTATACCTATGCCCTGTCGATTGCGGGCGAACAAGGCGTGCAAGAACTTATCCAAAACTATCGCGCAGACTTCGAATTAACAATGGCATTATCGGGATGCAGATCGGTCGATGAGGTCGATACTAATCAATTGCAATCAGCATAGCATACAATTCGAATTCATCTTTTTATTTTTACCCTTACAAAGATATATTCCATGCTTTAAGAGGGGCACCCAGAATCATTTATAATAAAAGAATTTATGCTTAACGAACCGTCATTTGTACCACACAAAGTTGGCTGGATTGAAGTTATATGTGGGGGGATGTTCAGCGGCAAAACCGAAGAGCTGATCAGACGTGCTAAACGGGCCCATATTGCCGGTCAGAAAGTTGTGGTTGTAAAGCCAAAGGTTGACGACCGTTATGATGAGGAAGATGTGGTATCACACAATCAAAATGTTTTGCCCGGTTTAGTTGTTGATACCGCTGATCAAATTGTGTTGCTCACCGGCGAAGCTGAAGTAGTTTGTATTGATGAAGCCCAATTTTTCGATAAGCAATTGATGAATGTAGCCAACACCTTGGCTAATGATGGTAAGAGAGTGATTGTAGCTGGTCTAGACATGGATTTTGAGGGGCGTCCCTTTGAACCGATGCCCCAGATGCTTGCCATCGCAGAATATGTAACAAAACTGCATGCTGTTTGTGCAGAAAGTGGAACGATGGCTCACTATTCACAACGGGTCGTAGAAAGTAAGGATCGGGTACTCGTTGGTGAAACAGACGCTTATGAACCCCGTGCCAGGCATTGTTACCGCCCTCCTGTTGACAAGCGAAGGGGTAAACCTATTCAGCCTATCCAGAAACAAGATAATATGAAAGAAGAAAACGAATCATGATTGACATATTTCGTGGTATGATCGGAATGGCGGTTATTATCGGCATTTCTATATTATTTAGTAAAAACAAAAAGCATATTAATTGGCGATTAGTTGGTACGGGCTTGGGAATACAGTTTGTTTTGGCTGTATTTATTTTAAAGGGTCGGCAAATGTCTGAATATTGGGCCCCCTTAGGATGGCCAAAGGAGTTCTTTAGCTGGGTTTCCTCCTTTTTTGTCATTGTGTTAGATTTTACAACAGAAGGGGCTAAATTTATTTTCGGTGATTTAGCCAAAAGCCCGGGTATGGAAGGTAGCATGGGAAACTTTTTTGCCTTTCAGGTGTTACCGACAATCATCTTTTTTGCTTCACTTACCGCTATTTTATACCACTACGGCATTCTGCAGCGTATTGTAAAATATATGGCCAAGGGAATGCAGAAAGTAATGGGGACCTCGGGAGCTGAGTCATTAGCGGTTATTTCCAATATTTTTGTAGGACAAACCGAATCCCCCTTGGTAATTGAACCTTATATTAAAAAGCTGACAAAATCTGAGCTGTTGGCTGTCATGACCGGCGGGATGGCTACGATTGCCGGTGGAGTGATGGCTGCATATGTACAGATGTTGGGCAACTCCTACGCTCAGGCTCATGATGTGGCATTAGATGTTGGACGCCTCATGTTTGCCGAACAGCTACTCGGGGCAAGTTTGATGGCCGCCCCTGCTGCCCTTGTTATTGCTAAGATTATGTATCCCGAAGTGGATGAGCCGGTAACCAAGGGCGAAGTTAATATGAGTGTTGAAAAGACGGATGCCAATGGGATTGATGCTGCGGCCAGCGGTGCTTCTACCGGATTAAAATTGGCTGGAAATGTTGGGGCTATGTTGTTGGCCTTTATAGCATTGCTGGCTATGGGTAACTATTTCCTTGAAAGCTTTGGTAGTATTACCGGTATTAATGCTATGATAACAGACGGGACTTTGACCATTGAAAGAGTTCTTGGCTGGATCATTGCTCCCATTGCGTTTGTAGTAGGGGTTCCTTGGGCCGATGCCATCAATATGGGTTCTTTGCTGGGCACAAAAGTAGTGCTCAATGAATTTGTTGCCTACTTACAACTATCAGAGATGGTAAGTGCATCAGAAATTAGTGATAAAACAATAAGAATGGCTACATTTGCTTTGTGTGGATTTGCCAACTTTTCCTCTATTGCTATTCAAATCGGAGGTATAGGCGGATTAGCACCGAGTAGAAAATCTGAGCTTGCCGAGTTTGGTCTTAAAGCAGTATTAGCCGGTACCCTTGCAAACTTAATGACTGCAACAATTGCTGGAATGTTATTTTAACAGACTATGAGATCAAAAAAAACAAATACATTTTATCTGCTGATTATTATCGGGACCGTGTTTTCACTTGTCTCTTGTCAGCAAACAAACCAACAAGATGTTGAAGATGCCCTTGCACGTGTTGGTAACGAGTATTTAACGGTTGATCAGGCTGTTGATGATATTCCTGACGCTGTTTTATCTGAGGATAGTGTTGAGGCCTTAACTCAATACCGGGATAACTGGATCCGCCAGCAGCTGTTGCTTCAGGAAGCGCAGCGTCTCGGCTTGGAACAGAAGCCCGCCATCCAGCAAAAAATTGAGCGGGCAAGAGAAGAAATTCTCCGTCAGGCACTCAAAGATTATGTATTGGCATCCAATGAAAGTGATTTACAGATAACAGATGAAAAAGCCAGAACTTATTATCAGGCAAATAAAGAGCAATTTGTGCTTGAGGAAGATTTTGTAAAATTTCGACACATGCGCACGAGCACCATCAAGGAAGCACGTAATGCCCGCCAGGATCTGTTAGATGGAGTTCCCTGGCCCAAAGTTGCCCGCACCTACGCCATAAATCCTTCAACCGTTATTAGCGAGTCTGATCAGTACTGGCCTATTTCGATGGCAGCACAGGATATAGATATAATGAACCGATATTTAAAGGTCATCGGACAAAATGAAATCTCTCCCATTCAGCGGGTGAACGGCATTTATCACTTTGTGCAACTAATTGAAACCCGATCTGAGGGGGACCATCCCAACTTGGAATGGCTTATAGAACAGATTAAAGATTGGATGACCTTAAATAATCGGCAGCGAAATTTCAGTTCCTTTGTTAAGAATCTTTATCTTAAGGCTGAATCGAATAATGAAGTAGAGACTTTTAACGTTTTACCTACTAAACCTAATCAAAATTCAACGCGCGACGATACCCTTGAAAACAACTCAACGAATGAATAAAGCATATTTACTGCTCTTTTTTGTAATTTCATTAATTCTAACTCCTCTCCTATCACAAGCACAAAATCAGTCATCTAATAAGAAATTAGATCAGATTGTTGCTGTTGTTAATGATCATATCATCCTCAAATCGGATGTTGATCAGGAGGTACAGCAATATATGATGCAGCTTCAGCGACAACGCAATCAGCAGATCTCGTTTAGTAAAGAAATTTGGTACACCGTATTGGAAAATATTATTGATCGCCATGTAATGCTTGACCAGGCCAAGCGCGATTCTATCACGGTTTCCGATGAAAGAGTTGATCAGCAAATTAATCAACAGATAAACTCATACGTTGAACAGGTAGGTAGCGAGCAAGCCTTGGAAGAACAGATGGGACAAAGTATTGTTCAGATCAGGGCTGATTTGCGAGACAATTATCGCGAGCAAATGATTGTGCAACAATTTCAGCAGCAAAAGCGCAGCAATGTTTCTATAACACGGCCTGAAGTCGAAGCGTACTTTAACAAGATCCCCCAGGATTCACTTCCGATGATACCTGAACAAGTGGCGGTATCACAAATTGTTTCTGTACCTCCCCCCTTGCAAAATGCCAGAGCCGAAGCCAGAGAGCTCGCGGAACAGTTGCGTGATTCGGTACTCAACCATGGTAAAACCATTGAGGAAATGGCAAGAAAATACAGTGACGGTCCATCCGCTTCCTCAGACGGAAAATTGCCGATGATGTCGATGGATGATTTTGTTGCTGAATATTCAGCTGCAGCATCGTCCCTTGAGCCGGGTGATATTTCGCAAGTAGTGGAAACGAGCTTTGGGTTCCACGTTATTCGACTTAATAAGCGTCAGGGTGATCAAATTGACACTAATCATATCCTCATTGAAGTCGATGAGAAAAGTTACGATGATGAAACAGCTAAAAGGGAATTGAGGCAAATTCGAGATTCTGTACTAACTAACGATGATATTACCTTCGCTGAGATGGCCAGACGGCATTCAGATGATCCCAATACAGCACCACAGGGTGGTCGTGTATTGAATCCACAAACCGGGGAACGACTTATCGCCCTCGAACAACTCGATCCCGCCCTCTATAGAATTGTCCTTTTGCTGGATGAGGTCGGAGATATTTCTGAGCCAAAATCGTTTACAATGGGTGAGGAGGATAACTCGCAGCGAGCTTTTCGTATTGTTCGACTTGATAAACGGATTGAAGAACATAGAGCAAACTTAAAACAGGATTATACGCGTATTAAGCAGGCTGCACTGCAAGAAAAGCAGGTGGGATACATGAACAACCTGTTAACAGATTTACGTGAAGATATGTACGTAGAGTATAAAATTACGATTCCTGAGCGTTATAAAAACATGAACTTGTAGAAGATATGAGCACAATACCTGAGGAATCGGTTGAGGCAGTAGACTTTTTCCAGGAATCTTTCCAGAAGATTCGAAAGGAAGTAGGGAAAGTAATTGTTGGTCAGCAGAAAATACTTGATCAACTTCTTATTTGCCTTTTTTCCCGGGGACATTGTGTGCTTATAGGAGTTCCGGGGCTGGCCAAAACGCTTCTTATTCGTACCGTATCTCAAACGCTGAACTTGAGATTTAGTCGTATACAATTTACACCCGATCTAATGCCCGGTGATATTACGGGCACAGAAGTTATTGAAGATGACCGTAAAACGGGGAAAAAGAACTTTAAATTCGTTAAAGGTCCTATCTTTGCTAATATTGTATTAGCTGATGAGATCAATCGTACGCCTCCCAAAACACAGGCTGCCCTCCTCGAAGGGATGCAGGAATTTCATATCACTGCGGCGGGACACACCTACCCTCTTGAGCCGCCGTTTTTTGTTTTAGCCACACAAAATCCTATTGAGCAGGAAGGAACTTATCCATTACCGGAAGCACAGCTTGATCGGTTTATGTTCAACTTGTGGCTTGACTATCCTTCTATTGATGAGGAACAAGATATTGTAAGTCAAACCACTTCGCTTGGAGAGGCTGAAATCAACGCAGTTCTAAATGCCGAACAGATTGTAGAATTACAGGATTTGGTGCGGAAAGTACCTGTTCCGGATGGGGTATTGAAATCGGCGGTTGAACTTGTAACGAAAACCCGTCCCCAATCCCAAATAGCCCCGGAATTTATCCAAAAATACATGAGTTGGGGCGCTGGTCCGCGTGCTTCTCAGTATTTAGTGTTGGGAGGAAAAGCACGAGCTCTTTCTCAGGGACGATATAATGTTTCCGAAGAGGATATCAGAGCCCTTGCTAAACCTGTCTTGCGTCACCGTATTGTCAACAATTATGCGGCTGAAGCAGAGGGATTAACCGCTGACAAGCTTATTGAAATGCTGTTTGACGAAATGTAAACACCATCATCGTGGACTTCATCTTTCAAGGATTTGAGGCTTCTCTTCCCTTTTGGCTCTACCCGCTGATTTTCATCTGTACTTTTCTCATTGCCTGGTGGTCGTATTCCAGCGTTAAGAAAATTAGTGGGTTTTTCTATTACGCCCTTATTGCTTTTCGCACCGGTGTATTTTTTATTCTCCTGCTACTCCTTCTAAATCCATTTATAAAAACAGAAAATACTTATTACGAACCCGCCAACATTTTGGTGATGCTTGATAATTCAGCAAGCACGCAAATTGAGAAGAAGACATATAAAGGCAGCCAAAGTTATACTGACCTTATAGAGAAACTTGGCTTTACGGATGAAGCTACCGTCAAGTATCATTTTTATAAGATGGGCAGCCAAGTAAAGAAAACAGAGATTGACAGCCTTACTTTTGATGAAGATCAAACGAACCTAACGTCCGGAATAGAGGCAATTAGGGCAAACCAGAACGATGCAAATGCAGCTCTTTTTATAAGTGATGGGATTTATACTACAGGGAAAAATCCCGTATATGAAACTTCAGATATCGATGTCCCAATATTTTCAATAGCCCTGGGAGATACGACATTTCAAAAAGATGTACTGGTTACATCAGTCTCAACAAATTCAAGTGGTTATCTCAACAGTAGACAAAACATAACTGCAAAAATAAACAGTAAGGGTTTTGAAGGAAGCAGAATCCCTGTTCATCTAAAAAAAGGAAAGGAGATACTTTCTGAAAAAGAGATTGTTCCGGAAATAAAAAATAGCAGTCAGGAGATAATGTTTGATCTTTTGCTCGAAGAGGAAGGCCTACAACAGTATGAAATCCATGTTCCCACACTCAACGATGAATGGACGTCAGCTAATAATACGCAACGATTTACGGTAGATGTTAAAGATGCTCAGCAAATAATACTTTCGCTTGCTTTGGAGGTACACCCGGATGTACAATTTATCCGATCACTTTTGTTAACTGATGAGAATACGGAGCTTATTAATCGTACATGGCTTAAAGGAGATAAGTTTATAGAAGGTAATTTTTCTGTTGAAGCAGACTCACTGGATCTGGCTGTCATCCACGGCTATCCGAGCACAGGATTACCTCAAAATGTAAGAGAGAATTTAAAAAGAATTGGTGATCAGGTTCCATTAATCCTAATAGCAACCCCTCGGTTTAACCCCCAGCAGTTTGAACAAGATATGACTGACTTGCCTGTTAGCATAACCGGTGCCTGGCATTACGGCCAAATTGATCTTCGTTTGGAGTCAGAAACAACTGGCCATCCCATTACAGAACTCCCACCCGTCACTTATGATCAACTTCCCAATTTAATGGGACCTATTAAAAATATTAGTCCTGTAAACTATGCTAATATGCTATTTAGCAGCAGTTATCAGGGGCAATCCATTGGAAAGCCCGTAATTGCTGCTCATGAATTGGGGAATAAACGACACATATTGGTAACAGCTTACAACTGGTATCTTTTTCAGCAGAGTCAAAATCCTCAAACCCAAGCTTTGGCAAATCAGCTCTGGCAAAATATGATAAGCTGGACGGCCACCGATCCGGATGACAAATTGCTTGATATCCGGCCTCAGCAAGACTCTTTTTCTGGTTCCGAACCTATAGTTATTGAGGCCTATCTTAAAAATGAACGCGGTCAAAATGAGTCAGAAGCAAATATTACGGTCACCATCAGCGCTGATACTATAGATGACCAAATATATTCTATGGAAAATAGAGGAGACGGAAATTACCGTTTAAGCATCCCTCCCATGCCCGAAGGAGTTTATACTTACGAAGCAAAAGCTCAGAAAGATAAACGAGTATTAGATACCGACCGTGGTGAATTTTCCGTGAGTGCCTCAAATGCGGAATACATTAATATCGATCGAAATGAACAGTTATTACAACAGATTGCTAAGAATACGGGAGGTGAATCCGTTTCTTTTGATTCTGTGGATGGTTTATGGAAGAATCTAAAAGAAAAGAGCCTTTTGGACCGGCAAGAGCAAGTTGATACGGACTTCTTTTATTTACACCAGCATGTCGGATGGTTTATTCTCGTAATTATTCTGTTATGCAGTGAGTGGATATTACGAAAATATTTGTCTCTTCCGTAACTGTTACCTATACCACAGCGTTTTCTTGTAGTTCAATAATTCCATCTTGGGCACTCATTTCAACAGGCAGTCCAACAGGTAAAGTGATCATATTATCGATATGACCAATGATAGCTCCCGAAAATGCAGGAACACCAAGTGGCTTGATATGATCATCAAAAACTTGTTGCAGACTTAGACCGTTAGAGCTTGCCATTTCGCAAGAGGTACATTGGCCAAAAATGAATCCTGAAATCTTTTCCAGGACACCGTTTAATTTAAGTTGGGTCAACATACGATCGATTCGATATACGTCTTCGCCCACATCTTCCAGAAAGAGAATGCTGTTATTCCAGTCAGGAAGATAGTCAGAGCCCATCATCGCTGACAATACGCTTAAATTGCCGCCCAGAAGCGAACCCGTTGCCTTGCCAGGGGTAATTACTGCTAACTCATCACAATCCTTGCACACCTCATTATTAGGGAGAGTAAATGATCTTTGTTCTCCCGCGAGAACTTGTTCGAAATACTTTTTCGTGTAGCTTGTCCATTCAGATTTTCCTACCGGTCCGTGAAATGTTACGAGACCCGTTTTTGCATAAATAGATAAAAGCAAGGTTGTGATATCACTAAAACCGACAAGGATTTTGGGATTATTTCGAATGGTATTGAAATCGATGAGCGGCAATATTCGATTACAGCCCCAACCACCCCGGAAAGGCATAATAGCATCGACAGAATTATCAGCAAACATCGCATTAAGGTCAGCGGCTCTTTCATTATCGGTGCCCGCTAAATAGCCATATTTGTTGCGTGCATTAGGTCCTTCTTTAACCTGGTAGCCCAATTTTTTGATCTGTTTAATGATCTTATCATACTTACTACGATCAGGCAAGATAAATCCGGGACTAATAAGCCCAATGGTATCACCCTTCTGTAATTTCTTAGGCTTGATTAAACTCTTGTCATTAGAATAGCTGCCGGTATTTGCCAGAAAAGCCCCCAATCCGCCTGTCGATAAAAGTTTTAAAAATCCCTTTCTATTCATGATTTATGACTCTGTAGAGTTCTTCTTTATCAATAATTTTTTTAACCGATGATGGAAGCAGTTCCGAAATATCATCGCCCTTGGCAACAGCCTGCCTGATCATTGTTGATGAAACCCGAATGGGTTCATGATCAGCAAAATGTGCATGCTCCCTTATTGATTCATCAATAGCCTGTGTATCAGTAGATGGTCTTTGAGCAACGAAAAGATCACAAATCTGTAGTATCTTTTCCCAATCTTTCCATTTCTTAAAATTGTGCAGCGAATCACCCCCAATACACAGATAAAATGTATAACCGGAATATCGACTTTTTAAAAACTCAAGGGTCTGAATGGTATACGATGGTTGAGGTAGCTGTTTTTCTATATCACTGACTTTTACATTATCAAACCCTTTAAAGGCTTCTTGCAGCATTTTCAGCCGCAATTGATAATCTGCTTGAGCTTGTTCTGTTTTGTGAGGGGGATCTGGCGTTAAAAGTATCCAGAGCTCATCAAGTATATCGGCATCTAAAAATGACTCAGCAATAGATATATGGCCGTAATGAACGGGATCAAAGGTTCCTCCCAATATTCCTATTCGCTTTTGCTGAAGTGACATGAACTTGTATTAGGATTCTCCCTCAACGTCAGCCTGTAAGTTTTCTCCATCTTCTTCTGCTACGGGCGTTTCTTCGGGGAGATCTGCCAGTGCCGAGCGGGCTTCATCTACATACTCTTCGGCTTGTTGACGATATTCTCCATTGGGATAAAGTTGAACAAACTTTTCGTAGGCTTCTACCGCTTTTTGATAGCGCTCTCGCTGCTTAGATGGAACACTGCGACCAGCATATATATTGTAGGTTTTAATCTCATCAACAAGAGCACGTTGCGCCCATGTTGTTTCCGGATATTTGTCAATCGTCAAATCATAATAGATAATGGCCGCTTCGTATCGATCAGTACGCAAATATAAATCGGCAGCATGATATTGTTTTTTTGCAAGCTTTGACCTCATTTCAGAGATATACTGCCCTGCCTCATCAGCTTTTTCTGAATTCGGAAAACGAGAGTTATAAAGCTGAAATTTTTCTATGGCATTTCGAGTATATTTTTGATCCAGCTTATACCGAGGACTCAGTTTGTAATAACAGTATGCTTCTTTGAACTGGGCTTCTTGTCGTCTTTCTACACGAGGGAAAAGAGAAATAAACCGCTCATATTCTGAGGCAGCTAACAAATATCGGCCGTCGTTGTAATAAGATTCTGCCAGGTAAAATTGAGCATCTTGTCCATATTCCGTACCTCGAGCGATCTGTACAACCGTCTCAAAAGCTTCGGAGGCCTCGGTATAGTCTCCCTTCTCATAGAAGGCCATTGCCTTGTTAAATGCTACCTCCAGGGAATCCCCTCTTTGTATCAAATCACTATTTTTACAAGAGGCAAATACAAATACAGCAAGTAACAGGCAAGAGAATTTAAATGTTAAAGTAGAAAGCTTATGCATTATTTTTATTTCTGATTTAATATTCACGAGAGATCAAATGATTAAAAAAGTTGATAATTTCCTTTTTGTAGTCTGAATCCTCAAACTGTTCAAGGTGGTTCATTGCTTCTTGATAGTGATACTGAACAGCTTTTTTAGTGTCTTCAATAATATTTAAATCCTGATATATTCCAATAACCGAATCAACATCGGTGGAACTACTTTTATTATCAGACAGTATTTTTTGTAACTGTTTTTGCTGCTGATTATTACATCTTTCCAGTGCGAGTAGCGTCAGGTATGTTTTCTTTCCTTCAATAATATCCCCACCCCTTTTTTTGCCAAACTTTTCTGGATCAGCAACGGCATCAAGCAAATCATCCTGTATTTGAAAGGCAATTCCCGCCTTTCGACCTACAAAACGTAACTCATCAAGAATTGAGTCTTTTGCTCCTGCTACTGCTCCCCCTATTGCTAATGCACCGCTTATTAGAGCAGCCGTTTTTCCTTCAATCATATGGATGTATTCATCAATACGGACATCCGATTGATCTTCAAACATAAGATCGTATGCTTGTCCCTCACAAACTGTCTCAGCACTATTCAAAAAAATATCGAGAATCGTTCTGTAGTGGCTCTTGCTATAGTACTCTGAATGCCCGTAATGTTGCAACTGCTTAAATGCCTTGGCATACATGGCATCCCCGGATAAAATAGCCGTATTGGAATCCCACTTTTTAAATACGCTGGGCTTTCCTCTCCTTGTATCCGCTCTATCCATAATATCATCGTGTAACAACGTGAAATTATGGAGCAGTTCTATGGATAAGGCAGCCGGCAACGCTTCTTGAACATTGCCACCACATATTCCACAACCTATCAATGTTAAATATGGTCGAACACGCTTTCCCGATAGGTTAAGAGTATAGCGTACAGGATCATAGAGTAAGGACGGTTCATCGGGCAGATTCAGTTCTGCCAGCTTTTCATCTATAAGTTCAGAAAGTTTTTGCTGTCGTTCAGTAATTTTCAAATTCTTGCAACCTGTATTTACAAAAGGCCAAATATAAGTAATTTACAACAACATATTGTTGCTGTTATCGCTTCAATTTTAAATGCTTGGGAGTTAACTCAGACGGTGTTTGGACACCCAATAACGTAAGAATGGTGATCAGCTGGTTGTTCCATTTTTGAAATAGTTGTTCTAATCCTTCATACCCATCTTCTACAACTGCTTTGATTATAGGCTGGGCGGAAGCGGTAAAATTTGCTCCCAAACAGATTGATTTTGCAATATCTTGGCTCGATCGGATTCCTCCCGATGCAATCAGTTCAAACTCATGTTCTTTTTTAAGATCTGCCAACTGTGTGACGCACTCCAGCGTTGGTATACCCCAGTCGTTAAAACTATGATCGGGGGCTTGGTTAGATGATCGCTCGTTCTCAACTTTGGCCCAACTGGTGCCCCCTGCGCCTGCCACATCAATTACTTCAACGCCGGCATTCAAAAGTCGTTCTCCAACTTCTGCCGATATTCCAGCCCCGGTTTCTTTTACGATAACAGGCAGTGACGTATCTTCACATAGCTTAGCGATACCCTTTTCAATGCCTTTGAAATTACGATCTCCTTCTGGCTGCATAAGTTCCTGGAGCGGATTCAGGTGTACAATTATGGCATCAGCTTCAATAGAATCAACAAGTAACCTTAATTTCTCAATTGATAATCCGCCCACTAATTGAGCTCCACCGATATTCGATGCAATAAAAGCGCTTGGCGCTTTTTCGCGAACAATAGAAAACGAAGAAGAGGTCTCGGGCTCTTCGAGCATTACCCGCTGACTCCCTACGCCAAAGGGCAAGTTATAATCCTCACAAAACTCAGCAATAATAGCGTTTACAGCCCCGGCATCCGTATATCCGCCCGTCATCGATGAAATAAAAAGAGGAAATGAAAAAGTTCTGCCCAACAAATTCACTTCTGTCGAGATATCATCAACGTTATTTTCGGGAAGGGCATTATGAGTAAAATAAAACTGATCGAAACCGGCCGGTATTTTATAATTGACCTCTCCCGAAGTCGTTAATTCTACATGGTCTTTTTTGCGATCCTTTATGCTCATAATTAAATCATATAGCTTCCGCCGTTAATATGGAAGGTTGATCCCGTCATATGTGGAACTTTGCCCTTTGCAAGAAAGGTAACCAATTCGCCGACTTCATCCGGTGATGTAATCTCATCAAAAGCCATCCCTTCGGTTAAATACTCTTCGCCATATACATCAATAGAATCCATAGCCATGTCAGTCTTAATAAAACCGGGGGCGATAGAGTATGCTGAAATATTGTGTTCCCCAAAGTCTCGGGCTACACTTTTAGTAAATGCTACAAGTCCACCTTTCGAGGCGGCATAAGCCGAATATTCCTGGGTGTCACCTCGATATGCTGCTCTGGAGGATATATTAATAAGATACCCTCCCTCCTCTTTTATCCATCGATTTAAGGCCCATTTAGAAACTAAAGCGGGAGCACGTAAATTAACCTGCATGGTTTGATCCCATTTTTTAAGCCAGGTCTCATCATCTTTTTCAAATCCGGACTCCATGAAAACACCGGCATTATTGATGAGTACGGTGGGAGCCTCTTCTCGATCAAATATGGGCTTTACTTTAGTTTCAACAGCTACAGGGTCGGACAAGTCAACATAAAGCTCTTCAAAGTTATCATGTTGAGAAAATTCATTGGGAAATTCAGAAGAGCGGGCAGTGCCAATAACACTAAAACTCTCTTTCAAGAGTGATTTAGTAATACTTTTACCAATTCCACGAGAAGCGCCGGTGACTAATGCGTACACAACTATTTCTGTTCGTTATAAGTGGTTTATGGGGAAGGTAAGAATCGGATTCAGCTCATCCAAAGATTTTACAATATGCTATACCCTGTAAACAGGCACATTTGAGCAGGCCTCGCCGTACATAAGCTTCTTAACATGTGGAACAAGTCGTTGCGTAGCATAGAGGTAAACACTTTCTGGAACAGGTTTTTCTTTACTTGAACAACCCTTGAGAATTACGAATTTGTCTTCGTAACTGTTCCAATCCACGTTCTCCAATTTTCGACGATACAACTCAAAAAGCATATCATTTTCTTGTCCCTTAAAAACCTCCTTGGCGTAACCGGTAAGATATTGACCAACAAGCATATATGCCCATTTCGATATGATTGCATCAGTCGAACAGAAAACAGCCACATATTGATCCTTGAACTGACTCCAATCGAACTGTTCAAGCTGATCTCTGAAATCCTGTTCTTTCAGGATCATGCCCTTGAAAAGAAACTGCTTTAAATCAAGTTCGGCTTTGGGAGTATCATCAAAATATTTTTGAAGGTCGATGGTGACCAGTTTATCAGACTGTTTGACCTTATTGACAATTTCGCCCTTTGTATCAGTAGCCATAACTTAAATTGAGAATGATTCTCCGCACGAGCATGTGCGATTTGCATTCGGATTATGAAAGTGAAAGCCTTCGCCATTTAACCCATCAGTGTAATCCAATTCTGTACCCGAGAGGTATAAAAAGCTTCGCATATCAACGACCAGCTGTATGCCTTTGTCTTTAAACTGTTGGTCTTCCTCTTTCCCATTTTCAGGATTGGAATCAAATTCCAAATCATAAGTTAAACCAGAACATCCGCCGCTTACAACGCCTACACGTAGAATAGCATCATCGGCGATTTTCTGCTCTTCGCGAATCTGCTTTATACGTTGTGCCGCACGATCTGTAATGGAAATGGACATAAAAATATTCTCTATTTATACAGAGATGACCTGAATTTCAGGGTCAATGCGCTTAACCATGCTCTCAATAGCATAAAGCGTACCACTTGTTGCTGTTGGACAGGTCCCGCATGCACCCTGGTAGTGAACCTTGAGGCGATTGCCATCAAGGCCTAATATTTTTAGTCCACCGCCGTCAGCAAGTAAATATGGTCGAACCTGCTCGTCAAGCATTTTATTGATCTCCTGAAGTCGCGGATCGTCAGTCTCCTGAACTTCTTTGGTGGCATGGACTTCCTCATCCTCAACAGCATCTGTTTGGGGTGTTGCTTCACGAATTGGTGGAGCCAATTGACGAAGAAGCTCGGACCATACAGCATCACCGTCTTGCGTTACCGTCACGTATTTATCTACATAATAGACGTTAATCACGTGATCGATAGAGAAAAGCGCTGATGCCAGTTCATTATCTTCCGCATCGGAAGCATTTTCGAAGGATTTTGTTACTCCGTTGGTCAAGGCTTCTCCCAGTACGAAGCGCATAGCATCGGGATTGGGCGTACGTTCAATTTCTTTAATCTTAGGCATAATAGTTTGGTCTAATAGCTTTTGTTATTTCACTATTTAGAACGAATATAAATATAAAATAATTCAATTCACAGCTCCAAGTTGAGCTATTCGAACATGGAAATAGCTTTCTTAATTCCCGCTGCAAGCCGATCAATATCTTCTTTGTTATTGTAGAATGAAAGTGAGGCTCGAGCCGTGGCAGAAACGTTAAAACGACGCATCGTAGGTTGTGCACAATGATGGCCGGTGCGAATAGCTATCCCCTGTTGATCTAAAATAGTTCCGATATCGGTGGCGTGGATATCCTGATGGACAAAAGATAATACTGAAGCTTTTTCTTTGGCTGTGCCTATGATACGGATACCATCAATGCTCTCCAGTTGAGCGGTACCGTACTCCAGCAACTCTTGTTCATATTGAGCAATATTTTCCATTCCAATTTGATTCAGAAATGAAATAGTTTCTCCAAAACCAATCCCCACTGCAATGGGTGGCGTCCCAGCCTCGAACTTATGAGGAGTAACATTGTACGTTGTCTCTTCAAAGGAGACTTTGTCGATCATATCTCCACCACCGCGATATGGTGGCATTTCATCGAGAAATTTTTTCTTGCCGTAGAGAATACCAAACCCGGTGGGTCCGCACATTTTATGAGCTGAAAATGCATAGAAATCGGCATCAAGATCCTGTACGTCGACAGGAGTATGCGGTACAGCCTGTGCTCCATCTACTAAAACAGGAATATCTCGTTTGTGGGCCTCTGTGATCATCCTTTTAATGGGATGAACGGTTCCCAAGGCATTGGAAACGTGTCCTACAGCTAGGATTGCAGTCCTGTCACTAAGCAGTTCAACAAACTTATCCCAAATAATATCACCATTATCATCAACCGGAATTACACGAACCTGTGCCCCCTTTCGTTCGGCAATCATCTGCCAAGGGACGATATTAGCGTGATGCTCAATCTCTGAGAGAAGAATTTCATCTCCTTCATTAATAAATCGATCCCCAAAACTGTTGGTTACGAGGTTTATCGAATCGGTTGTGCCGGTTGTGAAAATAATTTCATCTTTATGCTCAGCATTAATGAACTGCTGCACTTTTTCCCGCGTTAATTCATATGCATCCGTTGCCTTTTGGCTAAGTGTATGAATACCGCGGTGCACATTAGCATGCTCATTACGGTGGTATGCATCGATGCGATCGGCAACACGTGCAGGCATTTGGCTGGAAGCTGCATTATCCAGATAAACCAAGGGGTGATCTTTCACCTGCTGTGTAAGAACAGGAAATTGGTCCCGAATGCGATCGAAATCTACATTCATCTTTGATTTTGTTGCAGCTTCAGCCATAAATAACCTTTACGCTGTTAATTTTGAATCGAGCTGATTCTCCGTAAATTGGTGTACTTCATCAACGAGCAGATCTTGCACTGAGTCGACCGTAATATTTTCGATTGTTTCAAGAGCAAAAGCGTAGATAAGCATTTCGCGAGCTTGTTGTTCGTTAAGGCCGCGACTCATTAAGTAGAAAAGCTCATCCTGTTCCAACTGTCCTACGGTAGCACCGTGTGTACAGACCACGTCATCAGCAAAAATCTCAAGCTGAGGTTTGGTATTTACCAGTCCTTTGCGAGAAAGCAGTAGGTTTCGATTTTCCTGGAACGAATCAATTTTCTGCGCATCCTTTCGGACAAAAATCTTGCCGTTGAATACAGAGTGTGCATTGCCGTTAATTACACATTTGTGCAACTGGTGACTTTCGCAGTGTGAAAAACGGTGATCCATGACAGAATGCGTATCAGAAACTTGGTCTCCATCAATGAGTACAAGTCCGTCAACGGTGAATTCAACCTCTTCGTCACGCTGCGAAATGCGTGGCTCGTTCCGTGATAGCTTTGCTCCGCGAGTAATTGTATAGGACTCGTAATTGGCGTGATGATGTACAAAAGCTGCCGTACGAGCAATATGAATCGCCTCACGACTATCACGCTGAATCTTGGTATGCTTAACATACGACTCTTCCTCAGCATTGATCTCAACAACCGGCAGATTGAAGTACTTATTATCTGCTAATCCAATATGATCTTCAACAATAGTTACTTCGGATTCTTTGTCTGCAACAACGACACTGCGTGATGTCGTAAAGTAGTTAGTATCCGCATCGGTTTGCACAAACAATAAATGCAATGGCACGTCAACTGTAAGCCCTTCAGGTACATAGACAAACACTCCGTCTTTTAAGAAGGCCTTATTGAAAGACGAGAATACATCTTTTTCGAAGTTATTCTCAACGTACTTGTTGAGATGCTTTTTGAGAAGTTCATTATCCTCTTCAGCAAGTTTTGCAATATTGCCGATCAGAACCTCTTCCGGGATATCTTCCGTAGAAGAATGTTCGGCAGAAAATGAACCGTTGACAAAAGTCAACCGAGCGCCTTTGCTTTCGGGGAGATAATGTTCACTAATATCCGGGACTTCAAGATCCAGATCAGAGGCCAGCTCGTAAGAATCCTTATAAAGATCTCGCAAGCTGATGAACTTCCAGTCCTCAAGTTTTTTAGTTGGGAAAGAAATATTCCGAACTTCTTCTGCTCCCTTGAGGCGAACTTCATCCAAAAATTTAGATTTCCCGTTCAGTGAACCTTGGAAATTAAGTAAGTCTTGTAAAAACGTGCGTTCTTTTTGTTGCTTCACTTTACCCATTTGATTATAAGATTCTCCGTTTACAGTACTGATGCATCCTTGCTCAACCAGTCGTAACCTTCTTCTTCGAGCTTGATAGCAAGGTCCTTATCGCCTGATTTGGCAATTTTCCCATCGATCATTACATGTACATGATCGGGCTGCACGTAATCCAGAATACGCTGATAATGTGTTACTAAAACAGTAGCGTTATCTTCTCCGGATAACTCATTAATGCCATTTGCGACAATCTTCAAGGCATCAATATCCAATCCGGAATCGGTCTCATCCAGAAATGCCAACTTAGGCTGCAATACTGCCATCTGGAAAATTTCATTACGCTTTTTCTCACCGCCGCTAAATCCAGCGTTAACGCTTCGCTCAAGAAATTCCTCTTTCATATCAACAAGTTCGAGCTGTTCACGAGCATGATCCTCAAATTGCAGGGGATCGAGCTCTTCACGTCCCTGTTCTTCGGCAATGGTATTGTATGCCTGACGAAGCAGGTTTTTATTCGTTACGCCGGGAACTTCAACCGGATATTGAAAAGCAAGAAAGATTCCCAAGTGAGCACGTTCATCGGCCTCGAGCTCAAGAATGCTTTCGCCATTGTACAGGATATCGCCCTGTGTTACCTCATAGGCTTCGTGACCCGCAACAACTTTGGAAAGCGTACTCTTGCCGCTTCCGTTGGGACCCATGATCGCATGGATCTCTCCTTTATTAATTGTCAAATTAACTCCTTTAAGGATCTCTTCTGACGGATCCTCTTCTACGCAAACGTGTAAATCTTTTATTTCTAACACTTTAACTTATTCCTCTAAATATTTTTTGATTAAAAAGTTTTCCTGATCTATTAACCTACGCTGCCTTCGAGCTTAATGCCGAGCAATTTGTCAGCTTCAACGGCAAACTCCATCGGCAGTTCTTGTAATACTTCTTTGGCAAAGCCATTAACGATGAGTGAGATTGCATCATCCTCATCCATTCCGCGCTGCTGCAGATAAAAGATCTGTTCTTCACCAACACGACTGGTAGAAGCCTCATGTTCTACCTTTGCTGTAGGATTGGCCGATTCAATATATGGAAAGGTATGAGCTCCACAAGTTTGACCAATTAACATAGAGTCACAAACCGAGTAGTTTTGGGCACCATCTGCTCGGGGACTAATCTTCACCAATCCTCGGTAACTGTTGTTGGATTCACCCGCAGAAATACCTTTCGAGATAATAGTACTCTTGGTGTTTTTACCAACGTGAATCATCTTTGTGCCGGTATCGGCCTGTTGGCGCTGATTTGTTACTGCTACAGAGTAAAATTCGCCAACCGAATTATCGCCTGCCAATATCACGCTTGGATATTTCCAGGTAATAGCCGAACCGGTTTCAACTTGAGTCCAGGAAATTTTTGAATTGTCACCACGGCAATGTCCACGTTTGGTAACAAAGTTGAAAATACCGCCCTGCCCTTTTTCATCACCGGAGTACCAGTTCTGAATAGTAGAGTACTTGATTTCAGCATCTTCGAGGGCTACCAGTTCAACAACAGCTGCATGCAACTGAGTCTCCTGATACATCGGTGCCGTACAGCCTTCGAGGTAGCTCACATGGCTGTTATCCTCACAGATAATGAGCGTACGCTCAAACTGTCCCGATTGCATATTGTTGATGCGAAAATATGTGGATAGCTCCATCGGGCAAACCGTATCTTCTGGAACGTATACAAACGATCCGTCAGAAAATACGGCGGAGTTCAATGCGGCATAAAAGTTATCGCCTTTGGGGACAACCGTTCCCAGATATTCTTTAACAATCTCGGGATGATTCTGGATAGCTTCTGAAATAGAGCAGAAAATAACACCTGCATCAGCAAGCTTCTCTTTGAATGTGGTAAAAATAGACTCGCTGTCAAAAACAGCATCTACAGCAATGCCCTGCAGCTGTTTTTGTTCTTGAAGGGGAATACCCAACTTTTCATAGGTCTCAAGAATCTGGGGATCAACGTCATCCAGACTTTCCGGCTTTTTACCGTCTTTCTTCTTGGGAGAAGAATAGTACTGAATGTTATCAAAATCCGGTTTTTCATACTCCACATTGGGCCAGTCGGGCTCTTCCATCTGCTTCCACTTTTCAAAAGCTTGCAGACGAAATTCCAAGACCCATTCCGGCTCATCTTTACGACGAGAAATTTCCCGGATGATATCCTCATTTATACCTGTAGGAAAGTCTTCATATTCCACATCGGTGGTAAATCCATACTTATACTCACCACCAACCATGGATTCAAGCGCTTCAGTTTCACTCATAAGAAATTATTGCGGTAATTTTACGATTTCAGCAGTTCGATTTATAAAACAGTAGAACAAAATATTACGTTCAGAAACTAAATCTGGATTAATTCTAAGTAGTCTCAATCGAACCAATAATTTAGCTTCTCGATCAGAGCCTCAAATATAAGGATAATTGCATGTAACTTAAACTTAATTCAGCTACTTTTATTTATTGCCCCAACTCTTATTAAGACATAGTTAAAATCGAATTGAATTAACTTCTATGCCAATTGAATGTTGCTATACATGCAATAAATAGCATTTATAATGCTGCCTTAACTCCTGCCGGAACAGGAATTATTTTTCCATCAGTATAGCTACACAGGCGGTATTTACGATATCCTGCCAACCACATCCTCGGGAGAGATCCATCATGGGCTTCGCAAGACCTTGTAGGATTGGACCGGTAGCTGAGGCTCCTGCGAGTCGTTCTGTAATTTTATAAGCAATATTTCCGGCATCAAGGTTGGGAAAAATAAGCACATTGGCCTCTCCTTTTAAGGGTGAATCCGGAGCTTTTCGCTGTGCTACCTTGGGGACAAAGGCCGCATCAAATTGAAGTTCGCCGTCAATTGTTAAATTTGATGCTTTTTGCCTGACAATTTTCGTGGCTTCCACGACTAAAGATGTACGATCGTGTTGCGCACTGCCCTTAGTTGAAAAAGAAAGCATTGCTACCTTGGGAGTTTTTTGAGTCAATAACTCATGTGTTCGGGCCGATTCTATGGCAATATCAGCAAGTTGTTCGGCTTCAGGATATGGGACGACCCCACAGTCGGCATAGGTTAGCGCAGGCCGATTTTTAAGCGCCATCAAAAAAGTGCTTGATACGGTATTATTTCCCTTTCTGAGTCCTATACTGTGGATCGCGGCTCGAATCACATCGCCGGTAGTTGCTATTGATCCGGCCACACAACCGTCGGCAGCGCCCGTTGCCACCAAGAGAGCTCCCAGGTAAAGTGGATCTTCCAGTTTTGCTATAGCCTCTTCTCGTGATACTCCTTTGTGTTTTCTCCTTTCATATAAATGCTCAGCAAGTACTTTCCGATTTTCACCTCCATCCACAAAGTAACTTGATAATTCTGCTACACTCTCTTTTTCTTCCTTTTTATTAACAGATGAAAGAATTTCCTGTTTATTACCTAAGAGCCTGATATCGCAAATATTTTTCTTGACTAAATATGCGGCGGCTCTTAGCACTCTTTGATCCCGAGCTTCGGGGAAGACAATGGTTTTATTCTGTTTCGAAGCTCGGTCTCGTATCTGTTGAATAATCTTTACGTCCATGACTTCAGAATTATATCAAAAGTAAAATTGCAATAACGGCCGTAGCAATGCCCATCCATTGCTTGGTTGATACTTGGTCATTCCAAATAATTAATCCGAGAAACGTACCGCCCAATACATTTAAGATATTAACTATTGGATAAGTTACTGAACCACTGATGCCGCCCAAGGCATAAATTAAAAAGATTGAGGAATATAAGTTAGGAATTCCAATAGTTGCCCCCAGAAGGGCCTCTTTTTTAGTAACGAGCGGTCCCTTTCGCAACAAGGCAACAATCAATCCAATAATGAAAGCTCCTAAGAAGACTAATCCCATAAAGGTAAGCTCATTGAGGTTTGTACTAAATTCTTCTTCGTAGATTTTAAGCGAAGCATCAGCAAAACCGGATAAGACAAAGATTAAAATCAACAGCCAGGAAGCACTGATAGAACCAATTTTAATATGATTCTTTTTGGGGATGAGTAACAGCATCGCCCCAAATACTCCAAGAATGCCCACAATTTTAAGTCCACTTAAGTATTCGGCATACCAATATATTGAGGTTACGACCGGAATCAGTAAAGACAATCGCATGGCGGCAATAGTGATGCCCACCCCATTAGTGTGGACTGACTTACTATACGCTACAAAATTGCCAATGAAGAAGGCTCCGACAATTAGGCAAAACATGAAAAGAATCGCTGAATAGCTAACAAGAACAGATCCTGTGTTGCTCTCGTATCCTACAAGTAGGGCAAAAATTGCCGCCACTATATAATTGACCGTGAGTGTATTGAGTGTGCGCAGATTTTTTGTCTCAGTGACTTTAAGCAGATGGGCAATCGTAAGTGAACATACCGAGCTTAAAATCAAAAACAGGTACGCCATTATTGTTCGGCTAAATTCAATTGGGTATTGCCGAGAAGTAATGGATCCTGCGGGCGATCAAAAAGCTTACGTGAGGTATAAGATACATTCCGTTCGAGATATTGATAAATATCCGAAAGAGTAGTTTTGCGCTCTTGCAACGCCTTTGCAAAAAAGTATGGGAAAATGTGGTGCTTTTTGTCCTCTCCCTCCTCTGACATATATAAACGGGATGGATTATTTAGCTGTGTTCCCAACAATACCGAGTTATTGGTATTTTGTGTTAACAACGGCGAAACATTGGTTTCGATAATATTTCGCATTTCATTTTCAGACATTGATCCGTTCTTACTACTTCTTGCAAAGTCAATGTCACTTAAGACTACTGTATGTTCAGATGGAATATTCCCTATTTGACCAAACAAATCAGATAATGCTATTGTGGAATCGGATTCCATGTCGGAAGATACCGGCAAAAAGTGCAGCTTTTGCTGTTCTTTATCGACAGTCCCGTATCCACTGATGTATATAAATAATTCGGTGCTATCATTGGCTGTTGATTGCAAAGAAGAAATCAGCGTATTAAGACTGTCAGTACTACTAATATCAGCTAATTGATATATATTGTCTTCAGAGTAACCCAATGCATTTTGCAAATAGGAACGCATTAGGCGTCCGTCACGCAGCGAATAGTTGCGTTCGCCAAGGGTATCGGCGTAATTTTGGTTTATCAGCAACACCGCCTTTGCATTGGGATTTTCATTACGCAGGATTGGGATATTGCTTTCGACATCAATCTCCCCAAAAGGAACGCGTGGAACAACCACAACCTGGTCTTCGACCTCATAGTCTTCTGATCGCCATATAATACTAGCATCTGACTTTTTAATATACGTTTCCGAGATCCCATACATTACTTGATACCAGTCTTCAGTGATACTACTAATCTTGAGTTGGCTCCCCTCAACAAGATCTGCAAGTACGTTATCAGAATTTTGCTGGGGACTATTACGCAATGCCGTAAGTTGTTTATTGATAACCGCATAGGGTTGTAAAACGGAGTCTACAGCATAATTATATCTGTATAGTGAATCAGCAAATAGTACCTCTACTGTTGTATTTCCTGGATTTTGACCGGACAGTTTTAAATCACTCAGCGCATTTCCAATCGGAACATTAAGTACTCCATTGTTAATATCCTGATTCGTCTCCTCAAAAATAATTAGATCGTTATATAGCATGTACACCGATGCAGAAGTATCAATTTTAGCATCAGTTTTAACGGTATCTTTTTTAATAGTAGTACCGGTAGCTCTTTTGTATCGCTCCTCTCCTGTCGGACGAGGTTCGCCCACAGGTTTCATGTTCAAAAAACCTGATGCAAGTATAAGGGCTCCCATCCCGTTTAGCGTCCATCTCTTGGTCGTTGATGAATGACTCCCAAAATCAGCAACATTGGCCAGATAAAAAGCCATGGCAGCGCCCCCAATACCTAATGCCACTGTTCCTGCTCGGAGCTTATAATCCTGAATAGTACGCTGCATTAATACACGCTGGGTATATTCATATTCAGTTTCAGAGAAGAGTGCTAACGACAAGACCGGGTTTTCAGGGCTTACGTCATTACTTTGTTGTAAGAAGAAATTTTCTTCAACAATTTCATACTCAGATCTATCAATGGATTTTTTTTCTTTGACAGTCCATCGAGCACTGGTACAGGATCCCAAAAAGGAAAGTAAAAAAGTAGCTAACAGTATGTATTGTAGCGTTTTCAACAGTAATTAAAGTGAAATTGTAGCTCCTATGCCAAATACCTGTCGAAACTTAAATGCATTTTCTGCACCGGGATGCGAAAGCCAGAAAGGCATATCGTAACGTAAAACTAATCCGCGTGATTTGCCAAGATAATCAGGGATGTCAATCGATAATAAAAAACCGAGCCCAGAATCAGACAAGATATTGTTTTCTTCAATACTCGTTAGTCCAAGTGATGTTCCAGAATCCCAAAATAAATAGGAACGAAGATCAATGAGACCACCAATTACCGGGATTTTTTTAAGGCCTTGATCCAACGGATTGGGGTAATCCAATTCAAGGTTAAGAGCTGATATTGAAGTATAAAGAGGCATCCCTCCATTATTTAATGACTGGATGTCATTTTTTAGATAACCTCGCAGATTTGGACCGCCGGTAACCTGAATATTACCAATTTGCATCCAAGAAGGCGGTATGGTACCTCGTGCTCTTGTAAGTCCACTTTTCATCCAACTCCGAGCTGATTGAAACCCATGAGTAAACAAATACTCCGGGGCCGTATTATCAGTAGCAAAACCAGAGTACAATCGACCAGAAATCGAAAATTGGTCTGAAAGATCTGCTTTTTGGCTAATAATGATTTCACTCCTGAAAAACGGATCAGCTTTACCCGCAATATTTGCATTAATCGAAAGAGAAAGAAGATATCTACCTAATGAATTTACATCTGTATAATCAAAAGCGGCATTTGCCAGATATAACCACTGATCTTGCCAAAGCTGTCGATACAACAGGTATTCTTCATTAAAACGGTGCTCTCCCCTTACTCCGATTGCTAACTCCTTGTAATTCAACTCATTAAAACCGGTTTGCCAACGTTTGTTAAAGGTCAGCCCATGTGCCTGAAATCCGGTACGATAAGATGTTATTGCAGAAATACTTCCTTCACTCCCAAAATCCGAAATAGCCGGAATTGGTTCGGTATATTTTAGATAATATGAAATAGGATTATCGGGAAAGTTGGTACCAAGCCATAGTCCGGTATTCAACCGATGTGGTCCGTCACCAAAAGTTCCAGGCACTTGTCCCCGGAGTCGTATACCTACGCGAACACCGTCCACACTGTTATACCACACGTCAGGTGCTGGCAATAGCTCATAGGAAGAACTATTATCTTGGGCATGCAATGCATTTGGAATAGAAATACCACCTATTACAAAAACCAATAGAAGTGTTATAAAACAATAAAACGATTTTGCTATTCGACTATCCACTCGTTTAAAATTTGTTTAGTTATTACAATATCAGCTAATAACTTCATTAGTCGTTTCTGTTCCGGCCATTGAATATAGGTATCCAATTCATCTTGTGAAATCCATTTCCAACAAACATGTTCATGATTTAACGTGATATTCTGCTCTTTATTTATTTTAGCACCAAAAGCTGGGATGAGGGAAATATGATCACTCTTGCGATCATAAAAGTGATTCACTGACGGAATCGTCCACAAAAGATCGGGTAAAAGACCCGTTTCTTCATTCAATTCTCTAAGGGCTGCTTCATAATGGGTTTCCTCAGGGTCAACTTTTCCGCCTATCATTCGCCATTGGTGGGCATATTGCACATCGGTATCTCGTTTAAAAACCAGAAATTCAACCTCGTCTTGTTCCTTTTGGTACGGATACACGTCAACGAGGCGTTTCATATCAATAGAGTATTTTAGGAATCAAGTACTTTTTTTCTAAAGTACTCCAGTGCCAGCGAGAGTCCTTCTGTGCGATCATAGGTTGGCTCCCAATCGAGGATCTCTTTAGCTTTGTTTATATCAGGCTGACGAATTTGAGGATCATCTTTAGGTAGTTCTTCAAAAATAATGTCACTGTCAGATCCTGTTATTTCAATAATCTCTTTAGCAAATTCCAAGATTGTAATTTCTTCGGGATTCCCAATATTTACAGGCTCCACGTAATCCGACTGTGAAAGCCGCCATACCCCTTCCACCAGATCATCGACATACATAAACGAACGCGTCTGCGAACCATCTCCATAAACGGTAAGCGGCTTATCGTTTAATGCCTGACGCATAAATGTTGGCAGAGCACGCCCGTCGTGCAGTCGCATCCTCGCTCCATACGTATTAAAAATGCGAACAATGCGGGTTTCAATACCATGATAACGGTGGTACGCCATGGCCATCGCTTCGGCGAAACGTTTGGCCTCGTCATACACCCCGCGGTGTCCAATAGGATTTACATTTCCCCAGTAATTTTCTTTTTGGGGATGCGTAAGCGGATCACCGTATACTTCACTGGTGGACGCGAGTAGAAAACGCGCATCCTTTTCCTTGGCAAGTCCAAGTGCCTTATGAGTACCTAAAGAACCAACCTTAAGAGTTTGTATCGGCATCTCCAGGTAATCAACCGGTGAGGCAGGTGATGCGAAATGAAGAATTAAATCGAGCTTACCTTGCACATGGATAAAATTAGTAACATCGTGTTTGATGAACTCAAAGTCCTCGTTTCCCATCAAATGGGAAATGTTTTCAGCACTGCCGGTAAGAAGATTATCCATACAGATAACCTTATAACCTTCATCTAAATAGCGATCACATAGGTGCGATCCAAGAAAACCAGCGCCACCCGTAATGAGGACTCGTTTAGTTGACATTAATTGAAGGCCTCCCCACACTGATATAGGTTATGCCTGCTTTCTCGGCCCGTTTGAGGTCGTAGAGGTTGCGGCCGTCAAAAATGACCGGGTCCTTCATCTCGTCGGCAAAATTATCGATCGTCGGCCGACGGAACTCATTCCATTCGGTGCAGATCACCAGCGCATCAATATCATTGAGGGCCGCTTGCTGGTCGTGGACAAAGCTCGTATTGTCAAGTACGGCTTGGCTGGTTGCCTGCTTAAAGGTCCCGATCGCCTCGGGATCATAGGCCAGTAGGTTCGCTCCACGTTTGACGAGTTCTTCGGCGATGTACAAGGCCGGCGCCTCGCGGATGTCGTCGGTTTCCGGCTTAAAGGACAGCCCCCACATGCCAAAGGTCATGCCGCTGAAGTCGTCGGTGCCAAAATACTCCTCCATCTTCTTGACAATGGAGACCTTCTGGGCGTTATTGACCTGCATCACCGAATCCACAATTTTAAAATCGTAGCCGTGCTGGCCGGCGGTGTGGTGGATGGCTTGCACGTCTTTGGGGAAGCAGCTCCCGCCATAGCCGATGCCGGCAAACAGAAAGCGCTTGCCAATGCGGGAGTCGGTGCCGATGCCGCGGCGAATATTGTCGACATTGGCGCCAACCTTCTCGCAGATATTCGCAATTTCGTTCATAAAGGTGATCTTGGTGGCCAACATCGCGTTGGCGGCATACTTGGTGAGCTCCGCGCTGCGGCGGTCCATCACGATAATGGGATTCCCGGAGCGAACAAACGGCTCATAGAGGGTCGTCATGATCTCGGCGGCCTCCTCGCTGCCCGTACCGATCACCACGCGTTCGGGGTACTTAAAATCTTCGACGGCTGCTCCCTCACGCAGGAACTCCGGGTTCGAGACCACATCAAACAGGTCGGGGTCCACATTTTCGCTGATCGCTTCTTCCACGCGGTCGCCGGTGCCGACGGGTACGGTCGATTTGTTGACAATTACGGTGTAATCGCTGATGAGCGGACCAAGGTCGGAGGCCACCTTCATGACCGCACTCAAGTCGGCCTGTCCGTCGCCGCCGGGCGGGGTCGGCAGGCATAGAAAAACAATATCAGCATCAGGCACCGCCTCCCCGATATCCGTGGTGAACTGCAGGCGCCCCTCCCGCTGGCTGCGGGCGAAGATGGTCTCCAGGCCGGGCTCGTAAATCGGGATCTGCCCTTCCCTAAGCTGTTCTACTTTCTCTTCATCAATGTCGACACATGTTACGTGGTTGCCGGAATCGGCGAAACAGGTCCCGCTGACCAGCCCCACATATCCCGTCCCTATTACTGCTATGTTCATTTACTTATCGCTCAATATTTTTGACTTCCAATTTTAGTTTTCCGGCGGGCACGTCTACCTCAAACGTTTCTCCGATTTCTCGACCGAGAATCGCTTTCCCAATAGGTGATTCTACCGAAATCTTATTCTTCTTAAAGTTAGCCTCATCCTTAGAAACCAAGGTATATTTAACCTCTTTATCCACATTATGATTGTGAATAGTTACTGTTGAAAGCAAATAGGCTTTGTCTGTTTTAATATCTTCTTCATCCAATATTCTGGCATTTGCAAGGGCATTTTCGAGCTCGGCAATTCTCTTTTCAAGCATTCCCTGGGCTTCTTTTGCAGCATCATATTCTGCATTTTCACTCAAGTCTCCCTTTGCCCGTGCTTCGGCTATCTCCTCAGCAATTTCTTGTCTTCCACGGGTTTTTAAATCTTTTAATTCCGCCTCAAGCTTCTCGTAACCTTCTCGTGATAGGTAATTCTTATCCACGGTACTTTTCTTTGGTTTAAATCCTTGTTTGTGCAAGCTTTCAAATAATAAATGCCAGCCAACAAAGCTGACACCTTTCTCTACAAAGCGCCTTAAAATACCATGATTTACGCTCTGTTTCCAAATCTAAATTTTGTACCTTCAAGGCTTTTTGAAACTTCAAAAAAACATCCATTTTGGAAAAGTTAAGCACTAAGGAAATTCTCGAACAGAACCTTGAACGCACCAGTCCGGGACGCCTTCATAAACTTAAAATATTGCTTCATAACGTTAGAAGCATGCATAACGTAGGAGCTGCTTTTCGGAGTGCGGATGCTTTTGGTATAGATGAAATACTTATATCAGGATATACCCCTACACCACCGCGGCCGGGAATCGCCAAAACAGCAATTGGAGCTCAGAAGCATGTTGAATGGCAACACATTGAACATGCCCACACAAAAATTGAGACCCTTAAAGAGACAGGCTATCGACTGGTAGCACTGGAGCAAATGACAGAGAGTATTTTATTACCTGATTACAAAATCCCGGAAGAGCAGGATATCTGTCTTGTTTTTGGAAACGAGGTGACCGGAGTTGACGAAGATATCCTTCCTTATATTGATGATTTTGTGGAGATTCCTCAATATGGACACAAGCATTCGTTAAATGTATCTGTAAGTGTTGGTGTAGCCTTATATGGCTTTTTAGTAAAGTTTTGGTAGAAGGCTTTTCATTGATTCCTGCGATAAAATGTTAGTATCTCCTTTCTTTGACCCAAGTAACTAAAGCATGAGCTCATGAATTATTATAGTGAGGAATCATATCATAGATTTTAACACTTTGTTGAGTCTGAAAGTACAGATTAGATGTTTTCTACTAATTGTTAAATAACTTAAATAATTATTTGATGCTATTGATTAAAAATAAACACATCGTAGTATATTGAAAAAAATCAGGGCATTTTATTAGTGAAATAAGCATGAACAAATCCAATAAAAGTTTAGAAAAATATTATAAAATCGGTAATTACAGAGGGTTTTATAAGATTCGAGAGCACACCTATAAGCTTTCCGCTAAAACACACCTTACATTTAGTAACGGAGAAAAAGAGCTTTTTGCATCTGGGCAATTTAAAGAAGAAGCACTTCAGAAAATGTTCGTAAAGATAGATAACTATTTGTCTGAGCAGGAATCATCAAAATCAGATAGTAAGAGTATCCAGAACTCTAAATAGGTTAATTTCACCTTTTCCTATTATACTAATTATCAAATCATATATTGTCTCCTATATCTATTACGAGAGCATATTTTATTTACGTTTAAAGCTGCCTATTAATTCTTCCTATTCAAATAAATTAGAGCGTTTATAGAAGATCAAAGTGTATTTCAAAAGCGTTTTTAATTTTAAGGGCGATACTATTATTTTCGAGCTTAGAAAATCAACTATTAAATAACTTTCCATGTCCAAAAGAACACTTGTTACTTCTGCTCTGCCCTATGCTAATGGTCCTATACATTTAGGACACCTTGCAGGTGCTTACCTGCCTGCAGATCTTTACGTTCGCTATAAGCGATTAACAGATGAGGATATTATACATATTTGTGGGTCTGACGAGCATGGTGTCCCGATTACCATTGCAGCTGAAAAAGAAGGTATTAGTCCGCAAGATGTTGTGGACAAGTTCCATGAACGTAATAAGCAAATATTTGAGGATTTTGGAATTCATTTTGACTATTACGGTCGAACGAGCTCGGAGGTGCATCACAAAACATCACAACAATTTTTCACCAAGCTATACGAGGACGATGTTTTTGTACAAAAGACCGAAGAGCAGCTCTACGACCCCAAGGCAAACATGTTTCTGCCCGATCGCTATGTAAAAGGCACCTGTCCCAATTGCGGATACGAAGAGGCCTATGGGGATCAATGTGAAAGTTGTGGCACCTCACTGTCTCCCACAGAGCTCAAAAATCCAAAAAGTGCCATAACCGGAGATACTCCCGAAACCAAAGAAACGACCCATTGGTATTTACCGCTGGGCGATTTTCAAGAGCGACTTGAAAATTGGCTTGATACACGCGAGAACTGGAAACCCAATGTAATGGGTCAGGTAAAAAGCTGGCTTAATGACGGCCTTGCCGATCGAGCTGTAACCCGCGATTTGACCTGGGGCGTTCCGGTGCCACTAGAAGATGCAAAAGGAAAGGTGCTCTACGTCTGGTTTGATGCTCCCATCGGGTATATTTCTGCAACCAAAGAATGGGCTGTTGAGCAAGGGAAGCCCGACGAATGGAAATCATACTGGCAAGACGAAGATACTGACCTCATCCATTTTATAGGTAAAGACAATATTGTCTTCCACTGCATCATGTTCCCTGCTACACTAATGGCGCATGGTAATTACGTATTACCTAAAAATGTGCCTGCCAATGAGTTCTTGAACTTGGAAGGAAAGAAACTGTCAACTTCTCGCGGATGGGCTGTCTGGCTGGATGAATACTTAAAGGATTTTGATGCTGATCTCCTGCGGTATGTATTGGGCACTACCCTACCGGAAACAAAAGACTCTGACTTCTCATGGCAAGATTTTCAAAACAAAATAAATAGTGAACTTGCAGACGTACTTGGAAATTTTGTCTATCGCACGACTTCATTTACTGAAAACTATTTTGACGGTAGTGTTCCAGAGTTAACTAATCCAACAGAAAAGGATCGAGAAACATTAACAAAAATTGAAGAACAAAAGGAGAAGATTAGTGAGGCGTATGAACAGTTTAAGCTGCGCGAAGCCATTGCTGAAACCATGAACTTAGCACGTATTGGCAATAAGTATTTTACTGATATGGAACCATGGCAAAGCCGCAAAGACGATATGGAAACCTGCGGCAACACCTTGCATGTGTGCTTACAGATAACGGCCGCTCTGAGCATCCTATTTGATCCCATACTTCCCAATAAAATGGGTGAATTGCGTAGCGAACTAAATATTACCGGCGATATTAGTTGGGACAAAGTTTCTGGCACCATTTTAACGAGTGGCTCTGAGATCAACAAAGGAGCCATTCTATTTGAAAAGATTGAAGATGAAGAGATTGACAAACAGCTTGAAAAATTAAAAGAACGAGCTTCAGAAAATGAAGAAGAATCAAAAACAAACTATGAACCCCTTAAAGAGAACATGAAGTTTGATGACTTCATGAAGATGGATCTTAGAGCCGGAAAAATTATTGAGGCCTCGGCTATTGAAAAGGCTGATAAGTTGCTTAAAATAAAAGTAGATTTGGGCTTTGAAGAACGTATAATTGTGTCGGGCATCTCAAATGATTTTACTCCCGATGAAATTGTCGGACAAAATGTATGTGTAGTGGCAAATCTCGCTCCAAAAAAACTCATGGGAGTCAAAAGCAACGGCATGATCCTAATGGCTGAGGAAGAGGATGGTTCTCTCAAATTTGTAGAAACCGATGCTGAGCCCGGGAGTGTTGTCAAGTAATGGTTGATTAATACCATATTTTAAATCTGCAGTATCTTATTTCTGAGAAATTTAGTGTGACGATTTTGAACGAAGTTTGGCTTATAGACAAGGTTAACATCTTTTCAAAAATTTGATTTGTAAGTAAGCTTCTTCCATTACATTTTACGGCGATATTTTATTTCAATACTTATAAACCAAAACTAAAGAAACGGGGATCTGACTTTTGGCTGAAACAACATCGAAAACTCGGGGAAACTGGAATTCAAAACTGGGGTTTATTCTTGCGGCAGCAGGATCGGCCGTTGGGTTGGGTAACATTTGGCGCTTCCCTACTGAGGTAGCCTCTAACGGTGGCGGAGCTTTTTTGCTTATCTACCTGCTTTGTTGTTTTGCAATTGGATTCCCGGTTATGGTAGCAGAATTAAGTATCGGTCGAAAGACCAATCGTAATCCCGTCGGAGCGTTTAAAGCACTAAGTTCCAATAAATTTTATCCGCTCATTGGTTTCTGGGGCGTTCTTTGTGGTGTCATGATTCTTTCCTTTTACACCGTAGTTGCCGGATGGACATTTAGTTATGTATTTGAAGAGATTCTCTTTTTTACTGGATTTACCGAGTGGGCTGCACTTTTTGCTGACGTGTCTCACGGCGTAAAAAATGCTATTTTTTCTGTACTGTTTATGGGAGCCACCGTCTCTATCATCCTTGGAGGTGTAAGCGATGGTATTGAGCGAGCAACCAAGTTTTTAATGCCCGTCTTGATAGGTATTTTGCTCATTATGATTGGCTACGTTGCCTTCCAACCTGGAGCAGGAGTTGGATTTGCCGAATACCTTAAGCCCGACTTTTCGATGATCTCTGCGCCTCTCATATTTAGTGCAATGGGACAAGCATTCTTTTCACTTTCGTTGGGAATGGGGGCTTTAATCACCTATGGGTCGTACCTGAGTAAAAAAGAAAATATCCCCGAGGCAGCAGCATACGTTACACTTGCAGATGTCGGAATCGCCTTCTTAGCCGGGCTTCTTATTATGCCGGCTATGTACATGGCCGAGTCGTTTGGAGTAAACATTTTTAATGAATCCGGGGAATTATTAGCCAGTACGGATCTTATTTTTCAGGTACTCCCTGCCCTCTTTCATAGTCTGAGTACGACAGCCGGCATTATTTTTGGCACCAGTTTCTTCCTCCTTTTGTCGATGGCTGCTCTTACCTCAACAATTTCACTGCTTGAGGTACCTACCTCCTATGTGATTGACGAGTTTAACGTACAACGCAAAAAAGCAGCCACTTTAATTGGCGGGGGTATTTTAATAGTATCGCTTATAATTTCATTTGATATCTCCCTCATCAATACGATAGACTTTATCTTTAGTACTGTAGGTCTACCCCTTGGTGGATTTTTGATCTGCTACTTTTTGGGATATGTTTGGAAGGTTGAGAATGCCTTTGATGAGTTAGAACAGGGTTATTCAGGGTTGCATACGTCCCTATTTAAGACGGTTTGGCCTATATTCATCAAATATATTGCCCCACTTGCTATTCTATATAATTTATTAGAAGCCATTGGATTGATAACATATATTCAAGAACTATTTTAAGCTTGTTATCTTTCATGTCGCATGGTATTTTTGGGCACTGAATTTAAAGATCACTAATTAGCATTTATGGCAAAAGTTTCTACATCAAATTTTAGAACCGGAATGGTAATTGAGCTCAATAATGAGCTGTACGAAGTTATCGACTATCAGCACGTAAAGCCCGGCAAGGGGGGTGCCTTTTTGCGTACAAAGTTAAAGGGCGTTGTAAATGAAAAGAATATCGAAAAAAAGTTCCGTTCCGGTGAAGATGTCGAAGAAATCCGTGTGGAACATCAGCCCTATCAGTTCCTATACAGGGATGGAAATTTGTTCTACTTTATGCACCAGGAAACCTATCGGCAGCTTCCTGTTTCAGAAGAAAATGTGAAAAAATCGGAATTCATTGCCGAAGGACAAGAATGCACCCTGGTTATTGATGTTGATAACGAGGAAGTATTATATGCACAGCCGCCTGATCACATTACTGTTAAAATTGCCAAGACTCGTCCGGGACTCAAGGGAGATACCGCAACAGGTGGCAGCAAACCGGCAACATTAGAATCAGGTGCCACAGTACAGGTGCCACTTTTTATTAATGAAGGTGAAGAAATAAAAGTAGATACACGAACCTCAGAATATATTGAACGCGTAACATCAAACTAATTACATATCATGGATTTAAAAGAAATTGAAAATCTTCTGGACCTCATTGCTAAAAGTGAAGTTAATGAAGTGTCTATCGAAGAAGGGGATTTTAAAATAAAGGTTAAAAAGAAACCTGATGTGAAACAATCAGCGGCACCACAGCAGATGCCGGTACAATATCAGGTTCCTGCCCAACCACAAGCTCCCCAACAACCACAGCAGGCTCCGCAACAACAGCCTCAGCAATCTTCTGGAGGACAAGAATCATCAGGAGATTCTGGTGGTGACGCACAACCGTCCGGAGATGTAGTTAAATCACCCATTGTAGGTACTTTCTATCGCGCCCCCTCTCCTGACGATGATCCTTTTGTAAAAGTGGGCGATACTGTCGAGAAAGGTGAAACCTTGTGTATCGTTGAAGCCATGAAAATCATGAATGAAATCGAATCCGATTATTCCGGAGAGGTTAAAAAGATTCTTGTTGACGACGCCGAAGCGGTAGAGTTCGATCAACCTTTATTTATCATCGGATAAAACAATAAAATTCATGTTTAATAAAATTCTTGTCGCCAACAGAGGCGAAATTGCACTACGTATCATTCGTACATGTAAAGAAATGGGAATTCCCACAGTTGCCGTATTCTCTACGGCCGATCGGGACAGCCTTCCCGTAAAGTTTGCTGATGAAGCGGTCTGTATAGGACCTCCCCCCAGCAAGGAAAGCTATCTTAAAATTCCCAATCTTTTAGCCGCAGCAGAAATCACTAATGCCGACGCCATCCATCCCGGCTATGGATTTTTATCCGAAAAGGCTGAGTTTTCGCGCATCTGTGCCGAACACGATATCAAGTTCATTGGTCCCGCCCCCGAAAGTATCTCTGCCATGGGAAACAAATCTATGGCTAAAGAAACGATGGAAGACAGTGGTGTCCCCACAGTACCCGGTAGCGATGGAGTTGTAGAAAGCCTTGATGAAGCAAAAGAGATATGCGCCGAAATCGGATATCCCTGTATTATCAAGGCATCATCAGGCGGTGGCGGACGTGGAATGCGCGTGGTTCATGAAGAAGAGAACCTCAAGCAAGCCTACAGCATGTGTAAGAATGAGGCTGAAACAGCATTTGATGACCCGGATGTTTATATCGAGAAGTTTGTTGCAGATCCTCATCATGTTGAGATACAGGTTTTAGCCGATCAACACGGGAATGTAATTCATCTTGGAGAGCGAGATTGCTCGCTACAGCGACGTCACCAAAAGATTCTGGAGGAAGCCCCCTCTCCCCTCATGACTCCCGAACTACGCAAAAAAATGGGGGATGCTGCGGTTGATGCAGCCAAGGCCGTTGACTATGAAGGAGCAGGTACAGTAGAGTTTTTGGTCGATAAAGACCATAACTTCTACTTTATGGAGATGAACACCCGCATACAGGTTGAGCACCCGGTAACAGAAGAGATAACAAATTATGATCTTGTGGCTGAGCAGATTAAAGCTGCTGCAGGCCAAAAGCTGGAGCAAAAGGAATTAAAAATGCGCGGGCATGCTATTGAGTGTCGAATTAATGCTGAGGACCCTGAGCATAACTTTCGTCCCTCTGCCGGGAAGATTGAAGTATTCCATACGCCCGGTGGTCACAGCGTTCGCGTTGATACCCATGCATATGCCGGATATCGCATTCCTCCTCATTACGATTCCATGATTGGTAAGCTTATTGTGAGTGCACCTACCCGAGAGGAAGCTATAAAACGGATGAAGCGATCCCTGGAAGAGTTTATCATAGAGGGCGTTAAGACGACCATCCCCTACCATATCCAATTAATGGAAGATGAAAACTTTAAGAAGGGAACCTTTAACACCAAGTATTTAGAAGAGTTTAAATTTAATCCTGACAACTGATTTAAGTGACCTAATATGAGCTATCCTGCTGATTTAAAATATACCAAAGAGCATGAATGGATACGAGACAATGGTGATGGTACAGCTACCATAGGAATTACCGATTTTGCCCAGAGCGAACTCGGTGATATCGTATTTGTCGAAATTGAACCGGAAGGTTTTGAATTTGAACAAGATGAGGTTTTTGGTACCGTTGAAGCTGTTAAAACTGTATCAGAACTTTTTGCTCCCGTAACCGGCGAAATTGTTGAGATTAATGAACAGCTCGAAATGGAGCCGGAACTTGTAAACGATGACCCCTATGGTGATGGCTGGATGGTTAAAATATCTGTTGAAGATGATTCTCAGCTTGATGACCTGATGTCTCCCGACGAATACAAAGAAATCGTAGCTTAATCTATATTGGCACCCTCTCGGGTGCCTTTTTTATTTTTCTGAGTTATGCAACACCGCCCACAAAGCTGGATACTAATCCTCGATTTTGGCTCTCAATACACTCAACTTATTGCCCGACGTGTCCGGGAGTTAAATGTCTACTGCGAAATTCATCCTTTTAATAGAGATCTAACAACCTTTTCTGGAAACCTCCCAAGTGGGGTTATTCTTTCCGGGGGACCCAGTAGCGTTAATGACAAAAATGCTCCCGATCTTAATGACGATATCTTTGATTGGGATGTTCCTATTTTAGGAATTTGTTACGGACTGCAAATTTTAGCTCATAATGAAATTCCGGGAAGCGTTGAAAAGGCAGATCGCCGGGAATTTGGCCGCTCAGAGCTTATTGTAGATGACAGTACGGATCTACTTGCGGAGATTCCCGAAGAGTCGGTCGTATGGATGAGTCACGGAGACCATATTAAAGAACTGCCTTCGAATTATGAAATTATTGGCCACACCGACAACGCTCATGTGGCTGCGGTACGCCATGCCGAGGCCCCTATATATGGTGTTCAATTCCATCCCGAAGTTATTCATACCGTACATGGAAAGCAGATCTTAAAGAATTTTGTCTATTCTATTTGCAATTTAAAGGGAAGCTGGACGGCTCAATCTTTTATTGAATCTACCATTGAGGAAATTAGGGAACAAGTTGGCGATGATCGTGTTATTTGCGGCTTGAGCGGGGGCGTTGACTCAACAGTCGTGGCCACCCTGGTTCACGAAGCTATTGGTGATCAGCTTCAATGTATCTTTGTAGATAACGGAGTGCTTCGTAAAAATGAATTCCAGGATGTGCTGGATATATGTGAAGAGCAACTTCATCTTCCGGTCAAAGGCATTGATGCCAGTGATAAATTCCTGGAACGTCTTAAAGGCGTTTTAGATCCCGAAATGAAGCGTAAAATCATTGGAGAAACCTTCATCGAGGTATTTGATGAGTCCATTGCCCACGACGATTCCTACAAATATCTGGCTCAGGGCACCCTCTATCCCGATGTAATTGAAAGCATTTCATTCAAAGGACCTTCAGCAACCATCAAATCGCACCACAATGTGGGTGGTTTGCCAAAAGAAATGAATCTTGACCTCATAGAACCCGTTCGTGAACTTTTCAAAGACGAGGTTCGCAATGTGGGTCGCGAGCTGGGGATTCCCGAAGATTTTATCAAGCGCCACCCCTTCCCCGGCCCGGGATTGGCCATTCGAGTTATATCTGATGTCGATCGGCCCAAGCTTGAAATATTGCGCGAGGCTGATGACATCTTTATCAACGAATTACGTAAAAATGATCTGTACGATGAAGTATGGCAAGCACTTGCCGTACTCTTGCCAGTTCAAAGCGTTGGAGTTATGGGGGATGAGAGAACGTATGAATTTACCATCGGTTTGCGTGCGGTTACCAGTGTGGACGGTATGACTGCCGACTGGGCTCATCTGCCCCACCCGTTTCTAGCTCATGTATCAAATAGAATTATCAATGAGGTACGGGGTATCAACCGCGTGGTTTATGATGTTAGTTCAAAACCTCCATCCACTATTGAGTGGGAATAGGTCAGAGAACAAAATCGCTCCAATTTAGTTAGTATACGTAACACTGATACTGCTCCTAATTATTATCAATTATGACTTTTTCGATCCAAAAACCTCTATCAATACTTTGTCTGACAATTGCTTTTTCTCTTTTATGGCTGCCAAATATTGCTCATGGGCAATCAATGAATGAGGGAATCAAATATTATCAGCAGGGAGATTATGAGCAGGCACTTAAAATATTTAACAATATTGATAGCCCTCAGGGAAGATTATTTTCAGGAAAATCTTATTACAGTCTTGGCAAGTATCTGACAGCTAAAACCTATTTAAACCAAGTTGACCAGGAAGCCGAGGATGAAATCTATCTGGAGGCGGCATATACGACTGCTTTAATAAACTTTCAGCTTGGATTGTACGGTGATGCTCTAAACAGGTTATACGATCTCAAGAATCATTCCATAAAGACAAAACTGGTAACTGAGGGGCGGCAGCTTTATAATGAGATCTTGGGCTTTTTAACGCTGAATCAACGGAAGATCGCCTTCCAACAGGCAAAAACCCCGGAAATAAAATACGACCTTATTAATGCGGCTATAGGATCAGTGCCCCTCGAGGATGCTCGTATTCTCTATTCACAGCTTGTGCAATCAAAAATTGATACCGCAAATCAAGCCATGCGCGAGCTATCCGAAACCCTTGCTGACTCTGTGAGCTATGCTACTGAGCGCAGGTACGGTAATCAAGTTAGCGCACCAAAAGGCATCATTTATGATCTTGGAGCTGCTCTTCCCTCTCACTCCGATTCGGGTTCGGAGTTTGAAGTGGCCCGGGGGCTACATTTTGGATATGTGATGGCAGCAGAAGAGTTCAACCAGCGCCATACCGATAAAAAAGCGTTCATCAGGCATCAGAATACGGCGGCAAATATGGATTCTGCCGGCCATGCCATGACGAATCTGGCCTGGAATTATCATGCGGATGCTATATTGGGACCACTGTTTTCAGAACCGGCTCGCAAGATGGCTGAACTGGCAGAGCTGTACCAGATTCCTTTGATAGCCCCTCTGGCCAATTCTGATACATTGAACTCAGACAATCCCTATGTGTACCAGGCAAACCCAACTTTCACCTCTCACGGTCGAAAAATGGCGGAGTACGCTGTTCAAAGTTTACAGATGGATACTCTTGCTGTGTTAACTGAAAAAAATTCTCTGGGGGAGGCTTCTGCGTTTGCATTCAGAGACAGGGCTGAAAAGCTTGGTGCTACGGTAGCTTATTTCTTTGTTGATGATCTCAAATCAAAGGGATACGATCTTACGGAGTACACTAAATTTTTTACAACTGATAGTGCAAAAATTGATAGCTTAGGCAATTATCACTACCTAGATGGAATATATGCGCCGTTTACTGGGCAGGCAGCCTCTACTCTTGCTGAATTGCTACTGGTAGATATGCAAGCAAAAGGAGGCAATATCCCCGTATTGGGTTCCCAAAAGTGGGGTAACTTTGACATCCCTGAGATTCAACTTAAAAATCAACCAATCTATTTCTCTGAAAGTTACTACATCAATCAAAAAAGTGAGCGAGTCGAGCAGTTTAGAGAAATGTTTAATCAACGTTTTGATACCGAGCCCAACCGCTTTGCAATGATTGGCTATGATGTTGCTTCTTATGTGTTGACAACTCTTGACCGCGTAGAAAATCCCGCTTATCTGAAGGACTCTTTAAAACAGCAACCAATGTATAAGGGAATCATTGGTAATATCAATTTTAAAGGCAGTCACATTAATCAAGAAGTAAAAATATTTGAGATGTCTGAGAATGGAATTCGTCCGGTCCTAAAACAGGATTAGTTGCTATTTTGATTCCGTTCTTTCATTCTCTTTATACGATACTGTTCTTGTAGCCAGTTACGCCATTTGGCACTTTTTTGCTTATGCTCTTCAAAAGTTTCTGAAAAGGCGTGCCCACCCTTGGGGGTTGCTACCATGTATAAATAATCGTGATCTTCCGGATAGAGTGCAGCTCTGATTGATGCTAAGTCGGGATTAGTTATAGGTCCCGGAGGCAATCCGCGATATAGATAGGTATTGTAGGGATGATCAACCTGATAATCCTCATACAAAAGTCGTCTGCGTTCGCCTACTGCATAGTTAACAGTGGGATCTGCCTGCAGGCGCATTCCCCTGTTCAACCGATTCCAATAAAGCCCGCTTATCGTTCTCTTTTCCTCATTATTTTTTGCCTCCCATTCAATAATAGAGGCCAAAGTAACAATTTCATCTACCGACTGATCTATCTTATTGAGTTGTTTTTTATAGGATTCGACTACTGCATTATCAAACTCACTTAATATCCGCTCGAAAAATGATTGCGGAGAAGTCGTCCAGTATACAGAATAGGTATTTGGGAATAACCTGCCAATAACATCCTTTTGGTCCAGGTTATGCTCTGCAAGAAAAACCGAATCTTTGATGACCTGATCAAATGCAAGCGAATCAAATTTGAGCTGACTCGAAATTTTAGCCACGATATCGGTCTTGGATCTACCCGGTAAAATCGTCACCGAAACAGGATCCTGCATACCACGCGCCAGTTTTGATAAAAAAGCATCATAACTTAAGGGATCATCTACCATGTAATGCCCCTGCTGAAACTTTCTCCACCCAAAAATATTGGCAGCCCACTTTAATTCCTCTTCGCTTTTAACAAGTGATGAGTCCACTAATATTCGGGTTAATTCGTCCAGCTGTGTAGATTCCTCCAGATAAAGTTGTACTGCTTTATCGGTTGAAACTGCCTTGGAACTATAAAGGCGGGTCCACCGTGATTCTGCAACAAAGAATATCGTCGCAAACAGAATCAGCATCCCAAAAATAAACTCATTGCTGGAAAACAGTATGAAGTGCTTCTTGTTCAAAATAGATCGGCAATTTTCAAATTATCTTCGTTGTAACTTAGCAAGCAGGCGCAAAATTTCGATGTATAGCCAAATCAATGTAATCATTAGCCCAAACGAGGTATACCACTCAAAATATTTGGGAGCCTTTGCTTGTGCTCCTTTTTCAATCATATCAAAGTCCAACGCCAGGTTAAGAGCAGCTACGCCTACAATAATTAGACTAAAACCTATACCCATAAGTCCTGAACCATGGATAAGACTTATATTTATTCCAAAAAAACTTAATACAAAGCTCGCCATATACACCAGGAAAATACCCCCTGTTGCAGCGACAACACCGGTCCTGAACTTTTGAGTTACTTCTATCAACCCGGAACGATAAGCAAAAAGCATGGCCGCAAATACCCCAAGCGTTAGCAAAATAGCGTTATAGACTATTCCGGAATATGCAGCCTCGTACATTACTGAAATTCCCCCCAGAAATAGGCCTTCCAGTCCAGCGTAAAGAGGTGCGGTAAACGGTGACCATTCTTTTTTAAAAACAGTAACCAAGGCAACAATAAATCCTCCAATAGCTCCGCCCCAAATAAGCACTTGCGATGGTTGATACCAGCTTATCGAGGCTCCCAGCAAGAGAATTAAAAAGAGCATTCCGGTTTTGTTAACCGTTCCACTCACCGTCATGGCTCCTTCTGATGATGTAGCAGTTCTATCTAAATCTTGGAATGTCTTTTCGCTTAGCGTAGGATTTCCGGTTCTCATATAAGAAGTTATGTTAAAATTTTTGAGTGCTCAATATACAATCTCACCAATAGGAATAACAATATTCGAGGTCAAAAATTTCTTTTAAGGTATTATGCAACAATGCACTTTCCTTTTCGTAAGGAATTAGCGGAAGAGCAATAGTTTGGAGTTACTAAGCTCCAAATGCCCTAAATAATGAGCTCCCGGCTTTGACCGGTCGGGAGCTTCTTTTTTTTTATACCCACCTTATTTCCTCAGATTATTTCAATTTAGAGGCAACCCTTTCCATTAAAGTCTTGTATTATTAAATAGAGGAAACAAAAAATCTATTAACGGGATAGGTTCTGTTTTGATCAAAGAGATCATACAAGGCTGCCAAAAGAGGCAGCGAAAAAGCCAAAAAGAGCTTTATAAAATGTTTTATGGCTATGGCATGAGCATCACTCTGAGGTATGCCGATTCCAGAGAACAAGCAGCAGAAGTATTAAATGATGCTTTTATGAAGGTTTTTACAAATATAGAAAAATATGACCCCAATCGTCCCTTTAAGCCTTGGCTGCGACAAATAATTGTGAACACCGCTATTAATCAATACCACAAGAATCAAAACAAGTTCCAGAAAACTGATTTGGAATCAATTAATCAAAAGCCTGCCCGGAAACAGGAAGTCTTAAGCGGCATGTCTTATGATGAGATTATTGAAATGGTTCAACAACTAACGCCCGCTTATAGAACGGTTTTCAATCTCTATGTGATTGAAGGGTTCAAACACAAGGAAATTGCAGATATGCTTGATATTGCAGTTGGCACCTCTAAATCAAATTTGTCGAAAGCCAAAAAAAACCTGCAATCGATTGTAGAGAAAAATTTTATCTAAGAATATGAGTAACGAACAACATAACGATCCCCTTGAAGAATTCTTTAAAAAGAAGGTTCAAGAGTATGATATTGAATATCAGGAAGAGGACTGGCTTAAGCTTGAACGTAGGCTTGATGCCGCGGAAGCGGATCAAAACAAGCAAAGTTACTGGAAACGGTATTCAGCAGCTGCTGCAGTTATATTGCTGCTTTCTGTTTTAGCCTACTATACCTACGAACAACAGCAAAAAATTGATCAACTTAATGAACGATTGACGAGAAGTGAACAAGTTACAGACCCTCAGAGTAAACCCACAGAAATATTACCTGAAGGGCTTTTTAATTTTTCCTTCCCTGCTGAATCATCAGATAATCATCCGTTAAGCAGGTCAGAACCAAATCAAAGTTCAAATAATAATATTGTCGATGGTAGTCAAAATAACAGTGGCAACACTCAACGTGAGGAAAAGCTGAATAAGGATTCTTATCAGTCTACTGTTGTTCTGGCTTCCTTATCGGACCCTGAACAGTTCATTACTGAGGAAACTACCTTTGCTGGAACCAAAGTATCTGATTTTGCCGGCAAAGACCTTACACCACGAAATACCAAAGGTCAATTCATATCTATTAGTAACGCTACAAAAAGTTCTAATGGATTTAACACGAAGAATCAGCTTCCTCGTCGTGAAATTTCACAGTTTACGATAGGCCTTATAGGGGGACCTGACATGAGTACTGTTGGTGGCATCTCCAACTTTTATAATCCCGGTTACAAAATTGGATTATCTGCTGAGTACGCTCTCACTAAAAATCTTGCGATTTCTGTTGGTGCAATACATTCCAGGGTTCAATACACGGCCAGTGGTAATGATTATAATCCACCTGAAGGATACTGGTCATATGGAGCTGTACCACAAGAAACAGTCGGTAAATGCCTACTTATCGATATTCCCATAAGCTTAAAGTACAATGTTTTGCATTTTGATGATTCCAGGATCTTTGCCAGCGGTGGAGTTTCTTCATACATCATGCTTAATGAAGACTACCGATTTTCCTATGACGGTTATTCATCCGGACAGCCACAGCGTTGGCAAGAACGAACCGGTACCCGCCATTGGATGAGTAATGCTGTTTTCTCACTGGGATATGAAATGGATCTCAAAAGTAATATCAGTTTACGCATTGAACCATTTATCAAAGTTCCTATACAAGAAGTAGGATGGGCTAATGTCAAACTCTATTCAATGGGGTCATTTATTTCGGTTAACTACAACATTTTTTAACGCGGCAAACATTCAAATAACCTGATTTTCAATCGGAGGATATAATGAAGTATTCAAACTCATTTTCAACTCATGGTGTCCTATTCAAAAATCATACAAGTAATTCCACGGAATCAAGTTTCCTTGTAATAATTGGGATATGCTTTCTCACTTTTGCATTCATTTCCTGCGGAGGGAATGGAAATAGTACCGGCCCTGACCCCGAACCGGATCCCGACCCAGATCGAAATGTAAGCTTTTCTCAGGATATATCACCTATTTTTCAGTCCTCTTGCGCAACAAGTGGTTGTCATGATTCTGGCACACAGGAAAGCGGCGTCAACTTAAGTTCGTATGATGATGTCATGAATAGCGTTGGCAATCAATACGGAGAAAGTATAGTCAATCCGGGCAACCCTGATGAAAGTCCGTTGGTTGATAAGATTGAAGCGGACCCTCAGGAAGGTCAACGAATGCCCTATCAACGTGATCCGCTATCTCAGGCGAATATAGATTCAATCAGAGCTTGGATAGCAGACGGTGCCCCAGACAATTGATAACACTTTGTAAAGACACCAAGCAAGGTATGAACACAACCAGTTATATACTATCCAGTTTGTCATTAGCTCTCTGTTTCCTCACAGTGCCCATATTGGGTACAGCGCAGAGCTATATGACCGAGTCGGGACACGTAGAATTTGACTCATCAGTGCCCTTACATTCTTTTACAGGAGTTTCTGATCACCTAATAGGAAAAATAGCACTGGCAGACTCCATTGTTGATTTCTATGTGGATGTACATACTTTAGAAACAGGAATTGGCAAGAGAGATAACGACATGCTTAGAACACTCGAAGCCGACAAATATCCTTTTGCAGAATTCTACGGCAAGATCATATCAGACTTTAGGCCGCTTAACAATCAACCACGAAAAGTTACTGTGGAAGGCGAATTCGCTGTACATGGGGTCTCAAAAAAGACAACCATTACCGGGACACTACAAAAAGTCAGAAAAGGAATACATGTAGAGGCTTCATGGACGCTAAACATGAAAGACTATAATATTGAGCCACCCGGCATATTATTTTATCGAGTTAGTGAAAAAATTGAAGTTTCCATATCTGCCACACTAAGTTCTAATTAACTATTAAACCTATGAGATCTCAACTTAAATTTTATTTGATATCAGCTTTTATTCTTCTTTTCTCGATACAGAGTTTTGCTCAGATGGAAAGAAAAAGAGCTGATATTGTGGAACCTGTTGAAACATTCTGGGCCCCTACTCTTATCACCCAAACGACTACCGAAACCCTTCTGGCACGTAATCTAAATGTCACCATAATGCACAGTTTTGGAATTGCAACTTCCAATGTTGTGCAAAATTTTTTCGGTCTTGACAATATCCAAAATGTACGGATAGGACTAGATTATGGTATTACGGATAACTGGTCTATAGGTATTGGGCGGTCTTCTCTCTTTAATGTCATTGATATTCGATCAAAATATGCCCTACTGAAGCAAAATTCAGATAACTCAACTCCCATCAGTGTTGCATTAAAAGGTGACTTTGGGATTGTAACACAAGAAAACAGGCGTCCCTTCAAAGATGATATTAGTACATTTTCCTCAGTTATTATATCGAAGAAAATTAATAAACAGATCAGCCTCCAGTTATCCCCGATGTATGGTTATTTCAGCTCGGTTGATCCTGGAAATCAACAGCACCTCTTTTCTTTAGGTATTGGCTCACAAATAAATCTCTCAGAGCGTTTTGCTCTTACTGCAGAATATCATCCTATAATTGGAGAAAAAAATCGAAATACAAATAATGCTTTTTCAATGGGATTAAACATCCAAACAGGTGGTCATGTATTTCAATTGTTTTTCGCCTCTACCCGATGGCATCTGGAACAGTATGCAATGGCTCAAAATAGTGAGGAATTCTGGGCCGGCGATTTCCGCTTTGGATTTAATGTGAACCGGATATTTGGCTTGTAAAAACTATTCTATCAATGATACTGCTTCCCGGGCAACCTCCCTGTTATATTCAAAAGCTAAATTCTTATAGTTGATGATATCCACTATCGTCCCGATGAAACAAAGCCCTGCAGTAAATAGATATAAGAGCCCCATTCCCAATTGACCAACAAGAAATCGATGAATACCAGCCACGCCAAAAAAACCTACAAGAGCTGTTAATAAAACAGTCTGGGGATCTTGTCTTCGTGCTCTGTAAACTTTTGAAAACCGATCAGCTGACTTTTCGTCCATGGACTCCATCACCTTTGAGATATAAGCCGCCTCGTCCCCCTCAAGTTCAGGTAAATAGTCTATCACATTAGCCATAATATTATTCAGTTTTATTTTTTATTTGATAAATTTTGAGAAATTAGAAAAGAAATTCTTCCAGTTAAAATAATTATTGCAAAGGGTCCTAATATATTTGCTTCCAATGCATTACTAAATTCTGCTCGAAAGATATAAGATATTGAATGCCCCAACCCATCTCCCGGACAATATGGGAAGTTCAGATTTTCCAACAAGCATAATCCCGGACCACTCGCAGTATCAGGATCCATCAAAGCCAGCAACAACAATCCGCCAATAAAAGCAGCTAATTCAAAATAATTTCGATATAAATATACTACAATATCTTTCATCACATTAGAAGTACGACCAACTAACAGTTGAAGTTACAATAAACAAGTAAATAAAAGTTAAAAGTGTAAGAAATTTTTATTTCATTGAAACTGAAAATCAGGAATTACTATCTATCCTGCTTTGTTAACAGGCCTTAATGATTAAAATATTTAAGTTTTCACCAAAGAGTATGTCCCATCAAAACCAAATGCCCCTATTTCCTTTTCATCTTTTGAATGCTTCCACCCGATATCTGTTTTCATGTATTGTTTTGCTCACTTTATTCACAATTCCTATTTGTGCCCAAGATACTACTGATAGTTTAACGGTTGACCTTGAACCAATTGAAGTAACAGCGATGCATTCGGTTATTAGTTCATCGGATGCGCCAGTTGCGCTGAGTACCTTTTCCAGGGATCTAATAGATATTAATAGCAGCGCAACCCTTTCTCTTGAAGATATTAGTCAACAGATACCGGGTATCTGGGTTAATGATCGCCAAAATTATGCACTCGGTGAACGTTTAACGATTCGAGGCATTGGCTGGCGTGCTGCTTTTGGGGTTCGCGGCGTTCAGGTTGTGCTTAATGATATCCCTTTGACTGTAGCTGACGGGCAAACTATGCTCAATATTGTGGATCCGGCTTTCATACGCCGAGGTGAGCTCCTGCGAGGTCCTGCTGCGGCCTATTGGGGTAACAGCAGTGGTGGGGTTCTATATCTATCCACGAAACCGCGGTATGAAGAGAAAAGAAACTTTCGACTTAAAACAATGACCGGATCTTTTGGGACTCGAAAAGTTGAAGGGGAATTTTCTTTTCGTAATCCAAATCATCAAATGACGGGTTACACCAGCTATTTAAATACGGATGGATACCGGGACTATAGTGCAGCAAAAGTACTGAGATCAGGTATAACAGGCTCTGTAAATCTTACCTCCAAAAGTCACCTTCAGTACCAGGGGGCGGCCATCTATATGCCACAAGCTCAACACCCCAGTGCCCTCACCGCCACCGATGCGCAAAACGATCCTACAAAAGCAGTACCCTCTTTTGTAAATGCCGAGGCTGGAAAACAGCTCACGCAGGGACAAGCTGGACTTTCCTATACGCTGCAAACGGGAGCCGGATTACTCAATATAACGGGTTATAGTATCTACAGGGATCTCACTAATCCTTTGCCATTTGGTATTATCACTGTTGATAGGTTGGTAGGCGGTTTACGTGCTACCTTTGGTAAAGAGTGGAACTCTTTAAACCTCAAATTTGGGATAGAATCAAAATTCCAGAATGATGATCGGGAAGAGTTTGAGAATGTCGGTGATGCCACACGGGGAGTTACTACTGTTGATCAGCTTGAACAAGTCTTGAATCAGGCGATTTTTTCTACAGCGACCTATTCGGCAGGGAAATTCAATATTCTTGGCGGTTTACGGTATGACCGAATAAATTTCAGTACTGATGCTGATGCAACTACACAGACCGGCGATAGAACCTTTCAGTCATTGAGCCCCAGTTTGGGATTTAACTATAGACCGGATGATCAGAATATTTTTGCCAATATCAGTACCTCTTTTGAGGCTCCTACAACAACTGAGCTTGTCAACAGACCCGGCGGAGGTAATGGATTCAATCCCAATTTAAAACCCGAGCAAACTGTTGGTTTAGAAACAGGTATTAGGGGCAATATTCAATCAAGTGCACTTACATACGACTTAACGTTCTATCGACTCTGGATTGACGACTTGCTCTTCCCCTATCAACTCGAAGTAAATGGACCTACCTTCTATCGTAATCAGGGTAAAACCCGTCACACCGGTGTTGAAGCCCAACTCGGATGGCAAATTCATCAGGATGTTAAAATTTCGGCCAATACTACTCTTACACAAGCAGAATTTAAACAGGCACAAACTGTAGACAGTCTCTCATTAAAAGGTAATGAGGTTCCGGGTATTGCCCCTTTCCGACTAAATAGTAAATTAAAATGGACTCCCGGGAACTTTTTGTTTTCTCTTACCTATAAGTATGTAAGCAGTTATATGGCTGATAATCTAAATACTGCTAAAAATAAGGCTTATAATGTTTTTGATGCTTCTCTGAGCTTTAGAAAACTTTATAGGTCCAAAGATATTGGGGTACAACCATTTATAGACATCAATAATCTATTTAATACCCGATACAATGGTTCAGTAACAGTCAATGCTTTTGGGGGGCGATATTTTGAACCGGCTCCCGGCAGAAGCTGGCAAGCAGGTATTTCAGTTGACTTTTAAAAAGACCTAACCTACATAAATCCATTCTAACTTGTAACAAATAGCACTTTTGCTATCTTGAATATATAAACATCATAATAAATGAAAGCCTATTATGATTAAACATTTTCTATTTGTCATTTTATTGATTGGCGGTATCTACTACTACTGGACAACACGTCCGGTAGAACATGGGCCGGGTGTAGTTGCCCCTGAAACACCAGTTCAGGAGGTTACTTATAATGAAGATAAATTTACGTATAAAGGTTTTGAAATAAAGCCCAAAGCCAATATCAATCTTGAAGCACGGGTGCTTTCAATCAAGAATTACTATTTCGACCAGTATTCAGAGCTTATTCCTACTGATATTGTTGTGGGTTGGGGACCGATGTCTGATGAACGTAATTTAAACTCATTGATGGTTCGTCAGTCAGATCGCTCATTTTATTTTGAAATGGCAAAGCCCCCTATCGAGAAAAATGCTATGTGGCAACACGCTTCTAACATGCATCTTATTGGCTCTACGCAAAAAATAAGAGATAAAATTAATACGCTCAGAGAAGGCCATATCATTCGCATAGAAGGATACTTGGTGAATGCCACTTCAACCAAAGATGGGTGGACATTAAAAAGTTCTATGAAAAGAGATGATATTGGGAAGGATTCCAGTGAATTAGTTTGGATAAAAAGCCTTACTATTCTTTAATTGGGTGCTATAAAATCACATTCAATTAAAGAATCATTATTCTATATGTCCTGGCTAAAAGATGTTATTGTTGATATCCTGGCAACAGGTTCTATTATCGCAGCAGTTTTATCTTCTAACATCTTCTTAAATGGGCTCGTTTGGGGATATACGGGATTACTGCTTTTTGTAAAACTACTCGTCTATTTTGGAGATGGCTTTATGAATATGATGAATAAAGCTAAAACCTCAGCACCTGATTGGTTCACTCATCTGTTATATGCTACAAATACTGGGGTCCTATTATATTTTCAATGGTGGTATGCCGGTGCTGGCTGGGGGATCATTTGGGTGATTTCTTATCTGACTCAACAAAAAATTGATCAAAAATAGCTGGCTATAAGATTATCTTATACTTTTAATCCAACTGTTGCTGGGTTGAATAAAAGTAGAGCTGAGTGATAGATTTCGTGATATTTGCCAAGAAAAATATAGCTACTATGGTGTGAAGTGCTACAAAGAGTTGTTGCTCTCCTGTCTCAGTAGCTAATAAATCATTTAAGAATAAACTAACTCCCAATGAAGTAATAGCAATCATCAAAAAATAATAGGCATTCCGATATCCTTTGGCCTGCACAAATAATTCATGATTATTTTCAGTTTGGCTCTTTGTTTGAAACTCTTTTAATATCTCTAATATTATTTCAATAGTTATCGCAATACTCAAAACCTTCCAAAAAATACCGGTAATGTAATCAGCATAGTATTCTAAGGGGGAAGGCCAACCAAAGACTGCGATTAGATAAAAACCCAGTAGCAGCGTTGATGATATAAGCGAACTCCATATATAAATTTCTTTCTTAGACATAATAGACCTTTTCATTTGTTACAGAGATAAGAGTCTATACGAAACCCAGTAAAAAAGTTTCATTATCCTGTTGTTTAGTTAATTAGGATATCCTCTTATTGCTTTGATAAATTTATGTTATGTTTTGAGCTTAATAGAATATTCGTATAAAAATTACTTTCAGTTATGGAAAAAATGGATCGACTCCGTGATGCTATTACAGACTATATTAATGAAAACGGTGTAGAGTACCAGCGGCTGCTTTTATCAAGGACTTTTTATACAAAATTAAAAAAGGAAGCAGATGAACACGATGTGCCCATAGATCTTCCAAATATGGAAATCAAAGACAAGGTGGATTACGATTTTAAACTACTCCCCTGATTCGGACCTTACTCGGAACACCAGGGTTGAATTCGACCTATAAGACTAAAAAAGTTTTATGATCTGGATCGGTTCTGGTGCCCTGCTAATTATCTTTTTTAGTTTTCGAGCATATATTAACAATCGAAAAGACTTTCAAAAGAAAATTATTCGTGACCAATATTCTCGCATATACTTTTATCTATTGCAGGGAACAAATATTGTTCTCATTATATCCGGCCTTCTATTTTTAATGCTTGCAATAGTAAGTCACGTAAACGGATTTGAAGTCGTTTTTTCTTCTGAATATGATTATCATCTTAAATTGAATGGCAGCTAAAGGGTCAGTTGATTTTCTTAGTAAACTCACTAATAAATCATATCTTTAACATGTTCAAATTTTGTAAATAGTGAATAGAATCATTATTTATATAAGAAGTAATAATTTTAAAGTAATAAAGGTACTAAAGCTCTATGCCAAGATGTGAAATTTACCAAGATGCCAAAGGAGAATGGAGATGGCGGCGGACTGCCAAAAATGGTGATATCGAAGCCTACTCTGATGGCGGATTTGAAGACAAAGAAGAATGTAAAAAAGACGGAAAGGAAAACGGAAACTGCACAAGCTACACACGAAGCAACTCCTATTAATCACTGTTTTTCTTCTATAAAGCTGCTCTCGAATTCCGGGAGCAGCTTTTTTTATTTGATAAGTCTATCTGTATAAAGCATTTACCAAGACAGCAAAGAGAATCTTATTTTATTGAAATTAATTATAGTTTAAGTAGTTATTTTTACTATACTTAAGGCTATTTTATATAAAACGTCTACCCATTTGCAAAAACTCCTGATGGTTAACCCATTATCAGTTTAAATATCTCTACCACCCTATCTATGGAAATACGACTCTACAAAAAAGGTGATATTGAGCAGATTGCTCATTTGCTTGGCGACTCAGTAAGCATATTAAATGCTCAAGGCTTTTCAGAAACGGATATGCATTCCTTTACACCGGATAATATTCATTTTAAAGACTGGGAAGAAACTTGCCTTACAAAATTTACTGTTGTTGCAGAAAGCAATAACCGAATCGTTGGTATCGGACAAATCGATAAAACCGGGCATATAAACTGTTTTTACTGTCACCCCGATTATCGGGGCCAAGGTATCGGCAGGCAACTTTATGCAGCACTTGAGGAATATGCTACGGCCAAGAATATCACTACCATCTACACTGAAGCCAATGCTCTCGATCGACCTTTCTATTTTAAAATGGGATTTTCTACTGTTCAAAAGCAGAGAGTTTTATTGAATGGTGAAATTAAATCGAACTTTGTGGTAGAAAAGCAGTTACCCATTTGACATAAAATGCGATGACTACAATATTTAAAAGCGATATTATACTCGCATGTATTAAAGCTATATTCCGATAAAAGCTTTTGTTATGCTTGAAGGGTTATATCAATCAGAATACTGGCTTAGCACCTTCATCATTCAACGCGGACTAGGTTTTATCTACCTTATTGCTTTTCTGGTTGCTATAAACCAATTCAGACCGCTACTGGGCAAAAATGGACTTATGCCCGTTCCCCGATTTATTAACCGCATTCCGTTTAAGAAATCACCCAGCATTTTCCATTGGCATTATTCGGACAGCTTTTTTGGGGTTATTGCCTGGACTGGATTTTTCCTTGCTTTACTTGCGGCTTTTGGGATTTCAGATATCGGTCCTTTATGGTTTTCAATGCTAATCTGGTCTTTACTTTGGATACTGTATCTGTCGATTGTAAATGTAGGCCAGCTATTTTACGGTTATGGGTGGGAGTCGCTGCTTCTGGAAGCTGGGTTTTATTCCATATTTATTAGTCCCATACAATACGAAAGCTCCATTATAATAGTATTTATAATCCGGTGGCTGGTTTTTAGGGTAGAGTTTGGGGCTGGACTCATTAAAATGCGCGGCGACAAGTGCTGGCGCAACCTAACATGCCTCAACTACCATCACGAAACCCAACCGATGCCCAACCCGCTAAGTAGATTTTTTCATTTACTTCCTCAAAATCTACATAAGATTGAAACCTTCTTTAATCATATCGTTCAGTTGGGAGCTGTCTGGCTTCTATTTTTGCCACAACCATTCGCTACCATCGGGGCGATTCTCATTATCTTATCACAACTTTACCTCATTATAAGCGGGAACTATGCTTGGCTAAACTGGCTGACACTTTTATTGGCAATCAGCGGAATCAGTGACCAATATTTAGCTTATATGCTCCCTGTCACTCCACCGGCAGAACTTCAGGCCAGTTCTGTCCTGGGATTCCTTTTGATCATTGTTGGAATTATCGTAACATATTTGAGCATTGATCCTATTAAAAACATGATTTCCCCTCAGCAGCGAATGAATGCCAGCTTTAATCCACTGCATTTGGTCAATACCTATGGTGCATTCGGATCAGTGACACGAACACGATATGAAATTGTAATTGAAGGTACCACGGACGATAAGATTGATACGAATACAACCTGGAAAGCATACGAATTTAAAGGTAAGCCCGGTGATCCCAAACGAATACCGATGCAGTGTGCCCCCTATCATCTTCGACTTGATTGGCAGATGTGGTTTGCAGCCATGACACAAATTCGGTCTAACACTTGGTTATTGAAATTTATTTTCAAGTTGTTAGAAAACGATCAAAAAACATTAGGTCTTTTATCAAATAATCCTTTTAAAGACAAAGCTCCTACCTACATACGAGCACGTTTATTCAAGTATCAGTTTAGTAATAACAAAGAATATAAAGAAACCGGGAATTGGTGGAACCGGAGCTTCGAGCGTATGTATCTTCCTCCACAATCAATTGATGACTTACAGCATTTTAGTTCTTAACCTCAATAAGGAATCGTCAAATATGTATTTTTTGTTTGAAACGCCTAACCATTCATAAAAAAATATTACACCATGTTTTTCCTAATGTCTGACGAGCTTCGTGATCATGTTGAATCTATTATTCACAAAGATACCCAGCAACACAATACACATTTTGATTTGACTGTAGATGCCATTCACAAATTTACCAAGGCAGGTTCGCTGGACTTCGGAGGCAGTGAATTTGAATCGGCCGAAAAGAAATTAATTGAACCACAAAAAAATCAAGGAGATGATTATGGATGGTGGAATCTTCCGCAAGGGCATTACCAGGCAACCATGAATGAAACGGTTAAAGAAGTCAATGACACTATAGCATTTATAAGTTTACACCCCCATGCACATAAGGCGGGGGTAATTGCCAATACCTCCATGTTCCCGAACCAACAAAATAATAGTCCAATAACACTTAACTTTTTTACTCCTGATCCCGGTTGTAATATCAAAGAGAATGCCCGTTTTGCTGTCTTGTATTTGTTAGCCAGCTAATATTTTGGGACACCAATGTCAATTTTGCCCATCAATTATTGATAGATACGGTAAACAGGGGTATTTTTAGTATTGCTAAAACAAAGATTATGACAGCCAACCTGTTACACAACAAACTGATAATTATGTTGTCAAAAGCTTACTTTCAGTTAAAAAACAGATAGGATAGTTAAGAAACTTGAAATCCCTCCAGCAGTTCCCAATATAAATACATGAATATCTTCCAAAAAGACGGGTTGCACTTCAAATTAGACTTTCTCGAACTAATAAAATTACTATTTTATATAACTTTGAAAATCGAGCTTTTATTAAATATATGGGACAGAAAACAGAAAAAATTTACAAGCGGGCTAAAGAGAATTTAGATAAACAAAATCATGAGCATGCCCTCCGCCTTTTAAATGAGGTTTTAAACAGAGAGCCAAGCCACCCGCAAGCTCTCCGAAATAAAGCACTTCTCAAAGTGTTAAATGAGAATAACAAAGAGGCTGAACAGTTTCTTCTGTTTGCCATCGAACAGCAGCCGGATGATGATCAGCTCCATCAGCTGTTAGGCACATTGTATCACAATAATGGAAAGCCCCATAAAGCACTTGCCCAATTTAACAAGTCTATCGCTGCAAATCCTGATAACGAAATTGCTCAACAAGGAGCTGCAATGGTATATGCTCATATGTTAGGAGAACACGAGCAAGCTATTACTCACTTTACCAAAGCACTTGAAAGTGATCCCAAAAACGCAGAGTTGCTATTTAACCGCGGATGCAGTTACATGATAGCTGAGAAAATGGACGAAGCAGAACAAGACTTACGTAAAGCCGCAGATCTCAAACATGAGAAAGCTCATGAGATGTTAAAAAAGTATTTTTAACGGGATCACTCTTTTGACTTCACTAATTGATTAAAAACCCGCTTTAGAAAAGGAAACAGTGATGACACCTTCCTGCCATCTTTCGTGAGTTGATTTCCTAATTCATAAGCAATTTTCCATTGCTCCATTAGTACTTTTTGCCCATCGATAAAAGAAAATCGATCATCATAAATATTTGTTGACTCGGATGTTACGCCGTTCACCTCAATGATTTTTAAACCTCTTCCCTCCCTTAGCCTTTCATAATTTGGCACCTTAATGTCAAATCTTCCAAAGTAAAACCCTTCTGCCGATTTACAAATTTGATCCATCCTCGTTCTCAAAGTTTCGGTCATAAACTCTTCACCATCATAAAATATCGCTCCACGGGCATGGGTTCCTCTATCAACCAAGGTAATTGATTCTCCATCAGCAGGTATTTCAAATAATCGATCCTCATTTTGCTTAAGATACTCTTTCGCCATATTCACTGTCTCATCATTTGATAAAATAAGCTCTTGAATTGTTTTGTTTCCATTACCAATAACCTGTGGCAGCTCCTTTTTGGTGATTGAAAAAATATGTCCCTGATCCTCTTGAGGCTTTCGATAATAGAACAACCCTATCTCCTTGCCACCTATAAATTCCTGAATAATAACATCTTCGGAACATTCAGAGAGATAGTCCTGTAAAGCATATCGATCTTTTATAATCCGAACCCCCTTCCCTCTTTCTCCAACATCCGGTTTCAGCACAACCGGGAAACTTAAATCATTATCTCTTAAAAACTCGTCAGCCCCACTAATCATATTTTGAAATTCATCATCAAAAGGGATTCTCTTATATAAAGCTACTACTGAGGAATCCTCAAATAACCCCAGAATACTACTCTTGGATTCTCCGACAAATCCACCGTCAGGAAGAGCAGGGTTAGCAGCTGTGAATAATGTCAGGCACCGATATTTTATCCCCAAATATATTATATAGAACGAAACCGGCGTATAGATAATAATAGGCCACCAGTATTGCCAGCGGGTTAATTTCCGATATCGGGACAGTAATAGACGTCGGCCTTTATAACTAAAAGCGGGTATAATTAATTTAATGATCATAACAATGAAGGATACGGCACCCAAAAATACCCAAATCGCATAATCCTGGTAGACCGTAAAATAGCGTATCAACTCATTTCCGAGCAGTTTAGAGATCCCAACAAGCATGGGGGTCCAAACAAGTCCGGCAAGTATAAAATAAAAGATAAACATCCAGAAACCGGCTCGGATTACTCCTGCACTAAAATAGGTTGGCATTCTACTGCCCGGCAAAAAGCGGGTCGCAATTATAATGGCCGGCCCCTTAACTTTAAACCACTGTGCACTTTTTTCGAGATCTTTTTCTGATATGATCCATTTTAACGGTGCTCTTTTGATAGCGGGTCGGCCCAACACTCTTCCCGCCAAATACAGTCCAACATCACCAATAAAAATACCCAGAAAACAAGCAAGCGTAGCAGGCCAAAATCCAATAAGTCCACGGGCTACAAGCAATCCGGCGCCAATACAGGTTAAATCTTCACTGATCAGGGTTCCCAAAATGATGATCAGCATAATGATTAAAAGCGAGATGCCTTTAAACTTTGCAAACTCAACATTTGAAAATGACTTCTCTGCTTCTTTTACACGCTCTTTTGAAGCATTTACTGCCGTAGTTGCAATACCTTTTTCAACCTCACGAACAAATGAATTAATTGTCTTGCTGACAGAATCACTGTGGGTCTCCAGGAGATCGTGATCGGCATTAAACAACTGTAACTCACTTTGTGGAACAATCCTGTAATGCTCCTGAGCTGCAGCTAACGGTACTAAAGGGTCTTCCTTGCCATGCAGTATGATAATGGGCTTCCTAAGCTCTCTAAGGTGTGATCTGAGCGGCCTCTGATCAGACTCATAGTTCCTTTTCGCATATGAAACATCAATATCAATGGTTTTAAATAACCCAAAATGTGGTATGGCATTATGTAATAACCATACAGCGCCCAGCTGCAATCCATGTACTGCGTGGTTTAAACGATAACTCCCTAACAGCTCAAGTTCTTGTACTCCTACTGAAGCAATGAGTCCCACTGATTTTATTTTATTCGGATGATCATGGGCCAAATGAATAGCACTGGGCCCTCCCAATCCAAAGCCGAAAGCATGAGCGCTGGAAATATTAAGTGTATCTAAAAATTGAGAGGTATATATAGATGAGGTCTTAAACGAATAGCTTGGCAAATCATCATTCCCATTTCCATAACCGGGCAAATGCGGTATTAGGATACGCATCTGCGAGGACAGGTCCGGTATTATCTCATCAAAAACTTCCGGGCCCGCTGGTCCACCGGGTAACAGCAACAAAACGGGGGGCTCATCTTCTGACCCGTTATATATATCTTGGAAACCAATAGTAATTTCTTTATCCGATAATGACTGATCAGCATTGACAACTCTAAGCTGAATAGTATCATTTGGCTTTTCCTGATCAGGCAACGGACCTTGAAACAAGCTTGTTACAAGGTGAGACAGCGCCAGAGCAACAAGATAAATAAGAACGTACCTTTTCCAGCCTTTTATGCTCATTACCTTCCTTAATTATTACCGGAAATTAACTATAAGAGTCAGCAACAGGAACAAACAATTGTGATACTTTATCATGTAACTGTCTTGAGAGCTCTTTTCTGTCATTGTCAATATGCTTGTCCCCAAATCTGATAGTAACATCAATCTGTCTTATTTTCAGTAGCTCCCAAAAATGAGGTAAGAAGTCCATTTCTCCCCACCAGCAAACGTGTGAATAAGCCGGACGATTAGTATCCGACGAACGATATGAAATAGCCGCACAACTGACCGGCATTTCATTTTTCGCCGGATAGTTTAACAAAGAGGAGTTAAAAGCCAAAACCGTTTCCCCTTTTGAACTCGTCCCCTCTGGAAATAATATAAGACCTTCTGAATCTGATATAATTTCCGCAATGCGATTATTCATTCGACGAACATCGCCCTGTAACTTTCTATTTATAAAAAGAACACCTAAAATCCGTGTTCCCCAGCCAAAGAAAGGCCACGACGCCACTTCGCTTTTTGCAATGAAAGTACCATCCAAAAAAAACCACAATGGCACAACATCAATATAACTTAAATGGTTAGATACCAAGAAAAAAGGAGGTTCTGGTGGTGATCCCTTAGAAGAAATATTGAGTCCCAGAATATTTGCCGTCAATGACGCCCAAATTGTTATTATCTGATTTTTCCATTTTACAATCAAGGATGGTTGGATAAAGCGAAAAAATATATTTCCGCACGCCACAGAAATAACCGTAAAAAAGGATAGCAAAACGAACAGTATTAGCCGTATAGATGCCCTTGCATTGTCAATTACTTTACTCATGATTACCTAAAAAACAGGGTTCTTGATCGTTCATCAAGATTCTCCAGATCTACCAAAATTAAAAAGTCAATTGTTTTAAAAGCTTTATCAAGGGCCGGTTCAGACAAGACCTTCGCTCCTAAATCAATATAGAGATTAAATAATTGAGGTAACGTTACCTTTTTCCAGGCTTCGGATTCCCTATTAACGTCCGGACAGTGATAATCATCCTTGGTATCAACACTTAAAGAACTGTGAATGTGATCATTCTTTTGTAAATAATCCCATACCACCCATCCTTCTTCAGGATCCGTACTTTTGATGGAGCAGCATCCCAATAGATAACGTTTTGCAGTCATTTCCATGTATTTGGCAATCCCCCGCCATAACAGATACAGTACACGTCCATTGCGGTGCTCCTTTTGAATACAAGCGCGCCCAACTTCAACAGTTTGGGTTAAAATATTCTCTGGTACTGATGATAAATTAAACTCATCAGAGGTATATAATCCATGCTTCTGAATGGCCTCCTGGTAAGTTTGTAAGCGATAGGTGCCTATTACCTTCTCAGTCTTACGATCAACAACCAGTAGATGATCACATTGAATATCATACCGATCAACATCGAGGCACTGTCGATGCGATTTCTCTAATCCTTCTCCAAGTTCCACATTAAATACACGGTATCTCAGTGATTGGGCGGCACGCAGTTCAGCTTCTGTCTTTGCAAACTGCAGCTTATACCTATTAGTGGTGAGTAGTGATCCCGATAATGTTTGTTCCACAGAGTTAAGCGTATATTCTACTTGGTTAACTCCTTAGGATAAGCAACTAAGTAGAAAAAAAGAATCAAAAAATCATTATTCTTTGGAACTATTAATCATCTAATTTCAACAGTAGTATCAATTTTTTTTAGCTATCCAGTATTTTAGTGCAGAAGTTACCAACGCTGAGTAATACATATCTTTGTCATCCGCTATGGACTTAACTTTATCAATTAAATCAGTTTCCAAATAGTAGCTGACAATTTTCTTTTTCTCTTTTTCGGACGAGGTATCTTTCTTGCTATCCTCCCTTTTATTGTCTCTCTTCGGCTTTGTTGCTATAACACTGGTATCTGTATTCTTTTTTTTATCTGATACTCCCCGATCAGGAATAAATCCCATAGTACTTTTTTCTGATCTAAAGGCAATAGGACTACTTCCTAAACTCTTCTTCTTAGACATAATAAGCTGACCCCTATTAAAATTCTACGCGTGCTGCAACTGACCATTTCTAATTTCCTGGGCCAGCGCTTTGTAATCTTTAGCCCCATGGCTATCAGGTGCATACTCAAAAATTGTTTTATGATGACTCGGTGCCTCTGCCAAAGCCACATTATCTCTGATGATCGTATCAAAAACTTTATCCCCAAAATAATCCTTGATATGATCGACAACCTCATTGTTGAGATTTTTTCGTCCGTCAAATAATGTGCAGATGATACCACTTATTTCTATTTCAGGATTTAAGCGCTCTTTAACAACTTGGATAACGTCCATCAGCTTTGAAAGCCCATGCAAAGCCAAGTATTCCGACTGAAGCACGATAAAGATTTCCGTAACAGCCGTAAAAGCATTGAGAGTCAACAATCCGAGATTAGGCGGGCAATCAATCAAAATGTAATCATAGTCTTTGGATAAACTATTTAACGTATTTTTTAGTAACATCTCACGAGCAGGTTCGTTGGCAAACTCCATTTCTGCTCCTGACAGATCAATTGAAGATGGCATTATATCAAAACCATTATGGGATATAATTGCATCATCAGCCTCAATATCACCCTTCAGCACATTATATATGCTATTTTCTAAACGATTGGAGCTGAGGCGCAGTGAATACGTCAGGTTCGCCTGCGGGTCTAAATCAACCAACAAAACTTTGAAACCCTCCCGGGCAAGTCCGGCGCCCACATTAATTGTTGACGTGGTTTTTCCAACTCCTCCTTTCTGATTGGTAAATGCTATTGTCTTCATACGATCAAGCCGTTTATAGATTCCTGAAATCAATTAATAATTATTAATCAGGGCAATTAGTACCCCCTTTATTTAATAGAGAGCTTTAGAAGTGATTTGTTACAGAAATATTAAATATTTTTAATATTTGATATTCTTTTGGTTAGCAGCTACCAGAAGGGTATTCAGAATACGTTCACTTAAATCCTATAACTTCTACACAGTATTTGTAGAAGCCCAGTACCGTTTTTTGTGCGAATAAGGAATTATAAATTGGGGAAGAAATATCCAACAATAAATTGGATAGCATAAATAAGGGCAACCAAGCCTGCAGCAAACAAGATAACGGCAATAGCTATTGTTTTACCTTCAGAATCTTTCTTTTTTGAAGACATAATTTATAATATTTGATTTCCCAATTTTTGGTTGTTTGCAGTAATAGGAATCTATCAGACCGGATGTTGAGTTGCAAGTGTAATCCATTTCTTATTTCCAATTTAACGCATAACTTGAAATTTGCCTAATGAATAAGTCGATAACAGTTTCAGAAGAAAATTATGACTTTTGGAAAACAGGGGCCATAATATCAGCAGTACTCACTATAATTACCTTTACTACATTCTGGAATTTAGAAGACCCATTTTGGATAAGTATTACCAGGTTAGGCGCATTTATATTTTTTGCCATAACCATACTTTGCTACCTGCAAATTATGAATGGTCCTATCGATATAAAATTGGATGTAACTGAGCAAAAGCTTTTGGTATTATATTCCAAAAATGGCAAGAAAATACAGGAGGAAGAGTTTAAAAAAGAAACTATCAAAGAGGTTTCTCCTACCAAGTCGGGAGTAAACTTTTTTATACGCAAACTTAAACCGACACTAAAAACCTTTAAGATTAACTTTACCGACACTGATAAGGACCTTTATCTTTTTGAATTTAGCGGGCGTCCGCTCTTATTTAGTACAACCGCCCAGGAAAAAATTCTTCAATTCTTTAAAAACCTATCCTGATGAAACTTGTTGATTCTGCTATTTCACAGTGGTTTGAAGAAAGGTTTCTAAAAATATATGATAGTTAGTAAGGGTGCTATGATACTATATGTTGTAAAAATGAGCTCTAATATTTGCAAAGGAACTTTTTTTAAGCAACATTCAACAAAACTTTTTAACTAAATAAATCAGAGGATGAAGAGGATAAAGAGGATAAAAAACATAAGCGTCGTAATTTTATTAGTATTGGTTTTTGCCAGCTGTACCCAAACCAACCAATATCAACAGCAGGCCAATGAGCTTGCACAAAAAGCAATTATTGTCGATGGGCATATTGATGTCCCCTATCAGCTAAAAGACCAATGGGTGGATATCTCAAAAGCAGCACCCGAACTGGATTTTGATTACCCTCGTGCCAAAGAAGGAGGCTTAGATGCTCCATTCATGTCTATTTATATCCCTGTTGAATATCAGGAAACCGGTGGTGCCAAAGCTGCTGCTGACAGCCTTATAGATATGGTAGAGGGTATTGCTAAAGATCATCCCGATAAATTTGCAGTTGCTACTTCGCCCGATGAAATAGAAGCTAATTTTGAAAAGGGATTGATTTCTTTACCTATGGGAATTGAAAATGGAGCCCCCGTAGGAAAAGATTTATCCAACGTTCAGCATTTCTATGATCGTGGAGTTCGTTATATCACTCTTGCCCATGCAAAAGATAACCGCCTGAGCGATTCCTCATATGATACCACAGCAGATACACATAATGGATTGAGCAAGTATGGCAAAGAGGTCGTAAAAGAGATGAACCGCCTGGGAATGATGGTAGACGTATCACATATTACCGACAGTGCTTTTTATGACGTAATGGATGTAACCAAAGCACCAGTTGTAGCTACCCATTCATCATGCCGACATTTTACTCCAGGATTTGAACGGAATATGAGTAATGAACTCATTAAGCGACTTGGTAAAAACGGTGGTGTTATTATGATCAATTTTGGATCTACCTTCTTGGATAGCAGCTCTCAAAACAGCATGGATAAGGTTCGAAAGGAGATTACAGAACTGATTAAAGAAAAAGATTTCGAGGCCGGAAGTGATGAAGCAGAACAGTTTCGAACAGAATACTTCGAGAATAACTTCAAATTCAGTACGGTGGAAAAAGTCGCTGACCACATCGATCATGTTGTTGAACTGGTAGGTATTGATCATGTTGGATTGGGCTCAGATTACGATGGCGTTGGACCTACGCTGCCTACCGGACTTAAAGATGTGTCAACCTATCCTAACCTATTCGCTGAGCTCTTAGAGCGTGGATACACCGAGGATGAGATTAAAAAAATTGCTTCCGAAAATATTTTCAGAGTGTGGAACAGAGTGAATGAGGTTGCTGAGAATATTCAACAATCAGAAGACTAATCAATTGAAAGGTTGTTTTTAAGCCCTGACTGGAAAAATTCAGTCAGGGCTTTTTAAATTCTAAAAAATGAAACCCATGCAAAAGAATAGAACTCCTACCCTTCTGCTGGATAAAGAAATTTGTAAGGCTAACATCAGACGGATGGCTGAAAAAGCTCAAAAACAAAACCTGAGACTTAAACCCCATATGAAAACCCATCAATCAGTGCAGGTGGGAGAATGGCTAAAAGAATATGGAATTTCGGCTATAACGGTATCTTCGGTAAAAATGGCTCAGTATTTTGCAAAAGACGGTTGGGAGGATATCACCATTGCTTTTCCTTGTATTGTAAGACAACTACCTGAATTGAATGACCTTGCCAAAGATATCTCATTGACGTTGCTCATTAATAAACCTAAAACAGTCAGCCTGCTAGAAAAGCAACTAAAAAATCCGGTACACACCTATATAGAAATTGATACCGGATCAAATAGATCGGGATTTGTATCTGATAACATCACAGAGATTAAAAAGCTGATCAATGCCATCGAGAAATCTAATTATATCAACTGGATTGGATTTTACTCACATGCCGGACACTCATATAGTTGTCGTTCTACTAAGGAAATATCAGCGGTTCAAAATTCGATTGTAAGCCAGTTCGACACTTTAAAAAAGCATATTGAACCTGTGTTCGGAACGTTTGAAATTTGTTCGGGTGATACGCCTTGTTGTTCTATTGCTGATAACTTTAGTTCCATTGATGCTATCAGTCCGGGAAATTTCGTTTTTTATGATCTAATGCAAACCCAAATTGAAAGTTGTGCATCTTCTGATATCGCAGTAGCTATGAAATGTCCGGTTGTGGATAAGTATTCGGGAAGAAATGAACTAATCATTCACGGAGGTGCTATTCACTTTTCCAAAGAGTCAATGATTGAAGATGAAAAAAACCATTATGGGACAGTTGCACAAAAAGTTGATGGTCATTGGGAACCTATTGATGATACCTCTCATCTTAAAAAGTTGTCCCAAGAACATGGCGTTATTCACTGCTCAAAACAGGTATTTAACAATTTTGATATTGGGGACACTATAACCGTATTGCCCGTCCATTCCTGTCTTACCGCCAATCTCATGGCAGAATATCAGTTAACGGATAAAAAAGGAACTAAAGTCGGTATGATGGATTAATATAAAAAGAGGCACCCAGTTTCCTGGGTGCCTCTTTTAGTTTATATCTTAAAATACAAATGCTATTTATTTTGCTTTATATATCCAGGCCTCTGAATTCTGATATTGTCGAATATCAGCAAGAGCTTTTTCAGCACTATTCAGATTATCAAATCCATTATACGTAACCAGATTAATATCTGAGTCCTGCATTTTAACAATAGAGGCATCAAACCCTTCCTCAGCAAGTTCCTGTTGATGCTTCTCAGCATTTTCCAATACCTGAAAAGAACCACCGACGATATAGTAGGTGGATAGACTTTCGCTATTTTGGGCTTTATTACCATTACCTGCTGTCGTTTCTTCAGGCTCAGAGACATTTTCTTGATTATCAGCTTCTGTCTCATCAACGTCAGCTTCTCCACCAAGATTAAGTTCGACTTTTTTAGTCTTTACTTCCGGATCCTTAATAGTTTCCGGTTCTTGCTGTTGGTTATTTTCCTCATCTAACGAATCGGCTTCAACATTCTCAGATTCTTTTTCATCGGGTGAATCTTTTTTCTCAGCTTGAGGCTCCGGTTCAGTCTTCTCCTCCTCCTCATTTTCCTGAGGTTCAGGATTATCTTCCTCCGGCTCCCCGTCAAACATTTCCTGAAGGTCTTCATCCTTTTCACGATTCATGATTTCTTGACCTTTTGAAGCCTCTTCCTGCATACGTTCTCGCTCGTCTTGCAGAACCTCATATTTACCCTTGAAATCCTCTGTACCATACCGTTCCGGTATAGTAGGCTCCAAGGATGCTTGTATTAATATTACAAGCTCCCTCATTTGATAATCATGAGACTCGTATCCAAAAAGATATCGCAGGCCGAAGAACCATGGCGGAAGATCTTTTAAAATTGGTATTCCCCGTCGAACATTCGCTTTCTCGGTCCTATATAGTCCCGCAATAACCGTTGCCTCTCCGTCCAACAACAGTGCCTGTGTCGTCGCTTCCTGCTTATTAATAATAGTGCTTACCGGATCAGGTTGTGCTGATGATCGTTCAGCATCAATATTAAGATGTATAAAAGTCGTATCTTGCTGAGTAATAACTTGCGGAGTAACCGTAAGAATAGTACCAACCGAGAAGAAATTTTCAACAACATTACCGGCAATATCGCGCTGCTTAATTGAAAAATCCTGCCCTACCTGAATGTTACCTTCTTGACCATCCATCACTTTTACTGTGGGAGAGGCTAGAATTTCACCGAGATTATCAGCTTCAAATGCACTAAATAACGCCTGTACATCAATTCCGGTATTTCCAATTTCACCAACATTAACTAATGCGCTAAACACATCCTGAGACACGTTCTGTGCCCCTTTTGAATTCACTTGTACAAATGGTCCATCAAATTCGGAGCTCGGAATCTGTCCTCCACCTTGACCTCCTTGGCCACCACCGGATTGGCCTCCGCCACCTTGGCCGCCCCCTTGTCCACCTCCAAGCACAGATTCGGGAACGTTTTCAGAGATCGTGGACCAATCTACCCCGATTTCCTGAAGGGCACGCCGATTACCTTCAAAAAAGATGGCATTTATTCTTACTTCGTGTGTTTGGGTCGTTGCAACGGGTCCTTCCCCCTGTCCGCCGCCACCGGCTGTTTGAGGTGCAGCCTGTCCTTCCGCTTCGGCTTCTATAGATTCTCGGGTGACTATTTCAAAGAATTCATTTTTGTCAATCAAGTGTAGCTCTTTTACACGTAAAATAAGTTTCAACGCATCCATCCAATGCATCGGCGGTACGGAAATACCAATTTCTCCCTCAATATCTGTTCGATTGATAACCGCTTTACCACGAAAATCTTGTGAAAATTCATTTATCACATCAACAGCACGGGCAAATGACGTAGTTCGGTCAAAGCGAACAATTTCCTCGGGGTTTGTGTACTCTCTGAATTCTGCAGGTAGATTATCCCGATTTTGACTATTTACACTGCCAATAGCAATAAATAGTAGTCCCAGTGTAAATAAGGTAATTTTGTGGTATCTAAAAGATTTCATATTAGTTACTGCTTTCATTTTCATCTTCATCATTATTAACCTGCAAGGTTATTCGCTCAACAATTCCACCCTTATTCAAGGTAAACGAAGCGGTTCCTTCATCAAGATCTATTGATGAAAGTCTTCCGAGATATACTTCATCTCCTTCAGAAAGTCGCTGCATTATTCCCTGTTGATCCAGTAAAAACACCTTATCTGAACTTATTGCCAGGAGCTCACTGTTTTCAACATTTACGAGATTTTCCTCGTTGTCTTTAACTGACCGTATAAAGGGGTAAAATGGGTTATAAACTGATCCAAGCAAGTTATTATTAATGGTTAAATCTGTTTCTCCCAATAATTTTACACGGTCATAAAAACTCTGCAGAGAAAACTGGTAATTAACCTTTCCGTAGGAATCGAGCTCATTAATAGGATTTACACTAACCTGTCCAACTTTATTTAACGGTTTGCTTAACTCAATTTGTCGGACAAAGTTTATGAAGTTACGGTAATAGCCCTGACCTGTAACCTCCATTGAAATAACGCCATACTGATTGTAGGCTGTCGAATCAGAAAAATTAAAAGCAAACTCCGTATATGCCGATCCTGTGCTTACCCTGTCTAAAAAATCATATACATTGTCTTCATTACTATTGGGATACAAGCCTTTGTTATAATTATTAAAAAATTTAGTAGCCTCCTTAAACTGGTTTTCAAGTGTCGGCAATCGATTAGCCTTCTGCTGTTTCTGATTTAATTCTTGCCGCGTTTGTTCAACATTTTGCTCCAGTTCTTCCAGTTTTGGCTGCTGATAAAAATAAATATAACTCCATCCGCCCCCTATAAATGTAGTTAAGACGACGAGAAGAATAATTGTATTTCGTACACCGTAGGACATATATCGTAGTTTTGCTAAATTATTTACCTATCAGATTTTTAACTTCCTCTGGGGATGATGGTGAATAAATAGAATCAGATTGGGCAAACGATTGTATTAGTATTGAAAATGTGTAAACCTGTTGTTCACGAATTTCTTCATTGTTGACACTTTGCAGCGTTGCTTCATCAAAAATATTAACGATTCGAGGAATTCTGTTTCTATACAAAGTATATCCCTGAATAGAAGTGCCCTCTCCGGATTCAGAAAAAGAGGTAATCCAGGTGTTACCCACCGATCGAATACCTTCATTAAGCAAATCAAATTTGGCTGACCACTCCTTACTCCCTCGCGTAAGGGTATCAAGCATCGTTAACTTCTCTTTTAATACTGACAAATCCTCCTGTAAAACATCTACTTCATTTACAATAGGTTCTAATTGTTCAAGCTGAGAATTCATTTGAGTTAAGTCACTCTCATATGAATTAATCTGTTGGACATTCTGGGTATAGAAATAGTTAAACGTAATGGGAGTTAAAAATATCAAAAATAGGATTAGCATCCCGTGCCATTGCAGCTGGAAAATCTTCTGACGATCTTCGACATATTTAGGAACAAATGACAGATCCGGAAAAACATCATCCATTGCCCCAGATGCTGCTAATGCCGAACCAATAGCAGTCGTAAAGGACGGAATACTGGAAGGGTCTACACTTTCACTATCAATAAACTCCTCTTTCAACGACAGATTTTCCACATGAATATCCGGGAAATTCTGTTTGAAGAAATCTACTGCATCACTTCCCTTGGTATTATTTGCCAGGAGAATTCGATCCAAACTGGGTACTTCCCCGGTATCCAGCTGGAAAAGTATTTTACTGAATACCGTATTCATGAAGGATTTCTTTTCAGTTCCCTCATTAATTATAGGAGAAACCAGCCATATCTCTTCGCCCTTCATAAAAACGACGCGACATTTCTCCTTTCCAAACTGGATAATACCGGTCATTTCGTCGGGATCAAGCTCATAGTTCGCTCTTACCAGGCCAACAAGAGATGTTTCGTCCGGAATAACACTTTGTATGGCAAGCTTTCCCGTATAAAGCTCACGGGCCCTGTTTACGGCCTTTAGAGTAACCGATTCATCCTCAATAGAGCCCAACAGGAGAGATCCATCTTCCCGTACTTCATAAGAGTAGTTATCCGGAGATTTTGGAGTACCGTAGATAGACTCGAGTTTAAATTCAAGATCTTCAATAAGATCTTTCTGTTTAACCTCAGAAAAGTCAGTATCCCTAATAACCTGAAAAATAGTATGGCCCGCAGGAATGTTAAGTCCTAAATAAATTTTTTCACTACTGATCTCAGAAAGAAGATCATAAATAAGAAGCTCATTGGACTGAGGAACTTCGGCTTCTTCCACCATATCAAGCTCCATCTCCTCGTCTTCACCCTCTTCCTCATCTAAACCAGATAAATCCAGTTCTTCCTCAAGATCTTTGGACTTCTCCTCATCTTCTTCTAACCCAAATATCGAATCCGCATCCTCCTCCTCATCAAATGCATTGACTTCACCGGAATCAGCCTCAAGATTTTTATTCTGAGATTGGCCCTCTATCTTTTCTACCAGGGAAAAACGATCCAATTTAATCACTTTAACTGAATTCCCATCTACCCGTAGCCTTGCCACGCGGATGAGGTCATCCTGTACTGCTAAACCAACATATTCATTTTTTCCAAACATCCCGTAAAGTTATCCGTCGTAGATTAATATTGGGTTTCTGAAATAAGCTGTTTTAAGCGCTTTTTATTATTGGCATTATTTATCGCTTCCTCTTGCGAAATCTTTCCCTGACTATAGAGTCGCTTAAGATCCTGTTCCATAGTCATCATGCCCTGTTCACTACCCTCCATCAGCATCTGGTAAATCTCATTGATATTGTTATTCCTGATAGCTGCTTTTACTGAACTCGTTACCATAAGTACTTCTTTGGCCAAAACTCGCTTACCGTCAAGACTGGGAATCAGCTTCTGACTTATCACGCAGGTGAGGACATCGGCCAGCCTAGTACGTACACGATTTTGTTCATCGGGCGGAACCTCACCAAGAATACGCTCGATACTTTCCATCGCCGAGCTCGTGTGGAGGGTTCCAAAGGTTTTGTGCCCGGAGTCTGTAATTTCAAGAGCAGTCATTATAGTTTCTGGATCGCGAAGCTCACCAATAACAATAATATCAGGGTCCTGCCGCAAGGCCTGTATAGCTCCTTCTTTAAATGATGTAACATCCCGCCCTACTTCACGATGGCGAACCACTGATTTTTTGGGTTCATGAACAAGCTCTACCGGAGAAGCAATAATAACAATATGAGAGTCAACCGTCCTGTTATTGGCATCAATTACTGTATCAAGCGTCGATGATTTTCCCGATCCCGTGATTCCCGTTACAAGTGTCATCCCATATTTATAATACTTGAGGCTAAGCGCTTTTGCTACTTCGGGATGGAGTTGCAATCCTTTAAACGGACGGATTTCGTTATCAATTTTCCGCATGTTCAATGCTAAATGCTCCAGGTCAAAATACATATCGGCTCGATAGCGTCGTGCACCCGATAATGAATCAGTACCTGACAAAGAATAGGAAAAGTCCAAATTGCGATTCTCAAGCAAATGCTCCCGTTGGCTGGGCATTATTAAATTATGAAGCAAAAAGTCAGTTTCAATAAGACTAAATTCGGGGGCGCTTTTATCTGGGGATTTATCACCGTGGATGCGGTACCAAACCTTATTGCCACAACCGGGGCCTCCGATATCTATATCAGAAGCTTCGTTCTTGTACATCTTCTCAAGCAACTCTTCAATCACATCACGAAGCTCGGCACGGGTATTATCATCTTGACTGTCAATGATTTTTCCTATTTCTCTATGCCGCTCCAATCCCTTCAAGCTGTCATTAAGTTGAGCAGCAAGCGGTTTTATTAGTTCTTTAACCTTATCTTTTTGTACCCCTACTTCCATTTATTACTTAAATTTTCGCATTTCTTTATTTGATAACTGTATCCTATCACTCATTAAGAACCGTGGTGAAGCCTTTTGTTACGAAATAGTTTAATACTAATGAACATACATCTGATTATTAATCCAAATAAATGATTGGATTCATAAGATACATCATAAAACATTAATAATTTTTAATATTTCCAAAAATATTTTGTGATCGGCGAGACTCTGAAGTACTAAACAAATGGGACATTACCAGCTACTATCGTCCAAGAGCCGCTTTTTAAGCTGTAGCAACTGCACATTCATATTACTGATCTTCTGTTGCTGAATTTCAATAATATTACGAGTGAAAATATTGAACAATTTTTCGGGTTTTTTCCTAAAAAAGTTCAATGCTTCATAACGTTCAAACTTGAGCAGTTGTGAATCTCCTTCCGAGACTACTTTGGCCATTCTGTTATTTTTGCTGAAAAGGAAGGTTTCTCCCAAAAAGTTACCTTTATTCAAAGTTGCAAGTTGAATATTATCTTTCCAGATAGACACCTTACCCTTCGAAATTAAATAAGCAGAATTAACATATTCCTCCTCATTAATAATTACATCATCCTGCACAAACCGCTCTTCCATCCCTAAATTCAGAAATTCCATAATATCTTCGTAATGAAAATTTCTCAATAACAAAGGCGGTTCTTTCAAAAACTGCCGAATATATTCGGGCGCTGCCTCTTTTTCTGTATGGTTATCCGTTGCCATAACTTATCTCCAAATTTAACTTATGCTAACCCCTTTTCGTCATCAATAATATTAATGATTATTTAGTACTACCCTAAACGTCTAAGAGTTTTTTAATCTTCAATTGTAATTGCTGCAATTTCTTCAATAGTTGTAAGTCCATTCTTGATCCGCTCCCGTCCGGAACCACGCAAACTCAGCATTCCCTGACTCATTGCATATTCCTTAATAGCGGCTTCGTTAATCTCATCCCCCGATTCCAAAATCATTTTACGAATCTCTTTATCAAAATAAAGAGCTTCCATAATAGCAGTACGTCCCTTATACCCATTGGTACATTTATCACACCCAACCGCTTTATAGAATGTCGTTTCCTCGTATTCCTCTTCAGTAAATCCGATACCCTTTGCTGTTTCAACGTGGGGTCTGTATTCCTCCTTGCAATGCTTGCAAAGAGTACGAATAAGACGCTGAGCCATGATCAGATTAACGGCATTGGCAATCAGGAATGTTTCAACTCCCATCTTATAGAGTCGAGAAATAGCACTGGGGGCATCATTGGTGTGAAGGGTGGAAAATGTAAGGTGTCCTGTGTTCGCCAATTTAATGGCAATCTCAGCTGTTTTCAGGTCACGAATCTCACCCACGAGTACAATATCAGGGTCGTGCCGCAAAATACCCCGCATCGCCAAATCAAAAGTCATATTGGTACCAATTTTAAGCTGGCGGGCCCCTTCGATAAGATATTCAACAGGTTCCTCTACCGTAAGGACATTCACTTCGGGAGTAATCACGTAGTAAAGGGCGGCAACAAGGGTTGTAGACTTACCACTTCCGGTAGGCCCCGTAACAATGACAATACCCGAAGGTTTTTCAATTGCTTTTACAAAATCCTCTTTTGCCTTTTTCTGAAGCCCCAACACATTCAAGTCTGTAATAACTTCCCGGTCATCAAGAATACGAATAACAATGGACTCAAATTTTCGATCGAACTGTGCTCCTACCATCGGCATGATAGATACACGATACCGGATGTTGTGTCCATCTACTTGACGCTGAATAAAACCATCTTGCGAGGCATCTCGCTCAAAGCGGTCTACATTACGTGTCTTATCTTTAACTACCGCCGAAATAGCTTCCGGTTTTACATTATTCTGTTGATGCCAGAGCTGCAGCTTCCCGTCAATACGAAATCTGATATCAGTTGATGCAGGTCCAGAGGGCACAATATGAATATCACTTACCCCCTTGCGAACCCCTTCAACCAGAAAACCCTCAACCAGAGAGTTGAGCATACTCTGGTTGATTTCTGCATCAATCTCCTCTTCATCTATCTCTTCGGTGTCTTCCTCTAAGTCAGGCTCTTCATACTCAATCTCTTCGAGCAGATCCAGAAACTCGTTCTTCTGCTCATAGACCTGGGTTAAAATCTGCTCTACCAACTCATATCGGCAGTAGACAATTTGGTGCTGCTTAAAATTTAACTTATTAACGATATTCGAGAGCGTAGGATCTGAAGGGTCGGCAGCCGCAATCGTCAATGTATTCTGCTTTTCCCGAAGAGGCACTGCTTTTTGGTGAACCAATTCATCAACTACCTCAGTAGGAAGTTCATCAATATGGGATTTAATCTCTTCAATAACTTCACCATCGATGGATTCCTGATCAGCAAACACTTCCTCAAAAGCATATATGGAAGCAATTTCACTCATCACATCGTGCCGATCGATGCCAAGGTCCTGATAAAGAATCTGACCCAGGCGGCGATTTGACGAGTCCGGCTCCTCCCGTAATATAGCCAGAGCCTCATTGAGCTCATCATGGGTAATAATACTCCTGTTAACCAGGATATCACCAATATGTCTGCGCGTATTTACTTTTCCCATTTAAAACAACCCGTTTACTGAGTAGTCTGATATTTTTTCAAGGTTACCAAATAATATACATGATCCTTTCAGAAATGTAAGAAAAAAATCGGCCCCTCTTTATTTCAATACAAATCTGGCAATAAGTCTGTGTGTAATAATATTCAATATTTTAATTTTACATTCCGCCCTGATTTGGCTGAATTAAAGCAGATTCAGCAGATACAATCGTAATGGCAATAAGTGCAACCATAATAAATAGGTTAACTCCAAGGCTTATCATATCCACAATGGTATCCATCTTGTAAGTGGTTTGGGTTTCGTAATACTGTGCCAGCTGCTTGGCATTTTGCTTGAGTGCTCCCGACTCAGCCCCAAGCTTAAACCTGCTGATTGCGGTATCCGTAAATACCCCTGTGGCTTTTAGCGATTCAATAAGTCCGGCCCCTTCTTTTAACATCATTTTAATAGCAACCTCTTTAATCTGCTTCTCCATATATTTGTTACGACAGGCTTCGGCCGCCACTTTGATGACCTCAATATTTTGTCCGGACCCACTGTATAACGTATAAAATACGCGTGCAAAAATTTCAATACTAGTCTTGTGTATAAGGTCACCGATGACCGGAATTTTTATGATATTCTTATCACGCCATAACTGTCCCTTGGCCGTCTGGGTAAGCCAGTACCATGCTCCGGCAATAGGAATAACATGTGCCAGGGTAAGTATCAGCCAATTATCCTGCAACCAATAGCTCATCTCAAGTGTCGCGGCCGTCATTGGGGGCAGTTTAATATCCATCTCAACAAATGCTTCGGCAGTGGCGGGGAAAATATATCCCACGTAAAACAGAATCACTCCTATGGTAGCCACAACTGTAATGGCCGGCATTAACAGGGAACGCCGCAAATTACTTTTGAATTCTGCATCACGCTCCAGAAACTTTGCGGTACTTTTAAAAACCTGCGCCATATTACCACTGGTTGAAGCCACGCTAAGCATGTAAGAAGCAAACTCACCGAAGACATCCTCATGTTTGCCATAGACCTCATCACCCTCTTTACCGTCCTTTAAGTCCTTCTGAATCGTCGCAATAGTCTCCTTCATGCGAGCATTGGTGGTATCCTCGTGCAACAACTCAAGAATCTCATCAAAGCTCAGCTGCTGTTCTAACAAATCGGCGCTGAGACTAATAAATGTTACAACCTCCTTCTGCGGGACGCCTCCCTTAAAGTCGAACCATTTTTTATTAATGCGAATAACTTTGTACCCGAGCTTCACCAAGGCTTTTTCTACTTCTTCCTTGGAAAAAGCTTCCTGTTCACCGGTTACGGGATCCTTGTTGCCCTTTTGTACTTTATACTGGTAGGTCTCTTTTTTGTCAATACCCTTAACCTTAAGGCCATTTTTCCGAGAGATTTTCTCGACCCGTTTTTCCGCTTGTTTTTTGCTGTCCGCCTCAAACTCAGATTTGATAAGCTTGCCCTGAGCTGAAATAGCACGTAATCTAAATTGCGGCATAATCCCTGTTACTTATTTTTTTCGTAGATGACTTTACTAATACAATGATCAGAATAATAAAACATTGTTACAAATTAGATTCGGTATTCAATTTTCTTCTATACCCGATATTTGATCAATACCAATTCTTCCCTGTTGCCAAAAACGTGGATATGATCTGCTTGAAGTGGATTCTTGATAAAACCGGGCATCTACTTCATTTCTATCAATTGGATTATTAATAGCCCAATTAACATATCCCACAAAAGATATCAAAACCAAGAATACCAAAAATATCTTAGTCCCTTTGACATAATTATCTTGAATTTGCCTCTTCTTTTTTTCATTAAAATATAATCCCATCGCCATACCACATATTAAAACAAACCACGTTTGACTTAAAGGCATGACTGCTAAACCACTAAATAGACCATGAATAAAAGCGGCGATTAATGACCAATAGATACCAAATTGCACCCAGTATTTCTTTTTTGGAAGACCCTCTTTATCAAAAATACCATTTAAATATATTCCGCAATTATATAAACCCAAAAGAGCCAGCATCAAGAAAAGGATAGCAACTATGAGGCCCCACTCATAACTAAATTGTAGAAACCAATTGTGTGGATGGCCATTATGTTGGCCTAACAAAACTGAAGCATAATGCATGGGACCGTACCCCAAGATGGGTTCCTGAAAAATTTTATCGATTACATCAGGCCAATATGAACGCAAGTTATTTGTTCGTAAAACGGTTTCCTTACCTTCTTCACCGTAACTAAATAATAAGTTGTAACTTATAATAGAAATACCTGCAAGTGAAGCATGATAGAGGAAAAACTTCCACTTTTCTTGAACCAAGAAAAACCAGATGAATAGTATTCCTATCACAACTCCAAGGATTGTACCTCTTGCCCCGGATGCAAAAACCAAGGTTCCCCAACCGGCAATAAGAACTACTAAACCCCATCTATAGAGATTATTCTTAGTATATCGCCAATAAAACCAGCCCAAACTGGCTAAGATCGGAATGGTCCAAGTCTGCGTTTGATTAAAGAAACGTATATTCGAAAAACTAAATAATGCTTTGTCATTCAAATCTCCCGGCCATAACGGAACTTCCCCAAAATGATATAAGAGATAGAATACTGCTACTCTGGCTAAATAAAAACAAACAAAACCAATAACAGCTGCTTGCAGGTAGAGCTGTGATTTATCAGAGTCTCGATAAGTAATAACCCCAATAAAGAAAGTAATAACCAAAATTAAGAGGTAATGCGAATAATCTAAGAAAGCCCAATCCGTTAATTCAGCATAAAAGGCAGATAATCCGCCGAGCAAAATTATTACGGCAAAAGCTAATTTAACTTTTAGTGAATATAGCTGAATAAACTGAGCAGCTATTTCTCTATTGGTTTTTATAGTTATTAGAATTGTACCAGCTAATAACAAGGACCCAATTTGGAAGAGGCGTTTGTGGTTATAGAGATAGTCTATGCCCCATCGTTCATACTGCAAGCTGGGGACAAACACCAACACTCCCAAAAGGCCTAACAAAACAAGTTCTCGGGATGAGATTTTCATATCCAATAATAAGTTCCAAAAAAAAAGCCCCTCAAATAAATGAGGAGCTTTTGTAACTTAAATTAATAAATAAGCTAGCTTGTTGGACAAGATCCTGGTGCAGTAGCCGCTGAACCGTCAGCAGCATCAGGAGCATAATCTCCCATTACGGCATCGTCAGGACATACGCGGATTTGAATTCCACCACCTGCGGTAGCTGGAGTAGCCTGCATAATAAAATTATCAGTTCCAACAGCACCTAAAGTATAGGTCCCATTTTCATTAGTGATTGTACCTGCACTTGCGTCTTTTTCTCCAGGTACAGCACCAAGATTTGTGACGGAGATACCTGTAAATTCTTGTCCGCCTCCACCAAGAGCGGTTGGTTTCATATAATATTGCTGTGCTGACGCTGCAACACTAAGTAAATCACTTCGTACAGCATCTACGTTAGCACTTTCAGATGCAGCTGAAAAAGTGTTAATAGCCACGACCGTAGCGATACCTACGATAATCGTTACAAGTATTACGAGTAAGAGTTGTTGTTGTCCCATGGTTGTTACCTATTTGTTAGATGATTGTTTATTTGTTAGATCTTTTGAAAAGCTCCGAAGAACCCCGAATAACTTTTCATTTTTTTGTTCACTCTTAAAGAGTTACTAAAAGAATATTTGTTACAAATTTTGTTTCAATTCAAGGTTAAGTCTTCGCTAAAGACGAAACAAGTTAATTTTTCTTAAACCACATTGCGTTTTCTTAACACCAATATTACAGCTCACAAAGTTAAATGCAAGCTAAATATTAAAAAATTTTAATATTTTAATCTGTTTCGTCTCTATCCTAACGAAATTTATCTTCTATTCAAAAGTTTCATACTCTCCTGCTAACTTCAATACATCATGCTTTAAGAATAATTTCTCGTCAGAGTAACTTTTTATGCCCTCTCATATATGGAAAGAGTTTTACTCAGGAAATCAAACTTTTTCCACAACGGTGAAAGAAACTAATGTCCTTTTCTTCATACATCCATCAGGATTGATAGAATAAAAACAGATTAAAAAATTAAAATTGTATTCTCACCGGACAGCAATTATTATAGTTGACAATACCATTTGATCACCTTAAAATTAAACTTAATATTAATTTTTTTTAATATTAGTAATTACGTTGGTGTTGGTTACTCATTAAAGTGAACTCAAGCTATTTTCTTAATACATCATAATAGTACAATGAAAAATCGTCTACTATTCCTATTCCCCATCGCAATGTTATTGTTCATCCAGGCGTGCGGTACAGATGACTCTGTTATTATTGCCGGACAAGTAATTGAATCAGGCTCTGGAAATCCCATTAATAAAGCAGTTATCGAGGTAGTACAGCCGGAAAATCTACAACAAACGGCTACTACTGATTCCTCCGGGAATTTCTCGTTTGATGTAGATCCCGGTAATGAAACGCAAAATGTAACGCTGGAAGCTTCAAAGCAGGGATATGAAACTCAAAGTACCAATTTTAAAATGGCTCCCGATACAGATGTGGATGATCTCGTTATTCAATTAACATCTACCGACGATGCGGGGGATGGCGGGGATGATGGCGAAGATGATCAGGTTGGAGGTGAAGCAGGCGGTCCGGCCAATCTTGAGCTAACCAATCTGAGTAAAAGTACGATCAGTGTTCGCGAAACAGGAGGCGATGTAAATGCAACCTTTACATTTGAAGTCACAGATTCTGCGGGACGTGTGGTTGATTCTCCCGTTGATGTCAACTTCCAAATTATCAATGGTCCCAATGGCGGTGAACGTATTACCCCACAAACAGCAACTACCGGTGTGGGCAGTCCCGTAGGAACAGTGAAATCAAACCTGGCAGCCGGTGACTCTTCTGGAACGGTACGTATTGAAGCAGTAATCGAGCGCCCAAACTATGGGATCACAATACGCTCTTCGCCGGTCCTTATCTCTATTGCCAGTGGGTTTCCAGTTTTGGATAATTTCAATGTTGCACCCCGCGTTCACAACTTTGACGGTTATGGCATTATAGCTGAGGGACATACCAATAGTATTACGGCCAGTGTTGGTGATTTAAAAGGTAACCCTGTACAAGAAGGAACGGCGGTATACTTCTCTGCATCCAATGGTGGTCTGGTCAACGGAAGTGCAACCACAAACGAAAATGGATACGCAACAGTGAATCTTTCTGCGAACGGCAGTACACCAACAGGCCATCCCAATGGTCCGGGTTTTATAGATATCACTGCAGAGACCATCGATAAGGATAATAACCGCATCACTAAAACCACTACATTATTGCTTACAACTCCCAGAGCTCAAATTGATGTAAGCCCTACAAACTTTGATATATCTAATGGTGCCAGTCAAACTTTCGATGTAACGATCATGGATATGAACGGATATCCTATGGCGGCAGATACCCAAATTGAAGTTACAACCGGTGAGGGATTAACTGCCAGCGGCGATATCGTTGACTTAGAACTTGGCGATTATTACCAGCCCGGCCCCGGAACGACGGAATTTCAGGTTACGGTTTCTGATGATGATGCAGATGAAGTTGTCAGCTCGGACGGCAGCTTTACCATTACCGTCACCTCACCCTTTGGGGAAACAACTACGAAGACCATTCGAGGAAGCCGCGCTAAAACTAAATGACAGATAGTTGATTGTTAATTAAGCCCCGCCAGAACCTACTGTTCTGACGGGGCTTTTATTTTGATTATCCTTTTCTTTAAACTCCCTGCTATTAGTATATTAGCTTACAATTTTGAAAAAAACGGATATCAATAAACAATGGGGAATCTCTCGTCGCTTTTTGAACAAAACCAAGAATGGGCTGACAATATCAAAGAACAGCAGCCGGATTTTTTTGAAGAGTCAGCCAAAGGACAAAGCCCAAACTATTTGTGGATCGGATGTTCCGACAGCCGAGTCCCCCCAACCCAGCTTGCAGAACTTGCCCCCGGCGATCTGTTTGTACATCGGAACATTGCCAATGTCATTTCCCACTCCGATATCAATAGTCAGTCGGTACTGCAATATGCCGTGAGCGTACTAAAGGTTAAGCACGTTGTCATTTGCGGTCATTACGGGTGCGGGGGCGTAAAGGCTGCTTATGAGAACCAAAACCTGGGATTGATCGACAACTGGCTAGCCAATATCCGCGATGTTTATCGGGACTATAAAAATAAGATTGAAAACCATAGCTCCGAGGAAGAAAAACTCAACCAATTCTGTGAGCTTAACGTGTTGGCACAAGTCCGAAATACATGCCACTCCCCTTTTGTGCAGCAGGCTTGGGCAGCGGGACAGGATCTTAGTATTCACGGGCTGATTTATGATCTCCAAACCGGCCTGCTAAACGACTTAGATATCTGTGTTACATCGGCCAAAGAAGCCAGTGATCTATAAAGTTAACTCTTCGGTCTAAGAGATACGTTTCATATATTTAGTTGAAATTTAAGATCACCGTAACTGCTTACCGAACTTTCTATAAAATTTATTAGTCTGATGGATATTAAAACCCCCGAAAATGATTTTCAGGATGTCTCCTTTGGAGATGATGCCTACACAGAATTATTAGACCACTTAGAATCCGATGTAGATCAAGACCGACATCACCTGAGCTTGTTTTTGGGAATTTATGGGACCAATAAGCAAAAGGCTCTAAAACAAATTGAGAACAGACTAAATAGGAAGGTACACGTTGTTGATACCTCAGAGCTGTCTTCACGCATTGAATCAGAATCATTTGACAAGCTCGATGACTTTTTTGACAACATGGAAGAGTCCGATGATATTCTCTACTTCAAGAATGGAGAAAAACTTTGTGGCGTGTATACCAGTTACTCCCATTCTCACACGAAGTATGCAACTCCTCAGGAACGCTATTTTTTGAAAAAAGTAAAAGCTTTTAACGGTCTCGTTATTGTCGATATCGAAGAGTTTTCGGATGCCGATAAAACATTACGTCGAGCAGCTCATTCAATCGTATCATTTACCTTGCCCGAGTCAAAGTTGAAGCGTGCCTGGTGGCATCTTTGGAATTTTTCTTTTCACGGCTTTCAACTTAAAACCACTCGTCCTGAAGCATACGGAGAAACGGGGTAACCACTTTTATTTAGATGCGTAAACCCATTAAGCCTCTCCCCACTGACTGCTGCGGGACAGGATGCCCAAAATGTATTTACGAGATCTACGAGGAGCAGTTGGAAAAGTATAATGAGTGGAAAGCGAAGCAAGAAGAAAATCACAATAAAGAACCTAAAACGCAGTAACGACCATTATGGCTATAAATGTTAAATTGGATACCAGCGGACGTCGCGGTAAAACAGTAACCATGATTTCTAATATTCAACACAATCCGCAGGTAATCGAGAAGCTCGAGAAACAGCTTAAACAAAAATGCGGAGCCGGCGGGACGAGTTATGCCAAAACAATTGAAATACAAGGCAACCACGTAGATAAAGTACGTGCATTTCTACAGGATGAAGGATACAATGTTAAGTAAGCTCCTATACTAATTAGATAAATTTCCAAACAGATATTACCATATTATGAGTTTGAATATATCAGAACAGGAATACGAAGAGATTTTAGAACAGATTAAGGATGATGAAAGTCCGGTTGGAATTGACGCCGGCAAAACACATGTATTGATCCTGCAAAAGCTGCTTCAAATTGAACGCCGCCTGGAAGCACTCGAGATGACTTTTTTTGAAGAAGAGGAAGAATAATTATTTAATCCGTATCCAATAGGCTTTTCAATAAGCCAATATGCTCTTCTTTTTCTTTGTAGATAAGTACCGGCACTCCAAAGTGATACTCTGCGAGGCTATCTGCCATCTCATCCGTAAGCAAGGCAGCGGCAGATGTTTTGCTTTTTGCTCCAACGATGATAAAATCTGCCCGGGTTCGCAGAGTTAAATCATAGATCTGGTCAGCATCCTTTCCGTCATCATTGACTGTAAATACACAGTCAGGAATATCTATTAAATCATGCTTCTTCTTAAACTTCTCGAACTTTTTATTTAGATGATCATTCATCCTTTCGGAATATTTATCTGAAGGTATATAGGGAAAGAATTGTGTGGGATAATGGTACACATGCTGAATATGGAGCTCCGCACCAACCGTTCTTGACATATTTTTCGCCTGCGTAATCGACCTGGCCGAGGCCTTTGAAAAGGTTATGGGTACGTGAATATTTTCGAGCTTATATTGCGAGTTTTCAGCTATAAAAAGCAGTGAGCAGTGCGAATATTTTGTGATTTTCCGTGCTAAAACCCCCTCGCCTTCATATCCTGTCTTTTTACCCAATACCAATAGATCCGGATCAAATTTATTTAACGCTGACAACAACCTTTCCGTAGTGTTCCCCTCCCGAACGATAATATTCACATTTGGTCCGTCAGCTTCAAAGTGTTGATCTACTTTTCTACTGAGCTCCTCGCGAATAATGCCATCAAGTGATTTTGAGGGCTCCACTTCAGGAAACAAATCATTGAGTTCATCCGAAATCCCTTCATCTTCAACAACATGAATAAACGTTAGCTGTTCAGGCTCATTAATCCCGGATAGGAAATCCAAGTATCCTAATACCAGATCATCCATATTCGTTAAATCGAGCCCAATCATCCAATGATTAAAAGAGTGCATAACGGGTACCTAATACAAGTTATTCAGTAGTTTCTTCTTTTTGTTTGCTAATCAACTTAGAGACAATTTTTCTATATGAGTTACGCTCTTTTTTCTCTTTATGTTTTACCTTTCGCTGATGCTCTTCACTTAATCCCTTATACAAGCTGTAACACATCAACAGCAGAATAAATAAAAACGGAAGCCCAGCGGTTATGGAGGCTGTTTGCAGGGCATTTAATCCTCCTCCAATCAGAAGCACCGCGGCCACTGCTCCCTCGGTTTGTGCCCAAAAAATCCGCTGCCCGACCGGTGCATCCAGCTTTCCACCGCTTGTCAAACTATCAATCACAAGTGATCCCGAATCTGATGAAGTTACAAAAAAGCTCATTACCAAAATGATAGCAATAATAGAGGTAATAAATCCTAATGGAAATTGCTCGAGCAGTACAAAAAGTGCGGTTGCCACGTTTTCTTCAACGGCAGTGCCAATATTACCTATTCCCTGCATTTCCAAATCAATGGCCGTTCCACCAAATGCAGCAAGCCACAGGAAGGTAACGATGCTCGGGGCAATCAGAACACCCAACACAAATTCCTTCACTGTTCTTCCTTTGGATATTCGGGCAATAAACATACCTACGTATGGCGACCATGAAATCCACCACGCCCAATAGAAAACAGTCCAGTTATTTTGCCATGTTGATCCCTCATAGGATTCCGTCCAAAAGCTATAGGTTAAAATATTATTGGCATAATGTCCGAGATTTTGAACAAAGGAATCCATGATATAGATGGTAGGCCCAACAATCATCATAAAAACCAAAAATAATACTGCTATACGTATATTTGCTTCACTGAGAACGCGTACACCTTTATCGATTCCTAAAATAACGGAAAGCGTAGCAACCATTGTAATTCCAACAATTAAGCCAACCTGTAACCATACCGTATCAGGGAAAGCAAACAAGTGATTTAAGCCGGCACTAACCTGCTTCACACCAAGTCCGAGAGAGGTAGCCAACCCAAAGAGCGTAGCTAACACAGCCAGTGTATCAATAACATCACCAATCCAGCCCTCAATTTTATCGCCCAGCACAGGATAAAAGACAGATCGAAATGAGAGCGGTAACCCTCGGTTAAAAGCAAAAAAGGCTAATGAAAGGGCAACCAAAGCATAAATGCCCCAGGCATGAAATCCCCAGTGCAGATAGGTTAGACTCATGGCCTGGCGCGCGGCTTCCACCGTTTTGCCCTCTGCCATGGGCGGACTTAAAAAATGATAGATAGGCTCAGCAACACTCCAGAACATAATACCGATGCCCATACCGGCACTAAAGAGCATTGCAAACCAAGCCATGGTACTAAATTCGGGCTTCGCATCAGCACCACCCAACCGAATACCTCCAAAGCGACTAAAAGCTATGGCCAGTGAAAATATAAGAAAAGTATTTACAGATAAAATAAAGAGCCAGCCCATATTGTTTGAAATATAGCTCTGGACGGTCTCAAACATCGACCTGGCCTGCTCTCCCATCACCAATGTAGTGGTAATCATTGCCACAATGAGAATAACGGATGGCCAAAAGACAGGCTTATGGACATTAAAATATTTTTTTATGCCCTCTCCCTCCGATGTCTCATCTGTATCATCTGATCGCAAGCTCATTGAAATACTTTCAGTTACGTATTATCAATTTCGTACTGATCATTACTACCCTATTAAATTTGAATAGGCGGTAAAACGTTCACTATTAAAAATAAACAGAATCCCATCTTGCAATAAAAAAGGGATATGGCACAAACCACATCCCTAAAGAGTACTAAAGAATTTTCTTACAGATTTACTTTGCTTTCTCTTTTCGGATCCAAGTCGTAAAGCGACGAAACCGTTGCCTGTACGGTTTTATACCAGTCATTACCATACTTATCATTGATCTCATAAAAATCTGAAAAGTCTGGCTTGCGCACCTTCATCTTCCATTCCTGGTTTTTGGCTTTGTATACCGGATCAACATGCAGTAACTGATGAAATACGACCATTTCACGAGTCTTCTGGTCAAGCATATCCCACATTTCACCGGAAATTTCGATGAGATAGTTGTGTCCGGAATAATATTCTACTTCCCGTGACGCCTTTTTGCACTTGGCAGCTTTATATTTAGAAAGGTTTGGATAAACCAAAAAATAGCCGATGGAGGCAGGGCCAAAATCAAGACTCTCCCGCTCAATAACTGTTTCTGCAATTTTCGCTATTTCCGGAGACTCCATCAATTGTTTATTGCTATGGGCAACGGTATCTCCGGGCTTCAAAAAATCATTGTCTTTCATGGACGTACATCTTCTATTTAAAATTCAGAATTTCGTGGTGACCAAAGGTATGATTCTATGGGGTTCTTTTCATCCATTTTCAGACATAATTCGCCTCAAATAATTAATCTGTCCTAAGTGATAATTCAGGTGTCCATATAAGTGAATCAGGAATCCTCTTGTGGTTGCCTCAAAAGGAACTTCCATTGGATAATCGTTCTCAAGATCTTCATCATCGAGATCATCAAAAACAGCAGGCAACGTATGCTTTAAATCTTCAATATCTGATATAAGATCCTCTTTCGGAATAGGTTTATTCTTAAATTCTCGTTCCCTATCCCTTTTAAATCCAGTATTTCCAAGACCTTTGCCAACAAAATGATTTAAATTACCCGTCAAGTGCTGTGCCAACACCCCAATACTGTTTGTAATACCTTCGGGTTCTTCCCAAAGTATACCTTCAGGAGTTTTCTTAAGGTTTTCAATTAGTCGATTTAAATCACGCTCAAAGAGAGCAGTAAGATCTTGTTTGAAAGAACTCATAGCATTGGTTTAGGTTTCAACAATATTACTGTTCAAGTTGACAATTAGGACAAAAGTAGATCTTCCGTCCCCCGGTTTTTTCTTCCTCTATTATTGAACCACATTTGTGGCAACGGTTATCCGTGCGTTTATACACAAAAAATCGATACTCTTTTCTTGGAGCATTCTCACGTTTGAGCGCTTCCACAATTTCGGGATCATTGGTTATGCCCCCCGTCTCATACGAACGTGTAGTAAGTCTAAATGTGGCCTCAGCAAGCGCTTCTTTTTGTTTTTCAGAGTATTCACGCAATTTCTTGTGAGGATTTACTTTAGCATAAAACATGATTTCACTGCGCAGATAATTGCCAATGCCACTCACAAATCCCTGATCCAGCAAAAGGGTCGTCAGCTTCCTATTCTTGAACTCATCGGACTGATATTGCTTCAGAATATCCTCATAGGTAGTATCGGGATGCAGCACATCGGGACCCAATTTTTTAATATACGAGTGCTCGTCCACCTCTTTCCTGTCCAACATTGCAATATCGGAAGCCGAATAGAGATATGCCGACTTTTCCCCGTTGTGAATAGCAACGCGAAGTGAGCGATTGGTATCAGGTTGTTCGCCTGAATCACTCACCATCCACTTTCCATACAGCTGGTTATGACTATACATAACTTTATCATTCTCAAAAAAAGTAAGCAAAGCTTTACCCCGTGCCTCTACATTTTCCACAGATTGTCCTTTAAGCTTTGCTTCGTATTCCTTTAATTCATCAAAAGCAAAATAGAGATCTTTGATAGGTCGCTTTTTAAGTGCATTAGTTAATGAGTCAGCGGTTCTCCAAATTTCTGGTCCTTCTGGCATAAAAGAGTATTTTTACCTGTTTAAATTTTCGTTGACCTTACAACAATAAGCTTTAAATCGTTCATACATTATGGTCAGAACCATGATCGCTATCGCGGCAGGATATTTTTCTATTGCTGCCCTTAACAGCTTTATCCATGTTATTACCTCGATTTATTACAGAGCAGATATTACGCTCACAGGCATCAGTCACCTGCCGTCAACGGCATGGGTTATCGGAATAACTTTTTTACAATTTGCATTTGGCCTTTTCGGCGGATTACTTGCCACCACTATAGCAAAAAATGCTTCGAAAGTTATTTTAGGATTTATATTAATGATGGTTGCGGTTTCACTCATCAACTACTCTGTAATGGTTGAGAATGAACCACTCTGGTATCTGCTCACCGCACCGATACTAACCATTGGCGGCATATATATGGGATACCGACTCCAAACGCAAGAATCAAAAAACAACGTCCAATGAAGAAAAGTAAACTTATTTTTGTATTAGTGCTTGTCGGGTTGTTTCAAGGATGTCGTACAACACCTGATACTTCATCACAATTTTCAAATCCGGCAGCAGAAAATAGCGTTTATCCCTACCTGCATAGTACTGGCAATCAATTATATATGAGCTGGATCACCAACAATAATGATCAAACTCATACCCTGAATTATGCATCTTATTCTGATCAGGAGTGGTCGCCTGCAACAACCATCGCCAAAGACTCTTTATGGTTCGTGAATTGGGCCGACTTTCCATCTATTATTGCTGACCGAGAAGGTCCCGTTGCGGCACATTGGTTAAATAAAAAGCCCGGCGGGCCTTATGCTTATGATGTTAATATTTCGACCACTGATCAGTCGGGTAACTGGAGTAAAGCTTTGATTCCTCATAATGATGATACCCCTACCGAACACGGATTTGTGTCAATGATTCCCTGGGACCAAAATACATTTTTGGCTGTTTGGCTGGACGGGCGAAAGACGGACGGTCGGTCTGACGAGGAATATTTTAACCTCGATTACGCAATGACATTGCGCGGGGCACTTATCGATCAGGATGGTAACATACAACAGCGCTTTTTAATAGACGATGCTGTTTGTGACTGTTGCCCTACCTCGCTGACGAGAACATCTGATGGAGCAGTTGTAGCCTACCGGAATCGGACAGATGATGAAATCCGGGATATATATACCAGTCAATTTAATGGTAAGGAATGGACGAATCCCAAAGCCGTTTTTAGTGATAAGTGGAAGATCGGTGCATGCCCGGTAAACGGTCCCAAGCTTGCAAGCCAGGATTCGTTGGTAACTATTGCATGGCATACCGGTGCTAATAGTAATCCTACTGCTAAATATGCTTATTCTTTAGATAATGGATCCACCTTTAGTAAACCGGCCGTACTTAATGACAGTACTTCATTGGGACGCGTAGATGCTGAAATTTACAAGGGCGTTTCTTACCTGACCTGGATGGAGAAAGACAAAGAGCAAGCTGTACTACGGATGGCATCTTTTGACGGCGACAAGCAAATTAATCAAACAAAAACCGTTGCTAAGATTAATGAATCCCGTAAAACCGGTTTTCCACAAATGGAGCAAATGGGTGAATCCCTATTTATTGCATGGACACAATCTGATAGTACAGGAACAGAGATAATTACAAAGAAAATGGCCCTGAATCCTTAGGACATATTATCAACTTCTTCGGGCTCCTGATCCCGCCACTTCGAAAGTTGATCTAAAATATCCTCACGAACCTCCTTTGTAAGTTTTCGAATATCTGATTTATCATATTCCTCTGTTGAGATAGGATCGAGGATCTTCAGTTTAATGTGTTTGGCGACCCCAAACTTCCAGCTGCGTTTAGGCAAGGTATTTTGAGTTCCGTCAATGACCATAGGCAAAATAGGTATACCCTCTCGGATGGCAAGATCAAAAGCACCGGCTTTAAAACGATTTAGTTTGCCATTGCGCGATCGCGTTCCCTCCGGAAAAAACATCACAGAACAATTGTGCCCAAGGTAGTATCGAGCTTGTTCAAAAGTTTGTTCCCTGCGATCGGGGGCTTTTCGGTCTACTGAAATATCGCCGGCAAGTTTCATCATCCATCCTACCACCGGCGTATCAAAAAGCTCCTTTTTTGCTACCCATTTCATCTCCCATGGTAAATTTGAAATCAGGGGGATATCGGCCTGTGACAGATGATTACAGACCATAACATAAGGTTCGCGATCGTTGATATTTTCATACCCCGTGATAGTAATCTGCCAATTGGGATTTATTTTAGAGATATACTTCCCAAGGTTACGAAACAGTTTCCCTGTTTTATACCGTGCCGGATCGCGGTCGAAAATACGAACAATTGCCAACATCGGCAGCCAAATCAATAAGAGTAATACAACCCCAATCCAAATAGCAAGCGATTTAACAGTCGATGACATAAAAATTCTTTCTTTCCTAATTTACAGTACGTTGTGCAATATCTTATTCATTTGCTGCCTGATTCTTAGGTAATATCTTCTCGGGTATTTGCCATATCAGCAAAGGATTATCAGTTTTCAATTGATAATGGCCGGAACTGCCGTCGAGCATATACATTTTTATCCGGTCGGCTTTTGCAAGTAACGGCACAGCTACATAAAAATCGATCTCGGAATTGCCCTTATCACCTACCGAGAGTTCTACCCTATCAAAATTAATCTTTCGCAAAACAGAATTATCACTATTTAAAATATGCACCTGATAACGGCCCTGTTGCTGGGATTTCACGAAAGTATTATTATGTACCTGATAATCGACAACCTGTAACCGTCCGTTACTCTCACTCAAAGCCAACGACAGTGTTTGGGATGAAGATTGCTTATCAGCAGAACATCCCAAAAGTAATATCAGAGATACAATCGAAATGAAATGCAGCGGCCGCTTCATACTCTGCTATAACTTTGGAATAAAACTTTTTATAACGCCCCATATTCCTTTTGCAGGCTTAAACGATCGTCGGTTTCGGGCAACAGCCTTTTCTATAATTTCGGGCTGAAAAATATCTTCCTCCTCTTGTTCCGCTTCTCTTATATGCTTGGGAATGTTTATATTTTTGCCGGATCGGGCTGAATCATTTTTCTTAGGAGAGCTTTTCTTATTTTCGGACCTTCCATTCGTTGATTTTTTCTGTCTTTTTGATGTTCCCTTGGAACTACTTGGTCGCGGTTTTCGCTCCTTTTTCTGTTTGGGCTTCTGTTTATCCGCTTTCTTTTTGGGCTTCTCAGCTTCTTTTTCCTGCTTGTTCTCCTGATCCCCATTATTCTTCTTACCAGACTCCTTCGCAAACTTGCTTTCTTCCCTCGAAACAGGTTTTTTCTTTTTTTCTCCTTTCTTTTCCTGTTTCTCTGATGGTTTTGTAGATTCTTTCTTGGGTGAACGTTCTTTTTTCTCTCTGTCTTCCCCTTCTGACGAACTTTCATCCGGAATCTCCTTGACCGTTAACTGATCACCAACCACATTCTTAATAGCATGGTAATACTTCTTGTCTTTATTACTCACAAACGTAATGGCCGTACCCTCTTTATCGTATCGGCCGGTACGACCAATACGGTGAATATAATCCTCGGGGTTATTCGGCACATCAAAGTTGACAATAAGTGATACGTCATCGATATCAATACCACGCGATAGTACATCTGTAGCCACCATCACGGGATGCGTCTTATTCTTAAATAGTCGCAATGCTTCGTTCCGTTCCTGCTGGTCTCGATCACCGTGCATACTCACTGCGTTGACGCCACGCTTTTTGAGCATCCGCTCTACCTCATCGGTTCCGCGTTTTGTAGCGCAAAAAACAATAGCTGTTTTATACTTCTCAGCATCAAAAAGTTGTTCAAAGAGAGAAAGCTTCTCTTTGGGATGTACAAAGTAGATCTGTTGATCGACACTGTCAGCCGGTTTAGATACCTCAAACTCTACTTCTACAGGATCTACCATCACCTGATCAACGACTTTTTGTACCTCCTCAACCATGGTAGCTGAGAAAAGCATTGTTTGACGCTCTTTGGGGAGCTGTTCTACAATTTTCATCACATCAGGTAAAAATCCCATATCAAGCATTCGATCGGCTTCATCCAAGACGAGGTACTCCAAGCCACTGAAATCAAGATTCAGCACATTCATTTGATCAATCAACCGACCGGGGGTAGCTACAATAATATCCACTCCTGCCCGTATGGCTTTAACCTGGGTTCCGTAATCACTGCCACCGGTAACTGTTGCAGAAGTTATACCGGTATGATAACCCAATGCGAAGATTTGCTCCTCAATCTGTTGTGCAAGCTCACGTGTTGGCGACAGGATTAGGGCCTGCGTATCGTCAGACTTATTGTGGGTGATCTTCTGTAACAAAGGGATAACAAACGCTCCCGTTTTCCCAGTTCCTGTCTGGGCAGCACCAATAACATCTTTACCGTTTAAAATAAGTGGGATACATTCTTCCTGGATGGGTGTAGGTTCGCTGTATCGCAAATCCCTTAATCCCATCATGAGCTCATTGCTCAAATTAAACTTCTCGAAACTCAATATGCTTTCCTTTAATTTCTGATTACGATGTAATAGTATTCCTGTGAATAAGAAGCCCTAAGATACGATTTTCTAAGCAATTCACTTAACAGAGTCTGCAATTTTTTAAAAGCTAAAATTTAGATAACTTCGAACGCTATATATAGAAATTCATAACAAGAATTAACCTTTACGAATATTTATGAAGTATACAACATATATCTTTTGTTTCCTTTTAGCCGGTTCCCTTGCCTTTGCCGGTTGTAACTCCGGTGCCTCGGGGAATATCTCTCTTGAAACTGAGGCTGACAGCCTCAGCTACAGCCTGGGATTCCAAAACGGACAGTTTATGGCCGAAAGTGGCATGAGTGAAGACATTGATCCAAAACTCGTAAAAGCCGGATTGGAACAGGCCCTGAAAGAGCAAGAAGCATTACTTTCTGATGTTGAAATGAAACAGGCAATTCAAAAATTTCAGATTAAGGCACGACAGCAAGCTCAACAAAAGAAAATAAAGCAGAGCAAGGGTAATAAAAAAGAAGGAGAAGAATTCCTGGCTGAAAACAAAGAAAAAGAAGGGGTTAAAGTTACCGATAGTGGCCTGCAGTACAAAGTTCTTGAAGAAGGAACAGGTCCATCCCCGAGCGAAGGGGATCAAGTCAGAGTTGATTACGAAGGAACGCTTATAGATGGAACTGTATTCGATAGCTCCTATGAGCGTGGCGAGCCTGCTACTTTCCCTTTAAATCGTGTTATACCCGGTTGGACCGAGGGACTGCAGCTGATGAAAGAGGGAGCTAAATATAAATTCTTTATACCGGGAGATTTAGCTTATGGACAAAATCCTCCACCCGGCGGAAAGATCGGTCCGAATGAAACTCTTATTTTTGAGGTAGAACTACTTAAAGTTAATCCTGAGGATACTACAGAACAGTAACTTTCAGTTTGTTTTCCTTCTAAGCCTGACAGTGTTCAATACTGTCGGGCTTTTTTATTTGATCTACTCAAGGCCTGAACCTATAAGTTCAAACAGTTCTTTCTTATCAATGTTAAAGCGGTTGTTATAATCCTTTACGCTTCGATTAATAACCTCTTTTGCTTCCTTTTGATTATAGATATGCGTGATCTCCACCTCCCTTTTTTCATCACTAAACGGTCGCTGTTTATAGGTCAGAAAATAATGGGACAATCGTTCGACGATGTGGTTGGGTACATCCTGTATATCTTTCATGCCTCCAAACGAAGCATCGCCTTTCATTACGGCAATAATTTTATCATCAGCCTCCTCCCCGTCAATCATACGAAATCCGCCCACGGGAATAGCATCAAGGATGATATTTCCGTGAGGAATATTCCTTTCGGTAATTACACAAATATCCAACGGATCCTGATCACCATCAATATCATCTCGTCCCGTCTTTTGCATACAATATTCTCCCACACGCTCATCACACAAAGTCTGGGGGATAAATCCATACGGCATGGGACAAATATTTGAAAAACGCTGCGGACGATCTACTTTAAGATAGCCGCTATCCTTATCCAGCTCATATTTCATCGTATCTCCCGGAACAATCTCAATGAACACCTTTACCACTTCCGGAGTATTTTCCCCAATATCAATGCCGTGCCATGGATGAGGTTTAGAAAATAGCTTGGAAAGTTTTAAAAAACGACGAATTTGAGAACGTTTCATATCTTGTACATAGATTGGGTTAATTGCGAACCTATAAGATATTAAAAAATCACGGGTTAGGAAGGGCAAAAAATAAACAGGACCGGGATCAACCGGTCCTGTTTTGTACGTTGGCTTTTCGGGGTACAAATCAATGGTTACAATAGATAAGTAACCAGGGATCAGTATGTTCAATTATTATTACTCAAATCGTTCAGCTTTGTTCCAACTTTTTTAAATTTATTATATGAGATATGATAACGGCCGGATCAACCATTTATTAGGGCATACAGGCACTTTTTATGGCCAAATATAGTCTCTTAACCCCGATGCGCGGCGAATCTGTCGCTGTATACCCTTTGTCAGTATTGTTTTGTTGCCTCCAATAATAATTTTTTTGCGTGCCCTTGTAATAGCCGTATATAAAAGCTCCCTGTTCACCACTTTTGATACTGTTCGCGGTAATACCAACATCACTTCATCAAATTCGGATCCCTGGCTTTTATGAACTGTTAATGCATATGCTGTATTATGATCAGGAAGCCTGCCGGGCATTATATCCCTTACCTCTCCTTCATCCTCAAAGTATACCTTAAGATCCCCATTTTGATCAGGCAAACACACTCCGATATCTCCATTGAACAACTCCAGTGTATAATTGTTGGTGTTGATGATAACCGGTTTCCCGGGATACCATTGCGCATATTTGGGGATGAGTGAGTGATCTTGCAGTATTCTTTCCACAATTTTATTTAGGTGTTCAATACCCCGTGGCCCCTTACGGTGTGCTGTTAAAATACCCAGCTTATTTATCTGTCTGACGGCTTCATGAGGACTTTCTGAGTCCAAAATATCTTTAAAATACGTTGGGATCTTCTTTTCTAAAAGGGATTCTAACTCCGCGTTATTAGCAATATCCTTAAATACGGCATCATCTACATCATTTGACTCAAGCAGTAATAAAGTACGATCCCCATGTCCTCTGTTAACTTCTTTCCCTAATCGGGCAATTCCGCTATCAGAAGAAAAACGATAACTCTTGGTAAGAAGCGTAATATTATCTGTAAGAGGATTGGGCTTGTGGACAATAAATTCATCAGGAATATTAAATGAGAAGGTATTCAGCCAGTCGGTGTAATTTTCAGAAAACTGATTACTTTCTATATCACAAATGTCACCAAGCACCGACCCGGCCTCTACCGAAGCCAGCTGATCTTTATCTCCTAACAATATTAGGCGGGTATCATTAGATAATGCTTCAGCGAGCTTACTCATCAATGCCTGATCAATCATCGAGGCTTCATCGACCACCACCAGATCGTATGGAACAGGATTATCGGCATTGTGCTTAAACTGTGAGCTATATCGACGGGCACCCAGTAGTTGATGTAGGGTTTGTGCCTTTTCCGGGATTTCTTCTTGAATTTCATCAGTAACATTTAGCTCCTCTTTCGCACCTATTATCGAATCTTGAAGTCGTGCTGCCGCCTTTCCTGTTGGAGCTGCTAAGGCAATATTCGGCATCTTTTCTCTATCTTGATATTGCTCTAAAATCAATGCCAGAACCCGTACTACAGTGGATGTTTTACCTGTTCCGGGTCCGCCTGAAATAATGGAAAGGTTGTTCCGAATAGAGGTTACTGCCGCCACTTGCTGCCAGTCCGGTTCTTGAGTTGAATCGGTAAAAAGACGACTCAACCCATCATGCAAAAGCGATTCATTGATGTTATCATCCTGTTGTCGACTTCGTTTCACCAACTCTTCGCCCAACGTACGCTCATAATGCCACAACTTATGCATATACAAGCGGTCCGAATCGTTCAAGATAAGCGGTTTATATTCACCCGGTTTACCAACCGCGGCACATTTCATCAAAGCTGAACGCCATGGGGTCAGGGTCGGAGCTCTCAAAATTGACGCTCCCTCCTCATCCTCAAAAAGAGATTCTCCGGCATAATCAACCAACGGTAAACATACATGCCCCTGTTGATATAAATGACTGACTAAACAGGCGGCCTTCAGTACTTTGGGAGAAATATCTGAATGGCGATCCTCTAAAAAACGGCACAGTTCCAGATCTATGGGACGAATTATTTCTTTTTGGCGAAGCTTTTCCAGCTCCTGCATAATATTATCCATCGCTCCCTCCCCTGATATAATCATCCAATGCCATTATCACATCTTTGTTGGGTTTATCAAAGAAAATACCTTCACTTCCGTCCTTGTTCATTCCTCGTAAAAAGAGATAAAATGCTCCCCCAAAATGATCGTAATACGAATAATCGGGCAATCGCTTTGTTAAGTATCGGTGAAGTGCCACTGTATAAATATGATACTGTAGATCGTAGGAGGCCTCCCTCATTTCATATTCCAACTCTTCCTGACGATAATCAGATATCGAATTACCAAGATAATTGGTCTTATAATCCAGTAGATAATACTTGTCCTCAAACTTAAACGTCAAGTCGATAAACCCTTTTAAAAATCCGGATGCCGCCCGGCCCTTATTTCCCCAATCCGGAGCAGCCCCATTTCTGATTATTGATAATAGTTGGCGGGTTTTAATTTCCTCATTTTGATAATAGAATTCCATCTCCGGTATCTGGCTGTCTTGTACAGCAGACAAGGTTAGATCTTGAAAATCCTCATGGAGTGGCTTTTCTATAACCAGATCAAGCATATCGGAAACAGTATCTTTCCAGTCCAAATCGATACCATTTAGCTGCAATTGATTAATGATGACCTCATCCCTGTCCTTCGATTCAGAATAATAATCCTCGAAAATGTTGTGAATACACGTTCCCGGCTGTGGTCCTTTTGGAAAGGCAAACATTGTTTCTTTTTCAGATGGATCCTCCTGTACCTCGTAATCTCCATAATCAGTAAATTGATCATAATCCGGCACGTCAGGATCATCCTCCTCCATCCAGCTGCTAAGTGATGAAAAACTGGATACGTCATAACTTGTTGAGATAGGCAACGTTCGTTCAAACGTTTTAGCAGACAATAGCTCATCATTGGAAGCATTAAATAAATCTGATTGTTTGTTTAATGATTCCTTCAGCGGCGGCCTATCCATAATAAAAAGTGATGGGTAGTTTTCACATAGTCGCTGAATTTTATTATCAAACTGTTGTGGTCCAACGGCATTATAGCTTTTTTGAACAGCCTCTTTTAACTGCTCATCACATTGTTGAGGATCACTCAGCAGATAGCCAAGCGGAGAAAACTCCGATCTTTTGGCATAAGCCCAACTCAAATAACAGCAGTGCTCTGCCCGAGTCATGGCTACATATGCCAGACGAAGGCTCTCCGCCAGTTCTTCACGAGCTGCAAGTAACCGTTTTTCGCTACGATCACCGTCAGATTTCCCATTTAAGTCTAAATAAGTCCGTTCAAAATTTTGGGGATCGTGATAAACCAATGGCTTACCTTGATCTTGGAAACGCGGCCCATACCACAAAAACGGGCAGAACACAATGGGATATTCCAGTCCTTTACTTCGATGCATAGTTACAATTTTCACCAATTCCTGGTCACTTTCCAGCCGCAATTGTTCTTCGTCGCGATCACCGGATTCTTCCTCTCTTTTTCGAGCCAGCCATTTAACCATGCTTCTCATACCCTCCTTTTGCTGCTGAGCCTCAGCCTGCATCAGCTCTCCCACGTGAAGCAAGTTGGTAATTTTGCGTTCTCCATCAGGATACCTTATAAGATGTTCAGATATATTAGCCTCTTTAAGTATGGACCGAAACATCGGCGAAAATCCTTTATCCTGCCAGATGCTGTGCCATTCAGCGAATTGATCCAATAATGAAACCCATCGATCTTCATCCGCCTTAATATCAATAAGATCATTCGCACTATATGCGGTCAGAGGTAAGGCAAGAGCCGTTGTAATAAGATTCTCATTAGTGGGCTCCGTTATAGCTTTTAGAAATATCTCGAGCTGACGTGCTTCATCACTTTCAAAAACGCTTTTTTTACTATATTGCACGCTTTTAATCCCCTTCTCACGTAATACATCACTCATCAGATCAGCCTGTTTATGGGTTCTCACCAAAACGGCAATATCTTTTGCCTTAACTTTCGCTCCCCCGATTGTGGCTTTTCCAACTTTCCCTTCCTCAATCATTCGGTAAATTTCCCGAGCTGTATCTTCGGCCGCCAGCTCTTCGGCCTCACCCTTATTAAGCTGCTCTTCCTCTCCCAGCGGTATGCTGCGAAAGCGGATCGGCGGATAGGATTCTCCATGTTCTGATAGCTCCTCATAATGATCTTTATCCATACCCGGTTGTACCGGATCGTATGCAATACGATCAAGGATAAATGGGTTACCGTGTTCTCCAAAAAGCGTATTAAATCCTTCCAAAAGTTTTGGAACGGAGCGGAAATTGTGTCCCAAATCAAAGGTATTTTCCTCGGGAGCATCACGCTTGGCCTTCAGATAGGAATATACATCTGCACCGCGAAAACTGTATATCGACTGTTTGGGATCACCTATCATAAACAATGCTGACTCAATGTTTCCCGAATAAATCCTACGAAATATCTCATACTGGTTTGGATCAGTATCCTGAAACTCATCTACCATGGCGATAGGATATTTCTCCCTAAGCTTGTCAGATAATATATCCCCGCGTTCACCGTCAACAAGAGCATTACGCAATCGCAGCAACAGATCATCATATGATAAGACCTGCAGGTCCTCCTTTTTCTGATCAAGTTCATCCCACAAATATTCCAGAAGGTCATTCTTGAATGTAATTTCAAATAGCAATACCGAGTCTAATACCGTCAAATACTTCTCAATAAGACCAAAAAAGGGATGAGACGGAATCTCCTCATATCCTTTATTGAGATTATCTTCGAGCGTTGATCTGCTAAAGTTTGAAAACTGATCGAAGGGCTTAATAGTGATTAATCCATCAGATGACAAAAACTCATCCATATATCCAAACCAGCTGCCCAAATAGTCTTTCCTATATTTTCGACCATTTAACGAATCCGACAACAGCAGGGATAAAATTTTCTCGCGGTCGCTAAACCAGTTATCCCGCAACTCTACATATATATTGCGTAGCTCCTGTAATTTGCTTTCTATCTCATCGACTGATGATATGTTCTCAGGAAGAACTTTCAGGTAGGGCTTTCCAAGATAAGGTTTAAGCTCACTGGCTAACTTTTCGGGCTCATATCCCCTGTCTAACAACAAATCCAGCAATGGCTTTTTTTGAGGTTCTTCTGCTACCTCAGCCACCCAATTACGCCAATAGTCATCCACCGACTCAAGGACCAGCTCGGAATCATCACCTATCAACTCAGCGTCGTACATGGCACGACTCTCAAAGGCCTGCTCCTGCAGGGCCTGATAGCAAAACCCATGGATGGTATATACGGCCGATTCATCAAATGATCGTATCGCTCCCTCAAGACGCTCCACCGCATGAGCTTTATCATCTGTATGATGATGTAAGTCAAGAAGAAACTGATCATGCTTGTTGTCAACTTTACCCTTCTTAAGTACCGAAACAGCCTCGCGTATTCGCTGCAGCAAACGATCTTTTAGTTCTTTAGTGGCTGCTTCGGTATAAGTAACAACCAAAATTTTACCTACCGAAATATCATGCTCAATCAGTGCCCGAATATACAACGAGGTAATATTATAGGTCTTTCCCGTTCCCGCACTTGCCTCAATGAGATTAATGCCAGAGAACGAAATATCAAATGGCTGAAGTTCTTTCATCTTATCCCCGTTCCTCTAATATGGCTTTAAAGAACGGACCCCAAAACTGCTCGGAAATGGTTTTAAATTCATTTTGCTGTAAAGGATTTTCGGACCCGAGCAATAATTTATTGTAGGGATCTTCTCCCTCTCCGGGATAGGAACCATAATTTCGAATCCATTTATTGCCGGCCTTGTATAAACCCGATTCAGGATCCCCATTTTTTTGATAGATCTCCTCGGCATAAGCAAATGTGGATTCCGGAAAAAAGTAGCAACACTGCTGTAACCCTTGCCAATACATTCCCAAGAGCTGTTTTAAAATCATCTCGGAATCTTCTGTCGGCCCTAAACGGTATTCAACAAAATCCTTGCGCTTGTGGCGCGTAAATAGCCGACTAATTCCGGGATGTGCATCAGGTTTTACAACTTGCAGGCACAGATGTTTAACCCACAAATCGATTATATCCTTCGGACGCATTCTCCCAAAACGATATGCGATACGAGCATTTTCGTAAATATCTGATAGCTTGCCCCTCAAGCGAAAATCATTCATTTGCAAATCAACTTCGAGATCTTCGACTTGCTGCTGATCAAGAATCCAGTTTAGGTTTTCTCCAAAATCTCGAACCTCTTTAATTCTTGCCTGAAAAGCACGCTGCCCAGTCCACCCTTCGGGCAACATATCTTTGGCCTGCAGATTCTTTTGGTATGACTCCAATGGTTTTTCCTTGAAGAATCGATCCAGCAGCTCTTGCCCTACCTTATAATTGTTCAATCCTCCAAGCGTAAACGGTTCGCGCTCTTCCGTTAACACCTCCTCCTCCCTAAGATAAACCCCCAATCGATTTTGCAACAGAAACTTGGCAGGGTGCTGAAAAAAAGCGACAAGATCTTTGAGCGAGAGATGCTTCCATTCTTCATCAGGTTCAGGAAGGGAATCCTTCATAAACGGTACAACGTTGGAATTCCCATCCGATAGCTCGCGGCTTATTTTAAGCTGAGAAGCCGAATAACTAAACAGGTTATCATCCATATAATAGTCAGGGCTAAAAGCCTGTAATGGATGCTTTTGGATGATACGATCTGGGTTGAAACCATAATTTTGTTCAAGATAATCGACAAATTCCCGAAGCACTACAGAAGGAGGAAAATCAGTATCCTGACGATTGCTTTGTCCGACATAGCTAAAATAAACATGGCTGCGGGCCGAAAATAAATTTTCCAAAAACAGATATCGATGCTGTTCCGATTGCATCGGATCTCCAACTTGCCTATCCAAATGCATTAGGTCAAATTCGATAGGAATTTTAGACTTGGGAAAAGCACCTTCGTTCATCCCAATCATTCCAATTACTTCAAATGGAATACTTCGCATCGGCATCAGCGAACTGAAAGTAACGCCCCGACCAATACGCCCGCCGCCCGTGGATTGTGCAGTGAGTTGTTCAGCAAGCCAACGCCGTACAATTGAAAACGGTATCTTATGATTATAATCAATGAGAGATGCATATTCTGACAGTTTATCAATGCCTTCTCTTACCATGGATAGCTCCCAGTAAAAGTCCCGATTATCTGGAAAAAAACGAATCGTGATATCATGTAATATTTTAGTCCATTCCTCGGGTTTTCGAGAAATATCCGTACGATCAGAAACTGAAAACAGTTGGTTAAGGAAAAAGGATAGTTTGCCGGCTAAATTGGCATCATCGGAACTCTCGACTTCATGATAAGCATAAATATCGTCGTAGAGCTGTTCGTCGGACGAGCGCATGGCATATCCCAGGAGAATACGTCGCAGGCCCGCCTGCCATGTAAAATGATCGCTCTCGGGCAGATTCAGGTCTTTTTTGTCCTTCCCATCAATGCCCCATCGGATTTGATTACCTCCCACCCACTGCTCGATACAACTCAACTCATCTTCATTAAATCCAAATGCTTCCCGTATGGGATTGCTATCCAGCAAGTCGAGCACATCGGTAACCTTGAAACGACTCTCGCTGAGTTCCAGAAGCTTTAAGAACGTATCCGTAACGGGTTGTTCGCCCCCTACCCCACGATCGGCAATAGCATATGGTATCTCGGGCTGACCTTCATCCGGAGTGGCAAAAACCGCTTCAATAAATGGAGCGTAGGTCTCGATATCAGGAGTCATGACCAAAATTTCATCAGGACTCAGCTCCGGGTTCTCATCAAGCAGGGCCAGCAGCTGATCGTAAAGCACCTCTACCTCACGCATGGGACTATGGCAGTTGTGTACCTGTATGGATTGATCGGCAGGAGGAACGTTTAATTTCCGTCCCGATAGAGAATCATCATTTTTAAAATCGGACTGTACGGCCGTAAATAATGACTGTTCGGAAGCTTTACTCTCCTCAACAGATTTAAGATCCACATTTGCATGTTCTGAAAACAGGGACATAAAATTCGCCCCCTCTTGTCCCAATGACTGAAGCAGTGGATTTTTGAACTGCTCACTTTCGTTAATCCCGGGATCAACTGACAGCTGATAAAAATGAACGTTCGTCAGTTTTGAAAGCTTGGCCATTGTTTTGATAAAAGCTGAAGAAACAGATGATACTCCAAATACAGAAATGCGGTTTGGCAAATCTTGCTTGTTGATATCTCCCTGTTCAATGGCACCCCACAATTTTTTAAGTAGTTGGGCACGATGCAATTGATTTTCATCATGTGGGTTATCCCAATGGTCAATTAATTCATTCCATAATTTAGCCTGCCACTTTTCAGCCTCTACATTTTTGGTGTTAAGCTTTGACTGCTCTCGCTCCCAATTTAAAATCATTTGCGGACGATAAATGAGATACTGATCAAAGACATCCGAAATTTTAGAAGCCAGCTTCCAACTTCGCATCGCACGTTGTTCAGGATCTTTTTCATCGATATAATGGCGTAAATTCTCAAATTGATCCAAGAACTGTTCATCTTCAAAAAGTTCCATCAAGGTCCATGTCATGGGACCGCGATCGGACGGCAACGTTTGGGGAATATCATCATTCCATAATCTGATAAGACTCCAGATACGCTCGGACGGAAATTCAAATTTGAGGTTAGCCGCTATGCCCTCTTTTTCGGCCATTCTAAGAGACAGCCACTGACCAACACCGTGATTCTGAACCACAAATATCTCCTTATCCAACGGATCTGAGAGCGGATTTTCATCCAGTTCCTGAAACAGCCGGTCTGCCAGTTTTTCCAGTTCAGTACTGTAATAAAATTTGAGCATTATTCCTCGCTTGATCGGGTGTCTGCCTGATTTCTAAGTGATAGCAAAAACAGAAAAAACCGTACAAAAGTAAACAGTTAAAGCATACTCTCGTTGACAGCAAGTATTAGAATACTATATCATCAAACAAATATAAATTGGGAGTTCGAAGTATCCATTACTCCTGTTCCTTGACAGTATTCAAATAATCCCTGATACGCTCTGCGTTGACCCCAATATCACTTCGGCCAATGCGTGAAACCGAACGCACATCAATTTTGGTACTACCTGCGGTCTCAGCCGTATCTATCCGAATCACTACATCATCGACAAATCCAAACCAGGGTAACTTGTCATAAGCTTCAATTATTCCACTATCTTTATCATTTGTGACAATTTCTTCCCATGGCATCTCCTCGGCGGCGGCAAGCGCACGATCAAAAGCCTTCCCATACTCCTGTTCCAAATACAGCGTTTTAACATCGGGATAAGTTTTGCGCTGAATATCAGCCTTTTTCTGATCCCCATAGGTTGTGTCATTGGGTGCATCAGCCCTCAATGACACGATATTTCGAAATTCCGGCGGATTATCAATATCTGTACTGATATCGTGAATAGGCGGATACTTTTGGGCCTCAGTAAACCAGTAGCCGAGTGTACTCATCACAGCTATGCTCAAGACAACGCCTACAAAGGTGATACCTGCCCCTCTTGTTTTCGGATTATTGCGGCGTGTAAACCCAAAAAATAGCGCCAGCGAAAATCCAATCAATCCCAATATTCCGCTGCCCGGTAATAGCCAAGTAAATGCAGTACCCAGCCCCCACCAGTTCCACTGATAGCCGTAACCCGATAGGGCTAATAGCAACGCTGCTGCAATACCGAATCCCAGGCTTATCCATGCCCATTTTGAGATTTTTTGCTTACTCATAGTTTTCTATAATTTATAAATATTAATCTTATGCTTTCTAAGTAGCTATTTGAGCGTATCACTATTTTTAAACTGTATCAATACAACGGCCGCTAACACCAAAAGCATTCCTACAAGCTGAAATGCAGTTAGTACATCATTAAATACGAAAACCCCCAGTAAAGTAGCAACTAAAGGTTCAACTGTTGCTGCTATCGAGGCCCTTCCACTTTCCACCATCGAAAGCCCCATCGTATACAGGTAATACGCCAAGGCTGTGGGGAAAAATCCAAGCCCAAGGATATTCATCCAAACATGAGCAGATTGCAGGTTGCTCACTGGAATAGTGACTCCACTGACAGGTAGCATCACGGCTGAAGCAAAAACAAAAGTATATGTAATAACAGTAAGCGGATGATACTTTTTCAGGGCATGTTTACCAAAAATACTGTAGAGTGCATATCCAAATCCGGATCCTAATCCCACAAATATACCATACCATGAAATATGTTCAGCGCCGATGGGAAATACTTTGACGACAAACACACAGCCTAAAAGCGTTAAAAGAAGGGCGCCTATTTTGCGCGATGTTATCGGCTCCTTAAAAAAGATTCGAGACAAAACCACAACAAAAGCAGGTCCGGTGTACAGTAAAATTACCGCAATAGATAATGAGACTTCTTCAATAGTCGTAAAATAGGCCCAGCTAAAAAAAACAGTACTAAAAATGCCCGTCCCGACAAAGTTCATTGAGTCTTTTAGATCGATTTTGAGAAGTTGAGGATTTTTCAATCCTAGGTAGCAACCCAGCATCACGGTAGCACTGACGACACGAACCGTAACAATTTGGAGAGCTGAAAAACCTGCCTGCGAGAGTTCCTCAATAAATAACCCAATGATGCCCCATAAAGCGGCACCGAGAAAAACATATATATAGGCCAAATGATGTTTTGAATCAGACAACAGGAATCAAATAAATTTGAGTAGATCAAAGTTGCACAGAGGATACACAGAGTTTCTTGAAGAAACCAGATATCATTCGATTTGTATTAAAAACCATGGTTTATGGATTTCAAAAGGTTGTCACAATTCTCAAAAAATTTTAGTGGTAAGTTGCAATTATTGTTTAACTACTGCATGTTAGGCTCTTAAAATATGAGTTGAAAACGTAGATATTTCCCCCAATTATTTAATGATAGAACCACAGAAAAAAAATACAGAATCCGAAGCCCTCAACCTTTATAAAAACCTGCTTCTTCCCCGTCGTATCGAGGAACGCATGCTCAAACTGCTGAGACAAAATAAAATCAGCAAGTGGTTTTCCGGCATGGGACAGGAAGCCATTTCTGTTGGAGTTACCACTGCTCTTTCTGATGAGGACTATCTGCTACCGATGCACCGAAATTTGGGACTGTTTACCACCCGTGGCGTAGATCTGTATACACTGTTTTGTCAGCTTTTAGGTAAAGCAGACGGTTTTACCGGGGGACGTGATCGCTCGTTTCACTTTGGCGTACCCGAAAAACGGATTGTGGGAATGATTTCTCATCTTGCCGCCACTATGCCTGTCGCTGATGGCTTGGCCTTGGCTTCAAAGCTTCGCGAGGAAAACTTTGTTGCAGCAAGCTTTTGCGGAGATGGGGCAACCAGTGAAGGAGAGTTTCATGAAGCATTAAACCTGGCCGCCGTCTGGGAACTCCCCGTAATTTTTGTAATTGAAAATAATGGCTACGGACTCTCCACTCCTACCAACGAGCAATATGCTTGTGAGAATTTAGTAGATCGTGCACGTGGCTACGGCATTCGCGGGGTTAAAATCGATGGCAATGATGTTTTTGAAGTAATAGATGCAGTCTCTGAGGCAAAAGAACATGCACTGAGGAAGGGCCCCACGTTTATTGAAGCCAAGACGTTTCGCATGCGGGGACATGAGGAAGCCTCCGGTACATTTTACGTCCCCGACGAGAACTTCGAAAAATGGGAAGAAAAAGATCCCATTGATCGCTTTGCACAATGGCTTAAATCCGAAGGTATTGTTTCGGGGGATGATGAGCTACAAAAAATTAAAGATGAAATTGATGATCGTTTTTTGCCCGAATTAGAGCGGGCTCTCGAAGCTGATGAACCTGTTTTTAATCACCAGACGGAAGAAGATCGATTGTTTTCTACGGTTAATTTGCCTGAAAAGGCTACTGAAGATAATGCCTCATCCGAAAAGCGGTTTGTGGATGCTATTCAGTTTTCGCTGCGACAAGCCTTTGAGCAGGATGATGACTTTCTCATCATGGGACAGGATATCGCCGAATACGGCGGAGTGTTCAAGATTACTGAGGGGTTTATAGATCAGTTTGGCAAAGACCGTATTCGTAATACTCCAATCATTGAAGCAGGAGCACTCGGGTGTGCCCTTGGACTGGCATTGGAAGGCTTTAAACCCGTGGTTGAAATGCAGTTTGCCGATTTCATATCCTGCGGTTTTAACCAAATCGTCAACAATATTGCCAAGGGACAATACCGCTGGATGCCGCCAATTAACATCACCATTCGTGCACCACACGGTGCAGGCGTTGGCGCAGGCCCGTTCCACTCAGAATCTCCTGAAGGTTGGTTCATGCAACATCCGGGACTTAAAATTGTCGTTCCCTCATCGGTGGAAGATGCACAAAACCTGCTTTACAGTGCTCTTCATGATCCCAATCCTGTACTGTTTTTCGAGCACAAGAAACTCTATCGGAGCATTCGTGCTACCACTCCTGACCACTGTATACCTGAAGAACTTGGCAAAGCAAATGTGGTCCGAGAAGGAAGCGATGCCACCATTGTTACTTATGGAATGGGTGTCCACTGGGCGCAGGAAGTAGCGAAAAGATACGCAGATCAGGGAACAGAGATAGAAATCATTGACCTGCGATGCCTGGCTCCGCTTGATATGGAACCCGTTAGCCAGTCAGTAGCAAAAACCAATAAGGTACTACTTCTGCAAGAGCCTTCTACCACGCTCGGCCCCATGAGTGAGCTTTCCTCCCTTATCACTGAGGAATGCTTCGAAAAATTGGATGCTCCGGTTATGCGCTGCTCCTCAAAGGATATGCCCGTACCTTTTAGTCCTAAGTTGGAGAAGCATTACCTTGCAGATAATCGACTGGAAGAAACCCTGAACAAGCTTCTGCAATACTGATTCGTACTATTGGTTTGCATCCAATATTCTCCTGAGAATCCTTTTGGCTTCTTCTTGTTTCTCATAAGGACCCAATGTAAAGCGCCCACTGGAAATTCCGATTTGTATAGTCGGAAAGGAAGAAGAAATAACGTCACCGTTATGAACAATAGCCATGAAGTTGCCGATATTATCAGTCGTCTTCTGAGCAAAGTCAGAATGATATTTCTGTTTTAGTTTCACATCTACATAATATAGCTGTTGAGCGTCCTCTCTTTTTCTTTGAATTGCCTGCTCAATCATTTCTGGTCTTACTTCATAAAATAACGTATCACGATCTGTTTGACCGAAGGTTTCGTCTGCTCGCTTTTGAGCGCTTTCTATTTGAGTTCGATACCGTTCCCATTTTTGTTTTTTAAACTCCGAATTATCTAATGCGGTTAATCTTTCTTCTATTTTTCGGATAAGGCGATTCGCTTTCTCATGCTCACCGTTTGTAGCATAATGATTTGCCAAAACCATTTGTGCAGTGATACCCACCTCATTCTCATATTTATCAGATACCTTTGTGAGATAGTCTACTGTTCCCTTTACCTTATGAGCATTTAGAGAGTCCATTCTTATCATATTGTATATTTTCTCCACCTGACGACTGGAGAACCAATTTTTGTAAAGACCGTATCCTATATTTTGATATTCCTCAATTAGTTTTTTTAGCAAGGAAATAACCTTTTCTTGTTCTCCTCTCAGTGAATATACCGCTAATCGTCCGCTATAGGCATCAACAAGATCTGCTTTATAATCCGGCTGACCTTTTAAGATGGAAATAGCAGTATCTACATGTTTTTCAGCTTGATCCAGATGCTTCTTTTCACCTGTCTGCTCATACAGTCTGAGAAAGATACTACCAAGAGTATTCTGTACAAAATATTCCAACTCCTCATCGTTTTGAACGGTATCTGTGTCAAGCAAAGCAGTTAGTTGATCAATGCTTTCTTGGATATCTTCCGTCATCGCATTTGGACTTGTGATCTGCCTAAAAGATAACCCTTTCTCATTAAGCATTGCAGTTACTTTATCCCGATCTATCTTGGCACCAGGCGCGTGGATAACGGGTACCCCCTGGATCTTATCCATGTTCGCTGTATCCGTAATAGCACGTTGACCAACATTGTTAACCGTTCGCTGGTGTTCACCATCAGAATCTTCTGTCTTTGTTTCACACGAGATAGCAAAAGTCCCTAATAATAAACTAAGCCAAATGACGAATGATATTCTCTTGATACACATAGTAGCTCATCTTTAGTATTTCTGGATGAATAGTCATGCAATCTTAGTAGAAGCACATAAATTATTCGAATACTTAATGCTTTATCTCTATTGAGAGTAGAGATAAAGCATTAAAATCTATAAGAAACATAATCTAACTACAAACACAGTAGAAGTAGCCAATAAAATGGATTAAAGTCAGGATAAAGCTGAAGAAATATCCAGATCCAGGCACTCCTCAAACATCGTATCGAAGGTGTCAATGCGCTTTGACCAGTCTAGGTGCTCGTTAATATTTTGGAGGGACGCTTTCGGGAGTGGTTTTGATTCTTCGGTCAACAGATCTTTGAGATAGTGGAAAAGATTGTCTTCGGTATCATATAAAACAGGAGCATGCAACAACGGTTTGTGCAGGCTCTCGGGAATCAGTTCCGGGTAATGGAGCCGATTGGGTACCAATGGGTGACAGCCACAGTAAATCGCTTCCATAATCGCTACGCAGAAGAATTCGTAAGTGGCAGTTGAAACAACGATATCACCGCTGTGGAGTAATCGGCTGTAGTTTTCACGATCTTCGACATAGCCAAAATGCGTAATATGCCGACCGTAACGCTCCCAGGCTTTTTCAAATTCTTCAGGCTTTTCATGCTGTGTATCGCCCGCCAGAATGAGATCGAAAGTAAGATCAATATCATTTAAGCGATTGAGCACCCGAAAAAACATGGCGGGATTTCGATCAAACTGCCAGCGCTGATTCCAAACGATTACCGGATTCTCGTTTTCATTGCGTTGATCAATTTGGGCATCAAAGCGTTTTAAATCGAGTCCGGGATATAGCACTATACTCTTATCCGCAATCTTATCAACCGGATAATAATATTTATCATCGGGATAGTTCTCCAAAAATGCGGGTAATGCTTTCAAAAAGTCATTGCGGTGAAATTCAGACGAAAAAATGAGTCGATCCGCCGAAAGCATGCTTAAATAGTTAAGGTAGCAGTAGGTTTGATCGCGCTCTTCCCCCTCCGGCATGGGCTGAGTAAACTGATTTTCATGCATGTACATCACTTTAGGGATCTCAGCAAAACGAGGATTGGTCAGAGATAGAAATGCAGGAAGGTTGGTCATGCTACTGACCAACAGTAGATCAATTTCTTCTTCAACCTCCTGAGTCATTCCCGCCAGCACCACCGAATTACCGTGCATTCGCCACTTTCGCCCCTTATAACTGAGGTTGATTGGGATGATATTGTGCCGGGAATATTTCTCCAGTCCCTTTAAAAAAGCTTTGTGTGAACCGCTAAAAAACGGTTCAACGGCCAGAATGTTCATGCTATAATTAGTAAGGATGGAGGTCATTTTAAAAATGGACTCCATCTGTTAGTAATTAGTTATTTATCGAAAGCGCCCCTCAATATCCTCGAGCGGAATATAGTCCAAGGTCGGTTTATTCAAAGGGTCTTTGTACGGCTCATCACATGCAAACAGCTGATCAAGCAGATTTTCCATCTCCATATCGGTTAGTTTTTTTCCTTTGGGGATGGCTGTTTTTGATGCAAAGGCAATAGCCAGTTTTCGGCGCTCATCAAACTCAAATTTTCCGTCGAGCTCGCGATACTGCTGCAGCATTGACTTTAAGACCGATTGCTCATCTCCCACATCAATATCGGCCGGCACTCCACTGATCATAGCTGTATTACCGCTCATTAATTGAATGTTGAAGCCCATACGCTGAATGATCGGGTGCAATTCCTCAAGAAGTGAAAACTCCGACGCTGAAAAATCCATAGTCTGAGCAAAAAGAAGTTGCTGAGTACTTGGTATTGCGGCCTCTGTAGCACTTAATGCCTTTTCGAATATAATACGCTTATGGGCCGAATGCTGATCAATCATGCACAACCCCGATCGAGTCTGGGTTAAAATATAGCGATCGTGCAGTTGCCAAAAGCCTCGATCACGCATGCGTTGAGGGCGGCTACCCTGTTCTGTTTCACCCTGCTCTTTCTTTTCAGCCTGATCAAAATCATACAATTGCTTCGAAAAATTACTCTGATCGCCCCTCTGTGATTGTGGACGATCAAAGTTAATACGCGACGGGAATTTTACAGGCTTCTTCTCCCCACTGTTTTGCTGTGTATTCTTTGCTCCGCCAAAATTAAAATCAGAAGAAAAACCTTTCGGGGAAGAAAACCTATCACCCTCTCCCTCAGAAACATCGGGAACCATAAATTCTTCATGCAAGGCTTTTTTTACAACCGACTTGGTCAGTTTAATTACACTCCGCTCATCTTCAAATTTAACCTCTTCTTTGGCGGGATGTACATTTACATCTACCTGCTTGGGATCAATCTCCAAGAAAATCGCATAAAATGGATAGTCCTTTTCACCGGTCCATGCATCATAAATATTGAGAATAACATGCGTAAGATAGCGGTGTTGTATCGGTCGTCCGTTCACGAAGATAAACTGCTCACCCCGACTTCGTTTCGTCAGCTTAGGATCGGCCAATACCCCGTGAACCGACAGGTAGCTGGTTTCCTCCCTAAAATGAATCAGGCTAGCCTTATAGCTCTTACCGAACATATCGGTAATACGTTCTTTTATATTTTGCTCTTTCGGCAGATCGTAAATAGTATCAGTATCGGCAATCAGCTCAAATCCTAGATCTGGATTAGCAAGAGCTGCCTGTTGAACCGTTTTCAGGATATGGCGAAATTCGGTAGCATCGGTTTTTAAAAATTGTCGCCGCGCTCGAACGTTATAAAATAGGTTTCGAACGGCAACCGAAGTCCCACTCTCAACGGCGGCAGGCTCAAATGATTTTTCCTCCCCTCCCCAAATTTCATATTTCCATCCCATTTCATCACCGGGACGTTTGGTTTTAAGCGTTACCTGCGATACAGATGCAATAGAAGCCATAGCCTCACCCCGAAAGCCCAGTGTTCGGACCCTAAACAGGTCGTCAACGTCCTGAATTTTGGATGTTGCATGTTGCTCAAAACATAGCCGAACATCCTCCTTTCCCATACCACTACCGTTATCAACCACTTGTATAAGCGTACGTCCGGCATTTTGAATGACTATCTTCAGATGGTCAGCACCGGCATCAATGGCATTATCCAATAACTCCTTGACCACAGAGCTGGGTCGCTGGATGACCTCACCGGCAGCAATCTTATTGGAAATTTCGGGCGGAAGTTCACGTATAATGGATTGTTCGGATTCCGTTTCCTGGCTCAAATGTCTATACGTCTTTTATTGAATTTGGATTGGCGGGATGATACAAAATTCTGACTCTGGATGTAAGAAATTTAACCGATCAAATATGGGATCACAGCAAATACATAATATAAATTACCAGTGCTAACCCAAGCGCATATAGCATTACCGACCGTCCCTGGTGATATTTTTTATGGGTACGACGAATTTTTATTCTCTCCCGACGACTCATCTCCTTATCAGGATTGTAATACCGGTACTTATACTTAAACTTCTTATTCTTAGGCCGGTAACCAAACATGCCTCTTATCATAACAGCCTCCATTATTTACTGACTTTACATTCGCAAAACTTAATATAATGAGAATTTCGTTCAATTTTTATCCTCTCCCCGAGATGGCTCACAGCATGCAGATGATCATATTTTTTACTATACTTCGATCCCAAATTTAATCCGAAAATTATTCCATAATTCATGAGTTACGAGAAGATAACACCTCCCGAATCTGGTACGAAAGTTGAAGTAAAAGACGATGGCTCACTCGTTGTCCCTGACAACCCAGTTATCCCTTTTATACAGGGTGACGGTATTGGTATTGATATAACCCCAACAATGCGTAATGTGTTGGATAGCGCCGTTGAGAAGGCCTATAACGGAGAAAAGAAAATTGAATGGTTTGAAATTTATGCCGGTGAAAAAGCCGTTGATTTTTACGGTGAGGGTGAGTGGCTTCCGGAGGATACGCTACAAGCAATTGAAGATTATAAAATTGCTATCAAAGGACCATTAACAACTCCTGTTGGCGGTGGTATTCGCTCACTGAATGTAGCAATTCGTCAGAAAAAAGATCTCTTTGCCTGCGTGCGTCCGGTAAAATATTACAAAGGAACACCGAGTCCGGTTAAACATCCCGAAAAAACGGATATGGTTATTTTCCGTGAAAACACAGAGGACATTTATGCCGGAATTGAATATCAAACCGGAACGCCTGAAAACAAAAAGCTGAAAGACTTTTTGATAAATGAAATGGGAGTTGATCAGATCCGTTTTCCCGATACCACTTCTTTGGGTATAAAGCCGATCTCTGAGGAAGGTACCAAACGACTTGTTCGTTCTGCAATTGACTACGCCATCTCTGAGGGACGCGATAACGTTACACTGGTCCACAAAGGAAATATTATGAAGTTTACGGAAGGGAGCTTCAAGGATTGGGGATACGAGGTTGCTCGCGAGGAATATGACGCTGAAGTGATCGGCGAAGGTCCCTGGTGCAAGCTTCCTAACGGCATTGTCATTAAGGATGTCATTGCTGATGCATTTTTACAGCAAATTCTTACACGTCCCGACGAATACGATGTTATAGCTACCATGAACCTGAATGGTGATTATGTATCTGATGCGCTTGCAGCCTGTGTAGGCGGAATCGGTATCGCACCCGGAGCCAATATCAATTACAATACCGGATTAGCAGTATTTGAAGCTACACATGGAACAGCGCCTAAATATACGGGACAAGATAAAGTGAACCCAGGTTCGTTAATTCTTTCTGGTGTCATCATGCTGCGATATATGGGATGGAACGAAGCAGCTGATCTTATCGAGAAAGGTATTGAAGGATCCATCATGAAGAAACGCGTCACTTACGATTTTGAACGTCTCATGGACGATGCCACACTCCTGAAATGCTCAGAATTTGGTGAAGAGATCATCTCAAATATGTAGATATGTAGTACCAGTCCTTCAAAAACAAAAGCCCGCATAGTTGAATAAACTTTGCGGGCTTTCTTATTTATATAACTTTTATTGGTTATTTAAAACTCACTAAACGCTTTTGACTCTTTCATCGCATTCCAGGCCTTTTCGTATCCTCCCAAGCGTTTTCCTATACGATCAATAAGTTCATCCTTGGGAACACTAACTTCCGCAAAACCACGGACACTATCATAACCCTTCACACTTTTGGTTTCTGTATTACCCGATTTAACAAGGGGATCCACGGCATTATTTGCCTTTCGCAACGCCATTAGGAATCGTGCTTCATCCAATCCTGATTCACTTCCATATTCTACAAGGGCCTCAGAGCGTATTTCCTCAAGTTTATCAGATACCGAAGATTTTAGTTGTTCTATAGCCCAAGACTTTGCTTTATCAATAGAAGCCGCTGAATCGCTGTCAATAGCCGTTGCATAGGCAAAAAGTTGACTCTCTTGAGACACAAATTCCTGCTGGGGATACCATGACGGATAATTCGAAACCTCTTTTTGACTACTATCTTGTTGCTGAGTCATTTCTGCCGAACCAGAACAAGACATCAAAAATAATCCTACGAAGCCCAACATCGCTATTGACAAAATAATACGTTGCATTGAATTAATACCTAAACTATTTGGATTGAATGGTTTTTCTATTTCCATCCTGAGTCTTTACTTCAAAAGAAATATCTTCTGTAGACCCAGAATTTTGCGCTATAAAATGCTTCAAAGATTGCAGATCTTCAACTTTATAGCCATTAACTTTTAATACCTGATCTCCTTCTTCTAATCCCATGCTATCAGCATCCGATCCATCTACCACATCTATAACCATCAATTGAACTTCTTTTTGATCAGAATCCTGAATAGCCATTACACGAAATCCCAAGTCAAAGACGGCAAACTCAACATCCCCTGCTCCCTCTTTGTCCTTCATGTTCTCTTCTTGTTGCTGTTGTTCGAGGGATTCTCTGCGATCCTGCAGCCCCTCTGCAAGTTCTTCTTGCTCCCGTTCTAACATTCCCAGTACTACCTGCTTTTTTAGTTCCTTTCCCTTTCGGTAAATTTTAAGCTCCACAATATCTCCGGGATTCAACACTGCTATCTTTTGCTGAAGCTGATTAGACTCATTAACCTTTTCACCATTTACACTTAAAATTACATCATCCGCACGCAGACCATGCTTGTCTGCCGCGCTACCTGGTGATATCCCGGATATATATACTCCGCGAATACGATCCATATTTAACTGCTCGGCCATGCTCGCATCGACACTGACAATTGTCACCCCAAGCAGTGCTCGTCGCACGTGTCCATGTTCAATAATATCTTCGGCAACTTTTGAGGCCAGGTTAGAAGGTACTGCAAAACCATATCCCTGGTAACTCCCACTTTGGGATGCAATGGCTGTATTCACTCCAATAAGCTCTCCACTGGTATTGACCAGTGCCCCACCGCTGTTGCCTTTATTAATAGCGGCATCCGTTTGGATAAAACTCTCAACTCGCATCTGATCATCGATAATCTGTACATCTCTACTCAGAGCACTTACAATGCCTGCCGTAACCGTTGATCGAAGCCGAAAAGGATTCCCAATGGCAAGAACCCACTCTCCCACGTTCACCTTGTCCGAATTACCAATTGTAATGGCCGGCAATCCACGGGCATTAATTTTAAGAACGGCCAAATCGGTAGTGGGGTCCTGCCCGACAATACGTCCTTTAAATGTTCGCTTATCATTAAGTACAACCTCTATCTCATTATCTACAGCTCCATCAATAACATGATTATTTGTAAGAATATAACCATCACTACTTATCAGAATACCTGAGCCAACAGTTCGAGCCCGTTTAGGCAGCATATCTCCCCAAAAGCTATCCTCATCATGAAATTCATCGTCAGGAACATCACTTCGTGAAAACGGAACCGTTGTTTCGATATAAACTACCATAGGAGTTACGCGCTCCGCCACGCGCTCAAAGAGGAATCGGGCATCAAGCTTTTCGAGCTGGTCGCTGGTGAATAAAGGTTCAGAACTGTGCTTAATTTCCGTAACATCAACATTAGCCCGGTCATCAACAGGATCAAAAAAGCTGTAGAAAGCGAATAAGGTCCCAGCAATAATGCCAATAAGGATGAGAAGAATGCCGCCGAGGTATCGATTATTGAATCTCATAACTACTCCTGCAATATTTGTTCAAAGATAGCATCTGACTTTCGGGCCTTGAGACCTTCGACGTGATATTTTAAATACCGATCCAGATGCTCTATCAGCTGTCGCAATTCACCGGTTCCAAAGTTTATATTAAATAATGTAGAACTCTTTGCCAGCAGTGCTATTCGAATATAAGTGAACTGATTAGGCGTTAATTTATATGAATGTGATGAAACCTGCTTGTCTGTAACTAAACCGGATTCCAGGTTCAAATAGTTCGTTTGGTCGTTTCCATTATTCGCATCCAACTGCAATCCGATACCTGTCAACTCTGCCAAGCGAATTTGAATATACGGAAAAAGCATTGGGGGATGCACTTCAGCAGAATTCAGCCAGATAAGCATCTTTTTTGTAAAGATAAAGAGCGGCTCATTAATCTCATCATCGTGCAGAAGCTGACTAATAAGCTCGATAGCCGAAGTCATGGTGGCCATCTTTTCAAAGTCAGATCGCAGGTTCTTATTCTTTATAGAATAGCTAGCCTCTGATAAAATTTGTACCGACCGAGAAGATTTGTAATAATAAACGACATCAAGAATATTGCCAATCTCTATCAGCCCGGAAAACTTACTTTTCGGCTTTTTAACGCCTCGAACCATCAAGGCAATTTTGCCATGCTCAAGAGTAAAAGCCGTAACAATCTTACTGGACTCTTGGTAATCAACGGATTTGAAAATTATTGCTTCTGTATGGGTAATCATCCTCTATCCATTTATATCATAATCGATCAGATAGAGAAGTATAGAAGCTTTGGAAGTGAAAAAACAGTACTTAATTGCCCGATCCCGTAAGTTGAATAGATTTAACCCTGTTATTTTGAATAGTAGGTTCTTGAATGAGCTGAAGCCTTTCCGTAGATCTCTGCAGAATAGTCTGAAACTGCTCTTGTTGATTGGAGAATTGATCCTCAAAACGAAGAACATTTTCGCGATCAATCCACGGCTCGATATCACTCCCCTCAGGATGTGTTTCCGGTTGGCTTGGTACATTACTGCCGGCAAATTGTGTAGAACCTGATCCCGTATTACCGGTACTCACCTGATTTACATCCTGTGTTTGGGAAGCAGAAGGAGATGAAACAGAAGCCGTAGCTGCTTGCTGTTGTGTCGGATTTGTCTTCTCGCTATCAATGAAAAACCAAGCCCCGCCTGCTGAAATAGTCAGTGCCAATGTTGCAGCCACCGCATATTTATAAGCAGGTTTCAGGGTCTGATTACGTTTACGATTCTCCTCTGCTTGTTTAGCGGCTTTCTCCTTAATGGCACTGGTAACATGTGATGGGGGCTCAACCTCAGGCAGTTGATCGAGCTTTTTGAGGGTCTGCCGCATGCTTTCCACTTCAATAAGCAGATCCTCATCTTCCATCATCGCCCGTTCCATGAGCAGTTCTTCAGAAGGATCCATCTCCTTCATCAGATACCGAATACAATCATTATTATCCTCGTTCCGCATAACTATTTTCTTCTTGTTCTTTTTCTTTATCAAAAAGTTTTCGAAGATTTATTAGCGCATACCGCATACGTCCCAGTGCGGTGTTAATGGAAACATCAGTAAGTTCTGCAATTTCTTTAAACGGCATTTCATAATAATGTCGCAACATAACTACTTGACGTTGTTCCTCAGGAAGTTCGTCAATATGACGCATTAAGCTACTTTTTGCCTCATCTTTTTCGAGCTGTTCCTGTGCGCTGATAAGATCTTCATCAGGCAAACGATCATAGAAATCAGTGTTTGATTCCTTGTCGTAGTTAGAACTAACGTCCACAAACCGTTTTTGTTTTCTTAAATAATCGATTGTTGCATTATGAGCAATACGCATCACCCAGGCAATCCATTTACCCTGTTCGTTGTACGTATCATCCATTTTGGTGATGACTTTCGTAAAAGTCTCCTGGAAAATATCATCAGCTTTTCCGCCATCTTTTACCATACTGTAGATATAAGAATATATCTTCGTCTGATGACGATTCATTAATTCGCTGAATGCTTGCTCGTCACCATTTTGACGGTAAAAACGAACCAAATCCTTATCATCCAGTTGCTGATACTTTTTACTTATGTGGTTTGATTGCTCAAGTTTCATAATAACCTCACGCCTGATTTAAGAAAAATTAGTCATCTGTGCAAGCAATATGTATCACTGCTTGCATTTTGACCTTCACCTGTAATCAGAACAATATTTTATTTGCAAAGAGTTCATTACCATCGTGTGATGTACTTACGAACTTCACAAACAGAATGTTCCATATCGGTTAAGATCATTTTTCAACATCGCTTATGAGTATTGTAAATGAAGATCAACCGACTTTCCATCACATGTTAATGTTACAATAATGTTGGCTGCAATATTTATGCCGAAACCTATATTCATGACAGAACGCATTAGTAAATGAAAATAATCTCCCATTTACAATAATCTGTGGGATAATAGGCCAAGAAAACAATTCTGGGCCTTTTTACACCAGGGAATCAATTTAGATCAGTCATTACTACAAAGATATAAAATCCCTTACACTCACTCCTCTTCCGCAGATGAACTATGAAAATACTGATACACTTTCTGGCCTGTTTTTTCTCCTATTTGTTCCTGCAGATCCTTAAGTGCAGCATTTTGTACAGACTTTACCGATCCAAACTCCTTAAGGAGCTGCTGCGCCGTTTTTTTGCCAATTCCACTTATCTGGGTAAGCTCTGTCTTTATTGTTCGTTTCGAACGTTTATTACGGTGAAAGGATACGGCAAACCGATGCGCCTCATCCCTCACTTTTTGTAATAATTTCAGAGCTGATGACTTTTTGGGAATCATAATGGCATTTGATTTCCCGGGCACAAACACTTCCTCAAGTCGTTTGGCTAAACCGATAATCTCACATTCACCGTAAAAATCAATTTCTTTTAACGCCTCAACGGCACTGCTAAGCTGACCCTTACCCCCGTCGACAACTATTAAATCAGGAATTTGCTGCTTTTCGTCCATTACCCGTTTGTAGCGACGACTTAACACTTCTTTCATGGATGCAAAGTCATCGGGTCCTTCCACGGTTTTTATATTAAATCGCTTGTATTCACTTTTCTTGGGACGCGCATCCACAAAACAAACCATCGAAGCTACCGGATCACTACCTTGCAAATTGGAGTTGTCAAAACATTCAATACGTCTCGGCAATCGCTGTAAATTTAATTGCTCTTTTAACTCTTTTACAGAATGAGGAATACGTTTTTTGGCTGCCTTCTCTTTCTCAAGCTTCCGTTCTCCCAACAGATATTTCGCATTTGAGAGTGCCATGCGAATCATTTTGGCTTTTTCTCCGCGTTGAGGGCGATGAATACGCACTTTCTTACCACGCTCCTCCCAAAGATATTGGGCCAATGGTTCCTCATTGACCAATTCATCACTTACATAAACTTCATCGGGAATGCCCCCTGCATGCTGACCGGTATAATAATCCTCAATAAAAGACTGGAGCATCTCTCCTTTTTCAAGATGCTTTATATTTTTTAGGAAGCGATGGAATTTACTGATTAATTTGCCTTCTCTAACTTTAAACAACACACCGCAGGCCTCGTTGATCTCCTCATCCACTTTTACAGCAAACAGGTCGCGATCTACCTTTTTGTCGGCCACCATCTTCATCTTTTTGCTGTATTTTTTGACAGCTTCAAGACTATCACGAATTTGAGCAGCCTGTTCAAATTCTAGTGCATCAGATGCAATAGACATCTCTTCTTTGAGGTCACGAATCAAGGCATCTGTTCGACCATTGAGCATCCGTTCCACCTTATCAACGGTTGCCTGGTATTTTTCCAGATCCCAATCACCGGAACAGCTTTCCAGATAATCATCGAAACAGGAATGCCACTTGGGAGGTCCTTTAGTTCGGTCTATATTTTTGCGGGACACTGCACAGGTACATAAATCAAACGCCTTTCTGATGGTATCGAGCATCCGCTTCATGTGAGTTACGCTGTCGTAAGGTCCATAATATTTACTTCCATCATTAATCACTGTGCGGGTGGGATAAACACGCGGCCGTTCATCGTTAGTCACGCAGATGTACGGATACGATTTATCGTCCCGATATAAAATATTATACCGGGGATGATGCTTTTTAATAAGGTTATTTTCGAGAATAAGGGCTTCAGCCTCAGAATCAGTAACAATAACTTCCAGATCATCAATTTTGCGTATCATAACACGTATTCGCCCATCATGATCACTCGAATCCTGAAAATAGGAACGCACTCGGTTACGGAGCCTCTTTGCCTTACCTATATATAACAGGCGATCATTTTTATCCTTAAACATGTACACCCCGGGTGAAAGAGGGAGATTGCTTACTTTCTCCCGAACATCGACCTCGGTACTGGCATTATCACTCATTCTCTAAAGAATTTTTCAAATTTTACAGATCAAAAGGCACCCGTAAACTTACTGATACTGATGCTTGATTGGAAACCCATTACTTCTTCGCTGAAGATATTTTATCCTTTAACTGCGACTTCGATGCTGTTTTAAAAATCATTAGTTTTGAATGGCAATAAAAAGCTTTAGATAGATATAATTCCCATCATGAAACAAACCCAAACCGATCCCAATATTTCCATCATTTACGAAGATGAGCACTTACTTCTGATCGATAAACCTGCCGGCTTACTCTCCCAAGAAGATCATACCGGCGATATGGATGTATTGACACTGTGCAAACAATATCTCAGCCGATCACAAAACAATAATCCTTACTTGGGACTCATCCACCGCCTCGACCGTCCGGTAGGTGGTCTAATGCTCTTGGCAAAAAGCCGTAATGCAGCAGCCAACTTATCAAAACAGATTCGCAACCGCACGGTGCAAAAAACATATTGGGTAATAACCATGGGTGCTCCCCCTCGCAATGGAGTGCTGACACATGACCTTCAAAAAGATAGAGATGCCAACGTTGTTGAAGTCGTAACCGGCAACCAACAAAAAGGGAAACGAGCGGAACTTTCTTTTGCAAAATTGGAAGAATCAGATGATCTACATTTGCTTTCAGTGCATTTGCAAACCGGTCGTCCCCATCAAATTCGAGTGCAATTGGCCCATGAGGGATATCCTATTTGGGGTGATTATAAATACGGTCAAAATCAACCCGATGGTCGTACAATGGCACTGCGGGCTGTTGAACTTGTTTTTAAACATCCAAACACAAATCAGCACTTACATTTTGAACTGGCGCCGTCGAATGAATATCCATGGAGCCAATTTTCCATTGCACATCAATAGCTATGAAACCCGATCAACTAAGTAAAACGGCCGCTTTTATCGCTATTAAATTTTATGGATTAACCCGTATTCCCTCATTTCAATCCCTTTTTGAGGATTCGGTGATTAGTTTTTATGACCGAGTCGTTCAGCGCTTACCATTTCCTTTGAACTACTATCATTACTGGCTTAAATATAGTTGGGTCCGAAAGTTATATATCTGGTCGGAAGAGCTGCTTTTACCGGGTGATCTGCTCCATATCATCGCACGTAAATACTATATTCGTCAACTTGTAAAAGAGTTAACAGATAATGGATACGAACAAATAGTAGTTCTCGGAGCAGGTTTTGATGATCTGGCATTTCATTATTCTCAAAAAGGATTTTCTTGCTTTGAGCTTGACGTACCTTTGATGACAAAACACAAGGAAAATTTTTTAACCGCAAATTACCCAGACAGCAGACATCCCGATATTATTAGTTCTCACCTGAGAGAAAAACAACAACTACTACCTTTTGGACCCAATTCTAATATCTATGCGGATAGAAAAACAATCATCATTGCCGAAGGGTTTTTCGATTATCTGTCTGTCAATCACGTTGCAAGCATATTAAGTCAAATTCGGCAATATTTTACAAACAGTCCCGCTCTTGTTACCACACATTTTGCACTGGATGAGCTTCCGCTACATCACCGATGGTCATTTAAAACGGGGGTTAAAACAGTAGGAGAAGAACTGAAGCTCAACAATAACATCAATGAATTTCGAAAATTGCTCTCAAACAATGAGTTTATCATCAACAAACAAATTGACCATAAAAGCATGGCGGCTGACCTGCAACAAAAAACCGGAACAGGACTTCCAATATTGAAGGGATTCTATTTGTTGATGAGTAAATAGATCGCTTTTATTCTTTTACTTTTAGGGGTAAAAAATGGATCAGAATTGGAACACAATATATGTTGACTATGTTGGTAAAGTAGGTTAGTCAGCAATTCTATTAGGTATCTGCCAGATGAGCACAAAAAGTTATGGGTCGTAAACTAACAAAATCGGAAGCACGAGATCTTTTAACACCGGTAGTTGACAATGAAGTCAGTGCTGAAGAGCGAGATGCATTTTTAGCATATATTGCGCATGATCAGGATCTGAAAGATGAATATGAATCAATGAAGCGGATTAAAGCTCTTATGAGTGATCGGTGTCCGTGTGCAAAAGCTCCTGACTCATTAAAAGATTTTCTGTCAGCTTATTGTTCTTCCGATGCCTCTGCCTCAGATACTCCTCCCATCTATGACATTCCAAGTAAAAACACAGTCAGTCAGCAGCAAAAACCCGACACTTCTACCTCTACTGAACAATCAAAGTGGTGGTACTATACCGCTGCTGCTATCGTCTTGATTACAATTTCTGCATGGGGTTTTTTGAACTACGGAAGCTCGACCGTTAAAAACCCTACATATAATATTGAGGAGTATGCCTACCAGCATTTCATAAAACATGATGGCAAGCTTGTTCCTCCTACCATCTCTACAGCCAGCCTGGGTTCAGCCGAAATTGCGTTGGCACAAAATTATGACCTGTCAATGACCATCCCGGAATTGGATAAGGCAAAATTTAAAGGGGTAGTCTATGAAGAGTTTGTCCCTGATTTTAAAGCCCCCATGCTGGAATATTATGTCCCAGCTGAAGATCAGTTTATTTATATATTTGCTTTTAATATCGACAAGATGAAACAATTTGGTCAGCTGGTACGCAACAAAGAAGCAGTAAAAGCCTGTACAAAATCACGCGACTTTCATATCCGCAATGTAAATGGAAAGCATGTTGTTTCTTGGAAATGGAATAACATATGGTATGCCGCAATATCTAATCACGATGGCAACACCCTTGCTTCTCTTGTAAAACCATTAGAGTATGAACCTTCTGAAAAATGATCTATTCTAAAACCGAAGGCTTGCAGTAAGTACCGGGGCAACTTCATCATTTACAACTGCCGGAGTTATATTGACTGAAAAGTTTCTCCCGCCGGAATTATACTCCTCAACCGAAGCATTCAAGCTGATAATATTATAAATAAATCCGGCTAAAATAAGCCCTTCCCCAATTAACATTTTCGTATCGGTGAGTGATACACTTTTATCATCTACATTCAAAGCATTGGAGAAACGTTGACCAAAAACCTCACGTGTCGCATTCATCATTACGATCGTTCCTGCCGCCCTGGCTCCCATCCCAATAACACCGCGAGGATAATCTTCAGCATAAAAATTCCCTGTTGATGCACCAGCCACAATTCCATACAGCGCAAGATAAGCCCCCGTTTTCTGGATAGTATTATTATCAAAAAGTGCAACTGCTGTTATTCCTGCCCCAATAGGAACAACAGTATTGGTTAAAGCAATATTGCGGGCTTTGGATACGGTTTTTTCCTGATCTCCATATGGCCGATTTATACTTACTTCGCTCTGAGCAAATACAGGTGCAGAGAGTACAAATAACAAGCAGAAAAGAAGAACTGTTTTTTGCATAAGGCGAAATATGAAAAGCTTATCGTAAAAAGAAAATTATTTATCGGATTCTTTTTCTTCTGCCCCATCTTCGATAGCATCAGAAGCTTCTTCTTGGTCAAGCATGTTACTGGAAAGTTTTTTACTATTATTTGCACCTAACTTACGAAGCTTGTCAGCTTGTCCGATCAAATCGCCCCGCCCCGTTTTAAGCCTATTCATTGCCTGATCATAGCTTTCCTGCGACTGACGAATACGCATGCCAATCTCTTCGAGGCTTTCTACAAAGAGCACAAACTTATCATATAACTTTCCTCCACGCTCAGCAATTTTCTGTGCATTTTTATTCTGATATTCCTGCTTCCATACGCTGTCGATAGTAGCCAGCGTTGCCAGCAGCGTAGAGGGACTTACTATCACTATGTTTTTATCGAAGGCATCATAGTAGAGACTGGAATCCTGCTGAAGCGCAACCCCAAATGCTGACTCAATAGGAACAAACATCAGTACAAAATCAGGGCTTTTGCCACCATACAGCTGCTCGTAATTTTTACTACTGAGTCCCTTCACATGGCTACGAAGGGAACTCACATGCTGTTTTAGTGCCTCCTTCCGGTCAGTTTCATCTTCAGCAGAGCTGAACTTTTCATAAGCCTTTAGTGAAACCTTGGAATCAATAACCAACCGCTTTTCATCCGGAAGATATACTACAACATCAGGATACAAGTTACGCCCGTCTTCACTACGGTGATTTTCTTGTATTTCGTACTCCCTGCCTTTCGTTAATCCTGATTTTTCAAGAATGCGTTGCAGAATCACTTCCCCCCAGCTTCCCTGTGTTTTGGAATCCCCCTTCAGGGCACGTGTTAAATCCTTAGCCTCCTGCGCCATCTGCTGGTTCATCTCTTTTAGATGCTCAAGATGCTGCTTAAGTGAGCTGCGCCCTTCAATATCCTCTTTGTGAGTCTCCTCCACTTTCTTCTTAAACTCCTCCATTTTTTCGCCAAGCGGCTTCAAAAGCTGATCCAGCTTCTCTTTATTCTGCTCAGTAAACTTCTTGGATTTCTCCTCTAGAATTTTGTTTGCCAGATTTTCAAATTCATCCTTAAACCGCTCCTGTAGATTCTTCATCTCCTCCTTTTGCTCATCGAGGCGTTCCTTCAAATTATCATTTACTGATTTGAGGCGAACATTCTCTTTTTCTGCTTCATTGGCCCGGTTCTGTTCTTTGTGATAATTATTTTTGGCTTCCGACACCTCGGCATCAAGTCGTTCGTTGCGTTCTTCAAGGCGCGATATAGTCTGCATCGCCTGCTCCCGCTCTTTCTCAAGCGCATCTGCTTCTTCCTTGCTCAATGCCTGACTGCTTTTATTCTTGAAATGAGCAATAGCATAACCGAGAATCAGACCGAGAAGGATATATAGGATAGAAATAAATTCCATGAAACTTTTGGTAATGGGGATTTAGAAATTGGATGATACTCTTGGAATATTCTTAATATCACAGTTCTGATACCCATATTCCAGTATAGGTAAGATAAGGAAGATAACTGACAACGCACTGGCACCCTAATCCGTTACTATCATTGAACAGAAAGAATACCGACAAATGGTATTTTGTTCCAACAGTATATCAAATTATTATTACCTGTTAGGAACTACCCCTGAATTTATTTGTAATATTCATGGCTAAATATATAGCAACCATCAGCTGGTCTCGGGATAGCCAACCATTCATCGATAGTAAATATAAACGGGTCCACCAGTGGAAGTTTGATAGCGGACAAACCATTCGTGCTTCTGCTTCGCCCAATATTGTACCTACACCTTTATCTGATCCCTCGGCGGTTGATCCTGAGGAGGCTTTTGTAGCATCGCTTTCAAGTTGCCATATGCTATGGTTTTTATCTATCGTGGCCAAAGCCGGTTTTGTTGTTGAGCAATACGTAGATAAAGCAACAGGCATTCTATCGGAGGATGAGCATGGCAAACAAGCGATCACTCAGGTCACCCTTTTCCCGCATGTTACTTATAAAAGTGGGGATGTTCCAAGTACTGAAGAACATCATAACATTCACGAACACGCAGATAAAAAGTGCTTTATTTCTAATTCCGTAAAAACCAATGTAGAGATAGAATCATCAATGAGTAAAAAACCTGCAAGATAACCTTGGAGACTTTAGTCCGTACTAACATCCTTAGGTCAATCAAATTTATTTTTAAGTAAAAAAAGATATGGAACATCAGCACTGGCAGTGTCCCAAATGTCAAAACACAAAATTCGAAACCGGTCAAGTGTCTGGTACAGGAGGATTTTTTTCGAAATTTTTCAACGTTCAAACCCAAAAGTTCACAACCGTAACCTGTTTAAAATGTCATTACACTGAACTGTATAAAACAGATACCAGTACTTTGCATAACGTACTGGACTTCCTTGGTAATTAATTTATAAAAGACCTTTAACTACTTCTGCCCCATTGGAGTCTATGAAAGTGTACCTCATACCTGAATGGTTTTGACAGCATTTTCCTTATTTTAATGACAACGTAATTTTAATAGTTATATATCATCTTTATGGAAGTGGAAATTTGGTCTGACGTCATGTGCCCCTTTTGCTATATCGGAAAGCGGCGCTTCGAAAATGCCTTGCAAGATTTTGAATATAACAATGAAATAAAAGTAACGTGGCGTAGCTTTCAGCTTAACCCGAATATGGAAACCGAGCCCGATGCAAATATCAACGAATATCTTGCTAAGGCCAAAGGCTGGTCCGTCAAACAGGCACAGCAGATGAATCAAAGAGTAACTGATATGGCAGCTGAAGAAGGCTTGGAATACAACATGAATCAGGCTGTAATAGCAAATTCATATGATGCACACCGATTGGTCCAGTTTTCCAAAGACCGCGGCAAAGCCAATGAAATGGAGGAAGCCCTTTTTAAAGCGTATTTCACTGACGGAGAAAATATTGCTGACCACCAGACGCTCATAGACCTGGCAGAAGCTGTCGGAATCGATCCTACAGAGGCGAAAAGCATCTTAGAAAGTGATAAATATGCAAATGCAGTTAATCACGATATCCAACTGGCCCAAAATATCAACATAACTGGAGTGCCCTTTTTCCTCTTCGATCGAAAATTTGCCGTATCCGGAGCCCGTGAAACAGAAGTTTTTTTAAAGGCACTGAAACAATCCTGGAATGCAAGAATTGAGGATCAGCAAAAAGCCGGATAGCTTCATTACCTGGGATGTAATTTTCTGCAAAAAAGACTTCCATTTGAGTGCAAAATTTTTATAATTACTTATAGACGCGGCTATTAAAACAAAAAGGGATTATTATGATGTTCAGACGACTCAAAACCTCATTGGTTTATCTTTTATTCCTGTCATTTTCCATTCCGGCTATGGCAAGCGAGACTCCGGATGATAACAACCTCTCTTCCCTTATCTCATATCTTGAGGAGAAAGGCTTTGAGATTGAATCTCTATTGAATGATCCCCGGTTTGAGATATATGAAGATATTGTCGATCGATTTACTAAATCCGCGGAGCGTAAGTCACACAGCCTGGATTCGTACAAAAGAGTACTCAACTTTGAGGACAAAGCCCGTCAACTCGATCCCTTTATGGAGAACTATTCCGATCAGCTAAAACAAGCTGAAGAGAAATATGGCATTCCCTCATCAGTTATTGCTGCTATAATTGGTATAGAATCCGATTACGGAAAAAATATTGGATCACACAATCCTTTTAATGCATATGTCTCGATGTATGCCAATGGATATCGTCAAGACTTTGCTAAAGCCCAAATTTCTGAGCTGTTGGAATTTACCAAGCGAAATAATATCGATGTTTTTGAATTAAAATCGAGCTATGCCGGCGCTATGGCATTTGCCCAGTTTATTCCATATTCCCTTAATAAATGGTTTGTGGGAGAAGATATCTTTGATATGAAGAATAATATCATGTCAGTCGCCAATTACCTAGCATATTTTAAGGAACGAACAGGAGATATTGAGACGGCCGTTCTACGATATAATCCAAGCAGTTTATATACACAGGCTGTGTTGGACCTTGCCAAACAGGCCCGGCTGTAATTTCAATATCCATTCCAAAATTGGGGGATACTTTTGTAAGTAGGGTGATCTGTTTTTTTGGTCTTTCAGCTCTTTAGCGTAGATTTATTTTAACTTTTGATCAATAGTTATACCCTATGAACTCTAAGTTATATTCAGCTATATTTATTCTTTTCCTTTTTTCGGGATGGCTGATATTTGGTGACGTATTGCCGTTTAATCACTCTGCCCAAAACACAGCCTCCCCATGTAACAAACCTCTTACCTACCGGCTGGGAGATATCGATTCCCGTTTTAATATCACTCAGAGAGAACTGAGAAAGATCATGGAGGAGGTTGAGCAATTGTGGGAATCGACCGTTAATAAAGACCTGATAGAATTATCCCCAAATGGCAAAGTAGCTCTAAACCTGATATACAGTGAGGAACAAAAACGAACTGATGCTGAACAGCAGTTTTCTAATCGTATTACAGCAAAAGAACAACAAGTTTCTGTTAAGGAACGTCAATATGAACGGCTATCTGAACGATATAAAAAGGCAGAAAAAGAGGTTCGCCAAACGCTGGATAAATATAACAGTAAGATATCAACCTATAATAAACTGGCTAAAGAATGGGACAGAAGAGAAGCGACCTCAACTATCGTTGCCAAGTTTAAAACACTGGAACAAGAAATAAGTGAACTTGAGACCTCCTTAAAACGGAAGAAGCAAAACCTGTCAACGCTGCGAGAACGAACCAATACCAAAACAGAACAACTAAATAGCCTTATTAAAGAGCAGAACAACTTGATTGAAGAGTACAACAAGCGGTTTAGCAAATCCAGGAGGTTTGATCAAGGACGGTATGTTAAGCGTGGAGACAATCAGGCTATCAATATTTACCAGTATGGCAATCGTGCTCAGCTCAAAACAGTGTTGGCTCATGAAGTCGGACACGCACTGGGATTAGGCCACGTAGATAATCCGAAATCGATCATGCATAAAATGATGGCCGAACAAAACATGGCAAACCTTCAGCTTACTCAAGAAGATATATCAGCCCTCAAAATACAGTGTAATATGTAGGCATTAGCATGGATATCCTAAAAACGAACCGATTAACACTCCAACAGCTTACCCCAAGTGACGCCTCATTTATTTTGGGTTTGCTAAACGAGCCGTCGTTCCACAAGTACATTGGTGATAAAGGTGTTCGGAAGCAAAAAGGCGCACTGCAGTATTTGAGAGACGGTCCCATAGCAAGTTATGAGAATAACGGTTATGGTCTTTACCTGGTAAAAGAAACGATATCGGACTCCTCAATTGGTATCTGTGGATTAAAAAAACGAGAGGTCCTTGATATACCCGACCTTGGCTACGCATTTCTCGAAAAGTACTGGGGCCAAGGGTATGCAACAGAAGCCGGGGATGCAGTACTCAACTATAGCCGGGAAGAACTAAAATTGGCTCGCATTGCCGCTATTACCCATCCAGACAATGACAGCTCAATACGAGTACTTCGTAAACTTGGATTCCAATTCAAAAAGCTTGTTAAGCTGTCAGGATTTGATGGCCCAAACAAACTTTTTGAAATCGATCTTAATTAGCCTCTGCCCTTTGCAGTTGTCTTTCTGCATGTTACATTACTTGCGTTAACAGACCCTCAAAGAAATTTACTCAACCATGGCTCAACGCAAAATAAATCCCGCTGAAGTTGTAAATCTTTATACCCCACCCAGTGATTTGCCCGAAGACGCCACACTCGCGTTGATGAAAACGCAAGATATGGAAGTCATTAGGATGGTAATTCCCAAGGAAAAAGATATCACTGAACACAGTGTTGACGGACAGATTTCTGTGCAATGTTTAGAGGGTAAAGCTGAATTTGGCGTTGAGGGCGAACAACATGTGTTAACCAGTGGCGATTGGTTGTATCTTAGCCGTAATCAACCCCATTCCATTCGAGCAATACGTGACTCTATTTTGTTAGTTACCATTCTGTTTGTAAATAACAGCTCAGAAGAAGAGTAAGGATTACGCTTCATCAGCTATCCGTAATTTGGTATATTGGGCGTCATAAATTTAATCACAGATCGAACGAATGGATCCCGTTACCCACGGACTTATTGGCGCCTCTACATCCCAATCTTTTGTATCAAATGAACAACTTCGACCCGCCGCTATAATTGGTATAGTATCAGCCATGCTTGCTGATCTTGATGTTTTTATTGCTGATTCAGCTGATCCCCTGCTCAATATTGAGCTTCACCGCCAGTTTTCCCATTCCTTTATTTTTATACCTGTCGGAGCACTCATTGCCAGTGGCCTTCTCTGGTATTTCTTTCGCAATAAGATGTCATTCAGAAAAATATACGGGCTCAGCTTTTTAGGATATGCTACAGCAGGTATCACGGATACATTTACCAGCTACGGAACAAAGCTATTTTGGCCATTCTCAGAAAGTCGTTTTTCATGGGATCTTATTTCGGTTTTTGACCCTCTTTTTTCGCTCGTCATTTTGGTCATTGTTATTTTAGCGCTTTACAAAAAGAACCCTAAAATATGCTGGTTTGCATGGGGATGGATTGTACTATATCTATCTTTTGCGGTGATACAGCAGCACCGGGGTACATCTGTAGCCAAAATCATTGCCCAGAAACAAAATCATCAGATGAAAAAATTAGTGGTGAAACCAACCCTTGGAAACCAACTGCTATGGAGTATCCGGTACGAAGCACAAGACACTCTTTATGCAAATGGGGTTCATCTCAGTTTGTTTAATGATCCAAAAGTGTATCAAGGCGAAGCAGCCCCACTACTTAATTGGCAACAAAAGTATGAACAGCTTAAAGGAACTACTCTTTATAACGATATTAAGCGTTTTGATAACCTTTCTGAGGGCTATTTGATCGAACATCCCGATAAAAGTAACGTAATCGGTGATGGACGTTATGCCATGCTTCCTACCGCTATGAGTCCATTGTGGGGCATCAAGGTAGATACAACTAAACCCCACAAACACCTGCCCTTTAAGACTTTTCGTGACGCAACACCCGCTGTCAGAAATACATATCTTGACATGCTACTACGCCAGTAGTTATAAGAATTTATGTTGGGGAATCAATCTTGAGGCCCTTATCTTACCGCATTCATTTTTTATCTATCATTTCAACGATTTTCATGTTCAATCTCGGTACCTACCAAACACTCAATGTCGCGCGCATAACAGAATACGGCTATTTTCTTCAGAATACCTCCACACGCGGTGATGAAGAAGTACTACTTCCCAACAAACTAGCCTTTCGCGATTTACAGGAGGGGGAAAATGTCCGTGTATTTATCTATAAGGATGGTGAAGAGCGTGTTACAGCCACCATGCAAGAACCAAAGATTACACTCAACAGCTTAGCTTTTCTTGAAGTCAAAGATGCAAACTTTCACGGGGCATATCTCGACTGGGGATTGGATAAAGACCTCTTTGTACCACATCGGGAACAAGTTGGAAGTATGATCGAAGGTCAATCGTATTTGGTGTATATGTATTTGGATGAGAAAACTGATCGACTGGCAGCCAGTGCCAAACTTGACAAGTTTTTGGATAACGAAAATATTACTATTGACGAAGGGGACGAGGTAGATCTTTGGATATGGGATAAAACAGACTTGGGCTACAAAGTCGTAATTAACGAAACGCATGAAGGGCTCGTCTATCACAATGAGTTTTATCATGATGTATATACCGGAGAGCAAACAACAGGCTACATCAAACAGATCAGAGAAGATAATAAGATCGATGTTACTCTTCGGCCCATAGGATATAAAAAGGTGGGTCCCAATGCTGATTTTATTTTAAATCGCCTCCAACAGGTCGGCGGATATTTAGATCTTCATGACAAAAGTGATCCAAAAGAAATTCACAATCGTCTGGAGATGAGTAAAAAAACCTTTAAGAAAGCAATCGGGAGACTCTATAAAGAAGACATCATCCGTATTGAAGACGATGGTATTTACTTGGAGGACTGACACTGTAAAACCCATTACCTTTAAAATGGTAAATAGCACTCATTTTTTTGAAAATGGGAACATTTTATAGCGATTGATCTATAAGCAGGTACTAAAACCCCAAATTGACCCTGCAGCTATGATTGACAAATGGCTAAATCTACTGGAAGCTTACCTTGGAAAAGCTCTCGAATTTATCGCTCTTCACCTGATGACTGTAGAAGGGATCGTTGCCCTCATTTTCGGGATCTTCTTCGTAGGATTATTGGCACAATTACGCTCCTAATGCGATAAGAGAAACTGCTATTACATCTCTATTGATAACCAATAGCAAATGAATTTACCGCATATAGAAATACTATAGGCTATATTACATAAAATGTTACCATACAGTAGTTTAAGCCTAATGACTTAATAAAAAGTTACATACCCTGCTCTTTCTAAAACTTATTTCTAAGCGAAGTATTTTCAATCACTTATGTAATTTTCCGGAAATAAGACTTTTAAGAACACTTTAAAAGGAATATCGGTCCTTGATTTCCATTAAGCGCATCACTTGCTGGTCAGCTTTTAAGCTCATTTGATCTGCAATAAACAGCATCCCTCTCTGCCCTACTTACAAATGCAGAACTGTTTTTACTAGAAAGGCAACTCCCATAGCCAAAAGAGCCGAAAGCAGTGTTCCAATCAATACATATTCAGCAAAGGTACGACTTTCAAAATCTTTAAATCGTGTAACACCTTTGGCAGCTAAAACAAAACCTATTGCCGCAAATTGATTTAAGATCACAAATAGAAATACAAAAATACGTTCGAGTAATCCTATGATTCGTCCCGTATTGTATTCCTGCTGGTCAACTTCTTTTGTTTTACCTAATGTTTTTAATCCCACCAACTTTAGTATATAACGCAATATGATATTGGCTTCATTAAGTACCATCAGTAAACCAAATACAAATAGATGAATAACACTTACTACCCCTCCCGTTATAATTACACCGGGTAGAAACACCCTGTCAATCCCGGCTAAAAAATTCGTTGCAAATTCACTCGCTGATAGTTCAAAAATGGGACTGCATAACAAAGCTACTATAATTGTATGCAACAGCAGCAGCAATATGCGGTTCCGGTTTAACCTTGTTTTCTGCTTCTCAAGCATCCACATCAATACCGGGTAGCTAACCAAATAGAAAGCGAGTAATATCCAGCTCATGCTAATCGCTAAAAACGGCAAACTCAGCAGCGGGACAATCGTTACCCCCCACATATCCGATTGATTAACTCCCTCGTCTCGGGAAATTAGACAAAGCCTGGACAGCAGGATCAAATTAAGAATACCTAAAAATATAGCGTAGTTCATTTTTTTAACTTTTGATTAATTACATCCGTAATATTATCACTTAATTCACCCACAACATCCAGCATACCAGCCTCTTTATTTTTATAAAAAGCCGGTTTTGATATTTCAAGGGCCTCTGATATCTCCTTATAGTCGTATCCTTCCTTCATCATGTGGAGAATAATTAAACGCCTCTTGTTCCACCCTCTTATTCGTCCTGACAAAAGCTGTAAGCTATTATTTATAACTTTCAGCTCCGGCGAATCATCCTCAAACCCAATATTAAACATAAACTCATTTTCTTTGAGCAGCTCAACTCCCCGTCGAGCTCGGTGGAACGCCGGTCCATCCATCCCAATAGCTTGCTCAGTATTTATGGACGTATCTATGTGCCCCACAGCCAATGAAAACCGTACACCTATCGGGTGGATAGCAGACATTACTTTTAACATCTGCACAAAAATGTTATCCGCCCGGTCAAAAACGGCCTGAAACTCATCCCCGAGCGTAATAGTATAAGGAGATATAATACCTCTATCGTATTCTGTATTGAGCATTTGCAGCTCATCCGATAGTACCTCTTGCAAGCTCTCCCTATCCCTACTTTCAACTGATTGGGAATCTTCAATATCCCCAATTAACACCAGTAGCTTTTCCATATAATCCTCCTCTTTTCTCCATATATAACCATAAAGGTTTAAAATGTCAATATTTAACCATAATGGTTTAATAAAGGTATTTTAGCCCGCTTTGGTTAAAAGAGATGGAGGGCCGATAATTTTAATTATCAACGAAATTCTTATTTGTTCAAAATGGTTGCTATTTTATGTCTGCTAAAATAACCGGTGGCAAATCAAACCAGAGATTAACAAATATAACATGGATAAGTCGATAGGATCATCAAAATTATTTCGATTTCTTATTCCCATTCTACTTGTAGTAGTACTAATCGGGGTATTTTCGGATTGGATTATAGAATGGATGTGGTTGGATAATCTGGGGTATGACCAGGTGTTTTGGACCATCAAAATTACACAGGCCCTCCTGCTTATCTCTTCGCTGGTATTGGCCATGCTTTACGTACTTCCGAATATGGGTAAGCTGGGCAAGAAGTTTAGCACGATGCATTTTGGGCAATCACCGTTGGCTCAGCTTAAACTTCATGAGATAGATTCTAAAAAAATAAAGACTGTTTTTTACAGTGCCGGAGCAGCAATAAGTGTTTTCTTTTCTTTGGCATTTTTTATGCGGTGGGACACCTATTTTCGTTTTCATTGGAGTGAGATGTTTGGTCAGGTTGACCCTATTTTTGGTCATGATATTGGCTTTTATGTATTCCGGCTGCCTTTTTTAGAGCTTATCCAAAACAGCTTAACCTCACTGGTCTTTTTTATCACGGTGGGAATAATCATCCTATATATTTATTCGGGTGCCCTTTCCCTGCAATCCATACGTAATTTGAGCGCAAGCAAAGATGTCAAAAAGCATATTTTTATCAATATAGGCATCTGGTTTCTGTTGCTTTCGTGGGGATATTATCTCGAGCGGTATAACCTGCTCTATAACTCTACCGGAGCAGTATTTGGCGCCAGCTATGTGGATATCAATGTGCAATTGCCGGTTATTTGGCTGCTCTGCGGACTCACCTTCCTGATGGGATTATTCTCATTCTTTCAGCTGTATAAGGATCGCTTTAAATGGATTATCTACGCCGGTGCCGCCACCATTTTGATTGGCGTAATAGGAAATGGATTATTACCGGGTATGGTGCAGCAATTTGTAGTACAACCCAGTGAGCTGCAACTTGAAGAACCCTATATCGAACACAGTATCGAGCAAACCCGAAAGTCCTACGCGCTCGATAAAATGGAAACACAGCCTTACAGTGCACAACCATCTGAGGAGATGGGCTGGCCCACGATCGAACGTAATGAAGAGACTATTGAAAATATTCGGCTATGGGATCCACGGCTCTTAATACAAACCTATCGCCAGCTGCAGGAAATTAGGCTTTATTATCAGTTTTATAACGTGGATGTGGATCGCTACCACACTAATGAAGGATACCTACAAATGATGGTAGCCGCACGTGAGCTTTCCGAGGAGATGCCTGAAGGATCAGACACCTGGGTGAACCGACGATTGCAATACACACACGGATATGGTTTGGTCATGAGTCCCGTTGCACAAGAGGGTTCCCAAGGGGATCCCCGTCTTGCCATCAAAGATATTCCACCGGTAAGTGATATAGGGTTGGAGGTTGATCAACCGGCCATTTATTACGGGGAACACAATGACGATTATAAGATCGTTAATACCAACATACGGGAGCTCGACTATCCCCAAGGAGACCAAAATGTCTATACTAATTATCAAGGAAGCAGCGGTGTACCTATTGGCAATATCTTTTCGCGCTTACTTTTTGCGTGGAACTTCGGGGATATCAACATCCTGTTGACTGACTATATCAAGGATGACAGCAAAATTATTTTCTGGAAACGTATTCAAGATCGAGTCAAGAAAATAGCCCCTTTTCTGCGGATGGAAGATGATCCTTATATAGTTTTAGATGAAGGAAAGTTATACTGGATACAGGATGCTTATACGACCTCGGCCAACTTTCCCTATTCCGAACCTTTTAACAACTCATTTAATTATATCCGAAATTCGGTCAAAGTTGTTGTCGATGCCTATAATGGATCGGTAGATTTTTATGTCTCAGACAAAAATGATCCCATCTTAAATATGTATGAGGATATTTTTCCCAACATGTTTCAACCCATTGATAATATGCCGGGCACTCTAAAACAGCATGTTCGATATCCCATCTATTACTTTAAGGTTCAATTGGATAAGTACAATAAGTATCATATGACTGATCCCCAGGTTTTTTACAACAATGAAGACCTGTGGACCCGTCCAAATGAAAAATATGGTGGTCAATCCATAAAAATGGAACCCTATTATGTATTGACAAAACTACCAGACCAGAAAGAACTGCAGTATTTATTGATTAGTCCGCTTACACCAAACAACCGTGATAATATGATCGGATGGATGGCTGCAAATTCAGATTACCCCAATTATGGAGAAGTATCGGTCTATCAATTACCTAAAGACCGACTTATTCTGGGACCGGCCCAAATTGAAGCTCGAATCGATCAGGATACCGAAATCTCACGTCAGCTGGCACTTTGGGATCAGCGCGGTTCGCGTGTTATTCGTGGCAACCTGATGGTCATCCCAATCGAGGATTCCTTCATCTATGTAGAGCCGGTCTTTCTTATTGCTGAGGGAGTTGACATCCCCCAGTTACAGCGTGTAATTGCTACTACCGGCGAAAAAATCGCCATGCAGCCAACACTTTGGCAATCCATTGAAGCACTTTATGGCAAGCGAGACGAACGAGTTGCGACTGCAGAAATTGATACCACTATGGCACTGCCCCAACAACCGGCAAGCGATGTCACTCAAGATTACTCACAGTTGCAAACTCTGTGGAATGAGGCACAGGAAGCACTTCAAGACGGGAACTGGGAGGAATTTGGTAGGAAAATGAAAGAAATTGAAAATCAAATTAACCAGTAAAAACATAATATAATCGCCGGACTTCTTTCCGGCGATTCACCTCTTTTTAATGCTCCAGCGTGAACTGCAAAGCGAATTTTGTTCCGGGATTTTGATTACTGAATTCAGCCTCGGCATTTAACTGCGTGGAAAGCGTATGGATCAATTTAATGCCCAGGGACTTCGGATCCTCAAGGTCAATCTCGTCCGGAATACCGATCCCATCATCAACAACATAAAGATAGATATCATCTCCCCTTCTGTTTAGGTTGATTGTTATGTTACCTTTCTCTTTTTCTGGGTATGCGTGCTTAAATGCATTAGTAATAATCTCATTTAAAATGAGCCCACACGGTATTGCCTGATTTACTGTAAGACTAACCGGATCAATATTCATGGAAATATCAATATCGGTTTGTGAGCTCCCCATCGAAGCCAAAATGGCATCAGTCAAATCCTTAAGGTATTGCTCAAAACAAATTTCCGACAAGTTTTTATTTTGGTATAGTTTTTCATGAATCAAGGCGATTGAATTCACTCGCATCTGGCTATTTGTAAGAACATCAATAGCTTCTTCCGAGCTAGTATTGTATACCTGTAACTCCAACAAACCGGTAATAACAGCCAAATTATTTTTTACCCGATGATGGATTTCCGCTAAAAGTACTTCTTTTTCTTTCAGCGATTTTTTAATCTTCTCTTCGGCCTGTTTACGCTCGCTTATATCTACATAAATACCAAAAATAGCGACTGTCTTTTCATTTACAGTTACCGGTACGCCGTAAATGAGTACGTCAACATAACCTCCATCTTTTCGCAATCTTTTACCCGAGTGGAAAGCCGGTTTCCCCTCAAAAATGGTATTTGAAATTTCATGAGCTTCTTTTTTCTCGTGCTCAGGAACAATCAGCTGATCAATATTGAGCCCCTTAACCTCTTCCGTGTCATAGCCAAATGTTTCACTAAACGCAGCATTTACCTGCCTGATCTCCTGCCGCTTATCCAAAAGCGCAATAGAAATAGGCGAATTTTGAAATAATTGACGGAACATTTCTTCGTTTTTGCGCAGCTCTTCTTCGGCTTTATATCGTTCACTGATATCGCGAGCAATAGTTATGACGGCATCGTCCCCAAAATAGCTCCCCTTGCTCATAACGACCTCCTGTGGGAACACTTCTCCGTTCTTTCGCTTGCCCCACCATTCAAAACTCTGGGTACTGCCATCAAGAGCCTTTTGGATAAAAGTTTTCATATTATCCATGTCAACCTTACCGGGGGCAGCCAGCGCTTGTGGTTTTTTGCCGATAAAATAGGATTGATCGTACCCGTACATCTCTACCGCACCACTGTTGACCTCCAAAAAATGACCATTGCTATCTTGGATATACACGGCATCACTAATAGAGTCAAAAAGGTTTTGAAATGTCTCTACGCTTGATCGATACTTCCGAAAAATTTCTTTGTTCTTAGAAATATCCACCAGCGTACCTACAATAGCAGGTTTACCCTGATACATCGTTTTGGACCCATATAGGCTTGCATCAATAACGCGCCCACCATTGGTAATTCCCTTTATCTCATACTCCTCTTCGGACTCGGGATTCCCATTAAGACGATCCTTCATGTTAGAAATGATCAGACCCCGATCATCCGGATGAGCAAGATCTTGAGGATGAAATTCTTCTATAATTTCTTGCTGTTCATATCCAAAAATTTCTGCAAATCTCGGATTCACATACTTAAATTTACCATCCTGTACAAGAAATACTCCCACCAGTGATTTCTCAGATAATTTCCGGAATAAATCTTGCGACTCTTTCCGTTCTGTAACATCCGAAACAAGGGAATGTACCGAATGGAGATCTCCATTCTCATTATATATCAAGGAGTTATGCCATTCACAGAAGATCGTATTACCACTTTTAGTTATCGCTTTTCCCTCTACTGAATAATGGGTTTTATGATTGGCAATAGCTTCCTGTAAATTATCTTTTGCCTGATCAATTTCATCATCAGTAATTAATTCATCTACAAAGTTATCCCACCCGATAACCTCATCTTCCCGCCATCCGAAAAGTTCTTCGGCCTGTTCGGACCAGTCTTTAATTTTATGGTTGCCATCCCATTCTATCCTTGCCAGCGGAAAATTCGATTCATGAGTTACAAATTTTGGAAATGCAGTACGTCGAACTTCGTTCTTTTGCACTAACTCACTAACATCATGAGCAATAGCTATCTTTGCAGGCTTTCCCTTGTGATAAAATGTGTGGTATGTGAATTGAATATATATTGTTTCCCCTCCTTTGGTCTGTTGAATCCAAATCTTATCCACACTTCTATTTTCATCCGGCAACCCGTCAATTAGCTTAACTCGTTTTTTCTTTTCTCCCAGATCATAGACATCCATCGCAAGAAATTCATCACGGGAATAACCGTAACACTCAACTGCTGCCCTATTGACGTCTAAAATTGCTAATGATTTATGATCAAGAATAAATATAGGTTGATCATCAAAAAATGAGGGGGTATCACTTTCCATCTCTGTTGTTATGTCCTTGTTTTAATCTGTACCATCCGTACCGTAGATATTATCGTCGATAATCTATAATTCTATAGCAATAAATAAAACCATAATTTCTTATTTACAATTAAGCAGAAATGTACCTGTGCCTGTTTTGTAATTTTTATATCTTTAGAGGCTTTAACAAAAAGTACGAACATCTTTTAAACGTATATTTATCTCTTAATGGCTGAACAGATTACCATTACATTTCCAGACGGAAGCGAGAAACAGTTTCCTAAAGGCACCACCGGACGAGAAGTTGCTGAATCAATTTCTAAGGGATTGGCTCGCGAAGCCCTGAGTATTACCCTTGATGATGAAATCATGGATTTAGATCGACCAATTAATCGTGATGGCACCATTACGATTAATACCTGGGACAGTGAGGACGGTAAATATACATTCTGGCACTCTTCTGCACATGTTTTGGCCGAAGCTATTCAGGAACTGTATCCAAATGCGAAATTTGCTATCGGACCGCCCGTTGAAAATGGTTTTTATTATGATATCGACTTTGGAGATCAAACGGTCGGCGAAGACGATCTCGAAAAGATAGAAAACAAAATGATTGAGCTGGCCCGTGAGAAAAACGAGTTCACGCGCAAACCGGTCTCCAAAGAAGATGCGCTCGACTTTTACAAAGATGTGGGCAATGAATACAAGATTGAGCTCATCAAAGATCTCGAAGACGACAATATTACTTTTTATAAGCAAGGAGATTTTACTGATCTGTGCCGGGGACCTCATATACCGGATACCGGTCGTATCAAAGCGGTAAAACTAACCAGTCTGGCCGGAGCATACTGGCGGGGAGATGAAAACAATGAACAGCTCACGCGAATTTATGGCATTTCCTTTCCCAAGAAGAAACTCCTCAACCAGTATATCGAACAAGTTGAGGAAGCCAAGAAACGGGACCACAAAAAGCTTGGCAAAGAACTGGGTATTTATATGATCGATCCCATGGTTGGACAGGGATTACCAGTCTGGTTGCCCAACGGCACTGTATTGCGTCGTACCCTTGAAGCTTTTTTAAGGGAGGAACAGAAAAAGCGAGGGTATCAGGAAGTCATTACTCCGCATATTGGAAACCTGAAATTATATCGAACTTCGGGCCACTTTCCCTATTACCGCGAATCACAGTACAATCCTATTGAAATGGGAGAAGATGGTGAAGGCTATCTACTTAAACCAATGAACTGTCCGCACCATCACCGCATATACTCGAACGAACTACGCAGCTATCGTGATCTTCCGATGCGGCTTGCTGAGTTCGGAAGTGTCTATCGCTATGAACAATCCGGGGAATTAAACGGCCTCTCACGTGTGCGTGGTTTTACTCAGGATGATGCTCATATCTATTGTACGCATGACCAGCTCAAAGATGAAATCATTAACGTCATTGAATTGACAGAACTTGTGTTCGGCACTTTTGAAATGCCCGTGGATATACGGCTTTCTTACCGCGATGACAATGAGGATAAATACGGCGGTGCCGAAGAATTTTGGGATCGGGCTGAACGCGAAATTAAAGAAGTGGCCGACGAGATGGATCTAGACTACAAGATTGCCCGTGGTGAAGCAAGTTTCTACGGTCCAAAAATTGATTTCATTATCCGTGACGCTATTGGCCGAAAATGGCAACTGGGCACTATACAGGTAGATTATGTAATGCCCGAGCGTTTTGACTTAACCTATGTGGGATCTGATAACAACAAACACCGTCCGGTGATTATTCACCGTGCACCTTTTGGCTCTATGGAGCGGTTTACCAGCATCTTAATTGAACATTTTGCAGGCGATTTCCCTGTTTGGCTTGCTCCAAAGCAGGTTCAAATTATACCCGTTTCTGACGATTTTAATGAGTATGCCTTCAAATGTGCATCCAAGCTAAAAGAAGAAGATGTACGGGTTGAGGTAGATACTCGTAGTGAACCCATAGGTGGAAAAATTCGAGATGCTGAAACGAGCAAGATACCATATATGTTAATAGTAGGTGGTGATGAAGAATCCGATGGAACAGTATCGGTTCGTCGCCATAAAGAAGGTGACATAGGAACTTTTGATTTTTCTGAATTTCTTTCTAATCTCACTACTGAGATTGATAACAAAGAGGTTCCGAACCATTAGGTTTTAATTTGATTAATTTTAATAAAAACAAGAGGTAACTTATCGCAAAGACTAGAAGACGACGACCACGGGGCAATGATGATCGTCCCAATGCTAATGAAGAAATCCGTGCATCAAAAGTAAGGGTGGTTCACCCTGAAGATGTGGAAAAGGAACACGAGATTGTACCCATCGATCGCGCATTAGAAATTGCAGAATCGTATGGCATGGATCTCGTCGAGGTAGCTCCTAATGCCAAACCACCGGTTTGCAAGGTGCTGGATTTCGGTAAATACATGTACAAGAAGAAAAAGAAAGAAAAAGAAGCTAAAAAGAAGCAGCATACCGTTCAGGTTAAAGAGCTTCGTTTCCGGCCCAATACCGACGATCATGATTTGGAATTCAAAACTCGTCATGCCCGGGAATTTCTGGAAGGTGGAGACAAAGTTAAAGCTACGGTACAATTCCGTGGCCGTGACATGCTCTACACCGAGAAAGGAGAAGAATTGCTTCACGATTTGGCTGAAGAGTTGGATGATGTCAGTGAAATTGAATCCAAGCCAAACATGGAAGGTCGCCGAATGATTATGATGTTGGCACCTACCGGCAAAGGCGGTTCATAGGTAGCCTCTCTTTATCTGCGCTGCCGATAATTATATTCAGATATTATTCTTAGTATCACCCTGTTGAGGAACATCTTCAGCAGGGTTTTTTAATATCTCTGGAAATAGATTAAATAAAAGTTTCAATGATGAAATTATTTTGAGAATAACTTTTGATTAAGAGTTTAATCTGTACCCGCAATTGCTTATCTTCCAAGCCATAATTCCAAGAAATATTAAAAGGTATTTCGTTATGCCAAAAATGAAATCACATAGTGGGGCTAAAAAGCGCTTTAAGAAAACCGGTTCCGGTAAGTATATGCGCAAAAAAGCCGGAAAGGCTCATATCCTCACGAAGAAAACAAGTAGAAAGAAGCGCAAACTCGGCAAAGTTACTGAGGTTGATGAAACCCAGAAAAAGGATGTCGAGCAAATGCTTCCTTACAGCTAATTACACAAATATTAACTCTTAAACATTAGACAAAATGCCACGATCAAGAAATAAGGTGGCTTCCCGTCGCCGTCGCCGAAAGATTTTAAAACAGGCGAAAGGTTACTGGGGCAAGCGAAAGAATGTTTATAAGTTTGCGAAAAATACGGTCGAAAAAGGGATGCTGTATCAGTATCGTGATCGTAAAGTTCGCAAACGTGAATTCAGAAAGCTCTGGATCACACGCATTAATGCTGCTGCCCGTCAAAATGGTACGACCTACTCGCGACTGATGGGAGCCTTAGGACAAAAAGATATTCAGATCAATCGCAAGGTCTTGGCTGATCTTGCCGTCAATGATCCGGAGACATTCACCGCTATTGTAGAAGAAGCTCAAAGCTGATAGCGTGTAATGATTTTAAAAACCGGTCCCCTCGTATCTTCGGGAGGATCGGTTTTTTTATTTCTATTGATGGGTTCCTCCGAATTAAATAGATTCCACTTACTATTACGCAATACGTCATACGCCTTTTTGGGCGTAAAGCGTATTGCGTATTTCATATATAGCTGAAATCATTTTTCACAGACAATTTTATGCTCGACGATATAAAACAACTGAAACAAGAAGTTACTAACTATAGCATAACGAGTGAGGAAGAGCTTGAATCGTTCCGCCTGGAGTTTTTATCCAGAAATGGGAAGGTGCAGTCAATGTTTTCGCGAATGAGCGAAGTGCCTAATGAAAAAAAGGCCGAAGTTGGTCGCGCAATGAATGAGGTAAAAAATCTTGCTGAACAAACTTTTGAAGAAGCAGAGAAAAGATTAGAGCGTAACGAGGCAGCCGACCTAAAAGCAACGGACGATATTACTCTTCCAGCTCCGCCCTATTCGTCAGGATCTTATCATCCCCTTACTCAGACGATGGAAGAGATGAAGAATATTTTCTATCGTCTCGGATTTTCTATTGCCGACGGACCGGAAATTGAGGACGATTTTCATAACTTTACGGCGCTGAATTTTCCTCCCAATCACCCTGCACGTGATGAACAGGACACCTTTTTTATTGAAAAGAATGAAAACGATCAAGATTTAGTCTTACGTACACATACCTCTCCTGTTCAGATTCGTCTAATGCAGGAACAGGATCCACCCATCCGTGCAATCATGCCGGGACGTGTATATCGCAATGAGGCCGTATCACCCAAGTCATATTTTCTATTTCACCAAGTAGAAGCACTCTATATCGATACGGATGTAAGCATCGCCGAGCTCAAGGAAACCCTTATCAGTTTTGCTAAACTGATGTTCGGCTCTGATGTTAAATATCGACTACGTCCGGGGTATTTCCCTTTTACAGAACCCAGTCTCGAAATGGATATCTGGTGGGAAACGAACGACCCAAACGACGATGGAAAATGGCTGGAAATTCTGGGATCGGGAATGGTTGATCCCAACGTGTTAAAAGCCGTTGATATTGATCCGGAGGAGTATACCGGGTTCGCCTGGGGCATGGGCGTTGAACGTATTGCCATGCTTCGCCATCAAATTGATGATATCCGCATCTTTTACAATAATGACGTTCGATTTTTAGAACAATTTCATTAAATAAATACAACACAGTTGTCATCTCGAGGTAAGGAGAGATCTTATTCAACAGAAAGATATCTCGGTATCGCTCGATATGACATTCGTCAAATTATTTATAGCTAAATGAAGATTTCTTACAACTGGCTAAAAGAATTAATTGATTTAAACCTCTCACCGGAAGAAACGGCCGAAAAGCTTACGCTTATTGGCTTAGAGGTAGAAGAAGTATCGCAATATGGCAGTAAACTTGAGGGAGTGGTCGTCGGTGAAGTTTTAAATGTCAGCGATCACCCCAACGCTGATCGTCTTCGTATTTGTCAGGTTGACATTGGCCCTAATCAACAACAGATCATCTGTGGGGCAGACAATGTAGCGGTCGGTCAGAAAGTACCGGTAGCCACTGTTGGTACTACCCTGCCGATTGAAACGGAAGATGGTGAGCCGTTCACCATCCGCAAAGCAAAACTGCGTGGCGAGAAGTCCAACGGCATGATCTGTGCAGAAGATGAGCTCGGACTCGGAGAAGACCACAGCGGTATTATGGTACTCGACAACGGTTTAAAACCCGGAACTCCGCTGAGCGAAGCAATCGACTTGTATCAGGATTTTATTATCGATATAGAACTTACTCCCAATCGACCCGATGCCACCTGCCATGTGGGAGTTGCAAGGGATTTGGCAGCAGCACTAAACCTGGATCTAAAGAAACCCTTTAATACTGATTTTGAAGAAGTCGAGCCCCTCGATGAGATTGACATAACAATAGAATCTCCAGAAAAATGTCATCGTTATGTTGGGAAGTTGGTAAAAGATGTAACCGTTGAAGAATCTCCCAATTGGCTGCAAGATCGCCTTAAAGCTATTGGGGTTCGTCCTGTAAACAATATTGTAGATATCACAAATTATGTGATGTTTGAATTAGGACAACCCCTCCACGGTTTCGATGCCAATACCATCAAAGGCAATGAAATTATCGTCAAAGATTTTGATGAAGAAATCGAATTTGAAACACTTGATCATGTAAAACGAACGTGTTCTGCCGGAACTCTTTTTATTTGTGACGGAAAAGAAGCCGTTGCCATTGCCGGTGTGATGGGCGGTGTTGATTCTGAGGTAAGCAACCAAACACAAAATGTGTTGATTGAAAGCGCTTATTTTGATCCCACGACGATACGGAAAACAGCCAAGGAGCAGATGTTACAATCCGATGCCTCCTATCGCTTTGAACGGGGCATAGATCCTCAGCTACAGCGTATTGCAGCTGAACGAGCGGCTAAGCTCATGACCGATATTGCAGGAGGCACCATTGTAGAAGCTTGCACGGACAAACATCCTATAAAAACGGAAGCAGAAGAACTTACACTCAGAAAATCATACGTCAATCGTTTGCTGGGCACCGATTTCAGTGCTGATAAAATTGCAAATATTCTACAGGGACTGGAGCTTGAACTCCTCGATAAGAATGAAGATACCCTTACCTATTCCACTCCTACATTCCGTCCCGACCTGGAGCGCGAAGTAGACCTAATCGAAGAGGTCGGACGCTTGTTTGATTATAACAATATCCCCACGCCGGAACACGGCAAGTTTACGTCGCCCGAGCCGCTAACTGACTGGGAAAAACTATTAAGCAAAGCTAAAGAAACTGCCAAGGGGATGCAGTTCCGGGAAATTTACTCGAACTCCCTAATGCCTGAAGAAGATGCTAAGTTGCTAGGTGATCTGGATAACATGATTCATACCCTTAACCCCATATCTACGGATATGACAACTCTACGTCCTTCCCTGCTCTATGGATTTTTGACATCGGTAGCTTATAACTTCAATCGTAAGGCTAAGCAGGTGCGATTCTTTGAAATGGGCAATGTTTTTGAAAAAGCTGAGGAGGGAACTTATCATCAAAACATTAAAGAACATACCAATATTCTGTTCGGTCTGGCTGGATTTAAAACCATCGAGCACTGGAAAACCGATCCGGAACACTATGATGTTTTTGACCTCAAGGCCCCGGTAGAGAATTTCTTGCAAAAGTTTGACCTATCGGATGCCCTAACCCAACAGGCTGATGAACAAAACAGGCTGCTATACACCTTTGAAGAGGAAGAAATAGGACGAATCTTCAAGATTCCCCGAGAGCTAAGAGAAAATTACGATGTTGAACTCCCTGCTTTTGCCGCAGAATTTTCGCTTACCAAAATTCAAGAAGTACGTGAGCAAATAGGTTCCCAGGAATACGATCCGGTTTCCAAATTTCCTGCTTTTGATTTTGATTTTGGAGTAGTTGTTGACTCTCATATCAAAGCGGGCGACCTTCTAAAAACCATTGAAGACACAGCCGGCGATTCGCTCAAAGAACTGGATGTTTTTGATGTTTTTGAGGGAGAATCACTCGGAGACAACAAAAAAAGTATTGCATTCAGACTTTCTTTTCTTGATAAAGAAAAGACATTGACTATCAAGGATGTAGAACCTATAATTAATAAAGTTCTTAAGGTTCTTGAAAAGCAGTATTCAGCAAAACTTCGACAATAATTCCGAATAGTGATTTCAAACGAAAGTCCATATCAGGAGCAGTTCCACGAGTTGCTTGATGAGATTCGTGAGGAGATTCAATCTCTGAACGATGAAATCAAAGAACTCAAAAAAGAAAACAATGATCTGCGTTCGAAATTAAAAGAAATTCAGGATGGACAAACTGATATATATTCTGCTATTTCAGAATCTGAGCGGCTTTCCCTTCGGCACCAGGTATTGGGCTTAATATCAAAAATTGATAACCATCTGGAGGACAATCAATGAAATCAATAAAGATAACCATACTTGGTAAACAGTATCCGCTTAAAGTTGAGGAATCCGAAGAGGAGGCCATGAAACGCATTGCCGGATACGTTGACGATAAGTTTCGTCAATATAAAAAGGAGCTCAATAAGCAGCCCGATACTACCATTATGACCCTGGCCGCCCTCAGCATTGCTGAAGAGTTATTCGAAGAACGTAAACGAAACCGTGAACTCAACCAGCAAGAAGATAAAACGCTTAAAACAGTAAATGAGTCTCTTGAAGAATTCATTGAGGAAATACGGCAATAGCCTCTCGATTCAATTCTGATAAGGCCATTATTTTCCTTACTTTTACAGCTTCATTTTAGAAGCTATTTCTGTTTTAATAATCAACAGCATGTCTAAAGATCTGATTAATATACTTTTTGTTGGTGATATTGTTGGTGAGCCGGGCTTGAGCTTGCTCGAAACAGTACTACCCGGTTTTATTGACAAATATGATGCTGACTTTGTTATTGCCAATGGCGAAAATTCACATGAAGGAAAAGGGATAAACCGATCCATCATAAAACGTTTGTACGATCTGGGAGTGCACGTCATCACAGGCGGTAATCACTCATTCGCCAAGTGGAAAGTTTTTGATTACATGAAAGAGGACGGAAATATTTTACGTCCTATGAATTATCCCAAAGGTAATCCCGGTTACGGATTCGGGGTGTACGACATTCCCAATTTCGATCATAAGATTGGCGTACTTAATCTACAGGGTCGAACCTTTATGCCGGACATCGACTGTCCGTTTAATACAGCAGATTGGGTTATTGAGCGCATGAATGAAGAAACCGATATCGTTTTTGTAGACTTCCATGCTGAAGCTACTGCCGAAAAGCTGGCCTTGGCATGGCACCTTGATGGCGATATTTCGATAATGGTAGGCACACATACTCATGTTCCCACCAACGATGCGCGAATATTTCCAAAAGGAACCGGTTATATTAGTGATGTAGGAATGACCGGCTCTTTTGACTCGGTATTGGGCATGGATAAAAATGTATCTATGAATCGCTTTAAATTGGCTACCCCCCATCGCTATCGATTAGCCAACGGCAATAACCACCTTTGCGCTATTCTTGCCAAAGTAGATACCAATACGGCCAAATGTGAATACATTGAACCTATTGTTTATCCCGGATTTAACAGAAGCAACCTCGAAGAGTAGTATTTTCCAATGTCGATAATATTAGAAGGAAAAAATATTACCAAGCAATATAAAACAGAGTCCGGTAATGGTACATTAACCGTGCTGGATGATACCTCAATAAGTATTGAGAAAGGATCCATCTCTACGGTGATTGGCGTAAGCGGCAGTGGTAAAAGCACTTTACTTCATATTCTTGGCGGACTTGATAAGCCCAATGAAGGAACGGTGCTCTGGCAAAACAAGTCTATTTATGACATGAATCGTGAATCACTGGCAAGCTTCAGAAATAATAAATTGGGATTTGTATTTCAATTTCATCACCTGTTACCTGAGTTTACCGCCCTTGAAAATATCATGATGCCTGCTCTCATCCGGGGACAAACACCTGAAAAGGCCGGCCAAAGGGCCAACTACCTATTAAAGGAGTTCGGTATCCCCGATCGGACCGAACATCGTCCTACGCAGCTCTCCGGTGGCGAGCAACAACGTGTGGCAATGGCCCGAGCACTAATGAATAGTCCTGATTTGATACTTGCGGATGAGCCAACCGGTAACCTTGATGAAGATAATACCTCAGTAATTTTAGACTATCTTTTTAATCTCCGGGAAATTGAGGAAGTCAGTATTCTCCTCATTACCCACGAAAAAGAAATTGCGAACAGGTCTGATACGATCTATCAACTTTCTAAAGGAAAGTTACAGACGCTTTAAATTTTACTATCAAAGAAAACAATCATATTTTCAGCTACTCCTGAAATCAACCGACAACAAGTTTAAACCATGAGTAAGAAACAAGTAAAAGAAGAATTAGAGCAAGACGTACTCCTTGAAACTTTTTCAAAGGCCCAGAGTTTTTATGACAATAACAAAAACACTGTCATAGGGGCAGCAATAGCCGTAATTATTCTTATTGGCGGGTCAGTAGGATATTATTATTACGCCGAGGCCCAAGAAAGTGAAGCGCAAGAACTTATGGGACAAGCTTCACAGGCTTACCTACAGGGCAACTACCAAGAAGCCTTGACGGGATCTGACGCTGATTTTACAGTAGGATTTAAACAGATTATCAATAATTACGGTATGACTGATGCTGCTAACCTTGCCCGTTACTATGCAGCGATAAGCTCATTTAAGATCGGTAATAATGAAGAAGCTTTAACATATATTGAAAATTATGAGATCCCTGAAGGAATTATGGGCGTAGGTCCCCTCTCTTTTCACGCTGTTATCCACACAGAACTTGGAAATCATACAGAAGCAGCCGAACTGTATGTAAAAGCAGCAGAATGGGACGTTAATGATTCTACAACACCTTATAATTATTTGGAAGCCGCTAATGCTTTTCATGATGCAAGCAACACTGAAAAAGCTCAACAGTATGCTAAGAAGATCATCGAAGAATATGATAACAGTAATCAAGCTACGGAAGCAGAACAACTATTAGGTTTGCTGGCTACAGCTGAAAAGTAAGACAGATTACAATAGTTTTTTTAAAAAGCCCCAACTGATATCTCCAGTTGGGGCTTTTTAATTTACTTTATTAAACTACTTCGTCCATCGATTTATAGTTCTTTACTAAACATCCACTCATACAAATGCGAATTTCGGTACGCTTGCACCCACGCTCCCTCGTGGCCTTCATCCGGGTATTCGGTATAGCCGGGTGACCCTCCCGCCAGTCGAATAGCTTCAACTATTGAGCGAGAAAATTCAGGCTCTACTATTTGGTCTTTTGTCCCATGAAATGCCCAAATTGGCATATCAGCAAGCATAAAAGCACGAGTCAAATCCCCTCCGCCGCAAATTGGCACCGCAGCAGCAAATTTATTGGGATAGCGCTGAATGATATCAAAGGTGCCAAATCCGCCCATTGAAATTCCTGTTACATACAGACGGTTGGAATCAATAGAGTAGTTGTCTTGGAGTTGTTCCAACAACTCAATCGTTAAACGCATTGGGGGCGTTGGGTTTTTACCCATAGAAGCTGTAAAAGAAGTTGTATCACGTGTTGTAATAAGTTTGGACCAAATCTCTCCCTCCTTCATTTGAGGAGCAACAACAAAAGCGGGGTATTGCTCTCTAAATTCAGGCTCCGCAAAATGAGCAACGCCCCACTTTAGTTGACTATAGTTGTCGTCTCCTCGTTCGGCGGCCCCATGCAAAAACAAAACGAGCGGATAGTTTTTAGTGCTATCGTAGTGTGCAGGCTTTAACATTCGGTATTGTAATTCTTCTCCAGTACTGTCAGTATATATTTTCGGCTCAAAATCAGTAATCTGGGCCTCTAGAATACCAAAAAACAGAAATAGGAATCCTACAGTAACTAAGACTTTCTTCATTTTAAGCAATCAATTTTGCAAATAATTACATATTACGGCGGTACTGCCCTCCCACTTCGTAAAGAGCCTGAGAAATTTGCCCCAGAGAAGCTACCTTGACCGTCTCCATCAGCTCTTCAAAGATATTACCTTTGTTGCGAGCCACTTCTTTTAGACGTTCGATTGCTTCTTCTGCTTCATCATCATTACGCTCCCAAAAGGATTCAAGGCTTTGTATCTGCTGCTCTTTTTCTTCTTTGGTCGATCGTATAAGGTCAACCTCTTTTTCTTCTTCCTCACCTTCACTGTCTTCTTTCTGAAAGGTGTTAACTCCAATGATGGGCTTCTCCCCGCTGTGTTTTTTTGCCTCATAATGAAGGCTCTCATCCTGAATCTTACCTCGCTGATACATATTCTCCATTGCACCAAGCACACCGCCTCGCTCAGTAAGACGGTCAAATTCAGAGAGTATAGTCTCTTCTACCAAGTCAGTTAACTCTTCGATAAAGTAGGAACCCTGATTAATATTTTCATTTTTAGCAGGCCCCATCTCTTTATTGATAATCAGCTGAATAGCCAGTGCACGACGTACAGACTCTTCGGTAGGAGTGGTAATTGCCTCATCATAAGCATTGGTATGCAGTGAGTTACAGTTATCATAAATCGCCATCAGTGCCTGTAAAGTGGTACGAATATCATTAAATTGAATTTCCTGGGCATGTAGCGAACGTCCGCTCGTTTGGATGTGATATTTTAGCTTCTGCGACCGTTCGTTTGCATCATATTTCTCCCGCATTGCCACCGCCCAGATACGACGGGCTACACGTCCTATCACTGCATATTCAGGGTCAAGTCCATTACTGAAGAAAAACGACAGGTTATGAGCGAACTCATCGATATCCATCCCACGAGATAAATAATACTCCACGTAGGTAAATCCATTCGCCAGTGTAAATGCCGCCTGGGTAATAGGATTAGCCCCCGCCTCGGCAATATGATAACCGGAAATAGATACTGAATAGTAATTTCGCACCTCATGATCTGTGAAATACTGCTGAATATCCCCCATCATTTTTAAGGCAAATTCCGTAGAGAAAATGCAGGTATTCTGTGCCTGATCTTCCTTTAGAATATCCGCCTGAACAGTTCCGCGAACCACTGAAAGTGCCTCTTCTTTTATTTCCTCATACGTTTCATCATCTATCAACTTATCACCGGTTATGCCCAGCAGACCCAGTCCAAAGCCATCGTTGGTATCGGGCAGCTCATTATTGTATTCCGGCGCTTCGACATCACGCTTTTCAAAGTAATCTTTAATTTTTTGCTGTGCCTCTTCCCACTTGTCATTCTCTTTTAGGTAGCGCTCTACCTCCTGGTCAATAGCCGTATTCATAAACATCGCAAGAATCATCGGCGCCGGACCATTAATCGTCATCGAAACCGACGTTTTAGGAGAGGTAAGTTCAAATCCGGAATACAGCTTCTTCATATCATCAAGCGTACATATACTAACGCCCGAATTCCCGACTTTGCCATAAATATCGGGCCGGTGATCCGGATCTTCACCATACAGAGTCACCGAATCAAAAGCTGTTGATAAACGGGCTGCCGGCATACCCTCACTCAGATAATGGAAACGTTTGTTCGTCCGCTCCGGCGTGCCTTCACCAGCAAACATCCGCGTAGGATCTTCGCCCTCACGCTTAAATTCAAATACACCGGCTGTAAAAGGATAATAACCCGGCAAATTTTCTTTGAGAGCAAACTTGAGCTGCTCTCCTTTATGTTTCGTTTTAGGAAGAGCTACTCGTGGAATTTCCAATCCACTGAGAGACTCGCGATACATTTTATTTTTGAAGGTCTTATCACGAACCTGCACTTCCACATAATCCTGCTGATACTCTTCGTAGAGATCGTCCCACTGCTCAAGAATCTTTTTACAACGTGCGTCCAGCTTACTGAGCCAGTGCTCGCGCATCGTTTTTAACTTAACCTTCAAGTCATCTTTCTCGTCAGGATCCCAGCGATCGAGCTGCTCAATGGTACCGGTTACATTTTCAAGTTTACTGGCAATATCGACCTGCTGTTCAGCCCAACTGTGGTAATCACGGATAGTATCAGAAATATCGGACAAATACCGCTGACGCTTACCGGGTATGATAGACTGTGCCTGAATGTCTTCGGCAGGATCAGGATTGGTATACAGTTCCGTATCCCAACTGATGCTATAATAATCATTCACTTTATTAACAATAGCCTTAAACAATCGATTCACACCCTCATCATTGAACTGGGCCGCTATAGTTGGATATACCGGCATTGCTTCGGGATCAAGATTCCAAGCCCCCCTGTTACGTTTCATCTGCTTGCGAACATCGCGTAAGGCATCAAGAGAACCTTTCTTTTCGAACTTGTTAAGCACTACCAGCTCAGCCAAGTCCAGCATGTTAATCTTTTCAAGCTGCGTCGCCGCCCCATATTCACTGGTCATCACATACAGCGGAATGTCTGAAATATTAACAATTTCGGTGTCGCTCTGACCAATTCCACTGGTTTCTACAATCACTAGATCAAAACCCGCTGTTTTACATATCTCAATTGTTCCCTTGATAGCTTCGCTGGTAGTTCTATTGCTGGCACGGGTAGCAAGGCTGCGCATGTACACACGTTCCGGATCGAGGCTGTTCATGCGAATGCGATCGCCCAGCAAAGCTCCACCGGTTCGTATTTTTGAGGGATCAATAGATATAACTGCAATATTAATTTCTTCAAACTCTGTTAGAAATCTTCTGATAAGTTCATCGGTAAGAGAACTCTTGCCTGCTCCACCGGTTCCGGTGATTCCTATTAGCGGGATAGGATTACCATTTTTCTGGGCAGGGATCATATTCCCTTTTCCATCAAAAAGCTCATTATCTTTAAAACTAATGATATCGTCATGCTTGTTTTCCAATGCCGAGATACAACGAGCAATGGTTATAGTATCTCTTTTGGTAATATCCTGCGCATTGACCTCTTCAATTTCTGCCGTATCAAAATCACATTGTTCAAGCATGTAATTAATCATGCCTTGAAGACCCATTTCACTACCATCTTCAACAGAAAATATTCGCTCTACCCCTGCCTCGTGAAGCTCTTCAATCTCTTCATCCACTATTACACCACCGCCACCACCAAATACATTAATGTGTGACGCACCACGTTCTTCGAGAAGTTCCACCATGTATTTAAAATACTCCATATGCCCGCCCTGGTACGAGCTGACAGCAATACCCTGTACATCTTCCTGTATAGCACAATCAACTATTTCCTGCACAGAACGGTTATGCCCGAGATGGATTACCTCTGCCCCGCTGCTCTGTAAAATACGACGCATGATATTGATGCTTGCATCATGGCCATCAAATAGACTGGCGGCCGTTACAAAACGAATGTTATGCTCAGCCTTATATACTTCTGGCTGACCACTGTTTTTTGTTTCTGAATGTTCCTTTGCAGCAGTATTAGTTGCTTGATCAGAGGTCACGGTATCTTCAGACATAATATCTTCTCATTTTCTGTTGGATGTGTTTGACCGGAAGGTAAGAAATTTGAGGGACATTTTTTATTTACGACCCACTCAAAAGAGCAGTTTACTTATCGGTCATAATACTATCAAATCCTCCGGAAACAATATTCGTGAGATTTGACAGTGCTCGTGGCATCGACCATCCTCCCGGCCCCACTAAAAATTTGGGTTCCCAGGTTGGGTTAAATTGACTCTTATATCTCCTGACTTTTTTAAAGCCATAGATATTTTCACCATAGGTGTATACAAAATCTGCCAGTTTATTCCATCCGGGAGAAAAGTCATGTTCATCCATTCCTGAAAGCGGTGCCATTCCAAGATTAAACCATTCAAATTTCTTTTCTCTTCCCCACAGCATCGTATGAATCAACATATAATCAATAATTCCCGCCGGTGACTCGGGTCGGTAACGCAGTAAATCGGTAGTCAGCTCATATTTGTCAGCACCATGCAAAATGTTGGCAAATGCTAAGATATTCTCACCCTTTGTAACAACAGCAATCGGAAACTGACTTAAATATCCCTTTTCAAAATAGCCAACGGAAAAGCCCCGCTCTTTTTTATTCCTTGTCCTGAGGCTGGCATCTGAAATAGCCTTCAATTCCGGTAAATAAGATGATACCGACTGTTGTGGAATCACTTCAAAGTTGTAGTCATCCTGTTCCAGCTCTTGATAGCCCGACCAAACTTTGTTGTGAATGGATTTTTCCGGATCAAAACCGGTCAATCCAATACGGGCTTGTTCTCCCAACTTGTAAAGAGTAAGTCCTAAATCAACATACTGTTCTAAATACCTTTCTCCGGCCTGGTAAAATATGGGACTATATCCCTGGTTCGAACATTCATCATAAAACTCCCAAATTAGCTCTTCTGCTTCATCGGCAGGACCAACAGGATCGCCAAAGGTAACCCAGTTTTGTCCCTCTCTGGCAAACATTATAAATGAAGAGTTGGAATCATTCAGCATTAACTCTTTATCGCCTAATAATACTAAGTTAGAAAGTGAGTTTGGTGACCTGCTGCAGATATCTTTTGCAAAAAGAAGTTCCGTCTCTCCGGGTTCCTTAGTTTCTTTATGCTTTGGACGAATTAATTTTAAAAGGCCCATAATAACAGCAAAGCCCAATACCGCAACCATTGCCCGCATATATCTGGGGGCATCTCCCATCAAAGAAAACTGCCACCAGAGCTCTTTCTGATATTCTACGTGTCCATAAGAAAACATACCAAGCCATATAGCACTGGCTAATACCATCAAGATTAAGGTAAACCAGCGAGCGGAAAAGAACTGATTCATCAACGATGTTTTGCGGTGAAATTCACCACGGCATGGTATAAGCGCAACAAGCATCACGGATAAGATCGAAGCCTCTTCATAGTCGGCCCCCTTCAGCAACGAAAACAAAATACCGAAAACAAGAAGCCCTACCGTTAAGTGATAGGCCCCATCACTTCTTCGCTGTAGTCCGCTGGCTAATACCAGCAGCGCAGCCCCCACCAAGCTGGCAAAAAAGTGCGACATTTCTATGACCGGCAGTGGTATAAAGTGCTGCAACCATTCCATGCGAGGCACTTCTGAGGGAACAGCACCGGAAAAAAGAAGAATAGATCCGCCGATGAACACAGAAAAACTCATAACCTGGGGGACAACACGTGGAACCCAATTAGCAGCTTTGCGCTGTAATACTTTAACTTTGCGTCGGTTGACGATATACTCTTGATATCCCAATACAATTAATGCCCCCAAAAGCGGGATTATATAATAAATAATGCGATAGACGACTAAAATCCCCAACACTTGAGAACCCGGAATAAAGTTACCCAGATATATCAGCATTACAGATTCAAATACTCCAAGACCGCCGGGCACTTGACTAAATAGTCCTGCAATCTGGGCCAGCATAAAAATACCGACAAAACTGAAGAAATTAATACCCACATCAGGCAACAACACAAACAGCACTGACGCCATCAAGAGCCAGTCTATAGACGCTATGAATACCTGTTGAAGCGAAAGTTTCAGGTCAGGAAACCGAAATGTCCATCGCTTGAACGAAATTTCATCTTTGATTCTTGCACTTGCAATAATATATCCTGCAACCATAACCAACAGAATGATCCCAAGCACCCGCAGTGAGACAAATGGCACCGTTACATTATTAGGCAAGTTGGGCGTTGCAAACAGTAAGGCAAGTCCGCCAACTGCACAAAAACCAATCCAGAGCGTAAATGCACTAAAAGCTACGATCTGTGTAACCTGCATGCCAGTAAATCCCCAGACCGAGTAGATACGATATCTTATAGAACCACCGGTTATCAAAGCTAACCCAATATTATGACTGAAAGCATACCCTACATATCCTGCACGAATGATTTTCCCTGCCCCAAGGTCTTCCCCAATATACCGGACGCCGAGAGCATCATATCCCGTTAATAAGAGATAGCTTAAAAACGACAGTAACAGCGAAAACAGAATATACTGATTGGGGATATCGGCCAGTTGTGTCATCACTTCCGACATCTCATACTGCTGTAATTCCTGATCAAGGAACCACAACGCAAAAGCAAAGAAAATGATGCTTATGAATGGCGTTAATTTTTTAAGCTTCTTCTTCATCAAAAATTAGAGACTACAAGTTCTGATCTAATTAGGAAATTCAATGGTAAGATCTCCGGTGAGTCCTTTTTCAACCGGAACCTGTTTTCTAATATAGTAAGGTTCGGGCTGTACATAAGGATCTATCTGCCCGTAATCCCAACGGCCGTTGGTATTTCTATCGTGATACACCGTTAACTTATAACTAAGCGGCGGCAAATTATCGATTTCAACCTGGTCTGTAAACAATGTATCTCTTTCGAAACCTGATTCCTCATTTTCAATACGCAATCGTACGTTTTTCAGGGTCGAATCTTCCATCATAATATTCAATGTGCCCATCTGGGACGAATGCCAGATTTGCGGATCAAACTTCCGATAATCCTCGACAGCAGGATCCCAAACTCTCACCTCGTACTCTACCCCGTCTTTCCACTGTTCCCCGGGATTTATACGCAATACATTTTGCTCTATATCAACATTGGACCACGAATCGATAAGAGAATCTCCCTCCACAACTTTAAGTGAGTCCGTAATTGTAGACTCATTAATGGGTTTGGCATACGTGATTTCAAATGATTCTCCGGGATAATACCCCGACACAGTATTTCTCTTTATAATTCTTTGTTGCGTGGTATCTTCTTGCCCAGAACCTGTAAAAGACCCTGTATAATCAGCGACAGGGTTTTCAGATCCGTCAAAAATACCCTTCGTATTAACACTATAACTCGCTTCCGGAGAAAGTGTATCTCCACTGTGGGCAAATAGGATATAGGGTTCATTCGGTTGTATATATAACGGCCGAGCGGGACTGTATTTGTTCCCCAGCGTATCCGTGATGACTATATCGGCACTGTCAGATAATACAATATCTTCACTAAACCGCATACGCATACGGTTTGAGGAAAATAATCCTACCCCTTGTAAAGTCGGTTCTGTAGTATCTACTGATGTAGAAAATAACGTTCCCAGCGTATCCTTATCCTCCTTTTCCAATGTCACAAATTCTTTTTTGAAAGGTTGAGCTCTTTCTTGTTCGGGATCCCAAATTTTATTTCTATTCCGATCATCCACCCAAAAGAGCTTAAACTTGCCCTGTGGAAGGTACGAAAAGTTAAATTGGCCCGACGTATCAGTAGAAGCAATATAATCGGCTTTTTTAGTCAAATCATAGGGTTCACGATACAGTAGAATACGTTTACCTTCTTCCCCCTCTCCCGTTTCTGCATCCATAACTTTTCCGACGATTTCTCCCTTGTCAATTTCAGAACCGGTAGAAACGGCAATCTTTTTAGGAGAAGACATTCCGTTGTTATTGGTATCACTCAAATCGGTCCCAACTGTAAGAATAAGCGTTGTCGAATCAGAAATTTGACGATCGAATTGCACTTCGGCAGATTTTCGTCCCCAGTCAATATTATAAGAGATACCAATATCAGGCTCGATGACAATTGCTTGATTGAGCGAAGACCGCTCTACAAACTCAGAAAAATGAAGCGTAATACTTTGTCCGCTGAAATTTGTAGTTCCAGTTTCCGGTTCAGTACGTATAATTTCGGGTCCCTTTTTATCCGGAGGGCCGCCTGTCGGAGATGTAGGAGTAGCGCAACTTACAAGCACAGCTCCCACTAAGACCAGTATGGCAATAATCCAACTGCTATTATAATTCACAAATATCATTATTCACCGTTAGTAAAATTTCGGTGCAAAGATACAAATTTTAACCGCCTTTGCAGATATAAAATACCTGTTTTTATCCTATCAAAAACCCGAATTTGATGTATCAATCAGAGAAACAGAGGCAATATGTATTTCTGTTACGAGCTAAGTCAACCTTATTTAGACAATCAATTAATCACCAAAATGGTTACAGCTTCTTTATTGTATTAGTTATCTTTGGTTGGTTTCAATTATAACAGGAAAAATATTATGACTTTAGTCAAATCCGACCATACAACACTGCTTGAACGTCCTGCTCTATATACCGATTACTATGAGCTTACCATGGCTCAGGGATACTTTCTGGCAGGCAGACAGGATGAAAAAGCCAGCTTTGACTATTTCTTTCGTGATATTCCTTTTGAAGGGGGATATGTTATTTTTGCGGGTATTGCCGACTTACTTAAAACCTTAAAAAACTTTCGCTTTCATGAAGATGAAATAGCATACCTGGCCGAACAGGGGTTTCGACAGGATTTTCTTAATTACCTCCGTGACTTTGAACTAACAGCAGATATTTATTCAGCAAAAGAGGGGGAAATTATTTTCCCGCGCGAACCTATTGTCCGCGTAGAGGGAAGCATAATCGAGTCTCAGATTTTAGAAACATTACTGCTGAATATCTTGAATTTTGAGTCGCTTATTGCCACAAAAGCTTCCCGAATGAAATATGCCGCAGGTGATCGTAAGGTGCTCGACTTTGGGTTGCGACGAGCCCAGGGATATGGCGGCATTCAAGCAAGTAAGGCTGCTTATATTGGCGGCATTGAGGCGACCTCTAATGTTTACAGTTCTTTCAGAGATGATATCCCCGCAAGTGGTACTATGGCACACTCCTGGATACAATCCTTTGACGATGAGCTCACTGCTTTTCGCAATTATGCGGAATATTATCCAGATGATTGCATTCTTTTGGTCGACACCTATGACACACTCAACAGTGGAGTACCCAATGCAATCAAAGTAGCTAAGGAGCTGGAGGAAAAAGGACATAAACTAAAAGGCATTCGATTAGATAGCGGTGACTTAGCTTATTTCTCCCGACAGTCCCGAAAACAGCTTGATGAGGCCGGATTGGAATACGTCAAAATTGCAGCATCGAATCAACTTGACGAACGGCTTATTAAAAGTTTGATAAGCCAGGATGCCCCTATTGATCTTTTTGGTGTTGGCACACGTCTCGTTACCGGTCAAGACAGTCCTGCCTTAGACGGGGTCTATAAACTGGCCACGGTCAACGATGTCCCAAAATTAAAAATATCTGAAAATATTGAGAAAATAACGCTTCCGGGACGTAAGAAAGTTATTCGATACAGCGGTGACGACGGCACTTTTTATGGGGATGGAATTGTCCTTGAGAATGAAGAAAATGTAGAAACTATTTACCATCCTTACTACCCTGCCAAACACGCAACGGTAACTACTTTTAATGCAGAATATTTGCTAACCAAGGTAATGCAAGATGGGGAGTTGACCATCGACATCCCCACCCCGAAAGAAAGTGCCTCATATGCCCAGCAAAGACTAACTAAATTAATTCCTGAGCATAAACGTTTTGATAATCCTCACATTTATAAAGTGGGAATTAGCCAAAAGTTGATGAATTTACGCGACAATCTAACTCAAAAAATGAAAAACGAAGGTTAAGAATAGTACTATGAAAGCTCTTTTGATTGTTGATGTTCAAAACGATTTCTGTCCGGGCGGAGCGCTTGAAGTTCCAAACGGCGACCAGATTATTCCAACTATTAACAAACTTTCCCAACAGTTTGATATCGTCATCCAGACCCAGGACTGGCATCCCAAAGGACATTCCTCTTTCGCCTCATCCCACGAAGGAAAAGAGCCATTTGAAACGATTGAAATGCCTTACGGCCAGCAGGTACTATGGCCCGACCACTGTGTGCAAGGCAGTCAGGGAGCTAATTTTCACCCTGATCTTAAAACCAACCCATCTCAATTAATTATTCGCAAAGGTTTTCGAAAAGATATCGACTCCTACTCTGCTTTCTTTGAAAATGATGACGAAACCACAACCGGACTTACCGGTTACCTTAGAGAACGTAATATTGATACACTCTATGCCGTGGGGTTAGCAACCGATTTCTGTGTTAAATGGTCTGTTGTTGACGGCATCAAAGAAGGCTTTAACGTTTATGTAGTCGAAGATGCCGTTAAAGGAATTGATATTGAAGGATCTGTGGATCAGGCCTGGAATGAAATGCTTGATCAGGGCGCCCAAAAAGTTAGTTCAAAAGAATTGCTCACCTAAGCATGCCCCACCAAACAGATTATTGTATTCTCGGAGCCGGAATTGCCGGGCTTTCACTGGCTGATGCGTTAGCCGAACATGATTTAAGTAGCATTATCGTTGAAAAGGAAACCATCGGTGCAGGTGCTTCAGGGACTCCCGGGGGATTAGTGAATCCCGCTACAGGGCGACGAGCTAAAAAAACGTGGAAGGCGGAGCAGTGCTATGAAGCTATTAGCGCTAACTTGGAAAAAGTTCAGTTTCATTCCGATACCAGCTTTTACCGGAATAATGGATTGCTTCGTCCCGCCCTGTTGGAAAAGATGGCACAAAAAATGAAAGAGCAACACGAAAATACCACTTGGCCAGATGGCTGGTGCCAATGGAAAAGCGAAGGGGAGATTCAGGAAATACATCCGGGTATCAACTGTGTCGACGGGGGACTATGGCTGCCCATCGGTTTAACGGTGGATATCGGATCTTATATTAAAGCTTATGCCCGTTATTTAGAAAATGAGGAGATCAAAATAATTTGCGGAGAACATCCCTATCCCATTGCAGAAGATGATTATTGGCTCCTTGAACTCGAGGAGACCACCATAAAAGCAGATCATTTAGTTTTTGCAACAGGACATACGATTGCAACCTCTCCCTTTTGGGACTGGATACCTCTCGAAAATATTAAGGGGCAATTGGCCAAATTTAAGAAAAAAAGAGGATCCCTCTCTTTCTCTCACTCAATTTCGAGCCTGGGATATATTGCCAATTTAGGAGCAGAAGATACCTTTATACAGGGCAGCACTTATGAACATGATTTTACGCATCTAAATCCAGATGGGGAAGGAGAATCATATCTTAGAAAACGGTTGCGGAGAACACTTCCTCAGCTGGAAGAGCAATCTGAACTCGTTGACCAATGGGCCGGCGTTCGAACATCTACACCCAATTACAAACCTATTTTAGGCATTCATCCAGCCTACTCCAACCTTCATCTGTTCGCAGGATTTGGATCGAAAGGCCTCCTTTTGGGTAAATTCCTTGCCGAGCATTATGCCGATCATCTTATCAACAACATTCCCCTATATCCGGAAGTAGATATCAATCGGTTTAACTAAAAACCTCGTATATCTTAAAATCGAATTACCAGACCACTCCAGGCTCCACCTATACCAGAGCCTCTGTTTTCGGAATTAGGTACTGTTAAACCGGCCACCGTAAACTCGAAATTACGCAATTCAATACCCGTCCCAAAGGTAATACTCGATGACGTTAATCCCCCTATTCGGTACCCTGCTCGCAATGGTACAATATTAAACAGCTTATATTCAGCTCCAAGTCCTAAAGCCACACGAGGGCTATTCATTGCTGTTTCGTACAGTCCTTTCTGCAAATCAAAGGCAACACTCAACTTACCCGCTTGTAGCTGTGCCCCAAAGTTAACCTTCGTAGGAAGCTTTTCGGTAATACTTTTATCATCCGATGGCTCATAATTTTGATAGATCTCTTGCTGCACGCTATCGGCAAAATTATCAGATAATCCATCTTCAATATCAATCCCATCCCAGGTAAAGGTTTCATCCGCTGAAAACTGTCCGGCATTATTATCGTAGGTTATACTTCCGATATCCGTTACCGAAAGGCCGACTCGCAACTTTTTCTCTCCTTCAATCCAGAAGAAAGCCGCTCTAAGAGGACCGGCTAAATCCATTTCTACGGTCCCACCTACATCAACCCCAAAACCTGAACCCTGTATGTCCGAAAAGCTTGTTCCATCCGGGTCCACAAAATCTCCAATTTCACCATTAAAGTTTGGGTCTTGTCGAGCTTGATAGTAATCCTCAAATTGATCAGTTAATTCTCCTACTGATGAGAACGTATATGAAAAATCATGAATTACTTCGTTGTCGGTAACTTGTAAGGTAGAATTGAAATCAATACTTGAGGTGTAATGCGGGATGAGATATTTCGGTGCAACACCCGCAAACACTTTTACATTTTTGCCAATACCAGGAAGGGAAGGAAGCTCCATCAGCCGTAACGACAGTCCGGCCGAAAGTTCACTAAATGCTACGCCCTTGCTACTAAAGTTTATGGGTTCCGGCTCAGAAAATCGTTCTTGGCTTATACCTGAGAGCAACACTTCAGAAAATCCCCTGTTAACAGATCCGGAAAATAACACCCTATTGCGAAAAGCCAGACTTATTGCCACTTTTTCTCCACGCCAAGCGCCGGCAATCGGTATCACCCCAACTTCCATTCCCATAGCCCTGCTGTTACCCATGGCCGATCCGAACCAATCGTCAAGAGCTTCAACACCTACGACATCACCGGTAGTAAAATGTTTATTATATGCTGATATGTTTAACAATGGTCCTCCTGCCGTTGCTGAGATTCCTCCCAACAAGCCAACTGAAGTTGAGGGCTTGGAATCCGCGTTGAGCATGAGATTTGCAGGATTCACAAAATTTGCGTGATAGGTATCCAGGTATGCCGTGCCGGTACCTCCCATTCCCAAACTTTTGGCCGAATAATGGCCCGATTGTGCCTTTACTGAAGATCCCCAACCAATAACCAATGCTGTTACTATGAGAATTGACGCTAATTGCTTTAAATAATTCATCGTATTAATCGTTTTCCCTTTAATTAATTGTTGAGGTTATGCCAGCTCTCACTTTCACCTTAAAGGATACAGCGTCGTTCTCTCTTAAACTCACCGACTGTTGCTGTGGCGTATTAATAGTGATATCCATGACCATAGATCTCGTACGGTGCAAATCACTCATCTCGTTCTCAGAAAAGCTTACCTCATATTCACTTTGGGCTGCATCAGAGACAAAACCATTATCATCTGTTGATGCTCCATCTACGGCAATAGCATCTTTCGAAGTGACCACATTCCCGTTTGCATCCAGCATCATTACATTTAGAGTTAAATCAAGCGGCAATCCATTGGTATAATTGATCGTAATAGTGGCCTCGGAAAGCTTGCGATCTTCATCCTGCTCCGGGAGATCACTTAAATCGGCATCGACAGTATCTTGATACGTGGCCTTATTGGCAGAAAAATTGAAGGGGAGCTCTACATTTAATTTCGGATCAAAAATAACCGGATTTACAATGGTCCCTGCTACTTCCTGATTATTTACGCGCGCAACTCCAACAAATCGAATGGAAGTAGGCAGACTGCTAAAGAATTCTGGGGTGTTGGCATTGCTGGCATTAAACTCATTGTTTCCTTCTTCTCCCTGGGTGGGACTTGGATTATCAACAACATCGAGCGAAAATTTTATCACCTGCTCTTCGGTTGCCGGCGCCCCATTAACCGTCAGTGCATTTGGAATTTCTGAAGCAGTCACTTGGTACGGCGAATTTTGATCACCCGAGAGATAAACGGGATCACCGTTCGATTTGGTCCCCGCAATTACAGCATAAATAGTTGTATTCACTCCCAGATTCGAATTATAGAGCGTCCCTAATATGGGGTTTGAAAAAGTGATATCAGAAATATGATCAGAGATGTCACTAATCCCATCAATATTAGTAATCTCTGCCTCATTATCGTTAAAAACGTCCAGCTCACCGTCCCCGGTAGCATCTGCATTAAGCAGCACATTTTTAGGAACGATATACCCCTCTGCCCTGCTTATGCCCAAATTATCAAATCCCACTTCGGTTGTAATATCACCGCCTTGCACCGAAGAACTGTTCGTTGAAACAGTAATATCAAAATCAATTTCATTATCCGTACCTGCATAAATACGATGATCTACTAAACTAACAGCATTCGAAATGCTTTCACCGGATGAAATATCATCCATTGTGATAACCAAGGAAGATCCATTGGGATCTTGAACTTCAGGAAAACTAACTTCCAGATTGATCGAAACATCAGTACCATTGGTAATAGCTAAGTTTAACACTCCTCCATCCATTCCAACAAAATGGTTCGCATCCCGAAATTCAAAAGCGCTATTGTCGATAGACGAACTCCCATTTGCAGAGACGGTTTGAGATCCTGCAGCCGGAGGAACTGTTAAATTAACAATCTCTATGGATGGTACACTAACATCCGGAATTGCAGTATTCAGATCACCAAAATTAAACTCCTGTTCTTTAACAACCCTTACTAATCCTTCCTCAGAGGTTTCAAAAACATTCTCAAAATCTTCTTTGGTCGTATCGATAAGAGCATTGTCAGCCCCAAGGAACTGGTACGTCTTTTCCATGGTTAATGGAATCTCAAACTGGTTGTTTACCTGGAAATCGGGAGATTCCGGCTGTTCGCAGGACCAAGTAGATAACGCTAATAGCACAATGAGTGCAATGGGAAACGATTTTTTCATCTTTCCTAATCTTCTGTTAAATGATATTTATTTATATGCTGCCTAACTCCAATTGAAATATCCCAATTTCAACGGTAGTTTCGATGTATTCTTAACCTTGCCCCATGAAGTAATCCCTGAAAATAAACAAATGCTAAATCTAACCCAGCCTTTCTACTGCAATGTCAGTACTTATGCCGTTGTAAAGATCCGGTTGATTATATTAAAAAGTCAGAAAACTGCGATGATATAACAGTATTATCGTCCTATCTGGGAAAGCCTTAAATATAATTTTGTGAAAGGCAGGCTCTTTTCCTTTTATAAATATAGCTATCTATGAGCTAATAATCGAAGCTATTTAAGAATTTACAAAAATCTACCTACTGCCTAGCCCAACCTAAAAGAGTTAGTTCTCCCAAACTGTTGAGCTGACACTTATAAAGAAAAGGAATTGCTTTCCACTGTTCATAAAAAGCAAAAATGCGGAGAGGGAGGCTCCTGAACCTTTTGAAATATCGCCCTCTAGGCAAAACTGAGTGTGATTATCTGGAGTTTCCAGAAACTGTACCCACGAGGTACCCACAACTTTGGGGATATCACGCGCACAGATTCCTCATGAAGAAAGTCAAAATCGAATTATAAGTCAACTTTCTTAGCCTTAATTTCCTCTCTTCTGTGCCCCTTTTATGATCTCACTTTATAAAGAATAAACGGTATTGACTTGGTTGTTTTCATGCGGGTTTCACAAGTTCTGTCAATCATACATCCCTCTCAACCTATAATGCCTTTAATAGAATATTATGTGTTTTCTACACTTATAAAATCATATGTAACATCCGCAATTTTTGACTTAAAGATATGCTATAAAAGAATTTATATATTGCTTTTGATATATATAGCCTAAATAAAAATTCAATAAGGCTAGGTTAGGCAAATTAACATTTTATCAATGGACCTTTTTAACAATAGAGAAATTGCTACAGGGATTTGGTACCTCGTATTTTTCATTCTTTTTCTTTTCAAAAAGAAAGTTAGAGAATCGATATCAAGTGTGTTAAAATCTTTCCTTGAAATTAAGATTATTGCACCGATACTTTTGTTTATAGTTTATATTTCAGCAATTATTCTACTTCTCTACCACCTAAGAATTTTTGAACTTTTCCTACTGAAAGATACTACCATTTGGGTTTGGTTTGCTGGTATTGCATTGCTTTTTAGATTCGTAACTTCTAGAGAAGCACCTAACTTATTCTGGAAAACGATTAAAGATAATTTCAACCTTTTAGTAGTATTTGAGTTTATAATTAACTCTTATACTTTCTCTCTAAAAGGTGAATTGATTTTAGTTCCAATACTTACAGTAATAACACTTTTTGTTGTCTGGGCTAGTACCAAAGATCAGTATAAATTAGTCTCCAAAGTATCTCAAACTCTTCTTGGTATAATAGTAATTGCGCTTATTGGAGTTGGTGCAATAAATGCTATTTCAGAGTTCAATAATTTTAGATCGATTGAAACTTTGAAGAGTTTTCTTTTACCAATTTTTCTGACCCTAGTATCTCTTCCCTATCTCTATTTTTTAGTACTCTTTAGTAACTATGAACAATTATTCACTCGCTTAGAATCAGGATATGAGAAGAGCAATGAATTAAAAAGTGCTGCCAAGAAACAGATATTTAAGCATTGCCTGTTTAGCGTTAGAAAAACACAAAAAGCGTTATACAACAATATTTATAATTTGATGAGAATCAGGAATAAAAATGATATTCAAGAAATGACTAAAACATACCAAGAAAAGCTTTAATAAAATTTGCCTAATTCGCACATTAAAAGAACACACTTCCCCATCACTTGACAGCTATTAGCTTTTTAATTTTTCATATATTTCGAGCAATACATAAAGGTGCACACTTTCCAATTTAATATATGTTTGAAATTATGATCTCTTTCATATCTTCTTAGCGAGATAACTATCTATTAAGTCACGTACAACCTCAAGCATCTCCTCTGCATGAGCTTTTGACAGTGATTCTTCTTTACCTGACTGATTTTCTCCTTTCGAACGGATAGCAAGCATTTCCTCTACCCTTTTGGTCGAGGCTCGCACAGCTTGATTTGACCTATCCCCCTGTTGAAATGGTGATCCATTACCAGATATGAGCCAACGTACTGAGCATCTTGTTCCGTCAACAATGTTTTTAATAACCACAAATGACAGATTCTCAATTCTTCCATTATATATAGCAGATATTGTCGATCGGGACATGTTTGTGTGACGTCCAAATTCGGCTTGACTATCAAAAGTATCTACAAGGAATTTAATCCTCTTGATCAACGCTTTAGTTTCCTCGTCCTTACCTTCTATGTTATTTCGTGACATTGTGGTATTCCTCGGTTGTTGTTTGATATTGAATTATATTTTCATCCTTAACTTAATCCATATAATTATCCTTTACTTTCCTAACAGTAACGGTATCATTAGCACTGTTTTAAATAATGTATTTAGATTAAAATTAGCACAGGTCAAAGAAATTATTAGAAGTGATCGAGTGAGGCACTTTTTATTGTCCTCTAATTATTTTTTTCTACTCAGCTGGTGAAATGCAGTACACAAGTAGATTGTCTTACCTGCTGGCCATCTAAAGAGAAGGAAAAATAGCCATAAGGTGGTTAATCCTTTTTATTTTTGAACGTTAATTTCAAAATAAATTAACAGAAAATTATTAACATATTTTTTCATTAATACTCCCTTGAGTACACTTTTAATTTCTGAGATTGTACCCACACTGTACCCACGAGTTTAGTGCTATTTGGCTTTATTTACTTGTATCCAACATCTTAAAGGTGAGAATAAAGCCTATTTGTGTCTATTTAAGTCTATTTGCGACTTTAAAGCGGAGAGGGAGGGATTCGAACCCTCGGTACGCGCTAGACGCACACACGCTTTCCAAGCGTGCGCCTTCGACCGCTCGGCCACCTCTCCAATAAAGAGTCGCAAATATAGGTTATTTTTGATCTGATATCAACGTTAAAATCCAAACGTAAAAATTTTTCTGGAGTACGCCTTTACAGGCTGCCCGTTATTTCGTGCCGGACGAAATCTCCACTGCAACGCGGCCGTGAGCGTAGCCTCTGTAAGACCATAATCAATGCGATCAACCGTTCTTTTTTCTCCCGATTCCTGATCATACAACACAACTTCAGTAATACTGGCCTCTTCAACTTTTCCTTCCTCATCCACTAAAAAATTGACCCATATTTCGGCTTTAATATCAGCCTTCTTAGCGGCGTCGGGAACCGTTGGTTCTACAATATGGATAACTTGTGGTGCCACCTGAGGACTTGATACAGGTTTATCCGCATCCCCCTCGCTTCCTATCATTTCAACAGAAAGAGAATCAGAATATTTACTGACATTTAAATCATCCAGTTCAATGGGATCTTCTTCTATGACCTCATCAGTAGGTTCAGGTATAGGAATTTGAGGCTTGGGAGGCGGAGGCGGGCTGCTTTGCTGTTCCGTTCGCACAACATCTTCGAGGGCAATCGCATCATCCGAAAAGTCAATCTGCTGACGTGTTGAAGTCGATTCGCTGACGGGCCAAAGATTAAACACCCCAATAACCAATAACTCTACCACAGCTATTGCCACTAAAACACGAATCCGATATCCGTTTTCACCGTCTTCGATATATTTTTTAAGATCTGACAATATTTATGGGCATCCAACCTATCTTATGAGTATGAGAGAGAAGTTCTTTGTATTAACGAATAAACTCCGGTTTATCATTCAATGGAACCTCATAATATCAGCAAATACTATTAATAAGTCTTAGCGTAATAAAGACTCGACCATTTTTTTTAACATTTTATTTGTATAAATCATCTTTTTTAGGCTCTTATGTCTTCCAGCACTTTTCGGATAAAACCGCCATTAGCTTCTAATTTTCTTTCCGCCTCCTTTTTATTTAGTCCTCCCAATGCCATAACCAATGCAGTTTTAACATGGCCGTCAGCCGAACGCAACAGTTTTTCTGTTTCCTGATAATTCAAATCGGTGAACATCATGACAATCCGTTTTGAACGCTCATGTAACTTCTGATTAGAAAGCTGTAGATCTACCATTACATTTTCATACACTTTGCCCCTCCGGATATTTGCTCCGGTAGTAATCATATTCAGCACCATTTTTTGAGCAGTAGCACTTTTCATACGTGTACTTCCCATAATAACTTCGGGGCCTACGGGAACATCAATTAACACATCTACATCGAGAGTTATCTGAGAGCCCGGCACAGTGGTTACAAAGATAGTATTACACTCTTTTTCCCGTGCTGCCTTGAGCGCGCCAAGCACATACGGCGTACGTCCGCTGGCAGCCAATCCACAAACAATATCAGCGGGCTGAAGGTTTATACGCTCCAACGCCTTTCGGCCATTTTTCTCAAAATCCTCTGCCCCCTCCTGGGCTTCAAAAACAGCTTCCTTGCCCCCGGCAATCAATCCAACAACCTGCTCCGGATCCGATCCAAAGGTGGGTGGACATTCGGCAGCATCAAGTATTCCCAATCGCCCACTGGTACCGGCTCCCGCATAGATTAAACGTCCGCCCTCATCAAATGCTTTCTTCACCAGATCAATAGCCTGAGCAATTTGGGGGAGCTTGCTTTCAACCTGACCAGCAACTTTCTTGTCTTCGGCATTAATGAGACGAGCTATTTCCAGCGAGTCTGAAACATCTATTTCTCTTGTATTGGGATTCCGCTGCTCCGTGTCAAGTTTTTTTAACTGATTAAAAAGCTCTTGGTCTTCTTTTTTCACGCTGTAAGCATTGTTTTGACTGTGATTGTGTTAACTCGCTTAAGTTAAGCGGAATTGGGGATAACAGAAAAAGCAATACTAAAAGATTCCCAAAAAGTATCAACGTGGTCAGGAATGGCTACTCCTCTCCTATTTGTCCGAGATGAGTGTGTTGGAAAGAATCAGCATGTTTTAATCCAAAACCGAAGAGCCGATCCATTGAAGAGTGGGCAAACAGTATAATTCCTGCCAATTCCATAGTTAAAACCTCCATAGTGAATCCGATAACGTACACCAGCAAAGCCACCCCTTTATGGTGAATAATGTTGTACAAATACGCTCCTATTCTATTGTCGATCGCATATCCAACCATACTTAAATCAGGCAACAACAATAAAGCCGGAAACCACCACCAGGCAAAATCTGTATTTAAAAATAAAAAGCCAGCGAAAAGAAACATCGCCAGCTCTTCAACCTTAATAAGTGACTTCATTATTTTTTCTTGCTGCGGTGTTTCCACCATTCTGAGTAGGAACCATTTTGGGAGTTGGTTTTAAGCTTCTGCTCCTCTTCCTGTCCGCTATCTTCCATTTTAAGCAGGGCTGCGGCAAGTGCTTTTACCTTATGGCTATCCGTATTCTCAGCATCGATCTTTTCCCTGCTAAAATGATCCGGAACAAAGTGCGTATCGTAATTGCCAGACACAAACGATTCATGATTAAGTACATATTTACAAAATGGAATCGTTGTCCTACAGCCGGCAATCTCATATTCATCCAGGGCCCGAAGCATCCGCTTGATAGCGTGGTTACGATCATTGCCATAGGTACATAGCTTGGATATCATAGGATCGTAATTGATCGTCACCTTTTGTCCTTCTTCGACCCCGGCATCAACACGTACTCCATTTCCTGATGGTATACGGTGCTTGCTCAGTGTGCCCGTACTTGGCAAAAAGTTATCCCGTGGGTCTTCCGCATAAATGCGACATTCCACGGCATGGCCACTCATCTGAATATCATCCTGTTTGACCGGCAGCTCTTTTCCTTCGGCCACTAATATTTGAAGCCTCACCAAATCCAGTCCTGTAATCAATTCAGTCACCGGATGTTCTACCTGTAAACGGGTGTTCATCTCAAGAAAATAGAAATTCCGCTCAGCATCGACCAGAAACTCAATCGTTCCTGCTCCCACATAATCTACAGCCTCGGCGGCAGCAATAGCAGCCTCTGCCATTTCGGAGCGTAATTCGGGCGTTAAAATAGAGCACGGTGCTTCCTCAATCACTTTCTGATGACGACGTTGAATCGAACATTCCCGATCAAACACATGGAGCGTATTTCCATGTTCATCAGCAATAATTTGAAACTCGACATGCCGAGGCTCAACCAAATATTTTTCAATATATACACGGTCGTCTCCAAAGGAGTTGCGAGCCTCTGACTTGGCTGCTTTAATACCCGACCGGAATTCATCTTTATTATTCACAATGCGCATCCCTTTACCGCCACCGCCAGCAGCAGCTTTAACTAATACCGGATATCCAATTTCATCGGCTATTTTTTCAGCCTCTTCAATATCTTCGAGCTCCTTTTTGGTACCCGGTGGAAAAGGGACATCGGCCTTACTCATAATCTCACGAGCTTCGGTTTTATCCCCCATCAATCGGATTGCCTTTGCACCTGGCCCAATAAAAATGATCCCTTCTTCTCGACATCGCTCAGAGAAATCCCCATTCTCACTCAGAAACCCATAGCCGGGATGAATAGCATCGGCACCGGTATCTTTTGCGGCCTGTATTACTTTATCGATCACTAAATAACTTTCGGAAGAAGAAGCAGGACCGATATGCACTGATTCATCAGCTTGTAAGACGTGTGGAGCATCGGCATCAGGCGTAGAATAAACCGCCACTGTTTCTTTTCCCATCTCCTTACATGTTCGAATTACGCGTAAAGCAATTTCGCCGCGATTAGCGACCAATATTTTATTAATCTCTGGCATAACTATCGTTTAAATAATGTGTGTTTTTAACATTTGTGGCCATAAGTTCCATTCGTCACCCCCATCAGACCAAATATCGAGGTCGTGATCTAAAAACTTCATCCGCATTACGTTATCCATTCGTACCGCATCATCGATACGCTTATCTGCTTCATAACTTACCAATCGGAAATCGATATCCTGAACTTTATCAAGCAAGGATTTTTTGTTCAGATTAGGTACAAAATCCATCGGATTGTTGTAGTAAACATCATCATCATAATAATCATCCATATAAGGCCTAATATCATAAATACCGCTTATCCCGATGGATTTCCCAAATACTTCCGGATATTTCAGTGCGGTGGTAATGGCATGATATCCGCCAAAATCAACTCCAGCGATAATTATAAATTTTATGCTATTTTGATCTTTGATAAAAGGCACAACCTCCTCAACAATATACGATTCGTACTGTTGCTGTCGTATAATACGCTGTTCGGGCGATGCATTTTCATTCAGCAATGCCTCATTATCAATTGATGATAGTACAAAGAGCTGATTGAAACCGTTTTCCAGCTGATAGGAAATGGAATCTGTCATCCCAAACTTTTCCCATTGCTTGCAAGTAGCTCCTCTTGTCGGAATCCCAATTACCGGAGTTCCTGATGTTCCATAAACAGCCAACTCCATGTCTTTTCCCAAACTGGGGCTCCGCCATTTTTCGATTTTAGCTTCCATTCGTCTCTATTTTGATTAGATCGGGAATAAAATTTGAATGGAATATAACAGTTCATAATGATTAGTGTAAACGCAGATATCACCAATTCTTAAAAAGGATTAGGAGCGCGTTTTTTTCATCTGATAATATGCTTTTGGGAGAATGGAAAGCTTTTCAGTAGCATTCAGATAGGCTCGTTTATTAAAAACGTCGTAATTATTCTTTTCAATTTTATTAAGAATACGACCATAATTTTGTCGAGCTAAATAAACAGGAAGACGGCTGTCACTACTCAGCAAGCCTATGCCCTCATCAGAACGGCGATAGTATCTGCGCGTTCGTTGAATCTGAAAGTCTAACAGATCCATAACATTCTCTGTCTGCTGATAATTAAACAGTTCTTCTTCAGAAACATTAAACCGGGCTAAATCTTCTTGAGGTAAATAGATTCTATTTCGTTGCAGGTCCTCTCCAACATCCCGTAAAATATTCGTTAACTGCATTGCTATTCCTAAATCAACGGCATAACCCAAAGCTTCTTTTGACTGATACCCAAAAACCTGACTGGTCATCAGTCCCACTATAGAGGCAACTTTAAATGAATAGTCGTATAGCTCTTCAAACGTTTCATATCTATTCTTAAAAAGATCCATACATACCCCTTCCATAAGCTCAAAGGGCATTTCTATTGGGATATGATACCTTCGAAGAACATCAGAAAATGCAATTAGAATCTCATTGTCATGATCTTTACCATCATAAGTATCACGAAGTTTCTTTTTCCAGGATTCTAATTTTAATCGAATATCATCCTTGGTAAGCTCACGCTTTTCCAAAAGATCCTCAGCTTCATCTACTAAATCATCGATATACCGGCATAAGCTATAAATAGCAAAAATGCCCCGCTGCTTATGGTTGGGTAAAAAACGTGTTGCCATGTAAAACGTTTTGGCATGATGGCGCGTTATCGCCCTACACTCTGAATAGGCTTCTTTAAGCCGCTTATCGTTCAGTTCTTCAATCACCGAACGATGAAAAGTAGTTCGCTCATAAATAGGCTTAAGAAGCACATAAGGTATTCGAAATAGATCGGTCATAATCATGATATTACCTTCAAAGGTATAATACCAAATGCAATAACGCCCTAAAATAGTTCCCTCCAAATTTTAATATACCTTAGAATTAAAATGATTTAATAATTACATTTCTATTCTTCTCAAGTTTTTGTGATTTTCTACTGATCTCTTTTTACCAAAAAATATTACATCCGTGACTAATTTTTCTGAAATCAATTCCAACGTACTTAACAATTGTATCACTCAAACCAATGTCTCGGGCTATCCCGATCCTTATCGTGGAAAAGTGCGTGATGTGTATGAGCTTGGGGATGGAAAACTTGGTATCGTAGCAAGTGATCGTATATCAGCGTTCGACCACATCATGAAGCAAGCCATTCCCTATAAGGGACAGATTTTAAACTCCCTCGCTGCTTTTGCCTTTGATAAAGTAGATGATATTGTAAATACTCACGTTATTGAGATTCCCCATCCCAATGTAACCGTTGCCAAAAAGTGTGATCCAATTCCCGTTGAAGTGGTTATTCGGGCCTGCCTTACAGGCCATGCTGCACGGGTTTACAAATCGGGCAAGCGGACGCTTTGTGGCGTAGTTTTACCCGATGGTATGGTCGAAAACCAAAAGTTTGAAGAACCTATACTTACTCCGGCAACCAAAGCCGAAAAAGGTCACGATGAAGATATTTCAGAGAAAGAAATTTTGGATCAGAATATTGTTGATGAGAATATCTGGCAAGAGATCCGAGAGAAAGCCTTTCAAATTTTTGAACGGGGACAACAAATTGCTAACAACCAAGGGCTTATCCTCGTGGATACCAAGTATGAATTTGGACTGTATAACGGAAAGGTTACCCTCATTGATGAAGTACATACCGCCGATTCTTCGCGATACTTTTATGCGGATGGATACAAGGAACGGCTTGAAAAAGGGGAACCCCAAAAACAGCTTTCTAAAGAGTTTCTTCGCGAATGGCTAATGGATCACGACTTTCAGGGTAAAGAGGGGCAAACACTACCGGATCTACCTGATGAACTTCGGGTCAAAGTTTATAAGCGGTATACCGAGCTCTTTGAAAAACTCACCGGTAGATCATTTGAACCGACTCCTGTTGATATAGATTCATTCAATGATGAACTAAAAGAGATCTTTGATCAGTATTAATAGCAAGTCGCTGCTATTGTTAAAGGCCTGATGGAGATGGAGATATTTTCGATTATCAACCAGAAAAAGATATACGACAAAGCCCTGGAGAAAAATTAATGTACACTGTTGTAGTGCACTTCCATTCTATGCTGTTACCGATGGAACATTAATTTTATCCGCAAAACGAGCCAAGGCTTTTTTCCCTTTCATCGCTTTACGAGCAAATACTCTCTCGTCTTCATTTTCGGACAAATACTCCTCGAATGACTGTTGCTCTGCCCTATTCAGGTTACCATCCAGATAATCCGTTAAAAAATCAGTGAGTACACTGTCACTGTCAAATGCATTGGGTTTCATAGTAAAAAGGGTAATAGATTATTGTACAAGTTCAATACCTTATCTATTACCCTCTTACTGTATTATGCAGAAATTGTTTCTGGATAAACGTAATTTTCTAATAATTCTTGTAATTGCGCTCTTCCACGGTTAATACGAGACTTTACAGTACCCATGGGTAGATCTGCAATTTCAGAGATCTCTTCGTAAGAAAGCTGCTGGATATCTCTGAGCACTACAACTTCACGAAAATCATCACTGAGCTTTTCTAACGCTTCCTCAAGTTGATCCATGCACATCTTTTCGTGCAGGGAGTCATCCGGTAGAATCCCCGTATCCTCTAACTTCATGGGACGATCTTCAGAGTCATCAGGATCTTTGTGAATGGTAACCTTAGTCATGCGCTTTTTCTTTTTATACAAGCTCTTTGCCAAATTAATGGCAATCGTATACATCCATGTAGAAAATTTCGCAATGCGTTCGTACGAATGACGGCTGCGAAACACACGGAAAAAGGTCTCCTGCACCAAGTCCTCACAGTCCTGATGGTCATGGGTATACCGATATAAAAAATTGTGCAGTCGATCCTGATAGCGATTCACTAAAATATTAAACGCTTCTTCGTACCCAGACTGAAACTTTTCCATCAGATCTTCATCCGACATCTTATTCAATTCGGCTTTGGAAACAGCTTGCATAATGACCCTTATTTTTATTGCAGTTAATAATTGCAAGGATCATCAGTGTTGCGAAACGAAATATTAAAAAAGTATCAACCGATGATCCGTTTGATCATCAGGAGAAGTATCGTAGAAGGGTCCATCTTGGTAAAGCCTTTCGAAGCACGATCGGCATCCAAGAGTGCTTCAAATATTCTGGGCATATCGGCCAGTTGAAAAGCTGAAGCATCTTTCCAAAGCTTGTTGAAGTACCAATTGTTATTGATACCTAAGGTATTTTGAACTTGTTTTTTGGAATTACCCTGTCCAGCTAACCGGCGAATTTGCCAGATGTTTGAAAACACATTGTAAAAGAACCCCACGGAACGAATAATTTCTCCCGTGTTCGCTTTAGAGTGCTGCAACATCTGTTCCGCGATAAACAGGGCCTCATCCAGATCTCGGTCAAATACGGCGTCTTTTAGCTCAAACACCGAATATTCACGATAAAGACCGATTATATTTTTTATTTCGCTCTCTGTAATGGTATCAGAAGTGTCCACAAAAGTGCACACTTTATCTATTTCTGTGGACAGTAACTGCAAGCTGTTACCCACATACTGTGCCAGCATTTGGGCAGCCGGCGGCTCTATTTTTTTATTATGATGCTTTTTTGCCCAACTCATAATCCAGTCAGGTAGGCGATAGTCGGGCACTTCTTCAAAGTCATAAAATCCTGCATGCTTTTTAAAAGCCTTTCCAATTTTAGAACGGCCGGAGGGCTTCTTTGTATCAATACATACAAACAACGTTGTAGGATTCGGCTGTTCTAAATAAGGAATCAGATCATTGACCTCTCCTTCATATCCCTCAGCCTGGGCTCCGTAGCCCCCAAGCTCCTTAAAATCTCTCAGAATCACCACGCGCTGTTCAGCCATCATAGGAAAACTGCGAATGATAGATAGTACCTTTTCTGGGGTCACATCCCGACCATAGAGCAGATCATAATTAAAGTCTTTCTGATCATCGGGAATTAATCCCTCGATCACCTCCTGCAGCTTATCCAGGAAAAACTCCTCTTCCCCATAGAAAAAGTATACCGGCTTTCGCTCCTCTGATTTTAACTCCTTGAGGACTTCGGTATAGAGTTCTATGCTGGTCTTTTTGGCCATTTTCTAAGCTGTCAGTTATCAGCTTTCAACATTCAGTAAAATCAAGAGTTGCTGAATGCTGATCGCTGAAAGCTATTAAGGTGTTAATCGTCCCATCATTCGTGGAAAAGGAATAGTCTCACGGACATGATCTAAACCACAGAGCCATGCGACCGTTCGTTCTAATCCCAAGCCAAAACCAGAATGTGGCACCGATCCGTATTGACGAAGATCCATATACCAGCTAAACACATCTTCGTCTAATCCGTGCTCGTTGATACGATTGCGAAGTGTTTCCAAATCCTCTTCACGTTCACTGCCACCAATAATTTCGCCATACCCCTCGGGTGCCAGCATATCACAAGCCAGCGCCAGCTTCTCATCCTCGGGATCCCGCTTCATATAAAATGCTTTAATCTCCGCGGGATATCGATGCACTAAAATCGGCGTATCATATTTCATGGTTAGTAACGTTTCGTCACTGCCTCCAAAATCTTCTCCCCACTCAAAGTTAAGCGCTGATTCTCTCCAGTCGGGAATATTTCGCAGGTCTTCCTCAATTTCATCCAATCGTTTACCAATCTCAATTACTCGATCATCAATCTGGGCTTTGCGCCATTTTTTAGCCTGCCCACGTTCTTTCTCAATCTCTTCTCGCTCTGCTTTGAGCTCTTCCGCTTCTTGCTTGCGATCCTCAACCATTTGATCGAGCATGGCGGCCATATCATCGCTCTGAAGCTCTTCAACAGCTTCGGTATATGATATGCGGGGGAATCCCTCCTCAACGGTCTTACGTAGCTTAGAGGTGTTGCGCTCAAGAATTTCTAACTCTTTAGGACGTCGATCAAGAACCCGCTTAACAATAAACTTGATGAAATCCTCTGCCAGATCCATATTCATCTTCAGATCATAAAACGCCATCTCCGGCTCAATCATCCAAAACTCGGTCAGGTGGCGACGTGTTTTACTCTTTTCGGCCCTAAATGTCGGACCAAAGGTATAAATCAAACCATGTGCCATAGCCATTGCCTCACCATAAAGCTGGCCCGATTGCGTCAGATAGGCCTGATCATCAAAATATTCTGTTTCAAAAAGATTCGTTGTTCCTTCAGCAGCATTCCCCGTAAAGATAGGTGCATCCATCTGTACAAATCCTCGCTCTTGGAAAAAAGTATGGATAGCATAAATAATCTCGTTACGAACGCGCATTGCCGCCCATTGTTTTTGACTCCGCAGCCACAAATGGCGGTTTTCCATCAAAAACTCTACTCCGTGTTCTTTGGGCGTAATCGGATAATCTTCGGCAACTTGATAAATATTGAGATCAGTTACCTGTAGTTCATGACCACCAATGCTACGTTCATCCTCAACCACTTTGCCGGTTATTTCAAGAGAAGTCTCTTGGCGAAGGGCTTCGGTCTGCTCCCAGGCTTCTTCACTTACAGCATCCTGTGCCACTACGCATTGACAAATCCCAGAACCATCGCGCATTTCAACGAAATAGAGACTTCCACTGCTTCGATAATTATAAACCCATCCTTTGAGTGTTACTTCTTCATCAACGTGATCAGACAAATTGCTGATATAAACCATGCTTCAACGAATAATTTTGTTAATACTTTTGGATAAAATATGGAGCTCGAAACTAATCATTTCTGATCAGACTCGAAACGAAAATCCTATTCTTCAGGTAATAATAAAGCCTCAGAAAATAAGTTACTGTCAAAGAAATCCTGAGCAAAATCCTGAACCTGATTAGCTTCAACAGCATCAATCTTATCTTGCAACTCATCAAGAGTCACAAAACGATCGAAATAGATTTCACTTTTAGCCAACCGCGACATGCGATTACTCATACTTTCAACCGAGAGCATCAGTTTTCCCTTAAGTTGAGCCTTTGCTTCAGATAACTCCTTCTGCGGAATGGGGTCTTGTTTCAGTTTATCAAGTTCAGCTTCAATAAGCTCCCGAACGTGATCTACATAATCCTTATCCGTACCCACATAAATGCCATATAACCCAGTGTCGCTATATGATTGATTAAAGGAAGTAATCGTATAGCAGTACCCGTATTTTTCTCGCACATTCTGATGCAATCGGGAACTCATTCCGCCCCCCAGCACCGTATTTGCAAGCAGCAAACGGAATTTATCATCGTGATCATAGTGCAAGCCTCTGCGTCCCGTTATCAGGTGTGTTTGTTCAATAGGCTTTGTCAACTCCAAATCGTCAGCTTGATAGTCAGGAAGCGGTGGATTCTTATCAACGGTAGCTTTGGGTTCCACCTCGCTGAAATAATCACCTACAAGCTCCACTACCCTGCTGTGATCCACATTTCCCGCAACAGAAACCAACAAGTTTGATGGCTGATACCGCTCATCCATATAATCGTACAGGTCCTGACGTTCAAAAGCTGAAACTGTCTCCTCGAAACCAAGCGTTGAATTACCAAGTGGATGCCCCTTAAAAACTTGTTCGCTAAACTGCTCAAACAAGTAATCATTGGGACTGTCACGGTACATTTTCATTTCTTCGATGACGACCTTTTTCTCTTTTTCTATCTCCTCTTCCGGAAATGAAGGATGCAAAACCATATCTGAAAGAACATCAAGCGCCCGCTCCAGCTGAGTATTAAGACACCGCGAATAATAGCAGGTATATTCTGAGGAGGTAAAAGCATTCAAATAGCCACCCACAGATTCCATGCTCATAGCGATATCCAAGGAAGATCGGTTTTTTGTACCCTTAAAAAGCATGTGTTCTAAAAAATGAGTTACACCTGCCATGCTATGGGTTTCATTGCGACTACCGGTCTTTGCCCAGATACCAACAGCCACACTCTTTACACTATCAACGTGTTCAGTGACAATCTTTAGCCCATTATCAAGTGTCGTCTTATTTACAAAATCAATTTCTTTCATTGTTTCTGCTGTGCTCATAAAATTATAACGGATGTAATGCTAAACACTCATTTAGAATACACGAAAGGTCTTTCTTTGTTTTCTATCGTTTTATAGAATACAAAGATTTATAACCTCAGTTTCGTTCGATCCGAAATGAACTATTGGATATTAAAACAAAACGCCACCCCGATAAATCGAGATGGCGCAAATTATAACTTACTTACAAAGATCTGATCAATTAGTTGTTTTCACCATCTTCAGGTATCAAAGCCTTTCGTGAGAGACGAAGCTTTCCACCGTGCTCAACTTTGAGCAACTTCACTTCAAGCTCATCTCCTACCGAAAGCACATCACTTACATTGTCAACATGTGAGTGATTGATTTCTGACACGTGCAGCAATCCATCCTTACCCGGTACAATTTCAACAAAAGCGCCATAATCCTTGATCGCTTTCACCGTACCCTGGTAAGTAGCTCCTTCTTCGAGATGACCAACAATACCTTGAATACGTTTCTTCGCTTCTTCGGCATTTGACAGTTGATCTGCGCTGATGGTAATTTTCCCTTTTCCACGCTCTTCATCTTCTTCAACCCAGATCTCGGTATTCGTTTCTTTCTGAAGCGTTTGAATGACTTTGCCACCAGGTCCAATAACAGATCCTATATCATCGGCTTCAATCTCCATCTTAACAAACTGTGGAGCGAATTCAGAAATCTGCTCGCGAGGCTCAGTAATGGTTTCAGTCATTTTATCAAGGATATGTAACCGACCTTTTCGAGCCTGCTCAAGTGCCTCTTCAAGCTTCTCAAAAGAGATTCCGCTTACTTTCATATCCATTTGACAAGCAGTAATTCCATCGCGACTACCGGCTGTTTTAAAGTCCATGTCGCCCATGAAATCTTCTTCGCCACGGATATCAGAAAGTACAACTTCGTTGTCTTCACCCACGATCATTCCCATTGCTATTCCGGCAACGGGCTTCTTAAGGGGCACTCCCGCATCCATAAGCGCCATTGATCCACCGCAAACAGACGCCATAGAAGAAGATCCATTCGATTCGGTGATATCCGAAATTACACGAATTACATAACCGAATTCATCAAAAGAAGGCATCAACTTACTGATTGCACTTTCAGCCAAGTGTCCGTGCCCTTTTTCTCGTCGACCGGGACCGCGCATAAATCCGGCTTCACCAACACTAAAGTTCGGGAAGTTGTAGTGGAGGAAAAACTTCTTGTCTTCCTCAGTCAGCAGAGTATCTACTGATTGTGCATCTTTTTGTGTACCGAGTGTTACAGAAACAAGTGCCTGTGTTTCGCCACGCGTAAAGATGGCTGATCCATGCGTACGAGCCAAGTAGTCCACCTGTGTCCAAATATCACGAATATCTTCCGGAGCACGTCCGTCAATACGTTTCTTTTTCTCAAGAATCATATTGCGAAGCTCTTCCTTCTCAATCTTGCTGAGGATATCCTTGATCGTACCACCTTCGTCAGCATATTCTTCTGTTTCCGTAAGCTCTTCAACTACACTATCTTTAATTTCCTGAAGGCCTTCACTGTATTTCTCTTTACCAAGACCAACATTAACATGCTCACGAATACGTTCTTCGGCCAGTTCATGAACCTTGTTTTTGAGATTTTCATCAACAGGTTCGGGCTCAAATTCACGCTTCTCTTTGCCAAACTCTTCGCGAAGTTCTTCCTGAAATTCACAGAGTTTTTGGATAGATTTGTGAGCTTCCTTTATCGCCGCTAGCATATCTTCTTCTGAGATCTCTTCCATCTCACCTTCCATCATGATGACGCTCTCAGCAGTACCACCGATAATCATATCGATATCGCTGTCTTTCATCTCGCTGATAGTAGGATTAATAACAAATTCACCATCAACGCGACCTACACGAACTTCGGCAATAGGTCCTGCAAAAGGTACATCAGAAATATGCAGTGCAGCAGATGCCCCTACTCCGCCGAGTACATCTCCGTCGTGCTCTCCGTCGGAAGAAAGTACTTTACAAACAATCTGAGTGTCAAAATTATATCCATCAGGGAATAACGGTCGCAGACTCCGATCAATCAAGCGACTTGAAAGAACTTCCTTATCGTTCGGACGTCCTTCTCGCTTAATAAATCCGCCCGGAAATTTACCACCGGCAGAAAAGCTTTCTCGCAGATCAACGGTTAAAGGGAAAAAGGGTTTATCTGTAGGCTCCTTTGAGCTTACCGCTGTACATAAAACCATGGTGTCACCCATGCGAACCACAACTGCACCATCGGCCTGCTTTGCAATACGGCCGGTTTCTATAGATAATGTCTTGCCCGGTGCAAATTCTACACTTCTAAAATCTTCTTTCATCGTAATACTATATTCAATTCAAATTTAAAATAAATAAACAAAGCTTTATGTAACGATTTCAAAACTTTGTATCTGATTCGGAAGGGTAATACTGTACAAAACACTAAATAAACATACAGTATTATAAAAAAGGCACGTTTCATTAACGTGCCTTAAAGAATTACTTGCGAATTCCTAAATCACTAATAAGCTCTCGATATTTCTCAATATCATTATCTTTGAGGTAGTCAAGCAGCTTTCGTCGTTTCCCTACCAGTTTTAATAATCCTCTTCGAGAATGATGATCTTGTGTGTTTTCCTGAATGTGTTCAGTAAGATCATTAATGCGCTCAGTCAGTATTGCAATCTGAGCTTCAGTAGATCCGGTATTCTCCTTTGACCCACCATATTTTTTTACAAGTTCCTCTTTTCGCTCTTTTGTTATCGCCATGTGTTAATTAAATTCTTTTTGTCTTTTCTACAACTGTGTATAACGTTCTTATATTAGCAAGCAAAGATAAGCGTTCAAACCGTATTTTGCAATATTTTAATGCTTGCCAAGCAGTTGCTGTGTATGCTTTTTATCCTCTTTTAGTTGTTCAATTAATTCTTCTTTTCCGTTAAATTTTTTCTCATCTCTTATACGCTTAAAAAATCGCACTTGCACCTCTTTACCATAAATATCCGTTTCAAAATTAAACAGGTGCACTTCAAGCGTCTGCTGTTCCCCGTCAAATGTTGGACGGGTACCAATATTCATCATTCCATTAAACCAATTGCCATTAATACGAACCTTTACCGCATACACCCCTTCTTTGGGGATAATCTTATTCACATGCTCCGGCTTTATGTTCGCAGTAGGAAAACCAATTGCTTTTCCTCTTTTATCTCCATGAACTACTGTTCCGTTTAGACGATACGGTCGCTGCAAAAAATCAGTGGCTTGTTCTATATTCCCATTCTCGCTTATAGCATTGCGAATAGCAGTGCTGCTTACCGTTTTTTTCCCTACTTCGTGTTTGGATACCACATATGAATCAAAGCCAAGTTCGGCACCGAGTTTTTCAATTGTCTCTATGGTTCCTTCCCTGTTACGCCCAAAATGATGGTCGTAACCGATCACAAATTCACTTACCCCGATTTTTTTATGTATAACATCTCGGATAAATTCCTCTGAACTCAGCAAAGAAAAATCGCGATCAAACGGAATAACAATCATTCGATCAATCCCAAGCTCTTCGAGAATTTCACAGCGCTCCTCCAAGGTAGTCAATAGCTTTATGCCATCATCCCCCGGATTGATAATATTTCTTGGATGAGGGTCAAACGTAACCAAAACGCTTCGCCCTCCCCTCTCATTGGCCTTAGCTACCACGGTATCAATAATGGCTCGGTGGCCGGCATGTACTCCGTCAAATGTTCCAACCGTTAATACCGTATTTTCTTCGTGTTTAACATTATCCAAAAAAACAAGTTCAGACATTGGTTTATAAATTGAGGTCTTTATTTAATGAAGATCAATATTTGAGGCATAGTTGTTAATAGAAAATATCTCTTCCATCTTTTCAACCGATAACGCATCTTCATTCTTATACTCACCGATAGCTATTCGCTGTAATCCGGCTAAATGGCCAACCGTTCCCAGTGAGTTTGCTAAATCATCGGCAAGTGTGCGAATATACGTTCCTTTACTGCACTTTACATATAACTCTAACCGTGGCAAATTGCATTCCATTATTTTCGTTTCTTCAATAATTACCTGCCTCGGCTTCCGCTTAACCTCTTTTCCTTTTCGCGCCAACTTATAAAGTGGATCACCATCATGCTTCAAGGCTGAATACATGGGGGGAATCTGGACAATTAATCCTGAAAACTGATCATCCAATGCTTGCTGGATGCTTTTTCTGGATAGGTAATTAAAGGGAGCACGTTTTTCAGGTGTCGTCTCTGCATCAAGACTGGGCGTTGATGATCCAAAAACAATTTCAGCCACATACTCCTTATCAGCTTCCTGGAAAGCAGAAACAGTTCTCGTTCCATCACCGCAACATAAAATAAGTAGCCCTGTTGCCATTGGATCAAGCGTACCGGCATGACCTATTTTTCGAATATTTGTGCATTTACGCAAGAACTTGACAACCTGGAAACTGCTCCATCTTTTGGGTTTGTCAATCAGGAAAGCCGCACCTCCATTATAATCGAAGTCGGGATCAGGCAAATTTTGATTGGAAAATATTGGCAGCTCTTCGAGCGGAATCGCTTTTGCCATGAGCAGTCCTACTCCTCATCGTCTTCGTTAGACTCGCGTTGTTTTCGCTCTTTACGGATTTTTTGAAACAGCTTTTCCATCTTTTCAACATGTTCGGCTGTTTTGTCATTAATAAAATGTAGTTCAGGAATGCGACGTACCTGATGACGAATTTTAGATGCTAACTCCTTGCGAATAGCTGCATTCTGTTCTTCCAGATAGGCAAAGATAGCATCTTCGTCTTTTCCGGGAGCATACACACTCAACAATACCTTGGCGATTAGAAGATCAGGAGTAACATCAACTTTTGTGACCGTAATAAACGATCCGCTCTGCTGATAATTTTTCTGTATTATCTTACCAAGATCACGCTTTATTACAGCACCAAGCCGTTCTGTACGAATACTCATAATCCAACAATTAAGATTAATGCGTTAGCTATCGTCGCTTTTCACATCTTCGAGACTTCGGCGTTCCTCAACAACCTCATAGTTCTCGATAACGTCACCAACTTTGATATCATTATAATTTACAATACTGATACCGCATTCGTACCCACTTTTGACTTCTTTAACGTCATCTTTGAAGCGTTTAAGAGCATCAATTTCGCCATCATAAATTACAACACCGTCACGAACCACCCGGACCGGGTTATTGCGATTAATCTTGCCATCAGTTACATAACATCCGGCAATAGTTCCGACACTGGATACTTTAAAGATTTCTCTGACTTCAGCATTACCGTACAATCGTTCGCTAATTTCGGGTGAAAGCATACCCTCCATCGCATCTTTAACCTCATCAACGGCGTCATAAATCACGCTAAAGAGTCGTATATCAATCTCTTCCTCTTCAGCTACTTTACGCGCATTGGAAGTCGGACGAACCTGGAATCCGATAATAATTGCCTCCGAAGCAGAAGCGAGTAGTACGTCAGATTCGGTTATAGCTCCGGCTCCGGTATGAATAATATTCACAGAGACCTCCTCATTGCTCAGCTTCTGTAATGCCCCGGAAAGTGCTTCAATCGATCCGTCTACATCTGCCTTAATAATAAGGTTGAGGTCTTCGATCTCACCAAGTGCAAGACGACGTGAAAGGTCATCAAGACTCATGTGCTTGGATTGACGCAACTCTTGCTCGCGCTTGATCTGCTGTCGCTGATTGGCAATCTCTTTGGCCTTCTTCTCATCATCGAGGGCAACCAGTTTGTCACCGGCCTGTGGAATATCATCAAATCCGGTTAGCTGTAATGGTGTAGAAGGACCTGCCGACTCAATGCGTTCTCCATGTTCATTTTCCATGGCACGTACACGCCCGAAACATGGTCCCGCTACAAATGCATCGCCCACTTCAAGTGTACCATTCTGTACAAGTATATTTGATACAATACCTTTTCCTTTGTCAACACGAGCCTCAAGAACAACCCCATCAGCATTTCTATCGGGATTTGCTTTTAGCTCCATCAATTCGGATTCAATAAGAACCTTCTCAAGCAGCTCGGGAATACCTTCACCGGTTTTAGCTGAAACTTCAGCAACCTGGTTAGTACCACCGTACTCCTCAACAATCACATCATGTTCAGCGAGTTGCTGCTTAATTTTATCGGGATTAGCTCCGGGTTTATCCATCTTGTTAATCGCAACAATGATAGAAACACCAGCAGCCTTGGCGTGATTAATCGCCTCAATAGTTTGCGGCATCACAGCATCATCCGCTGCAACCACAAGAATAACAATATCTGTTGCCTGTGCCCCACGCGAACGCATAGCAGTAAACGCTTCGTGACCCGGGGTATCAAGGAATGTAATAGGGCGTCCGTCATCCGTTGTTACTTCATAAGCACCCACGTGCTGAGTAATACCACCGGCTTCTCCTTCGGCAACCTGTGACTTACGAATATAATCAAGCAGAGAGGTTTTACCGTGGTCAACGTGCCCCATAACCGTGATGATGGGTGCTCGAGGTTCAAGATCTTCCGGATCATCTTCTTCAAGTTCAATTTCCTCAATGGCATCATCGGCATCAACAAATTCAACTTCATAGCCATATTCTTCGGCAACAAGCTCAATGGTGCTGGCATCCAAACGCTGATTGATAGATACCATCATGCCCAGATCCATACAGGTCGTAATCACATCATTGGCTTTCACATCCATCAGTTCAGCCAAATCACTGACCGTAATAAACTCAGTAGCTTCAATGATCTGATCTTCAAGCTCTTCAAGCTCCTGCTGCAGCTGTTCTTCTTCCTCGCGTTCTTCTTTTCGCTGGCGGCGGCGTTTCTGGCGTTTACTACCAACCGTTTCAGACGACTGCATTTTCTGCAGCGTCTCCTTCATTTTCTGTTCTACATCCTCCTCATCAACACGGCTTCCACGCTTACGACGCTTCTTCTTATTTTTCTTTTTGCTTTTCTTCTTGTTTCGCTTACCAGATTTTTTGTTTGACCCATCATCATCTTCTTCCTGGCGATCTTTCTTGCGCTTTCGTTTCTTGCGCCGCTTAGGCTTACTATCATCAATTTTGACCTTACCGACAACCTTTGTTCCCTTTAATCGACCAGCATGACCCCGAATTACACCATGCTCCTCTTCCTCATCATCATCATCTTCCTCTTCCTCATCATCATCTTCATCTTCCTCATCTTCTTCGTCTTCTTCCTCGTCATCATCTTCTAAATCATCCTCGTCTTCGTCATAATCTTCTTCATCATCAGAGTCATCTTCTTCATCTTCAACATCCTCATCGGCGGGTTCTTCTTCTGAGGTATCCTCATCATCTTCATCTTCCTCAGCTTCGTCAACCTCATCATCTTCTTCGGCTTCTACCGTTTCCTGAGGCTCTTCAATTTCTTCTTCATCCTGATCTTCCTCCTCGGACTCCTCTTTAGCCTCAATTTCCACCTCTTCTTCATCGGGCTCATCATCCATCTCTTCAGCCTGATCTTCTTCAGAGGCTTCGACTTCTTCGGGTTCTTCATCAACTTGCTCTTCAGGTTCTTCCTCATCTTTTGGCTTGATGCCTTCTATCTCTTCCTCTTCCTGAGGCTCAATAGGCAAGTCCTCATCTTCAAGAGGCTCCAGATAATCTTCAACAGAAACACTTTGATTACGGCTGGCACGAATTTGATTACGGCGATTCTCATACTCTTCTTTTGCCTTCTCGTGCTCCTTACTTTTTGCTTTATCAACACCATAAACTTCTTCCAGCGCCTCGTACATTTCGGGCGTAATTTTGGAATTAGGTTTATTGTCAATATCAAAGCCCTCATCTGATAACGAATCCACTATAGAGGTGGTAGAGACATTAAATTCAGATGCAACTTTGAATAATCTTCTTGTCTTCTTGGACATATATATTTGTTTCTGAAAAAGTACGTTCGTTATTATCTGTTACACTAATTAAGAACCTTTAGTATAAGGTAAAACAGGATTCTTGGAAATGTAAGTTCAATTATTCCTCATCATCAAATTCATATGCGATAATATCAATGATGCGTTCGGCTTCATCTTCGGTAATTTTACCTTCTGTTCGCCGAACAATTTCCTCCTCATCCAACTCTAATACTTGTCTTGCTGTATCACAGCCTATTTCGTGGAGCGTTTCAATAACCTCGGGACCGAAATCGATCTCAAATTCTCCGAGATCAATGTCATCCTCTTCTTCCACTTCGCGATAAACATCAATTTCGCAATTGGTTAGTTTTGAGGCCAGACGAATGTTAACTCCTCCTTTACCAATAGCTTTTGACACCTCATCCGCAGGAACTAACACCTTCGCATGTTCTCCGTCATCACTTAATTCTACGCTCAATACCTTTGCCGGCTGCAAAGCTCGTTTTATAAACTCATGTTTATCATCAGTATAATTGATGACGTCGATATTTTCATTTTGTAGCTCGCGCACAATAGCATGAATACGAACTCCTTTCATACCTACACATGCTCCGACAGGATCCACACGTTCATCGTGCGAAACTACGGCTACTTTTGATCGATCTCCGGGTTCACGGGCAATACGTTCGAGATCAATAATACCATCAAAAACTTCGGGAATTTCATTTTCAAACAACCGCTCCAAAAACAACGGCGAAGTGCGAGAAATAATTACAGAGGGATTTCCGTGATGACGTTTAACCTCCTTTACAACAGCACGGATGGTATCCCCTTTATGATAACGATCCTTGTAGATCTGTTCATCTTTGGGAAGCGTCAGTTCGACACCATTGTGATTCACCAACATTTCATGATTACGGATCTGGTAGACATCGCCCAGAACAATTTCCCCGACACGGTCAGAATACTCTTCAAATACATTATCCTTCTCAATTTCACGGATGCGTTGAGCCAATTGCTGCCGGGCCATCATTACAGCGCGCCGCCCGAAATCACGGATATCAAGCTCTTGCGCAAACTCATCGTAGAGCTCAAGGTCAGGATCGTGCTCCTGAGCCTCTTCAAGCGTAATTTCCTGCACTTCATCAGTTAGCTCCTCTTCAGGAACAACTTCACGAATATGAAGAATCTGAACTTCCCCGCGATCGGCATTTAAAATAACTTCAAAAGCTTCATCAGAACCATACTTCTTGCGAATCATGGTTCGAAAAACGTCTTCGAGAATAGAAAGAAGAAGATCCTTATCAATATCTTTGTCTTTGGCAATCTCGGCAAAAGATTGAATAATCTGTTTGGAAATATCGTTTGACATCAGTTAGCTCCTATCTGCTTAAAATTATTTAAATGAAGGAATTATTTTTGTCTCTACCAGGTCGTCAAATAAAATTTTCTTTATTGACTCATCATCCACACTTACAACAACGTGGTTATCGTCAACCTTTTTCAAAGTACCTTCAACCTTGGTGTACTCACCGTCTTTTTTAAACTTAAATTTTGCTTTACGTCCTACATTTTTAGGATATTGACGACGATCTACCAGCGGCCGGCTCAATCCCGGCGAAGAAACATTAATGCGGTATCTGCCAGAAAACACATCGTGAGCATCCATCAAAAAACTTAGCTCATTGCTTACCTCTGCACATTCATCCATATTAACGCCGCGATCTTCGGCATCTATAGACACCCAGACCTCCGGTGTATCACCGCCTTTGATCTCAACATCAACTAGAAAGAAATCAGTCGTTGATAAGACTGATTCTGCAAGTTCTGAAATCTTATTTATAACTTCGTTTTTCACGATTTTCTTATTTTTAGGTACAAAAAAAAGTGAGGACCTTTCGGCGCTCACTTTTAAGCAATCAAAGATATCGTTAATACGTCTAAAAAACAACTATAAGATGCCACAAATCTATTTTACTGACAATCTACATTAAGCACATCTCACTTAATATTTTTTTATAAATTTTTTGTCTTGGCTTTCCTATTATAAGGAGCATACAATATCAGCTATTAACAATAACCCAATACTAAGCGATATGCGTAAGTTCATTTTAACACTTGCAGGAATTCTTTTCGGCATTATAAATCTACATGCTCAAGAAGTTAACATTCAGGCTACCAGTGACGAAGAACGAGCAAAGTCAATCAAACATCGACAGCAAATGCGAACTCAGTCTATTTTTAAGGAATACCCTGTTCGCAATGTAGGTCCCGTGGTAATGAGCGGACGCATAACTGACCTTGCTGTTTATGATGAGAATCCGCGAAAGTTTTTCATAGGATATGCCTCTGGCGGCGTGTGGAAGACCGAAAACAGCGGCAACTCCATGGAACCGATTTTTGATCACCAAGGAACGTTGACGATTGGTGATATTGCTATCTCCGAGGCAGATGATGATGTACTTTGGGTTGGAACCGGTGAGAACAACAGCAGCCGTTCGAGTTATGCCGGCACCGGAGTTTACAAAAGTACTGATGGTGGTGATAGTTGGAAGTTTGTAGGCCTGCGAGGTTCCCAACATATTGGAAGAATTATTACGCATCCGACTAATCCTGATATTGCCTGGGTCGCCAGCATGGGTCCCCTCTACTCTATGAACGACGTGCGTGGAGTCTATAAAACAACCGATGGGGGCGAAAGTTGGGAAAAGTCACTTACCCCTGCTGACAGTACGGGTGTGATTGATTTAGTTCGTCATCCCGAAAATCCTGATAAACTGTGGGCCACAACCTGGGAGCGATTTCGTCAAGCCTGGAATTTTCAGGAAAACGGCGAAGGTTCCGGTATTTACGTTTCAAATGATGGCGGTGAAACCTGGGAAAAGTCGATGAAAGGATTTCCCGATAAAAAATTTGTCGGTCGTATTGGGATTGACGTGAGCCAAAGTAATCCCAATATCATGTATGCTTTTGTTGACAATCAGAAAGAATCCAAAACAAAGAAAGAGACCGATGACGAAAAACTAACCCAGGCAGACTTTGTAGACATGAACACTGAGGAGTTTTTCAAACTCGATAACGATAAACTGAACTCCTTTCTTCGCAGCAACGGATTTCAGGAAAAATACACTGCCGAACGCGTAAAACAGGATGTGCGTGAAGGTAAATACAAACCGAAAGCACTGGCCGATTATCTCGGTGATGCAAACGAAGCATTATTTGATTCAAGCATCAAAGGTGCGCAAGTTTATCGCTCGGAAAACGGTGGTAAAAGTTGGGATAAAGTAAACAGTTACGATCTTGAAAATCTTATTTATACTTATGGCTATTATTTTGGCGAAGTTCGGATTTCCCCTACCGATCCAAACACGCTATATATTATGGGCGTGCCCATGCTTAAATCAACAGACGGCGGCAAAACTTGGAAAGCGGTAGCCGAAAAACAGCCGGTTCATGTCGATCATCATGCCATGTGGATCGATCCAAATGATCCACAACATATCCTGCTTGGTAACGATGGTGGACTTTACGAAAGCCACGACGGAGCCATCAACTTCATCCGTCACAATGTATCTCCAGTAGCCCAGTTTTACACGGTCGCTGTGGATATGGAAGAACCCTACAATATTTACGGGGGCATGCAGGATAATGGTGTATTTTATGGATCCTCGGAAGGTACTCCATACGACAATAATCACTGGGAGCGTGTTTTCGGCGGTGACGGCATGCACGTGGCGGTCCATCCCGAAAACAGTGATCTGATTTATACCGGTTATCAATTTGGAAATTACTTCAGGATCAACCAATCGGAAAGCAACTATTCCAAGATTTCACCGAAGCATGAAATTGGTGAGACTCGATACCGCTACAACTGGAATACGCCCATTGAGATGAGCAACCACAATCCGGATATCCTCTACTTTGGTTCTCAAAAGCTGAATCGCTCGATGGATAAGGGTAAAACCTGGACGACTATCAGTCCCGACTTAACGAAAGACTTGCCAAATGGAAATGTGCCCTACTCTACCTTAACCACGATCTCAGAATCTCCACTTGATTTTAGCGTAATTTGGGTAGGTACCGACGACGGTAACATCCAAGTGACCAAAGACGGTGGCAAGACGTGGAACCTTGTCTCCGAAAATCTGCCGCAACGACGCTGGGTGAGCGAAGTGCACGCTTCACCACATGATCCCGCCACAGCTTATGCTTCCCTGAACGGCTATCGTTATGATGAGTTTGAAACCTATGTTTTTAAAACAACGAACTACGGCAAAACCTGGGAACCTGTAAAAGGAAATCTTCCCGAAGATGTCACAAACATTATCAACCAGGATCCGGTGAAGCCGAATATACTGTATGCAGGATTAGATCATGGTACCTTCGTTAGTTTCAACAACGGCGAACAGTGGCATCTGATCAACGGGATTCCGAATGTAGCGTCCTATGATATGGTCGTACATCCCAGAGAGCACGAACTAGTCGTGGGAACGCACGGACGCAGTGTCTACGTAATAGATGTAAAGCCACTACATGCCGTGTCGGATAACCGTGATAAAACAGTAATGGCTCTAACGGTTGATGATGTTCGTCATTCAGACAACTGGGGAACTCGCGACGCACCTTATCGAGAACTGGAAGAACCTAATGTTGAATGGCTATATTGGATTGGCGATGAGAATATCCAACAAGAAGAAATCGCAATTACCATAAAAGATAAGGAAGACCAAACCGTTAAATCACTCACGGATACCGCCAGCCATGGATTCAACCAATTTGAATGGAATCTGCTGCTGGAGAAAGGCAAACAAGATACTTCCAACTCGTATTTAAATCCCGGAAAATATACAATCACTTACGAAATCAATGAATCAACAGACAGCACTACATTTAAAGTTACTTCACCTAATAATTCTGATAGCGCTCCTCAGCGCGTGTTCTCAGGACCAGAAGAAATCGAATACGAAGAATACTAATGATCGAAGCCTAACCCTGGAATATACGCGGTCGGTTTCTTTCCTGACTGCTTCCGGGGATACGCTTTCAATAGTGGAAGTGGCGGTGGCAGATGACGACGCCGAGCGCAATCAAGGATTGATGGATGTACGTAATCTTCCAAGCTCAAAAGGCATGCTGTTTATTTTTGAACAAAACCAGCCGCGAAGCTTTTGGATGGCAAATACGCCTCTACCCTTGGACATCATTTTCGTAAATGCCGACAAAGAGATCGTACGAATCCATCACAATACGCAGCCATTTTCAGAGAAAAGCTTTACGTCCGATGAACCTGCTAAATATGTTGTCGAGACCAATGCGGGTTACTGTATCTCTCACGATATTCAGGAAGGAATGAAGGTTAGCTTCTAAACAAAAAGCCCCGGCTTAATTTCAAAACCGGGGCTTTAATATATTTTATGCCTAATTAAGCTTCTACTACTCCTTCATCCACTTTGCGATATTCATCAAGAAACTCTTTCACCTTTAAAACATTCTCTTTTGATCCAATAAATATAGGTGTCCTTTGATGGATGCTTTCAGGCTCAATTTCTAAAATACGCCCCTTGCCATCGATCGCCATTCCCCCTGCCTGCTCAATTAAAAAGCTTAGCGGATTACATTCATACATCAGCCGTAGCTTTCCATTTGGATATTGGCTACTATTGGGATAAATGAAAATACCGCCCGTAATGAGGGTTCTGTGGACATCCGCCACCATCGAACCAATATACCGTGCCTTATAAGGCCTGCTGGTATCAGGATCTTCAACCTGGCAATATTTTACGTACTTTTTAAGTCCTTCATCCCAAGAATGATAACTACCCTCATTCACACTATAAATGGTGCCGTGATCAGGTATTTTTACATCATCATCCGACAAAATAAATTCACCGATACTGGGATCGAGCGTAAATACCGAAACTCCGAGCCCTGTGGTATATGCCATCAATGTACTTGATCCATATAATACATAACCTGCCGCTACTTGCTTTACTCCCGATTGCAGAGCATCCCCTTCACTCAGTTGATCAGTATCGGAATTTTGGCGCATATAAATGGAAAAAATACTACCGATCGAAACATTCACATCGATATTCGAAGATCCGTCAAGCGGATCCAAATAAACTATATATTTTCCCCCATCATTATCGAGCTCAACAATACCATCATTTTCCTCGGAAATAACCATACATGTAATTTCCGATCGATTTAAGGCCGAAATAAGTTGCTTGTCGGCAAATAAATCAAGCTTTTTTACTTCTTCACCATGAACATTAGTCGATCCATCTTCCCCCAGGATATTAGTAATTCCGGCCTTGTTAACCTCTCTCGATATAATTTTTGCTGCCAGCCCAATATCGCGAAGTAGTTGCGACAGCTCTCCTGTAGCACCTGGAAATTTATTCTGTGCCTGAATAATATACTCTTCCAGAGTAATGACCCGATTTGTTTTTCGGTCTACCATATTTTCCCTATCCCTATTTTGCTAATCACTGTTTATGATTTCTATGTATCGCGCTCAGGTAAAAGACTTTGATATATAATTTCGGCTTTCTTTTCCAGTTCCTCAAGTGTTCCATTGTTACGGATAACATAGTCAACCCGATCAGTCACTTTTTCAAAGTTTCGCTGCTTTTTTATTCGCTGCTTTATCTCCGCTTCAGAACTGTTATCCCGCTGTTTTACACGCTCAATTCGATGATCTTCATCAGCTAATACCAGTACAATATAATCCATTGAACCGTGTTCTAAGTTTTCCAATAGTAAGGCCGCCTCATAGACAAAAATATCGTATCCCTGTGCTTCAGCTTCTTCTATTTCTTGGGATGCCGCCGCCGGTAACTTCGGGTGAACGATAGCATTCAATTCTTTGACACGTCCTTTTTCAAATGCTTCTTTTGCCAAATGCTTGGTATTTAACTGCCCATCGTCTAAAAATGATTCTGAGCCGAAATGATCAATCAACTGCTGTTTAACTTCTGGGTTGGTTACCATCACCTGCTTAGCCAGATCATCAGCATTTAATATATAGGCACCTAAGTCTGCCCATACTTCACAGACCGTGGATTTTCCGCTGCCAATACCTCCGGTAACGCCTACAGTAATCATTATTCTGTTTTATCTGATGCAGAAATAGAAAGAAGATACTCGTTGATGAACTCATCGAGTTCGCCATCCATAACCGCATCAGTATTTGAAGTTTCGTGATCAGTGCGATGATCTTTAACCATATTATAAGGATGGAATACATACGAACGTATCTGTGATCCCCATTCAATATCCTTTTTGGAATCTTCGAGCTTCTCCTTCTTACGTTCTTTGATCTGCTTTTCCAGCTCATAGATCTTCGACTTGAGCAAGGTCATCGCTTTTTCACGATTCTGTTTCTGGGACCGCTCCTGCTGACATTCCGCAACCACCCGCTGCTCACTTCCGTCAGAAAGCTCACCCTCCCAAATAAGTCGAACCGCAGTCTCTGTTTTATTCACATGCTGCCCGCCCGCGCCGCTGGCACGAAAGCGCTGTAGCTCAACTTTACTTTCGTCAATATCTACCTCAATAGTGTCATCTACCAATGGTGATACAAACACCGAGCAGAATGAAGTATGTCGACGCGAATTGCTGTCGAAGGGTGAAATACGAACCAAACGGTGCACACCGCTTTCAGCTTTCAAAAAGCCATAAGCAAACTCTCCCTCAACTTGTATCGTCGCACTTTTTAATCCGGCGACATCGCCCTGTTGATATTCCATTACGGATATCTCGTAATCGTGCTTCTTTGCCCACCGAGTATACATGCGATACAACATTTCGGCCCAATCCTGGCTTTCGGTACCTCCAGCTCCCGGGTTAAAGGTAAGAACAGCATCTCGATGGTCATCTTCACCGCGCAACATATTACGTAGCTCAAGATCTTCAACTCCTTTCTCCAGTTTTTTGACCTCTTGCTTTAACTCATTGTCTACATCTTCGCCTTCATCAAGAAACTCCTGATAAACCTTAATGCTATCGCGAAGCTCGTCCAGCCGATCCCAGCTTTTAACCATACTCTTTTCATGATCCAGCTTTTTCATAATGCGACGAGCCTCATCGGGATCATTCCAAAAGTTAGGATCTTGCGTCTTCTCTTGCAGCTCTATGATATTTACTTTTCGCTGATCATAGTCAAAGATACCCCCTGAGCGCATCCACACGCTCAAATAATTCATCAAGATGTTCTGAATTAATCGTTGTAGTACTCACAATAATTTTCTTTTTAATTCAATTTAAAACTTTTTACTGCTAATTACTTTCGGCCCAGTTTGCCCAGGATATATCCTAAAGCAATACCACCCACAAAACCAATAAGCACCCCTTCTTCTGGGTGAGAACGCACATAACGCCGGGCTTCTCGATAATCTCTGTTAATCTCATCTTCAAGCTCGGCTCGTTCTTTCTTTAATCGATTAATCAGCTTTTCATAGCCTTTAATTTTTTCACGTTTTTTCTCTTCGGTTTTTGATTCACTCTTCTCTTCTGATTTGTCTTTGTTATCAGCCATGGTTGTAGTTCTTTATTTTAGGGTTACTCAAAGATACAAATTCTGCATCGAATCACATTTTTAAATTGTATTTTTTTACTGCCTGAAATTCCAAAAGTGATTCACATTATTTACATATGGGAACCATAATTTTAGCTATTCTATGAAATTAATATCCAACATTGTAAAACGGTTACAACGACGTTTCTTTGATACCGTTACTTCCGGCAATTTAGTATATAACACCTGTTGGGAAGACCCTCGCATCGATCGAGAACTGCTAAACCTCAACTCAAGCAGCAAAATACTCATGCTAACAAGTGCCGGTGATAATGCACTGGACTATCTGCTTGATGACGTTCGACATATACAGTGTGTTGATATCAACCCCACCCAAAATGCTCTATTAGAACTTAAAAAAGCTATTTTTAAAAATGGAAACTACGCGCTCCTATGGGACTTTTTTGGAAAGGGAAGGAAAACTGGAGCAGAGCTTATCTATCGTCAACAATTAAGACAATTTTTACCCAAGCAGGCCCGAAAATTATGGGATAAAAACATTCATAACTTTAGTCCCACAGCAACAAAAGACAGCTTCTATTTTAGCGGCACTTCCGGAAAGGTTGCACGTACTGTTTTTAACCAGATTCACCGAAAGGGATTGATGCAGGCTGTGAATAATTTATTAGCTGCAGACAGTTTGGAAGAACAAGCTTATTATTTCCATGATATAGAGCCGCAACTCTGGAATCCCTTTTCAGAATGGCTTATCAGGCGTCATGCCACCATGGCGATGCTCGGCGTTCCGGCAAGTCAACGCAAAATGATTGAGCAGCAGTATGAAGATGGATTACTGGAATTTATTCGGAAATCCCTGCACCAAGTATTCACTGAGCTCCCTATAAAAGATAATTATTTTTGGCGGGTTTATCTCACAGGGCATTATACTCCAAACTGTTGTCCAAACTATCTCCGTGAAGATTACTTCCAGATTTTACGAAAACGCATTCACCGTATTAAAACTCAAACCTCCTCCCTGCTTGAAGCATTGCAAAAAAGCAATGAAACCTACTCTCACTATGTGCTATTAGATCATCAGGACTGGATGACATTTACTCAGCCTGATCAACTTGCCAAACAATGGAGACAAATACTGAACCATGCGCAAAGCGATGCACGTATTTTATTTCGGTCGGCCATGCCGGAACCGAATTTTCTACCGGATTTCGTCTTTGATAACATTCGTTTCCATCCTGAATTAACAGAATCACTGCACAAGAAAGACCGCGCGGGGACCTATGAATCAACACATCTTGCCACAGTACTATGACCAAAGTATCAGAGATATCCTGTGCTGAGGAACATGCTGAAAATGTAGCCCAATATTATCGACTTCACGCTCCTATTTATGATGTCACCAGATGGAGTTTCTTATTCGGACGAAAAACTCTTATAGATCAAATTCCCAGTTTACCGGCCCGACCAAATATTCTGGAAGTAGGCTGCGGAACCGGCAAGAATCTAATCTATCTAAAACAGCGGTTTCCAGATGCAGATATCACCGGTATTGATCTGTCTACGGATATGATTGGAAAAGCTCAGAAAAATATTACCACCCCTTCTATCAACCTTAAAAAAATGCGTTATGGCTCTGGTAAACTGAAAGAAGAGACCTATGACCTCATTTTACTTTCCTACACACTGACTATGATGGGAGCTGAGTATTCACATATAGTTTCAAGGATAAAAAATAACCTCAATGCGAATGGATACCTTGCAGTCGTTGATTTCCACACCTCTCCATTTTCGTGGTTTAGAAAATGGATGAATGTAAATCATGTGGATTTTTCCGGTGATTGGTATTCCCTTTTGGAAGAAAACTTTTCCTTAACACATGCAAAATTTCAAAACGCATATTTCGGTCTTTGGAACTATGTGCTATTGATAAACACAAAAAAATAAGAGCTATTTAAGAATGAGTTCATCTGTAGCTTTTCTTATCTTAGGCATCTATGAATAAAATTGAGCAACAGATTGCAGAAATAAAAAAAGAACTCAAAGAATCGCCCAATGACGGCGACCTGCTTAACGAACTGGGCATTGGATATCACATGCTTGGTGATTATGAGCAGGCCATAGAATATTATCAGCAGGCACTTAATCAACAACCCGAGGCTGTCAAGATCCATTTTAATCTTGCCAATACCTTTTATGAAAAAAAGGATATTGAAAAGGCCATCAACCACTATATGAATGCGTTAGATATTAAGCCTGACTATGTGCCGGCCTTAAATAATCTCGCTGATATCTATGAGTTGGCAAATGAAGATGAAAAAGCCCGAGAGTTATTTGAGCACATCACAGAGATAAATCCCGAAGATCCCATGGGATATTTTAATCTGGGGAACCATCATCTGCGAAATAATAACAGCCTTGAAGCAGGACGCTGCTATAAAAAAGCGATAGAGCTCGACCCTGAGTTTCATGAGGCCTATAACAATATCGGCTTTCTACTAAAACATCTTGAGCAATACGAAGAAGCCATTTCTTATTATAAGCAATGTCTCGAAATTGAACCCGATTATGAACCGGCCCAAAAAGATTTGAAGGCCTGTAAAGAAGCGCTACAAAACTCCTGATTCTGGAACATTTTAGCTCATCTATGCTATAATGGTAACGTTATTTTGAATAAACTCGGGAGTTTCTATGACAAACGTTACTAAACTATTCTCACTTTGCTTTGTACTATTAATAATTTCCACTACTGCTTTTGCTCAAAACCGACCCACTGATAGCCGTTTTGGGCTTACAGCTTCATTCCAAGGAAATCAAACCAACTTACAAATTCCAATCTGGCTAAATGACAATCTTACGATTGCTCCTGTTTTTGGAATTAATCACCAACAAGATAGTTTTACCTCAATCAACCTGGGGATAGCACCTCGCTTTTATCAGGATTTAGGATCCGATTTCGCCACTTACCTGGGAGCTCGCGGTATTCTGCAACGTACATCGCCTGAAGTTGGCCCCGAGGACACCGATTTCCTGCTTGGAGCGACCGGCGGTGGCGAATATTTTCTTGGCAGTCATTTCAGCCTTGGAGTAGAAGCACAACTCAATTTTCTAATTAACGATAATGGTAATAACCGGCTCTCAACCGGAGCCGCTTTGATGGGTACCTACTACTTCTAAACAAACCGTATTCCTCTAAGGTATCGATCAGCCGCCTTTACCGGGCGGCTTTTATTTTTTTGGATATAACCGTTTTGATATAAAATAGAATTACATTTACTTATTTAATTACTCAATATAAAAGTGATGAAAAGAGTTGTTGGTATTGGCGGAATCTTTTTTAAAGCCAAAAATACAAAGGCATTAGCGTCATGGTACAAAACTCATCTTGGAGTCCCTATTGATGATAGTTTTGGCGGATATACGTTTAACTGGAATAATAACACTGAACGTCCTTCCAAAGGATATACGATCTGGAGCCCTTTTAAAAGCAATACTGATTATCTTGAGCCCAGCGAGAAAGATTTTATGTTCAACTTTATTGTAGATGACCTGAAGGCCCTTGTCGAGGTACCAAAGTCGGAAGAAATTAACCTGATCGGAGATATTGAGGATACTGAATTTGGGTTATTTACTTGGATCCTGGATCCGGAAGGCAATAAGGTTGAGCTTTGGGAACCTGCAAATGGATAACATTAATTCTGAAATTGTTATCCTAATACATCATTAAAAGACTTTTACGATCGCGCCAGTAGTAGAAAACCATATTACCATAAAAACTGACGACAACTTTCCTCTGGCTGTCACAACATTTACTGCCGAACAAACAAGCTCAAAAAAGACAATTGTATTGGGATCAGCGCTGGGCGTTCCCCGATATATCTATTTTAAGCTGGCCACCTTCTTTGCAGAACATCATTTTAATGTACTCTGTTTTGATTACCGGGGCATTCATGAATCCAAAAAAAGTAACATTGCCGGATCTGAAATTCGAATGTACGACTGGGGAAATCGAGATATTAATGCTGCATTAGAATGGTCCATTGAAAATTGGGCTTCTGATAAATTAATCTACATAGGACACAGTTGTGGCGGACAGCTGTTAGGATTAGCAACTCACGCGTCCAAAATTGATGCTGCTATTTTTATTGCTTCTCAATCAGGCTATTGGAAGTTATGGCCCTTCCCACATAAGCTGGGCGTGTGGAGTGTTTGGCAATTAATCCCACTTATCACTCCCTGGTTTGATGAATTTCCGGCACGAGCTTTACAACTTTCCTCAACAAATATTCCCTCAGGAGTAGCCAGGCAATGGGCTCAATGGGGTAAATCTAAAAATTATTTGTGGGCTTTCATTTCCGAAGAGGATCGTCGACAGTATCTTAATCTGCAATTTCCACTGCTCTCATTAGGGTTTACTGATGATCAATATTTCGGCCCTCCTGCAGCCGTAAAAAAACTACTCGAATACTATCCTTCTACCGAACAACAACTGCGTCTTATAACACCAGAATCACTCAATAGGAAGTCTATTGGTCATTTTGGCTTCTTAAAGTCAGATCTCCGTAATACGCTCTGGCAGCAGTTAATTGGATGGATTCAACAACTCAATTTATAGCATACAAAAATATTTATAATACGCTTTGAGACCCTTATCTTCATTTAGTTTTCGTCAATAGGCCATTGACAGACTTATCATAATTTTTAAACCAGTATTTAACTATGCAATTTTTTAGCCGAAAATTAATTAAACCTGAAGATTTAAATGCCCATGGAACACTTTTCGGTGGGTCTGTGCTTAGCTGGGTCGATGAGGAATCAGCAATATTTGTTACCTGCCAACTTGATAAAGGCAATATTGTCACCAAGTATATGTCCGAAATTGATTTCGTTAGCTCGGCAGGACTCGGTGATATTATCGAAATTGGTATGGAAACAGTTAAATTCGGGACAAGCTCAATTACAGTTCGATGTGAAGTGCGCCACAAATTCACAAAAGAAACCATAATTAAGATCGATAAAATCGTATTTGTTCATCTTGTGGATGGGAAGCCGGCGCCACATGGAGTGGAAGAACCTCAAAACGAGTAAGTTATTTCAGGGCATTAATATGAGAATGTAATAATATTTAAGTTTATTCAGTTTCATTTTGTTAATTTTAGAATATTGTATTTACAGCTAATGTTGAATACAAAAGCAATAGTAGTATCATCTAAGACAGGAAATCGTACATGAATTATCAGTTTATCGAGCCCGATAAAATTATCGATATGCTTTTCAAGGACTCAGAATATGTTATTGAGTTCTGTGAAGCCGGAGTTATCTCTTTTGATGAGTTTATTGAGAACTACCAAATACACCTATTAGACAGAAACATGACAGATCTACGGAAAGCGGGCCATAAGATTAAACCGGGTGCTCAAATGATGGGTGCAGATGAAGTCGTAGATGAATATGAGCACGCCAAAGAGTTGCTTAACAATAATGCCGACGATGAAGAGCTGGAAGAATCGGTAGATAAAATGAATAGCATCTGTTCAACTATAAAAAAAGAACTAACCCATCTTGCTGATTCACAAAATTAATATTCATCTGTGTAAAAATTAATTTTTGTGACATACAATAATTTTGAAATTCAAATCTAACACGCAGTGAGTATTTTAGTTACCGGCGGAGCCGGTTTTATTGGCAGCCACACGGTTGTAGAACTCTTGGAAAACAACGAAGACGTCATTGTTGTTGACAACCTTAGTAATAGTAAAAAGGAAGCGCTTGACCGCGTACAGGAAATCGCCGGCAAATCACTAACATTCTATAAGACCGATCTCCTCGATAAAGATGGCTTAGATGAGATTTTCAGCAGCCATCATATTGATTCTGTAATCCATTTTGCAGGATTTAAAGCAGTAGGCGAATCAGTAGCAAAACCTCTCTCCTATTATCACAATAATATTACCGGCACCATTTACCTATGCGAGGTGATGGCCCGACACAACGTTACTGATATAGTATTCAGCTCCTCGGCCACGGTGTACGGTGATCCCGAAACTGTACCCATTCAAGAAAATTTTCCACTGACTGCCACCAACCCATATGGGCGCACCAAGTTATTTATTGAAAAAATACTTCGTGATGTACATACTTCTGACGGCAGCTGGAACATAGCACTGCTCCGTTATTTCAATCCCGTGGGTGCCCATGAGAGCGGTCGCATTGGTGAAGATCCAAATGATATCCCCAACAATCTGATGCCTTATATCACTCAGGTAGCGGTAGGCAAGTTGGACAAACTCTCTGTATTTGGGGATGATTATCCAACCCACGACGGAACAGGCGTTCGTGATTACATTCATGTCGTAGATTTGGCCATCGGGCACCTTAAAGCACTAGACAAATTACAATCCAATCCAGGAGTAGTAACGTACAACCTGGGTACCGGACAAGGATATAGTGTTCTGGATGTGGTAAATGCATTCGAGAAAGCCTCAGGAGAAAACGTGCCTTACAAAATAACTGATCGGCGTCCCGGTGATATCGCCAGTTGCTATGCCGATCCTACCAAAGCCGAAAAAGAACTCGGATGGACAGCAAAACGAGATATTGTAGAAATGTGCCGCGATGCCTGGCGCTGGCAGTCACAAAACCCTGATGGATATTAATCCATTACGAATCGAAATCTCTTTTTACTGCCAGAAAAATGACGTGATAATCAACAGCAATCTTTCCTTCTGTTGAGGAATCCCAGTGGTCAATAAGGAGTGACATCTCTTTAGACGATAACTGTCGTCCCTGTTTTAGGGTATCCATCCCTAAAGAGCTAAACTGCTCAAAAAAGTCTCTGGCACTTTCATACTCCCGGGTAATGGTATCTTCATAATAATCAACCTGTGCTGGGCCTACAGACATCTTGACAACCATCTCTTCTACGTCGGGTAATTCGTTGGCTGTGAAAGGCAATCCCAGCTCCTGGCAATAGGATCTCCACCTTGGGAAGCTCTCATTACCGGGGAACGAAGCTAATAATAATCCACCAGGCTTAGTGATTTCCAGCCATTTTGCCAGCGTTTGAGCCGGATAATCGAACCAGTGAGGGGTAAATCCGCTCACAGTCATTGCGTAATGCGGATCATCAAAGTCAGGGACCTGTTCAGCATCCATCACCTTAAACCTCAGATTATCCTGATCAGCAAATTTATTGCGGCAGAACTCAATCATACCCTCTGACAGATCAGTACCTTCAATTTCTCTATCAGGATATAACTCAGCCACTCCCTTTGTCACAAAGCCTGTTCCCGCTCCAAGCTCGATAATGGGTCCTCTGGGAATAATGTCTCTCCATGGTTTCAAAGAAGCAATAAGGCGGTCTGCAACCTCCTTTTGCACGGATGCGTGCTCATCATAATACGAGGCTGCTTCACCAAATGAATCAGCAATTTCTCGTTTTATCTCACTATCAGCTACTGTCTGTTGATCATTCATGTTCAATCTTCTATCAACAAAATTTTTATTCCTCTGATGCCATATTAGCCTGCTCCTGTTGCCAGGTCGAATCACTTTTAAATGTACGAATCATCGCCCTGAACTGCCTTACAAAGCGACGCTTATCATACTTAGGTGCAAATTGGGCAAACTCCAACATAAATAAACGCTGAGATTCCTCATCATAGACGGTCAAATTTACAAAAGGACCGGCCATAGCATCATTCGTCATAGTCCATACCCCAAGAGTTTCAAATGCTAAGTCACCATTATACGTAAACTGCTCTGTCTCGTGCGGACGGTTATATGCAGTAGTAACATACGACTCTTCACGCGAACCGCGGATCCACTGTTCATTAAGAGAATCTCTTTTGGTATTAATCCAGTCTTCATCAACATGGGTAGCGTCATCCATCTTTCTCCACCACATCCAAAACCAACGATCGTTCTCAGGCAACGGACGTCGCATAGTCATGAAATGTTGTTTTTGACCATCTTTGGTATACGTAGTATCAATATTCTTAATCCAATCATGCTGAATGCGCATTCGCCATCCTTCAGTTTGCCAAATACTATCAGCGAGAGCTACCTGCTCCCCTCGGTCATAAATTTCTCGGGTATAGCGTTGTATCTCCTTTTCAATTAGATTATCCGTCAACGTTTCTTGGGAGTTTCGAATCTGGCGTGCAAGAGTCGAATCAGACTGTCCGGATAAAAGCATCAGCCATTGATCCCGATACCAGTGATCTTTAAGAGGAAAGGCAAATGATTCACCTTCTCGAACTTGACGCTCAATTTCATCACTTAGTAACGCACGAATTAAATCAGCTGTATTGGTGCTATCCGTAATAGGTGCTGCAATAATTAGGTTTCGATAACGCTTAAGCTGCTCTAACCGTTGATTCGTTTCAAAATCCTGAAAACGAAGATCAAAGCGAGGTGGTTTTCCCGGAATGGTCTGGATCCATCCACCAAACGTTTCACGCAAAGCTTCAGCCGTCTCACTCTCAAACTGGGTAGAATCCATTATTACCACAACCTCACCAAAACTGCCTCGAGCCTTTTGACGATAATCACCTTCACAGCCTACCCAAACGGCCACAAGGAGAACAAATACTGATATTTTTAATACTGATTTCATAACCTCAATAATGACATTAGAATTTTACTCTTTACCATACTTCAAGCTTCTAACAAATGCAAACACCTCATCCTTCCATCCCTCCTCAGGATAATTGTCCCGAATGGTATCAATCAGAGCACTTCCCACAATAAAGCCGTCCATATCAGCTGCTATACGCTGGGCATCCTCGTGGGATTTAATCCCAAAGCCAACCATTTTCGGATTCTTGGTTACATTCTGTTTCACCCGACTAATAAATCGTTGGACAGACCTCGCTACCTCATCCCCTTCCCGAGCCCCGGTTACACCTGTAACTGATACACAGTACACAAATCCCTGTGACTGTTCATCAATCTTACGCATTCGCTCATCAGACGTATTGGGAGCCACGAGATAAATAATGGGCAGTTCATTCTTTTCCGCCTCACCTTTTAAAATCCCAGACTCCTCTATGGGGATATCAGGGATAATAAGTCCATCTACTCCCGCTTCGGCCGCATCATGACAAAACCTTTCCGCTCCATACCGAAGCACCGGATTGATATATCCCATCAAGATAATGGGAATATCAGACTTCTCCCGTACTTGCTCTACGATATTCAATATCTTCTTCATTGTGATTCCTTGCTCAATAGCCACATTGCTCGAATATTGAATAGTGGGACCATCGGCCAGAGGATCACTGAACGGCATGCCCAGTTCGACCAAGTCCACGCCATTCTCCTCAAATCCTAAAATAAGATCAACCGTTGCTTCCGGATCGGGATACCCGGCTGTTAAAAACAGGCTCATAATCTTTTCCGAGCCTTCATGTCGTTCGAAGAGTTGTGTAATTCTTTTTTCTGTCTGAACCATTGAAAACCTATATTTTCAGATCCTGTTCTTACAAACTATCAGAACAAGATTACATGTTACGTTGAAAGTTATTTATCAATACCGATTTATTAAATCCACTTCGTCAGTGGTCTATATGCTTTGATATAGTGCCCATATCTTTATCGCCCCGTCCAGAGCAATTCAATACCACAATTTCATCCTTGGATGTCTTGGGCATCAGCTCATCCAAATACGCTATTGCATGGGCTGTTTCCAAAGCCGGGATAATACCTTCAGTCTCAGAAAGCAGTTTAACACCCTCCATCGCCTGATCATCAGTAATCGCTTTATAATGTACGCGGTTGGTTTTATGGAGGTACGAGTGCTCAGGGCCGATACCCGGATAATCAAGTCCGGCCGAAATAGAATGGGCTAACTGAATTTGTCCCTCTGAATTATGCAGCAAATAACTCATAGAACCGTGCAACACACCGGGTTGACCAATGGTAAGGGTTGCTGCAGTTTGGTCAGTATCAGCCCCCAATCCTGCCGCCTCAAGCCCATACATTTGCACAGATTCATCCTCAATGAAGGGATAGAAAATACCTATTGCATTTGATCCACCGCCTACACAAGCCAACAGGTGATCCGGCGATTCTCGTCCCTCAGCTTCAGCTAACTGCCTTCGCGTTTCATCCCCAATAACACGATGAAAGTTCCGTACCATCTTGGGGTATGGATGTGGACCTACAACTGAGCCGATAATGTAAAACGTATCTTCCACATTGGTTACCCAATCGCGAATGGCTTCGTTGGTGGCATCTTTTAGGGTCTGCGATCCGCTGGTTACGGGACGAACTTCCGTACCCAGTAACCGCATGCGTTCAACATTTAACTTCTGACGCTCCATATCTTCAGCGCCCATATATACGATGCAATCGACCCCAAATTTAGCACAAGCTGTAGCGGTGGCTACACCATGCTGGCCGGCCCCCGTTTCTGCAATTATACGATCTTTACCCATGCGCTGGGCCAGTAAAATCTGTCCAATGGCGTTATTTATTTTATGTGCTCCGGTATGGCAAAGATCCTCTCGCTTCAAATAAATTTTTGCTTTACCATAGTGATCGGTAAGGCGATTGGCATACGTCAACTTTGTCGGACGTCCCACATACTCATTTAGCAATTGCCGGTATTCCTGCTGAAAGCTCTCATCCTGCCAAGCATCTTCGTACGCTGCTTCTAACTCTTCGAGTACGGGAATTAAAATTTCCGGTACAAACTTGCCGCCAAAATCGCCGTAATACCCTTCCTTAGTCGGTAAATCGTATTTCATTGTTTAGATCTTAATTAAAATGTCATCCTAAACTTGTCCCAGCATATGTTAAAATAATTTGTTTCCAGATGCTGAAATAAATTCAGCATGACACATGCTTTAAAACTCTAATTTCACTCAACAACCATAGGCCAGATCATTATTATAAGCAGACTCGATACTATAGTCCCCCAACCTCCTGTTTTTTCCATATCTCTTCCATCTCTTCCATAAACGCATCGACCTTATCAAAATCCTTTACACCGGGCTTATCTTCTAATCCACTCGAAACATCTACTGCATACGGATGTACCTCTTTGCAAGCTTCGAAAATATTGTCCGGATTCAACCCACCCGCTAAGAAATAAGGTACTCCCTGAGAAACCTCATCCAAAAGAGACCAATTAAATGCTTCTCCAGTGCCGCCCCATTTGCCCTCTACTTTGGTGTCAAAAAGCAAGTATTCAACGTGGTCTAAAAATGGATCAATGCGCGCATTTAAATCCGAAGCTGTATCTTCCTCCTCTACATGAATCGCCTTAATCACCGGTTTATCAACAAGCGAGCAATAATCCGGATTTTCGTTGCCGTGCAGCTGCACAAAGTCGATACCTGTCTGACGGGCTATCATGTTCACATCATCCAGCGGCTGGTTCACAAAGACACCAACACATTCAGGCCCATGCAGCCAATTAATAATCGCCCCTGCCTTGGCCGGCGAAATATGACGCGGACTATCCTCATAGAATACAAAACCCATGTAATGGGCCAGCGCGCCCGAAACAAATCGAGCATCTTCAAGCGTAGTGATTCCACAAATTTTTACTTTTGTTCGTTCTTCCGGATCTGCAAACATTTACTCTTCTACTTCTTTGGTAATTAGATTCTTCAGTTTTGATTTCATCCCCATCACGGCTTCACCGGGATCAGACTGACGCATAAAATATTCTCCAATCAACGCGGCATGGATACCTTCATCATACAGTAACTTTAAATCCTCCGGCTTTCCGAGTCCGCTTTCAGATACCAATACAGTATCCTCAGAAGCCTTATGCAGTAGCTCAATCCCCCTGTGAAGGTCAACATCAAAAGATCGCAAATCGCGATTATTAACACCTAAGATCTCAATATGATCAAAGTTAATATATTCGATATCCTCTTCCGAATAACATTCAACCAGTGCTTGTAACCCAAACTCATTTGTGGCATGCAGAAGTTCATCAAGTTGACTCCCTTCCGTAATCGTCGCAATCAATAATACAGCATCAGCACCATAAGCTTTAGCCTCCTTTACCTGGTAGGGATCAACAATAAAATCCTTTCTTAGAAGTGGAATAGAAACATTTTTAGAAGCAGCTTCCAAGTATTTAAGACTCCCTTTGAACGCAGGCTCATCCGTTAATACTGAAATAGCAGAGGCGCCGCCGTCTTGGTATTGTCCGGCTATTTTTTTGGGATCAAAATCGGGACGAATAAGTCCTTTTGACGGAGAAGCCTTTTTAATTTCTGCTATAATAGCCACATCATTCTCAAGCTGCAGCGCTTCAGAAAAATCTTGCGGATTTTGCTCAAAAAGCTCCATATCTCCCAGATCATGAAAGCTTACCTCCCGCTTTCGCTTTTTAAGATCAATTTTCGTCTGTTCAACTATTTCTTCGAGGATATTTGCCATAATTACGGGGTCGACTCCATTATATCATTCGTAGCCTCACTCATTCGTTGTAAAACCTTTAAGGCCGCACCAGAGTCAATACTATCGGTTGCCAATGCTTTCGCTTCTTCAAGAGAATCTGTTTTCCCGGATACATGAATGCCAAAAGTTGCGTTAAGCAGCACAATATCACGATGAGGTGCCTCCCCCTTCCCTTGAAGGACAGACCGAATAATATCAGCATTATAATACTGGTCACCACCCTGCAACTCTTGTAAGCTAACAGGTTCAAACCCTAATGAAGAGGCATTGAATTCCCGTTCATCCACAAATGAATTGTCCTCAATTTCATGGATGAACGTAGGGGCACTCAAACTAAACTCGTCCAACCCGTCTCGGGCGTGAACACTAAATACTCGTTCAGAATCTAAATTGGATAGAATCATAGCTATCTGCTTTGCGGTCCGCTTATCAAAAGCTCCAACAACCTGTCTGCGTACCCCTGCCGGATTCAGTAGCGGCCCCATGGTATTAAAGAAGGATCGAATACCTAAAATTTGACGGGCCGGCATTACATGTTTCATTGCCGGGTGAAAGTTGGGCGCAAACATAAAACAGGCATTTACTTCTTCAAAAACCTGCTCAATCTGTTTTTTGTGTAATGTGGCCACAATATCAAGCGCTTCCAGTACATCGGCACTCCCACTCTTGCTCGATACGCTTCGGTTACCATGCTTAAGTACCGGAACGCCCGCCCCGGCCACCACAAACATGGCTGCCGTAGAAATGTTAAACGTTCCCAGTCCATCGCCTCCGGTACCGCATAAATCAACCGCTCCCTCAACATCTACTTCGGGACTTACGGCTGCTTCGCGCATCACTTTAACGAAGGTCGTAAGCTCTTCGATGGTTTCACCTTTCGAACGCATTCCCAGTAAAAAAGCGGTGGTTTTTTCGTCTTCCACCTCCCCTTCTAAAATAGCCTGCAAAGCCGATCGAGCCTCTTCGGGGGATAAATCCTGGCGTTGTGCCAGCTTTTCTAAAATCTGTTTAAAATCAATCATGTTGTAGCAATTTTATATTCGTTATTGGTCTGTAGAATCCAGTTTTTGACAATATTAGGTCCCTCAGTAGTAAGTATACTTTCGGGATGAAACTGTATGCCCTCTAGGGGCCATTCTTTATGGCGCACTCCCATGATAACCCCATCATCACTGTGTGCCGAAACTTCCAACACATCAGGAATTTTATCGGGATCTAACACCAACGAATGATAGCGCGTGGCCGTGAAATTATCGGGAATATTTTGAAACACTGACTTTCCATCATGTTTTATCCGAGAGGTCTTGCCATGCATCAATTGTGGAGCATGAATCACTTTCCCCCCAAAAACTTCCCCAATTGCCTGATGACCAAGACAGACCCCCAAAATCGGGGTCTCATGTCCCAATTCTTCGATAAGCGGCTCGGTAATACCTGCATCAGAAGGTCGTCCGGGGCCGGGCGAAATAAGTATTTTGTCGGGGTTAAGCTCTTTAACTTCTTCTATAGTAAGTTCATCATTGCGAATCACCTTATAATCGACCGTGTGCTCCGCGACAATATGTACTAGATTGTACGTAAAAGAATCGTAGTTATCGATGATTAAAATCATAATGTTTAACTCGTAAAATCGTAGGTTTTAAACAATCCTGTAACTTCGCGGACGGGTTCCATGACTTTTTCAGCACGTTCTCGTGCTTTCTTTCCGCCTTCTTTTAGGATGTCTCGAACAGTATCCAAGTCCTGAGATAATTCTTTACGCTTAGCTCGCGCTTCCGCAAAATATTCTTCAATCATGCCTAATAATTCCTTCTTGGCATGACCATAACCATAACCGCCATCCCGATACTTTTGAGCAATCTCATTCTGCTTCTCTTCATCAGCAAAAAGCTTGATAAGTGCAAACACATTACAACTTTCCGGGTCTTTTGGTTCATCCAGCGGTGTGGAATCTGTTTGAATGGACATCACCTTTTTCTTTAACTCCTTGCCTTCATCAAAAATACCAATGGTATTACCATAGGACTTACTCATTTTCTGTCCGTCAATACCCGGTACAACCGCTACGGATTCCAGTATATGAGGTTCGGGCAGCTTTAAATAATCATCGCCATAATTATGATTAAACTTTCCGGCCAAATCCCTGCAAATTTCAATATTCTGCTTCTGATCCTGCCCTACAGGAACTAAATCTGCATTGTACATAAGGATATCAGCCGCCTGCAAAATTGGATAGGTAAACAAACCAATATTTGGTTTTAAACCCTGTGCTACCTTGTCTTTGTAAGCTACCCCCTTTTCCATCAAGCTAACTGGACAGAAAGTACCTAAAATCCAGGCCAGCTCCGCATGCTGTGGAACATCACTCTGTGCAAAAAACGTTGCTTTATTAGGATCCAACCCAAGGGCCAGGTAATCAAGCGCCACATCTATCGTATTCTGATATATTTCTTCGCCATTGTTTATTGAAGTGAGAGAGTGATAGTTTGCAATAAAATAAAAAGCATCACCTTCTTCCTGCATCTGAATATGCTGACGCAGTGCTCCAAAGTAGTTACCTAGATGGAGTTTTCCTGACGATTGTATTCCCGATAATATTGTTTTCATTGGTACTTCGTTTTCTGATTTAATTATTTATAAAAACTATTATGTCATCCTGAATTCATTTGAGGATCTATCAATGTTACTCTTTCAGATGCTAAGACAAGTTCAGCACGACACTTTTTTTCTTTGAATCTATTCAATTACCATCTGTTATTGACAAGGCCACGCTAAGTGCTTCTACCAGGGCCCCTGCCTTATTTTGTGTTTCTACAAACTCTTTTTCGGGATCGCTATCGGCAACAATACCGGCCCCCGCCTGAATATACACTTTTGAATCGGTAACAAGCATCGTGCGTATCACAATACAGGTATCCATATTGCCGGAAAAGTCAAAGTATCCCACTGCTCCTGCATAGGGACCACGTTTAGTTGGTTCCAGCTCATCAATAATTTCCATCGCTCGAATTTTAGGAGCTCCGCTAACCGTTCCTGCAGGAAAACAACGTTTTAGCGCATCCACCGCTGTTTTATTATCAGCCAATTGACCTTTTACATCCGATACAATATGCATTACATGTGAATAACGCTCAATCACTTGCTCACGCACCGGCTTTACGGTAGTCGGCTTACAAACACGTGACAAATCATTACGACCCAAATCAACCAACATTACATGCTCAGCAATTTCCTTGGGATCATTTTTAAGATCTTGCTCCAGTTCCAAATCCTCTTCAGGAGTCTTACCCCGAGGACGAGTTCCTGCAATCGGTAACAATTGGGCCGTTTCATCCTGCACGCGTACTAACACCTCGGGCGATGAGCCGATCAACCCAAAATCATCAAAGTCCAGAAAGAACAAATACGGTGACGGATTTACCATCCGCAAGGCACGATATAACATAAAACGATCGCCACTAAAATCCGTTTCAAATCGTTGTGACAACACTACCTGAAAAATATCGCCCTCGTAAATATACTCCTTAGCCTTTTCAACCATCTGTTCAAAGGCAGGTTTTTCAATATTGCTGGTAAGGTTGTCCGGATTAATGCTAAACGAATCCGTTGAGCGCTCGGGCTGATACACCAGCTTTTCCATTTCATCGAGCGATTGCTGTGCCTCTTCGAATAAGGCCTCCGAGGATTTTTTGGCTTCATCATCCACAAATACTGTTTTAATTATGATCACTTGCTGCTTCACGTGATCAAAGGCATAGACCTCATCGTAAAATGCCCAGATAGCTTCCGGTATATTCAGATCGTCTTCCGGGACATCGCCCAACTCTTCTACCTCACGAACGGTATCATATGATGAAAAACCTACAGCCCCTCCGGTCAACCTTGGCAAATCAGGAAGTTTAGGCTCACTGTGTTGAGTCGTTAATTCTTTAAGTGCTTCAAAATAGGACTGTTCAAGAACTACGGTATTGTCATTTTGCTGTATAGTTACCTGTTCTCCATCGTATCGCAAAATCTTATAGGGATTACGACCTAAAAAGGAGTATCGTGCAACCTGTTCCCCACCTTCCACCGATTCCAGCAAAAATGGATACTCGGCACCTTTCCGTAGTGATAAAAAGAGTGAAACCGGCGTAAGTACATCGGCCATTAATCGCCGATAGACCGGCACAGCGGTATAATTTTTTGCTAACTGTTTAAATTTATCTAAATCCATCTAATATCATTTTAGATCCTGTTATAAATTCAGGATGCCATAAGGTTTTGAACTCTATTTAAAACAAAAAAGCCCACTCCAGTTTCCTGCAGTGGGCTCTATAAAATTCTTTACGTTACACTAACTCATAAAAATGCCACTGCCTGTGTATGTTGCTTTACAGGCCACCACCAATTAGTATTTTTATGAGCTGATTTTTTCATAACGACCTGAAGATAGTATCCGTCGAACCGAAAATCAAAAAGTTTATTAATGTAACCAGGGATATTACTCACCACATCTGGAAGTAACAGTTCAGGTATATTCCCTACCCCTTAGACTACAGTACTAATTCAAAAGTAAAAGTTGAATTAGCTTGCTTCTTCCTCGAAATATTCATCCTCCCCAAAAGCCTCTCTCGCAAACAGATATGCTCCTACTAAAACTCCTTTAAGTATGAAGATAGAAAATACAATCATCAACCCAACCTCTTGAAAGAACAAGATGAGAATGCCATAAACGATAAACAGAGAAAGCTTAATCTTATGCTTTTTAATTGATTGCTTATCAAAGCTCGGCATTTTATCAAAAGGAATAGTACTGACCATCAAAAAGGAAAGCAGCACGATAAGCGGAATTAGAACAGCATTGATTCCGTACTCAAACGCTTCAAAAAGCTCAAGCTGATTGTAGAAAGTGAGATAAAAAGCAGCAATCATAATAGCCTGCCCCGGTATTGGAAGTCCTTTAAAAAAGTCATCCTGACTTTCTTGTACATCCACGTTATAACGAGCCAGACGTACCGCACCACACAATGGCGGTAAAGCACTGAGGATAATGCCAACGAATGGAAGCTCTGCCAAGCCAAACGAATACAGCAGAAAACCCGGAGCCACACCAAATGAGACTACATCACTGATAGAGTCTAACTCAATGCCAAACTGGCTCGTAGCGTTAGAAAGGCGAGCCATGAACCCGTCAAGAGCATCAAATAACCCCGCAAAAACAATCAGCCATGCACCAAAAAAAAGACGACCTTCAGCAATGCTGATTATTGCCAAAAAGCCACAAAACAAATTCATCAATGTAAAAAAGCTGGGAATAACCGTACGGGGAATCTGCTTCCTTGAACGACCGTTTTTCCTTTTTTTACGCTTTCTGCGACGACGAAATCGTTTCCACTTCTGTATGGGGTATTTCATCTTATGGGTTAATAGTAGCTAAAATTGTTTTTCCCGCCACGGCTTTTTCTCCTTCTGTGACATTTACTTCAACATCCGGCGGAACAAGTATATCCATTCTGGAACCAAACTTCATCATTCCAAAACGCTTACCAACCTCGAGTTTATCCCCTTTGTCGATGTGATATACAATTCTGCGTGCCAGAAGCCCTGTAATTTGTCGAAAAAATATTTTTGTTCCTGATGGGTGTTTAACTCCAAAATCAGCCCGTTCATTCAATTCTGAAGCCCGGTGATCATAGGCAGCAAGAAACATTCCCGGCTCATACTCAAGGTATTCCAACGTTCCGCTTACCGGTATTCGGTTCACATGTACATCAAGGGGCGACAGAAAAATACTTATCTGCGTCGCAGGTCCCCTAATATATCGGTCTTCATCAACTTCCTTGATTTGAACAACTTTTCCATCAGCGGGTGAAAGAATGGTATTTTCATCTGCGTTTACTTCCCGTTCAGGATCACGGAAAAAGTACAAGATAAAAGCTACCAACAATGCCATTGCCGTATATAACAAATAGGCCGTCCAATGGGGCTCGATATACCGGGCTATTGCACTCACGATAAGTGCAAATATAAAAGTTACGAGTATTGTTGTATATCCCTCGCGTGCAAACATATATCAATATATTTAGTTAACCGAATTGTCGCAGAATATCGTTGAATGTAACAAAAATAAAGAGAGCAATGATCAGCAGAAATCCAATTTGCTGGAGTGCCATTCGTACTTTGGGAGAAGGCTCGCGCCGGGTAATTCCTTCGTAGATCAAAAACATCAAGTGACCACCATCGAGGACGGGTATAGGCAAAATATTCATGATTGCCAGCGTTACACTCAAGAAGGCCGTGATATTCCAAAACCCAACAAATCCGCCGGCATCCGTTGCCTGTTTGGTTACGTTGGCAATAGCTACGGGACCCCCTAAATTATCCCGGACTGAGATATCCCCGGCAAACATTTTACTGAATCCTCCAATTATGCCCGAAACCGTCTGATTAGTTCGTTTAATCCCCAAGTTCATTGACTCAAAAAGTCCATATTTAAAACGCTCAACAACAAAATACTCTTCCGGATTTGGATTAAATCCGATCCCTAACTTATTGTTTTCATTGGGCATCAACTTATAGTTATGGGAAACCCCATCACGGTTAACAGTTACCGTTATGCTATCCGAAGAACTTGTGATTCGTGAAATTAATTCCTGTAGATACCCTACCTTTTCCCCATTAATGGCGGTAATAAGGTCGCCCTGTTGAATACCAGCACGATCAGCGGGTTCTCCCGATTGCACCTGGGTTATAGGTACGCTGGGCATTGCATTATTTAGTGTTATCAATCCTTGTTGCCCAATATCATCCAGCAGGCTATCAGCTACAGGTATAGTAACCTGCTCCCCATTTCTCATCACGGTATAGCTTAGTGATGACGCCATCATTTTATTCGGTGAAAACAGATCTTGAAAATATGGTACTTCTTCCCCATTTACGCCAACCAGCTTGTCACCCGATTGAAACCCCATTTGAGCCGCAAGGGAATTTTCTGCGACGTAAATACTGTCTACGCTGTCGAGCTTAACCTTCGTTTCTCCATTCGAAAACGCCAACCCTGCATAAATAGCAACGGCCAGAATCATGTTAAAAATGACTCCTGCCGTAATCACAATGATACGCTGCCACACCGGCTTACTTCGGTATTCCCAGGGCTTGGGCTCTTCATCCAGGTAATCATCGTCCATGCTTTCATCGATCATACCCGAAATTTTCACATAGCCACCCAGCGGGGTAGCACCAATACAGTAATCGGTTTCTCCTTTTTGAAAACCCCAGATACGAGGCGGGAATCCAAGCGAAAAGCGCTCCACTCTCATCCCAAATAGTTTCGCCGCCAAAAAGTGCCCCAACTCATGAAAGAATACCAAAATTAAGAGAGCTGCAGCAAAAATTCCCAGCGTCGATAATAAACTTACAATCCATTCCATGAAGCAAAGTAGTCCTTATACAGTTAATGCCAGTTTTCTGGCTTGTTGATCTATATTTTTCAGTGATTCTAACGTAACAGATCCCGAATTATTTAATTGATCCAAACACGTTTCAATTACCTTCGGGATATCAATATATGCAATTTCTTTATTCAGAAAGCGTTCTACCGCTATTTCGTTGGCCGCGTTCAATATGGCCGGTGCCAGGCCGCCTTCTTCGATGGCCTCGGTCGCTAATCGTAAGCAGGGAAACCGATCATAATCAACCGGCTCAAACGTTAAGTCAAAAGCCGACTGCCAGTCTAATCGAGGAGCATCGAGCGTTGTACGCTCAGGGTACGTAAGTGCATATAAAATAGGTACCTGCATTGTTGGAGGTCCCAGCTGTGCCTTGCTCGATCCATCTGTGAATGTTACCACCGAGTGAATTACGCTTTGGGGATGAACAACAGCTTCAATTTTATCCAACGGCATGTCGAACATCCAGTGAGCTTCGATAATCTCAAGTCCCTTATTCATCATGGTCGCCGAATCGATGGTAATTTTTGCTCCCATCGACCAATTGGGATGATCCAGCGCATCATCTACCGTAATATCCTTCATCTGTTTTTTTGACCATGTACGAAATGGTCCGCCACTGGCCGTAATAATCAGCTTTTCAATTTTATCCAAGGGTTCTCCTACCAGACATTGCAGCATTGCACTGTGTTCAGAATCTACCGGGATAAGCTGGCTCCTGTCATCTTTAATAAGCTTATTGATAATTTCTCCGCCTACCACCAGCGATTCCTTATTAGCCAACGCCACTTTTTTTCCTGCTTTCAAGGCCTCAATCGTAGGCTCAAAACCTGAATACCCTACTAAGCTGTTCAAAATAACATCAGCATCATCAAGTGTAGCAAGTTCAATCAGCTGTTCATGACCTACAAGCAATTCTGTATCTTGGGGTAATTGTTTATCATCGAATGCATCAGCATATTGCTTATTGGCAACAAGTGCATATTGAGGGTGAAATTCCTGTACCTGTTCCAACAGTTTTTGCCAGCTGTTATTACAGCTAATCCCCAGCACATTAAAACGATCGGGATGCTCCCGAACTATTTGCAATGCCTGTTCACCGATCGAACCGGTGGAACCCAATATGACAATATTCTTCTTTTTCAAAAGCAAAAATTCAATTTCAAAATAGCTCTGAAGATAGATAAAATGAGATAGAACTCAGAATCATTTATCGCCCTAAAAAGTTCAGCTAATACTCCATTTCTTTGGCCATTTTATACATCAATGCATGGGCCAAAACAGTTTCCTTTAGTGTAGGAGCATATCCCCCTGAAAGCAACAGTACAAGAGGTACATCTTCTCCTATTACTTTTTGAATGACTATCCTGTCGCGCTGTTGTAATCCATTATTCGTTAGTGATAATCGGCCGAAATGATCAGCTTCCAAAGGATCAATACCACCCAAATAAAATACCAAATCAGGATCAAAGTCGTCAAAAATCGTATCCAGGGCATCCCCCAACGTCTTTAAATATTGATCGTCTTTGGTGTTGTCAGGCAACCCAATATCCAGTGTAGAAGGAGACTTTTTAAAGGGATAGTTCTTTTCCCCGTGTAGAGAAAATGTATACACGTGAGGATTATCTTTGAAAATGGCGGCCGTCCCATTTCCCTGATGTACATCACAATCAATAACTAAAATATTTTTTGCCCACATCGATTGCTGTAACACTTCGATTGCTACGGCAACATCATTAAAAACACAGAATCCTTCGCCAAAATCAGCCATTGCATGATGGGTGCCGCCGGCCAAATTTCCGGCCACTCCATCCTGCAAAGCCATAATGGCTGCATTAATAGTACCCTGCACAGCCAATCGTGATCTGACGGCTAACCGTTTTGACCATGGCAAACCTAACCGGCGCAACTTCTTTTTATTGAGATTTCCATCCATAATACCACTGGCATAATCCCGGGTATGTACCATCTGTAAATTTGCCATATCAACCATCGAAGGAGTAATCACATCCGCAGAAGCAATAATATCTTGTTCCAGCAGATAGCGATACAATCCCTTAAATTTTTTCATGGGAAAAATATGTTCATCGGGAATGGGTGCATAATATCCCGGTGCGTACGAAACTCTCAATATCCTACTTTCTTACTCTGAAATTTGTATTAATGCCAACATTCGCCCACTTTTATCACCTTCTCGTCGATAGGAATAAAATTTATCGGCTCCGCTGATAGTACAATCCTCATGTATTTCTATCTGGTCATCCGGTATATCCTCGTTTAAAAGCTGGTACTTTAAAAAGTTTTTCAAATCCACATGGGGTTTGTCAAAATCGTTATAATTCACGAACTGACTGGGAAACTGTTCAGCAACTTCCATCCCCACTTCAAAGTTCTGAAGTGAAATACAGGGACTTATAAACGATTTTATTTTTGAAGATTCTGCTCCCTGTTCCTTCATTTTTTGAACTCCACTATGGACAATGTCTCCCACAGTCCCACGCCAACCGGCGTGAAGTGCTGCTATCACATGATTTTCGTCATCCCATAGTAAAACCGCAGCACAGTCAGCAACCTGAATACCAAGCGTTAATCCCGGTACCCTCGTGACCAAACCATCCGTTGAAGGATATGTACCTCCCTCAGTAACAAACTGTACTCTATTACTATGAACCTGGTCGGCGTAGGCCACCCAGTCGGAATCAATATTTAAACTTTTGAGCAATGCCAATCTATTTTTAGCAACCTGCTCTTTTTTCTCGGGGGTATTAAATCCCAAGTTCAATCCCGCGATAGCTTGACTGGGACGATAATACTCTTCGTTTTTCAAGGTAAACCAGGCCTGTATATCTTGATCCTCACGCAAAATATGCGGGATAATAACAGAGAAGTCAGTTCTTAAATTTTTCATAAAGCGTATCTCGTACAACGTTAATGGGAAACGAATGACCGGTCCACAGTTCAAAGGATTTACTTCCTTGTTGAATTAACATCTCCAACCCGTCAATCGTTTGGGCTTCGGCTTCGGTAGCTTGTTTTAAGAATTGTGTCTCAACGGGATTATACACAATATCGTAACATATCTTCCCTTCAAGATAGGATTTCTCCTGATCACGAACCGGAGATGAATCCACATTAGGGTGCATCCCCAAAGGTGTGGCATTAACAATTAACAGAGCATCCTCTGCAAATGATGTCCAGTTCTCATAGGAAACTATTTGTACTCTTCGATGATCACGATATGAGGTAATGCGATTAGGTGATCGTGATACTAAAAATATTTCCTCCACTCCCATTTCTGTCAATCCATACACTATAGCCCGAGCGGCGCCTCCCGTTCCAAAAACGATAGCAGAGGCTCCTTCCAATTCAAACCCATATGACTGCAAGGGTTCCATAAATCCGGCATAATCAGTGTTGTATCCCTCAATTTGATACTCATTTTTCACAATGGTGTTAATGGCACCAATTTGTTGAGCTGATGCATTGATACGATCCATATAATCAGCTATGGATCGTTTATACGGAATTGTAACATTGGCACCTAAAAAGGGATCTTTATTAAGAAAAGAAGCCAAATCAGTGAGTTCACTATTTTGCACGTTTATTGCATGATACTCTGCCTCAATATCATAATGTTGCAAGGCAGTATTATGCATTATTGGTGAACAGCTATGCTCCACCGGATGACCAAGGAGTAGATAATGGGGGCGGTTACTTTTAGAACTCCGAACAAATTGAGAAAGAGTCAAACATTTCATAGACAAAAAAAATGCGCACTTTTCAGTGCGCATTTAACAAGTTATTAAATATAAAATTTATTAAGCTGCTGCTTCTTCTTCAGCCTCTGCTTTAGCCTCAGCTTCTGCTTCTTCCTCTTCTATTTTTGCAAGAGTATCATCAGCTTTTTGCTTAAAAGTACCATCTTCAGCCTCTTCCTTAAATCGCTGGAGATCTTTTTTCATCTGAGCGGGAAGTCCCTTGATAAATTTAGCCAATTCTTCGTCCGGTTCTCCATAAAACGTTCGATAATCAAGGCTAAAATCGACACGTGTCCGCTCTCCATTATCAAGTGGTGTAAAACGAATCGTTCCAGTTTGGTTCAAATTACCATTGATTGTAATCCAAGCAAAACGAGTGTTTCTTAAATCATCAATAATGTTGGTTGTCCATTCGAAATTTTCACCACCGAGTGTTGTGGAAAGTTCGAATGTTTGAGAATTTATCTTGTTGACTTTTTCAATTCGTTCGAAGAAGTGAGGAAAGTAAGTTGGATCACTTAAGTATTCATAGACTTTGGCTAGAGGCAGGTCAACTTCAATTCTTTCGTGCGCCATAATTTATACTTCAGAGTTGGTTAAAATTAAAAATTGAAAGATTTTTCTAAGGAGATTTTCAATTTTGTAGTAAGGTTAATCCACAATGCAATAAAGATAAGCATTTTATCCGTTTTCAGCAATATTTTTTGCGTTTAAGTTTGAATAATAATTTTAACCACTGAAAGTATTTTCGGCATTTAGAGTCTCTGTACCCCAAAATTTATTATGAATAGCACAGGTTCATTTTAAATACTCCCTTACTCTCCTAACATTCAACAGCACGATAGAACACTTATTTACGACAAATACTTTTTGTTGACATGTTGCCAAATTTGATCATGAACCTTAGAAACGGGTTTAGTTGCATCAACGGTAAAAAAACGATCTTCTCGTTCAGCTAATTTATTATATCCCATGATCACTTTTTCGAAAAAAGCATCCCCTGCTTGTTCCATTCTATCTTTAGTCTTGGCCATTCTTTTTTTGGCAGCAGCCAACGACAATTTCATATAGATAGTAAGATCAGGTTTGCGCTTATGACTGGCAATGGCATTAAGTTTCTGTATTTCTTGCAGTGGAACTGATTCTCTTCCATATCCTTGATAGGCAGTTGTCGAATCAAAAAAGCGATCCAAAATAATCACTTTACCTTCTTCAAGACCCGGCAACACATTTTCGGACATCAACTGGGAACGAGCTGCAGAAAACAAGAGAAGTTCTGTCACAGAGTCAATTTCAAAGTTTGGATTGAGTAATATCTCCCTGACCTGTTCTGATACAACCGGTCCCCCCGGATCCCTGTAAACATCAACAAGAGCCCCTTTTTCTTCAAGACGGTTCCGTAATTTTTTTATCTGGGTAGACTTGCCACTCCCATCAATCCCTTCAAAGGTTATAAACACGTTATCTCATATTATATTCAAGAAAATGTTTTCTGAATATAAGAATCATCTAAGTATCAACGAACTTGATTTAAAGATGAGCAATGTATTTCTACAGAAATGCTAAAATTCAAAGTCATCCATCATTTCAGGAGGTTCTTTATCCAATGCTATCGCAAGAGCAATATAGATAAGCAGTGAGGTTCCCCCACCTGCAAATAAAGTTATAATAAACAATGCCCGTATCACTCCGGCGCTAATACCAAAGTACTTTCCTAATCCACCACAAACGCCTGCTATTTTTTTATTCGTTCGGGATTTGTACAGCTTTTTGGTCTGCTTAAAAGCATAACTATCAAATTTCGACTTACTGCCCGTGGATGAACTCTGCTTTTTATTTTTACCCTTATTTTGCGACCCCAAATCATTATTCAAGGTAAAGTCCTCTTCTTGATCTTGTGACTGTCCAAAGTCATAATCAAAATCATAGCTTTTAGAAGATTGCTGTTTCTGTTTGGACTTCTTTTTATCGCCCACAAAATAACCGAAGCCTACCATTGTGACGATAATTCCTCCTATAAGCGGAAGCATTTCAATCAGCCCGGAAACATCGGGACCGATGGATAATCCTATTGTCTGGATAATGAAGATCATGCCTACAAAGAACATGGCAATACCGGCGATTGTTGAAAAATTCCAGATATTGGTGTTTGACTTCTTCTCATCCTTGAGAAAATCATGCATCGTGGCCTGCAGTTCATGAGACTCAAAGTCCAATAAGGAATCAGAATGCTGTTGTTTCGTCCGCTGTTTCATATGGTCTGCCATAATTTTTTGCCCTTATTATGTAGTTAACAGCAAGCTTTACGTATAAATGTGTTGATGTGTTACACCAATAAACAAGCTAATTAACCCGTAGTTAATATACGTTTTTCTGTAATAATTTTATTCAACGGAATATCAAAATTCTCAGTTGGTAGCTGTTCTATAATATTGTCATCAAACAATAGGCCTACTTTAGGACAGTGAACATCTTTTAGAAAGCGATCATAGAATCCTTCCCCATATCCAATACGATTACATTCTAAATCCCCTCCTACCATGGGAACAATCACAAGGTCAATATCCTTTATAGAAACCTGCTCTCCTTCTGTTGGTTCCATAACGCCCCATTTGTTTTTTTCAAGATCAGAATATGACTTTAGGCGAATATGTGTGAGAGTACCACTACCAAAATTGGTTATCGGCACTACAACATCCCGACCTCTTGCAATCATTTCTTTTATAAGCACACGCGTTTCAACTTCTCGGCGCTCATTCATCGATACATAACAGTGGATGGTTCCGGCATTCTGATATTCCCTCTGCTCTTTTAATGATTCAATAATATCGGCAGAAGCACCATAGAATTCAGGTTCGGGAATAGATTCTCTTTTTTTTAGTAATTGCTGCCGTAACTCTTCTTTCTTTTGATTCTTATCCAAAACTACAGATACACTAATTTATGATGACTAAAATCCTCATCCGGATCGAGAGAACTCAAAAGTTTATCCCAGACATCAATACCATACTTATTCATAAAGAATATGCCGGCTATCGTTCGCTCTTGCAACTCCCCCTTCGGAAACAGATTGGCTTTAATTCTTTGAATTCGATCCAGCTGCGTTTGATCTTGTTTTTTAACTGAACGATAGACCTTTCCCTTTAATTTATTTAACTCATTCATATAAACAGAAGTCGCCTTCTCTGCGGCAGCTTCCAGTGTTGTATCAATATCTGCAACATCTTTCTTTTTATAATCCGAAATCTCCTCAACCCGGGCCTGCCAATCTTCAAAAATGGCTTCAATATCATGCTGATCAGTCCTTTCCACATAATCAGATTCTAAATCTTCAATACGATTTCCGTACTCATGAATTTCAAACGGAAGCTCTCCAATAATACGATCGATGGCCGGTTCAATCAGCGTTGCACTCAGCCTCGGAAAGATAATTGGCATCTCCATATCAAAACATTGATACATACTTTTCATTTGCCCATAATAGGCTGTTTCGCCGGGCCCTGCAACATATCCAACTGTTGGCAACAGAGCATCCTGCAGGATAGGTCTTAAAAAAACATTAGGCGAAAACCGATCCGGATGGGTATCAATCTCATCCACGAGCTGAGACGTACTCCACTCAATATTCCCATCGGCTTTCCAGCCATTACCATTGCGACTTATCTTTGTTCGGCCAGTTTCATCATCAAGATAAAAAAGATTGGAATCGTACAGCGTTACTTGCTGATGATACCCCTCTGAAAGGTTCGCACTTTTCTCTTCAAGCTGCCTCCGAATCTTATCTGCCTTCTCTACTGATATTTTAAGATATTCACCCGTAGCTTCCTTTACATCAGGATGATTACTGCCAGCCATCACCAATCCATGCTTCGAAAACAACCGACTGATAAATAATCCAAATGCTTCGAAAAATGAGTGACCTTCTTGAAAAGATTCATCCAAGATCTTCCATAGGCCATCAGAAAAATCAGTGTTATATAATAACTCCTTTAACTGACTTCGCATATCCGATATTTCTTCGGGAATTGGCAAGTCAGCAACAGTAGGCAGATGATTGTTTTTAGGTGGAAGAGAAAAGGTTTTCGGTTCATCCTTGTCTATAATGGTGAGTTTACGAACCTCATCATAATCATGATCCTCATCTGCAAGCCAAAACACAGGAACAACAGGCCGATCAAACTCCTTCTCCAGTTTCTGGGCTATATGAATTGTACTTATAGTTTTGAAAACCGTATACAACGCCCCCCCATATACGCCCAACTGTTGGCCGGTAACTACGGCCAATGCATTTTCTTTTTCTAGGCGTTCAATATTCCGTATTGCCTCATCGTGAGCATTAAACTCTTTATTTAAAGCAGAGAGTATTGATGCAGTCTGCTTTCGGTCCCCCTGAAAATTAAATTCATCTATTTTTTGGGAAATGGCATTACCGTCAAACGGGCTGGTTTCAAAAAACTCACTTACCTCATCGAAATTTTGAGTATAGGCTTTAAAAAGCTTCGAAAATGGAAGATGCTCGAAAGAGTAATTGGTAACCTGCAATGCCTCTATCCTTTAAGTTTTTGGATTTCATCCCGCAGCCTTGCAGCCTTTTCATAATTCTCGGTATCAATAGCAGTTTGAAGCTCATTCTCAAGACGTTCTAACTTACTCATTTCTTTGGTCTGCTCCTGAGATTGTGAACTGGTTGTTAAATCCCCACTTGACTCTCCCTCCGAAACAATACCGGCTTCTTCTAATATTTCGCCCGCCACATATATTGAAGCATCGAAGCGAACAGCTAATGCGATAGCATCGCTGGGACGTGCATCCTGCTCCATCTCCTGACCATTATCTTCATAAATAATTTTGGCAAAGAATGTCCCTTCACTTAAATCATTTATAAATACCTGTTGCACATTCGATCCAAAGTTTTGGATCATATTTTTCAACAAATCATGCGTCATTGGTCGTGGTGGCTTAATATGTTCTAACTCCAGGGCAATAGCCTGTGCCTCGAACGTGCCAATAATGATAGGCAACCGTCGATTACCATCTACTTCATTTAAGATTAGCGCATAAGCTCCACCGCTGCTCGGGCTTGTTGACAGCCCTAATATATCCATCTTGATTTTATCCAATGGTAAATCGTTTTCTTTTAACTTTTAGTTAGGTAGTGTAAATATTGCAAGTAAATTTACTGATTTTTACGGTACCCGTAAACTTTAGAACCAGGTTTAATAAACGTATTTTTAAATCTAAATGTTTGATTAAAATAAGATCACCGATAATACTTTGTTATGGGTACTAAAAAAGAATCTCCGAAAATTAATTCCATCAAATGGGGTAACATAAAAACAAGTGATGGGAATATATATAAGGACGCGAAACTTTTTCCAGGAGGCTCACGCGAATGGGACTGGAATGAAACCGGCACCCACCATAACCCCGGTATTCAACCCGCTGATGTAGAGGAGTTAATAACCAAAGGTGCGCAGGCTATAGTCCTTTCCAAAGGATTTTATAAACGGTTGGGAGTATGCGAAGAAACAACCGATTTTCTCCAAGAAAAAGGAGTAACATTTTATATATTAGAAACTGAAAAAGCTGTTGAGAAATACAATGACATCCGCAAACAAAAACCTGCAGGTGCGCTTATACATTCGACGTGTTAATGGGAATTTTGCAAGAACGAAATAGAAAGCTATATATATTCATTTTAAATAAGAATGGCTTTGAAAATTTATATCTTTTCAAAGTTAGATGTCCTATATTCTTTGCCTTATTTTCATTGACATTACGAGCCATTGCTACTAATTTCCGACTGACTTAAATCTATATTATAACGCGATGTTTGAGAACTATTTACCGATTGCAATTTTGGCCGGGGTCGCTATTATTGTAGCTATTCTTTTGATGACATTATCCCGGGTTCTAGGCCCGTACCGCCCCAATAAAACAAAACTTGAACCCTATGAAAGTGGGATGGATCCCGTTGGCGATGCGGCAAATCGTTATTCAATAAGTTTTTATCTTGTAGCTATTGCTTTTATTGTTTTTGATGTAGAGGTGGTCTTTGTTTATCCATGGGCGGTCAGTTATCTTGACTTTGGCCCCGGTACACTTGTATCGATGATCATCTTTATTTTAGAGCTTTATGTTGGATTGATCTATCTGATCAAAAAGGGAGCTCTCGACTGGGACTTGAAAAAAGGAATGTTTAATTAAATAACAGAAGCCTGTAATTCTATGGGTATTGAAAATTCACTTGGTGACGGTTTTTTAACCACAAAAGTTGATTCACTGACAAACTGGGCTCGATCTAACGCCGCTTGGCCTATGCCTATGGGGCTGGCCTGCTGTGCTATTGAAATGATGGCTTTTGCTGCCCCAAAATATGATGCTGCACGTTTTGGGTCCGAGGTAATGCGTTTCTCTCCGCGGCAGAGCGATCTAATGATTGTTGCTGGTTGGGTAAACTATAAAATGGCCCATGCTGTTCGTAGAATTTGGGATCAAATGCCGGACCCAAAGTGGTGTATTGCAATGGGAGCTTGCGCTTCTACCGGGGGTATGCACCGTTGCTATGGTGTTGTCCAGGGATGTGATAACTTCCTTCCTGTCGACGCATATGTTTCTGGTTGCCCCCCTCGTCCCGATGCTCTTCTTCATGCCCTAATGAAGATTCAGGATAAAGTTCGAACGGAACATTCTACTAAGCTCGATATCTAATAAATGAATATGGAATTGTCAGATACGCTTCAATCACTTGTTGACGATCTATCCGAAAATTATTCGGATCAATTGATTGATGTATACCAATCGTCCGGTGATACTTTTATTCGCGTTCAACCAGATGCCATCGTTGAAATTTGCAGATTCTTGAAAGATGAGCATCATTTTATCTACTTATCAGATATTTTAGGTGCTGATCGTTTTACATCGGAAGAACGGTTTGAAGTAATTTATAACATTGTATCACTACGGGATCGAGAACGGGTATTTCTCAAAGTTTGGATTGAAGAAAAAGACCCTACGGTAGATTCTATCACAGATGTATGGCAATCTGCCAGCTGGCACGAACGTCAAGTTTATGACATGTTCGGAGTTCGCTTTAACAATCATCCCGACTTGCGGCGTATTTACATGCCCGAAGATTTCGATTACTATCCGCTGCGTAAAGAATTTCCATTGTTAGGTATTCCGGGCTCAATTGAATTACCGAGTTCAACACCTGACACTGAATAACTACTTTTATGGATACCAAGCATATAAAAAACGATGTAGATCCTAAGTTCTTAAAAAAGCATCAGGAATCACTTTACGATGCTTTAGAAGACAAGCATACTACTGTAGAAATATTGGATGATGACGATCCTCTCAATACCAAGATGGTATTGAATATGGGACCTCAACATCCGGCTACACACGGAGTATTACGACTTATTCTTCAGTTGAACGGTGAGCTTATTGAAAAAGCCAAATTAGATATCGGCTATCTACACCGGGGCATTGAAAAGATTGCTGAGAATAAGACCTATCAGGAGTTTATGCCCTATACAGACCGTACTGATTATTTGTCTCCCTACAGCAACAATGTAGCACTTTGTACGGCTGTGGAAAAAATTGCAAACGTTGAGGTTCCCGAACGTGCACATTACATCCGTATGATCGGATGTGAGCTGGCACGTATTTCATCACACTTATTATGGTTGGGTACCATGGTCCAAGATACAGGAGCTGTTTCTTTCTTCCTATGGACTTTCCGTGAGCGCGAAAAGATTTATGATATTTTCGATTATATTGGTGGGCATCGCTTTACTATTTCTCATGCTCGTATTGGCGGCGTTGCTAACGATCTTACCGACGATGCGTTAGCAATGATTAAAGATTTTATAAATGATTTCCCTCAGGAGCTTAAAGATTTTCACGGTCTTTTAGACAGAAATCGAATTTTCTTTGATCGTAATCGTGGAGTCGGGGTACTGCCAACTGAAAGGGCACTCGAAATAGGAGCTACCGGCCCTACCCTGCGAGGATCCGGATATGCCTACGACATTCGAGACTTTGAACCTTATGCACGATACGACGAAGTCGATTTTGAAATACCTACGCGCCTCGAAGGAGATAACCTTGCACGTTACTATGTACGGATGGAAGAGATGCACGAAAGCATACGCATCATACGTCAATGTCTCGACAAGCTTCCAAAAGGTCCGGTGCGAACAGACAACGCAAAACAGGCATACCCATCCAAAGATGAAGTTTATTACTCGATGGAAGGTATGATACATGACTTTATGATGACTGATACCGGAATTTGTCCTCCGGAAGGCAGTGAGTCTTTCCATTGCATTGAAGCGCCTAAAGGTGAGTTGGGATATTTTATCCAAAGTGATGGAACGGGCCACCCGTGGCGACTTGGTATCAAATCACCTTCTTACGCTAATTTGCAAGCACTTGAAGATATGCTTGATGGCGAAATGGTGGCAGACACGGTAATAATGATTGGTGGGGTCGATCCGGTAATGGGAGATTCCGACAAATAAAAAAATTAACAAAACGAGCTTCTGAGCGGTAGTAAACTGCTTGTTGCTCATTACTAAGCATAGACTGATTTAATGGCTGATTTGTCATTTACACAAGAAGAACTTGATGAAATAGAACGACTGAAGGATAAATTCCCGACGGCTAAAGCAGCTACGTTACGCGTACTTTGGTTGGCTCAAAACAAGTATGGCCATGTCAAAGAAGAAGTACAGAGCTTAGTAGCCGAAGCACTTGATGTACCTAAATCTCATGTTCATGGTGTTGCTCGCTTTTACACCCAATATTACAAAGAAGAAAAGGGGAAGTTTGTTCTGGATGTCTGTACGTGTCTCAGCTGCCAACTTTGTGGAGGCTATGATATTTTAGATCACCTTGAAGAAGAATTGGGTATTGAAGCAGGTGAAACGACTGAAGATGGCATGTTCACCATCCAGGAAGTTGAATGCCTCGGTGCGTGTGGATATGCACCAATGCTACAAGTTACAAACGGCGTTTACGTCAACAATCTGACTAAAGAGAAAGTTGATACTCTTTTAGAAAATCTTAAAAACGGCAACATGCCTGAGTTTGAATCGATGGCAATGCCGGAATTAGAAAAACGAAATCAAGCTGCCTCAAAATAATGGCTCAAGACTGGAAATCATTTGAACCACTGCTCATTCCTGATATTCCTAATCTGGAACGGATTGATGTTTATGAGGAAAACGGTGGTTACGACGCTCTCAAAAAAATATTAAAAGACCAAGATAAGTGGTCGCGAAAAAGTGTTGTTGAAGAAGTAAAGCAAGCAAATATTCGCGGTCGAGGCGGTGCCGGCTTTAATGCCGGACTCAAATGGAGCTTTATGCCTGATCCCGATGGTGGGCCTCGCTACTTAGCTTGTAATGGTGATGAATCTGAGCCTGGCACTTTCAAAGACCGTAAAATCTTTGAGTTCAATCCCCACCTTTTTATAGAAGGGGCACTTATTGCGTCGTATGCAATGACCGTTGATACTATTTATGTATATATCCGAGGGGAATACATCTCATGGGTTAATATGTTCCAAAAAGCCGTAGATGATGCCTATGAAAAAGGATATCTCGGCGAAAATATTTTGGGTACTGATATCTCTATTGATTTAGAAATTACCTACGGTGCCGGAGCCTATATTTGTGGTGAAGAAACGGCAATGCTTGAATCTCTTGAAGGCAAGCGGGGGTATCCTCGAACCAAGCCCCCCTTCCCCGCTCAAAACGGTTTGTGGGGACGCCCGACAACCATTAATAATATTGAAACACTGGCGAATGTTCCCTTAGTAATTAACAACGGAGCCGATTGGTATGGGGACATTGGATCCGAAGAACACCCCGGCCCTGTTCTTTACGGGATTTCCGGCCATGTGAACAAACCCGGCGTTTATGAATATCCAACTGGCGTCCCGGTTTTAGATTTAATTAATGATGTAGCAGGTGGAATCCGCGGTGGCAAAGATCTTAAAGCCATCATTCCCGGAGGCTCGTCCACCCCTCCACTCAGAGCTGATCAGCTCGATGGTGTAACCATGAACTCTGATTCATTGAAAGATGTAGGATCAATGATGGGAACAGCTGGTATGGTGGTAATGGACGAAGACACTGACATGGTCGACGTATTGTGGCGAATTGCTCATTTTTACCACCACGAGTCATGTGGGCAATGTACCCCCTGCCGTGAAGGAACCGGCTGGTTAGAAAAGGTATTGAAGAAGATAAAAGACGGTGAAGGAGAAATGAAGGATCTTGATCTCCTGCTTGATGTTGGCAACCAGATGGAGGGACGGACGATATGTGCCCTTGCTGATGCCGCAGTATGGCCTGTACGTCATACTATTAACCGTTTTAGAGATGAATTTGAAGCACGTTGCAAGAAATCTGTTCACGCTATAGCGTGAAATCAAAAATAAACCACAGGTATAAATTGTGACAAACACTTGGTTGGCTGTCACAGTTGCTTTGTGAATTGAAATTTATTCAACATTATGCCAGAAGTATTTATAGACGGTAAACGTTACGAATATGATGAAGAGAAGGATGAGATGCTGCTCCAGTTTATTCTGGATCAGGGTCTGGAAGTCCCTTTCTTTTGTTATCATCCCTCCATGTCAATACCCGCTAACTGTCGGCAGTGTATGGTTAAGGTAGGGACGCCTGTCAAAGATCGTGAAACCGGTGAATTTGAACTTGACGAAGATGGAGAACGTAAAATTCGATGGTTTCCAAAGTTTCAAACATCCTGTTCTACCCGTCTTCAAGATGGGATGGTGGTCCTTACACAAGAGTCATCCGAAGAAGTAGCACGTGCACAAAAAGACAATCTCGAATTTATTCTTATTAATCACCCGCTGGATTGCCCTATATGTGATCAAGCTGGTGAGTGCCCGCTACAAATTCAAACCTATAAATATGGTCCCGAGGGAAGTCGATTTGAAGTTAAGAAGGTTCACAAACCTAAACATGTTGACTTAGGTCCTCGTGTCACATTGGATGCTGAACGATGTATTAATTGTACACGGTGCGTACGCTTTACTGAAGAGATCAGCGAAACTCACCAACTTACGATTGTAGATCGCGGAGACAGCAACTATCCTACTACAGGACCGGGTGAAACATTTGATGATCCGTATTCATTAAATACCGTTGATATCTGTCCTGTTGGAGCGCTTACCTCTACCGATTTTCGATTCAAAGCGCGTGTTTGGGAGATGAATCAAACACCAAGCATCGATATTACTAATGGTAAGGGTTGTAATATTGATTTATGGACCCGTGATAATGAAGTGTTGCGTATCACTCCTCGACAAAATGAGGAAGTTAACGATTACTGGATGCCCGATGAGGGACGCAAAGCATATGAACGGTTTAACGAAAATCGGGTTGACCGCCCATCCATTAAACTTGACGGTGACAACCAGTCCAATACCTCTTGGAATAATGCAATTGAAACATTTGCAGAAGTATTAGAGGGTAATGATCCGGGGGATATAACAATTATTGGGAGTCCCCACGCCTCTGTTGAAGAAAATTATGTATTCAACAAATTCTTCAACCTGTTGGGAACATCCAATGCCAAGTTTACATCGCATGTTATCCCCGGATCAGGAGACGGCTTTTTGATTACAGACGATCAGGCACCAAATACCAATGGATGTCGTGTTATCAAGCTTGATGAGACTGATGAAAAATCAATAAAAGCAACTGTTTCGGCAGCAAAAGTAGTGATCATATTGTCTGATGATTTAATTGGAAGAGATATCCTTTCTTCTTCAGATTTAAATGATCCCTATACCATTTCATTTGCGACAAATAACACGGAAACAACAAAGGCTTCAGATTTGGTAATTCCCATAACATGCATTGCCGAACATGCAGCCAGTTATGTGAATGTAGATGGACGTATCCAGCGTTCTTATCCTGCTAAAGAAACAAAGTACACTAACCGGCGACTCAATCTTGAGATGTCGGAAGGACGTTTGGATCGTTTTGGAACCAACTTTGATAACTGGGTGAGCGAAGAAAATAAAGTTGATTGTCTACCTATTTGGGATTTCCTTAATAAACTTGGAGATCGTTTAGGACTTGATTTTAAATATGATCATTCTCGTGAAATCTTTGCTGAACTAAGCAACTCATTGGATATCCTTAACGGCATATCGTACGAGCGCATGGATGAAGAGAAAGGCGTTCAATTACCGATTAAACAGGAAGAAGTAAAAGCATAATACATTTTTAATGGAACCAGTAACAACAACTTCATATATCGTATTAGGTGTGGCCCTTTTTATGCTGTTGAACTCAGCAGCTATTGCTGTTTATGCCGAGAGGCGTGTTGCAGCATTTATCCAAAATCGATTAGGGCCCAACCGTGTAGGACCTTATGGATTATTACAACCTATTGCTGATGTAGTAAAGCTTCTTCTTAAGGAGGATGTAACACCGGTGCGCGGGTTCAAAACAATCCATGCTATCGCTCCTATGATTCCAGTTGCTACAGCTCTGATGACGGTCGCAGTCATTCCTTTTGGGGATGGTTTATACGCAACAGATATTAACTCTGGCGTGCTCTATATACTCGCTGTTAACTCGCTTGCCGTATACGGCGTTACTTTAGGAGGATGGGCTTCTAACAGTAAGTATTCCCTCCTCGGCGGATTACGTGCTGCAGCACAAATGATTAGTTACGAATTGCCAATGGGACTGGCTGTCGCTTCTTGTATTTTATTTGCCGGTTCACTTAGCTTTATCGATGTAGTAAATTCACAAGAAGTTTGGTGGAATGTTATACGAAACCCTATTGCAGCTGTTATTTTTATCGTCACAGCTTTTGCAGAAGCAAATAGAACGCCTTTCGATTTACCGGAAGCTGAACACGAACTCGTTGGTGGGTACCATACCGAATACAGTGGTATGAAGTTTGGAATGTTCTTTCTTGCAGAATACATGCACGTTACCATTGGCAGTATGTTAATCACTACATTCTTCTTTGGTGGTTATCACCTTCCGTTTGCAGGACTCTGGTTACCGGAAATGGGAGTAGCGGCCAAAGCTATATTAGATATCTCTGTTTTTGTAGCTAAAACCGCCTTTTTTGTTTTCTTTTTTATCTGGGTACGATGGACTATTCCACGATTTAAGTACAATCAGGTGATGAAATTAGGTTGGAAACGATTACTGCCTATAAGCATTTTCAACTTTTTAGGCTTAGCTGTAATCATTTATTTCTGGCACCATTACATCGCTTAAACCCCAGTTCTACATATTTAAAGAAGTAAAGGGAAAGGAAATAAGATTTCTTTCCCTTTTTTCATTTGCTATTCGGTAGGAGCTATACTTGCAGTATCTAACGAATCTCTTTGACTATTTTGTGGCATCAAGTAATAATCCTTATACCAATCCACAAACTCTTTAATACCTCTCCTGTACCCTATTTGGGGATGGAAGTCTATATAGCTAAAAAGATCCTCCACATCTGCCCAAGTCTTGGGGACATCGCCGGGTTGCATTGGCAGTAATTTTTTTTCTGCTTTAAACCCCAACTGCTGCTCAATTTCACTAATAAAATCCATTAATTTTACTGGTCGACTATTCCCAATATTAAAGACCCGGTATGGGGCAAAACTGGTTGATGGATCCGGATTATTACCTGACCAATTTTCATTTGAGGTAGGTGCCTTGGGAATCAATCGGTAGATACTTTCAACAATATCATCGATATAAGTAAAATCACGCTCCATCCTTCCAAAATTGAAGACATCTATAGGTTGTCCCTCGATAATCGCTTTTGTAAATAAAAACAGCGCCATATCTGGCCGTCCCCATGGACCGTAAACCGTAAAAAAGCGCAACCCGGTCGTAGGAATATCAAAGAGATTCGAATAAGTATGAGCCATTAGCTCATTCGTCTTTTTTGTAGCGGCGTACAAACTCATGGGATGGTCAATATTGTCTGTTGTCGAAAAAGGCATATTAGTATTTGCCCCATAAACAGAACTCGATGACGCATAAATCAGATGCTGCAACGAAGAATGACGGGCGGCTTCCAGGATATTTAAAAATCCAGTAATGTTGCTATCTATATATTGGTGAGGATTTTTGAGACTATGGCGTACTCCCGCCTGTGCAGCCAGATTAACCACCACATCAAAGCTTTCTTCAGTAAATAATTTGTTTATCAGGTTGCCATTTTCAAGATCAACTTTGATAAAGCGAAAATTATTATTCGTTTTACTTTCTAAAAGAACTTCGTCCGTAATTGACTCTTTAATCAATCCCAACTGTCCCAGCCGGGCATATTTAAGATCTGTAGAGTAGTAGTCGTTAATATTATCCAATCCAACAACATCAAACCCTTCTGTTATTAACCGTTTTGTTACATGAAACCCAATAAAACCCGCTGCACCCGTAACTAAAATTTTCATAATACTACACTCTCTAACTAAGTTATTTATCAATGATCAGGTATATTTCAAAAAACGTGCCATCACAAGAGTTAAAATTGCAATAGCATCTTAAAGCTATTTAAACAAGAAAATATATCTTTGGCAGGTAGTGAAAACTTAAATCCCTATTAATGTCTGAGTAAATATTACACCGGAGGTTATCATATTTTATACCCATAAATTATGTAATCATTTTGTGATACCGTTTGTCTCTCCCCTTCGAAGACACCGGCCAAAGCTTATTTTTTTTGAGAGCTTCTATAATCTTTCGCTGTTCTTTCTCACCCAATTCATAAAACATTGGTAAGCGCAACAGACAATCCATATAGCGATCACTCATTGGCAGAATATGATCTATATCATAATTCTCACTTTGGCAGTATTTACTGCTATAAAGACTCAGATAGTGCGATACTGTATGGATACCGAGATCTTTGAGCTGCTCAATTACATGCTGTCTTTGCGATAAGTTCTCAAAACAGAGATAGTACATATGGGCATTATTATCAGCATAAGACGGTATTTTGGGCTGTTTGATATTATTATACGTAGCCCATGACTGTAGTTGACTGTGATAGGTATTCCAAATTGCTCTTCTTTTTGCTTGAATATCTTCGATGTTTTCTAACTGTGCCCATAAAAAGGCTGCCGTCATATCGGAAGGCAAAAAAGACGAACCCGTATCAATCCACTCGTATTTATTAACCTCTCCCCTAAAGAATTCAGCTCTATTTGTCCCCTTTTCCCAAATAATTTCTGATCGGTCAATGAACCGATCATCATTTATTGCCAGGAGTCCTCCTTCACCAGATATTATGTTTTTGGTTTCATGAAATGAAAATGCTGCCATATGGCCAATACTCCCCAAGGGTTTGCCATTATAATGTGCCTCAATAGCCTGGGCGGCATCTTCAATTACAATGAGGTCATGTTTCTTGGCCAGCGACATGATTTTATCCATATCACAGGCTACACCTGCGTAATGAACGGGAACTATTGCTTTTGTACGGGATGTGATATGCTTTTCAAGCGAGTCTTCAGCAATACCCGGATGGTCTGATCTACTATCCGCAAACACAATTTTGGCTCCCTGCCTCGCAAATGCCAACGCTGTCGATACAAAGGTATAGGATGGTACTATTACCTCATCACCGGGTTTCAAATCGATAAGTAACGCACACATCTCCAGAGCATCCGTACATGAAGTAGTCAGTAATGCTTTTTTTATGCCATACCGTTGTTCAAAAAATTTCTGACATTTCTGAGTGTAAACCCCATTCCCCGATATTTTCCCAGAATATACCGCCTGATACATATAATGCATCTCTTTGCCGGTCAAGTATGGTTTATTAAATGGAATCATTGGTGAACTCCCTCACGTTATTTAATTAAACTCTCTATAGCTCTGCTATTCCTATTATCCCGCCGGTACGACCTTCAAAGAACTGCTTTGAGAATACTCTGTCCGCTGTTCCCATTTTATTCTGTCATCATTAAGGAGTAGGGATTTCAAATACGCACCATATTCATTTTGGCACAAATCACTCGCTAATCCCAGCAAATGTGTATCATCAATCCATTTTCTACGCCAAGCAATTTCTTCAGGACATGATATTTTTAAACCTTGTCGTTTTTCTATGATCTCGACAAATTGTGACGCCTCCTGCATCGCGGTATGTGTTCCTGTATCCAACCATGCAAAGCCTCTCCCTAATATTTCAGCCTTCAACTCATCTCGATCGAGATACATTTGGTTAATGGATGTAATTTCAAGCTCGCCGCGAGCCGATGGTTCTACCTTTTTAGCAAAGTCAATAACCTGATTGTCGTAAAAATAGAGACCGGTAACAGCAATATTACTTTTGGGATGATTTGGTTTTTCTTCAATGCTGAGAACCCGTTCACAACTATCTACTTCAACCACACCAAATCGATAGGGATCGCTAACGCGATAACCAAAAATTCGAGCTCCCACTAAATTATCAACTACATTTTCCAAAAGCGGACGAAAACCATGACCATAAAAGATATTATCTCCCAATATTAAGCATACATTGTCATCACTGATAAAATCTTCTCCGATGATAAATGCCTGTGCTAATCCTTCCGGACGTGGTTGAACCTCATAACTGATAGAAATTCCCCATTCGTAACCATCACCCAAGAGTCGCTCAAAGCCGGCTTTATCTTCCGGTGTTGTTATAATAAGAATATCTTTGATACCAGCCAGCATCAACACTGATAGCGGATAGTAAATCATGGGCTTATCATAAATGGGCATCAATTGTTTAGACACTCCTTTTGTTACCGGATATAATCGAGTCCCCGATCCACCGGCTAAAATAATGCCTTTCATTGCTCTCTCTTGTACTGCAGATTGTAGTTTCATAAGATCGCCTCTCTCTTACTATTGGTTACTTTTAAATCAAAAATTTTATCAACGCTTTCTCGCATTCCATCCACTAAAGCAGATGTCCCTAAATTGTTTTTAAGAATTGTCCGGTTATGAGCTACTTCTTTATCACTTAGCAAGCTCAAAGCCTTTTTAGTGCCTATCAAATCTTTTTTAATTGAATAAATATGACAGCCGAGATCAGTAAAATATTGATAGATACTTGTCTCATTAAGAAATACTTTGCTCCCCATGTAAAGAGCAGCAATAATATTTCCAACTGCCTGCGGACGGTAATGATTCATTACTACAATTCCGCAACTGCTCATACATTGGTTATATTCATCAATAGGCAAAAATGAGGTCAAAGGGATAAAGTGATTGCCAAACTGTTTTCTTCCTTCACTTTCAATCTCCTTAGCATACCTTGGGCATCCATAACTCAAAGGAGCTACAATTTTTCTGTCTCCAAGCTGGTACTCTGAAAGCAGATCAAGAGCTTCCAGATGATTATTCGTAGCGGAAGCTGAGTTACCTAAAAGAATATTTTCTCCAGAAATTCTTAATGAATCGTCCTTTATGATATGCTCAATCGGATAGTAGGTAAATGGTAGCCGTTGAACAAAAGGGTTATAAAGCTCCTGATCGATATATTCTTCATAATTCATACCGGGTAACGACCCAAATACGTTTAATTGGAACAGTACTTGAGTAACATCTACTTCATTTAAAGGTTCATGATTTCTGTATTTAAAAATTCTGTAAATGTCTTTTAATCGTTCGTAAACCGTATATCGTTGAGTAGTATCCTGATAAAGCTGTTTGGACTTTTCTCCCATTAGAACATTTTGCAATAATCCGCTGTTATATATTTCAGCACCATACACAATCCCTATGAAGTTATTTTTGTAGGGTGACTCCAAAAATACATTCATATTGAACTGATTCATCCCATGTAATACAGTGATTGCATAATGACTACTGCTTTCCACTAATCGAGCAACCGAACTTTTTGACCTTAACTCAAAACGGGCACTGGCAATAAGAGCATTACTCAAAAACCTAATGGGAGGATCAGCCGGCGGCTTAATAATGACAAATGTATTTTTGCCCGGAAATGCCTGCTCAAACAAGTAATGCGCTCCATTTATGAACTTCTCGTCCTGGGCAATATGTAATATCTTAACTCCGCTCATATCCCAACCTTTGCTGTTGATTTGAGATAATTTATGGCGTCCGATCCCGTATTGAACAATAAATCAAGAATGGTTACCGCATGGTCAAAATCACCATGAAGCTGTGGATACTCTTTATATCCATCATAATTCATCCACTCAACTAATATTCCTTCGCTTTTAAACATATCAACTTCCAAATAGGCTTTAGCTGCAGGACCTGTGACATATACATCAGCGTTTGCCTGCTTACAGATTGAGATTAAACGCTCTGTTCTATTTCCAATGGAATTAAAGTCGGTACTCCAACTAAGAGGAGTATCAATTTCTAATAACCTATTTATCCCTGTTAAAAAGTGATGGTTAATATCACTTAATAGGGGCATATTTGCCGTCGAATAAAGACGTTCAACTGCTCCAGCATATTCATCAAATTTAGAAGCTTTACCATACATGTGACGAAGAGTTTGCCAATGGGTTTTATACCAGTCTGCATCAGCCACCTCAACTTCATTAATCCGATGGGAATGTCCACCTGATACCGGAATAGTAAGCCATTTTAGACCCTGAGGTGTATTTATTCGATTTCTATTCCGCCAGTCTCTTTTTGTATACTGTACATCATCATAAAGAACAAACTCATCTACCCCGGCTATAAAATCAAAATATCCTTTCCACGGAATATAATTGGATTGTGATATCGCTATTTTTTTAGACATTATTTCTCTAACTATTGGTGATGAATAATTTCTTTGATAGGTCTTTTGTAACAGTTTTAGCCTCTTTATTAGCGTGAATGGGCCTAGCAGGATTACCCACTACAGTTGTATTGTCGGGAACATCCTTGGTTACTACAGCACCCATACCGATAACACAATTTTCACCGATGGTAACCTCATTCCGAATAAGTGCTCTGGATCCAATAAATGTTTTCTTTCCCACCTTGACATTTCCCATAAGCCCCACCCCGGGAGCTATAAAACAGAAATCACCAATTATTGAATCATGGCTGATAATAGACTGGGGCCGGATTAATACATTTTTCCCAATCTCGACATGTGTACCTATTATTACTTCTGGGGATATACAAGAACCTTCTCCGACTGAAACTGTATCATAATCAATATTAGGAGGCTCCGGGAATATTAACGTACATAGTTTGGCATTATATCGTGACAGTTTTTTAGCAACGATTTCCATATTATCTGTTGAGGATGCCACATTATTAAAAAAGTAGTATCCTCTACTTGCATATTCAGGAATAGAGTCCTCGTCACCGACAATGGGATAGCCGTAATAGTGATCCATCATTCCAAATTTAGTGTCATCCAGATACCCCTCGAACTGCCACTCTCCTCCTTTCTGATTCAAGTATTTTATCAAACTTGGCATTGAAGGATATCCACATCCGTATATCAATAATTTCTTCATAGTAATCCCCTTTTAAATCATTTTATCAAACCAACTAACTTTTAAGCCACGCAGATATCATTTTTTATCGCGCGGACCTTTCCCACAATACTCCAGGTATATGATCCGAAATAATACTGATACCCTTGATTCGTAGTTACTGTTATCACTCCCGATTATTTTGACTGCTAAACAAGCATTCACTCTTACTTATACAATAGTTATGCCAACTATTTTGCCAGAACGCACTCTTATTCCGCAAAACAAACTGATGGAAATAAACCCACAAGACATTGATTTAGGATAGTTTATTGATCAAAGTACTTCTTCTATTTTCTCTTGGATCTAAGGGCGGAATAATACTCTGGCACATTTTTTAACTCACGAGTAATTATTACTCGATACTAAATTTATAAGTATAACCGAAACAACCTTGCAGGAAAGCTATAATTTGATAGTACGATCCGGCTCAATTTCTATTGAAAGGGCTAAGCCAATCCTGATTTTTTGTTTTCTTGAATTCTTCCGGTGTTCCGATATCTAAAAAGGATCCGGAATCAAATTGTACGTATGAGGTCTTTATTTTGGTTTGAATTGCTCTTCTAACTATATCTCCAATATGTAATTCATGTTGAGTATCATCCAAAAGAGTACCTTTATCTTTTAAATGGTCATGCATGAATTCTGTAAACGTTGGAGTCCACACTGCTATAATCCAGGTATAGATCTGCTTAGACTTCTTGGGTTTGATAATGATATCCTTTAGAGATCGATCTTTATCAAAGACAACCATATCAGCTTTTTCTGGTTTGTCGGTTTTAAATAGACCCAATACAAGATCAGCCCCCGTTACCTGTTGCTGATCAAGTAGTTGTGTAAATGCATCATGCGGCTCAAAAATAATGTCAGGGAACCCTAATAAAATGATACTGTTCTTTACAAACGGATAGGCTTTATCCAATGTGTACGGTACACCTCTCGTAGATTCACTTACAATATAAGCCAACGGTATACCGGCCGCCCGGCCATCTAAATGATATTCCGGGATATCCCACTTTCCTCTTCTCAAGATTAAATATGATCTATTGGCTTTTGCTTCTTGAAAACTTTCTATAAGGAATGATGAAGCAACTCTCGTACTACCATTACCCAGTGATATGGGATGTACTTCTTTACTGCCAGTTAACAGGGAAGAGATTCGATTTGCAAATCCCGCAGCAGGAATAAGTCCAACAATCTCTTTTCGACTATTCATTGACGTTTAGCATTTTGGTCTTAATAATTTCATGAGCATTTTTGTTTTTCAGAACATCATTGTGCTCTCCCCCTATCACATAGGCATCAAAACGTCCATTACAAACCTCCCCAAAACCAAAAAATATATCGTTCCACCATCCTTTAAGGTTGAGAATACGACCCATTAATACTTCTGATTTCAAGTAAATTATGTCGCCGTTATAAGTCGTCTTATTATGTTTTTTGATGGCATCAAGCTGGGCTTTTCCACTATAAAACCTCCGGTCCTGAACGGGAATAGGAATGGACATTAGAACCTTTATCCGAATCGTCAAAGCTCGAAGCTGATATCTGATAGCAGAATAAATCTTCCCCAGCGAACTATAAAAGGGTAACAATTTGGCTAATGTAGGATACATCTTTCCAGAACTGCCCGTTTTTTGGGGACTTGAATTATTTCCATTACTCGGCATTTCTTTAGCAAATAAGTTTGCTCGAAGCGTCTTGAACATTTCGCGTTGTTGCTCAGACTCTTCAGGATCCGTCGAATAATAAAATTTAGAATGAAGATTCGGGGCGTCAGATACCAATACGGGATCTAATACCTCTCTGCCATCCTCTTTGAGCAAGTTTGCCAGTTCAACAGCAATTATTCCCCCAATACAATGTCCCCCCAACAAATACGGTCCCTGGGGAAAAGCTTTCAAAAGCTCTTTTTTATAGAATTCTGCCATTCCTAAAATAGTCCTTTCTCCTTTTTTTCCATCCCATCCGGGCCATTGAAAAGCATATATTGGTTGTTCAGCTGAGACCCCTTTAGCTAAATCATTAAACATCAGCACATTACCCGCTCCACCATGAATTAAAAACAGTGGAACTTTATCAGGATTCCCAAGCTGTATTACTTGCAACGACCTGAATTTACCCAACTCTTTTTCATCATCTTCTCGATCAATAACTTCGGCAAGATCTTTAATACTTGAAACCTGGGTAAGAGTCGCCAGCGGCAACGACGTACCAAATGTCTCTTCGATTTCCATGAAAAGAGTAACAGCATTCAGTGAATCGCCCCCCAATTCAAAATAATCAGCCGTACGGGAGATATTACTTATTCCAAACAGTCTGCTCCATATGTCTGCAAGCCGCATTTCTGTCTCTGTAGTATATTCAACCGCTTCATCAGAAATCCCCATATTGATATCCGGTTTAGGTAATGCTTTTACATCAACTTTACCACTGGGGGTATAGGGAATCTCCTTTAGCTCAACAACAAATGCAGGTACCATATACTCTGGTAGTACCTGTGCCAAATGGGCTTTAAAAGCTTCTCTATCTATAGTAGATTCACCTTTCGGGAGATAATACGTAATAAGCTGATTGCGATTCCCATGATCTTTAATTGCATGCGTAATACATTGTGAGATTCTTGGATACGTTGCTCCAACTGCGTCTATTTCTCCTGTCTCAACGCGATACCCTCTTATCTTTATCTGATGATCGACCCTCCCCAAAAACTCAATATCACCCTGTTCATTGTAAAGTCCCACGTCACCTGTCCTATATAACACCGAATAACCCGATGGCCCAATAGGATTTTTGATAAAGGCTTTTTTAGTCAATTCATCCCGACCTATATATCCGTGAGCCAAGTTTTTCCCTGCAAGATACAGTTCACCGTGCTCTCCTTTGACAACGGGTTCCAGATGATCATCGAGAATGTAGACTTTATTATTTTTTATTGGCGTACCAATTGGAGGCAGATCAGGCCAATTTTCAGGATCTCTATTGAGCAAATATGCTGTTATCACATGCGTCTCTGAAGGACCGTACTGATTATCAAGTATTGCAGCATCTAATATTTTAAAAAATGATCGGAGTCCACTATCTACACGCAACTGTTCTCCTGCAGTAATAATTTCTACAAGAGATTCAGGATATGTTTCTTTTGTATTCGCAACCTCAACCAAGCTTCGTAGTGCTACAAAAGGGATGAATAGACGCTCAATCTTATAATTGTTTATCAAATCCAATAATATTCTCGGATCTCGCCTATCCGAATCTTTCACTAATACCAAGGTGCCACCGGAAGCAAATGTTGTTGCAATCTCTTGAAATGAAACATCAAAACTTATACTTGAATACTGTAAAACTCTGGCCCCCGACTTAAAGTATGATCGCTCAAGTTGCCATGATATTAGGTTTGTTAATGCCCGGTGAGGCATTTTAATCCCTTTGGGTCGACCGGTAGATCCGGAGGTGAAGATGATATAAGCTATGTCTTTGCCACTTATCTTAGGAGACTCAAATAGTGCGGATTGTAATTGAATCTCTTGCTGAACACTTTCCCATTGAACGATACCATTCGTCTCGTCGGCAAATCGATCTCTATTTTCTTTGTGAATGATGAGAAGATTTAACCGAGCATCTTCACTCATCATACTCAGCCGTTCAACCGGGTAGTTTGCATCCAGAGGAACATAAGCCGCACCGCACTTAATTATTCCAATAATAGATGCGATCATCTCCGGGGATCTATTGAGGCAAATTCCGACACGATCACCAGATTTTATTCCTTTTCCAACAAGATAATTTGCAATCCTGTTGGACAAGCAGTCCAGCTCATCATAGGTTATTTTGTACTGCCCATACTCCAACGCATCAGCATTTTTATAGTGGATAAAACCATGATGCAACCACTCTGTAAGAGTCTCAAATTGAGCAGGCGAAAGTATCCCCCTTTTATGTGATTCCTGTTCACCCTTTATTCCTGTCTTCATCTGTCTCTCCCAATTGTTCTTATATTAACGCTGACTTTTTCTTTTCACTTCCAGCTACCTTAAAATATTCTCTCTGTTCTCTTATAAGTTTATCTATTAGTCTCCCCTCCGGAATCAATACATCCTTATACGTCAACACACTGTCTTTTTTTATATCACTTTTAAGTATACATCCCTCTGCAACCCCTAAAGGCAACAACTCCTCAGCTTGAACAACATCAGCATTTTCACAGATACCGTAAATCATATAATAGCCTATCCCGTCAATCTTGTCCCCGGCTTTCAATTCTTTTTTTGCGACGGCAATGACTTCTACTTTTGGAATACCTTTTGGAGCGATTGTAGCATCATTGAATAATACTGCTCGCGCAACCGTATTTGGCACTTCAAAATGACATAAATGAAATGGTGTATGGAAACAGTAATACGGTCCCTCTCCCATTTTATAGAGCTTTAAATAGTGTTGTTGCAGCAGATGATCACAAGTACCAACAATAAATATTCCCGGTGCCGGCGAAGCCCCAACAATATAGTCCACGATCCCTCCCTCAACAGTAAAAGCTTCATCCGGATAAGCTCTAATGGCTTCTTCTATGGGAGTTTGCGGTGTCACCGTTGGACCATACATTCCCCTTTTCCCTACCCGCATGCCGGTAGCATTAGCAACAATGGCCTGCTCAAACGAAATCTTACTTCCATCAGCAAAGGAAGTAACCATGGGCGGATTTTGTCCCCATTTCTTTGCGAACTCTTCCTGTGTATTGGGATTACGATACGGGTCATGCAATCCCTTGATATTCCCACACAATACAGGTTCGATTCCCACCCCCTTCAGGTATCGGTACAAATTCATAATCACCCCCGGTTGATCTCCATCAATATCAGTGAAGATCACCTCCTTTTGATCCGCATACTTCTTAAGGATGGGACCTACCGTACCATCCAGCTCAGCATTAACGACAACGTGTTTATTATACTGAATGGCTGCAAACACAACTTCAGCCCCAAACTGGATGTCCCCTGTGGCTTCAATAATAACATCAATTTCATTTGACTCACATAACAGAGAAGGATTATCAGTCACGCACGTTTTACCTTTTTGAATTGCTGAATCCAACGTTTTCTGATATTCAACCTTTTCCACATCTTTAACTCCAGCTTTTTCAAACACTTTGATAGCCTTTGAAACTGTCCTATTGGATATAGCAACTAATTGCATCCCTTTGGCAGCAGTATTAAACTGAAGAGCCACACCCTGAGCAAAAAAACCGGCACCAATCATCCCAACTCGGATAGGTGTTCCACTTTCTTCAAGCTCTTCCAGTTTTTTGTCAACAATAATCATTATTGAATAAGACCCTCAACAAATTATAACCTTTAACATTTATGAATTTTACAGCAATAATCTAAGCAACTGCCATCTTTCGGGATTTATGCTCCAACACATAATCCGCTATCTGATCACCAATCGCTAGAGATGAGGTAGCCGCCGGTGATGGGGCATTACAAACATGGATAGTTCTTCCGTGATACTTTATCAGAAAATCATCCACCAGGCTGCCATCGGGTTGCAAGGCTTGTGCTCTTACTCCGGCATCTGAAGAGACCAAATCTTCAGCCCGCACCTCAGGAATTAGCTTTTGCAAACTTTTAACAAATTGTCCTTTTGAAACCGAACGGTACAATTCCCGAAATCCCTCCTGCCAATGCTGTCCCACAAGCTTCCAAAAACCTTTGTAACTCAATGATTGCCAAGCTTCTATCGCATTAAAAGCGAACTTCGAATAGCCTTCTTTTTTGAGGCTCAGTACGGCATTTGGACCCGCATGAATGCTTCCGTCAATCATCCGCGTAAAGTGTACGCCTAAAAATGGGAAGTTCGGATTCGGTACCGGATAAATAAGGTTTTTTACTAAATAGCGACGCTCCTCGACCAACTCATAATACTCCCCGCGAAACGGGATAATGCGATGTTCCAAGTCAGCCCCGGCACTTTTTGCCAGAGTATCACTGTACAAGCCACTGCAATTGATAACATAATCACTTACAAATGTTTGATTCTGCGTCTCGACAGTACACCTTGTATCTCCCGTCTCAATAGAATTCACCTGCTGGTTGAATACTATCTCTACACCTTCTTTTTGGAGCAGGTCAACCAGTTTCTCTGCCACCTTTTTGTAGCTTACAATACCAGCTTCAGGTACGTGAAGTGCAGCTATGCCACTTACATATGGTTCAACTTCTTTAAGTTCACTCTGGGTGATTTTTTTCACCTTTAATCCATTAGCTTTTCCTCTTTCATTTAGTATATCGAGATAAGCTAATTCGGATTCTTCCGTGGCAACAATCACTTTTCCACATTGTTCAAAAGATATATCATGGGTCTTACAAAATTCCATCATTCGTTTACGCCCCCGTGTGCAGAACTCAGCCTTTTTACTCCCGGGTTGATAATACACCCCGGAATGAATAACCCCACTATTTCTCCCGGTTTGATGAGTAGCCGGTTGATCCTCTTTCTCAAGAATAAGAATAGTCGCTTGCGGATTTGCCCTTTTTAATGCATACCCCGTTGCAAGTCCAATTATTCCACTTCCAACAATAATATAATTATACATACATTTTCTCCGATGACCGTTCCCAAATATTCCACGGGCAATCATCAGAAGCCCATAGATCTTCAAGATGATTTTTATCCCGCAGAGTATCCATACACTCCCAGAAAGAATCGTGACGAAAAGCACCTAATTCTCCACTTTTTGCAAGTTGTTCCATGGGCTCACGCTCAAATACAGTCTCATCTCCTGAAATATAATCGAAGACCGTAGGTTCTAAGACAAAAAATCCCCCATTAATCCAAGCATCATCCTGTTTAGGTTTCTCTCTAAAAGATTTAATCTTGTACTCCTCTGACCCCAAACGGAACGCCCCAAAACGTCCGGTAGGCTGTACTGCTGTAACCGTTGCTATATTGTTATGACTCTTATGAAAATCTACCAGGTGAGTGATATTTACATCACTTACACCGTCTCCATATGTTAGGCAAAACGTTTCATTTCCCACATATTCACGAACTCGCTTGAGACGTCCACCAGTCATGGTACCGTTGCCGGTATCAATCAAGGTAACCTTCCATGGTTCAACCCCATTTTGCAAGACTTTCATTTCATTTCTTTTTAAGTCAAATGAAACATCTGATCGGTGTAGAAAATAGTTCGAAAAGTATTCCTTAATTACATACCCCTTATATCCACAGCATACGATAAAGTCATTAATACCATAGTGTGAATATATTTTCATGATATGCCACAAAATTGGTTTCCCTCCAATTTCTACCATAGGTTTGGGACGAACGCTTGTTTCTTCACTTAACCGTGTTCCAAACCCACCCGCTAATATCACTGCTTTCATACTGTACTCCCTTTGTGATTTATGTTTCTGATATCCAGTGGTACTAAACTATTTATAGATCACCACTACACTTCTCCTTTCAAATAATATGCCAGAGCACCCATTGCTAACTTTTTGGATACTATGAAAATAGAACCCCCTTTAGAACCAATAAAAAGCTGTTTCAAATAGTTACTTAAACGTTCACAAATCCCAATTGAGTAAATATTACTCCTTTGGCTAAACTTCGCTGAATAAAACTGGTATATGTAATTACATTTTATGCTTCAAGTGCCATCTCTCTAAATCTTATATTCGAATGGACCAAATCATCATATGTACCCTGTTCTACAATCTTACCTTCTTCCATAAAGTATAGCATATCACAATTTTTTACTGTTGAAAGTCGGTGAGCAATCATAATCAGTGTGCGTTCTCCCTTTAAGGACTCGATGGCATTTGTGATCTGTTTCTCAGTAATATTATCCAAGGCTGAGGTGGCCTCGTCCATCACCAATACGTCGGGGGCGTGATATAACGCTCGTGCTATACCTACTCGTTGACGTTGTCCGCCTGAGAGCCGTGTTCCATTCTCACCGATAATGGTTTCCAAACCAGCCGGTAGTTGCTCAATCAATGTCCCAAGCTGAGCAAGTTTTACGGCATTTAGCACCTTTGAATCATCAATTTCTTCTTTCGGGATGCCAAAAGCGATATTTGAACGCAAGGTTTCATCAGCTAAGTATATAGACTGAGGTATATACCCCATATTTTTTTGCCAAGCCGAGAGGTTTTGTTGTATATCAATACCATCTATCAAAATCTCTCCCTTATCAGGTTCAAGTAATCCAAGAATAAGATCTACAATGGTCGTTTTTCCAGCACCTGACGAACCTACAAAACCTACTGCTTTCCCTTTTGGAACGGTCAGTGATATATTTTCCAACGCCTGTACTTCACTATCAGGATAATGGTAGCTTACATTAGTGATTTTAATACAGTTGTTTAGCTTCAGCTGATTATTCTTTTTTCGATCTTTTTTAAATTGTGTATTAAATGCAGCTAATTCTTTAAGATCATCATAGACAGGGTCAAGTGAAACAATATTATATCGCAACCGGGTATACATGCTTACCAACTGCTGGACCGACGGCATTAATCGGACTGTCGCCATGGCAAAAAGCGTGAGAATAGGAATAATCGCCCCCATCGAACGATCTTGCCATACCAATAGCACAGCAATCATCAACATTCCAAGAACTGCAGTTGTTTCTACAACCGGACGAGGAATTTGCTGAATAAATCGCAAATAAGCCATTAAACGGGTACTTTTAAATGCCTCTACTCGAAACTTATCGATAAATTCATTCTCTCTGTTCAGAACCCGTGCTTCCTTTATTCCTCCCAATCCTTGATTAACCGCTTTAATCATCTCTGCACGCCGCTCCTGTTCCTCTTCCCCATATTCTTTCATTTTCTTCTTATTCAATAAGATAAAGGTCCCTGCTCCAAATCCGGATAATAAAATCACCAACATGGTTATAAGGGGCTCCATGGAAAAGAGAAATATGAGGATAGCTAATGTAACCACCCCTTCACGGCCCATCATCAAGATGTTTGTTATCACATTATTAATCAGCACGTTTATCTCTTGACTAATATTCCGCAACAGTTCAGAGGTATTTCTTTGCAGATGGAAAGTATAGGGTGCCTGCATATATGATTGCATTAACCGGTAGCTAATAGTATATCGTCGATTAAATATAAAACGAGCCTCAAAAAAATTGAATGTGATGATATAGATACTTTTAATAATAAAAATCCCCACCAACACAACTGATCCCCATATAAGTAGATCCTGGGCGTTTCCTATGCCGAGCATTCCAATGAGCGGTTGTAACCATTCGGCTGACATCACACGATCGGGATCTGCTACAATAGCCACAAAGGCAGGAATCATTCCAATGCCGGCTACTTCGAGAGCAGCAGCTACCAACATCAGCACGAATAATACAAAGAGCTTAACAGCATCGCCCTTCGGTAAAATATAGAACAACTTTTTAAGGGTTACAGACAATTTGATCCACCACAGCTTAAGAGTTTATGTTTTATGATCACCGATTTCCCCGGAGATTTTCAATCAGAAGAAATGAAGTAGCAACAACACCTACCACCGGCGCTACAACCCCCACATAATCTGTTAACGAAGGACGACGTCTCACTTGTACAGTCACGATATCATTATTCTGCAAATCAAATTCAAACATCTCTACCGGCTCAGGATCATGATACCGATAGCGAAAAAGAGCTACGTCTACCCTTTTTCTACCCTCATTATATCGAGATACTTTGACCTCAATCTGGGTCTTTGCCCAATCGATATTTGCATCATTACCGCGCAACTGCGTGTATCCAAAACTAAATGATATCAGCTCTGGAAGTGTCGTCCTCTCAGGTATAATATATCGTCCAGAACTGCCCACATCTCCCCAAACATTCACAGAATCAGCTAATTCACCTATCTCTGCTACCCGAATATACCGGTCTCCCGTACCTTCAGGCATCTGCGCAAATGAAACTGCTGGATATAAGAGCCCAAATAAGAAAAGGACGGGGATAAAAATACTTTTTATTTTCATGATATTTCTGACACAATTAATTATAACTTAATAAATTTATTTCTGCTATAGCTTGATCAATACCTTTGATATTTATTTTACATAGCTTTCATAATTAGTATACAACGATTGATAATATCCGGCACCGTAGTAATTGCTGGTTTCTTTTCGGTAGTCAAAGTCATTTAATACTAATCCTGTTACATTAGCATGTATATTTTGCAATTCTTCTAAGGTTCGGTAGAGCATGCCACGGTTTGTTTTTCGATACTTTGCTACCACCACGGTTGCTTCTGCATTTCTCAAAATAGCCGAAGAATCGCTAATTATTCCAAATGGAGGTGTATCTAAAATGATAACATCAAAAACTTCTTCCATCTTCTTCAACAGCTGTTTAAATAAAATACTGCTTACCAATATCTCTGGAGTCTGTGTATTTTCGCCTGCTACAATAATCTTCAGATTCTCTTGATCGGTATTCCGAATCAAATCGTCAAACGAAAGCTTCCCATCCAAGTAGTCCGACAACCCTTTTTTCGTAGAAATTCCCAGATACTTACCCAGCTTGGGTCGCCGGAAATCAGCACCAATGATGAGTGTTTTGTATCCATCCTCGGAAAAAGCAATTCCAAGATTAGCCACGATAGTTGATTTTCCATCTCCCTTTTCGGCGCTCGTTACTGAAATCGTTTTCGGAGGTCGTTCACCATATTGGTAAATGATGTTATTCTTAAGACGTCTGATGGCTTCAGATGAAAGACTCAACCGATCCTGTAGTAACACCAACTCAGCCGGCATTTTACCTTCTCCCACTGAAAAATCTTTTCTATTTCTTCTTGAGACCTTCTCAAAACTGGGAACCACTGTAATTGATGGCAAAAACATTGTTTTGAGCTCCCCAACATTATTTACGGTATTATCCCGGAACTCATTAATAAAAATAAACCCAGCAGAAGCGAGCCCCCCTAACATAATACCTAGCAATAGTAATATTTTTTTATTGGGACTCACTGGTACGTTTGGAACCTGACCGGGATCAATAACGCGACCAAAACCAAACTGTGACTGCTTCCATACCGACATGTCAGCATATTGACGCGAGATGTTGATATAAAGCTCCTCGTTAATTCGTACGTCACGCTGTAGTTTTGCCAGTTCCACAATTCCTTCAGGCAAAGAATTTATATCGGCATTCATTTCATCTTTAAATTGAGCAAGCCCATCAATTTTTGAAGCAAGTTGATTCTGCTCTATGTGTAATTCCACCAATCGCGTTTGTAGATCTGATACAATCTGTGCCCGATCTTCACTATCCATCCCCATGTATTCATCATCTTCGGTAAAAAGTTGATCCGAGAGTTCCTGAATTTCAATTTTTAAACGGGCAATTTGTTCATCAAGATACAGTAACCGAGCCGGAGGGGGTGTTCTTTCCAAGACTCCAGGGTTTTTAGTAATAATCATCGTACGCTCTCGCTCATAACGCGCCAAATCTTCTTGGGAGTTACGAATTTTAGGACCTATTGCCTCAGTGAATTGATCTGCAAGTCCCGGTTTTATTCGTTCAAGCTGGTCTTCATAATTAGCAATAGTTTGTTCTATTGTTTGTAACTCCAACCTTGAACGCTGTAAATCCAGTTCTACATCAGCTTGTTGCTTAACCATGCCCGTTGTCTGTTCATTAACTCGAACAATGCCGGTTGCATCCATGAACTCCCGAAGCATTCTTTCCGATTTATCCAATTTCTGCTTGACTTCGGCTTTCTCCTTTTCCAAAAACTGAGCGGTAGATGTTGCTGCCTGTCTGTTTTGCCTGGTCGAATTTTCGACATAGATCTGCATAGCAAGATTTATGATCATTGCCGCCTCTTGAGGCGAAGTGCTCTTAAAAGTTAGAGCTACTACGTCCGAATTTTCTTCAGGAAGAAAAAAGCTAAGTTTATTTTTTATTCTTGAGGCTACTGCTACCTCCCCAACTCTATAACTTTCACCGTTTTCATACTGTGCCCAAAAAATTGGTAGTTCAGAAATATTTTTGGGTGTTTCTTCAAACAACTTTTGGGCAATTTGTTCAGAAAAAGTTCGTGACCGCAAAACCTGGAGTTCATTTTCGAGCGTTGAGCTGGTACCATACCCTGTTGCTTGCGAAATAATTTGAGAAAGTTCTTCATTTTTCAGATCCCCATTGGAACTAATCATCAACAGTCCCCTACTCTCATAGACCGGTTCAATATGATCAGCATAAAACCAAGCGCCCACCCCACCGGCAATCAGAAACAACAATACCAGCCACTTATATCGCAAGAGAATAGCTATAATTTTCTTGGGATCCAGACCATTGCTTTCCGCATTTGATGGGGTAAAATGAGGGATATATTCGAACCGGGATAACTCTTTACTATTATACTTTTGAATTGAATCGGACATCGCAGTAACCTACTTTTGCTATATTTGATACCATGGTGATTTTTAGTGCTTTTAATTATCCTGCTATTAATGGATCATCTACGTTAGTTCTTTTCTTAATTCCATTAACTTTAACCTTCTCGGATTCTGAATAAATATACGTGGGTACTATGGATTTCAAGAGTGTACGCACGGCATCTTTATTATCTGTTTCGAGCAGGTTAAATAATTGATCAATTCTTTTTTCAAGCATTGATGATGACAACTTTCTACTACAGATCGCCTTGAAAATTTCCTCGTGCTCCGTTTCAATTACCCCCTCTTCTGCATTTAATAATTCTTCGAACAGTTTTTCTCCGGGCCTTAAACCCGTAATTGTTATTGGTATATCCCGGTAGGGCTCAAGTCCGTGCAAACGAATAAGTTCTTTGGCCATATCCAGTATTTTAACCGGTTCTCCCATATCCAATACAAATACTTCTCCCCCTTTTCCCAACGATCCGGCCTGCATCACCAACAGTACTGCTTCGGGGATTGTCATAAAGTATCGCATCATCTCTGGATCGGTTATAGTAACCGGCCCTCCATCTTTTATTTGCTTGATAAATAATGGAACGACTGAACCCCGTGAACCCAATACGTTTCCAAATCGAACCGAAATAAACTTCGTGATACATGTCCCGTTATATGCCATACATATTTCTTCTGCAACCCTTTTGGTTGCTCCCATAACGTTGGCAGGATTTACAGCCTTATCCGTAGATACCATTATAAACTTGTCGACCTCATGTTTACACGCCAGTGAAGCTAATAGTCGTGTTCCACCGATATTCACTTTGATTGCCTCTCCCGGGAAACTCTCCATCATGGGTACGTGCTTATATGCGGCGGCATGAAAAATCACCTCAGGCTGATACCGTTCAAGTACTTTATCAATTTTTTTGCTATCTGTGATACTGGCTACACAGGGAATAACGTGGATATCCGTGTTTTTGAATTCATTTTCGATATGGAAAAGCTCTGTTTCATCAATATCCAGGGCAATAAGCGTTGCTGGTTTCAGGTTGGCACACTGTCGTACTAATTCACTCCCGATAGATCCTCCTCCCCCAGTTACCAAGACAGTCTTATCGGTAATACTGTCTTTTATAGATTGAAAGTCAATCGTTACCGGTTCACGGCCCAAAACATCCTCAATACTAATCTCTCGGACATGCTCAAACCCTACAGGGTTATCAGTCAATGAGTGGAATGACGGTAAAACTTTGATATCCACATTGGGCCGTATCGTCTTGACCTTATCAATTATTTCTTTGAGACCCTTTTTGGGATACTGTGGAAAAGCTACAATCAACTGATCTACGGGACAAGTCTTTATATATTCAATCATTTCATCCTTCCCACCCATTACCCGAACACCATGTAATAAGAGCCCTGGCATAACCCGATCATCAAAAATACCGTGAACTGTTAGATTCCAGTTGTCATTAGTAAGGATATCACGAAGTATCTGCTCCCCCTCACTTTCACCACCGAAAATAATGGCGTGTCTATTTTCTTTGTTTTGGGATTTTATCAGTCCCAAATACATTCGTTTACTAATCCTAAAACCACTTATTGTCAAAACACTGTTACTGAGTGCCAAGGTCATAAACATGGCTTCGTAGCTCTCCATCCCAATTAAAGAATGAGATAAACCAAAAGAGAGTCCTCCTCCCAGAGTAATCCCTAAAATAATTCTTCCCAGATCATTTAAGCTCGTATACCGCCAGTTGACCATATACATCCGAAAAATCATTAACCCAGCCAATACCGATCCTATAGTGATTAACGTATGTTCTACCGGAAATGACTTATATTCCGAGATAAGCGGCATAAGAAGACCATACACTAAAACTGCTGAAAGCAATAGTGAAAATGCATCTCCAATCAGTAAAAAAATCCCTCTTGTATATTTGTTCTTATACTTTGGCTTGTTTTCATGTAGTTCAGTACGCATACATTCCCCTTTTTTACTCATGATGTATCTTTGATAATAGCTGTTACAATAGTTATGCCAACTCGTAACTGGCAGCTTAAACTCTATACTATTTTTGTTGAGAACCAGACAATAAAGCTTTGAATTACTTATTCAGCATTTATAATCTCCGAATGGGAAGGTTAAATAGTTGGTGGAAATATTTGGATACGTAAAACGTGTTATTTTTATCTAAAATCGGGTAATTCTTACGCGGCTTAATCACCTGTCTGCCAAACATTAAATTACCTAACAAACTATGTTAGAACTTGTTTTCTCTTTAATGCTTCTTTTATTGCCCCAGATATTTTTTCTCTTTCATCATCCTTAAGGTTACTTCCCGATGGAAGACAAAGTCCATAGTTAAATAACATATCCGAAACCCCTCGTCCGTAATAGGGAAAATCCTTATAAAGAGGTTGTAAATGCATGGGCTTCCAAAGCGGACGCGATTCAATATTTTTCTTTCCCAATGCTTGACAAATATCATCTCTGGTTACCCCATTGGTTTCAGCGGGATTTACGAGAATGGTCGTCAACCATCGGTTGCTTACACATCCCTTTGGTTCTTTCAAAAAATAAATACCAGTTGGGGACTCTTGCTTTGGATTAAAACTTGAAACTTGAAATCTTTTCTCATCTTTAATTGTAGAACCCAAGAGGTTCAACCAGGTTTCCCCAAGCTCTTCAAAATAAAAATCATGATTCCTCCTACGAGCAGAAATCCTCTCTTGCAAAACTTTCATCTGACCACGCCCAATCCCGGCCGAAATATTACTCATCCGGTAATTAAACCCCAGCTCAGAATGTTGATAATGCGGGGCATCATCACGAGCCTGTGTAGCTAAAAAGCGGGACTTGTCAATAAGATCTTTGCGATTGCTCAACAAGGCTCCACCGCCCGATGTTGTAATAATTTTATTGCCGTTAAATGATAACACTGAAAACAGTCCAAAAGTACCACATCTTTGCCCGTTAATTGATGACCCCAAAGCCTCAGCTGCATCTTCTATAACAGGAATATCATATTTATTTGATATTCTTAAAATGGCCTCCATTTTTGCCGGCATTCCATATAAGTGCACCACAATAATTGCCTTGGGCTTCCCTTTCTTCTGAATCCGATCAACAATCGCTTCTTCTAATAATGCAGGATCTATATTCCACGTTTTAGCCTCAGAATCCACAAAAACCGGCTTCGCACCCTGGTATAAAATTGGGTTAGCTGAAGCTGCAAACGTCATTGACTGGCAAATCACCTCGTCACCCGACTCTACGCCACATAAAATCAGTGCCAAGTGAAGAGCAGCCGTCCCTGATATTACAACGGCAGCATGTTCCCTTCCTGAGTAATCTTGTAAATCTTTTTCAAATCCATCTACATTGGCCCCCAGCGGAGCAATCCAGTTTTTGGCAAACGCATCATGGATATAATCCAACTCATCACCTCCCATATGTGGAGAAGAAAGATAAATACGGGAATTAATATTTCTCATAGATTAAACCTTTCAAACTATTGTCTCTGTAAATAACCAAACTGTTTCTTTGTGAGTTACAGTGTTACAATAGTTATGCCAACCCGATATACTATCTTCATGAACTTTTCCAATTAGACATAACTGCGTCTCTAAGCATCGACAGGTTGTTTTCCTAATAAATAATATGGGAGTCTGTTGTGTTACTTTTGTACAGACATCTGAGTAAAAATTACTTGTATGTTGATCAATCAAAAATAGTACTTTGCTTATCTTTCCTTTTTATTCAGGTAACCACAGCATAATATTGCTTCCCATCTCAGTTGGCATTCCTTTCTAAATATATGCTAACCATCCATCTCGAGAGGATTTCCATACAACAGTAATCTCAGAAACCGGATAACAAATCCTGATAGCTAAAATAGTTTTGGACCTATTCTTGCATAATCAAACATGTAAACAAATAGCAGATGAGGGGGGCTTATCAACAATAGATCCTTATTGACTGATCATTTAAAAAGAACCAAGAGAAAATCTCTTTATATAAGCTAAAATTAGGTTGTCATTAATACTAACTACAAAGAGAACAGTTTTTTAACTTCGTGAAGACAATGCGTACCGTTCGAACTTTACCTATTCTTGCAATTCTGACGTTTTTAATTGCATCCAGTTTTTTCAATACATCAAAAGCTCAGTCTATTGATTGGGGCCTAACGGGGGGGATGTCCGTAAGCTCTCACGTCCACAAATTTTGGTATATCGAAGATGATATCAGGCTGCGGCTAAAACCTGATCCTGCCATCGGATTCAATGTTGGTTTCATTACTCGAACCAATATTTCTCGGATATTACGTTTACAAGCCGAACCATCATTAATTCTGCTCGGCGCCAACTATAATGATACCTTCACGCTTCGCGGTACGGAGTTTCAAACGGATAGTAGAACAGCATTAACCTATATTCAATTTCCTCTCTTATTACAGCTCACTACCATTCCTAAAGAACAGACAATATATGGTCGGGAAAGAGCAAGAACGACCTTTCATCTAAGTGGAGGAATCTATGGGGCATATTTGTTGGATGCCCAGTTTAAGGGGACAAACACCGGGGCTCCTATTGGCATCGCATTTGAGGGAGACTTCTCTAATGATGTACGGCCACAATATTCTGAATACGATGGTGGGGCTATTCTCGGTTTAGGGTTCGAACACGGCTATTATCGTAAGCTGGGATTTGAAGCCCGAGTCTTATTTTCCATAATTGATTCAGCTGACGACCCTCAAAAACCATTCTTCAAGCATCAAAATATGGCGATTACTTTTTCGGTTTATTTCCTGCTTTGATACGGAAGGTGTTTTTTAAATAAAAAATTGATTGAAGGCCACTCGGTAATAATGTATTGGTTATTTATCCATGCACATCAAATTCAGCAAGCCAATCCTTTTTTATTAAAACTACACAATGTTGCTGTAATCAATAATTAACCAACACTAAGCATACTTCCTTAGTAAGTAACTGTACATGACAATTTTTTTGTTATTCTACGATGACGTTAAATTTTTCTCCTTCCTCTTTAATTAACTCTGATTCTTTTATAATAATTGGTTCAGCATCCACATCTCTTAGAAAGATCAACGGTTCCTCATAGGTGTAATCTATTCTTTCCATATCTGCCCCTACTTTCTCAATCATAGCCTCAATCGTATCAGCAGGGATATTTGCACCTCCCGCAGCCAAGCTTGAGGTAAAAGCAACATGGCGAATATTTATTTCAGTTATTTTAGGAAAGCCTCTGCTATCTTCCTTATAGTCAACTGTAAAGATACCGTTCAATTGACATTCAAGCTGACTTGCAATGGCTTCCAAGGCCTCCTTGGAAAGTTCAACAAGCTTTGGTTCATTAATTAATCGACCAAATGAAGTATTGCCTGTTATCCCCGAAGGTGCCACTTTTGCCATTATGTAGTTAACCCGTTCGGCACATGCTGTTCGCTTTAGATCATCATTAAAATAGAGCATTTTGCACGCCATATTTCGACCCGATAAATATTCAGTAGCAATAAATTCATTAACCTTAGGATTGATAGTAATCCATTGAGACAATGCCTCTTCAGAATCAATTTTAAGCGAACCCAATCCACTGGAGCCCTCTGTACTTCGGATCCAAAATGTCTCCCCTATTTCAGCTATTATCGAATCATAATCGTATGATGAAGGAGTAATCTTTATAAATTTGGGGATCCAAGAGGAACCAGCGAGCTGTTCATGCATCTTGTGTTTATTTACAAGTGATTTTGCAAGTCGATAATCTGGAAGATGTGTAACAATCTGACGATCTAATTTTGACTGATGATGTAAAGCCCACTCCAAAACTTCTTCCTCCGGCAAAATAATGGCTGCATCAATGTGCTCTTTTAAAATAATGTTATTGATAACTGACCAATATTCTTCATTCCCAGCACGGGGTACTTTATAGCTTTCATCAAAGAGGGATTTATCATACAAACCATATGCTATTGGGTTACAATCTACCCCAACAAATCGATATTTAATATCAGGCGCATGATCTACCATTTTCACTGCTCGTACAAAAGATCGCGGTGTAGGTCCACCCACTCCCGTAATTAGAATATTTTTCATCATTGTGCCCATTATTAATTAATTTAATTTGTACCATCAAATGGTTGCATGGGTCGCATATCAGATTGGTTTACCCCATCGCGCTGTAACACTTTTATAAAAGTCAGCCATAAGATTTTTAGATCTAAATACAACGACTGATGTTCAATATAATATAGATCATACTCAAATTTCTGGGTCCAACTAATAGAATTACGTCCATTTACCTGCGCCCACCCGGTAATACCTGGCTTAACATCATGCCGGTGATGTTGCTGATCAGAATATAGAGGCACATACTTCGGTAACAGTGGCCGAGGCCCCACCAAACTCATATCTCCCTTTATTACATTAATCAATTGGGGCAACTCATCCAGCGACAAATTTCTTATCCATTTACCAAATGGGGTGATGCGTTCCATATCCGGCAGTAAATTTCCATTATCATCCTTTTCATCATTCATGGTCTTAAACTTAATAACCTCAAAAACTCTTTCTTTGTAACCAATACGCCTCTGACAAAAAAAAGCTTTGCCTCTATTTTGGATAACCAGCACTAACATCATTCCAAGAAAAAAAGGTGCGATAATAATAAATAATCCTAATGCAGCTATGATATCCAAAACACGTTTTGTGTAGCATCTATAAATCATGAGAATAGTCTTTTAACATCATCTTTAATCCCTTTTTAACTGGTAACTGCCAAAGTAGCTTACACCAATCATGATTTCCTTCAATCAAGCCTGGTCCTTTTTCAGTAATCACCACATCCCACCCAATGGATTTATTTTGCGGGTGTCGTAATGCCGCACTTTTAACCATTTTAAGTATCAATCCCCAAAATGGTACTTGAAAACCTTCTATAGGGACTTTAGTTACAGGATGAATTTTCTGATCAGACTTAGTAATATCACTATACACGCCCGGTCCAATTACAATCCCTGTATCTTCATCAATAGACGCCGCCAAGTTACCTGCTGCCATATTATCGACAGTAGAATTCACAGAAATACGCAAACGGCATCCAAGTATAACCACCTCTCCGTCATCATCAAGTTGCGTAATAACTCGTACTGTATTTACTGCTGATGGTGATAATCGATTCATATCGGGATGCTGCACTATAAATTCTTCTACCAATCCAAGATTATTTTCCTTCATAAATTCCACCATCCCCATCTGGTCAAACTCCTTGCTATCCTTGATCACAACTTGTTCTCCACATTTTCCATCTGATTTTTTGAATACCAGTTTCTCCGAAGGATTATGGAGAACTTTCCCAGCTTTTTGAAGATCCTGTTGAATGTCAGTAATACTTGCAACCGTATGAACAAAGAAATCTCTGTAATATTTATAAAACAGTGTTTTGTCATCAAGAATTTTGCGATGGTCCAAAGGATTCATCATCAATTGATATTCATACAGATACCCCGTTCCAGCCCATGATGCTCGCTCCTCGGCGGAGAGGTTAAAAAAACCAAACTGAAAATATTCTAAAATTGAGATGTTATATTTGAAAACAGAGCTAACAATATCTCTGATAATTGACGGTTTCATAATTCCGCTTTGTAATGAAACATAATCCAGAAATGTATTAAACTTCTCACGGTCTAACTGTTTTAAATAATAACCTAGATATAAACTTCGTTTTGCTTTCATTTTTTGCAGATCGATTCAACTTCTAAATAACAGTCCCTGTTACATCTAGCTACAATTGTTATGCCATTCTTTTCAATTGATAAAATGTGGGATATTCATTTTGATTAAAGGCAGGTTTAGGATTCATTTATATACTTCTGAGCAAACAGAAAGAAAATATGCCTACAGATGTGCGTTAATTTTATTCATCAACTAAGTAAAAAGTACTCGATTGCTTACTCTTTAGTCCCTGAAATCAAGTCTCCCAATTCATTAGCTGCCATAAACTCTACTTCTGGCCAACGCTGGATAATTTTATGAAGCAGTTCTCTCAAAGCCGTAATGCCCTTTTGCCTGTTATTTTCATCGATATGTCCACAAAAATTTACCCTGTGCGAGCTTATAATTGCGGGACGATTCCATCTAAAAGCTGCTTCGATCTGTTTAATAGTATAAGGTACCCAATCTACCCCGCGATTATCTGTAGGTTCGAAAACAACATTCCGAACTAAATAAGTTTGGTCAAAGACATTCTTCTTGCCCGTATAATTAAAGGTGCTTTTATACACACCATGTCCTTGGTGCTCACTCTTAATGAATGGGGTATCTATATATCTGATGCCATTTTCTTTTAATGCCTGATGTATAAATGAATGCTCACGTCCACCTGGCGGATTGAAATGGGTAGCATAATATCCAAATACTTTTTTAAAGGCATTTAAACCCTCTTTGATAAGATCTTTGAACCACTTATTTTCTTCAAAACTCCAAAAGTCAAAAGCAGCCATCGATGAAATAGAATCATACCCACTTGATGAGATGCTGGTATATGATCGATTTTTAAAAGCCGTTAATACTTCATGATCTGCAACTGCTAGTTTTTCTTGTAATACCTTTAGGTTCAAATGTTCTCTGCCATGAAATTGGGGAACCAGCACACCTTTAGAAATACCCTCTTGTAATAATTCCCACGCCCCTTCATAGGCTGCAGGATTTCTTTCTCGTAACTTCTGAAAAGTCTGTGGTAACAATTCGTAGTGATACTTTTGATACCCATCTACTTCCATCTTCTCAAAATTAATGTTACAAGGTACCGCAAAGGGAGTAAAAACTGCAGAACGTCCGTTACTATCTCTCACAGAAGTAAGAGTTTCAAACAACATTTCTAAATCTTCTTTGGTCTCAAGTGCATCATAAGCATCAAAACGACTGTGGACCTTTAACCCACATCGATCCATCCGTTCTCGAGCAGCTTTGGAATCCACCCGTACATTTCCATAGTCGTCCACCGAAAAAACCACGATCTTTCGTTTCGTACGCCAACCGATCAGGTTTTTGGTATTAAGTAAGGTCGACCTTTTAAGCGTTTTCAAAAACATTATTCTTTATAATTGAATTAGAAGTCAGATCCATTTGTCTAACTCCATTTGAATATAGTTCCACAATCTGGTCGGCATTGGATCGCCGATAGTTTTTGGAGGCTTTTACCGCATTTTGGGAATATTGTATTTTCGCCTCTTGATTGTTCATAAGGGTGAGAATAAAATCTACAGCTTCTTGTAAATTATCTTTACTCACACATTTAGCGTGTCCGTACCTGATAGCATAATCATGTAGTTCAGAGTCGTCAGAAGCCACATAAAGCGATGGAATTCCATAACTCATTAAGTTATATGATTTACTTGGCACACTTCCCTTCGCAGTTTTTTCATCCAAAATAACCACCCCAATATCAGCCGCCGAAAGGGAATATGGAAACATTTTATCAGATTGAAAGGGCAAAAATTGGCAATTGGGCAAGTCTTTTTTTCTTACCATTGCTTTTAGATATGGAACACGCGACCCACGCCCAATAATTTGAAAAAGGATATTTTTGTGATTTTTCATCATCCCAGCCAGCTCAACCATGGCCTCCACATTATGAGTTAGTCCAATATTCCCCGAATATTGAACAACGAATTTTTCCTGTAAGTTATGTTCTTCAACAAAAGGATTATTTGATCTATCTATTTTTTCATTGGATTGAAATATGGACCAAATAGGTGTGATCTTAATTTTATCTTGTTCAATATAATTAGCTAAAAGCTCTGCCATCTTATCTCCAATAGTATAAATGCGATGCGCTTTTTTAAAAGCAATCCGGTTTAATAGAGCCCACGCCCTGTAAATAAGATTAGTTTCTTTCATCCCAGTAATTTTGAATACATCCGGATAAACATCCCAAATAAGCATACTACAACGGTTGGGCAATAGAATTGACATTAAATATGCCATCGGCGGCAGAGAAACAAATAGCACATCATGCTTGCGGTAGCGACTAAGCAGTTGTATGTAAATTAGAAGGCTAGCCCAAATGTAAGAAAGCAACTTCTTCCAAGCCGGACGTTCTACCCATTTATTAATTTTTCTTATCCTGACGCTCTTATTTAGCTGTTCTCCCTGTTCATGAATACTTCCGGTAATCAAATCCACCTGTTCAAACTTTTTGGCAAAAGCGTTGCAAAGTCCAATAGTCAGATAGTTCACAGCCTGATTTACCACTACAATTTTCTTTTGTTCAGATACTGGTTTTTCTACCAAATCGTTACAGATATCTAAATAATTTTCGGCTCGCTGTCTAGCAGTTAAATAACTAGTATGCTGTAGTTGCCCTTTTTGGATTAACCTATCTGATAAAGCTGGCTTCGAAATTAATTGTACAATTCTTTCAGCAAAATGTTTGGGATCTATTGGATCAGCATAAAGTGCGGCTTCTCCACATACGGCATGAGCAAATCCCAAGTCAGATGTTATAATGGGCTTCTTCATCTTCATTGCCTCTGCATAAGTAGCAGAAAAACACTCAAGCAATGTTGGTAAAAAGAGAGCATCACATTCATTATACAATGATGGTCCTTCTTGCGGATTTATTGGCCCAATATTGATAATATTTTGTCTGTCATTAGGAGGGAAATATTTTTGAAATTCATTTTCAGGTAGTGTTAAGACAAACCGAACTTTTTTCTTAATTCTCTCTGGCAAATAAGCAATTACCGATGGAATAATTCCCAAATTTTTGTGAGTATGCCAGGTAGAAAAAGTCAAAAAACGATATTCATCAACTTGTTTCTCGGGCAGCTTGTTAACAAACCATTTGGGTTCTTCGTAGTACTGATTATGGGTATTGGAAACCGTAAAAACCTTATTAACATTTAACAGATCTCTTAATCTACGGTTGATGTCATCAGTTTGCACTACATAGGCATCGGCATCTTTTTTAAAGAAATAATTTATAACTGTACCTTTAAGAAACCATTTCCAACGCTGCCAAAAAGGTATTGCTTTAAAAAATGGCGAGTTTGGGTAAACATAATGTCCCAAGTTATAACCAACAAGATGTGACGATTCAGGCCGCCAGTAGGCCGGTCCAGACGTAGTAAATACTACATCTGGCCTTATCTTTTGCTCTAACTTTTTAAAGTACCTTTTGTGGGAATTTAAGCTAAAAACTCTAGTAGCAGGTCGAAATCCAATTTCATAAAAGAAAAAGTTTGAGGAGTATTCTTCCGGATTTATCAAATCAGCAATCATTTCACCCAATACTACATGATATTCGTGTTCAGAAATATCTTTACACTCTTGAATAAATGATAAGGCAACCTGAACACCTCCTCCCTTATATGTACTGGCAGTATTTATTAGAATTTTCATAACTCATGATCCAATCTTAGCATAACTCTCCTGGGATTGACTAATAAAATCAAAAAAACGATCTGCAATTGTATCTACCCTGAAGTTATTTAACGAATCACTTGTCCTACTGCCCATTTGTTCTCTCAATACCTCATTATGCATTAACATGCTTAACTTTTGTTTAAATAACTTTTGATCAAATAAGGGGATTAAATAGCCATTTTCTCCATCTTTAATCATATCAGCCGGACCCGCGTTGCAATCATAAGCAACAACCGGCAGTCCTGCCGAAAGTGCTTCCCCCACAACATTGGGAAATCCTTCTGAGCTCGAGGTAAAGGCAAATATTTTGCTTTTACGGTAGTAAGAATCAATATCCTTTTGCTCCCCCTCGAGTGTGATTTGACCTTCCGCTCCCAATTCTTTGACAATATTTTTCAACTCTCTCGATAAATACTGCTTCTTGGCATCACCACCCACAATTACCAGTTTCCAATTGGGATTATCTATCTCTACAAACATTTTAATCAGCTGATTAAAATATTTGGTTCTAATTAAGCGTCCTACCGACAAAACGATGTTTTCTTTTTCTTGGAAGATGTCACTCGTTATTTCCCGAATAGGATTACCTATCACTTTGACATTTAAATTCCATCCCTTTGACAAACAAATTTCTTTGGCCTTTTGAGTTTGTGCGATGTATCCTGTTGCCTGTGGGTACAATTTATTTCTTAGATAATTATGTAACCTGCCTAGGTTTTTGTCAGGCTGGCTCCGATCTGATATAAAAACGGGAATATTCAGTCCCTTGAGAGCTATCAATACTAAGTTATTCCAGATTTCTCCGAAACTTAACACAGTATCTGGAGTTATTTTTTGGACTTCAGATCTCAAAAATTTCATAGTCCGTATGGCATCAATTTGCCGATGATGGTTATTAAATTCGAAAGCAGGTCTGTGAATAATGATTGAATTGGCAACCCCATACGACACCTCTCGGTTTCTGCCAATCAACACAATATGCACTTCTGTCTCCGGTCGATCAGCAAAATTATTTGCAAGCTGAGTCATAACCCGTTCCATTCCTCCGATGCCAAGCGAATGAATAACCAGACACACTTTTTTACGCATATTACTTGTTCTCGACTGTCATTATAACGGTCTGCACATCAACCGGCATTTTTGCAGCTACCGCGAACTTTGTAGTCTTTTTCTCGTAGTCAAAGTCCCGATAGTTTCCTTCAACGATATCCAATATTTCTCTTACTTTTTCGATATTAAAAGTGGGTTCCCCATCTTTTCTAAATTGTCCTGGTAGCTCTTCAAGAGTCATAGAATCTAAATCAAAGTCTGGATATTTACGTAATGACCAAATTGCCAACTGGATCTCTAGCCAAGTAAGTTCAGGATCTTGATTTTGTAATCCTTGGTGGATATTCAACAAATAGTTTACTGGCTTCCACTTTTCAACGAGATAGGTCGAGTACAGTTCAATATTTTGATAACTCCCGTTATTACTATCTATTGACTTGTATACATCAATACACCAAGCGTCAAATACACTATTACCAATTATTCCATTGGATTCAATATTATCAAGACCAATAGAAAAGTAAGTTCTTTTATCTTTATTAATATTGACCGTAAGTGTGGCATCTTCTGCACCTTCAATAAGTGTAACTTCCTCAATTGGGTCAAGGGAACCTTTTAAATCTGGCTCATCACTGTCTTTATTACCGTTCACCAAACTATCACAGGAAATAAGTAATAATGACGCAACCACTATCTTGATAGCAAATAATGTATTTAGAGTTTTCATTTTTTCCGTTTTTAGAATTTGTTGTAGAAATCAAATAATTGATATACAGTCCTTTTGATTAGGATCTATTTATCAGTTCTACCACAATAGTTATGCCAGTCTTTATCTGTGATCAATAAATAGATAAAAAAGTAATGGTTAAGGAAAATAATAAAGCAGTTGGATACCTTTAGAAATTGCTAACACGTTATAGAGATTACCAATCTTTAATAACGGGAAATATTAGCGTATCTATATTAGCAATATTATACAAAGAAATGGGTGTAAAAATTACTCGGACATCTTCTAGAATAGAATGGGAGTTAAATCTAAAATAAAAAAGGGACCACTGATCAGTGATCCCTCTCATAATAAATTACAAGAAATATAGAAATTATTAATTAATAACTAAGTACATCTAAATTGCCATCTTCTTCAAGAGCATTAATTAGTGGGTTTAAATCCGAATCCGAAAATGGATTGTTTCTCAAATCTAATTCACTAAATTTAGGTAAATTTCCTACCTCAGCAAGTTCGGAACTTACTTCCCTAGACATCTGATTATTTCGCAGGTCGATAAATTGCAAGGCTTCATTCGTGGTGTCTACCATGGGCGGGTCGCCGGTCAAACTATTGTCATTTGCTCGCAAATACCGAAGCCTACTCATGTGTGAAAGGTCCGGTATTTCCCCATCAAGGTCATTCCATCCTAATCCAAAGTTGATGAGCCCTGATGCCGCATCCGTCCCCCAC